>OLIF01000001.1_pt1 | contig 814277 bp, 620 predicted proteins | sample 1609681 | NCBI WGS metagenome assembly OLIF01 (sample SAMEA4350143, study PRJEB24818) | metagenome | biome: human; feature: gut; material: faeces | place: Denmark | collected 2013-09 | reverse complement strand
CATGTCAGCAGACCGAGAAGGAAAAACTTGAAGAACTTGTTAAAAATTGGAATGGGAAGGAGGTACAATTTCCGACAAATCTTAGTTTTACGTTATATGGAAAAACTCCTGTCGATTTTAAAATCCCCGCTTCGGATTATAAGATCGTGACCTATGTCGATTCGTTGGGTTGTTCCAGTTGTAAATTGCAATTGCCTAAATGGAAGGATTTTATGAAATATGCGGATTCTATAGTAGGCTATCAAATACCGGTTCTTTTTTTTCTTCATCCTGCTAATGTTCGCGAGATGAGGTCTGTGTTAAAACAAAATCGTTTTGATTATCCTGTTTGTATGGATACGGAAGATACTTTTAATAAAGTGAATAAGTTTCCTTCACAGCTAAATTTTCAAACTTTTTTATTAGATAGAAACAATCATGTAATTGCGATAGGAAATCCGGTCCATAATTACGATGTAAGAGAACTCTATATCCATCTTATTTCAGGAGGAATAGATGGAGATTCTCTTTCAAATATGCGAACTGTGATAAAAATAGAGAAAGATATGGTTGATTTGGGGAGTTTTGATTGGAGGCGAGAGCAGCATATAACTTTTGAGATACACAATATTGGTGATAATAATTTAGTCGTTTATGATAATAAGACATCTTGCGGATGTACTTCTGTTGAATACTCCAAAGAACCTGTTCAGCCCGGAAAGTCTTTAGCAGTTAAAGTAACTTATAAAGCAGACCATCCGGAACACTTTAATAAAACTATTATACTATATTGCAATGCTTCCGCTTCTCCTTTGGAGTTAAAGATAACTGGAAATGCTGAATAATTTAATGTTTATATTTAGTACTTTTGAATCTTTGTTGACAGGTATTTGTATATGTCCCCTCAGCTTGAATATATGTTGCTAAATATAGGTAGTTAACCTTGGATCATTGCATTGGAACCTATAAATGTTATGGTTCAAGGTTGATTTTTATTTAATATTTGTTATATGAGAAGTCTGTTTTTAATATTCTTTTTTTGCTATGTAACTGGGAAAGCCCAGGACAGAGCGTGTGTCGTGAGTGAAAAGGATAGCATTCCTCTTTCAAATGTATATATCTGTTTGAAAGATAGGAAAGTCATAGCTATCAGTGATGAAAAGGGGGTGTTCTCATTAGAGAAATATGATTCGTTGTCATTGAATGATACTTTATATTTTTCTCATATTAATTATTTACACAAGAAATTGTCTTATGGTGATTTAATTAAAAATAGATGTACCGTTTTTTTGATAGAGAATAATCGGGTTTTGGAAGAAGTATCTATTTTTAGCAATAGGCATTTAAATCGCTTTTTGCATTATGAAATATTGTCTCCATTGAAAAGAGGAGTCTATTCGTTTGCTTCGGTCTTGGTAGATGGGCAGATTTATATTGTAGGAGGGAGTACATCGTGCGGTCCCTTTCAGAGTAATATACGTTCTACTCTATTTTGGGAGAAATATAGTAACATGATGTATAGATATGATATCAAGCAAGATAAGTGGGAGACGATCAGGCATAAGTTTAGAGAAAGGGCATATCATACGGCGGGTTATTATGATGGAAAAATTTTTATTTTAGGGGGAAAGAGATTGTCTGAAACCAGAATTGTTGATTATCTGGATAATGCAATAGAAATATATGATATTAAGCGTGATACCGTTTGGACAGATTATACTAATCCGCATCAAGCGACTCTATTGGGATCCGTTGTGTATAAAGATAATATGATTGTTTTAGGCGGTGTTAAAAAGGTTTTGCAAAATAATGAAGGAGTCTATTCGGATGAAATGCATTTATGGAATTTAAAATCCGGCTACTGGTATGAGTTGGGAAAAATGCCGATTAGGCAAGCTCCTGATGCAATTCTGGTTGATCATTGTATTTATTTAATCGGAAATAGTAACGGTGGCGGCTGGAGTATTGAATGTTATAACTTATTGACAGGCGCATGGACCAATGCCGGACATTTGTTATATCGGCTTGGCTGGCCCAGTTTAGCTTATCATAATGATATAATTTATATTTTTGAACAAGGTGTTGTGCAGACGTTCAATATAAAAAGCAGGCAAGTTCGTTCGTATATGATAGATCTGAAATTGAAATCTCCAGCTTTGTATTACTTTGATGGGAAATTATATATTTTGGGAGGATTTTATATGGGAGATCCCTCGCGCAATGTATATAGTATTGATCTGAAAGAATTTGATAAAACAGAAATCGATTATTATTATAACAATAAAAGGTAAGCATTCGGTGAATCCTGTCTATTGTATAGAAACTGAACTTTATTGTTTTTTCTTATTCTACCATTATTATCATATTTTTAAAATCTAAAAGTATCTCTTTGCAATTTTTGAAATAGTTAACTCCTAAATAGCCATTGTATTTGCCATTAGCATTCTTCATGATCAGTATATTGAGCATATGATGAAAAACATAGACTCAGAATTACTAAAATCAAGCTTGTTCTTTTCATAATATTATGGTGTTGTTTACAAATATGGTAAGTCTTATAGATGATAGCAAATATTCTTTTCCAAAATTTGTTAATCTTGTTTGGGGTGCTTGAAGTATTTTAAATTAATTTGGTAGAATATTAATTTGGTTTTCTTTTTATCAAGAAATATCGTTCTACACTTGGTTCCATATTTTGACCCCGTTTTACAAGTACATATCCACGTAGTTTCTCTAACAACAAGTCAAGAGGGAGCATACGTCATTGACAACCGGTCTTCACTAAATAAAAGATTGCATTCCAAATCATTCGTAAATCATATTTTCGCTTTCTTGCTTGCGGGTTCAACACTTTTGTTATATATTGCCACTCTGTTTTCGTTAAATCAGTTTGATACATCTTTTTTTAAGTTTGGTCACTTCAAAGAAAGCAACTATCAGACTGATATGGGAACTTTGTTAGGAATTTTCTTTACTGCCTCTAAACAAACTGCAAAATGCAGTAGTATTGGAAGGTCTGGAAATGAAGGTGATTTTCGGGGGAAGCGGGTCTTCGTTGTGCCCAGATGGTTATCCGTATGTATTCAGGTGTTCTAATGGCAATCTACATTGTTGCAAAGTTAATTCAGAGTCTGTTTGTTGTCCATAATAGACAACTTACTCTTTATTAAATGCTTATCATCTATTTTGGCGGATGATAAGGCTCTGTTAATTAATTAAAATTGAAGATCATGAATATGAGAAAAGTATTTTATTTAGTCTTATCACTTGTAATTGCAAGTTGCACCTCTAATAAGGAACTGCAAGAGAAACTGGCATTTATTGATGTCACCAAAGAATATCCCGAAAAGAAAATTGAGCTCACCGATATTGCGGATGTCTCTTATCTGTACCTCAATTCGAAAAATGATGATTATCTCTATAAAGGCAGCATTGATTATGTAACCGAAAACAATATTATTGTTATAGACCGCTCTCAGAACAGCGTGCTGTTTTTCTCAAAAGAGGGAAATCCCAAATCACATTTTAACCGTAGGGGACAGGGATCGGAAGAATACAGAGATGCATATTCGGTAATGTATGACGAAGCAAATGATGAAGTGTTTGTTTCGCCCGACTTTAGCGATCATATTATGGTCTATTCATCATTGGGTGAATTCAAAAGGAAAATAAATTTACCTCAGACGAATGTTAACGGACAAATGGCTTTGTTTGACGATGTGTCCATATTGGTGTATGATAACACGAAATTGTGGAAATCTATCATGCAAAGCAATGCCCCAGATATAGTACAAACCATTGATTCAGCTTTCTTTCTTATTTCTAAATTGGATGGTACAGTGCTGGATTATATCTCACTACCAAACAAAAATATAGATCTGAGTTATAAAGATTTGAACAGTGTATTTACTGGTCAGGTGAGTTACGGACGTGTGAGAAAGTCGGCTGACGGATTACTTTTATACAATCCTGAATCCGACACCGTTTTTCATTACAGCAAAGAAAAGCGTTTAACTCCATATATGCACAAAAAACCAATATTGAGCAATCAAACCTCAATGACGGTTATGGATATCTGCATGGATGCGGGAAAATATCAGTTTATAGCGGTTTACCCTTATCGGGAAACAGCGAAATCTCCGACACCAAAGTATTATATGCGCAACAAAGCAACAGGAGAACTGTTTCGCCCAAAAATAACTCTTTCCGATTTTGAAGGAAAAGAGTTGTATATCAATCCCCGTCTTTTAAATTATTATGAACATGCATACCACTTTGAACTGGATTTTGCTGAACTCGAAGAAGCATATTACAAAAACAAGCTCGGCGGTAAACTCAAAGAACAGGTTGCTTCACTTCTTGAAGATGAGGAAAGTAATAATGTTTTTGTGTTTGCGGATTTTTATTGATAAAAACACACCTTCTGGGGTTGTTTTCAATATTGAGTGATTTGTAAAAAGAGTTACAGATAAGCCTGGACTACATGAAGAGATGATATTACATGTCGTACCAAGATCAATACAATATTTTAGTAATTGCCAACAAGTCTTCAAACTACAAAACAATGACTTTTCTCGTAGCGCACTCAGCGATAATACTCATTATTAAATATTTAATAGAGGGGGAAGTTTACAAAAGTCCCGCCCACTCCTGATTGGTTAGTGTGGGGAGCTGATCTGTTTCTGTGATGAAAGTTTCCGCCAGTTTTCGTTTTTCCTCTTGTAGCTGTATGATTTTCTCTTCTATGCTTCCTTGCGTGATGAAACGGTAAGCAATTACTTGTTTGTCTTGTCCGATACGGTGCGCGCGGGCAATGGCCTGTGCTTCGGCTGCCGGGTTCCACCAGGGATCGATGATGAACACATAGTCTGCTTGTGTCAGGTTGAGGCCCACTCCTCCGGCTTTTAGTGAGATAAGGAAAGCTTGTATCCTGGGGTCACGGCTAAAGCGTGCAATCTCTTCCGGGCGATTGGTAGAAGAGCCTGTTAGAAGAGCATAATCCCATTGACGTTTACGAAACTCATCGGCCACCAATTCCAGATGTTTGACGAAAGAAGAAAAGATCAGGACCTTATGGCCTTCGCTCCGGAGTGTTTCGAAGGTCTCTATAATCAGGTTTAGTTTACCGGATTCACCGATGAAACCGGGTAAAATCATCTGCGGATGGCAGGCGAGTTGCCTTAAACGGAGAATCCCGTTGAGTACTATGAGCGGTTGCTGACCCTTCTCTGAGGTCTGTTCCAGCAGAATGTTCCGGAGACTGTTCTTTTCATGTTGGTAGAGCTCGTTCTGTTTCTTTGCCATGTCGCAATAAATCACTTCTTCGGTTAATGACGGTAGTTCCGGAGCTACTTCCTGCTTGCTTCTGCGTAGTATAAATGGGGAAATGAGTTGTCGTAAACGAAACTTCATCCGTTCGTCACCTTGACGGATGGCGTTGACGAACTGTTTGCTGAACGCTGTCTCGTTTCCTAAAAGTTCAGGCTGTAGAAAATGAAACTGTGCCCAAAGATCCTTCAGGGAATTCTCAATAGGAGTTCCTGTCAGAATTAGCCTGTGTTTACTTTGTAATTGTATCGCTGAACGGAATGTAAGTGATTCGCTGTTTTTTATGTTTTGACTTTCATCGAGAACTATGTACTCAAACTTATATTGGGATAAAGTCGCAATATTATTGCGCATCGTGCCATAAGTGGTAAAGACCAGATGATATTGGTCGAAGTGCTTTGACAAGCGATTGATTTCATTGGCGGAGTTTCCGTTATATTCCGTCATTGACAGGCTGGTAAAACGGGATGCTTCCCGTTTCCAGTTATGCAAAAGCGAGGTAGGCACAACAATAAGGGTGGCATGCAGGCGTGGTGTCTGGCTTTTCTTTTGATTTAGTACAGCACATTGCAAGTCGTTTTGTCCGCTTCGGGAGGCGTTGGGGGCTTCGGTTTTTACCGGAAAAAGTGATAACTGCCCCTTTTCATCGAAGAAAGCTTCCTTTTGCACAGGAGAGCCTTGAGTGTTTTCTTTCTCTTCCAGGCTGTTTGTTTCCTGATTTGTTGAGGCGGCTGTTCCCGGTTTGTAGATGTATTGTAAAAGTGTAAGGGTTTGCAAGGTCTTTCCAAGGCCCATATCATCGGCCAGACATCCTCCGAATTTTTTGAGGTATAGGTTTGCCATCCATGAGAAACCTTTCTGCTGATAGGGGCGAAGATTGGCCTTGAGCCCTGCAGGTACAGGGATTGGTTTCTCCAATCGGACGCCGGTTGCTATACCTGGACCTTTTTCCAGGATCGATTTTATTACACCCACAAAAGGACGCTTCAGTCGGATGTTCTTACCTGATTCTTTACCTATCTCAAGCAGATTGGCGTATTTGGTGAACCATTCTTCGGGGAGGAGGATAATGCGTCCGTCAGAGAGGGGATATTCCCTGTTGTTGTCCAGTATATTTTTGCGGAATCGGCTGAAGGGAATTTTCTGATTGTCTATGACGACATTGATATGTAATTCGAACCAGTCGGGGCCATCTTCGTAATCCTGTTCTATCCGGATATCCGGAAGATAGTATGGCTTCTTGTGCGTATCACTTGATAAGATAAACTTTTCCAGTAGCATTTCCCGGTGACGGCTGACCCACTCGGTAATGTTTTTTTCGGGAGCGATAGGCGATAGTTTGAAATGGGAATCACTGACACATTGTAATCCGGCTTTTTGAAGCAGACAGATTGCCTGTTTCTCGGCAGCTGAGTTACGTTGGAAATAGTGGATGACAGTTTGTCCATTCTCTTGCCTCCGGAAGATGATTTTCTTGATTCCATCGGAACCATGAGGTGAAAAAGTCCGGTCTCCATAACGAAAATCAAGCCGTAACAAAGTATCATTATAGATTGTATCTTCAAGGTAGAGATAAGCATCACACGGACGTCTTTCTCTGATCACTTTGACTCCTTGAATATTGATTTCATGGTAATACGCAAGGGGAATCATGATATTGTCTATGTATTTTTCAGTCAATGAAGCATCCACACTGATACGTTCTTTCTTGGTGAAAGGCAGTAAGCGTGAGGCTTCAATATGGGGGACAGTAAATAAATCCATACCCAGCAATAGGGTGGCAGGATTGGAGGTGAGGACAGTGACAGGTTTTTGTTCCATCAGTGAAACCGGCAGGTCGTCATAGTAGCATTGCAGTTGATAGTTGAAATGTTCCTCGGTTACTTTAAAAGAGAAATGGGCTTCTAAATCGTGGGGATGGACACGGTATGCATGGTGTTCATAGAGTTGCTTGCTTCCACTTGGTTTCTGATAAAACGGAAGTTGCCTGGTGCGTATCAGTTCTAACATCTCCAACAGTTTCTTCTCTATGAAAGGACGGATTTGTTCTTTAAGTTTGTTATTGTCCTCGGCCAGTTTGCGGAGGAATTTAGGGACTGTTTTTTCACGGGAATAGACTCCCATCAGATATTTTTCAGTATAATGAGAAGCAATGTCAATGGCTTTTTGTTCTGCTTCATTCATTTTTTTGATCGCATCGGGAGAGGCATGGAAAGCTTGTTCGATCACTTCCAACGTGTTGTCAGGGGTTCGGCTGACAGTGTAGGGGATGAGTAATATCCCCAGAACAGGGTGCTCTACGAGTACAATGACAACTTGGTTGGTGGAAAGTGCTTTTTTCATTCTGTCCGGTTTGGAAGGTCAAAGATACGGGATTTTATGTAATTTTGCGGTATGATGGAGGAAAACAAACGAGTCTTATTGGGAATGAGCGGTGGTACGGATAGCTCTGTGGCTGCCATGCTATTACTTGAAGCCGGTTATGAAGTAACGGGAGTTACCTTTCGTTTCTATGAGTTTAATGATTCTACGGAATACTTGGAAGATGCCCGTGCATTAGCAACTCGCTTAGGTATCGAACACATCACTTATGATGCGCGTGAGATTTTCCGGAAGAAAATTGTTGATTACTTTATCGATGAATATATGGCCGGACATACTCCGGTCCCCTGTACTCTTTGCAACAACTGGTTAAAATGGCCTTTGTTGGCCAAGATTGCCGATGAAATGGGAATTTTCTATTTAGCTACCGGTCATTATGTGAGAAAGAAATGGATGGACGGAAGCTATTATATTACGCTTGCCGCAGATCCGGATAAAGACCAGTCATTTTTTCTGTGGGGATTAAAACAGGATATTTTGCAACGTATGTTGCTTCCGATGGGTGAGATGACTAAACCTGAAGCACGTGCTTATGCTGCCGGAAGAGGTTTTGAGAAAGTTTCAAAAAAGAAAGATAGCATCGGGGTTTGTTTCTGTCCACTTGATTACCGTAGTTTTCTGAAAAAGCATCTTTGCGATGCGGGAGGCGACAGGAGCAATAAAATAATCCGGGAAGTGGGCAAAGGCAGATTCCTCGATGAAAGCGGCAATTTTATTGCCTGGCATGAGGGATATCCTTTTTATACTATAGGGCAACGCAGGGGGTTAGGCATCCAACTGAACCGTGCTGTTTTTGTAAAGGAGATCCATCCTGAAACCAATGAAGTGATATTGGCTCCTTTAAAGTCCCTTGAAAAGTCAGAGATGTGGTTGAAAGACTGGAATATAATCAACGAATCCCGCCTGCTGGGCTATGATGATATTATTGTGAGAATACGTTATAGGAAACAGGAAAACCATTGTTCTGTCACAATCACTCCGGAGGGATTATTACATATACAACTACACGAACCTTTGTCCGCCATTGCAGAAGGACAAGCAGCCGCTTTCTATAGGGATGGTTTGTTGTTGGGAGGAGGGATTATAACGATGAATGATGAACGATGAATCGTATGCGGATAGCACACAGCCCATTCATCATTCACGTTTATCGATTATCGTTCATTGTTTATTCAAAGCAATCATTTCTTCAATGTAGTCTCTTGTATTGCTGAGTCTCGGTACTTTATGCTGACCACCTAATTTCCCTTTTTGAGCTAACCAGTCATGGAAAAGTCCTTTGCGTGCGACAATCACTTCCAATGGTTGGAGAGCGATATCTTTCCATCGTTTTGCTTCGTAGTCGGAGTTTACTTCTTTCAGTGTAGTATCCAGTACCGCCGCAAATCTTTCGATGGAATCGGGCATTTTGGCAAACTCAATAAGCCATTGATGACGGCATTTGGCATTTTCATCCATAAATACGGGGGCAGCGGAATATTCGCTGACTTGGGCACCAGTTTCAGCACATGCTTTGGCAAGCCCTTTTTCTGCATTATCTACGATCAGCTCTTCACCAAAAGCATTGATGAAGTGCTTGGTACGTCCTGTAATGACGAACTTATACGGATTCTTTCTGGTGAATTTCACAGTATCCCCGATCATGTACCGCCATAATCCGCAGGAAGTGGAGATCACCATAGCATAATTTTTATTTAGCTCTACTTCTTCAAGGCAATAGGTGCGGGGATTCTCTTTTTCCACATCCTCCAAAGGAATAAATTCGTAGAAAATACCATAGTCAATCATCAATAACATAGATGGGTCGGAGAAATCGTTTTGTGTCCCGAAATAGCCTTCCGATGCATTGTAGGTTTCGACATAATGCATTTTAGAAGAATGAATGACTTGCTTATATTGTTCACGGTAAGGGGTAAAAGCGACACCTCCGTGGAAGAATACTTCCAGATTGGGCCATACTTCTTCCAAGGTCTGCTTGCCTGTTTTTTCAAGAATACGTTTGATTAAGACCAGCATCCAGGAAGGAACACCCGAAAGATTGGTTACATCCACCGGTATGGTGCTGTTGGCAATAGCTTCAATTTTGGTTTCCCATTCGTCCATTAATGCTATTTGCTTGCTTGGCACACGTATCAGGTTGATCAGCGGACTTACATTCTGGATCAATATGGCTGAAAGGTCACCTACCAGACTATGGTTGGAGTTCAGGTTCGGACTATGGCTACCTCCCAGAATCAGTCCTTTACCGGAAAAAAAACGGCTGTCGGGATTCATGCGGAAGTAGATTGCGGCCGCGTCTTTTCCTCCCCGGTAATGAATATCCTGCAAGGCCTCTTTGCTAACCGGAAGAAACTTGCTTTTATCGTTTGTGGTGCCCGAGGATTTTGCAAACCAGCGTATTTCTGAAGGCCACAATAGGTTTTGTTCGCCTGCACGGAGACGTTCCACATAGGGCTTTACTTCTTCGTAGGTTTGTATGGGGAGTCGGTTTTTAAAGTCTTCGTAATTGCGGATAGATTTATAATCATACTTCTTTCCCCATTCAGTATTTTCTGCCTGTTTTACGAGACGGGTCAATACCCGGTGCTGTATATCTCCGGCTTGTGTATCATAAAGATCTATGGCTTTTAAACGGGAATCAAATACTTTGCTTATAATCTTTGTAATATTCATTGCTCTTTAACATATAATGTTTAGTCGTGCAAAAATAGCCTTAATTATCTTTTTTTTCTATCTTTACGACGGAAATAATAGTTAAAAGTGAAGATATGTCATGCTTTTGCAGACAGATGAGTAACTTTTTTCTTTTAAATACGTAATATTCAATAAAAAAAGAGCAGCAATGAAGATCGGAATTCTTACATCCGGAGGAGATTGCCCCGGCATAAACGCTACGATTCGCGGGGTGTGTAAAACGGCCATTAATCATTATGGAATGGAAGTTGTGGGGATTCACAGTGGTTTTCAGGGATTGCTGACGAAAGAGGTAGAATCGTTTACTGAAAAATCCTTGTCCGGATTGCTAAACCTGGGTGGTACTATGTTGGGAACTTCACGCGAGAAGCCGTTCCGTAAGCAAGGTATTATTTCGGATGTGGATAAACCGGCGCTGATACAACGTAATATTGCTGAATTGGGACTTGATTGCGTGGTGTGTATCGGTGGAAATGGTACGCAAAAGACTGCCGCAAAATTTGCAGCGATGGGAATTAATATCGTTTCTGTTCCTAAGACGATCGATAATGATATCTGGGGTACGGATATCTCTTTCGGATTCGATTCGGCAGTGAGCATTGCTACAGATGCTATCGACCGGCTTCACTCTACGGCAAGCTCTCACAAGCGGGTGATGGTAATCGAAGTGATGGGGCATAAAGCAGGATGGATTGCTCTATACTCGGGTATGGCAGGAGGAGGAGATGTAATCCTGGTTCCGGAGATACCTTATAATATAAAAAATATAGGGGATACAATTTTAAATCGTTTAAAAAAGGGGAAACCTTATTCGATTGTGGTCGTTGCCGAAGGTATCCAAACTGATGGGCGTAAGCGTGCTGCCGAATACATCGCCCAGGAAATTGAATATGAGACAGGTATTGAGACGCGTGAAACGGTGCTTGGCTATATTCAGCGCGGTGGCTCACCTACACCTTTCGACCGTAACTTATCTACCCGAATGGGAGGGCATGCAACGGAGCTGATTGCTAATGGGCAGTTTGGACGTATGATTGCATTGAAAGGTGATGAAATATCTTCCGTTGCATTAGAAGAAGTGGCCGGAAAGTTGAAATTAGTGACTGAAGAACATGACCTTGTTGTACAAGGGCGCAGGATGGGAATATGCTTCGGATAATAATCGGAGGTGTTTAGATTATATACTGATATTTTCAGTTGATGTTATTTTATCAACTTGCGGAGATTCCTCTGTCTGGTTTATTTCAGGATCGTCGGGTGTATCTTCTGTGGAGATATTATTCTGTACTTTGGCTTCTTGTACACCTGCCATGAACTCAGGATCCCCTTTGATTTTTTTGAGGGCCATCTGTGCGGCATTCTGTTGTGATTCCTTTTTGGAGTATCCTGTACCGGATCCTCCGAGTATGCCTTCAATCCGGACTTCTGTCTGAAACACGGGATTATTCTCTTTGTCAAGGAACTGTTCTATTAATTCGAAAGAAACTTCCATCTTGTTTTTCTGGCTCCATTCAATCAGCTTAGACTTGAAGTTCACCTCTTTGCGTGAGAGTTTGTCCAGATCTATATAGGGCTCGATGATTTTCTTCTGCATAAACTGTTTGCAACATTCATATCCCCGGTCAAGATAAATGGCTCCAATAAAAGCTTCGAACGCATTCCCATACATATAGCTGTTGTGGGAAGAAGAACGTGTAGAATATTTGATAAGTTTGTCCAGGCCTATTTCGACAGCCAGTTTATTTAATGTTTCACGCTGAACTATTTTAGAACGGGTGTTTGTCAGGAATCCCTCTCTTTTACCTTCGAAATGTTGATAGACAATATCCCCTACGATGGCGTCAAGAATGGCGTCACCAAGGAATTCCAAGCGTTCGTTGTTCAACGGACGTCCTTTCTCCGAACGTACAGCTGTCGATTTATGCAGGAGAGCCTGCTCGTATAGCCGGATGTTGCGTGGATAGAATCCAAGTATGCGATAAAAACAAAAATAAGACTCTCTATCCTTACAGAACAGGAGCCTTATCTTATCTATTTTATTACGTAACACGACTTTATTCAGCGTATTTCTTGAAGATTACACAAGCATTGTGACCACCAAATCCGAATGTATTCGAAAGGGCAACGTTAACTTCACGTTTCTGTGCTTTGTTGAACGTGAAATTAAGGTTATAGTCGATGTTCTCGTCGTTATCACCTTCGGCATGATTGATAGTCGGAGGAACGATGCCGTTCTTGATGGCAAGGATACTTGCAATAGACTCTACCGCACCGGCAGCACCCAACAAGTGACCTGTCATTGATTTGGTTGAACTGATATTCAACTCAAAAGCATGTTCGCCAAATACTTCCTTGATTGCTTTGGCTTCCGATATATCACCCACCGGAGTGGATGTACCGTGAACGTTGATGTAATCCACTTCTTTAGGATCCATTTCTGCATCTTCCAGGGCATTCATCATCACCAGTTTTGCACCAAGTCCTTCCGGATGAGATGCTGTCAGGTGGTGAGCATCAGCAGACATACCTACACCGGCTACTTCTGCATATATTTTTGCGCCACGGGCTTTTGCATGTTCAAGTTCTTCAAGAATCAGGCATCCTCCACCTTCACCCATTACAAAACCGTCACGGCTCGCGCTGAACGGACGAGATGCTGATTGTGGTTCGTCGTTACGAGTTGACAATGCATGCATAGCGTTGAAACCTCCTACACCGGCTGCTGCGATAGCGGCTTCCGAACCACCGGATACAATCACGTTTGCCTTACCCAGACGGATCAGGTTGAATGCATCGGCGATGGCGTTAGTAGAAGTTGCACATGCAGAACAAGTTGCGTAGTTCGGGCCGTGGAAACCATACATAATAGAAATCTGTCCGGCAGCAATATCTGAAATCATCTTAGGGATGAAGAACGGATTATACTTAGGACCGTTTTCTTTGTGAAGGGCATAATTGCTTGTTTCCTCCTCAAATGTACGTATACCACCGATACCGGCACCAAAAATAACGCCGATTCTGTTTAAATCCTCATTTTCGATATCAAGACCCGAGTCTGCAACCGCTTCTTTGGCAACGGCAACGGCATACTGTGTGTACAAGTCCATTTTACGTGCCTCTTTGCGGTCGATATATTGAGTTACATCGAAGCCTTTCACTTCACATGCAAATTGAGTCTTGAATTGCGATGCATCGAAATGAGTAATAGGTCCTGCTCCACTAACCCCGTTCACGAGGTTTTCCCAAAATTCCGGGACAGTATTGCCAACAGGAGTAATGGCGCCCAGACCTGTTACTACAACTCTCTTTAATTCCATACTGATGAAATCGAATTACTTAGCGTGTTCTTCGATGTAAGCTACAGCATCCTGTACTGTGCCAATCTTTTCAGCTTGGTCATCAGGAATAGAGATACCGAATTCTTTTTCGAATTCCATGATAAGTTCTACAGTGTCAAGAGAATCAGCTCCCAGGTCGTTAGTGAAGCTTGCTGTTTCTGTAACTTCTGATTCTTCTACGCCCAATTTATCGACGATAATCGCTTTCACTCTTGATGCAATTTCAGACATAACTTTAAGTTTTTAATTAATAATTAGTTTTATTTCTTTAAATTTGCGGTGCAAAGGAATAAATATTTATCGTCCTGCGCAAATTTTTGATTAAATAAATGCAATCTTTTGCACATTTTTCACTGTTTTGTGCACTAAAAGGTCTGATTATGGAGAAAAACATCGCTATTTTTGCTTCCGGCTCTGGTACAAATGCTGAAAACATTATCCGGTATTTCGAGGGAAATGATTCAGTCAGGGTAAAATTAGTTCTTTCTAACAGGAAGGACGCGTATGTTTTGGAGCGTGCACATCGTTTAGGAGTGCCCTGTAGGGCTTTTCCGAAGTCTGATTGGGAAATAGCGGAATCCATCTTGGATTTGCTGCGTGAACATCAGATTGACCTGATAGTGTTAGCCGGCTTCTTGTTGCGTATACCGGATGCACTTTTGCATGCTTATCCTAATAAAATTATAAATATTCATCCGGCTCTTTTACCTAAGTTTGGGGGAAAGGGGATGTATGGCGATCGGGTGCATGAGGCGGTGGTAATGGCAGGAGAGTCCGAAAGTGGTATTACTATACATTATATAGACGAGCATTACGATGAGGGAAGTATCATTTTTCAAGCTAAATGTTCAGTACTTCCCGGAGATACCCCTGCGGAAGTGGCTAAAAAAGTTCATGCGTTGGAATATGAATGGTTTCCCAGGATCATAGAACAAACCGTAAATACCTTCTTGTAGAGCTGGTTTTCTGAGGAAATGTTTTATAGTATCGTATGAGGTTGTGTCGAAACTCTTTTCACCACAGCCTCATGCAATGTTTAATATCCTCTTATTGAGGATCGGCATTATCAGGGTTAAATAGTAAATCAACCGATATTAATCTTATATGCTCCTTCTTCTCTCCTTAATGGGTAATCTCCCCGGAGTTGTTCAAATAGCTTCGGATGGGTCTTTAGTGTATCGCTGTCCCGTCGGGGATCGTAAATTTGCAGGGAGGCCGCTTCATAAGTTGTTGCGGAAATTATTTTGTTTTCCGGTTCCGGAGGAACAATCTGATAGCCGGCTTCAATCCGGAAGAACCGGCATAAGGCTTCAAGTGACATTCGGGTTGCGTTTGCTTTTCCGTCTGCGGAATATCCGGCGATGTGAGGAGTGCCTATAATTACTTTCTCTAATAATTTAAGATTGATATCCGGTTCATGTTCCCATACATCAATGACAGCATCGGACAAGGTACCTGACTGAAGAGCATCGAGCAGTGCCTCTGTTTCGATAACTTCACCGCGTGAGGTGTTCATGACTATCGCCCCCTTTTTCAGTGAACGGAAGAAGTGCTTGTCTGCCAAATGATAAGTTTTATATTTTCCCTCCTTATATAAAGGTACATGAAATGTGATTATGTCACACTTTTTGGCTATATTCTCTAAAGTAGTGAACATTGTGCTTTCTTCTTTTTCTGCTCTGGGAAGATCGTTCAGCATTACTCGCATTCCTAATTTTCGGGCTACATCAGCTACTTTGCTTCCTACATTTCCTACGCCTACGATGCCAATGGTCATTTGATGCAACTTCATTGCATGGGTTTGTTGTAAAATGAACAGGGCAGATTGGATATATTGTGCAACGGATGCCGAATTACATCCCGGGGCATTGGTCCATGTGATACCTGCTTCCCGGCAATAGGCTGTGTCGATATGATCGAATCCTATTGTAGCGGTTGCGATAAATTTTACTTTGCTTCCGGCAAGCAGTGAACGGTTACAATGCGTACGTGTGCGGATAATTAATGCATCGGCATCATGTATCAGTTCCGGGGTGAAATCTTTTCCCGGAGCATATACTACTTCATCGGCTATTTGCTCAATAGCCTCTTTGATGTAAGGTATTTTGTTGTCTACAATAACTTTCATGATTGATCAGGGGTTTGCATGCAAAGGTAGGAAATAAAAAGCAGGAAAGATTGGCTATATGGAAAATATTGCATAGATTTGCCCGGTAATGCGCATTACGATAAGTTTGAACTTAGACAATTTATATCAATAATGAAGTGTATCCACATTATTACTCCGGTAAAAGATTCTATTGAGTTGACGTTGCAAACAGCTGAGGCTATTTTAAAATCAGATTTCACCGTTCCTTTTCATTATACTATTTATAATGATTTCAGCACCGATGAAAACACGAAACGACTGAAAGAAGCATCCCTGGCGATGGGATTTGAGTTAATTAATCTGTCCGAGATCACTTCTCATCCTTCTCCCAATTATTTGCTGGTGCTTCAGATGGCACAAGAAAAGGCTGTTGCCGCTGAAGCAGGCTTGCTGATCGTTGAATCTGATGTGATTGTGAAAAAACACACTTTGCAGGCTCTTTTTGATGGTGCGCAGTCCAGACAAAACTGTGGAATAGCTGCTGCTGTGACAGTAGATGAGAACGAGGTAATTAATTATCCCTATTTATATGCGAAAGGCAAAGAAAATCAGGTGTTTCCGGAAAAGAAACATCTTAGTTTCTGCTGTTCTTTGCTGACAACCGACTTTCTGCGTGCTTTTGATTTTCATTCTTTGAATCCGGAAAAGAACTGGTTTGATGTAACTATTTCCCATCAAGCACTTGAAAAAGGTTTTGTCAATTATCTGTTTACTACTTTGACTGTATGGCATCGCCCGCATAGTAGTCGTCCATGGAAACAGTTGAAATATACGAATCCGCTTAAATATTACTGGTTGAAGTTCACTAAAGGATTGGATAAAATTTGATGGTATGGCAAAGCCGTTAGTATCTGTAGTTATTCCTGTATATAATATGGAGGAGTTTCTGGAGGAGACACTGGATTCTGTCCTGTCTTCTGATTATCCGAACTTTGAGGTGATTGTGATGGATGATGGTTCGAAAGACCGTTCTCTTGAAATTGCCGAAAGCTATAAGTCCCGGTATGAAAATGTAAGGGTTTACACACAAGCAAATAGTGGCGTTGCTACGGCTCGTAATCATGCTATTTCTAAAGCAGGCGGAGTATATATCTTGCCGGTCGATGCTGATAATCGTATTAGTAAAGAATTGATTCATTCTGCTGTAGATATACTGGAGTCGGATCCGGAAGTAAAAGTGGTCTGTCCACGTGCCGAGTTTTTCGGAGACCGTTCGGGCGAATGGGTATTACCACCTTTCTCGCTATCATTGCTTGCTCGTAAAAATATGATGGATACTTGTGCTGTTTACCGTAAGTCCGAATGGGAAAGAATTGGAGGATACTGTGCGGAGATCGTGGCTCGTGAAGATTGGGAATTTTGGATCTCAATGTTAAAGGATGGAGGAAAGGTTGTAAAGTTGCCGGAAATAGGTTTGTTTTATCGGGTGCGCGAACAGTCTAAACGTGTTACTGACCGTTTGCTAAAAAAGCATGTGATTGACGTTCTAAATAGACGACATCCTGATTTCTTTGAGCGGGAATTGGGAGGGCCGTTACGTTATCAGCGTTCCTGGTCAAGGTTAATCAATCGGATTTCCCGAATAATCCACCCTCGGAGAGTCTTCGTTGGAGATGATTTTCAGGACTTATCTTCTTTTGTACGTGTATTACCTGTGCATTTTGAGAATGGAGGAACGTTGATATATGAAGGAAGAAATAAATTGAAAGAGTTTGAAATACATGGTAGAAAGTTGATAGTGAAGTCATATCAGCTTCCTCACCTGATTAATCGAATTGTTTATAATTCTTTTCGTGCCTCTAAAGCCCGCCGTTCTTATCAATACGCACAGATGCTGCGTAAAGCAGGTATTGGTTCTCCTGCTCCTGTTGGATTTTATTCTACGGGAACATGGTTGTTGTTTGGCCGTAGCTACTTTGTGAGCCTAAAGTCCGAATGTCCTTATACGTATCGTAATCTGTTAGAGGAGACTTTTACCGGTGACAAAGAAAAGGTGTTACGTGCTATAGCCCGTACCACAGCAGCTTTACACGAAAACGGTTTTCTACATAAAGATTACTCGGGAGGGAATATTCTTTTTAGGGAAACGGATAAAGGCATTGAAGTGGAAATCATTGATTTAAACCGCATGCGTTTTGGTAAAGTCGACATAGAAACCGGTTGTAAGAACTTTGAGCGCTTGCCCGGAACACACGAGATGTTTGTTATCTTGGCAGATGAATATGCCAAAGTGAGGGGATTCGATGCCGATAGATGTCTGGAACTGATTGAGAAGAGTCATTTATGACGCATTGATTGAGACAACCCTTTGCCTAAGATTATGGTGGGCAGTATATACCAACGTCTGAAGTGGAAACATAATTTGATTATAATGATCCATTTATATATGATATAGAATAAAAAATTGGAATGCTTTTTATATACATATAATTTTGAAATAAACCTTTCTTTGTAAGCCAACGTATAAACTTTTGTAGATTCACCTTGGAGGTGTAAAAATCTATAGGTTGGCAGAACCGTTGACTGATAGTTGTGATAAGATAATCTTGTACAGATATCATACTCTTCATAATAGAGGAATATATTAGTATCAAAGCCTTTGATTTTGAAGAAGACTTCTGAAGGAAACATCATAAATGCTCCGTTGATCCATGAAGCATGTATAGGAAACTGGTATACTTTCTTTTTTCGTTTGGGGTAGCGGGCGGGACATAATCTTTCCGGGATGTCGTTTCCTAAAATCTCATATAGAATACCGATTGGATGATTGAATGAGGGTACTGCCTTCAGGTGTTTGTTGTATTGCTGTGGTGTAATGCATCCTGTTTGAGGATTTTCTTTCAAGTAACTGCATAATGGGCTAATGCAGTCCTCTAATAGCTCAGTGTCATTGTTTAGAAAGCAGAGGTATTTCCCTTGGGCTATGTTTGCGCCAACCATATTCCCTGCCCCGAAACCACTGTTTATTTTGTTGCGTATAATAGTAATTTCCTGACCGGAAAGATTTTCAGTAAGGTGTTGATAGTCTGTTTCCTGGCTGGCATTGTCGACAACTATTATTTCGTAAGTGCCATTAGGCAGGTATTTGTGTATACTGTTAATGCAGTTTAGGGTTAATCGGGAGGTATTATAATTCAGGATGATAATTGATACTTTCATAGTGGTATGGGGTTTATTTAATTATTATTGGGGTTATATATCTATCGAAATCCAGCTTTCCGGAAGTATGTGGGGTGTCTTCTTGACGTTTGACCAGCGTGAAGGTGCGATAACAGTTTTATCCTTATAGGCATTTAGCCATGCTCCCCACCAACTGAAACTGCTGTTGGCTATTATATTATGATGACACAGGCTCATCAACATCATGTCCTGCCAACTGTCAGGGCCCTTATTCCAAGATATATATTGATGGGGTAAATGATGTACCTTCAAATGTGCTTTCGTCCATTCCACATCATCAGAAAAGATATGGAAGAATGCTTTCGGTTCTTTTTTTAGTATGATTGAGATTGCCTTTTGATAGTATTCTTCTGTGCATATATTTCCATATTTTATTTTGTTTTTGGCTGATGTATAATCTCCTCTTCGGATATGAATTGATACGCTCGAACGTTGTTCTTTAATTATCTTTGCCCATTCTTTTGTTCTGAAATTGGCATTTTCTGTGTTGAAAGAAAAAATATCTCTTATGGTATCTGAAGATTCTTTGAAGAAGAGTTCAGATTGAAAGAATCCTTTGTAATATACTAATGGCCATCTCTTGTGTTGTGTGTATTTATGAATGGATAATTCTTCTTCGGATTTTTCTCGTATAATCGAAAAGAATGCATACACAATTACTCTTTTAAGCCATTTGTGGGCAGATATTGTTTGGGGACCGATCGAAAATACATCTTCCAATTCATATCCGTTATGTAATTTATATTTCTTCATTTCAGACATGTCTATCCGAAGCTCCGGAAATATTGTTTTCATTTGTATATAGAAGGCGTAAATGAACATTTGATTCCCTAATCCGCCTGTCATTCGTACTAATTTCATCATTCTTTGATTTTGATATGTTTTTTTAAACGTACGTTTAATGAAACAAAAATAAGACTTATTTTCTACTTGAAAAAACTAATTACAGTTTTTTATTAAGAAAACCGGAGATAAAGATTAAACAAACCTTTAATAAGCCTTTTACACCTCATACAATATAATCCATATTTCACAACATATAAAAATAAATGGCAGGTTAAAATATGATGTTTTTTAAACGTACGTTTAATGAAACAAAAATGAAGCTGAAAGACGTTTGGCTTAACTGCTTAATGATATGAATGATAGTCTTTTATATAAACTTTCCAGTGGCAAGCCTCCTAAGTTTATTTATTTTATAAGTAATACTTTGAAGATGCTTATTCCGAATGCTTTTTATCGGTATAAGTTGAAAAGTACATTGGCTCAATTACAGTATCGTTCGGATAAAGACTATATCGAAGAGAGAGTGAATTATTATAATAAGCTGTCTTCTCCTTCTTCTTTGCCGGAAAAGTCTTTTATAAAGAATGAATTTCGGTATTTGATCTTTTTAGGAACTCTTGCGGACAATAAAAAATCTCTTTTTCATACCGCATATTTTTTTGATACCAGGGAATATACCCGTTGGTTTAAACAATCTCTTCGGTGGGGATATTGCCCGGGCGATGTATATTTCACTCCGGAATTCCCGTCTATTGTGAAAAGCCGTTTACTGACCGATTCCAATGATAACTCTGTTGTTATGAAACTGGATAAGTTCAGGCATTTTATGTTTGTAAATGATACAATGCCTTTTTCTTCTAAAAAGGATATGGTTATCTTCAGAGGGAAAATACGACGAAGCCGTACCCGTAAATTATTTTTAGAGATGTATATGGACCATCCGATGTGTGACTGTGGAGTCGTTGGTAAGGATGAGGGAGTACCGGACGCATGGATGACTCCTAAAAAAACGATTCGTCAGCATTTGGATTATAAGTTCATTATGGCATTGGAGGGGAATGATGTTGCATCAAATCTGAAATGGGTAATGTCTTCTAACTCGATAGCAGTGATGCCGCGTCCCACTTGCGAAACTTGGTTTATGGAAGGAAAATTGATTCCTAACTATCATTATATTGAGATTAAACCCGATTTTACGGATTTGGAGGAACGGTTGAAGTATTACATCGAACATCCGGAAGAGGCTCAACAAATCATAGAGCATGCTCATGAATATGTGGCTCAGTTCAGAAATCCTCGTCGTGAAAAGTTAATATCGCTGTTGGTTCTGGATAAATATTTTCGGATGACAGGTCAAAATATTGAAGATTGATAAAACTCTATTCTCCTATGATACATATAGCATGTAATATTGACTCTAATTTTACGGTACACTGTGCAGTAACTTTGGTTTCACTGTTCGAAAATAACCGTGAATCTGAGTTTTGTATCCATATTGTGGCCTCTACACTGCCTTCTGAAGATAAGGAAGTACTAAAAACAATAGCAGGTCGTTATGGCAATGAAGTACGCTTTTACTTTCCTCCGGAAGACTTGTTGCATAATTTTTCTATCAAGAAGTTTGGTAAGCGCATTTCTATGGCCACTTATTACCGTTGTATGTTCTCGGCCATTTTACCGGAAGAGGTGGATAAAGTGCTTTATCTGGATTGTGATATTGTTATTCTTGGAGATATATCAGAGTATTGGAATACAGATATGAGTAATTATTCGGTTGCTTGTGTCGAAGATATCGGCAGTAATGAAGATGAACGTTATGATATCTTGAAATATGATAAGTCATTCTCTTATTTTAATGCGGGAGTACTACTTATCAATTTGCGCTATTGGCGTGAGCATAAAATAGATGAACAATGTGAACAGTATTTTTTACGATATCCCGAGCGTATCCGCTTTAATGACCAGGATCTTTTGAATGCTGTTCTGCATGAATCTAAACTTTTTGTTCCCTTAAAATGGAATATGCAGGATGGTTTCTACCGTTATGGGGCGGATAAAGGAGTGAAAGATAAGAAGCAATTGCATCAACAATTGCTCCATCCTGTTATCCTGCATTATACTAATAAAAAACCCTGGAATTATGATAGCATGCATCCTTTGAAAGGGGAATACTTTAAGTATCTGGATATGACTCCCTGGAAAGGCAAACGACCTTTATCTACTTTTAAAGCTCGTTTGTCCTGGTGGTTGAAGTTGCTTCCTTATGCAATGCGGTTCCGTAAGCCCAAGTATATGAAGCTGTGAATACATTGATCAAAGCATTTGCTATCTGTTGCGTCTTTTTTGTACAATTTTCCGGTACATAATCATTCCAATTGTATATAGCTTGAAATGATTATATATGCAGTATCGTCTGATCGCTTTTGATAATCCGATGTCTTTCAGACTGAGATAGTCATAATGGTGACAAATCTCCATTGTAGCTGCAATTATTTGGTCATTAAGGGGGGAAGGCCTCATGATGATGATATGATTGATTAAGTGGAATGCTTTTTTTAGTAGTTTTAATGGCTTTTCCGATACAGCTTGTTGCTGTTTGACAAATTGGTATTGATCGTGCAGGGCCTGAACTAACTGAAACTCTTTTATTGGATTAAATGTTGTATTTGTGAGACTGCCTGAACGGATCCTATAATGATATTTAGGTGCTTGTATCAATACGGTTTTGTTAGCTCTATAAAATATCTTGTAACTGAGAGCAGCATCTTCAAAACTTTTTCCTACAGGAAAGCGGAGGTTATTGAATAGTTCCCGTTTATATAACTTTTCCCAAACATAGTTTCGTATAATCTTATCTTTGATGAGAGCCATCATGGCATCTTTGTGGTTAAATGTGATTATCTCTTTAGATTCAAAAACAGCTTTTGTCTTGGTTCCATATTCTATATAGTGTGCACAGGCAGATATGTCCGCCTGATACTTATTTAGAAGATTATAAAGCGTTTCGTACATATCATTTTCAATCCAATCATCACTATCCACAAAACCTATAAAATCACCGGATGCAATGTCAAGACCCGCATTACGAGCGTCACTTAATCCTCCGTTCTTTTTGTGTATGACTTTGATTCTTGTATCCAATTTAGCAAACTTATCACAAATAGCAGGGGACTCATCTGTCGAGCCGTCATCAACGATGATTACTTCTAAGTGAGTATATGTCTGGTCTAAGACCGATTGAATGCATTGGCTTAAAAAGGGGGCTACATTATATACCGGAATAATAATACTTATTAATGGAGACTCATCGATTTTTTTCATCATTAAGTAGTTTATTTAGTTAAGTCTAGGATAGTTTTTACATATATGGATGCAAATATAGTATAATAGTAGTACATATGTGCTCTTTTAACCTAAAAAATGTAAATGTAATCCGTTTGTTGTCTTGCCTATACATACTTTTGTATATGATAAAGAGAAGAATTTTATTTTTTCATAGTGAGTTTCCTGCTGGAGGAGCTGAAAGAGTTACAATGGATATTGCCGATTTTGTAGCTCAATATGGCTATGAAACATATGTTATTACACATCAGATTAACAGTGGAAGTTATTCCAATATTAAGGTTATTGAGTTTCAAGGTGGAGGCGATGTTGACAGTCAGGAGAATGCTGACTTTATCATTCATACTCTCAACTCGTTGAAAATTGATATCTTTATTCTGCCTATTTGTCTTTTAAGCAGGTTGGATTTTATTAAAAGTAAAGTTGATAGTAAATTGATCTTTGCTTGTCACAGCACTCCTTTCTGGGAAATAACAGCCCGTCTACATAGGAGAAGGGGTAGAGCGCGTGGTTCTTTCTTTAAAATGTTGGAATGGGGGGTATTAACTTATCCAAAGATAGTATGGTTAAAGAAATATGACTCTTTTTTTATTAATCAATATAAGTTTGTTTATGATCAAGTTGATGCTTTTACTGTTTTGTGTGAGGAATATAAACAAATACTGCTTAATAAAATGGGAGTATCACTTGATGAGCAGAAAGTACATGTTATATATAATTCTGAGAGACAATGTCCGAATGTTAATTTGAATAAGAAAAAGCAGATTCTCTTTGTTGGGCGTATGAGTTATTATGATAAGCGGGTTGACCGTTTGTTGGATATTTGGGGAATGATATATAAAAAAGTACCGGATTGGGAATTGATTTTAGTAGGAGGTGGAAAAGAACTTCCTCTACTTCAAGCTAAAAGTCAAAAGATGAAACTTCAACGAATACGTTTTGCGGGACATAGCGATCATGTCGATGATTTCTATCGTGATGCTTCTGTATTATGTTTGACTTCAGCTTTTGAGGGATGGCCACTATGTTTGACGGAGGCTCAGGCGAATGGTGTCGTACCTGTAGCTTTTGATTGTGTAGCCGGGATACGCCAGATTTTGTCGCCTTCAGGAGTTAATGGGTGCCTTGTACCTTCTTTTAGTTTACATAAATATGCTGAGATGTTATTGTCTCTGTTGATGGATTCGGAAAAGTTACAAAAGATGCGGAATAACGTGATTTTGAAGTCAAAAGAGTACTCTCCTGAAATTGTCGGACAAAAATGGCTCGGTTTGTTCGAATCATTGTTATAATCTCTTTTGTATGAATACCTTTTTAGGAGAATATAAGTTTAAACTTTTCTCTTCTTGGGAATCAGTTTGCGATAAAGTGTCATTCCTATTTTATATATTCTGAAATGATGATAAATGAAATATCGTTTGATGGTTCTTGACACTCCGATATCTTGTGGTTTTAGATAATCATATTGGTGCATAATCTCTAATGTTTTGTCAATGACCTCATTGTTGAGTGTTGAGGAGGGGAGTATAATCGTGTGATTGATTAAGTGGATGCTTTTCTTTATAATCATTACAGGTTTGTCATTGATTAGTTGACGTTTTTTCATGAATTGGTATTGTTCGTGTATGGCTTGCACATATTGTATTCCTTTGAGAGGGCTGAACGAAGAATTAGTAGTGCTTCCCAAACGAATTCTGTAGTGATATTTAGGTTTATATTTTAATACTGTTTTGTTGGATCTATCAAATATCTTATAACTTAGGGATATGTCCTCAAAAACTTGTCCAATAGGGAAATATAATCCGGTAAATAGGTCACGTTTATATAATTTTTCTACGACATAATTTTTTATAATCTTATCTTCAAACAATGTTTTCATAACATCTGCATGGTTGAAAGTCATTATTTCCTCTTTCGATCTGTAGACAGTTGGTCTGCCATCCTCATATTCCAGATAATGTGTGCAGGCAGATATATCTGCTCCGTATTGACTGATTAGATTATAAAGTGTCTCATACATATCGTTATCAATCCAATCATCACTATCCACAAAACCGATATATTCTCCGGATGCTGTGTCTAAACCGATATTGCGGGCAGCACTTTGTCCACCATTTTTTTTGTGTATCACTTTCACACGAGCGTCTAAGGCTGCAAAATGGTCACAAATAGCAGGTGAATGGTCTGTGGAACCATCATCTACAACAATAATCTCCAGGTTAGTATATGTCTGATCCAAAATTGATTGCAGGCATTGATGTAGATATGCCTCTACATTGTATACAGGCACAATAATGCTGATGAGGGGGAGTGTTCCCGATTTTTCCATTTTTATTTAGGTTTAGTAATATGCTATTGTCTTTGTACGTTGCAAAGATAACATATTGTTTTTGTTTTTCTGAATATATATTTGATAGCTTTATGGGATGCGTGGTTGTTTTTGCAGTATAAAAAGAGAGCATCTGCTTAATTCGCCACTGACTTTCTACTCTCTGAATAGTAACTTGCTGAATATTTTCTGTTATCTTTGCAACTTAATCATTTAATAGTAAGTAATGAAGGAATTTTTTCAACTTATGCGGCGTTTTGTACCGCCTTACAAGAAGTATGTAATATGGGCGTTGATACTGAATTTATTCTCGGCCATTCTGAATATATTTTCTTTTTCTTTGATAGCCCCCATTCTACAGATATTATTTAAGGTTGATAAAGATGTATATGAGTTTATCCCATGGGATACTGCTTCAATTAGTACAAAGGACCTTCTGATAAATAATTTCTATTATTATGTTTCAGATATGATCCAGATCAACGGCGCTTCTTTTACTCTGATGTTGTTAGGACTCTTTTTAGTGGTAATGACTTTCTTTAAAACATTCTGCTATTTCGCTTCGTCAGCCGTGATGATTCCTTTGCGTACCGGTGTGGTACGGGATATTCGAGTGATGGTCTATGATAAAGTGATTCGTTTGCCACTTGGATTCTTCTCGGAGGAGCGAAAAGGAGATATCATAGCCCGTATGAGCGGGGACGTGGGAGAAATAGAGAACTCGGTTACCAGTTCATTGGATATGTTGGTAAAGAATCCGATCTTGATAATCGCTTATTTTACTACACTGCTTGTAATCAGTTGGCAACTAACCCTTTTCACTTTATTGGTTGTACCATTGATGGGATGGGTGATGGGTACGGTAGGCAAAAAACTGAAACGTCAATCCCTTGAAGCTCAGGCAAAGTGGAGCGATACGATGTCGCAACTGGAAGAAACATTAGGAGGACTTCGTATCATTAAGGCTTTCATTGCTGAAAATAAGATGATGAATCGTTTCCTGAAATGCAGTAACGAGTTTCGGGAGGCAACCAATAAAGTGGCGACCCGTCAGGCATTAGCCCATCCGATGAGTGAGTTTTTAGGTACGACCATGATTGTAATTGTGCTTTGGTTTGGCGGTTCACTGATTTTGAGCAGTCATTCTTCTATTGATGCTTCTACTTTTATGGTATATCTGACTATCCTTTATAGCGTAATCAATCCTTTGAAGGAATTTTCAAAAGCCGGGTATAATATTCCTAAAGGTTTGGCTTCGATGGAGCGTGTGGATAAGATTCTGAAAGCGGAAAATAAGATTGTGGAGATTCCTGAACCGAAGCCGCTGAATGGGTTAAAAGAGAAAGTAGAATTTAGGGATATTTCTTTCAGCTATGATGGAAAGAAAGAAGTGCTTCAACATATTAACCTCACTGTACCTAAAGGTAAGACCGTTGCTTTGGTTGGACAGTCCGGTTCAGGGAAATCTACGTTGGTAGATTTGTTGCCCCGTTATCACGATGTACAGGAAGGAGCGATTACTATTGACGGAGTCAGCATTAAAGACGTTCGCATCTCCGACTTGCGCAGCCTGATCGGGAATGTCAATCAGGAAGCCATCTTGTTTAACGATACTTTCTTTAATAATATAGCTTTTGGTGTAGAAAATGCTACGATGGAGCAAGTGATTGAGGCTGCCAAGATTGCCAATGCTCACGATTTTATCATGGAGAAAGAAGACGGCTATCATACGAATATAGGTGACCGAGGCAGTAAACTTTCCGGAGGCCAGCGTCAGCGTATCAGTATAGCACGGGCTATCTTGAAGAATCCTCCGATTTTGATTCTTGACGAGGCTACTTCTGCTTTAGACACTGAGTCGGAACGGTTGGTACAGGAGGCATTGGAGCGTTTAATGAAAACACGTACCACCATTGCTATTGCCCACCGTCTCTCTACCATCAAGAACGCAGATGAAATATGTGTACTATATGAAGGAGAAATAGTAGAACGTGGAAAACACGAAGAATTATTGGCTAAGAACGGTTATTATAAACGACTGAATGACATGCAGTCGCTGTAGGCATGGCAGAGAGATAGTGAACTCCCTCACTTTTTAATAATAACTTTTTTGCTAAGGCGGGTAGGGCAAGGTGGATTTGCCCTACCGGGGTTATAGCTAATTCGATATCAGAAGAAAGAATCTTTGAGGCGGTTGAACGTTATCATGTTTGAAAGAAATTTTTTCGGTAGTATTCCTTTCGGGATTTATTTGTTATTGGGGGTGATACGATACAATCCTTATTTCCTTCCGAAGTCTGCCGGGATTTCTCCCCATTGCTTGGTTTCCCACTTCAATATTGGGGTGGAATATTTATTTTCTTTAAGCCATTTTTCTGCACGTTCTATCAATCCGAACAATTTTTCTGTTTCAGCGGTCCGGGGAAGTTTTGTCTTGCATTTTTTTTGTTTTACCCAGCTGATTGCATTTGCGCTATCGCTATAGATAGGCATGTCGAATCCTTTCTGTTTCAGTAAAGCGAGTCCATGTACCAATGCCAGAAATTCGCCAATATTGTTAGTCCCCTTCATCGGGCCGAAATGAAAAATCTCTTGTCGGCTTGCGACGTGAACGCCACGGTACTCCATAGGTCCAGGATTACCACTGCATGCTGCGTCTACTGCAAGGCTGTTTTCAATGACCGCTGCCGGGAGTGTGTCTGGGGGGGGAGGGGAATCAGCTGTTTTCTTCTTAGCATTCTTGCCGATATAAGCATAAGGTGATGAAGCAAAAGCACGTTCTGCTTCCTCCCGGTTATCGAAAGATTTATATTTGGCACTATCATATCCTTTCACCTGCAGCTGACATTCGGTCCAGGATGTATAAATGCCGGGAGTTACTCCATCCCATACAACGTAATATTTTTGTTTGGCCATACTTGGTGTTTTCAGCTTATTGGGCAGTAAAGGTACGAATATATTCTATTACCGAACAACTTTCGTTTATAGGTTGTTTTAATTTCAAAGAACCAATGTAAAAAAGAAAGGAGTATTTTTATGAAAAAATCCTTCGAAGAGGCCCTCAAGCATAGAAGGACCTATTATTCGATAACAAATCAGTCTCCGGTTTCTGATGAGGAGATAGAGCGGATTGTCAATCTTGCTGTAACCCATGTGCCCTCTGCATTTAACTCTCAGTCCACTCGTGTAGTGCTGTTGTTGGGTGAGAATCACAAGAAACTATGGCATATTGTAAAAGAAACATTGCGAAAGATTGTTCCACCGGAAGTTTTTAAAACGACTGAAGCTAAAATTGATAATTCTTTTGCCAGTGGTTATGGAACTGTTTTATTCTTTGAAGACCAGTCGGTTGTGAAGGGGCTCCAGAATGCTTTCAGTAGTTATAAAGATAATTTTCCGGGGTGGTCGTTGCAAACGTCTGCGATGCATCAGTTGGCGGTTTGGACAATGTTGGAAGATGCCGGTTTCGGAGCTTCCCTGCAACATTATAATCCACTAATTGACGAAGAAGTGCGTCATACCTGGCACCTACCGGAAGAGTGGCACTTGATTGCCGAAATGCCGTTTGGACTTCCTGTGCAAGGACCGGGTGATAAGGATTTTAAAGATCTGGATTCCAGAGTGAAGGTCTTTAAATAAGGTATATTCATTTAACCGGAAGGATTAATATCGTTTTATCTTTGGTAAGAACTTACTGAGTAGCGTTACATGGCTTTGTCTGCAATGTGTTATGATTAAGTTTGTTATGAAGAAGAACAGTGCCCTTATTCCGGCCCGGGTAGCTGTGCCCATGGGCCCGCATACCCGGGCTCATGGGCACAGGTATACGGGCTCATGGGTCTGCGTACCCGGGCTGGGATAAAGAAAGAAGCATAAACAGAAAAGGTATTAAGGAAAATAAAATGGTATAATAGGCGAATATAGATAAGGAACTAATGGTATGCTATTGGGAATCAGTGGTGTATTTCGAGTTTTACTTAAAAAAAGAGGGTGGAAGATGGAAGATAGAGGTGGAAGATAAATGCCTTGAAAATGCGATCTTCCACCTCTTTAATTTATTGATAACCATCTGCTAATGTTCCGAAAGGTGGAAGATGGAAGATCGAAATGCATTTTTTGTATGAGGGGTACGTATAGGATTGTTTTTATTTTCATGCTTGCATGCGAAAAGTTACCATCCGGGTTATTGGTTGTTCTATTAATAAATATCTATCTTTGCACCAAAATGCCGTTTGCTTATGATTCGTATATTTCTGACCGGCTATATGGGGGCCGGGAAAACTACGTTAGGAAAAGCTCTCGCACGAGAACTACATGTCCCATTTATCGATCTGGATTGGTATATTGAAGAACGTTTTCACAAGGCGGTCGGAGAATTATTTACCGAGCGGGGAGAGTCCGGCTTTAGGGAACTTGAAAAGAGCATGTTACATGAGGTTGGTGAATTTGAAGATGTGGTAATCTCTACAGGGGGAGGAGCGCCTTGCTTTTTCGACAACATGGAGTATATGAACCGGGTTGGTACTACTGTTTTTTTGGATGTAGACCCCAAAGTGCTGTTTCGTCGGTTACGGGTTGCCAAGCAGCAGCGCCCCATACTGCAAGGAAAGGAAGATGACGAACTGTTTGATTTTATAATACAGGCGCTTGAAAAACGTTCATCTTTTTATCGTCAGGCTAAATATATTTTCTGTGCTGACGAATTGGAGGATCGCAAGCAGATTGAAACTTCCGTGGAACAATTGCGCAAACTTCTGGATTTGCACATAGTAAGCTAAACTCTAAGAAAACTTATTTTCTGATTCGGCAATCATTCTTTTTCTTCTCTATTTTTTGTTCAGTCGACCAATATTACTATCTTGCAGTCGCTGTGAGGTTTTGTGCCTTCCGGTATCTTACAACCCAAATAAAACGATCAGACAATTATGGAAACTTTAAAAGAGAAATTCGAAGCCTTATCCCGTCAAGTCCGGGCATCCGGGAAACCTGCCGCCGCATGGTTCCCTCAGTTTACACCTGCTACATTGCTGAATGCCGAAAACTGGTGGGAAGCACTTGCTGTATGTGAGTACGCATTGGATACACAGGAAGATGAAACGCTCACAGCTGACTTTTTTGAACAGATATTCAGTGCATACGATTGTAATGTAGAGGTGGATCTTAATGAAGAAGAGTATGCTTATTGGTGGGAGAAGGTGATAAGTATATGCGATCGTGTAGCTGTATTTAACGGTGCCGGTTGGTCGCAGAAAGGTGCGCAATATTCAGAAGCCCGTTATGGGACACGTGATCTCAGTCTCTTATTTCCTTATTATGAGAAGGCGGCAGCTATGGGAAGTCCGGAAGCTGAGGCAACCGTTGCCTATTGGCGTTATATGGGCTTCTATTGTGAACAGGATAAAGCGGAAGGAGAGCGCCGCTTTGAGGCTCTGTCTTCACCCGAGGCTGTGTTATGGGGAAAATACTACCGGGCCTATGCCGAACAACACACCGGTAGTAAAGAGAAAGCTTTGCTTATGCGGAAAGAACTGCTTGGTGAACTCCCTGAAGGACACCGTCTGCGTGCTCATGTTTATGCCGCTATGGGCGATGCACTGGACGTAGAAGAAGGAAATGTGGCCGAAGAGGCAGCATGCTATGAGAAGTCTCTTGAACTTGTTCCTAATTTATATTCTCTCAAGAATCTGGCTACGCTCTATTTCCGTTATCCGGAACTTGGTAAAAAGAAAGAGCTGGCGTTTGAGTTATGGGAGAAAGCCTGGCATGCCGGTGTATGGTCTGCAGCCAATTTCCTGGGGTATAATTATCAGGAAGAAGAGTGGCTTGACATGCCTAAAGCCATTGAATGGTTGGAGAAGGGAATGCTTTACTGCGAATCGTATTGCGCCTATGAATTAGCTTTGATTTACCTTTATAATGATGAGTATAAAAATGTAGAACGTGGTTTGATGTGCCTGCAGCGTTGCATTGACGATAATTATGTAGAGGCTTTTGAGACTCTTGCTAATATTTACTTTAACGGTGAATTGGTGGAAGAAGATATCCAACGTGCACGGCAGTTGCTGGAGAAAGCTATTGAATTGGGGTCCGGTAATGCGGCCTACCGTATCGGTTGGATGTATGAACGCGGATTACTTTCCGAAGATCCGGATTACCTGAAAGCCATGGAGTATTATGAGAAGGCGGCATCTATGAATAATGCTGACGGATACTCCCGGGCGGCTCTTTATCTGGCTAACGGATACGCCGGTGTTACGGATGCTGAGAAGTCAAAAGCCTATTATGAAAAGGCTGCGGGGTTAGGTTCATGCTTTGCATTGGTAGAGTTAGGATTCTTATATGAAAATGGAGATGTGGTAGAACAGAATTATGGGAAAGCTTTCGAATTGTTTCAGAAAGCCGCTGAGGAGGAGTACCCTTATGCGATGTATCGTGTAGGTCTTTATTTGGACAGAGGAATCATCGGTGAACCACAACCCGTAGAGGCATTCGCTTGGTATGAAAAGGCGGCCGGAAGGGGAGACGGAGATGCAATCTTTGCTCTCGGACGTTGCTATAAGAATGGGATTGGTACGGAAGAGAATCCGGATAAGGCTCTCGAATGGTTTGCTAAAGGGGCGGAGAACAACGAACCGCGTTGCCTTACGGAGTTAGGACTGGCTTATGAATATGGCAGTGGGGTAGAAGAGAACCCGCATCAGGCAGTTGAATATATGACCAAAGCGGCCGAACAAGATTATGGCTACGCTCAGTTTAAGATGGGAGATTACTATTTCTTTGGTTATGGCGCTTGTCCGGAAGATAATAAACAGGCTGTGGAGTGGTATGAGAAGGCGGTCGCCAATGATATTCCCTTAGCTATGCTGCGCATGGGTGAGTACTATCTCTATGACTATGACAAACTGAATGAATCGGAGAAGGCTTTCAACTACTTTAAAAAAGCTGCTGAGTCAGAATGTTATAACGAAGGGCTGGGAATCTGCTACGAGATGGGAATCGGGGTGGAGGACAATGAAACCGAGGCGTTTAAATATTACACGTTAGCTGCGGACAGTGGAAATGTCATGAGTATGTACCGCACCGGATTGTGTTATTACAATGGAGTCGGTGTAAAACAGAATTATGCAGAAGCCTACCGTTGGTTTAATGATGCTGCCGGAAATGAGAATGTGGCTTCTTACTATTATTTAGGCAAAATGCTGATGTACGGTGAAGGTTGTGTGCCCGATGCGGAAACAGGTATTCAATGGCTGATGAAGGCTGCAGAGCATAACAGTGATAAAGCACAGTTCGAATTGGGTAATGCTTATCTGATGGGAAACGGAGTAGAGGAAAATGATGAGATTGCCATGGAGTGGTTTGAGAAGGCTGCTGAGAATGGAAATGAGAAAGCCTTGAAGATTACAGGAAGAAGACAACGCTAAAGTAAAATGGAAAAAGAAGGTAATAATCTGTTTCAGGTCAATCTAAAAGGGATGATTGCCCTGTTATCAGAACATATTTATAGTAACCCGAATACCTTTGTCAGGGAGTTGTTGCAGAATTGTGTAGATGCTATTACCGCACTTCATAATATCGACGAAAGTTATGCCGGGCGTATTGATGTTTTTCTGAAAGAGGACGGTTCGGTGGTCTTTCAGGACAATGGGATCGGCTTGAAAGAAGAGGAAGTCCATCGTTTTCTTACGGTTATTGGTGAAAGCTCGAAGAGAGATACCCCCGATGCAGACGATTTTATCGGTCGGTTCGGCATAGGCTTGCTGTCTTGTTTCGTGGTGACCAATGAAATTAGGGTAGAGAGCCGGTCGGCAATGGGAGGAAGCCCCGTCTGCTGGTGTGGAAAGGTGGATGGCACTTATCAGACCACTTTTCCCGAAGAAGAGTGGGCGATAGGTTCAAGGGTCGTGTTGTGCCCCAAAAGTGAGTGGACTCATTTGTTTGAGTATGAAGTGTTCAAGAAAATACTGATCAGTTATGGAGAGGTGTTGCCTTACCCGATTTATCTGCATCGTGGAGAGGAAGAAGAACTGGTTAATACCCCGTCACCGGTCTGGCTCAATCCGAAAGCTACCCGAAAAGAGTTATTGGACTATGGGACGAAGGTTTTTCAGTCGTCTGCTCTTGATGTCTTTCGTATCCGTACAGAGAGCGGGCGGGTAGAAGGCGTACTCTACGTATTGCCTTATCGTACACAATTTTCTGTACGTAACTCGCATAAGGTGTATTTGAAGCGGATGTTGTTGAGTGAAGATGATTGTAACCTTTTGCCCTCATGGGCATTCTTCATTCGATGTTTGGTAAATGCCGACGGGCTTCTTTCTACTGCGTCGCGCGAGTCGTTTGTCAGCAATGATTTATTGAAAGATGCCCGCAAAGAGATCGGGGTTACTATTAAGGAGTATCTTCGAGGATTGGTGCAGAACAATCGATCGGTGTTTGACAAAATACTGGATGTCCATCATTTCCATATTAAAGCCATAGCTTCGGAAGATAATGAACTGCTACGTTTGTTTATGGATTACCTGCCCTTTGAAACGAACAGGGGAATACGAAGTTTCGGGAGCATCCGTTCGGCGGGGAATACCATTGGCTATACACGTAATCTGGAAGACTTCAGGCAAGTACGGAGAATAGCCGGTGCACAAGGCCGGTTGGTGATCAATGCTGCCTATACATTTGATGAAACGCTGTTAAAGAAGTATGCCCGTCTTAATCAGGAACTGACTTTGGAGGAGATCTCACCCGCTCGTCTGTTGGAGCAGTTTGCTGAAGTGGAAGGTAACAAAGAACACCGGGCCTTTGAGGCAAAAGCCAGTGAGCTGTTGAAACGTTTTGGCTGTATCTGCCGCTTGAAACATTTTACACCGGTGGATACTCCGGTTATATTTGTGGCCGAAGAGAAAGAAGAGAACAGCAAAGTCGCCAATAATCCGTTGGCAGCAGTACTGGGTTCGGTAAATGCTAAAAAACGCTTACCGCCTACATTGACTTTCAATGCCGATAACGAGATGGTACAGACATTACTGCAAATTCAAGGAGACAATAAACTGTTTCAGCATGTAGTGTGCATTCTTTATGTACAATCGCTGTTACAAGGCAAATATCCTGTAAACAGTGAGGAAATGGAACTTTTCAATCACTCTCTTTCTGAACTGATGACTACTAAAATGAATGATTTTATAAACTTCCTCAATTAAACAAAAGTATGAAATACACACTTGAGATACAAAAGCTACTGTTGCAGGCACAAAATGATAACCTGCATCCCCGTGAGAAAGCCAATCTACTGAAAGAGGCTGTTCGCATTGCAGATGAGAATGAAGATATACAATGGGCTGTAGAGATGAGGCTGGACCTTATCTATGAATTGAATCTCCTCTCGGCAGATGCTGAAGAGATCGCGGTGTTCTCTAAAATCCTGGACAACTATGAAAACCATAAGGATTTGATTAATGAGGATGATATCTTATGGAAATACAAATGGATATGGTCTTGTACCTTTGATCTTCCCAGTATACCGATGGAGCAGGTGGAAGCGGTAGGTGAAGATTATAAAACCCGTATTTTGCGCAATGGTTATTCATTGCGTACATATTATCACCGGTTGTCTGTGGAATACACTAAAATGAGGGAATATACGAAAGCCAAAGATTACATAGATAAGATGCTGGCGGAAAAGATGGATGACCTGACTTGTGAAGCTTGTGAGCTGAACTTCATGTTGGATTATTATCTTGAAACTGGACAGTTTGAAGAGGCCTATAATCGTGCGCAACCTTTAATTTCCAAGCAAATTTCTTGTTACGAAGCCAATCTGAGAGCTTATCTGAAATTGGCATATTATGCTTATAAAGCCGGGAAGCCGGAGATAGCGGCGGATATGCGTGCACGGGCCGAAGAAGCTTTGGCGGGAAGAGAAAAAGATGAATATCTGCTTCTTTATCTTGGGCTATTCATTGCTTATTATTTTATGACTGATCCGGACAGAGGCTGGGAGTATGTAGAACGTTGTATCCCATGGAGTCTGAATACTAATATGCAGAAAAGATACCGTTTCTCGTGTGATATGGTGGAGGCTCTAAACTACGAGCAGCGTGAAGAGGTCAGTCTGGCTTTACCGGAGGATTTTCCACTTTACCGGGTTGACGGAGTATATTCTGTGGCTGCGCTACGTAATTATTTTTATAGACAAGCGGATGAATTGGCAGGCTTGTATGATGCGCGTAACGGAAATAGCGGATATCAGGAACGATTATTTAATATCAATTTAATTGGCAACCTGTAGATTAATACGTATTTTTGCCGTCCAATTATTTATTAAAAACAACTGAATAACAGAAAAATGAGAAAGTGGCGTATTGAAGATTCTGAAGAACTTTACAACATCACAGGTTGGGGGACTTCATACTTTGGTATTAATGACAAAGGTCATGTTGTTGTTACACCGCGAAAAGATGGCGTAGCCGTCGATTTGAAAGAATTGGTCGACGAGTTGCAGTTGCGTGATGTGGCGGCTCCTATGCTGGTGCGTTTTCCGGATATTCTGGACAACCGTATTGAAAAGACTGCCTATTGTTTTAAACAGGCATCCGAAGAGTATGGATACAAAGCCCAGAATTTTATCATCTATCCGATTAAAGTGAATCAGATGCGCCCGGTTGTTGAAGAAATTATCAGCCATGGCAAGAAATTTAATTTGGGCCTTGAAGCCGGTTCCAAGCCCGAACTGCATGCAGTGATTGCTGTCAATACGGATTCTGACTCTCTTATTATCTGCAACGGCTATAAAGACGAAAGCTATATTGAGCTTGCTTTGCTGGCACAGAAGATGGGTAAACGTATCTTTCTGGTAGTTGAAAAGATGAATGAGTTGAAGCTGATTGCCCGCATGGCAAAGCAGCTGAATGTACAGCCTAATATTGGTATCCGTATCAAATTGGCTTCTTCAGGAAGCGGAAAGTGGGAAGAGTCAGGAGGAGATGCCAGTAAGTTCGGACTGACTTCCAGTGAGTTGCTTGAGGCACTTGACTTTCTGGAAAGTAAAGGCATGAAGGATTGTCTGAAACTGATACACTTCCATATCGGAAGTCAGGTGACAAAGATACGCCGTATCAAGACAGCATTGCGTGAAGCTTCTCAGTTCTATGTGCAGCTCCATGCGATGGGTTTCAAAGTGGAATTTGTTGATATTGGCGGTGGTCTTGGAGTTGATTATGACGGCACCCGTTCGTCAAGTAGTGAGAGTAGTGTCAATTACTCTATTCAGGAGTATGTCAACGACTCTATTTCCACGTTAGTGGATGCCAGTGACAAAAACGGTATTCCCCATCCCAATATTATCACTGAGAGTGGCAGGGCTCTGACTGCACACCACTCTGTCTTGATTTTTGAGGTACTTGAGACGGCTACTTTGCCGGAATGGGATGATGAAGAGGAGATTGCTCCGGATGCGCATGAACTGGTACAGGAACTTTATGGCATTTGGGATACATTGAATCAGAACAAGATGCTTGAAGCATGGCATGATGCCCAGCAGATACGTGAAGAGGCACTCGATCTGTTCAGCCATGGTATCGTAGACCTGAAGACACGTGCTCAGATAGAACGTCTTTACTGGTCTATTACTCGTGAAATCAATCAAATTGCCGGTGGACTGAAACATGCTCCCGATGAATTCCGCGGATTGTCTAAATTGTTGGCTGATAAATATTTCTGTAACTTCTCACTTTTTCAGTCGCTTCCGGATTCTTGGGCGATCGACCAGATATTTCCGATTATGCCCATTCAGCGTTTGGATGAAAAACCGGACCGCTCGGCTACCTTGCAGGACATTACCTGTGATTCCGATGGAAAGATAGCCAATTTTATCTCTACCCGGAATGTAGCACATTATATGCCGGTACATAGCCTGAAGCAGAAAGAGCCTTACTATGTAGCGGTCTTTTTGGTAGGGGCTTATCAGGAAATCCTGGGAGATATGCATAATCTGTTTGGAGACACGAATGCGGTGCATGTTTCTGTCAATGAGAAGGGGTATAATATCGAACAGATTATTGACGGGGAAACGGTCGCAGAAGTGCTCGATTACGTGCAATATAACCCGAAAAAGCTGGTTCGTACTCTTGAAACATGGGTAACAAAATCTGTAAAAGAAGGGAAGATTTCTGTAGAAGAAGGAAAAGAGTTCCTTTCCAATTATCGTTCGGGCTTGTACGGATACACATACCTTGAATAAATAAAAAGAACTATCATTTTATAAATGACGAGCTACAAGTTACGAATACTGCACATGATATCAGTCTCGTTTCTTGTAGCTCGTGGCTTGTAACCTGATGGAGTATAAATCGTAATTTGTAAATAGAAAGAATATGAAGGAAAAACTGACAGTCATTAAAGTTGGTGGCAAAATCGTAGAAGAAGAAGCTACATTGAAGCAGTTACTGGATGATTTTGCTGCCATTGAAGGGCATAAGGTACTTGTTCATGGAGGGGGACGTTCGGCTACAAAGATAGCTGCTTTACTGGGGATTGACAGTAAAATGGTCAATGGACGCCGTATAACCGATGCGGAGACACTGAAGGTTGTGACAATGGTCTATGGTGGGTTGGTAAACAAGAATATTGTAGCCGGATTGCAAGCCCGTGGGGTCAATGCCCTGGGGCTGACCGGAGCGGATATGAATGTAATCCGTTCGATGAAGCGCCCCGTAAAAGAGGTCGATTATGGATTTGTCGGGGATGTAGAGCAGGTAGATGCCACATTGCTTTCTGATTTGATTCATAAAGGAGTGGTTCCGGTGATGGCACCGTTGACACATGACGGACAAGGGAATATGTTGAATACGAATGCAGATACCATTGCCGGAGAAACGGCGAAGGCTCTTTCTGCTATTTTTGATGTGACTTTGGTTTATTGTTTCGAAAAGAAAGGCGTGCTTCGTGATGAAAATGATGATGAGAGTGTCATCCCCCAAATTAATCATGCTGAGTTTCAACGCTACATTGCCGAGGGGGTTATTCAGGGAGGCATGATACCGAAACTTGAGAATTCTTTTGAAGCAATAAATGCAGGTGTGTCTGAGGTGATAATAACCTTAGCGTCAGCCATTCACAAAGGTGGAGGAACCCGGATAAAAAAATAATTCAAAAAAAAGAGGAATACATCTGTAACTTTTCACCAACTCACCCGTCAACTTAATAGAGATGCAAGAAATCAGCTTCCGAGACGACATATTGCCATTGAAAGATAAACTCTTTCGTTTGGCACTCCGAATCACCTTCGACAGGGCCGAAGCAGAGGATGTTGTTCAGGATACGATGATTAGAGTGTGGAATAAACGTGAAGAGTGGACACAGTTCGGATCTATTGAGGCTTATTGCCTGACTGTGGCGAAGAATCTGGCCATAGACCGAAGCCAAAAGAAAGAAGCTCAAAATGTGGAACTCACACCGGAAATGGAGGAAGAATCCGAAGCATCCGGTCCTTATGATCAGTTGATTAATAAGGAACGAATGTCAATCATCCATCGTCTGATTAACGAACTTCCTGAGAAGCAACGGCTTATTATGCAGTTGAGGGATATAGAAGGGGAAAGCTATAAAGAAATAGCGAAAATCTTGAATCTGACAGAGGAACAGGTAAAAGTGAATCTTTTCAGAGCAAGACAAAAGGTAAAACAAAGGTATTTAGAGATTGATGAATATGGATTATAAGTATATAGAACAGCTTTTAGAGCGATACTGGCAATGTGAGACTTCTTTGGAAGAGGAATCGGAATTGCGGTCTTTCTTTTCGGAGGAAGAGGTACCCGCTCATTTGCTCCGTTACAAGGACTTGTTTGTTTATCAAGCAGTTCAACAGGAAGCAGGGCTGGGAGAAGACTTTGATGAACGTATTCTGGCTCAGGTAGAGGCACCTGTAGTAAAAGCAAAACGTCTGACGATGGTTGGAAGGTTTATACCTTTGTTTAAGGCTGCCGCCGTGATTGCGTTGATTTTGTCATTGGGCAATGTAGCGCAACATACATTCTTTGCCGATGAGGCTTTGGATTATAATTATGATGCTTATAAGGACACATACGATGATCCCGAAGTGGCTTACAAACAAGTTTCTTCTGCTTTGATGATGGTGTCTGAAGGTATAAATAAATCACAGGATCAAATCGCCGGAGATAGTGTGAAGGTTGAATCGATTCGAGTGATGAAGGAATAAAATAATGAAGAGCGTTCTTTTAATGTGCTGGATGGCATTGCTGTCTGTGGCTGTTTCGGCCCAGGACTTTGCTTCACGTTTTATGGCTGAACATAAGGCGGATTCTAATCTGACTTGTGTTACGATCAGTCCGAAAATGATGGAGGAGATAATGAAGAGCGATGCTGAGAAAGATAAAGAGGTGCTGGATATGATCTCTAATCTCAAGAGTATGCAGGTGCTTACTTCCGATGTGGAAGGAAAAAAGTATTTTGATGCAGCTTTGAAGGTGGTTGAGAAGAATACCGGAAGGTTTGAATCGTTTCTTTCTTTTAAGGATAAATCTGAGAATTGTCAGATTATGGTTCGTAAAAAGAAGGATACAATTGTTGAACTGGTGATGCTAATGCACGAAAAGAATCATTTTGCTGTAATAAACTTTACCGGAAATATGAGTCCGGAGTTTATTGCACAGATAAAGAGACATTTTCATTTGCTTTAAACATATAATATAGTTAGTGTGCTTAATTAAAACAACTTTTTGATTTGAGGCTGTGAAGTTTCAATTCTCTCAATTTCAATAAAAAACTAACTAAATAAATGGGCTACCGCGTGATGCAGTAGCCCTTTTATGTTTATGCTACGTCGTCTTCATAGAGCGAAGTTAAACTAAGAGAGAGTTTCTATATTTAAAGTTTTCGTAATCCTCTTTTTGAAAAGTTTATTTGCGGATTACCTTTGTATGCCACACTTCCACTTCCACTGACACCTCCTGTCAGGTTTTCAGTAGCATGACATTTTATGCTGCCCGAACCACTGATATGTGCATTGACATCTTCTGTCTTTAAATCTATGGCATTAATATCTCCCGAACCTGCAATACGATACTCGGCTTTGCCCGATTTGCCGTTCAGCAATACATTTCCCGAACCTGAAATATTTGCTTCTGTGCATGGTACATCGATTTTTTTCAAATTGATGTTTCCTGAACCGTAAATATGCGTTGACAGTTTTGTACAAGAGAAATTGGTTCCATTGATGTTCCCCGATCCGTAAATGCATATTTCTAAATCGTCGTTGCTCTCCATTCCATTTGTAAAGGTCGTATTTCCTGAGCCATATATGGATAAATGGTTTAATGATGGAGAAGATACTCTGATTTCCAGTTTTCCGCTATTGCGGATGGAGCTATTCTTTTTAAATTTAACCACCAGTGTTTTTCCTTCAACAGTGGTTTCCAATAACTGGACGATGTTGTCGGGACCATAAATCTGTACAGTGGGAGTTCCTTGCTTTTGTGTATAAACAATATCCGAACTGCTCATTGATTTAATTTTGCTGAAAGAACCGACTCTTATGTCTTTAATGATATAGTTTGAACTTCCACTTACCTGCTTTGTCTGTGAACAGGCCCCAATGATTAATAACAGCATGGAAATTGTAAGGCATGACAATAATTGTTTTTTCATGGTCTTGTGATTATTGTATTAGATATTCTTAATAGTTCCCACTCCTTTTTTATTGAGTGATTTTATGGTAGGATTACCTTTGTACTTAATGCTTCCCACTCCCCGTACAGCTGCATTGATGGATTCCACTGCGTTGCAGGTAATATCTCCTACACCCTGTGAACTGGCTTCTACTATATTGGCCTGCAGGTTTCCGGCTTCTATATTGCCTACCCCTTTAGAGTGAAGAGTAGCTGCCTGAACTGTTCCTGCAAGTTTTACATTTCCTACACCCATTGATTGCACATTTAAGCTACTGCAGGTTAGTGATTTAATTTTTACATCACCTACTCCTTTGCTTTCCACATAGAGGTTGTCGGTAGTCAAACCGTTATCAATATGTACATCACCTACTCCTTTGAAGGAAATACTGTTTAAAGTTGGAGATGTAATTGTTATCTTCATCTTTTTGAAGTTGCGTACCTTTTTCGATTTATCGATGCTTAACAATAAGGTACTATCTTTTACAGCTACCTGTATTAACGCCACAATGTTATCCGGCCCATAGATTTGTACGTCTGTTTTTCCATCTGCGGATTGTGTGTAATAGATGTCACCTACGGTCCCCGCGTCAATTTTGTTGAACTCCTTCACTTTATAATCTCTCGTGATGAGTTTCTTACTGGGTTGAATACCTTCACCCATATATACGCAACTGCTCAATAACCCTGCTGTTAACAGTAATGTTGACAACATTTTAAAGATTGTTTTCATTTTATTTCATTTTTAGAGGTTTCTATCAGTTTAGACGTAGGTTGAGTAGGAAAAGTTGCATCTATCTTTCTTTTTTCTGCAAAATAATCCGTTTATTTGTATTTATAATTAAGAACAACATTGGATAAGATTATTGAAGATAAGGAGTTAGGACGTCTGATCGTACGTGATAATGTACGTGCCAAGAGACTCGTTTTTCGTACAAAAGCTGATGCGATCTATGTTAGTATACCTCCGGGAGTTGCGATGAAGGAAGTAAAGGAGGCGATAGAGAAATTACGTTCCAGATTGTTGGAATCCAGGCAGAAGTTGATACGTCCTCTGATTGACCTGAACTATCGGATCGAGACAGAATACTTCAAGTTATCATTGGTCAGTGGTAAGAGGGAGAAATTCTTGGCTCATTCCGAATTGGGAGAAATGCGGATTATTTGTCCCCCGACGGCCGATTTTACAGATTCTAATTTACAGGACTGGCTCCGTAAAGTAATTGAAGAAGCTTTGCGACGGAATGCAAAGATTATCTTGCCTCCCCGGTTGTATATGCTTTCGGAGCGGTATGGGTTGCCTTACAAAAGTGTTCAGATAAATTCAAGTCGTGGACGATGGGGAAGCTGCTCTTCTCACAAAAAGATAAATCTCTCTTATTTTCTTGTATTATTGCCAAAGCATTTGATAGATTATGTTCTTTTGCACGAACTTTGCCATACTTGTGAGATGAATCATGGTGATCGTTTTTGGGATTTGCTTAATGGTTTCACCGGAGGTAAAGCTTTAGAGCTGCGCGAAGAGTTGAAAAAATATAAGACTGAGATTTGACATTGCAATCACAAAACAGATGTTGCAAGAATCCTTTCCACCAAAGATTACACTGATTGTTACAGATTGATTGCCGGCATTGATAATCGGTTTTGGGCTTTTTCATCTGTGCGAATCGGAATAATTCTGTAGTGTCTTTTGATATCTCCCTTTACAGTCTTTTATACCCTATGCGGTCAGGAAAAAAACGTCTTTCTATTTTTGTGGTAGCTGTTTGATACCGTCAATATCCTTTTCAAAACGGTAAGTACCACCTTTTTCACTCAGATCAAATGCGGCTACTGTTTCAGTCTGATTATTTACAATCATCAGTGCACTTTGCTCTGCGAAGCGTCCGACTTCGATAGCAGTAGGCTCTTCTTTAATCTGTTTATTCATGATCAAGCTGTCATTGACAAACAGTGAGATCGAATCACCCACGAAGCCTTTTGTCAGCTGAATGGAGTACGTTTCACTAAAGTGACGGACAGCTTCTTTTTCCCGTTGCAATCTCAGACTCATATATACAAAGATGACTACGACAAATATGACGGCAAATGCTAAAATGCCGTTTCCTACCATAAATTGCTTGTTAGTGTTAAGACGATGTGCCATAATACTATATTCTTTAATATTCGGGGTAAAGATAGCAAATCTTTTTGTATCTCATTTGTTTTTGTGTAAGTATAAAAGTTACAAAAAAATAACGAGATCTCTGAATTCTAATCCTTTTGTGTTATATAACATATCAGTTTACATTGTTCGTGCAGAATAAATTATCTTTCTTTGCATCGTGATAGTTCAGCATAGCTATCTGCAATTAAAAACCTTTATTGATACGTATGAAAATAACTTTTGGACAACAAACGACCAAAGTAAAGCAATTGGCTGACAAGATTAGCTTTGATATCTCGATGGGAGTATATAAATCGGGAGATTCACTGCCTTCGATCAATCAACTTAGCCATGCGTATGAGGTATCCCGAGATACTGTATTTAAAGCTTTTCTTGATTTAAAAGAGAGAGGAATTATCGATTCTACTCCCGGGAAAGGGTATTATGTGGTTGGAAGATTGAAAAATGTACTTCTTTTGCTTGATGAATATTCACCTTTTAAATATGCACTTTATAATAGTTTTGTAAAGCGTTTGTCTATCCGTTATAAAGTCGACTTGTTGTTTCATCAGTACAATGAACGTTTGTTCAATACCATCATCCGTGAATCGTTGGGGCGGTACAATAAATATATTGTGATGAACTTCGATAACGAAAAACTGTCTCCTAATCTTTATAAGATAAATCCATCTAAACTTCTTCTTCTTGATTTCGGTAAATTTGAGAAAGAGGAGTTCTCTTATGTTTGTCAGGACTTTGACCAAGGATTCTATAATGCGCTACTTCAACTGGCAGATCGATTGAAGAAATATCAAAAACTCGTTTTCGTGTTAGTGAATGATAGCATGCATCCCCGGAGTAGCCGTGACTTTTTTGAGAAATTCTGTGCCGATCAACATCTTGGTTGTGAGGTAGTGAGTGATATTGAAGGACTTCAGGTTCGCAAAGGAGAAGTATATATAGCGATTCGTCAAATAGACGTGGTGAGTATTATTAAGAAAAGTCGTATTGAGGGTTTACAATGTGGAGTTGATTTTGGCTTAATAGGGTATAATGACACACCTGCTTATGAAGTGATAGATCAGGGAATAACTGCATTAAGTGTAGATTGGGAGAAAATGGGTGATAAGGCTGCCGAATTTGTTCTGCAGGGAAAAGCCATACAAGATTACCTGCCTACGGAAGTCAGGCTGAGAGCTTCTTTATAAAAGAGTTTTTCAGAATTGTGTGTCAGCACAGGTCAGCATGGAAGAATTGTCTAATGAATTTAATAATATAGTATGAAAAAGTATCCGAAAATCGGGATTCGTCCCACCATCGATGGACGCCAGGGTGGTGTTCGCGAAAGCCTTGAAGAAAAAACAATGAATCTGGCAAAAGCTGTTGCCGAGTTGATTACTTCTAATCTCAGAAATGGCGATGGAACTCCTGTGGAGTGTGTGATTGCAGATGGAACTATCGGACGTGTTGCCGAAAGTGCTGCTTGTGCAGAAAAGTTTGAACGTGAAGGGGTAGGAGCTACTATTACTGTCACCTCATGCTGGTGTTATGGGGCTGAGACAATGGATATGAATCCATATTATCCGAAAGCTGTTTGGGGATTCAATGGGACGGAGCGTCCGGGAGCGGTGTATCTGGCTGCTGTGCTGGCAGGACATGCACAGAAGGGATTGCCTGCATTTGGTATTTACGGTCGCGATGTACAAGACTTGAATGATAACTCTATTCCTGCGGATGTGGCAGAAAAAATTCTGCGTTTTGCCCGTGCTGCCCAGGCTGTAGCTACGATGCGTGGGAAGTCTTACCTTTCTATGGGTAGTGTTTCTATGGGTATTGCCGGTTCTATTGTAAATCCGGACTTCTTCCAGGAATATTTGGGTATGCGTAATGAGTCGGTCGATTTGACAGAGATAATTCGCCGCATGGCCGAAGGCATTTATGATAAGGAAGAATATGCCAAAGCGATGGCTTGGACTGAGAAATATTGCAAAAAGAATGAAGGACATGATTTCAATGTGCCTGAAAAAACAAAGACACGTGCACAGAAAGATGAAGACTGGGAGTTCATTGTCAAGATGACTATCATCATGCGCGATTTGATGCAGGGTAATCCGAAGTTAAAAGAACTTGGATTTAAGGAAGAGGCTTTAGGACACAATGCCATTGCAGCGGGGTTCCAAGGACAGCGTCAATGGACGGATTTCTATCCGAATGGTGATTTCTCGGAAGCATTGCTCAATACTTCATTCGACTGGAATGGTATTCGTGAAGCATATGTAGTGGCCACTGAGAATGATGCTTGTAATGGTGTAGCTATGCTGTTCGGTCATCTGTTGACGAATCGTGCACAGATTTTCTCGGATGTACGTACTTATTGGAGTCCGGAGGCTGTGAAACGTGTTACGGGTAAGGAACTGTCAGGTATGGCTGCTAATGGTATTATTCATTTGATTAATTCGGGAGCAACTACTCTTGACGGAACAGGGCAGCAAACGGATGCCAATGGGGAACCTACCATGAAACCTTGTTGGGAGGTTACGGAAGGAGAAGTTGAGAAATGTCTGGAAGCTACTACTTGGTACCCGGCCAATCGTGATTATTTCCGTGGAGGAGGTTTCTCTTCTAATTTCCTATCGAAAGGAGGTATGCCCGTAACTATGATGCGACTGAACCTGATTAAAGGTCTTGGACCAGTGCTGCAGATAGCCGAAGGCTGGACAGTAGAGATTGATCCGGAAATTCATAAATTACTTGATGAACGTACGGACCGTACATGGCCTACTACTTGGTTTGTTCCTCGTTTATGTGATAAACCTGCCTTTAAAGATGTATACTCCGTGATGAATAACTGGGGAGCTAACCATGGTGCAATCAGTTACGGGCATATTGGTCAGGATGTGATTACACTGGCTTCCATGCTTCGTATTCCGGTTTGCATGCACAATGTGGAGGATGATCAGATTTTCCGTCCGGCGGCCTGGAATGCCTTCGGTATGGATAAAGAGGGAGCCGACTACAGAGCTTGTACTACTTATGGTCCTATTTATAAGTAACCTTTAGAAGAACGCAATATGATCAATCGATTTATATTAAACGAAGTTTCTTACTTCGGTCCGGGAGCACGTGAAGTGCTCCCTAAGGAAATCTCACGTTTGGGACTACACAAAGCATTTGTCGCAACCGATAAAGATTTGATAAAATTCGGAGTGGCGGACAAAGTGCTTAAGGTGCTGGATGCTGCTAAGATTCCTTATGTGATATTCAGTGAAATTAAGCCGAATCCTACAGTATCGAATGTAAAAGCCGGTGTGGAAGCATTTGCGGCATCCGGTGCGGACTTTATCCTGGCGATTGGCGGTGGCTCTTCTATGGATACGGCAAAGGCAATTGGGATTATTACTAATAATCCGGAATTCAGTGATGTCGTTTCATTGGAAGGCGTGGCGGATACCAAGAAGAAATCCGTACCTATTATTGCATTGCCTACTACTGCCGGAACGGCAGCAGAAGTAACTATCAACTATGTGATTACAGACGAACAGAACCAAAAAAAGATGGTTTGTGTGGATCCGAATGATATTCCGGCTATAGCGATAGTAGATGCCGAGCTGATGTATACACTTCCTAAAAGCCTGACTGCAGCTACGGGACTTGATGCACTGACACACGCCATTGAAGGGTTGATAACCAAAGGTGCATGGGAGATGAGCGATATGTTCGAAATTAAAGCTATTGAAATGATCAACCGTTATCTGGTGACTGCCGTTGAAGAACCGTCAAATGCGGAGGCACGTAATGGTATGGCAGTAGCCCAGTATATTGCCGGTATGGCTTTTTCGAATGTCGGTTTAGGAGTCGTTCATGGTATGGCACATCCGTTGGGGGCTATTTTTGATATTCCTCATGGCGTAGCCAATGCGTTGTTATTACCTATTGTTATGGAGTTCAATGCTCCGGCTGCTCTTGACAAATATGTAGAGATAGCTAAGGCTATGAACGTGTATTCTGCAGGTATGGCTAAAGAAGAGGCAGCTAAAGCAGCCGTAGATGCTGTAAAAGCATTATCTTTGAAGGTCAATATTCCACAACACTTGTCCGATTTGGGCATTCAGGAAAGGGATCTTGACCGTCTTGCTACAGCTGCGTTTGCTGATGTCTGTACGCCGGGTAATCCACGGGAAGTAACAAAAGAAATTATTCTTGATTTATATAAGAAAGCATTATGATAACTAATGAACATATCGAGCAGTATCTTGCTCAGGCACATCGCTATGGCGATGCTAAATTAATGTTGTGCAGCAGCGGTAACCTTTCATGGAGAATCGGTGAAGAAGCACTTGTTTCCGGAACGGGTTCTTGGGTACCGAACCTGCAGAAAGAAAAAGTATCTGTTTGCAATATTTCTACGGGTATACCCCAGAATGGAGTAAAACCTTCTATGGAAAGTACTTTTCATTTGGGAATCCTTCGTGAACGTCCGGATGTAAATGTAGTTCTGCATTTTCAATCGGAATATGCTACAGCTGTTTCCTGTATGAGAAACAAACCGTCAAATTTCAATGTAACTGCTGAGGTACCTTGCCATGTCGGTAAAGAGATTCCTATCATTCCTTACTATCGTCCGGGTTCGCCTGAACTGGCTGAAGCTGTTGTGGAAGCGATGAAAGAGCATAACTCTGTATTGCTGACCAATCATGGACAGGTGGTGTGTGGTAAAGATTTTGATCAGGTGTACGAACGGGCCACTTTCTTTGAAATGGCTTGCCGGATTATCGTTCAATCCGGAGGAGATTATTCGGTCCTGACTCCGGAAGAGATTGATGATCTGGAAATATATGTGTTAGGAAAGAAAACAAAATAGAAATAATGACGACCAGCTTATGAGTACTTACTTAGCAGCTGACTTTGGTGGAGGTAGCGGCCGTATTATGGCCGGTACCCTCACTGAAGGTAAGCTAAAACTGGAAGAGGTATATCGTTTTGGTAATCGGCAAATTAGACTCGGAAACCATGTCTATTGGGATTTTCTTTCTCTCTTCGAAGAAATGAAAAACGGACTTCGTGTCGCTGCCCGAAAAGGCTATCTGGTGAAAAGTATCGCTATAGATACTTGGGGAGTCGATTTTGGGCTGATTGACAAAGATGGTAATCTGTTGGGGAATCCGGTTTGTTACCGTGATTCTCGTACTAATGGTATGCCTGAGCGGGTGTTTAAGCAGATTGATCAAGCTGCCCATTATGCAGAAACAGGTATCCAAGTGATGCCTATCAATACTCTGTTTCAACTATATAGTATGAAGCAGAACAACGATGTACAACTCCGGGTAGCTGATAAACTATTATTTATGCCTGATTTGTTCAGCTATTTCCTTACAGGAACAGCGAATAATGAATATTGTATTGCTTCTACTTCTGAGTTACTTGATGCTTGTCAGCGCAACTGGTCGGATAACTTGATTAGTGAATTAGGATTACCCCGACATCTTTTTGGTGACATTGTGCTTCCCGGGACTATTCGCGGTAAACTGAAACAAGAAATTGCGGATGAAACCGGTTTAGGCTGTATTGATGTCGTTGCTGTCGGTTCACATGACACAGCCAGTGCTGTATTTGCTGTTCCTTCCAATGAACCGGATCGGGCTTATCTTAGTTCGGGAACCTGGTCCTTGCTCGGAACAGAGATTGACCAACCGATTTTGACGGAGGAAGCACGTTTGGGAGGATTCACGAATGAGGGTGGCATACAAGGCAAGATACGCTTCTTGCAGAATATAACCGGGCTTTGGATTTTACAACGTTTGATGGCTGAGTGGAAAGAACGGGGCGAAGAAACCAGTTATGATCGTGTGATAGCCGAAGCAACGTTATCAGATATCCGTTCGGTAATCGATGTAGATGATTCCTCTTTTTGCAATCCGGACTGTATGGAAGAGTCGATTGCTGAGTATTGTCATAAGCATCATTTGAGAGTGCCGGTTTCTCAAGGAGAGTTTGTTCGTTGTGTCATTGAATCATTGGCACACCGTTATAAATTAGGAGTTGAACAGATGAATCGCTGTCTGCCGGTACCGGTTAAACAACTCCATATTATCGGAGGAGGCTGCCAGAATCGTTTGCTAAACCAACTTACTGCAAATGCTTTAGGCATTCCGGTATATGCAGGTCCGGTGGAAGCGACTGCTATCGGCAATATCTTAGTACAAGCGAAAGCTCAAGGTGAAATAGATACTTGGGAAGAGCTAAAAGAAATTATCATAAACAGTGTAAAACCTCAGGTATATTATCCTGAATAACCCGACAACCCATGAAAAACACCAACCGTTCCATTCTTCATAAAGATGGAGTTAGTTATATCCTGCCATTTATTTTAGTGACTTCTTGTTTTGCCTTATGGGGGTTCGCTAATGATATTACCAATCCAATGGTAAAGGCCTTCTCGAAAATATTTCGTATGAGTGTCACCGACGGGGCATTGGTACAGGTCGCTTTTTACGGAGGCTATTTTGCAATGGCCTTCCCTGCTGCAATGTTTATTCGTAAATACTCTTATAAAGCCGGTATCCTGCTGGGACTGGGGCTATATGCTTTGGGTGCCTTGCTGTTTTTCCCGGCAAAGATGACAGGCGATTATTACCCTTTCCTGCTCGCTTATTTTATTTTGACGTGTGGACTCTCGTTTCTGGAAACAAGTGCTAACCCTTATATATTATCGATGGGTACAGAAGAGACAGCGACGCGACGATTGAATCTGGCGCAGTCGTTTAATCCAATGGGATCATTATTGGGTATGTATGTAGCCATGAATTTCATTCAGGCGCGTCTGAATCCCATGGATACGGTAGAACGCAGCCAATTGTCTCCGTCTGAGTTTGAGGTATTGAAAGAGTCGGATTTGTCCGTGTTGATTGCCCCTTACCTGATTATAGGATTAGTGATTCTTGCCATGCTTTTTCTGATACGTGCCGTTAAAATGCCTAAGAATGGTGATAAGAATCATAATATTGATTTTATACCAACGCTAAAGCGTATTTTTAAAGTTCATCATTATAGAGAAGGAGTCATAGCGCAATTCTTTTATGTGGGTGCACAGATTATGTGTTGGACTTTTGTTATCCAATATGGAACACGCTTGTTTATGTCGCAGGGAATGGAGGAGAAGGCTGCTGAAGTGCTTTCTCAGGAATATAATATAATTGCTATGATTATTTTTTGCATAAGCCGTTTCGTGTGTACATTTATTCTTCGCTACCTGAATCCGGGGATGCTTCTCAAGATTCTTGCGATTGCGGGTGGTGCTTTTACGTTAGGTGTGATTTTTTTGCAAAACATATGGGGATTGTATTGTTTAGTAGCTGTTTCGGCTTGTATGTCACTAATGTTTCCCACGATTTATGGTATTGCTCTTCGTGGTTTGGGTGATGATGCCAAGTTTGGGGCTGCCGGTTTGATTATGGCAATTCTGGGAGGTTCTATCTTGCCACCATTACAGGCTTGTATTATTGACCAACATACATTGTTGGGTATGCCTGCTGTAAACTTGTCTTTTATACTTCCTTTTATCTGTTTCGTAGTGATTATCATTTATGGACATCGTACTTGTGCACGTGTGAAGAAGATAAAAGCAGCACGAAAGTAATATGGAGAATCGGATGCGGCGTTTGACGATTCTTCTGAGTAACTGTTTTCTTCTGCTTGTGTCATTAGTTTCTTGCGGGAAAGTGCCATTAGCGGAAGAAGCAGTGTTTTCTATACCGGTGGATACGGCATTTATGAGGCTTCGTCAATGGGAGTGGTATTGTCAGAAACGGGCTGACAGTTGCCTGACAGAGAATAATTATCAGGGAGCTTTATCTTGGCTGGATTCCGCTCGTATCCAAGTGGAACATTACGGACGTCCTTATTATATATTGGCACGCGGGGACGTATATTATTCCACCCATCAATATGATTCTGCCCGTCGTTATTTTAGTATGGCAGCCCATTCCATTCATCCGCATATTGCTATCGAAGCTTGGAGGAAACTTGCAGAACTGGAACTTATGGAAGGAAATGAGAAGCAAGTGTTCTACTCTACGCAGAAGGCAGATGCGCTTTTCCGGGTGGAGATAGGCCATGTGCAGAGTGATAACAGTGAAGCTCTATATCAGGAAGAGAGGTTGAAAAACGAGTTAAACCAATTGAAGATTGCCAAACAGAATCGGGAAATTGCCATGTTAACTTTGAGCCTTTGTCTGCTTGTACTGGTTGCTTTGTTTGTTTTCTACCGGCAAAATAAGATAAAGTGTGAAAAAGAGCGTCTGCTTCTTGAAGAGAAAGCCAAGTTGGAGCAAGAGAACCAAATACTGAAACAAACTGAAGAGTTAAGTGCTTTGAGAGAAAAAGAGGCGGTTTTGCGAGAGTCTTTGTTCCGTAAGGTCGATGTTTTGCGTAAAATACCCTCCCTCAATGAAGAAGAGCAGGAGAGTGGTGAACATCGCATAGCTTTGTCGGAAAGAGAGTGGGAGGAAATTCGTCAGACGGTGGATAATGCTTATGATGGGTTTTCACAACGGTTGCTTGCACGCTTTCCTTTGTTGACCTTAAAAGATATTTATTTCTGCTGTCTGGTGAAGATCAATGTCAGTATAAAGGACCTTTCCGATATTTATTGTATTAGTCGTACCTCGGTTAGTAAAAAGAAATTTCGCATCAAGCGAGAGAAGCTTGGAGCAGAGGATTCGGACTCTTTAGATGACTTTTTGCGTGGTTTTTAGTTCTCGGAAACTTGTTTGTCCATGCTATTTTAAGAAAGGACCTGTCTAATGCGTTGGTATATAGCGTGATAGTGTGCTGCTTTTTGAAGTGCTTTGTCTATATCCCTTTTTGTTTTTCCTGTACCCGATGGTTAATTTTGCAATATCAAAACTTTAAAAATGTACATGATATGTTGAATCGACTGAACTATTTCATTATGTCGGCAGGGCTACTTGTTTTAGTAGCATGTTCGTCTAATTCCGGGAAACAGGTAGAGGTGGCAAATACTCCTTTTGTTTACGATGGATTAAAAGAGTATCCGATAAAAGAGTTGAAACTGTCCGATCTGGCAGTTAGTGATTATGTGTTATTAAAAGACGATGAAAATTCATTGTTGGGTAGGTTACCGACAAATCCCTGTATGCAGGTCACTGAAGACCGGATTTATATTCAGGATGAAGAGCAGCAGGCTATATTTATTTTTGACCGTCAGGGAAATCCATTATTGCAAATGCGTCATAAAGGGGGCGGCCCTCAGGAATGGGCGTCTCTGAACTCTTTCTATGTGGACAGTCCTAATAAAGAAATTATAGTGTTGGACTGGGCTAAAAAGTTTATAGTTTATGATTTGAATGGGAAATTTAAACGAAGCTTCCCGACGCCCGGTTGCTCTTGGAAGTTTGCTAACTTGAATGATGAGGCCGTACTGATATATTGTCCTTTTACGAATCGTAATAACGGAGAGGCAGTTTGCATCGTTTCTAAAAAAGATGGCAAAAAGTTGCATGTGTGTCCTATTACGATAGATAATTTTGTGTGGGATAGCGAGGGGCGTATTGGCTATGAACCATTGAAGCCAGCTTATGGTGGGATTTTATTTTCAGATTTATCATTGAAAGGCGTGTATTTTATTGATGCTGAAACATATGAAGTAAAACAAGTTATTGATGAAGTGACAGAATATAAATTTGAAAATGCAGAGTTTGTTAAGCTACATCCGGCGATTGATGCTAAAGACTATACTTTGTATACTACGCTCGGTACGAAATGGTTGACTCCGGATATGCCAATGAACTATTACTATTTCGATAAGAGGGAGCAGAAAATGTATACTTTGAAAAATGAAACCGGATGGGCTGTTTTAAAAGATGTCTGCAATGTACAGAGAACCCGTACGACGAATACTCCAGGTATCGGCATTGGCTATTATTGGCCTTCTACTATGAAAGGAGAGTCGATGCAAGCTGAAAAAGAGCAGTTTGACCCTCGTTTCCGGGCAATAATGGACTCTATACCTGAAGAAGGTAACCCTGTATTACAAATTATGAACTTCAATAAATGATGAAGCTGTTCCGCAAGATATTGATTATTTGTCTTCTTGGGAAGTTAATGGCTTGTTCGCCATTAGCTTCCGGGGAGATAAATGATGTTTGGGGGCATAAGCAAGTGGCTACGGTTGAAATGGCAGGCTCTGATAGCGTTTGGGTCTGCCACTTGTCTATGTTGAAGGATACGGTTACTGTACCTCTTAGTCATTTTGTCGAGGAACTGGAAATGGTCAAACTTGATAATCGGGATGCTGCATTGGTATCTCCTTCCAAAACAATTATTGGCAAACAGTATATTTTAGTACATAAAATGGGGCATGTCCCTTTCAAACTTTTTACTAAAAGCGGGACCTATTTGAGGGATATCGGTTCCTTTGGTCAAGGTGCGGGTGAATATGGCTTAGCTTACGATGCACAGATGGATGAGGAGAATAACCGGCTTTATGTGTTATGTTGGCAGGCCGACCATATCTTGGTATTCGATTTACAGGGAAATATACTTCAACCGATTCGATTGGCGCATTGGTCACCTAAAGGGATATTTCATGTAGAAACGGAACGAGGACGAGTGCATGTTTGTGCTCTTTCTTTTAATCGTGACTTTGTAGGTGATAGGCATTCGCCTATGATTTGGACGCAAAGTTTGGATGGCAAGATTATAAAAGAACTTCCGGCAGGGTATTTGGCCGTGAATGATTATGGAAATGAAATCAAATCTCTGAATAATGGGACGGTGATGGATATCGGTTTCTGGTTTGGAGGGCAATATCGTAACGATTCATTATATCACTATAATAACCACGAGTTTAGGCTCGTTCCACGTTTTACGCTTGATTATGGAGGACATGAGTTGACCCCACATAGCTTCGGAGAGTTGCCGAATCACTTCTGGGGAGAAATATCATATCCTGTAAGGTTAAGTCCACATTCGTCAACTACCACTCCTCCGGAATATTATATGGTTGATAAACATACTTTACGAGGCGCTTTTGTTGAAATATACAATGATTTCTTAGGTGGCATTCCTGCTGACTGGTTCTTTTCATCTCATGACGGATATTATGTTTGGAATGTTGAACCTGCACGATTGAAGCAAATGGTTGAGGAGCGTTTGTCTTCAGGTGAGATTATCTCGGATTCGGATCGAAGAAAGCTGACCGAACTGCTTGGGAGTATTAAAGAAAACGATAACAATTATATTTTCTATGGTCGATTGAAATGTAGATAGTTCCTGTTTTTTTCTTATCATTTCTTTTTTTTCTCTAATATTTTGTAGTCGAACAGATTATTTATATCTTTGCACCCGAAACGGATGAAAGGTGGAGGGGCGATTAAGCTCCTTTTTTTGTTCTTAATAGTTAATCAATGATAGAAAAAAGAACTGTTTGTCAGATTGTTGAAGAGTGGCTGGAGGGAAAAGACTATTTTCTGGTAGAAGTGACCGTCAGCCCTGATGACAAAATTGTGGTCGAAATTGACCATGCAGAAGGGGTTTGGATTGAAGACTGTGTGGAGCTGAGTCGCTTCATTGAGTCGAAACTGAACCGTGAAGAGGAAGATTATGAGCTGGAAGTAGGTTCTGCCGGAATCGGACAGCCATTTAAAGTATTGCAACAGTACTATAACCACATCGGCCTGGAGGTGGAAGTACTGACTAAAGGCGGACGCAAACTGAGCGGGGTCTTGAAAGATGCCGATGAAGAAAAGTTTGTTGTGACCGTACAAAAGAAAGTAAAACCCGAAGGAGCCAAACGTCCTCAGTTGGTAGAAGAGGATGAAACCTTCACCTATGATGATATAAAATATACTAAATACTTAATTAGTTTTAAATAATTATGGCCAAGAAAGAAGAAACAATCAGCTTGATTGATACATTTTCGGAATTTAAGGAACTGAAGAATATCGATAGAACCACGATGGTAAGCGTGCTTGAAGAGTCGTTCCGTAGTGTGATCGCGAAAATGTTTGGCACTGATGAAAATTACGACGTAATTGTGAACCCGGATAAGGGTGACTTTGAAATATGGCGTAACCGTGAGGTAGTGGCAGACGAGGATTTGACTAACCCGAATATGCAAATTTCGTTGACTGAAGCACAAAAAATCGATGCTTCTTACGAAGTGGGTGAAGAAGTAACCGATGAAGTGATTTTTGCTAAGTTCGGTCGCCGTGCTATTTTGAATCTTCGTCAGACACTGGCTTCTAAAATTCTTGAGCTTGAAAAGGACAGTATTTATAATAAATACATTGACAAAGTAGGTACTATCATCAACGCAGAAGTATACCAGATCTGGAAAAAAGAGATGTTGCTGCTTGACGATGAAGGAAACGAGTTATTGTTGCCGAAAACAGAGCAGATACCAAGCGATTTTTATCGTAAAGGAGAAACTGCCCGTGCAGTGGTGGCACGCGTGGACAACAAAAACAACAATCCGAAGATCATCCTCTCGCGTACTTCTCCGGTTTTCCTGCAGCGCTTGTTCGAGATGGAAGTACCTGAAATAAACGATGGCTTGATTACCATCAAAAAGATTGCCCGTATTCCCGGTGAACGTGCTAAGATTGCGGTAGAATCTTATGATGACAGAATTGATCCTGTAGGAGCCTGTGTAGGTGTAAAGGGAAGTCGTATTCATGGCATCGTACGTGAACTTCGCAATGAAAACATTGATGTGATTAATTATACATCAAATATTTCATTGTTTATCCAGCGTGCTTTAAGCCCGGCCAAAATCTCTTCTATTCGGTTGAATGAAGAAGAACGTAAAGCTGAGGTATTCCTGAAACCGGAAGAGGTATCGTTGGCTATTGGTAAAGGCGGTTTGAATATCAAACTGGCCAGTATGTTGACTGAGTACACTATCGACGTGTTCCGTGAGTTGGATGAAAACGCGCAGGATGAAGACATTTATCTGGATGAATTCAGAGATGAAATCGACGGATGGGTGATTGATGCTATTAAAGCAATTGGCATTGATACGGCTAAGTCCGTATTGACTGCACCTCGCGAAATGCTGATTGAAAAAACGGATCTGGAAGAAGAGACGGTGGACGAGGTATTACGCATTTTGAAATCGGAGTTTGAAGATAATGAATAATAGATCAATGCGATGATGTGCCGATATGCCAATAAACAGAAAGGGCGTATAGGAATTGGCACATTGGCATATTGAACGATTATCAAATTATTCTTTCTCCATTATTCTTTAAATTAAAGTATGACGATAAGGTTAAACAAAGTTACAAGAGATTTAAATGTAGGAATCGCGACGGTAGTTGAGTTCTTGCAAAAGAAGGGGTATACCGTTGAGGCAAACCCGAATACGAAAATTACCGAGGAGCAGTATGCAATGCTCGTGAAAGAGTTCAGCACAGATAAGAACCTTAGACTTGAATCGGAACGTTTCATTCAGGAACGTCAAAACAAAGATCGCAACAAGGCATCTGTTTCTATCGATGGTTATGATAAAAAAGAGCCGGAGAAAACTGTTGCTGATGATGTGATTAAGACGGTCATTCCGGAGGATGTACGTCCGAAGTTTAAACCTGTCGGAAAAATAGATTTAGATAAACTGAACCGGAGAACTGAAAAAGAGCCGGTGAAAGAAGAACCGAAACCACAACCTGTAGTAGCTACTGAAGAAAAGAAGGTGGCGGAAGAGGTTAAGCCTGTTGTCAACGAAGTGAAAAAAGAAGAAGTCGCTATGGCTCCTGTTGCTTCGGAATCGAAACCGGTGAAAGAAGAACCGAAACCGGTGGTGGTTGAAAAGCCTGCAGAAACAGAGAAGAAAGTGGTTGAGGAAGTCAAGAAAGAAGAACCCAAAGTCGTGGTATCTCCAGAAAAAACAGAGAAGAAAGAAGAGAAACCGGTAGCAGAAGCACCGGCTACTCCAGTAGAGAAGGAAGAGGAGGGCGTATTTAAGATTCGTCCGACTGAGTTTGTATCTAAGATTAATGTTATCGGACAGATTGACCTGGCTGCATTGAATCAGTCGACCCGTCCGAAGAAAAAATCGAAAGAAGAAAAACGGAAAGAGCGTGAAGAAAAGGAAAAACTTCGTCAGGATCAGAAGAAACAGATGAAGGAAGCCATCATCAAGGAAATCCGTAAAGAAGATAATAAACAAGCTAAAGTAGCCGGTAAAGAAAATCTTGATCCCAACGGTAAGAAGAAACGTAACCGCATCAACAACAATAAAGAAAAAGTAGATGTGAACAACGTTGCTTCTAACTTTGCGCACCCCACTCCAAACAGTGAGCGTACCAATAATAACCGTGGAGGAAATCAGCAAGGTGGCGGCGGACAAAACAGAAACCGTAACAACAATAATAAAGATCGCTTTAAGAAGCCTGTAGTGAAGCAGGAAGTGAGCGAAGAAGATGTAGCAAAGCAGGTAAAAGAAACTTTGGCTCGTCTGACAAGTAAAGGTAAGAACAAAGGAGCCAAATATCGCAAGGAGAAACGTGATTTGGTATCGAACCGTATGCAGGAACTGGAAGATCAGGAGATGGCAGAAAGCAAGGTACTGAAATTGACAGAATTCGTGACTGCCAATGAATTGGCCAGTATGATGAATGTATCTGTTAATCAGGTTATCGGAACTTGTATGAGTATAGGTATGATGGTTTCTATCAACCAGCGTCTGGATGCGGAAACAATCAATCTTGTTGCTGAAGAATTCGGATTTAAGACCGAATATGTCAGTGCGGAGGTAGCTCAGGCCATTGTTGAAGAGGAAGATGCTCCGGAAGATCTGGAACACCGTGCTCCGATTGTTACAGTAATGGGTCACGTAGACCACGGTAAAACTTCATTGCTTGACTATATCCGTAAGGCAAATGTAATTGCGGGTGAAGCCGGAGGTATCACACAGCATATCGGTGCATATCACGTTACATTGGAGGACGGACGTAAGATTACATTCCTTGATACTCCGGGTCACGAAGCGTTTACTGCAATGCGTGCCCGTGGTGCGAAGGTAACGGATATCGCGATTATTATCGTAGCTGCCGATGATGATGTAATGCCTCAAACTAAGGAAGCTATCAATCATGCTGCGGCTGCGGGTGTTCCTATAGTATTTGCTATTAATAAGATTGATAAACCCCATGCTAATCCGGAGAAAATTAAAGAGACACTGGCTCAGATGAATTATCTCGTAGAAGAGTGGGGGGGTAAATACCAGTCGCAGGATATTTCGGCCAAGAAAGGTCTTGGAGTACCCGAACTGATGGAGAAAGTCCTTTTGGAGGCAGAAATGCTTGATTTGAAGGCAAATCCGAACCGCAATGCTACGGGTTCAATTATTGAATCAACTCTGGACAAGGGACGTGGATATGTTGCTACTGTATTGGTTTCCAATGGTACGCTGAAGGTAGGTGATATTGTGCTTGCCGGAACAAGTTACGGCCGTGTAAAGGCGATGTTCAATGAACGTAATCAACGCGTAACACAAGCTGGACCTTCGGAACCGGTATTGATTCTCGGTTTAAATGGGGCTCCTGCCGCAGGTGATACATTCCATGTGATTGAGACTGATCAAGAGGCCCGTGAAATTGCCAATAAGCGTGAACAATTGCAGCGTGAACAGGGATTGCGTACTCAGAAGCTGTTGACTCTCGATGAAGTGGGACGTCGTATTGCTTTGGGTAACTTCCAGGAACTGAACGTAATTGTGAAAGGTGATGTGGACGGCTCTATCGAAGCATTGAGTGATTCGTTGATCAAGTTGTCTACCGAACAGATTCAGGTTAATGTGATCCACAAGGCTGTAGGTCAGATTTCAGAATCGGATGTGACATTGGCAGCTGCTTCAGATGCTATTATCATTGGATTCCAGGTGCGTCCGTCAGCTTCAGCGCGCAAGTTTGCCGAGCAGGAAGGAGTAGATATACGTTTGTATTCTGTAATTTACGCTGCTATCGAAGAGGTGAAGGCTGCTATGGAAGGTATGCTTGCTCCGGAAGTGAAAGAGGTGGTGACTGCTACTATCGAAGTGCGTGAGGTATTCCACATTACTAAGGTGGGTACTGTGGCCGGTGCCGTTGTGAAAGAAGGCAAGGTGAAACGTTCGGATAAGGCTCGTCTGATCCGTGATGGTATCGTAATCTTCTCAGGTTCTATTAATGCCTTGAAGCGCTTTAAAGATGATGTGAAGGAAGTAGGTACAAACTTTGAATGTGGTATCAGCCTTGTCAACTACAACGATTTGAAGGTAGGGGATATGATTGAAACTTACGAAGAAGTAGAAGTGAAGCAAACTTTATAATTCTCACGAAACTGAAAATATACGGAGGCACAGAGTGATTACAACTCCGTGTCTCCGTTTTCGTTTTACATAGAATGACTACCATAGATATTATCATACTGATTGCCCTTGGAGCCGGTGTTATTATCGGATTTATGAAAGGCTTTATCCGGCAGCTTGCCTCCATACTTGGATTGATTGTGGGGTTGCTGGCAGCAAAAGCTTTGTATACTTCACTGGCTGTAAAGCTATGTCCTACAGTGACAGATTCCATGACTGTGGCACAGATATTGGCATTTGTCATTATTTGGATAGCTGTACCATTAATCTTTACGTTAGTGGCTTCAGTGTTGACAAAGGCGATGGAGGCAGTTTCGCTTGGCTGGCTGAATCGTTTGCTTGGAGCCGGACTTGGAGCCTTGAAATATCTTTTACTGGTGAGTCTGGTTGTCTGTGTCATTCAATTCATAGATACAGATAGCCAGTTGATTAGTCAAACAAAGAAGGAGGAATCCTTGTTATATTATCCTATGGAAAGGTTTGCGGGAATGTTCTTTCCCGCAGCAAAAGAGGTTACACAACAATATATACTCAAATAAAAATGATGCAACAAGAAGAACCCAATAAATATGTAAAAGAACTCACGCAGGAGAAGTACAAATATGGCTTCACTACGGAGGTACATACAGATATCATAGAGAAGGGACTCAATGAAGACGTAGTGCGGCTTATCTCGTCTAAAAAGAACGAGCCGGACTGGTTGTTGGAATTCCGTCTGAAAGCCTATCGTCATTGGCTGACACTGGAGATGCCTACCTGGGCACACTTGCGTATACCTGAGATTGACTATCAGGCCATTTCGTATTATGCCGACCCTACAAAGAAGAAAGAAGGTCCGAAGAGTATGGATGAAGTTGATCCGGAACTAATAAAGACATTCAATAAATTGGGTATTCCTTTGGAAGAGCAAATGGCACTGAGCGGTATGGCTGTGGATGCAGTGATGGATTCAGTATCTGTGAAAACGACCTTTAAGGAAACACTGATGGAGAAAGGTATTATCTTTTGTTCGTTCAGTGAAGCAGTGCGTGAACATCCCGACCTGGTGAAGAAGTATCTTGGATCTGTAGTAGGTTATCGGGATAACTTTTTTGCTGCATTAAATTCCGCGGTATTTTCAGACGGTTCTTTCGTTTATATTCCTAAAGGGGTACGCTGTCCGATGGAACTTTCCACATACTTCCGTATCAACGCAGCCAATACCGGGCAGTTCGAACGTACATTAATCGTAGCAGATGACGATAGCTATGTTTCCTATCTGGAAGGTTGTACCGCACCAATGCGGGACGAGAATCAATTACATGCCGCTATTGTCGAGATTGTGGTACACGATCGTGCAGAAGTAAAATACAGTACCGTTCAGAATTGGTATCCGGGTGATGCCGAAGGTAAAGGTGGAGTATACAATTTTGTGACGAAACGTGGTAATTGTAAAGGAGTAGATAGCAAACTCTCGTGGACTCAGGTTGAGACGGGATCAGCCATTACCTGGAAATACCCTTCTTGCATTCTCTCAGGTGATAATTCTACCGCTGAATTTTATTCGGTAGCAGTGACAAACAATTACCAACAGGCAGATACAGGAACTAAAATGATTCATTTAGGTAAGAATACCCGTAGTACGATTGTCAGTAAAGGTATATCTGCCGGAAAAAGTGAGAACTCTTACCGTGGGCTGGTTCGTGTAGCCGAAAAGGCGGATAATGCCCGTAATTATAGCCAGTGTGATTCATTGTTGCTGGGTGATAAGTGTGGTGCACATACTTTCCCCTACATGGATATCCATAACGAAACAGCAGTTGTTGAACATGAAGCAACTACCAGTAAGATTAGTGAAGATCAGATATTCTATTGTAATCAGCGTGGCATTTCCACTGAAGATGCCATTGGGCTGATTGTAAACGGCTATGCAAAGGAGGTACTTAATAAACTTCCGATGGAATTTGCTGTAGAAGCTCAGAAGTTGCTTACGATCTCTCTTGAAGGTAGTGTAGGATAATGGGGTGCAAACGAATTGGTTGGTTATTGATATTCCTGCTTTATGTAGGTATAGCGTTTGCACAGAATCTGGATGATCAGGAGAGAAGATGGGCAATCAGTGGCTCTTGGGGAGGAGACTGGCCGATAGTAACAAAGAACACACTTTCGGGAAAAGCTGTTTCTACAGGCCATATACATACTTTATTGCTGGAGTATTATATCCCTTATACCCGTTTCTCTTTGAAGGGCGGTTATACAGGTGAAGAGATAAAACTGAATCCCGGTATTTCTGCCTCACTGAGCAATCTGGAAGTGGGAGGGCGATACTATTTCCTGCCACAACGTTTTGTGATTCAGCCTTACGGGGGACTCTCCACAGCATGGAATCTGTCTCCACGTCGACAATACGGCATAACCAGTGGCAGTTACTACGATCCTTCAAGGCAGGAATTTCGTAAAGACTACGATTGCCGATATCAGGTAAAAGAACCGCTATTCACTATCTCTCCGGTGATAGGGGCCGATATATATTTTCTTTCGTGTCTTGCTTTCACCCTGGAGTATAATTTCCGGATGGGCATTGCCGGAAGAATGAATGGAGAAGTAGAGAAGACTAATTCGCGGGGGACCGGGATAGTGCGTAGTAGCGGGATGCGGCAGACATTAAGCGTAGGAGTGAAAGTGAATTTTCCTTTTACTATTACGCAGACAGACGGCAATTCCATACTGCAATTGTTGGACGAAGTTATTTTTGGAGAAGAATAGATAATGAAATAATTGATAAGATCATGTTAGAGATAAAAGACCTGCATGCCAGCATTAACGGCAAAGAGATATTGAAAGGCATCAACTTGACGGTGAATCCGGGCGAAGTACATGCCATTATGGGACCCAATGGTTCAGGTAAGAGTACGCTTTCTTCTGTTCTGGTAGGTAATCCTGCTTTTGAAGTGACGAAAGGGAGTATTACATTCTACGGTAAGAACCTTTTGGAATTAAGTCCTGAAGACCGTAGCCACGAAGGTATCTTCCTTAGTTTTCAGTATCCGGTAGAGATTCCGGGTGTGAGCATGGTTAACTTTATGCGTGCTGCTGTCAATGAACAGCGTAAATACAAAGGTTTGCCTGCTCTGACAGCCAGTGAGTTCCTGAAGCTGATGCGTGAAAAGCGTGCAGTAGTTGAGTTGGATAACAAATTGGCAAACCGCTCGGTAAATGAAGGCTTCTCGGGTGGAGAGAAAAAACGTAACGAGATTTTCCAGATGGCTATGCTCGAACCCCGTCTTAGCATTCTGGACGAGACGGACTCCGGACTCGATATCGATGCGCTTCGTATTGTAGCCGAAGGAGTAAACAAATTGAAGACACCCGATACCAGTTGTATTGTCATCACTCACTACCAGCGTTTGTTGGATTACATAAAGCCGGATATCGTACATGTGCTCTATAAGGGACGTATTGTGAAGACAGCAGGTCCGGAGCTCGCTCTTGAGCTGGAAGAAAAAGGATACGATTGGATTAAGAAGGAATTAGGAGAATGAGTGTGATTATGAATGTAGAACAGCAATACATAGATCTTTTTGCTCAGTGTGAAGCGATGATCTGTCGTCATAGTGCCGAGCCCATGAATGCTCCCCGGGCGGCAGCTTTTGCTGATTTCGAGCGTCAGGGATTTCCTACGCGGAAGCAGGAAAAGTATAAATACACGGATGTCAGTAAATTCTTCGAGCCGGATTACGGCTTGAACCTGAATCGTCTACCCATTCCGGTGAATCCTTATGAGGTGTTTAAATGCGATGTTCCGAATATGAGTACCTCATTATTTTTTGTGGTGAACGATGCATTCTACAATCAGGCACTTCCTAAGTCCGGATTACCTGAGGGAGTTATTTTCGGCGGTCTGAGAGAAATGGCTGAGCAACATCCGGAACTTGTAAAAAAGTATTATGGTAAGTTGGCAGATACTTCGAAGGATGCAGTAACGGCCTTTAATACAGCTTTTACTCAAGACGGAGTACTGATGTATGTCCCGAAGAATGTGGTTGTTGATAAACCCATCCAGTTGGTTAATATACTTCGTGCAGATGTCAATTTCATGGTAAACCGACGTGTGCTGATTATCCTTGAAGAGGGAGCTCAGGCCCGTTTGCTGGTTTGTGATCATGCCATGGATAATGTGAACTTTCTGGCAACGCAAGTCATTGAAGTGTTTGCGGAAGAAAACTCTGTTTTCGATCTTTACGAACTGGAAGAGACCCATACCAGCACAGTGCGTTTCAGCAATCTGTATGTAAAGCAGGGAGCGAATAGCAATGTACTGCTCAATGGGATGACACTTCACAACGGGACAACCCGTAATACGACAGAGGTTACCCTTGCCGGTGAAGGTGCCGAGATTAATCTTTGTGGCATGGCCATTGCCGATAAAAACCAACATGTGGACAATAATACTTCGATAGATCATGCTGTGCCGAATTGTACCAGTAATGAGTTATTCAAGTATGTACTTGATGATCAGTCAGTGGGTGCCTTTGCCGGATTGGTACTTGTACGTCCGGATGCACAACATACCAGTTCTCAGCAGACAAACCGTAACCTCTGTGCCACTCGTGATGCCCGTATGTATACTCAGCCACAATTGGAGATATATGCCGACGATGTAAAATGCTCCCATGGAGCCACAGTAGGTCAATTGGACGAAAATGCTCTCTTCTACATGCGTGCTCGTGGTATTGCAGAGAAGGAAGCCCGTTTGCTGTTGATGTTTGCTTTTGTCAACGAGGTGATTGATACCATTCGTTTGGAGGCATTGAAAGATCGCCTGCATTTGTTGGTTGAAAAACGTTTCCGTGGTGAACTGAATAAGTGCCAGGGATGTTCTATTTGCAAATAATCAGTGATAAAATGAATATTCAGAAGATACGTGAAGACTTTCCCATACTCGGCCGTACGGTATATGGCAAGCCTTTGGTTTATTTAGATAACGGAGCGACTACTCAGAAGCCGCGCTTGGTGATTGACTCGATTGTAGATGAATATTACTCGGTCAATGCGAATGTACACCGTGGGGTTCATTTCCTGTCTCAACAGGCAACAGAACTGCATGAGGCCTCACGTGAGACTGTGCGTCAGTTCATTAATGCACGTAGTACTCGTGAAGTCATTTTCACTCGCGGCACTACAGAGAGCATTAATTTAATTGTTTCCAGTTTTGGTGAAGAGTTCATGCAAGAGGGGGATGAAGTGATTATTTCAGTGATGGAACACCATAGTAACATCGTACCTTGGCAGTTGTTGGCAGCCCGTAAAGGGATTGCGATTAAAGTCATTCCGATGAATGATAAAGGTGAGCTGTTACTTGATGAATATGAAAAGCTTTTTTCTGAGCGTACTAAGATCGTCAGTGTAACTCAAGTATCCAATGTATTGGGAACAATCAATCCGGTAAAAGAGATGATTGCCACAGCACATGCCCATGGAGTACCTGTCATGATAGACGGTGCTCAGTCCATTCCTCATATGAAGGTGGATGTACAGGAACTGGATGCTGATTTTTTTGTTTTTTCGGGTCATAAGGTATATGGACCGACCGGAATCGGTGTCCTGTACGGAAAGGAAGATTGGCTTGAGCGTCTTCCGCCTTATCAGGGTGGGGGAGAGATGATTCAGTCCGTTTCTTTTGAGAAAACCGTTTTTGGTGAATTGCCTTTTAAGTTTGAGGCTGGAACTCCCGATTATATTGCTACTACCGGACTTGCCAAGGCTTTGGATTATGTCACAGGCATTGGTTTAGATCATATAGCTGACCACGAACATGAGCTTACCATCTATGCTATGCAGCGATTGAAAGAGATCCCGGGTATGCGTATCTTTGGTGAGGCTGCACATAAAAGTAGCGTAGTTTCTTTCTTGGTAGGTGACATACATCATCTGGATATGGGGACTCTGCTCGATCGGCTGGGTATTGCCGTTCGTACCGGTCATCATTGTGCAGAACCATTAATGCACCGTTTGGGTATTGAAGGTACAGTTCGTGCATCTTTTGCTATGTACAATACAAAAGAAGAAATTGATGACCTTGTAGCCGGCATCGAGCGGGTTAGTAAGATGTTCTAAGCCAGTGTGTGTATTCTGACAAATATTAAAGTGTCGTGAAAGTAATGGGTTTTCACGACACTTTTTTTATAATATCCGAGTGTTGAAATTATATTGATAAAAGGCGAGTCTTCGAGTATATCATTAGATGTTAAGTGGATAAAGTTTCATTTCCGAATGTAGCTTTTGAGAATATACAAATAATAAATAGCCGGTTCCTTGTAACTTTTCGCCTCTTTTTGCGTCTAATAATAATATAAACCTTATAAACAGAAAAGAATATGTTATTAGCAACCACTCCGATAATCGAAGGAAAACGAATAACCACTTATTATGGCATTGTGTCTGGAGAAACTATTATAGGTGCCAATGTCTTCCGTGACTTTTTTGCCAGTATTCGTGATATAGTAGGCGGACGCTCCGGTTCATACGAAGAAGTGCTTCGTGAGGCAAAAGATACTGCTCTGAAAGAAATGTCTGAACAGGCTCGCCAAATGGGCGCTAATGCTGTGATCGGAGTTGATTTGGATTACGAAACAGTTGGGGGAAGTGGTAGTATGTTGATGGTAACTGCCAGCGGGACAGCTGTATTTTTGGAATGAAAATATAATTATATGTCTATGATAATGGCGAGCTTTTCTGAAAAGCTCGCCATTATTTTCATTATAGTTTTATATTTTTATCTTTCTATTGAACGATAAGGTTGAGATGAAGCTCTCATATGATAAAATACAAACTGTTTCGATCTTAGTTTATTTTAAATAAGCTTGCTTTATTTCGTTAGAATAATTGTGATAAATCATTTTAGCTATCTCTATTTCTTTCTTGATAGGTACTGCAGGAAACTCCTCCTGACTTTCGATCCAATCGGTTTCCATCGTGAAGAAGTCAATTTCTTTTGGATTTTTTCCTTTTAACTTAGCACGAAGATAATTGAAGTATGCTTTCCAGCGTGGAGCATATAAAGTACTCAATATCCCGTTCCATTCTTTGTGAGCATATTCATGTAGGCTTGAATTTACAGAAGCCCAAGTTGTAATCTGACGTTTTGCATTATTTATAAACATCCTTTTTTCCATCGGATCCGCACCACATGCATCTGCTTGTCTTATGAATTCTCCTAATAGGAATTCTTTGCGTGTACTTAATAGCAAATCTTGGTCAGAAATCATTTGAAGAAATTTTGAGGTGTAAAAATCAAACTTTTCTGTATTTTTTTCATAGTAAGCGTCTGCTATGCATTTATGAATATATTTTCCATAATCAGCTAACACTTGGCGAGTAACATCTACCACGTCATAACGGTACGTGTCGATTTCTTTTAACTCATTCTCTGCTTTTAACAGATGTTCCAGTGCTTGGAGGACGTTTATAGGTTGATAGTACAGATGGGCTGTTCCCCAAGATGATGTGCGATCTATTTTTAATGATGGACGGGCACAAAAATAGGACTCTTGTGGACCATCTGCTGCCCATGGACAATTGTATACAGAAGTTGATAATTGCTGCATGGCTGCTTTTGAGTTATTGTTTGAAGAGCCATATCGATAGGTTGTATAATTGGCTATCCAATTTTTTACGTCTATACTATCCGTCCTCCAGGCCATATCGTATACCATATCATAATCAATCGGGTTTGTTCCGATACTCTCTGGAGTAGTTCCTACTCCACATACGTATTTACCTTTGGGATGATGTTCGGCTTTTATAACTCCTGTAGCATAGCTATGGAGCTTTCCATACATTCCAATGCGTCCGCCAAAATTAGGTAAAGCACACCAGATCCAGTTATGATCCAGGTAGCCGCCTTCTCTATGGGATTGTGATGAAGGCTCACCTCCCCATTGGGGACGGGCGCATGACATTAGGTCGAGTATTAACGCTTCGCCATGTTTAAGCCCCTTTAATAATGCATACGAAGGATTTGCGCCCCAACCTTGGAGCACCCATATAGCATCTGGATTGTTGGCTTTCATTGCTTTATATATATCAGAGGCTGCCTCTGTTATATTAATCCCCTCTGAGTTGCCTCCTTCATGAAAAGGGTCTCCACCGTAGTAGCGGGACTTTCCAAATAGTTTCTCTTGTTCTTCATAGAATATTTGCGCAACTTTGGTAAATAGAGGATCTGAAGGAACTAAGAATGCTGGACGCTGGTAGGTGATCCATTTACCTGCATCGCGTATGTCTGCATTTGGAAATTTTGTGATCATACTGTTGGGTACCATGCCATAGAAACCTTGTAGCACAGGTTCCATACCGTATTCTCTCATTCGGTCTAACATCTTTTTTTGAAGTTTGGTTTGCCGCTCAATGAATTGTTGTGAAACTGGACCGCCAAATTTTTCAAGATTTCCCATTAACCACCATGCTTCGTAACCGGCTCCTGGTAAAAAGTCCAATATTTCTTTCTCTGAGTACCCTAAGCGTCGAAGTGTGTTTTGCCAGACCGCATACTGTCCAATAACTGCTACTAATGGCATATTGATGCCTTGCATAGCCATACGGTCTATTTCATCTTCCCATTGTGTCCAGTTCCAAAAAGCCATAGAGTAACTATATGTGCAATAATTCAAATAATATCTTAATGGCAACGTAGCATTTACATGTATTTTTTCTTTTATTATGGGCAAAGAAGATGTATATGATAGATTATGTCCCGTCCAACTTGTAGTGCTGTGCAGATAATAACGCATATAATGGTTTAGTCCACGGGCCATGGAAATGCCGTTATTCCCTCGAATAATTAACTTTTTGCCTTTGGTCTCTAACTCAAAGAAGTCGGTTTCGTTTACAACTCTTTCAAAGACGATGTTTTTTGCTTGGTTAGGTACCATTTTGTTAGCAAGACGTTGTAAGTTACTCTCTTTTGCGTGTATTATAGTGGTACAGAGACAGGATATAAATAGTATAAAAAACGTTGTGTTTTTACTTTTTATGTACGACATCATAAACTATTTTGTTTTTAAAATTTTAAAAAAAAGAGGGTGAATCAATTTATATTAAACCCATTCACCCTCTATTATATAATTACTCTATCGAAAACATTTTATTTACCATCCTGGATTCTGAATCAGATTCGGATTGATGTCAATGTAATCCTGTTTGATAGGATATAAATATTGCTTTTGGGTAAAGATTAACGGTCGTTCAGGCAAAACTCTTGCTGTATAGAACTCTTCTGCTGTTGCACCGGCTGAATTCAAGCCTCTCATACCATTAGCGTCTTTCGCAAAGAACCTCTCAGCTTCTTTCCAACGTTTCAGGTCATATAACCAATGTCCTTCAAAGATTAATTCGTTCATTCTTTCACGGCGTACCACTTTTACTAATGCGTCACCGGTTGGATTGCCAAAAGACTCGGCAAGTGTCGGTAAGCCTGCTTTTTCGCGAATGGCATTAAAGTAACGGGTTGCGTCAGCATCCAGTGTTCCGTTATATTCAGCGCATGCTTCTGCATAGTTGAGATATAATTCTCCTAAACGGATAATAGGGAAAGGATATGTGTCAATAGTGAATGTTCCTGAATTTAAAGCTTGGTCAGAAGGGCAGACGCCTTTCTTTAAAGCGTATCCGCCATAGAGGTGGTCAGCATTCAAGTCGGCTTGCGCTACACCGTTTTGTTCTCCAAAGCGAAGTTTCAAGGTTACGGTATCACTATTTATTTCGTATGGACCACGGTCGTATCCTACAAAGGCGTAAAAACGAGGTTCACGTTTACGGTGCAGATAAATTGTGGAGTCATTAGGCATGATCTTCATGCGGTCTTCCCATTTATAGCTCGGATCTTGGTCACATGGAATCCCGTTTTCGGAATAGAAAAATTCCACAGCCTCTAAAGAAGGACCGATACCGCCAATGGGAGCCTGACCTCGTGGACAAAATCCTTTAGGGATAACCAGCACCTGAAAAAAGTTCTGATTAGTAGCATCTTCTTTTACGCCACTGTATCCCCAGATAAGTTCTTTATTCCATGGATCTACCATTGTATAGCGTTGATTAGCTACAGCCTGATCAAATTTGCTAAGTGGTCTACTGCTTGCATATCGGTATAATTCATTACCAGCTTGCTCGGCTAAAGTGATTGCTTTTTTAGTCTCATCCATCGCAGTCTTCCATTTAGCTTTGTCATATGTCTGATTGATAAATGGGGTTCCGTTTTGATCTTTAAAATCTGAGTAGAATTCACTATTGCCATTGTATAATGGGCTAGCTGCAAATAGATACATTCTTGCTTTTAATGCTTGGGCAACAACTTTGGTAGCACGTCCAAGGTCACTACTGGGAACAGTTAAAGGTAAATCTGCAATTGCTTTATCAAACATTCCTCCAATTGTCGTGACACATTCGTCGTATGGTTTACGGGGACGGAAAAATGTTTCTCCTTCTCCGTCCAATGGAATGTCTGAATCGACAATCACTACCGGACCGTAGTTTTGTAGCAGTACCGAGTGGAAATAGGCTATCAGGAAGTTGGTTTCTGCAAGCCATACTTTCTTTTTAGCTTCGTATTCAGCGGCCGAGATCGTCATAGGAACTACCTTGTCGATATTACTTTGAAATATATAGCATTGTTTGATGCCTTTATAACACTGTTGCCAAATATCCAGAACCGGATTACTGGAACTATATTGTAGCTGCTGCATCTGCAAAAAAGAGAACCACTGTAATCCCCAGTGTTTGGAACAAACTGTTTCGTTTGACATCAGCCAACCGAAATTAGTGCGGCAGTTGTTATATTGAGGGATAAAAGAGTAACAAGAATAAATGAAATTCTCTGCTGTTGTTTCGTTTTTAAAAGCGTCTTCCAATGTGGCGGTATCATCTGGCACTATATCCAAATAGTCACAGCTATGGAAGAGAACTGCAGTAAAGAGTGTAAGAATAAATATTAACTTTTTCATATAGACTCATTTAAAATGTTAATTGTAAACCGATTGTTGCAACACGTAAGTTTGGATAAGTTAGTCCTTTTCCTCCACCAAGTTCCGGATCCCAGTGCTTGAATGGAGAGAAGGTTAACAAGTTCTGGCCTGATATAAAGAGGCGCGCTACTTTGTAGGTATAACCTATTTCTACATTTTTCAGACGCAAGAAAGCGGCACTTCTTAACCAGTAGGTCGAATTCATAAAGTTATTATGTGAGTCGAGATTGCTGATTAAACGAGGATATTCTGCGTTTGGATTAGGATTCTCTTCTGTCCAATAATCTTTTGCTATAAAATCGAGCAAGGTTGTCTGGTCGGATGTAAACGGATGAATGTTTTGCATCATTAGGCTTGTTTTGGCGACTCCTTGAAAGAAGACAGAGAAGTCAAAGCTTTTGTATTGTACAGAGCCTCCGAAACCGTATACAATTTGAGGGACCGTTGGATCACCTATTTCAGTCATGTCATTGCTGTCGATTTTCCCGTCTCCATTTAAATCTTTGTATTTAATGTCTCCTGGTTTCAGGTTCGGAGAGAAAGTCTGTTCCGGGCTATTCTCAACATCTGCTTCATCTTTAAATAATCCCATTGCTATCAATCCGGTATAACGATTCAGCGGTTTGCCGATTTCGGAACGGTAGGCTTCTTCTTCCGGATAGCTGGGTTCGTCTGCTTCAAGAAGTGTGTTCTTTGCGTATGTAAAGCTACCTTTTAATGATACAATCAGATCTCTGGAGAAAGCTTTATTATACTCAATATTTAGGTCGACACCTTGATTTTTCACTTTCCCTAAGTTAGCGTATGGGCGTAAATCCCCCGTAATGCCTGATTCTGCCGGTACGATGTTTCTGCGCATAAAAATGTCTTTACGGGTTTCTGTAAACCAGTCAAAAGTGATATTTAATGAATTGAATAAATTCAACTCAACTCCCATATCGGCTTTTATACCGGTTTCCCAGCGTGCGCCAGCTGCACCGTATCTTGTGATTATGGCACCTGTTCCTGTGTTCTGCCAGTTGTTGCCGAATGTATAGGAGGCTCCGGACAGATTTACGTAGGTCAGATAAGGGAAACGAGAATCGGTTGACGAGTTACCTACTTTTCCATAAGAACCTCTGATTTTCAGATTAGAAATGACTTTTCTCAGCGGAGTGAAAAAGTTTTCGTTAGAAATATTGTATCCGATAGCTACTGAGGGGAAGAAACCGAAACGCTTGCCTTCTCCAAAATTCTCACTACCGTTATATCCAAAGTTGGCTTCAATCATGTATCTGTCATCATACCCATAAGTAACACGCCCTGCGATACCTTGGTTACGTACCGGTAGAGTGGCGTAAAAGTCTGCTGGTGCATTCTGGTTGTAATCTCTTTGCAGATAGACTAACATTGCTCCAACATTGTGTTTGTCTGCAAAGGTCTGTGCGTAGTCCAATGAAAGTTGATAGTTAAGTAAACGGTCGCCTCCATTAGATGTGCTTGTGGAAAGAGCTTTACTACCTTTTGTGATAGCCTCGTAAGTATAGGTGTATTCACCGTTGGCTCCTTGTTCGTAGTCTTTGATTCCGTAAAAATAGGGGTCGAAAGAACGTACTACGTTGGTTGTAGCCCAGTTTTTGAAAGATATCAATCCTTTGGCTTTTAATCCTGGAACAATGAATTTGAGGTCTTGTTCAAGATCGAGGCTCGCGATCATAGTAGATTCGTTTTTTTCGGAATAGCCTCTAACCATTTCAGCATATGGGTTACGGTATCTACCAGAAACCGGTCCACCATTGCGATTACCAAACAGGATATAGTCTTCGCCATTTTGTGCGGGAAGTACCGGAGCAAACATAACGGGAGGGGCTTCGAAAATGCCCTGATAGATTGCGTCAGTTCCAGCGGCAGAACCTGAGTAATCCAGTACCTGTGCGTTTAGTCGCACATTAGCCTTAGTGGTTGATGTCAAATTGACACCCACATTTGCTTGTAAAGATAAACGTAGCTGATTGATGTTGTTGTCAAAGTTGTTTTTGGAGTCTTTCTTTAGCATACCGTTATCATTGTTTAGTGTACCGCTAAGGAAATAAGTGACACGTTTACCACCACCGGTAACATTTACATTGGCAGATTGAGTAGTGGTGAAATCTTTAAATAGATAATTCTCCCAATCTACATTCGGATAAATGTATGGATTTAGTTGCTTACGTGTCCCTTCAATAACCTCCTCAGAATAATAAGGTTGCGCATTCGGAGTACGGTTTAGTACTGCATCGTTTCTTGCAATCATATAGTCTATACCATCTGCTACTTTTACGGTTTTGGTAGGCTGTGTAAAAGAATTTTGCACACGGATGTTGATTCGTGCCTTTTCCATGTCTTTACCATTTCTGGTTGTAATCAACATAACTCCATTGGCACCGCGTGCACCGTATAATGCCGTGGCTGTTGCATCTTTTAGAATTGAGAATCCTTCAATTACTTCTGGAGAAAGGGCATTCAGATCACCGATAGATACTTCTACATTATCAATAAAAACGAGTGGAGATGTGTTGCTGGCGAAGGTTGAAATACCACGTATCCAGAAATTTGCTCCATCGGCACCCGGTTCGCCACCACGCTGCACTGCTACTACACCAGCGATACGTCCGGCAAATGAATTACTTAGTGTACTTGATGGTGAACGGAGTTCACTGGCTTTTACCGTTTGCACAGCTCCTACTACACTCGCTTTCTTTTGGGCGCCAAATCCGACGACGACCACTTCGTCGAGTTGCTTAGCATCTGGAGCTATTTTTAAAATGACGTTTGTTTTGCCGTTTAAAGGAAATTCCGTAGGGGTATATCCGATAAAACTGGCTACCAAGACCGTATTAGCTGGGACTGTGAGAGTAAAGTTACCCTCTATATCCGTCATTGTGCCTTTGGTCTTATCACCTTTCACCACAACATTAGCTCCAGGAACTCCTTCACCATTTTCGTCAAGAACTTTTCCAGTAACTTTTATTTCCTTTTTCTCTTGCTGCGGTGCTTCTGCCGCAACTTTGGTGACTGTGATCTGACGGTCGTTAATGTTATACTTCAATCCTGCTTCTTTAGATAAAATATTCAGAATCGACTCCACGTCCTGTTTATCTATCGAAATGGATACTTTTTTCTGTAGTACAGGTAAGAGATCTTTTGAGTACAAAACAACAAATTCACTGTTTTTCTCAATGTATTCCAACACTTCTTTTACAGTTTTATTACTTGTGTGAAGCGTGAAAACAGTTTGCTGGGCATAAGTCTTTGCAGCATAAATCGGAGTAGTGATACTCGGTATAAGTAAAAAAATACTAATTAATAAAAAAAAGGACGTAATCCTCCCTGCCTTATGACAAGGAATTGCTTTCTTTTTCATACATTTACATTGATTTTAGTTAATCATTAAAGTTTGTGATTTAATAAAAAGTCATTAGAGTCGGATAATATGGGCGTATTATCCGATTTTCTTTTTTTATCCGCTTTCTTTCTACATAATGGTGTGTGTTTTTTAAGGTTAAACATTGGTTACTTAAAACTTGTATTATTCTATATAGATTACATTGTTTTTCATTGTATATTCAGTAGGTAAAATAGACAGAATCGACTTCATTACCTGATTTAGATCATCATTCAAGTAGAGTTTACCAAACATTTGCTCGTCCTCTACCGCAGCGTCACATCGTATGTCCTGACCGTAATAATCTCGTAAATGTTGCAAAACTTGTTTCAGGCTTTCTCCCTGCAAAGTCCATATCCCGTCAATCCAGCTGATATAGTCGCAGGCATTTACTTTCTCTTTTCCCGATATACCTTTCTCGTTAAGTTCCACTTTCTCGTTAGGCACCATTTTTATATGGTGATTTTGCTGGTCTTTTACGTTGACCGAACCATCGACCAGTACGACCGTAGCTCTTTCTTGATTTTTGTAGGCCGATATGTTGAAAGATGTACCCAAAACTCGTACTTCAAATCCGGAAGTATTTACAATAAACGGTTTCGAAGTATCATGTGTCACATTCAGATACACTTCTCCTTCCACATAAATTTCTCTATATTTCCCTTCAAATGTGCGGGGATAAATAACTTTACTTCCGGAGTTGATCCATATTTTACTGTTATCGGCTAAGACAATCTGCGAGCGTTTGCCTTTCGGAACGATAATCTGGTTGTACTCCTCTTTACTGTCATCTTCTGCAAGTTTATTAGAGTTGACCTGCACTTGGCCCGTCGCGGAATAGACGACTTGGGCATTGTTATCCAATTCTATCTTTTTTTGATCTGAAACGACCAGTGTTACTTCTTTAATGTCGTGTGGAATTTCCGTTTGCAGACTTTGCGCGATCTTATTTAAGTCATGCCTTTCTTCGTCATTCAACAGAAGAAAACAGCTTATTCCTATCAACAGGACTACAGAAGCCGCAACTGCCGAATATCTCAGGATACTGAACAGTCGTGTCGTTTTATTAATCTTTGAGGTAAGACGGACCGGTGTGTTGCCGGCATTTATCTTTTCCCGCACTTTTGCCCATATATCCGGTTCACTCATTTCTTCGGAGTGACATCGGTTCCAGAGAAAGTCGAGCTTATCATATTCGGCCTGCTCTTCCGGAGACTTAAATGATATCTTTTCCGGATGGTCGCCATCCTTATTCAGGCGTGAGGCAAATGATTTAAACTTATTCTTTCTCATACTTTAATAGGGTTACATAAATAAAGACGCAGTTTACCCGGGAATGTCCTATCCGGATTCCATCTTTTTTAGATTATTTTCTGATTTATTTTTTCAGGCCGCTCGAGATGATCTCTAATGCTTTGGCAACGTGTGCATTAATGGTCTTTACAGAGATATTCAGCATATCGGCTATTTCTTTATAGGGTAGGCGTTCTATCTTGGCAAGAGCGAAGACTACCTTGCATTTGGGAGGAAGTGTTTGAATGAGGCTGTTGATTTGGGCTATCTCTTCCTTGCTGATCATCTGTTCGTCGGGAGTTTGCAGATTTCCGATTATCTGGAAGCTGTCTATTTCTTCCCAGGAGGTTATTTCATTTGAATTTTCCGCTTTTCGCAGATACGAAATGGCTTTGTTGTGAGTTAAAGTAAGCAACCAGGCTTTTATATTCTTGATTTCTTCTATTTCTTCCCGGTGCCTCCATACATCCAGAAAGACATCGCTGACTACTTCTTCGGCAGTTTCTTTGGTTCGTACGAAACACTGTGCATAGTAGAACAAGTCTTTCGAGTAGCTATTCACAAAATGACGGAAAGAAGCTTCTTCTCCTTTCTTTATCTTGCTGATATATTCGATGTCGTTGTTCATATATAGAGTAATGGTTGCTATATGTGTGCTGCAAAAATATAAAATATAAACTTCTTTTCTTAATATTTATTACATTCTTTCGTTCTTTAATTTAATAATATGTGGTATTTAAAGGTTGGATTAACTTTTCCTGCTTTTATTTGCATGCTTTGTGTTAACCATAAATGAAAGGCGGGATACTGTCAAAGTGCCCCGCCTTTTGCATCTGTGTTTTGTGGGTTGATAGTAATAAGTTTATTCTGCCACCAGTTCTATTACCCGGCTATGGGTCTGTGAAGTAGTAAATGCATTCAATCCTATTTTCATCAGATAGTCACCGGAGAAGATTTTTTCATTACCCGGCAGATTCGATTTCCGGCCCGGCATTAGATTAATTTCTTTCACCCGGTACATTTTTCCGGCATCAAGTCCCTGGAGCTTAATCGGGAGCAGTTTCTCGCCAAAGCGGGGATGGATATCATATGCGAAGAGAACAGCTTTCGAAGCATCCGGTGCGGCATACATAATCGCCATGTGATTGCTTTCATATGGAGAGATGAGGCGGTATTGATCACCATCCAGTATGACAGGCTTCAGGCGCTTATAATTTGCCACGGCTTCCTGGCAATAAGTAAGTTCGTCCGCTTTCATATCTTTCAGGCCGATGTCGAATCCCAATTTACACATGCTGGCAACATCGGTACGGAACTTTACACTCGTCCTGCTGTTCCAACTTGTAACATGGGCACACATGGCTTTGGAAGGGAAGAATTGTGAAAAACCCCACTGGATGAACAAACGCTCTATCGGATCGGTATTGTCCGAACACCAAAACTCTGTGAAGTATTTCAGTGCTTCGTAGTCGCAACGTGCACCACCGCCGGAACATAGCATCATCGGGACATTGGGGTATTTTTCTTTGACCCGTTTCAATACATTATATATACCGCGTACATGATCGATATAGAGTTGTCCTTGTTTGTCTTTCAGATAGGGAGAATAGATATTGGTGATGGGGCTGTTGCAATCCCACTTAAAGAAAGCTACATCAGGGTTTTCCGTCATAATCTTATCGACTACGCCGAATACGAAATCCTGTACTTTGGGATTGCTCAGGTCGAGTACCAATTGATTGCGGTAATAATAAGTTTCACGGTTCGGATAATGGATTGCCCAGTCGGGATGTGCTTCGAACAGATCACTTTGAGGATTCACCATCTCCGGTTCTATCCAGATACCGAATTTGACACCGGCTTCTTTCGCTTTCTCTACTAATGCAGGAATACCTCCGGGAAGTTTGCTTTTCATTGCTTCCCAATCGCCCAGGCCGGCATGATCGTCGTTGCGTGGATGTTTATTTCCAAACCAGCCATCGTCGAGCAGAAACATATCTACACCCAGATGTTTGGCTTCTTTCATCAATTTACCCAATAACTCTTCATCGAAAGTGAAATAAGTGTTCTCCCAATTATTGAGGAGAGTCATCCGGTCTCCCTGGCCATCTTTCAGTTGGTAGTTGCGTGCCCAGTTGTGTAAATTGCGGCTGGCTTCTCCCGTACCGTTGTTACTCAGGGTAAAGATAAATTCCGGGGTAGTGAATATTTCGTTTGCTTTTAATTGATAATCCGAAGCATACGGGTTGATGGCAGGGATTACCCGCAAGTTCCCCTCGTTGTCTACCTCAAAAGTAAACTGGAAGTTGCCTGTCCAGCCAATGGTACCCAATATTACTTGTCCCTGATGTTCTTGTGCAGGCTGTTCCAGTCCGAGTTCGAAGAAAGGTTGCATGTGCATGGCTGCGCGGCTTCCTAATTTTGTATCGAGAATTTTTTTGCCCGGTTGCAGCTGTTGTGTACTCATCTGTACCTCTTTGGCCCAGTCACTGCTGAATTCGGTGAGATAATATTTTTGGTTTGCGAAATAAAGCATCGTTGAAGCATAACGCCATAGAGTGACCGGTTTCTTCTGTTGATGCGTGATCTCACTCCATGTCTTGATTACATTTTGTTTAGGATAAGATACATAGTGCAACGTCACATCTACCGGATACTGGTCGTCTTTCATCCGGATGATGGTCTCTGTCCCTCCTTCTACTGTTTTCTGTTCCGAGGACACATAACGCAGGATGGTACTGGGGTTACCGTCGTTGTTTGTAATGGCTACAGCCGGTTCGAAATAGTCTTCCCCACCGGATCCCGGATATACTTCCCATCCGCGGGATCGCCCTGAAAGGTGGCTCAGGTCCCGGTCGTTTAATAGTTTGTCACCCAGATAAGCCTGATATAGGCGTCCGTTCGGAGCGACTTCTAAAATAAGGTCTGTCCGTTCTGTCGAGATGCGAATCTGCTTCGATTCTTGTGCACTTACATGGAGGCAGGCTGTAAGAACCAATAGTGTTGCAAGTAATTTTTTCATGGTATTATTATTGATGTTATAAAATATGCATTGTGCATGCAAAGTAAAGGAAACTTCGCTATATTCACAAATGAAACGAAAGGAAACAAACGGGAATCCATACTTCTGTTTGTTAAGTGGTTCTCCGGCAAGTAGTGCAACTTTCAGGGCAGATTCCTTTATTGCGGGAATTATCGTTCCGCTACTTTGTTTTTGCATAACACAAAATTGTGTAATTTTGGAGAGCTAAAAATAAAGGAGGATGAAAACAAGTCTGAAACTAATTCCGGGAGCTATGCTTGTGCTTCTTTTTCTGATTACCGCCTGCAATCTCTACAGGCGACCGATTCCCGATGAGATGATAGGAGAGCATAGGATTCACCGTGCTGACGGCTTCATGACCCAGGACTATCGTTTAGCGATTAATCCGGTCAATGATTCGGTATATGATATTAAATTGTGGGAGAAAAAGAGCTCCTCAAGAAAGCCGGAGCAGATATATTATGATGGATTACGTTTCCATTACCGGGATACTGTGCATATTTCCACGAAACGCGTCACGAGCGGTACGGAAACTTATCGGGTAAATAAAAGACGGGTAACACGAGATAAGAATCCTCGTACGTGGTATACTATCCGGCTGAGCAGTGGCGGATTTGTAATGTCTGATTCATTGATAGAGCGGCAAGGCGTTTCCGACGAGCAACACCGGAAGTGGCTTTACAAACAGTATGGCAAATTGACTTTCCGCGAAGGGAAAATTGTTTTTCTGAACAGTCGTTGTCCGGCGTTTTATTTAAAGAAGCAGGAGAGATGAAGCGTTTTGTATCTGCTCCCATTTTTCGGGGCTGGCAGAAGCAAAAGGCAAAAATATTTGGTTATCTCGTTTAGATTCAATACTTTTAGGCTTTCGTTAAACCTTTAAATATTGTACGTCTATGGATAGCATCCTTTTCTGGCTTGTTCCGCTTGCCTCTGTTCTGGCTCTCTGTTTTGCGTTCTATTTTCATAAGCAAATGATGAAAGAGAGCGAAGGTACTCCGCAAATGATTAAGATTGCCGCTGCTGTACGTCGGGGCGCTATGTCTTATCTGAAGCAACAGTATAAGATTGTTGGCTGGGTCTTTCTGGGACTCGTGATTCTGTTCTCTGTAATGGCTTATGGTTTTCAGGTACAGAATGCCTGGGTACCGATAGCCTTTCTGACCGGGGGCTTTTTCTCCGGACTTTCGGGTTTTCTGGGAATGAAAACTGCCACTTATGCTTCGGCACGTACTGCTAACGCTGCGCGTACGTCACTGAATGCCGGACTTAGGATTGCCTTCCGAAGTGGGGCTGTGATGGGACTGGTGGTGGTAGGGTTGGGGTTGCTCGACATCTCTTTCTGGTATTTGTTGCTTAACTGGGCGATTCCCGCTGATGCACTGACACCTACCCATAAACTCTGTATCATTACCACTACGATGCTCACTTTCGGTATGGGTGCCAGTACACAGGCGCTCTTTGCCCGTGTAGGCGGGGGAATTTATACAAAGGCCGCTGATGTGGGAGCCGATCTTGTAGGTAAAGTTGAGGCCGGCATTCCGGAAGACGATCCGCGTAATCCTGCTACCATTGCCGATAATGTAGGTGATAATGTAGGCGATGTGGCAGGTATGGGTGCCGACTTGTATGAATCTTATTGTGGTTCTATTCTGGCAACGGCTGCTTTGGGTGCTGCCGCCTTTATTCATACGGGTGATACGGTGATGCAGTTTAAAGCTGTGATTGCCCCGATGCTGATTGCTGCTATCGGTATCATTCTTTCCATTATCGGTATTTTCTCTGTCCGCACCAAGGAGAATGCCACCATGAAGGATCTGCTTGGTTCGTTGGCTTGGGGAACAAATCTGAGCTCGGCTTTGATTGTAGTAGCTACTTTTTTCATCCTATGGCTCTTGCGACTGGACAACTGGATGTGGATTTCGTGTGCGGTAGTTGTAGGGTTGGTTGTGGGTATTGTCATCGGTCGTTCGACGGAATATTATACTTCTCAATCCTATCGTCCTACTCAGAAGTTGAGTGAAAGCGGTAAAACCGGTCCCGCCACAGTTATTATTTCAGGTATCGGGCTTGGTATGTTATCTACGGCTATTCCGGTGGTTGCGGTGGTGATCGGCATCATTGCCTCCTATTTGCTGGCTTCCGGTTTCGACTTCGACAATGTAGGAATGGGGCTTTATGGCATCGGTATCGCTGCTGTCGGTATGCTTTCTACATTGGGTATCACGCTTGCTACGGATGCTTATGGTCCGATAGCAGATAATGCCGGTGGCAATGCAGAAATGTCCGCTTTGGGTAAAGAGGTCCGTAAACGTACCGATGCGCTCGATTCGCTGGGAAATACAACGGCGGCTACCGGAAAAGGGTTTGCCATTGGTTCGGCAGCTCTGACAGGATTGGCATTGCTGGCATCTTATATCGAGGAGATCCGTATCGGACTGACCCGTTTGGGTAATCTGGAACTTACCTTCCCGAATGGAGATACCATTACTACGGCTAATGCCACCTTTGTAGACTTCATGAATTACTATGAAGTAAACCTGATGAATCCGAAAGTACTTTCCGGTATGTTCCTCGGTTCGATGATGGCATTCCTGTTTTGTGGACTGACTATGAATGCAGTCGGTCGTGCGGCCGGACACATGGTAGATGAAGTACGACGTCAGTTTCGCGAGATGAAAGGTATCCTGACCGGAGAGACCGAACCGGATTACGAGCGTTGCGTGGCTATCTCTACGAAAGGAGCACAACGTGAAATGGTGGTTCCTTCTCTGATTGCCATCGTTGCGCCGATTCTTACCGGGCTGATATTTGGTGTCCCCGGTGTATTAGGCTTGCTGATTGGCGGATTGAGCAGTGGGTTTGTACTTGCCATTTTCATGGCCAATGCCGGCGGAGCATGGGATAATGCGAAGAAATATGTGGAAGAAGGGAACTTTGGCGGTAAAGGCAGCGAGGTACACAAAGCTACAGTGGTGGGTGATACTGTCGGTGATCCGTTTAAAGATACGTCCGGTCCGAGCCTGAATATCCTGATTAAACTGATGAGCATGGTTGCTATCGTCATGGCGGGATTGACTGTTGCCTGGAGCCTGTTCTGAGTTCTAAAAAAGATCGTTTTATCCTTCTCCTACAGAAAATGTGTTTCGATCTTCCATCTTCCACCTTTTAATGACCAATTGCTTGTATCATTGTGTGTTAACAAGGTGGAAGATGCGTTTTTAAGGCCGTTTATCTTCCACCTCTATCTTCCATCTTCCACCCTCTTTCAGGGAGGTTGGTTTAATGTTAAATATCTGGTAGTTAGATAGATGAAACAGCTTTTCTATGGATAAATGTCAGTAATAGCATTTTGCTTTCCTTCATACCTTTAGCGATTATGGTTTGAAGTTTATCCCGGCCCTTGTACCCGGGCTGATGAGCCCGCATACCTGTGCCCATGGGCCCGCATACCCGGGCTTATGAGCCCGGGTATGCGGGCCGGGATAAAGTTATGGTAACAGATGCTTGTTCTCTTATTCTTAATGTGTTATAGATGCTATGACGGATGCTTGCCTTCTTCTTAATCTTTTTGCAGAAAAGGTAGATACTCCTATTCCGGATAGTAAGATGAGATTCGGTTTGTTCTGTTGTTCATTTCCGTTTAATTGATTACATTTGCCATGTTAAATAAAAGAAACGATGCTCTTACCCTGGTTAAACGAAGAACTGATAGAAGCCGGTTGTGATGAAGCCGGACGTGGTTGTCTGGCGGGTGCGGTTTATGCCGCTGCTGTGATCCTGCCCAAAGATTTTGAGAACGAGTTGTTGAATGACTCCAAGCAGTTGTCCGAGAAACAACGTTATGCTTTGCGCGAAGTGATTGAACGGGAAGCCATCGCTTGGGCAGTCGGCATTGTTTCACCCGAAGAGATTGATAAGATAAACATCCTGAATGCTTCGTTTCTTGCCATGCACCGGGCAGTAGATGGGCTAAAAACCCGTCCTCAGCATCTGCTGATCGATGGAAACCGTTTCAGGAAATATCCCGATATTCCCCACACCACCGTCGTAAAGGGAGACGGCAAGTATCTTTCGATAGCTGCCGCCTCTATTCTTGCAAAAACATATCGTGACGACTATATGAATGGGCTGCATCAGGAATTTCCATGTTACGGCTGGGACCATAACAAGGGGTATCCGACGAAAAAACACCGTGCGGCTATTGCCGAAAACGGTGTTACTCCTTATCATCGTATGACCTTCAACCTGTTAGACGATGGACAGCTGGAGTTGTTTCCTAAATAGACAATCCTTTATCAGAACCACTTTATTTTCCTGAAGATAACAAAAGAAAGAGTCGACAGGAGTACGGATATCAGAATAATCAGCATGAAGGCATGAGGCATCTCTTCCAGGTGTATATCCACATTCATGCCATAAAAACTGGCTATTAACGTGGGGATCATCAATGTGATGGAAAGGCTTGTCATGCGTTTCATGATGGCGTTCACATTGTTTGAAATGATAGACGCAAAGGCATCCATCGTCCCTGTGAGAATATCGCTGTAAATGTTGACCGTATTGAACGCCTGCTTCAGTTCAATGATAACGTCTTCCACCAACTCTTCATCCAGAAAGTCGGTATCCTGAAAGATGGTTTTCAGTTTACCGATCATCACTTCGTTGCCGCGGATGGAGGTGTTGAAGTAGACCAGTGTCTTCTGCAACTTCATCAAGCGTAGCAAATCTTCGTTACGGATGCTGCGTTCCAATTCCTTTTCGGCAGCGGTGATGTCAATATTTATCTGTTTCAGGTACTTCAGGAACCAGACTGCCGAGGAATAAATCAGGCGGAAAATCAGATCGAGTTTGTTGCGCACTTCGATTCCTTTCCGGCGGGTATGCTCGATGAAATCCGGAATCATATCCGTCTGATGGTAACATACCGAAACAATGATTTCATTGTTGGTGATGATGCCGATGGGGACGGTGATGTAGGGGAGGCTGCTTTGAGTGTTCTGTACCGGTATGCGCAGAATGGTCAGCAGCCAGTTACCTTCGGTTTCCGTTCGCGGGCGTTCATCGGTATCGGCTATATCGTTTAAAAAAGATTCAGGGACTTTCAGCGTTTCGGTCAGGAATTTAAAATCACTGCTGTCCGGGCACACTACGTTGACCCAGCTGTTCGGAAGCCATTGTGCTTTTTCCACAAAGCCGGCTTCACAATAAAGATATGTTCTCATCTTATTGCCTCCTTTCGTTTGTTGATGTCCGAGCAGAGGCATTACCGCAGAATGACTCTGTTCGTGTTAGTTAATACTGTTGCACGTTCGCGGGTTTGAATCGTCCATATTCTGTTTTTTATTTTTAAAGCGGCGCAAAAGTAAGGAAATCATTTCAAATCCACCGCATTTTTTCTTCCTTTTTGTCTGATAGGGAGATAGCTTAACATAGATTAAACGTGTTCGTAATTAACTTTTTTGTACCTTTGCACCCGAAAATCAGAACGACAATTAAATTTTAGAATATTATGAGTAAGAAAGCCCTTTTAATGATTCTTGATGGTTGGGGATTAGGCGACCACGGGAAAGATGACGTAATCTTCAACACTGCTACTCCGTACTGGGATTATCTGATGGAGACCTATCCTCACTCTCAGTTGCAGGCCAGCGGTGAAAACGTAGGTTTGCCCGACGGACAGATGGGTAACTCAGAAGTAGGTCACCTCAATATCGGTGCAGGACGTGTAGTTTATCAGGATTTGGTAAAGATCAACCTCTCTTGCCGTGATAACAGCATCCTGAAGAATCCGGAAATCGTTTCAGCTTTCTCTTATGCAAAAGAAAATGGAAAGAATATCCATTTCATGGGATTGACTTCAGATGGCGGTGTACACAGTTCTCTGGATCACCTGTTCAAACTTTGTGATATTGCTAAAGAATATAATATTGAAAATACTTTCGTTCATTGCTTTATGGACGGACGTGATACAGACCCGAAAAGCGGTAAAGGCTTTATCGAACAGTTGGAAGCACACTGTGCCAAGTCTACCGGTAAAGTAGCTTCTATTATCGGACGTTACTATGCCATGGACCGTGATAAACGTTGGGAACGTGTGAAAGAGGCATATGACCTGTTGGTAAACGGTATCGGTAAGAAAGCTGCTGACATGGTGCAAGCTATGCAGGAGTCTTACGATGAAGGTGTAACGGATGAGTTCATCAAACCGATTGTGAATGCCAATGTAGACGGTACCATTAAGGAAGGCGATGTCGTTATTTTCTTCAATTACCGTAATGACCGTGCTAAGGAACTGACAGTCGTTTTGACGCAACAGGATATGCCGGAGGCGGGTATGCACACTATTCCCGGGTTGCAGTATTACTGTATGACTCCGTACGACGCTTCGTTCAAAGGTGTACACATTCTCTTCGACAAGGAAAATGTTGCTAACACACTTGGAGAATACCTGGCTGCTAAAAGAATGAAACAGCTTCACATTGCCGAAACAGAGAAATATGCTCACGTAACATTCTTCTTTAACGGCGGTCGCGAAACTCCGTACGATAACGAGGACCGTATCTTGGTTCCGTCTCCGAAAGTTGCCACTTACGACTTGAAACCGGAGATGAGTGCCTATGAAGTAAAAGATAAATTGGTGGCTGCCATCAACGAGAATAAATACGATTTTATCGTTGTGAATTATGCAAATGGTGACATGGTAGGCCATACCGGTATCTACGAAGCCATTGAGAAAGCGGTAGTTGCGGTAGATGCTTGCGTGAAAGATACCATTGAAGCTGCCAAAGCTCAGGGTTACGAGGCTATCATCATTGCTGACCACGGTAATGCTGACCACGCTCTGAATGAAGACGGTACTCCCAATACGGCTCACTCTTTGAATCCTGTACCCTGTGTATATGTGACAGAAAACAAAGATGCAAAGGTAGCAGACGGACGTTTGGCAGATGTGGCTCCTACTATCCTGAAGATTATGGGATTGGAAGCTCCTGCTGAAATGAACGGTCAAGTTTTAATTAAGTAAAAGCCTGATAAACAGATAGGAGGGCGGAGTTCTACTCCGCCTTTTTTATAGGATAGAATTATGATTCAGATAGATGACGTTGTTGTAAGCCTGGATGTGCTTCGCGAAAAGTTTATATGCAACCTGGATGCCTGCAAAGGTGAATGTTGCATTGAAGGAGATGCCGGGGCTCCGGTAGAACTGGAGGAAGTGGAGAAACTGGAGGAAGTGCTTCCGGTCGTTTGGGACGAATTGTCACCCGAGGCGCGTGCCGTGATAGACAAGCAGGGAGTGGTGTATACTGATCCGGATGGCGATCTGGTGACTTCCATTGTGAACGGAAAGGACTGTGTGTTTACCTGTTATGATGAGAAAGGATATTGTTATTGTGCCATCGAGAAAGCATACCGGGAGGGAAAAGTAAATTTCTATAAACCGGTCTCTTGCCATCTGTATCCCATACGGGTAGGTAATTATGGACCTTATAAGGCGGTAAACTACCATCGGTGGGATGTGTGTAAGGCTGCTGTATTGTTGGGCCGGAAAGAGAATGTGCCTGTCTACCGTTTCCTGAAAGAACCGTTGATTCGCAAGTTTGGTCAGGAGTGGTATGATGAACTGGAAATTGTGGTAAAAGAGTTACAGGATAGAGGGATGATATGAACAGACAAGTAAAGAAGATACTCAAGATCAGTGGCATCACATTGGGCTCTGTACTCTTGGTGCTGCTTGTAGCCATTGCTTTCGTGATTAATTTTATCGTAACTCCGAAGAAACTGACTCCGGTCGTGTTGGATGCTGCCAATCAGACTCTGAATGCACACTTGGATATGGAAAGCGTAGAATTGACTTTCTTTTCGACTTTCCCACAATTTGGACTGAAAGTTAAGAACGGCTCTCTGGTGTCCAGAACTTTGAATGATAGTAATTGGTGTAAAACCGATTCATTGCTTTCTTTCAAAGAGTGTGTGCTGACTGTAAACCCGGTGGCATATTTGACGGAGAATCGTATTATCGTTCATAATCTCTCTTTGGACGAAGTATCAGTGTATGCCTACCGGGACAAGGCCGGACAGGCAAACTGGGAAGTGACCCGTGCTTCGGCAGATACGATTCCGGAGGATACTGTGTCTGCTGACTTTAATAGCGAAATTGATATCCGGAATATCGAACTTAAACATGCCAATCTCATTTTCGATGACCGGAATACGGATATCTATTCGCGGATAGATGATGCTAATCTGAAGTTGAGACTTTCATTGACAAAAGGTGTTTCTACCCTGGGACTGAAGTTCGACAATAAGAATATACTTTTCTGGCAACAGGGAGAATTGCTGGTCAATAAGATAGCTACTTCTCTTCGGACGGATATTACGGTGGATCGTCAGACTGCTGTCTGGAAACTGAAAGATACGGAGCTTAATGTAAATGGGATTCAATTGGATGTGAACGGGGCATTCCGTCGGGATACTGTGGCAAAAACGATCGGTATGGATCTGGAATATGGCTTGCATGCTCCATCTATGGAGACAGTACTTCGAATGATTCCGAAAGCATATGTGAAAGACAGTAAAGTATCGGCCAAAGGGGAGGTTACTGTCAGTGGCAGGGTGAGAGGTGTGTATGGTGACAAAAAGTTACCGGCTGTGTCATTGAAGATCGGTATTAAAGAGGCTTCGGCACAATACAAGGGTTTGCCGTATGGCATTGATGAGGTGACGGCGGATTTTGATGCGTATGTCGATCTGATGCGTCATCAGCCTTCTTATCTGAATCTGAAAATCTTCCACTTTAAGGGGGCGCATACCGAAGTACTGGCCGATGCGAAAGTAGACGACTTGTTGAATGATCCGTTGATCACTTTTCATACCAAGTCGACCGTTGACCTGGATGCACTTGCCAAAACCTTTCCGTTACAGGAAAGTGTGACGATCCGGGGTAAACTGGATGCGGATATGGGAATGAAGTGTCGTCTTTCTACTTTGAAGAAGCAGGACATCGGACGTATGAAGTTGGGAGGCAAGCTCGAACTGAATGATTTCGAATTGAAAGATACCGCTAAAGATTTCAACTTCCTGGGTAATGCGACTTTCCGTTTCCGTGATAACGAGACTCTGCAGGCTCAGGTGGATATCCGGAAGCTGGTGTTGAGAAGCCGTTTGCTTTCTTCTGATATTGAACGGTTGGTTGCCAACGTAACTTCTACTAATCCGCAGGATACTACCCGTATCGTTTCTTTGCAGTGCGATATGGAAGTAAGTAAACTTCATGCTTCGATGGGAGATTCGATAAAGTTATACAGTGCCCGTGCTAAGGCCCAAGCGGCTTTGGAACCTCAGGAAGCGGATGTAACAAAGCCGGCGGTTGATTTCTCGCTTCGTGCCGATTCGCTTTTCTTCAGTGCGGCGGAGACTCGTATGGCTATGAATGTGGCCGGCATCAAGATGAAAGCTGAGAAATTGAATGACTCTTTGTGGGTGCCTAAGGGAATCGTTGGTTTCGACCGTTTGCGTTTCCGTACACCGGAGTTCGGATTGCCCATCCGTATGGCAAAGACAGCGGTAACAGTCGATGGGCCGAAAATCAGGCTGAAGAATGCTTCTGTCCGTATCGGACGTTCTGACATGACGGCTACCGGTGATATGGAGGGCGTTTACAGGGCTATGACGAAAGGCGAGAAGCTGACAGCGCATTTATCCCTTACTTCCAATCTGATAGATTGCAATCAATTAATTAATTCATTGTCTTTCCCTCAGGACACTACGGAAGTGCTTACCGACAGTGTGCCTTCGGAGATGAAGTTATTCGTGATTCCCCGAAACATAGATTTTGAACTGCAGACAGATTTGAAAAAGGTAGTTTTTGAAAAAATGCTTTTTGAAAATGTGCATGGTGCGGTGGATATTAAAAATCAGGCCATACATCTGGAAGACCTTTCGATGCGCGCTCTCGATGCGGATATGAAAGCGGTAATGGTTTATAAGGCCAGTAGCCCGCGTGGTGGATATGCCGGTTTCGATTTCAAAATCCGGAATATCAATATTGCAAAGCTGGTTGATTTCGTGCCTTCACTCGACACGATAGTGCCCATGCTCCGTTCTTTTAAAGGGCGTGTTATGTTTGATGTGGCAGCCGATGCCCGCTTGGATTCGGCTATGAATATCCGTATCCCGACTTTGCGCTCGGCTATTCATATCAAAGGGGACAGTCTGGTTCTGATGGATGGAGAAACCTTTGCTGAGATTTCGAAGATGTTGATGTTTAAGAATAAGAAGGAAAATGTATTCGACAGTATTTCTGTCAATGTGACGGTACATGACGGTAATGTGACCGTTTATCCGTTCCTCGTAGAGATAGACCGTTATAAAGCGGCTATCGGCGGTGAACAAGGACTGGATATGAATTTTAATTATCATATTTCCATTCTTAAATCGCCATTGCCGTTTAAAGCCGGAGTAAATATTACGGGTAATCTGGATAAAATGAAATTCCGCATTGGCAAGGCTAAGTATAAAGATGCGGTTACCCCCGCTGCCGTGCATCGGGTGGACAGTACTCGTGTGAATATGGGTAACGAGATTGTTAACCGCTTCCGGAGAGTAATTACCGGACGAAGGCCCAGATAAAAAGATAATCAAAGAAAAGCGCCGGTCCGAAGGATTTTCCTTCAGTACCGGCGCTTCTTCGTTGTAAGATGTGAGGTTGGTGTTTATATTACGAATTATGCATCGATATTTGCATACGTTGCATTCTCTTCTATGAATTCGCGGCGTGGTCCTACATCTTCACCCATTAACATGGAAAAGATATAATCGGCTTCTGCTGCGTTGTCAATATTAACTTGTTTCAGCATACGGTTTTCAGGGTCCATGGTTGTTTCCCACAACTGCTGGGCGTTCATTTCACCCAAACCTTTGTAACGTTGTGTATGAATTGCATTTTCCGAACCGCCACCGTAAGTGTCGATAAACTTCTGGCGTTGTGCATCTGTCCAGCAATACTCTTCTACTTTACCTTTTTTGCAGAGATAGAGTGGGGGAGTTGCGATATAGAGATACCCATTCTGTATGATTTGCGGCATATACCGGAAGAAGAAGGTCATGATCAGTGTGTCGATGTGTGAACCATCGACGTCGGCATCGGTCATGATGATGATCTTGTGATAGCGCAACTTATCGATATTGGCAGCCTTACTGTCTTCTTCAGTGCCGATGGTAACGCCTAAGGCGGTGTAGATATTGCGTATTTCTTCACTCTCAAGAGCTTTGTGATACATTGCTTTCTCTACGTTCAGAATCTTACCGCGTAGTGGAAGGATGGCTTGGAATGCACGGTTACGGCCTTGTTTGGCTGTACCGCCTGCTGAATCTCCCTCGACGAGGAACAATTCGCACTTTTGCGGGTCTTTATCCGAACAGTCAGCCAGTTTTCCCGGTAGCCCGCCTCCTGACATGGGGGATTTGCGTTGAACCATTTCACGTGCTTTACGTGCAGCGTGGCGGGCAGTGGCAGCCAGAATCACCTTGTCTACAATGGCTTTTGCTTCTTTCGGGTGTTCTTCCAGATAATAGTTCAGTACTTCACCTACAGCCTGGTCGACAGCACCCATCACTTCGTTGTTTCCCAACTTGGTTTTAGTCTGTCCTTCAAATTGAGGTTCAGCAACTTTTACAGAGATCACGGCTGTAAGTCCTTCACGGAAGTCATCACCGGAGATTTCTATTTTGACCTTTTCCAGCATTTTGCTGTCTTCTGCATACTTTTTCAGTGTACGGGTCAGGGCACGGCGGAAACCTGCCAGATGCGTACCGCCTTCTATTGTATTGATATTATTGACATACGAGTGGATATTCTCAGAGAATCCGGTATTATACATGATAGCTACCTCGATGGGGATGTTCTGCTTCTCCGTGTTCAAATAGATCACATCGTTAATCAAGTGTTCGCGTGACGATTCTATGAAGCGTACGAACTCTCTTAAACCTTCTTCCGAGTAGAAAGTTTCGTGTTTGAAGCTACCGTCTTCGTTTATTACACGTCGGTCTGTCAGTGAGATGCGTAATCCCGCATTCAAGTAAGCCAGCTCACGTAAGCGTGAAGCCAGAATCTTGTAGTCATAGACTGTTTCGGTAAAGATACTGTCGTCAGGCCAGAATTGTTGTTTGGTTCCTGTATGGTCGGCTGTTCCTACTTCTTTGACTGCATAAAGGGGCTTGCCGATTTCGTATTCCTGCTGGTAGATTTTACCGTTACGGAATACCTGGGTGGTCATGTGTGTAGACAATGCATTTACACAAGACATACCGACACCGTGCAAACCTCCGGATACTTTATACGAGCCTTTATCGAATTTACCTCCGGCATGTAGCACAGTCATGGCAACTTCAAGGGCAGATTTCTGCTCTTTTTCGTGGAAATCTACGGGGATACCACGGCCATTGTCCTGTACGGTGATGGAGTTATCTTCGTTGATAGTTACTTCGATATGGTCGCAATAACCAGCCAATGCTTCGTCGATAGAGTTGTCGACAATTTCATATACCAAGTGATGAAGTCCCTTTACGCTGATGTCACCAATGTACATCGCAGGGCGTTTTCTAACTGCTTCAAGTCCTTCCAATACTTGGATACTATCTGCTGAATAAGACCCGTTATTGGTGGGATTCTGTTCTTCGCTCATAATTTGATTCCTAATTATAATAACAGAGCAAATATAGTGAAAATATCTGAGTTAGAGAAGAATGAAGAGTGAAAAAAGAAGAATTTAAAGTAAACCGGATGGGATGGTTTTAAACATGAAAAGCCGAACTAAAAAGTTCGGCTCTCAATATTGTATAGAGTCTGTTATAAGTCTTATTTCTTAAGCAAGCTTATTGATGTAAATAGCCAACTTAGATTTCAAGTTGTTAGCTTTATTCTTATGAATAACATTTGTTTTAGCTAACTTGTCTACCATCTTAGTGATGCTTGGGTACATAGCAGTTGCTTCTGCTTTGTCAGTAGTTGAACGAAGTTTTCTAACAGCATTTCTCATGGTTTTACCATAATATCTGTTGCGAAGTCTTCTGCTTTCTTCTTGTCTGATTCTCTTGATTGATGATTTATGATTTGCCATCTCGACTAATCTGTTTTAATTCGTTTATTTTTTTAATTGTAGCCCGTGGGGGAATCGAACCCCCCTTTCAAGAATGAAAATCTTGCGTCCTAACCGATAGACGAACGGGCCATCCTGTATTGAGCATTTCTGCTCTTTTTGTTTCGCTTTGCTTTCGTTCTGTATCGTTGTTTCCCGATTGCGAGTGCAAAGGTAGGCCTTTTTTTGAAACTACCAAACTATTTGCAGAAAAAAATTCCAATTATTTTTGATGGATATATTATTTTTCTTTGTTTATTTATTGATAATCAGTGATATATGTTCTTTTTACGTTTTGTTTGGGATATGAACTTTTTTTTGAGATAGGAGTCTTTGATTGTCTATTCACACTTTTTTCGTAGCTTTGTTACCCGAAAGAAAAGTTAGAGATATGCTGCAAAAAACAGTTGGAATCGTTCTTCATATACTAAAGTATAACGATACTTCAAATATCGTTGAGATGTATACTGAGCTTTCAGGACGTGCATCTTTTCTGGTTGCTGTGCCACGCTCTAAGAAGGCTGCTGTCAAATCAGTACTATTCCAGCCGTTGGCGCTGATTGAGTTTGAGGCAGATTATCGGCCGAATACTTCGCTTTTCAGAATTAAGGAAGCTAAATCCTTTAGTCCGTTCGCCTCCATTCCTTATGATCCTTTTAAATCGGCTATAGCTCTTTTCCTTGCGGAATTTCTTTATCGTGCCATTCGCGAAGAGGCGGAGAACCGCCCATTGTTTGCCTATTTACAGCATTCTATCTTGTGGTTGGATGCTTGTAAGATTAGCTTTGCCAACTTTCATCTGGTGTTTCTGATGCGTCTTTCCCGCTTTCTGGGATTGTACCCCAATCTGGATGATTATCATACGGGTGACTATTTTGATATGTTGAATGCTAACTTTACTTCGGTTCGTCCTCAACTTCATTCTTGCTATATCCAGCCTGATGAAGCTGGGAGATTACTGCAATTGATGCGTATGAACTATGAGACAATGCACCTTTTCGGAATGAACCGTACGGAAAGGGCCCGATGCCTGGCTATTATTAATGAGTATTACCGGTTACATCTTCCTGATTTTCCTGTACTGAAATCATTGGATGTATTGAAGGAATTATTTGATTAGTATCTCTTGCCCATTTCTGTGTACTTCATTTGGCTTTGGTAATCCGTGTCTGTAAACAAGATACCCCCGGATGTAACTCTGTGTACATTCGGGGGTAGATTTCTTTTAAAAGAGAGTATAGCTATCGTGTAGCTTCTCTTATAAGCAGGATTTATACGTTGAGATTATCCCAACAACTCTTTTACTTTAGTTGAAATAGCGCGTCCTTCGGCCAATCCGGCAAGTTTCTTGGAGGCTACTCCCATTACCTTTCCCATATCTTTACCACTGGTAGCACCTACTTCAGCAATAATCTCTTTCAGTGCAGTTTCCAGTTCTTCGGCAGTCATTTGTTTCGGTAAATAGGTTTCCATGACTTGTACTTGTGCCAATTCTGCATCGGCTAAGTCCTGACGACCCTGTCCTATATATATTTCTGCAGCATCTTTACCTTGTTTTACCAGTTTTTGCACGATTTTCAGTGCATCTGCGTCTGTAAGGATGTCATTGGCTCCCGGAGCAGTTTTAGCTTCCAGAAAGAACTTCTTTACATTTCTAAGGGTTTCAAGGGCTACTTTATCTTTCGCTTTCATTGCGTTTTTAATGTCTTCGCTGACTCTTTCGAATAAATCCATGATGTTATGTTATATTATGATTTAACGATTTATGGTTTATAATTGGTAAATCCGGGTTAATGATCGATATATTTAGCTATTTATTAAAATGTGATAACTCCACTGTCATCTATAGCTTCTTCAGTAGCTATCTCTTCTTCCAATGCGGCTTTTGCTTTGATCTTACCCAAAGTCGTTTTGTCGCGAAGGTAAGTAGGAGAGTCTTCTACCATGGCGATGATATCATCATTGTCCAGATCTTCCGGATTGAAGAGATAGATATGACGGCGTTTCCGCAGGTTGCGTGTTCCGATGCCACTGGCACTTTCACCATATGCTTTACGAATGCGCTCTTTGTTCTTTTCCTTCTCTTCTTCCAGCTGCAACTGACGTTCTTCTTCTTCCTGGCTGCGTTTCTCGTGTAGGTCGTCCATACCTGGTACGTCTTCCACACCGAAACCGGTAGCAAGCACAGTGATCTTCACTTTCGTATCCAGTGAGGTATCCATAGCCACACCCCAGATCACTTCTACACCTTCGCGGAATTTGCTCATAAACTCGTGCACTTCATTCATTTCCTCCATCATCAGTTCGGAAGCAGGACAGAACGAAACATTCAGCATGACTTTCTTCGCATTAAAGATGTCATTGTTATTGAGTAACGGTGAATGGAGTGCGTCGTCGATTGCTTTGGTTACGCGGTTTTCTCCTTCACCGAATCCGGTACTCATGATGGCTACACCACCGTCTTTGAGGATTGTTTTTACATCAGCGAAGTCCAGGTTTACCGTACCCCGCATGGTGATGATTTCGGCAATACTTTTGGCTGCGATTGACAGTGTGTCATCTGCCTTGCCGAATGCGTTCATAAAGGTCAGGTCGGAATAAATTTCACGCAGGCGTTCGTTATTGATCACCAACAAAGCGTCTACATGTTGGGCAATGCGTTCTACTCCATCCAGAGCCTGGATAATTTTCTTTTCGCCTTCAAAGATAAAAGGGATGGTAACGATTCCGACAGTCAGGATATCCATCTCTTTAGCGATACGGGCGATGACGGGGGCTGCTCCGGTTCCGGTACCTCCGCCCATTCCGGCAGTGATAAATACCATCTTGGTACCATCATTCAGCAGGTTTTTTATGTCTTCGATGCTCTCTTCGGCAGCATCACGTGCACGCTCCGGACGGTTTCCGGCACCGAGTCCTTGCGTGATGGAACGTCCCAGTTGCAGTTTGACCGGTACAGGAGACTCAGCCAATGCCTGGTTGTCGGTATTGCAGAGAACGAATGTCACGTCGTGTATGCCTTCCCGGTACATGTGGTTGACGGCGTTACCTCCACCACCTCCTACACCAATCACTTTAATGATTTTCGGCGAATCTGTAGGGAAATCGAATTGTACTATCTCGTCCATATTATATTGTATTATGAATTATCACTTTATTTCATATCTTCATCGGAGAAAATCTCATTAGAAAGTTTGTCGAAAGTCGATTTAAACCAATTCGGTTTGTTTCTTCTTTCTTCTTCTCTTCTTTTTTTCTCCTCCAGTTTACGTTGCTTTTCTTCTTCTTTCCGTCTTTTTTCCTCTTCCTCTTTTTTCTTTTTGGCAGCACGTGCAGCGGCTTCCTGTTCTTTCAGACTCTCATCTTCTTCAAACATATTCACCGGTTCGGGTTGAGGCTGAGGTTGTACATGCGGCTGGGGAGCAGGTGTCTCTTGCAGGCAACAGTTTTCATTGCCGGCAGCAAGCAGTCCGAATAAGGTGTTTTGTGTACCGTCTTTTTTCACAACATCTTCGTCTGCATGAATGGTGTTGCGTACGAATCGTGCGCTTCTCACCTTTTCTATCTTACTTCGTTTGCGGAGAGCTTCGTCCAGGTTTTTCAGATTGGAGGCTCCTCCTGTAATGATAAGCCCGGCCAACAGTTTATCATCATACCCTGAAAGTTGAATCTGATTCCATACGTTTGCGATAATTTCTTCAGTACGCGCCTCGATGATATTATTCAGTTTGCCGAGTTCTACGGTTCTACCTCCTTCTTCCAGTTGGCAGGTAGCAGGTTCTTCGCCTTCTTCCTCTTCGTAAAAGGCGTTACCATATCTGATTTTCAGGCGTTCGCCTTCTTCCTCTTCTATCTGAAGGGAAACGAGATCATGAGTAATGCTGTTTCCTCCTAATGGCAGTACGGTAAGGAATCGGAGAATGTTATTCTTATAGATGGAAATAGTCGATGTGTCGGCTCCGAAATCAATCAGTGCACAGCCGGAGCGTCTCTCACTTTCCGTCAGCACTGCATCTGCAGTAACCAGCGGGGAGATCAATAAATCTGCTATTTCAATTTTGGCTTGTTCGAAACAGCGTTCCAGGTTTTTTTTGAGCGAAGCACGTGCCACAATGTTCAGGAAGCGTCCTTCAATATGGCTTCCTGCCACACCGACGGGATCTGCCTGGAGATTGTTTCCAATTTTGTATTCTTGCGGAGCAACGTCCAGTATATCCATATCGATCAGTGGTATCTCAAGATTTTCATCACAGATGGAGTCGACTAATTCCTGAGAGATAATGGTCTCCTCCTCAAGATCGCGACTAACTACGTTGCGTACCGTACGGAGCGATTGCCCCCCGATACCCACATAGATCTTGGCAATTGAGTTGTTGAGAGCACCCTCCAGCTTATTGATGATGGAGGTCAGGCTCTGTGCCGTTTTATCCAGATTGTAAATCACTCCTTTCCGGATGAATGAAGACGAATCCTCCCTGGCATAAGCTAATACCTGTATGCTTCCATCACTATTCTTCTTTCCGGCTATACCGGCTATTTTCGATGAACCCAGTTCAATAGCGGCGATAAAATCTGTTGTTGCCATATAAAATTCTATTTTATTCCCTTTTGTATTATAGACTCATCTCTTTAACACAAAGGTACGTTTAGCTGTTTACGAATTATTGTTTCTTTTTTGTGCAGATAATCTGATTACCGAATTCCAGGCTGATGCGTGAATATTTGTTCCATCCCACCTGGTTCAGCCCTTTTTCGTAAAAGGTCTTCAATCGTCCCAGTTTATCCTCAAAATGTTCTAACTTGCCCAGATAGATAATATGATTACCTACACGGGGAATCAATTCGATCTCTTTCCCGGGGAGCACGTTTATTTGCACAATCTGGGCTTCCCAGAACGGATTGTTTTGCAAAAATACACCAAACTTATATAAATCCTTCATTGCAAACGACTTTTCTACATTTCCGGTGACAATTGCCCGGTGTGCTACGCATTTTGCATCGGGAGGCATCACTTTACCTTTGTTATCCAGATAGTAGTTTTCACCATTGTTGCTCATGATGCGGAGAATCGGTACACGTTGTGTCACTTCCACGCAAAGTTTGCCGCTTGGAGTTTTATAGCATTGTGCTTCATTGATCAGCGGATGCTTGTTCAACTCTTTTTCCAGCGTTTTGGTGTGAATGCGGTCCATTTTCTTTCCAACGGGATAAATGCCTTTCTTTTGCAGGATGGCAGCTACCTCGTTTTTAGTGACGAAACCGGCATTGAGCGTATCCTTTATTACTAATTCCATGTCGCGGCAGACCTGATGGGCAGGTTTGCTGTTGAATACTGTCACAGCCGCTACGAGATAGGCTATGAGAAGTAACATGACGATGGTCAGAAGGATTCTTTTTATCATGAGGAAATTTATTGTTTTGACGATTTACAAATTAATTGTCCGATGGAGTTATCCTTCGGGTCAATAGTTCACAAATATCCGGGACATAGCTATCTATGTCTCCTGCTCCCAACGTGATCAACACCTCGATATGCTTCGTTTTCAGCACATCGAGTATTTCCTCTTTCTTACACATGCTTTTTTCAATACCCGGACGTAGGTTATCATATATCAGTTGACTGGTTACCCCTGGAATAGGCTGTTCGCGCGCCGGATAGATATCTACCAGTATTACTTCGTCGAGTAGCGACAAACTATCGGCAAAGTCTTTATAGAAGTCCCGTGTACGGGTATAGAGGTGTGGCTGAAAAACAGCGGTGATCTTTTTATCCCGGTAGAGTTCACGCATGGACATCACACTCTGTTTGATTTCGGAGGGATGATGAGCGTAGTCACTCAGGAACACGATCTGGTCGTTTTTGATCTTGAAGTCGAATCGACGGTCCACACCTCGGAAACTTGCCATTCCTTGTTTGATTTCTTCGGCGGTCACTCCATTGAGATAGGCAAGTGCCATGGCAGCGACTCCATTCTCTATATTGATACTTACGGGCACTCCCAGCTGAATGTTGTCGATGCGAATATCCGGTCCTATAAAATCGATGAAGATTTCTCCGTTTCCAATGCGAATGTTTTCAGCATGGAAGTCTCCTTTATCGCGTGAATAGGTGTAAATCTTGACACCCTCTTGCACTTTAGGCTGAAGAGAAATGCCTTCGCGGATGATCAGTGCCCCTCCCGGCTGGATTAATGTGGTATAGTGCTCAAAGCTTTCCAGATAAGCCTGTTCGGTTCCATAAATATCCAGATGATCCGGATCGGTTGCGGTAATGACAGACATATATGGAGACAGCCAGTGGAATGAACGGTCGAATTCGTCAGCTTCGATTACGGTATACGGACTGCTTGGAGAGAGTAACAGATTCGTTCCATAATTTTTGGAAATACCTCCCAAAAAGGCAGTGCAGCCTATATGCGAGTGATGAAGCAGATGGGCCGTCATCGTTGATGTAGTGGTTTTACCATGTGTACCGGCTACACAAAGCCCTTTACTGGAATGGGTGATGGTGCCTAATACTTGTGCACGTTTTTGTATTTCGAATCCGTTGTCACGGAAGTAGGTCAATTCGGTATGTTCCTGAGGTACGGCAGGAGTCAAAACGACCAGTGTCGTGGCCGGGTCTTTACAGGCATCCGGGATAAGATTGATATTTTCTTCGTAATGAATCTGTGCTCCTTCTTCTATAAGGTGTTGAGTCAGTTCACTGGGGGTACGGTCATAGCCTGCCACTACCTTCCCTTTAGAAAGGAAATAGCGTACGAGGGCACTCATTCCGATACCTCCTGCACCGACAAAATATACAGATTGAATAGTTTCTATGTTCATGGCTGTTGTGCTAATTTTATAACTTCTTTTGCTATCACGATGGCAGAATCCGGTAGGGCCAGGTGAGCGATGTTTTCACTAAGTTCTTTTAGTTTTCCGGAATCTGCTATGGTTTCTAATGCCACGGATAATAATTTCTCTTCCGCTTCTGCGTCCTTTACGTAGATGGCAGCTCGTTTGTTCACCAATGCCAATGCATTTTTGGTTTGGTGATCTTCTGCTACGTTGGGAGACGAAACCAGGATAACTGCTTTATTCAACAGGCAGAATTCGGAAATGGAGCCGGCACCTGCACGCGAAATAACCAAGTCGGCAGCAGCATAAGCGGCAGCCATATCTTTAATGAAGTCTGTCACATACAGATTAGGAATGTTTCCGGCAACTTTTACGGCTTCCGTTACTTGTTGGTGATAGATTTTTCCTGTTTGCCAGATGAATTGTACATTTTTAGTCTGACGAATCAACTGCAATCCGGCAATCAATGTATTATTGATTGTGCGGGCGCCCAGGCTTCCCCCCAGAATCAGAATGGTTTTCTTCTCCGGATCCAGTCCGAAAGAGCGAATAGCTTGTTTTTGTTCCGGCTTCTCCGTTAACAGATTCTGACGTACCGGGTTGCCTGTCATAATGATTTTGCTGCCCGGAAAGAATTTTTCCATCCCATCATATGCTACACAGATTTTCCGTGCTTTCTTTGCCAATAGTTTGTTGGTTACTCCGGCATATGAGTTTTGCTCCTGTATTAAGGTGGGTACACCCATCATTCCGGCCATTTTTAATGTCGGACCGCTTGCATATCCGCCTACTCCTACTGCTACCTGTGGACGGAACTGACGGATAATGCTGCGCGCTTTCCATTGGCTGCGTGCCAATTTCAGTAATACGGCAACATTTTTCCACAAATGTTTGCGATCGAATCCTGCTACGGGTAATCCGATGATCTGATAGCCTGCATCCGGTACTCGTTGCATCTCCATTCTTCCTTCGGCTCCTACAAACAGGATTTGTGCATCGGGACGTAATTCTTTTATGGCGTTTGCAATGGATACAGCCGGAAAAATATGTCCTCCGGTACCACCGCCACTGATGATGATCCTTAAAGTGTCATCCCGTCCCTCTTTATTATTTTCCTTATTCATATCACTCTTCGAATTTAGCATCACTGTTTAAGACTTCCGCTGTAGGCTCAGCTGCTGTTTGGGCTTCGCTTGCAACGGTTTCACTCCCTTCTTCTCCGGTAAGGAGGGGAGCGGGATTATCTTTTTTCTCTTCCAGATAAGCGGTATAACGGCTGACACTCAATATCATTCCGATATAGGCGCAGTTGATCAGGGTACTTGTACCTCCTTTACTGATTAGTGGTAAGGGCTGTCCTGTGACAGGAAACAAACCGACAGCTACCATCATGTTCAATATGGCTTGTGATACCAGCATCAAGGCGATTCCCATGACAAGGAATGCCGGAAATGTACGTTCACATTTCTGGGCGATTCGGCCTGTTCGAACCAACAGCCAGATGTAGAGAATAACCACAAAGGCTCCTCCTACCAGCCCCAACTCTTCAATGATAATGGCAAAAATGAAATCAGAGAATGCCTGACTCAGGAAATCGCGTTGAATTGAGTTTCCCGGAGCTTTACCTATCACGTTACTGGTAGCAATGGCTATACGTGCATGGGCTATCTGGGCATCTTTGTCAATATCGAACTTTGCAGCCGGTACTTCCTCTTTCTCAGTGAAGTTGGTGATACGGCTTTTCCAGGTATCAAAGCGGTGGAGGAACGGAATGTCGGTGTCTTTAGGTATGGCCAGCAGGAAGATTACTCCCAGACACCCAGCCAGTGCCAGTCCGCCTAATAACATAGCTAACTTTTTGAAGGCGACACGCCCGATGAACATCATCAATACTACGACCCCGAACAGCAGCATAGCTGTCGAAAGATTTTCCGGAGCAATGAGCATGCACACCAGTCCGGTCAGTATCATTATATATTTAAAGGCTTTCGGATTGGCTCCTTCATCATCCTGTTTTTTGGAAAGAATAAAGGAAACCGCAATGATTACTGCCATCTTGGCCAGTTCCGAAGGTTGAAACTGTAATCCCATAAAACTCATCCAGCGGGCGGCCCCATTTACACGGTCGCCTGTGATGACTCCCATCAATGTGACGAAAGCTAACAACACTACCGAAATGGGGTACAGGAAGACCGGGAACACCTGAAACCATTTATAAGGGATGTTGTGCATCAAAACCACCACGATTGCACCGATCATCAGGATGATGGAATGCTGTGTGATGGGTCCCCAGTGATCACCACTTTTATAAGTCAGTGTACTGGCAGCACTAAACACCTCTATAATAGAGATGAGGCAGAGGCAAAGGAAAATGATCCAGATTACCTTATCACCTTTGAATATGTTCTTTAATAAATCCACGGCTTTTAGTTTTTAGCTCTTAGGAGTCCTGCCTTTTTAAAGCTCAGAGACTCTTATTTCATAATTCTCTTACATACTTCTTAAATTGGTCACCACGGTCCTCATAACTCTTAAAAAGGTCGAATGAAGCACAGCACGGGCTTAACAATACCGTTTCACCTTTTTTTGCCAGTTTGTAGGCTGCTTCTACAGCATCCTTCATACCGGTTTGTACTTCTGCTACGGGAAGTCCCAGGCGATCGAAGAACTCATGGAGTTTTTCGTTGTGCAATCCAAGGTAAACCAATGCCGAGCATTTTTCCCGAACCAGCTCCTCTATTTCCGTATAATCATTCCCTTTATCTTTACCCCCGAGGATCAACACTGTTTTGGTGGTCATACTTTGCAGAGCGTACCAGCAAGAGTTGACGTTGGTTGCTTTGGAGTCGTTGATAAAATCAATCCCCCGTACACGTGCTACTTTTTCCAAACGGTGCTCTACTCCTTGAAAATCGCTGAGCGCCCTTCGTATATTCTCTTTGGTAATGCCGGCCAGATTTGCAGAAATCCCGGCAGCTAAAGAGTTATAAAGGTTATGTTGTCCCGTCAAAGCCAATTGTTCCTGCTCCATGTTGAAGGCAATTGGTGCGGTAATCACTACTTCATGGTCTTCTACATAAGCGATAGACCCTTCTTCTTTAATTGCCGAGAATGGATACAGATGGGCACAGATGCCGTGTTTATCCAGTTCACGTTTGATGATAGGGTCATCATTCCAGAAGATAAAAGCGTCTTCTGATGTCTGGTTCTGTGTAATACGGAATTTTGCGTTGATATAGTTCTGCATGCAGTGATCGTATCGGTCCAGATGGTCTGGTGTGATATTCATCAGCACGGCGATATCCGCACGGAACTTATACATATTATCCAGCTGGAATGAACTCAGTTCAATTACATAATAGTCATGCTCCTCTTCCGCTACTTGTAATGCCAGGCTCTTACCAATGTTGCCGGCAAGTCCCACATTTAATCCGGCACTTTTAAAGATGTGATAGATAAGTGAGGTCGTAGTTGTTTTTCCGTTCGAACCGGTGATACAGATCATCTTTGCATCAGTGTATCTGCCGGCAAATTCTATTTCAGAGATAATGGGCGTACCCTGCTCTTTCAATTTCAGAATTAGGGGGGCGTCATTAGGAATTCCGGGGCTCTTCACCACTTCATCTGCATTCAGAATCCGTTCTTCTGTGTGCTGGCCTTCCTCCCAGGCAATGCCATGGCTGTCAAGGAGAGTTTTATACTTATCCTTGATGGCAGACATATCCGATACGAAAGTATCGAATCCTTTTACTTTTGCCAGAACGGCTGCTCCCGCACCGCTTTCACCGGCTCCTAATACTACAATTCTTTTCATGATTTTTAGTTATGGTTTATCAACCGGAGTTTTGTGTACGGTCGGTAAATCCTTTGTCTCTATGCTACAAGTTTGAGGTTCATACTCAGTGATCGGCAGCAGGCACTTGTAGCTTGTAGCCTGTTACCTGTCACTTTGGGTTATCTTATCTTTAGTGTTATAATCGTAATGGCTGCCAACACGATGGTTACAATCCAGAAGCGGACTGTAATCTTGGATTCGTGAAACAGTTGATCCGGTTTTGTGAATTTCACACTGCATCCCGGTTCCACCAGGCTCATCGAAGTACGGAAATGGTCATGTATCGGTGCCCGTTTGAAAAGACGTTGTTTTACCCCCTTTCTTTTGCCTGCTTTATAATAGAAGCGTTGCAGGAGTACTGACAGGTTCTCAACCAGGAATATACCACAGAGAATCGGAATCAGCAATTCTTTGTGGATAATAATAGCAAATACTGCGATGATTCCTCCAATGGTCAGGCTGCCTGTATCACCCATGAATACCTGTGCCGGATAAGCATTGTACCATAAGAAACCGATTAATGCGCCGATAAAGGCACATATAAAAATTACCAATTCTTCACTTCCCGGAATATACATGATATTCAGGTAACCGGCGAATTCAATATGGCTCGATACATAGGCCAGTATACCCAGTGTCAGTCCGATGATGGCTGAATTGCCTGCTGCCATACCATCCATACCATCATTCAGATTGGCACCGTTGGATACGGCTGTTACGACGAAGATAGTGATAATGACAAACAAAATCCATCCGGCCGTTTGGGCATGTTCTCCCATGAAGCCCACAAGGTCTGCATAGTCCAGGTTGTTGCTTTTGAAAAATGGAATCGTGGTCTGGGTTGATTTCAGGTCGTGGGTACCATGTATCACTTCGATTTCGTTTTCTGATTTCTGAATCTCTATATTCTCGCGGATTACTACATTAGGGCTCAGATATAGAGTCAGTCCGACAATCAGCCCGAGTCCCACTTGTCCGATGATTTTGAATTTGCCATGGAGGCCTTCTTTATCTTTCTTGAATATCTTGATATAGTCGTCCGCAAACCCCAAAGATCCCAGCCATACAGTAGTTATCAACATCAATATCATATAGATGTTATGCAGTTTTCCCAGTAATAAACAGGGAATCAGAATTGCTACAATAATGATCACACCTCCCATACTGGGTACGCCTACTTTATTAACCCCAAACGGATCGATCTTAGCGTCACGCTGCGTTTCGGTGATTTGTTTCCGTTTCAGCAGATTGATGAATTTGTCTCCCCAGATACTGGAAATGAGTAGCGCCAGGATGACAGCCATCAATGCCCGGAACGAGGTGTACCCAAACATTCCGGCACCCGGAAAGTTGAGTTTATGTAGCCATTCAAACAAGTAGTATAACATAACTTTATTTACAATGAGACGATTTATGGTTTACGATTGAAGGAATCAGGCATTTGGCATCGGAATTACTTCAATCATTGTCCGTTAAATAGTCAATGAAAAAATCTCTTTTAAAACCTCTTTATCATCAAAGTGATGTTTCACTCCTTTGATTTCCTGATAATTCTCGTGTCCTTTTCCGGCAACCAGAATCACATCTCCTTTTTCAGCAAGCATGCAAGCCGTGCGTATAGCTTCCTTACGGTCTGCAATGCTCAGTGTTTTTTTCTTGTCTTCGTTGTCCAGTCCGACCAACATGTCGTTGATGATGTCCTGTGGCTCTTCGAAGCGTGGATTGTCTGAGGTGATGATAACCCGGTCGCTTGCCTTGGCTGCTTCTTTTGCCATGATGGGACGTTTGCCTTTATCCCGGTTGCCACCGGCACCGACTACAGTAATCACTTTGCCCTTTCCTTCAAGCACTCCATGTATGGCGTTCAAGACGTTGACCAAAGCATCCGGTGTGTGTGCATAGTCTACGATCGCTGTATATCCTTGCGGAGAGCGTATGGCATCGAAACGTCCGGCAACAGGATGCAACGTACTAAGTGCAACCAATACCTCCTCTTCCTTCTTACCCAGTAAAACGGCGGCGCCGAATACGGCCAATAAATTCGAAGCATTGAATCTTCCTATAAACTGCACTGCGAGCTCATGGTTGTTGAAGTCAAGAAGCATTCCCTCAAAATGTGACTCCAGTACTTTCCCTTTGAAGTCACTCAGGCTGCGGAGAGAATACGTGTATACTTTCGACTTCGTATTCTGCGTCATTACGAGTCCGTTTTTGTCGTCCAGATTGGTGAGGCTGAAAGAACTTTTAGGCAGTTCATCGAAGAATTTCTTTTTTGCTTTCAGATAATTCTCTACTGTTTTATGGTAGTCCAGATGATCGCGTGTCAGGTTCGTAAAGATGCCGCCGGCAAACTTCAGTCCGCTGATTCTTTTTTGCGCGATGGAATGCGAACTTACTTCCATGAAAGCATATTTGCAGCCTTCGTCTGCCATACGTCCCAAAAGACGGTTCAGCGTAATCGGGTCAGGAGTGGTGTGTTCGGTAGGGATGGCTTCATCGTCTATATAATTGCATACCGTAGAGATAAGCCCCACTTTGTAACCGAAATACCGGAATGTATTATATAATAAGGTGGCAATCGTCGTCTTTCCATTTGTACCGGTGACACCCACCAGTTCCATTTTCGAAGTCGGGTCTCCATAGAAAGCCGTAGCTACTTTACCAACAGCATCTTCACTGTCGGTTACCTGAATGTAGGTAATTTCTTCGTTTAGTTCTGCTGGCAACTCTTCGCAGAGAATGGCTATGGCCCCTTTCTCAATTGCTGCCGGGATATAGGCATGTCCGTCGGTTTGTGTACCGCGCATGGCCATAAACAAATGGCCGGACCCTACCTGTCTGGAGTCGATGTCAACTCCGGTTATTTCGATATCCTGATTTCCGGTTATTTTTACCGGATGGATAGATGTTAGAATCTCTTTTAATTTCATACCTTAATCTATAATAATCAATTCAGATGGATACTGATGGTTTGTCCTTTCTTTATTGTAGTACCCTGGGGCAACGATTGGCTTCTCACTTTGCCAACTCCCGACAGAGCCACTTTCAATCCTTTGCTTTCCAGCAGGTAAACAGCATCTTTGGCTCCCATGCCGATAACGCTGGGTACAAAGTTCCGTAATTGTTCCTTTCCCTGCAGGATCACTGCTTTGGGAGCTGCCTGTGCATGTCCCCAAACTTCTTTATTCTTTTTAGTTTTAAATTCTGCCTGAGTCTGAATATTCAATCCTTCCAATACTTGTCTGGCCTCTGTCATTTCGCCTGCTTTAACATCGGGAATCACTACCGTATTGGTATCGATTGCGTTCCGAATGTCCAAACGTAGGTCTTTGGCATACACTCTTTCGGCAATTTTGCTGAAAACGCTACCGGCCATCAAGCCTCCGGAGGCAGGAGGATTTGGCTTTTGTATGGAAACGATACAGCTATACTTTGGAGCTTCTGAGGGAAAGTATCCGCAGAAACTGACCAGATAGTTCACTCCTCCCGATGTATATCCGGCAGCACCTTGTGAGATCTGCGCCGTACCTGTCTTACCCGAAACGGCAAATTGTTTGGAGCCTGCCGGGGCTGCCAGACCTTCATGCACAACCTTATAAAGAATCTCCTGTATTTGTTTCAGGGTCCGTTCCGAACAGATTCTCGGATTGATAATTTCTGTCGGATATTCTTTCACTATTTCACCATTTTTTATGGCTGCTTTCACAAATTTGGGACGCACCATAACACCGTTATTGGCAATGGCATTGTAGAAAGTAAGGATATTCATCGGTGGTACCTGGGTCTCATAGCCGATGCTCATCCACGGCAGAGTGGTTTTTGCAAAGTAACGCTCTTTCGGACCTTTGATATTAGGCTTACCTTCTCCGGCTATTTGCAATTGGAGAGGCTGATCGATACTCATTCGTTTCAGTCCGTCGACAAACTTTTGCGGGTTACTACCATAATATTTATCAATAATGCTGGATGTACCCACATTGGAAGATACTTCCAGTATTTGTGTAACTGTCAATGGACCATATCCGCCTTTGCGCCAATTCCAATCTTTCATGGGACGACCGTACATCATCTTGACACCATTGCCTGTGTCTATTACATCTTCCGGTGTGATTTTACCGTCTTCAAGTGCCACCATGATAGAAGCTGTCTTAAAGGTAGAACCCGGCTCGAGCATATCACTGATGGCATTGTTTCTCATTTCATAATAGTTGCCGTCTCCGGCTTTCATCATGTTTACGATGGCTTTAACCTCTCCGGTCGCTACTTCCATCAATACGGCTACTCCTACTTTGGCATTCAGCTCTTTCAGTTTATCGGTCAGGGCCTTTTCACAAATATCCTGCATGCCTACATCAATCGTAGAAAGAAGGTCACAACCATCTACCGGAGGAATATCTACAATATTCAGGTATTTATTCATCACTTTTTGCCGGTGGGTAATCCCGTCATGCCCCTTCAGTATGGAGTCAAAAGCTAACTCTATGCCATTCTTGGCACCTTGGGCGGTGTCAGCATATAAGTCCCCCAGTGTGCGGGCTGCAAGTGAACCAAAAGGTTTTTTTCTTTGGTTATAAGCTAACTCGTGGAAACCGCCTTTGTATTTATTCAGGTTGAATACCGGCAGGCGTTTGGCTTCTTTATATTGGATGTATGAAATACGTTTTGGATAAATCAGATAGTTGCGACTTCCCTGTTTCCGTCCTTTTTTAAGGTGCGCTTTAAATTCCGAAGCACTTTTATCAGGGAATATCTTATGGAGTCCTGCACATATTTCGTCCAGATGATTCATCAGCATGGTGTCCTTCTTTACTCCACCGGCTTTGAAATCCATATAAATGCGATATTCCGGCAGCGAACTGGCCATTAGTTTGCCGTCGGAAGAGATGATGTTTCCGCGGTTGGGCTTTACCGTTACATTCTCTTTGACGAAACGGTCGGCCACATCCTGCCAATATTGACGTTCGGCAAACATCGTGATGCCTGCTTTGACAACAATGGCTACTCCAATCAATCCCATCAGCAGGATGACGAAGAAGTAACGGGTCATTATATTTTTCTTGTTTACAGCCATCTTTTATTTCGTTCTGATTAAATAAGGTGGATTGGTCGATGTCTGCAAATCACTTTCTTTGGTGGATATATAGTCCTCTATTCGTGACTGGCGGCTTTTTTCCATCAGTTCCGAACTTCGGGTCAGTGCATCGTATTTGATGTCAATCAGCTCTTTTTTCAACTTGTCTATTTCGATTTGCTGTTGCTGGCTTGCGTAACGATTATGAATGTAGAAAATGACAAGCACCATAATCAGTACCAGCAATTTAGTCTGGCGGCGAAAAAAATCCGTTGCCAGAATATCACCTCCCAGAATACTTTTCAGGGAATTGCTTTTCTTCTTTTTTGCTTCTTTATCTTCCATTTCACTTCTCTTATTTCACTCTGTTCTCTTATTTCTTTTCGGCTATTCTCAGTTTGGCACTGCGTGAACGCGGATTGCGTGCTATCTCTTCTTCATCGGGCACAATTACTTTGTTGTTTACCAGGCGGAAGGGAGTTTGCAGGTTGCCGAAAAAGTCCTGCGTTGTTTTACCTTCTACATTACCGGTTTTCATGATGTTTTTCACCATGCGATCTTCCAAAGAGTGATAGGTGATTACCACCAGCCGTCCTCCTGGTTTCAATGCTTCTGTTGCTGCCATCAGCATTTCCTTCAGTGCTTCCATTTCCTGGTTTACTTCAATGCGGAGTGCCTGAAATACCTTTGCCAATTCTTTCTTTTCGCGTTCGCGTCCGAAAAGCGGTTTCACTACTTCAAGAAATTCACCGATCGTTTCTATTTTCTGTCCGCTGCGTGCTTTGACTATGACGGAAGCCAGTTTGCGGCTGTTTTTCAGTTCACCATATAGGTAAAAAATATCTGCCAGGCGTTCTTCTTCGTATGTATTTACCACATCGGCCGCTGTGATGCCTGCACGCTTATTCATGCGCATATCCAGTTTTCCGTCAAAGCGGAAAGAGAATCCCCGTTCACTGTCATCGAAGTGATGTGAAGATACTCCCAGATCAGCCAATATGGAATCTACTCCTTCAATATCGTGGTAGCGCAGAAAATTATGCAAATAACGGAAATTGCTCCGTACAAAAGTGAAGTGCGGGTCGTTTACAATGTTACGTTCGGCATCCTCGTCCTGGTCGAAACCCAACAGGCGTCCGCCGTTTCCAAGATGCGAAAGTATTTCGCGGGAATGTCCTCCCCCGCCGAAGGTAACGTCTACATACGTCCCGTCCGGGGTAATATTCATGGCATCTACGCTTTCCTTCAGCAGTACCGGTACATGATATGTTGTTTCTTCTTCTTTCATTTTACCTCTTTGTTCGTTGTTCACCGTTCTTCTTTCATAATTTCCTCCAGGGCTGCACCAAATGCATCGGGGGGCATAAAGGGCATTTCCGTACGTTCCTTAGCCCATATTTCTATCTTGCTGTCTACACCGATAAAGCGCACGTCGCTTTGTATGCCGGCTATTTGCAGATAGCGTTTGGGTATTAATATCCGCCCGTTTCCGTCTATCGTGATAATTTCTACATCACTGACGAATTGGCGGAAGATAAGTTGGTGGTTAGCGTTCCATTTATTTAGTCGTTGCCGGAGTTCATTCAGCTCTTCATTCCAGACTTCTTCCGGATAGAGTACCAAGCAGTCTTGAAATACGTCTTTGCGCATGATGAGCTTGTCTTCAGAACCGGCTTGTAGCTGCCGTCTGAATTGGGCGGGGATAAAAACTCTTCCTTTCGCGTCCGCCTTAGCTTCAATATTGCCTAAAAAACGTATCATTTCACCTTATTATAATAAGCGACCGTAAAAGTAGGTATTTCCCCACAATTCCCCACAATTTTCCACCAAAAACTTTCGGAGAAGTTTTCAACCGATTGTTAATTGCTTATTCGTCTGATAATGAATTATGTTCGGAGATGCTTTGCTGGTGGGGGATAGAGTCGGTTGTATCCTTCCCGGAGCCGTTTTGTGGCTTTGTGGGCTTCCGTCCGTATTTTAGTTGCAGACTGACAAAATCGGTTTTCCTCACGTTGTTCAGGAAAGTCGGGGCGGCTTTGAAGCAAATGCGGGATACCCATACTTTGTTGGCGGTACATTCTTCCGGTTTATCCACCGCTTCACTGGTGATGCTGGGATAAAAATTGCCCAATCCATCGATAGAAACGGTGCGGCCTTCCTTCAAGTGGGCGGCAATAATGTCCGATAGTTGAGTAAGTGCAGAGAGTACGTCTCCGTTTTGAAGAGAACTTCTTTCTGCGAGCTGATTAGCAATCTGTACACTGTTTACAGGCTTTTTCTGTAAGGCTCGTGTTGTGGCATAATATCGTTCTTTGACGACACCTTTACTTTTGTCTACTTTCTTAGTGACTGCGTAGTTGATGGACATTAGTACTTCGTTTTTTTTATGTGTATACTTTCTCTGTCTTTCTCTTATTGTGTTAATCTATAACATCTATATCTAATGATTAAAAACATCCGGATGTTTATGGATAAAACATCCGGGTCTTTTATAGAATAACATCCGGATGTTCTATATTAATACATCCGGATGTTTTTAATCATAAATTTTAAGCAAAGATATGCTAAAGTGAGGATATCAGCAAGGAAATACGGGACGTTTCTTTGTTTTATGTTTCAAATGGTGCGAAAGAAAAGGAGCAGAAAAAGAGAATCTCTCTTCCTGCTCCTTGATACACAACTAAAAATCTGCACTAAAATGATTTATTGAAATCGACAATGTATGTGGCCTATTGTCTAAAGTCTTTCAGTTCTTCCTGTAGACGCTGGCGAGTGAAAAAGATGCGGCTTTTTACTGTTCCGAGCGGCAGGTCCAGTTTCTCGGCTATTTCTCGGTATTTGAATCCGGAAACATGCATGGAGAAAGGTACTTTATATTCTTTGGGTAATGAATTGACAATGCGGTGCATTTCTTTCAAGTCATAACGGCTTTCGGTGCTGTCGAATCCGGACTCTTGCGGAAGGCTCAGGTGATAGAGGTTATCGGTCTGATCTACAAAAGTCTGATCGCGTACCACTTTACGGTAGTTGTTAATGAAGATGTTGCGCATGATAGTGTACATCCATCCTTTAAAGTTAGTGTCGGGAGTATATTTATCTTCGTTATCTAACGCTTTAAGAGAGGTTTCCTGCAACAAATCGTTTGCTTCTTCACGGTCGGTTGTTAGTTTGTATGCAAAGCGAAGTAGTTCTTCCTGAACTCCAATTAAATCTTTTCTGAAGCTTAAACTTTTCATAACGTTGCTTTTTAAATTGTGAATATTCGTTGTTTTTCGATGATGCAAGTTTACGGCATTTTTTTAATTGTGATGGGGGAAATTTAGGCTTAAAACAGGGCGAAAACTGTCAAATGATAGTTTTTAGGTGTATTTTGATAGTTTTTGGGTGTTTTTGAGACAAGAGGTTTTCTATCTTTGCGTCGGTTTAAATATGAATGGGCATGAGGAGAAATACTATACATAGGATTTGGCTTGCATGGATGTTGCTGATGACATTCATGCCCTTGTCCGTGGTGAAGGTTTTTCATAATCATTGCGATGAAACATCGGCAACCTGCACAAATACGCAGCCCGGGAAAACACATCACGCATGTGACACCTGTCCCATTTGCCAATTCATGCTTTCTCCATTCATCGAGACGTCTCCTGCTCTTTTGACTTATATACCTTTCTATATAAGATGGGAGACCGGAACTTTTCAGGATAAGAAGCTTGCTACTGCTTTTTATCCGCATTATCTTCGTGGACCTCCTTCCAATTTTCGTCATATCGTATAATTTTTCGGGCAGATATCTGTTGTTTGCCCGTTTATCAGTTTTATCTAACTAAAACGATTAAGTATGCGTATCGGATTTATTTCGGGTATGCTGGGTGGATTGTGTTTAACCTCTACCTTGCATGCCCAGGAGCCCGATTCACTGAAAGCTGTGTCCTTATCCGAAGTGGTGGTGACGGAGAGTTACCGACATCTGAAGAATAAGAATTCGACATGGCATATGGAGGTGGTAGGGAAGGAGTTTTTGCGTGAACACTTCACTGGCAACTTGATACAGACTCTTGGAACGATTCCGGGAATACATTCGATGGATGTCGGTTCGGGCTTTTCTAAGCCGATGATCCGGGGAATGGGATTCAACCGGATTTCGGTTGTAGAGAATGGAATCAAGCAAGAGGGACAACAGTGGGGAGCCGATCATGGGCTGGAACTGGATGCATTCAATGCAGGACAGGTGACTATCCGTAAAGGACCTGCTTCACTGCTCTATGGCAGTGATGCTATGGGAGGTGCTATTGAATTGGCTCCATTACCATTACCCACCAGTAACCAGTTGTTTGGTGAAGCGGACTTGCTGGGAAAATCTGTAAACGGAACGTTGGGAGGCTCGCTGATGCTTGGAATAAAGAAAGACGCCTGGTATACCTGGGCGAGATATTCGGAGCAGCATTTTGGCGATTATCGTATTCCGGCAGATACCATTGTGTATCTTACCCAACGGATGCCTGTCTATCACCGGAAACTGAAAAATACGGCAGGTTTTGAGCGAGATGTCAGTTGGACAGCCGGTTTCAGGTATGGACGATACAAGTCTTCCTATTCAGTAAGTAATGTTTTTCAGAAAACCGGTTTCTTTCCCGGAGCACACGGTATTCCTGATATATCGCGTTTGCAGGATGACGGGAGCAGTCGCAATATAGAACTACCTTACAGTCAGGTGAACCATCTGAAGGTATCTGCCCAGCAGAGCTTCTTGTGGGATCGATCGGCATTGATATGGGATATCGGCTATCAGAAGAATCATCGTGAGGAATGGAGCCGGTTTCATACTCATTATGATACTCAGCCCGTTCCGGAGAAGGATCCTGACAAAGAGTTGGCTTTTATATTGAATACTTATAGTTCGGCTGTTAAGTTGAAGTTGTTTGGAGCTGCTTCGTGGCAACATATAGCAGGTTGGGATATACAGTATCAGAGGAATACTATTTCCGGATATTCATTTCTTTTGCCTGCTTACCGGAGATTCACCACAGGGGCTTTCTGGATGACAACTTACCGTCCGGGTCCTGCTTTGTCAGTCAGTGGGGGCTTTCGCTATGATTACGGAAAGATAGATGCATCTGCTTATACTGATCCTTATCTTGCGGTTTATCTGCGGGAGCAGGGATATGATGATGATTTTATCCGGAAATATGAGTGGCGTAGCTATGCTGTCCATCGCCATTTTGGTGACTATTCCGGTTCGCTGGGAGTGGTGTGGACCCCTTCCGGAGGACACATGCTTCAAGTGAATATCGGGCATAGTTTCCGCTTGCCGGGGGCCAATGAACTGGCATCGAACGGTGTTCATCACGGCACTTTCCGTCATGAACAGGGAGATGCGGCTCTTTCGTCCGAGCGTGGTTGGCAACTGGATGTCTCGTATACCTATGAGAATGGTCCGTTATCGGTCAATTTTTCGCCATTTATCAGTTGGTTCAGCAATTACATCTTTCTTCGGCCTACCGGAGAATGGTCGGTGTTGCCCCATGCCGGACAGATTTACCGTTATACCGGTGCGGAAGCGTTGTTTGCGGGTGGTGAGGTGACAGTGGGAATTGACTTTTTACGTCATTTCAACTATCGTGTCAGTGGAGAATATGTCTATACTTATAATTGTGACGAACATATTCCTCTGAGTTTTTCCCCTCCGGCTTCCCTTCGCAATACGCTGACGTGGAGGTATAAAAACTTCAGTATTTATGGTGAGGTACAGCACATTGCCGCACAACACCGGGTAGCACGGAATGAGGACCCTACTCCCGGAGCGCAGTTACTGAATGCCGGGATATCCGCCAATCTCCGAATGGGAGGTGTATTAGCAGAAATTACTTTATCGGGTCGGAATTTATCCGATACCGGATATCTTAATCACCTTAGTTTTTACCGGAAAGTTGAAATCCCGGAACCGGGACGTAACTTTCAGATTTTAATTAAAGTACCATTTAAAAGTTTATTAAAATGAAAACCAGAATTTATTTATCAATAATCGGCCTGATGGCTTTTTCTTTCTTGTTTGTGTCCTGTTCAAAAGATGACGAAGGCGATACGGTAAAGCCCGTTATTAATCTGTTGGAACCTGAAGAAGGTGCAGTGTTGAAGATCGGAGATGCTAACGGAGTGCATTTTGAGATGGATATAGCTGATAACGAAGCAATTGCTTCCTATAAGATTAATATTCATAATAATTTTGACGGCCATTCGCATACCAGAGCTTCAGAAGGAGGAACAACCAAACCTTTTGCTTTTGAGAGAACATATACGGATAAGGCAGGCCAAAAACAGGCGCGTGTACATAACCATGACATTAAGATACCGGCAGATGCCACTCCGGGAAATTATCATCTGATGGTATACTGTTTGGACCGGTCTGGTAATGAAACTTACGTAGCACGTAATATCGTATTAAGTACGACAGGCGGTGTAGAGAGTGAGCATCACCATGATTAAGTGGAATACCTGAACCTGAATATGGACAGGGCCATACCGACGGATGGGAGGTTTAAACTCCCGTCTTCAGGCATGGCCTTCTTTTGTGTATTGTTCTTTATCGCTTGATTATTAGCACTCTTTCTTCTCTTTTTTCTTCTCCATTTTCTCATAAATCGCCTTCTTTTTCTTTTTTTGATAGGACAAAATCTGCATTTTCTACCGATTTATTGCGATTAATAAAAAAGAACAGTTAATTTTGCGCAATCATTTCATCTAAAAAGAATGGCTGACGACTCTTTATTTTTAATAGATATTGATAAGATACTTCAGACGAAAGCTCCGAAGCACTCCAAGTACATACCAAAGTTTGTCGTCTCCTATCTGAAGAGAATCGTTCATCAGGAGGAGCTAAACGTTTTTCTGCGCGACTCAAAAGATAAAGTGGGAGTGGATTTTCTGGAGGCTTGTCTTGAGTTTCTGGATGCAAAGCTGGATGTGAAAGGACTGGAAAATATTCCGAAAGATGGTTTATATACGTTTGTGTCCAATCATCCGTTGGGAGGACAGGACGGAGTTTCTCTCGGGTATATTTTGGGACGCCGTTTTGACGGGAAGGTGAAGTATCTGGTAAATGATTTGTTGATGAATCTTCGCGGATTGGCACCCTTGTGTATTCCTATTAATAAAACGGGCAAGCAGGCCAAAGATTTTCCGAAGATGGTAGAAGCCGGATTCAAGTCGGATGACCAACTCATTATGTTTCCTGCGGGACTCTGTTCCCGGCGTCGGAATGGAGTGATCCGGGACCCTGACTGGAAGAAAACATTTATCGTAAAAAGTGTCCAGTTTCAGCGTGATGTGGTTCCTGTCCATTTTGAGGGGCGTAATTCTGATTTCTTTTATAATTTGGCTAATGTCTGCAAGACACTGGGGATCAAATTCAATATTGCTATGCTTTATTTGGCAGACGAGATGCTGAAAAATCGTCATAAAACATTTACTGTCACTTTCGGTAAACCCATTCCATGGCAGACTTTCGATAAATCGAAAACTCCGGCAGAGTGGGCACAGTATGTGAAAGATATCGTGTATAAACTGTAACAGATTAAGGAACAACTACTAACAAAGTATATGGAAGAAGTTATTGAACCGGTAAGCAAGGAGCTGATTAAAGCTGAGTTGACTGAAGACAAGCGGCTACGTATGACCAATAAGAGTAATAACCAGATATACATTATTACTTATCAGGATTCTCCCAATATTATGCGGGAGATCGGGCGTTTGCGTGAGATTGCTTTTCGGGCAGCAGGAGGCGGTACGGGATTATCGATGGATATCGATGAGTATGACACCATGGAGAATCCGTATAAACAATTGATTGTCTGGAATCCTGAAGCAGAAGAAATTCTGGGAGGTTATCGGTACATTCTGGGGACAGACGTACGTTTTGACGAGCATGGTGCGCCGGTTCTCGCTACTTCACACATGTTTAATTTCTCGGATAAATTTGTGAAGGAGTTCCTGCCTACGACTATTGAACTTGGACGTTCGTTCGTTACGTTGGAATATCAGTCAACCCGTGCCGGAAGCAAGGGATTATTTGCCTTGGATAATTTGTGGGACGGATTGGGAGCATTGACAGTAGTTATGCCGAATGTGAAATATTTCTTTGGTAAAGTAACCATGTATCCCAGTTATCACCGTCAGGGGAGAGACATGATTCTGTATTTCCTGAAGAAACATTTTGGGGATAAAGACGGACTCATTACCCCGATGAAACCGCTTGAGATGGAAACAGAAGAGGCGGAACTGGCGAGAATCTTCTGCAAAGATTCATTTAAAGATGATTATCGGATACTGAACGGTGAGATCCGTAAGCTTGGCTTTAATATCCCCCCTCTGGTAAATGCTTATATGAGTCTGAGCCCGACTATGCGTATGTTTGGCACGGCTATTAATTATGGATTTGGAGATGTGGAGGAAACCGGTATCCTGATTGCTGTAGACGAAATTCTTGAAGAAAAGCGCATGCGTCACATCGAATCGTTTGTTAAGAACGATCCGGAAGACTGCCAGATAACTTCCGGTGTAAATAAAGTTTTCACTCCGAAAGTGGTTACACCGCAGGAAGACTGTTCCCGTTAATTTTACGATAAAGATCCAGGGCAAAGACATCGGTCATGCCCGAAATATAATCAAGCACCGCCTGTACTCTTTCGTAGAGTGCAGGCGCTTTTATATTATATTGCCCTGATACGCGGTTAATAAGCAGCTGTGAATAGGCTTTCTCCGGCGAAGTGACAGCATCTATCATTAATTCAAGGAGCGTGTTGATGACCCGGAAACCTGCTAACTCAATGTCCAGTACGTCCCGTGAACGGTAAATCTTCTTAAACGATACTTCCGAGCAATGTTTGTATGCTTTTTCCGGACGCTCCGAGATGTGCTTGATAAGAGGTCCTTCAAATGTGCCGGAAAGGATTTCGGTTTCGTTATCTAAGAATGCCCGGGTACATTCCTTGATCAGCAGGCCAATGACAGAAGAACGGAGGTAGGCTATCTGTTCGTTTGTGTCGTTGACAATGTTGAACGTTTTACGAATACGTGATTGGCGTTCCTCTGTGAAATAAGCCAGAAGCAGCTCCTTAGTCTCTTCCGTAGTCAGGATTTTCAACTTGTGGGCATCCTCGATATCCATCATTTGGTAACAGATGTCATCGGCTGCTTCTACGAGGTAAACTAATGGATGGCGTACGTATTTTAATGGCTGATCACTAATCTGGATAAGTCCCAGTTCCGTTGCGATGCGGCGGAATCCTTCTTCTTCGGTCGTGAAAAAACCGAACTTGGACTTGTTTCCTGCAAGGCTCGATGAAAAAGGATATTTGACAATAGAAGCCAGGGTAGAATAAGTTAGTACGAATCCCCCTTTCCGGCGTCCTTCAAACTGGTGTGTCAATAAGCGGAAAGCGTTGGCATTTCCTTCAAAATGTGTCAAATCATCCCATTCCATCGGTGAAAGCTGATCTTGCAGCCGTGTTCCTTTACCTTCCGAGAAGAAAGTGGAAATCGCTTTTTCGCCGGAGTGTCCAAAGGGAGGGTTACCCAAATCGTGTGCCAGGCAGGCGGCAGAAACAATAGAGCCTATCTCCGGCAGAAAAGAGTCTTGTAATTGGGGTTGCCGTGTGAGGATCGCTTTTGATACATCATTGCCCAAAGAGCGTCCCACGCAAGATACTTCAAGGCTATGCGTCAATCGGTTGTGAACAAATATACTGCCCGGGAGCGGAAAAACCTGTGTTTTGTTCTGTAACCTTCTGAAAGGGGCAGAGAAAACAAGGCGGTCGTAGTCCCGCTGAAATTCCGAACGGTTTTCCTGACGCTCCTCGTGAAACTCTTCCATGCCGAAACGTTTAGCTGAAATCAATCTTTTCCAGTCCATCATGATCTTTACAATTGAGTATTTGCACATTATTTAACTGCAAAAGTATGAATTTTAGGCTCAAATTGCGTATTTTCGCCCGTTAAATAGTAAACATACTGAATATGAACGTACAAGTAATCAATAAATCGAAGCATCCGCTTCCGGCATATGCAACCGAACTTTCTGCAGGAATGGACATCCGCGCTAATATTTCCGAACCGATTTCTTTAGAGCCGATGCAACGGTGTCTGGTTCCTACAGGACTGTTTATCGCTCTTCCACAGGGATTTGAAGCGCAAATTCGTCCTCGGAGCGGACTGGCTTTGAAGAAAGGGATTACTGTCTTGAATTCTCCCGGAACAATTGATGCCGATTATCGTGGGGAGATTTGTATTATCCTGGTGAATCTTTCGGCTGAGACGTTTGTCATTGAAGATGGGGAACGTATTGCACAGATGGTGATTGCACGTCATGAGCAGGCGATGTGGCAAGAAGTAGAGATTTTGGACGAAACGGAACGGGGTGCAGGTGGCTTCGGGCATACCGGAAGAGGATAGAAGTTCGATTGAATCAATAATTGTAGTAAAATGAAGATAGATAAATTGCTTTTCGGAGTGCTGTTGCTTCTGTTTGCCTCCTGTGGTTCATCCCGTAAGGTGGAGAAACCGTCAGGGCAATCTGCCGTTCAGGAGATAAAACTCGCTCCGGAGCAGCAACGTAAATATGACTATTTCTTTCTTGAAGCATCGCGTCTGAAAGTGAAAAAGGAGTATACGGCCGCCTTCGACCTGTTACAACATTGTTTGGCTATTAATCCAACCGGTTCGGCAGCTCTATACGAGATTTCCCAGTATTATCTTTTTCTTAAACAAGTGCCGCAGGGGCAGGAAGCATTGGAGAAAGCAGTTGCTTATGCTCCTGATAATTATTGGTATAGTCAGGCATTGGCCAGTCTGTACCAACAGCAGGATCAGAAAGAAAAAGCGATCGGAATACTCGAAAAGATGGCGACACGTTTTCCCGCTAAACAAGATCCGTTGTTCAACCTGCTCGATTTATATAATCAGAAGGAAGACTATGGCAAAGTTATTTCTACCCTAAACCGTATAGAGGAAAAAATGGGGAAGAATGAGCAGATTACAATGGAGAAGTTTCGTATCTATCTGCAAATGAAGGATGACAAAAAGGCTTTTGAAGAAATAGAGAGTCTGGTCAATGAGTATCCGATGGACTACCGCTATCAGGTGATTCTGGGCGATGTCTATATGCAGAATGGCAAGAAGCAGGAAGCTTATGATACTTATAAGAAAGTACTTGCCGCAGAACCGGACAATCCGATGGCATTGTTTTCATTGGCTTCGTATTACGAGCAGACCGGACAGAAAGAACTGTTTGAACAACAGATGGATACTTTGCTACTGAACCGGAAAGTTCCTTCGGATACAAAGGTGAATGTGATGAGGCAGTTTATCGTCCAGAGCGAACAGGAGGGAAAAGACAGTACACAGGTTATCGGACTGTTTGACCGGATGATGCAAATGGATATGGACGACGCGCAAATTCCGATGCTTTATGCACAGTATCTACTATCCAAAGGGATGGAGGCACAGTCTATTCCGGTATTGGAACAAGTAGTACAGATAGATCCTACCAATAAAGCTGCACGCATGACTTTATTAGGTTCCGCCATCCGAAAGAATGATTATGAACAGGTGATTAAGATCTGTGAGCCGGGGATTGAAGCAACTCCGGATGCCTTGGAGTTTTATTTTTATCTGGCTATTGCATATAATCAGGCCGAACGTTGGGACGATGTACTGGAAGTCAGCCTGAAAGCACTGGAACATGTCACTCCGGAGAGTGACAAGCAAATGGTCTCCGATTTCTATACAATTACGGGTGATGTATATCATACCAAAAAGTTGATGAAGGAGGCGTATGCAGCGTATGATTCGGCTTTGGTATACAATCCGTCCAATATCGGTGCACTAAATAATTATGCTTATTATTTATCGGTAGAGCGCAGGGATCTCGATAAGGCGGAGGAGATGAGTTATAAAACCGTAAAAGCCGCACCGAGCAATGCGACCTATCTGGATACTTATGCCTGGATTCTTTTTGAGAAAGGAAACTATGCTGAGGCCCGTATCTATATTGACGATGCCATCAAGAATACCAAACCGGAAGAAGAGAGCAGCGTGGTGTTTGAACATTGCGGGGATATCTATTTTATGACCGGTGACGTAGAAGGTGCCTTGAAATATTGGAAGAAAGCACTCGAACTGGGTACTGAATCGAAAACACTTAAACAGAAAATAGAAAAGAAGAAATACATTGCGGAATGAGAGGATGTATGTTTAAGAAATCTGTTATCAGACAGTCATACCTGCTGCCTTTACTACTTTTGGTAATGCTGCTTGCGGGTTGTAAAACATCGAAGGTTGTCAAGACCGCACCGGTGGAACCGGCTTACCTTTCGTCTAAGCTGCAGCTGACAGTGCCTAACAAAAACGGCAGTATTACTGTAAGTGGCAGTATGAAAATGAAAAGTGGCGAACGGATTCAGCTGTCTGTCCTGATGCCGGTATTCCGTTCGGAAGTAATGCGCATGGAGGTCACTCCGGATGAAGTATTGCTGATAGACCGTATGAATAAACGTTATGTACGGGCAACCCGTGATGAACTGAAAGAGTTATTGCCTGAGAATGCCGATTTCGACCGGTTAGAGAAACTTTTGTTCAAGGCTTCCCTTCCGGGAGAGAAGAAAGAGCTTACAGGACGTGAATTGGGGATTCCTTCTTTGGAGAAAGCCAAAGTGAGACTGTCTGATTTTTCGACCGCCGAATTTGAATTAATCCCCACCGAGGTATCATCCAGATATACTCAGGTGGCATTGGAAGACTTGCTAAAAATGCTGATGAAACTATGAACCGCTTTCTTTTGATTCTGGTAAGCTGTCTTTGTTTGACAACTGTTGTTTCAGCTCAGTCCAATAAACTGATTAAGGAGCTGGAGAGTAAGCGTGGTGCCTTGCAACAACAGATTGCGGAGACTGAGTCATTGCTGAAGAATACGAAGAAAGATGTAGGCAGTCAGTTGAACGGGCTTGCCGCCCTTACCGGGCAGATAGAGGAGAGAAAGCGCTATATCATTGCCATGAACAATGACGTAGAGGCTGTCGGTAGAGAAATCTCCGGATTGGAGCGTCAGCTCAGAGGGCTTCAGCGTGACTTAAAAGATAAAAAGAAGAAATATGAGTCATCCGTACAGTACTTGTACAAGAATAAATCGGTTGAAGAGAAACTGATGTTTATTTTTTCTGCGAAAAGCCTTGGACAGACTTATCGGCGCCTCCGTTATGTGAGAGAATATGCCACTTATCAACGTCTGCAGGGAGAAGAGATCTTGAAGAAACAGGAACAGGTGAACCGTAAGAAGAAAGAACTTCAGCAGGTGAAAGCCGCTAAAGAAAACTTGTTGCGTGAACGGGAGGGCGAAAAGGCTAAACTGGAAGCACAGGAGAAAGAGAAACGTGAGATGGTGGCCAGCCTTCAGAAGAAACAGAAGGGGCTGCAAAACGAAATTAATAAAAAACGGCGTGAGGCTAACCAGCTGAATGCAAAAATCGACAAGCTGATTGCAGAAGAGATAGAGCGTGCCCGCAAGCGTGCCGAAGAAGAAGCTCGCCGGGAAGCAGCTGCCCGCCGGAAAGCGGCTGCCAAAGAGGACAAGACCTCCTCAACGGGAAGCGGCACTGCTCCGGCAAAGAAAAAGGCGGCGCCTCTGGAACGTTTCACTATGAGTAAGGCCGACCGGGAACTTTCGGGTAATTTCGTGAGCAACCGGGGCAAACTGCCGATGCCTATCACAGGTCCTTACATCATTACCAGCCATTACGGACAATATGCCGTGGAAGGATTGCGTAATGTGAAACTCGATAATAAAGGAATTGATATACAAGGCAAGCCGGGTGCACAGGCACGTGCTATCTTCGATGGTAAAGTAGCAGCCGTGTTCCAGTTGAACGGGCTTTTTAATGTACTGATACGTCACGGGGATTACATTTCGGTATATTGTAACCTCTCGTCTGCTTCTGTGAAATCCGGTGATACGGTAACCACCAAGCAGGCTATCGGTCCGATTTTCTCAGACGGCAGTGACAATGGGCGGACTGTCCTTCATTTCCAACTGCGCAGAGAGAGGGATAAGTTGAACCCCGAACCGTGGTTGAACCGGTGACGCTTTCATTGGGCAAATAGGCACATACATAACAACAAGTCGTTTTTTTTAATCTTAAATGAATACAACACATGCGGATCATCACTCTACTAATTACTTTATTTGCTTTTGGGATAACACCGTTGCAGGCATTCTCCTATTTCTCTTTTAAGAAGTATCAGGTAGAAGACGGATTATCACATAACACAGTCTGGTGTGCCATGCAAGACAGCTATGGCTTTATTTGGCTGGGCACGAGCGACGGTTTAAATTGTTATAACGGGCGGGGCAACAAGGTTTACAGGAATATCCTGAATGATAAGTTCTCGTTGGAGAATAACTTTGTGCAGGCGCTTTTTGAGGAAGAGAATCAGAATATATGGGTGGGAACCAACTGGGGACTTTATATTTATGATCGGGAACATGACCGTTTCAGCTATTTCGATAAGAAAACCCGCTATGGAGTCTTTATCAGCAGTGAGATTAAGAAAATCATAAAGACCGAGAGCGGATTGATCTGGATTGCCACTCTGGGGCAGGGATTGTTTGTCTATGATCCCAAGACCGATGTGCTGACACAAAACAGCCTTCAGACTTCTTTTGTATGGGATGTCTGTGAAAGTAACTCCCGCCACATTTATGCTTCTTCCTTACAGGAGGGCTTGCTTTGCTTCGATGAGAGCGGCAAATTTCTACAGTCTTATCCTCTTTTATCCGCGGGGAATAATCCCGATAATTACCGCATTAACTGTTTGCTCGATATTCGTAGCGATATTTGGTTCGGAGCCGGAAGCAATCTGCTGTATTGCCTGAACGAGCGCACCGGAAAGCTGGACAGTTATAATGCCTCCCATCTGAATTTCGGTGTTATCCGCTGCCTGCTGAGTTATTCGGAAACAGAACTTCTGGTAGGCACTGACAACGGGCTTTATCTTTTTGACTTGCGTGATAAAACTTTTTCGCGGATCGATAACCCGTCAGATCCCAGAAGCCTGAGTGACCAGTCGATCAATGCGATGATGCGTGATGCGGAAGGTGGAATCTGGGTACTGACCAATCTCGGAGGAGTGAATTATCTGGCTAAACCTACCAAAAGATTCGACTATTATCCTCCTGTCTACCGGGATGGGGGGGTAACTGCCGGGAAAGTGGTAGGTCCTTTCTGTGAGAATGCCGCAGGAAATATCTGGGTGGGTACCCGCGACGGTTTATGTTTCTTCGACGTGTCCACTCATCAGTTGACCGCTTATCCGATCGGTGGGAAAGCAGACAAGAAATATGACATACGCTCTTTGTTGCTGGATGGTGACCGTCTGTGGATAGGCACTTATGCCGAAGGGTTGAAGGTACTCGACCTCCGGACCGGGCATGTGAAGTCGTACAATCATCTGCAGGACACCCCGAACACGATTTGCAGTGACGATGTTCTGGCTGTCTACAAAGATCGCAGCGGAGATATTTTTGTCGGGACCAGTTGGGGGCTGTGCCGTTACAATCCTCAGGAAGATAACTTTTCAACCATCACTACGGTAGGATCGATGGTATCTGTGGTCGATATTCTGGAGGACATGTATGACAATTTGTGGATTGGCACATCCAACAGTGGGGTGTTCCGCTTTAACACACGAAACGGACACTGGAAACATTTCCAGCACGAAAGGAATGATTCGACTACCATTACCAACAACTCCGTGATTACACTGTTTGAGGACCTGAAAGGTACCATGTGGGTTGGTACGAACGGTGGAGGACTTTGTTCATTTGATCCGAAGACGGAGACATTCGTTGACTTTGATCCGGACAATACCATATTGCCCAATCGGGTCATCTACTCCATCGAGCAGGATAAGACGGGCGATTTCTGGATATCAAGCAATGCGGGACTGATAACGATTAACCCGATCACCAAGCAGCATTTCCGCCAGTTCACGGTCAATGACGGTCTACAAGGTAACCAGTTCACTGCCCAGTCATCTTTGAAGACGGCAAGCGGCAAGCTTTATTTCGGCGGAATCAGTGGGTTCAATTCTTTTGTTCCCGACCAGTTCATGGATAACCAGTACATCCCTTCTGTATATATCACCGAAATACGTCTGCCCTATACGACAGATGAACGGGTGGTACAGGATATTCTTCATCTGGAAGAGCCTCTTTATCGTGCCAAGACCATTACGTTGCCTTACGAATATAATACTTTCTCGGTTAGCTTCGTTGCCTTGAGTTACGAAGATCCGTTGAAGAACCGTTATTCCTACCGCTTGAAAGGGGTGGACAAAGAGTGGGTGGTCAATTCAGAACTGAATACGGCTTCTTACACCAATTTGCCTCCTGGCAAATATGTGTTCGAAGTAAGAGGCTCGAATAATGATCATAAGTGGAATGACCAGACTACCTCTCTCCTGATTGTAATCACGCCTCCATGGTGGCTGACTACATGGGCATACTGCATTTATACGCTTCTTCTGATCGGACTTGCCTATTATGCAGGCTGGCGATGGAACCGGCATGTGAAGAAGAAGTATAAACACCGGATGGAAGAGTATCAGACTGCGAAGGAGAAGGAAGTCTACAAATCAAAAATTAGTTTCTTCATCAATCTGGTGCACGAAATCCGCACTCCGTTGAGTCTGATCCGTCTTCCTCTTGAAAGGTTGCTGGAAGATAAACGAGAAGGACGGGATGCCAAGTACCTGTCGGTGATCGACCGGAATGTCAATTACCTTTTGGGAGTCACCAATCAACTGCTTGATTTTCAGAAGATGGAGAACGGCGGAGTACAGTTGAATCTGAAGAAATGCGATATCAATCAGCTGGTAAGCGATGTTTATGGGCAGTTTACAAGCCCTGCCGAACTGAAAGGCATCTCGGTGATGCTTGATCTCCCGGAAGGTGAGATCTTTGCCTCGGTGGATCGCGAAAAGGTCTGTAAGATTATTGTCAACCTGATAGGTAATGCGGTGAAATATGCCCAGAGCCGTATCGACATTAAATTGGCATCTTCCGGTGAAGGTTTCCGGGTTTCGGTGAGCGATGACGGTCCGGGTATTCCGGATGGAGAGAAGCAGAAAGTGTTTGAGGCCTTCTACCAGGTGAAGGACGGTAAGTCGGGTGCGGTGGGTACAGGCATCGGACTGGCCTTCTCCAAGTCGTTGGCCGAAGCACATCATGGTACGTTAAGTCTTGAGGACAGCGTGTATGGCGGTTCTTCTTTCGTGCTCACTTTGCCTTGGGGTGAGGAGGTGGCTTCTGAAGAGCCCGAAGTGCTGATACCGGAAAGTCAGAATCCGGTTGCCGAAGAATCGGTTGCCGAGGCGCCGGGCAGTAAGTTTACCATCCTGCTGGTAGAAGATAACGTAGATCTGTTGAATCTGACGCGGGAGTCACTGAGCACCTGGTTTAAAGTCCTGAAAGCCCAGAACGGCCGGCAGGCGCTTGAAGTGCTTGCCAATGAAACGGTAGACGTGATTGTCAGCGACGTGATGATGCCTGAGATGAATGGTTTGGAGTTGACGGCTAAAGTCAAGACAGATATTGAATACTCCCATATTCCTGTCATCCTGCTGACGGCAAAAACTACGTTGGAAGCTAAGGTTGAAGGTTTTGAGTATGGAGCGGACGTGTATATCGAAAAGCCGTTCTCCATCCGCCAGTTGCACAAACAGATTGAAAACCTGCTGAAGTTGCGCCAGTCGTTCCATAAAATGATGACCGAATTGTCCGGCAACAGTGGAGCTTCGCCCGTCAGTCTCGTAGAATATTCCGTTTCGCAGAAAGATTGCGAACTGATGGCTAAAGTGCGGGCAGCTGTTGAGGCGCAGCTCTCTGATGAGCATTTCTCTGTCGACACATTGGCGGAGTCCCTCAATATGAGCCGTTCCAACTTCTATCGCAAGATAAAGGCACTGGCCGGCATGCCGCCCAATGACTATCTGAAGACGATCCGCCTGAACAAGGCTGCCGAATTATTGAAAAACGGGGTACGCATTACTGACGTGTGTGAGCAGATTGGTTTCAGTTCTTCGTCTTATTTTGCCAAATGCTTTAAGATTCAGTTTGGAGTGTTGCCCAAGGATTATCATTGATTATCCTCTGCGATGAATAATATTTTACCAAAACATTTGCTGAAAGATGGCTTGGTCCGGCTTTTCGGAGACCTCCCGGAGAAGAGGGGATTTACGTATACGCGCAGGCAAGTTTGCGCATATATGCAGATTTATTTCTGTCTATGCGTAAATCCGAATCCTTCAGAAAGGTTGCTTTGGGGCGTTTTGGAGAGAGAAAGAGTGATCGGAGCGGAGCGGGGAGTAGCGGTACCCCCTGTTCCGCTTTTATAGATAGAAGTCGGGATGATTCTTAATTTTTATAAATTAAATATCGGGCGGAGAGGTGTCTTTCACTTCTCATTGATCCCTTCTTTGCGAGGTTTTCCCAGGAGAGGCATTCCATCGGTATCCCAGCTTATTTTTTGCAGGCGGGGACTGCGTGAGTCTGTTGCGCCCGGAGCGTCATTCGGGATTCTTCGGGCATGATAAAGCATATACCATTCCTTTCCGTCCGGCGAAGGTACGAAAGAAGGGCTGCCCGGTCCGAAGACACTGTCTTCGGGTTGTTGTTCAAAGACAGGCGTGTCCAGCTTCTTCCACGATGCTGCGTCTGTCAGGTCGCTGCCGGCATCGGCAGTCAGCAGTCCGATGCAATAATAAGGGGTCCAACTTCCACTTGCACAGTAGTATATCAGCACTTTGTCCTTGTTTTTCGACTCAAAGAACTGTGGGGCTTCGTTGACGTGGATCGGATAGGCCGTTTTACTGCCGTCGGGCGAAATCCATTGACGTTCCCATTCATACTCCGGTTCCGAAATCATCACCCTGTCCGACGAGAGCGTCCATGGATTCTCCATCTTGGCTATGTAGATGCATTGGGTTTCGGTCTCGATCCGTCGTTTGGGCCATCCGCACCAGATGAGGTAGCGTTCACCCCGGTGCTCAAACGTACTGGCATGGATTGCCCAGTTATCGTCTTTGTCCGTTTTGATCCGCCCTTTCATCACAAACTCACCCTCCAGCGGGTTGGCTGAGACATTTTCGATCACATAGATGTGGTGATTGTCCATATTGCCGTCGTCCGCGGCGAAGTATACGTACCATTTTCCGTCAATCCGGTGTATTTCCGGTCCCCAAAGGTGATACGAGCTGGACACCTCCTTCGGTATCCACACCTCTTTCCGGGTTGCATGCTCCAGATCGGTGATATCATTCGTTTCCCAAAGGATGATTTTATTCTCGGCTCCTTGTGTATAGTAATACTTGCCTTCATGAAAAACAGCCCATGGTTCTGCTCCCACGGGCAGTAGGGGGTTGGTATAGGTGGCTCCGGAAGGGACCTCCTTGGATGCGGGAGCTTTTTTGTTTTGACAAGCCGGACAGCAGATGAGTGCCAGCAAGAGCAACGGGATATGTATGAGTTTCATAGGCTTGGGGTTTACAACAACGTTACAAATATAGATACCTTTTGAGGGGGCTGAAGGCGGAGAGGGTCAAGTTTAGGCTATTTTAACGTGAATCGGTCAACCACGCGGAGGGCACAGAGTCCCACAGGGAATCTATTTCTTAGTAAAACAAGAGATTAAAACTTTGTGGAACTCTGTGGTGGGCCGATGGCGTCAGAGCTCGCTGATTTCCGAATACAGCTCAATCATGCAGGAGTTTTCCAGCAAGCTTTTGAACTTGTCTTTACGGTTGCCCGACCAGTCATTGTTCAGCAATCCGTTTTCGTCACGGGTATACTGCCAGGCATAGTCCGCATTGTCTATCATGGCTTTCACGTATGTATCATTTTTATCAACCTCGTAAAGAGCTTTCAAGCCGCGGAAGAGGATGACGTTGAACCACGGACTTGACGGAAAGAACTTCATTTCTCCTTTTACCGTAGACTGCGGTTTCAGGAAATGCCGGCAGGCACCTTTGGCCGTCTGCTGTGCGTCTTTCAGGTACTGTTCGTCGCCGGTAGCCTGATAGAGCAATACGCCTGCCTGGATCATCTGTCCGCTGTTGTACGTATATTTGGCATAACCGATTTTTCCTTGCAGATTTTTATTGTCCCAGTAGACAAAATCAGACGGGTCACGAAGGTTATCACGTGTCCACTGGTAAGTTGCCTTGGCTTGGTCGAGGTATTTTTTCTCCTTGGTCAGTTTGTAGAGCTTCATGCAGAGAACTGTTGCAGGAGCATTCGAACAAGTATTCTTTGATTCCTTTTTCTGTTCGCACCAGTAGATACCGCCTCCCAGATCGTCCGACCATCCAGAATAGATGTAATCGTGCAAGGCAATGGCCTTCTTCAGGTATTCCTTATTCTTTGTGGCTGCGTAATAGTCGCAGAAGTCAATCGCTACCCAATCATTGTCGTCGTAGTAACGGTCATTCTGGCCGGCAAAGGCGGGATAAGACTGATAACACTCCGGTTGGCGGGTAGTATCCCAGTACAAGTCGAGTCCGGGCTTGATTTGTTTGTCCATCAGTTTCTTGTACTTTTTGTCGCCGGATGTTTTATAGAGCGATACACAGCCTGACACCATTGCCGAATAAGGCCACAGGAAGGATACTTCTTGTTGGGTAACCTCTGAGCCGGTGTTGGCTGTATACGTAATTTGTTGATTCGGATTTCGTGGATAAGTTTCCATCAGCAATCCATACTTTTTTACCTCATAGAGAGACAGTACCCGTTGGAGGAGTGAATCGGCTCTTTGAAGGTAGACTTTACCTCCCAACTGTGCCGACAAACAGGCAGGAACCAGCAAGAAGGTGAGGGCAATGAATGATTTTCTCATACTTATATTCAAATAATGGCGATCGGTGGTCGGGCAGGTGGCACGGCGTTCATAGGCGTTAATCCGGTGAGCGGGCTGTGCGACTTGACAATAACTCAACTACTGATTCGCATAAACAGTAAAATTGTAGATTGCAGTCGAGAGCTTCCCGGGGTGCAAGGACCTTTTCACCACAGGTAACACAGGTTATTCATGTTGACCATTCGTGACTTAGAAGTCACTCTGTGTAACCCTGTATCCTCTGTGGTGAGTTTGGACACATCCCCGGGCGCGAGGCTCCCTTCTTTACTTTATTTTCTCGAAGATAGCTTTGATCCGTTTCATATCCAGTTTGGGAGTACGGTCGTAATAGTAGATACCGTTCTTCTCCTGTTCCACGTCGGTCAGCTGTGTATAGCAGAATCCCGTCACGTGCGGTGAGTCGATAAAGGCATCGATCTGACCTTCCAGACGTTTGTAGAATGCTTCTGCATTTTCCGGCATGCCTCCGTATCCCCATGAATTTTTCCGGTCTTTCTCTGCCATCCAGGGGATACCTCCGAACTCGTCAACCATGTAAGGTTGTCCTTCGTAAACAGCCAGAAAGTCTTTGTCTCGTGCATTACGATAAGGCTCTTTGCCCTCTTCCATCTTTAACTGTTCCGTCAGTTTGACACGATCCTGTTCGTAGTTGTGTACACTCCAGATATCTGTTATCACGTGATTGTCACCACTGGCATCATTTACCGGACGGGTCGGGTCGATGGCTTTCGTGATGTTGTATACGTCGCGGATCAGGCGAACATAAGCATCCGGACCGCCACCCCAGGTTTCGTTAAAAGGAGTCCAGGTCACCAGCGAAGGGTGATTCCGGTCACGGACTACGACTTCACTCCATTCGCCCAGGAAGTTACGGGCAGCCAGTTCCTTGTTTACATCCAGCATCCAGCTTGCCGATTCTCCCCAAGTGATGTAGCCTAACTTGTCGGCCCAGTAATAATATCTCTCTTCGAAGACTTTCTGGTGGAGGCGTGCCCCGTTGAAACCGGCTTCTTTACCCAGTACGATATCGTTCTTCAAAGCTTCGTCACTCGGAGCTGTCCAGATACCTTCCGGATAGAATCCCTGATCGAGTACCAGACGCTGGAAATAAGGCTGGTTATTCAGGTAGAAACGTCCGTTGGCTGTGTGTACTTTACGCATACCGGCGTACGATTTTACTTCATCCACTACGTTGCCTTTGGCATCCTTTACCTGATAAACGAGGTCGTACAGGAACGGAGATTCCGGCGACCACAGTTTCATATTCTTAACCGGCAGAACCACTACTGAACTATTGGCACAGTTTACGCTCTTTTTGGCCACGGTTTTGTTTCCGTCTTTTAGATTGACTTCCAATGTGTTGGCTGATTCATTGTAAAACTCCGGTTCGATGACCAACTGCTTTTGGTCGATGTCCGGACGGACGAATACCGATTTCAGTCCATTGGCTGAAACGGCCTCCATCCATACGGTTTGCCAGATACCGGTAGTACGGGTATATGAGCAACCTCCCGAATAGTAGTTACCACATTGTTTTCCTCCGGTCTGGAGTCCGGAGCGGAGGTCGTCCTGCACAAATACTACCAGGTTATGAGTCTTTCCGGGTGTAACATAACGGGTCAGGTCTACAGCGAACGAAGATGAACCGCCGAAGTGACGCTGTACGAACTTACCGTCGATAAAAATCTCTGCGCAATAATCTACGGCACCGAAGTTCAGGAAGATTTTCTTTCCATTCCAGTCCGATGGAATGGTGATGTTGCGCTGATACCACATCTGTTCGATGAAATCGGTATAGCCCACTCCCGAGAGTTTGCTTTCCGGACAGAAAGGTACCGTAATGCTTTTATCAAATTTCTCTGCCGATTGCAAGCGGCGGTCTTTTCCCGACTTTCCAAAATCAAAATCAAATGTCCAGGTACCGTTCAGGTTGATCCACTGTTCTCTTTCGAACTGTGGACGGGGATACTCCGCTCGCGGAGTATCTGCGCTGAAACAAGACCAACTGTTCAGCATGAATAGCATTGCTGCTGCTAAAAGTTTTTTCATTGTAATTGTGTGTTTGAAGCCTCTTTCCCCCTTATCCCTCCCCACAGGGAGAAGAGGAAAGAGGGCTTATGTGTGAATATTAAGTTGTTTTTGTTATCACTGTTTGTTGCGGAAATCAATGGGAAGCTCCTACTACCGGAAATTCCGTTATTCTTAAGGTAGTGCATCCGTAAGGAATCAATGTGATCTCCGTTTCCGGTCCCTCACCTCCACTACAGAAAGAATAGGGTTGAGGCCCTGCCATTTCGTTGTAAAGTTTCCATGACGGTATTAGTCTTGCCTTCATCCGTATCTCTATCGGAGCATTTTCTTTATTCCAGGGGAATATGGAAGATTGCTTTTCCGGATGAATCGTTACCCGGGCATGTTCATTCGCTTTGCTGCGGTTGAAGTCCACCAGACCGTAATTCCATGGTTCTGTTGGAGTCACTGCATAATAATACGGGCCGTACCAAGGTTCCTCAAACTTTTTCTTTTCCCATTTCTCTTCCATCTTCAGGGCAAATACCAATGGGCCACGTTCAATGGCTACCGAATTTTCATACCAGGTATCGGCAGTGACTTCCATCGGCAGGTGTAGTTCCACGCGGTCTCCTTTTCTCCAGATACGGTCTACAACAGCCATCCGTCCACCTTCCACATGCTGAAGAAGCTGGCCGTTGACTGATATACCGGCTTGTTTGCACCATTTGGGGATGCGTAACTGAAGGGCAAAGTTGACTTCTTTCCGTTTCTTGTCCATAGATTGGAGTGTGAAACTGATTTTATCATCCATCGGATAGTAAGTGTCTTCACAGAAAGTCACCATGCAGCCTTCTGCTACCTTGGCCGTCACCTCCGATGGGGCATATGCTGTAACAGCCAGTCCGCCATCCGGTGTGGCATACCAAAGGCTCTGCGTGAATTTGGGCCATCCTTGGTGCATGTTCGATGCGCAACAAGGATATCCTGTCAATAGTCCGAAACAGTTGTCCGTTCCTCCATGATCCTGATCGAAGTTGCGGCGGTGGCGTGTCACCATTACCTGATTAGCTTGCTGGAAGTATTGTTTCGTCATGAAATCGTCAGAAATTTGGGTAGGCAGTGCATTGAATGCAATCCGTTCCAGATGGTCGGCGAAGTCGATATCACCTGTGATCTCTACCATTTTCTCCAGCGAATACATCAGTTCCACTGCCGAACAAAGTTCGGAACCCTGAGTTGGATTATTGCCATGCAAAGCTTCGTCACCGCCATACATTCCTTGGGGCTGACCGTGAAACTGGCGAATATCACTGAAAGCACGTTTCACTGCATCGAGATATGCCTTGTCCGGTTCTTGTTGATAATAGATGACAGGTTCTTTGATGCCTTGCGCCAGGTTGACGCAATGAATTGTGTTGATGCGTCTCAGGTCACCCCGGTTCACCATGTCTACAAAACTAAAACTCTGTTTATGGATCAGTTTGCCAAGATCAAGGAGGAACGAATCTCCGGTGATATTATAAAGCCAATACACAGCCTGAAGATTATCACAAGCACGGAATTCTGCCCAAAAGGTCCAGTTGCCCAGTGGTTTTTCCGGTAAAGTTTTCAGTTGGTAGCGGAAATAGTTGGTCATGAACCTGATAACCCGCTGGTCATTGGTGGCGGAATAATATTGTTGAAGTATCTTTAACATTACCATGCGTGGCCACCAGTCGTGTGAGTTGTCCCGTTGTATGCCGGCTTCTCCCGGATAGTCTTTGGCCGGGCCAAAGAATCCGTCTTCCCGCTGGCTATTTAAAGCCCATTCTATCCAGGGTTGTACTTTGGCCTTCAGCTGTGTGTCGTCCAGAAGGTATGCCAGTGGGAGTAATCCGTCAATCCAATACGGTCCTCTTTCCCATTGGTCACCGTCGCCGCCGAGCCAACCGTTGCGCTCGCCCATCACTAACGGATACAGTTTGTCCATTTGTCCGGTAGCCCCGTTTTTCTGCCTGACCAGCATTTCCTGCAGCCATCCTTTAGCTTTGATACTGCCCAATGGCAGTTCCATAAAAGGCTTGCGCACCAACGGATAGCGGTTGTTGGTATAATTTTCGGGGGTATCGGCCCGGAGCCCGCTTCCTAAAGAAGAGAAGCAGAGACTCAGTCCGATAAGCAGATATGTAAACGTATTCTTTTTCTTCATGAGTGTTTTTCTATTAATGTTTGGGTACAGAAAGTTTTATTCTCTGGTGTTCGGGAAAGCGGAAATACGCAGCCTGGCTGCTCCCATCGGTATCAGTGTAATTTCCTCTTTCTCTCCTTTCGGTGCATCCATTTCAGGGAGTTCGCTGCACAAATCGTATTGGTCGATGATCCATGAAGGAACTTTCCGTCCGATGGCTTTTACTTCAATCGGTGTACTTGCTACGGTGAACGGGAAGTTATCTGCCGGCCATTCTTTGCGTACTACTTTAAAGTCTTTCAAAGGTTTGTCCTTGCCGAGTACCAATGCGTAGTTCCAAGGAGTTTTTGCATAGATCTCGTATGTCGGCCATTGGCTGGCGTCGGCGCCTTCCTGCCATTTGGAGTCACCGATAGCCGTAGCGCGGCTGTCCTTTTTCACATAATCTTCGTCAATTTTCAGTGACATTGTCAACGGACCGTAGTCTACGCTTACACTGTTTTTGTTCACTTGCCATGTACGCATCGAAAGTTGCATCGGCAGCTGAATTTCCACTTGGTCATTGTCTTTCCATTCGCGATGGATGCAGGCATATTGTCCGGCTTCGGGGTTGGCCGCTACCTTTTTGCCGTTAACAAAGATAGTCGCACCCTCTGTCCATGAAGGAATTCTCAGGTAGAAGGGGAAACTTACTGCTTTCGGAGTATTCACCGTAAACCGGATCGTTTCCTCAAAAGGATAGTTAGTCTGTTCGTGAAGAGTTATTTCGTTTCCGTCACCCACTTTCACTGTTGCTTTGCAGGCAGCATACATAGCGGCTGCTATACCGTTATCCGGACTGGCCAGAATCAGATGTTCGGCATAGTAAGGCCATCCCTGTGCATGATTGTGCTGGCAGCAACGGCTACTGAAGGGATTCATTGCCAGGAAAGGTCCCCGGTTGTCGATGCCCGGATGATGGTTCTTTGAGTCACTGACAGTTTGATTGGGACAAGTGATATAACGCAAACCCTTGAAGTCCGGCATTACGGCAGCCGGATAACTGTTGAATGCCACCTCTTCGCAGTGTTCTGCCCAAAAAGGATCGCCGGTCATACACAGCATCAACTCGTCCGAGGCCATCTGTTCCACCAATCCGCAGGTTTCTACTCCCTGGCGCGGGTCAATTGATCCCATACGTGCATTTTCATCGGCACCGAACATACCGCCCGGCACTTGTCCGAAAGTACGGCGGATCAGGTTGTGCACATTATAAGATGCTTTCAGCAGGGTCGAGTCTCCCGTCATCATATAATAGGTAGCCGGTTCGCGGAAACACTGCGCGATGTTCACGTTGTGCCAGTTTGGCAATGCCGACGGACGGGTCCAGTCTGCTGTGTTACGGTGTATTTTCTCAGCCAGTTCCAGTAAGAACTGATCTCCTGTACGGTTATAGAGCCAATATACGCTTAACAGGTTGTCCCCGCCACGGCTGTTCTCCCAATAATCTTCCAGAAACTGTTCATCCGGTACACTCAGTTGCCATTTGAAGTAATTGGTCATCAGGTCAATAACCCGTTGATCATTTGAATATTCGTAATAGGATTGAAGACACCAGAGCATGATCATCTGTGCCCACAACTCTCTTTTTCCGTTTCGTTCGTTGATAGGACCGAAATATCCGTCAGGCTGTTGGCTGGCAAATGCACCTTCAAGCCATATCTTGGCCTCGTCGATCATTTTCTGATCCTTTAATATATAGGCCAGGTTTCCATATCCTTTCAGCCAGTAGGGAACCTCTTCCCATCCATGGTCTCCTCCTTGGGTCAGCCAGGCATTGTTCTCCTTACCCAGCCATGCGCTGATTTCATTCAGATGCCCCGTCAGTCCATCTTTCTGTAGTTCCAGATATTTCTTTAACCATCCTTCGGGTTGGATACTTCCTACAGGTAGTTTAATGAAGTTCATCGGTTTCAGTGGCAGGCGGTTTCCTACATAATTTACGTTGGTTTGTGCACAGTCGGGCCGATTCACTATAGCTACTGCCGACGATGATTGATCGGAAGTGCACGATGCTGCCAGTAATCCGGCGGTAATCAGGATTCCTGCCAGGCCTCCTTTCAGATTTTTCATCTTTTTCATGTTTGGGTGTTTTTACTTATGGTTATTATTTAGGGGTTATTTCGATACAAATCAGTAGCTTCGTCTGATATCATGCTACAAAGTTTGTGAATTCTGCATGAAATGTGTGAAACAAACTATTCAATAAATAGCAATTACTGACCAATAAGATGTGAAATACAGGTTCAGTGAACAATAGGAGCATAAAAAGAACAGTTTCTTTTGTTTATTGAGCAGTATTTATCCCTTTATTCAACGAAAATGTTTTTTCTTTGTAGCATCTTAATAACGAAAAGCTATGAAAACAAAGATCTACCTGCTATTTATTACTACCTTATTCTTCTGCGCCGGTTGTGGAAACAAGAACGGCGGACAGAAACAGAGGTCGGTAAGTGCAGCAAAGGATACATATGTAAATCCTTTGTTTCCGGAAGGAGCCGATCCGAGTGCTCTGTTCCATAATGGCAAGTATTATTATACACATGGGACAGAAGATAAAATCCTGCTTTGGGAAACGTCTGACATTACCGATATGGCTCACTCTGTTTGTAAAATGGTGTGGCGTCCGGAAGATCCGTCCAATTGTTGTCACCTCTGGGCACCGGAGATTCATTATATAAATGATAAATGGTATATTTATTATGCTGCCGATGATGGCAATACGGACAACCATCAGTTGTACGTACTTGAAAACTCTTCTCCCGATCCCATGCAGGGTAAATTTGAAATGAAGGGGAGCATAATGACCAATCCCGAATGGAATTGGGGTATACAAGCCACTACTTTCGAACATAAGGGAGTTCGTTATTTAGCTTGGTCCGGTTGGCCCAAGAGAAGAACCAATGCTGAAACTCAATGTATCTATATTGCCCGGATGAAAGACCCGTGGACACTTGACTCTCCTCGTGTCTTGATATCCAGACCCGAATATGAGTGGGAACGCCAGTGGGTAAATCCGGATGGTAGCCGTACGGCTTATCCTATTTATGTGAATGAAGGACCTCAGTTCTTCCATTCGAAGGATAATAAGACATTGATTCTCTATTATGCCGCCAGTGGTTCATGGTCACCTTATTATTGCATCGGAATGCTGACTGCCGATGCCGAAAGTGATCTGCTCGATCCGGCCTCTTGGACAAAAAGTCCGGTTCCGGTATTCCAGCAATCGTTGGAAAACGAAGTATACGGTCCGGGTGGTCTCTCGTTTGTTCCGTCGCCCGATGGCACGGAGTGGTATATGATTTACCATGCCCGTCAGGTAACCAACGGAGATACCGGTAGTCCTGAGACCCGCAATCCGCGGATACAGAAAATAGGATGGGATGCTAACGGAATGCCCGATTTAGGGATTCCGGTTCGTGCAGGAGTCGCCTTGCCGAAGCCTTCGGGTATTCCCTTGAAATAAAATAGTTATTTAGAACGTTTTTCCTTAGTTTGACAGGTAGCCGACTACCTGCCCCGGGGAACGTATTGCGTAATCAATAGGTTAAACATAATTTTAAGACAATGAAAAAGAGCATTTTAATTGCAGTTCTGACAGCGTCGATGGCTACTTCCGCTTTTGCACAATGGAAACCGGCAGGAGACAAAATCAAGACAAAGTGGGCTGAACAGGTAAACCCTGAGAATGTACTGCCCGAGTATCCGCGTCCGGTAATGGAACGGGGAGAGTGGAAAAACCTCAATGGTTTGTGGAATTATGCCATCACAGAAAAGGGAGCCGTTCCTTCGGCTTATGAAGGACAGATCCTGGTTCCTTTTGCCGTAGAGTCCAGCCTTTCAGGTGTTGGTAAGAAAGTAAGTCCCGATGAGGAACTCTGGTATCAGCGTAACTTCACTGTACCTGCCACTTGGAAAGGTAAAAAGGTGATGTTGAATTTCGGTGCTGTAGACTGGAAAGCCGATATTTGGGTGAATGATATTAAAGTAGGGCAGCATACCGGCGGATTTACTCCTTTCTCGCTTGACATTACAGCTGCTTTGGCTGCTAAGGGAGACAATAAGCTCGTAGTGAAAGTATGGGATCCGACAGACCGCGGACCTCAGCCTCGCGGCAAACAGGTGAACCGTCCCGAAGGTATCTGGTATACGGCCGTGACAGGTATCTGGCAGACTGTTTGGATGGAACCTGTGGCCGAACGTCATATAACGAATGTTCGTACTTCTTCGGATATCGACCGAAAGAAACTGACCGTAGATGTTGCTACCAGCACCGGTTGTCCTTCCGAAGTTATTGAAGTGAAAGTGTTCGATGGCAAACAATTGGTTGCTACCGGAAAAGGACTGAATGGCCAGACCATCGACATTCAGATGCCTGCCGATGCAAAATTGTGGAGTCCTGCCTCTCCGGCTCTCTATTCCATGCAGATAGCTCTGTTGAATAATGGTAAAGTGACTGATAAAGTAGACAGTTACACAGCTATGCGTAAATATTCTACCCGTCGTGACAAGAACGGAATTGTACGTCTGCAACTGAATAATGAAGATGTGTTCCAGTTTGGTCCGCTCGATCAGGGTTGGTGGCCCGACGGGTTGTATACAGCTCCGACAGACGAGGCATTGGTGTATGACATCCAGAAAACCAAAGACTTCGGATTCAATATGATCCGTAAGCATGTGAAGGTGGAACCGGCACGTTGGTATACACACTGCGATAAACTGGGTATCATTGTATGGCAGGATATGCCGAACGGTGACCGTGAGCCGGAATGGCAGATGTATAATTACTTCACGGGTAACGAGCTGAATCGTAGTGAAGAGTCGGAACAGATTTATCGTAAAGAGTGGAAAGAGATCATGGACTATTTGTACAACTATCCTTGCATCGGTGTATGGGTTCCGTTCAATGAGCGTTGGGGACAGTTCAAGACCGAAGATATTGCGGCATGGACAAAGAAGTATGATACTTCACGCTTGGTGAACCCGGCAAGTGGCGGCAATCATTTCCCTTGTGGTGACATTCTCGATTTGCATCATTATCCCAATCCGTCCCTCGACTTCTATGATGCCGGACGTGTTACTGTATTGGGTGAATATGGCGGTATCGGACTGGCATTAAACGAACACCTTTGGGAACCGAATCACAACTGGGGATACGTAAAGTTCAATTCTCCGGAGGAAGTAACGAAACAATATGTTGAGTACGGCAATGAATTGTACCGGTTGATTCAGCGAGGTTTCTCGGCTGCTGTCTACACACAGACCACTGATGTGGAAATGGAAGTGAACGGACTGATGACATATGACCGTAAGGTGATTAAGGTGAATGAAGCCCAGGTGAAGGCTATCAATACCAAGATATGCAATTCTTTAAATAAGTGATTAGAGTAGGGTGTCGATAGGTACACAAGTTTTTGATTAAGGTATAGATTGTTGAAGGATACGATTTTGAGTGAAACATACAAATAAATAAAATAATGAAAAAACTATTTGCAATGGCTTTAGCAGTCGGTATGCTATGTAATGCACAGGCAGCCGATTTGTACAAAGCGAGTAAAAATGTAGCTTTGCGTGCTCCGGCAGTGCCTCTCATCACTTCCGACCCTTATCTGTCCATCTGGTCGCCCACAGATGCACTGAATGAAAGCAGCACGATGCATTGGACCGGAACGGAACATCCTTTGTTGGGTGCCATACGTGTGGATGGGAAAACCTATCGTTTTATGGGCAAAGATAAGTTGAACCTTGAGACTCTTGTTCCGATGACGGATACCGATACCTGGCAGGGAAGTTATACTTTTGACCAGCCGGCTGCGGGATGGAATACCCTTTCGTTCAATGCTGCCGGATGGAAAGAGGGACAAGGTGCTTTCGGTACTCCCGATATGCCTCGTGTCCAGACTCGCTGGACTACTCCGGATATCTGGGTTCGTCGTGAATTTCAGATCAATGACGACCTGAACGGAGAAACCATCTATCTGAAATATTCGCACGACGATGTATTCGAACTCTACCTGAATGGTGAAAAGCTGGTTGCTACGGACTATTCATGGAACAACGACGTATTACTCGAACTATCGGACGCAGCCAAGAAGAAGCTGCAAAAAGGAAAAAACGTACTTGCCGCACACTGTCACAACACAACAGGAGGTGCTTATGTAGATTTCGGCCTTTATCGCCTGAACAAACAGACGACGGGCTTTGAGACGGCAGCCGTCCAGAAATCGGTAAGCGTACTCCCCACACAAACTTACTACACGTTTACTTGCGGTCCGGTGGAACTGGACCTGGTGTTTACCGCACCTTTGATGATGGACGACCTCGATTTGTTGTCTACTCCCGTTAATTATATTTCTTACCGCGTTCGTTCGCTGGATAAAAAACAGCACGATGTGCAGATGTACGTGGAGACCACTCCACAGCTTGCCATCAATGAACTGACACAACCTACCCGTTCGAAAGTGATCCGTCGTAACGGTATCAATTACGTACAGGCGGGAACCATCGATCAGCCTATCCTCGGACGAAAAGGAGATGGAATCTGCATTGACTGGGGATATGCTTATCTGGCCGGAAATATAGGTGCCAATACGGCTGTAAGCCTGGGTAACTATTATGGCATGAAGAACGAATTTGCGACTAAGGGTACTTTATTGCCCACGCAAGCCGAATGCGTGACCCGTCGTGCCGACCAGATGCCGGCTATGGCCTATACCGATAACCTGGGCAAAGTAGGTGCCGATGGCAAATCCGGCTTCCTGATGTTGGGATATGATGATATCTCAGCTATTGAATACTTCTACCAGCCTCGTATGGCTTACTGGAAACATGACGGTAAAGTGACTATCTTTGATGCCTTCGAACGTGCCAAGGCCAATTATGCATCTGTTATGGAACGCTGTCGCGCTTACGACCAAATGATTCTGAACGATGCAGAAAAAGCAGGTGGCAAAGAATACTCTGAACTGTGTGCGCTCGCTTACCGCCAAGTGATTGCCGCCCATAAGCTGTTCAAGGATGCGGATGGTAACTTGCTCTTCTTCTCTAAAGAGAACAATAGTAACGGTTGTATCAATACCGTCGACCTTACCTATCCGTCTGCCCCTCTCTTCCTGGCTTATAACCCCGAATTGCAGAAAGGTATGATGACCAGTATTTTTGAATACAGTGCCAGCGGACGTTGGAACAAACCTTTCCCGGCTCATGACATAGGTACATATCCTATTGCGAACGGACAGGTTTACGGAGGAGATATGCCGATTGAAGAGGGTGGAAATATGGTGGTCCTGACTGCTGCTATTGCCAAAGTAGAAGGAAATGCCGATTACGCCAAGAAGTATTGGGATTTACTGACTATCTGGACGGATTATTTGGTAGAATACGGACAAGATCCCGAAAATCAACTTTGTACCGATGACTTTGCCGGGCACTGGGCACACAATGCCAATCTTTCGGTAAAAGCCATCATGGGAGTAGCCGGTTATAGCGAAATGGCCCGTATGCTCGGTATGGATGATGTAGCCGACCGGTATGCCGCTAAAGCCAAAGCCATGGCCACCAAATGGGAACAAATGGCACGCGAAGGCGATCATTACCGTCTGGCTTTCGACCGTGAGAATACCTGGAGTCAGAAATACAATATGATTTGGGACAAAATGTGGAATCTGCACCTCTTCCCCAACAATGTGATGGAGAAAGAAGTCGCTTACTATCTGACCAAACAAAATCTTTATGGTCTCCCGTTGGATTCCCGCAAAGAATATACTAAGTCCGACTGGATTATGTGGAGTGCTGCCATGTCTTCGGACAAAGCGACTTTTGAGAAATTCATTTCTCCCATATATAAGTATGCCAACGAAACCGTATCACGCGTTCCGCTGAGCGACTGGCATTATACCGATAGTGGTAAATTTGTCGGTTTCAAGGCACGCTCTGTAATCGGTGGCTATTGGATGAAGGTATTGATGGATAAAATGCAGAAATAATAAGAACCGGTATATAATAGAGTTTACTGTTAAGGGTTGTATCCAAAGCTTGTTCGGCTTGGACACAACCCTTTCTTAATTTCCCTATAGAAGATACTCCATTGGAGCTCCTAACTAATTAACTAATAAGGATGTTTGGGTGTGAATCAATGCTGGCCGTAGGCCCAGTCTGCTTAACTCACCGAGGTTGGCCAACTTGGATAGGAAGGATGCACTGAAATTCAGGGATATGTCAAGGCAAATCAAACTCTGAGGGGAGTTATGTGAAAAAAGAGTGGCTGACAGTACATAACCATTAGCCACTCTTCTTATTTCTTTGTTTATGCAAGTTAGTAGTTGAATTTCAAATCTTCCACTACTGATTTGCATTATTTATAAACTTCCAGTTCGTAGATACGTGTATCTCTGCCTCCGGTGCTCTGTGTAGGACGGGTCACAAGCAGACGGATGTAACGTACTTTTCCGTCATAGTTCAGCGGACGTGAAATGACATTTGCATGGTTACCGTCGATAGCATCCAGAGTAGTCCATTCGTCACTCTGATTCATTTTCCCTTGCAGGAAGCAACCATTGGTGATGTATGAGTGACTTTCCTGTCCGGCGTTCACCATCTTCCAACCGCTGATGTTTTGTGCTTTACCCAGATCGAAGTCTACATAGTTCGGCGTTTGTGAAACGTCACACCATTTTGTATCCGTTTTACCATCCAGCAGGAAGTCCGGTTTTTCTTCGTCGTTGGTGTATCCTGAACAAGCAATGATTTTAGCTCCTTTCAGGATATTTTCGCGTACTACTTCCTTACCTTCTCCGGCAGTGGCTGCATTGCCTACGTTATTGGTGCGGAAAAGAGTGCCGGCAACGGTTGTAGCCGGTTCATTTTCGGTAACCAGGGTAGCAGCAAACAAAATCACTTTCTCATTTCGGGGCAAGATTACACTGGTAGCTCCTTTCGGAATATCCATACCAAACTTGAACATATAAGTGAATTCATAAGGCTGATCACCGTTGGATGCATGGCGGTGTGTACCGACATAGGCAATCTCGGCGTCTTTGAGATATCCTTCGGTGTGTCCTTTATGTCCCCATTGGCCGATGAAGCCGGTATAAGAAGGCACAACGAATGAAGCGGTCTGCTTGCCAATGCGGAAGTCGGCCTGATTGTCTCCTTCGGTAGAGGCGGCGAGGATATAGAGACGGTTGTATTTGTTTCCCGCAGGCAGTTGCAAGGTGTCACCCTCACAAGTCATTCCGTTCGCAATCTCTTTTTCTCCCAAGCGGAAAGTGATCTGACCGGCTATCAGTGAATCCGGCAGAAGTTCGGCTGCAAAAGAATAACCCGATTCGAAGTCGCCTTCTCCACGGAATTCATTATAAGAAGCACATTTGCGGTCGTAGTCAAGCGGTAAAGCGGCATATTCGATCGGAGATGTCTCACGTCCCGATGGTTTGAGGCGAACCTTGTAAGTTCTTACAGAATAAGGAGTAATGTTTACCTGCAATTTGTTTCCTTCGAAAGTTGCATCGCCGATTGCCTTTTCCGTACCGTTGGCTTCGCTGGCACTGATGATCTCACCGGCAAAAGTCAGTGTGGCACTCTGTGCTTTCCGACCCTCGGTTTCGTATACGCGCACTACATACTCATCGGTTTCTTCCGCTTTTTTCAGTGCTTTGATCAGTACGTTGCGGTTGTCCGAAGAAGCAAACGAGAACGATTTTCCGGCATTTCCTTTGTGCTTTTCAGTACGGAAGGCTTTCAACTGTTGATTCAGTATCTCAGCTTTCTCCACAGTACCGGGCTTGTCCAGCTTTCCCTGATGTGGTACGAGGCTATAAGTGAACACATGATGTCCGAAATCCTGGTGATCCTGATATGCATAACCGTTGCGTGTTTCCGGTGTGTGAAGCAGTGTGAGGCGAAGTGTATGGTTATCCGGTTTGTCCCATCCATATTTGCTGTCGTTCATCACCGATACACCGTAACTTCCGTCACGATCGGTCAGGTCGGCCCAATATTGTGCGTATACTTCATAAGCGGTTTCGATATTATTTCCACGTTCGATGCTTCCGATACCTAAGTCGTATGTAGCTTTCTCGTTCTCAATGTTGAGAGGAAATTCGGCTTTCAGCAGTGCGTTAGTCGATTGCCAGTCTACTTCATTATAGAAGTCGATGCGTTCTGCACGGCTGCCTTCATATAGCCGTATATATTGGCGGAATACCGATTCTCCATGACGTTTCTCTATACAAAGCGATTTACGTAAGATTCCGTTCTCTACTAAAGTCATTTTTACATCATCCGTAATCGAAACCGGAGTTCGGTCAGTTGTCTCTTTCAGCACTTCCCATGCCGGCCAGTTGTACGACTTATTTTGAGTGAAGAGTGCCAGGCGGATTGCTTTCCCGGCTTTCACCAGCTCTTTGCCGTTCTTTTTGTCAGTCAGAGAGACGATATCTCCGTTTTTATCCAATGTAATCTTATACAGGGAGTTTTCCAAAGTATTGACGTTGGGGGCAACATCACCTGTGGCGGTTCCCGATGTGCGTACGTCATATACCACATATCCTGTAGCCGGAACTGTTGCTTCTACCAGGATGCGTGCCTTTCCGTCAGTATAAGAAATGAGCTGTGCAGATACTTTTTTGCCCTTTTCATCGTATACTGTTACTCCTTTAGGAGCTTTCGGAAGGTCAAGTTCGATTTCGGCAATATCTGAAACTGTAAATCCCAGTGCATTATAAAGGATTACCGGAATACCGCTAACCCGTGTATCCAATTCCCTGCCGATGCCATGGATGGAGGAAGTCAGTACATTGGAGAACTGTTTCAGTGAGATCAGTTCATCGTTCCATGAGAATTCGTAGGCACGCGGTATGCTGGTTCCTGTCAGGTCATCGTGGAACTGATGATAAATGAAGCGTTTCCATGCTTCATTGATGGTGCTTCCCGGGTATTTGGCCTGATTCAGCCATTCGGCAGTTACGGCAGCTCTTTCGGCAGCATCTCCCAGCAATTCGTTCTGGCGGTTGTACAATTTCATGGCAGCCTGAGAGGTGTAGCATCCTGTACCATGAACGTCCATCAGCAGTTCACCGTCGTATACCGGTAGTTCGGGATGATTCTTATAAGGAAGGTAGTCTTTATAAAGCTGGTCGCTGGTCGCACTGATAATTTCTACCGGACCGTTCCCTTGAAGCCCTTTCTCCACAGATCGGACGGACCCCAGTGTCGGTGATCCGCCGATATCGCCTGTACCGTAATATCTGTATACTGTATTAAGAGGTGTACGGCCTGCCAGCTCTTTCAGTTGTTTGTTTTCTGAAAGGTCTTCGTCATTCCATCTTCTGCCATAATCATATCCATGTGCCAGCATGATAGACGATCCGTCTATTCCTTTCCACAAGCCGATTGTAAACGGATGCTTGCTCTTACCATAGAATGGATGCACACGCCAGTCCAGCTTTTGTGAAGAGAAACCAATCAGTCCACAATGTGAAGCGATGGTAGGCAGTGTCCAGCCAAATCCGAAACAGTCGGGCAGGAAGATGTCCGTGCTTTCTACTCCGAATTCTTGTCTGTAATACTGTTGTCCCAGCATAATATTGCGGATGAACGATTCAGTCGAAGGTACCAGAGCGTCCGTTGCGTCCCAGCTACTTCCGGAAATGTGCCAGCGGCCTTCCCCGATGTACTTCTTCATTTCTTCGTATTGTGCAGGGTAGTACTCCTTCATCCAGGCATATTTCACTCCGCCTTCAAAGTTGAACACATAGTTCGGATACTTTTTCAGCAGAAACAGGTTCTGGCTGATCGTATTCCAAACATACTCTTTAATGGTAGTCTGTACATCCCAGTTCCACTGAGTGTCCAGATGGGCATCTGCCACCATGTAGGCTTTCGCCTTTTTTTCCTGTTTATTCCCTTGGGCGTACGAGGCTCCTCCGGATAACAGCAGGGTAGCTGCCAGCATAGCAATGTGTAATTTCATGTTTGCTTAATACATTATTTAATTAATAAATGAGGAATTATACAAAGGTGACCAAATTCGTAGAAAGGAGATGAAAAATACTGTTCAATAAATAGCAGAATCTGTTCAGATGTCGTTTTGAGGCTCTGTGAATAGGGTTGAAATATTGAAAAAGAACAGATTTTGTTGTTTATTGAACGAAAATTATCGTCTTATTAGCTAAATATAACTTTCCTTTGCAATGTTTCGAAACCGTAAGAGCTATACTATGAAATACATCCCGTCTTATATCCCGGGGATTATTTCCATAACGATGCTTTTATACATTAAAGATTTATAGAACCTGTTTTTTAAATTTATGTACTATGCGTAAAAAAGAACAAATGTTTTGGCTCGCAAGTCGTAGCAGAATGTGGCGCATACCACTTTGTATGGCTGCCTTTTCGCTTTTGCCAAGTGCCTACAGTTTCGCCAGCGCCGAAAACCCGGCAGCAGAAACTGTATGGGCTGTGAACTCCGTTCAACAACAACGGACCGTAAAGGGTATAGTTATCGACGCCAATGGCGAAGCGGTAATTGGTGCTAATGTAAAAGAGCCGGGAAGCACGACTGGTACCATCACCGATATGAACGGTGAATTCTCGCTGAGTGTCGGCCCTAAAGCTACACTTGAAATCTCATTTATTGGTTACACAACACAAAAAGTAAACGTAGGCGCATCAAACACAGTTAAAGTAATTCTACAGGAAGACACAAAAGTACTCGATGAAGTCGTTATTACCGGTTTCGGTATGTCACAGAAAAAAGCTACTTTGACAGGTGCCGTTTCTGCGATTAAATCAACGGATATCGAGCGTTCAGCTGCATCTACTGCTTCAGGAGCATTGGTTGGTAAGATCGCAGGTCTGAATACTCGTATGCAAGATGGTCGTCCTGGTGCTTCTACTGCATTGCAGATTCGTAATATGGGTACCCCGCTGTTTGTGATTGATGGTGTGCAGTCGGATGAGGGGCAATTTAATAATATGGACTTTAATGATATTGAAAACATTTCAATATTGAAAGATGCTTCTGCTGCTATTTATGGTATTCGTGCTGCTAATGGTGTAGTAGTGGTAACTACTAAGAAAGGACAACAGAAGAGTAAAAATACAGTTTCTGTCAATGCTTATTATGGCTGGCAGAAAAACTCAAGATGGATTCAACCCGCTGATGCTAAAACGTATGTAAATGCATATACAGCTGCTGAGACTTGGGCCGGCCGAACTGATGGAGAACGTAAATTCTCAAGAGAGGATTATGATAAGTGGATGGCTGGTACGGAGAAAGGTTATACAGGATTTGACTGGGGAGATTATATTTGGAAGACATCTCCACAATATTATGTAAATACTAACTTTTCCGGAGGTTCGGATAAAGCCAACTATTATGTATCTGTGTCACATATCAATCAAGATGCCACAGTTCGTAATTATGGTGGATTCAAACGTACCAATGTTCAGATGAATATTGATATGAAAGTCAATGATCGTTTTAAGATTGGAGCAAGTATGAATGGTCGTATCGAATCACGTAAGAATCCTGGAGTTCCGGGAGGTGATGATTATGATCTTCCTTTGTATTCTAACTTGAAGAACTGGCCGACAATGGGTCCGTACGCGAATGATAATCCTCTTTATCCGCAAAAGGTCTCAACAGATATTAATACCAATTTTGCCCTTTTGAACTATGAGAACTCTGGTAAGATGACGGATGATTGGCGTGTGCTTCAAATGCAGGCTACAGCAGAATACGAACTACTGAAAGGATTGAAGGCCAAGGGAATGGTGGGATACTATTTCGCTTATAGAGAAATGGAAAATCATGAATATCCTTTTAAATTGTATCGATATAATCAGGCTAATGATACTTATGAAGTAGCTGAATCAATGAATACTCCTTATCGTGAACGTATTCGTCATAGAAATGAAGATTTATTCTCTAATTTCCAATTGAATTTTGATCGTAAGTTTGGGGATCATTATATTAATGCTATTGCCGGTTTTGAAGCTTCTCAGCGCAAGAGTCCGAATTTCAATATAATCTCAAGTCCGGTAGCTAATAATTTGAACTTGATTCAATTTAAAGAAATTAAAACGTTTAATGATAACGGAAATGATACCCAAGCTCGAATGGGATATTTAGGACGCATCAATTATAGTTATGCTGATAAATATTTAATTGAATTTATTGGTCGTTGGGATGGTTCTTGGAAGTTCCGTCCGGGAAATCGTTGGGGATTCTTCCCTTCAGCATCTTTAGGATGGAGAATTTCTCAGGAAAAATTCTGGCAAGAGAGTAAATTGGCAAATATTTTCTCTGACTTTAAGATTCGTGGTTCTTATGGTGTAGTAGGAGATGATAATGTAAGTGATTATTCTGCATTTGATTATTTGGCCGGTTATGACTACAATAAAGGAGGTTCGGTTATCGACGGACAGTATGTTGTAGGATCTGCTCCTCGTGGATTGCCCAATCAGACATTATCATGGATAAAAGCCAAAATATTGGATATTGGTGTGGATATGGGCTTCTTCAATAATCGGTTGACCGCTCAGTTTGACTTCTTCCGCCGATTACGTACAGGTATCCCGGAATCACGTTATGATGTATTGTTACCTTCTGAGGTTGGTTTTGGATTGCCAAAAGAGAATCTGAGATCAGATCTCCATATTGGTTATGATGCAATGGTGCGTTGGACAGATAATATCAATGATTTCAATTATAGCGTTGGCGCTAATGTGACTTATTCTCGTTTCTATGATTGGGAACAATATGATGATCGTCGCAGTAACTCTTGGGATAGATATCGCAATAGTATTTGGCATCGTGTAGGTTATATAAACTGGGGATATGAGGCTGTCGGACGCTTTGAAAATTGGGAGCAGATAGCGACTTATCCGGTAGATATTGACCGTAAAGGTAATCGTACAGTTGTGCCGGGTGATATCATCTACAAGGACGTAAATGGCGATGGTGTTATTAACTTTATGGATGAACGTCCTATTGGTTACAGACAGGATGGAACTCCTAACCTGAACTTTGGTATCAATTTATCTGCTAGTTGGAAGGGCTTTGATCTCTCGATGGACTGGACAGGTTCCGGAATGACTTCATGGATGCAAAAATGGGAAACAGCACGTCCATTCCAGAATGATGGAAATAGTCCCGATGAAGTATTGAAGGATGCTTGGCATTTAGCAGATGTTTGGGATGCTGATAGTGAGTTGATTCCTGGTAAATATCCTTTGATACGTATGAATAATGCTGAAGTATCTGCTTATGAAAAGAGTACATTCTGGCTGCATAATGTACGTTATATCAAATTGCGTAATTTGGAGTTCGGATATACTTTACCGAAAATTTTGTTAGCAAAATCAGGTATTAGTAATTTGCGTGTATATTTGTCTGGAACCAACCTGGTGACATTGACTAATGTACCCATTATTGATCCGGAAGGTTCTAAAGATAATGGCTTGATTTATCCAACGCCACGTATTATAAATCTTGGTATTAACCTCAAATTTTAGCAAACAATGAAAAAGAGAAATTTTATAGCTGTTGCTGCTTGTGCACTGGCATTAAGTAGTTGTAGTGGATTTCTGGACCAAAAGCCAGATCGCATTATGACGGAAGATCAAGTTTATGGAGATGTCAATCTGACAAAATCTGTATTGGCTAATTTCTATGAACGTATATCATTAGGCCAACATGTAGGAGATACGGATGGGTTCGCTCTGTTGGATGAGGCCATTACTTATGATACTAAAGATGATCAGGAAGTTGATCGTAACTGGTGGCGTACATATGATTATACATTGATCCGTAATATCAACCAATTCTTAAAAGGGTTGAGAGAATCGACCGCATTGTCTGAAGTTGATAAAACTCCTATGGAAGGAGAGGCTCGTTTTATACGTGCATGGGTTTATTTCTGTACTTGTCGTACTTTGGGAGGAATGCCGATTGTAGGCGATGAAGTGTACGATTATACTTCTGGTATGGATATTACTACTCTTCAGGTTCCTCGTGCAACAGAGTCTGAAATGTATGATTATATTATAGAAGAGTGTAAGGCCATTGCGGAAATGTTGCCGACCGAACCTTCAAAGAATGGAGCTCGTGCAACTAAATGGGCCGCAAAAATGCTTGAAGCAAGAGCAGCTGTTTATGCAGGTTCTATTGCCCGATACAATACAGTTGCCGATTATCCATTGTTGAATCCGGAAACAGGAGTAGTAGGTATCTCTTCAGAGAAAGCAACTGATTATTATAAGAAAGCGTTAGCTGCTGCAGAAGAGGTTATCAATAGTGGAAAATATTCTTTGATGAGAGTTGCTGATGATGCTACTCCGCAAGAGAAAGCAGACAACTTCTTTAAGGCTGTATGTGAAAAAAATGGCAATACAGAAGTCATTTGGTCACGTGATTATATTTATCCGGGACAAACTCATGGTTATACCAAGTCAGTACAGCCCCATGATGGTGCCGAAGATGGAGGAAATAGCCGTTTGTCTGCATTACTAAATCTGGTAGAAGCTTTTGAACCTATAGCTACAGATACTCCGGGAGAAGGGGCTAAGTTTGATGTTGGTACAAAGGATGATCCTAAATTTTATACTAATCCCGAAGATTTATTTGAAGGTCGCGATCCTCGTTTAGCCGGAACGATTCTTTATCCTGGTTCTTCTTTTAGAGATAAAACTGTCGTTTTGCAAACAGGACAATGGATTAAAAACGCTGATGGACAGTGGGAACAGAAATTGGGTCAGAGTCTTGGAGAAAAAGATGATCAAGGAAGATATGTTACAGCCTTGAATGGTCCGATGGTTCGTAATGACCAACGTGAATGTAATCGTACAGGTTTCTATATCCGTAAATATCTTGATAAAACGACTTCTGCGGGAACCGACCGTGGATCTGAAATGTGGAATGTTTATTTCCGTCTCTCTGAGGCTTATTTGATAGCTGCAGAAGCTGCTTATGAACTTAATGGTGGAAGTGATGCTACTGCTTTGAAATATATAAATGCAGTACGTTCCAGAGCAGGTGTTAAAGAATTAGCTTCTGTCAACCATCAACAGATTATGCATGAGAATCAAGTAGAGTTTGCCTTTGAAGGCCATCGCTGGTGGGATTTGAAACGTTGGCGTCAAGCTGATAAGATCTGGACAGGCTCAGAAATGGATATCACGGCTACACGCCGTGGCTTGTGGCCTTTCTTAGTTGTCTCTGACGATGATAAGAATGGAAAATGGGTGTTCTTTGAAGAAAACATGAATCGTTATTATAGAAATCCGTTGAAATGTCTACCTAAACATTATTATGCTGAGTTAGATAATGGTTGGCTGAATAACAATCCGAAACTGGTGAAGAACCCGTATCAATAATCTTAAATTAGAAAGAAATAATGAAAGCAATATCCAAAATTTTTTCAGCACTACTATTGGTAATGATAGTTATTACCAGTTGTACAAAGGATAATTATGATGCTCCGGAATCAATGCTGACTGGAAAGGTCGTTTATGAAGGAGAGGCTTTGCAACTACGTGGAAATGAGGCGGTCCGATTGTTCCTTTATCAGCGTGGTTATGAAAAGCATGATCCGATTGAAGTTTTTGTAAATCAAGACGGAGCTTATTCCGCATGCTTATTTGATGGTGAGTATCAATTGATCACCAAAAGTGGTAATGGCCCTTGGTCAGAAGAAGGTCGCGATACTATTAATGTTATTGTCTCTGGTAATACTGTACAAAATGTAGAGGTCGTTCCTTATTACATGGTCAGAAATGCTGAGATGAAACTGAATGGTAATGTAGTGACAGCTTCCTTCAATGTAGAAAAGATTGCGGGAAAAGAAATAGACCGTGTCTTCTTTATGTTAGGAACAACTCAATACATAAATGATGGTGAACATAATGTTGATCGTTTTGATGATGCAGATGGTGCCAAAATGGCTGAAATAAATGTAACAGGCGCACGTTATGAGTTTACTCCTAAGGACTATACAGACAATAAAATGTTTCAAACAGCTTTGAAAAGAGGTACTCTTTTCGGCCGTATTTGTATATGGCCAAAAGGTTCTGATCAAGGAATTTACTCTGAAGTGATTCGACTGAAATAGTTTATAATAATGTATAATGAGGGAAGGGTATCGGGATTTCCTGATACCTTTTTCTTTTTCAATAAACCTTTTATTAACTCTTAAATTAATTGTATTATGAACAAGAAATTCTTTATCGTAATATTGGCATTTGCATTCTCAGGTGTGACAAATGTAATGGCTAATACATCGAAGGATGAAGTAGCAGAAGTAAGTAGCACGAATAAAGTGACAGCTACTGAGTATTATTTAGAAGCTGCGGGACAGAGTGGATCTGGTCTTTTTTATTCTATTGAACTTTTAGATTCCTCTCAAAGAAAACTAAAAATTATGACTAAAAGAGGAGGGCATGTTGAGATCAACTGTCATGGGCATGGTATTGTACCAGATGATCGTTTATTTTATACAGCCGATAGTTGGACAGGAGAAATTATAACTGATGAGATCAATACTGAAGCTTTTACCATAAGTACCAGTTACAATGAGAGTAGTAGTAGCTCTACTATTAAATATGAAACTCGGTATTATTATATCAGAGAAAGATAATTTGATAACTGGTTAAAATTAAAGTCTCCTATGTTTGGGTTTATTTCTGATAAACTGAATAAGGGGACTTTTCTTAATTTATATATTCAGCATGAAGAAACTTTTATTTTCCCTTTTTACTGTTTTTTCTTTCTGTGTTCCTTCCATTGCACAGCAGTATTCCAACCCCGTTATTAATTACAGCCTTCCCGACCCTACGGTTATCAAGGCAGATGATGGTTATTATTACCTGTATGCAACGGAAAATATCCGGAATCTCCCTATTCACCGATCGAAAGATATGGTAAACTGGAGCTTTGTGGGTACGGCTTTTACCAATGAAACCCGCCCTACATTCGAGCCGAAAGGAAATCTTTGGGCGCCGGATATAAATAAAATCGGTGATCGGTATGTGATGTATTACTCCATGTCTGTTTGGGGTGGAGAGTGGACCTGTGGTATCGGTGTGGCTGTCGCAGATAAACCCGAAGGGCCTTTTACCGATCATGGAAAACTCTTCCGCAGTAACGAAATAGGGATTCAGAACTGTATCGATCCTTTCTATATAGAAGATGGCGGCAAGAAATATCTTTTTTGGGGGAGTTTTCATGGCATTTATGGAGCCGAGTTGAGTGATGACGGACTCTTACTGAAAGAAGGAATGAAACCACAGCAGGTGGCAGGCACAGCCTATGAAGGAACTTATATTCACAAGCGGGGAGGTTACTACTATTTGTTTGCTTCCATTGGTCGCTGTTGTGAAGGGTTAAAGAGTACCTATACCACGGTAGTGGGGCGGTCAAAACACTTATTCGGTCCTTACGTAGATAAAAAAGGGGCATCGATGCTGGAGAATCACCACGAAGTGCTGATTGATAAAAATGCAGCATTCGTGGGCCCCGGGCATAACTCTGAAATCGTAACAGATGATAAAGGAGCGGACTGGATGTTTTATCACGCTGTCAGTGTAGCCAATCCTGAAGGAAGAGTGTTGATGCTCGACCGTGTAAACTGGAAAAAAGGATGGCCTGTTGTAGAGGGGAATACACCATCGTTGCAAGCAAAAGCCCCTGTTATCCGGCACAAATAAGGGGGTAAACATCAGTATTCCGCTATACTTCTAATGGTCTGTATACCGATATGCTACGTCTTATTCCGTTATCTCTATCTCGTCCCGCATGCCCGGGCCCGTCAGCCCGGGTATGCGGGCTCATGGGCACAGGCACGCGGGCTCATGGGCCCGGGTATACGGGACGGGGTAAACATCGCACCATTTTCAGCTAAGTAATAGGGAAAAACAAAATGCTTTATACGGCATATTTGCTTAGAAAACTCGACTTTATTCTTTGTGAATCAGTTCTTTATTCTGAATTATTCTCCTAAAACAGTGGGTGGAAGATGGAAGATACAGGTGGAAGATAAACGGGCTGAAAACGCGATCTTCCACCAAGTCATCCTGCTGATTATTAGAATGATAATCGTTGAAAGGTGGAAGATGGAAGATTGGAATGCATTTTTTGTATGAGAGACGGCATAGCGAGAACTACAAATGAATTCTTTTCATATTGCTGAATGTGTTTCTTGGTCACGCAGAATATGGAATGAACAAATTCAGGTCAAAAGCCTGCTACAAATGTTCCAATATTGATATTAAGTGTTCTATCCCTTGTTTTTGGTCAGTTTTTGCTATTTATTGAATAATAATTATCCTCCTTTCTCCAATATTTCCCCAATCTTTGTAACATCAAAATTTAAAATCTGAGGCAAAGACATGAAAAACAAAGTACTGACCCTGGTAACTATCTTATTAATTCTTCCCTGTACACTCGCATGGGCCGCTCAGCCCGGGGATGGAAAACTGAAGCACTTTACGAAGAAAGACGCAACGACGGCAATCGATGCTTTTCATTCTACTTTTTATAATCCGGAGATGAAACTGTATGCCATTTCTTCGGATATGAAAGGAAGAGCTGCCATCTGGGTACAGGCTATCTATTGGGATATGATTATGAACGCGTATAAACGTACGAAGGCTCCTGAATATCGCCGGTTGATAGAAGAGGTGTATCAAGGCGGATACGAACAATACGATAAATACAATTGGGACAATAAAATAGAATGGTTTATTTATGACGATATGATGTGGTGGATTATTTCGTTGGCGCGTGCTTACGAAATCACCGATGATCCGAAATATCTGGCACATGCCTCTTCGGGATTCTACCATGTCTGGAAAGAGTCGTATGATAAAGAGCGGGGTGGCTTGTGGTGGAACTTCAAGCACGATGGCAAGATGGCTTGCATCAACTATCCGACTACGGTGGGTGCCATGACTCTTTATAATGTAACCAAAGATCCCGACTATCTGGAAAAGGCTAAAAATGTATATGCATGGTCGAGGGATGTTTTCTTCGATAAAGAGAAAGGCCGTATAGCAGACAATATGCACTATCATTTCCAGAGACAGAATGGTATGGATATTGACTGGACCACCCAACTTTATAATCAGGCTACATTCATCGGATCGGCAGTGATGCTTTACAAAGCAACCGGCGAAAAGTCTTACTTGGACGATGCCATTCTGGCTGCGGACTATGTTCGCAACGAGATGTGTGATTCTGACGGACTGCTGCCGTTCAAGAACGGAGTGGAACAAGGTATTTATGCCGCCATCTTTGCACAGTACATCATTCGCCTGATAGAAGATGGCAATCAGCCTCAGTATATGGATTGGTTACGCCACAACATAGACGTGGCGTGGAACAACCGGGATATGAAACGCAACGTGACATTCAAAGATGCAGCCAAACCCTGTCCGACAGGTGTGATGGAAAGCTATGATGCCAGCGGATGTCCCGCTTTGATGCAAGTGATTTCTCCATTCAAATAACAACACAAACACGTGACAACACAAACACATGAGTAAGAGGGTATTAGTTTTGATTGGTTTGTTTTTGGCCTGTGGCGGCGTCTATTCTCAAACCGCCACAGGCACAAAAACGAATTTCCAGACAGCAGAGTCGTGGAAACCGGAAACAGATGTGCGTGCCGATGCCGTGATGGTATACGGAACGCTGGATAAGAAAGGCGTTACTTTTGAGCAACGCGTACAATCGTGGAGAGACAAAGGATACCGGGCCGAGTTTATGACAGGGGTGGCCTGGGGAGATTATCAGGATTATTTTCTTGGAAAATGGGATGGGGTGAAAGATCACCTCAAAGAGGGGCAGCGTGACCGCGAAGGACGGGAAATTGCGCACGGGCACCTGATTCCTTATATCGTACCTACCGAGGGCTTTATCCGTTACATGCAGGAAAAGCAGATCAAACGGGTGATCGATGCGGGCATTACTTCTATTTATCTGGAAGAACCGGAATTTTGGATGCGGGGCGGATATAGTGAAGCTTTCAAGTCCGAATGGCAGAAATATTACGGATTTCCCTGGAGAGATCAACAGGAATCTCCTGAGAATACGTACTTATCGAATAAACTGAAATATTATCTTTATTATAACGCTCTTAACGAGATATTTACGTATGCCAAAGCATATGGAAAATCGAAGGGGCTGGATGTGAAGTGCTTTGTGCCTACACATTCACTGGTCAATTATACGTCGTGGCAGATTGTAAGCCCCGAAGCGAGTCTGGCTTCGCTGGATTGTGTAGATGGATATATAGCGCAAGTCTGGACAGGAACTGCCCGCGAACCGAACTATTATAACGGAGTGAAGAAGGAGCGGGTATTTGAGAATGCTTTTCTCGAATATGGATGTATGAAATCGATGACGGCTCCGTTGAACCGTAAGATGTATTTTCTGACGGACCCTATTGAAGATCGGGCGAAGGACTGGCTTGACTATAAGATAAACTATCAGGCTACTTTTGCTGCCCAACTGATGTATCCGACAGTAGACACGTACGAGGTGATGCCTTGGCCGGATCGTATTTATCAGGGATTGTATCGTGTGGCGGGGACAGACCGGAAAGAACGTATTCCGCGTGACTACTCTACACAAATGCAGATTATGGTAAATACACTGAACGATATACGGACTTCGGAAACCCGGGTAAGCGGTACGCACGGCATCGGAGTGCTGATGGCAAATTCACTGATGTTCCAGCGCTTTCCCGACCACGATGGTTATGACGATCCGCAATTCAGCAGTTTTTATGGGCAGACCTTGCCATTACTTAAAAGGGGAATACCGGTAGAATTGGTACATATGGAGAATACTCCGTTTGAGGAGACGTTTGAAGGGTTGAAAGTGTTGGTCATGTCTTATTCGAATATGAAGCCGATGGAACCCCGTTACCATGATTTCCTGGCAACCTGGGTGAAAAAAGGGGGAGCCTTGATTTATTGTGGTGAAGATATTGACCCCTATCAGTCAGTGCTGGAATGGTGGAACTCCAATGGTAACCGGTATAAAGTCCCTTCGGAACATTTGTTCGAAAAGCTGGGACTGGATAAGTCGCCTGTCAACGGGACTTATTCTTGTGGGAAAGGAACAGTGACCGTCCTGCGTGAGGATCCGAAACATTTTGTGCTGAAAAGTGGGAATGACCAACGATATTTTGACACGGTTTCGGCTGCTTACAGAAAGACTGCCAAGAAAGAAATAGAACTGAAAAATAGTTTCCTGCTTGAACGGGGACCCTATACCATTGCTGCCGTATTGAACGAAAGCGTCTCTGATGCTCCGATGGAACTTTCGGGATTATATATCGATCTGTTTGATAAAGATCTTCCGGTGCTGACTCGTAAAGTAATTCGTCCCGGTGAACAGGGTTATTTATATAATGTCAATCGGGTTCCGGGCCGGACAAAGGCAAAAGTCCTTTGCGGTGCTTCCCGGATATATGATGAAAAGATAGGAAAACGCAGTTATTCATTTGTTGCGAAAAGCCCGTTGCATACAACCAATGTTTCGAGAGTGCTTCTTCCGAAACAACCGCGACGGGTTTGTGTGAACGGGAAAGAAGAACTTGAACCGGGAAAATTGTGGGAAGAGCGTTCGGGTACCTTGCTGTTGAGGTTTGAGAATGATCCCGCCGGCGTGCAAGTAGATATTGAATGGTAAAAACTATAAAAAAAGAATCTGAAGTTATGAAACTTAAACTATCGACTCTGTTCTTAGGTGCAGCCGCCATGCTGAGCAGTTGTGGTGCACCGCAGGACATCAAGAGTGACAAAAATGAGTTGCGTGCGCCGGCTTATCCGTTGGTGACAATTGACCCTTATACCAGTGCCTGGTCGTTTACGGATAATCTGTATGACGGACCGGTGAAACACTGGACGGGTAAGGATTTCCCGTTCCTGGGTGTTGCCAAGGTAGACGGACAGATTTACCGTTTCATGGGAACGGAAGAACTGGAGCTGCTTCCGCTGGTAAAGACCTCGGAACAGGGCAAGTGGACAGCTAAGTATACAACAACGAAACCGGCTGACGGCTGGCAAAATGCCGATTTTAATGATGCTGCATGGAAAGAAGGCGAGGGTGCTTTCGGTACTATGGAAAATGAAAGTACAGCCAAAACCCAATGGGGAGAAGAGTATATCTGGATACGCCGTAAAGCGGATATTAAAGACAACCTGCAAGGTAAAAATGTATATCTGGAATATTCTCACGACGATGACGCCATCATCTATGTGAATGGCGTGAAGGTGGTGGATACCGGTAACTCGGCTAAAAAACACATGCTTGCCAAACTGCCGGAAGAGGCTGTGGCCGCACTGAAACAGGGAGAGAACCTGATTGCAATTTACTGTAACAACCGTGTTGCCAACGGTCTGATCGATTGCGGTCTGTTGGTAGAGAAGGACAATACACAGAACTTTACTCAGACAGCCGTGCAGAAATCAGCAGATGTGCAGGCAATGCAGACCAATTATGAATTTACTTGTGGACCGGTGGATCTGAAACTTATCTTCACTTCACCTCTCTTTATGGACAATCTCGATTTGATGACTCGTCCGGTGAACTACCTTACATATGAAGTAGCTTCGAATGATGGAAAAACACATAACGTAGAACTTTATTTTGAAGCCGGTCCGCAGTGGGCACTCGACCAGCCTCATCAAGAAGCCGTAGCCGAAAGCTTTACCGAAGGTGATTTGGTATACCTCAAGACAGGAAGCCGCAATCAGGAAATATTGGGTAAAAAGGGAGATGATGTCCGCATTGACTGGGGATATTTCTATCTGGCTGCTGACAAGGAAAACAGCACTTGTGCAACCGGAGATGGAAAGACACTGAGAAAGAGCTTCATCGACGGACAACTGACTTCATCGAAAACCGATGGAAGTGATAAGTTGGCATTGGTTCGCTCATTGGGTGAAACGAAGAAAGCAGAAGGACATCTGCTCCTGGGATACGATGATTTATATTCTGTTCAGTATTTTGGAGAGAACCTCCGTCCGTACTGGAATCGTACCGGAACCGAAACCATTCTGTCACAGTTTGCAAAAGCCGATAAAGAGTACGATGCATTGATGGATAAATGTGCCGCATTCGATGCCAATCTGATGAAAGAAGCCACCGAGGCCGGTGGGCGTAAATATGCCGAGCTCTGTGCGCTGGCTTATCGGCAGGCTATCGCTGCCCATAAGTTGGTGGAAGCTCCGAACAAGGACCTGTTGTTCCTTTCAAAAGAAAACTTCAGCAATGGTTCAATCGGTACGGTAGACATCACTTATCCTTCTTCTCCTTTGTTCCTTATGTACAATCCGGAATTGGCAAAAGGTTTGATGAACCACATCTTTTATTATAGCGAAAGTGGAAAATGGAACAAGCCGTTTGCAGCACATGATGTAGGTACTTATCCGTTGGCTAACGGTCAGACATACGGCGGCGATATGCCGGTAGAAGAATCGGGAAATATATTGGTACTGACTGCTGCTGTCGCTGCTGTTGAGGGGAATGCCGACTATGCTCAGAAACATTGGGATGTACTGACCACCTGGACGGATTATCTGGCAGAATACGGTCTGGATCCGGATACCCAGTTGTGTACAGACGACTTTGCCGGACACTTTGCACACAACGCCAACCTGTCTATCAAAGCCATTCTGGGTGTAGCGTCTTATGGCTACCTGGCTGATAAGTTAGGCAAGAAAGAAGTGGCTGAGAAATATACACAGAAAGCCAAAGAAATGGCTGCCGAATGGGTGAAGATGGCAGATGACGGTGATCATTACCGCCTGACCTTTGACAAGCCCGGAACTTGGAGCCAGAAGTACAATCTGGTATGGGATAAACTGATGAATCTGCAGATATTCCCTGAAACAGTTGCACAGAAAGAGATAGCTTACTATCTTGGCAAGCAGAACAGATATGGATTGCCGTTGGATAACCGTGAAACTTATACCAAGACCGACTGGATTATGTGGACTGCTACACTGGCATCGGATAAAGCCACATTCGAGAAGTTTATCGATCCGGTTTACCTGTTCATGAACGAGACTACCGACCGTGTACCGATGTCTGACTGGGTATTTACCGATCGTCCCAACCAGAGAGGTTTCCAGGCTCGTTCGGTAGTAGGCGGATACTATATCAAGATGCTCGAGAAGAAGTTGAAAAAATAAGATTCTGTCACAGGTTACACGGATTTTCACAGGTTAATCATTTTTCCCATTGGTATTGAAGATTAAAGAATCTGTGTTAATCCGCGTAATCTGTGGCGAATTTAAAACCATTATTATCATGAAGAAATTAGCGCTATTACTTGTTGGCGTACTGGGTACTGCTCTTTGTACTTTTGCAAAGAACACAACAGAGCCGGTGGACTATGTGAGTCCGTTGGTTGGTACCCAGTCAAAACATGCTTTGTCTACCGGAAATACATATCCGGCTATTGCCATGCCTTGGGGGATGAACTTCTGGGTGGCACAAACCGGAAAAATGGGTGACGGATGGGCTTATACGTATGATGCTGATAAAATCAGAGGGTTTAAACAGACTCACCAGCCCAGCCCGTGGATTAATGACTACGGGCAGTTTGCCATTATGCCTGTCACGGGAAAGGTGGTATTCGATCAGGATCAGCGCGCAAGCTGGTTCTCGCATAAAGCTGAGGTTGCCAAACCGTATTATTATAAAGTATATCTGGCCGATCATGATGTAACTACCGAGATTGCTCCGACCAGCCGTGCGGCTATGTTCCGTTTCACTTTCCCTGAAAGCAATGACTCTTATGTGGTGGTAGATGCTTTCGACAACGGTTCGTATGTGAAGGTGATTCCGGAAGAGAATAAAATCATCGGATACACGACCAAGAACAGTGGAGGTGTACCCGAGAACTTTAAAAATTACTTTGTACTGGTTTTCGATAAACCGTTCACTTTCACTGCGGCAGTAACCAACGGTAATATCCGTCCGGGTGAATTGGAATCGAAAGATAAACATGCCGGTGGTATTATCGGTTTCTCCACCCGTCGTGGAGAAACGGTAAACGTGCGTGTCGCTTCCTCCTTCATCAGTCCCGAACAGGCTGAACAGAACCTGAAAGAACTGGGCAAAGACAATCTGGAAGCTGTTGCTGCCAAAGGACGCCAGGAGTGGAACAAGGTGCTGGGACGCATTGAGGTGGAAGACGATAATATGGATCATCTCCGCACGTTCTATTCTTGTCTGTATCGTTCGGTACTCTTCCCGAGAAGTTTTTATGAACTGGATGCCAAAGGAAGCCCGGTACATTACAGCCCCTACAATGGGAAAGTCTTGCCGGGTTATATATTTACCGATACCGGTTTCTGGGATACTTTCCGTTGCCTGTTCCCGTTCCTCAACCTGATGTATCCTTCGATGAACGAAAAGATGCAAGAAGGATTGGTGAATACTTATAAAGAGAGTGGATTTCTTCCCGAATGGGCAAGCCCGGGTCACAGAGGCTGTATGGTAGGAAACAATTCCGCTTCGGTAGTCGCCGATGCCTATCTGAAAGGTCTGAAAGGATACGAGATAGAAACCCTCTGGGAGGCAGTGAAGCATGGTGCGAATGCAGTTCATCCGCAGGTTTCCTCTACCGGACGTCTCGGCTACGAGTATTACAATAAACTGGGCTACGTACCCTACAATGTAGGTATTAACGAGAATGCCGCCCGTACGCTGGAATATGCTTATGATGACTGGTGTATCTATCAACTGGGCCGGGCGCTGAATAAGCCCGAAGAAGAGATAGCCGTCTATGCACAGCGTGCCATGAACTATAAGAACCTGTACGATAAAGAACATAAGCTGATGCGTGGCAAGAATAAGGACGGACAATTCCAGTCACCATTCAATCCGCTGAAGTGGGGTGACGCTTTCACCGAAGGAAACAGCTGGCATTATACCTGGTCCGTATTCCATGATCCTCAGGGACTGATCGATCTGATGGGCGGACAGCAAGGATTCAACCAAATGATGGACTCGGTGTTTATCCTGCCTCCTGTATTTGATGACAGCTATTACGGTGGTGTGATTCATGAGATCCGTGAAATGCAGATCATGAATATGGGACAGTATGCCCACGGTAACCAGCCTATCCAGCATATGCTTTATCTGTACAATTACTCGGGACAACCGTGGAAAGCGCAGCATTGGATTCGTGAGGTGATGGATAAACTTTATACACCCAATCCTGACGGTTATTGCGGCGACGAAGACAACGGGCAGACATCGGCCTGGTATGTGTTCTCTGCAATGGGATTCTATCCTGTATGTCCGGGAACGGATCAGTACGTGATGGGTACACCGTACTTCAAGCAGATGAAACTGCATCTCGAAAATGGCAAGACGGTGGTAATCAGTGCACCGGGTAATAGTGATGAAAACCGTTACATCGCGTCGATGACTGTAAATGGTAAGTCGTTAACCCGCAATTACCTGACACATAAAGAACTGATGAACGGTGCGAAGATCACGATGAAAATGTCGTCTACTCCCAACAAACAGCGCGGAGTGCGTGAATCGGATTTTCCATATTCGTTTTCTAAAGAAGTTCGTTGAGGCTGCAAAAAAGATAACTTATATAAACCAATCAAGATTATGCCAGGAAAAAACTCAAAGAAAATGATCGGGGCATGTGTCGTAACTGCGGCATTGCTCTGTGTACCTTCGGTTCTGAAGGCAGAAGGTATGTTGTCACATTATACTTGTGTGGCAGATGCTATTCAGAAAGACAACCGTCCGGAACCGGCTAAACGTCTGTTCCGTTCACAGGCAGTAGAAAATGAAATTATCCGCGTACAGAAGCTGTTGCGTAATTCGAAGTTGGCCTGGATGTTTACCAACTGTTTTCCGAATACGCTGGATACCACCGTACACTTTCGTATGGGCAAGGACGGCAAACCCGATACTTTTGTTTATACCGGAGATATTCATGCCATGTGGCTTCGTGACTCGGGTGCCCAGGTATGGCCTTATGTACAGCTCGCCAACTCCGATCCGGAGTTGAAAAAAATGCTTGCCGGAGTGATTAACCGCCAATTCAAGTGTATCAATATCGATCCGTATGCCAATGCGTTCAATGACGGTCCTAAAGGCGGCGAATGGATGAGTGACCTGACGGACATGAAGCCTGAACTGCATGAACGTAAATGGGAAATCGACTCACTCTGCTATCCCTTGCGTCTGGCTTATCAGTACTGGAAGACAACAGGTGATGCCAGTATCTTCGATGAAGAATGGATACAGGCGATTACCAATGTATTGCGTACTTTTAAAGAACAACAGCGTAAAGACGGTGTAGGCCCGTATAAGTTCCAGCGTAAGACAGAGCGTGCACTCGACACGGTGACTAACGACGGACTGGGTAATCCGGTGAAACCTGTCGGACTGATTGTTTCTACTTTCCGTCCTTCGGATGATGCTACCACACTGCAATATCTGGTTCCTTCGAATTTCTTTGCCGTGTCTTCGCTTCGTAAGGCAGCCGAGATTCTGACAACGGTAAATAAAAAGACCGCTTTGGCCAACGAATGTAAGGCTTTGGCAGATGAAGTGGAGACAGCCTTGAAAAAATATGCTGTTTACAATCATCCCAAATACGGAAAGATCTATGCTTTCGAGGTAGACGGTTTTGGCAACCATATGCTGATGGACGATGCAAACGTTCCGAGTTTGCTGGCTATGCCTTATCTGGGCGATGTTTCAGTGGACGATCCGATTTATCAGAATACCCGTCGCTTTGTGTGGAGCCTCGACAATCCTTACTTCTTTAAAGGTAAGGCAGGCGAAGGCATTGGCGGACCACATATCGGTTACGATATGGTATGGCCTATGAGTATCATGATGAAGGCTTTCACCAGCAAAGACGATGCAGAAATCAAGTCGTGCATTAAAATGCTGATGAATACGGATGCGGGTACAGGCTTTATGCACGAATCGTTCCACAAAGACAATCCGGAGAAATTTACCCGTGCCTGGTTTGCGTGGCAGAACACTTTGTTCGGCGAATTGATCCTGAAACTGGTGAACGAAGGTAAAGTGGATATGCTGAATAGTATACAATAAGAATATAACGAAACAGAAAAGAATACGATTCACCACAGATTACGCGGATTACCACAGAATTTTTGATATAAAGTCTCAATAGGACAATTTATTAATCTGTGGAAATCTGTGTAATCTGTGGTGGACTCAAAACAGTTTAATCATGAAGAAATTAGCTGTATGGGCACTTGGTGCCCTCTTTGTAGCCGGTTGTGCAAAGACAGAACAGACTACTACGGATTCCGGTTTGGTGAAGAGTAACTTCCGGACTGAAGTGAACGGAAAGAAAACCGATTTATACGTACTCCGGAATCAGAACAACATGGAGGTTTGCGTCACTAACTTTGGCGGACGCATCGTTTCGGTGATGGTTCCCGGTAAAGACGGGGTGATGCGTGATGTGGTACTTGGCTTCGATTCCATTCAGGATTATATCAGCAAACCTTCGGATTTTGGTGCGAGCATAGGCCGTTATGCCAATCGCATCAATCAGGGAAAGTTTACGCTGGATGGTGTTGAATACCAGTTGCCGCGCAATAACTACGGACATTGCCTGCATGGTGGTCCGAAGGGATACCAGTATCAGGTATATGATGCTCTTCAGACCGGTCCTCAGGAACTTGAACTGACCTATCGCTCAAAAGACGGTGAGGAAGGTTTCCCCGGTAACATTACTTGCAAAGTAATCATGAAACTGACAGACGATAATGCGATTGATATTCAGTATGAAGCCGAAACTGACAAACCGACTATCGTCAACATGACCAACCACTCTTATTTCAATCTGGATGGTGATGCCGGCAGCAACGCAGATCATCTGCTGACTATCGACGCCGATTCTTACACTCCGGTGGACAGCACCTTTATGACTACAGGTGAGATTGTGACAGTGGAAGGTACTCCGATGGACTTCCGCACACCGACTCCGGTTGGTGCACGTATCAACGATTTTGATTTTGTTCAGTTGAAGAATGGCAATGGCTACGATCATAACTGGGTGCTGAATGCCAAGGGAGATATTACCCGGAAAGCTGCTACTCTCGAATCGCCCAAGACAGGTATCGTACTCGATGTATATACCAACGAACCGGGTATTCAGGTGTATGCCGGCAACTTCCTCGATGGTTCGCTGACCGGAAAGAAAGGCATTACTTACAATCAACGTGCTTCTGTCTGTCTGGAGACTCAGAAATATCCCGATACACCGAACAAGCCCGAATGGCCTTCGGCTGTGTTGCGCCCGGGTGAGAAATATAACAGTCATTGTATATTCAAGTTCTCGGTTGACAACGGCAAATAATCACAAGCGTTTTTAGTTGTATTGGCATAAGGAACATAGGATCCGACGGGTCTGATTCTATATCCTTATGCCTTTTTTAATTCCTTATGTTCATACCATAACACATACACAAACTAAAGGTAAGATTGATACCGATAACCTGTTGAAGTTAGACTGGTTTCAGTTTAATAAGCGCCGAAGAAAATAGTCGGTTGGCTTAATACTGATCAGAAACGAATACGATTCACCACAGAGGACACAGAGGACACAGAGTTTTAATCTCTTGTTTATATGGATGTTTAAGAGAAAGATATTCTCTGTGTCCTCTGTGTCCTCCGTGGTGAATTAAACTCAAAACCCTTACAGTTATGAAAAAGAAAATGATTATTGGCGGGACAATGTTGCTGGGATTACTGATTACGTTTTGTTCGTATACAGGAGTTACTGAAAAGCCGGACATCCCCGAAGTGAAAGCTATGGGAGAGTCGGTTCCATTGGGTGATCCATTCATTCTGTTGCACGACGGCGTTTATTATGCCTATGGAACGCATGCGGCAGATGGCATTGAAGTCTATACTTCAAAGGACTTGAAGCGGTGGAAACTGTATGGGCTGGCACTGAATAAAGAAGATGTGTGGGCGGATAGCCGCTTCTGGGCACCTGAGATTTATGAGATCCATGGTAAGTTTTATATGTATTATACGGCGGATGAACACATCTGCGTAGCGATTTCCGATTCACCCGTAGGACCGTTCAGGCAGAAGGAAAAGAAACCAATGATAGCTGACGAGAAAATGATCGACAGTTCGTTGTTTATTGATGATGACGGGAAGCCGTATCTTTTCTTTGTCCGGTTCAACGACGGCAACAACGTGTGGGTAGCCGAACTGGAAAATGATTATATGACGATCAAAGCAGAAACCATGCGTCCTTGCGTTCATGTGTCCCAAGCATGGGAAGAAGTCTGGCCCCGGGTCAACGAGGGCTCTTATGTGCTTAAACACAAGGGGCTGTATTATATGACCTATTCCGGCAATAGCTTTGAAAGTCCGTTCTATGGGGTAGGCTGTGCTACGGCAACCGATATAATGGGCGAATGGACCAAATATGATGAAAACCCTATTTTGCAGAACCCCGGTACTTTGCAGGGTGTAGGGCATAGCGCTATGTTCAAAAATAAAGAGGGTAAACTTCGTATCGTTTATCATGCACATAAGGATAAAGAGCATATTCATCCGCGTGGAATGTATATTGGTTCTGTCAGCTTTCAAAAGGTGAATGGTGTGGATCGTATGCGCATTAGCAAAGATTATATTACTGCAGAGCTGGTAAAGTAAAGCAGAGAGAGTGATTTGATAATATGATCCTGTTTTCCTGTATCAGCTTTCAAAAAGTAACTGAAATGCTTTTTCTGATAACTGCCTCTTCCTTTCTTTCTGTTCAACCGGAAGGATAGGAGGGCGATAACCGGGGTAAATGCAATGAAAAGCCGGACTTTTGGGACTCTGAAGCCGGCATTTCCCGGAAAAGAAGTAAGCATCCGGCACAAAAGAAGTAAGTATTTACTCTGAAAGAAGTAAGCAATTTCCGAAAATGCTTACTTCTTTTTTGAAAATCTCCTAATGTTTTGCCCGATTACATATATTGTTCCGGAATAGAGAGATTATTTTCTTCCTTTCTTTTCTGGTTGACAAGTACAGGAGATCCCTCTCTGACTTTCTAAAAGCACTTTCTTTTTACGAAAAACAAACATGAGTGCTCTTGGTTCCCCCTTTGGGCATTCATTGTGTTGTGAAAACGTCCGGATTCCTGCAATATGATAAACAGAAAAATGAAATGGAGACGATTTTTAGTACGAACCTGGCTAATGTACTGAAATAATCGAACCTGAGAAGGGCTGTTTAGCAAACTGTCAAAAAGCTATATGGCATGTTTCTTTTGATGCCGAACTAATTTATAAAGGAGCAGATTTCATTTGTTTCTTTCGTAATTCTGATTTGAGGTTGTTATCTTTGTTGCGATAACTTTAAAGGGCAGTATTAAGAAAATACACATTCTTCATTTTAGACGCGATTATGGTTAAACTCTTATTGATATGTCTGGCAGCGATAGTGATGATCTCTTGCGGATCGGAGCAGGAAAAGTTAACTGTGTATATTTCCGATACGTGTACGGATACTCTTCAACACGAAATCTTCTTGTCGGAAGAAGAAGGACTGAATATTTTCTATGATTTGTGTGTAACTGATTCTTTTTGTGCTTTTTTGGACGCACGTAATGATACATTATTAAAGATTTTCACAGCTACAGTTCCTCCTGCTTTTGTCGGATTGGGGATGAAAGGAGAGGGGCCGGATGATTTTCTTTTTCCTTTTTTTGAGAAGTCGATAGGCAGGGGAGGCAAGGGAAAACTATCGTTCATTGAATTGAATAGTTGGAATAAAAAGGCTGTTGCGATTCATTCGGCAGCATCTCCCGGTCCTGTCGCTGTTTCTGTTGTTGAGGCACAACAATTGCCGGAGATGCCTGTAGTCAGGGATTATAATGAAACAGACTCTTGTGTATATGGCATTGATGTAGATATGCAGCATGGTTTGTTTTTCATTTATGATAAGCATACTGCCCAGGTTAAGACAGTGGATTATCATCGTGATATTAAGTCCGGATATCCGGAAGGACATTTATCTTATCTATACGAGAGCTGTTTAATGGTAAATCAAGATGCAAAGGCAGCTTGTACGGGATTGCTGAACCTGAACTCTCTCTGTTTTTATGATTTAAAAGGAAATCTGATGAAAGAAATAGTGATAGGGAAAGAGCTGAAATACCCGGACTATGATCCTGATTTTCTTGATTTTCCGAATGCACCTAAATATTTCATTTCTCTTTGTGGCACCCCCAATTATCTTTATGCCCTTTATAACGGTTTCCCGGGTACTTCGGGTAAATCAAAGATTATGGTCTTTACCTGGCAAGGTGTTCCGGTTGCCATTTATCACACAGATGTAAAATTGGAGAAAATTGCTGTTGATCCATCCGGCAGATATGTATTGGGACTGAATATAACGGAAGAGGGAGGGAGTGATGTGTTGAAGTTTGACCTTCCTCTTAATGAAGTTTAACTCTGTTAGGTGCTTATATTCAGCACTATCCTTTAACTTTGCCTGAAACATAAAACCACATGACTATGAAGACTTTTTATTCCGTCTTTTATTTATGCTTCTTGCTCTGCCTGCCTTTTTCCGTGGTGGGATGTTCGGAAGATAATGAACTATCCGGGGAGATTGAAATAAACCAGCTGCCAGGTACTGCGCAGTTCTTTTTATCTAATTATTTTCCGGGACAATCTCCGGAGAAGATAGAAAGAACGATGACCGGGCAGGAGAATGATCAGTTGCTCTACCGGGTTGCTTTTCCCGATGAGGTGAAAGTGGAATTTAATGAAAATGGAGGATGGAAGAGTCTGATGGTTCCAAATCAAAACTTGCCCGAATCACTTCAATCCCTTTTTGGAGGAGTCATCGCATATGTAAAACAACACTTCTCTAATGATCCGTTTGTCGGTGTGGAGAACGCCTGCTACGGAGAATGTGTGTTATTGAACAGTGGCAAGAAAGTAGCATTCTACTACGACCAAACCTGTGTCGGATATGAAATGGATATAAAAGGTGAATCTTCATTGCCGCAACCGGTGCGGGAGTTTACTGAAAAATACTTTCCGGATGGAACCTTTGAGGCTGTGATTGAACATATACCTGACGGGGAGTTTCCTGCCGGTTATACTTTCTGGTTGGAGAACGGATTTAAATGCGTGCTTGATGATAGGGGAGAGTGGACGGAAGTGAATGGAGGAACCGAACTGTTGCCGACTTCGATTCTGGAAACATTACCTGCGAAAGTGACGGAAGATTTGCACCGGAACTATCCGAATGCACAAGTCACCTTCATTCGTCTGGAGGGTACCCGTTATACAATTCAGGTCAGCAAGACTGTGTATGTGACTATCGATCCCGAGAATAAACCGATAGAGGTACCTCTGATGCAGGCACAGGCACTTGCAGAAGAGTATTTCGGTAAGCAGAGTTCCATCTCTATCAGTCATCCGCTGCATTCGGATGTGCTCAACTTTACCGTCCGCCTGCCGAACGGCTTTAATATGCTTGTTAACGAAGATGCCAGTGAATGGATTAATATAGACGGAAACGGATTTGCGTTTCCGGAGAAGCTCGTGGCATCGTTGCCGGAAAAGATTACCGATTATGTTTCGGGATATTCGAACTCTGAAATCACACGGGTAGACCGTTCGGTGGCAGCTTCCTATTTGGTGGAACTAACCAACGGAGACGGATTGATGTTCGACTCACAGGGAGATTTTCTTGGGAAAGAAAAGATAGAGTTGAGCGCCTCAGAGAAGGTGTACAGGTATATGCGTTATCATTATCCCAATGACCTGGATATGTATCTCGGCTCTTACGGCATAGAGGGTTGGGTATACAAACTGAGTGACGGTTCGCAAGTCAGATTCGACCGGAACGGTAATTTTGTGGAGATCATCTCATTAAAGTGAGTGCCGGATATTCAGTTCCCAAGGGTTCTCTATGGTTTTTATCTCTTTCTGCGTAAGAAGTGAAGCCATGGTTTGCCCCATTTGCTTGAAGTCGGTGGATAAAGTAGTGATACCTCCGGCCAGTATCTCTTTCAGCGGAGTGTCGTTGTAAGAGATGATACCGAAGTCTTTACCGGGAACGAACTGCTGTAGTTGCGCCTGTTTAAGCAGATCTACCAAATCCCGGTCGTTGACAGTCATAAATATTTCCCCTTTCTTGATCATCCGGTCCTTTACGGAGTCGGTATATTCGTGTGTAAACTGATGTTCCTCACAGAAAGTACAGAGGCCGTTGTATCGTTCGATAGGCTCTTTCTCTTCCTTCTGGACCATGATGATGTGGTCGTATTTTTTCAGGTGCGGGAGTCCGTGTACCAAAGCTTCGTAAGTGTCTTTCTCGAAATTCTGTGCAACGGAGGAGTATTTGCCTGCCAGTTCCGGGTGAAAGTGGTCGAGTAGGAAGACCCGTCCGGATAGGCTCTCCAACAGTGGGGCTATGTTGGTGAACTTGCCCGGCATCAGGATATATGTGGTGTATTTATAGTTGGCTTCATTGATGAGCGTCTCGAAGACTTTGCGGTTATAGTTGTGAAAATAGAGATCTACGTTTGCGGTCTTTTTGATGGAAGACATGAATGAATTGTAAAGATCTTCCTTGAACTCGTTGAATTCGTTGAAAAGGAGGAATACATTTAGCTTTTGCGCAATTCGGGTTGTTGCTATGTAATAACCTACACCCGGGGTGGAATCGATAATTCCTTTTGATTTAAGCTCGCTCAAACCTGCGAATACCGTATCTCTGGATAGATTATAGTTCTTTCTGAATTCATTGATAGAGAGAATCCAGTCTCCTTTTTTATAACTACCATTGTTGATGCCGTCTATAACGTGATTTACTACTTGTTTGTATTTTGATTCATTCCTTTTCATATTCTTGTTTTTGGTGCTGCAAAGATAGGATAAAAAACGTAAAAGGCTATGGATATTCTCCGGATATAGTATATGTTTTGTAACATAATAAAAATACAGACCAGTTCGTATCAGTTTTGATGGCTTTCATTATCTTTGCACTGTTGCTTGGATCATAAGATTCATAAGCAAGAAAGAAAGACGGGAAAACAACAAACTATAAATAAAACAATGAGAACGTACAGATTTATGTTTCCGGTGTTGCTTGCAATGACTGCGACCGGAGGTTTGACGGCAAAGTCGTCTGATAAAGGAGGTTCCGGCATTCAGTTTCCGGAAGTAAGCCAGGTGAAAATAGAAGATGCATTTTGGAAACCCAAATTGGATCTTTGGCAGAAGGTGACGGTGAATGATGTCTTTGACAAGTTTGAAGGGAAGCATCTGGAACATCCGGGAAAATTCTGTAATACGTTTGAGAACTTTGACCGTGTGGCAAAGGGCGAGCGAAATATCGGTCAGCATGCAGGTGCTCCCTGGTTTGACGGACTTGTTTACGAAACAATCCGTGGGGTGGCAGACTTGATGGCAAGACAGTCGGATGTTGCTTTGGAGAAACGTGTCGACGGATATATCGACCGAATAGCTAAGGCACAGGCATCGGAGCCCAATGGTTATATCGATACTTATACTCAACTGATGGAAGCTGACCATCAGTGGGGAGAACGGGGAGGAATGCTTCGTTGGCAACACGATGTGTACAATGCCGGTATGCTGGTGGAAGCAGGGATACATTATTATAATGCAACCGGAAAAACGAAGTTGCTGGAAGTGGCAACCCGCTGTGCCAATCTGATGGCTGGATACATGGGGGCTTTCCCTAAAAAGAATGTGGTTCCGGCCCATTCCGGTCCGGAAGAGGCTTTGGTGAAACTTTATATCATTTATAAAAACAATCCGGAACTGAAAAAGCAAATCAATGTCCCGGTTGCTGAGCAGGACTATCTCAAATTGGCCGAATTCTGGATCGAAGGCAGAGGACATCACTGTGGATTCCCTTTGTGGGGTACATGGGGTAATCCGTCTGCCGAACAATGGATACGTGACCGGAAATATGAAGCTCCCGAATTCGGGAATCATACCCGTCCGTCATGGGGGGACTATGCACAAGATTCCATTCCGCTTTTCGAACAGAAGACTATTGAAGGACATGCCGTTCGTGCTACTTTGTTTGCTACCGGAGCAACGGCTGCCGCACTTGAGAATCATTCACCGGAATATATCGCTGCCGTTAGTCGTTTATGGGATAATATGATTGGAAAGCGTATGTTCATCACCGGCGGAGTAGGTGCTGTTCACTTTGACGAGAAGTTCGGACCCGATTACTTTCTGCCTACAGATGCTTATTTGGAAACTTGTGCTGCTGTCGGTGCCGGTTTCTTCAGTCAAAGAATGAACGAGCTGACAGGTGATGCCAAGTATATGGACGAATTGGAACGCACCTTATATAATAACGTCCTGACAGGTATTTCTCTTTCCGGCACACAATACACTTACCAGAATCCGCTGAACTCTGCTAAGCATGCCCGTTGGAGCTGGCACGATTGTCCTTGTTGTCCGCCAATGTTCCTTAAGATGATGTCTGCAATGCCCGGATTTATCTACTCGCAGAAGGGAAGTGACGTTTATGTGAACCTTTTTGTTGGTAGCGAAACGGAAATGACTCTGGCGGATCGGAACCGGGTACGTTTGACGCAAAAGACCGGTTATCCGTGGGAGGGTGTTGTCACCATGACCGTTGAACCCGAAAAAGAGAAGACTTTTATATTGAAAGTGCGTATTCCGGGATGGGCGCAAGGTGTGGAGAATCCTTATGGCCTGTATCGTTCGGAGGTACGGTCTGCCGTAAGCCTGAAGGTAAACGGTAAGTCGGTTCCACTAAAAATATTCAAAGGATATGCCGAAATTCAACGGAAATGGAAAAAGGGGGATCAAGTTGAGCTGACACTACCCGTTCAGCCGCGTTTGGTGACAGCCAATGAAGCAGTGGCGGATTTACAGGACAAAGTAGCCATTGCCGCCGGTCCCTTTGTATATTGTCTGGAAGGATGTGATAATGAAGGTTTGGCTGATTTGAAGGTTGATATGCGTTCTCCCCTGTCGATCACTTTTGAAAAGGGATTATTGAATGGAATCAATGTAATTAAAGGTCAGGCACTGGATAAGACAGGAAAGAAAGTACCGGTTACGGCTATTCCTTATTATGCTTTGGGCAATCGCCAGGATAAGGGTTATGCGGTTTGGATTCCGGCAAGTAAATAATGCGAACGAACATAAACACAATTGTAAGATGAGGGTAAACTGTTTGTTAGCTCTGATATTGTCTGCTTCGGTAGTAGCGGCACAGGACGCTGTGATCCGGGTGGATGCGGGTAAGGTCGAGAATAAAATAACTCCTTATTTATATGGAGCTTGCATGGAAGATGTAAATCATGAGATTTATGGGGGAATTTATGATCAGCAGATTTTTGGCGAGAGCTTTGAGGAACCTGCCTCCATGGATAACTTTATCGGGTTTACCCGGTGCGAAGGGGTATGGAAGATGCAAGATGATCAACTTTCCGTATCGTCGCATCCGGGGGCGAAATTGGTTTATGATGATGCGGAGTTCTCTGACGGTAGGGGCGGAGTCGATATAAAATTTACCGATGACATTTCGTCTGCCAATAATGCGGGACTTTTGTTGCGCGTCGGTGAATACGGAGGTGGAGCGGATAATTTTGATGGATACGAAGTCAGCCTGTTTGCCGATGGCAAACGCGTGCTGTTAGGTAAGCATCTGCACAACTGGCAGGAACTGAAAACAGTTCCGGTAGATGTAGATCCGTCGCAATGGAATCGTATGGAAGTGAAGATGGAGGGTGATGAACTGGTGATTCTGCTGAACAGTCGTGAAGTATTGCGTTTCGAAGATCATCTTACCACTTTACGTAATGGAAAGGTCGCTTTCCGCAATTGGGGTGCCGGTGCATCTTTCCGTAACCTGACCATCGGAGATGGTACTCCTGTCAAGCTGTTAACCCGATCGGCACCACAGGTCAGTGGCATGTGGGATGCTTTTGCAGATCTGAATGCGGCCGCTTCATATAAACAGGTTGCGGACAAACCTTTTCATGGACACTATGCTCAGCAAGTAGAGTGTCTGGCAGGTATCGGTAAAGTGGGCATTGCCAACCGGAGTTTGAATCGCTGGGGGATCTCCGTACGTCAGGGTGAGAAGAAAACCGGTAGCCTTTATTTGAAAGGGAAGGCGGAAGTATGGGTAGCCCTTCAAAGCGTGGATGGTGAAAAAGAATATGCTGTACAGTGTATCCGTACCGAGTCCGGCGACTGGAAAAAGTATACATTTGAGTTGATTCCGGACAAGACCGATGAAAACGCACGCTTTGCCATTTATTTGAAAGGGAAAGGGCGTTTTCTGGTAGATATGGTCACTTTGATGAACGGTGCCGACCGGCAGTTTCGTGGGTTGCCGTTGCGTAATGATATCGGGCAGGCAATGGTGAATCAGGGGTTGCGTTTCCTGCGCTATGGAGGTACGATGGTTAATGCTCCCGAATACCGTTTTAAGAATATGATTGGTGATCGTGCATTGCGTCCGCCTTATAAAGGCCACTGGTATACTTATTCGACTAACGGTTTCGGTATCGAGGATTTCCTCCGGTTCTGCGAGAAGGCAGGGTTTGTGCCTGCTTATGCAGTGAATGTAGAAGAGTCGGCGCAGGATATGGCGGACATGATTGAATACTTGAATGGGCCGGTAGATACGGAATGGGGGAAGAAGCGTGCCGCGAACGGGCATCCCGAACCTTACGGATTGAAGTATCTGGAGATTGGAAACGAAGAGGTCATCTGGGGGGATATCGAGGCAGAGTATCAGCATTACATTGATCGTTTTAATGATATCTATGAAGCGGTTCATGCCAAAGATCCGGAGGTGCAATTTATTCATTCTGCCTGGTGGCGTCCCGAATCGCCTAACATGGAAAAAGTATTTAAAGCCCTTGACGGAAAAGCTGCTTATTGGGATTATCACCCTTGGACGGATGATCTCGGTAGCCGTGAGAATATAGACAGAGAGTTGACGGATATGAAGGCCAAGTTCTTGAAATGGAATCCGAATACAATGATGCGTTGTGCCATTTTTGAAGAAAATGGAAACCTGCATAACATTCAGCGTGCCATTGTACATGCTACCGTTCAGAATGTAGTTCGTCGCCATGGTGACTTCATCCTGACTACCTGTGCGGCCAATGCCCTTCAACCCTATCTGCAAAATGACAATGGTTGGGATCAGGGGCAGGTATTTTTCACACCGGGACAGGTTTGGGGAATGCCGACTTTCTATGCACAGCAGATGTCTGCTGCCCATCACCATCCGTTACGTTTGTGGAGTGAAGTGAAAGGAGAACTGGATGTGACAGCCACAACGAATGAAGCACGTGATGAAGTGGTTCTGCATGTTGTGAACACTTCACCTGAGGTACGGCGAAGCCAGATAAACTTGTCCGGTTTCATTCCGGAGGGAAATATGGAAATATATACTTTGAGTGGAGAACTGAATGACGAAAATCTTCCCGATACGCCGACCCGGATTCTTCCGAAAGCTATCTGGATGCAGGCTGCCGGATCTGATTTTACTTATTCGTTTCCTGCTTACTCGTATACGATTGTCGTGCTTGGGAAGTAAGTTATCGTTATGGGAATTAACATTGTTAATGCCGCTTCGGAAAGTTTTGCTGACAGATTGTAAACAACAAGTCTTTTGCATGTAAAAGATTTGTTGTTTACAATCAAAACACTTGTTTTAACAGATCGTTAAAACAAGTTTTCCTTCAATGTGATATAAACACTTATAACCTTCTATTTATCAGCCGGAACCTAATCAAAGGACCTTTGTTTCCTAAAGCCTCTGCCTGCATGGCTTCAAGTGATCTACTTGTCAGAATGACAAGTAGAATATAATTGATGAGAAGTTATAGAACCTTTTATGGTCTGAAAATAGCTGATACATTGCACGAATTTGTTCCACCGGCCGACAGCACTGGTCAGATTTCCAAGCCGTCCAGTATCTTCAGGTATAACTCCAATGCTTCTTCGATTTCTTTAATCATGATATATTCATCGGCTGTATGTGAACGCGAAGAACGGCCGGGACCCATTTTTACCGAAGGGAAAGACATTAACGCCTGATCAGAAAGGGTAGGGGAACCGAAAGGTATACGTCCCAGTTTTTTTGCTTTTTGTACAAACGGATGACTCTCTTCGATACGTGAAGAGTTAAGGCGGAATGAGCGGGCTTCGGCTTTGCAGGAAATATGTTTTTGTATTTCGGCAAACAGTTCTTCATTGGAGTAAAGTTCGTTGCTTCGTACGTCCACTAAGAAACTGCAACGGTCGGGGATGACATTGTGCTGTGTACCGGCATTGATCACCGTGACACTCATTTTGACAGGGCCCAGCAGAGACGATTCTTTGGCAAAACGGTAGTCGCGGAACCAGGCAATGTCGTCCAATACCTTATATATAGCATTATCACCTTCATTACGGGCTGCGTGTCCTGCTTTTCCGATGGCAGTGACATCAAGTACCATTAACCCTTTTTCGGCAATGGCAGGTTGCATTTCGGTAGGTTCTCCCACTACGGCAAAACTGATAGGAGGAAGTCCGGGCAATACACTTTCGATACCCCCTTTTCCCGATACTTCTTCTTCGCAGGATGCCAGATAAATGAGGTTATAACTTTGTTGCCTGCGGCATAGTTGCAGAAACACCTGTAAGAGTGTCACTACGCTTGCACCGGCATCGTTGCTGCCCAATCCGTAAAGTTTCCCATTCTCTTCGCGGGGAGTGAACGGATCTTTTCGCCAACCGTTGACCGGTTTTACGGTATCGATATGGGAATTGAGCAGGATTGTCGGTTTCTTCAGGTCGAACATGGGACTCAGACACCAGATGTTGTTTCCTTTACGGCCTGTGGTCATACCTTCGGCCTCGATATAGTTTTGCAGGTAATCGGCTGCTTTTTCTTCTTCGCGGCTGAGCGAAGGGATGCTGATCAGAGATTTCAGCAAGCCGACAGCTTCGGATGTAATGGATTCGTCTATCATTTCTTTTTTTGCTTTGAACGGATGCAAATGTACAAATAATACTTGAATCTTTCAGTTTGTCAGACAACTATTTATCAGGTACTATATGGCTAAGTGCCTGACTCTGTTAAGCAAAATAATTCAGTGTTCACACCTGATAATTCCAAATTAAACGATACCTTTGCAGACGAATAACTAACAACAAAGGATATGACTTATCATCATTTATCTGTCTTGGTTCATCGTCAGGCTGAAAAGTATGGCGACAAGACAGCTCTGAAATACCGTGACTATGAGAAGGCACAGTGGATCCCTATCTCTTGGAATGAATTCTCGCAAACTGTAAGGCAGGCCGCCAATGCCATGGTGGAACTGGGGGTACAGGAAGAAGAAAACATCGGTATTTTCTCTCAAAATAAGCCGGAATGTCTGTTTACGGATTTTGCCGCTTTTGCTAATCGTGCGGTGACGATTCCGCTCTATGCAACCAGCTCTCCGGCACAGGCACAATACATTATCAATGATGCACAGATACGTTTCTTATTTGTAGGAGAGCAGTTCCAATACGATGCTGCTTTCAGTGTATTTGGCTTTTGCCCTTCACTTACCCAGTTAATTATTTTCGATCCAGCAGTAGTAAGAGACCCGCGTGATATGAGTTCCATCTACTTTGACGAGTTTCTGGCCAAAGGAAAAGATTTGCCGCACAACGAAGTGGTGGAAGAACGTACGGCACGTGCCGGTGCCGATGATTTGGCAAATATATTGTATACGTCCGGTACTACCGGTGAGCCCAAAGGAGTGATGTTGCATCATTCTTGCTATCTGGAAGCATTCCGCATTCACGATATTCGTTTGGTGGATATGACCGATAAGGACGTTTCGATGAACTTCCTGCCTCTGACCCATGTGTTTGAGAAGGCGTGGACTTATCTCTGTGTGCATAAAGGAGTACAGGTATGTATCAATCTCCGTCCGGCCGACATCCAGACGACGATTAAAGAAATTCGTCCGACGTTGATGTGCAGTGTACCCCGTTTTTGGGAAAAAGTATATGCAGGTGTCCAGGAGAAAATTGCCGAGACTACCGGTATCAAGAAAATGTTGATGCTGGATGCCATCAAGGTAGGGCGTATCCACAATCTTGAGTATCTGCGGGTAGGTAAGACGCCTCCCAAAATGATTCAGCTGAAATATAAGTTCTACGAAAAGACTATTTATGCCTTATTGAAAAAGACTATCGGTATAGAGAATGGTAACTTCTTCCCGACGGCCGGTGCCGCTGTTCCTGATGAAATCTGTGAATTTGTGCATTCCGTAGGTATCGATATGTTGGTGGGATATGGCTTGACGGAATCTACTGCGACTGTTTCGTGTACTTCGAAGACCGGTTATGACATCGGTTCGGTAGGACAAGTGATGCCGGAGGTAGAGGTAAAGATCGGGGAAGACAATGAAATTCTGCTTCGGGGAAAAACGATCACGAAGGGATATTATAAGAAAGCGGAAGCTACGGCAGCTGCTATTGATGAAGAGGGATGGTTCCATACCGGAGATGCCGGCTATTTCAAAAATGGTCAGTTGTATCTGACGGAACGCATCAAGGATCTGTTCAAAACATCGAATGGAAAATACATTGCTCCCCAGGCATTGGAAACCAAATTGGTTATTGACCGTTATATCGACCAGATAGCTATTATTGCCGACCAGCGTAAATTTGTATCTGCGCTGATTGTACCCGTATACGGCTTTGTGAAACAGTATGCCAAAGAGAAAGGTATCGAATACAAGGACATGGCCGGACTGTTGGAGCATCCTAAGATTATTGCTTTGTTCCGTGCACGTATTGACACGTTGCAGCAACAATTTGCCCACTACGAACAGATTAAACGTTTCACATTGCTTCCTGAACCGTTCAGTATGGAAAAGGGAGAACTGACTAACACTCTGAAACTGAAACGTCCGGTAGTGGCACGCAATTATAAAGAGGTAATTGATAAAATGTATGAGGAGTAAGAACACGAAATTTTGTATATCTTTGCTCCCCATTATTAACGAAAACCATAAATAAGAAGTATGATTACTATTGAACAACTTAAAGACGTGAAAGAGCGCACTGATGCGCTGAGGAGGTATCTTTGACATCGACGGGAAGAAAATTCAGGTCGAAGAAGAACAATTGAGAACACAGGCTCCGGGATTCTGGGATGACCAGAAGAAGGCCGAAGCACAAATGAAACTGGTGAAAGGATTACAGAAGTGGATTGACGGTTACAACGAAGTCAAAACACTGGCAGACGAACTGGAACTGGCTTTCGATTTTTATAAAGACGAACTGGTCACCGAGCAGGAGGTGGACGAGGCGTATGCAAAGGCTCTGGAACATGTGGAAAACCTGGAGTTGCAGAATATGCTTCGTGATGAAGCCGACCAGATGAGTTGCGTGCTGAAGATTAACTCCGGTGCCGGTGGCACGGAGAGTCAGGACTGGGCATCGATGCTGATGCGTATGTATCTTCGTTATGCCGAGACCAATGGTTATAAAGCAACCATGGCCAACTTGCAGGAAGGTGATGAAGCGGGTATTAAAACCTGTACCATCCAGATCGAAGGCGACTATGCTTATGGATATCTGAAAGGTGAAAACGGTGTACACCGTTTGGTTCGTGTTTCCCCTTACAATGCGCAGGGTAAGCGTATGACTTCTTTTGCTTCCGTGTTTGTCACTCCGTTGGTGGACGATAGCATTGAAGTGAATATTTTGCCGGCCTGTATCTCTTGGGATACTTTCCGTTCGGGAGGTGCCGGTGGACAGAACGTAAATAAAGTGGAATCCGGCGTTCGTTTGCGTTATCAGTACAAGGATCCTTATACCGGAGAGGAAGAGGAAATCCTGATTGAGAATACCGAAACCCGTGACCAGCCTAAGAACCGGGAGAATGCGATGCGTCAGTTGCGCTCTATTCTTTACGATAAAGAATTGCAGCACCGCATGGCCGAACAGGCCAAAGTGGAAGCCGGTAAGAAAAAAATCGAATGGGGGTCGCAGATACGAAGCTATGTATTTGATGACCGTCGTGTAAAAGACCATCGTACCAACTTCCAGACCTCTGATGTAAACGGAGTGATGGATGGTAAAATAGAAGGCTTTATCAAGGCTTATCTGATGGAATTTTCGTCCGAAGAGGCTTAAACATAACAGAATTGTAACATCCTCCGGGATTTTCTGCCCCGGAGGATGTTTTTTTTATTTCCTTTCTTTGCTCATCATTTTATTCTCCATATTTTTGGCTGGTTAAAAGATTTGTTCTTACTTTGTTAGCGTTGAACTTTAAAGCTAACGATTATGAGTAAGAATAAGAAAAAAGTAACACACAGCAAGAAAGAAGAAGAACAAGCCAAAAAGGTTGTTAAGGTAGTTTTTGTCTCGCTGGTCATTCTGGCATTGGCTATGATTATCGGTTTTTCTCTTTTGGGCTAAGAGTGAGTGATTAGTGACTGACAATTAGTGATTAGTACCGTATAGATGAATTGTACTAATCACCGGTTATTAGCTGCTAATCACTGCCAATTAATCGCAAATCACTAAAAAGACGGATGAACAAGCAACTGATTACTATTTTTTCTATCTTCTCAATTACTTGTCTGGGGATGGTTTCTGCCCAGGAGTCTAAATCTTTTCTTCCTGAGGTGAAGAAAGAATCATTAACCTTCAGTTCGGAGGACAATAAGTTTAAACTGACTTTCAATGGCCGTATCCAGGCAGATGGAGCGGTGTTTTTTGGAGAGGATTACCAGCCCATAGGCAATGGTGTCGGATTCCGGCGTGTACGTTTAGGTGCCACTGCTGCATTTGGTAAAAGATTATCCGGTAAAATAGAGATGGATCTGACCGATGGCGGATTTTCGTTAAAAGACTGTTTCATTAAATATGCTTTTCCCAATGGGCTCTACTTTAGGGCAGGTAATTTTAAAGAGAGTTTTGGGATGGCTGCAATGACTTCTTCGGGCGATTTATGGTTTATGGAGAAAGCGAATGTGGTATCGGCATTTGCTCCTGAATATCATATTGGCGTACAGGGAACTTGGGAACATGACCAGTTCCTGGGGGTAGCAGGTGTACATTTCAAGCGAATTGAAGGTAATAAAGAAAAAGATTATTCTGAAAGTAACAACAAAGCCGGAGAAGATGAAGGAATATCGGTGACTGCCCGTGCGGTTTGGCAACCTGTTTCGGCAGATAAAGTGAAAGGCTTTCATCTGGGAATTGCTGCATCTTATCGCACTCCGAAGACTACGGTTGGTTCACTGATGCCAAATACGGTGAGATACAGTACAAGGTCGCTGTCTTATATCAATAAAATCAAGTTTCTGGATACGTCGCCTATTGCCTCGGTCAGTCACGACTGGCTGGCGGGTGCCGAGTTGGCCGGATTCTACAGAGGGTTTCGTTTTCAGGGAGAATACATTATGAACAACACAGTGCGTATGGAAGGATTAGCGACGGAGAAGTTCAATGGTTTCTATGTACAGGCTGCTTATCTGCTGTTTGGCGGACAGCAGCGGTATAGTAAATCACGTGGCGCTTTTTCACAGCCGTCGTTTGGGCGTAGTTGGGGCGACATAGAACTGGCAGCCCGTTTTGACCGTATCGACCTGAACGGAACAGAGGTGATGGGCGGATCGGCCAACGGATGGACGTTTGGGGTGAATTATTATGCTACCCGGAATCTTAAATTTCAGATTAACTATTCGTATGTAGATAATGATAAATATGCCAATGCCTTCGGACAGGCAGCGGTGGGGTATAAATCGAACGGAGAGATTGCTTACAAACCCGAGGAAGTAGACGAATCGTTGGGGAAGGGGGGGAATGCATATGGCATTCTGGGACTCCGTATACAATTGAATTTTTAAATATGCCACAAGAGATAGAACGTAAGTTTCTCGTTAAAGGAGACTATAAATCACAGGCTTTTGCGCAGAGTCGCATTGTTCAAGGCTATATCAGCAGTGCCCGTGGAAGAACGGTCCGGGTACGTATCCGCGATGGGAAAGGTTACCTGACTATTAAAGGAGCCTCCGATGCCTCGGGGTTGAGCCGCTATGAGTGGGAGAAAGAACTGCCGCTTATTGAGGCAGAGGAACTGATGAAACTTTGTGAACCGGGAGTGATCGATAAAACCCGATACCTGGTTCGTAGCGGGGAACACGTATTCGAAATAGATGAATTCTACGGTGAGAATGAAGGACTTGTAGTAGCTGAGGTTGAATTGGGGGCAGAGGATGAAATGTTTGTAAAACCTGACTTTATCGGGGAAGAGGTAACTGGGGATGTTCGCTACTATAATTCCCAGTTAATGAAAAAACCGTATACTACCTGGCCGTAGCTAACAAATAATCCGTATATTTGTTTCTTTAGTTACGGGCTCAAGAATAAAGATATATGGAACAACTGTACAACTACTTGCCGGAAAAGCTGGTGACCTTTATTCTGGTCACCTTGTTTTCACTTTTAATAGGACTCTCGCAACGCAAGATCAGTCTGAAGCGTGAAGGAGAAACCACTCTTTTCGGTACGGACCGCACCTTTACGTTTATTGGAATGTTAGGGTACCTTTTGTATATCCTCGATCCGGAAGAGATGCGGCTCTTTATGGGAGGCGGGTTGATACTCGGTATGCTTCTGGGATTGAACTATTACGTAAAACAAGCCCAGTTTCACGTATTCGGGGTGACGACCATCATCATTGCGCTGATCACTTATTGCATTGCTCCTATTGTTTCTACACAGCCTTCCTGGTTTTATGTCATGGTGATTGTAACCGTTTTATTGTTCACTGAATTGAAGCATACCTTTACGGAGATTGCACAGCGAATGAAAAACGATGAAATGATCACACTTGCCAAATTTTTGGCTATCAGTGGAATTATTCTCCCCATGCTGCCCAATGAGAATATCATTCCGGATATCAACTTGACCCCCTATACCATTTGGCTGGCTACAGTAGTTGTCTCGGGCATTTCTTACCTTTCTTATCTGTTGAAGCGATATGTCTTTCGTGAATCGGGAGTATTGGTTTCCGGTATCATCGGTGGATTGTATAGCAGTACGGCCACTATTTCGGTATTGGCGCGTAAAAGCAGGAATATCCACTCGCAGGAAGCACCCGAATACGTTGCTGCCATGCTGTTGGCTGTGAGTATGATGTTTCTGCGTTTTATGATTTTAATTCTTATTTTCAGTTCCACCATCTTTGCCTCTATCTATCCTTATCTTTTGATTATGGCTGCTGTTGCAGCCGGCGTTGCCTGGTTTATCCACTGCCGGCGGAAACGGACGCCTGGTGCTGATCTTGTGGAAGAAGAGGATGACAGCAGTAACCCTTTGGAGTTCAAAGTAGCACTGATTTTTGCCGGACTATTCGTTATCTTTACTGTGTTGACACATTACACACTGATTTATGCCGGTACCGGAGGATTGAACTTATTATCGTTTGTGTCCGGATTCAGTGATATCACTCCTTTCATCCTGAACTTATTGCAGGGAACCGGGAGTGTGGCGGCCACTGTTGTGATGGCTTGTACCATGCAGGCCATTATCAGCAATATTGTGGTGAATATGTGTTATGCACTTTTCTTTTCGGGTAAACAGAGTAAGTTGCGCTCATGGATATTAGGCGGTTTCGGCTGTGTGATTGCGGCAAATGTTGTCGTACTTTTTTTCTTTTATCTGATTTAATGTGCGTTATCGAACAACTTCTGATAAAAAAGAATAAAAATCGCCCTATTTCACCTTTCTTAACTCCGAGGGTTTCGTAAACGAATATAAAGTCGATATTTTCGTTGCCAATCTGTAACAAATACTATGATTTTGCGTCTGATAGACTATAAACTAAAACATAACTTCACATGAGAAACAAACTACTACTATTATTGCTGTTGATGTTTATAACATCCGGCATGATGTATGCTCAACAGCAGAAACCTCAGCAAACCCAGCAACGTACAGCAGCTCCATCTTATACATTGAAAGGCGTGCTTCTTGACTCGCTGACGCAAGAGGGAGAACCTTATGCTACGATCAAAATCGTGAAAAAGAGTGCTCCCCAAAAAGCCTTGAAAATGGCCGTAACTGACTTGAATGGTAAATTCCAGGAAAAATTGACTGTCGCTCCCGGAAACTATGTCGCTACTTTTTCATCTGTAGGTAAAGTGACATTGGTGAAAGACTTCACCGTAAAGGCAGGAGATAAAGTAATTGACCTCGGACAATTGAATATGGCTGAGGCTACTAACGAACTGAAAGGCATAGAGATCGTTGCCCAGAAACCATTGGTAAAGGTGGATGTGGACAAGATTGAATATAACATTGAGGACGACCCGGACTCAAAGACCAACACAGTGATGGAAATGCTTCGTAAAGTCCCGTTGGTTACAGTGGACGGTGAAGACAACATTAAGGTGAATGGCAGCAGCAGTTTTAAAATCCATGTAAACGGTAAGCCGAATAACATGATGAGCAATAATCCGAAAGATGTGCTCAAAAGTATGCCTGCTAATACAATTAAGCATATCGAGGTAATCACTTCTCCGGGAGCTAAATATGATGCAGAAGGTGTAGGCGGTATCCTGAATATCGTTACTGTAGGCGGTGGCTTTGAAGGGTATACCGCTACTTTCCGTGCCAGTGGCAGTAACCGTGGTGCCGGTGCGGGCGGATATGCCACTATTAAGTCGGGTAAACTGACTCTGACTGGTAACTATAACTACAATTATAATACAACTCCGAAGAGCTACTCAAATAGTTTCCGTGAAAACTTCGACTCGGAAGATCAGAAATATCTGGAATCAAACAGTACTTCCGATTATGACGGTAGTTTCCAGTACGGTAATCTGGAAGCCAGTTACGAAATTGATACATTACGCCTGCTGACTGCTTCTTTCGGTATGTATGGAGGTAGTAATGATAATAACAGTGACGGACTGACTACGATGTGGAATGCAAACAGAGATGTGTTGGCTTATCAATATGGCTCTCTGAGTGATGGAAGCGGTTCGTGGTATTCGATGCGGGGTAATGTCGACTACCAGCGTACGTCTAAAAAGAATAAGGACCGTATGATTACTCTTTCCTACAAGATTAGTACTCAACCCCAGAATTCGGATTACTACACTAAGTATAGAGATATAAAGGATCCTTTTGAATTGGAAATCATTGAGAAGTTCTTATTAAACAACTCTCACTCGGATGGAAAAACGAATACTACTGAACATACTTTCCAGGTGGACTACACCACTCCTATCGGAAAGTTACATACGATAGAAGTAGGTGGCAAATATATTATCCGTAATAATTTAAGTGATAATAAGTTGTTCGAAGCTAAAGGGGCAACCGACGATTATGAATACAACAACGACCGTAGCAGTAAGTACAAGCATATGAACGACATTCTTGCTGCTTATTTAGGATACACTCTTCGTTATAAGGGCTTTTCTTTTAAACCGGGAGTACGTTATGAATATACCGCTCAGGATGTAAAATATTTGGCTGGAGCTATCGGTCCGGAAGCGAATTTCAGCACCAACTATAATGATTTTGTTCCATCTGTTACGATGGGTATTAAGATTGGTAAGACACAGAACTTGCGTGGTGGTTACAACATGCGTATCTGGCGTCCGGGTATCTGGAACTTGAATCCTTATTTTGACGACCGTAACCCGATGTTTATCAGCCAGGGTAATTCGAATCTGGAAAGTGAAAAGAGCCACTCGTTCAATCTGAGCTATAGTATGTTCAGTATGAAGTTCAATGTGAATGTTTCTTTGCGTCACTCATTTGGAAACAATGGTATTGAGCGGGTGAGCCGTCTGATCGGTAAAGGCGGTGAGGACTTCCCCGGAGGACATCATGCCCCCGAAGGTGCATTGTACAGCACGTACGAAAATATCGGTAAGAACCGTAATACAGGTCTGAGCCTTTATGCTAACTGGAATGCTTCTCCCAATACTCGTATCTATCTGAATGGTGATGGCAGCTACGCTGATATTAAGAGTCCGGCCCAAGGATTACATAATTATGGATGGAGCGCTTCTATGTATGGTGGCATTCAGCATACTTTCCCATTGAAAATACGTGCCAGTCTGAATGCCGGAGGAAGTACTCCTTACATTAGCTTGCAAGGTAAGGGATCGGGTTACTATTACTATAGCCTGAGTGTGAACCGTTCATTCATCAAAGACCGTTTTACGGTAAGTGCTTATGTTAGCAATATCTTCGAGAAATATCGTTCGTTCAACAACACTACTATCGGTGAAAACTTCTTGTCTAAGAATAGCAGCCGCTATCCGAGCCGTAGCTTTGGTGTCAGCCTCAGCTATCGTATCGGTGAGTTGAAAGCCAGCGTGAAGAAAGCTGCCCGCAGTATCAATAATGATGATGTGAAAGGTGGCGGTGGCCAGGGTGGTCAAGGCGGTGGTGCTAACTAAGAGTCAGGACTTCTGGTAAAGATAAAAACAGAAAGGTGTAGCTATCCGCAGTGGTAGCTACACCTTTCTGTTTTTGAATGGGGATGTGTCATTATTCACCACAGAGTAACACAGAGTCCCATAGAGCGAACTTGATCTATTGATAACTACTGAATATTTATCTGTGTAAATCAGTGTAATCTGTGGTGAATACGAGTTTCGGCACACCCCATTTCGTCCGGTTGCCGGTTTATAATGAATGATCTGCCGGCACCTCTTTCCCCGACCAGGCTTTCAAGTTGGTCCATTCGGCGGGAGGAGCTGACCAAAAGGCATCGTCAGCAGGTAATCCCAGTGGTAAGAACCCGGTCAGACACAGATAAGTACTTCCCGTATTGATGTAGCTTTCCGACATTCTTATCTGATTACCGGAGAAACCTATTCTTAACCAACCGTTTGCGTCAAAATTGTCGGCTGACCGAAACTGATTTTCAATGACCTTGGTCATTGCACAACGTACTTGGGCGGGAGTAATATGTTCGGGAAGCAGATGTAGTAGGGCAGCTTGTCCTAACGCATGAAATACTCCGGTACGATACACGATAGACCGTCCGATTACCGGATAAGTTCCTTCCGGTGAAATAAACCGTTCCAGCTGTTCGGCATAGCGTTCCAAGCGTTTCTGCTGTACTTTCAGAAATTCAGCTCCCGGCATCCGGTGCTTTTGCATGACGATTAATATGTCAGTTAGCATGGGGTGAATCACAAAGCTGTTGTAATAATCGAGATGGAAGTCAGCCCCGTCACCGTATTGGGCATCTCCCTTATACCAGAGATCCCTGAACTTGCGTACTCCGTAGTTGAGGCGTACCGTGTCGCACTCACCGGTGAATTCTTGCAATGCAGCCTCTACGATAGAGGCAAACAGCAACCAGTTGCTTTCGTTGGGTTTAATGGCACGGCTTCGCTTCAACTCCGTCACTATCCGCTTGCGGGCAGATGCAGAGAGATTACCCCATAACTGTTTGGGGGCGCGTAGCAATCCTTCTGCCAGGAATGCGGCATCTACCAAGGGCTGCGAAGGTTCTCCGAAAATCAGGTAATCGGGTGAGGAGGGGTTAACGGCATTGCTGATTCCTTTTACAGTCAGTTCAATGTATTTCTTGCGTAACTGTCCTTCCGGCGTATCGTCCGCTCCCAATTCCAGCCATGGAGCCATGCCGCAAACTGTACGTCCTACTGCTTCCAGATAAGAGAAACGTTGCCGGTAGGGGGCAAGCGATTGGTATGGCATTCTTTTCTTCAGTGTTTCGTTAGCCAGATTACTGAGTACCGGATCGGCCAGGCGGACAAGTGTCTTTACCCAGACATCCCGGTCGGCAGTTCCTGGCCGGCACTGTGCCCAAAGACAGGGGACTGCCGGCCATCCTCCGGCCAGCAATCCCCATACAATAATTAAGATGATCCGTTTCATTGAAGCGATCCGTCTTCTTTATATTCCACTACCACTACGTCCGTAAGTGGCTTTTTCCCCGGAGTAGTTACACGGATGGTATTTTCTCCTGCCTTCAGTTTGACCCCTTTCCATACAACTGTTGAGTAAGTGTCTGCTTTTTGTTTGCCACAACTGACACCGTTTACAAACAGTTCGGCTTCCGGGGCAGTGGTGAATGCCATGAAAGTCTGCTCCGGTTGGTAGCGAAGCCTGCATCGCTTCTCTGCCAAGTAAATCATCGGCTCCTGTTTGTTCCAGTTTGCTTTATAGAAGTAGTAGGAGTCTTTCTTCACCTTTCGGTCGAAGGTGACGAGACCTTTGTCATTGATACCCGGGCGGTCACCTTCCGTACGATGGGCAGCGCCGAAGTCGAACATGTTCCAAACGAATGTACCCCATACGAACGGACGTTCGGCTATGATTTTCCAATTCTCCATATGATAGTAGGTCTGCCAGTTTTCAGGGTGCCACCATCCCGAAGCGGACGGTTGCCTGAGCGAGTCCTGCTGGTGGTAGACACTGGCTCCTGCCCCGTATTCACTGATGCCGATACGTATTTCGGGATATTTCTCGTGTGTACGGTCCAGAAAGGTTGCCAATGTTTTCGGAGTACTTCCATACCAACCGTCGTAACGGTTCCAGGCAATGTTATCGGTAATGAAGTTCAAATCACCGTTCTGGTTGCTGGCGGAAGTTGTCGGACGGGTAGGGTCTTCCTGTTTCGCCAGTACATTCAGTTCTTTGATATACTCTACAGGATTGTCCCCGACTTCCTTCAGTTCATTGAACAGGCCCCAGAAGCAGATAGAGGGATGATTGTAGTGCTGGCGAATCAGTTCGATGAGTTGCTGTTTGCCATTCTCACGGAAGGAAAGCTGGTTGACAAAACCTTTATCCGCATATCCTCCGGGACCGACAAACGGAATCTCAGCCCAAGTGACGATACCGTGCCGGTCCATCAAATCGTACATATAAGTTGCCTGCGGATAGTGTGCCAGGCGGATGGCGTTGACTCCCATCTCGCGCATCAGTGCCACATCTTCTTCATGATGCTGGGGACGGAGTGCGTTACCCACTTCGGCACGATCCTGATGGCGGCATACCCCATGAAGTGGTAAATGCTTGCCATTCAGGAAGAATCCTTGAGCCGGATCGGTATGATAATAGCGTAGACCTAATGGCTGTGTTACACTGTCGATCTGTTTACCGTTCTTGTGGAGGCTGACAGTGACCTGATACATAAACGGGTCTTCACAACCATTCCAAAGACGTGGTTTTTGAATCAGTAAAGGAAGCTGTTCCTGAATATCGGTCCCCTGTTTCAGCGATATGCTCCGGTTTTCTTTGCAAATCACTTTAGAGCCGTCCGTCACTTGGATCCGAAGTTCGGCCGCTCCATCGGTTGCCCGGTTGGACAGGTTCACTTTGGCACATACTTTTGCTTCTTGGGCGCTGACGGCTTCCTGCACCAGATAAACTCCCGGTGAAGCATAATCCAGAGGCGAGATGCAAGTCTCGTCCGTAATCAGCAGATGTACATCCCTGTAGATTCCCCCGTAAAAATTGAAGTCGCCTACGAGTGGCATTATGTCCAGTTGCTCACCGTTATTGGCACGTACCAGAATGGAGTTCTTTTCTCCGTATTTCACTAAGTCTGTGATTTCGAATATAAAGGCTCCGTATCCGCCCCGGTGTTCGCCAATGTGTTTGCGGTTGATGAACACGTTGGCTACACTGTTCACACCTTCAAAGCGAAGAAACAGGCGCTTGCCTTTCCATTCGGGACGAACATATAGAGCTTTTTCATAGTTCCCGATACCCCGTTTGTAGTCTGTTTTGCCGGCAAGCGCATCTTGTGCATTCCAGGTGTGCGGCAGGTCTACCCTGCGGGTGTCTCCCTGTACCTGATGCGAGAAACGGAAATTCCAGTTATTGTTGAGTAGAATATCCTGACGCTGGGCGTGAAGGGAGAGAGAGAAGAGAAGTAGGAGAAGAAAGGGGATTAAATCTTTTCCTCGGCCCCTCCGCCATAAGGAGGGAAAATAGTTACATTTCTGCTGTTTCATATGTTCTTGATTATGTATTGATTAATGATGTTATTATTGAGATCATCTGTATTTCCCTATCCGTTTTGTAATACGTCCGCTTTCTCCGGTCCGCCCGGTTCGGGAGTTTCTTGTGGGTGAATCACATCGAAATAATAGATGCCTTGTTCCTTCAGATAGTCCAGGAAGGACGGCAACCGCATGCAGAAACGGCTCCAGTCTTTTGCGCCGGGTGAAGTCCATGCCGATTCTGCCAAGGCTATCAAACGCGGGAAGGTCATGAAATCCAGTCGTTTGGCATCCGCGATCCGTTCGGTCCAGAGTGTGAACTGCATACCCAGTATCTGATTTTCGTATCCTTTAAAGAGATGACTGACCGGTTCGGGAAAAGCGTAGACATCTTGCAACGGATTGAATCCATCCCAATAGCGTCCCACTTTATGTGAGGCATCCTGTACGAAATCGCCATACAGCGGACGGCGCGGAGTCAGCACTACCTGATAGCCCTGTTCAAGTGCTTTCAGCAACTGGTACTTGCGGTCGTGACGCCACCACATCACCAGTGCTTTCGAGGGGGAGATACCGGCATCCACTATTTCGTCCCAACCGATCATCTTCTTGCCTTTGGCTGCTACCAGATCGGCGGCACGGCGGATGAAGTAATGCTCCAGTCCGGTTTCATTGACCAGCCCTTTTTCCTTTATGAAGTTCTGGATATCCGGATCTGTGAACCAGTTCTGGTTACCATAGTGCACTTCGTCACCTCCGATATGGATATAGGGAGCCGGAAAGAGGGCGGTTATTTCATCGAGCACATCGCTGATAAAACGATAAGTTTCTTCTTTGCAAGGATGGAATGTGAAATGCTTCCAGCGTCCTTCACCTCCCCCCGATACCTCCGGATAGGCACGGCAGACTGCCGTGGCATGTCCCGGCATATCGAACTCCGGAATCACCATAATCTGGCGTTCGGCTGCATAGGCCACGATCTCCCGGATGTCGTCCTGTGTATAGAACTGCGGAGCTGCTTTGGCATCATGCCAATTACCGACGGCTCCTATCTCCGTCAGCTTAGGATATTTCTTGATTTCAATGCGCCATCCCGGTTCGTCTGTCAGATGCCAGTGGAATACATTGAGATGAAGCCTCGCCATCAGGTCGAGGTATTGTTTTACTTTCTCTTTGCCGAAGAAGTGGCGGCTTTCATCGAGCATAAATCCGCGCCATGCGTAGCGTGGCGAACTGTAAATCCGGCAACAGCGGATTTTGCCCCGTCCGTGCTGTGCCAGTTGTCTGATGGCCTGGCCGGCATAAAATGCGCCTTTCTCAGAAGTGGCATCAATGAAGATAGAATCCGGCGTAATTTCCAGTTGATATGCTTCATCCGAATATGCTGTACTGATGGCAGGCAGAGACTTAGAGATAGTAGTTCGTACACACTCAGCCGAAACTTCGTCATAAGAGAATGTACCCTTATGTGTCTCTATCGCAGAAGGAGCGGGGAATAGCTTTTGTGCTTGTAAGCCTTGAAAAGCAAATAGAGCAAGAAGAAGAAACTTTATTCTCCCTCTTGCTGTATTATGAATGAATAATGGTCTGTTGGTTCGTTTCATCCTATGTCTTTAACTTGTTAGCATTCTTTTTTACTTAAATACTTCCATTATGGGCCTTCCGATCCATACTTGTGGCTGTTTCAGTTTGAAAATGGCAGACACGGTAGCGGCTACGTCAAACTGCATCATGCTGGCCTGAATCTCATGCCCTTTCCTGATATTTTTCCCCGAGATGATGAACGGAGTCTCCATCTCCAGCATTGTCTTTCCTCCGTGCCCTTTATTGATTCCGCCATGGTCGGATGTTACTATAAAAATCGTTTCATCCAGCATTCCGGCTTCTTTCACCGCGTTAATCACTTTGCCGATGTATCCGTCTATTTCTTCAAGCTTCTGGTAATAAGCCGGTGTGTCATGTCCTTCCTTATGTCCTACATGATCCGGATTATCCCAAGCGATAAGTGTCAAAGCCGGCTTTTTCTCTTTAATATACTTCACGGCTGTTTCGCATAGTTCCGTAGGATGTTTTTCGTAGTTAATCCCTTGGTTGTATTTGTTTACTGCCAGCGTATCTACCAGGTATTTGATGCCGATCCATTCGTAGAGAGTGCCAATTTCAGCTTTCGGGTCAGCTTCGCGGAGCAATTGGAATACAGTTGGAAAAATGCCATCTTTACTTAATTCTTTCGAAGGAAGATCCGGAGTGCTTGAATTCCAAGTCGTGTATCCGTGTAGCTCCGGGCCTGCTCCCATGAACATAGATGCCCAGTTCACTGCACTGGACGAAGGGAGTACAGAGCGTTTGGTCAGTGTATAAGAACCATCATTCATTAATTGTTTGATATGGGGAATATTAGCTTTCTCTACACTGTAGGAACCCCAGCCGTCCAACCCAATCAAAACTACATGTTTGGCTTTCCACTTGCTGCCGGCATGGCAATTGGGAACTATCGTTAATAAACAGATAATTAAACAGGCTAATTTAAACACTTGTGTTTTCATGATACTTTTTTATAATAAAATTATTTATCTAAATCTTTTCTACGCTTCAAGGCTTCCAGAAAGTAGTAGTCTGCATAGTTCAGAGGTACGTCGATTTCACTATTGTGCGGAATACTGCCTACGCTATGCATCAGGATAAAATTGCCGTTAGTGCCCAATGTGGCCCGATAGTCAGGTGAGGCGAGACTATGCATGATGCGGTCTGCATATTCCCTGTAGGAAGCGGCATCGGGGACGTCATATGTGCTGATCTCGTACAGGGCAGAAGCGATGCAGGATGCGGAAGAGGCGTCCCGGGGTTCATCAGGTATATTGGGTGCGTCCATGTCCCAATAAGGTATCAGGTCTTCGGGCATGTGCGGATCATTTTTCATTCTATTGAATGTTTTCAGTGCCTGATCCAGATATTTGCGGTCTTTCGTTTCACGATAGCAAATAGTGAAGCCGTAGATGGCCCATGCTTGTCCACGTGACCAAACCGATTCATCAGCATATCCTTGTGCTGTTTGTTTATGGCGTACGGAGCCGTCCGAAATATTGTAGTCCACTACGTGATAGCAACTTCCATCAGGACGGAAATGCTCGGAAAGAGTACGGTCGGCATGTGCTACGGCTACTTTATGGAAAATGGAATCACCGGATAGTTTGGTTGCTTCGAACAGAAGTTCCAGGTTCATCATGTTGTCAATGATAACCGGACATTCCCAGCCTCTTTCACTTTGCCAGCTATTACCCTTTACATCCCAGCTTTGAATGACTCCGGCATTGGGGCGGAAACGCGTACAAAGTGATTTGGCTGCCTGTACCATTACGTCTTTATATGCAGCTGTATCGGGAGCGAGCCTCAGGCCGTTACCAAAACTGCAATTAATGATGAATCCTATATCGTGATGCCAAGTCAGGTGCTCGGCCGGGCGGATGGCTTCAGTATATTTTCTGGCCAGTGGGAGGTAGCTGGTGTCACCTGTCAGTTCGTACATATACCAGATGCTACCGGGAAAAAATCCACTGCGCCAATCGGCATATCCGCAGTAATATACAGATCCATCTCTATTGAGAGTTACAGGATTGAGACATTTTCCGCTGGCCTCGATGGTGTCGATGGCCAAACCGAGTTGTGCTTTGGCAAATTCTACATTTTCTGTTATAAAAGACGGTACTGTGGGTTTGTGGCTTGAGCAAGCCACACATATCATTGCGCAGGCTGCTCCCAATAAGGGTTTTAAGTTCATGTTTTATTGTTTTTTTATGGTAAAAGAATAATTTCCTGTTTTATGAATGTTTGTTGCTGTGAGTGTAATGCGACAAATCGATTTACCCCATACATTGGATAGCCGGGGATCTGTTAGTGGGATTATTTCTGTTTTCACATCGAACAGTTGTTTATCATATTCTATGACGGCTTTCTTTCCTTTTACTTCCAATTGAATTTTTCCCGATATTTCCGTACACACCTGCCCCCATGTCATGAAATTGATTTGATTGGGCTGTTTGGCTGTCTTCAGACGGAAAGAATCTGAAATCCGTAATTGTCCTTTCTGAAGTGAATAGGAACGTATCCATGATTCCACTTCTGCTTCGGCCGGATAGGCTGTCGCTATATTGGCTGTGAATGTGTTTTTCCTTTTGTCAGCTTGTACTTGTGTTGCTTTATATGTTGCTCCGTATTTCTGGGGGACGCCATTAATCAGGGGGAGATTGTGATAATTGCTCTGCATGGTCCAAATGGCGTAGCGATCCTTGCTGAATGTCTGGCGTGTATAAGTCCCTACTCCGGCATCAATAAGAAAAGGAGTTTGGTCTATCCAGAATGAGAAGGTACCTGCGTCATTATGATTATGGCTTTCGTCGTTATATCCTCCTTTAGCGGCCAGGAAGTTTCCTTTATTGTCAGTTATATAGCAGAATTCGGTTTCCGGATACCAGGAGAATGGGGGAGTCAGATGTGCCGCTTGAGTTTCTTTTAGTTCGTTCGCAATTTTTATAGCAGCAAGCGTACGGTATATATCGCGTCCGGAAGGAAGCTTATTGGTGTTAATCATAGCAGCGAATCCTTTCATTTCGTTACTGTTTACAGCCTTGCCATACCGGAATATCAAGGGAGCGTCTCCACTGCTTTTCGCCGAGGCATCAGCGAAATTAACCACCCATCCTTTGCCCACGTATGAACGTGATATATATTCGCCCATATTCTTTATCATGGGATTATCGAAGATGGAGACAGTTCCTCCGGTAACGGCTGACAGTAATTCCAGATAATCAAACATTTTTCCTGCGGCATGTCCCCAGTAGGAGGGACCTTCCTCACATGCACCGTCGGTATGGGTATAGTTGATGAATTTATCTACCGAAACCATACTGCGGTATACTGCCTTCGCTAACATTTCTTTATCATTTTCAAGCAGCATAAAACACATTAAGGCGTTGCTGTTACACCAAGGATTCCAGTTGTTGACCATCATTCCCGGTTTATAGTCCACTGCCATCCACCAGAAGTGATCGTTATTCATGTAAGGATCCAGTATACGCTGTTGGAGCGTATGCCGTAAACGTTCGGATATGGCAGGATTGAGTTTGTCAAATTCTTGATGCATGTAATAATAGGTCCATGCGAGTAAAGAGCCCAGGTCACCTGCTGTCAGGTCTATGATGTTTTCTTTAAAATCGGGTAGTGAGCGGTGAGACTGTTGTGCATTCAAATGGGCGGCCAATGCCCAGGAAGTCATCTCGCAGGAATGATATGCACCGTTGATCAGCTGATCGATAAATCGTCCTTTTCCTTCTGCGAGTTCAGCGAGTAGCAGGTCGGCTATGGCATTGTTATTGTTGGCGAAAGGAGTTTCCATAACGCTACGGTTGCCGCTGCGTTCAAATTCCATATAATCAGTAGCTTTCACAACCTGCCATTGATAATTCAGCTGCTTTTCTCCGCGAAGGATACATTCATTCTTGAAAGAGCCTAAAAAAGTGTCCCATCCGGTTCGGTCGGTATAAGCAGGATAAGTGACCCATTGTTGATTTAATATAAGCACTTCCTGCAAACTGCTTACGCTGGCTTGTTTTTGAAGATAGTTCCGTTCTGTATAGCTGAGGGCTCTTACAGTACAGCATAGCAAGAGAGTGAATATTAATAATTTCTTCATCGTAATAAAATTAAGATTTTAACGTAGGCAAAGTAACAAAATTTATTGCTATTTCATCTTACTAAATGGTTCTTAATGCTATATAAATTTTCTATTTTAGTTGGATATTTGAGGGAATCAATCCTCAAAAGAGGAAAAGTCGATAAGAGAGTTTATTTAGAACTTTCTTTTCAGATGGAATAGAGGGCGTGTGTCGAAACTCACCACAGAAGACACTGAGTAACACAGAGTGAATTTTAAGTCATTGATTATCTATGTTGATAATCTGTGATAATCCGTGTAATCTGTGGCGAAAAGAGTTTTGACACACCCCTTTGGTTTATAAGAATCAGTAGCTTAAACGTATTTGTTTAATTCCAGCCCGAGTTCTGAGTCAGTGATTTATTCATATCAGTTTCATGTTTTGGGATTGGCCATACATAATATTGGTCTCCTCCCCATGTATAAGGATAGGTGACAGTACCCCATACATCTTTCATCCCGGCTGTACCATCAGCATTATTAAACTTACTTTCTTTCCATGTTTTCCAACGGAGTTCTTCGTAAAAGTCAACCCCTTCACCTGCTGTTTCCCAGCGGAATTCATTCTGGATGCGAATGCGCATATCTTCCTGTCCCTGAACCATAGTGGCAGTATTGCTGTTCAACAGTGCAACACCGGCACGTTGGCGTACTTTATTCAACCATTCGATGGCCTCGTCGGTTTTACCCTGCTCATTCAATGCTTCAGCCAATCCTATGACGACAGTTGCGTAGCGGATAATTGGCAGGTCAATCGGAGATTGTTCGCGATTGGTCATTTCACTTGAACCTTCGGCAACAAATTTGCGGAACAAATAGTATAAATGGCTCTGGGTGTCAGTGCGTAAGTCATAAGGATAATCGGTGTCGGCACCATAATAGGGCCAGCGTGAAGTGAAGGTGTGGTCTACGCTGTTTCCGGAACCATCATATGTAGCATATGGAGTGATGACAGTCTGGGCTAAACGAGGATCTCGGCTGTCATAAGCAGCTTTAATACGGGCCTCGTTTCCTGCCGGCAGATAGAATGCTTTTGCCTTGTCACTCAGCTTTTCCAGACGTCCGTCTACTTTTGCTTTTATTTTTTTTACCATATCGTCTAATGCCTCTTCCGTACCGTCAAAGCCGATTTCGCGATACTGTGCTTTTACTGTTGCCGGATCAGTATTACGCAGGAAGAATACTTCACGGTCTTTAATATCTAAGCTTGAGAACCCCGGAATGTATTCATCCCAGTTAAATTTACTGCCGTCTATATTTTCGTAGGTTTCTACAAAATCCACACTGGCCAACATGGTGTTCCAGCAAGAACCAAATGTAGTACGGCCGCCATAGCGGAAGCTCATGGAATTTCCGTAAGTGCTGCCATTGTTATCGATACACTGCAAAGAGAAGATAGCTTCATCACTCTGTTCATTAGCTTCCTTGAAGAGTTGCTTGTAACCATCTTGAAATAATGAATGTCCCAATTCACCCACTTTACGGAAATCTGCTTCCGCTTTACTCCATTCTTTGGTCCACAGATAGATTTTGCCACGCAATGCATAAGCCACTGATTTGGTGACATGACCCCATTCTGCTTTACCGGCAGCGATACGGTCGGGGAAATTCGGATCATTTATTGCGTCGGTTAAATCTTGTATGCAGAAATTCCATATATTCTCTTCGCTTTCACGTGGTTTGTCTGCTTGATCAAGTTCCATAGGCGTATCATAATAAGGAACACCCCTGAAGACTGCATTCAGCTTGTAATAATAAAACGCACGCAATACTTTTGCTTCGGATAATAATTTACCTTTTACGCTTTCACTTATCGGTGCGTCGGGTAGATGTACAATGGCATCATTGGCACGATAGATACCTGCATAATGTTGTTTCCAATAGTCTGAGAATATTCCGGAACCGATAGAAGCTGTACCGGCCAGCAGTGGATAATCGTTGTCGCGGCAGGTTGCACCCACGCTGAATGCCTCCATTAGATAAGCCTCTTTTGCCACATACCCTTCGCGCAGGGTGGCGTAGATAGAGGCTACTCCCATAGTACAAAAGTTTTCATTACTCCACATACTGCCCGATGATGCTTTATCATATGGCTTTGTATCCAGTAAATCTCCCTGGCAACTGCTTATAGCAATTGCTGTGGCTGTTAATATGAATAATTTATTTAATAGTTTCATAAGATTTCAAGATTTATTTAGAATGTTATATTGGCACCTATTGCAATTGTTCTAAACGGAGAATAGCCCATACCGGTAGCAGATTCCGGGTCTTGGCCTTCAAATCCGGTAATTGTCAGCAGATTTTCAGCTGAAACGTAAACACGTGCATTCTGCATAGCGATTTTTGAAACCCAGTTTTTCGGTAGAGTATAACCTAAAGACAGGTTCTTCAATTTGATATAATCACCTTTGTATAGCCATAAAGTTGTATTTCCATGACGATTTTGTACATAGCCGTCTATATAAGCCATACGCGGATATTTCGCATTGATGTTGGTACGTGGATCATCCGGATTTTCGGGATTGTAGAAATAATGGTTTTCGGCAATCCGTTGTGCGATGGTGCTACCCCATTCTGTAGATGCGGCATTATAGCCAGTGGTTGCTCCCCAGTATATGCTGAATCCGGCAGCTCCCGCCCATACCATAGAGAGGTCGAATCCTTTCCATGCGGCAGAGGCCTGAAAACCGAAATTGTATTTGGGCTTATTGGATGTTTTTTGGAAAGTATAGTCGTTATCGTCACCATATACTCCATTATTATTGGAGTCGGCATAGATGTAATCACCATACCAGATCTTGTTTTTGGCAACCGTCTTGCCTGGTTGAAATTCATATCCGGCTGCGATCATGTCTTTTACCCATGTCATATCTTTTTCTGTACGGATCATACCGGTCTTAGGTCCTCCTTGAGGATTTACGCTGCCATCCGCATTGTAGTAAGAGCCATTGCCATGATAAACGTTCCGTAAATAGTATTCATTCATCATGCGGCCTTCAACAATGGGGGTTGTGCCACCACTGGACACTTTACCGATATTATCTTCCCATTTACCTCCGGTCAGTTTGTTACTCGGATCTTCTACCCATGTTCTTTCATAAGAGCCGTTATAGGCATCTATATTGCTTTTGTTGTATGAGAAGTTGCCGTTAATGGAGTAGCTTACCCCTCCTATGTTATCACGCCATCCCAGTGATAACTCAACTCCCTTATTGCTCACTTTGGCGAGGTTCTGACGGGGGGCAGTCATTGTTCCGAATACATAAGGAATAGTTGGGCGGTATAAGATACCGTCGGTTTTCTTCTGATACAGGTCGGCACTTATGCTCAGACGGTCCTTTAATAAATTAACATCAACACCAAAGTTGACAGAGGTGGTAGATTCCCATTGCAGTAAGCTATTGGCGATGGCACCCATATACAGTGCAGAATTTAAGGCATTTCCAAATACTGCGTTGGTGGTACTGTATACCGACATGTATTCGTAGTTACCAATTTCAGAGTTACCTAATTTACCCCAAGATGCACGGATTTTCAGGTTATCCAGCCAGGCACGGGTATTTTCCATGAAGCTTTCTTCTGAGATGCGCCATGCACCTGATAAGGAAGGGAAGAATCCCCAACGATGATCTTTATGGAAGCGTGAGGATCCGTCATAACGGAAATTCGCCTCAAATAAATACCGGGAATTATATGCATAGTTCACGCGTCCGAATACAGAACGTGTGGCATAATCCTGGGTTGCACCTTTGGTACTTGTCATTTCGGTTGCTTCATCAAACTGGTTCAGTGATTCGTCGATCAAGCCTTTCTTTGCGGCATCTACAGTATAGTAATTCTTGTAGAATTCCTGATAACCTAACAATGCGGATACATCGTGTTTCTGAGCAAATGTGTGATGGTAGTTTAACAGGTTTTCCAATGTATAAGAATAATTGGATTCATAACCGAAACTTGTGCTTAATTGAGAAGGAGGAGTGATACCATCGACAATTACCCCGTCACTGAAACGTGTCTGATAAGCGGGTACTCCCCATTGGCGGGTTTCGTAGATGTAACGGTTGTAATTGAAGTTGAAATCCCAACTTAGATCTTTAAAGAACTTGACCTTACTAAACAGGGTCGTGTTGAAACGGTTGTAGCGTTTGAAGCCATCATTCCGTGCCAGTTTATATAGTGGGTTATTGGCTGTTGCACGTTCGTCCGGACATTCCGGGTAGCCGAAACTTCCGTTCCATTCGGGATAAGTACCGGCTGTAGATTGTCGGAGGAAAGTATTGGCATTGCTAAAGTCACCCACCTCACGGTCCATTTGTGAGGCATAAGTGCGCGTACCTAAAGTCAACCATTGAGTTGGGTTGGCTTCAATATTGGCACGTACAGAGTAGGTTTTGTTGGCTGTATTGTCTACAATACCTTCATTATCCTGATAACGGGCTGACAATAAGAAACGAATTTTGTTGGATCCTCCTGAAACTGAAAGATTATGTTCGTGTATCATACCTCCTGAGTATAGCTCTTTCAGCCAGTTGGTATTTGGGTATGCGATGTAATTAGGAACACCGTTTTCGTTTACTCCATTGGGATCTTTTGATTTCTCTCTCCACAAATCGATATACTTTTGGTCAAAAAGAGTTCCGGAGCCAACATTTTCGCAAGATTCGTTCATTAATTCCATATAATCCGCATAGTTGCTCATAGTTTCTATCATGCGTGTCGGGCTGTTGAAAGAGACGCGTCCACTATAGTTTACCTGTATCTTGTCGCGATCGCCGCTTTTTGTTGTGACTAAGATGACTCCGTTGGCAGCACGGGCACCATAAATAGCACAAGAAGCTGCATCTTTTAGAATAGAGATATTTTCTATGTCCTGAGGGTTAATGGCATTCAATGAACCTTCCATGCCATCGATGATAATCAAAGGTGAGGCATTATTCATTGTACCGTTACCGCGTACCCGTAGGGTTGTGTTATCCTCTCCCGGCATTGCCGAGCCTGAGCTGGCTTGAAGTCCTGGACTTAGACCGGCTAATGCCGAAGATACTGTCGTAATGGGGCGTGATTTAGTTTGTTCTTCAAAATCAACGGAAGATACGGCACCTGTTAAATTTGCTTTCTTCTGTGTGCCATACCCTACCACTACTACCTCGTCGAGTGTTTTGCTGTCTTCTTCCAGTTGGATGTTGAAAGACACCTGGTTGCCACTTACTTTGACTTCTTTATTGAGATAGCCGATGTAAGAGATTTGCAGTGTTGCGTTGGACGGTACTTCGAGACTAAACTCTCCGTTCAGGTTTGTGATGACGCCAATAGTTTTATTACCTTTTACAATGACGTTAGCTCCGATAATCGGTTCTCCATTTGCATCTTTGACAATACCTTTAATCGTTCTGTGCTGTTGGGGGACTGCTGTGATCGCATCTCCGTTTTCAACTGTTTCTTGTGAAGAAACAGCCCAGGCACTACCGCTTAAAAGCATTATTAACGATGTACTTACAAGTACCCTTTTAGAAGATAAGGGTAGCAAATGTAATTTGCTTTTTCTCATAATACTTTAGATTGAGTTAATAAAAGTGTTAAATACATCGCAAAACTACGGTAACTGATCTGATCCGATGTGATACTTTTATTCTCAATAGGGGCACTAATTATTCAGAGCCTATTTGGAAGCTGTCCTAATCTGTGTTTTCCATATGGTTTTATGTACAAAATTTTGTGATAAAATGCTAAATTGAATAGGAATTTTGGGCATAATTTGTTCTTTTTCATGATCCGTATACTATTAAACTTTACAAAAAACAAATGAAAGAATCGGACTATGTCGTGAAGCAGACCTCTCTATGCTATTTTTGTTCGCAGTATAGGCACTAATTGTTCTTAACTCAGTAGAAGTTCCAGAAGAACTTTGGCGATGTCGCTGGAGAAAGAACGTATTGAAAAGGAACATATTGAAGAAATGAATCAAGCTAAATTACGATTCTTTACCAACGTGAGCCATGAGTTCCGTACTCCTTTAACTCTCATTATAAGTCAGGTAGAACTTATGTTACAGAAGAATACAATACCTCCATCTTTGCACAACAGTATTTTCAGGATAAGGAAGCATGCCCAACAAATGAAACTCCTAATCTCAGAATTACTTGACTTCCGGAAATTCGATCAAAACTATATCCAATTAAAACTATCGGAACAAAGTCTGAATACATTTTTGGAGGAGGTCTATCTGTCTTTCTCAGCTTATGCCTCTCAGAAGTCTATTTCTTATCATCTGAAGCTACTGGAGCAGGATGTATTTATTTGGATAGATGACTGGCAAATGAGAAAGGTTCTGTTTAATTTGCTTTCGAATGCTTTTAAACATGTTCCGGATAAAGGAAAAATAAATATATTGACCTCTACTACGCCGGATCAGGTAATTATTGCGGTTAAAGATTCCGGAAATGGCATTAGTAAAGAAGAACAGGAGCGGATATTCGACCGTTTTTATCAGGCGGACAATCGGAATAAAGCGATTCATGTTGGCACTGGTATCGGACTCGCATTAACGAAAAGTATTATTCAGCTACATCATGGTACAATTGAGGTAGAAAGTGAGTTAAATGAAGGAAGTTGTTTTATTGTGAAGTTACCTAAAACTCGTGCTTGTTTTGAAAAGGATACTGAAGTCGTTTTTCTGGAATCTCCAGAAAAAGAGCCTATGATACAAGAGAGTACCATACCGGATGAGAACTTTATGGAAAAGGATGATTCTATGTTCGAAACTCCCTTGATAGATGGGCGGGAAGGGAAACGGAAAGTTCTGTTGGTAGAAGATAATGTGGAACTTCTGCATGTACTTAAAGAAATATTTTCATCACTTTATCAGGTGGTGACGGCAGCTAATGGCGAGGAGGGATTAAAACAGGCTTTTGCAGAAGTTCCCGATTTGATAGTGAGTGATGTTATGATGCCGGTAATGACAGGAACGGAGATGTGCCTGAAAATAAAGAATAACATAAACCTGTGTCACATTCCGATTGTGTTGTTGACTGCACTTGACACTGTAGACCAAAATATTGAAGGACTACGTCGTGGGGCAGACGACTATATCACCAAGCCATTCAATGCAAAAATCTTAATAACCCGTTGCAATAATTTGATCCGTAACCGCTTGTTGATGCAAAGCCGTTTTGCTAAAGATCAGATTTCGGAAGTCGATCTGTTGGCTGCTAATCCGATAGATAAAAGTTTCTTGGATAGAGTAATCAAAGTGGTAGATAAGTATCTTGATAATGAGGACTTTGATATTGGTATATTATGTCAGGAACTTGGAATGGGGCGGACGTTGTTGCACACAAAATTCAAAGCATTGACAGGAATGACACCCAATGAATTTATTCTAAATCACCGATTGAAAAAAGCATCGCTGATGTTGAAGAACGAACCTTATTTGCAGGTAGCAGAAATATCCGATAGGTTAGGTTTCGGTTCTCCGCGCTATTTCAGTCGTTGTTTTAAAAACCAATATAACGTTACTCCGATGGAATATCGCAAAGGAGCTAAACAGGAAAATCTTAAATGACCTAAGTTGGATACCGGATAAGGAGAATAACATCTGAAAGTAAATTTACGCTCGTAAAGAAACTATTTAATCAATATGGACTCATGGTCTATTTAAATAGCCGGATTAAAAAGAATCTGATGATAGGTGAGAGAAGAGGGATTTTGCCGTAATATCGCCAAAGTTCTTCTGGAACTTTTTTCGCGCCATATAAAGTAGGTCACTGAAATGCTGATGGTGATGTAACTGAGCCATGCCCACCAAGTAAGATACCAGGGAGTGCTGATATGTATCTGTAATAAGATTTCTTGTGCTTTGCGCATTTTCAGCGAGTTGCCTTTTTGGCGTACGTGTAGCACGTAGTCTCCAGGATCAAGGTTGGTGTATTTCAGGCTTGTTTGTGAGGTGAGTGACCATTGCTTGTCAAAACCTTCTAACTGATACTCATACCAAGTATTATTCAGTATATCCACATAGTTGGAAGAAGCAAACTCAATAGTCAGGTTATTTTGAGCGGCATTTAGATTTACTTCCCGGACAAAAGGGAGCCCTTCTGTCAGTATACGACTTTTGTCATCCGGACTTATCCGTGCGTTGTTGACGGATAAACTTGAAAAATAGAGTTTAGGTTTGGGATATTCTTTGTTCAGGTCTTTCTCCAGAAAAGAACTAAGCCCTCCTGTACCTCCGATAAATATTGTATGGTCACTACACATCCATACACCACAACCATTAATGATGGATGAGAGGGACAGTCCGTTATCCAGTTCAATGGAACGGAATGATTCGGTGGTTGGATTAAATAGTGTGATACCCCGATCACTTGTGATAAGTATGTTATCTGTCGAAGTCTGTAGAAGATTATAGCAATAATTGCTAAGTAGTTGGTTCTGTTCGGGAGTATAGTTGATGCAGGTCTGAGTTTGTTCGTTATAGCAAAAAAGTCCTGAACCTAAAGTGGCGATATAAAGATATTGATTGTTACCTTTCAAAATCTTGCTGATGCCGAACTGTCCAATGGATGCAGGCAGGCTGAATGATTTAACTTCTTCGGGATGTTTCAGGTTTATACTATATAAGTTAGTACCTGCCGACAACCAGAGAAAGCCTTTGGGGTCAATGGTGAAAGTTTGATAGTAATATCCGTCATAAAGCAAGCGGAATTCATTCGTATCGGGATTCATGGAGAAAACTCCGTTGCGTGCGGAAACGATTAGCTGGTCGTTATAGAAAGATACTTGGAAAATAACATCATTGGGCTCTTTTTTGCCTTTCGTGGAGTAATTGAGGTAGTTGTAAAAACGTCCTGTTTTGCGGTCGAGCCGGGAAAGACCTCCCATATGCGTACCTATATATAAACAGTCTCTTTTAGGGTCGTAACAAATACTCTTCAGATTGTTGTGGGGCAGAGAGTTGGGTCCTCCGGCAGTGTAAGTCCTGAAATGCCCCGCTTGGCGGTCTAAACATGCCAATCCGCCACCATCGGTGCATATCCATAGGTGATGATCTTTGTCCTCGGTCATGGCCCCGGCGAACGGGTAGTTGAGACAGTCACTGCGATCGGGATTATAAGTGTAGTAATTGAATGTGTTGTTATCCGGGTTGAAGTAGTTGACTCCTCCATAATAACTACCTATCCAGATAGTGCCTTGTACATCTTGATAGAGCGAAAATATAGAAGAATGGCTGAGTCCTCCCGGGCGTTGTTCTTGCTTGATGAGGCTGTAGGTTTGGGTGTGTGGATCATATTTTTGTAAACCGTCGAAGGTTCCGAACCAGATGTTCCCTTGCTGATCTTCAACAAATTCACGTATTTGTTCACTGGAAATGCCTTTGGGGGATGAGGGGTCATAAGGAATACGGCTAATTTGTCCGTTTCGGTTGATATGGTATAGCCCTTGTGTACGGCAACCTACCCAAAGTTCCTGACTGGAACTTTGGAAAATACGGTAAACATCTACTTTGGGGATCAGGCATTGAACCGCTCCTTTATTTTCTGTCGTATATAGGCCTTCTTTGGCACCGATATAAAATCTGTTGCCATCTGTCATCAGATAGTTGATGGATGGTATACCTGTTTTTTGCTGAAAATCTAATTGATTGTTTTGGGGATTGTATCGGAAAATAGAGTCGTGCCCGGCACACCATATCTCACCGGCATGAGATGTTAAAGCATAGACAGAGCCTTGACGCAGACGTTCGAAAGTCTCTTTACGAATATCGTATTTCAATAAAGCACGATCAACAATTAAAAACACATCTCCGTTTTGACTTCCAGTAATGGCGCTCACCTCATTCCCTATCAGAACTTTCTGATCCGGTTGATTCCCGTTCTGGATCCATGCTTTATAAACCGTCATCCTATCACTATTGTAGATGTTGACCCCTTCACGTGTACCAAACCACATTCTACCCAGTTTATCTTGATAGATAGCCATAACAGACGATTGCGAAAGACCTTCTTCTCTACCTATGTGTTTAAAATATCCGGCGTATGATAATTGAACGATGAAAATGCCGATAAAAGAAAAGGCTAATTTGTGTTTATTCATAGTTATTCCGTATTTATAAACGCAAATATATAAATAACAGATAGATTTAGTATACCAACTCTATGAAAAAAGTATATAAACAGAAATAAACCTCCCTACCATTCAACAGATAGGGAGGCTTGTGGGGGAAATCGTAGGTTTATCGGATGCTTTCCTGTATTTTCGGTTTCAGGATAGCGGTCCAGAGATCGTAGCCATTCTGATTCATGTGCAGGCCGTCCGGTTTAAAGATATCTTTTCGCAGTTCTCCGTTTGCACCGTACAAGCAAGAGGCTACGTCGACATAAGTGAGTCCGTCCGTCTTCGAAGCATACTCTTTAAGCAAAGTATTAATGATTTCATGCTTCGGAATCATCTCCTTGCGTGCGAGCGAAGGCTTATAGGAGAGAATGAATATCGGAATATCCGGATAGTCCCGTTGCAGCCGGTTGGTCAGTAAACGAAAAAAGTCGAATGTTTCTCCGACAGTCAGATCCTCGGGGGTACCTGCAAGATCATTTTCTACATAAACCACGATACTGCGCGGGTGATATCCCCGGGCAATCACGTCGTAATTATAAAGCATGTCTCGTAAGGCGGCACCACCGTATGAACGGCGGAGAATCTTCAGTGGGGCCATGTCCCGGTAAATGTTATCCCACAAGTTGATGGAAGAACTGCCTAAAAAGAGAACGTCGCAAGAAGTATCTTTCAATGTCCGGTTTTCTGTTTGGTACCGGTCTATTTCTCCTTGGTATCGGGTTACCCATGTAACCGGATCCGTGTGGCGGACAGGAAGATATTCGCTAAAGCGCACAGAATCCTGTGGCGTTTGTACCTCTGCTGCAACACTCTTGCAGCAGAGGAGGACAGTACAAAAGGTGATAAATATTGATTTTATCATTTATTTCTTTACGTTAAATCCAAGTTTCTTCAATCCGTTCTGCACGTCGGGATGACTCATGAAAAGTTTCCATAGAAGTCCGGTCCGGTAGTTTTCTATCATTACGGCTATCGGCCCTTGGTCGATGGCCAGATATCGCTTCGGATACCAGTCCGCGGTTTCGCTGAAGGCATCATAGAATCCGTAAGGACCGAATACCTTATCTCCCATCTGATACAGATGACGCATCACTTGCAGTGACTGGTCCGGTGTATAGACGATGGAAGAGAGGGCGGCGGTGGGAGAGATCACTCCCCGGTCATCACGTTCCAACGGGCCGTGGGCAGCATATCCATCCACGGAATAACTGGCGGTCAGCCCCCAGCAGTCAGCCCCGTAACCTTTATAATGTTTGGGGTTGCGGATGCAATATTCACGGTTTACCAGTGTAAGATTTCGCATCTCGTTGAAGTAGCTCGGGCAATATTCATCTTTCAAACCCACCGGATCGAGTCCGAGGAAGGAATACTGCGCCCAGAACAACGGACCGACTTCTCCACCCTGATAGCGGAGATGCAGTTCGATACCCTCTACCCGGTGTGGAGAAACAATCGCGCCATTCTGTGCCCATCCTTCATGATATACCGCAGCCGGCACTCCATGAGTAGGAGAAGCAGCGGCAAGGATATACATAATCAGGCATTCATTGTAGCCGTGTACCGGAAAGTTCATTTCCCAACCATATTCCGGACTCCAGTGCCAGTAAAGCACATTTTGCCCGTCACGGCGATACCAGTTCCAGTCTACCTCCCGCCATAGTTTATCGATACGTGCCGCAAGAGCTTTCTCTTCGGTTGAACCTCCTGCATAGTATTGATGTACGGCCAGCAAACCTTGCATCAGGAAAGCTGTTTCTACCAGATCGCCTCCATTATCTTTTTGTCCGAAAGGTTGCACACGTCCCGTTTCACCGTTCCACCAGTGTGGGTAAGCGCCTTTAAAGCGGTCCGCCTTTTCCAGGAAACGGACTATTTTCTCCATGCGGCGCAGCCCTTCTTCCCGGCTGACGTATCCACGATCGATACCCGCCAGTATGGCCATGATGCCGAAGCCGCTTCCTCCTGAAGTAACAATCTCCGGACCTCCGGCCGGATATTCGCCATCCATATGATAGCGTTCGCGTGCCAGTCCGCTATTGGGTTCGGCTGCTTCCCAGAAATAATTGAAGGTTCGTCGCTGGACGGTATCCATCAGGGCATCGTCTGTCAGGGTAGCGGCAGAAGAAGGTTTATCCTTTGGCTTGCAAGCTACAAGAAGAAAAAGAGCGAAGAGGAAGAAGAGGAGCTTGCTGTTGTGAGTGACAAGTTGGGTATTCATAATGATTTCTTGTTTGTAATGGTTTTGGTTTCACCACAGATTACACGGATTTTCACAGATTAATCATTTATCCCGTTGATATTTAAGATTAAAATTCTGTGTTAATCTGTGTAATCTGTGGTGAGATTAATTCATTTCTATTCCCTTGTGTATCCGATTCAACGCAACGTGAACCGTGCCGTTTTCACGTTCTGGCTGTCAGGTCCTATCATCACATCGAAATCGCCCGGTTCGGCTACGAATTGCAGGTCGGCATTGTAAAACTTCAACATTTCCGGAGCAATCGTAAAACGGACAGTACGCGACTCATTGGGCTGCAGGTAGATCTTTTCAAATCCCTTAAGCTCTTTTACCGGGCGGGTGACACTGCCTACGAGATCACGGATGTAGAGCTGCACTACTTCACTGCCGGCACGGTCTCCGGTATTCGTTACGGTGACGGAGGCTACCAACTGATTGTCCATCCCGATGGAGGGTTGACTTAAAGTGACATCACTGAAGCGGAATGTGGTATACGACAATCCATATCCGAACGGATAAAGTGCATCATTGTCTACGTCCAGATAGTTGCTGCGGAATTTCTCAAACCATTTGCCTTCTTTGAGCGGGCGACCTGTATTTTTGTGTGCATAGTAAAGCGGAATCTGGCCTACATTCTTCGGGAAAGTCATGGTGAGTTTGCCGCTTGGGTTCACTGCTCCGAACAGTACATCGCCGATAGCCAAGCCTGCCTCCGAACCTCCAAACCATACGTTTAAGATGGCGGGTACATTCTCCTGCTCCCAGTTCAGCACCAACGGACGGCCTGTGAAGAGTACGAGAACCACCGGCTTGCCTGTTTTCAGTAAAGCTTCCAGGAGTGTGTGTTGTACGTCCGGCAGGTCGAGGTTGGTACGACTGCTGCTTTCGCCACTCATTTCCGATGATTCGCCCAGCGCGGCAATGATTACGTCCGACTGTGAAGCTATTTTCAACGCTTCGTCCAGCAGTTGCTTGTCAGTACGGTTGTCGCGGTTCAGCGAACGGCCAAACAGGGTGGCTCTTTCCTCATAGGCAGCATCGCTTATCAGATTACTGCCTTTGGCATAAAGAATCTTTGCCTGATTGCCTACCCACTCGGTCAATCCCTCTACCAAAGATGGGCTCTTGTCCAGAACTGCCGCCACACTCCACGTACCCGGCATATTCGAGCGGGTATTGGCCAAGGGACCTATCACTGCGATGGTACCGGTGGGTGAGAGAGGGAGAAGGGGAGAGGAACCGGGAGAGAGCTGTCCGTTTTTCAGTAGTACGAAACTTTCTCCGGCAATTCTCCGGGCTACGGCACGATGCTCTTTGGTAAAGATGTCACGTGCCGGACGTTTCAGGTCACAATATTTATAAGGATTGTCAAATAACCCCAGTTTATATTTGGCTTCCAGAATGCGGCGGCAAGCGGTATTAACGGTTTCTACCGATACTTTGCCTTCTTCGATCGATTTTTTCAATGTGCCGGCGAAGCCTTCACTGACCATGTCCATATCTACTCCCGCATTGATGGCACGTGCCGATACGGTTTGCAGGTCGCCAATCCCGTGTTCTATCATTTCAGAGATTCCGGTGAAGTCTGTCACTACGAATCCGTTAAATCCCCATGCTCCACGCAGCACATCGGTCATCAGCCATCGGTTGGCAGTTGCCGGCACACCCTCCACTTCGTTGAATGAAGCCATTACACTGCCTGCTCCGGCTTCAACACCAGCCTGATAGGGGAGCATGTAATCGTTAAACATCCGTTGGCGGCTCATGTCTACGGTATTGTAGTCCCGTCCGGCTTCGGCTGCCCCATACAAGGCAAAATGCTTGATACAAGCCATGATCTCATCGTTACGGCGCATATCCTTTCCCTGATATCCGCGTACCATGGCTTGGGCAATCTGAGCTCCGAGGAAAGGATCTTCGCCCGAACCTTCGGATACCCGTCCCCAGCGTGGATCGCGACTGATATCTACCATCGGACTGAAAGTCCACGAGATGCCGTCAGCGCTTGCTTCGATGGCTGCGATACGTGCAGATTCTTCGATGGCCGGAATATCCCAGGTACACGAAAGCCCCAATGGGATAGGAAAGATGGTTTCGTAGCCGTGAATCACGTCCATACCGAAGAGCAGAGGGATACCCAGGCGGGAATTTTCTACAGCCAGACGTTGTACATCGCGAATTTTATCCACCCCTTTCAGGTTGAAGAGTCCACCTACTTGACCTCGCTTTATCTTGGCGGCGATGTCGCTGCTTTTAGCTTGTCCGGTGGTGATTTCACCTGTTACCGGCAGGTTAAGCTGCCCTATTTTTTCTTCCAGGGTCATCCGTTTCAGCAGATTGTCGAGGAAACGGTCCATGTCCTGAGGAGCTTTTTGCGCTTGCAGCCCCAACGGGAGTAAAAGTGCAAGCAGAATGAGTAAAGAATATTTCTTGTTCATAACTGTATATGGTTAAGAGTTCACCACAGATTACACGGATTATCACAGAGAAGAGATCCATTGGATTGATAATCTGCACTTAATATATCTATGATAATCTGTGTAATCTGTGGTGAAACTCTGAGATTAATAATCCGGGTTCTGTACCAATACGCCTTTCGACTTGTCTATCTCGTCCTGTGGAAGTGGCAGCAAGGCATTCTTGGGTTGATAACCCGTTTTGCCAGCAGCATGTAGCACTTGCGAAGCGATACCCCAGCGTACCAGGTCGTAGAAACGTCCCGATTCCAATCCGAGTTCTACCCGTCGTTCATGCCGGATGGCATCACGCAACACGGTCTGATCCAATGAAGTCACTTTGGGCAGAATGTCCGGATTGTTGCCACGGGCGCGGGCACGTACCATTTCCAGATAACCCGATGCTTCGCCTGTTTTACCTAACTCATTAGCCGATTCTGCAGCCATCAGCACTACGTCGCCATAGCGGATGATACGGATGTTCACCCAGAAACCATGACGGGTAAACTCCTCACGAAGTGCCGGGTTGGTATAAGCTTTCTTGTTAAAGTAAGCCCCGTCAGCCTGTGATACCGGGGACTCTCCATAAGGCTTGTTGGTGTTTTCAGGAGTGATCGGGTCGTCATCCGAACGGCGGAAGTAGAGCAGGGTAGCGTCTTTGCGCGGGTCACCCGGTTCGAATGCTTCACCCATCAGTTCGGTTCCCATATGCCATCCCCAGCCAAGGTCCCATTGGCCGGAGCCGCGTACACCTTGTACCTCGCAGAACTGACTGCCTATTTTATCACTTGCAGGCAGGGCGGCAGTCGATGCACATTGCAGCTCAAATACCGACTCACTGCTGTTTTCGCCATCATCGGTAAAGATAACGTCATAAGGAGTGTCCAGATTATACTGTCCGGAATTCATTACATCGGTTGAGGCAGTATACATGTTCTGCCAGTCGTTACGCATCATATACGTGCGGGCATGCAGTGCACGGGCACTTCCCCAGGTTAGACGTCCCAGGTAAGCAGACTGCCATTGACGGGGTAAAAGCCCTTCAGCCTGTGTCAGGTCTGAGTCGATCTGTTTATAGATCTCTTCGGCGGTGGTCTTCGGTACATTGGCTTCCGAGGCGTCGTTCACTTTGAAAGTGACCAACGGCACTTCGCCGAATGCACGGACCAGGTTGAAGTAACAGTAAGCACGGAAGAAAAGAGCTTCTCCCTTATTCCGGAGATCATTTTCTTCTGTCAGGTTACCTTTCTCGATGGTTTCTATCACGTCGTTGCATTGATAGATGATAGCGTAATTCTGGCTCCAGTAGGCTTTGATCAGTCCGTTATTGGTATTGTACTGGAAATCATCGTACATGGCAGCCTGATCGGCACCGTCGCTCGCCGTACTTCCTTTTTCCGAATCTTCCGAGCGGAAATATTCGATGGCGAATGCCGGGATACCTGCGGTAATGTTATAGTTACGCATCATGGTGTAGATATTGAAGACTTTTCCTTCGGCAAGTGCTCCGGGATTATCATCTTCAGTGAACTGCCCTTGAGGGTGACGGTCCAGAAAATCGTTGCAACTGCTGAAGCTCAGAGCCGATACGGCTAATGCAATGGGTAGGATGTATTTATTTAGTTTCATACTCTGCTTCGTTAAAATGTTAAGTTAATACCAAATGTATAGACTGCCGGTACCGGATATGTTCCGTTATCCACTCCGAAGGCAATGGCCGATCCGCCGATTTCCGGTGTATAGCCCGTGTTATGCTTCCACGTCTTCAGGTTTTGTATGTTGACATAAACCTTCAGGGCCTGCATGCGTATTTTCGCCAGCAAGGTTTTGTCGAAGTTGTAAGCCAGTTGGAGGTTACGGATACGGAAAAAGCTGCCGTCTTCGATGAAGTACTCGGAGTTCTCGCTGTTGATGGCATGTTTTGTATTCAGCAGGGGTTGCGTGTTCGATGTGCCTTCTCCGTGCCAGCGGTCGAGACGTTGCTCCATATAATTGAACTGTGCCCAGTTATAATTGTCCCAGGTACGGTAAATCTGATTGCCGCCTTGTCCCATCATTTCCATGCTGACTTCCCAGTTCTTATATGAAAGGCCGAGGCTGATGCCGTATGTTACGTCCGGTGTCGGATCACCGATCATCGTGCGGTCGTCCGGTGTGATTTTTCCATCTCCGTTTACATCGGCAAACTTAAGGTCGCCGGGTGTGACGGTTGCCAGTGTATTCGCCGGTGAAGCGTCGATCTCGGCTTGGTTTTGGTAAACGCCCGCTACTTTGTAGCCGTAGAAATAACCGATCGGATAGCCTGCCATTGTGTAGCTCTGGCTTTTGTCGCCTGCGATGATGGAGTATCCTTCCTGTACCAGACTCTTCACTTTGTTACTGATAGTGGTCAGGTTCGCGCTGACAGAATATCCCCAGTCGCCGATCTGATCTCTCCAGGAGGCCATCAATTCGATACCTTTGTTCTCTATTTCTCCAAGATTTCCGATACCCGGTACGGTTCCCGACAATCCCGGTACGGTAGCCAGCAGGTCTTTGGTATTCTTCTTGTAATATACTCCTTCCAGATGGAAGCGGTTGCGGAACATATTGGTCTCGAATCCGGTTTCCCATGCTTCTACTTTTTCCCAGCGGAGGCGCGGGTTGGGCAGGTAAGCCAGTTGGTACCCCGGATAGATGATAGCCGGTTTGCCGAATACGGCAGCGAAAGCATTCTCCAACAACGGTTCTGCCGGATAAGCCCTATCCATATTCTGGTTACCTAATGTGCCCCACGAACCTTTCAGTTTCAACATGTCCAGCCATGTGATGTCTTTCATGAACTCCTCTTCAGTCATCAGCCATCCGGCACCTACAGAGTAGAAGTTCTGCCATTGGTTGCCCGTGTATGCGAAGGCCGATGAGCCGTCACGACGGAACGAGCCGTTGAACAGGTATTTTCCTTTATAATTATAGATGACACGGGCCAGCATGGACACGGTGGTACGTTCCCACTGTGTACTTCCGTTGGTAGCGGTAGCCAGATCGCCAATGCTGACGAACCATTTATCGGGATTATTCGGAATCACCAGCCCGATACCCTGTCCGCGCGAAGCATCCAGTCCGCTGAGTGAATTGTAGTAGGTTGTGAAACCGGCAGTAGCGGTCAGGTTGTGTGTACCATCGGCAAAACTGTTTTGGTATGTCAGCAGATAGTCACTCTGCACTTTGGTTTCGTTTTGTTTGTTCTGGCTCACTTCCGTCTTTCCCGTTCCGAGTGTAGCTACATTGCCGGCTACGGTTGCGTCATATACTTTAATGATCGGTTTGTAAGTCCGGCTGTCATTGGTGGCATAATCCATGGAGAACATTGCTTTGAATGTGAAATGCTTCAGGAAATCCACTTCACCGTAAATGCTGCCCGATGCACGGTAATTGATGGCGCGGGTGGTGTTGGCACGCAGATCTACGTCGACCAACGGATTGGTCATCTGTGCTTTCTGGAATTCCGGCAATGAAGTATACAGACCGTATTCTTCGTTGTAAACCGGAGCTACAGGAGTAGTGCGAATTGCGTTCAGAACCGTTTTGCTGTCGGCCGGGAGCATTCGTGCTCCGTTGAACTGAAATCCCACTTTGATATCTTTGGTGATCTTATAATCATTACTTGCATTGATCGTCACTTTGCTATACTTCTCATGCTTAATGTTTCCCTGTTCGTGCGAGTAGCCCACACCGAGATAGAAACTATGTTTTTCCGAAGCACCTGTGATACTGATATTATTGTTCGTGATGAATCCGGTCTGGAATATTTCGTCTTGCCAGTCCGTATTTGCGTTCCAGTTGCTGAAGTCGAATGGGGTGTTTCCCTGATTCGCCATCTGCTCGTTATAGAGTTCCTTGAACTGTGGCGCATTCACCATTTTGATTTTGTCTACTACGCTCTTCCAGCCGAAAGAGGTGTTGATGTTGACCAGCGTCTGTCCCTCTTTGGCGCGTTTGGTAGTTACGATGATCACGCCGTTGGCACCACGTACACCGAAGATAGCCAATGAAGAGGGGTCTTTCAATACTTCCATCGATTCGATGTCTTCCGGGTTCAGGAAGTTGATATTGTCATTGAAGAGTCCGTCTACAATATACAGCGGCTTGTAACCATTGATGGAGTTTGTGCCGCGGATACGGATTTCGGGATCGGCACCTGCCTGTCCGGAATTGACAATCTGCACACCGGCAATCTTTCCTTGTAGGGATGATAGTGGGTTAGTGGCCGGTTTGTTGGCTATTTCCGAACCCTTGATGTTGGTGATAGAACCGGTCAGGTCACGTTTCTTGGCACTACCATAACCGATAATTACTGTTTCGGCAAGCATTTGGGAGTCGTCTTTAAGCGTGACATTAATCACAGTCTGCTGCCCCACTTTGATTTCCTGCTTTTCATATCCTACATACGAGAATACGAGTACATCGTTGGGCGTTACCGAGATGGAGTATTTGCCATCCATATCGGTGATGGCTCCGGTAGAAGTCCCTTTTACCAGAATAGATGCGCCGATCAGGGGCTCATGGGTTGAATCTGTAACAGTACCCGTTACTGTTTTGGTTTGCGCCATGGCTACCGATGCGCTCAGCAGTAGGCACGTCAGGACAAATACACTTTTTAGCCATAAGGCTCTCTTCTGCCGAAGAGGTCGTAAAGGTTTAGTCTTCATTGCATTAAATTTTACCATTGTATAACTATTTTGATTTAACACACCTTCTGCCAGCTCTCTTTCAGATACTCGATAGTTATATCGACGGCAAAAGTACCCAATGAAACAAATAAATGTCGAAAAAGATGTGAACGGATTCAAACTCCCTGCACTTTTAACATATATCGGACTTGGAAACCGGCGGGAATATAGCAGATAAGAGTTCGATTATTTTATGGTAATCTGATTTTACGGATTGTTTCGGCTGGTATATATTGTCGGTCTGTGATGGAGGGGAGAGAGACTGTTTTACAGCCGAGTTCGGATTGGATAGGAATTTATAAGAGAGGAAAACGAACCGATTCCAAAGCAATTCGTCCAGATGATGGAACCACCATCTGGGTGAAGCCGTGTTTAATTTTGTACTTCGATATTCAGCTTACTGCCAAGTCCCCTTTTAACTATATCTATCAGAATGTTCAATGTCAAGTTATCTCTTCTGTATATGGAAGTATAATTATAAAAAAGAAAACTATTTACTTTCAATTATTACATTTTTTATTTCTCGGCTCAATACGCTTGTGCAGATGGCATCTGAACTGTTAAATAAAACAATATTTGCTCCTTCTTGATGAAGAGAGCTATTAAAACGAATACCATCGGCACCGTTTTGTTTGCAATATTCACATATAAGTTGTGTTGGGACATACTCAATTTCAGTATCAAAACGTCGTAAAGGTTTAGATAAGTCAGTACTGATTTTTTCAAATAAGATTTTTCTTTTCACTATGTCTAGTAAACTTATATTAGATTCTGAATCAGAATATGTATAGAATAAACTAATTTTATTACTGAAATCGACGATGTCCAAATCTCTAAGAATTGTAAACTTTCCAACACTTATTCTATCCAAATAAACTGCGCGAACTTCATAAAAAGTTGTTTCTATCTTATTACATAAGTATAGATAGGGTATTCCAAGTGGATTGGCCCTTCCGGCTGTTGCCCGCTCTTTAGGAGGGCAACCCATTTCCTTTGTTTTTAATTTTTTTCGGCCATCCGGAGTAATTCGTGCTCGATATAAGAAAGTTCCTTTTTTAATTTTGGCATTACTTGTTATATAAACTTCCCAATTAAAAGAACCTAAATCAGAAAAATATCGTTTCTCTTCTTGTACTTCAGATTTCAATTTTTCCCATACTGAAAAGCAATTTTGTATTTCGGAAGAGTATGAGACATTATCATCTATAGAAAATTCAATCTGTTCACTATCTATGATTGTTGATAAAATATTTCTGGCACAAATATCAGAACTAAATATATTCCAATCTTTTTGAATTAGTTGGACTAAGCCACATCCATTATCATCTTTAATAAATAGCCCCAAAAATTCGATGAAGAAATCTGAAAGTTCACTCAAATCAATGATCTCCGATCTTTTCCCACAACAATCACAGTTGGCAGTAGATGTTGAGGACGTAGCAATGAATTGTTTTATTTCCTCATCATTGAAGCAGTTGGCACAAATATTCATAATTATTCGGTCAAAATAGAATTCATTAACTCAATATGATTTTTTATGGACAATTTTTTTATAACTCCTAACCCCGGATATTTTTCATCATCCAACAACTTGATCAATTCATTTATTGCTGTTGTTTTAGTTCTATCTGTGAAAAAATATTTTAGTTTAGTTGCCGCTTCGAAAAATTTTCGCTGAATATTGGATTGATCGTCGTTCGTATCTGAAACAAAATGACGGACATAAATTTCATCTTGATTTTTCTCATATGTCATGTGAATAGCAACCGCATATGGTAACATTCCCCCATCAATAAAATCTTTCGGTAAAGCTGTGTAATCAGAAATTCCGTAAAAATGATCGTCTGAATAAAATCGATGCTGTTCCGTGAACTTATCTTCAGGAATATTCAGATAATCAACATTTCGAGGTTGTTCAGCGAAACAATTATCTAAACGGATGATTCTTTTATTCTCTAAACGACTCAATCGTCTCATGGTAATCCTTGAATTGGGGTCTCCATTAACGATGTATTGAATTTGAGAATGTGACAAAAAGTTTAATATATTATCGCTGATATCGATTCCATTTTTTAATATAACCATTACATTGTTCAGTTCTTGATCTTGTATAGCCGATAATATTGTTTCTCCATTATTTTGATATAAAAATGTAGGAATCCATTTCTCCATATTTTCTGAAAGAATAGATATTTCAGATAGAATGTCTTTTGTTATTCGTTTGAAATCTCCATCTGCCGGATTCAAAACCAAAGCAAACCTGAGATTTTGTTCGAACATTATTCTTGCGGCTGTAGTAAGGCCATTGAACGTGGATTTTACGGGTTCAATAATAGGTATAATTTGCTCCGTGTTGGGGTATTGAATAGCAAATTCCCGTAAAGCTATCAATTCAAATTGTTTACCGCGCAAGTAAGGAAAATACATAGGCTATATTATTATATTATTATTCAATTTCTTTAGTAAGCTTTCTGATTGTCTTTGATTTAGATTCATAGACAAACATATTTGCCGAATCTCTGCCGGAAATGATTTCAATAACTGCGTGTTATTGATCCTTTTTTTTATTTCATTCAAAAATAGTATATGCAATTGGGGCTGGGGAATCTGTGCAATCAGTTCTTGGCACTTATCAAACATATCGAAACAAGATACATTAGGTAATTCGCCGAAATATTCTGTAACTATATTGCGATATTCTGTAGCCCTGACACTACGCATTAAAACACTTGTATCAATATTCTTATTTACAATTGCTTCTTTTTTCTCATCTAACCTGATTCTGCCTTTTTCTCTAGACAAAATAATGATTCCTACATTTTCTGAAATACATTCGTTATAATCTTGATACGACTCTTCTGGAACAACAATGTAACATTTTTGAAAAAGTTTAGAATAACTTTCAATTTGACGTTCTAAACGCTTCTTTGTGTCATACTCCGTTTTGATCTCGAAAGCTTTGCTTTCTCCATTAAATAAAGCAAAATCAACAATTGAATTTTGGACACGGAACTCATTTATAGCAATAGTGTTTTTCGTTCCGTATTTGTTTATTAATAACTTGTTGATTATTTCATTTTTATATATATATTCGCACCGATAATCTTTAGCGATAATTCGATAAATATATTTGATATAATCAAAGTAAGTGGAGAAATGCTCTTTTTTTGAATCATATCTATTGAGAATCGTATTTAATCGAGTATAATCATCATATTCTATAATGTCAGAAAGGACACTGCGAGAGAAGATTGAAGAATAACTTCTCAATCGTTCCATTTTCGTGTAGTCTGTTCTTATCATTTCTATTTAATTTCAATGGTTAAAGATATTGTTACGCAAATTTAACGACTTTCAGTCAATAAAAGAAAGCTATCCTTTCTTTTCTCTATATAGTAAGATTATTTAAGCATTGGCTATTACAAAAAATCATCTGGTGATACCAAAACGTAGTAGGAGAAATCATACATATCACGCAAATGATCCTCAGCCCGACTCTACTCTGGTCAAACCACCGTTTGACCACATGACGATCACCGATTTTTAATTCGGAGAATAACGGTAACCGAGCTTATTTTATTTAAATAGAGTTAATATTAGCGCGCATATAAGAAATATATGCGATTCAGATGAATTATCAGTGGGTTCAACTGTTCGGAAATTCCGAACAGTTTGAGTCGAGGGGAATGGAAAGGTTACTCGCATTCAATATACATATGATCAGTTTTTAATTATAGATAACTCAGAGACCTATCATATTGGAACTTCACTCAAGGATCTCGGCAAAAATCTTTTTGTTTTTTCTAAAATGGAAATACCAGCTAAGGTAATTACTAATCTATTATAATATAGCAGGTTCTTTATTCGCACGAAGACTGTCCGTGTCCTGATGAATGTTTAAGAAAAAAGGGAAAAAATGTGTAGGGGCTGCGCTGGTGATACCGGAAATTATGTGCACCTTTGTGTCTTTCCAGTGGCGTCGGTCTTGCCGCTTACTTGGCGGCTGCTGAGAGACAGCTATTTAAAACTTTAGATAGACGGTTCTGTTCCCGTGTCTGATACTGTAATAGGTCGGTATATTTTTCTTTCTTTGTTTCTGCATCGGATGTCTTATAGTGCAACGGGTCAGCAGAGCCGTTCTATTTTCGTTAAATCACCCTATACTAATGGCGCTCAGTAAACAATCCTATCAATAAAAGTGTTTCATTATACTTTTTTCGTCCGTTTGCTATGGTATTTCAGAAATAATCACCATCTTTGTAATGCGTTATGTGATTTTTTTGATGTAGAATAAAGGGACTGCATTTCTTTGTTTTACACTAACTGTAGGTGTATAATTTTATATGCCTACAGTTTCTGGATAAAAACGGCTCTGCCCCCGGGACTAATACCGTAATGGGTTAGCATATGCTTTTCCTTGCTCTGCATCGAAATTACATAACGCAAGCGGGTCAGCAGGGCCGTTCATTTTTCCCTGCCCGATTTACGTTTGAATTATGGGCGAACAATCTACTATCAAAATTCTGTATTTCCATCGACGCAAAACCAACGCAAGCGGTTGGTATAAGTTGGAATATATTTTTCAGCGAGGTAAAAAGATTCTGCATTATACACTCTCTACCCGGGATTATGAATATTTAGAAAGTTTCTGTTCCCCCTGCATTGCCGAACGTTCAGAAGTGATTGTCTATGTGGCCGAACTTCTTTTGGAAATCCACAAAGTGAAATATTCTCGCTTGAAAGTCAACCCAAGTTATGCCTATGCTACTTCTAAATATAAACCCCGAATCAACCAAATGTGCAAAAAGAGCCGTTACCACAGAACATCTGTCATTATAGACGGGCTATAGTACTTTGATTTTTCATAATAAATTCTCTTTTATAATTGGCCTTGAATCTAAATTCTGTTCACCTAACCAGTTAGCTCGCCGAACCGCTGTCACTCTATCCCCCCGGAGGACGGCGGTTCTCTTTTTGCTTTGCAATTATCAGACTAAGTGATGCTATTGGGTTTAACCTTAAGATAGATTATCGGTCAGGTTAGTGAGTTTTCAAATCAATATCAAGTAAGAATCGGGAAGAAACAAGGCAGTTGGTATCTTAAAACATAAACTCTTTAATGGATTGTATCTAAATGCTTTATGATGAATCTGTGCTTCTTTATCTCAGCCCTGCTACCCGGGCCCATAGGCCCGGGTAGCAGGGCTCATCAGCCCGGGCATCGGGGCTCATGGGCCCAGGTATGCGGGCTGAGATAAATAGTATACCATTTTCGGTTAAACATTAAAGGAAAACAAAATGCTCTAAACGATATTTTTACTTGAAAAGTGAACTTCTTTCTGTTGTAAATCAGTGGATTATATTCTGATATATCTCTAAACCGGCGGGTGGAAGATGGAAGATGAGGGTGGAAGATGAATGGGCTGAAAACGCTATCTTCCGCCACTATATCATATTGTATATTAAATAGATAGGTGTTGAAAGGTGGAAGATGGAAGATCGAAATGTTTTTTTGTATGAGAGGGGAAAGAAAACAAATTATGGCACCGAATTAGTCACCGATTTTGTGTTTGTATTTTTCGGATCAGCGTAAAAACCGTAGCCAGCCTTTTAGGACATAGCGGATTGGAGCATACAGAGAAATGGTTATACCTTATTTACCCACAATTTAGGCAACATTGTGGCCTATTTCCAAATATCCTCGTTTTCCCAACCAGCCGGAAAGCCCATCGCACGGACATCTATCGAAGGATAGCGGGAAAGCAAATCCTTGAACCTTTCGACAAACGAGTGGTTCGGATTGATTATATCCAGCAGATAAACGGTCATGCTCAATATGAAATAAACCTGCTGTGTGCCATTCGCCGAAAGCGTGACAAAGGGTTTGCGTGGTGAACGGGGCATTAATGGGCGGATGCTAAGTGTCCGATTCCATAAGCGGCAATGATGTGCGCAAATGTTACGGATATAAACAATGCTGTGCAGCCATGAAGCAAAAACAGTGTCGGGCAACCCGAAATAAGCCGCAATGCTCCGCTTTGCCTTTCCGGGAAGCAGATTATTGTATAGAATCGACAATGTACCGAAAGAAGTTATCTCCATTGTTATCCAACTTGGCGGAAAAGGATCGGAATACTTGGATTTGAAAGCAGTGACAAATTCCTCGTCACTGCGCTGGTACTCTTCATCTATCTTTGACAATATCTTGGCGTGACGTACCGGATTGTTAAAATGGGAAGCATCGGCAAACCAATATCCATCCCATTGGGAAGAGAGTATATAGGCGGTCTGTGTGCGTACAGCCACTTCGATCTTTTCCAGTTCCGTAATAATCAGCTTGCGAAGCTCGCTATCAAACTTATAGATATTGTAAGCGGCATCGAATGTACTGCCGGGCTTGAACAAATGTTTTTGCTTGTCTGCCAGCAAAGGATACCAGTAGCCGCTCAAACGGTAATAACTGATATTGCGTAGCAGGTGCAAGGCTTTGGTTTCGTCTGTGAAAACAAGCCCACGCTGTTTGAGCAAAGCAATCTGATCCGGAAAAGATATGAGTTGTTTGGGATAAGGAATTTTAGTCATAGGGGTATAAAAAATAAAAGGCTTACCCTGAGCGCGCTGATCTGACGGGAAGCGGGGTAAGCATGTTGCTGCAAAGGTAAAACTATTCTCTTGAAATACAAAACACTTGCCATATTTATTTTGATTTTATAGGGGTTATACGGGTGTACGGGGTTTTCTGCCCCGAACACCCGTAACTTAATTGTGCATCACGGATGTAATACCTTAAAATCCCGGCTGCCGCCCCCATCTATCAGCCCGTCCCTGCGCAAGCGCAAGAGAACTTCGTTCGCCGCCTGGCTGCCGAAATTGCGGACACAGTACAGGCGGGCGAAGCGGAACCGTTTCAGGTGGATAAGCAGATGTTCGACCGTGAACAGGCTTAGTTCACGGCAAGCCCTGACGATGCGTTGCGACAAGCCGAAATCATCCAGCGGGGTGTCTAACAGCCTGCGGTGTTTGCCCGGTCTGCCCCGTCCTTTCTCCGTCTGCATATCGTCATAGATGGTATCTACCCGGTTACGCTCGAAAAGGGCGAAAAGGGATGTGCTGTCGGTCATCAGGACGGTATCGAAACGGGCAAAAGCGATGTGGTTGCTATTCATCCAAAGAGTGATGCGCTGCACGTCCGTTCCACAGATACGGGCGGTTTCTTCCACGGATAACCAGCCGTTCATCGTCTGCCGCCCTTTCCTTTTGCCTTGTCCGTGCGGGGCGGGAACTCGTACACGGTGCGGAAGTCCTTGTCGAAGGTAACGTGCGCATCGAAAGTTTTGCCGTCCTTGTTCTTAAAGCCTTTGATAAGGGACGTTTTGCCTTTGATTACAAGGTCGGCAATCTGATTATCCGTGAGTTGCTTCTCGCCTTTGCTGCGGAAAACGGTCAGCCCACAATCCACGTTGCTACACTTGGCGACTTTCGGATAGAAGAGGATACGCCCGGACTGGCATTTGGGGCAAGGGAGACGTTCACCGTCCGTAACCGATACCTGCACCTGCAAAAGTTCTTCGGTGATCTGGGCGGCAACCATATCGTAGATTTTGCGTTCGTCGTCCGATAGTTCGCCGGGCAGACATTCGGTGATAATCAGGGCGTGGTGGTCAGTGACTTTCCCGGCGTCCACGCTGCGGCAGTTCTTGGCTGACCTCCTTGCACCGGGCTTCGGCAACTGTGACCGTACTTGTGGCGGTTACGGCACTAAGGGCGGTGTTTGCTGCCGGAAGGGTTTCGTACTTATGTTCGGAGAGTGCGGAGAACGGGATGCCGTTCTTTTCCGCTGTGACCTTGATCTGGTAGTAGGTCTGCGGGTTAAAGAAAAAGCCTGCCAAAACAATTGTTTTAGCAGGCTTTTTTACAACATTGAAAGTTTGTGCGGATGATAGGACTCGAACCTACACGTCGCGAGACACCAGATCCTAAGTCTGGCGCGGCTACCAATTACGCCACATCCGCTCACTAAATGCTCACTCGTTTGGAGTTTTGCGCTGCAAAGATAGATACTTTTTCCGATTTTACAAATTTATAAGCAATAAAGTTATTTACCGGGGAATCTGCGGGCGATCTCTATCAATGTAGCTTTTCCTCTCAGGGGCTCTTGTCAAGAGGGTTGTAGAATAGTTCCACATCTTTGTGGAGCAGTTCTACAACCCTTCTTTTCATTTTTAGCTTTTCTTGAATATTTAATACTCTTATTTACTGATGTTTAGACTTTATTGATTTCATCAATACTTTTGAGGTACAATTATTGGAGTACAAGTGCAAATAGGTATTTGTAGATTTAAAATGATTAGCCAATGAGAAGTTTGAAAACAGTGTTGATTATCTTGTTGTGTATGTGTGGTATACATGTGCAAGCACAACAGTTGGAAATAAAAGGTTTAGTGACGTCATCGGAGGATAAACAGCCGCTTATCGGAGCTACGGTTGCCGTAAAAGGGGTACCGGGAAGGGGAGTGGTAACGGATATGGACGGCCGTTACACTCTGAAAATAGAACCATCAGATAAAATCCTTGTCATATCCTATATAGGAATGAAATCGTCTGAGGTCAAAGTGCCGAGGAATGGAGTCTTGAATGTGGTGTTGCAGCCCGAATCACTTAATCTGGATGAAGTTGTGGTGACCGGATACGGAAATTTTTCAAAGTCATCCTTTACCGGATCAGCTAACACCTTACGGGCCGACATGCTGAAAAACGTACCGGTACTTTCTGTAGAACAGAAGTTGCAAGGTATGACCACGGGGGTAAATATTACTTCCGGTTCCGGCCAGCCAGGAGCTAACCAGAGTATCCGTATCCGTGGTATGGGTTCATTCAATGCATCCAATGAACCTCTTTTTGTGATTGACGGTATACCGGTCACTTCCGGCAGTATGGGAGCCGGTACGGGGGCTGATGCTGCCTATATGAATAATGCCAAAACAAATGTGATGAGTACTCTTAATCCTGCCGATATCGAGAATATTACAGTGATAAAGGATGCCGCCGCCGCTTCTCTTTACGGTTCGCGTGCTGCGAACGGGGTGATTTTGATCACTACCAAAAAAGGAACGGTAGGGCGGACTAAAGTTACTTTGAGCGCGAGCGGAGGCTTTTCTAATGCAGCTGTCAACTTCCGTCCCACATTGAACGGTGAACAACGCCGTGAAATGATTTATGAAGGTCTTTACAACTCTGCAGTAGACAAGGGACTCCAATCTCCCGAAGCATATGCAAACGCCAATATTGATACATATGCGGGGATACCGGAACTGGGATATACTGATTGGAGGAAAGAACTGATCCGAACCGCTCATAATCAAAACTACGAGGTGACTGCTTCCGGAGGTAACGAGCGAACTACTTTTTATGCTTCTCTCGGCTTTAACCGTCAGGAAGGTTTGGTCGAGAATTCTAATCTGGACCGTTACTCTGCCCGCCTGAACATGACACATAAAATAGGTAGCCGTGTCGAGGTAGGAGGTAACATGATGTTCACCCAGATAAGCCAGGAGATGAACGAGGAGCGCGGTTCCAATATCAATCCCTTCCTTTGTGTTGCTGTATCTGCCACACCTTCCATGCCTGTGCGTGACGCTTCGGGCAACTATGTGGGGTCTTATATAGGCACCAATGTGAATCCGCTTCGTGACATCCGTACCGACTATAACCGCAGTCGTATGACACGTATGTTCTCCACCGGTTATGCTTCGGTAGATATCATCAAAGGATTGAAACTGAAAGAGACCCTGAGCTATGACTATACTGTACAGAAAGATTCCCGCTATTTGAATCCGCTTAGCGGGGCAGGTCCCAAGAGCGGAAGTGATGCTCAGACCTCAAAGGGATTTACCGAATATGGTAAGCTATTGTCGTCTACTTCACTCAACTATACCCACACATTTGCCGCTAAACATCACCTTGACATTTTGGCTGCCTATGAATTGGAAAGCTATCAGAGTGATAAAGCTATGGGAGAGAAGGCTAAACTCCCCTCGGATGTGTTGCTTGAGCCGGATAATGCCGCTGTGCTGAAGAGCTTTGTTTCTTCTACACAGGCATACAGAATGATTTCTTACCTGTCCCGTTTGAACTATGATTACGATAATCGTTATTACATTGCAGGCAGTTATCGCCGCGATGGCAGTTCCCGTCTTGCTCCGGAAAGTCGGTGGGGAGACTTCTGGTCTGTTTCCGGTATGTGGCATCTGGGCAGTGAACCTTTTATGGAGGCTGTGAAGCCGGTATTGAACGATGTGAAAATCCGTGCTTCTTATGGTGTCAATGGGAATCAGCCGGGAGCTTTTTACGGATATATGGGGCTATACAGCTACGGGCAGAACTACATGGGGGCAGCAGGTTCATATGAGTCTGCTCAAGCCAATCCCAAACTGAAATGGGAAAAGAACTATAACCTGAATATTGGGCTTAGCCTGACTTTTATTGACCGTATCTTTGTGAATCTCGAATACTACAACCGCGATACAAAGGACTTGCTTTATAATCGCCCTATCAGTTCTACTACCGGTTTCCTGAACTATCTTGCAAACATCGGTCAGCTCAACAACAAAGGGGTGGAGTTCGAACTGCGCACGATTAACTTTGCCGGTCCTGACTTCAACTGGACATCGGTGCTGAATTTAACACATAACCGTAATAAAATCGTGGCACTGGACGGAGATATAAAGCAATCTGTCGAGGGCTCCTGGTTTATTCATAAAATAGGTCTTCCTTACAATAGTTTCTACGTGAAAGAGTTTGCTGGAGTAGACCCGTCGACCGGGAAAGCTCTTTATTATCTCAATACACAAGATGAACAGGGGAATTATAATAGAGAGATGACTGACGATGCTTCTAAAGCGCAAGCTATTCCGTATAAATCTGCTGATCCTAAGATATCGGGAGGGTTCACTAATATCATTTCTTATAAGTGGTTTGATCTGGGACTTACCTTTACCTATTCGTTGGGAGGATATTCTTTTGACAAGACAGGTACTCTGATAGAAACCGACGGCAGCAAAGAAAAGTCATACAACCTGCCTGTATATGCTTTGGACCGTTGGCAGAAGCCGGGAGATAGAACTGATGTGCCTCGTTTTGTATTGGAACAGGGAGCCGGTCCACAAAATTCATCCCGCTATATTCACAGTACCGATCACATCCGCCTCAAGAACCTGACACTCGGTTTCACACTTCCCAGCAGATGGGTACAAAAGGCACTGATAGAGAATGCACGTGTCTACTTCTCAGGAAGTAATCTGCTGACATGGGCCAAATGGAAACAGTATGATCCTGAAGTACCGGTTAATGGTGAGGTGTTCTGTGAGGCTCCTCCCATGCGTACCTTCAATTTTGGGGTTGAGATAACTTTCTAAATCATTCATCATTATTAATATTCAGATATATGAAACGTACACTTATATACATGTTTGCCGCTATGTCGCTTGTGGGTTCTTCTTGTTCCGGCGACTGGCTGAATTTAAATCCATCTACCTCTGTGACTACTCCGCAAGCCATCCGTACGCTTGAGGAAGCACAAATAGCTTTGAACGGCATTTATCGCATTGCCGCTTCACATAGTTATTATGGTGATAATTATCTCTATTATGCCGATTGCCGTGGTGAAGATGTTCAAGCACGTGTCAGCAAGGGAGCCGGAAAACGTGTATCACCTTATTATGAGTTCAATGTCACGGCCGATGATGCCTTGAATATTACCCGTGTATGGAATCAGCCTTATAGTGTCATTCATCAGGCAAATAGTCTGCTGGAAAGAATAGAATCCGGTGCGGTGGTTACCGATGATGCTGTGGCTCTCAACTGTATCAAAGCTGAAGCGCTTGCTTTGCGCGGATTGGCTTTGTTCGATCTCACCCGTCTGTTTGCTATGCCCTATACCTTGAACAATGGTACTTCTTTGGGAGTACCTATTGAGATTAAAACAACTTTGCCTACTCACCAGCCTGCCCGCAATACGGTGGCCGAATGCTATCAGCAGGTGATAGACGATATGACAGGTGCACTGAAACTCTCGGCACTTTCCGCTGATAAGAAAAACGGTTATCTTAATGTGTGGAGTGTCAAAGCATTACTTTCACGGGTATATCTTTATATGAATGATAATGAAAAGGCTCTCGCCTTGGCCAAGGAAGTGATGAATAACGGTGGATTGTATCAGTTGTTCACACACGATGAATATCCTACAGTATGGGGAAAAGACTTCAGTTCTGAGTCACTGTTTGAGTTTTACTACACTCTTTCCGAGCCTGATGGCGGAACGGGAGGTGAAGGCGCTCCGATGGTTTATGCCGATAATGTGAAGGATTGGAACAACCTTGTACTGACCAAAGCATTCCTCGATCTGTTGGGAGAAGATCCGGATGATGTGCGTCATTCATTGAATCGTTTGCCGGAGAAACCGGAAGAGGACCTATTGCCCGAAGGTTCCAAGGGTCATCCTAAATATCTGAATAAATATCCGGGTAAGACGGGGGATAATCCACAGGATAATGACATTTGTATAATCCGCCTCTCCGAAGTTTACCTGAATGCTGCCGAAGCTGCCTTTAAGTTGGGGGGAGCAGAAAATCTGAAATTTTCTTTGGATTGTCTTAATGCCATCGTGAGTCGTGCTAATCCGGTGAAGTCCGTGAAAGAATCGGAGTTGAGCCTGGAGCGTATCTTGAAAGAACGCCGTAAGGAATTGGTAGGAGAGGGACATGCTTTCTTTGATGCCATGCGAAATGGTTTGTCTGTAAATCGTACCGGTGGTTGGCATTTGCCTTCTGTAGCTGCTGCTGCGGTTATTGCCCCGTCTGATCCGCGGGTAGCATTACCTATTCCGCAGGCGGAGATAGATGCTAATCCGAATATGGTGCAGAATCCGCGTTAATGCTTTCTGGGAGGTGAGATATACCGGTTTCCCGGATGACAAGGCTCGAACCGGCATGTTGTGAGACACCAGACAGTTATTCACTGAGGAATCTGCGGGCGATCTCTATGAGTGTATCTTTTCCTCTCATTTCGTCTTCTTGCAGCATATCTACCTGAATGTCCGGTTCAATGCCGAACTCAATATGTTTCATCTGTGCATCGAAGTGCGGGCTGGCGGAGAAACGTACGCTCCACCCGTTGGGCAATTCGGAGGTAAAGGGCATACCCGATCCTCCTCCGGTTTTATCTCCGATGATGGTGACATTGGGCAGGCAACGCATGTGGTTGACAAAATCGTTGGTTGCGCTGAAAGAACGGCGATTGGTCAACACGACTGCTTTCTTTTGCCAGCGTACCCCATTGGCCGGTTCCAGATAGATGGCATAGGGTTTAGAGAAGTCGTTGTGTCCGGTTCCTGTTTTATGGCAGATGTATCCTGTCAGAACCTTTTCGTTAGTGAATCGGGAAGCGATGCGGGCGGAATTTGTCGCGTTTCCACCACCATTATCGCGCACATCGATAATTAGTCCATTGCATATGGCCAGGTAGGAGAGCACTTCGTCCAAGTTGCCGTTGCCAATCGGGTCGGCAAAGCTTTCATACCGTATATAGCCGATGTTGTCTTTCAGTATCTTATATTTGAGGCCTGCTGCCGTACGATAGTCCGTACTGGCACGGCCCAGATAGGAATCTTCAACCAGGTCTGCACGGAAGTTACGGGGATAATCTTGATACCAATCATCGTAGTAAGACACGTTGTGTGCCGAAGCCAGATTGACATGCCCGTCCTGCAATTCATAAAGCATTTCACTCAGAACTTCGAACAGCCCTTCGTTGCTCATATTCGGGGTAATACGTTTTTGATATTGGGTATAGATATCATCCCAGTCGATTTGTTTGTAATCGAGAAAGCAATATTGCCGGTCGATGATTTTCCATAACTGCTCAAAGTTTCCTTGTGGATCGTTGGCATACTCTTCTTCCCGGATACAGGAAGAGAGGAGAGCCAGAAAGAAAATCAGGCAGAAGCTTTGTTGCAGGATACTATGGATAGGAGGATTCTTCATGATTCACTTCTGTTTTAATAGGCTCTGACGGCAGGTGGCAGGGGAGTTCCGTTCTTGTTTCGGATACGGAACAGATCGTGTACAAATCCCACCATGAAAACTTGTGAATAAGTATGTGTTTTGATTCCGTTCAGTTTGGATTGTTGGAGATCACACAAATAGCTAAGGCGCATTTTGGTATATCTGATTGGAAAGTCGACTGATATCATCTGTCGTAACGCCGGCTGATTATGCAGAGAAGTAAAACGGACTACGCCACTGGCGTGTCCGAGTGTGAATATTTCGTAGTAAGATTGCCCGTAATGGGGAGAGAACATGACCCCTATTACCGGAAGATTAACCTGGTAACGTAATGCCAACGGATAATTTTTTATTTTTGTATGCCAGATGGCCATTCCCGAAGCGTCCAGGTTGATGTAAGCACGTGCTGAGGCCGGATTGTTGGTATTACGCAGATTGTAGACAAAGCCGCCGTTGAAATCTCCCATTCCTCCGGCAAGCAGCTTAAAGTTGTCTGTTATGCGGAACTGATAGTGCAGTCCATAGTTCCAATTCACTAATCCGGCAAATGTATTGTTGTTATCTACCCGGTTGTGAGTATATGCCAGGTTTGCCTGGAAAAAGTTCTGTACCGAGACATTGCCATCGCCCCAGGCGGTCATACGCATTGTTTCGCGTGAGATACGAAATTCGATACCTTTATATTCCTGCGGAGAAAGATAGGTGTCGAATACATTGGTGTATCCCACACCGTACATGGTGGCACGTGTCACATAGCGGGTAGCTTGAAGTGAGTCTGTGCCGTTACCATTTCCGTTCCCTCCAAAAGAAGGGAGAGCGATTGCTATCATTAATAATAGCAATATACTTGTATTTACTTTCATACGCAGTTTTATCTTGGACTTGTGCTAAAACAGCTTCATCTGTCCGGTCATTTCATCGAGTATGTCGTTTTCTGTTTTACCATTGTCCGGGTCCAGATTTTCCGGTTCTTCATCCGTGTTTTCATCATCCGTGGTTTGTGGCGGATCCGGGAAACGGGTCGGTTCCAGTTCGTTGATGGTCTCTACTGTATAAGTAGTGAGACGTTTCCCTTTGGCCTTAAAACCTTTGACGGCAATGAATTCTTCGGCATCAATGACAACAGGTTCGCGGAAACTGTCGTGACCTCCGAAGATGATCTCCAATCTTGGGTAATACTCATCCGTCAGTAAAATCAGGCGGTTATGTTTGTTCTCACCCAGATAGTTCTGCTTGCGGGCAGTGGCTTCGAAGCAGAAACGTTTCAGGTACGGATAGTTCTGTTGGTCGGCATCATAAAGCGCAGCCGTCCATATCTTGTTGGCATCGAACTTCTCGACGATACTCACATTATCTTCGTAGTGATTGCTGAGATCGAAGTTTGAGGTATAGAACTCTCCGGTGTTCAGCACAACAAGGATGCTGTCGTCGCTCTGGAACTCACCCAAATATTCACCCCGGCCGTCGTAATTGAGGCGGAGCACATCGCGGTCGAACCATACTTTACGTCCGCCCAGTGTAGAGCCTCCCCGTTGTTTCAATACAATTTTGTGTACCGGCAGACGTGTCAGAATGACGCCCTGACTTTGTCGGCTGCGAATGGTCACTTCACTGAAATCACGCTCGAAGATGATGCGGCGTACACGAGGATTAGGTTTCAAGGTGACCTTGATGATTTCAGCTTCACCATTGGGGTTGGCACTGAAATAAGAAATGCGTGAATCGGGTTTACCTTGTGTCACGTCGTATTCACGGTCGCGTACGATGGAAGTGACTGCAAACCGTTTGATATAGTGTGTTCCTTCTGCACCGTCGCGGTAGGCTACGTTGTAGATGGTGCGTTTGTCATTCTTCTTAAATACATTGACGTAGATTACGTTTTTGCCCACAAACTTTTTGTCGGCTACGGGAGTGACCATGTAACGCCCGTCCCGGTAGAAGATGATCACATCATCGATGTCCGAACAGCATGCCACGAATTCGTCTTTCTTTAATGACGTTCCGATGAAGCCTTCTTCACGGTTGATATAGAGCTTTTCGTTGGCTTCCACCACTTTGGCGGCTTCAATGGTGTCGAAGTTGCGCAACTCAGTACGTCGGGGGAAGTTTTTCCCATATTTATCTTTAAGCATCCGGTACCATTGGATGGTGTACTCCACGATGTTGGCCAGATGATTGTTGATCTCGGCAATGTCTTCGTTCATGCGGGCAATAGCCTCTTCCGCCTTGTCGGAATTGAACTTCAGGATACGTCCCATCTTGATTTCCATCAGGCGGAGGATGTCTTCTTTCGTCACTTCACGTATGAATTGCGAATAGAAAGGAGTCAACCGTTCGTCGATGTGTGCGCAGGCGGCATCCATATCTTTAGACTGTTCGAACTCTTTATCTTTATAAATGCGCTCTTCAATGAATATCTTTTCAAGAGAAGCGAAATGCAGGCTTTCCTGTAGTTCGTCTTTCTTGATTTCCAGTTCCTGGCGAAGCAGGGACAATGTATTGTCGGCAGATTTTCTCAGGACGTGGCTGATGGTGAGGAAGTGAGGCTTCTGATCATCAATCACACAACAGTTGGGCGAGATGCTTACTTCGCAATCTGTAAAAGCATAGAGGGCATCGATTGTTTTGTCCGATGAAGTGCCCGGAGCCAGATGGACAAGGATCTCTACGTTGGCTGCTGTGTTGTCGTCTACCTTGCGTATCTTTATTTTTCCTTTGTCGACGGCTTTCAGGATGGAGTCGATGACCGAAGTCGTAGTCCTGCCATAAGGAATTTCGGTAATGGCGAGTGTTTTATTGTCTACTTTATTGATTTTAGACCGTATCTTTACTGCTCCACCGCGTTCACCGTCGTTGTATTTCGACACGTCAATAGAACCTCCGGTCTGGAAGTCGGGATATAGTTTGAACTCTTCGTTTCGCAGGTAACTGATGGAAGCGTCGCAAAGTTCGTTGAAGTTATGTGGTAAGATCTTGGATGAAAGTCCTACGGCGATACCTTCCACTCCTTGTGCCAGCAAAAGTGGGAACTTCACCGGCAAGGTGATAGGTTCTTTGTTTCGTCCGTCATACGACAGTTTCCATTCGGTTGTTTTAGGGTTGAACACTACATCGAGTGCAAACTTTGACAGGCGTGCTTCGATATAACGGGGAGCGGCCGCACCGTCACCGGTGAGGATATTACCCCAGTTACCCTGGCAGTCGACCAATAAGTCTTTCTGTCCCAACTGTACCAATGCGTCACCAATAGATGCATCGCCATGGGGGTGAAACTGCATCGTATGTCCTACAATGTTAGCCACCTTGTTATACCGTCCATCATCCATGCGTTTCATGGAGTGCAGGATGCGGCGTTGCACCGGTTTCAGTCCGTCATTGATATGGGGCACGGCTCGCTCGAGGATAACGTATGAAGCATAGTCCAGAAACCAGTTCTGGTACATTCCTGTAAGTTGATGTTTAATGCTTTCGTTATGTGAGTCCGCCGGCTTATAGTCAGAATGTCCTTCCGTAATCTCGTTGTTCTCTTCGCTCATAAAATCAAATTTCCCTCTGGTTTTAACAACAAATTATCTTTTTTACATCATTATTGGGTGATGTGCAGGCAAAAATACGAATTTAATTGAAAAAAATCATTTACTTTGCAGATTATTTCTGAGTCTGGCTTACAGGCAGATGTATGAAATGTAAATTGTAAATGACTAAATTGAAAATAAGACGATGGCACAAGAAGATGTTTTTAAGAAGTTAGTATCACATTGCAAAGAATACGGTTTTGTGTTCCCCTCAAGCGATATCTACGACGGACTGGGCGCGGTGTATGACTACGGACAGATGGGTGTTGAACTGAAAAACAATATTAAAAAATACTGGTGGGACAGCATGGTGCTGCTGCACGAAAACATTGTCGGCATTGACTCTGCAATTTTTATGCACCCTACCATCTGGAAGGCTTCCGGACATGTGGATGCATTCAATGATCCGTTGATTGACAACAAAGACTCTAAAAAACGCTATCGTGCCGATGTACTGATCGAGGATCAACTGGCTAAGTACGACGATAAAATTAATAAGGAAGTAGCCAAGGCTGCCAAGAGATTTGGCGAAGCTTTCGATGAAGCCCAATTCCGCAGCACGAATGGCCGTGTTCTTGAACATCAGGCAAAGCGTGATGCATTGCACGAACGTTTTGCAAAAGCACTGAATGATAACAATCTGGAAGAACTTCGCCAGATCATTATCGACGAAGAAATAGCATGTCCTATTTCCGGGACCAAGAACTGGACGGAAGTCCGCCAGTTTAATCTGATGTTTTCTACCGATATGGGGTCTACTGCCGATGGAGCCATGAAAATTTATCTTCGTCCGGAAACTGCGCAAGGTATTTTCGTAAACTACCTGAATGTACAGAAGACCGGTCGTATGAAAGTTCCTTTTGGTATCGCTCAGATCGGTAAAGCTTTCCGTAACGAAATTGTAGCCCGTCAGTTTATCTTCCGCATGCGTGAGTTCGAACAGATGGAGATGCAGTTCTTCGTTCGTCCGGGCAGCGAATTGGAATATTTCAAGAAATGGAAAGAAATTCGTTTGAAGTGGCACAAGGCACTTGGTTTTGGCGATGATCATTATCGTTTCCACGATCACGATAAATTGGCTCACTACGCGAATGCCGCCACCGATATTGAGTTCCTGATGCCATTCGGTTTCAAAGAAGTAGAAGGTATTCACTCTCGTACTAATTTCGATCTTTCCCAGCACGAGAAGTTCTCCGGAAAGAGCATTAAATATTTTGATCCCGAGTTGAATGAATCGTACACTCCGTACGTAATCGAAACTTCGATCGGTGTCGATCGTATGTTTCTCAGCATTATGTCTGCCGCTTATTGTGAAGAACAGCTGGAGAACGGTGAAAGTCGTATCGTATTGAAATTGCCTGCTGCATTGGCACCCGTGAAGTTGGCTGTAATGCCGTTGGTAAAGAAAGACGGACTGCCTGAAAAGGCTCGTGAGATCATTGACAATCTTAAGTTCCACTTCCATTGTCAGTATGATGAAAAAGACAGTATCGGTAAACGCTACCGTCGTCAGGATGCCATCGGTACTCCGTACTGTGTGACTGTTGACCATCAGACATTGGAAGACAATTGTGTGACACTGCGTAATCGCGACACTATGGAGCAGGAACGTGTGGCAATCTCTGAATTGAATAATATCATTGCCGACCGGGTAAGTATTACCTCGTTGTTGAAAACAATCCAATAACTCTTTAGCGAATGAACAAAAAAATCTATTTATTACCGTTGCTGTTACTGGCCCTTATCTTTGTTTCTTGTGAAGAGACGAAAGAAGCTACAAAGTTTGATAATTGGAGGGCACGTAATGAAGGATATATTGATTCTTTGAAGACGGTATTTGATGACAAGAAGGATCCCGAGCTGAAAGCTTTTGCACCGGAAATAAATCCTAAGTTGCGAATTTACTATAAGAAGAAAATTTCTAATGATACAGGAGCTATTCCTCTATATACCGATTCTGTAAATGTATTCTATCGTGGAAGTTTCATTTTTGGAGAAACATTTGATCAGAATTTTAAAGGGGATAAACCGGGTCCATTTGATTCACCAAGTAAATTTGTTATCCAAAGTTTTATTACAGTTGGTGGTGTCTCTGCTTGGGCCGAGATATTACAACGTATGCGTGTTGGAGAAAGGTGGCTGGTTTATATCCCGTGGCAATTGGCTTACGGAACAAGCGGATCTGATAAAATTCCAGGCTATTCGACCTTGATCTTTGATATGCAATTGGAAGAAATATTGGATGAATAAAGGATAGGTTCCACTGGATATTGAATCCCCTAATTTTTGGCTTAATTAAAGGTTGAGGCAAAAGTCAGGGGATTTTTTCTATGGATTTATTAGTAAATATTACTTTTTTTATTTTGATAGAATGGAATATATCAACGATTTAATCCGACGGAAGGACCGCCTTTTATCGGAAGATGAAGCAATGAGTTTACTTGAAAATGGAGAATACGGAGTGTTATCTATTTCTTCACCTGAAGAAGGTGTTTATGGCATTCCCATTAATTATGTATGGGATAAACAACAGTCTATCTATTTTCATTGTGCTCCCGAAGGGCGTAAGCTTTGTATACTTCAAGACTGTAATCAGGCATCGTTTTGCGTGGTAGGACGCACGCGCGTTGTTTCCAATCAATTTAGTACCGAGTATGAAAGTATCGTGATTAACGGGACTATGATTTGTCAGTTAGAAGAAACTGAGAAGCGAAAGGCATTGGAACTTCTGCTTGATAAATATTCTCCGGAAGATAAAAAGGTGGGGTTGAAGTATATGGAAAAGTCTTTTCACCGTACCCACGTCTTGAAACTTGTTATTAAAACAATATCCGGTAAGTGTAAGAAAATGAATCAGCCCTGTCCGGATTATTAAGAAGCCCCTGCCTTATCTCTCCTTTGTTTATCTTTTGTTTTTTTAGCATGGGTTATTTTTCTTTCGCAAATGTAATCTGGATTACATTCTTTTTAAATGGAAATCCCTTTCTTTGCATAAATACATAGCATACATACTATGAAGGTAAAAGAATATATCCAATGGTTACTCCCTTCGCGTAAGTGGAGAGTACTTGCGATCATTATAACAGGTGTGATTGTAGGTGGAGGGGCTCTGACCCTTTATATGCTTCGGGCACATACCTATCTGACCGATGATCCGGCTGCTTGTGTTAATTGCCATATCATGGGACCGTATTATGCGACGTGGTTTCATAGTTCGCATAGCAGGAATGCTACATGCAATGACTGTCATGTTCCACACGAAAATGCAGTGAAGAAATGGGTATTCAAGGGAATGGACGGTATGCGTCATGTTGCCGTATTCCTCACCCATGGAGAAAAAGATGTGGTTCGTGCCAATGGTGAAAGCTCGGAGGTGATTATGAATAATTGTATTCGTTGTCATACACAACTGAACACTGAATTTGTAAGTACAGGACGGATAGATTATATGATGTCTCAGGTAGGTGAAGGGAAAGCTTGTTGGGACTGTCATCGGGACGTACCGCATGGAGGAAGTAACAGTGTCGCATCCACTCCTAATGCGTTAGTCCCTTATCCGGATTCTCCTACACCGGAATGGTTGAAAAAAATGATCGAATAATATAGAAAATCAAGATAACAGAATTATGGAAAAGAAACTGAAATCATGGCAAGGATGGTTGTTGTTCTGCGGAGCGATGGTAGTCGTTTTTGTGCTTGGGCTTGTTGTCTCGGCGCTGATGGAACGCCGGGCAGAGACGGTAAGCGTTTTCAATAACAAACGGGTGGAAATTACCGGAATAGAACCACGAAACGAAGTGTTTGGGGATAACTACCCACGTGAGTATGAAACATGGAAAGAAACGGCTAAGACCGATTTCGAGAGTGAATTTAACGGTAACGAAGCGGTAGATGTACTTGCACAACGTCCCGAGATGGTGGTGCTTTGGGCCGGCTATGCATTCTCAAAAGATTATTCGACTCCGAGGGGACATATGCATGCTATTGAGGACATTACACATTCACTCCGTACCGGTGCGCCGATGGATGATAAAAGCGGGCCGCAACCTTCTACCTGCTGGACTTGTAAGAGTCCGGACGTTCCTCGCATGATGGAAGCTATTGGAGTGGATTCGTTCTATAATAATAAGTGGGGAGCTTTCGGTAGTGAGATCGTCAATCCGATAGGTTGCGCCGATTGTCATGAACCGACGAATATGAAACTTCATATTAGCCGTCCGGCCCTGCGCGAGGCATTTGCCCGTCAGGGGAAAGATATCGATAAAGCGACTCCGCAGGAAATGCGTTCGTTGGTATGCGCACAATGCCACGTGGAATATTATTTCAAGGGAGATGGCAAATACCTGACTTTCCCTTGGGATAAAGGATTTTCGGTAGAAGATATGGAAGCCTACTATGACGAGGCCGACTTTGCCGATTATACACATGCACTGAGCAAAGCCCGTATACTGAAAGCACAACATCCGGACTACGAGATCTCTCAGATGGGAATTCATGCCCAACGCGGAGTGTCGTGCGCCGATTGTCATATGCCCTACAAAAGCGAGGGAAGCATGAAATTCAGCGATCACCACATTCAGAGTCCGTTAGCTATGATCGACCGGACTTGTCAGGTTTGTCATCGTGAGAGCGAAGAGACATTGCGGAATAATGTATATGACCGTCAGCGTAAAGCGAATGAAATTCGTGGCCGTCTGGAACAGGAGTTGGCTAAAGCGCATATTGAAGCTAAATTCGCCTGGGATAAAGGTGCGACGGATACTCAGATGGCAGAGGCGTTGAAGTTGATTCGCCAGGCCCAGTGGAGATGGGATTTCGGTGTGGCTTCACACGGTGGTGCGTTCCATGCTCCGCAAGAGATACAGCGCATTCTGGGACACGGACTTGATAAAGCTTTGCAGGCCCGTCTTGCCATCTCAAAAGTGTTGGCTCAGCATGGCTATACAGCCGATGTGCCGATGCCTGATATTTCGACTAAAGAGAAAGCGCAGCAGTATATCGGTCTCGATATGCAGAAAGAGCGTGAAGCGAAAGATAAATTCCTGAAAACAGTAGTACCCGAATGGTTGGAGAAAGCGAAGGCTAACGGTCGTCTGGCTAAACTGTAAACTATGTGGCAGAAACCTTGGGGATATAAAGAAGGGTTCGCCATCTGTGGCGGACTTTTTCTGACAGGCATTTTCCTGCAAATGACGTTGGGGAAGTGCACGCTTTCCATTCTTTCTTACCCTGTGAATGTGTGTGTAGGGTTGCTATATGTCGTTATCTTGTTATCGGCCTACACCTTTTCACAAAAGAGTTATTTTATCCGGTGGATGGGGAGCTGTCAGGCTGCCGTTTCATCCATGGTGTCAGTGGCTGTGCTCACTGTAGTGATGGGACTGATCCGCCAGGTGAAGTCCGATATACCTTTGTCCGGTATTGAAAACTGGCTGGGATTTTCGCAAATGTTGTCCGCCTGTTCGTTTGTGCTGTTGTTCCTCTGGATGGTCACTTTGTTGGGGTTGACCACCATTCGGCGGATTCATCATTTCCATTGGCGGGACGTTCCTTTTGTGCTGAACCATCTGGGACTTTTCCTTGCACTGACCGGAGCTGTATTGGGAAATGCCGATATGGAGCGTCTGCATATGACTACAAAGATAGGACAAGCCGAATGGCGGGCTTCCGATGAAAATCAGAAAATGCGGGAGCTGCCTTTAGCTATCGAGCTTCAGAACTTTACGATCGATGAATATCCCCCGAAATTGATGTTGATTGACAATGAAACAGGTAAAGCACTGCCGGTCGGGAAGCCGGAAAACCTGCTGATTGAAGATGATTTTCGTGCCGGGCATTTGCTCGATTGGGAAATTCACATAGAGAAGAAACTCCCTTTGGCAGCCAGTGTAGCGACTCAGGATACTTTGAACTTTGTGGACTTTCCTTCAATGGGAGCTGCTTATGCTGTCTATCTGACGGCAGTGAATGATAAAACAGGCCGGAAACATGAAGGATGGGTGAGTTGTGGCAGTTTTATGTTTCCTTATAAGGCTATCCGTCTCGACGATCAGACCAGTTTGGTAATGCCCGAGCGTGAACCTCGCCGTTTTGCATCCGAGGTGAAAGTTTATACAGAGTCGGGACGCCGTGATTCGGCCACGATTGAGGTAAATAAACCTTTTGAGTTGGAGGGATGGAAAATATATCAGTTAAGTTATGACGAGTCGAAAGGTCGCTGGAGCGATATAAGCGTGTTTGAACTGGTTCGTGATCCGTGGTTACCGGTGGTTTATACCGGTATCTGGATGATGATAGCCGGAGCTGTCTGCCTGTTCGCCCTGTCACAGAAAAGAAAGGAGGACAACGTATGAGTTGGGATCATTTTGTGATATTTGCCATGGCAGCTCTTCTGTGTTGGGCTATCGGTGCCGTTGCCGCATGGAAAGAGAAACGCCAGTTTGTTGTTTATGCAGCCACGTTGGCAGGACTGGCCGTCTTTTTTGCTTTTATCCTTGGGATGTGGATTTCATTGGAACGGCCTCCGATGCGTACAATGGGTGAAACCCGATTGTGGTATTCTTTCTTTTTACCTTTGGCGGGCATCATCACTTATAGCCGCTGGCGATATAAGTGGATTCTGAGTTTCAGCTTTGTTCTTTCGCTTGTATTCATCTGTATCAACCTGTTTAAACCCGAGATACATAATAAAACCTTGATGCCTGCTTTGCAAAGTCCTTGGTTTGCACCGCATGTCATTGTATATATGTTTGCTTATGCTATGTTGGGCGCAGCGGCCGTTATGGCGGTATACCTGCTTTGGATCAAGAAAAAAGCTACCGAAGAACGTGAGATGGAACTGTGTGATAATTTGGTCAATGTAGGACTATCCTTCATGACATTGGGAATGTTGTTCGGAGCTTTGTGGGCTAAAGAGGCCTGGGGGCATTACTGGAGTTGGGATCCGAAGGAAACCTGGGCGGCAGCCACGTGGATAGGCTATCTCTGTTATATCCACTACCGGATGAACAGGCGGCAAAAAGTACGTGTGGCACTTGTCGGGCTCCTCATTTGTTTTGTATTGCTGCAAATGTGTTGGTATGGCATTAATTATCTGCCATCGGCACAGGGAACCAGCGTACATACGTATAATTTGAATTGATAAATCGCTAACTACTAATTACTAATTGAGTTATGAGAATCACGAATCTAATCTGGGCAGCAATGCTTTTTGCACCGCTGTCCGCCTTTGCACAGCAACAAAAGGAGAATCAGTTTACAATTGATGCACAAATACGTACTCGTGGTGAATACCGCAATGGAGTGTTGAACCCCCGTCCCGAAGGCGCAAGTCCGACTTTCTTTATCAACGAGCGGGCACGGCTATCCTTAGGTTATCAGCGCGATCGCCTGCAAATGAAACTTGCTGCACAGCATGTAGGGGTGTGGGGGCAGGATCCGCAGATCGATAAAAACGGACGGTTTATTTTGCACGAAGCTTGGGCACGGCTTGATTTTTCAAAAGGTCTGTTTGCGCAGTTGGGGCGTCAGCCACTCTCGTATGATGATGAGCGTCTGCTTGGCGGACTGGACTGGAATGTGGCAGGACGCTTCCACGATGCATTGAAATTGGGGTATGAAAGCAAGATGCACAAGTTGCATTTGATACTGGCTTTTAATCAGAATAATGAAGATCGCTCCTATGGTGGCACTTATTATGCTCCCGGTGGACAGCCTTATAAAACCATGCAAACGGTATGGTATAATGGCCGGTGGGCTAAAGATTTCACTGCTTCACTGCTTTTTATGAATACCGGATTTGAAACAGGGACGGAAGAAAAGGGTAAAACTGCTAATATGCAGACGATGGGTACTTATCTGGTGTATACACCCGGGGCATGGTTGCTGAACGGTAGTGTCTATTACCAGTCGGGTAAAAACAAAGCCGACAAGAAGGTATCTGCTTATATGTTCAGCTTGAAAGCCGGGTATAAGATTGATCCAAAGTGGAGTGTAAGCCTCGGCACGGACTACCTGAGTGGAGATCCCGACAGTAAGAAGGTAACTACTTTTGATCCGCTTTACGGGACACATCATAAATTCTATGGAGGAATGGATTATTTTTATGCATCGGCTTATAACAAAGGTTTGTGGGACAAAATACTCAGTGTTGACTTCAAGCCGACCCAAAAGATAGGGTTCTCACTGAATTATCACCATTTTTCTACGACTTATGACGTAACGGCCACAGACGGTAAAGAAGGACGTAGTCTGGGATCGGAGTTCGATTTGCAGGTAGATTATACTTTGATGAAAGATGTAAAACTGACAGCCGGTTATTCGACCATGCTTGGAACTAAATATATGGACATTGTAAAAGGTGGCAGCCATAAGAGCTGGCAGGACTGGGGATGGCTGACACTGAACATCAATCCGCGTATTTTATTTACCAAGTGGTAGGATTGGTACGGGAGAAAATGCTATCTTTGCTAAAAAGACAAGCATTGTGGTAAAAGTAGAGTTTACAGACGAATATCAAAAAATCTTGTGGCAGATATCTTTATTTAAGGATATGGATGTCAGTTTGCAACGTCGGCTGCCTTTGGAACTGGAACTTTCGGTGTACGAGGTTGCCAGGAAAGAGGTCGTATTGAAGCAGGACACCTATTGCAATCATTTGTATGTATTGCTGAAGGGAGAACTGGAGGTCAATATCGTTGATGTGGCAGGAAATCTGGTGAAGGTAGAAGATATCCGTGCTCCCCGTGCTTTTGCCACACCCCATCTGTTTGGCGATAAGAATCTCTTGCCTGCTACGTTTACTGCCAGCGAAGATTCTGTTTTGCTGATGGCTACCCGTACTTCCGTTTTTAAGTTGATCAGTTCCGTACCCGATTTACTGCACCGTTTCCTGTGTGTCACAGGCAATTGTAACAAGTGTACGGTCACCCGTCTGAGGATTCTTTCTTACAAGATGCTGCGCAGCCGTTTGGTTTATTACTTCATGGAGCATAAGACTTCTCCGAATACGGCTATATTGGAGCATAATCAGGTCCAGTTGGCAGAATATCTGGGGGTAACCCGCCCTGCACTTTCGAAAGAAATAAATAAGATGATGAAGGAGGGCCTGATTTCAATCAATAAGAAAGTGGTGACGCTGGAAGATATGGCGGCACTTAAAGAATATATTTGAAAGGGCTGTGTCAAGAGTCTTTTCACCACAGATCACCACAGATTATCAATATTGATAATCAATGGCTTAAAATTTACCCTGTGCCTTCTGTGGTGAGTTTCGACACACCCTTCTCAATGCTTTGCTCCAAATCTTGTAGCCTTCCTCCGTCAGATGGAGTCCGTCCGTAGTCAGTTCTTTCCGCATCACATTGCTACCTTTCTCCGTAAATAGAGGGAAAAGGTTGATAAAAGGTATTTTCCTGTCTTTGGCAAGTGCTTCCAACTTACTGTTGATTTCGGGTATCAGGTCGGTTTTACCGGTCATTGTTTTGTATCGTCCGAACGATTCATTAATGGGTAAAAGACTCTGCAGATAGAGTTCGGTGGATGGTGATCCGGTTCGTATTTTGTCTATGACCAGAGTAATCAGTTCTACCACACTATCGGCACTCAGGTTGTGTGACACATCGTTTATTCCTGCCATCAGGAAAATCTTCCGGGGAGTGCCGGGCAATATCTGGAAAAGACGTTGGTAAATTCCCATTGCTTCGTCACCAATGATTCCGCGGTTTCTTATATTCTTTTTATTCAGGCGTATGCTCCAGTCTCCGCCGTTTTCGGTGAGGCTATTGCCCACCATTACGATATCCTTCGGCCCGATGGGAGCATCTGCTTCAAATTCCAGGAAACGTTTGTAATAATGATCCGTATATACTTGTGCGGGCGGGCAGATAGAAGCGGCTACTGCATTGGCAACCAGCGAACGGAGGCGGACTACACTGTGTCCGTCTTCAGGATGCACGGCGTTGATGAGCAGGATGACAGCCGTGTCGTTATCTGGGTCAATCAGGATGGAAGTACCCGTATATCCTGTATGCCCGAAGGTGTTCGGGCCGAAGAGGTCGCCATGATTTGAGGCATAGGCTGAGAAGACATCCCATCCCGGAGTGCGTCCCAGTCCGGCTATTTCGCGGGGAACGGTACGCATGGTTTTTACCCCCAGTGGGCTGAGAATACGGCGACCATTATATTCGCCCCCATTCAGCAAGGCAGCTGCGAGAACGGCAATATCATTGGCGTCCGAGAAGACCCCTGCATTGCCGGAGATTCCTCCGTTCAGGATGCGCGCCAACGGATCGTGCACCTGTCCGCAGAGTACACTTCCGTCTTTTTGCTTCTCGGTAGGTGCAATCAAATCCATCCAGGGGTAATCTACGGTATTTATCCACTTTCCGTCTTTCTGCTGTACGGTGGGCAGATAATCGGTGTGCTGCATGCCCAGGACATTGAAGATATTCTCTTTGGCAAAGTCCCGCAGGTTTTGTCCGGTAATGACTTCGATGACATGTTGCAAGGTGATATAGTTGAGGCAACTATACTGAAAATTCGTTTGAGGCTTGAAGTCACGTTTGCAAGTGGAAATATACTTCATGAGCCCTTCCGGATTGGGTGAACCGTACTCTTTCTGTAACTCGGCTACCGGTGCGTAAGGTGGAAGGCCCGAAGTGTGAGTCATAAGGTCTACAATGCGGATGTCCTGTTTCTCTCCGTTCTCTCCCTGCCATTCCCGGAAGTCAGGCAGGTAGAGGTTGACGCGATCGAGTAGGCGCAGTTGTCCGCGTTCAATCAGAATCATGGCAGAAACAGCAGTCGACATCGGCTTGCTGCAAGAAGCCATATCGAAGACGGTATTTATCTCCATCGGTTCTATATTGGGATAGATCCGCCGGTTACCATAAGCCTTGAGATAGGCCATTTTGCCATGACGGACCACGGCGAGTACGGCTCCCGGTATTTCTTTGTTAAGGATCGCCTTCTGAATAGCCTCGTCGGCATGCAACAGACGGTGAGAATCCATGCCTACTTGCTCGGGGGCAACGAGTGGCAGAGGTTGTGCGACAGCTTGCAGACTGCAGAACAGAAGCGCCAAAGCGGTGAGCAGAGATTTCGTCCCTTTTCTTTCCTGCAGGGAGATGGGGGAGAAGTGAACTTTGTTTTTCGTATTCATGGTATTGTAAGTTTAGGAGGGTTCGGTTTTGTTATCCGGCTTTATATGCATCTACCGCTTTTTTCACGGAACCGTGCATCAGCAACAGTGCTTTAGCCTTCTCATATTCTAACCCGAGTTCTTCGACAATCATGCGTGTGCCGCGGTCCACCAACTTCTGGTTGCTAAGCTGCATATTGACCATCTTGTTGCCTTTCACGCGTCCCAGTTGAATCATAACCGAGGTTGTGATCATGTTCAGAATCATCTTCTGTCCTGTTCCTGATTTCATGCGCGAACTGCCTGTTACATATTCGGGGCCTACAATCATTTCGATAGGTACATCGGCTTCTGCGGCCATCGGCGAGTTCGGGTTGCTGGTGATGCAACCGGTGAGGATGCCGTGCTCGCGTGCCGCATGCATGGCTCCGATCACATAGGGAGTCGTACCTGAGGCTGCAATACCGATGACGGTATCTTTACTGTTGATGTTATGTTCCGTCAGTTCTTCCCACCCCCGGGTGGTATTGTCTTCGGCATTCTCTACCGGATTACGCAAGGCGGTATCTCCGCCTGCAATCAGCCCGATGATCAATGTGGGAGGCATCCCGAAAGTGGGAGGGATCTCTGAAGCGTCGAGAACCCCGAGGCGTCCGCTGGTTCCGGCCCCCATGTAGAAGATGCGTCCCCCCTGTTTCATGCGGGGGACAATCTGTGTGACTAACTTTTCAATTTGAGGAATAGCTTTCTGTACGGCAAGAGCCACCTTTTGGTCTTCGGTATTGATATCTTCCAGTATTTCGCGGACCGACTTCTTCTCAAGATCACTGTAAAGCGAGGGCTGCTCGGAAATCTTGACGAAGGATGTTTTATCTGATTTTTCTATATTACTATTCATGTTTTTGTTCTATAATTCGTATACGTTACTCGTGAAATTTAATCAGTCCTTCCATCGGACTCTTGATAATCGTTCCCAGGTGAATCTCCATTGCCTTACACGCCTCCGATAGTAATTCTTTGTAGTAGAACGCTACTGAACCGATGAAATGGACCCGGGCATGCTGGTAGTCGTATTGCATTACATTGCGTTTCAGGAACTTTTTAAAGCTGTTCAGAACCAGTTCGCGTATGGCCGGTTCATCGAGGTGTTCGACCAGGAATGGAGAGAAACTTGCCAGGAAACGATTTGGAAACGGTTGGCGATATACCCGGTCGATAATTTCGGCAGGCGTCAGGTTGTATTGTTCCAGGAACTTTTCTTTAAGTCCCGGAGTCATTTGATTCTTAAGGATATCGCCTACCAGCAGCTTACCCAAAACCGCCCCACTGCCTTCGTCACCCAGAATAAATCCTAATGGCGATACATTGCTGACTATGTTTTTACCGTCATAATAACAAGAGTTCGATCCTGTGCCCATGATGCAGGCGATGCCCGGTTGATGGCCACACAGTCCCCTGGCGGCAGCAAGCATGTCCGTACTGACCTCAATCTCTCCGCTTACTTGCAGATGCGCAGCTATGGCTTTGCGCACCGTTTCTATTTTGTCGGGGAAAGCGCAACCGGCTCCATAGAAGTGAACAGTCTCGAACTTGTTTGTCTTTAATTGAGGAATCAGGGCGGTTGCTATTTCATTACTGATTTCCTCTTCAGACTGAAAGAAAGGGTTAGTGCCTTTCGTAAAAATCTGCTGGACTAACTGTCCATGCTCTACTACACACCAATCGGTCTTAGTAGAACCACTGTCTGCTATTAGTATCATATCTTTATATATATTTTTTTCTTATACAGGATGTATCCGATACACCAGTTCAGCCCTACGAATAAGATGGCGAATGCTAAAGAACCGGGATAATCGCCGAGCAGGGGTTGGAGGATGATCTTATACACAAATCCGTGAAGGCTGATGGTATGGCCGTCATAAGGTATCAGTATGTTGCCCAACAGAATAGAGAGAACGGCTCCGGTCACGTAGATGAATAGTGGGTTGACTCCGAACGATTCGAAGAACCGGCTCCATCGTGTATAACCTTTTACGTCGATAATCCATACGAGGAGTGCCAGGAAACTGGATGCCAGTCCGCAAGTGACAATTGCGAATGTCGGTGACCAGATCTTCTTGCTGATTGGACAGCCGTAGCTGAGCAGGAAACCCACAAAGGTGAGGATAGTGCCAACCAGGAACAGGCGTTCTATTTTTTCATTGATGTCTTTTACTTCCATCAGCAGTTTGCCTACGCAGAAGCCTATCAGCACATGGGCTATCGAAGGTATGGTGCTTAATACACCTTCCGGATCGATGCCGTTGTCTTTGTACATATGTGCCTCGCCCAATACGGCACGGTCCACCACCGCCAGGATGTTGGTACTGTTGTATTCAAATCCGTTTCCGGTGATCAGGATGATGAAGTAACCGATTAGTAAGGCGGCTATCAGGTATGGGATGTATTTATGCTTCATGATTAAAGCGATGATAGCCGTTGCGCCGTAGCAGAGGGCCAATCGCTGCATGACACCCAGGATGCGAATGTGACCGAAAGTCCAGACTGATTCCCCCAGACGGGAGAAGAATGGAATATCTTCGCCGGATAGTGAATTCCAAGTGTAGCAAAACATGGAGAACCATGCGATTCCCAAACCGATGGCAAAGATCACAATGGTTCTTTTAAGTATTTTCAAGGCTGCAGAATGACTGAATTCGAAGTTATACTTTCTTAATGATATATAGGTGGAAATGCCCATGATGAACATGAAGAAAGGAAAGACCAGGTCGGTCGGAGTCAGGCCGATCCATGCCGCATGACCGAGAGGAGCATATACGTAGCTCCAGCTGCCGGGATTGTTGACCATAATCATTCCTGCGATAGTGATACCCCGCAACACATCGAGGGCAAGTAGACGTTTGTTGGCTGTTTGATTCATTGTATTCTTATTTAAGTGTTAAGTTATTCTTTTGTTTCACGTGGACGAGTGCACTGATCCACCAGATAGGCAATCGATACATAGGGGATGCCGGTGTTAGTGGCTAAACCGATTTCACAAGTGCGGCTGTTTGAATAGCCGATACTGATTCCTGCTTTCTCCAGTTGCGGACGTAGTTTGCGTAAAGCATAAGTGTTGAGTTCCGGCCGGGTGAATCCTTTATCTCCGGCAAAGCCGCAACAACCCACCTCTTCTGGAACAAGCACTTGCGTAGAACATAGTCCGGCCAGTGAAATCAGTGTATTCGACAATCCCATTTTACGCATGGAACATGTGATGTGTACGGCTACGGGACGGTTTGTGGGAGTGAATTCCAGTTTATCCCGCAGGAACGTATAGATAAATTCAGCCGGTTCGTATAGCTTCATCTTTTGGATAGTGGCACGCATACGGTGCAGACAAGGGCTCTGGTCGCAAAGTACCGGATAACGTCCCTGTTCGCTGGCCTCCCATAAGGCGGCTTCCAGTTCAGCCGATTTGCTGTCGGCTATATCCAGCATACCTTTGCTTTCCCAAATGGTTCCGCAACAGAGTTTCTCCATCTTGGGCGGGAAGATGACTTCGTATCCCGCTTTCTGAAGCAGAGAGAGCATTTTGTTAACCAAAGGTTGCTCTACGGGAGAATTTTTTGCCAATCCCATAGTTTGGTTGATGCAACTGGGGAAGTAGACCACCTTGTTCTTTGCATCCGGTGCCTTGTTGTTGTCCTTCTTGTGTATCTTATAGCTCATAGGCATGGCCGGTGTCCATTGCGGAAGTCCCCATACGTTGTGCATCTTTCGAGTAATGGAAGTCATCCTGGAAGTTCCCAGCAGGCTGTGTGTCGTATTGGCAAGTGACAGTACCGGTCGCAGGGCATTTTTTATTCCTGCGAAATGATTGGCGGCAAATTTTCCCGCCTTATAACCGGTGCTGTTGGACGGTAGCTCTGCCTGACGCAGGAGGTGGGTCAGGTCACCGGTATTGATACCCATCGGACAAGACGTGGCACACAGGCCGTCACCGGCACAGGTCTGATTACCCGGATACCGGTATAACTTGGACAGTGTTTCCAGTAACTGCGGATTTTCCCCGCTTTTTTTCAGGCGTGAGATTTCCCTCTGTATGACAATGCGCTGGCGTGAGGAGAGCGTGAATCCGCACGAGAGACAGTTCACTTCGCAGAATCCGCATTCGATACACCGGTCTATCTGGCGTGTCACTTCGGAGCCTTCTCCTATTGCCAATGGTGAGAGAGGCTTGAAATGTTTGATATGGCATTGAGGGTCGTCGTTGAAGATAACACCCGGATTAAATAATCCTTTGGGGTCAAAGAGTTGTTTTACCGCCTTCATGATAGCGAAAGCTTCTTCTCCCCATTCCTGCTTTACGAACGGAGCCATGTTTCGTCCTGTGCCGTGTTCTGCCTTTAATGAGCCGTCATATTTGTCCACTACCAGTTTTTTTATGTCGTTCATCAGGGCTTCATACCGTTTTATTTCAACTTCATTACTGAATGACTGGTTGATAATGAAGTGGTAATTGCCTTCTAACGCATGACCGTAAATGCAGGCGTCATCGTATCCGTGCCGGGCAATGAGCTGTTGCAGTTCGGCTGTCGCCTCGGGGAGGTCTTCAATGTGGAAGGCCACATCCTCAATCAGACAGGTTGTTCCCGGAGGACGGGTTCCTCCTACAGAGGGGAAAATGCCCGAACGGATTGCCCAATATTTGGAATATTCCTCGGGACGGTCGGTAAAGTGGACCGGGATGTAGGTTTTAAATGCCTTTAATGTATCTTCGATGACAGTGATGTTGTGGTTGAGCTCTTCCTGTGTGCGTGCTTTGGTTTCGGTCAATACGGCTGTTAGCCCTTCTCCCGTCGGATCATTCACAGAAGCCAGGGATTTCCAGTCGAGCAGTTCCGCACCTTTTACAATCCACTCCCCATCTGTGTTGACGAGTTTTTTCATGGCTACCACTGCACGGCATGCTTCTTTGATGTCGCTGAAATAGAGCATGGCGCTTGCCTTGTGCGGATAGTCGTATTCCGTTTTCATAGTCACACCGGAAAGGAAAGCTAATGTGCCCTCCGAGCCTACCATCAGGTGGGCAATAATATCGAACGGATCATCGTATACGAGGAAGGGAAGAATATTCAACCCTGTTACGTTCTTGATTGAGTATTTATAACGGATACGTGCACTCAGTTCTTTGTTGCTACGTACCTGGTCACGTAGCTCGCAGATGCGGCGGAGGAAATCGGGATGATCTTCTTCAAAGTTTTCTCGGGATTCCTGGCTGGCGGTATTAAGATAATATCCGTCAGGGAGTATGATACGTACCGACAGCAGCATCTTATCACTGTTGGCATGTGTCCCGCAGTTCATGCCCGAAGCATTGTTCATTACGATTCCACCTACCATGGCGCTTTTTATGGAAGCCGGATCGGGAGCAAATTTACGTCCGTAAGGTGCGAGGATCTCGTTTACCCGTTGTCCGATGATACCGGGCTCCAGGTAAATCTGTTCGTGATCGGGTGAGAGTTCGTAGTGATCCCAGCCTTTGCCGGCTATAATCAGAACAGAGTCACTGATGGACTGTCCCGAAAGACTGGTTCCGGCAGCGCGGAAAGTTACCGGTATATTATATCTGTCGGCCAGATAGATCATTTCGAATACTTCATCGTCGTCGATCGAGTTAACTACAATTAGAGGAATCAGTCGGTAGAAACCCGCATCTGTCCCCCATGCCAGGCGATGGAGCTCGTCGGTAAATATTCTATCCTGTGGGATAAATCGGCTGATGTCTCGCAGGAATTCGTCATAGTTTCTTTCCGTTTTCATTGTTTCTTTGTTTGTCGGGCACTCCTCGGTCCCAGTTTTTATTTATACAAATAATACTTCTTCGACAGCCGGCGGAAGTCGTCAACGTCTTTGTACCAATAATCGCGGACGTCTTCCCAGCGGTTGCGCTGACTGAAACGTTCGCGTACTTCTTTGGAGCCGCTGACGAGATCGAACATACGGAAACGTCCTTTATCGGCATGGTCGAATACGGCCCGGCCCGGATAGAGTACAGCTATCTCCTGCATCACGTAAAACTGTATCTCGCTTAGTGCAGCTTTATTAAAGTCCACAATATGTACTTGTACGCCTTGCAGATGTTCCCCTTTGCCTACCGAATAGAAGGGTTTGAGGTGCATCGGACGGAATATCACTCCCGGCAGGTTCAGACGGTTCAGGTTATCAGCCAATCTGTCTGCCTCTATCCAAGGAGCGGCAAACATTTGGAACGGAATGGTATAACCCACACCAATCGACATATAGCCCAGTTCGCCGAGTATCCCCGAAACGGGATAGAAGAAAGCGGAATGCGGATGCGGGATGTGTGGGGACGAAGGAATCCATTGGAGTCCTGTCTGTACATAATCCATTTTTCGCTTCCACCCCTTCATTTTCACAACATGCAGGTTGCATGGCCTGCCCAACATTTGTTCTCCATTGAGCATCAGTGCAAGCTCGCCACAAGTAAGTCCGTAAAGGTACGGAATTTTAAATTGGCTGACAAAAGATATGTATCCATCTTCTACGAGATTCCCTTCTATTTTTAATCCGCCTATCGGATTGGGGCGGTCAAGGACAATAAACTCTTTACCATTTTCGGCGGCAGCTTCCATAGCCACTCCCATGGTGCTGATATAGGTGAACGAGCGGCAGCCGATGTCCTGTATGTCATATACCAATACATCAATGTCTTTTAGCATTTCAGGGCTCGGTTTACGCGTTTTGCCATAGAGTGAATAAACGGGTAGTCCGGTAGTGGGGTCGTTCGTGTTATCCACTTTGTCGCCGGCATGCACATCACCCCGTACACCATGCTCCGGTCCGTACAGAGCCACTAAGTTGACATTGGGCGCTTCATGAAGAATGTCGATAGTGGACCGCAACTGATTGTCTACACCGGTCGGGTTGGTGATCAGTCCTACACGTTTTCCTTCAAGACATTTGAAGTTTTGTTCTTTTAGGACTTCAATACCTGTTTTGATACGGATTCCCGGAGGTTTTACACCTGGTTCCATCCCTTGGGAAAGGGGAGTATTGGAAACAAGGATAAAAAGAATGAGCAAAAGTCTCAATATACTTCTTTTATGTGTCATAATCTTATCTTTTTTTAGTTATCCTACCAATGCCTGGAGTAACTTTATTTCTTCTCCTCGGCAATATTCTCTTTTTTCTTCCCATAATCGGGGTCTATCTTGATGAAGGCACATACGGCAATTGTGGCGGCACAACAAGCCATTACCCAGATAAAGAAGTTTTCGTATCCGATCAGTTCCTGTAACCAGCCGGCGGCCATGCCCGGCAGCATCATGCCTAATGCCATGAAAGCAGTGCAGATGGCATAGTGCGCCGTCTTATGTTCTCCGTCAGAGTAGTAAATCAAGTAAAGCATATAGGCTGTGAATCCGAACCCGTAACCAAACTGTTCGATAAATACGCACAGGTTGATGATCACAAAGTTCTGTGGCTGGAAGTAACCCAGATATACAAAGGTGAGGCAGGTCAGCGACAGGCTCCATGCCATTGGCCACAACCATTTCTGCAGTCCTCCTTTGGCTGCACAAATACCGCCGACGATGCCTCCTAATGTCAGTCCGATGATGCCGATGGTTCCGTAAACCAATCCTACTTCGGCGGTAGTCAGTCCTAATCCGCCTTTCTCGACAGGATCGAGCAGGAATGGGTTGATGAGCTTCACTAACTGTGCTTCAGGGAAGCGATAGAATAGCATAAAGAGGATGGCTACTCCAGCCTGTTTTTTGCGGAAAAAAGAGGCAAAGGTTTCTATGAATCCATTGAAAATGGCGCTTGCGCTGTTCTCACCTACTACTGCTTTGTCACTGTCAGGTTTCGGTAATACGCATTTGTGGTAGAGGCAAAAAGCAAGGAACAGTCCTGCAAGGATAAAGAAGGTGATGCTCCATCCGTATTTAATACTGCCTGTCCATATTTCCAGGCCGCCGGCAAGCATCACCAACAAACCTTGTCCGGCAATTGTGGCAATGCGGTAGAAGGTACTGCGTATCCCTACATAAAGTGCCTGGTCTTGTACGTTCAGTGCCAGCATATAAAATCCGTCGGCAGCAATGTCATGCGTAGCCGAACTGAAGGCCACCAGCCAGAAGATGGCAAGGGTGGTCTGGAAAAAATTTGGCATGGGTATGGTGAAAGCGATTCCTGCCAGTCCGGCACCAACCAGCAACTGCATGCTGATTACCCACCAGCGCTTGGTTTTCAATAAGTCGACGAACGGGCTCCAAAAGGGTTTGATGACCCAGGGCAGATAGAGCCAGGAGGTGTAGAGTGCAATATCCGTGTTGGAGATACCCAGATTCTTGTACATAATTACCGAAATAGTCATTACGGCTACATAAGGTAATCCTTGTGCAAAGTACAGGGTCGGAATCCATGCCCATGGTGATATGGTCTTGTTTTTCATGATAAGAGTGTGTGTTTAATAAAGTTTATCTATCGTTGCACCGATGTAGTAATGCAATAAAATAGTATCGTATGGGTAACCTTGCTCGCCCATGACGGCTGCTCCTATTTGGCAAAGTCCTACTCCGTGCCCCCATCCGGCACCGGTGAGGATAAACCGTCCCGGTACGTCATCCACGATATCTGCCTTGTCGATGACGAAAGCGGAGCTGTAAAGGTGAGATGTAGAGAGTGTACGGCGTATTTCCAGTTCCTTACCGATAGTCATGGTCCGTTTGCTCCCTCTGATTTTTAACTTGACAAGCCGTCCGGAGGTTCCCCGTTCCACCGGAATCAGGTCGAGTATCTGTCCATAATCAATGCCCGAACGTTTCAGGATAAGCTCGGAAAGTTCGTCTTGTTTATACTCTATTTTCCAACGATAGAAGTCGGTGGTCTCCTGATCGTAGTTATTTAAAACCTGAGACAATATTTTCTTGTCTTTTGTGTTACAGAAAGCTTCGGGTGAGGTTCGAATCCATTGGTCGGCTTCGGACTCTACCCGTAGATCGGGCAGTCCGGATCCTGTTTTGCTGTCTCTTTGCTTGGAAAGATACGGATGCTTGATACCTTCCCAACAATATTGGAACTCTTCGAAAGCACCGCCGCAACATTTTGAGAAACGGGCGTCACAAATGTTTCCTTCCCACATAAGTACTTGTCCGCGGGTGGCAGCGATGGCTTGCCTCACCATTTCGGTCGAGGCACGGGTGATGCCTTGGTAGCGCTGGCAATGGTCGTCGGCGCAAACGTCGAAGTGGGTGTGATCTTCACGGTCGTACCATCTGATAAGCTCCTGGTCGGTCTGTGTGAAAGCTGAATAGAGGCTTTGAGATGCCGTAATTGCTTTGTTCTTATGAATTTGGGCCAATAACCAGCTTCTTGAGATCACTGCATGGGCCTTCAGCAGTTCGAGGCTTGCCGTTGCACTCATCTCCGATGAGATGACACTGGTCAGGTAGTCTTCCACATGAATTACATTGATCCCTGTCAGCTTTTCGTTCTCGACAATGATTTTCAATGCTCCCATAAAGCGTTGGTCTTCTTTCCGTTCCCAATGGAAGTTAATGCCGATGGTGACATTCAGTAATTCGAAAGCATCACTTTCTTCGTGCATGGGTTCAAACAGCAATTCGTCATAAAGGTGTCCTTGCCAGCGGATTTGTCCGTCAACATAGGTCACGACCTGTCTGCCGGCAATCTCTTTTCCTTTGATATGGTAAGAGTTCAGCAGTATGAATTCGATTTGAGGTTCGGACAAAATGCCGACCTGTACTTTAGGTTCTTTCATGATCGTTGTTTTATGCGTTCTATCAATGCACGGAAGTCTGCCGGTTTCAAGCATACCTCACTGAGAATGTCGGCAATATCATTTGCTGTGATTTTCTCAAAGTCCTTCTCCAATGGGGTGATGAAAACGCCACCCATATCTACTGACGCCGGGCTGATCAGTATATTGGTATCCCCTTGGGCCATATAACATGCAGGGCGGTGTCTGGCGCGGGGAAAGATACAGACAATCTGTTTGCCTCGTTCTTTCCATGCCAATACATTCATCATCGGCTCCTCTTCGCCGGATTTGAGATTCATGGCTCCGTATACGGTGTTGAACAGTGTGACGGCTGCCTCTTTACTTTCCGATTCAATTAAGAGTGTTGTACGGGGAGAGTCGTCCAGTGCCCATAGAGTGGCAGCTTCATTGGTAATTATTTTCTCTGCCCTTTTCTCCTTCCATTCTTGTTCGATGGGAAGGAAGCCTTTGCTACCGGCCTGAAAATGCATATGGTCGGGGGCTGATGCGCCACATTGGGGGCCGTTGTAGAAGACAATATAATCTTCCGCACAATCAGCCAGATCGAGCATATCAGCAAAACGGTACAAGATGCGCTGATCGACGTGCTGTAGTTCGGGAACTGTCAGGTGCCTGGGGAATATGGGAAACGGATTGACCAATATCTGATAATGGTCTCCGAAAGGAATCCCCTTTTGCATTGGCGGAAGATGGGCCGGACACAGGAAACACTTACGTTCCTGAATCGACTTGCTGTCTACTTTGGCTGCCGATGAAACAATGCGTGCCGGGTTGAACTGTACTTTGTAAAGACAGCCATTCACTTCTACCTCTTTTACACGTACACGCTTCAACGCATCGTAATTCTTTTGCGCCATTTCCCACGAGGTGAGCTGCTCATTCAGCAGGTTCTGTAATTCCTTGTTCATCTTTGTTTTTTGTTTAATGCGATCCGTGCCTGCAATTCCCAGGTACGGATGCGGTCTTTGTAAAGGTTGTGTCCATTCATCTTCACAATGTCGAGTGAGGCGTCCGAGTTATCGTCCCATCGGCGGCAGAGGTAGACAACTTCGTATATACGGCCGATCTGGTAGCGGCGTGAGAAATTCAGTCCCAATGCGTAATCTTCACCATAGCTGGTATTGGGCACTTTCACTTCGCGGAGCATCGGTGTATAGAATGCACGGGGAGCACCCAGACCATTAATACGGAGCGCATTGTTGCGTCCGTTTTCCGGGGTCCACTCTTTATGGTCAATGACGCCCGGCGGAATCATGTTCATATCGAAGTCTGTCATCATGTAGGTGCCTACTACCATGGCACAGTTCTGTTCGTAGAAGGCATTGACCATCAGTTGCAGCGCTCTCTCGTGAGCATATACATCGTCACTGTCCAGTTGCACGGCAAACTTGCCGCACAGGGGATGGTACACGCCCAGGTTCCAGCAACCGCCGATACCCAGGTCGTTACGCTCGGGAATGAGGTGAATCAGGCGGTCATCCTCTTTATATTCGTCGATGGCTTCGGTAGTGCCGTCGGTAGAATGATTGTCGATAACGATCAGATTGAACTTGAATTCTGTTTTTTGGCTGAGCACCGAACGGATGGCATCGCGTATGGTGCGGATGCGGTTACGTACCGGGATTATCACGGAAGCTTCATATTCAAAGTTATCGGCACTGAACTCTATCTTTTCAAACTCCGGTTTCAGATAACCGCCTATCTCTTTCAGGTGTTCGGTGCAAGTTGCTTCCATTTCGATCTGCCGTTCACGATTCTTCGGGTCTACATAATCGAATATCTTTTCACCACTCTTGCGGGTATCATTCTCTATTTCCGAATAGAGATATTCGTTGATGTGTACCAGCGGATATTTCTGCGATAGTTTGAGGCGCAGGTCATAGAGACCGGCAAAGTCGTAACTGGTTTTCATCCTCTTGACAGTCTCTTTCAGGGCTGAGGCCTTGAATAGGAGTACAGAGCCGAAGTCAAAATCGTCACGGAGGCTTCCGAACTGATAGTCGATGACAGGGGCATTGCTCTGCTTACCTTCCGTCACCTGATAGTGGTCGGCATATACCATGCCGGCTCCCGAGTCTTTGGCGATATGAATCATCCGTTCGAGTGCGAACATGCCCAACTCGAGTGTGGTATGTTTGGTATAGAGTAATGCATAGTCTGCATCGGAACGCTCAGCAATGGCGTACATGGCAGCACTGTCAGTGAGTTTGTCCACATAGAGCAGTTCGCATCCCGGCAGTGGATCGATGTCGGGAGAGGTGGCGAGGAGGTAGATTTTCTTCACTAAATCTGTAGCCTGTAATCCTTGAACTGTTTTTTCTGCTTGTGCCACTCCCGCATAGGGGATGAAGCAATTGATTGTTGATTCCATAAGCGATTGACGGCCTCTCCCACAATCTCTCCTACATTGGAGGGGAGGAGGGATACTGCCGATTATTATTGTTATTATTTCATTTTTTTCTCTCTTTATTGTCTTCCGGCCTGTCACTAAGGCAGGTAGTCTCTTTTTCATTCATCCGATAGATGCGTAATTCCGATAACCGGAATAAAGCGTTGGTTTCTTTTCACGATCACTCCATTCACTCCGCATGCTCACTCCATTTACATACCGGGGTAAAGAGCTTTACATACCGGGGTAAAGAGCTTTACATGCCGGGGTAAAAGGTTTTACACGCCGGGGTAAAAGCCGTTACACGCCGAGGTAAATGCTTTTACATCCGTTCGAAAAAGCCGGTAAATGTAACGCGTTGATAAATAGAGTCATTTATTAAACTACGCATTTACCGGATGAACCTCTCTATTCTCCTCATTGCGGGAGGGGAGAACAGTTGAGTCTTCCCACTTCGCCGCCGGTAGCTGTAAACAGTACCTGGTGGCGACTGACGGGAATCACGGTATTAATCAGTGAATTACCGATCTTATGTTTCCACAGTACCTGCCCGGTGCTTGCTTCCAGTGCAAAGATAAGTCCTTCTTTGGTACTACTGAACACTACGCCGTCTTTTTCCATCTGCATGGATGGGGCATGTTCATAGCCGAAACCGACATTAGAGGCCCAGAGCTTTTTCGGGACGTCTCCGATGGTGGAGTAACAGACTACGCTGTCATTCATTGTTTTGCTATAGAGCCTTTTTTTGTCGGCGGATAATCCGATGGTTTCGCGTACCATCGACTGGAAGGTACGCCATACAGTTTCTCCTGTCTCCAGGTTGATGGCAGTCATGGCACGTTGCGGGTCGGTGATGAATACTTTTCCGTGTGCAGCTACCGGCCATACGGCAGCGGGTGAGAAGTGCATGCGGGTGAGTCCTCCGGTCCATTTCCAGAGTTCCTTGCCGTTAGTCTTGTCAAGGGCATAGAGCGTATTGTCCCATGCACCGAATATGACTTTGTTTCCTTCTATCAGAGGTTTTGTCTCAACATAGCCCTTGATGCCGGCATAGCTCCACAACACCTTTCCGCTTTTGATGTGGATGGCACGGAAGGTGGAGTCGCTGGCACCGATATAGGCAACTCCTTTTTCAATGGTTACGGCTCCCAATACCGGTTCTCCTGCGGTCACCCGCCAACGTTCTTTACCGGTTCGGGCATCCAGACCGTAAATGTTATGGTCGGCAGAGCCAAAGACGACGACTCCGTCGGCTACATCGGGAGTGCCTACAATACGTTTCCCGGATTGGAAATTCCACAATTTCTGTCCGCTTTTCAAGGTATAGCAGGTCAGAAAACCCAAGTCGTCACCGACATAGACTTTGTCTTTCCAGACAGCAGGTGAGCAGTAAATACCGGCTCCGGTCTGCACTAACCAGTCTGCTTTCACTTGTGGATATTCTTCGTTCACCGCGAAACTGGGATATTTCACTGCTTTTCCGGAACGGTCGTAATAAGGTTTAGTGAGTGACAAGGCAGCCCACCGTTTCATCGGTTCACCGATACGCTGTTCGTAAGTGATAATAGAATCCGGAGTGACATCAAATATGCCATAACCGCCTATGCCATCTTTGTCCCGCAGGTTCGAGCGGGTGAGAATGCCCGGAATCCCGTCGTACGAGAGGAGACGGTTACGGTGATAGTGCCCTCCGATAAAGGTGCGGATATTGTAGGGACGCACGGCATCGGTGACATCATACCAGTTGTCAACATCTCCATCCAGCATGGGGTAGTGGGTGACCAGAATCACAGGCTTGTCTTTCCCTGCTTTGTTCATTTCCTGTTTCATCCATGTGATGTCTTGCGGCACTACATGCCCGTAGGCCATGCGCATTAGCGGACCGGAATTGAATCCAAGGAACAGGAAGCCTTTGTGTTCAAATTCAAATCGCTCTCCTCCGAAAATATCGCTGAACGCGGTGCATCCGGAGTCGCTCCATTTGGTTTCGTGATTACCCAGTATGACATAGTATTTCACCTTCAACTGGTCGAGTATGGACTTTACAAGCAACATGGTGGCACGGTCACCTTCTTCGGTGAGGTCTCCGGTGACTAATACAAAGTCTATTCCCGGCGTGGTGTTAATCTGTTCGACAGAACGCTTCAAATCTTCTGCCGGTTTCGGGTTGTTGGGACTGAGGTGTATGTCCGTCAGTTGTGCAAAGCGGAAAGAACCTGTTGCCTGTGCCTGCACGGCGGCAGGCAACAGGAAAAACAAAATGATTACGAATATAGAAAGCCTTCTATTCATAGATGATGATTTTATTTATTATTACTACACTTTTCAGTTTCTTGTCAGTGGAACGGTTGCTGCCTTGATGAGGGTATGCACCCTATACGTGCAGTTACTCCACCTGTGTTATCATTGTTCAAAGAAAGCCAGTATGGCTTTCATTAACTGTTCTCTCTCTTCGGGGGTACGTACCGATTCGAACGGGAATCCCAATACACAGGTCTTATAATCTCCTTTATAGGCTATACCGGCACTCAGGTTGTTTTCCGAATATCGCAATACGGTGAATGCTCCCCGGACGGCCGGTTCGATGGCATCGGGCGACTCTACGACATACGATTCCGGATTCAACTCCTGATGGTATGTGTAATTTCCCTTGATTGCAGGGAATGGGGAAGCAACGCCTTTCACTTTTCCGTTACGGGCGGCTTGTCCTGTGCGCCATTTGTATTTCAATACTTCCATCGCGAACTTCTTGTCTTTTTCGTCCGCTTTCGCTAAACGATTATCCCATAGGTCCGATGCTACATAGGCTCCCGATACGAAGAAATTACCCCCTGTCCGGCAATAATCTGAGATGGCATTCTGCATTTCTTCGCTAAAAGTCTTAAACTCCAATGGTTTTACTCCTTCCCGTCCCATCTTGCTCTGACATTGTTTACCCAAAATCAGGTCTACGTATTTGTAGTCGTTCATCCGCAGGACAGGAATGCCCCCTGACGCAGCATCCGTCTGGTTGGCGATACTATCTCTCCCGTTTTTCTTCTTGAGTGAAGAGCAGGGAGTGAGACCACACGATACAAATGAATATCCTGCTTTCAGAATCGCCTCTCCATGTACAGCCGGATAGTCGAATGAGTTTCCGGCAATTACCATTGTCTCGTGCGTACCATAGCTGTCGCCGAATCCGGAGGCGTCGTCGTCCATCCATGGGATCTGTCGACGAAACTCTTTCATCGGACCAATATAGCTGATGTCTGTCTGGTAAGGTACTCCGTGGTCCAGTTCGTCAAGGAATCCGGCCAGGGTGTCTGCATCTGCCGTAAAGTCTGCCGGACCACTGACTCGGCTAAACCCGTTCACTACCAGTACTGTTCCCTTTTCGTTGAGGGCTTTCCCGATAGAAAGAATTTCGGACGGGAAACTTTCACCTCCCTTGTTGAGGGCGGTTACTTTGAAACTGCAAACTACGCCTGAAGGGATGTTTGTCTGGTAATCCGGAGTGTCTACGATCACGCCATTATCAAAGTCTCCTTCTCCAATGCGGGTATATACGATGTATTGGTCTGCTTTTGCGGTAGGTTCCAGCGGATCGTCTACCGGTTGCCATGAAAGCATTATCCGGTTGCCCTCTATGAAGCGCAGGCTTATAGAATCGACGGGCAAAGGCTGTACCACATAATCCATTTTATATTGGGAACAGAGGAATTGCAGCATTCCTTTGTAGATGGCACGGCTGACGGTGAAACGAAAACGAGGATCCAGTCCGTAACGCATGTCGGCGAAGTTCTGGTGAGACAGGAGTTCAAGCAACATGGTTGGTACTCGTGGCACACGGGCCTCATAATAGGACTGGTTCCACATTCCGCGGCGGGTCCATTCCGGTTCATGCAAAGTGCGGATGTCTTTCACGATGTTGGACTGTATCAGGTCGCACAAGTCCCGGGAGGCATACCGTGAAGTGCCATTTGCATATATCCCGTCATAGGCAGAGGTTTGGAAAATACCTAATGTGCCGATAATGGTGTCACCATAGGTGGTGCCGGCATCTGAATGGAAGGCGAAAGCCATGTCTATGGGAATATTCAGTCCTTTTTCAGTGGGGTTGGCAGCCGAACCTCCGGCGAGATAGTTCACCCAAATTCCACGTGATTTATAGTCATCGGTATAATCGTTCTTACCGCGACTGTCTGAGTAAACGCTATCCGGTATGCCTGCCCATTGCATCCAGTAGCGTGCTGCTTCGCAGAAACGAGGGTAGTTACTGATCTCATAGGGATAATCTACACTCCCTTCTTCAGAGATACTGCGGGCGATGTTTCCATAACCACCGCCTATTTTTACAGCATCGGCTGTCACCAGACGGCCCGCTTTGGAGGATTGGTTGCTGAGGACGACTTTGTGATCGGTTTTGCCTGCACTGAAACTAAAAGTGCCTAAGTAGATCCAGGTTCCTCCTCCCATCTGCTGGTTTACTTTGAACTGTGATGTGCCGCCTTGGTGATAGACGGTGTATAGGGCATCGTCTGTACTGTTGTCCACCGTTTTATAGGAGACATAAACAGCATATCGGCCTGACCGGGGAATTGCGGGGATCCATTCGGCAATGCTTGCAGTTCCTTTCTTAATCGTTTCTGTCTGGCGGTAACTGCCTTCGCAAAAGGGATTCTCAAAGTCTTTGTACGTTGCCCTCAGGTGGGCGAATCCTGTTTTGGCTCCGTTGCTCCATGCCTTACTGCCGTTTTGTTCTGTATAAACTGAGTGTCCGTCTCTGCATCCATCGTTGTCGACAATAATTTCAGTTGTCTGCCAGTCTCTTTCACGAGGAAGAAGGACAGTCGCTCCGGCATTTTCTAACATCGGAACAAGGAAAGGGAGTACATAGCTTTGAGTGTAGAGATCTTCTACGGTCTGAAAAATACGTGCACGCTGCCACTCCCAACGGGTTAGCTTCGGTTCGTAATAAAAGCCGTGACTTTGCCATAAAGCGATGTGCCGGTTCTGTAATCCGTTTGTGGGGGCATACGGAGCAGATAACCGGGTAATCAGGGGGTTGTCTACTTTGTGGCTGAATGTCAGAGTTTTCATCTTGCCCTTTTTACTTCGAAGTGCCAGGGGGATCAGTTCTTCGATGGCATGGTGGTCTGTCCGGATCTGTAATTTCCGTTTGCTCAACTCTGGGGGGAGCAGCGCTTTTACGCTCTGATAGATTTCGGCTACGTTGTTTTCGCGGAAAGGAATGTATGAACAGTTCATGTTAGCGAAAAATATCAGTTCGTTTTTTTCCATACTGATAGAATCGATAAGGATTTTCCCGATAGAAACTTCTTTCCGGGCAGTTTCATTCAGGAGCTCACCTACTTGGGACCGTAGGTCTTTGGGCAGGTCTTGCGCTGCTGCGGCTTGTGGGAATAAGCCGGCTGCAAGCAGCAGAATCAGGGAAGTGCGGATTGGTTTCATTGTGATGTTAAGTTAATTGGTTTTCTTAATCAGGAGGCATAGTCCTATAAAAGTGAACAAAGCATTAAATATCAGTAGTTCGTAACTGAATTGATAACCATTGAACCAGGTCTCCGAGTTCTTTTGCAAAATGAAACAGAGGATGGGTGAGAGGATGGCTACCAGGGGGATATATCGGTCACGTACTTGTTTTTTAGTAAAAATGCCAAAGGCGAACAGGCCTAAAATAGGGCCATATGTATAGCTGGCAAGGATGTAGACAGCATCAATAACGCTGGTATTATTCAGTAGATTGAATACGAAGATGACAATTCCCATGACGACCGCCATGCCGATATGTACTCGTTTACGTATCTTTTGTACAGTCTTTTCTGTTTTCCCTTTGCTTCCCAGTATGTCTACGGTGAACGAGGTAGTCAGTGCTGTCAGGGCTGATCCTGCTGCGGAATAAGCTGCTGAAATCAACCCAATGATGAACAAGATGCCCACAATGGCTGGAAAATATCCACCTGTAGCGATCATAGGGAAAAGCTCGTCACTTTTTGCCGGATTTGTGATGCCCTGGCGTGACGTGAAGATGTAGAGCAGTACTCCCAGCATCAGAAATAAGAGGATGATGAAAAATTGGGAGATGCCGCTGGTAATCATATTCTTTTGTGAGTCTTTGAAGTTTTTGCAGCTTAGGTTACGTTGCATCATGTCCTGGTCGAGTCCTGTCATGGCTATCATTGTAAACACACCGGCAAGAAACTGCTTGAAGAAGTAACGTTTGTCATTTACGTCGTCAAAAAAGAACATACGTGACAGGGAACTGTCGGAGATACTGGAAATCATCTCTGTGAAACTGAGCCGCAGATCGGTGGCAATGTAGTAAATACATAATACGACGGATACTACCAGACAGAATGTTTTCAGTGAATCAGTCCAAATCAATGATTTCACTCCTCCACGGAATGTGTAGAGCCAGACCAATGTTACTGTGAGAGTGACATTCAGGATGAAAGGCATGTGAAAAGGTTCGAAAACCAGAAATTGTAATGTGAGGCATACGAGGAATAACCGTACAGCTGCTCCCAGCATTTTGGAGATGAAGAAAAACCATGCTCCTGTCTTATAAGAAGAGGTCCCGAAACGGCTCTCCAAGTACTCATAAATGGATACCAAATTCATCCGGTAGAACAAGGGTATCAAAACAAAGGCTATAACGATTTGTCCGGTTACAAAACCAAGTACCATTTGCAAGTATGAGAAATTACTGACTCCAACCATGCCGGGAACCGATACAAAGGTGACTCCGGATATGCTGGAACCAATCATGGCAAAGGCTACCACATACCAAGCCGACTTGCGGTTACCCACAAAGAACCCTTCGTTATCAGCTTTTCTTCCTGCAATGTATGAAATGGTAAACAATATCAGGAAATAAGCAGCAATAGTGATTAATACCGCTATAGGTGTCATGCTTTTCAGATTAATGAATATAATATTTCCGGTTAAGAGTTAATCAATTGTCTGGATAGAGTAGATAAGGCTTTCGCTGTACTTTGAACTTTTCGACATCCTCTTTCCATCTTGCTTTTATTTCGTCGGCATTTTTGCCCTCTTCTATCATTTTACGTACATAGTCCGTACCGATCAGCAACTCAAAAAATGGTCTGAAGAAATGGTCCCCCATATTTAGATTACGATAGGCATCGATTATGTAGGTTAGGTTTACTCCTTTTTTCCATATATCTTCGTCGCTGAGATTGCTTAGATTTACTCCATGACACAATTTATTGAGTTGTGGTGGGTTCTTTGCTCCTGGGACACTTCGAGGAGTAAAACTGTAGTTGTATCCGGTCATATTAGGATGTCCGTAAACTTGGAAAGGTAAACTGGTCCCGCGTCCCAGACTTACCGGGGTCGCTTCAAAGAAGCAGGTAGAAGGATATAGGTAGATCGCTTTCATATTCGGCAGGTTAGGTGAAGGAGGAATGGGCAGGCGATACATCGTCTGGTGAGTGTAGTTCTTACAAGGAATGACTGTCACATCACAAGTCCGTGAGGAGGGCAACCAACCCTCACCGTTGACCATCAGGGCTAACTCACCCAGTGTCATTCCATGTACAATGGGAATAGGTAATCCGCCTACTCCTGATTTATATTTCATATCCAATATTGGTCCATCGACATAATGCCCATTCGGATTGGGGCGATCCAGGATAAGAACCTTGCGGTTGTATTCAGAACAGGCATCCATCAGCCGTACCATGGATATGTAATAAGTATAGAAGCGCAGCCCTACATCTTGTATATCTACAATCAATATGTCGAACTTTCGTATGGAACTCTCACTGGGTTTCTTGGATTTTCCATCGTAGAGAGAAAGAATGGGGACTCCTGTTTTTGAATCTACTGTACTGGATACATGCTCACCGGCATCGGCATTCCCTCGGAAACCATGTTCGGGAGAGAAAATAGCGACTACATTGAACTTGTTTTCCAGCAAAACATCCAGAAGATGCTTGTTTCCTATCATTCCGGTATGATTGGAAAAAATAGCTATTCGCTTATTTTTCAGGATAGGAAAGTATTCATTGGTTTGCTCGGCACCTACAATTACCTCCTTCTTTTGTGCCTGACAAAAGAGAGTACTGCATAATAAAGTGAGTATAAGTAGGATCTTTTTCATAAAAATAGTATTAGCAGGAATTTCTTTGTAGCAAAGATAGTCTTTATTTTAATATCAAAAACATATATTCAGATATATTTTATATTATAATCAATAATTTGCAAATTGAATCTTTGTCTGAAGCTATAAGGTAAAATATAAAACTCTTCCTATTTCTATGGTTCAAATCGTTATAGGAATAGAATGGGCTTTGTATTTTGCTGAGTATCCCTGATTACCAACCGGGGATGTTGAGGCCTAATTGCGGATTTTACGCAATTGATAATGTCTTAAAGTATAATTCTCCGCAGCCTGTGCCATTATCATATCCTAAGAGTTGTTCATAAAATGTATTCACATAGCCGGATATATTTCTTTCATTGGGGCATTTAGTTCATGAGAATTGTCACGTACTGAGTTCTGATCTACTCTGTATCTTCATTGACTTCTGTTGGGGGGAGAAGTATTTATTTTTTTCTCCCTGGGAATTTCAATACACTGTCGGCAATCTACTGGTTTAATGGCTGTATTATTGAAGTTAAATATATAGTTGGCATTTGAAGTTAATCCTTTGATAATATTTGCTTTAAGGAAAGCTTCCATATGGGTATAAGAACTGTTGGTTTAGTCATTTACTGTTTGCTTGAGGATATGAGGCAATGTTCTTTATGCCAACTTCCTGATAAGTCCCATTAGAACTTATATGAAAATTAGTGTACTTATATATCTGCATCTGTTCTGAGTAGTGAATCTTCTAATTAGCACTAATAATATGCGTCCAATCCAACACAGGTCCTGTAAGTATCTGGCAACCTGTTTTTTGATATTGATAGTTTTAAAATAAGTCATAATATATCAATGTTATGTTAAATCAAAGTGTCTTCTAATGAACTGATGACTTCTATTGCATATAGATAATCATCACATTATTATATATATAAAAGATTCTCGGATATTAGGTTATGGATAAAAGAGTATATTAGATAATATTGTTTTTGACGATCTCAAATATTCGGCATATGCAGAAAAAACACATGGATTTTTCTACCAACTATAAATAAAGTTTTGGGGTGGTTATTGCGTTATAGAAAAACTTTCCGATCAAAATAAATTAAATTACAAAAAATGTTATATATTTGTATCCAAATCAAAAAAAACTGCGAAATGAAACTTATTGCGGAAAGTGGTTCTACAAGAACAGAGTGGGCATTGGTTGAAGACAATCATCTCGTACAACGTGTGTTTACCGAGGGGTTAAACCCTTTCTTTCAGACCAGAAGAGAAATTAGCAGAAGTGTCAGACTAGGATTACCGGAGTCTTTCTTCAAAAAGAAACTGGACCAAGTATATTATTATGGTGCCGGATGTAGTTCATATGAAAAGAAAAACATTTTAGGTGCTTCCTTAGTAGCACAGTTTAAAACTCCTATCCAAGTTGAAAGTGACTTGTTGGCAGCGGCTCGAGGACTATTCAAATGTGAATCTGGAATTGCCTGTATTTTAGGTACCGGATCGAACTCATGTTTTTACGATGGTAAAATCGTTGTCAAAAATGTGAAAGCTGCAGGATATATTCTCGGTGACGAAGGCAGTGGAGCTGTTCTCGGAAAACTATTTTTAGCTGATCTTCTTAAAGGGTTAGCTCCCAAAGAATTGGCGAGTGAATTCCATGAAAAATTTCGCATATCTGCCAATGATGTGATGGAATCTGTATATAATTTACCTTTCCCTAACCGTTTTTTAGGTACGATTGCATATTTTTTAGGAGATTATATGGACAATGAATACGTATATAATTTGTTAACCAATAATCTGCGAAGCTTCTTTAACCGTAGCGTGTGCCAATACGATTATATGAATTATCCTATTCGGTTTGTAGGATCACTTGCCTATGCGTATTCAGATACTTTGCGTAAAGTAGCCAGAGAATTTGGAGTGGAGATTGACGTTATAGAAGAAACTCCAATGAATGGCTTAATTGAATTTCATTCAATGAACATTGAAGAACCTTAAAAATACACAGCTATATCTAAATAATAGTTTCGAACTCTTAAATACCGCATTTTTATCTGTCAGTATGAGCCAAAACTCTTAAAGTCAAATCACTCTCTATGTGAATATATAGATATAAATCTAAAATATAATAAATATTTGTTCTTGATATTAAAATAATATATATCTTTGCTATGATGAAACTCGGAAGGGTTTTGAACCTTTGTTAATAATGGACAATTTATCTCTTAAAAGAACCATAAAGCTAATTGACATTAATTAAACTGGCGAAAACCAAAGTTCTAATGGAACTTTAACTCAGTTAATAATAGAGATAATATAAAAATTAAAACCTTTAAATGACAAGAAGCCTATGATGAATAAACAACCTCTTGTGGTGGGATGATTCCCACTTCCTAATTTTACCTTACCTGCATTTTGAGAAATCAATCGATTAACAAACAATTTAATCATCTATCTTTTATGAATGAAGATCGCAAGAAACGAGGACTAGCAAACAGCAAGCTCCTTACGGCCGTGGCAATAACTGCTTTGTTTATAGGCAGTGGTAATGCGGTGGCTGCTTCAACTGCTTCCGGCAGTGCTTATGAAGTGACAGAACAATTACAGTCGCAAGCTATTAGTGGTGTAGTGACTGATGCAAACGGAGAGCCTGTTATTGGTGCCAGTGTTTCAGAGAAAGGGACAACAAATGGTACTATTACAGATATTAATGGCAAATTCAGTTTAAATGTTAAACCCGGGGCTGTCTTGAAAGTCACATTTGTGGGCTATAAGCCACATGAAGTGAAAGCTACAAGAACAATGAAAATCATCTTGAAAGAGGACAGTGAGCTTTTGGATGAAGTTGTCGTTGTAGGTTATGGCACTCAAAAGAAAGAGAACCTGACAGGTGCAGTGGCTTCAGTAGATGTGAATAAAACACTAAGTAGCCGTCCGATTGCGGATGTTGGACGTGGCTTGCAAGGAACGACACCGGGACTTTCTGTTGTAATCCCGAGTGGAGAAATTGGTTCGGATCCTACCATGAAGATCCGTGGCCAGATTGGGTCTATTAACGGAGGTTCCGCTCCGCTTATTTTAATGGACAATGTTGAGATTCCAAGTATTCAGATGGTCAATCCGGACGATATTGAATCTATTTCAGTTTTGAAAGATGCGGCAGCATCTTCTATTTATGGTGCAAAAGCTGCGTTTGGTGTTGTATTGATTACTACTAAAAAAGGAGCTAAGCAGGAAAGTATAAATGTGAGCTACTCCGGAAACTTTTCTTGGCAGAATATTTCCAAGAAAATGGAGATGGGAGGAATTGATGCCTTGGAGTATTCGGTCGAAGCTTTTAAACGTGTGGGAGGAACCGTAGCCGGTGCATTTGTTCAGATTACTGAAGAGGGTCTTGTCAAAGCCAAAGAGTGGGACCAAAAGTATGGTGGCAAGTTAGGTCCTAATGATCCTTACGTGTATGGTCGTGACTGGTATGTAGACGCTAATAACCGTAAGATTGGTTTGAGAACTTTCGATCCATATGATTATATGATTAAAGAGTGGACTCCCTCAATGACTCATAATCTCTCGGTTAATGGTAAAAGCGGACGTACGACTTATAATATTGGCTTCGGTTATCTGGATCAAACAGGACTGATGAAACCGGCGAAAGATGATGATTTTAAGCGCTATAATGGTTCTTTGAGAATCAGTACCGATATTAATAAATATGTCACAGTGAGAGCTGGAGCCATGTATTCTAAACGTGAAAAGAGATACGCCTATGCTACCTCCTCTACTACTGCTGATCCTTGGTTGTATTTATACCGCTGGGGACCGAACATGCCGATGGGGTATGATGATGAAGGAAATATTATCCGCAGCCCGCATTCGGAAGTAGCTCAAGCCAATACGGCATCACGTGCATACAACTATATAAATGTAAACGTAGGGGCTACGGTCAATATTATGAAAAACTGGAAGTTGGATATTGACTATACACATGCTGCCAATGAATATGTACTTAAAACTCCTGGTACCCGCTATACAGCTCTTAATTCATGGGGTGGAGCAGTAGCTAAAAATGATGCCAGTGGTAATCGTATTTATGTCAATGAAGCCGGTGAAACAGTTGCTGCCGGAACTCCGGGAGCAATGCCTGCCTATAAATTAGGTATGACAGAGTATACGGCTCATGGAGCGAATCCTGACCATATGTATCGACGTTCTGAGACAACGAATCAGGACACTTGGAATATTTCTACTACATATGACTGGAAAGTGGATAAGAATAATGCGTTTAAGTTCTTGGTCGGCATGAACCGGGTGACTTATGATGAAGAATACAACTGGTCGCGGAAAGGTGACTTATCTGATATTACCAATCCACAGTTTGACCTCGCTGTAGGTTTACAAGAGGCAAGTGGAGGATACGATTGGGAGGGTCAACTCGGGTTCTTCGGACGTATCAATTACGCTTTAAAGGATAGATACTTATTGGAGGCTAATCTCCGTTATGATGCAACTTCCAAATTTCCGGATAACTTGCAATGGCGATGGTTCCCATCTTTTTCAGCCGGATGGCGTGCAAGTGAAGAAGCTTTCATGCAGTGGATGAAACCTGCTGTCACATCATTGAAATTCAGAGGGTCGTGGGGTATTATCGGTGACCAGACTGTATCCAATTCTTTATATATCCCCACCATGTCTACCGGTCAACTGAATTGGCTGGACGAGAGTGGAAATAAGCTGGTTTATGTAAGTACACCCAGTGCAGTGGCAAGTAACATCACTTGGCAGGACATTCAGACTGTCGATGTTGGCTTGGATGCACGTTTTCTGGATGGCGAACTCGGTTTAACTGTTGACTGGTATCAACGTGATACAAAAAATATGATTGTCCCGGGTGCCGGTGTTACTTTGGCGTTTGGTACCGGAGCCCCGAAAGGAAATTTTGGATCTTTGAGAACCAGAGGATGGGAAATCGCACTTGATTACAATCACCGTTTTTCTAACGGATTAGGTATAAATGCGATGGCTACTCTGTCTGATGCTGAAACAGAGATTACAAAATATAGTGATACCCGGGTCGTCAGTGATTGGTATGTTGGTAAAAAGTATGGAGAGATCTGGGGATATCAGACGGAACGTCTATATCAGAAAGATGATTTCGTATATAATGGAGATCAGATTGTAACAACTTGGGCTTTGAATGGTAAAGAGGTTGCTCAGGGAACTAAAGGTGCTAAAAAAGTGAATAAACTGAAAGGGGATAATCCTGTTTATCAGGACTTTTTGCAGAGTGGCAACTTTGTTTTTGGTCCGGGTGACGTAAAATTTGCTGATTTGAATGGAGACGGATTGATTGATTCCGGAAGTGGAACTGTCGATGATCCGGGTGACCGTAAAGTAATCGGTAATTCTACTCCGCGCTACGAATATGGTTTCCGTTTGGGAGCCGACTATAAGGGGTTTGATTTTTCTGTATTCTTCCAAGGTGTTGGCAAACGCGAAGTTTGGGGTAATGGTTTTCTTGCCATTGCCGGATATAACTCTTCGGATGGTGCCATGCCTCAGGCTATTGCCGGAAATTATTGGCGGGAAGACCGTACTGATGCTTTTTATCCGCGTCCTTACAATTTAGCCGGTTCCAATAACTCTTTGAATATGGTAACTCAGTCGCGTTACCTTCTCGATATGTCTTATTTGAGAATGAAAAATATCACGATAGGTTACTCCATACCTGCCGATATCCTACGAAAAGTGCGGATGCAGAAAGCGCGTATCTATATGTCTTTAGAGAACTTTGTGACTTGGGATAATTTGAATGGTCTGCCTATCGATCCGGAAGAGGTACAAGGATTTTCGATGTTTAATACAGATAATTATAATTCGGGTCGTACCGGTGTCGGAACTCCTACTTTTAAGAGCTTGTCCGTTGGTATTCAGTTGAATTTCTAAAATAAAGAACAATATGAAAAAATATATATTTACTTTACTTTCACTTGCCGCACTGAGTTTCACCAGTTGCGATGATGTGTTAGACCGTCCTCAGTTGACGAAACCGGTTGATACGAACTATTGGCGAAGCGAAACAGATTTCCGTCTGTATGCCAATGAATGTTATCCTAATTACTTTGTTGGCTATAACAATACATGGGGAGTGGATTATGCTCCGTTGCGTGGATATTATTTTTCGGATGATAACGCATGGGCAGGGAAGCAGTCTGTGATGGAAAATGCCGTTCCGTCCAGCAGGGGATCGAGCAGCTTGTCTACCGGTAGCGACCTTTGGTTGACTAAGTATGGAAGTGCAACTTGGAATTTTGCATGGGTACGTAAAATTAATACGATGATCGACAGACTTGATATGTATGGCAAAGTAAATCTGACAGAAGAAGCATACAATCACTGGATGGGGGTTGCCCGCTTCTTCCGGGCATTCGAATATCATCGTTTGGTCTGGTCTTTTGGAGACGTCCCCTATTTTGATAAGGTTTTTGTGGAGACAGACGCAGCTCAAATGTATAAAGACAGGACGCCGAGAGCTGAAGTCATGGAGAAGGTTTATGACGATTTGAAGTTTGCTTTTGAGAATCTTCGTTTGTCAGACGGTGCGATGTATTTGAATAAAGACATAGCAGCCGGCTTTATTACCCGGATTATGTTGTATGAAGGCACTTGGCAGAAATATCATAATTTAGATCAGGCATTGGCAAAAAAATATCTGGAATTTGCCAAGGAAGCGGGTGATTATGTGATTGGTACCGGGAAATATGCGATTTCCGGAGATTTCAGAAGCCTGTTCGGTTCTCAGGACTTGAAGGGACACAAAGAGATGTTGATGTACAGGCACTATGATGCTGCGAATGCGACACATCACGTGGCTTCTTATTCGAATGGTTACGAGGGGCAGTCCCCGTCTCCTAATCTGGCATTGGCTAAGTCATTCTTATGTAATGATGGTAAACCGTATGAAGCATCAGCAGTGCCTGATGCCGCGAAACTGGATATCAAACACATGGTTAAAACCCGTGATCCCCGTTTTGAAGCTACCTTCTGGGATGAACCGAGAGTACAGGCCAGTACGCTTTTATACGCTTGTAAATTTATCGACCGCACCGGGCCAACATACTGGAATGCTGCAACTATACCACCTCAGTACGGAAGCATGACCAACACCAACGATGCTCCTGTTATGCGTTATTCCGAAGTGCTTTTGAACTGGATAGAAGCTAAAGCAGAGTTGGCAATCATGGGAGAAGCGGCAGTCACACAAGGTGATATTGATATTTCAATCAATGCGATTCGCAATAGAGATCTGGACGCTGAGGCTATTGCTAAAGGGGTACAGAAAACAGCTCCGATGAAACTTGCCGATATCACTGAAGCTTTTGCACCCGATCGTGATGCCGATGTGCCTGCTTTGATTTGGGAGATCCGTCGTGAACGTCGTATGGAATTTGTATACGAGCATACTCGTTTGGCTGATATCAGACGTTGGAAGAAACTCGACTATATGGATAATAATAAATACCCGGATACGATGTTAGGATTGTGGATTAACCTGAAAGAAGAACTTCCTTCTTATCTGGAACAGGGTAAAGACGGAAAGTATACCGCTTATCAGGTTCGTAAGATGGACGGTACCGTGGTTACTTATGATGGTAGTAATGCTGACGATATGGTTGGCTTCTTTGTTCCGCTGAAGGCGGTAGCCCGTGATGTGTTTGGCGATGAATGTTATTTGGCTCCTGTGGGCAAAGCACAAATCGATCAGTATGCCGATCAGGGTTATAAATTGAGTCAAACTCCCGGTTGGGAGAATAAGTAAATAAAAAGGGGAAGCACCGCTTCCCCTTTTTTGATTTGATATGAATATTTTGGCTTATCCGATATTTCCTTCTTTAATCAGGTATTCGGCAATCTGAACAGCGTTCAGTGCGGCACCTTTCTTAATCTGGTCACCTACAATCCAGAAAGTCAGTCCGCAGTCATTGGTCAAGTCTTTGCGGATACGGCCAACGTAAACAGGGTCTTTGCCTGCCAGGAACAGCGGCATCGGATAGTCTTTTTCTGCCGGATTGTCCTGAAGTACCAATCCTTCGCCTTTGGCAAAAGCTTCACGAGCCTCTTCTACGGAAATAGGACGTTCTGTTTCTACCCAGATGCTTTCAGAATGTGCACGAAGTGCCGGAACACGTACGCAAGTAGCACTAACTTTTACGTCAGAATGCATGATTTTGCGGGTTTCGTTAAACATCTTCATTTCTTCTTTTGTATATCCGTTTTCTGTAAATACGTCAATCTGAGGAATCAGATTGAAAGCCAGTTGGTATGCAAACTTCTCAACAGTGACAGGTTCATTGGCCAAAACCTGGCGATACTGTTCATAAAGTTCGTCCATAGCGGCTGCGCCGGCACCACTGGCTGCCTGATAAGTAGATACATGTACGGTTTTTATATGAGAAAGCTCTTCGATGGCTTTCAGTGCGACAACCATCTGGATGGTTGTGCAATTCGGGTTAGCGATCACGCCGCGCGGACGATCTTTAGCATCGGCTGCATTCACTTCGGGCACCACCAAAGGTACATCTGCATCCATACGGAAAGCGCTGGAATTATCGATCATTACCGCACCATATTGGGTAATGGTTTTCTCGAATTCCTTAGATGTGCCTGCACCGGCCGAAGTGAAAGCAATGTCCACCCCTTTAAAGTCATCGTTGTGTTGCAGAAGTTTGACCTCGATCTGTTTACCGCGGAAAGTATATTTGGTCCCGGCACTACGTTTAGAGCCGAACAAAACTAACTCGTCCAACGGGAAATTTCTCTCATCGAGCACGCGCAGGAACTCTTGTCCTACGGCTCCGCTTACGCCAACAATAGCTACTTTCATCTTTTTCTTTTGTTTTATGTGAATACTCATCCTCTACAATTTAAATCAATCGTAAGGATTTGGCTGCAAAATTATAACATTTTGCAATATAATAAGCATTTTAGGGAGAAGATTTCTCATTGAAAATCTCTTTCCTAATGAATTGGCGGTGTGATAACTTTTTTGTTATTTTGCAGTTAAATACAAAAATCCCGATATATGCACTGGTTTGATCTCAGTTTACAATTTCCGATAACAGACCCTACATGGGTGTTTTTCTTGGTTCTGATCATTATTCTATTTGCGCCGATGATACTGGGACGCTTGCATATCCCCCATATCATTGGTATGATTCTGGCCGGGGTAGTTATTGGTGAATATGGTTTCAATGTTCTCGAACGGGATAGTAGTTTTGAGCTGTTTGGGAAAGTGGGACTCTACTATATCATGTTTCTGGCCGGGCTGGAGATGGACATGGAAGATTTTAAGAAGAACCGGACCAAAGGGTTGGTCTTCGGGTGGTTTACATTTATTATTCCGATGGCATTGGGCGTATGGAGCAGTATGGAGTTGTTGGGGTATGGATTTACCACAGCTGTGCTCTTGGCCAGCATGTATGCTTCCCATACATTGATTGCCTATCCCATTATCAGTCGTTATGGCCTATCTAAGCTAAGAAGTGTAAATATAACGATTGGAGGGACAGCCGTAACCGTTACCTTGGCTTTGATTATTCTGGCTGTCATTGGAGGTATGTATAAAGGGACTGTCGACGGCATGTTCTGGATTCTGCTGGTGGCAAAGGTTGCATTCCTGAGTTTTTTGATCGTATTCTTTTTTCCGCGTATCGGTCGTTGGTTTTTCCGTAAGTACGATGATAGCGTGATGCAATTTGTTTTTGTACTTGCAATGGTGTTTTTGGGTAGCGGCTTGATGGAGTTTGTTGGCATGGAGGGCATTTTGGGGGCTTTCCTTGCAGGGTTGGTACTGAATCGTCTCATTCCGCATGTCTCTCCTTTGATGAATCGTTTGGAATTTGTCGGAAACGCTTTGTTTATTCCCTATTTTCTTATTGGTGTGGGGATGATTATTGATGTCCGCACTTTGTTTGCCGGAGGCGAAGCTTTAAAGGTTGCGGTAGTGATGACCGTATTCGCTACTTTGAGTAAATGGCTCGCTGCCTGGATTACACAGAAGATTTATCGTATGCAGCCCAATGAGCGGAGCATGATGTTCGGTTTGAGTAATGCGCAGGCGGCTGCTACTCTGGCAGCAGTACTGATAGGGCATGGCATTATAATGGAGAATGGGGAACGTTTGCTGAATGACGATGTGCTGAACGGTACGGTGGTGATGATTCTCTTTACATGCGTAATCAGCTCACTTGTGACCGAACGCTCTGCACGACGTTTCGCTTTGCATGAAGAGATGCAGTTCGAAGATAACAAGGAGAAAACAGAACAGGAACAAATCCTGATTCCGGTAGCGAATCCGGATACTATTGAAGATCTGATTAACCTCGCATTGGTTATCAGAGATACCAAGCAGAAGAAAGAACTGATTGCACTCAACGTAATTAATGATAATAACAACTCGGAAAATAAGGAGTTACAGGGTAAACGGAATCTGGAAAAAGCAGCAATGATTGCTGCCGCTGCCGATGTTTCGGTTAATATGGTGAGTCGTTACGACCTTAATATTGCTTCAGGCATTATCCATACCATTAAAGAGTATGATGCGACGGACGTAGTAATCGGTCTGCACCGTAAGGCAAATATTGTCGATTCATTCTTTGGTAATCTGGCTGAGAGTTTGCTGAAAGGTACTCACCGGGAAGTGATTATTGCCAAGTTCCTTATGCCGGTCAATACACTTCGGCGGATCATTATTGCCGTACCCCAAAAAGCTGAATACGAGACCGGGTTCTCTAAATGGGTGGAACATTTCTGCCGTATGGGAAGTCTGTTGGGTTGTCGGGTACATTTCTTTGCCAATGAGCAGACCCTGATGCGGTTACAGCAGTTAGTGAAGAAGAAGTATGGAAGTACTCCCACCGAATTTTCCAGACTGGATGAATGGGACGACCTGCTTTTGTTGACCGGGCAAGTGAATTTTGATCATTTGTTAGTGATTATCAGTGCGCGGCGCGGATCTATTTCGTATGATCCTGCGTTTGAGCGGTTACCCAACCAGCTTAGCAAATATTTTTCTAACAACAGCTTGATCATCCTGTATCCCGATCAGTTTGGCGAGCCTCAGGAGATAGTTTCTTTTTCTGATCCGCGGGGGTACAACGAATCTCAGCATTACGATAAGGTAGGTAAATGGTTCTATAAATGGTTAAAAAAGAATTGATGGAAAACTGGCAGCAGAGAACTAAACTTCTTTTAGGAGAAGAGAAAACGGAACGTTTAAGAAAATCACATGTGTTGGTTGTTGGGTTAGGTGGAGTAGGCGCTTATGCGGCCGAAATGATTTGCCGTGCAGGTGTAGGCCGAATGACGATAGTGGATGCCGATACTGTGCAACCTACTAATATCAACCGCCAGCTACCGGCTACGCATGCCACCTTGGGTATGGAGAAAGCAAAGGTGCTGGAAGTAAGATTCAGGGATATTAATCCGGAGATAGAGTTGAACGTATTGCCTGTTTATCTGAAAGACGAAAATATACCGGAGTTGCTGGATGCCTCAAAATACGATTTTATAGTTGATGCCATTGATACCATCAGTCCGAAGTGTTACTTGATTTATCACGCTCTTCAGCGCCGTATAAAGATAGTATCGAGTATGGGTGCCGGAGCGAAAAGTGATATCACTCAGGTGCGTTTTGCCGATCTTTGGGATACGTATCATTGCGGTCTTAGCAAAGCTGTCCGCAAACGTCTGCAAAAGATGGGAGTGAAACGTAAGTTGCCCGTCGTCTTTAGTACGGAACAAGCCGATCCGAAAGCAGTATTGCTGACGGAGGATGAGAGAAATAAGAAATCGACTTGTGGAACAGTGAGTTATATGCCGGCTGTGTTTGGCTGTTATCTGGCAGAGTACGTTATAAAAAGATTGTAAGATTATGATTCATTTAGAAGGTATAACCAAGAGTTTCGGTTCGTTGCAGGTGTTGAAAGGGATAGATCTGGAGATAGCCAAAGGAGAGATAGTAAGTATCGTAGGTCCCAGCGGAGCCGGAAAGACCACACTGCTTCAGATTATGGGGACTTTGGATAGTCCGGATACAGGTACGATAAATGTTGATGGTACGAACGTAAGCAAGATGAAGGAGAAGGAACTTTCTGCTTTCCGGAACAAACACATTGGCTTTGTGTTCCAGTTCCATCAATTACTGCCTGAGTTCACGGCATTGGAAAATGTGATGATCCCTGCATTTATTGCGGGTGTGTCTACCAAAGAAGCTTCTATACATGCCATGGAGATACTTGATTTTATGGGATTGACGGAGCGTGCATCACATAAGCCTAATGAACTCTCGGGCGGAGAAAAACAACGGGTAGCTGTAGCTCGTGCATTGATCAATCAGCCGGCGGTTATTCTGGCCGATGAACCTTCGGGAAGTCTGGACACCCATAACAAGGAAGAATTGCATCAACTCTTTTTTGATCTGAGAAACCGGTTTGGACAAACCTTTGTGATTGTGACACATGACGAAACATTAGCAAAAATCACCGACCGTACGATTCATATGGTGGATGGAAAGATCATCTGATTATTCAAAACAGACGTAATGACTGATCCGTTCCAGATCCTGAGTCGTGAATTCTTCGTAAAGGGATAATTGTTTCAGGCTCTTCAATGTTCTTTTTTTCTTTCTGTATTCTACGATTACTTTGGCTTGATAAAAGTTGATATAGGGATGAGCTCTGAGTCGTTCAATGCCGGCTTTGTTGAGGTTTATTCGTTGAGTCGTTCCGGCTGTCACACAGAGCCAGGGACGGAGTTTATCCACATCGAGATGTATCTCTTCCAACTGGGCTATATCGTAGAATCCACCTAATCGTTTGCGATATCCTGTTATCATACGCGCAATCCCACTACCGATGCCGGGAATCTTTTTCAATTCTGTAGTATCTGCCTGGTTCAGTTCGACTACTGTTCCGGCTTCGTATTTAAAATCTTTCAGTGTATCCTTCTCCGCTTTCCGGATGTAGAGGTGAAATGTATCTTTTTGTTCTATGATCGGAGCTATACGGATATAAGGCTGGAGAGTGGCGTATTGTTCTTGTGTCAATCCATATACTTTCCGGAAGTCTTCTACCCGGCGGAATTTTCCTCCTTTATTTCTGTATCTGAGTATATTCTTTGCCATCCATGCAGGAATTCCTAAGTTGAGAAATCCTGTAGAATCTATTGTGTTAGGATCGAAAGGTGCCAGAACTATTTCCCGTCGGTGCCGGAAGTGGCTGTTGTGTGTATATCCTCTTTCTTTTTTCTCTTGTATGGAGGCCATGAACTCTGCATATTCCTTTTTGAATTTCTCAGTATCGTTCGTGGCGGTATTCTCTTTGTCGGGTATCAACCATCCGCCAATGAATATCAGTATACACAAAACGGCAAGTATCAGGATACCTTGCCGTTCTGTACGTGTAAAGTAAAAGAAGTCTTTCCACATTTTTATTTCAGCAGCCCCAGTTCATTGATGAAGATTACTGAAATGGCAATCGGGGCTACATATTTCAGAATAAAGATAATCAGTTTATAGATAGGTACTTTCAGTGTACCATTATTGGTTATTTCCGACCAGACAAACTTCTTGTCCAGATACCATCCGGTAAAGATGGAGATAAGCAATCCTCCTAACGGCAACATCAGTTTGGCGGTCACGAAGTCAAATAAGTCAAACATGCCTAATCCGAATATGGTGAAATCTTTGGTAACTCCCAAAGAGAGTGAACAGAGTATCCCCAGCAGAATACAACCGGCAGTCACCAACCGGGCCGCTTTTCCCCGGGTAAAGTTGAATTCTTCGTGTAAGTAGGCCGTTACCACTTCATGCAACGAGATGGTAGAAGTAAGGGCCGCCAATGCCAACAATACGTAAAACATCACCGAAAAGATGTATGCCAGGACAGGTATTCCGCTGAAAGCCTGTTGGAATACATTGGGCAGGGTGATGAAGATCAAGCTTGGACCTGCATCCGGCTGGATGCCTACCGAGAAAGCCGCAGGGAAGATGATAAATCCCGCCAGTACAGCTACAAATGTATCGATAATGCCTACACTGAAAGCAGTCCGGGTTAGGTTGGTGTCTTTGCTGAAATAAGAAGCATAGGTACATAGACATCCCATGCCCAGACTAAGCGAAAAGAATGCCTGTCCCATAGCTCCCAGAAACACGTTACCGTCCACTTTGCTGAAATCCGGTTTCAGTAGAAATTCGATGCCTCTGCTTGCTCCGGGTAAAGTGACGGAACATCCCACCAATACAAGAATAATGATGAAAAGGGTCGGCATCATAATTTTGGATGACTTTTCGATACCCTTCTCCACTCCTTTTACAATGATGAAGTGGGTAGCGAGTAAAAACAGAGTGAGCCACAAGGCCGGACGCCAGGGATTGCTGGAGAAGCTTTGGAAAGAAGAGATGAACTCTGCCGGAGTTTTACCTGCAAAACTATTGCTGACAGCCTCAAATATATACTCTAATGTCCATCCTGCTACTACGGAGTAATAGCCAAGAATAAGGAATCCTGCCAAAACTCCCATTCGCCCTACCCAACGCCATTGAGTGCCTGGAGCCAGTATCTGGTAGGCACGGGCGGTGTTGGCTTGTGAGTGTCGTCCGATTAAGAATTCGGCTATCATAATAGGTAACCCCAGTAGAAGGATACATCCCAGGTAAATAAGGATAAAAGCAGCTCCTCCATGATTACCTGTTTCATAAGGGAATCTCCATATATTACCCAGCCCGACAGCTGAACCTGCAGAAGCTAATATCACACCTAATTTACTACCAAAATTACCTCTGTCTTTTTTTGTCATAGAAAGCGTATGTTATCTTACAATTCGATAGATTTTATTGTTTTAAACGTGCAAATATAGAAAATGTTCCTTATATTTGCGACTCATCTGTAATTTATTTAGGTATGCTATCTTATATTAAGAAATATCCCGTATCGCTCTTTATTATTCTTGCGGTCATCTATTTATCGTTCTTTAAACCTCCTTCAACGGAGATCAGTAAAATTCCTAATATCGATAAGATTGTTCATATTTGTATGTACTTCGGCATGTCCGGTATGTTGTGGCTGGAGTTTTTGCGGGCACACCGTAGAGATCATACCCCGATATGGCATGCATGGGTAGGAGCTTTCGTTTGTCCTGTATTATTCAGTGGATGTGTAGAATTGCTACAGGAATATTGCACTACTTATCGCGGAGGAGATTGGTTGGACTTTGCCGCCAATACCACAGGAGCGGTATTGGCCAGTCTGATAGGGTATTTTGTGGTTCGTCCACGGATGGTAGATCCAAAGTAACTTATTATAGGAACTCTACGACCGTACTTAGCTTAATGCCATTTGAGCCTTTAATCAGGATGGTGTAGCCTTGGGGTTTTTCCGTTTGCAAGTCCTTTATTAATTCCTGTGCGTTAGCATATGTAGGATAGGGAGGATTGGTTGATGCAAATAATTCTCCTACCAGCAGGACTTTTTCAAACGAACACTCTTGCAGGTATTCTACGATTTTATGGTGTTCGGCTGCGCTTTCTGCTCCTAACTCGCGCATATCACCTAATATCAGCATTTTCCGTTCCACAGTCATGTTACGGAAGTTCTGCAGAGCGGCCATCATACTGGTCGGATTGGCATTGTAAGCATCTATAATCAGTGTATTATCCGCGGTCTTTTTTAGTTGCGAACGGTTGTTGCGGGGAGTATATCCGGCCAAAGCTTCATCTATCTTTGAGGATTCTACTCCAAAGAATCGTCCGATCGTGACGGCAGCCAGTGCATTCGGAAAGTTATATTCACCGATAAGTTGTGTTTGTACCTGATGTAAATTTCCATCTTTGCCTGCTTTCCATTCGAAAGTCAGGTAAGGAGAATTACCGGTTACGTGGCCGTTGACGTACAGCGAATTTTCACTTCCGTAAGGAATCAGGTTCAGCCCCTGTGCGATGTCCATCAGATAAACATTATCATGGTGGATGAATACGGTAGAATCATCCTTTTCACGGAGGTAGTCATATAATTCCCCTTTTGTCCGAATCACTCCTTCGAATGAACCGAAACCCTCTAAATGGGCCTTACCCACGTTGGTGATGATTCCATAATCCGGTTCAGCAATATGTACCAGAAACTTAATCTCTCCCGGATGGTTAGCCCCCATCTCGATCACTGCCAGGTCGTGTTCCGCCTTTAGGCGAAGCAAGGTCATCGGTACGCCAATGTGGTTGTTCAGGTTACCTTCCGTGTAAAGCACATTGTGGGCTTTCGCCAGAACAGCAGAAATCAATTCTTTAGTCGTCGTCTTACCGTTGGTTCCGGTGATACCGATCACCTTCGTACCCAACTGCCGGCGATGGTAATTGGCAAGTTGTTGCAGGGTTTGCAGACAGTTGTCCACAAGTATGATGTGTTTATTATCTTCCGGAGCATATTCCGCTTCATCCACCACAGCATAGGCACAACCGTCCTTCAAAGCCTGGGCGGCAAAAGCATTTCCGTTGAACGATTCGCCTTTCAAGGCAATAAACAGTGAACCTTCAGGGCAGTTACGGCTGTCGGTGGTCACTACGGCACAATCCAGGAATATCTGGTAGAGAGCAGAAAGTTTCATAATAATCCGTTTTTACGGAGGGTGTTGCAAAAGCTCATCACAGACTTTAGTAACACCCTCTTCTGTTGTTGCTGCAAAATTACATTTTCTATTTCAGATTATCATTAAACAGGAACGAATTTCGTTTGGTATAAGAAATGACGAGCATCACAATGCTAATACATAAATTGAATACAAAAGCAAACTGTTGGGATTTGATATGAAACACGGTCGATTGGAAGAAATCGATAATGAAAGGGCACAACAGGATGGCGAGGTAATTCATCGCCATCACAAATGCCAATGCCAATGTCACTTTGCGGGGGATTGCCGTGTGGGTTGTCTGATTGTAGACAACAGGTTGAATGACTCCATATCCCAATCCTACCAAGATACATCCCGGAGCTATCATCCATTCTTTGGGTGAGATCCAGATCAGTGCCAGCCCGATGCCGATACTGAGGAAGCTGTAGAATTTAGTTTTCTCCTTCAGTGTACCAACGATGCGACTTAAAAAGAAGCCGGGAGCCATGATGGCCAGAAAAAAGAGTGAGATCATAATGCCGGAGTTACCACTGGTGAAATGATATTCTTCCATCAGGAACGGCAGGTTGAAACTGACTACCAGTACCAGGAAAGTGGCAAGCCCGTAAACAGACATGATTCCTGCAAGATGGCGGATATGAATGCCGTATTTACTGTTTCCCGTATCTACATCCTCCTCTTGGCTTGCCGTATCTTTATCATTGGTAAGTGAGGTGCTTCCTTCGCTTGCCATGCTGCGTTGCAGATATACTGACAGGATAAGTGAGACAATCGGCAACAGGTAGACTACAAATGGCAGATGCCAGTTGACTTCAGCCAGATATCCGGTGACCACCGTAGCTATCACAAGGGTTATATTCGTAATGGCGGAACTTAATCCGAACTGTTTCACACGATATGAACCGGTGAAGTATTTTGAGATCAGGCCGGTGGACAACGGAACGATCAGCCCCGATCCTACTCCCAGTAAAGCACTTACAGCAATCAGTTGCCACATTTGTCCCGAAAGTAGATAAAGTATTCCGCTTAAGGCAAAGATGGCAAGCCCGGCTTGTAATAGATGTATGAAATTGACCCGTTCGGTCAGTTTGCCCGCCAGAAGGATAAATGGGATAATCAGTAGTGAGGGCAGAGACGAAAGCATCTGTATGTCCAGTTCGGTGGAGTGTGGAAAGATGACGGATAGCTTCCCCAAAATAGGAGAAACCGCCAGACCGGGTAGGGCATTCAGGGCCGAGATAGACCAGATGCCGATAAGGGTGATAAGGGGTATAGTCCCTTGGCCAGTTTGAATACGCATAGTTGTATAGGTATTATAAAGTTTAGGTGTGTGAAGAACAAACGATTCGTCAGAATGTTCGGCATCTAAGCAGCAGAAAGTGTGTTTAATAAACGCCAAATAATGTAAAACCGAAGAACTTTCATATCCTTTCGATGTTGTTGTGGGAAATTCGACGGGGAAAATCCCCATCGCCTAAACCTAATTAAAAATAAGAGTAATTATGGAAGATTTAAATTTCAGAAAAGGTGATGCTAAAACCGATGTATTTGGTTCAAACAAAATGTTGCAACCCTCTCCGGTGGAGAAAATACCTGATGGACCTACGACTCCGGAAATCGCCTACCAGATGGTGAAGGACGAAACTTTTGCTCAAACTCAGCCCCGTCTGAATCTTGCTACATTCGTGACTACTTATATGGATGACTATGCAACGAAGCTGATGAATGAAGCTATCAATATCAACTATATTGACGAGACAGAATACCCGCGTATTGCCGTAATGAATGGTAAATGTATCAACATTGTAGCCAACTTGTGGAATTCTCCGGAGAAAGATACCTGGAAGACAGGTGCGCTGGCTATCGGTTCTTCAGAAGCCTGTATGTTGGGTGGTGTTGCAGCTTGGCTGCGTTGGCGTAAAAAACGTCAGGCACAGGGCAAACCGTTTGACAAACCAAACTTTGTGATTTCAACCGGCTTTCAGGTAGTTTGGGAGAAATTTGCGCAGTTATGGCAAATTGAGATGCGTCAGGTTCCTCTGACATTGGACAAGACCACACTCGATCCGGAAGAAGCCTTGAAGATGTGTGATGAAAATACAATTTGTGTAGTTCCTATCCAGGGTGTTACATGGACAGGCCTGAATGACGACGTTGAAGCGCTTGACAAAGCCCTCGATGCTTATAACGCCAAGACCGGTTATGACATTCCTATCCACGTAGACGCTGCCAGCGGTGGTTTTATCCTTCCGTTCCTGTATCCGGAAACCAAGTGGGACTTCCGCCTGAAATGGGTACTCTCTATCAGTGTATCCGGTCATAAGTTCGGTCTTGTATATCCGGGTTTAGGTTGGGTTGTCTGGAAAGGTAAAGAATATCTGCCCGAAGAAATGGCTTTCAGCGTAAACTATTTAGGAGCTAACATTACTCAGGTAGGTTTGAACTTCTCACGTCCGGCTGCTCAGATTCTGGGACAGTATTATCAATTCATCCGTTTAGGATTCCAGGGTTACAAGGAAGTACAGTATAACTCTCTGCAAATAGCTAAATATATCCACAGCCAGATCGCTAAGATGGCTCCGTTTGTCAACTACTCTGAAGATGTAGTGAACCCGTTGTTTATCTGGTACATGAAACCGGAATATGCAAAGAACGCCAAATGGACTCTTTATGATTTGCAGGATAAACTGGCTCAGCACGGCTGGATGGTTCCGGCATATACACTGCCTTCTAAACTGGAGAATTATGTGGTTATGCGTGTGGTAGTTCGTCAGGGATTCAGCCGGGACATGGCCGATATGCTGTTGGGAGATATCAAGAATGCTATTACCGAACTTGAAAAACTGGAATACCCGACAACCACCCGTATCGCCCAGGAAAAGAATCTGCCGGTAGAAACCAAAGTGTTTAATCATACCGGTAAACCGCAAGTTGCTAAGAAATAAATAACATTATTGGTATGGACAAAAAAATATCTATTTCCCAAATAAAAGAGGTAGTACAACAGGCTTATGAGCAAGTCAAGGGTAATACCGGTGGTAAGAATGCCGATTATATTCCCTATCTTGCTAATATTGACAAGAACCTTTTTGGTATCAGTGTCTGTTTGCTGAATGGTCAAACTATTACCGTAGGGGATTTTGACTATCGTTTCGGTATCGAATCCGTATCTAAAGTACATACAGCCATTCTGATTCTCCGTCAATACGGGGCGCAGAAGGTGTTGGAAATGATTGGAGCGGATGCTACCGGACTGCCTTTCAACTCTATCATCGCCATTTTATTGGAAAATGATCATCCGTCTACTCCGTTGGTCAATGCCGGAGCCATCTCTGCTTGTTCCATGGTGACGCCGGTTGGTAATTCCGATAAGAAGTGGGATGCGATTGTACAGAATATTACCGATCTTTGCGGCTCTGCTCCACAGCTGATTGAAGAACTCTATAAGTCGGAAACAGCTACCAACTTCAACAACCGTTCTATTGCCTGGCTGCTGAAGAATTATAACCGCATCTATGATGATCCGAATATGTCGCTCGACCTCTATACCCGTCAGTGCTCTTTGGGAGTTACTGCACAGATGTTGTCGGTGGCTGCCGGTACGGTTGCCAATGGTGGTGTGAATCCTGTTACCAAGAAGCAGGTGTTCGATGCCGAACTGACTCCTAAAATCACTTCTATGATTGCCACCGTAGGTTTCTACGAACATTCGGGTGACTGGATGTATACTTCCGGTATTCCTGCCAAGACCGGTGTAGGTGGTGGTGTGATGGGAGTATTGCCGGGCGTATTCGGTATTTCTGCCTTTGCACCTCCTTTGGATGGTTCGGGCAACTCTGTGAAAGCACAGTTGGCCATTAAATACATCATGAACAAGTTGGGGTTGAATGTATTCAATGGTGCAAGAGTAACCATTGTTGAGTAGTAGCGGTAACGCTTTACCGTTTTTTTGTTTAGGTTGCTCCGAGGGCGGTTTCCGCCTGAGGGGCAACCTTTTTCTTTTCACACATTGGCCCGGATCAAAGGAAGGGTGAAGATAAAACGGCATCCTCCTGTATATTCCTTATCTATGATGAGGCTGCCACCTAACTTTTCTGCGATAATACGGCATATCGGGAGTCCCAGTCCGGTACCTTGAGAAAAGTCGTTCAGTTTGGCAAAACGCTCGAATACATATTCCTGTTGTTCTGCAGGAATGCCTTTTCCCGTATCGGTAACGGTGTATATGATCCGGCTTGGACTTTCCGCTATAGTGTAGGCCAGAATAATGCTTCCTCTATCCGTAAATTTAGCTGCGTTGTGTAGCAAATGGGTCAGTACTTGCGCTACTCTTGTCGGATTAGTCAATATGGTGAGCTGTCTGCATTGTGGTTCAAAGTAAAGGCTGACCCCCGGTTTCACAGAATCTCTTGACCGCTCGATACTTGTCTGGCAGCAATTGTTGATGTCGTCGGGTTTATTGTATGGCAATTCTTCCGACTGATCAAGATACGAAATGTCGAGTACGTCACTCACAAGCCGCAATAAGTTAGTGCTGCTTGTCTCTATGATAGAGGCATACTCTTTTGTTTCATCTTCGTTTTTAAAGTAAGCACTCAGTACTTGCGAGAATCCTACAATCGCATTCAACGGCGTACGTATTTCGTGTGACATACTTTGGATGAATGTTGTTTTCATCTGGCTTGCAGTTTCCGCACGTTCTTTGGCTTTGCGCAGCTCCTCACCGTTTTCTGTCAATTCCTTGTTCTGTTGTACCACAATTGCTTCCGACTTCTTTAATTTCTGATTCAGTTTAGAAATGCGGCAGAACATCATTGCTACTACTAACAGGACGACAACGAGTGAGATCAGGATTGTATAAATAGTCTGTAGCTTTTCCTCTTGCATGTGAAGCAGCAAATCGCTTTTTTCTTTCTGTAACTGTTCTACCTCCAGGATGGCGTAGAACTCACTGGTAGAGTTCTGTCTTTCCTGGGTGCGTATCGAATCTGTAGCCAGGATGTAGTCCCGGTAAAATTGGGCCGCCCGTGCTCTATCGTTCATTGCCCAGTAAATATTTCCTTCTTTTTGAGTGATGCTGTAGTTCAAGTATTTGTTTGAAAAGAGAGAGTCGGCTTTGATCCGGTCGATCACTTCGAGCGCTTTATTATATTCTCCGGTAGCCAGGTAATACTCAGTCTGTACATAGTATAATCCGTTTCTGTAGATGGTGAGTGTTTTGTCTTCTTCGAATAGTTGTTCCATCTTCCGAAGTATTTTCTTCGCTTTATCGTATTCTTTCGTTTCGATGTAGTACAGAATGTAAGCCTTGTTTATTGTAAAATTCTGATAGGCACTTTTTATCTTTTTGCTTCCTTCGTCCAGCGCTTTTTTGGCATCCTCAGGTTGGTGCAATTCAAGGGCACACTGGGCAAGCGATGCGTATTGGGTAGGCAGGTTAATGTCTTCTATTCCGTTTTGCTCGATAAGCTCTATTTGTTTTTTGAAATTCTCATATGCCAGTTTGGGATTCGACTGAGTCATATAAATGGTTCCCAATGCCCGATAACACTGTACGATTCCGGGGATGAAATTATCAGCTTCGGCCGACCGGAGCATTTTTTGCGCCTCATAAATGGCCGTACTGGTTTGATGTTGCTTTATGTAATAAATAATCAGCCGGCTTCCCCAGGCAAAATAGAAGTATTTCAACTGCCCGTTCTGTTTGCTTATCTTTTTCACGTTCTCTACTTCAATCAGAATGCTGTCGAGATCATTTTTATAATAATAATAGTCCAGCTTCAGCGAAGCGGCAACAGCTTCCATGTGTCTGTCCTTTTTCTGTTTTGACAGGCGGGCAAGGGTATCGTTTATTTGCAGGAAAGCCGGACTGTTGATTTCTGCCTTACATTTTAAGAAGTAGCTACGCAAAACGCTGTCCGTCTTTGTAAGCGTGTGTTCAGCTCTTGTCTGATATTGAAAGCAGAACAAAACCAGTATAGGTAATATGATGTGACGGCATAATTTGATAAACATTGTTTCAGTAGTCTTGATACCTGCAAAGATAACTTTATTTTTAGTGTGCAGATAGCATAGGGACATTTATTTTTCTTTATCTTTGCGACAATCAACTGTAAAAACAGAAAATGGATTCAACGATTCTCAAAAGTCTGAATGTAAACGGACGTTTACTCGATCTTTCCACTCCGCAGGTCATGGGAATACTCAACGTCACGCCCGATTCTTTTTATGCAGGCAGCCGTAGCCGGACTGAAGCCGAGATCGCTGCGCGTGCATGTCAGATATTGGATGAAGGTGCATCAATTATTGATATCGGTGCTTATTCGTCACGTTCCAATGCCGAGCATATCTCACCGGAAGAAGAGATGCAAAGGCTGCGTACCGGGCTGGAAATATTGAACCGTAATCACCCGGATGCTATTATTTCCGTGGATACATTCCGTGCCGAAGTGGCGCGGCAGTGTGTCGAGGAGTATGGAGCCGCCATTATCAACGATATTTCGGCGGGTGAGATGGACGAGCAGATGTTCCCAACCGTAGCCCGTCTGAACGTTCCCTACATCATGATGCATATGCAGGGCACTCCCCAGAACATGCAGAAGGAACCCCACTATGAAAACTTGTTGAAAGAGGTTTTTATGTATTTTGCACGGAAAGTCCGGCAGTTGCGTGATTTGGGGATGAAAGATATTATTCTTGATCCCGGTTTCGGTTTTGGCAAAACACTGGAGCATAATTACGAACTGATGGCACATCTGGAGGAGTTCGGTATCTTCGAATTGCCTTTGTTGGTAGGAGTCTCACGCAAATCGATGATTTATCGCTTGTTCGGAGCTACTCCGCAAGAGGCACTCAACGGGACGACTGTGCTCGATACGGTGGCATTGATGAAGGGAGCCGATATACTACGTGTCCATGATGTACGTGAAGCAGTGGAGGCGGTCCGGTTGATTGAAAAACTGAAAAGTGTATCGTTTCATTCCTGATATCCGAATATTTAACTCTTAATATTTTAATCCGTGTTTTTTGAATTTGGCATAAAAGATTTTATTGATATCCTGTTGGTGGCTTTCCTGCTTTACTATACATACAAGCTGATGAAAGCCTCCGGATCTATCAATGTGTTTACCGGTATTCTGGTGTTTATCCTTATCTGGCTGGTTGTTTCGCAAGTGCTCGAGATGAAACTCCTCGGTTCTATTTTCGATAAGTTGGTAAGCGTGGGAGTATTGGCACTGATCGTTTTGTTTCAGGATGAGATCAGGCGTTTCCTTCTCACGCTCGGTTCGCATCAACATGCCAGTGCCTTGGTACGTTTCCTTACCGGAAATAAAAAAGAAAAACTTCAGCATGATGATATCATGCCCATCGTGATGGCCTGTATCAGTATGGGAAAGCAGAAGGTGGGGGCCTTGATCGTGATGGAACGTAATGTCCCTCTTGACGATGTCATTCGTACCGGTGAGATTATCGATGCCAATATCAACCAGCGTCTGATAGAGAACATTTTCTTTAAGAACAGTCCTTTGCATGACGGTGCAATGGTAATCAGTAAGAAGCGTATCAAAGCTGCCGGATGTATTCTTCCTGTGTCACATAATTTGGATATACCCAAAGAACTGGGACTCCGTCATCGGGCAGCAATGGGCATATCTCAAGTCTCGGATGCTTTAGCCATTATCGTTTCCGAAGAAACCGGAGCAATTTCTGTAGCATGGCGCGGACAGTTTTATCTTCGCCAGAGTGCTGAAGAACTTGAAAGTCTGCTGACAAAGGAAAGCTAAATATCACGCTCTCATACAAAAAATGCATTTCGATCTTCCATCTTCCACCTTTTAAGAATTTTGGTTCTGATAAACAGACTCTTATCGGGTGGAAGATGCTGTTTTTAAGGGCTTTTATCTTCCACCCCTATCTTCCATCTTCCACCCTTCATTTTAGTAAAGGAAATAAGCGTAATCTATTTATATATAGCATGATGGGTGGGCTGTTCTTTCTGCTTATACCTATAAAAGCATTTTGTTTTCCTTAGTATCTTTAGCGAAAATGGTCTGAATCTTATCTGGGCCCGCATGTCTGTGCCCATGAGCCCGGGTACGTGGGCCGATAAGCCCCGGTATGCGGGCCCATGAGCCCACGTATGCGGGCCGGAGTAAAGATCGTATGAAAAATGGTAATTATCTTGTTCATAAAGGTTTATGATATGGGGGAAATCAAGTTGGTCTCTTCCTTATTTGTGCAGGGGGAAAGGTATTGAGAAGTTATAATTTATGATTTGCTTGGAACTTTTGTTAATAAAGAGTATTTTTGTTGTTCGTTATCTTAATAGTACAATATGAAAACCTCTCAGTATCATAGCTGTTTTTTTGTAATTGTTTTAGTTCTGTTGATTGTTTCATTGGTTGTTAATCTTTATCAGGACGGTGACATGATTACTCGCGAGAAAGCAAAAAATGCGCTTTTGATAGCCGTTGATAACGAATTGGAACATCGGTTGTCGCATTCTGAGATTCCTTTTTTTACTTCTTCAAAAGGGCGAGCGGTTGGTAGGAAAATTTGGGTTAAAGATTGTGAGGGGCTTCAAGAGATGCATTGTGATTCTTTGGACTTTTCTACTGAGAGTATGATAAAACAAACTATTTTAAAAGATCGTTGTCCTCTTAATGCTGATTCTTTAGATATATATTGGAGAAATGTCTTAAATCTCATTGGGGTAAAGGGTAAAACGGCTCTCCAAGTTATGACGTATGGAAAGAATAGAACAGATTCTTCATCTTGCTCTACTTTAAGCACTTTTGCCGATACTTTGATGTGCCTTCATGTAGGAGTGAAAAAAGAAGTGCGGATAAATGCTTTTTTTACTTCTACCATATCCGATGCGTTTGGGGGTGCTAATTGGAATCATAAAGTTATTATAATCCATTTGAGCCTGATCGTTTTACTTTTGTATGGATGCGTATATCAAAAGGTGAACTGTAAATTGCAGAATTTGTATTTATGTTTTTTTATCCGGAAGAAGATTCCTTTTATCCAGAATCTGGAGGAGGGAGTTTGGCTTTTGGGCGATGTCGGATTTTGCTATTCCTCCCAAAGCCTGTCGAAAGCAGAGACTGTTTATAAATTGCGTTCTCAACTCTCTGATTTGTTGAAATTATTTTTGGAATCATCTGATTATGAATTGACAAATGAGCAGATAAAAAAGGCTTTATGGATCGCTTTAGGAGATATTCCCACAAGCGATAAAAAGAACAGGATTATTAGTGATTTACGAAAAGAACTGGAAACTTTTCATGTACCTGTTTTGATAGAAACAAAAGGAAAAATGGGGTATCGATTGGTCCCTAAAGCCACTTGATAGTGAAATATCAGCGTTCTCAGCTTTTTTCTCAGTGTTTTTATTGCAGTGCTTGTGTGGGATAAGCGTACCTTTGCAGTATAATTTTATATCTGCATAAAAATATGAAAAAGCTAAAAGTTACATCTGTTGTATTGGTTTTGTTTTCCATCGCTGTTGTTAGCTATTGGAAGAGTACTCATGTCAAGGAAATTTCTAACTCCTTGATGCTGGAAAATATGGAAGCTCTGGCCCAGGGTGAAGAAGGTTTCAACTATATTTGCTATGGAATAGGTTCAATCGAATGCCCCATTGCTTATGCAAAGGTAGAAGGCTATTACATGTATAATAGTTTAGATTAAGATTCTCATAATGAGAGCTATCCATAATTATTGGTTTATTGTGTTGTTCTTGCTTTTTTGCTCTTGTAAAGAGACCAAAGAGCAGCAAATATCCCGTTTGATCCACGAATGGGAAGGTAGAACGATTGTCTATCCCGCTGATATGACATTCAATGTTTTGGGAAAGGACAGTGCCGGTTATTCATTTCCCCAAAATGAATATACCATAATGACTTACGTGGATTCGGTGGGCTGCACCAGTTGTAAATTGCAACTTCCTACATGGAAATATTTCATTTCTATGGTCGACACAATGGCCAATGGAAAGGTATCTTTTCTCTTTGCTTTCCATCCGAAAAACAAAAATGAAATCTCTTTTCTATTGAAAAGAGATCGATTCCTTTATCCGGTTTTTATCGATGAAAAGGGAGGTTTTGATGCTTTGAATCATTTTCCTTCGGATGTGAACTTTCAAACTTTCCTTTTGGATAGTCAGAACAGGGTGATTGCGATTGGTAATCCTGTCCATAATAAAAAGGTGCGTGACCTTTATTTGCAAATTATTACCGGACAGCAAACCGGAGTCGCTACCTCTTCTCAAACAAAAGTGGTTTTGGATAAAAACCTCGATGAAATGGGCGATTTTGATTGGAAAACTCCCCGAACCGCTACTTTTAGTTTGCGGAATCTTGGCAATCATCTTCTGATTATCGAGGACATAAATGCTTCGTGTGGCTGTACATCTGTTGCTTACAGCAAGGAGCCTGTGTCTCTGGGGAAGTCTGCCGATATTCAGGTTACTTACCGTGCAGAACATCCCGAACATTTTGAGAAGACCATTACTGTATATTGTAATACTCCCACCTCTCCAATACGTTTGAAGATTCGGGGTAATGCAGTTGATAAAGAAAACTAATAGTTAACCTTAAAAAATTATGGAGAACGTTAGCCTATGGAAAAAGTTTGATTTAGAAGGCAATTGGATTGCTTTTCCGTGGAAATGATAAGCGGGAAATTATTGGAGTGCTTATTATCGATCTTTTTTTCATTTCTTTTTATTTATTACTATGAAGGGTTATAATATTTTTTTCTTTATACCGTTGTTGTTTTTATTGCTTTCTTTGCACGCTTGTACAAGTAAATCAAAGAAAGATATGGAATATGTAAAAGGCTGGCACGGCAAAAAAATAAGTTTACCTTCGGAAAGTGATTTTTTGTTATTTGGGAGAGACTCAGTGGTATATGACTATAGCTCTTTTCCATATAAGATTGTTCTTGTAATTGGAAAAGAACAATGTATAAGTTGTAAGTTTGATGTGGCTAAATGGCAAGAATTGATTCAACAAGTAGATTCTATCACATCTTTTAAAGTTGGTTTTGTTTTTGTGTTAGAGCCTATTTATCAGCATGATGTCTACGTGATGTTGAGATCTCATCAATTTATGACTCCAGTATTTATTGATACTAATAACACATTTAGAAGTATGAATAAAATATCAGATAATGATTCTCATGTTTGGTTGTTGGATTCTAACAATAGGATTATTTATATTGGAGATCCAACTGTTAATCAAAAGATAAATAAAGAATATATGGAGTTAGTGAGAACTAACTATTTGTTTAACGATAAATAAAAGTGTATTATGAAAGTAAAGTTATTATTTGTGATATGTTTAAGCGTTTTTTCGCTGTGTGGTATTTATCATGTTCAAGCGAACAAAGAGGATAAAAACGTATCAACTTTAGTATTACAAAATATTGAGTCATTGGCTCAGAATGAAGGAAATAGTGATCATGGAAATATTGATACGACTCTGGAACCTTATTATTATCTGAGTTCTAGAGATTATTGGTTACCGGGAATGTTTGGTACAACAAAAATTCCCTGTTGTGAAAAATGTAGTAGTCAATATAGTGGATGTGCTAAAGGATTAGCTCGTTGTTAAGAGATTATTGTGAGGCTGATCAGAAGTTGGATAGTATAATAATTATTTTTCATAAAGGTGTTTATAAATTAATATATGGTTGCCTTTTCAACTTTTGATCAGTTTCTTTAAAACAATATTTATGAAGAAACTGAATCAATTTTTATTGGGATTATTACTCGTTGGAAGTGCGATAGCCTGTCATCGAGAAACATCTTTGGAAGAGAGAGATATAGTAATTGATCTGTCTGTCTCTAATCCATATCTGCCGATGTCTGTATTGGTGGACACCATTGAGTCTGTCAGGCTGCAATTACCTTCTCCTTATTTTTGGGGTATGGTCGATAATGTAATTTCAAAAGATTCTTGTTATTACATTTCGGATAGAAAGCAAGAAATGGCATTCCGGTTTGATAAGAATGGTACTTTTTTGAATACGATTGGTCAGCGGGGTGAGGGACCGGGAGAGTATAGAGAGATGGACTCTTTTTTCGTAGGAAAAGATTGTGTTTATGTCTGTGATATGAGTAAACGGACTATTTATTCTTACGGTTTTGATGGAGAATTTCGTCATTCGTTGAGCTTCCCTTATTCTCTTGTTTTCAATGATGTTGTTGAGTTGCCGGATGGCCGTTTTCTCTGCCATCGTCCTTCTGAAGATGAGAATTGTAAGGGACTTTGGATTCTGGATCAGAAAGGGAGAAGAGTGAAGAATTTGTTAGAATATGAAAAGGGGATTCCTTATGTGCATTCTGCTTGGAATACACTGTGTGCTCAAGAGGATGGAACCATAAAAATTTATAATCCGGTGGATGGAAGCTATTATCAATATGATGCTGTGAATGATACAGTGGTAAGAACCATGAGGCAGAAGTCTAATTTGCCTATGTTGGCGGATTTTCACTGCTCGGACCGGGAATTGTACGAGACGAAAGAGGAGTGTACATACAGTCTTTTCACGGTGGATGGGAAGAATCTTGTTTTCTCTCTTTGGTCTTTTAATTCACCCAATAAAGGGATGTGGTCTGTCTATTTTAAGAAGGATGGACGGATAGAGCAAGGAAATTTGACAAAGATGGATATTCCGGGATATTCGGAAATGGGACGTCCGGTTTCATCTAATATCCCTAATACATTTGTCACAGTTTATACGGATGAATTTCCGGATGATGCATTTCCGTCCGCTTATCAGCAACAGGAGATAAATGAGCAAACTGCGATACTTAGTCTTTTGAGATTAAGATGAGTATTAGGGGTATGAGAAGGTATGATTGTCTGTTAGTAAGTTAGCGAAATAGAACCAAGATGGGAATCAATGAAAAGGTTAAACTTAAAAATCAATAAAGAGATACCGGAAGAAGAATTCAAACGCTTTCTAAATAGAATGCTAAACTTGATTCTCTCTTCTGGATAGTGCAGTCTCATGTATTGATGTATGTGTATAGACATTGATTGACGAAGGGCTGATTCCTTTATCCGACTTTTATCGATGAAATGGGCGATTTTGATTGGAAAACTCCCCAGACCGCTACTTTTAGTTTGCGGAATCTTGGCAATCATCTTCTGATTATCGAGGACATAAATACTTCGTGTGGGTGTACATCTTGCTTATAGCAAGGAGCCTGTGTCTTCGGGGAAATCTGCCGATATTCAGGTTACTTACCATGCAGAGCATCCCGAACATTTTGAGAAGACCATTACTGTATATTGTAATACTTCCACCTCTCCAATACGTTTGAAGATTCGGGGTAATGCAGTTGATAAAGAAAACTAATAGTTAATCTTAAAAATTATGGAGAACGTTAGCCTATGGAAAAAGTTTGCTTTAGAAGGCAATTGGGTTGCTTTTCCGTGGAAATGATAAGCGGAATAAATAAAAAGATAATCAACTAAAGTAAGAAAATAAAATGAAAACAAGAATGAAAATTACGATTGCGTTCGTCGCAGTGATGGTTCTGTCGTTTACTGGTTATAATGTGTATAAAACACAAAAAGCAATCCAGTTGTCAGATGTAGCTATGGCAAATGTAGAAGCATTGGCTGATGGCGAAGGAACTAATGCCGGCTATTGTTATTTGGAAGATACTTGGAGTACAAAAAGAGGTTATAAATATTTTTGCGATAGTAAAACTGATAAAAATACAATCTATCCATGTCCATCTTCAATGGAGTCTGGGTGGTATGATGATAATAAGCAGGATCGGTGTACTAAATAAAGTTGGTCTTTAGTTAGATAATTATCTCAAAAGTAGATATTGGTTTCTTGCTTCCCTATAAATTTCGTTCAAATAGAGGCACGAGTAAATCACATCTATTTTTGAGATAAAAAAACAGTTGGAAGAGCTACTGATTTATTTTGTTTCAAATAATAATCACAATATAAACTAAATTAAAAATATGCATATCATTAAAGTGATATTTAGTCTTGCACTAATATTGAATATTTGCGTTAGTTGTCATGAAAATGATGACACCGCATACTTCAATGGTAAAATTCAAACGATTGAAGATAGTATCAAAGACACGAAGAAAGCTACATTGAAAATACTTCCATTGGATGGAGCGAATTTTGGATGGCTATCCACATACGACTCACTGATGTTTTTTATGAATCCTAAATTACCGGATCGCTTTTATAATATATTTAATGTAGACACCGGAAAAGAAATAGGCACTTTTTGTTATAGAGGAAGTGGTCCTGGGGAAGTTGCCGCTTTGGGTCCGATTTTTCATTTCTTTAAAGAAAAAGGGGATCTGAAAACTCTACTGTTCGCTCCTAATGAAGAGAAGCTATTTATCTGGAATATAACTCAGTCGATCAAGCGGGACACCACTGTTATGGATAAGCAAATCTCCTATCCCTGGAGAGAGGAGAATGGAGGTGCTCCATACTATTTGATGTTTCTGAAGGATGAAAATACATTAATTACAGAGTTACAGTCGTTCCCGCTTAATGATAAAGAAGCTACTTTGCCCGCTTATCAAAAACGGACACTTGACACGAATAAGTTGCTGAAGAGCTTTTCAAGCTATAAGAAGTCGATAAGGAATGATGAAGCTTCCATTCTGCCGGAGTCTTTTTTCTACTCGAATGATGCCATTAAACCGGATGGAACTAAAGTGGTGCAAGCTATGGTTCATCTTGCGCAATTGAATATTCTGGATCTTGAAACAGGTCATGTGAGCGGCTATCGTTTGGAAGGTGAACCGGACTTTTCTGTTTTTAAAAGTGATGAAAAAATAAAGTCGTATTTTACAAGGGTTCAGGCGGATGACAATTACATATATGCAGTATATTGGGGAAAAGAGCGTTGGGAACGTTTTGAGACTCCACACATGAATATCATTCATGTATATGATTGGGATGGGAATCTGATACAAAAAATAGAGACGGATTATAGCATTGGGCAGATGTGGATAGATCCTATCCGAAATAGATTATATGTGACAAATCCCCAAATAGATGACGTGCTTTATTTAGACCTGGATGATTTCTTGGTTCCTAACACAGGCTTATGAATTCATCAACTAAAATAATAGGATTGCCTCCGATGTCAAATTCAATCCTAAAACATGAATATCTTAGAAAGAATAAGTCTGAATAGAAAATAAGCATTTTTTTTACTATGAAATATATACTGTTTATCCTGTTAGTTTTAACTTTGGCAGCTTGTCAATCGGAGAAAGATAGGCGGTTGGAATATGCTTTGGAATTTGCCGGCGATAATCGCGTGGAGCTTGAAAAGGTATTAGAACATTATAGAACTGATCCGGAAAAATTGGAGGCAGCTCGTTTTTTAATTCGTAATATGCCGGGATGGTATTCTTATGAAGGAAATGAACTTGATTCTATTCACCATTTATTAGTTGGGGTTTGTGAAGGGCGTCCTATATCTAAAAGGGAGAAGAATAAATGGAACAGAATTTCCTTTGACTCTCTCTCCAAGATATATGACGCCCAAGTGATAACAGCGGAATATTTGATAGATAATATAGACCTGGCTTTTGAAGTTTGGAGGAAATATCCTTGGAATAGAAATTTGCCGTTCGATGATTTTTGCGAACTGATATTACCTTACAGAATAGCCGATGAACCTTTATCGGATTGGCGTAAATTGTATTATGAAGATTATGGAACTCTACTCGATTCTCTTTATAAGGGGGATGATGTTATTGAAGCTTCTAAGATCATTGACGGGAAACTGAGAAAGCTGTATTACATCTACAATACTGATTTTCGGATACCTCACTTGGATGCTGTTTTTCTTTATCATAATCGGATTGGTTATTGTCGTGAAGCATGCGACCTGACAATATATGCTATGCGTGCTTGTGGAATTCCTGTTGCGACCGACTATTTTGCTTATTCACCCGATTATCAACATTATCATTGTTGGACGATGTTGCGTGACACAACGGGAACTTTTCTTCAATTCGGATTTAATGAGTTTGAAGCGTCACGTGATACCTTACGGCATGACGGAAGGAAAAAGGGGAAGGTGTATCGCTATTGTTTTGGCGTACAACCTGAGAAAATCTCCGGGATTTCGGGCAATAAACGGTTGTATCCTGTGTTTAGAAATAGATTTGTGAAAGATGTGACATCTGAATATTTTGGAAGCAATGATACGACAATACCGATACAAATACCTGGAGAGCAATACATCTACTTAGGGATATTCAGTCCCGGCGGATGGATTCCTGTAGATATGGCACTTGGTAATGCGGGTAAGGTTACTTTCCGGGATATAGAACCCGATGTGATTTATCAGACTCTTTATCAGGGAGATGGAGGAAAACTTTATCCGGCGGGATATCCGTTCATATCTAAAAGGGGAGGTGAGTTTGTTTTGCTGAAACCCAATATCGATTTGATGAAGGAAGCTATATTAAGGCGGAAAATGCCTCAGCAAAAGACAATTGCGGAATGGGCTTATCGAGCAGTTATAGGGGCAAAGATTGAAGCTGCCAGTGATTTGTCATTTATACATGCAGATCTGTTATGGCAATTTGAGGATACGCTTACCACTAATTATTGCATATTAACTCCGCCTTCAAGAAAGAAGCATAGGTATGTGCGGTATGTTGCTCCGGCAGGGAAAAGAATGGAGTTGGCGGAACTGGCACTATTTAAGGATTCACTGTGTCAGGAGAAGATTCGGTTGAGGAGGATAAACAGTATAGAACCGATTGCAAAATTAGAGTATGTTACAGATGGCAATATATTGACTTATTTTCAGGCACGTGATACATCTTCTTATCTGGCCTATGATCTGGGAGAAAGTATGCCGATTGAAAGAATTGTTTTCTCTCCGCGTAACGATGATAATTACATTTGGCCCGGGGATAATTATGAGTTATTCTATCAAGACGGAATCAATGGATGGAAGTCATTAGGCAGGAAAGTGGCGACGGAAAGAAAAATTGAATTTTTAGTTCCGCAGAATGCCTTATTGTGGTTGAGAAACTGTACCAAAGGACGGGAAGAACAGGTTTTTATCTATAAAAATGGAAGGCAAACTTTTACGTTTGATTTATAAAAGTTGGGTGTGCGATGGCATACAGGTGGATATGTTATATATTTGTGGGTCTAATCTTAATTGGTGTACTATGGAGATATTGCTATTAAAAGACATGCGACTTAAACTTACAGCCGTTTTAGGAATATTATTCTTGGTTGTTTCATGCCAAAGACAACCGGAGGAGGTGTCTATTCCTGTTTTACCGTTAGATTTAACTTCTGCTACTTCTGTTCCTTATCAGGTGGTACGGACTGATTATTTATTCTCTTATCCGGAGTGTATGTGGATAGATGGTGATTGCTTGATTGTTCAAGATAAACGGGCTGTTACCAAACTTTTCCATCTGATAAACTTGACGGATGGGTTATTGAAAGAAGAGTTTTGTCTTTGGGGAGATGGACCGGGGGAATATTCGGATGCAACTTTGAATACTGTATGGGACCGGACAAAAGGAACTTTATCTTATTTTAGTGCCAATAAAAGGGCTCTGGTAACTTATCGTAAATATGGAGACTTTTTTAAATATAGTGATAGTCACTCTTTAAGGGGAATGGAAGGAAGCAAAGATACACATTTTAAAGAAATGATTCCTTGTGGTAAGCATTATATCGCCTTAGGGGAGCGTGGCATATTTCAACAGAGGCGTTTTGCCGTATTGGATAGTGCTTGCCAGATTATGAACCAATTGGGAAACTACCCCGCATTGTCAGATTTGCTGGTGGATCCGGAGAATGATTTGCAAAAGATGCTATTTGATCCTGCTTTGTTTAAGATATCTCCCGACTGGGGAAAAGCCGTTTTTGCAACTTATAGGGGTGCGTTAATTCAGTTCTATGATTTAAAGGGGCTGCCCGATTCAATACATCATGTGTACTCCAGGCAACTGGAGGTACCTATCAAAAAGTCGCAAATCTCAAAAGAACATGAGGGGTGGGTTTATGGCTTTGAGGATGTTTCTGTGACTGATAGTGCCGTTTATGCTATTTACAATGGAGAAACAGCAGAAGAGAATCCTTTGTTAGGGAAAAAAATTTTAGTATTTGACTGGCAAGGCAACCTTCAGAAGATATATCAGTTAGATTTAAACTTGCGTTGTTTGACAATTGATGAACGCAGACATTGTATTTATGCCGTTGGTTACACAGAAGAAGATGGCTTCTTTTTGGTGACTATAAATATGTAATAATAAAGATGTGTGCTTATTACTAACTGGATGAATTAATATTGTTAATTCTGTTGTGAACCTCTTTTTTCCTGAGGACTGAAAGGTTTAGTTCATCATCAGACTCATATACGGTTGCATCTCGCACAGTATTTTTTCTGATAGTTCACCGATGGTCATTCGGGTGTGTGCTCCCGGTAAGCGGACCTCACTGGTCATGCACTTTCCATTGCAAAGATAATAATATCCGTTATTGGCTGACAATTGTTCATCGGTCAGTTCAATGTTCATTTCTATTTCCGGATGACTGGCTGCGTAGAGCTGAAGAACTGTCCGGGCATCAATGACACGTGCCATTCCTAATGTTTCGTTGGGCAGGGAGGCTACAGGAGGAAGTTGAAGAATGATCCGGTCGGTGCCATTCCTTAGCCCGGCCCGGCAGAGCAATTGTGCCCGGACAGCTTCATTGTCAGCAAATAACTCGTTGATATACGAGGTGTTATCGTGTTTATAGACAACAGCTATACCCGTTATTCGATTGTCCTTTCGGGCTACGAGAGCGGTATTTTGTGTCAAGGCAAGATCGGCAAGAACTACTTTGAAATCAGTAGACGTATGTTGTAAACAACAGGTACGTTCTGATAATTTGCCGTTCAAATATTGATAAACATCTTCTTGGTATTCTGTAACTTCCTCAATGCTGCCCGTTTCCGAATCGGCAGGTAATTCTGAAAGAGAGAAGGATTGGTGAGAGATGCGGAAAACCGGGGCATAACCTGCTTTTGCATAATAACCGAACAACCAGGGTTCAGCGGGAATAAGCGTACTAAACAGGACACCGTTGCGGAGCATACGTGCAAAACTTTGTGACAGTAGTTCGCGCATCACTCCTTTGCTTCGATAGTCGGGATGAGTGCATGCGCCGGATATGTATGAAGTAGGCACGGTTTGACCACAAAACGTCATGGGATAAGGGAGCATTTGGAGCGCAGCAATCACTTCTTCGCCACTTTGGATGGCTAAGTTGACTTCGTTGTTATAACGAAGCCGGAAGTAGAGTTCGATGAATGCTTCGCTATCATCGAAACACAATTTCCATAATGATTTTACCTGTTCTCTTATCATCAGTATGCTACCATTTTATCATTTCTACAGGTTGTTCTTTCAAACAAGCCATATATTTCTCCAGAATCGTTTCCGGGTGATATGAGAGCTTAGCTTTACGCAACCCTTCTATTCCCAAATCTTCTTCACGGTTGATGTAAATATATTGTTCGGGGATGTGGTTGGCAAATTCGTAATTGATCATGGCATAAGCTCCATCAATATTCGTATCTGCTTTTTCCACATGTACACCGAAGGTTTCTTTATTGATCGGCATGCCGAAAGTAAAAGCTACAATCTGACCATTGACATGCAGGATACCTCCCGTTAATCCTAACTCTTCGAAATGGTTGAGGGCATAGAGCAAAGCACGGCGCTCGTTTCCGGTTCCCTCCTGCTGGTCACAGTCATTGGCTTTGCACCATTTTGCTTCCAGTTCCAGACATTCCTGAATTCTGTCTTTGGTGATCGGAGTGTATTCGTAATCAGGGTATGTGTTGCGAAATTTGTTGATGTGATTCCGCTTTGACTGGAATTTTTTTCCCTTCAGTGTTGCGAGATCGCTGCGCAAATAAATGTAGTCGGCATAATCACGGTCAACCGTGAATCCAAACTGACCGGGCATGATAGCCTCAAGGTCTTCGCGCATACACGAACAGACACCCAGCATACAAAAAGGTTCGCCCTCCTGCCGGGCATCCTCAACCAGTTCGTTCAATACCTTTTCGAGGTTTCCTTCACCGACAGGCATCATATAAGCCAGTTCATCACCGGCCCAAAATTTGAAAACCAGAAAATTGTCGACTATGGCAAACTTGGTGTGATACAAGAACCGCCAGCTGCATAAGTTTGAAAAAGATAGGTCGCAGTTGCGGCGACAACTATTCATCGTGTAAGCTGTGATGGTATCCTTATCCTGGATCGTTATATCTTTGAATGCGATCATAAAGTTTTTGTTTCCTAATTAACTGTTTATATATAACAAAGATAAAACGATTTTGTTAGAGAATGCCTAACATTCGTAAAATAGTTGGAGTCAACAATGCGGTAAATATACCGTTGAGTGTTAAGCCAAGACTTGCATAGGCTCCGTATTTGCTACTGATGTCCATAGCCGTTGAGGTGCCGACGGCATGTGCGGCCGTACCCATGGAGAGCCCTTGAGCTATAGGACTACCTACGTGCATGATTTTCATGGTCTTGAAACCTAATACAGCACCCAGCAGACCTACACATACTACTACAGCTGCTGTCAGTGACGGAATTCCCCCCAATGTTTTAGTGACTTCCATAGCAATCGGAGTGGTTACCGATTTAGGAGCAAGTGACAGAATTACTTCCTGCGAGGCTCCCATTAACTTGGCTATCAATACTACTGATATCACACCGACGATACAGCCGGCCAATTGGGACAGAATGATGGGAAGCAGCTGCTTTTTAATGGTTTCAAGTTGCAGATATAAAGGAACTCCAAGTGCTACGACTGCCGGCTTTAGCCAAAATTCAATCAGATGTCCACCCTGATTGTAAGTCTCAAAAGAGATGTTTGTTATTTTGAGGAAGATAATAATGACTGCAATAGTCAACAGGATCGGATTTAGCAACAGAATTCCTGTCTTTTTCTGTAAAAGCTTGGCAAAGAAGTAAATCCCAAAAGTGATTGCCAACAGGAAAAATTCATTTTCTAAATAGTTCATTTGAGTTTACGTGTTAATTGATGAACCCATCCGGTGATGACAAGCACCAGCAGGGTACTGACTAAGGTAGCTATCACAATCGGCCAGAATTGCGCCGCAATGATGTCGAAATACAACATCAGGGCCACTCCCGGGGGGATGAAGAAGAAACCAAGATTAGCAACCAGAAAGTCGGACATTCCTTGCACCCAATGCAATTTGATCCAACCTAATTTTAAAAAAAGGGTGAGCAGCAACATCCCGATGATGCTGGACGGGAGCTTAATTCCCGTGAGATAAACAATCAATTCACCCAAAGCCAAACAGCCAAATAAAATGGCACACTGACGTATCATACTATTACCTATTGAATTTTGAAAACGTTGCAAAGTTATGAAAAATAGAGTTAGGGTATCAACTAATATGGTACGAAGATTCTTTTTTAACAGTGGGCAACTACAAAAAAATCAAGAAAAAGTAAACGAAATGGATTACTTTATCTATTTTTGCAAAATGAAAAACGAATATACATAACGAATATTAACTACTAAAAACAGAATTGACATGAAAAAGAGTTTGTTAATCAGTGTTTTTGCAACACTGGCAATGATGATTTCTTTAAATGCATTTGCACAAGAAAAAGCGACAGGTAAGGCTTATAAAGCAATTCAAAAGGACGAAAAAGTAATCAACAAAGATTTGCAGAAAAAAGCGATTAAAGAAGCCCGCAAAGAGGCGAAAGCACTGGCAAAAGAAGGCTTCAAGACTCCGGTTGGAAAATTGCCGTTGGACAAACAGCTGGAAAATTCATGGGAAAAACAGATGGAAATCGATATGAATGGCAATCCATATTGGTATATAGCAACTGCAAGAGTGATTGGTGGAAATCAGTCGGCTGCGGCTATGCAGGCAACCAATACTGCTAAGATTGACATTGCCGGACAGGTTCAGACAAAGGTGACTCAACTGATTGAATCGAAGGTTGCCAATGACGATATGGGACAGGAAGAAGCGGCCAGCCTGTCGAGTGCTGTAGCTGCCGGAAAAAGTATTATCAGCGGAACGTTGGGGCGCACTATTCCTTTGGTGGAAGTGTACAGGACATTGCCAAATAAAAATGTTGAGGTAATGGTTACCATTGGTTACAGTCTGGAGGCGGCAAACAAAGTTGCTGTCAAAGCGCTTAGCGAAGAATTGGCTAAAAAATCACCGGAACTGGCTAAAGAACTGGATAAACTTGCTCAGTGAGTTTTAATATAAAAAGGCAAACTGAATGAACATAAACAGGCTATTAGGAATTTTAGCTGTACTTTTATTGACCGCTGCCAGCGCTCTTTATGCCCAGAAACCCGTAAAAGTGAAAGGTGTACAAGGGCGTTGGCAGGTCAGCGATGACATCACATTGAAGCAGGCGGAAGAGCGTGCTTTTATGGAAGCAAAGAAAGCTGCTTTGCAAAAGGCGGGCGTGATGGAGAATGTGTGGTCTGTTTTTGGGCAGATTACCCAGGAAGACGGACAGGAGCTCCACGAAGCTTATTCGCAAATGAATGTGCTTGCTATCGGAGGAATGGTGAATATTACTAATAAAAAGGTAGAAGAGGTTTGGGACACAGATACACGCAGTTTGTATAAGGTAGTAACCATCGATGCCGAAGTGCAGAAAGAGGATAAACCGGACAGTTCGTATGCTCTCGAAGTGAAAGGGGTGGAGACACTCTATCGTGAGGGGGATGTGTTTCACTGTAAATTGACTGTACATGGTACGGATTCATACTTGAAGTTTTTCTGGTTCGACAGTAATGGGGGAGCTTTGCTTTATCCTAATAGTTACGAACCCAATACGTTGTTGAAAGCCGGCAAAGAATATTCGATTCCTTTCAGTAATGCTGTGGACTATCGTATGGAGAAACAGCATAACAAGGAGAGCGAGAAGATAAATATGATGATGGTGGCAACTAAAGAGGATATTCCGTTTACTAAAGAGGTCACTTATCAGAATGTATTAGAGTGGGTGTACTCTATTCCGGCAGTTCAGCGTTGTGCTTTTTATGATATGGTACTTATAAAATAGTGGTTCCCGAACTACTGACCGTTAATCATTAATCACTTATTATGATGAAAACGAAATATTACTTTTCTTTCGTTTTTGCGTCACTCTTTCTGGTTCCATCCGTTGCTATGGCACAGGATGTGAACTATCAGAAGGAGTTTGATAATTTCCAAAAGAAACAGCAGAAAGAATATAAAGACTTTAAAAATAAAGCAGACGAAGAGTTTGCCACATTTCTGAAGGAAGCGTGGCAAAAGTATAATGCCTCTGTGGGGGATTCAATGCCGACACGACCGGAACCGGTGAAACCGACACTTTTCGATAAAAAGAAACCTGTCCCTGCTCCGGTAGAGATTAAGCCGGCGGCTCCCAAAATACCTGTGTCCGATAGACCGGGAGTAGGGGATAAAGTAAATGTGGAAGTTAAAAAGCCGGATCTGCCTGCGGTAGCAGATAAGCCGGCACCCGGTGTCTATGTACCGGGTAAACCTTATATTCCTGTGAAAGTTGATATCCCGGTTCCGCTGCCCGGAAGTTCGGTGCGGCGCAATGTGGTTGAGTTCTATGGTACTCAGTTTGAGGTGGCTACGGATATTATTGAAGACTTTGTACTGGGGGGGACAAGCGAGAGTAAAGTTGCGGCTGCTTGGAGCCGGTTGTGTAAAGCCGATCACGAGCAATTGATTAACGATTGCGTCCGTTTGAAGAATGAGCACCGGATGAACGACTGGGCATTCTTGCTGTTCATTAAACAGTTAGGGGTACAAATGTGTGGTGCTGCCCGGAAAGATGATGTTGCTTTTTTACAGATGTTTATTCTCAATAAATGTGGATATAAGGTGCGTCTGTCTAAAATAAACGATAAGCTGAAGTTGTTGGTGGCTCCGGCAGGAACTATATTCGGTGTTCCGTATATTACTTTCAAGGGCGTCAAGTACTATGTGTTTGAAGCAGATAAGGGCGGTTCGATGGCTGTTTATACCTACAGTCAGGATTTTGCCAATGCCAAGAATCTGGTGTGTATGGATTTGAACGCTGTGCCACAGTTCGGTATGCAAGAGTTGGGTAAAACAGTGTCTCCTTCGGAAAAATCTCTTCTTCAAATCAATGCGGTTGTCAATAAGAACCTGATGGACTTTTATAAAGATTATCCGCAATGTGAAGTTGCTGTCTACTATAAAACACCCATGAGCAAAGAGTTGAAGAGTGCCCTTTATCCGTCTTTGCAGACAGCTATAAAGGGAAAATCAGAGAAGGATGCTGCGAACATTCTGATTGATTTTGTACAGAATTCATTTCAATATCAGACAGATGGTGAACAATTTGGCTATGAAAAGCCTTTCTTCATGGATGAGAATTTTTATTATCCGGCTTGTGACTGTGAGGACCGTGCCATCTTGTTCTCCAATCTGGTGAAAGACTTGATGGGATTGGACGCTGTGCTGCTCGACTATCCGAACCATATCGCTTCGGCTGTCCGGTTCAACGAAGAAATCTCGGGTGACTACATCTTGCTGGATGGTAAAAAATATCTTATTTGTGATCCTACTTATATCGGTGCACCGATAGGAATGTGTATGGATCGTTTCAAGAGTGTAGCTCCGGAAATAATCCGTTAGTGTTAAATATTATAATAATTGCAGGTTCGGGGTAAAAAATACCCCGAATTGCAATGTTGATATTGCAATATTGTGTACTTTTGCGGCGTGAAATAACACACCCTACTGAATTTATATACAATATTAAATATCTATGCTTAATTTAATTAACTCTATCGTTGCGCGTGCGCAAGCTAATCGCCAGCGCATTGTCCTTCCCGAAGGTACAGAGGAACGTACCTTGAAAGCTGCCAATCAGATTTTGACAGATGAAGTTGCAGATTTGATTCTTTTGGGTAATCCGGAAGAAATTAATGCTGCCGCTGCCAAATGGGGACTCGGAAATATCAACAGGGCCACTATTATTGATCCTGAGAATCATCCGAAGAAAGAAGAATATGCGCAATTGTTGTGCGAACTCCGTAAGAAAAAAGGTATGACTATCGAAGAAGCCCGTAAATTGGTACTCGATCCGTTGTATCTGGGCTGTCTGATCATTAAAAGCGGTGACGCTGACGGACAATTGGCGGGTGCCCGTAATACTACGGGAGATGTGCTTCGTCCGGCTCTCCAGATTATAAAGACATCTCCGGGAATTACATGTGTGTCGGGTGCTATGCTGCTGTTGACACATGCACCGGAATGCGGTCAGAATGGTCTGCTGGTGATGGGGGATGTTGCTGTAACTCCGGTTCCGGACGCTTCACAACTGGCACAGATTGCCGTTTGTACAGCGCGTACTGCTCAGGCGGTAGCAGGAATAGCTGATCCGAAAGTAGCAATGCTTAGTTTCTCTACTAAAGGTTCGGCAAAGCATGAAAATGTGGACAAGGTGGTAGAGGCATTGAAATTAGCTAAAGAGATGGCACCCGATTTGAATATCGATGGTGAAATGCAGGCGGATGCCGCTCTGGTTCCTTCGGTAGGTGCGAGCAAGGCTCCCGGTTCTCCGGTTGCCGGTGAGGCAAATGTGCTGATTGTGCCGAGTCTGGAAGTTGGTAATATTTCTTATAAACTGGTGCAGCGTTTGGGACATGCCGATGCTGTAGGCCCGATTCTTCAGGGTATTGCCCGCCCGGTAAACGATCTTTCACGCGGATGTTCTATTGAAGACGTATACAGAATGATTGCAATCACAGCCAATCAGGCGATTGCTGCAAAGAATGGTAAATAATTAAATCGAAAATCAGATATGAAAGTTTTAGTGTTGAACTGTGGTAGTTCATCTATCAAATACAAGCTGTTCGATATGGACAGCAAAGAAGTGATTGCCCAGGGAGGAATCGAAAAAATCGGTTTGAAAGATTCATTCCTGAAACTGACTTTGCCCAACGGTGAGAAGAAAATCCTTGAGAAGGATATTCCGGAACATACTGTAGGGGTAGAGTTCATCCTGAATACCTTGGTAAGCCCGGAATATGGCGCTATCAAATCACTTGAAGAGATCAATGCCGTAGGTCATCGTATGGTACACGGGGGTGAACGCTTCAGTAAATCAGTATTACTGACTAAAGAAGTGCTTGAAGCTTTCGCTGCCTGCAACGATCTGGCTCCCCTCCACAATCCTGCTAACCTGAAAGGAGTTGATGCCATTACGGCTATTCTGCCGAATGTTCCGCAAATCGGTGTATTCGACACTGCATTCCACCAAACCATGCCGGAATATGCATACCTGTATGCTATTCCTTATGAATTGTACAAAAAGTACGGTGTACGTCGTTATGGTTTCCACGGAACTTCCCATCGTTACGTTTCACAGCGCGTGTGCGAATATCTGGGGATTAAACCGGAAGGACTGAAACTGATTACTTGCCATATCGGAAATGGTGGTTCGATCGCCGCTATCAAAGATGGCAAATGTATCGATACCTCTATGGGATTGACACCGTTGGAAGGTTTGATGATGGGTACCCGTTCTGGTGATATCGATGCCGGAGCTGTAACATTCATTATGGATAAGGAAGGTTTGACAACTACAGGCATTTCCAACCTGTTGAATAAGAAAAGCGGTGTGGCTGGTATGATGAACGGTTCAAGTGATATGCGTGACTTGGAGGCTGCCGTTGCAAAAGGTGATCCTCAGGCTATCTTGACAGAACAGATGTATTTCTACCGCATTAAGAAATATATTGGTGCATATGCTGCTGCTTTAGGAGGCGTAGACGTTATCCTGTTCACAGGTGGTGTCGGTGAAAATCAGGCAACTTGCCGTGCCGGTGTTTGTGAAGGGCTGGAATTTATGGGCGTGAAACTCGACGCTGAAAAGAATAAGGTTCGTGGCGAAGAGGCCATTATCTCAGCTGATGACTCAAGAGTGAAGGTAGTGGTGATCCCTACGGACGAAGAATTGCTGATTGCGTCTGATACAATGGCTATCCTGGATAAATAAAGGTTGATAAGTAATATAGAGAAAAGGCCGGAGGCGGAGATTTATTCTCTGTACTCCGGCTTTTTATATAGTTTGGGTGTGGAGGGAGGCAATCCGTTTTTGAGCGCTAAGCAGCCGGGGACGAGCTATTTAACAGAATATTCATATCCCTTTCTCCTTTTCTTCATTTTAAAAGTTTTATCTTTGCTATCACTAACTCAAATAAACTTAAATGATACAAGAATGAAACGACTTTTTTATTTCTTTCTTTTTGTCTGTGTGGCAGTTATTGCGAATGCTCAGGCAAAATATGTTTTCTATTTCATTGGTGATGGAATGGGTGTGAACCAAGTAAATGGTACGGAGATGTACCGTGCCGAAATCCAGAAAGGGCGCATTGGTGTGGAGCCTTTGCTTTTCACCCGGTTTCCCGTCGGAACGATGGCTACTACTTTTTCTGCTACCAACTCTGTGACAGATTCTTCTGCTGCCGGGACAGCCCTTTCAACCGGTGAAAAGACCTATAATGGTGCTATTGGCATGGATGATCAGAAGAATCCCTTACAGACTGTTGCCGAGAAAGCTAAGAAAGCCGGCAAGAAGGTTGGGGTTACTACCAGTGTAAGCGTCGATCATGCTACTCCTGCTGCTTTCTATGCACACCAGCCGGATCGTAATATGTATTATGAAATAGCTACCGATCTTCCTAAAGCCGGTTTTGACTTTTATGCCGGTGCCGGTTTCCTGAAACCGACTACTACTTACGACAAAAAAGAAGCTCCGAGCGTTTTCCCGATGTTTGAAGAAGCCGGTTACACCATTGCCCGTGGATATAACGATTATAAGGCTAAAGCTGCCACAGCCGGTAAGATGATTTTGATTCAGGAGGAAGGTGCCGATGCGGGTTCTTTGCCTTATGCTATCGACAGTAAAGAAGGTGACTTAACCCTCACACAGATAACGGAAAGCGCGATTGATTTTCTGACCAAAGGAAAAAATAAAGGTTTCTTCCTGATGGTAGAAGGTGGTAAGATAGACTGGGCATGCCATGGAAATGATGCTGCTACAGTGTTCCACGAAGTAGCCGATATGGATAATGCGATCAAAGTTGCTTATGAATTCTACAAAAAACACCCGAAAGAAACCCTGATTGTAGTAACTGCCGATCATGAGACAGGTGGTATGGCATTGGGAACCGGAAGATACGCTCTGAATCTTAAAGCACTTGAAAACCAGAAGGCATCTGCTGAAGAATTGTCTAAGAAGATCAGTGATTTGCGCAAAGCTAAGAACAACCATGTGGCTTGGGAAGACGTTAAAAATCTGTTGTCCGAACAGATGGGCTTCTGGTCTGTACTTCCTATCTCGTGGGAGCAGGAAAAGAAACTGCGTGACGAATATGAAAAGTCATTCGTGAAAAATAAAGTAGAATTTGCCGAGAGTATGTATGCCAAGACCGAACCGATGGCAGCCAAAGCCAAAGAGGTGATGGATCAGATCGCTATGGTAGGCTGGACCAGCGGTGGGCATTCTGCAGGATATGTGCCGGTGTTTGCTATCGGTGCCGGTTCTGATCTGTTCATCGGTAAAATGGATAATACAGAGATTCCGAGACGTATTGCAAAAGCGGGCGGATATAAGTAACCGGCAGATAAGTTCACCATAGAGCACGCAGAGTATACAGAGGATTTGTTGATATACGTATTAATAAACTCTGTGTACTCTGTGTGTTTTGTAATGAACTTGCCTCGTTGACGTTAATTTATCCTCAATATTCTCTATCTTTCAAAGAATTTCTTTAGCTTTGTCTTGTAAACTTTCAAAGAAATATAGAAATGACTAAGTTTGAAATAGAAGAAAAGATAGTAGATATGCTCAAAACCGTATTCGATCCCGAGATACCGGTAAACGTATACGATCTGGGACTGATCTACAAGATAGACGTCGCCGAAGAGGGAGAGGTCTCTATCGATATGACCCTGACCGCTCCTAATTGTCCTGCGGCAGATTTCATTATGGAAGATGTGCGGCAGAAAGTAGAGTCAATTGAGGGAGTGAATTCCGCCACTATCAATCTGGTTTTTGAGCCGGAGTGGGACAAAGATATGATGAGTGAAGAGGCTAAACTGGAACTGGGCTTTTTATAATCGTTACTGTTTTACCTCTATTCTTAAACGATCCATTCTTACAGTATGAAGAACGTATATTTCCTTTCTGATGCCCACTTGGGTTCACGTGCCATAGAGCACGGACGTACACAGGAGCGGCGCCTGGTCAATTTTCTCGACAGCATAAAACATAAAGCTGCCGCGGTATATCTGCTGGGTGACATGTTCGACTTTTGGTATGAGTTCCGTTTGGTGGTGCCCAAAGGTTATACCCGTTTTTTAGGAAAACTCTCTGAACTGACTGATATGGGAGTAGAGGTGCATTTCTTTACGGGCAACCATGATCTTTGGTGTGGCGATTACCTGACCAGGGAGTGTGGGGTGACGATTCACCGTGAGCCGGTGACTACGGAAATCTATGGGAAAGAGTTCTATTTGGCGCATGGTGACGGACTGGGCGATCCGGACAAAAAGTTTAAGTTACTGCGCACGATGTTCCATAGTCGTACGTTGCAGACTTTATTTTCCGCCATCCATCCCCGTTGGAGTATGGATTTAGGACTGAATTGGGCCAAACATAGCCGATTGAAACGTGAAGGGGGGAAAGAGCCTGATTATATGGGTGAAGACAAGGAGTTCTTGGTGCTTTACACAAAGGAGTATCTGAAAAATCATCCCGATATAAATTTCTTCATCTACGGTCACCGTCACATTGAACTTGACTTGATGTTAAGTGCTACTGCACGTATACTTATTCTGGGCGACTGGATCAATTATTTCTCCTATGCGGTGTTTGATGGTGAGAACCTGTTTCTTGAGAATTACATCGAGGGAGAAACACAGCTTTAATTTTCCGGAGTCAGTTGCCGGAGACGAATCAGATAAGCCCTTCGTCAGCAAAACTATAAAAACAACCGTCGCAGACAATGATATGATCCGTCAGGGTAATGTTCATTGTTTGCGACGCTTTTTGTATAGCTGCCGTCAGGCGTTTGTCTTCCTGGCTTGGTTTTGCATTGCCCGACGGATGATTGTGAATCAGAGCTATCTGCGTGGCACGTCCTATCAGGGCTTCCCGCAAGATGGTACGTACATCGGCGTATGTTCCGTCAATCCCCCCTGTACTGATACGTAATTTGCTGATTACTTTGCATGCCTGATTCAAAAGTAGGATCCAGAACTCCTCTTGTGGCAGGTCGCACATTAATGGGTGGAACAGCCTGTAAATGTCCTCTGAGCATCTGACTTGTTTACGCTCTTTGCTTTCCTGTAGTTTGCGCCTTTTCCCCAGTTCAAGAGCTGCCATGATAGTAAGACTTTTGGCGGGTCCCATGCCCTTGAACGAGGAAAAGTCCCGTACTTCCCATTTTCCCAGTTCATTCAGGTTATTGTCGCAAGAGGCAAGTACCCTTCTCATCAGTTCAACGGCACTCTCTTCCGTATTGCCCGAACCTATCAAGATGCCCAACAGCTCGGCGTCGCTCAATGCTTCGGCACCTTTTGCCATCATTTTTTCGCGTGGCCTATCGGCTTTGGACCACTGGTTGATGTTTAGTTTTTGTTTGTTTTTCATAAGTCGGATAGAGAGTGTTTGTATTCTTTTTATATCAACAACTGAAAGACAGCCTTTTTTATTTATAGAAGTTCTTGCGGAAAGCCTCAAACTCGTTTCTTCCCAATACACAGCGTTCCCACCACGCACGCCAGAATCCCGTTCCGTATCCGATAAGTTGGATGAAAGAGGCAGCGATGGAATAGATGCCGATGCGTAAACTTTTGTTTTGCAGCGCAGAATCCAGACAGACCAGCAATGTATAAAGCAGAATCGGGACAAGACTGAACAGGCAGAAGGGAGTACATAATAGCAGAAGTGTAACTCCTAATGTGAATGCAGTCGGTAACAGGTGGACGACTTTCAACGATTCGGGATATTTTTTATAGAGGTTGATACGCGCAATGCCGGAGTTGTGTACTTGCTTGAAGAACTTCTTAAAATCTGTGCGCCGTTTGTGGTATACCCAGGCACCGGGAAAGAGACGGCATCGGTATCCTCCTTTGAAAATGCGAATGCTGAAATCGATGTCTTCGCCGAAGCGCATATTAGAGAAGCCTCCCAATGCCTGATAGACTTCACGGCGGACACCCATATTGAAACTTCGCGGATAGAACTTATCCATTTTCTTTTTACCCCCGCGTATGCCTCCGGTAGTGAAGAAAGAAGTCATCGAATAATTGATCGCTTTCTGTATATCAGTGAAAGAACTATGTGCCCGGTCCGGTCCGCCAAAGGCATCGGCCGGGGTGGCAGAAAGTTCCTGTTCCACTGCATCGAAGTATCCTTCGGGAAGGATACAGTCCGAATCTAATATGATAAGGTAGTCCCCTCCGCTGCGTTCGGCCCCGTAATTACGGGTCTGTCCCGGGCCGGAGTTTGGTTTGGCGTAATAATGTATGTCCAGTTTCCCTTGATATTTATTTACTATCGCTTCGCAAGGGACAGATGATCCGTCTTCTACCACTATGACTTCGAAATCCTTGAAATGTTGGGTAGTGAGGCTTTGCAATAATTCGTCCACTTCATCGGGACGATTGTAAACGGGGATAATAACGGAGTATCGCATAGGTTTAATGATAATCGGTTGTTGACTTGCAAATATATGCCATTATTTTTCGATAACCGTCATGGATGGTAATAAAAAAATGCGGCCCCTATTCCCGTAAGGGATAGAGACCACATTTTTTTCGGCAGTTAACCTGTTTATGCTTTTACACGACCTACATAAGAGCCGTCACGAGTATCGATTTCGATTGTTTCGCCTTCGTTGATAAATAGCGGAACACGAACGGTTGCACCTGATTCTACAGTAGCCGGTTTCAATGTGTTAGTAGCTGTATCCCCTTTCATGCCCGGTTCTGTATAAGTAACCTTCATCTGAACTTTGATAGGCATATCAGCGTAAAGTACGGTTTCAGTAGAAGCATCAGATACTACTTCCAGAACGGCACCTTCCAACAGGAAGTCTACACCGTTGATCAAGTCGTGGGCAATCGGGTGTTGGTCGAAAGTTTCCTGATTCATAAAGATATAGTCTTCACCTTCTTTATATAAGAACTGGTAGGGACGACGTTCTACACGTACATCTTCCAACTTTTCACCGATGTTGAAGCGACGTTCGAGAACGTAGCCGCTTACCACATCTTTCAGTTTAGTACGCATGAAAGTGTTACCTTTTCCAGGTTTAACGTGGAGGAATTCGATACAGAAATACAGTTTGCCATCCATGCGGATACAAGTTCCGTTCTTGATGTCTTGAGCATTAATCATACTTGATATTCTTTATTTTATAGATTGTTATTGAGTTATCTTCGAACCTTTTCGGGTGCAAAAGTAATCTAAATCGGCAAAAAACACAAAATGTTTTGACTAAAAATGACTTAACTCTTGGTTTATTTAAAAAAAGTGCCTATTTTTGCAGCCCGAATCCGTAGAAATAATAACATAAAACAAGATACAGTAATGAAAAGAACATTTCAACCCTCTAACAGAAAGAGAAAAAACAAACACGGTTTCCGTGAGAGAATGGCTACAGCTAACGGTCGTAGAGTATTGGCTGCGCGTCGCGCTAAAGGTCGTAAGAAACTGACTGTTTCTGACGAATACAACGGAGTGAAGGCATAAGTATTAGCCATAGCAAACGAATAAGAAGAAGTGAAGGAAGATTCCTTTGCTTCTTTTTGTTTTAATAAGCTTTTATCAAAAACTCAGTGAAACTCTGTGATACTGTGTAGCGAAAATAGTATCTTTGTCCGGATTAACAGCTTATAATTATGACGATAAAAGAATTTTTTTCTTTCAAAGCCAATAGATTCTTCTGGGTAAACATCATAGCCATGGTTGTGGTGGCTGTGCTCATTGTGTTCGGCGCACTTAAAGGATTGGATATATACACACGCCATGGCCAAGCTGTAGTGGTGCCCGACGTAAAAGGGATGTCTGTAAGCGAGGCTGAAAAGATGTTCCGGGATCAGGGACTGACTTATGTTGTGTCCGATTCCAATTATGTAAAGAACAAACCGTCCGGCATCATTCTTGATCTTAATCCGTCGGTCGGGCAGAAAGTGAAAGAAGGACGAACGATCTACCTCACAATAAATACACTCAGTACTCCTTTGTGCGTAGTGCCCGATGTGGCCGATAACAGCTCCGTGCGTCAGGCACAGGCAAAGTTAATGGCTGCTGGTTTTAAGCTGACCGAGAACCGGATGGTGAGCGGAGAGAAGGACTGGGTATATGGTGTCATTTATCAGGGACACCAGTTGCAGATTGGAGATAAAGCTCCTATTGGTGCTACTTTGACTCTGATGGTGGGTGACGGGGTGCAATCTGCCGGAGCCGATTCGGTCGATATGGTAGAAGATGCTGCCATTTCTGCTGATGATTCTGGTACTGAAGACGATTCCTGGTTTTAATGTAAGAAACGTATACGTAGAAAAAACGCATGATAGAAGAATTGCCTGACGAACTTGAACAGGACGAATTGGATGATATAGAACCTGTAGGTGATGAGAACCAGCTCTACGAGCATTTCCGTGTGGTAGTGGACAAAGGGCAGGCGATGGTCCGGGTAGATAAATATTTGTTTGAACGCATCGTCAATGCTTCGCGCAATCGCATACAGAAGGCTGCTGAAGACGGTTTTGTCATGGCTAACGGCAAGCCCGTGAAGAGTAGCTATAAGGTGAAACCGCTGGATGTGATTACGGTGATGATGGATCGTCCCCGCTACGATAATGAGATTATTCCTGAAGACATTCCCTTGAATATTGTCTACGAAGACAAATACCTGATGGTGGTGAACAAGCCTGCCGGGCTGGTTGTGCACCCCGGACACGGAAACTATCATGGTACATTGGTCAATGCCATCGCCTGGCATCTGAAAGATAATTCGGACTATGATGCTAACGACCCTCATGTGGGATTGGTACATCGCATCGATAAAGATACTTCGGGGTTACTGGTCATTGCTAAAACTCCGGATGCCAAAACCAATTTGGGCATTCAGTTTTTCAATAAGACTACCAAACGCAGATACCGTGCACTCGTATGGGGAATTGTCGATCAGGACGAAGGTACCATCGTGGGGAGTATCGCCCGTAATCCGAAAGACCGGATGCAAATGGCCGTTATGCCCGACCCGGCTCAAGGAAAACATGCTGTCACCCATTACCGGGTACTTGAGCGTCTGGGATATGTCACTCTGGTGGAATGTATTCTTGAAACAGGGCGTACGCACCAGATACGCGTACACATGAAGCATATCGGTCACGTACTCTTTAATGACGAACGGTATGGCGGTCACGAAATCCTGAAGGGAACTCACTTTAGTAAATACAAACAATTTGTAAACAATTGCTTCGACACTTGTCCGCGGCAGGCCTTGCACGCCATGACGCTGGGGTTTGTGCATCCCGTCACTGGTGAAGAGATGCATTTCACTTCGGAGTTGCCGGATGATATGACCCGGTTGATAGAGAAGTGGCGAGGCTATATTAGCAACAGAGATTTAGAATGAAACGCAACATTGCCATCGTGGCAGGAGGCGATACCTCCGAAATCGTAGTTTCCCTGCGTAGTGCACAGGGCATTTACTCCTTCATTGATAAGGAGAAGTATAATTTGTACATCGTAGAAATGGAAGGCCGTCGCTGGGAAGTGCAGTTGCCGGACGGAAGTAAAACGCCGGTAGACAGAAACGACTTTAGTTTTATGAATGGGGCGGAGAAGGTTGTATTCGACTTTGCCTATATCACCATTCATGGGACGCCGGGTGAAGACGGACGTTTGCAGGGGTATTTCGACATGATGCGCATTCCGTATTCGTGTTGTGGTGTATTGGCTGCTGCCATCACTTACGATAAGTTTGTCTGCAACCAGTATCTCAAGGCATTTGGCGTACGTATCTCCGAATCATTGTTGTTGCGTCAGGGACAGACTGTTTCCGATGAGGATGTGATAGAGAAGATCGGTCTGCCTTGCTTCATCAAACCCAATTTAGGGGGGTCCAGTTTTGGAGTGACAAAGGTAAAAACGCGCGAACAAATTCAGCCGGCTATCGCTAAAGCTTTCGGCGAAGCGGAAGAGGTAATGATAGAAGCTTTTATGGCCGGAACAGAATTGACTTGCGGTTGTTATAAGACGAAAGAAAAATCGGTCGTTTTCCCGTTGACTGAGGTAGTGACGCATAATGAGTTTTTCGATTACGATGCGAAGTACAACGGACAAGTAGACGAAATCACTCCGGCACGTGTATCGGAAGAACTGACCGAACGGGTACAGGCATTGACTTCGGCTATCTATGATATATTGGGATGTTCGGGCATTATCCGCGTAGACTATATCATTACGGAAGGTGAAAAGATTAATCTTCTGGAGGTGAATACCACACCGGGTATGACCGCTACCAGCTTCATTCCCCAACAGGTGCGTGCTGCCGGAATGGATATAAAAGATGTAATGACTGATATTATTGAGAATAAATTTTAACTGTAAGCTGTGAGCAATGGGCTACAGGCTGCACAAACCGCAAGTTTGGTGTGGTATAAGATAGCGTGGCTCTCGTAGCTTATACAAAGAATGAAAGCTATGAATACAACCGAGTTTGATGAAATCCGTCCTTACAACGACGAAGAGCTCCCCGGAGTTTTCGAAGAACTGATTGCCGATCCGGCTTTTCAGAAAGTGGTTGCCGGGGTGATACCGGATGTTCCCTTTGAGATGTTGGCACAAAAGATGCGTGCCTGCAAAACGAAACTGGAATTTCAGAAGACCTTCTGTTACGGTCTGCTGTGGAAACTGGCGGGGGAGTGTACTGATGGTATCTCATTAGATCATACGGCTATTCCGGACAAGAGTAAGGCATACACATACATTTCGAATCACCGGGATATAATCCTCGATTCCGGCTTCTTGTCGGTACTGTTAGTCGACCAGGGGATGGATACGGTGGAAATTGCCATTGGTGATAACCTGCTGATTTATCCGTGGATCAAAAAGTTTGTCCGGGTCAATAAATCATTTATCGTACAGCGCGCACTGACTATGCGGCAAATGCTTGAATCATCGGCACGTATGTCCCGTTATATGCACTATACGATTGGTCAAAAGAACCAGTCCATCTGGATTGCACAGCGTGAAGGACGTGCCAAGGACTCCAATGACCGCACCCAGGACAGTGTGCTCAAGATGCTTGCGATGGGTGGAGAGGGTGATGTAGTGGATCGTCTGATGGAGATGAATATTGCTCCTCTTGCTATTTCTTACGAATATGATCCTTGCGATTACCTGAAAGCACAGGAGTTCCAGTTGAAACGTGATATAGAGGGGTATAAGAAGACCATGGAAGACGATCTGAAAAATATGCAGACCGGTCTGTTTGGTTATAAAGGTAAGGTACACTTCCAGACCGGGGCCTGCCTCAATGATTTGCTTTCGACAGTGGATCGTTCTTTGCCTAAGCCTGAGTTGTTTACACGCATCTCTACATGGATCGACGAACGCATTCATGGCAATTATCGACTCTACCCGGGCAATTATGTGGCTCATGACTTGCTGACCGGCAAAAATGATTTTGAGTCCCATTATACATTGGCCGACAAACAACGTTTCGAAGCCTATATGGAGAAACAGCTTGGAAAGATTGAGATACCCGATAAGGATATTCCATTCTTGCGTGAAAAGTTGTTGCTGATGTATGCTAATCCGCTTGTGAATTACTTAGCTGCACGTCAATGAGAATATGGGTGCTGCATATCGCCCGACTTGTATTGCTCTCTGCTTTCCTGATCTCCTGTAATGAAGAAGAGGGAGTCTCTTACCCTCCTGTGAAACTGGAGTTTCTGACCGCTGAGGCGGGAGCAGACGGTACTTTGCAAACATTGGTAACGGATAAGGGAGAGCGTCTGGTGGTGGCAGAAGACCGCACCCGGACGGAATTATTCCCGAATGGAAGTAGCCGCGTGGTGAGTAATTATGAAGTAATCTCGTCCGCCGGTGGGCAGAAGGAGGTGCGGATTTATGCATTGGCCAATACTGTATCTCCTGCCCCGGTACCCGCTGCGGAGTTCGGAAATGGTTTGAAACTGGACCCGGTTGATGTGCTGAGTATCTGGATGGGGCGTGATTTTCTGAATATGACCCTCTCCATCAAAGCACAAAGTGAGAAACACAGGTTCCATTTCATTGAAGAGTCCGTTGTGAGGGATGCCGTAACAGGGCGGTTAACTGTCCGTTTGATGCTCTATCATGATAATGGAGGAGATATGGAAGCCTATACCAAGCGGGCTTATGTCTCGGTACCGTTGGGCCGGTATGCGGCAAGTGCTGCCGAACCGGCAATGATTTATTTCAGCTTGCATACGTATGACGGGAAGGTGAAGACCTATCAGTTTGAGTACGTACCCAGTCACTAATCATTAATTACTAAAAAGTTGTGTTTTGAATTTATTATTTAATTCTGTAGAGATGTGTATGATTGTATTGGGTGGAGTATATTTAAGTGATATTGGAAAGCGTTTTTGTTATTAAACGACTTTAGATATTATTCTTATTTTGTGTTCTCATTTCACCATGTCTTGAGAATTTATTAAAACTAATAAAATATTATTTTATATAATATTTTATTAGTTTATTTATGTGTATATTGTGACCATTAAACGATATTTGATTAATCTTAAAAAAGAAGCTTATGAAAAAGAACATTTTATTGGGGAGTGTTTTGTTATTTATTATGGTTATCACATTGGGAGTCTCTATATCAAGAACTCAGAATGTGAATTCCGATTTGTTTTCTTTGGTTGGCGTGGAACAGCTATCTTATGCTGAGGTTATTGGCCCTGTTGAAGTAACTTGTAGTGGAGGTAGTTCTGGTACTTGTTTCAAAATGGGATATCAAGAGGGATTATATGGTACTTGTTACTTCTTTTGTACTTTTACTGGATATCAAAGCGACTATTGTAGTTCTTGGTATGTTAACTTGGTGAATTTTTGTACAATAATAGGGGGGATCTAAACGTATCGATATAAAATGATTTTGAGGGTTATGTATAACTTTTGAGAGCAGAAACTATGAATTTGAGTAAAAAGTGTTAATATACAATGTGCTAATGTATTATAGCTTTTTACTCAAATTGTTTTAATATTTATTTCTCTGAGGCTTAAATTATGAAAAATATACTTGTTTTTATTATTATAGCAATGGGACTTGCAGCATGTAGGCGTTCGTCTACAATCACTCCAAGAGATGTAAAGGGCATAAAGACAGTAAATATAGATAAAAATAATGTAGTTTCTATCTATGATATTTTTTCTAAGGTGGAAATAATTCCTTTAGAGATGACTGAGGAGTCTGCATTAGGCTATCCTCTAAGAAAAATTTTAGTGAATGATGGAAATTATTATGTTTTAGATTACACTCAAAATACAATCTTTAAATTTGACTCTTGTGGCAAATATTTAGATAAGATTAATAAATTAGGCTCTGCTCCAGAAGAGTATACTTTATTATATGATTTCAGTTTTAATCCTTATAACCAAAATTTGGAATTAATGTCTGCTATGGGATATGTTAATATTTATGATCATTCTGGGGAATTTTTTAAGCAGCGTGTAAATTTACCCAAAACAGTACATTCTATTAACTATTTTGCAAATTTATCTCCCGACAAATATGTTTTCTTTAGTAACACAAAAGAAGGTAATAAGATTATGCTTTATGATATAAAAGAGAAAAAAATAACTTCTGAGAATTATGATGTACCAAGTTTTATTTTTACTAATACCCCTTATCATCATTCTTATAGTCCATTTTATATGCATAATGATACTGTTTGCTTTGTGCAAGCTTATAATGGCGATGTATTTACCATTTGTGAAGATGGAACTCTGAAACCTAGATTTCAATGGAATTTTATGGAATATAATTTTGATATTTCGACTCTTAAAGAGGAGTCGATCGAATTTTATGTTAATCATAGTCGTAACGTAAGTAGCCATTATGCAACATGTTTTTTAGCTTATGGTGAGAATTCTGATTATTATATAACTCGTTTTAGACTGAAGAAGAGATATTACCATTTGATATTAAATAAAAAAGAAGGGACCTGTCTCACATTTAATTCTTTGAAGGAGGGGTGTGACTGTTTCCCGTTTTTAATGGATAATAATTATCTCTACTTTTATGTAAGCCCTCGGGAACTAAATTTTGCATTGAATCCAGATGTACTTAATAGTAGAGACCGATTGAAATTTGAAACTGTAACTTTTGACGATAATCCAATAATAATTAAATATACATTTAAATGACAGAAATGAGAATAAAAGTGATTTTGTTTTCTGGCCTTTTGATGGCTTTTTCGATTTTAATAATAACAGTTATAATATTATTTATGTGCGCAAATATTACTCAGAAACCAAAAGAAGAAGATAATCCTGACTTTGGAATAGAGAGAATGTATATTGAGGATAATATTTATGAGGCCAGTATGAATAATGGTTTAGAGTTAGATTTGCCTTGGATTCATTTAGATACAGTATTTGTCTGCTATTATTCTGCTCAATCATGTGGCATTTGTGTTGAGTATGCTTTAAATAAGATAAAAGAGTCCTTTGAGCCTACTGATATGGGGCAATGTGTATGGTTTTTAACTTCTGATTTTAATCCTAAAATGAAATTTAGTGAGGAAGGGACAATAAATCTTGGTAAGAAAAAAAGTGGATTAAAAATAGAAGGCTCCATGTATGTATGTTATTTTTTGCTGATAAATGGAAAGGTCCAACATCTTTTTATACCTGAAAAAAAATTCCCTAATTATACAGATATTTATCTGAAAACAATGAAAAAACGATATTTCTAGGAACTTGTTTGAGGAATAATTTCTGAGTTGTAAAATTGTAATATAATATATTGGGCTTTAATTAAATATTGTTTCCTAACTTCTTGATTATTATGGGATAACTTGATGTAAACACAATGGGTATTGTTAAAATATGGTAATCGAATTATTGACATCTCTTTCGATGTTGACAATCAACTTTGGGGAAAGAAACAATATGCAGCAATGCTGCTCAGTAGATTTACAACAAGATTTGAAAAGCTTATGTTTGGAATGCCCTATTTGGACGATGTTCTTTAGTTCATCATTGATAGTTTCGGTGATAGATTTTTTCTTGAGCAATATTCTGTCGTGAATGCTCATAGGTGTTCTCCGGTGTGTTGCTGTTGAGTAGGGTAATCAATTGTATTCAGTTAATAAACAACTTTTTGAGGAGTTTTTGATTATATGTCCTTTGTTTTCGATAATGATCATAGGAAATCAGATGGAGAAACAGGTGAGTCAAATGTGTGTATACATATTGCTGATAATAATGTTCCAAACGTCTGTAATCTAAGGTATGAAACATAATGAGAATTGAATCACCTACGGCATTCTTGGATTTTGGTGATATTTCTGCTTTTGAGAAGTGTTTCAGAATTTATGTTATATTTTTCAACAGGGTATCAAAAAACTAACAGAAATCATTTGTTAAACAGAATATTTCAATAACTTTGTTTTCAGCAAACATAGCGATAAGAGACTTGAAAATGTTATAATTAAGCATTATAACTTTGCGGGTATTATTGTTATTTATCAAATAATCAAACGATTAAATCCTGTTGAACTCACGTCGTTATAGAATCAAACAATTACTAAATTATATGTCGAAAATGAATTCAATGCTTATGGGAATATGGTTTTTATTGTCATCTCTCTTTTCTTGCCAGCAGTCGAAAGGGGATTTCAAGACAGTGCCGGTAAAGGAGTTTGCTTCACTGATTCAGGACGAGAGCGTACAGCGGTTGGATGTCCGTACAATGGCCGAGTACTCTGAAGGCCATATCCCGGGGACTATCAATATCAATGTGCTTGATGATTCGTTTGCCGCTATGGCAGACTCTACGCTTCAGAAAGATAAGCCGGTAGCTTTGTATTGCCGTAGTGGTAAGCGCAGCAAGAAAGCGGCTGTCATCCTCAGTGAGAAAGGTTATAAAGTTTACGAACTGGATAAGGGATTTAATGCCTGGCAGGAAGCGGGAGAGAAAGTAGAGAAATAACGATCAACGATGAACAGCAATCATGTGCAACCCTGTTCATCGTTGATCGTTCATTGTTATTATAGATTTTCCAACAGTCTTTTCAATACTACTGTTGCTGATATTTCGCGGTTTGCAGCTTCTGGGATCACAATGGATTGCGGGCTCTCGATAACATCGTCCGTCACAATCATGTTCCGTCTTACCGGAAGGCAATGCATGAAGTAGGCGTTGTTGGTTACGGCCATTTGGCGTTCGCCTACGGTCCAGTTGCGGTCTGTACTCAAAATCTGTCCGTAGTTGTCACCTGTGTAGGCTGCCCAGTTCTTGGCATATATAAAGTCGGCTCCTTCGAATGCTTTCATCTGGTCATATTCTACCCGTGCGTTTCCTACAAACTCCGGGTCGAGTTCATAACCTTCAGGGTGGGTGATGACAAATTCATAGTCAGTGGCATTCATCCATTCGGCAAACGAGTTGGGGACCGCCTGTGGCAATGGACGCGGATGCGGTGCCCAGGTCATTACTACTTTCGGACGGGCAGTCTTTTTATATTCTTCGATGGTGATAAGATCGGCAAAGCTCTGCAACGGATGGCGGGTGGCCGCTTCCATGGAGAATACCGGGCGTCCGGAATGTTGTATAAACTGATTGATGATTACTTCGTTATAGTCGTACTCGCGGTTCTCGAAGCGGGCAAACGAACGTACACCGATAATGTCGCAATAACATCCCATGACCGGAATGGCTTCCAACAGATGCTCTGGTTTGTCGCCGTCCATGATGACGCCACGTTCCGTTTCCAGCTTCCAGGCTCCCTGGTTGATGTCCAGCACAATTACGTTCATACCCAGGTTAAGCGCAGCTTTCTGAGTGCTGAGGCGGGTGCGGAGGCTGGAGTTAAAGAAGATCATCAACAGGGTTTTATTACGTCCCAGTTCTACATATTTAAACCGGTCTTTCTTGATCTCGAATGATTCGGCCAGGGCTGATTTCAGGTCGCCGATGTCTTGTACGCAAGTAAATTTCTTCATAATTGTCTTTGTTAGAATGAATATACCTTTCCGCAAAGGTATGATAAAATTTTCAATTGGCAGACTGTGCCCATGAAAGATACTCCGTTTGCCGTGGGGACAGGAAAGTGCTGTTGGCCAGATAATCCTTATTATTGGCATAGATAAAGAGCACACTGCCCTTTTTAATCGTGTCGATTATCGGTTTGGCAAGTGCCTGCGGCAGGGCAGGACAACCCAGGCTTCGTCCCAGGCGGCCGGCAGAAGCGGCTATGTTAGGGTTGGCATAAGCGGCGCCGTGCATCACGATGGCACGTTGTTTGGCTTGGTCATTAATTCCTTTTTCCAGTCCGTTCAGTACCAGAGAGTAGCCGTTGCGCCCTTGATATGTATTTTCTGTCAGGTAAAAGCCAAGTGAACTTTTGTATGAACCGTTTTTATTGGAGAAAGAAGTTGCATAGTTCTCTCCGCTGTTTCTGCCATGTGATACGACAGAGGTATAAAGCAATTTCTTATTCTTCATATCGAGCACATAGAGGCGCTTCTCGGTAGATGGTTTAGAAAAGTCTATCAGCGTCATGATAGACTTGCTTTTCTGCTCGATTTTCCGGTAGCCGGTGACTGCCTGACGGAAAGCTGTATAGCTTACGATACCATCCAGGTGCATATCGTCGAACAGTTGATCCACTTCGTCCGTTTCGGGAATGGAGGCAACGGATACAGGTTCACTGACCGGTACACGGCTGGGTGTTTCTGCCAAAGGAAGAAGAAACAACAGGAGAAATAGAAATACTTTTTGCATAGGAAACAGAGAAAAATAACGGCGCAAAGATACGGATTTCTATTCCAAAACAAAAATAATTGTCTCATTTACAGGTGCCCAGTCGAAAATAAACTTCGAATGTGAGGTGGCATTCCGTACACACATGTGCGAACGGGGGGTGGTGCCCAGTGACGGACTGTACTCGATGAGTGCTTTGCGTGGCTCGTTTACCGGGACTCCGTGAATGTATCCTCCGTCCGAGAACCGGCTTGCGTAAGGTGCAAAGCCTCCGGTAGCGGTAGAACCGTCTTTGAGGAATATCATGCGTGCCTTTTTCTCCTGCAATACGAAGATGCCTAACGGGGTTTCCTGTGCATACGGCGGGCGGTGTCGTCCGGTGGTGGCGGGGTTCATGCTGCGTACAGCCCATCGGGCCTCACCGGTTTGTTCCAGTGTTGCTATGTTCTGGTCTCTCCGGTCTATCATGATTGCTTTGGTGAAACGGGTCGTATCCGGGAGTACTTTGACGTATTTCTTGGGTACATACCACTCTTCGCCTATGTAGATGGGAGATACCTTGACGAACTTTTCTCCGTCTGCCAGAAAACGTACCAGCGAACCGTCTTCTCCATAACGTTCGGGTACCAGTGTATCGGTGAGCAGATAGAGCGGAACGGACTGGTAACGCTCTATGCCCAGGGTGTCGGCAATGCGTTTGTAAGCATTCCGTTTGTAGTGGCGCACCAATGGGGCTTCACCGTTCCGATTCTTATAGTTTTGCAGGATACCCCATCGAGAGGGCTCTTGCTGGATATTTTCGAGCAGAGCCAGACGTTCTTTGATCTTATCCCACTGGAAACTGCGGGTGGTATCTTTGTACGGGTAAGTATCTTCAAGGGTATATTTGTCGTAGAGCAGGTCTTTCACAATCTCTATCTGCTCTGCCGAGATAGCCTTGGGCTTCTCTTCGGGAGGTGTTTGTTCCAGTGAATCTGCTACAGCAACCGTTTCGGGCTGTAGCGGATTTGTTTTGTTTTCTCTGTTGCATGCGCAGAAAAGGAAGAGGAGGGAGAACAAGTATATATGGGCTGTTTGCTTCATAATGGGATGGGTTAGGGGTTCATTTACAAATATAATATTTTTTATAAGGAATAGCAAAGCGTTTTGTTTTCGTATTATTAATAATTTGCATATTTGCCCTTTGTTTTGTCAAGAGCAAGTTTACACTTCTTTAACGTGAGGTCTTGCCGGATTAAACTATTTATACTTTTCGGATTTTGCGCGGAGGAGTTATGCCGGATGTAACCGCGATAATAAGGTGAAGATGCCGTCTCCGTCTCCGGAAGCAACCGTCTTTGGGCCGGAACACCGGCTCTTCCGGCACGGAATACCGGCTCTGTTGAGGGGAAACACCGGCTCTGTCTTTCGGAAATGCAGCCTTTGAAAAAAAGAAAGGGGGAGGCAGCGGCCTCTCCCTTTTATCGCATTCTAAATAGAATGTAATGTATGATTGTATTTACAAAGATAGCATAATCCGGGGGCAAAGTCAAGTTTTGAACCGGTTATTTTGCGGATTTCGCCTGAATAAAGATCATCGGCGCGTTTGTCCGTCACCTTCGATGATCCATTTGTAGGAAGTGATCTCTTCCAGTCCCATCGGGCCACGGGCGTGCAACTTCTGTGTACTGATGCCGATCTCTGCTCCCAACCCAAATTGTGCTCCGTCGGTAAACGCCGTAGATACATTGGTATATACACATGCTGCATCTACCATCCGGGTAAAAAGGGCGGCGCGTTCCCGATTTTCAGTGACGATGCTCTCGCTGTGGCGGGAACTGTACTCTTGAATATGTCCGAGTGCGTCTTCAAAACTACAGACTGTCTTGATCGCCATTTTATAGTCCAGGAACTCTGTTCCGAAACTTTCGGGTGTAGCCGGTTTCAATCCTTTGGCAGGATAATGTCCTTCAAGTGCCTGATAAGCCAACGGATCAGCGTAGATAGTCACATTGCTTGCTTTGAGCTTCTCGCATAGCGCAGGCAGGTCGGACAATCTGCTCTTATGAATGATCACACAATCGAGTGCGTTGCAGACGCTGACACGGCGTGTTTTGGCGTTGTGAATGATGGCTGCTCCCTTAGTAGTGTCTCCGTATTCGTCAAAATATGTATGGCAGATGCCTGCACCTGTTTCTATCACCGGTATGGTGGCATTCTGTCGCACGAAGTTGATCAGGCTACTGCTACCGCGGGGAATAAGCAGATCTACATATCCGGCGGCATGCAAAAGTTCGTTGGTCGCTTCGCGGTCAGCCGGCAGCAACTCGACGGTGTGGGTGTCTGCATCAAACAGCCGGAGCACATTATGTATCACTTCTACGATGGCGCGATTCGAAAAGTCGGCATCGCTACCGCCTTTTAAAATACAGGCGTTACCACTTTTCAGGCAAAGCGAAAAGACATCGAAACTGACGTTAGGACGTGCTTCGTAGATGATACCGATAACTCCGAAGGGCACACTTACTTTTGTCAGCTTCATTCCGTTGGGCCGGATGCTTTCTTTCAGGACCCTGCCCAGCGGTGAGGGGAGTGTCGCTACGTTCCGTATGTCGGAGGAAATTCCTTTCAACCGTTCTTCGGTCAGTTTCAGCCGGTCGTATTTCGGATTGTCGGGTGACATCCGATCCAGGTCTTTCCGGTTTTCGGAAAGGATATACGGCGTTTGTGCCAAAGCAGCATCCGCTACGGCGTTCAATATCCGGTTTATTTGTTCGTCGGGCAATAATGCTAAACGACGGCTGGCTGCTTGTACGGCAGCAAATGTATCATTCAGGTTCATACGCAATTCGTTTATTCGATATAAAGGTAGTCATAATGGACTACTGCTTTTTTTCCATGTTTTCCGATGGCGTCCCGTGCTTGTGTCGAGTCACAGTTGGCTTTGCCCACACCTATGGGAACGCCCCGGTTATCGATGATCCGCACGATGTCATCTTTCTCAAACTCCCCTTCGATGCGGGTGATTCCGATGGGAAGGATGCTGACTGCCTTGTCCGAGTTCAAAACTTCGGAGGCTTGTTCATTGATGTGTATCTCTCCTTTGGCGAAGCCTTCGCTGTGGGCTATCCATTTCTTGATACTCGACACCGGCTGTGGGGCGGGGATGAAACGGGTGCAAATGGTTTCTTCCGGATGTTCCGTCAGGTTGATGAGTATATTGTCACGTTTGCCGTTGGCAATGATTACGGTAATACCTTCGTCTGCCACTTTGCGGGCAATGTTGGTTTTAGTCAGCATACCACCCCTCCCAAAACTCGATTTGCTGGTCTGGATATAGTTTGTCAGGTCTTTCCCTTGCCCAATTTCCCGTATCACGGATGAAGCCGGATCGGTAGGAGAACCGTTGTATATGCCGTCAATATTGCTTAGGATGATAAGAGCCTGCGCATCCATCATTGAGGCGATGAGTCCCGATAATTCGTCGTTGTCCGTGAACATCAGTTCGGTGACGGAGATGGTATCGTTTTCGTTGACAATGGGGATGACTCCGTTCTCGAGCATTACCGTCATGCAATTTTTCTGGTTGAGGTAATGCCGGCGGGTACCGAAATTCTCTTTGGTGGTGAGTACCTGGCCTACGGCGATGCCGTGATCACGGAACAATTCGTAATATCGGTTGATGAGTTTGGCTTGTCCTACAGCAGAAAATAACTGGCGTTGGTCAACGCTGTCGAGTTTCCTGAGGGTGCGTATTTCACTTCGTCCTGAGGCGACAGCCCCCGAAGAGATAAGAATGATTTCCATTCCGGCTTTATGCAGGGCAGCTATCTGGTCGGTTAGGGCAGACATCCGAGTGACGTCCAGCGTTCCGTCTTGCCGGGTAAGTACGTTACTTCCCACCTTTACAGCTATTCGTGTAAACTCCTTTTTCATTATGCTAACGATTTGAAAGCACAAATATATGGATTTTTGTCGAAATGTAACCTAAGGGGTACATTAAATGAAAGGTCTTATCATCCGGCTGCCTAAAGAGAGGGATTAGGTGCCGGTAGTACATACCTCTCCCACGTGGGTATGCCTGACGGACATGTCTGCGTGGGAGGAGAAAAAATGTTGGGTGATTTATTCGTTCGCCTTTTCCCGGTTTCTCACTATTTCCATAGCCTGCTCGTAATCGTCTTCATTGACGAGGACGGCTATTTCCTGTCCGATGTAGTAAGGTGCCAGAGCCGCAAGGCCGCCTCCGTCTTTCAGAATGGATTCTATTCCATTGCTTTCAAGTAATCCTTTGGTAAACTCTGCTTCCCAAGGCGAACCGGTGAAGACTTCTACTAAGCGGGTGTCTTTATCTTCTTTCATAATGGTAGGGATATTATGTGGTTATCTCCTACAAATATAACAAAAAGAACCTGGATAATGTTGTTTTACATATAGATTATTCCAAAGATATCCGTTGTACCGTAATGTCTTGGTTGAGGAATGTTGAGGCCGATTCAATAAATTTATCTTCGGCTTCTGTGGTACAAAAGCTGCAACTGCCTCCCCGAGTGCATTTCCGGTCCATTTCGGGGTGCCTGTAGAGGTAATCTTTCAGGCTGGCGGCTACATATTCTCCCTGTGCAACCACTTTCATACTTTGGGGCACGAACTGTTGTATCTTGGGCAGCAGCAGCGGGTAGTGGGTACATCCCAAAATGATAGTGTCTATCTGTCCGTCTTTGGCAAGCAGGTTGTGGATGTATTTACGGATGAAAAAGTCGGTTCCCTCACCATTGGCTTCGTTGTTTTCGACCAGAGGTACCCACATTGGGCAAGCTTCTCCACTTACTTTTATGTCCGGAAAGAGTTTATGTATTTCGAGCGGATACGATTCCGATTTGATGGTGCCGGCTGTGGCCAGTACTCCGACATGGCGGGTTTGGGTTATGCTGCCGATGCACTCTACCGTTGGACGAATGACTCCCAGGACTCTTCGGCTGGGATCGATATCCGGAAGATTGTTCATTTGTATGGTTCTTAATGCCTTGGCCGAAGCTGTATTGCAGGCAAGTATCACTAAGTGGCAACCCATCTCAAACAGTTTGTTAACCGCCTGCAGGGTAAATTCATATACGATTTCAAAAGAACGGGTACCGTAAGGGGTACGGGCGTTGTCGCCCAGGTAGATATAGTCATAATCCGGAAGAGCCTCCCGGATTTTACTCAGGATGGTCAGTCCGCCATATCCGGAGTCGAATACTCCGATAGGACCGGGTTTCTGGGAAAGGGATTGTTTCATAACGGAGATGGGTTAAAATGTTACGAGCTACAAGTGACAAGTCGTAGCGTATTTTCCGCATAGTACTTGTAGCTTGTAGCTCGTAACTTTATAGCTTCCGACTCTTATTTAATGCCCAATTGGGTCTTTACTTTCGGAGTCAGGTTGATGCTCTGATTTTCGTTAACGTAAGGTATCGGAGTACGTGCCATGTCGAAAATGTAGATAACACCTTCTGCTGCGCCTACTGCTTTGATAGCATCGTCCAGCTTCTTGTATACCGGAGCCATCAGGTCGTTATTGGCTTTCTCCATATCCTGTTGCGCCTTAGCCTGGAATTGTTCTTGTCTCTGCATCATGTCTTCCAGCTCTTTTTGTCTTCTTTCTGCAATCACAGTAGGAAGAGAGTCTTTCTGCTGCATGAACTCCTGATATTTTTTGTTGAATTCTTCTTGAGTTCTCTGAAGGTCCTGTCCGAGTTGTTTGTTCAATGCCTGCAATTCAGATTGTGCTTTGGTGTATTCCGGCATAGCCGAAACAATTTCCATTGCATTGATGTGACCGAATTTAAGATTTTGTGCGAATACGCCCATCGGGAGTACCAGCATCATTAAAAGTGCAATTTTTTTAAGCATAGTTCTATTATTTATTTGAATGATTACTTTTTAGTTATCGGCTGCAAATGTATGAAATTAATTTGAATATCCTAATTTCGCCAGCACTTCATTGCTCACATCAATGCGCGGAGTGGCAAAAATAATGCTCGAAGCTGAGGCTCTGTCCACTACTACAGCGTAGCCGTTTTCTTCGGCTACTACTTTTACTGCATTGTATATTTCATCCTGAATGGGCTTCATCAGTTCTTCTCTCTTCTTAAAAAGCTCGCCTTCGGGACCAAAGTACTTCCGTTTCAACTCTGAGGCAGCCTTTTCTTTTTCTACGATGGCATCTTCTTTTTGAGTTTTCTGCGCAGCCGTCAGCTTTGCAGATGCAGCTTGATATTCTTTAAACATGGTTTGTGCTTCCTTTGCCAATACTTCGACTTCACCCTGCCATTGTTTGGTGGCTTGGTTCAATTGTTCGTTGGCACGTTCGTAAGCCGGAATGTTCTTCAGGATATACTCCATATCGATCAGAGCAAACTTTTGTGCTTGAGCTGTCATACCTACGGCAAACAGCAAGATGATAAATAGAACAGACTTTTTCATAACGCTTAGTTTTTAATGAAACAATTAGAATTCCTGACCCAATACGAAGTGGAATCTGCTTCCGCCTGCGCTCTTGTCGCCAAGTACTTTGTCGAAACCGTATGCCCAGTCGATACCCATCATACCGATCATCGGGAGGAAGATGCGGACACCTACACCGGCCGAACGTTTCAGGTCGAACGGATTGAAGTTCTTCACATCATGCCATGCATTACCGGCTTCCAGGAATGTTAACGCATAAATATTGGTACTTGTTTCCAGCATCAGCGGATATCTTAATTCAAATCCGATACGAGTGTAGGCATATCCTTCCTGTCCACGGTACGGAGTTAACGAACTGTTTTCGTAACCACGAAGGGCGACACTCTCGGTTGCATAGCTTGAATATCCGGTCATACCGTCACCACCGACGTCAAATGTACCGAACGGAGATTTCTTATATTTGTTGTAGTGGCCCAATATACCGAATTCCACACGTGTCATCAGCACCGGAGTCTTTTTCACGGTTGTCGGGTTCAGCAACGGAATATATGTTTTTGCTTTGAACTTCCACTTATGGTATTCTACCCATTTGTGCATTTTGTTCATATCGTTCTGGTTGTACTCGTTATATTTACTGTAGTCTACTCCGTCGAACAGTGAGTAAGGCGGTGTGAACTGTACAGACAGAGAGAAGTCTGAACCACTACGCGGATAAATCGGGTTATCATAAGAAGCACGTGCCAATGTCAAGCCGATGCTTAAGTCGTTACATTTACCGTTAGTTACCGGGAAGTACTGCCAGTCTTTCAAGATATATCTTTGATAAGAAAGCTCGGCTGAAAGCTGGAAGTAGTCATCCGGCCAGTTCAAGCGTTTTCCCCAACCTGCTGACAGACCCCACATTTTGATTGACTTGTCAGGGTCATAATAGTTTTCGTAGTTGTTATAGTTACCATAATTGTACATACCGTAACCGCCTAAGCCGCTGTAATAACTGTTGTAGTAATTGTTATAGTAGCTTGAGTTATAGTAACGGCTGCTGATATCAGTCTGAACTGAGAAGAATGCCGACAGGGAGAATGAATTCGGACGTTTACCTCCGAACCAGGGATCAAAGAACGAAATGCTATACTGCTGATAGTATTGTGCATTGGTCTGTCCGCTGATGGTCAGTGTCTGTCCGTCACCCTGAGGCAGGATACCACGATAGTTTTCTCCCGGGTGCAATAGGTTTGCCAAAGAGAAGTTCGTAAATTTCAAACTTAATTTACCGATAACACCCGTCTGTCCCCAACCGGCAGAGAACTCTACCTGGTCATTTGCTTTGGATACCAGATCATAGGCAATATCTACCGTTCCGTTCACTTGGTCCGGCTGAATATCCGGTTTGATGTTTTCCGGGTCAAAGTGTCCCATTTGTTGGATCTCACGCATAGAACGCATCAGGTCCTCACGGCTGAACAACTCGCCCGGGCGGGTACGGAGTTCACGGCGAACAACGTTTTCGTACAAACGGTCATTACCATTGATCTTGATCTTATTGATGCTGGCTTGCCGGCCTTCGTAGATTCTCATCTCCAAGTCGATAGAGTCGTTGTCGATATTCACTTCTACCGGATCTAACGTGTAGAACAGATAACCATTGTTGTAATAGAGGTTACCGATAGCGTCTTCATCGGTTGACAAACGTTCATTCAGCAATTTCTGGTTGTATACATCTCCTTTCTTCATGCGGAGCATAAAGTTCAGTTGTTCTGAGGGATAAAGAGTGTTACCCACCCATGTTACGTTGCGAAGGTAGTATTTATCGCCTTCCTCCAATTCAATGTATACATCTACCGTTTTATCGTCAAATTTGGATACGCTGTCTTTCACGATACGTGCATCGCGATAACCCAGTTCGTTGTACTTATCAATAATCAGTTGCTTGTCCTCTTCATACTTCTCATTAACAAACTTCTTGGTGCGGAACAAGTTCAGCAGTTTTCCCTTTTCGTTTGTTTTCTTCATCACACGTTTCAGCTTCGATGTTTTGATAGCATGGTTACCGGCAAAAGTAATGGCATGGACTTTTACCTTTTCTTTCTTATCGATATCTATGTCGACCAATACTTGATTTTCATTTGCAGGATCATCTCTTTGAGTGATGGTTATTTCTGCATTCTTAAATCCTTTATCGTCGAAATAGCGTTTACTTAAAACCTTTGCACGGTCCACCAGATTAGGAGTGATCTGACTGCCTTTTATCATACCCAGTTTGGTCTGTAGGTCTTCACGCTCCGACTTTTTCACACCGTGATAGCGTATGTCTGAAATGCGCGGACGTTGAGTCAGACTGATCTTCAGCCAGATTTTATTGCCTTCTATCTTTTCGGCTGTGATTGACACGTTGGAGAACAGACCGTGACGCCAGTAGCGTTTGATTGCCCCCGTGATCTCATCACCCGGTACGGTAATAGTTTGTCCTACAGAAAGTCCGGACAGTCCGATAAGAACATAATCTTCGTAGTTCTTGACACCTTCGACCTTGATGTCGGCTATTTCATATTTTTTCGGTGTCCCGGAATACATGATAACGGGTTTTGATTCGTCAGTGTTAGCATCTTGTGCTACGCCCGGCAATGCAAAGCAAAACAGGCTGATAAACGTTACGAATATGAAGGAAATACGATAATGCATTTATGTTATAATTAAGTTTTGAGTTAACTGATTTGTTCGCTGGTCTTTCCGAATCTGCGTTCGCGTCTCTGGTAGTCACAGATAGCTTTGTGCAATTCTTCTTCCTTAAAGTCTGGCCAGAAGGTTTCACAAAAATAAAGCTCCGAATAAGCACATTGCCAAAGTAGATAGTTGCTTAAACGAATCTCTCCGCCTGTACGGATTAAGAGGTCCGGATCGGGCATGAAATTGGTTGTCAGATGCGTCTGGATGCTTTCCGAAGTAATTTCTTCAGGAGTCATTTCTCCTTTCTGAACCAATGTGGCAATCTGCCGTGCGGCCTCGGTTATTTCCCATCTGGCAGAATAACTGAGAGCAAGTACCAGACACATTCCTGTGTTTTTGGAAGTACGTTCGACACAGGCATTCAAGCGCTTCCGTACATTTTCGGGTAGTTTGTTGATGTCTCCGATGATACGGAAACTTATATTGTTTTTCATAAATGTTTCCTCTTCGATAGAGTCGAATAGGAGGCTCATCAATGCAGCGACTTCGTCCGATGGCCGGTTCCAGTTTTCGGTTGAAAAGGTATATAAGGTAAGGAATTTGACTCCTAACCTGGCTGCCTCTTCAGTGATGATATGCACAGTTTCGGCTCCGGCCTGATGTCCAAAACTACGTTCGCGTCCGCGTTGTTTGGCCCATCGTCCGTTACCGTCCATGATAATGGCTACATGCTTAGGTATCCGGTTTAAATCTATTTGTTCTTTATAGGACATTTCTTTAATTATTTGTTCTGTCTGGCAAAACCAAATTTATTAAGTCGTCCACGCCATACTTCGTTGGCATCGCCGTTACTCCATATTACCCAGATAAAGTTATCTTTGTCCACTACAGTAGAGTAGTTGTTCCCTCTGTCTTTGAATTCAGTCGGTAAGAAGATTTTCTTATCGGCTTTATACCAGGCAAGTCCTGCTTCCGATGTGTAGATCGTTTCGAACTTTCCTCCGAATGCCCAGAAAGCGTTGCCATAATAGAAGAAAGACGGTTTGTCGAGCTTCGGACAATAGGCAGTGGTCGATGACGTTTTTAAAGGAATCCAAAGTAAACCGTCCTGTGAACTCCAGGCCACCGAAGTTGTATCGCTTGCATTGCGATTATTGCCCATTACGGCTATCGTCTGTATTCCTGTAGCATTGAGATAAGAAGTTGCTGACAAATTATCCAGCGGGAAGTCAGATCCGACTTCTTCTGGACTGATATTCCATGTGGTTGCTTCAGAATTGCTTATCGCAAATGTAGATTGACTACCATTATTAATAATACCGGCAATTCCGGAGATATCCAGCAGATTGCCCTCATTCTTGGGGAAAGGGGCGATCAGCATCTCTACTTTACCGTTTTTATTCAAATCGGTTGCAAGACTCCATGATGCCCCATCTGAAGAAACATATACTTTCTCACCGTTTGTGGCATACAATTTTTCACCAAAAGCAATGAGGGAAGAGAGTTTTATGTTTTCCGGAAGACCGGTAACAGATACCTGTGTCCAACTTCTTCCTTTGTTGATTACGTCTCCTGATGATTTGTAGGCAGTAGTGTTTGATGTATACACAAGAATGTCTTCACCCAGAATTACGGACTTCTGATACCCACTGTAGTTAGCAAAGTTATCTGTCATTTTAGTCCAGTTCATGGAGTCCGGATCCTGTCGGTGTACGCGCACTGAAATGGTGTACTCTTTGGTATATTGCATATCCGCGGCCCATACCTTTATTCTCATGGGCTTTTCCATAGTGCCCCTGAGGTCTATAGAGTCGGAGTAATTAAACAAGGTGTCCTGACCCTCTGCGTTTTTAGCCGTGACTATTCCAGACGCTGTGGTTAGTTTTATAAGAATACGGTCAATAATTGTATCGGAGCCCACAGGCAGTGAATCCTGGTTATAAATAAGTCCAACTCCGTCAGGCCCAAATTGATCTATTGTAAATTTATAGTTTACCCCATGTACGGTATCAAGTGCAAATGCATGTATGGTAGCATCCGGGCTGTATTCAATTTCTTCAGTGTCAAGGCACGAAGTAACGGCAAACGATACAAGGAAGAAACTTACAATTACTGATAAAAACTTTATTCTCATTTGAAAGATTGTGTTTATTTACAAGTTGCAAAAATAGGAACATTTTTCTCTATATTGAACATTGAAGGGAAGTTTTATATAAAATTATAGATAATCTGCTCGATTTTGTCGATATAAAACTCCCTGAATGCTGCGAATTTAAGTATTTCTCTTTAAGTAATGCCTGAAGGTTGTAGCGAAATGTTTTTCTTCTGAATAACTAATTTTATCGCTTATTTCAGGTGCTTTAACACCGGAATAAAGCCGTTTGTCGCTTCTTTCTATAATAATTTCATCCCATATTCCGGAGCAGATAAATGATTCCAGCAATATCTTGCCTCCTTCGACCATCAAGGATTGTAGATTACGCTGATAGAGGGTTGCCAGTATTTGTGGCAGAATATCTGTTTGATAGTCCAAGGGGATATATTCCAGATTCTTTTTACCGGGGCGGTGGCATTCCGTAAAAATGAGTGTAGGCACACTGCCATCTAAAAGGTGTGAAGTCTGAGGAAGCGAATGATTACGGTCCAGAGCTATGCGTACCGGGTTATGCCCGTACCAGTGACGTACAGTTAATGCCGGATCGTCTAATAATGCTGTTCGGGTACCTACCATAATAGCATCCGATTCTGCTCTTTTTTTATGTACCAACATGGAAGTGAGGGGAGTGGATAATAGCACAGGATGTCCTTCTGTACGCTCTAAGTCGATGAAGCCATCAGCCGATTCTGCCCATTTTAAAACAATATAAGGGCGATGAAGGGTGTGGAAGGTGATGAATTTCCGTATAAGTTCGCGGCACTCCTTTTCCAGGACTCCCACTATGACCTCACGTCCGGCATTCCGTAATTTTTGGATGCCTTTACCCGCAACTTTGGAAAATGGGTCCTGGCAACCGATTACGATTTTGGGAATTTGCTTTTCTATGATTAGGTCAGCACAGGGAGGTGTCTTTCCATGATGGGAACAAGGCTCAAGGCTTACGTATATAGTACTGCGTTTCAGTAAAGAGGGGTCTTTAACAGAACGGATAGCGTTGACTTCGGCATGGGCTTCTCCACAACGGACATGATAACCTTCGCCGATGATTTGTTCATCACATACGATGACGGCCCCCACCATTGGGTTGGGAGATACGTTGCAAAGACCGTTTCTTGCCAATTGGATGCAACGTCTCATGTATTTTTCTTCTTCCATCTTTTAGGCTTATAGCTATATTATTTGTATTTTTGCACCCCAAAATAATGAGAATGAACTGCGTCACCACTTATATCCGCCAGTCTTTACACCATATTTATCCACCGGGAGAACTCAGGAGCCTCACAAAAATGATTTGTTGTGATCTGCTGGGGCAGGATGCTATTGACTATTATTTGGGCAAAGATATAATTTTATCTGCAAACGAACAGCGTGATTTAGAAAGCATTGTTGAACGGTTGAAGAAAAACGAGCCAATTCAGTATATTCAGGGAAGGGCAAATTTCTACGGATCCATGTTCCGGGTAGCTCCGGGAGTCCTGATCCCTCGTCCCGAAACTGAAGAACTGGTGGATTTAATAGTAAAAGAGTCTGCTACAGGTGTCCGTCTGCTTGATATAGGAACCGGAAGTGGGTGTATTGCTATAAGTTTGTCTAAGCATATTCCTGGAGCGGAGGTTACGGCGTGGGATGTGTCGGAAAATGCACTTGCCATTGCCAGGCAAAACAATCAGGAACTGAAAACTAAAGTGAATTTTGAGAAAGTGGATGTCTTTTCTACGGAGTTTTCTGGAGACAGAAGATATGATATTATTGTAAGTAACCCTCCTTATGTGACAGAGAGCGAAAAAAATGAAATGGAACCTAACGTCTTGGATTGGGAGCCCGGTCTGGCTCTGTTTGTTCCGGATAATGATCCTTTATTATTTTACCGGCGTATTGCCTCTTTGGGGAGAGAGATGCTAAGTCTGCATGGTAAACTCTATTTTGAGATAAATCGGGCGTATGGTGAAGAAGTTTTGCAAATGCTTGGCGGAAAGGGATATAGAGACCTTCGTTTGATAAAAGACATATCGGGTAATGATCGAATTGTAACTGCTAAACGATGAATATAATAACAGAAGAAGATGCGTTAAACCGCATGGCTGGCTATTGCTCTGCAGCCGAGCATTGTAAAGCTGAAGTGAGTGAAAAACTACAGAAGTGGGGCTTGCCTTATGAAGCGGTCAATCGGATTATTGATCGGCTTGTGGTTGAGAAGTTTATAGATGAAGAACGTTACTGTAGGGCATTTGTCAATGATAAGTTTCGTTTTGCCAAATGGGGTAAAATGAAGATTGCTCAAGCACTTTACATGAAAAAGATATCTCGTGAAGTGTCTTATAAATACCTGAATGACATTGATCAGGAAGAGTATCTTGCTATTTTGGGAGATTTGATGGCTGCTAAACGTAAAAGTATACACGCCAAAGATGAATTCGAGTTGAATGGGAAGTTGATCCGTTTTGCCATGAGCAGAGGATTTGAAATGGATGATATCCGCCGTTGTGTGCAAGTGGAAGAAGAGTAAGTGACAAATAACAAAAAAATAATACGGCTTCTTCTTTTTAGTCTCGTTCCATTTCCGTATTTTTGCATCCTGTAATTATCATAGTTAGTTTAGTTATGAAAAATTTAGAGAGATTATTCGCCGAGAAGTTGTTGAAGATTAAAGCTATTAAGCTTCAACCGGCAAATCCGTTTACATGGGCTTCCGGATGGAAATCACCGTTTTACTGCGACAACCGTAAAACCCTTTCTTATCCTTCTCTTCGTAGTTTTGTTAAGTTCGAAATTACACGTCTGATTCTGGAACGTTTCGGACAGGTAGATGCCATTGCCGGAGTTGCGACAGGTGCTATTCCTCAAGGTGCTTTGGTAGCTGATGCATTGAATCTTCCGTTCGTGTATGTCCGTTCTACCCCTAAAGACCATGGCTTGGAGAATCTTATCGAAGGCGAACTTCGTCCGGGTATGAAAGTCGTTGTAGTAGAAGATTTAATCTCTACCGGTGGAAGCAGTTTGAAAGCCGTAGAGGCTATCCGTCGGGATGGTTGTGAAATAATTGGTATGGTAGCTGCCTATACTTACGGATTCCCGGTTGCCGAACAGGCTTTTAAAGATGCTAAAGTCCCTCTGGTAACGTTGACTAATTATGAAGCAGTGTTGGATGTTGCATTGCGTACCGGTTACATTGAAGAAGAAGATATTGCAACGTTAAACGAATGGCGCAAGGATCCAGCTCATTGGGAAACCGGAAAATAAGACTGATTTTTTTGATGATTAAAATATAGAAAGAAGGGCCATTCGGACAGAGTCTGTTCGGATTGTTCTTCTTTTTTCTTTATAAGTAAGATAGAATAAGATGACTAAATTTGAGAGTAGTGTCAAGGTAATACCTTATAGCCAGGAACGTGTGTACGATAAACTTGCGGACCTTAGTAACCTGGAATCCATAAAGGACCGTTTACCACAAGACAAAGTGAAAGATATGAGTTTTGATACGGATACACTTAGTTTCAATGTAGATCCGGTGGGACAGCTAACCCTTAAGATTATTGAACGTGAGCCCTGTAAGTGTATTAAATTTGAGACGATTAATTCTCCTCTGCCTTTTAATATGTGGATTCAGATTGTATCTTCAGCCGATGAAGAATGTAAACTTAAAATAACCATTGGGTTGGATATTAATCCATTTATGAAAGCAATGGTACAGAAGCCTTTACAGGAAGGACTGGAGAAGATGGCTGATATGTTATCCATGATACAATATTAAAGAATATGGCACAGAAACTTTGGGAGAAATCTGTTGAGGTAAACAAGGATATAGAACGCTTTACCGTTGGTCGTGACCGTGAGATGGATCTTTATCTTGCTAAACATGATGTACTTGGTTCAATGGCACATATCACTATGCTTGAGAGCATAGGTTTATTGACAAAAGATGAATTATCTTTATTGTTAGCCGAATTGAAAGATATTTATGTTTCTGCCGAGAAAGGTGAGTTTGTAATAGAAGAAGGAGTTGAGGACGTTCACTCTCAGGTGGAGTTGATGTTGACTCGTCGGCTGGGAGATGTGGGTAAGAAAATTCATAGTGGTCGTTCACGTAATGACCAAGTATTACTTGACTTAAAGCTTTTTACCCGCACACAGATAAAAGAAGTGGCAGAGGCGGTGGAGCAACTCTTTCACGTTTTAATTCGTCAGAGTGAACAATATAAAGGTGTATTAATGCCCGGGTATACTCATTTGCAGATTGCGATGCCCTCGTCATTTGGCCTTTGGTTCGGGGCATATGCCGAAAGTTTGGTGGACGATATGCTCTTTTTGCAAGCTGCATTTAGGATGTGTAACCGTAATCCTTTGGGATCGGCTGCGGGATATGGTTCTTCATTTCCTTTGAATCGTACGATGACTACCCAGTTGCTTGGTTTTGACTCTTTGAACTATAATGTAGTTTATGCTCAAATGGGACGTGGCAAGATGGAGCGTAACGTCGCTTTTGCACTGGCAACAATTGCAGGAACCATTTCAAAATTGGCTTTCGATGCCTGTATGTTCAATAGCCAGAATTTTGGTTTTGTGAAACTGCCGGATGAATGTACTACCGGTTCCAGTATCATGCCGCATAAGAAGAATCCGGATGTGTTTGAATTAACACGAGCTAAATGTAATAAGTTGCAATCTCTCCCACAGCAAATTATGATGATTGCCAATAACCTGCCTTCCGGATATTTTCGTGATCTGCAAATTATCAAGGAGGTTTTCTTGCCGGCTTTTCAAGAACTGAAAGATTGCTTGCAGATGACTACATACATCATGAATGAAATTAAGGTGAATGAACATATTCTTGATGATGATAAATATCTTTTTATCTTTAGTGTAGAAGAAGTGAATCGCCTTGCACGTGAAGGTATGCCTTTTCGGGATGCTTATAAAAAAGTAGGCTTGGATATTGAAGCTGGTAACTTCTCGCATAATAAGAAGGTGCATCATACTCATGAAGGGAGTATTGGTAATCTTTGTAATGATGAGATATCCGCTTTGATGCAAAATGTAGTGGAAGGCTTTAATTTCTACAGCATGGAACAGGCTGAAAAGACCTTGTTAGGGCGTGTTTGATAGATTATTGCTATGTGAAGATAACTTCTATCTTTACATAGCTTTTATGATAAAAATAGTTTTCCGTTTCTTTGAGAATTTTTTCTTTGGAAAAAGTTTGGCAGAAAGCAGGAAACTACTTATCTTTGCACCCGTTGAAAAAACGCGGAAATAGCTCAGTTGGTAGAGCATAACCTTGCCAAGGTTAGGGTCGCGAGTTCGAGTCTCGTTTTCCGCTCTCTTTGAAAGGATGCTCGAATGGTGGAATGGTAGACACGAAGGACTTAAAATCCTTTGGCCATTGCGGCTGTGCGGGTTCAAGTCCCGCTTCGAGTACTATAGTTGCATCCTAAAAAGCTCCATAAGTTCATTACTTATGGAGCTTTTACTTTATTCATGGAGATGTTATCTATATGCCGTTAGTTATGCAATAAGGATAACATTCGCATGCATTGATGGACAGTTCTCTCTATGTTGCTGCAGGTCCTTGATTTTTCCATAGCTTGCTCTTGAGAGACCGGACCTTCTACAATAGGATATACAGCCAGAAAACTTGCATTATTCAGCAATTCGGTTTCATCCACACATCCGGCAATACCAATTACAGGAATATTTTTTCGTTGGGCTGCTTTGAGAACTCCCATAGGGGCTTTTCCCATTATAGTTTGGGCATCCATTTTCCCTTCGCCTGTAATCACAAGATCGGCTCCTTGTAGTTTTTCATTAAAATGGAGAGCATCCAATACAGTGTCAATTCCCCGGGATAACCGAGCGTTGAAGAAGGCAATAAAACTGCCACCCATGCCTCCGGCTGCTCCTGCTCCAGGGATAGCATCAATATCCTTATATAGGGTTTGGGCAATCAACTGTGCAAAATGCTTCAGTCCTGTGTCTAATATGCGTATTTGTTTTGCATCGGCTCCTTTTTGGGGAGCAAAAATAAATGCGGCTCCTTGTGGTCCGGAAAATGGGTTGTTTACATCGCATGCGATGGTGAATGTACACTTTGCCAGTTTATCTTCCGGGAAATCGTTGCTATCAATCATCTCTATCTTTTGAAGTATTTCTCCTCCATACCCTAATAAATTCCCGGCTATATCCCGGAACTTCATGCCTAATGCCTGCAACATTCCCGTGCCTGCATCATTGGTGGCACTACCTCCGATTCCTATCAGAAATTTCCTGCAACCGTGTTCCAAGGCATCCTGTATTAATTCGCCTGTACCATAAGTGGTTGTTTTCATCGGATTTCTCAGATGGGGTTCAATCAATGTCAGTCCACTCGCGGCTGCCATTTCGATGACAGCAGTTTCTCCATCTCCCAAAACGCCATACCGGGCTTCTATTAACCGCATTAATGGATCGTGCACGTGACACGAATGTATCCGTCCATTTGTTGCACTGACCAGTGCTTCAATTGTTCCTTCTCCGCCGTCCGCTATAGGGAGTTTTATGATTTCACATTTCGGAAATACTTTTCGAATACCTTTTTCACAAGATACAGCTACCTCAGCGGATGATAGGGAACCCTTAAACGAGTCGGATGCAATGATTATCTTTTTCATGCTTGGAGAAAATTGTTTTTATTTAGAAGATGTGATAATAATCATAAGAAGCGTTGAAAATAAAAAGCCGGAATGTAACACGAATCATTCCGGCTTTTGTCCCTAATCAAACCTAATCTAACAAACCTATGAAGCTATTCTGTTGCTGATAACCCGCATTGCTGCAGTGTAATATTCACAGGGGACAGAAAGCAGTATGCAATCTATTCCTTTGTCCTTCATCACCACTTCGATAGATGCAGCCTTTAGAAGGGTTCTCACACTTGCCACTTCCCATGGGCTACCAGCGAATACTTCAACCTGAGAAATCTTTCTACTTACTACCATTTGCTTTTTAGTTATTAAATGAATATGTTGCAAATATAGCAGGTTGTTTTCTTTCAGAAGAGCAATTTTAGTTCATATTATAGCACTTATGTTGCAAACGTTTGCTGATTTGTTGGTTTGATCAATTTTTTATGTACGAATTTTGTATAATTGGGCTATTTCTCATCATTCTTACGGATTTCCACCCGCCGGATTTTGCCACTGATAGTTTTGGGTAATTCATCTACAAATTCAATGACACGTGGATACTTATAAGGAGCCGTTACTTTTTTCACATGGTTCTGGAGTTCTTTTATCAACTCTTCACCTGCACGTTCTTTATAATCTTTTGCCAGCACAATAGTTGCTTTTACCACTTGCCCTCGAATTTCATCGGGTACACCAGTGATGGCACACTCCACTACAGCAGGGTGAGTCATCAGCGCACTTTCTACTTCAAACGGTCCGATACGGTAACCGGAGCTTTTTATTACGTCATCGGCACGCCCTACAAACCAAAGATAGCCGTCTTCATCTTTCCAGGCCACATCACCTGTATAATAGATGCCGTCATGCCATGCTTCGTGTGTACGCGCAGCGTCGCGATAATACTCTTTGAACAGTCCCAACGGTTTACCGTTAGTAGTCCGAATAACAATCTGTCCTTGTTCGCCAGCCTCTACCGAACGGCCTTCATAGTCTATCAGGTCAACATCATATTGGGGGTTAGGGACTCCCATGCTTCCCGGTTTCGGTTCCATCCAGGGGAAGGTGGCAACTGTTAGTGTTGTTTCCGTTTGGCCGAACCCTTCCATCAGTTTGATGCCTGTCAGTTTCTTAAATGTATCGAATACTGCCGGATTTAATGCTTCACCGGCAATCGTGCAATATTCCAAGGAAGAAAGATCGTATTTGGTCAGATCTTCGTGAATCAGAAAACGGAAGATTGTGGGAGGGGCACAAAGTGAAGTAACATGGTAGTTTTGTATTTTCTCCAATATGTCGGCTGGAGTAAACTTCTCGTGGTCGTAGACGAAAACATTAGCTCCGGCTATCCATTGTCCGTACAGCTTTCCCCATACAGCTTTTCCCCAACCTGTATCGGCGATGGTGAGATGAAGGCTGTTCTCTTTCAGATTGTGCCAGAAACTGCCGGTGACAATATGTCCCAACGGATAGGTGAAATCATGTGCAACCATTTTGGGCTCACCGGTCGTTCCGCTGGTGAAGTACATCAAAGAGATATCATCGTTGGAGTTGGGATGTTCCGGTTTAGCGAAAGGGGCTGCATCTTTAATGCCTTGATGAAAATCTTCGAATCCTTCTGCTATTTCAGGGCCAACACTTACCAAATGTTTCACTGTAGGAGAGTCCGGCATGGCATCTATGATATGTTTAGTAATAACCTCTTCTCCGGCTGCTACGATCATCTTTATATCGGCTGCATTGCAGCGATATACGATGTCTTTCTTGGTTAGCAGGTGGGTGGCAGGGATAACAACGGCTCCCAGCTTATGCAAAGCGATGATGCTGAACCAAAATTCGTAACGTCGTTTCAATATCAGCATGACCATATCACCATGTCCGATGCCCAGACTTTGAAAGTAGGATGCTGTCTGATCTGTATATTGTTTTATATCCGCAAAAGAGAACTGGCGTTGTTCACCTTTATCATTGGTCCATAACAAAGCCGGTTTGTCTGGCTGTTCAGCAGCCCAGGCATCTACTATATCGTATCCGAAGTTGAAGTTTTCCGGAACATTTATCTTTAAGTTCTTGACAAAATCTTCCTGTGAACTGAAGGAAGTTTGCGATAAAAATCTATCTATCATTTTCTTCATTTAAATAATTACATGATTACTGCCAGAAAACGCACTGTTTTTCCATCCAGTGCTTTCATTCCATGGGGCAGTTTTGAGTTGAAGTACAAGCTGTCTCCTTCGTTTAGTATCAGGTCTTTTCCATCTATGCTGATCATCATGCGACCTTCAAGTACCAAGTTGAACTCCTGGCCGCCATGGCTATTATAGTGTATCGGTTCGTTGTCCGGTTTTGGTTCGACAGTTACGATAAACGGGTCGGCGTTTCGGTTCATAAAGCCCGCCGCTAATGATTGGTATTTATACGCCTTTGTACGTTCTATACTGGTTCCTTTACCTGCACGGGTCAGGAAATAGCTGCTCATCTTAGGCTCTTCTCCGAACATCAGAGCATCAAGAGCTATGCCGTATTTACGTGCGATTTTTTGCAGCATACTTACTGAGATGTCGTAATCTCCGGTTTCTGCAAGACGATATTCTTCCGCTGAAATCTCACAATCACGGGCGATGTCTTCAGCTGTCAGTTCAAGTACGTCACGTAGTCCACGCAGACGTTCTGCTATTTGTTTAATTTGGTCGTCCATATAAATTTAGTGTTTAGTGATTAATGTTTTTGTTTTTTGTGATTAAAATTAGATAATCACTATCTTGATGCTTTCATTGCTTTAATAATGGCAGAGGTAAATCCATTATGCTCTAACTCATTGATACCTTTGATTGTAATTCCGCCGGGAGTAGTCACTTTGTCAATCTCTACACTCGGATGGGTATCGTTGTTCAGTATCAGTTCGGCAGCCCCTTTTACAGATTGCGCAATCATATCCATGGCATCCGACGGGCGGATTCCCATTTCAATACCTGCTTGCATAGCAGCCTGAATATATTTCAGTACATAAGCAATGCCACAAGAGGTTAGAGCAGTAGCTGCTTCCAGCTTGTCCTCAGGCAAAATCATAGCCATCCCCATCTCACTGAAGAGGTTGACCATCAGTGTTTCCAGATCGTGTCCGGCATTTCGTGAAGCTATCAGTGTCATACTTTGTAGTTCGCTGATAGCTGTATTGGGGACAATACGGAACATGGGCATCTCTGGTTCAACGACATCATGCGCCAATTGTTCGAAGCTGATTCCGGCTGCAACGGAAACCAGAATCTGTTTGCTTTTTAGTTTCATTTCGCGGAGCACACTTCTGATTAGCCAGGGTTTCACGGTCAAAATCACAATATCAGCACCGATAGCAGCTTCTGCATTATTGCGAGTGGTAGTGATAGAAGGGAATTCTTTTTTCAACGCTTCCAGTTTTCCGGCACTGGGGTTGGACACTATAATATCGGAAGCCGAGATCAGCTTGCCTTTTGCCAGTCCGCAGGCAATGGAGCCTCCCATATTTCCTGCACCAATGATAGCTACTTTCATATTTTATAATTATTTAGTCTGTTTCTGACAAAGGTATAAGTAAAAAGTGAAAATACGAGCAAACGTGGCAGGTATTTTCACTTTTTCACTTTCCTTATAAGGATGCTGATTATTAACCGAGTACTTTTCTTAGCCGGACAAGGAATTCATCGGCTTCTGCCTTGCTGAGGCAGAGAGGAGGTAGCAAACGGATTACATTCGTACCACTGGCACCGGTAAATACTTTTTGTTCGTGAATCAAGCGGTTGCGGATTTCCTTTACCGGTTGGTCGAACTCCATTCCGATCATAAGTCCGCATCCGCGAACTTCTTTGATTTCTCTGAATTTTTTCAATTCTTCTAACAGATAGGTACCGATGTCGGCTGCATTTTCTACCAACTTTTCCTGTTCAATGACATCCATCACCGCCAGTGCAGCGGAGCAAGCCAGATGATTGCCACCAAAAGTAGTCCCGAGCATGCCATATACCGGTGTGAATATCGGGCTGATCAGTACTCCTGCCATGGGAAATCCGTTTCCAATACCTTTGGCAACAGTGATTATGTCAGGTTTGATTCCGGCATACTGGTGGGCAAAGAATTTGCCACTACGTCCGTAACCGCTTTGTATCTCGTCTAAGATCAGGATTGTGCCGTTGTCAGTGCAGGCTTTACGAAGTTCCTGCAGGAATTCGGTTGTTGGTATTTTGATACCGCCTACTCCTTGTATGCCTTCAATAATGACAGCACAAACATCTCCTTTTGCCAGTTCGGCTTTCATCGCCTCCGTATCGTTTAGCGGAAGGTAGGTTATATGCCCGTTGGCATTGATCGGAGCTATAATTTTAGGATTATCTGTAGCTTCTACCGCCAGCGAAGTACGCCCGTGAAAAGCTTTGCCGAAAGATATTACTTTGGTCCGTCCGTTATGGAACGAGGCCAATTTCAGTGCATTTTCATTTGCTTCGGCACCACTGTTGATCAGGAATAGGGAGTAATCTTCATATCCGGATAGTTTTCCAAGACGTTCGGCTACCTGTTGCTGTAACTTGTTGATTACAGAATTTGAATAGAAGCCCAGTGTTGCCACTTGCTTGCTAATCATGTCAACATAATGCGGGTGGGCATGTCCGATCGAGATGACAGCATGTCCTCCGTAGAGATCCAGATATTCCGTGCCGTTTTCATCCCAAACGTGACAACCTTTTCCTTTTACTATGTTTATATCAAAAAGGGGATATACGTCAAATAGGTTCATTGCTTTTTAGAATGCAGAGGGCTTAAGGCGCAGGCCTACCGTCTCCTCCAGATTAAACATCAGGTTCATGTTATGGACTGCCTGCCCGGATGCACCTTTCAACAGATTGTCAATACAAGAAATGATCAATAGTTTATCACCGTGTTTTTCCAGGTGAATCAGACATTTATTGGTATTTACTACCTGTTTCAGGTCTATGTTTTTGTCTACGATGTGTACAAACGAGTCTTTGGAATAATATTCCTCATACATGCGTACAATTTCCTCTAATGCTACCTTTGTTTTTACGACTAAAGTAGCAAAAATACCGCGGGGAAAATCACCCCGGTAAGGGATGAAGTCAATTTCTGAATCAAAACTATTCTGTAATTGTTTCAGCGATTGCCTGATTTCGGGAACGTGTTGGTGTTCAAAAGCTTTGTACACGCTCATATTATTGTTTCGCCAACTGAAATGACTGGTGGCTCCAGGTTTTACTCCTGCTCCTGTGCTTCCTGTAATGGCGTTTACCATTACATCTCCGTTTAGCATCAGATGTTTTGCCAATGGAAGTAATCCTAATTGGATACAAGTAGCAAAGCATCCCGGATTGGCTACATGTTTTGCTGTGCAGGTTGCACGGCGATTTAATTCCGGCAGGCCATAAATAAAGTCATGATCCGGTGAAGCAATGCGGTAGTCCATTGATAAATCAATGATTTTCAGATCCTCCGGAATGTTGTGACTTTCTATAAATTTCTTTGTATCTCCATGGGCGGTACAGAAGAAAAGCACATCGATGTCTTCTAACGGGAGTTCGTCGGTAAAGACCAGATCGCACTCTCCGTAAAGTCCTTCGTGCACATCGGTAATTTTGTTTCCGGCATTACTGGTACTGTTAACGAATATGATTTCGGTTTCGGGATGGTTGATAAGCAGGCGGATAAGTTCGCCTGCCGTGTATCCTGCTCCGCCAATTATTCCTGCTTTTATCATACTTCTTCGTCTTTATGGTTAGCATAGTAAACACGTAGCGGGGTAGAAGTTACTTTGATGAAGCCTTTAGCGTCTTCGGCTGTCCAACCCTTTTGCATTTCTCCATATTCACCAAATTTGGTTTTTACCAGATCGTCTTGTGACTCTACACCAACGGTGGAGAATGACAAGGGGCGGAGTTCAAGGATTGCAGTACCGTTTACATTGCGCTGAGATTCCTGTAGCATTGCTTCAATATCACGCATTACCGGTTCCAGATACTGGCTTTCGTGAAGGAACATGCCATACCAGTTGGCTACTTGGTCTTTCCAATATTGTTGCCATTTGCTCAGCGTATATTTTTCGAGGAACCGGTGTGCGCCGATGATAAGCATCGGGGCAGCTGCTTCAAATCCAACACGTCCCTTAATGCCGATGATGGTATCTCCTACGTGCATATCACGACCAATACCGTAAGCTGCACCTATTTCTTCCACCTTCTGGATGGCTGCGATCTTGTCTTCAAAGACTTCACCGTTTACAGCATGAAGCTCACCGTTTTTAAATTCAAGGCGCAGTAGTTCGCTACCTTCTTTGGTGACTTGTTTCAGATAAGCTGTTTCGGGCAATCCCTGTGCGCTGTCCAGAATTTCTCCTCCGCAGATGGAAGTACCCCATAATCCGACGTTATAAGAGTATTTCAGCTTCGTAAAGTCGGCTTCGAAACCATTTTTGTTCAGGTAATCGATTTCCTCCTGACGACTTAGGGCCATATCACGAGTCAGCGTAATGATTTCTACACCCGGAGTCATGACAAGGAAAGTCATGTCAAAGCGAATCTGGTCGTTTCCTGCTCCGGTAGAACCATGTGCAATGGCTTCTGCACCAATCTCCTTGGCATAACGTGCAATGGCCAGTGCCTGGAAGATGCGTTCGGAGCTAACAGAAATCGGGTAAGTGCCATTACGCAGTACGTTGCCGAATATCATGTATTTCAAACTCTTTTCGTAGTATTCCTGAGTGACATCGAGGGTGACATATTTCACAGCACCCAGTTTGTAGGCATTCTCTTCGTTCTGCTTCAGTTGTTCTTCGCTGAAACCGCCTGTATTGGCGCATGCAGCGTACACTTCATATCCTTTTTCCTTAGCCAGGTACATTACAGTGAACGAGGTATCGAGACCTCCGCTGAATGCAACCACTACTTTCTTTTTCTGTTCCATAGTGCTGTATTTTTTAAATGTTATTTCTTTCTTGTTCCTTTTTAATGTTATGCGGATCTGCCGGATCATATAGCATGGCGGTGCAAATACAGAATTTACGATTCTTTGCCACCAGGATTTCATGGTTAGTGCAACCTTCACATCCTTTCCAGAAAGCTTCGTCATCGGTCAGTTCATTAAATGTGACCGGTACATATCCCAGTTCCGTGTTCATTTTCATCACGGCCGCCCCACTGGTCAAACTGAATATTTTAGCTCTCGGCCATCGTAAACGAGCCAACTGAAAAGAGGCCTGTTTGATACGTTTGGCCAATCCTAATCCCCGGAAGTCGGGATGTACAATCAATCCCGATGTAGCAACGTATTGTTTGTTTCCCCATGATTCAATATAAGTAAATCCGGCAAACACATCTCCACTGAGGGCTATGATTGCTTTTCCTTCTTTCATTTTGGTGGCTACGTACTCATGTGTACGTTCTGCTATTCCGGTTCCGCGTACTTTTGCTGCGTTTCTGATTGTCTCCAAAATAGTGTCAACGTAAACCTCATGCGAGGCGTCGGCTACCATAACATCTATTTGTTGAGTGTCCATTTTTGATTTAGTGTAGAGTATAATTGTTGTTAGTTAGTTGATATTCGGAATAATGAGAGACAAGAAACTTCGTACGGCAGTGGGAGTCACTCCTTCGCGCAACACCAGCATGATGGTATCGTCTCCGGCAATCGTTCCCAGAATGGTATCCGACTCACGGTTATCAATGTCGTAAGCCATGCTGCTCGCGTATCCGGGGCGGGTTTTGATTACTGCAATATTTCCGGAGAACTGAAGGGAGATAAATCCATTATTCATTAACATTTCACTGGCACTTTGGTCGCCAACCCGTTTGTACATGATGTCATTGGGCAATACATATACATATTTGCCATTCATGCTGGCAGCTTTGGCTACTTTCAGTTGTTTCAGGTCACGTGAAAGAGTGGCTTGTGTCAGTTCGAATCCTTCCTGTCCTAATTCTTGCAAGAGTTCTTCTTGTGAACCTACTTCTTTACTGGAGATAATCATTTTTATGGCATCTAACCGGTTTGCTTTCTTCTTCATCTTGTATAATTATTCTAAGAATGGCGCAAAAGTATGCAATAATTTGGAAATAGTATGCATAAAAGGCTGTTTTTTTACTCTTTTTATACATAAACATAGCATATATTGTGGAAATATGCAGAAATAGTAGCATGAATATATCTATGCTTGAATGGTTATGTAGTTTTTATGAATTGCTGAATTCTGATTAGAAGCGATATATAAATAAGGTGAAGATATATTTCTATGGAATCAGAACTGATTGGGAGGTGGATAGTTGTATGGAAAGGAAGATTAGGAAAACTGTTGTTTTTAATATAATTCAATTATTCCTCTAAAAAAAACAGACAAGCCGCTCAATTTGAACGGCTTGTCTATGCGAATGTCGGAATGAGGCGACTCGAACGCCCGACCCCTACGTCCCGAACGTAGTGCGCTACCAACTGCGCTACATTCCGCTATCTGCAAAGTGGTGCCACCAGGAATCGAACCGGGGACACAAGGATTTTCAGTCCTTTGCTCTACCAACTGAGCTATGGCACCTTTGTGATTGCGGGTGCAAAGATAGGTATAATTTTTAATACTGCAATAGTTTGGCAAAGAAAATATAAAATATTTGCTCAAACGAGGTGAAGAGCATCTTTCTCTTCCGGATTTTAAGATGGATATAATATACATTTCTGATGAAAATGACATTAATTGATACGTTTCTATACATAGGACAGGGCGTTAATTGGGGACATAACTTGCCATCTGTATTATTAGGAGGAAAGGTTTTTTTAAATGTAGTCATTTTTAGTAAAATAAAGGTTTACTCTTCCTTTGACATCCTGAATGGTTTCTCCAAAGAAATAAGAGGTTGTATCCGGTAGAATTTAGATTAAATCTCCGGATACAACCTCTTTCATTCAGGTAGATAGATATTTCCTTTTAACTTTACTTTTGCGGAGTGTCCTTATCAGAAGGAGCAGAACCTGCTGACGGTGCAGAAGTAGTATTGGTGGAAGTGTTAGCACCGCTTACAGCCGGGCCGGATACTGTTGCAGTAACGGGAGCTGCTTGTGGTTTGGCTTGTGCTTCCCAGTGGAAGGGTTCAAAAGTACTGTTGGGGTCGGCCCATGATGGTTTCTTTGCTGCGTAGATGATGAACGGAGCAATCACTACGATCAGTGCGCCGATGATCAATACTGAGAACCATACAGTGTTGCTGCCGGTAGAGATTTGGCTGGGCGGAATGAAGCTGAGGATGAATGCCAGCAATGAGCCAAGGAAGCCCAGGCCGCCTACAATCCACATTAAACCATTACCCTTCTTACCGATACGGAACGGACGGTTGGCCTTCTTCATGTTATAGCGCAGATAGATGGCGCCGGAGAACATAAGCAAGTACATCACCAGATAAAGAATAACTGTCAACTGTGACAAAATCTGATAGAAACTCTGTACGGAAGGCATAACCACAAACAAAAGGCTCAATACGGTAACAGCACCACCCTGAACGAACAGAATGTTTTTCTGTACACCCAGTTTGTTGGTCTTCTGGAAGAACGGAGGCATATAACCGGCCTTACCTACGGCAAAGATACCTTTTGACGGACCGGCAACCCATGTCAATACACCTGCCAACACACCAAATGCAAGGGCGATGGCGATGATTGGTGATAACCAGGAGGCATGGATATATCTGAAGTAATTATCGAAACCTACAAGTAAACTCTGTGTCAGGTTAATGTCTTTTGCCGGGATGATGATACCCAGTGAGAAAGTACCTAAAACGAAGATAATAACTGTGATCAAAGCACCGATGAATACGGCCTTAGGATAGTTCTTTGAAGGGTTTTGCATGTCTTTCACATGAATGCCGCCCATCTCCATTCCGGCATAAAACAAGAAGATACTGGCAGCCAGTACAACATTATCAAAGTTTGTGAGATCCGGGAAAAAACTGCTGTGGAAATCCAAATTGGAATGTCCTCCTGTTGCTAAATAAGCGATGCCGAGAATAATTAAAAGAGCTGCAGGAATAATAGTTCCTACAAGTCCGCCAACTTTCGCTACTTTACCAACCCATCCCATACCCTTGAGAGAGATGAATGTGGCTAACCAATAGATGATTAAAACAACGATTAAGGTGTAAATCTTATTGCTGGCTAACGTCATATCGTGTGCGTCATTCGTTCCGATAAAAGCTATGGAAACAGCACCAAAGGTGAGCACTGTAGGATACCAGATGGTACTTTCAATCCATTGTAACCAGATGGCAAGGAATCCTAATTTTTTTCCGTATGCTTCGCCTACCCAACGGAACACACCACCTTGTTTGTCTTGGAACATGGCAGCCAATTCCGCCGCAACGAGTGATGTCGGAATAAGGAATACGATAGCTGCGAAAAGATAATAGAAGGCCGAACTCATTCCATATACGGCCTCGGCAGGAAGTCCACGTAGGGATACTACTGCCGTTACGTTCATGATCGCCAGGGTGAATACCCCCAGTTTCACTGCTTGTTTAATATTTGCCATAAGTTAAGGTTTTAAGTGAAAAATATTTTTAAGTCAGTGTCTATAACAACGTTTAACGTAAGATGTTTCAGTTTACTAACGTCAAACTTGGTTAATTAACATCGGCCAAGAGTGAGAAAACCGGTTTTCCTCCTGATCTTGATTCGATATCAAACAAATCGTGTATGACTCTTGTTCCTTTTGCATAATTAAAAATAACCCATAAAATATCAGTGCTTATGAAAATGGCTCTTTCTGATTTTTCTTTACGGAAGAAAGGGATCTACGGCATTCTGCATGTCATCATCCTGCTGCTTTCTCTTTTTCTGGTCATCAGTATTTCGATTGATACATTCAAGGGTATCCCTTTCTATACTCAGTCGGTATATATGAAAGTCCAGTTGTGGATTTGTGTCTTGTTCCTGTTCGACTTTATTCTCGAATTGTTTCTTTCGAAAAACAAATGGCACTATCTCAGTACACACTTCATTTTCCTGCTGGTGGCGATACCCTACCAGAATATTATATCGTATATGGGATGGACTTTCTCTCCCGAAGTGACTTATATGATTCGTTTCGTTCCCTTAGTACGGGGGGGGTATGCGATGGCCATTGTGGTAGGTTGGCTCACTTATAATAAGGCTTCCGGTCTGTTTGTCTCTTATTTGACTATGCTGCTTGCCACTGTCTATTTTTCCAGTCTGGCTTTCTTTGTGCTTGAGCATAAAGTCAACCCGCTGGTGACCGGTTACGGAGATGCGCTCTGGTGGGCATTTATGGATGTGACTACGGTTGGTTCCAACATCATTGCCGTCACCGTGACGGGACGTGTACTCTCGGTGCTGCTGGCTGCACTGGGTATGATGATGTTCCCGATCTTTACTGTTTATGTTACCAGTCTGATTCAGAAGAAGAATAAAGAGAAAGAAGAATATTACAAGCAGTTGGAGGCGGCCGATGACAGTAAACAAAAGTAAGGCTTTTCAGCTCTCTGTCCCGCAGGGACGGGAGTTGATATAGAGAGAGGGAAATAGCTCTATCCGAAGAATGCGTCATTGGAGTGCGTACCCTATGGGAGGGCATCTGTCACGTCGAATGCCGGTTCCGTTTACATACCGGGGTAAATGCTTTTACGTACCGGGGTAAATGGCTTTACATACCGAGGTAAATGCTTTTACATGCCGGGGTAAATGGTTTTACATAGAAAGGGAAAATTTAGGTAAATATAATCTGCTGGTTATCAGTGTTACTGAGGCGGTCGCCCAAGTCGATGTTTTCCGGATAAAACTAAAAATACTGCCCATCCGCATATGGCAGACAGGCAGTATTCCAACTAATTAAACTTTGTATGATGTCATCAATTTATATGCTTGTTCAGCTCGTGCCATTTATTGATTTCCGGAAGGATACCCATAGCTATCACTTCATCACGCAGTTTGCATAAGTGAGCGTAGCTCTCTTCCATTTCTTTCTGCTCTTCAGGAGTACCTTGTACTTCTTTATAGCTAACGCCTTCTTTGGTGATGGAAGTTTCCATTGCCATCAGGATGTGGTCGAACTTCTTGTCAGATACATAAGTGCCTGCCGGCCAGCGGAAAGGTTGTCCGCCCATGGCTGCCGCGATCATTTCGATAGACAGATAAGCCGGGCTTTGGAATGAAGAGCGTCCGCGCAGATCAATGATGTGTTTTCCACCTTGAATAACGCGTACTTTCAGATCTTCCCAATCCTGCATAGGCATGCGTGGAGTATCGATGATCTTGGTCAGCGCTTCACCTTGTACTTTAGTGGTAGAAGCAAATACGGCCATCTGTTCTCCGTGGCCGCCATATGTACGGCAGTTTACAATTTCGGATGCGGGGATATGGAGGTACTTCACCAGTTCGTTTTGCAGGCGGGTGCTGTCCAGAGCGGCCAGTGTGGATACCTGTGACGGTTTCAAGCCGGCATAGAGCAATACAATCAGTCCGGTGATATCGGCAGGATTGAACACTACGACCACATGTTTCACATCCGGGCAATACTGGCGGATATCTTTACCAAACTGGGCTGCGATTTCTGCGTTACCTTTCAACAAGTCTTCACGGGTCATGCCTGCTTTACGGGCGGCACCACCGGATGACACAATGTACTTCGCACCTGATAAAGCTTCTTTGATATCTGAAGTGTAAGTCAGGTTTACGCCTTCGAACGCACAGTGGTACAGCTCCTCGGCTACACCTTCCAAAGCTGGTGCATAAGGATCATACAGACAAATGTTCGGAGTCAGTTTCATCATCAGGGCAGTCTGTGCCATGTTAGAGCCAATCATTCCGGCAGCTCCTACGATCGTAAGTTTTTCGTTGGTTAAGAATTCCATAATTTATATCTTTTTTTAATTCGACAATTGCTTTGTTTCTTGTTTCCGGTGCAAAGATAACTCGTTTAAACGCAGGTTGTTTATCGAAAAAAGTTTTGCGCTATAATGAAAAGTTATCGTCTGCGGATGATAACAAACAGATGCAGCGATATGTTTTTCGACGGCTTATTATTCTTACGTCTGTTTTTTATTTATCTTTGTCACAAACTGAATGAAGATTATGAGTATTGAATTAGGAAAATTCAACCAGCTTGAGGTAGTCAAGCAGGTAGATTTCGGTATGTATCTGGATGGCGGAGAAGAAGGCGAAATTCTGCTGCCTACCCGTTATGTGCCCGAAGATTGTAAGGTGGGAGACTGGTTGAACGTCTTCCTCTATCTGGATAATGAAGAACGGTTGATAGCCACTACGCTGACACCTTTGGTACAAGTAGGCGAGTTTGCTTGTCTGGAGGTATCCTGGGTCAATCAGTTCGGAGCTTTCCTCAATTGGGGACTGATGAAGGACCTGTTTGTCCCTTTCAGTGAGCAGAAGATGAAGATGCAGGTAGGGAATAAATACGTCATTCATGCCTACATTGACGATGAAAGTTTCCGCATCGTAGCTTCAGCCAAGGTAGACCGCTATTTGTCCAAAGAGAAAGCTCCTTATCAGCCGGGCGAAGAGGTGAACATACTTATCTGGCAGAAGACGGACCTTGGGTTTAAGGCGATCATTGAGAATATGTACAGTGGTTTGCTGTATGACAGTGAGATCTTTCAGACCTTACATACGGGCGATACGCTGAAAGCATATATTAAGCAGGTACGCGAAGACGGCAAGATAGACCTGATTCTCCAGAAACCGGGTTTTGAGAAAGTTGATGATTTCTCAAAAACACTTTACCACTATATTGCAGACCACGGCGGACGGATCGGATTGAATGACAAGAGCCCCGCCGAAGAGATTTACGATGTTTTCGGTGTCAGTAAGAAGACATTCAAGAAAGCCGTTGGCGACTTATATAAGAAGCGTCTGATCCTGCTCCACGAAGACGGAATCGAGTTGGTTCGTCCCTAAACTGAATAGGGAAAACCCTACGTATGAATAGACAGAATCATTAGGGTGGGGAGTTTCCTCACCCTATTTTTGTGATATTAAAAACAATAAAAACTAAACGATATGCGAAAAGTAATCATAACCCTTTGTTTCTTGTTCGCTGCATTTATGGCACAAGCCGGAAGAATCAGCGGAATAAATATCCAGAGTGCAGGTGAGGCGATTCTTGTCTTTATGGATGGCGAACAGATATGCACGCCGACAGAGACTTGCTTCATAGCCAACTATTCGGGCAGACACCGCATAGAGGTATATGCCGCACGCTATATCCCGCGCACCGGACAGAGTGTAAAAGGAGATTTGTTGTTTCAGGAATGGGTGTCAAATCCCGGTATGAACATACGGGATATCCGGGTAGGTAGAGAGGGGCGTCCCGGATACGGATATGATGTGGTGATGAACCGTGCAGAGTTCGACCGCTTTCTGAGAACAGTGAAAGATAAGCCTTTCGATTCTGACCGCAATAAACTGATCGAGACTACGCTTGTCTCTACCGGCTTTACTTCCGATCAATGCCTCCAGTTGGTTAAGTTGTTCAGTTTCGACAGTGAAAAAATAAAGCTGATGCAGGCCATGTATCCGCGGATTGTTGATAAACCGAATTTTTATCTGGTTATTGAGAGTCTGACCTTTCAGTCCGATAAGAATAAGATGAACGAATTTGTGAGAAAATACCATAGTCAACGTAACTAAAACCTATATACATTATGAAAAAGATACATGTTTCAGCAATACTACTCTTGCTCGTTGTCATGAGTAGTTGTGCCAGCCTGTTGGCAGATTTCAGGAACAGCCAACTGATGGGTATTCAGAAAGGAATGACGCAACAAGAGGTGAAAACCATTCTTGGTGAACCGAACTACAGACGCTTTGATGGAGGCATGGAAGAGTGGGAATATCGCGGGTACCTTTCCAAAGCAGGGCCTTCGGTGATTTGCGTTAACTTTATAGACAACCGTGTCGTAGGGCTGGATTCGTTCAAGGACGGTGCACCCACTGTTCCTCCCGCTCCATCTTTCTCTTTAGGTATTGGCGGTACGGTTTCCGCTTCGGAAGTGGGGCCTTCCTATAGCTACAGGGCAATGAGAAATGATGAATTTGCCCGCTTCCTGAATGATGCAAAGAGTAAAACATTCGACTCGGACAGGACGGACTTTATCGAAAAAGCAGCGAGTTCTACCGGGTTTACTTCAGAGCAATGCCGTAGACTGATAAAACTTTATAGCTTTGATGATGACCGGACTAAGGTGCTGAAGATACTTTACCCGAGTGTAGTGGATAAAGATAACTTCTCCATAGCAGTAGATGAACTGGACTTCCTGTCGAATCAAAGTACTGTGAAGGACTTTGTGAAGAATTATAATAGAACTAAATAGACTTGAGATATGAAGAAACGAGTACTGATATTCTTTCTGGCCATCGGAATCACTGCTGTAAGTAGTGTGAGCATGGCTGCCATGAGCAATAGCCGCATTCGTAAGGAGACTCGTTTCCTTACCGACAAGATGGCCTATGAATTGAACCTGAGTACGGGACAATATAATGATGTATACGAAATCAATTATGATTTTGTTTACTCCATCCGTTATCTGATGGACGATGTGATGCGGGGAGAAGAGTGGGCGCTCGATAAATACTATCGCACGTTGGATATTCGTAACGATGACTTACGATGGGTGCTGACTGCTTCACAGTATCGGCGTTTTATAGGGGTGGATTATTTCTATCGCCCGATTTACGCCAATGGCGGAGGCTGGAGCTTCCGGGTCTATATCCGGTATACAAACCATAACCACTTCTATTTCGGAAAGCCTTACCACTATAGCAGTTATTGCGGCGGACACTATCGTACGCACTATCATAACAGCTATTATCGCGGACGTTACCGGCATGATTTCTATTCCGGTTCCCACAGCATAAGAGATCACCGGAATTATAACACGCACCGTCGTTCCGATTTCGGTACGGTAACTATACGTCCTAATTCGGCACGGAGAGATGATGTGCGGAGGAATGATGTGCGGAGGGAAAGTTCTGCCTCACGAGATAAAAACAGGGTGACTCCGAGGAGTTCGGCAACTCCCAATAGGGTGACTCCTGAACGTACGGATAGCAGACGCAGTAGTAGCCGGAGCCAGGAGAGGGTGAAGAGTAATAATGGCACCCGAAGTTCAGTCTCTGAGCGTTCTTCTTCAAGCAGACGCAGCAGTGGAAATTCTGCTTCAGGCAGTAGCCGTAGTTCTTCTTCCCGCTCGTCGGAAAGAGGGAGCCGGGATAAATAACGTCAGTTCGACGAATTTTATTTGTCTGCATTTCGATCTTCCATCTTCCACCTTTTTGCGTTTATCACTCTAATAATCAAAGAAATATCCGGGTGGAAGATCGCATTTTTCAGCCCTTTATCTTCCACCCGTATCTTCCATCTTCCACCTACTGTTTTAAGGCGAAAATAAGGCGTAAAATGCTGGTCATCAGCCTAAAGATACGCCTTGCTTAAGCAAATACACCTCTTAAAGCATTTCGTTTTCCCTTGTTGTTTAACCGGAAATGGTGCAATCTGCATCCGGTTCCGGGCAGGCGTGCCCATGAGCCCGGGTACACGTGCCCATGAGTCCGTATACCTGGGCTTATAAGCCCAGGTATACGGGACGAGATAAAGATACCGACATGAATGATTAAATATTGATAATTAGATGATTAAATATGAAATAGAATAGAGAAGCGATTCATGTGAACTGGTTAAATGAAAGAAAAAGAACCGCTGTCCTCCGGGGGGTAGAGTGGCAGCGGTTCGACGAGTTAACTGGTTTGGTGAGTCGGATTTAGATTTAAAGTCAATTATAAAAGAGAATTTATTATGAAAGATCAAAGTACTATAGCCCGTCTATAATGACAGGCGTTTTGTGATAATGGTTCTTTTTGCATATTTGATTGATCCGGGATATATATTTGGAAGTGGCATACGCCTGGCTTGGTGTACGTTTCAGGCACGAATATTTCACTTTATGAATTTCTAAAAGAAGTTCGGCTACAAAGACAATCATGTCTGCACGTTCGATATGGGAAGGTGAACAGAAACATTCTGAATATTCATAATCCCGCGTAGAGAGTGTATAATGCAGAATCTTTTTACCTCGCTGAAAAATAAAATCCAACCGATACCAACCGTTTGCGTTGGTTCTGCGCCGGTGGAAAGACAAGATTTTGATAGTAGATTGTTTGCCCATAGCTCAAACGTATATCGGGCAGGGAAAAATGAACGGCCCTGCTGACCCGCTGAACTACATCATTCCATTGCAGAGCAAGAAAAGCATATATGCTGACCCATTACGGTATCAGACACGGGGGCAGAGCCGTCTTTTATCCAGAAGCTGCGGACATAAATAAATTATGCCCGTAGCTAAAGTTAGACAAAGAATGCTTTCTATGTCTTGCTCTCCAAGCGAGAGAATGTTGTAGTTCACCACAAAGATGGTGATAATTTCTGAATTGCCATAGCAAACGGCTAAAAAATGTACAATGAAACACTTTTTGCGGTGGAATTGTTTGCTGAATACCCTTTGTATAGGGGGACTTAACAAAGAAATAACGGTTCTGTGTCGGTAAATGCTCTCTTAGCAGATAAATCAGTTAGGATGGGGATGTGTCAAAAGCCTTTTCACCACATAGATTATCACAGATTAACAACTTTACTAATCAATGACTTAAAATTCACTCTGTGTCCTCTGTGGTGAGTTTCCCCCCTATTCTGCTTTTGGTATCTGATAAATTACTGTATGCTGTCTCTCTCCAAGTCTTTCCTTGCTTCGCCGGTCACATTTATCTCCGGGCGGATACTGTCCGCCGCCGCTTCGCTGATAACTCCCTTTTTTGCCAGTCGTTCGGCTATCAATCGATAATAGCCTTCCAGGTTTTCTTTCAGTTTCATGTCACCGGTGAACGAATTTCGGAAATGCTTGGGCTTCGGAATGATGGATGCCAGGAAGATGGACTCCTCGGCTGTCAGTTGAGACGGGCGTTTTTTAAAGTAGTAGGCAGCAGCCTCCTGTGCTCCGTAGACAAGCGGCCCCCATTCCACTATGTTCAGATATACTTCGTACATCCTGTCTTTGGAAGTGAGACGTTCCGTTTCTATCAGCCAGACGATCAGGGCTTCTTCCAGTTTCCGGGCTATGTTTTTGTTCCGGTTCAGGAATACGTTTTTTACCAGCTGCATGGTGATAGTACTTCCCCCACGGGCAAAACGTTTCACTTTCAGGTCTTGTATCAATGCTTCACGCATGGCATCGGGAAGAAAGCCCCGGTGATAGTAGAAAGCTCCGTCTTCACTTTGCATCACAGACATTTGCAATAGTGGAGAGATGCTGTCCAGTGGCGTGAAATGTTCCCAAGAGGGGCCTATGGGGAAAGTGCGTACCGGCTGTCCGTTTTCGTAAGCCGTATAGATAAACTCTTCCGACATTTTACCAAGGTCTGTGGCTCCGTATTTCACGATGCGGAAGTTTCTCTCTTTTAGTTCCGATTCCAGCTTCAGGCTGTCCGGTAGGGCAAAGTCCACATCCAGCAAGAAATGATAGGACAGTTCGCCGTCCGTCTTTATCCCTTCCAGATTGCTGAATAGTCCTTTGGGGAGTGAGCCGAAAAGTTCGTTTGCCGGAAACCAGGACTTGTTTAAAGCTGCTGTGAAGTGCCATTGGTGTTCTCTCTTCTCGGCTTTCAGATAAGGATGAAGCTGCATTTGGTTGAATTGCATCAAGGTTGTGCTGTCCAGTTCGGCGAACTCTTTACCCACAAGAACCCGGTAGGATATTTGTCCGCGGTCCAGATTGACTGTTTGAGGGGAAAGAGCTTTGTGATACACTTCAAGTCCGTTGACTGCTGCTTGTCCTGTCAGTATAATCTGACCGCTGTTTCCTTCCGATTCAGTCAGGCTATAGGTAAGGGTATCCAAGCGAATGTCCGCACCGAAACGGCGTTTGAGATAGGGGAGGGCGATTTTTTCCTTATGCTGTGCATAAAGTTCGGCTTTTAGCGTGTGGTGGCTTCGGTTTACCTCTCCACAGGTGGTCCAATGTTGGCTTACCGAATCTTCCTGTACTTCGATATCGGAGTTGAAATGGTTTTGCCGTATGCTTAATTGCGGGATGCGGATAGCTACGAAGTTACGGTCTTTCCGTTCGCTGACGTCGACTTGACGCAGTGTTCCGTTTTCGGGTAAGAGACCATAGAGCAGGTTCAGTATCCTGTTCACTCTGTGGGCATAGTCGGCTTGTGCCGAACCGGCCGGTACCTCCTGTTCCTTTTTCAGGAAGAGGAAGTCATAATTTGCTGTGCTGTCTGCTTTGATGAATGAAACTTTCAGCCGGTCGGCGGTTACGTTGCGTACTTCGATCTTTCCGCGTAGCAGTTTCCAGAAGCTGAGGCGCATGTTCAGGGCATGCAGGGTGAGGAGGGTGTCCCGCTTGTCAGGGACTACGGAAAGATTGCTCAGCTCGATTTCGTTCAGCCCTTTCATTCGCAAGGCATCGTAGCGGATGGATAATCCGTATTTTTGTTCGGTGCGCAGTATCCGCTTGCCAACCATTCGGCAGAGAATTCCGTTGCGTCCCCAATATAAACCTGTCAGAACAAGGATCAGGACACTTCCTGTAATGATGAGAGCGATGCTCCCTTTCGTACGATATTTTCCCATTATGATATGTAAACTACGGATTTATCGGCTGCAAAGTTATACAATTCCGGGAGGATGGATGATGCTCTTTCCGGAAAAATATTCTATCTTTGAGAAATCGATCATATGAGATACCGTGAAACAACTACGAACAGATAGACAGACTCTCAATGACTTAGGAGTGATGGAGAGTACGTATGGCGAGAAAACTCTTTTCTCGCTCTTTGACATGACGGAAAGTGACGGAGGAAAGAGGTGTCTGGAAGATTGGGCAACCCATCCCATATCCGATTGGCAGATGCTGCATGAAAGGCAGGAGGCAATCCGGTGTCCGGACTTCCCCGAAATACGTATTTGTCGGGAAGAGCTGGATTTTATAGAGTTTTATCTTAGTCAGGGAGACCGTCCGACAAGGGTTACTTATCTGGAATCTGTTTTATCACGTGCTTTCAGGGTGTTCAGAAGCACTCCCGAACGCTATATCATTCAGAGAGGAACAAAGTTGCTTGAAAACGTCTTGCTGGAACTGAAGATTTTTGCGGATCATGTGACCGAACTTTCTCCCCGGTTAATCCGCAGCATGGTAGCTACTGTCCTGGAGACTTATCAGGCTACGGAGTTGGGCAAAATGGTAGAATCCTGCGGACAGGAGGACGGTTTTTACCGGACCGACCGGCTGGATTATATTTTCCGCTATCGGCGCAACCATACCATTGCTGATCTTCTTTCGATTGTATATCAATTGGATGCCATCCGTACCATGCACCGTACGGCTGTTGCGAAAGGATGGTGTTTTCCTACGTTTACGACCGATGGCAAATTTGTGCTTCGTGACTTTTACCATCCTCAGGTGAAAGATGCGGTGAAGAACGACTGGGATATGGAGCATGGGAATATCTGTATTTTTACAGGATCAAATATGGCCGGTAAATCCACGACCTTGAAAGCGATAGCGTCCGCCGTATGGCTGGCTCATGCCGGATTTCCGGTGCCCGCTTCTTCTATGGTCTGTCCGGTGTTTGATGGTATCTTTACTTCTATCAATCTTCCGGATTCGTTAAGGGATGGGCGCAGTCATTTTTATGCGGAAGTACTCCGGGTGAAAGAGGTGTTGCAACAGATTAATGAAGGTAACCATTGTTTTGTGCTGTTCGACGAATTGTTCAGGGGGACCAATGCACGGGATGCTTTTGAAGCATCGGTAGCCGTGACCGAAGTGCTCAGGGAGAAGGTTCACAGCCGTTTCCTGATATCCACGCATATCATAGAACTGGCCCGGAGGCTGGATGGAGACGATTCTTGTTGCTTTTATTACCTGGAATCTGCCATAACAGATGACGAACTGGTATGTAACCATAAAGTGAAGCCGGGTATTTCGGAGTCCAGGGTCGGATACTGGATTGTGAAGAGAGAACTTGCCGGAATGCAGTAATCGGATATAGAGGGTGTGCCTGGAGCCTGCCACAGCCTGACGGGTTCCCGGCACATCCTCGTGTTATTACTGTATCTTGATTACAATCGGTTTACGGATGTCCGTAACCTTGACTTGCACTACAATTCCGTTTAATTCCTTATCCGGAGTGGCTCTTACCTTTTTACCGTTCACCTGTATGCGGGCTTGTGTCGTGACTCCCGGCAGTTCAATCCGGTAAGCACGTTTCCGGGGCTGCCCTTCATAGGTTCCTTCTGCCGGCGACACGGTGATGATTGTTTGTTCTCCGGTCTTCTGATAGTTGAGGCGGGTGGTGGCATACTTGCCGGCCAGATAATCCTGCGTCAGTCCGTCATCCTCGTACAGGGTGTAAGTGTTGTCCGCTCCCTCTTCTCCCGGATAGCAACGCACGGTCAGTTCGGTGAGCGGGGTGGAGCACATTCTTTCCGTATATGGCTGCATCGGCAGCGGATGGCCTCCTTTGATAAATAAGGGGAATTCGTCCAGTGGGCTTTCTGTCTTTATGACTTGTCCACCCTCTTGTTTCTCGCCGGTGAAGAAGTTATACCAGCTTGTTCCGCCAGGCAGCCAGACCTCTTGTGTGGCTGTTTTCTTCTCTCCTTTGCCCTTTGTAGTGATGGGGGCACCCAGTAAAAGATCTCCGAACAGGAATTGTCCCGGATATTGATAGGCTTTTTCTTCTTCCGGATATTCGATGTACATGCCCCGGTTGAGCGGCAACATATCCGTATGGCACTGGCGGACGGAGGAGTAAATGTAGGGCATCAGCTGCGAGCGCAGGTGATAAATCCTGTGCATGGCCTTTTCTGCCTCTGTCCCCCAAAGCCAGGGGCGGCAGTCGAGTTTCTTGTCATATACCGAGTGGATGCGGAGTGAAGAGTTCAGCAGTCCGAATTGTGTCCAGCGGGTATAGAGTTCCGGATCGGTTCCGTCATAGAATCCACCGAGATCGTGTGCCCAGAAGAAACAGCCCGCATTGCCGCTGGTAGTCGTCAGGTCAACCTCAAAGCGGAGCAAGTCCCAGTTGCCCACGGCATCTCCGGAGAACTGGATCGGATGGCGATGGTCTCCCCAACCTGCCCAACGGCTGAATCCTGCGCCGCGGAGGCGGTTACCGGCCGAGTAGTTATAATAAATGTGGTTCAGCCAGGGAAGGTGTTTCATGTTTGTACCCCGTACCAGCGGATACAGATAATCTTGTTGCCAGTCGAGCCACCAGAATGCTACACCCATGGAGTCGCTTTCCTGATGGGCATGTCTCATGAAGGCATTCATATAATTGCGGTCGCCTGCGTCAAACAAGGGTACGCCGGTTTTCAGCGTATCTGCTCCCAGGTCACGTATGAATGCTTTGTAGCTGTCCTCGTGCGGGCGGATACCGTCGTGCGGATGTTCGTTCAGTACCACGTAAATATGGTCGTCTTTGAAGTCGCTTATCAGCTTCTCCGGTTCCGGAATCAGTTTCCGGTTCCAGCTGTAACCCGTCCAGCCGCGTGTGCCGGCATGTCCGGTTCCCACTTTGGCGTTTTGCGTATGCCATCCCATGTCGAACACCATGATGTCGAGTGGGAAGTCGTGTTCGCGATATTCACGTACCAGTTGACGGTAGTCTTCGTCCGTATAATTCCACCAGCGGCAATACCAGGAACCGTGTACATATTTGCGGGTCATCGGTGACGGACCGCTGACTGCCTGAAGCGATTTCAGGGCTGCCTTGTAGTCATTGCCGTAAACAAACAGATACAAATCCTGTACATGGCTGCGGTCGCGTTCGGTGACCCATCCGTTTTTCAGGATTTCTTTGCCGGTGTCGTTAATCAGGTACCATCCATCGCGGCTCAATAATCCTTCCTGTCGGTCGATGGGGCCGTCTACATCGTCGAGCGTGGTCACCGGTCCCAGCAGGTTCCGGCTTTGGCGGCTGGCTATGTACCAACGCGTCTCTTTGGGTGCGTTTCCGTTTCTGAAGTAGACAAACAGGTTGGTTTGCCCGAAGGGGAATCCGTCGTTGTAGTACTCGATGCGCAGGACGGGGGTGGTCATTACGTAACGGTTGCCCTCTTTTCTCTCCACTTTTACGTCGGTACATCTGGGAGTGCGGTCGACAGCGAAGAGTGTAGAGTCATTCAGGAACTGTCCCTGCTGTGCGTACTCCATACGCACCAGATGGTCGGTGATGAACGTGAACCGGCTGTTGCCTATAACTACCGGATTTGAACAGAAGGACGGCAGGCAGAAGAGTAGCCCGGCTATCCGGAGAATGGTTCGTTGGATGTTTCTCATGTCGTTTTTATTTTCGTTAATTGAACTGTTCAGGCTGTATCTGTATTTTCATTTCATACGAGGAACCCTCGCATACCCGGACGAAGCAGCTTCAATAAGATTCTCCTTTTATGGATTCTGTTCCAGACGCAGGTAATCCAGTGATTTGTTCTTCAGGATAGTGAGTAACATAGCTTGGGGAGAATTTATAATATCAGATTTCAGCTTCTCCCATAGCTTTATCAGGGCTTCGGCAGCGATGTCTTCTGCTGCCTGTTCGTCGTGTACATACGATCTGGCAAACAAGAAAGACTTTCTGTAGTAGAGAGTATGGAGAGCATTAAAACTGTTGATATTTAAGTCGTCCATCCTAATATTCCGTACCTGGGTATTTTTCTGTATTATCTAAATGCGCTGCAAGGTATGAAAAAAAAAGCAAAAGAGGATTAAAAGGTGTGTGTTTTCCTTTTTTCTGATATAAAATGTCCGCTAATGGAAGTGATATGTCCGTTGCTGAACATCTCTTTGTTTTATATATATGCTGATAATTAGATAGTTGTATACTTGGCACATTACTTGTACAGGGATAAACGGGTGAGTTGTCCGGTCGTGGTGTAACTTACTCTTAGATTGTAATTTTGATTGATAAAGGGTGGAATGTGAATTTCGCCCTTTATTTTGTGCGGGCAACAGGGTAAAAAAGATAGGGGGTGTGTCATTATTCACCACAGAGTAACACAGAGTTCCATAGAGAGAACTTAATCTGTTGATAGCTAAGGATATTTATCTGTGCAAACCTGTGTTACTCTGTGGTGAATAATGACACATCCCCCTATCACTTACAATAATAATAACCTCTTTTCTTAATCAATGGGCTGTCCTTTATAGAAGTCCAGTATCTTTGTACGGAACAGATAATCATATTTGGCTTGAATCTGGTCGGACAATGCTTTGGTGAGATTCAGCTTAGATTCATTGTATTCAACCGAAGTTGCTTTTCCATTATCGAATTTCTCACTCATCAGACGGAAAGATTCCCGGTTGGCCTCTACGGCTGATTCGCTTGACTTAAACTTGCTTTCGGCGGCTACAGCATTGTACCATGCTTGTTGGATTTCTTTGTACAGTGCTTTCTTGCTGTTGTCCAATTGCAGTGCCAGATTGGTCTGTTGCAGGCGTGCCGTACGTACGCGGTTGCGGGTAGCCAGACGATTGAATATAGGTATATTCAAACTGAATCCGGCATATTTATTCAGGTTGTTCTTCATTTGATTACCAAAACTTGAACCGGCACTACCGTTTACTGTATAGAAATTCGTACCTAATCCGGCTGAGAAGGATAACTGAGGATAGTAGCTGCTTTTAGCTATACGGATGTTTTTCTCACTACCTTCAAGGCGGTATTGGGCTGCTTTGATACCGGGCTTGTATAACATGGCCTGATTATAAATATCGTCCGGTGAAGTAAGTGGAGAAAACTCCAACTCAGTATCCGGGGCAGCCAATGCGAAGTTCTCCGGAGTTGGCAGTTCAAGCAATTGGCTTAGGTCGAGCAAAGCCAACCGGTAATTGTTATCTGCCTGCACAGCGCTCATTTCGTCTTGTGCAACACGTGCTTTGGCTTCAGCAACCTCGGCAGGAGAGGCTTTTCCTACTTCATGCAAGCGGGTGATACGGTTCAGTTGCTCTTTACTGAGGCCTACCTGGCTCTGGGCCACTTTACTTAGTTCCAGATTAAAGAGTACTTGCAGATAAGCAGAAGTGACATTGATGGCCAGATCCTCTTTCGCTTTATTCAAGTCTTCTATTGCAGCTTTCAGGTTGAGCTTCGTAAGCTCGTACTGATTGGGTAGTTCCAGACCGGTGAATAAGGGAATGTTCGTACCCAGGCTAAAGCTGCTGCTACCGCTGTTAATGTCGTTGTAGGTATTGTCTACGGGTGATGCCGTGCGCCCCCAGCTCCAGTTTTGCGAAGCGCTACCGCTGAGGTTGGGCAGGCGTGCCCATTTGGCTGTGTTTACATCCACCTTGCTTTGTTCGGCTGAATTTGCTGTTTGCTGCACACTGATGTTATGCTCAATGGCATAATCGATACACTGACGTAGAGTCCATCCTTCCTGTGCCTGTGCAGCGTAAGTGGACAGTCCGGTCAGTATCAGTAAATTAATTAATATTTTGTTTCCCATATTATGCGTTGTTGGTGATTCGTATTTTCTTTATACCTCTTTTATATATAAAGGCTTATTTACCTTTCTTTTCCGAAGCTCTCACTTTTTCTTTTCCGGTCAGACCTTCTTTGATTTCCAGTTTGATACCATCGCTCATACCGGTTTTTATTTGGCGACGTTCGAACTTCTGTTCGGGAATGCTATCGGTCATTACCCATACGAACGTGCTGTCACCGCTGAATTCGATTACGCCCTCGGGAACTGCCAAAACTTTCTGTGCGCGTTGCAGCACGATTTCTGCGTTGGCAGAATATCCGGAACGGATCTGTACTGAATCCGGTGCGTGAACGGCCGCTTTAATCTCAAACTGATTGGCTCCGTTTTCTTCCACACCTTTCGGAGAAATGTATTCCAGTTCGGCATCAAATGTAAGATTCTGCAAAGCACCGATCGTCAGTTTCACCGGCATACCTTCATGGATACGTCCAACCTCTGTTTCGTCGATTTTACCTTTGAAAATCAGGTCATTCATGTTAGCTACCGTGGCGATAGTCGTACCGTCATTGAACGTATTGCTCATAATAACGGAGTTACCTACTTTGATAGGTACATCCAGAATCAGTCCGTCGATGGTCGAACGGATCAGTGTGCTACTGAACGATGCACTGTTTTTGGTGATACCCTCTTTGATGATTTCCAATGCATCTTTTGCAGTCTGCAATTCTTCGCGTGCCTTCTTTATATCCACTTCACTCTTCTCGAACTCCTCTTTGCTGATTAGCTTGTCATTATAAAGCTTCTTGATACGTCCGAAGTCGGTCTCTGCCTGAGCTGCACTGATTTCTGCTACACGCACACGGCTTTCGGCTGAGTTTAACTGGCCCAGTTCCGGAATAACTTTCACTTTTGCGATCACTTCACCTTGTCTGATGGTTTGTCCGGCCTCCTTATATACCTCGGATATGATACCGGATATTTGTGGTTTAATAAGTACTTCATCTCGTGGTTCTACTTTACCGGTGGCCACTGTAGTCTTTTCCAGGTCGGCAACTTCCGGGGTGACAGTTTCATATACAGTTGTTTGGGGTTTCGACTTCTGGTACAGGAATATGAATGTCCCAATGAAGATGGCGGCTACCACTACCAGTAATGTGATTTTCAGATACTTTTTCATCTTGTTTTATATTTTGAATTGTTATTTTCTATACTTGACTGTGTCTCTTTTCTGCTTTTTGTGGGGGAGAGGCTGTACTTTATTCATCTCTGATAGCCTCTATCGGACGGATGGCCATTGCTCTGTAAGCCGGTGCCAGCCCGGCCAGTAATCCCAGTGTCACGAGTAACAGGCAGGTTCCGATAGCCATGCCAAAGGAGACCTGGAAGTGAGAATAATGGTCTTTACCGGAGTTAACGCCTATTTCCATCAATTGCAGGATCAATACTCCAAAAGAGATGCCGGCCATGCCTGCTATGGTAGTCAGTACCATACTTTCCGATAAGATCTGTTGCAGAATATCTTTCGGACGGGCACCGATGGCACGTCGTATACCTATTTCCGTGGTTCGTTCCTTTACCGTTACCATCATGATGTTCGATACACCGATGGCGCCGGCCAGCAAAGTACCCAGGCCCACCATCCAGATCAGTACATGGATACCGGTAAACAAATTATCCATCATCGAGAACATGGCTTCCGCATTCAGTTTCATGACTGCCTGCTTATCGTCCGGTGCTATATAGTGTGCTTCTTTTAGGATGCTTTCTATTTCCGGTTCCAGATCGCTTACTTTTTTCCCGGGTTTCACGGTATAGCATATCACATCGATACGTTTTCCCATATTGTAGGCTTGTTGCATGGTACTAAAAGGTAATACAACAGCTTCCGAAGCCCGTCCCTGAATATTTATGTTTCCTTCGGATACACACATACCGATCACCTGGTAATAGATTCCGTCTACCCGTACATACTTTCCACAAGGATCTTCGCCCGGATTGAAAAGGCTTTCGTAAACGCGTTTGCCGATCACGCAGACTTTGCGTCCTTCGCGTACGTCCACATCATTAATGAATCTTCCGTAAGCCATATCCTGATTTTCAATCTTGGCGTAGTCCGGATAGAGCCCCTTTACGCTGCAATCATACTTTTTTTCTCCGAAAATGGCTGTCGAGCCCCAGCGGGCTATCGATGGGGTAATAACATCGATATCTTTTACTTTCTCACGGATTTGTTCTACATCCGAGTTCTCGATATCCCAGTAACGTCCTTTACGGAATCCTTTGTAAGCTTCCCCTGTTTTCTGGGAGCCCATGAATCCCGAGTTGGTGGCAAATCCTTCGAATTCGGCTTGCATCATGTCCTGCATCCCTTGTCCGCCCCCCATCAGGGCTATCAACATGAAGATACCCCAGAATACTCCGAAAGCCGTCAGCAGGCTTCGTGTTTTGTTTCTTGTTATCGTGACGAGGATTTCCTCACACGTGTCTATATCTACTCTCATAATCAATCTGCTCTAAGTGCTTCAATAGGTCTGATACTTACTGCTTTTTTGGCCGGGAAGAATCCTGCCAATGTGCCTGCGATTACCAGGGTTAATGTGGCCTGTATGGCAATACTGATATCTACCGTCGGATTCAGGAATACCGTCTCCGAGAACATTCCCACATCTACGGTTTGTTCTCCGGCCACCTTATTCATCCATTCGGTAGCTGCGATTCCCGCTACCATGCCGATATATCCAAAGAGGGTCGTAATGGTTACACTCTCTACGATAATCAGCCATAGGATGGAGAATGGCTTGGCACCCAATGCCTTGCGGATCCCAAATTCGCGTGTTCTCTCTTTCACTGTGATCAGCATGATATTTGATACACCCACAATGCCACTCAGCAGTGTAAAGACACCGATCACCCAGATGGCCGTGCGCAGGATACCCATGGCATTCTGAGATTGCAGATAGTTGGTAAAGCGGTTCCATATCCATAGTGCACTGTTGTCCGAAGGATCGAAACGATGTTTGGCACCCATCACTTTACGATAGGCTGCTTCAAATGCCTCATTCGATTCCATCGTGGTGAGTCCTTTGGTCGTGAAAGTCAGGTTGTTTAGTTTATCGCCTTTATTGTAAATCACCTGTAGGGTTGAGAAGGGAATATATGCTTCACTGCTTCCCTGGTCACCCGGATCGGTGTAAAGTCCTACTACCTGATAAGAAACTCCACCGGCATTTACGAATTTTCCGATAGGCTCTGTTCGGCTTTTTCTGAAAAGGATCTCAGCCGTCTTGGTATGTAGTACAATTACTTTTCGCCGTTCTTTGAGGTCGATATCATTAATGAACCGTCCCTCTGTCGATTTTACGGATTCCACTTCTGTAAAGTTCGGATATACCCCTTCCAATGAAAGGTTAACGTACTCCTGTCCGTAACTCAGATTCACATTGCTCTGCCATTGACTGGCACCTACGCTGATGATGTTGTCACTGAAATGTTCCATGGTAGCATTCAAATCTTTGTTATCCAGTTGAATGCGGCGTCCCTCTTTCAGTCCGTCGTAGGGCTTTCCGGTCCATCCCGGATAGATTTTGATGGAGTTCAGTGCTCGTGCGGAGGATGACTTTTCAAAAGCATGGATTAGCCCGTTACCGGCTCCTAATAGCACTATCAGCATGAAAATTCCCCATGCTACGGCAAATCCGGTCAGGAACGTACGAAGTTTGTTCCGTTTGATGGTGCCATATATTTCTTGCCAAATGTCAATCATATTTGTATTTGTTTTTATTTCATATATCCATCCTTGCCGAATGGTGAGGCATCATGATTCTGGTTCTCTTCAATCCGTTCGATAATACCGTCTTTGATGTGAATAATCTTGTCCGTCTGGTTGGCAACTCCGCTTTCGTGGGTTACTACGACAATGGTCATTCCGGTCTTGTGCAGGTCTTTCAGGATTTGCATGACTTCTACTGAAGTTTTGCTGTCCAGTGCACCGGTAGGTTCGTCGGCCAGAATAATCTGAGGCTGTGTAATCAGGGCACGGGCGATGGCTACACGCTGTTTCTGACCGCCGCTCATTTCGTTGGGCATGTGATGTGCCCAGTCTTTGAGGCCAAGTTTGTCGAGGTATTCCATAGCCATTGCGTTCCGCTTTTTCCGGCTTACTCCTTGGTAAAATAGAGGTAGTGCAACGTTTTCTACTGCGTTTTTGAATGAAATCAGGTTAAACGACTGGAAGATGAAACCGATCATCCGGTTGCGGTACTCCGCGGATTTAGTTTCGCTCAGGTTTTTAATCAACACATTGTTGAGGTAATACTCTCCGTCATCGTAATTATCCAGTATACCTAATATATTAAGTAAAGTAGATTTGCCGGAACCTGATGCTCCCATAATGGAAACGAATTCACCCCGCTCGATATCGAGATTGATGCCTTTGAGTACGTGGAGGGGGGCTCCGTTGTTGTAGGTTTTGTTAATGTCTTTTAAGTGTATCACAGTTTCATCTATTTAGTTTCAATTTTCTTATGATTTGTTCTATTAGACGCACGGTTGATACGAAAAGTTGCAAACGAAGTGAACTTTTTTAAAAAAAGATTTTGTAGACTCAATCTTCTTTACGTAATTTGTGTGCAATAAACATTTAATATTAACTAACCCTTTAAATAAGAGTATCATGAATTCAAGCATGGAGAAACCCTACGTAGTGGGTATTGACATTGGCGGAACAAACACTGTCTTTGGAATTGTTGACGCGCGCGGAACTATTATAGCAAGCGGTGCAGTGAAAACTCAGGTATATCCTACAGTAGAAGAATATGCAGATGAAGTATGCAAAAATCTTCTGCCGTTGATCATTGCAAATGGCGGGGTGGATAAAATAAAGGGTATCGGCATTGGCGCTCCTAATGGAAACTATTATACCGGAACCATTGAGTTTGCTCCTAACCTGCCTTGGAAAGGTGTATTGCCGTTGGCTTCTATGTTCGAGGAACGTCTGGGCATTCCGACAGCCTTGACAAACGATGCTAATGCTGCCGCTGTGGGTGAAATGACTTACGGGGCTGCTCGCGGTATGAAAGATTTTATCATGATTACTCTGGGAACAGGTGTCGGTAGTGGTATTGTTATCAACGGACAAGTGGTTTACGGACATGACGGCTTTGCCGGAGAACTCGGTCACGTGATCGTTCGTCGTGACGGACGTATCTGTGGTTGCGGACGTAAAGGATGTCTGGAAACATACTGTTCGGCTACAGGTGTGGCACGCACTGCACGCGAATTCCTCGCTGCACGTACCGATGCCAGCTTGTTGCGCAATATCCCGGCAGAGAGCATTGTATCGAAAGATGTATACGATGCTGCCGTACAGGGAGATAAGCTGGCTCAGGAGATTTTCGAATTTACAGGTAATATTCTGGGTGAGGCATTGGCTGACGCTATTGCTTTTTCAAGTCCCGAAGCTATTATCTTGTTCGGTGGTTTGGCAAAATCGGGCGATTATATCATGAAGCCGATTACAAAAGCCATGGAAAATAATCTTCTGAACATTTACAAAGGTAAAACAAAATTGCTCGTTTCTGAGTTGAAAGACTCCGATGCTGCCGTACTGGGTGCCAGTGCATTGGCTTGGGAATTGAAAGACCTGAGAGACTAAGAGCGAATGAAAGCGATTATTTAGCTGAAAGCTCCGGAAGCAATTCCGGAGCTTTTTTTGTCTGTGTGGGCAGGAACTTCGGGATGTACTCCAATATCGTTTTGTCAGAAATGTCATTTTGTATTTTCTATCGGTTCAGGGCGGGCATATTCCGATCTTTGTTGGGAACCGGTGGGAAAAATGAATTTTAGCTGACTCCCGGCAGGTCAAAAAGATGTCTTATTGAGCTTAACCCTCGCCGGAAGAAAGAAAAACTCTTTTATTTCGTTTTATGTGATAGTGAATCTTGTAGTCTAACTTTGAAATGGTATTTGGGGTACTTCTCTCCAACCGGAGCTAATAAGTGAAAAATGACTTTGATTTTAGACTATTAATAACCTCTTTGGAAGAAGTTAATGATTTGTTTCGACTTTATTAATAAAAGACTCGGACGTTATTAACAAAAGACTTGGACGAAATTAATAATCTCTTTCGTCTTTTTCCGTATATATACTCTCAAAGTGATCAAGTTCTGCATGAATACTCTTTTTTTATTCTTTTTTATGCAAGAAAGATCTACAGAAGCTCTTTGTTTAAGAAAGGGGTGGTTAGCAAATCGATTGAAAAGAGAGTATAATGATTCCATTTTATAAGATTTAGCATCTTTTTGCCGGATTCCTTTTTTATCATCTTCCAATGCTGTAAGGGGGGCTATTTGTTTCTTTTGGATTTCCACACATGAAGACTATCGGAAGCTTTTCGGTGATTATGCTGTATAAGTGCTTGTGCCGCGAAAGGTAGGAATGATAATTGTGTTACGAAATAAAAAAGAGGAAATCTTGCCAGAAGATTCCCTCTTTTTTATTTCGAATCGAAAAGTAAGGCTGATTAGCCGTTAACTCTTTTTTCTTTGATTCTTGCTTTCTTACCAGTAAGAGCACGCAGGTAGTACAGTTTAGCGCGACGTACTTTACCAACCTTGTTCACTTCGATGCTGTCGATAGCCGGTGATTCGATTGGGAAAATTCTTTCTACGCCTACAGTTCCTGACATTTTACGTACAGTAAAACGTTTCTTTTCTCCGTGACCTGCAATTTTGATAACAACACCACGGTACAACTGTACACGTTCTTTGTTACCTTCGATAATACGATATGCTACTGTTACAGTGTCGCCTGCTTTGAAGCTCGGGTGCTGTTTTCCGGTAGCGAATGCTTCTTCTGCAATTTTAATTAAATCCATTGTTGTTTATTATTAAATTGTTTTATCGTTACAACGCAACATACCAGGCAACTCTCTCCTGACAGCGATTGCGCGAAAGCGGTGCAAAGTAACGAATTATTTGCCGGATAGCCAAATGTTTTTGTATATTTGTAGCATTATTAAGTACTTAAGGATATGAAACAAAATTACGCAAAGATTATTTCAGGAGTAATTCTGGCGGGGTTGCTGACATTTACTTCTTGCCAGTCGACGCACGAAATGGCAAAAGCCGATTATCGGGTTGCCAAGGTAGAAGGAAGGATGATTGACATTGACGCTAAATGGGATGCTCATCCCGATGCAGATGCCGTGGCAATATTAAAGCCTTACAAAGAGAAGATAGACAACATGATGTATGAGGTAATCGGCACCAGCGAGCAGAAGATGGACAAAGGTCATCCCGAAAGTCTGCTTTCCAATCTTGTTGCGGAAGTATTGCGCCAGGCTGCGGTGAAAGTACAGGATAAGCCGGCTGACATGGGATTGGTGAATATGGGCGGATTGCGTAATATTTTGCCTGCCAGGGATATTACGGTGGGAACGGTATATGAGATATTGCCATTCGAAAATTCACTTTGCGTAATGACGATGAAGGGAACACACCTGAAAGCATTGCTCACAAGTATTGCTTCGCTGAAGGGAGAAGGAGTGAGTGGTATCCGGATGGAAATCACTAAGGATGGAAAATTACTGAACGCTACAGTGGGCGGCCGGCCGATTGATGACAACAAACTTTATACGGTGGCGACCATTGATTATCTGGCTGACGGTAACGGAAGCATGGAAGCTTTCTTGCAAGCGGAGAAACGTGTATGTCCGGAAGGAGCAACATTACGCGGACTCTTTCTTGACTATGTGAGACAACAAACAGCTGCTGGAAAGAAGATAGCTTCGGCACTGGATGGTAGAATCACCGTGAAGTAAAGGTATAATAGAATGTAAAATGATAAAATTCAGTGAATTATGATATCTCCAACCAATAATAAATATATTCTTAGTTTTATGGAAAAGAATTTTCTGGCTTTCTTTTTCATTTTCTTTTTTTCTTTTTCAGCATTTGCCCAACAGGATAAAAAACTGATCCTGTTGCAGACCAGTGATGTGCATAGCCGTTTGGAACCTATCAATCAGGGAGGTGACCGGAATTATGATAAGGGAGGATTTGTACGTCGTGCTACATTTGTGAAAGAGTTCCGTAAGGAACATCCTGATATGTTATTGTTCGACTGCGGAGACATATCACAGGGGACCCCTTATTATAATATGTTTCAGGGTGAGGTAGAAGTGAAGATGATGAACGAAATGAAATATGATGCCATGACTATTGGCAACCATGAATTTGATTTCGATCTGGATAATATGGCACGTTTGTTCCGGATGGCCGACTTTCCGGTGGTATGTGCCAACTACGATGTGAGTGCCACAGTGCTTAAAGACTTGGTGAAACCATATGTAATCATCGAGAGAGACGGAGTTAAGATTGGTGTTTTGGGATTGGGCTGCCAACTTGAAGGCATGGTTCAGGCCAATAAATGCGTGGGAGTCGTTTATAATGATCCTGTAGCTACGGCAAATGAAGTGGCTGCTGTCCTGAAAGAAAAAGAGGGTTGTGATGTGGTTGTTTGTCTTTCTCACTTGGGTGTGCAATATGATGAAAACCGGTTGATTCCTAAAACCCGTAATATAGATGTTGTTCTCGGAGGGCACTCGCATACCTTTATGAAAGGACCGAAGACTCTTCTTAATATGGATGGCAAAAATGTATCATTGATGCATACCGGTAAGAGCGGGATCTATGTAGGACAGATGGACTTGACACTTGAAAATAAGAAATAAGAGGGATTTTCCCTTTTGAAATACCCCCAAACAAACTATGCTAAAACAACTGCTAACCGCTGCGTTGCTGCTGGGTGCGGGTGCTCTTTGGGCTCAGCAAACAGCAGGACTCTTGCCTGTACGGGAAGATGTACATTGCAATGAATGGGTAGAGCAAACGCTCTCCCGCATGAAACTGAAGGATAAGGTCGGACAATTATTTGTTTATACCCTGGCTCCACGGACAGATAAAGATACTGAAAAATTAGTGGATAAACTGACCCGTAAGTTGAAAGTGGGTGCTTTCCTGTATTCCGAAGGAACGGTAGAAGGTCAGGCGAAATTGACCAACCGGGCACAAAGCCGGTCGAAAATTCCGTTGATGATCACTTTTGATGGTGAGTGGGGACTATCCATGCGATTGGAGAATACGCCTGTGTTTCCGCGTAATGCGGCATTGGGTTGCATCAGTGATAATGCACTGATTGAGGCCTACGGTCAGGAAGTGGCACGTGAATTCCGGGAGATGGGTGTACATGTTAATTTTGCTCCGGATGCGGATGTCAATACCAATCCTGATAATCCGGTGATCCATGTGCGTTCGTTTGGTGAAAACCCGGAAGCGGTGGCTGAGAAAGTGATAGCTTATGGGCGTGGATTGGAGAGTGGTGGTATCTTGTCTGTTTCCAAACATTTTCCCGGACATGGTGATACGGACGTAGACTCTCACAAGGCGCTGCCTGCGGTCTATTACAATCGGGCACGTCTGGACAGTGTGGAACTATATCCTTTTAAACAGGCCATTCGGGCTGGTTTAGGTGGTATTATGGTAGGGCATTTGCAGGTTCCGGCTCTGGAACCTGATCGTATAACTCCTTCTTCATTGTCGCGTAGCATTGTGACAGATGTGCTGCGAGGAGAGCTGGGATTCAATGGCTTGGTCTTTACTGATGCGCTTGCCATGAAAGGAGTAGCAAGCGAACCGGATGTGACGGTGAAGGCTCTGAAGGCGGGCAATGATATGGTATTGGTGCAACAAAATATAGAGAAAGCACAGCAGGATGTTCTGCAAGCCATTAAGGAAGGACGGCTCAGTATGGAAGAAGTAAATGCAAAATGCCGCAGGATCTTAACTTATAAGTACCGTTTGGGATTAAATAAGCGTCCTGTGATTTCAGTAGATGGGTTGAGTGATCGTATCAACACTCCTGAGGCACGGGCTTTACTGACAAAACTCCGCACGTCAGCAGTGACCGTACTGGGGAACTATTTCCGGATTCTACCTCTTGTTACTAAAGATGAAATAGCTGTATTGACGGTAGGTGGTGAAGGTAGTGATGCTTTGTTCATTGAAGAGTTACGCACCAGACTGTCATTGAAAACATTCCGAATGGATAAAGATACGGGAGAGGAAGAACGCAAACGGATAGCAAAAGAACTTGGAAAACATCGGAGGGTCATTGTGAGTATGACGATAAAAGATAAAGAAGCGGAAGAATATCGTCCGTTCTTTACAGACCTCAATCTCCAGGCTCCTGTGGTTTATGCTTTCTTTACTTCGTACCGGACCCTGGTGACACTTGAAGAGGCTGTTGCCCGTTCGGCTGCTGTTGTACTGGCACATTCCGATGAAGCGGATTTGCAACGTTATGTAGCGGATGTGGTATTGGGTAAAGCTTCGGCGACAGGGCGTTTGTCTATGCGTATCGGAGAGACGTTTGCTGCCGGTTCAGGTGTAGATATAGTGCCCGGCATGACTGCCGGCACGGCTCCTGAAGATTATGGATTGAAATCGTACCGGCTTCATCGTATAGACTCTGTAGTATCTGCCGGATTGGCTGCCAAAGCATTTCCCGGGTGTCAGGTACTGGTATTGCGACATGGACAGCCTGTTTATGATAAATGCTTCGGCATTCATTCCGATACGGATAGTACCCCGGTACGTCCGACCGATCTTTTTGACCTTGCCTCTTTGACCAAGACAAGCGCTACACTATTGGCTGTGATGAAACTTTATGATCAGGGACAGTTGAAATTGACTGATCCTGCTTCTAAATATTTGCCTGCTTTACGGAATACGAACAAAAAGAATATTACCATCCGGGAGTTATTGTTGCATGAATCCGGCTTGGTTCCCTATATCCGTTTTTATCGCAACGCAATCGATGAATATTCAGTAACCGGTCCTTTTACACAAGGGTTTGTGGATGAATGGCATCATACCCGTATGGGGGAATATACTTATGCCTGTTCGGATTTCAAGTTCAGGAGAGGGCTCGTCTCTGCAACAAAAACGCCGGAACATACGTTGAAAATAGCCGATGGAATGTGGCTGCACAGAAAGTTTAAAGCCGCAATGATGAAGAGTATTGTTCAGTCGGAACTGGATCGTAAACGTTTTGTGTATAGTGATATCGGCTTTATTCTGTTACAGCAGGTGGTAGAATCCATAACCGGTCAAACGCTCGATGCTTATTTGGCTGCTGAGCTTTATCGACCTATGGGGTTAGAACGTACGTTGTTCCAACCGTTAAACCGTTATAAGAAAACAGAAGTAATGCCGACTGCTACCAATGATTATTTGCGTCGGCAGAACCTTTGCGGATATGTGCATGATGAAGCGGCTGCCTTTATGGGAGGCGTGAGTGGCAATGCCGGATTATTTTCGACAGCCTGCGAACTTGGAAAGATCTATCAGATGATTCTCAATGAAGGCGAACTGGACGGGAAGCGTTATCTCAGATCGGAAACCTGCCGTGCATTTACTATGGGAAAATCTGCTGTCAGCCATCGTGGATTAGGATATGACAAGCCTAACTTGAATGATCCGAAAGCAAATGCCTGTGCACCTTCGGCACCGGCCTCTGTTTACGGACATACTGGATTTACCGGTACTTGTGCTTGGGTGGATCCGGAAAATGACTTGGTTTATATCTTTCTGAGTAACCGTCTCTGTCCCGATTCCTGGAATGGAAAGTTGAATAGCATGAAGATTAGGCAAGGGATACAGGAAGTGATTTATCAGTCATTATATACAACAGAATAGCTAATGGCTTTTTACAATATAGAATGAAAAGAAGATATTTATTTGCTGGTTTAGTCGTATCAGCGTTTTTTGTGGTAGGGGCGAAAACTCCTACTTTAAAAGATACTCCTATTGGTGAGAACTTTCATGCTCCTCCCGGTGTATCTGCTCCTATAGAACCTTTATTGCTTTATCAGGCCTCTCAGGACGAAAAATGCCGTCACTGGGTCGATTCTGTTTACAAGCGGATGAGTTTGAAAGAAAAGGTTGGTCAATTGTTCATTTATACCATTGCACCTGTACAGACCAAACGGAATATGCAGTTGTTGCGCGATGCCGTTCATACCTATAAAGTCGGTGGATTACTCTTTTCCGGTGGAAAGATACAGAATCAAGCTACACTGACCAACGAAGCGCAACGGATGGCACGCTGTCCGTTGCTGATAACCTTCGATGGTGAGTGGGGACTTTCCATGCGTTTACGCGGTACTCCTGTTTTCCCAAGAAATATGGTATTAGGATGTATTCAGGATAATCGGCTGATCTATGAGTATGGACGGGAAATGGCTCGCCAGTGTCGTGAACTGGGAGTACAGGTGAATTTTGCTCCGGTGGCTGACGTAAATATCAATCCGGATAATCCGGTTATCAACACCCGTTCGTTCGGTGAAGATCCGATGCAGGTAGCCGACAAAGTGATTGCTTATGCTTCGGGGCTGGAGAGTGGAAAAGTCCTTTCGGTTTGCAAGCATTTCCCGGGGCATGGTGATACGGACGTGGACTCACACAAAGCATTGCCCGTATTGCCTTTTACACGTGAACGTCTGGACAGTGTAGAACTATATCCGTTTAAAGAGGCTATCCGTGCCGGAGTCAGTGGTATGATGGTGGGGCACTTACAGGTTCCTGTAATCGAACCAATCGGTGGATTGCCCTCATCTTTATCGCGCAATGTGGTTTATGGTTTGCTGACCGAAGAATTGGCTTTTAAGGGACTTATTTTTACGGATGCGCTTGCTATGAAAGGGGTTTCCGGTAATCAGAGTGTCTGTCTGCCAGCCTTGAAAGCCGGAAATGATATGGTATTGGCTCCCCGCAGGCTAAAGGAAGAGATAGATGCTGTATTGGCAGCGGTGGAAAAAGGAGAACTTCCGGAAGAGGAAATTGATGCAAAATGTCGGAAAATACTCACTTATAAATACATTTTAGGTCTAAAGGATAAACCTTTTGTGAGACTATCGGGGTTGGGGTCTCGTATTAATACGCCTCAAACACGTGATTTGATTCGCAGGCTAAATCTGGCTGCAATTACAGTGTTGAATAATAAAGGAGGCGTATTGCCTCTGCATCCCGACCTGAAAGAGGTAGCTATATTGAATGTCGGTGATGGCGGGAAAACAGAACCTTTTGACCGCGAAATAAAGAAGTATATTCCATTTACGCGTTTTCAATTGCGTAAAGATTTGCCGGAGGTCGAACAGCAGAAACTGCGTGATTCTCTTGCTGCTTATCGCCGCGTTATTGTTACTGTTACCGAGCAACGCCTTGCTCCTTATCAATCATTTTTTGCCAGGTTTGCTCCGGAAGCTCCTGCAATTTATGTATTCTATATTCCGGCTAAATCCATGTTGCAGATCCAGCGGGCTGTATCGGCTGCTGAGGCTGTGGTACTGGCTCATGCTCCTCATGATGATGTTCAGGAACGTGTGGCTGATATACTTTTGGGCAAAGCGACAGCAGACGGAAGGCTGTCTGCCAGTGTGGGTGGATTGTTTTCTGCCGGTTCGGGAGTGACGATCACGCCGCATACGCCTTTCCATTTTGTGCCCGAAGAATATGGTCTGAAATCGGAAGTGCTAAGTCGCATCGATTCAATTGCTTTGGAAGGTATTAAAGAAGGAGCTTATCCCGGTTGCCAGATACTGGTAATGAAGGATGGTAAGGCTTTATATGACCGATGTTTCGGGCACCATACAGATAAGCATAGTGAAAAAGTGAAACCGACCGATCTTTATGATCTGGCTTCACTGTCAAAAACAACAGGTACATTGTTGGCTGTAATGAAGCTCTATGATAAAGGGTGCTTTAATCTGACTGATAAAGTGTCTGATTATCTGCCTTTCTTGCGTAAGACGAATAAGGAGAATCTGACCATTCGTGAACTACTCTTGCACCAATCGGGGTTACCTTCCGGATTAGTCTTCTATCAGGAAGCTATTGATAAGAAAAGTTATAAAGGTTCGTTGTTCAAGCAGTCAAAGGATGCGTTGCATACGGTACGGTTAGGTGCTCGTACTTGGGGAAATCCGAGGTTCCGGTTCAATAAAGGGATGGCAGCCGAGACGAAAAGCGGAGACTGTATCCTTCAGGTTTGCGATAGTCTATGGTTGAATCAGTCGTTCAGGGAAGAGATGCAGAGAAAAATTGCAGAAGTACCGTTAAAGGATAAGAACTACCGTTACAGTGATATCGGATTTATCTTGTTGCAGATGCTTGCAGAAGAGTTAAGTGGTAAACCATTGGATGAATATCTGTGGCAGGAATTCTACAAACCGATGGGGCTGGAGCGTACTGCATATTTGCCATTGCGCTACTTCGAAAAGAAAGAGATTGTACCTTCTGCTGTAGACCGTTTCCTCCGTAAGACCACTTTGCAAGGTTTTGTACACGATGAGTCGGCCGCATTTCAGGGAGGTATTTCAGGAAACGCCGGACTTTTTTCTACAGCTCGTGAGGTTGGCAAGGTCTATCAGATGTTACTTAATGGTGGTGAGCTGGATGGACGACGTTATTTAAGTAAAGAGACTTGTGCTTTGTTCACTACCGATAAATCTAAAATCAGCCGCCGTGGTTTGGGCTTTGATAAGCCGGATGTGGTGAATGAAAGTAAAAGTCCGTGTGCTGTTTCTGCTCCTGCTTCTGTATATGGGCATACCGGATTTACAGGAACCTGTGCCTGGGTAGATCCGGATAATGGTTTGGTTTATGTGTTTCTGAGCAATCGTACCTATCCCGATGCTTGGGTTAACAAATTATCTAAAATGGCAATACGGGAAAAAATTCAGGAAACCATTTATGAGGCGATGAAGTAGAATTAATCATTACATATACCAGCGTATTATAAGTCGACTCTTGGTGAGGATGTACCTCGCTGAGATTTGATTTATAATGCTTTATGATTCATGATGTTTTGTGCTTTGATATTTTTATTTAGTACTATAACTCCACCGTGATAGCTTCTGACAAATGTGAATGGCATTCTTTTAATGTAAATAATTTAGCCTGAGATGGGTGTGGGATAGAGAAAAGTATTAAAATCAATAGTAAAAAGAGCATTCTCTTCTAAGTTCTATCAGAACTTTCCGAAAGGAGTTAGGGGAAATTGGGGAACATTTTCTCATAAGTATTAATATTTAATTGGTTTTGAGATAGCAATATAGGATCTGTTTGGAATCGGTTAAATATATGTTTGTTTACTATCCTAATCCTATTTTTCTACCTGTATTAGATTTAACTTTCGCAGACAAAGTTAACTCTATTTTTTATAAATACAATAAACAATACTAAAAAATAATATAAAAGAAGTCCCCTGTTGGAGTGAATGTTTCCCCAATATGAATCAAAAAGTAATATAAAATGAAAATGGATGATTACATATTGTTTTAAGTTCTGATAGGACTTGGCATTTCTGCCGGCCTACTCTCTCCGAACCATGTGTTCGCTACGTCTTTAGAGACTTATGAGAACCAGTCTGTTGCTGCCATTCAGCAAGCAAGGAAGATTACCGGTACTGTAACCGATGCTGCCGGTGAACCGGTCATTGGTGCTACTGTCTTGGAAAAGGGTAATGCTTCCAATGGTACAATTACCGATATTAATGGTAAATTCTCTCTTTCTGTTTCGGGCAATGCCGTAATCAGTATTTCGTATATAGGATACATAACGCAAAATATTAAGATAACCAATCAGAGCTCACTCAAAGTGATATTGATGGATGATACCCAAGCACTGGAAGAAGTGGTAGTGGTAGGCTATGGCTCTCAGAAGAAAGCGAATCTGACTGGTGCCGTATCTTCAGTCAAAATGGATGAGGTATTAGGTGACCGTCCTATCTTGAATGCATCCGATGCTCTTCAGGGAGCTGTCCCGGGATTGTTTGTTTCTAACGGGGGTAATGCTCCCGGAACAAGTAAATCTTTCCAGATTCGTGGTGCCTATTCTGTCGGCGTCAAGAACTCGGACGGTTCATATGGTAATACCATTAAGCCACTGGTACTGATCGATAATGTGGAAGGTGATCTTGACATGGTCAATCCGGAAGATATCGAGTCAATCAGTGTATTGAAAGATGCTGCTTCTGCGGCAATCTATGGTGCACGTGCTGCCGGTGGTGTAATTGTTGTCACAACCAAACGTCCCAAAGGTGCCGCTAAATTCTCATTGAATTACAATAATAACTTTGCTTTCGGAACAGCTGTCAACCTGCCTAAGCAAGCTCCGTTGATGGATTATCTGCAAGCTTATCTGGATTGCGGATATTCGGATGCTTATTGGTCGCTCGGTTCGCCAAGTGTCAGTAAATGGATGGAGTATCTCACTGAATACCAGAAAAATCCGTCTGCTTTCAATACGGTAGGTGATGGTATCTATATGGATGAATCCGGTGTACCTTATTATCTGAATGAGAAAGACCTCTATAAAAACTTTATGGAGACCAGCTTCCAGATGACCCATAATATTTCGGCCTCCGGAGGTACGGACAAGCTCCGTTATCGTATTTCGGGAGGATATACTTCAAACGATGGTGTGTTGATATCCGATCGTGATAAGTTTGAGCGTATGAACATCAACACCTTTATTTCGGCCGATGTGACTAATTGGTTTACTCAGGAAGTGACAATGAGCTATGCTCACAGTTTGCAAACTTCACCTGGTGGAATGGGTGGTGTGTATAACACCCGTTTGATTTCATACTATCCCGAAGGAGATTTGCCGGCATCGGTTAATACTTTGGCAAACGAAGACCTTCCTTTGTTTACCCCGCGGAATCAGATTTTACTGTCGAACCCGGTAAACAACAATAATGATAATCCACGTATCTTCTTGAAATCCATTCTGAAACCGCTTAAAGGGCTGGAAGCAGTATTTGAGTATACGTTCGATAAAAACATTTATGATTATCATTGGTATACAGGGCAGTATGATTATACCACTATCCAGGGAGGAAGCTCTAAATCTTTTGTAGACGATTATCTGAGAAAATACAAACAGCATACGAATTATAATGCTATCAACGTGTATGCTACGTATAGTAAGAACTTTGGCAGTCATAATTTTAAAGTAATGGCCGGATTCAATCAGGAATCGAGCTATCAAGAGACTTTGGATGCCTACTCATACAATCAAGCTGTGATTGATGTGCCGGCAATGGGCTCCGGAACCGGAACCATCAAGACTACTGACTCATATAGTGAGTATGCTGTACGTGGTGGCTTTTTCAGGGTTAACTATAACTATCAGGACAAATATTTGCTGGAAGTAAACGGGCGCTATGACGGTTCTTCCAAATTCCCGAAGAGTTCCCGTTTTGGCTTCTTCCCTTCAGTGTCAGCCGGCTGGCAGATAGCACAGGAGAAGTTTATGGAGTCTACACGTAACTGGTTGGATGGGTTGAAAGTCCGTGCATCATATGGTGTTATTGGTAACCAGAATGTGAATCCATATACATTCACTCCGACCATGAGTGTCAGCAATAAGTCTACCTCCTGGATTATCGATAATACGTATGTTACCTCTATCAGCTCGTTGCCTGCATTGGTAAGCCAGAATTTTACCTGGGAAAAAGTAGGTACGGTCAATGTCGGACTGGACGTGAATCTATTCAATAATCGCCTGAATGGTGTATTTGAATGGTATCAGCGTAATACTAACGGTATGCTTGCTCCGGGCGTACAGTTGCCTGCTGTTGTAGGTGCCAGTGCTCCTTACCAAAATACGGCCGATATGCGTACCCGAGGTTGGGAACTGAGCCTGAACTGGCGCGACCAGATCGGTAAAGTAGGATATCGTCTTGGTTTTAACCTCTCTGATTATAAGTCGAAAATTACCAAATACGATGACAATGCGGCCACTAAACTGTTAAGCAGTTTCTATCCCGGACAGGTGATGGGTGAAATATGGGGTTATGTAGCAGACGGCTATTATACAGTAGATGATTTTGAAGATACTTCGTCCTGGAAACTGAAGGAAGGCATAACTTCGATTAATGGTTATAACGTCCGCCCGGGTGATGTGAAATTCAAAAATCTTCGTGATGATGAAAGTTCTACTAATGTTATTACAAGCGGTGACAACACATTCGATAATCCGGGTGACCGCAAAGTGATTGGTAATACGACTCCGCGTTATCAGTATGGTATTAATCTGGGAGCCAACTATGCCGGTTTCGACCTGAATGTTATTTTGCAGGGAACTGGAAAACGTGATTACTGGATCTCGAATGTTCTGACTTTCCCGATGAACGGTGATAACTTTATTCCTCTATTCGATGGGCTGGATGACTATTGGAAGCCGAAAGACCCGGATAACGGTGACTGGACAGCAGTTAATCCGAATGCTAAGTATCCCCGTCTGTATGGTAACCGTGGTAATTCAGGATCAAATCTTCGTCAAAGCGACAAATATTTGTCCGATGCTTCTTACCTCCGTATCAAGAACATTACTCTGTCCTATAACCTGCCCAAAAAGTGGCTGTCTCAGATCTTCCTGTCACAAATGAAAGCGTTTGTCAGTGTTGAAAACGTAGCTACTTTCACCTCTCTGCCTTCGGGTATCGACCCGGAAAGAATAGAATGGAACTATCCGGCATTCCGCACGGTTTCATTCGGTATAAATGTCACATTATAAACTCTAATCTGATACACGAATATGAAAAAGATATTATTGTTTTTAACCCTTTTCGCGGGGATGATGCTGTCGGGATGCAACGATAGTTTCCTGGAGAAATATCCTGTAACCAGCCTGACGGAAGAAAATGCCTTCAAATCTTATGACAATTTTAAGGCCTTTATGTGGCCATGTTATGAAATGTTTTCTAATACGAACATTGCTACTTCTACCACTGCAATCGGGCGTAATTCTCATTACTTGGGTGATGTGTATGCCGGATATCTGAATCAGCGCGGAGCCAGCAGCCAGAATAAATATGCGTTCCAAACGGTGACTAATGCTACATCAGGTAATGGATGGAATTTTTCCACCTTTATCCGCCGTATTAACCTGATGCTTTCACATGTGGATGCTTCTGATATGACGGAAGCTGAAAAGAATCACTGGAAAGCCGTCGGATATTTCTTTCATTCATTCTGGTATATGGAGCTTATCGATCGTTTCGGTGATGTGCCTTGGATTGATAAACCACTGGATGAAACCTCAGAAGAGGCTTATGGTACCCGCATGCCACGCTTTGAAGTAGCCGATAAAGTGCTGGAGCGTTTACAATGGGCTGAAGAGAATATCGGTGATGCATCGGTTTACGAGAAAAAAGACGGTTCGAATACCATCAATCGCGACTGTGTGCGTGCAGCTCTTTCACGTTTCACGCTGCGTGAAGCTACCTGGCGTAAATATCATGAACTGGGAAGTTATGATAAGTATTTCACTGAGTGTATCCGTGTATCCAAACTGTTGATGGCAGACTATCCGACATTATATTATGGAACTGACGGACAACCGGCAGCCGGATATGGTGAGATGTGGACCACAGAGGACCTGAGTAAGGTACAAGGCGTTATTCTGTATCAGCAGTGGCTGGAAACAATAAAACCGGGACACTCGTGCTATTATGAACATACTTCTTCGCACGACATAGAAATGCATCAGGGAACAGTGGACCTGTATTTGTGTAAAGATGGAAAAACTATTTCTCACTCAGATTTGTATAAGGGAGACAAAGATATTTATTCTACTTTCCGCAACCGTGACCCGCGTATGTATCATACCATCATGCCTCCTTATAAAGTGAAAGACGGTAAGGGAGATTATGCTACATGGTCTTATACCAGTGATCCCGCCGACCGTGAATATATCGACATCATGGGAGCGAATGAGTCGTGTAGCAATCCGGGTATCGGTATGAAACGTTTACCGGGACAGAACTGGAGTGCTTCATTGGTACGCCGCGTTCCGAATTTGCAGGGAGGCGCACAATATACGATTGAAGGAAAGAAATATGGACCACATGCTTATGTTGCTTGCCGTTCGGGATATTATGTATGGAAAAACTGGGATAACTGGGAAGAAAATTATAACAATGCCCAAGTGAACACTGCCGATAAACCTGTCTTTAAAATTGAAGAGGTTTTGCTGAACTATGCCGAGGCTATGTTTGAGACCAACCAGTTCACACAGACAATTGCTGACGAGACAATCAATAAATTGCGTAAACGTGCCGGTGTGGCCGATATGGTAGTGGCGCAGATTGATGCTAATTTTGATCCGAATCGTGGAAAATATTATCCGAAGGGAAATGATAATGGAATTCTCGTTGATCCGGTATTGTGGGAGATCCGTCGTGAACGTATTATTGAACTGATGGGAGAAGGATTCGGTTTCTACGATGTACGTCGTTGGAGAATGGCTCCTTGGTTTGTGAATATGCAGCAGAAAGGTATGTGGATTTCGAAGAGCGAACTCAGCTCACTGACACTGCTTAACGAAATGACCGGAACATCGGATGGGGCAAATGGATCTATGACCGAAGGTTATATCTATCTGTTCAACGATCCGTTGAAAGAAGGAAAAGGCTGGCTTGAAAAATATTATCTCTATCAAGTCCCGTTGGAAGAAATAGCGCTTAATCCTAATCTGACTCAAAACCCGGGCTGGGAATAGAAAGATCTTTATCCGTTCTTTTAAATTAAACAATGAGAGAAGAAGAGTGGCGAAACTGGCTTTAGTAGCGCCCTCTTCCTTCTGTTTTGAAAACTTTAAATACATATCATGAATCAGAAATTATTACTCGGAAGTGCATTGCTCGTAGGGATGGTTTCTACACAACAAACGTTGGCACAGAAAAAGAAAGCACAGGGGCAAACCCGCCCTAACGTTGTTTTTATACTGGCTGATGACCTGGGGTACGGAGATTTGGGTTGCTATGGGCAAGAGAAGTTCGAAACCCCTAATATCGACCGATTGGCACAGAATGGCATGCGTTTCACCCAATGTTACTCGGGAACAACGGTTAGTGCTCCCTCGCGTTCGTGCCTGATAACCGGAACCCATAGCGGGCACACAGCTATTCGCGGGAACAAAGAGCTTGCTCCGGAAGGACAATTCCCATTACCGGAAAACTCACAGACCATCTTTAATGATTTTCGTAATGCAGGTTATCGTACAGGTGCCTTTGGCAATGGGGGCTTGGCTACATCGGTTCGGCGGGTGATCCTAACAAACAGGGAATCGATCAATTTTACGGATATAACTGCCAGTTGCTCGCCCATAGTTATTATCCCGACCATTTGTGGGATAATGATAAACGTGTCGATTTGCCGGATAATAATTTAAACGTGCAATACGGAAAGGGAACTTATTCGCAGGATCTGATTCATTCTAAAGCATTAGCTTTCTTGGATGAAGCTGCTAAGGATAAAGATAAACCGTTCTTTATGTGGTATCCTACTATTATCCCGCATGCCGAACTGATAGTACCGGAAGATAGTATTATCAAGAAGTTCAGGGGGAAATACCCGGAGAAACCCTATCGTGGAGCAGAGCCCGGCAGTCCCGGTTTTCGTAAAGGGGGATATTGTACCCAGTTCTATCCGCATGCTACTTTTGCTGCAATGGTTTACCGGTTGGATGTGTACGTAGGGCAGATTGTACAGAAACTCAAAGATATGGGAGTATACGATAATACCATTATTATTTTCTCAAGTGATAATGGTCCTCACATGGAGGGCGGTGCCGATCCGGATTTCTTTAACAGTAATGGTATCTGGCGCGGATACAAGCGTGATGTATATGAAGGTGGTATTCGTGTACCTATGATTATATCGTGGCCTGGACGTGTACAGCCAAATACGGAAACCGATTTCATGTGTTCATTCTGGGATTTGATGCCTACTTTCAGGGAAGTATTGGATCCGAAAGTGGATACTCGGAATATGGATGGTGTCAGCATACTTCCTTTGTTGCAAAACCGCAAAGGACAGAAAGAGCACGAATATCTTTATTTTGAATTTCTTGAGATGAACGGACGCCAGGCTGTCCGCAAAGGCGATTGGAAACTCGTTCATATGAATATACGTGGAAACAAACCCTACTACGAATTGTATAATTTAGCTTCGGATCCGTCAGAGAAACACAACGTGCTGAACCTGTTCCCCAAGAAAGCGGATGAGCTGAAGACAATTATGAAAGAAGCTCATACAGAAGATCCTAATTGGCCTTTATTTCGATAAATAGTGATTGATAAAGTTGTCAAAATGAAAGGCAAGCATGTATTGCTTTAAAAGGAAGGGGCTGTTATGTGATATAACAGCCCCTTTATATATATAGTCAGGTACCTCTGCTCTTTTTAGAAAGCAAGACCTACCCTGAAGCCGAAGTTGTTCAGTTTGTCTACATTGTAAGTCAACACATTGGCTTTGTTGGTAGCATAGCTGTAATAAACAGCGATGTGCAGGCCCGGGCCATATGCCCAAGGGTAAACGTTCAGACCGAGTTCCGGTGATACGTAAAATCCCCAAGTATTGTCGCGGGTTTCGAACATATTGTAGTTAGAACGTACTTTCGCATAGTTGGCACCCAGTTTGACACCAAAGTAAGGCTGCCATGCTCCCCCACGATTCAACTGATAGCGTGCGGCGGCACCAAAAGGTAACTGGAAGATGGTATGCTGCTGGTCAGTATTCACGGTTCCTTCGCCCACAGGGAAAGTTGCGCGTGGGAAGTATTCGTGATTGCTGCTATAGTTCATAAAGAGACCCAGTCCGAGGTTAGGGGTTACAAAATAACCGCCTTCGAAGTTCATACCCCATCCACTGGCTTTATCGGCAAAGTGATTTTTCAATGGCACGTTGAACTGCCAGTCCACGTTAGCGTATCCATTATCTGATAACTGTGCCTTGGCCGGCATGGCAAAGGCCAGAGCAAGGGCCGCTATGGCCAGTACTCTAAGAGAAATATATTTCATTGTTTTCATAACGGTTCTTAATTAAATTATTTGTTAGTGAGATAAGGTGACTGTGCAAACGACTGATTGATTGCGCGAACAACCAGAGTCTGGTTCACTTTGCCGGAATAGCTTGCAGGACCGCTCAGGAAGCTGCTCCACAGAACCGGAAGTTTCTGATTATCACCTTCGGGAGCCTTCAGGTTCATGATTTCAGTCAGGAATGAGTTGGTTGTAATGCTATAGTTCACAACATACGGATAGTACCAACCGCCCCAGTTACCCCAGTAAGGTGCATCCCAATAGCCGGGATAGTTCCACCACCATTCAGGTTGTCCGTAGTCGGTAAAGTAATAAGTACTCTGAACGTAACTAATCTGCACGCCCAGATCGGCAGCATCTTTATTGTCAGTATAAGCAAAACCTTTGCTGTTCAGGTTATCTTTGTATGCATTGATAATGGCTGCTGCTGCTTCACCTTTCCAGTATTCCGGATCTTTTTTATCTCCTATTACGAGAACGCTGTCAGGGATGTAGTACGTGCTGAACTGTTTAAAGTCAGCTTTCTTGTCGTAGTTGGTATAAACCAAATAGTCATTGTCCAATTTGTCCATGTCAGGGTCTTTTTCGCAAGCTGCGAATGCAAAGACCGCCAATAAGATGGGAATTAATCTCTTCATATCTTTATAATGTTTAGGTTATTAAAAAAATCTTGCCCTGGTACCTTAAGGCGTTTGCAGAAAATAACAAGACTCTTGTTAAAAGGTTCGCAAAGAATAATGTTAAAATGCAGTATGATTACTTGGAGCCTTTGGTGAAAGATCTATCTTTGTACAAAATTAAAACCGAAATAAATATGAAGAACCTACGCATCTGCCAGACATTTTCTCTTTGGCTCGTTTTGCTTGCTACATCTTTGTCTCTATCTGCCCAAACAACTTTATTGGATAAGTTGGGTAAGATTACCGAAATCACCAAGACCCAACCCTTGGAATCTACAGAGTTTGTTGAGAAATATGTGGCTTATTTCACCCAGCCGTTAGATCATCATCATCCAGAGAAGGGCTCTTTCAGTCAGCGTGTTATTGTTTCCCATGTCGGATTCGATCGTCCTACTGTGATGGTTACCGAAGGTTATGGCGCTTCTTATGCTTTGGGAATCAATTACCGGGAAGAGCTATCAAAACTATTTAATACCAATATGATATTTGTGGAGTATCGCTATTTCCTCGAATCGACTCCTACTCCTAAAGATTGGCAATATCTGACAGCCGAGAACTCTGCTGAAGATTTACATGCCGTGCGCGAGGCTTTCCGCTCCATCTATCCCGGTAAGTGGATTGCTACCGGCATCAGTAAGGGAGGACAGACAGCGATGCTTTATCGGACTTTCTTTCCCGAAGATGTGGATATCTCTGTTCCGTATGTGGCTCCACTCTGCTATGGAGTCGAAGACGGGCGTCGCGAACCATTTTTAAAGATGGTATCTACTCCTGAGGCTCGTGAGAAAATTGAAAATTTTCAGTTGGAAGTGTTGAAGCGTAAACCTACTTTGCTACCTCGTTTTGAGAAGTATTGTGCCGGAAAGAAATATAAATTCCGCGTTCCTGTAGAAGAGATTTATGATTATTCAGTACTCGAATATTCGTTTTCTATCTGGCAATGGGGGACCCCGGTCGATCAGATTCCTGCAATTACGGCCTCGGATGACGAACTCTTTAAACATTTGCTTGCAATTAGCGAACCGTCTTATTTTGAGGAAGAGGGTGCCAATACTTCCTTCTTTGTCCAAGCTGCCCGCGAGTTGGGGTATTATGGGTATGATATCCGTCCATTCAAAAGATATCTTACCATTAAAACCAGTGAAGATTACTTGAAGCGTTTGATGCTTCCTGAAGAACTCGGCAATATGAAGTTTGATAAGACTCTGAGCCGGAAAATAATTCATTTCCTAAAGAAAAATGATCCGAGGATGATCTTTATCTATGGGCAGAATGATCCATGGACGGCAGCAGGTGTCACTTGGCTGAAAGGAAAAAAGAATATTCATGTCTTTGTGCAACCAAACGGAAGCCATTTGGCCCGTATCGGCACTTTACCTCAAAAAGAGAAAGAGGAGGCTATCGAGTTGATAAAAGAATGGTTGGAAGAGTGATTCCATTCTTACCCTTCTGTAAATGAATAGAAAAGTTACAGGGGTGTTTTCACCACAGATTACACAAGTTTATACAGATGAAAAGCAACTGGATTATTGCCCATACAGATAATCAGTGTAATCTGTGGTGATCTCTGATGTTACAAACTTACATCAGCGGTTTCAATATCTCCGGCACCTCTACTTTGTCCAGGTCCAGTTCGTCTAAACGCTTCTTTCCCGCTTCTGTCAGGCTGAAATACATTTGACGTTTGTCTACCTCACCCAATGCACGTCGGATGAGTCCTTTATCTTCTACCGCACGGATGACTTTCGAGGTATGCGACGGAGCCATTTCCGTTCGTTCGGATATGGCGGTCGATGTAATCTCTTTTCCGGCTTCGCGCAACGCACATAGCACCATTGCTTCGTTAAGCGATATCGCATACATCTCCTCAAATGCTGTTTCGAATACAGAGAGAGCTTTGTAGATATCGCGCATTTTACATATTGTATTCATACTTCTTTAATTAAATAAACAAATTGATGTTAGCATTATCGGCACGCTCCATGTAAGTGGCCACTCCACCTACCGTAACCTCATCGAGCAGTTCTTCACGTTTCACTCCCATGACATCCATCGACATCTGGCAGGCTATGAATTCCACACCGTTTTCCAATGCCTGTTGCCGCAGGGATTCCAGTGAGTCGATGCCCTTGCGGTGCATGATGTATCGCATCATCTTTCCGCCCATGCCTCCCATATTCATTTTCGACAGCTTCAGTTTCAGTGAACTCGATGGTAACATCATTCCGAACATCTTGCCGAAAGCGTCTTTCTCTACCTTGTGTTTATGAAGTTTCTTAATCACATTCAGTCCCCAGAAGGTAAAGAAGATAGTCACTTTCTGTCCGGTCGCAGCCGCACCGTTGGCCAGGATGAAAGTAGCAAGCGCCTTATCCAGATCGTCGCTGAACATAATCAACGTTTTTCCTTTGCTGTCACACGTTGTAGTGAGACTACAGGCTTTGGGCTCTCCTTTTTCAATAATTACTACCGACTTCCCGTCTGCACTCTCTTTTGAGATGAAATTATTTCCAGTCGAGTTGCACCATGCTGCGGCATCTCGTGAGAATCCCGGGTCTGTAGCTACAATTTCCACTCGTTCTCCCGGGGCGAGTGTATCCATTGTTTTCTTCATTTTTAAGATTGGGCCCGGACATTGTAATCCGCAGGCATCCACTCGGATGATTTTAGACATTGCAACGGGTGCAGCCTGCATCTTTTCAGCAGAGGCAGGCTGCTTTACCTGACTTTCTTGAGTAATAGACATGTTTTTCGTTGCTTCATCTTCGTGCAGGATGATAGGAGCAGTAGCTGCACGGTATGTTTTCAGTCCGCCGGAAAGATTATATACATCTTTGAAACCATACTGAATCAGGATACGGTAAGCGAGATACCCTCTCAACCCTACGGCACAGAAAGTATAAACGGGTTTCTCAGAAGGTATTTCGCCCATACGGTCGCGTATTTCATCCAACGGGATATTGACCGCTCCCGGCAGCGAACCCAGTGCGAATTCATCCGGTGTACGCACGTCCAGCAAGAATACGTTTTTCAGTTCGATGTCTCTCAGGTCACGCCAGTATATGGGTTTCACTTTGCCAAGGATGATGTTTTCGGCTACATAACCGGCAATAGCCACAGGATCTTTTGCCGAAGAGAAAGGAGGGGCATATGCCTGTTCCACTTTCATCAGGTCATAGATCGTTCCCCCGTGCTTGATGACGAGTGAGAGTTCGTCGATTCGCTTGTCCACACCATCGTATCCCACAATTTGCCCGCCATACAACTTGCCTGTTTGAGGATCGAAAGTTATCTTGATACTCATCGGCATAGCGTTCGGATAGTATCCTGCATGTGAAGCCGGATGTGTTGTTGAAGAAGCGTATGAGATGCCCGCTTGTCTCAGCCGCTTGCCGGGAAGACCGGTAGAGGCTACCGTCATGTCAAATACTTTTGCGATGGATGTACCGATGGCTCCTTCATAAGAGATTTTCGCTCCCAGCAGATTGTCGGCAACGATACGTCCCTGACGATTAGCCGGTCCGGCAAGATAGTTCAGCCAGGGCTTGCCTGTAATGGGGTGACGGAATTCGATAGCATCACCGATGGCATAAATCGATTCATCGGAAGTCTGCAAATTGTCGTTCACTGCGATGCCACCCGCTTCGCCGATTGTAAGCCCGGCAGCCCGTGCCAGTGTAGTTTCCGGACGTACACCGATGGAGAGGATCACAATATCCGCCGGAATAGACTGTCCGTTTTTGAAGATCACTTTCACCTCTTTGCCTGCTTGTTCGAACGAAGCCACAGCCTGTTCCAGATATAAGTTTACACCTTTCTCCATCAAATGCTGATGAACCAGTGCTGCCATTGAGAAGTCGATGGGTGCCATCACCTGGTTGCCCATCTCGACAATAGATACTTGTGCTCCCAATGCATGCAGGTTTTCTGCCATTTCCAGTCCGATGAATCCGGCTCCGATCACGACAGCCCGGCGGGGAGGCCGACTGTTGACGTATGCTTTAATGCGGTCGGTGTCTGCTACATTCCGCAAAGTAAAGATACCGCTTGAGTCAATGCCCGGTAATGGTGGGCGTACAGGAGATGCACCGGTGGATATTAACAGTTTGTCATAACTCTCCTCGTAAGTGTCTTCACTCTTAAGGCGGACGGTCACTGTCTTTTTTTTCCGATCTATAAAAATAACTTCATTTTCGGTACGTACATCCACTCTGAAACGTACTCCGAAAGCCTCAGGAGTCTGCACGAATAACTTCTCGCGGTCTTCAATAACGTCACCTATATAATAGGGTAGTCCGCAGTTGGCATAAGATATATATTTTCCTTTTTCCAGTAAGATGATTTCTGCTGTTTCATCCGAACGTCTGATCCGGGCCGCAGTAGTAGCTCCTCCTGCTACGCCTCCAATAATAATAATCTTCATTTGAATATATTTTCGTTTTAAAATAGTTTCCTTTGGAAATAAACGCTTATAGGCTTCAAAAGGTTCATGGGACGTACAGGAAATTATTCGGCATCCGCTCTCTTATCTTACTGAGATATGGTTGATTTGAAAGACGGCTCTTTTATCTCGTTATTATCTGTGGGCAGGCATGAGGATATTCGTATTCTCAATATCCCTTATATTAGTCAACTTTTCTTTAGAAGAAAAGATGGTTTGTCCGTGTTGTTCCACTTACTGCGGTTTAATGTCGGGGCACATGTATGAGAGACCATTGTAGCTGAAGGCTTAAACAGGGTATCGTTCAGTAGTTGCAATGCTTCTTTCTTATTTTCTGCTTTGATAACAAGAGAAACGTCGTTATTATTACTACCATAAGAAATCATCCGAATCGGGATGGCTGTCAGAGCGTTTAGGATTCGGGTCTCCAATCCGGTATATTGCCATTGTATGTTTCCAATGACCGACAGGATGCACATACGGTCCTTTACTACCGTAGTTGCGTATCGCGAAAGCTCATGCAGGATATTTGGTAGATGTTCTTTATCGTTGATGGCGACGGATACATCCGAGCCGGACGAAGTAAAAAGGCACAGGGGAGTGTGGTATTTTGCAAAAACATCGAATATCTTGCTGATGAACAAGTAGGGACGCAATGTCCGGTTCGACTGGAATCTGATGTAACAAATACCGTCTCTGGCAGTAATGGTTTTTATACTTTCTCCGCTCTGTATGTGTGAAATCAGAGTACCCTTTTCCGTGGGATCCATTGAACAGAACAGGCGTATCGGTATATTGTTTTCTCTTGCCGGGAAAATGCAGCAGGGATCGAATCCCGTTCCTCCGCAATGGGCGAATCGTTCGGCTTCGTCGAAACTGAGTTGTGTAACCATAGCCGGATGTTTCACGAAATGCGGATCACAACTGTGTATGCCATTACCACCTATCCATAGCCGTATTTCTTCGGCCCGTAGGGCAGCTCCGATTAATGTGGCAGAAGCATCGTCTCCACCCGGCTTGAGAAAACAGGTTTCGCCATAAGCATTCCGGCAGAGGTGTCCTTGGGTAAGAAACACGTTGATGTGTTTGTTGGCTTCCATGGATGTGTGCAGTTTTTTACTGATGTATTCCAAGTCAGGTTCTCTTTCCGGAGTCAGTCGCATAAAGTCAAGACTGTTAAGCAATAGATTATTGATTCCCCGTTCTTTCAGATAAAGGCCTGACAGCATGCTGCTTATGAATTCTCCTTGCGACAATATGTCTTTTTCATCGACCGATGTAAAACGTTGCCGGGTAAAGTTCCATAGGGTACGGAAGCGGTCGATGATGGAGTCAACAGCTTGTTGTTTGATCGACTCGTCGTTGAATAGTTCGTTAGCGAAATCAATGAATCTGAATTCCAGTTTGCTTATTTCGTCATGCGCCCGTTCTGTATCTCTGCTGAAAAGATGTGCTGCTATTTTCGTTAGATGCTCCGTAGTTTCTGTAGGGGCAGATAGAACGATTATTTTGGGTGTACTGTCGTTGACCAGTTGGAGCATTTCCTGCATTCCCCGGATTGAACCAGTGGGAATATTACCGAATTTGTAGATCTTCATTTTTTTGTTTTTGAGTTATACGATATATTTTCTTTGTTCGTTACCCCTTTCCATTTTAGGTTGTTTTTATCAAAATGGGAGGGAATATAAGTACCTGTTCCGGCTGTATCTTGCCCGTTGAAAGCGCTGCTGTAGTATTTGTAAGGCAGATTAGACGAATTTTCAGGGACTATGTCATGAATGAAAGTTCAAAGTATATGCCATTGAAGGCACGGCTCTTTCATTTAATAACCGCCTTCCTCCCTTGTCCCCCCCCCCACACAAAACCTTCCATTCGCACACAGCGATGCGGAAGCAGCGCTTCGTTGTTTCTTTTTTAAGAAAGAATCCGGCCGGCTATTACCGGAGAAGTGTAGTAGATTAACCATTGTCATACAACTCTTTATCCCGGCCCGCATACCTGGGCCGATGAGCCCGCATGCCCGGGCTGAGATAAAGATCCGACCATTTGCACTAAAGAGAGTAAGTGAAATGAAATGCTTTTAGAGAGATTAACGGATAAGAAATTGGACATATCCATTTGTTTTCCAAACCTTTACTGCTGAAATATCCCCTAAAACAGCGGGTGGAAGATGGAAGATAGGGGTGGAAGATAAATGGCATAAAAACCGCATCTTCCACCAATCTATACATCTCACAATCAACTATATGCACTCTAAAAGGTGGAAGATGGAAGATCGAAACGCGTTTTTTGTATGAGAGGAAGACGGTTGTTAAATGAAAGAGCCGTGCATTGAAGGTTGTTTTTTTCCACAGTCCGATCATTTGCATTGTAGTAGAAAACCATTATATTTGCACACCCTGTTTTTTACCGTTCACATTTTAACTTATCAGACATGAGTAAAATTCTAATTATAGATGACGAAGTTCAGATTCGTGGTCTGCTGGCCCGTATGATGGAACTTGAAGGTTATGAAGTGTGCCAGGCCGGCGATTGCAAGGCAGCGCTCAGACAATTGGAACTTCAAATGCCCGACGTGGCTTTGTGTGACGTATTTCTTCCGGATGGAAACGGGGTAGACCTGGTGACGGAAATAAAGAAAAAAGCACCCGGAGTAGAAATCATCCTGCTGACGGCTCATGGTAACATACCCGACGGTGTGCAGGCCATTAAGAACGGAGCTTTCGATTACATTACAAAAGGAGATGATAATAATAAGATCATTCCTCTCATTAGTCGTGCTGTAGAGAAAGTGCGAATGAATATCCGTTTGGATAAGCTTGAGAAAAAAGTCGGACTGATGTATTCGTTTGACACTATACTTGGCGAATCGAAGGCACTGAAAGAAGCGGTGTCACTGGCACGTAAAGTATCAGTGACTGATGTCCCTGTGTTGCTGACAGGTGAAACAGGGACCGGAAAGGAGGTCTTTGCCCAGTCGATACATTATAACAGCAAGCGGTCGCAGCAGAATTTTGTAGCGGTCAATTGCTCTTCATTCAGTAAAGAGTTGCTGGAGAGTGAAATGTTTGGGCATAAGGCGGGTTCGTTTACCGGTGCGTTGAAAGATAAGAAGGGGCTTTTTGAGGAAGCCAACAATGGAACAATCTTTTTGGATGAGATTGGTGAGATGGCTTTTGAATTGCAGGCCAAACTATTGCGCATCCTCGAAACCGGTGAATATATCAAGATAGGAGATACGAAGCCTACCCGCATCAATGTACGCATCATTGCTGCTACGAATCGGGATTTACCTGCTGAGATAGCAGCCGGACGCTTCCGTGAGGACTTGTTCTATCGCCTTTCTGTATTTCAGGTACATCTTCCGCCTCTGCGTGAACGTACGGGGGATATTAAGATTCTGGCTGAATCGTTTGTCCGTTCTTTCTCGGAGAAGCTTTCACATCCGGTGGGTACTATTACGCCTGCTTATCTTGAGGCTTTATGTCAACAACCGTGGAAAGGCAATATCCGCGAATTGCGTAATGCCATCGAACGAAGTCTGATTGTCTGTGAGGGTGATTGTCTGGATGTAGACGACCTTCCGCTTGAAATACAGAACAGCCATTATGAGAAATCTGATGAAGGAATGCCGGGCAGCTTTGAACTTTCAGCCATGGAACGCAGGCATATTGCCAGGGTATTGGAGCATACCAAAGGGAATAAGACTGAAGCGGCACGTTTGCTGAAAATCGGATTAACTACCTTATATCGGAAAATAGAAGAATATAAACTTGGCAGTTGAGCGGACAGGAATATACTTGCTTGTCCGGGTTTATGCTTTTCTCCCTTTCAAAATAAAACATACCTTTTCAAAATGATAGGGTATCCTTGCACTGACGAGGATACCCTATTTGTTTTATCTGTCTGTATGTTAGTTGATTATGCTAACTCTCTTCATTTTTGGCACACATTTGGCATTAATTGTTTCAGGTAAAATAGAAATATAAACATTCTAATTAAAAGGTAAAGAACATGGGAATAACAGTTTCATTTATTTTCTGCCTGTTGAGCGGCATCGTCTGCTTCTGGCTGTTTTGGAAATGTGTCGATTGGTTTGAAACAATTTAAAGAGAGAGGAGAATTAAGTTTATGTACACAACACTATTTGTAATAAGTATTACACTTTTCGGCTATTTGGCGTATGTGCTCATTCGGCCTGAGAAGTTTTAATTGGAAGTAAAGCAATGAATACAGAAATTTTAGGAGTGGCGGTGCAAATCGTCCTAATGGTGGTCTTAGCTTATCCGTTGGGACGTTACATAGCCCGGGTTTATAAGGGAGAGAAGACTTGGTCGGACTTTATGGCTCCTGTAGAGCGAGTGATTTATAAGATATGCGGTATAAATCCGCAAGAGGAGATGAATTGGAAACAGTTTCTCAAAGCCTTGTTGATTTTGAATGCCTTCTGGTTTGTATGGGGAATGGTACTGCTGGTATCACAAGGTTGGCTGCCACTCAATCCCGATGGTAACGGACCTCAGACACCCGATCAAGCATTCAATACCTGCATCAGTTTCATGGTAAACTGCAATTTGCAACATTATAGTGGTGAGAGCGGATTGACTTATTTTACCCAGCTGTTCGTTATTATGCTGTTCCAATTTATCACTGCTGCTACAGGGATGGCCGCTATGGCCGGTATCATGAAAAGTATGGCTGCCAAATCCACCAGAACAATAGGTAACTTCTGGCATTTCCTGGTAATAAGCTGTACACGTATTTTATTACCTCTTTCGTTGATTGTCGGTTTCGTCCTGATTTTGCAGGGAACACCGATGGGATTTGATGGTAAGATGAAGGTGACTACCCTGGAGGGACAGGAGCAGATGGTATCGCAAGGACCTGCGGCTGCAATTATCCCTATTAAACAACTGGGAACCAATGGTGGCGGTTACTTCGGGGTTAATTCTTCACATCCGCTGGAGAACCCTACTTATCTGACTAATATGGTTGAATGCTGGTCAATCTTGATCATTCCGATGGCAATGGCGTTGGCTTTGGGCTTCTATACCAATCGCAGAAAGTTAGGATATAGCATCTTTGGAGTGATGCTGTTTGCTTATCTGGCCGGAGTTTTCATTAATGTTCAGCAGGAAATGGGAGGTAATCCACGTATCGATGAGATGGGAGTTGCTCAGGATTATGGTGCGATGGAAGGCAAGGAGGTAAGGCTTGGGGCCGGAGCCACAGCATTGTGGAGTGTTACTACAACGGTTACCTCTAACGGATCAGTCAATGGCATGCACGATTCGACTATGCCGCTCAGTGGAATGGTCGAAATGCTGAATATGCAGATTAACACTTGGTTTGGTGGTGTCGGTGTCGGATGGATGAATTATTATACTTTCATTATTATGGCCGTGTTTATCAGTGGCTTGATGGTGGGACGTACACCTGAGTTTCTGGGAAAGAAGGTAGAAGCCCGGGAGATGAAGATTGCAACTCTCGTTGCTTTGCTCCATCCGTTTGTTATCCTTGTGTTTACTGCCATTTCAAGTTACGTTTATACACATCATCCCGATTTTGTAGAGAGTGAAGGAGGCTGGTTGAATAACCTCGGTTTCCACGGGCTCAGCGAACAACTCTATGAATATACCTCTTCGGCAGCCAACAATGGTTCCGGTTTTGAGGGGTTGGGTGATAATACTTACTTTTGGAACTGGACATGTGGGATTGTGCTTATCCTGAGCCGTTTTATTCCAATTATCGGTCAGGTAGCCATTGCGGGACTTTTGGCACAGAAAAAGTTTATTCCCGAAAGTGCCGGTACATTGAAAACGGATACTGCGACTTTTGCCATGATGACTTTTGCTGTTATCTTTATCGTTGCAGCCTTGTCTTTCTTCCCTGTGCATGCATTAAGTACGATTGCCGAACATTTAAGTTTATAAGAATAGCAGGATAATATAGTTATGAAAAATAAAATGTCAGCTTCTATGTTTCAAAAGGAGCAAGTAATGGAAAGTATCAAGCAATCGTTTGTGAAGTTAAATCCGCGAATGATGGTAAAGAATCCGATCATGTTTACAGTAGAGATAGTTACCTTTATTATGTTGGTGGTGACGGTGTTCTCTCTGTTCACTCCGGAGTATGGTGCTTTCGGATATAATTTGTGTGTATTCCTGATTTTGTTTATCACTTTGTTGTTTGCCAATTTTGCCGAAGCGATAGCCGAAGCCCGTGGCAAAGCACAAGCGGATAGCCTGCGTAAGACGCGTGAGGAAACTCCTGCCAGACTGGTGATGGGTGACAAGATTCAGACGGTGAGCAGTTCAATGCTGAAAAAGGGAGATGTTTTTGTGTGTGAGGCAGGCGATACGATTCCTGCCGATGGAGAGATTATCGAAGGATTGGCTTCGATTGATGAAAGTGCCATTACCGGTGAATCTGCTCCTGTGATTCGTGAAGCAGGTGGAGATAAGAGTTCGGTGACCGGTGGAACTAAAGTGCTTTCGGATCACATCAAGGTATTGGTGACACAACAGCCCGGTGAAAGTTTTCTCGACAAGATGATTGCTTTGGTAGAAGGTGCCAGCCGACAAAAGACACCGAACGAGATAGCTTTGACCATTCTGTTGGCCGGTTTTACACTTGTGTTTGTCATCGTTTGCGTCACTCTGATTCCGTTTGCTGATTATACCAGTCTTGAGCATCCTGGAACGGCCATCTCGATCGCAGCTATTCTTTCTCTGTTTGTCTGTTTGATTCCGACTACTATCGGGGGACTGCTTTCTGCAATCGGTATTGCCGGTATGGATCGTGCACTGCGTGCCAATGTGATTACGAAATCGGGTAAGGCTGTTGAGACGGCAGGTGACATTGATACTCTGCTGTTAGATAAAACGGGTACCATTACGATTGGTAATCGTAGAGCGACAAAACTCCATTCGGCACCGGGAGTCGGTCCGCGTGAGTTTATTACGACCTGTCTGCTGGCTTCCCTCTCGGATGAAACGCCTGAAGGTAAGTCCATCGTAGAGTTAGGACGTGAATCGGGGGTACGCATGCGGAGTCTTAATACGACCGGTGCACGCATGATTCAGTTCACTGCCGAAACCAAATGTTCGGGGGTTGATTTGTCCGATGGTACACAAATCCGTAAAGGGGCTTTCGATGCAATCCGTAAAATAACGGAGGCTGCAGGAAATAAATTTCCGAAAGAAATAGAAGAAGTGATAGCTGAAATTTCGGGTAATGGCGGTACACCGCTGGTAGTGTGTGTCGACCAGAAGGTAACAGGGGTTATTGAGTTGCAGGATATCATCAAACCGGGAATTCAGGAGCGTTTTGAGCGCTTGAGAAAGATGGGAGTGAAAACGGTGATGGTGACCGGTGACAATCCCCTGACCGCTAAATATATTGCAGAGAAGGCAGGAGTAGATGATTTCATCGCTGAGGCAAAACCCGAAGATAAGATGGAATATATCCGTAAGGAACAACAGTCAGGTAAGTTGGTGGCTATGATGGGCGACGGAACGAATGATGCTCCTGCTCTGGCACAGGCTAATGTCGGTGTGGCAATGAACAGTGGTACCCAGGCGGCCAAGGAAGCCGGTAATATGGTCGACCTTGATAACGATCCGACGAAGTTGATAGAGATTGTGGAAATCGGAAAGCAACTGCTGATGACTCGCGGTACGTTAACAACTTTCTCTATTGCAAACGATGTGGCCAAATACTTTGCTATTGTACCTGCCCTGTTTATGGTGGCTATTCCAGAACTCGGTGCACTTAATGTCATGAATCTGCACAGTCCGGAAAGTGCGATCCTTTCGGCTGTTATCTTCAATGCTATTATTATTCCGATCTTAATTCCATTGGCTTTGAAAGGAGTACAGTATAAACCGATCGGAGCATCGGCGCTACTTCGTCGTAACCTGCTGATTTATGGGTTAGGAGGGGTGATAGTTCCTTTTGTCGGAATCAAGTTAATCGATTTGGTAGTCAGTTTATTCTTCTAAATATTCAAACAATGAAAACATTATTAAAATCTATCAAGATAACGCTTGTGTTTTGTGTATTCTTCTCAGTGTTCTATATTCTCGTGTTATGGTTGTTTGCTCGGGTAGCCGGTCCCAATCAGGGTAATGCGGAGGTGGTGACATTGAACGGTAAAGTGGTCGGTGCCGCCAATGTCGGACAAAAATTTACGGAGGATATTTACTTTTGGGGACGCCCTTCATGTGCAGGTGACGGTTATGATGCAACCAGTTCATCTGGTAGTAATAAAGGGCCTACCAATCCGGAATATCTGGCAGAAGTGAAATCCCGTATCGACACTTTCCTGGTTCACCATCCATACTTGTCCCGTAAAGATGTGCCTGCCGAAATGGTGACGGCCAGTGGTTCGGGACTGGACCCCGATATCACTCCTCAGAGTGCTTATGTGCAGGTAAAAAGGGTCGCTCAAGCACGAGGAATGGATGTAGAGGAAGTCAGAAGGATTGTAGATAAGGCAGTGGAAAAACCATTGTTAGGGGTATTCGGAACCGAGAAAGTAAATGTATTAAAATTGAATATAGCTCTTGAAGAGACAAAAGTAAACAGGAAATGAATATGAGAAATATTATAAATAAAAACACGATTTTAACATCACTGGCACTTGTGGCTATGTGTTTTTGGGGAGGCATAAATGCAAATGCTCAACAGTTCAATGTTCAGGGCGATCTGGTAAGCTCTTACATTTGGCGTGGAATGTATCAGACAGGGGTCAGTATTCAGCCGACTCTGGGTTTCAGTGCCGGAGGCTTTTCGCTGACGGCATGGGGATCTACAGATTTTGACGGGACTTCCGCTTCGGCCGGAGCTGCTGCCAAAGAGATAGATTTGACTGCTGCCTATACTTTAGGTAATTCCGGATTGACTTTTTCAGTTGCAGATTTATGGTGGGCAGGACAGGGAGCGCGTAAATACTTTAATTTTAAAAGTCATGAAACCGCTCACCATTTTGAAGCAGGACTTACTTATGCCGTCCAGTCTGAAAAGTTTCCTTTATCTATAGCATGGTATACCATGTTTGCCGGACAAGATAAGAATGCGGAAGGCAAACAGAATTACTCGTCTTATGTCGAGTTTAATTATCCTTTCTGTGTAAAGATGGTAGATCTGAACGCAACTTGCGGTATTGTCCCTTATGCGGCTCCTCAGTACAATTGTGATGGATTTGCTGTGACCAATGTTGCTTTGAAAGGAACTACCCGGATCAGATTCAATGATACGTTTGCTTTGCCTATATTTGCACAGGTTGTTTGGAATCCTCGTATGGAAGATGCACATTTGGTGTTTGGTATCACTTTAAAACCGTGAAATCAGATATAACTTAAAAACTCATGAAGTTGTTAGCCGGCCCGTAGCAGTAGTGATACTGTTACGGGTTATGCAGTATAAAAAATGAATAAATATGGATAGAGAAGAGAGTGTACAGCATTTCCTCGATTTGATAAAGAGATCACGTCGTGGTAAGTTCAAGGTTTACATCGGTATGATTGCCGGTGTAGGCAAGTCTTACCGGATGCTTCAGGAAGCACACGATTTGATTGATAGTGGAGTAGATGTCCGGATAGGATATATTGAGACACACGGGCGTGCCGGAACGGAGGCCGTATTGGAAGGCTTGCCGGTTATTCCGCGTAGGAAACTGTTTTATAAAGGGAAAGAGCTTGAGGAGATGGACTTGGAGGCGATTATCCGTATTCATCCCGAAATTGTGATAGTGGACGAGCTGGCACATACTAATGTGGAAGGAAGTCTAAATGAGAAACGTTGGCAGGATGTGATGACATTGCTCGATGAAGGCATTAATGTGATTTCGGCAGTCAATATCCAGCACATTGAGAGTGTAAACGAAGAAGTGCAGGATATAGCAGGCATTGAAGTTCGGGAACGTATCCCCGATAGCGTACTTCAAGAGGCTGACGAGGTCGTGAATATTGACCTCACAGCCGAAGAACTGATTACCAGGCTTAAAGCGGGGAAGATATATAAAGCGGAGAAGATTCAGACCGCACTCAATAACTTTTTTAAGACTGAAAACATTTTGCAACTCCGTGAATTGGCCTTGAAAGAGGTCGCATTGCGAGTAGAGAAGAAAGTGGAAAATGAAGTTGTGATGAGCATTGGCCTTGGGGTTCGTCATGAAAAATTTATGGCTTGCATCAGTAGTCAGGAAAAGGCTCCCCGGCGTATTATACGGAAAGCAGCCCGTTTGGCTACCCGGTACAACACCTCGTTTGTAGCACTCTATGTACAGACTCCCAAAGAGAGCATGGAGCGTATCGATCTGGCCAGTCAGCGTCATTTGCTGAATCATTTCAAACTGGTGACAGAGTTGGGGGGAGAAGTGGTTCAGGTGCAGTCGAGAGATGTATTGCAGAGCATTGTACAGGTTTGCAAAGAAAAACAAATATCCACTGTTTGTATGGGATCCCCTTTCCTCCGATTGCCCGGCGCTGTGTGCGGAATATTGAAATATCGCAGATTTTTAAATAATCTGGCACAAGCGAACGTAGATTTGATTATACTTGCATAAAAAATGATTTAGTCTCATTATCGATTATGAATATAAAAACCAAATTACTTTTCGGCATTGGAATATTGGCCGGAATGATCATTTTACTGGTAACACTTTCAGTGGTTAATCTTCAGATTTTGACGGCTACGGAACCTGACAGTCCGGTTGCTATGCCTGCTCTGGAACGTGCTCTTTTATGGATTTCCATAACGGGTGGTATTTGTATCTTGACGGGGTTGGTTCTGCTTATTTGGCTACCCCGCTCCATTAATAGACCGGTAAAGGAACTGACTCGTGGAATTCTGGAAATAGCCAATCATAATTATGAAAAGAGATTGGATATGAAGGGGTATGAAGAATTCAGGGAGGTTTCCGATAGTTTTAATCGTATGGCAGAGAAACTGACAGAATATCGTGACAGTACGTTAGCTGATATTCTTTCTGCAAAAAAATTTCTTGAGGCTGTAGTCAATAGTATCCATGAACCGATTATCGGGCTGAATACCGAACGGGAAATTCTTTTTATTAATAATGAAGCACTGAATGTGCTCAATATGAAGCGTGAGAATGTGATTAGACACTCGGCTGAGGAACTTTCTTTGAAGAATGATCTGCTGCGCAGACTGATACGTGAACTGGTGACTCCCGGCGAAAAGAATGAACCCTTGAAAATCTATGCGGATAATAAAGAAAGTTATTTCCAGGCTTCTTATATCCCGATTGAGAATGCAGAGGCAGAAAAAGGAGAAGCCCGTAATTTGGGAGACGTCATTTTGCTGAAAAATATCACAGAATTTAAGGAACTCGATTCGGCAAAAACAACCTTCATTTCCACTATTTCTCACGAACTGAAGACCCCCATTTCTGCCATTATGATGAGCCTTCAGCTATTGGAGGACAAGAGGGTAGGAGTTCTGAATGGAGAACAAGAACAGCTGTCAAAGAATATAAAGGATAACAGCCAACGTTTGCTTGATATTACCGGAGAATTACTGAATATGACTCAGGTGGAAGCCGGTAAACTTCAGATGATGCCGAAAATTACAAAACCTATCGAACTGATTGAATATGCCATTAAGGCCAATCAGGTACAGGCCGATAAATTCAATATACAGATAGAAGTGGAGTACCCTGAAGAGAAGATACCTAAGTTATTTGTGGATAGTGAAAAGATAGCTTGGGTGCTTACTAATCTTTTGAGCAATGCAATCCGCTATTCTAAAGAGAATGGACGGGTGGTGATTGGTGCACGGCGTGAAGAAGAGTATATCGAACTCTATGTCCAGGACTTTGGGAAGGGTATTGATCCGCGATATCACCAAAGTATTTTTGATCGTTATTTCCGTGTGCCGGGCACCAAGGTGCAGGGGAGTGGTTTAGGATTGTCTATCTCAAAAGACTTTGTAGAAGCACATGGAGGTACGTTGACCGTGCAGAGCGAATTGGGTAAGGGGAGCTGCTTCGTGATGAGACTGAAGGCTTGATGATGATTGTAAATGACAGAGGTGAACTTGTGGCTCTGTAGGGCATTTTCCGGAAAAAACAACTTATAACATCTTTATATTAAGCTTTTTTTGTTATTTTTGTCAGCGTATTGATATATAATCTGATACTTGTCTAAGTTAATCTTTTAAGCGAGGTATAATAATGCATTCTGAAATCGCAGATGAAAAATTGCTGGTCGTCCAATTCTCACAAGGAAACCATATAGCGTTTAAGACATTGTTTGTGCGTTATTATCCAAAAGTGCGCTCTTTTATTATGGGATTGGTTAAATCAGAGAGTGAAACGGAAGATTTGGCACAAGAGGTTTTTCTTAAGCTGTGGACCCATCGGGAACGATTTCGTGAAGTGGAAGTCTTTGGTACTTATCTGTATGTTTTGACTAAAAATACAACTTTCAATTATTTGCGTTCCAGGCAGAATCGTCAGGATGATCAAAGGGCTGATTCAGTGGAAGAGTCTACGGATACTACACCTTACGAAGAGTTAGTTGCCAAAGATTTGCAATTATTGATTGATATGGTGGTAGAGAACATGCCTCCTCAACGGCAAACGATTTTCCGGTTAAACCGGGAGGCTGGGCTTACCAATGCAGAAATAGCGGAAAAGTTGCAGATAAGTAAAAAAACAGTTGAGAACCATCTTAACCTGGCATTGAAAGAACTGAAAAATGCTTTGTTACTCTTTATTTTTCTCTATTTATGTTAATACGGTTAGGGATAAACTCGGATTTATACGTCCTATTATAAATTACTAATAGAATGAGTTATTTAAAAAATATAATCACTTACTTTTTCCATCATCCGGCATCGGAAGAGGTGGCGGGGAGAGTGTATAAACGATTAACCGACACAAACAGCAAGCAAGAGAAAGAGGAGGCTTTGTCTGGTATTTGGGAACAGATCGGTTTCCCGGAAGGGGATGAACACGAAACATTAAGAGCGTTTGAGAAGCTGGAACAACAGATTGGAGGAAGCTCTGTGAAGTTGGAAGCGGACTCTCCGCGTTTCCGTATTCCCCGGTGGACTTGGGTTGCTGCATCTATCATCATCCCTCTATTGCTTTTATTCGGTTCTGCTTATTTATATACAGAAACTCTTACTATCAAGAATGAACTCAGTAATGTGACCTTCATCCAATACTATGTTAATAATGGGAAGAGGGAACAAATTATCTTACCCGATCAATCGAAAGTTTGGCTCAATTCCGGTTCTCTGTTGGTTTATCCATCTTCGTTCATTGGAGATGAACGTGAAGTTTATCTGGCCGGTGAAGGTTATTTCTCAGTAACGAAAAATAAAGAATGTCCTTTCATTGTGAAAACGAACTCTATTTCAATCAGTGTACTCGGTACGGAGTTCAATATAAATGCTTATCCTAATATCGATAAGGTCGTGACAACTTTGGAAGAAGGATCCATTCGTATGTTGCTGAATCGTTCCAATTCATCCTATTTACTGGAGCCTGATGATCAAATCGTTTATATCCCGTCTACCGGACATATAGAGCGAAAACGGGTAAAAGCTTCTGATTATTCTGACTGGAGAGATGGAGGTTTGTATTTTAGTAGTAGTCCGTTTAAAGAAGTGATGCAGACCTTAGAACGCGCCTATTCGGTTCAGGTACATTTACAGACTTCTATTTATCAATCCAATAATCTGACTATTCATTTTTATCCTAATGAGTCGATAGAAAATGTAATGATGCTGATCAAAGAAATGATTCCGGGACTTGAATATCAGATAGAGGGGAAAGATATTTATATCGAATAAGATTTTAAATATTAGCTTTTGTTAACTTTTTGTCGTTGGGTGTAGTTAAATAACAGACTGTCCTATTGTAAAAGTCGCCAAAGGACGGCTATTGTTTAACTAAAAAAAATAATATTATGAACAAAAATCGGTCAATCCGAGTGGCAACCTTTTGCCTTGGTTTGATGTTGGCGGGTTCTCTGCAAGTACATGCCCAGAAAGTTACGTTTCGGGATGGAACAGTATCATTGAAACAAGCGTTTGAGAAGATCGAAGCATCTTCGAAGTATAAAATCGCTTATAATGATTCACACCTGAACGTCTCCCGTAAGGTTTCGTTAAACCAGAAAGAAACTGAAGTCTTGGAGATATTGGCAACCATCCTGAAAGATACGGGTTATACATACAAAAAGAACGGCAACTACATCGTTATTGTGCCGGTGGAGCAAAAGCCTGCTTCAAAGGTAAAGAAAGTGAAAGGAGTTGTAAAAGATGCCAGTGGCGAGGCGATTATCGGAGCAAATGTATTAGTAAAAGGTACGACAACAGGAGTAATTACCAATCTCAATGGAGATTTTGAGTTAGAAGTGCCGGATAACGCAGTATTACAGGTTACATATATTGGATATGTACAGCAGGATATAGCTGTAAAAAACCGGAATCAATTAACTATCTCGCTGAAGGAAGATACTAAAACTTTAGATGAAGTTGTTGTCGTAGGTTATGGTACTATGAAGAAAAAGGACCTGACCGGAGCTGTAGCATCAGTGAAGATGGATGATACTCCCTTAAGTACAATCTCTACGGTAAGTCATGCATTGGCAGGTAAGGCTGCTGGATTGCAAGTAAACACAGTTAGTGCCCAGCCGGGTGGGGGTACAACATTTCGTATTCGTGGAGCTGCTTCGACCGGTGCAGGTAATGATCCGTTAATTATTGTGGATGGATTTCCTGTAAGTAATGCGGGAAATGTCAGTGTCGGTTATAACAGCGATAATGGTACAACTGATAATATCTTGGCCTCTATTAATCCCAATGATATAGAATCAATTGAAGTATTGAAAGATGCCAGTTCTACTGCCATCTATGGTGCGCGCGCAGGCAGTGGTGTTATTATTATTACGACTAAACGGGGAAAAGAGGGGAAACCCAAAGTTACCTATTCAGGATCGGCTACTGTACAGACCATGGCTACCCAATATGAAATGTTGGATGCACAGGATTTTATGATTCAGTCTAACCGCTGGTTCAAGGAAAAATGGATGTATGACAATAAAGTTGGTATTTATGGCGGTAAGAGTGAATCGGATGTCGCCAGTGCATATAGTCCAAAATATTCGGATGCGGAGATTGCGAATCCGGTGAACGATACGGATTGGTATGATCACATTACGCGTACCGGTTTTCAGACACAGTATAATATTTCTATCAATGGAGGTACAGAATATACCAAATATCTGATTTCGGGTAACTTTTTTAATCAGAAGGGTATTGTGAAGAATAATGGTATGTCGCGTTATACCGGGCGTGTTAATTTGGATCAGAAACTTAGTAAATATGCAAAAGTCGGTATCAACCTGACTGTGAGCCGTAATACCTTGGACAATGTTCCGTTGGGAGCGGGGCAAAATGAATATGCCAGTATTTTAGTGTCGGCAGCTCAGTTTAGTCCTCTACTTTCGGTCAAAGATGAAAATGGTGATTACAGTTTGAATCAACAAGCTGCTTATATTCCAAACCCTGTTTCATTACTTGAGATTAGTGACCAAACGACTAAAGAACGTTTGTTGGCTACTCCGTTTGTTGAAATTAAACCTATTAATGAACTCACATTAAAAGCGAGCTTCGGCATTGACCGCAACTACCAGCGTCGTGAAGTCTATATGCCCAAAACAACTCTTTATGGAGAAAAGGCAGATGGACGTGCAGATATCGGGCAATATGACAGATCTGATTATTTGCTGGAACTGACAGCCAATTATGCAAAGCGTTTTGGTAACCATAATTTGAATGCTTTGGTTGGATATTCTTTCCAGCGTTTCACCAGCAAATATCTGAATGCCGGTAACCAGGGGTTTTTGACGGATGCTTTTCTGTTTAATAATCTGGGTGCAGGTACTTATGAGAAACCATGGGTTGGTTCTTCCGCTTCTAAAAGCGAAATGGCTTCTTTCTTCGGTCGTGTAAATTATACCTATAAAGATCGTTATTTGCTGACTGCCACTCTTCGTGCTGATGGTGCCTCTAACTTTGCAAAAAATAACCGCTGGGGATATTTCCCTTCTGTCGCTTTGGGTTGGAGATTTACGGAGGAAAATTTTGCCCGGTCTTTGAATTTGGATAAAGTGCTATCTAACGGTAAGTTAAGGTTAAGTTACGGACAAACAGGTAACTCGAATATTGGAGATAAATCAGTCACTTATTATGGTACTGGATATAATAAAGTTTTCGGTAATAAAGAATATACAGGAGTTTATGTCAGTCAGATCGGTAATCCGGATTTAAAATGGGAGACGACGACCGAGTGGAATGTAGGATTGGATCTGGGCTTCTTAAACAACCGTTTTAATGTAACGGCAGAATACTTTCATAAGGTAGTTTCTGATTTGCTTAGTTCCCGCAGTGTGCTTTCATATAATGAAGTAGGTTCAATTGCGGCCAATATTGGTAAAACACAAAGCCAAGGATTTGAACTGACAGTCAATACAAAGAACTTTGATACAAAAGATTTTAGCTGGAATACCGATTTCACCTTCTCATTCTATCGTGATAAATGGAAAGAACGTGACGAGAGCTGGAGCCCGAACCCATACGATATGTATAATGCTCCGTTGAGGGGATACTATATGTATCTGTCTGACGGGTTGATTCAGCCGGGAGAGGAAGTATCCTGGATGCCGGGAGCCCTACCGGGACAGGTGAAATTAAAAGATATTGATGGATATGCATACAATGCAGACGGAACTTATAAAACCGATAAACATGGCATTCCATTGAGGACTGGAAAGCCGGATGGAAAGATCGATTATGCGGATGCTGTATTTAAAGGTTGCAGTGATCCGGGGTATTTGTTGGGATTGAATAATACTTTCCGTTATAAGAATTTCGATCTGAATGTTTACTTCTATGGGCAGCTGGATTTATTAAAGAGTGGTTCTTATAAAGATTATTGGATTGTTGGTTCAGGGACAATGACTGGAGTGAATAACTTATATCGTGGCTATAACATGCCGACTTCGGCTAAAGATGTGTGGTCACATGATAATACATCGGGTAAGATGCCGGGTTATTTTCAATATATGAGTAATTATGGATATGGAGACTATTTTCTGGAAAAGAGCTGGTTTATTCGATGCCGTAATATTACATTGGGATATACATTGCCTGTTAAATCGGCAAAGAAGCTGATTTCCAATGTACGTATCTACGCTGATGTAAACAACTTGTTTACTATTACTCCGTATGATGGTTTGGATGTGGAAACGGATGATTCTTATTGGGCATATCCTAATGTGCGCAGTTTTAGTATTGGTCTGGATATTACTTTCTAAGCAATAAAAAATAAAGAATGATATGAAAAAGATAATTTATATATTTTCCCTGTTTATCGCAGTGATTGGTTTATTGGATTCTTGCATTAACCTGGAATCCGAATCATACGACTCTATTAATACAACTATATTTCCAACTAATGCAGATGATGCAGATGCACTGGTTATTGCAGCAGCTTACGGTCCGTTCCGTGCAGATGGATATGGCGGATTATTTCAATGCGCTAAAGGTGGTCTGGCCTCCAATACAGATATGTCTACCGACCTATTGGATTGTAAATGGGGAGATTCATGGTGGCCGGCTGTATTACAGTTGAATTTCACTGCTACCTCTGATATCCCTACTTCTTTTTATGGTACGTGGGCGAATCATATCGGAAAGATGACATTGACATTAGACCGTATTTCTGGTATTGATATGAAAGAAGAGGAAAAAACACGTTTAGTTGCCGAAACACGTTGTGGACGTGGCTGGTTAGCATATATTCTTTACGACTTGTATGGCCCTATTCAGATTCCTTCATTAGAAGTTTTACAGAATCCTACCCAGAAGGTCATTGTACCTCGTTCTTCAAAAGAGGAAACAGTGAAGTTGATTGAAGATGATTTGAAAGCGGCAGCTGAAGTACTTCCTGCTAAATATAGCAAGTCTGATGAGAACTTCGGACGATTTACCAAAGGACTGGCATATACAGTGTTGATGAAACTTTATATGCATGAAAAAGAATGGGGCAAAGCTGTGGAATGTGGAAGAGAAGTTATGAAATGTGGGTATTCGTTGGTTGCTAATTATAAGGACATCTTTACTTTAGAGAATGAAGGCAATGATGAAATGATCTTTTCATGTATTGAAACCAGAGGGGTAAATGAGCAAATGTGGCATGCACATGTGTTGCCAAGTAATTATCCTACAACTAATCCCAATATCCAAAAATGGAATGGCTATCGTATGCCATGGCAGTTTTACCACAGTTTCGATCCTAAGGACAAGCGTCTGGAAGTTATTTGTAGTGAATATGTAGGAACAGATGGGGTGACATACAATGAAACTAATCCGGGCGAGTATCTGGATAAAGGTGCATTGCCCATCAAGTATGGAGAAGATCCGACACAAACCAGTGAAAGCAGTGAAGTAGATGTTGTTGTTTACCGTTATGCCGATGTATTGACTCTGATGGCTGAGGCATTGGCACGTAGTAATAATGCGGTTACTCAGGAAGCTGTGGACCGTCTGAATGATGTACATACACGTGCAGGATTGACTGCTTATCAGTTGAGTGATTTTACCTCACTGGACGATTTTCTTGGAGCTGTTCTTAAAGAACGTGGGCATGAATTATGGGGTGAGGGCTGCCGTCGTAGTGATCTGATTCGTTATGGATTGTATATTGATTATGCTATCAAGTATAAGGGATCTACTACTGCAAAAGAGTATATGAACCTGATGCCGTTGCCGCAGAGTGTCATTACCGAAAGTAGTGGACAGGTTATTCAGAATGAGGGGTACTAATGCTTATTAAGAGATTATTATAAATTTATTCAAAACGGATTCCGCAATTTGTCATGGGGCATCTTATGATTCTTTAAATTGCCGGGATCCGTTTTTTCACAATTAGAATAGAAAAAACAGATTATGCTTTTTAAAGGAATACGTTTAGCCGTTTTATTATCCGGAATGTTGATTTTCAGTCCAATGACTCCGGCACAAATTGTTTTGAAACACCCTGGTTGGGAATGGAGAATTTCTGAAACCGGATGTGCGGAACAACTAATATTTAAAAATAAACAACGAAATGATACAGTACCTTTTTTCCGTAAGGGCGATCATGCCGGCCCCTCTTTCTATGCTAAACGCGAGGGAAAAGAGATACGTGCGCTTTGGATTCCGGATGGATATGCTTCCTATCGCAGCGAAATAGACGGGGTGCTTTGCTGCATTTCCTATACAAAAGTTCATGGGCAACCTGCATTGAAGGTAAAGTTGACTAACGAGTCATCAGTTCCTTTTCAACCTCAGAAGGCAGGGCTTAAGTTAGGTATCGATACATATATGGATAAATATCCGGATTGGTTCGGTAAATATTTTCCAACTTTGATGAGAAATGAAAAGACTCATTTTTACGGGTATCTGCAGACTCCTTCCGGACATACATTGGGACTTGTGTCACAACAGCCTGTAGCATCTTGGAGTGTGGACTATAATTTGGGATATCAGGATCCGGCACCGTTTTGGTTCATGGGGCATCGCATTGAATCGCTAAATCTTGACTTGTTGAATGCTTTACCTTTACCGTCTCGTCATCCGCAAGATTTGTATGAGTTGAAACAAGGCGAAAGTAAAGAGTGGACCTTCCTGTTCATCAATGTGGGGAAGCTGGATAATTTGGAATATGCTATAACACAAGCTGCAGATATTCCTTTGATTGATATTCGTCAGACCTCTTATGCTGCGCATGAGGAAGCGTCATTCATGTTTACAGCGGATACTCCAGAGGTAAAAGTAACTAATGATGCGGGGGCAGAGTTACCTGTTGTGCTGACTAAAGCGGAGGGTAAACGTTGGATAGGAAAGGTTAAACTGGAAGATGCAGGACTTTATACTCTTTCCGTCCGTTCGGGCAATAAGGTTGCCGAAGCGGTATGGACGGTGCATCATCCTTGGCAGTGGGTGATGAAAAAGGCACGTGAGAATGTAGCCCGTTATCATCAGAAACCCACATCACATGCCGAAAGTTGGTATGGGTTCTATTCGGCCTTTCTGGCCGCCCGTTATTTTCCGGATAAAACATTGGATAAACAATTGAGTGATTATTTTGATCAGCTCTACAATAAATTGCATGATCCGGAAAAAGTGGAGCCATTGTATTTTAAAACTCGTATTCAAAATACTTCCACTACAATTGGGATGTTGGCAGATAAGTATGAGGCACAGGGAAATTTGGAGGATCTGAAGAAAGCATCGAAATTGGCTGACTGGATGATTCGGACTTCTCAGCGTGATGACGGAGCCTATTATAATCACGGAACAGTCTATACCAGTGTTATTTATATTGCTAAAAGTGTTTTAGAACTTGCCGTTCTTGAACGTAAACAGGGTGAGCAAGATCCGTTTTGGAAAGATTGTGCCGAACGTCATTTTTTATCTGCCAAAAAGGCAATCGACCAATTGGTTGCATCACAAGGTGATTTCCAGACAGAGGGAGAGTTGACATTTGAGGATGGAATGATTTCTTGTTCGGCTTTGCAGATCGGTATGATGGGGGTTCTTGAAAAAGATGCTGAAACACGTAAATATTATACTGATGCAATGCTGAAGATTCTTAATAGTCACGATTGTCTGACTCAGCTTCGTGTTCCTGATGGACGTCGCCGGCAAGGTACTATGCGTTATTGGGAAGCGCAATACGATGTGCAAATGTTACCGAATATGTTTAATTCGCCACATGGTTGGAGCGGATGGCGTGCATATGCTACCTATTATGCCTATTTGTTGACAGGTGACGAAAAATGGTTGGAACAGACATTTAATGCAATGGGGGCTTTTGCTAATTTGATTGATTATAAGACTGGACAGTTGCGTTGGGCTTTTGTTGTTGATCCACACCTTGAAGTAGAGCAGGCATGCAGTGCTGATACAAAATTGAACTTTTCAGATCTTAGTTTTGGCAATCCGCATCCCAAATTATATGATACCCGTAAGTTTGTTATTGGCGAACAATATGTAAACATGATCAGCGATTGGCAGACAGTCAATACTCAGGATAATGATGTGCACGAACTGTTTAAGTGTATTGGTGAGACGGTACTGACTAATGCTTTTGTGATAGAACGTCCAAATGGTGAGGTGGTTGGATATAATTGTCGTGTATCCGGAAAAGGTAATACACTGACAGTAAAGGCAGACGAAAAACAAATCGTGAATCTGCATTGTAACTTAAAACAACCGTTCTCTGTGACTTTTGGTGGCAAATCCCGCTCTTTACCCAAAGGATACTGTGATTGGGCCTTTGGGCAATCCGGTTATTAATTATTCGATAACTTTCATTGATCCCCTGTATTCATAAAACGAGATGTGTGATATGTTTCGTTTTATGAATATAGGGGATGTTTTTTGAAGAAACTGTTTTTATGAGAAACTTTGGCTTACCCATAGGAATACTTATCTTAATGATGTAAGTGATGAACTTGTCATCAAAAAATAGTAATTGATATGGGCGGTCTCAAAAGATCATATTTGGGACCTGAAAGTACTCTTTGCCGTTGATATTATTTTTAATTAACATTCTTGGATGCAGGCTTTTCGGAATTGTTTTATTTCTATAAATAGAGAGAACCTATTTTGAATGTCTAATGAAAATGAAATCTATTATGAAAGTCTGTTCATTCTTGAATAAAGGAGTTATAATTGCGATGGCGGTTGTTTGTTCTGCCGGTTTACAGTCTTGTCTGGATGACAATGATAAGTACTATTATGTAGGAGGATTTCCTAATGCTCTTGTAACAGTGAAAAACGCGACTGATGGTTCATGCTTTTTACAGTTGAATGATAGCACGACATTGTTGCCTACTAATATGACCTCTTCTCCTTTTGGCGAGAAAGAAGTAAGGGCATTGGTGAATTATGATGAATTGGATGAATCAGGTGGAAAATATGATAAGGCCATACAGGTGAACTGGATAGATAGTATTCTGACCAAATCGATTGCACCTGATCTGGGGACGGAAAATGATGTTGTATATGGCACGGATCCAGTCGAAATTGTGAATGATTGGGTGACTATTGCAGAAGATGGTTATTTGACTCTACGTTTCAGAACAACGTGGGGAGACTATCATAAAGCCCATTTCGTAAATTTATTGTTAAGCCAGAATCCGGAGAATCCTTATGAGGTAGAATTCCGTCATCATGCGTACGGAGACACATATGGTACGATGGGAGATGGTCTGGTCGCTTTTAAACTGGATGGTCTGCCGGATACAAATGGTAAAACAGTCAAATTAAAACTAAAATGGAAATCATTTACCGGCGACAAATCTGCAGAGTTTGATTATTGCACTCAAAAGTCCGTTACACCAGTTAATGCAGCAATCACATCGGTAAGGAGTAATTTGAACTTAAAATAACTTCTCAAGCCCCAAAAGGTTACGTTTCTGTGAATCTCGATTGGAGCATACGGCTTGCCGGGATCTGAAAATAGATAGGAGCGTAGCCCTTTTCTATTAACATTGTTAATGCCTTTTTCAGAACGTTTTTTTTCTATTTGCAGAGAAGAAGTCTTTTGTGCACAAAAGACTTCTTCTTTATTATCAAAAGGCTTGTTTTAACGTACTGTTAAAACAAGCCTTTTGCAGGAATGTAACTAATGCTTATAATTACTTGATTTTTAATCTTATGGAGTAGTGTCAGAACTTTTACTCCCCAATTTTCTCCTATAAGGTTTAGCGGGGATATTTGCTATTTTAATAAGTATATGTGCTTTGATAAAAAAAGTAGGTGGTTGAACCTTTCGATAAGATTGTTTGTTCAGACTTCCTGTATTTACCTCATTTCAGTAAATAGACTTACATAGTTGAAACATTATCATTTTCCCTTGTTGATAGCCTGTTTGAAGTAATGGTTAATAGAATGAATGTAAACTTGTAATCAATTGAAGCTTATTTTGTTATCCTGTTGATAACTTTAGTGGATACCTGTTAATAACCTTGTTGATAACTGAGTGGAATGTATGAGGGGAGCAGCGTGTCGTGCAATAAAAAAGCGCCCAAGAGTGGAAGCCTCCTAAACGCTAATTTTCTTTTGGTAGCGGGACCCGGGATTGAACCGGGGACCTCATGATTATGAATCATGCGCTCTAACCAGCTGAGCTATCCCGCCATTGTTTCTCGATTGCGGGTGCAAAGATAGAGCCTTTTTTTTAATCTCCAAAACATTTTCTATCTTTTTTGTGTTTAACTTAAAAAAAACATCTCTGAAAGTATGATGAACAGGCTATTTCTGACTCTGAAAGAAGAGATGTAATGAAGAAAGTGAATTAATTATGCCTTGTATTTAGAAAAAAGTATTTATCTTGGCACACACAATCAATAATAAAGCTATGAAAAAGGAGAAAATACATTTGGAATATCTTCTGAATGCGACTTCTAAAAATATTCTTTGGTCAGCAATAAGCACACCTACCGGTTTGGAGGACTGGTTTGCAGACAAAGTAGTATCAGATGATAAAACAGTGACTTTTTGTTGGGGTAAAACCGAACAGCGTCAGGCAACTATTGTTGCCATTCGGGCCTATTCGTTTATTCGTTTCCATTGGCTTGATGACGAAAATGAAAGGGAGTATTTTGAAATAAAAATGAGTAATAATGAATTGACGGGCGATTATGTGCTTGAAATTAGTGACTTTTCTGATCCGGAAGAGGTTGATGATTTGAAGGAATTGTGGGATTCCCAAGTGAGTAAGTTACGTAGAACATGCGGTTTTTAGTTAACTTTCAACCAAAAATTTTTTGCACTCCTTTTTTTGTGCTAATTTTGTATCTTAATTGCATGAAACTATTAAGATGCTACGCATAAAAAGATTAGATATTTTTATAATAAAGAGTTTCTTATTACTCTTTGTCGGTACATTTTTCATCTGCCTCTTCATCTTCATGATGCAGTTTTTGTGGAAGTATGTAGACGAATTGGTGGGAAAAGGGTTAGAAATGAGTGTACTGGCTCAATTCTTCTTTTATTCTGCGTTGAGTCTGGTACCGATGTCTCTGCCTTTGGCAGTGTTGTTGGCTTCTTTAATTACGTTTGGTAATTTTGGCGAGCGTTTTGAGTTGCTCGCCATGAAGGCAGCAGGCATTTCGCTGCTTAAAATTATGCGTCCGCTCATTGTCCTTGTCTTCGCCATTTGTTGTGTATCCTTCTATTTCCAAAATGTCATAGGGCCGCGGGCACAAGCCAAGTTGGGCACTTTGCTCATTTCGATGAAGCAGAAATCTCCTGAGGTAGATATTCCCGAAGGAGTTTTTTATGATGAAATTGATGGGTATAATTTGAAAGTGCAAAGAAAAGACCGTAAGACGGGCATGCTCTACGATGTGATTATTTATGATTTCTCCAATAACTTTGATAATGCACGTATTATTGTAGCCGATTCGGGACGTCTGGAGATGACAGCCGATAAGCAGCATCTTTATCTACATCTGTACAGCGGTGAGATGTTTGAGAATCTGAAGGCACAGAGCATGAGTTCGAAGAATGTTCCTTATCGCCGGGAATCTTTCCGGGAGAAACATACGATCATTCAGTTCGATTCGGACTTTAATATGGCTGATGCCAGTATTATGAGCAATCAGTCTACCACCAAAGATATGATAAAAATACAGGCTTCCATCGACTCGATGACTGTATTGGCCGATAGTATCGGCAGGCAGTATTACATTGAAGCAAGTAAGGGGCCGTATCGCACTGCGGCCGGACTGACCAAGGAAGATACCCTGAAGATGGAGGAAGCGCGCATTGGCGATTACAATGTGGATAGTCTGTTTAAAGTTGCTACCTTGATGAATAAGCAGAAGATCATAGCTTCAGCCGTTGGCCGTACGGAGAATCTGTCGAGTGACTGGGGGTTTAAGAGCTTTACAATGGCTCAGAATGATCTTAGCATACGAAGACATAAAATAGAATGGCATCGGAAAATCACAATTTCTCTTTCCTGTCTCTTATTTTTCTTTATTGGCGCACCTTTGGGAGGTATTATCCGCAAAGGTGGATTGGGTATGCCGGTTATTGTTTCCGTGTTTACCTTTATCATTTATTATATTATTGATAATACAGGCTATAAAATGGCTCGAGACGGGAAGTGGATTGTATGGATGGGGATGTGGATGAGTTCCGCCATTCTGGCTCCGCTGGGATATTTCCTGACTTATAAATCGAATAAAGATTCTGTGGTATTGAATACTGATGTTTATATTGCTTGGTTTAAGCGAGTATTCGGTGTGCGCAGTGTCCGCCATCTGTCAAAGAAGGAGGTGATTATTCATGATCCGGATTATCGGCGCCTTCCCTCTGATCTGGATGCACTTTCGGAGGAGTGTAAAAACTATATGGAAAAGAACCGGTTGTCTAAAGCTCCTAATTATTTTAGTTTGTGGATGACTGCCGGTCAGGATCAGGAGATCATTGCGATTAATAACCGTATGGAGTTATTGGTAGATGAGATGTCCAATACCCGTTCGTTGATATTGCTTCAGAAGCTGGAGAAATATCCGATTATCCCTGTAAACGCACATGTGCGTCCGTTCCATAATTATTGGCTTAATATGGCAATTGGAATTTTGATGCCTATCGGTTTATTTTTCTATTTCCGTATCTGGGCTTTCCGTATACGCCTGAATAAAGATATGGAACGGATAATTGCATTGAACCGGGATGTAGAACTTACAATAAAGGATATTAATAACAAAAATTAAGATATAAGAGTATGGAACCAATAAGACTGAATACCATCGAAGAGGCGATAGCCGACTTCAAAGAGGGTAATTTCGTAATTGTGGTAGATGATGAAGATCGTGAAAACGAAGGTGATTTCATTATTGCTGCCGAAAAGATTACTCCGGAAAAAGTGAATTTCATGCTGACTCATGGCCGTGGCGTACTTTGTGCTCCTATAACGGAAGAACGCTGTGCCGAGTTGGAACTGGATATGCAGGTGTCATCCAATACTTCAATTTACGAGACTCCCTTTACGGTTACTGTCGATTTACTTGAGGGATGCACGACGGGAGTTTCCATGCACGACCGTGCTATGACTATCCGTGCTTTGGCCGATCCGAAGACAAAACCTTCCGATTTGGGACGTCCGGGGCATGTCAATCCTCTGCGTGCCCGTTCGCGTGGAGTCCTTCGTCGCGCTGGACATACCGAGGCGAGTGTCGATTTGGCTAAACTTGCCGGTTTGTATCCTGCTGCCGCGTTGATTGAAATCATCAATGAAGACGGAACTATGGCTCGTCTGCCCCAATTGGTGGAAGTGGCCCGTCGTTTCGGATTGAAAATAATCTCCATCAAAGACCTGATCGCATACCGTCTTCAGATGGAGTCGATTGTTGATAGAGGAGTGGAAGTGGATATGCCTACGCAGTTTGGACATTTCCGTCTGATACCTTTCCGTCAGAAATCGAACGGGATGGAGCACATTGCATTAATAAAAGGAACGTGGGACAAAGACGAACCGATTCTGGTACGTGTGCACTCTTCGTGTATGACTGGTGATATTTTCGGTTCATGCCGTTGTGAATGTGGTGAGCAGCTTCATAAAGCTATGCAGATGATCGAAGCTGCCGGAAAAGGGGTAATTGTCTATATGAATCAAGAAGGTCGTGGTATTGGTTTGATGAACAAGATTGCCGCTTATAAACTCCAGGAAGAAGGATATGATACGGTAGATGCCAATCTCCATTTGGGTTTTGATGCCGACGAACGTGATTATGGGGTCGGTGCGCAGATTTTGCGTGAGATCGGAGTGAAAAAGATGAAGTTGATGACGAATAATCCGGTGAAACGTATCGGTCTGGAAGCCTATGGGTTAGAGATTACCGAGAACGTGGGAATAGAGGTTAAACCGAATCCTTATAATGTACGTTATCTGAAGACAAAGAAAGAGCGGATGGGGCATACGCTTCATTTTAATAAGTAAACTGTCTATTTGCTTTCATATATCAAATATTATAGTTTATTTTGCAATCAAATTCACTCAACAACAATAAAATAGATACGAAATGAACCAACTATCAGACCGTTTGAACAGCTTGTCGCCTTCGGCGACTCTTGCTATGTCGCAAAAAAGCGCTGAGCTGAAAGCTCAGGGTGTTGATGTAATTAACCTCAGTGTGGGAGAACCCGATTTCAATACTCCCGATCACATCAAAGAAGCTGCCAAGAAAGCGGTAGATGACAACTTCTCTCGCTACTCTCCGGTTCCGGGCTACCCGGCTTTGCGCAATGCAATCGTAGAGAAACTGAAGAAAGAAAACGGTCTGGAATATACAGCCGCTCAGATTTCTTGTGCAAATGGTGCAAAACAATCTGTATGTAACACCATCATGGTGCTGGTAAATCCGGGTGATGAGGTGATTGTGCCTGCTCCTTACTGGGTAAGCTATCCGGAAATGGTGAAACTGGCCGAAGGTACTCCGGTGATTGTAACTGCCGGTATCGAACAGGATTTCAAAATCACTCCTGCCCAACTGGAAGCTGCCATCACTCCGAAGACCAAAGCTTTGATTCTTTGCTCACCGTCTAATCCGACCGGTTCTGTCTACAGCAAAGAAGAGTTGGCCGGTCTGGCTGCCGTATTGGCTAAGTATCCGCAGGTTATCGTCATTGCCGACGAGATTTATGAGCACATCAATTATATCGGAAAACATCAGAGTATCGCTCAGTTCCCCGAGATGAAAGAACGTACGGTGATTGTAAACGGTGTGTCAAAAGCATATGCGATGACCGGATGGAGAATTGGTTTCATTGCCGGTCCGGAATGGATTGTGAAAGCCTGCAATAAACTTCAGGGACAGTATACTTCGGGTCCTTGCTCAGTTTCTCAGAAGGCTGCTGAGGCTGCTTATACAGGTTCTCAGGCTCCGGTGGAAGAGATGCGTAAGGCTTTCGAACGTCGTCGTAACCTGATTGTGAAGTTGGCGAAAGAAGTTCCGGGATTTGAGGTGAATGTGCCGGAAGGCGCTTTCTACCTGTTCCCTAAATGCAGTTCTTTCTTTGGCAAATCCGTTGGGGATCGTAAGATTGAGAATTCGGATGATCTGGCGATGTATCTGCTTGAGGATGCTCATGTAGCTTGCGTAGGCGGTACTTCGTTCGGTGCTCCGGAATGCATCCGTATGAGCTATGCCACCAGCGATGAAAATATAGTTGAAGCGATCCGTCGCATCAAAGAAGCATTGGCTAAGCTGAAATAAGACTCTGCCAATCAGATAAAGGAGAAGGATGTATCGGTGAAAAGATGCATCCTTCTTTATTTTTAAGAGTATCCGGTTTCAATAGCCGGGTAGGGGTAAAAATCAATAAAGGCCGCTTTCCATCAGGAAAGCAGCCTTTATCTTGTTTTGGGGGATTGTATTATTCAGCTGGGTGAATTGCTTCAGAAGGACATACATCTGCGCAAGTACCACAGTCTGTACACTGTTCAGGATCAATTGAATAAATATCACCTTCAGAGATAGCGCCAACCGGACACTCGTCAATACAAGTTCCGCAAGCAATACAATCATCACTAATTACGTAAGCCATTTTGTTTGATATTTTAATTATTAGTACTAATTTGTAGGTACAAAAATAGAGTTTTTAATCATTAGTTGGTATCGATTTTGATTAAAATGTTTTAATTTGTATATCTTCTAAATAAGGAAAACACTATTTTTGCATTGATTATTAAATACGTATGCAATTATGCCTTTAAATTTACCCGATAAGCTTCCTGCGATAGAACTATTGAAAGAGGAGAATATCTTTGTGATAGATAACTCCCGCGCAACACAACAGGACATCCGCCCGCTACGCATTGTCATCCTCAACCTGATGCCGTTGAAGATTACGACAGAAACAGACTTGGTGCGTCTGCTCTCGAATACTCCGCTTCAGGTGGAGATATCTTTTATGAAGATAAAGAGCCACACTTCGAAGAACACGCCGATAGAACACATGAAGACATTTTATACTGACTTCGACAAGATGAGGGACGATAAGTACGACGGTATGATCATTACCGGTGCGCCGGTAGAGCAGATGGATTTCGAGGAGGTGAATTATTGGAACGAAATAACGGAGATATTTGACTGGGCACGTACCCATGTCACCTCTACGCTCTATATATGCTGGGCCGCGCAGGCCGGTCTGTACCATCATTACGGTGTGCCCAAGTATGCACTGGGCAAGAAGATGTTCGGCATTTTCAAACATCGCACGTTGCTTCCGTTGCATCCCATCTTCCGCGGGTTCGATGATGAATTTTATGTTCCCCATAGCCGGCATACGGAAGTGCGGAAAGAAGATATACTAAAGGTGCCTGAACTGACATTGCTTTCGGAGTCGGACGATTCGGGAGTGTATATGGTGGTGGCTCGCGGTGGGCGTGAGTTCTTTGTGACAGGGCACTCGGAATATTCGCCGTTGACACTGGATACGGAATACCGCCGGGATGTGTCGAAAGGTCTGCCTATCGAGGTTCCTCGCAATTATTATGTAGATGATGATCCGGACAAGGGGCCGCTGGTACGTTGGCGCGGACATGCCAACTTGTTGTTCTCCAACTGGCTGAACTATTTCGTCTATCAGGAGACTCCTTATAATATTGAAGATATCAGATGATAAAACAACGTAAGATAGAATTGCTGGCTCCGGCCAAAAACCTGGAATGCGGCATGGCTGCCATCGATCATGGGGCGGATGCCGTATATATCGGTGCGCCGAAGTTCGGTGCCCGTGCGGCAGCGGTCAATTCATTGGAGGACATAGCCGCTTTGGTGGAGTATGCCCATTTGTATAATGTGCGGATTTATGTTACGGTCAATACGATCCTGAAAGATGAAGAACTGAAGGAGACGGAGGAGATGATCCGGGCCCTGTACCGTGTCGGAGTGGATGCGCTTATTGTGCAGGATATGGGAATCGCCGGTCTGGAGCTGCCGCCCATTCCGTTGCATGCGAGCACGCAGATGGATAACCGTACGGCAGAGAAAGTGAGATTTCTGGCCGATGCCGGCTTCCGCCAAGTGGTGTTGGCGCGTGAACTTTCGTTGCGGGAGATCGGCAAGATACACGAGGCTTGTCCCGACGTGCCTCTGGAAATCTTTGTGCACGGAGCGCTCTGTGTAAGTTATAGCGGGCAGTGCTACGTCAGCCAGGCTTGTTTCGGGCGTAGTGCCAACCGGGGTGAGTGTGCCCAGTTCTGCCGTTTGCCGTTCAGCCTGGTCGATTCGAACGACCGGGTGATTGCGAAGGACAAACATCTTCTTTCACTCAAGGATCTCAACCAAAGTGAGGAACTGGAGGCTCTGCTCGATGCCGGTGCCTCTTCTTTCAAGATAGAAGGCCGGTTGAAGGACGTTTCGTATGTAAAGAACGTGACGGCCGCCTACCGCCAGAAGCTGGATGCCATCCTTGCCCGCCGCAAGGAGTATATGCGTGCTTCTTCCGGCAGCTGCCGTTATGCTTTCAATCCTCAGCTGGACAAGAGTTTCAGCCGTGGTTTTACGCATTATTTCCTGCACGGGCGCACCAGGGATGTTTTTTCGTTCGACACCCCCAAGTCGTTAGGAGAGGAGATGGGGACGATGAAAGAGGCCAGGGGGAATTATCTGACCGTGGCGGGATTGAAGTCGTTCAATAACGGTGACGGTGTTTGCTACATTGACGAGCAAGGCAAACTGCAAGGTTTCCGCATCAACCGTGTGGAGGGCAATAAGCTCTATCCGCAGGAGATGCCCCGCATCAAGCCCCGAACGGTGTTGTACCGTAACTTCGATCAGGAGTTTGAGAAGATACTCGCCCGCCGGTCGTCCGAACGCAAGATGGCCGTGGCCATCCGGCTGGCGGACACTGCCTTCGGATTCGCCCTGACGCTGACGGATGAGGATGATAACCGTGTGACCCTGTCGCTGCCGCGTGCGAAAGAGCCGGCGCGTACGCCACAGGAAGAGAACCTGAAGACGCAGCTGGCTAAGTTGGGGAATACTCCTTTCGAAGCGGAACGCGTCGACATCGACTTCACGGAGAACTGGTTTCTGCCTGCTTCGGTATTGGCCGATTTCCGCCGGCAGGCGATTGAGAAACTGATTGCCGCCCGCCGTATCAACTACCGGAGAGAGCTGGCGGTGCTTAGGCCTACGACTCATGCTTTTCCGCAGACGACGTTGACCTATCTGGGAAATGTGATGAATGCGCGGGCTGCCTCTTTTTATGCCGGGCATGGCGTGGCAAGCATTGCTCCTGCTTTTGAACAGACGCCTGTGGAGAAGGCGGTGCTGATGTTCTGCAAACATTGCCTGCGCTACAGCATGGGCTGGTGTCCGGTTCATCAACGGGAACGCTCTCCGTATCGTGAACCCTATTATCTGGTATCGACGGACGGTAAACGCTTCCGCTTGGAATTTGACTGCCGGAACTGCCAGATGAAAGTGAGTGCCTTATGAAAATGAAGGGGCTCTGCGCGCGTCTGTGTTATGCTGTGATAGGCTTTTTCCTGCTGGCGGCCTGCCATTATTCACCGCCCGATCTCACTGCCGAGGGGCTGGGGGAGAAAACAAAGGACTCTTTAGCTTATCTTTTCCGGTACCATTATACCTGGAACACGAATCTGGAGGTGCTGGACGACTCCGTCCGGTTGGAATATCTTCCGGTGAAGGATGCCTATGTCAGTCTGAACAAGGGTGACCGGGTGGTCGTGGCAGAGTTTTCCATTCATCCGCAGGACAGCGTGGACAGCGTATGGGTGAAGCTGGCCCACTCGCAGGACGTCCAGGGGTGGGTGCGCAACCGTGATCTGGTGCGCTCCTTCGTGCCCACCGATAGTATTTCGCAGTTTATCCACCTTTTCAGCAATACTCACGCTTCGTATTTCGTCATCATTTTCGCCCTCTTTGTCGGGGTCTACCTGCTCCGTGCTTTCATGAAGAAGCAGTTGCAGATGGTTTACTTCAATGATATCGACAGCGTCTATCCTCTTTTCCTCTGTCTGCTGATGGCGTTCAGTGCTACGGTTTACGAGACGATGCAGGTGTTTGTCCCCGATACCTGGGAGCATTTCTACTTTAATCCCACCCTTTCGCCGTTCAAGGTGCCTTTCATCCTTTCGGTTTTTCTGCTGAGCATCTGGTTGTTTATTGTCGTCACGCTGGCCGTGCTCGACGATTTGTTCCGCCAGCTCACTCCTGCCGCCGCCGTTTTCTATTTGCTGGGGCTGATGTCTTGCTGCATCTTCTGCTACTTCTTCTTCATCCTGACCACGCACATTTATATCGGTTACCTGTTTTTAGCTTGCTTCATCTGGCTTTTTGTGAAGAAGGTGCGTAGGAATTCCGGCTATAAATACCGCTGCGGAAACTGTGGGCAGAAACTCCGGGAGAAGGGGGTATGCCCGCATTGCGGGGCGATCAACGAATAAGATCTTCTCACCACAGAGGACACAGAGGGCACAGAGTTTTAATTCCGCTCGCCCTTGGAGGGTGGAGGACAGAGAAAAGAGAGAGAGAAAAAAACTACTCTGTGTCCTCTGTGTCCTCTGTGGTGAGAACAGCCAAAATTACGGTGCACCGCCGTCGGAACAACGGTGCACCGCTCTTAAACAAACGGTGCACCGTTTCCTCAAGAACGGTGCACCGTTGTTTCCGCCCCCTTCGGGCGTCCTTCCGGAGGCGCAGGCTTCGGCGTCAGAACCGGCAGCGCACGTCTACCCCGAAGTGCACCGGACGGCCTTTTTGCATGAATCCGTTGCCCATTGATTCGAAATAGAACGCGGCATATTCCTTATCCAGTATGTTGCGTACCCAGAATCCGATCTGTCCGTTTCCCTTCTCCAGGCTGACACGTCCGTTCAGGGTTCCGTAGAACGACTGGCTGACGTTGTTCTGCTCCGTCCAGTAGATCCGTCCGACACCGTTGTAGTTCAAGTTCACCTGTACCCGGTCCAGCCAGTGGCGGGGAGCGATGCGGAAGATGTATTGCGCGCCCACGTTGAGCGTGTGTTTGGGGACGAAAGGCACGTAGTTGCCGTTATAGTTTTCTTTTTCTTGCAGGCTGCCGTCCTCCGTTTTCTGGCGGACGACGTAATCGGTGAACGTGGCATACGTATATCCGTAGTTAGCGTTCAGGCTGAGCGCGTCTGTCAGGCTGCTGCGCAGGGCGACTTCGGCGCCATAACTTCGGCTCTTGCCGGCATTGATGGTGATGCGTCCCAGTCCGCTTTCGGCAAACTGCGCTATCTGCTGGTCGCGCGTATCCATATAATAGGCGGCGAGGTCGGCCCAGAGACGGCCTTCCCACAGGGTGAGGTGCGCGCCTGCTTCGTAGTTCCACGAGTATTCGGGCTTATACGTGGTCGATGCCTTCACGTCGATCTTCTCTTCCGGCATCATCTGGCCGATCATCCCGGCGTATTTCTTGAACACGTCGCTTTCCATCATGGCGGTTTTCATCGAGTTCTTCAGTTCGCTCTGCACCAGGTCGGAGAACATCTGCACGTTGTATCCTCCCGAACGATAGCCGCGTGAAACCGTGGCATAGACGCTGTTCCCTTTCTGCCATTCATATTGCAGGGCGAATTTGGGGAGCAATTGCAGGTAATCGTTCTTCAGCTTGCCTTTGAAGGATGCCGGGGCCTTCATGTGCTGGTCCTTCAGGTTCAGCATGGGCGGCATGCTGATGCTGAAATCAAAGTCCATCGGGTCGCTGACGGAGTTGTACGTCATCGATATCTTTTCATAGTCCAGGCGCAGGCCGGCGGTAAAGGAGAGCCCTTCGGTGAAGAGGTTGTTGAATGTAGACTGGTGGTAGATCGCTCCGCTCAGTATCGGAGTGTCAAAGTTGCCGCTGACGCGGAGTGTCGGGTTGTTCACCGTCAGCGCCATCCGGGGGGCTTTGGGGCCTAAGTTGGCGAAGGCCTTGTTGGCGTTGCCCTCTATCACCTCTTTTACCCCGTCTTCTTTAAATATCACCGGTCCGTCTGTGTTCAGCCACTGATAGAAACCGAAGGCGCCCGTAGTCCATTGCCAGTTGCTTCCCGGTTTCGATTTCAGCATCACTTCCTCCGAGAGGGTGTTCAGCTTCTGCTTCTGAATCAGGTTGAACAGGTTCTTCTCCGTGAAGTCCTGGTCGAGAAACATGCGGTCGTTCAGGTTCTGGAATCCGGTTACGGCGCTCAGGATGAACTTCTGCGCCTGGTACTCTATGTTGACTCCCGCATTCAGCAGTCCGCGGCGGTAGGTGCTCTCGTCGTTGTACGAGATCTTGCCGATTCGTTCTTTTCGCGGATCGTCCTCTCTTTCCGCCGGGTCCACTCTTCCTGTGTAGAAGTACGGATATCCCCCTTCGTGGCTGTACTCGTAGCTGATGTTCAGGTCCAGCTTCAGGTTCTCGCCGGGCAGGTAAATGCCGCGGAACCGTCCGCCTGCTGCCTGACTCTTGTCTATTCTTTTGTTAAGGTAGGTATTCTTGAAAAATCCGCCGCCGTATTCGTAGAATCCGCCCGTTGAAAAAGCGAATTGATCCGATACACGATGGTAGTGGGTCACCGAAGCGTTGTAATTGTTGTAACTTCCGGCACCCAGACGGAGGTCGGTGCCCTGATAGCTGAAAGGCGATTTGGTGTGCACTTTGATCAGTCCGCCCATGGTGTTGCGCCCGTAGAGGGTCCCCTGAGGGCCGCGCAGCACGTCGATGCGTTCGATGTCGGCGTAGTTGAAATCGAACGCCGATTTGTCGATATAAGGTACGTTGTCCACGTACAACCCCACGGAAGGCGTGTTGATGCGTGAGCCGATTCCGCGGATATAGATGGCGGAAGTCAGCCTGGAACCATAGTCCGGTATGAAGATATTCGGCACAAGGGCAGTCAGGCTTTTGATGGAATTTACCTGGTTGGCCTGCATATCCTGCTGCGAGAGCATGGTGACCGCGGTCGGCAGCTCCCGTAGTTTGCGGTTTTCTTTCGGAGCGGCGATGACTACGATTTCTTCTACGTCTATCACCTTCAGTGTGTCCTTCGGCAGCTCCCCGGCCCATGTTCCGCTGGCCGAAAAGAGGGCAAGAGCAATAAGAATGCTGTTTTTCTTCATTTACTGTATCTTTTCATTGATTCGTTTGCAAAGATGCAGCAAAAAATGTTAAACGGCAATCCTCATTTATTAGGATATATCGGATTCACCACTGATTCACCACAGAGGACACAGAGGGCACAGAGTAAGGTATATGGTGAATATAGGGTAGTGTATATAGGGTACACAGAGCGGACAAGGCGGACAGCGCCCACAGCGCAATCGATAACTCAAAATATCCTCTGTGCCCTCTGTGTCCTCTGTGGTGAAAAGCAGGCTTATATCCTGTCCGCCTCCACGTATCCGTTCATCACCGCGTAGATGGTCAGCCCGGAGACCGACTTGATGCCCAACTTCTCGGTGATGTTCTTCCGGTGTGTGATCACCGTAGTCAGGCTGATATTCAGTTTGTCGGCGATTTCTTTGTTGATCAGCCCTTTGGTGATCAGCACCAGCACCTCGATCTCGCGTGCCGAAAGCTCGTGTCCGGTGGCGGCAGGCGGGGCAGGAGGCATGTCCTTCACCGGATAACCGTCGTGGTGCGCGTGCTGGTGGAGTTTCAGGATGTCCTTCACCAACCCCTCTTCCGTCTGGTAGATGTTGAGTATCGGGACGCCCGAAAGCTGGAATTGGTGACTGTCTCCCGCCAGTACGATGGTTTTCCGTTTCCGGGGGAGGAAGAAAGCATTATGCTCCACATATATCTGTGCAGAGATAAAGTAATGAGCGTACATGTCCGGCGTGTCGTCCATTAGTTCGCCGAAACCGGGAAACGTGCGGATGACTGCCATGGGGATCATCCTCTCCAGGATTGTTTTCAGTCCCAGGCTGGTGAGGGTGTTCGCCTCTACGATGGCTATTTCGGGTTGGTGATTCATCATAAGTCCTATTGATTCATAAATTGTGCTACTGCTTCTGCGCATCGTTCTCCATCGATTCCTGCCGAGACGATGCCCCCCGCATAACCGGCCCCCTCACCGCACGGGAAGAGTCCGCGCAGGGTGATGTGCTGCAATGTATCCTTGTCCCGCACGATGCGTACCGGCGATGAAGTCCGTGTCTCTACGCCTATCATCACCGCCTCGTTGGTGAGGAATCCGTGGCTGCTGCGTCCGAACTGCTGGAAACCCTGTGACAGCCGGCCGGTGATGAACTCCGGCATCCAGAAGTGCAGCGGAGAAGAGATAAGCCCCGGGCTGTACGACGATTCCGGTAAGTCGTAACTCAGCTTCCTGCGTGTGAAGTCTGCCATGCGCTGGGCGGGAGCCGTCTGTCGTCTGCCTCCTTGCAGCCAGCACTGGCGCTCCAGCTCTTCCTGAAAGCGCAGCACCGCCAGCTCGGGATGGCTCCCTTCTGCTTCATCGTTCATCGTTAACCGTTCGTCGTTCATGATGTCTTCCGGCTGTATCTCCACCACCATGCCCGAGTTGCTCCACCGGGAGCCACGGTTGGAGGGCGACATTCCATTGACCACCACTTGCTCCGGCCCGCTGGCGGCAGGTACGATAAATCCTCCCGGACACATGCAGAAGCTGTATACCCCCCGGCCTTCCACCTGTGTGACGAAACTGTATTCGGCTGCCGGCAGGTATTTCCCTCTCCCGTTCCGGTTGTGGTATTGGATCTGGTCTATCAGTCCTGCCGGATGTTCCAGGCGTACCCCGACGGCAATGCCTTTCGCCTCGATGGGCACCTTGTTGGCCGCCAGCCATCGGTATACATCCCGTGCCGAGTGCCCTGTCGCCAGAATGACAGGTCCGAGGAATGTCTTGCCCGTCTGGGTTTCAATGCCTTTCACCTCCCCCTTCTCGATGATCAGTGCGTCCATCCGGGTTTCGAAGTGCACCTCACCGCCACATTCGATAATCGTATGACGCATGTTCTCTATCACCCGTGGCAGTTTATCCGTACCGATGTGCGGATGGGCGTCCACCAGGATGGCGGTGGAAGCCCCGTGCTGGCAAAATACGTTCAGTATCTTGTCTACGTTTCCCCGCTTTTTGCTCCGGGTATATAGTTTCCCGTCCGAGTAAGCGCCTGCTCCCCCTTCACCGAAACTATAGTTCGACTCCGGGTCTACCCGGTGCTCCCGGCTGATTTGTGCCAGGTCCTTCTTGCGCTCGCGTACATCTTTGCCACGCTCTACGACGACGGGACGCAGCCCCAGTTCTATCAGTCGCAGTGCGGCAAACAATCCGCCGGGTCCGGCGCCCACAACAATTACCTGTGGCTTGTCTTCCACCTTATTATATATAGTACGTTCGTATTCATCATCCGTCGGCATTTCATTGAGGTATACCCGCACTTTCAGGTTGACGAAGATGGTGCGTTGCCGGGCGTCTATGCTCCGTTTCAGTATGCGGAGAGAGGTTACATCACGCAGGTTCAGCCCTTTCTCCTGAGAAAGGTATGTCTTGAGTTGCTGCTCGTTGGCGGCAATTTCAGGGAGGATTCGTAGTTGGTATTCTTGTATCATAGGTTCACCACAGATTACACGGATTAACACAGATTGTTATTTTAAATAACATACCGTTTAATTCCGTTTTGAAGGTTTGTTATATTGAAGTTGATTAATAGTCCTAAATGATGTTTGGACAATTTTAAATAGGTCATTATTTGAGCCGTATGAATGGGGAGTAAGGCTTCTACGGATTTAAGCTCAAGAACAATCTGCCTCTCTACCAGTATATCCATGCGATACCCGTTATCTAATTTCATTTCTTTGTAATAAACAGGTAGTTCTTTCTGTCTTTCATATTTTATACCTGCTTTATCGAACTCGTAGCATAGGCATGCTTCATAGGTACTTTCTAAAAGTCCCACTCCTAAAGTCCTGTGAACTTCATAGGCACATCCTATGATTTTATATGATAGTTCGTTTATATTCTCCATCTTGATAATCTGTGTTAATCCGTGTAATCTGTGGTGAACTCATCCGAAGAGTCCCCGGAACGCCTCTTCCACCTTTCTCACCGGCACCAGTTCTATCTTTAGCTTCTTCATGTCGATTCCCTGCATATTATACTTAGGCAGGATAAACCGTTTGAATCCAAGCTTCTCGGCTTCACCGATACGTTGTTCGATCCGGTTCACCGGACGGATTTCACCGGACAACCCGATTTCACCTGCCATACAGACTTCCGGTTCGATGGCGGCATCCATATTGGATGAAAGGATGGCACTGATAACAGCCAGGTCGATGGCAGGGTCGTTCACCTTCAGCCCCCCGGCAATATTTAGAAAGACATCTTTCTGTGCTAACTTGAAGCCGACACGTTTCTCGAGCACAGCCAGCAGCATGTTCATGCGGCGGATATCGAATCCGGTTGCCGAACGTTGCGGATTGCCGTAAACGGCAGAACTGACAAGTGCCTGTGTTTCTATCAGGAACGGCCTGACTCCTTCGATGGCAGATGCGATGGCTACCCCGCTCATGCCTTCGTGATCTTGCGACAGCAACAGCTCCGACGGGTTGCTGACCTGGCGAAGCCCGTCTTGCCGCATCTCGTAAATACCCAGTTCGGCCGTACTGCCAAAGCGGTTCTTGATGCTGCGCAGGATACGGTACATATAATGCTGGTCCCCCTCAAACTGGAGCACGGTGTCTACGATGTGTTCCAGTACCTTCGGACCGGCAATGCTGCCTTCTTTGTTGATATGCCCGATCAGTAATACCGGAGTATGCGTCTCTTTGGCAAAACGGAGAATGGAGGCCGAGCACTCCCGCACTTGCGCGATACTTCCCGGCGAAGACTCGATGCTTTCGGTGGATATGGTCTGTATGGAGTCGATGATTACCAGGTCCGGACGTGTATTCTTAATGTGCACATAGATCTGCTCCAACGACGTTTCGCACACAATCAGGCAGTCGCTCGACGTTTGTGTCAGTCGGTCCGCGCGGAGCTTCAGTTGCCTTGCACTCTCTTCTCCGGAGATGTAGAGTATCCTGCGTTCGGGCATGTGGAGCACGGTTTGAAGTACCAGAGTCGATTTTCCGATACCCGGTTCGCCACCGATCAGCACCAGTGATCCCGGCACCAGTCCGCCGCCCAGTACCCGGTTCAACTCCTCGTCGTGCATGTCGATGCGGGGTTCCTCGTCCGCTTCGATCTCGTTCAGGGTGACAGGTTTGGCTTTAGGCGATTCGATGCCCGATACCGGACGTTTATTCGGAACCTCCTTGCGTACGATTTCTTCTACATAAGTATTCCACTCGCCACACGAAGGACACTTGCCCACCCATTTGGGTGATTCCTGTCCGCAGTTACTGCATACATAAACGGTTTTCTCTTTTGCCATTGATCTCTTGATAAATAGGTCTCAAAGTTACGCATTTCGTCTTTTTCTGCCAAACAGAATATAGCTTTTGACTTTTGAATGCCGGGAAGCCGTTATTCTTTTGGATAAAGCATCTGGCCGATTGTCAGCGAAATGAACGGATTGCTGACTCAATGTCGCCTATTGGCCAGCTTCGCTGACAAGCTTTGTGCGATAAGATTGCATTCCGGAAATGGAACTTGAATAAATATTCCCAAATAACTGCATATTCCGCATTTCCGTCGTTAGTTTATTCGGTTTTAGGGCTTCAGGTTATTAACTTCGTTGCGGTAAGATGCTAACTTCATAGCGGCAGGATGTTAACTTCGTGACGGCACAATGTTAACTTCGTGCAAGTAGAGTGTCAACTTCCTGCCGGCAGAGGCTTCGTTTCCTGAAAAGAGAGCCTCTGCCGGGGAGAGATTGTACTTCTTGTAGCGCTGGTTGGTTATGGATCTTGATCGGGCTGAAGCTGTTGAAAAGATGGTATTTGGTAACTATATCCGTCTGAATCGGGCAGAAAAGGCTTCTTTACTTTCTTCTTGTTTGAGAAAAACGCGTTTCAGTATCAATCTGATTGTCTCTTAAACGAAATGACGGCGTTTTTTGAACCATTCTTTATCCTGTGCCCGGAATAATGGATTCTGAGCTCTTAGGAATATCGTTTTGACAAAAAGATAATTGCTTCTTTTATTGCCGGCGGATCTGTTTGGATACTGTGTGCTGTTATTTTATTCTGTAGGTTTTGAGTAAATTCGATTGGTAAGTATTATCTTTGTTTGGATAATTATAAAAGCATGACACTATGACGATTGCAGTTGATTTTGACGGAACGATAGTGACGGACCGCTATCCCGACATTGGTAATGAAATTCCTTTTGCGGTGGAAACCTTGAAGCTGTTGCAACAAGAGCACCACAGACTTATTTTATGGAGTGTGCGCGAAGGCAAACTACTGGACGAGGCCGTGGCATGGTGCAAAGAAAGAGGGGTGGAGTTTTATGCCGTTAACAAGGAATACCCCGAACAAAAACTTCAGGATGACGGATTCTCCAGGAAACTGAAAGCCGATCTCTTTATTGACGACCGTAATGTGGGAGGACTGCTCGATTGGGGTATTGTATACCGGATGATAAAAGAACACAAAACGTACCGGGACATTTATGCTTCAGGAGATGATGTCCTGAAAAAGAAAAAGAGAGGGTGGTTTTAAGAGAATGCCGTTTGTGCAGAGTTTACGTCTGCTGTTATAACAGCATTCTCTTTTGAAAAGATGAAATGAAAAGTTGGTATTATTGATGATACGTTTAATGGGTATGTCCATATCCGTAACCGTATCCGTATTTCTTCTCTGACAGATTACCACCGTTAACAATCAGTGAAATGTGGTTTAACCGTCCTGTACGTTCCGTATTCACAATCTCAGGCAATACATTCTTGTAGGTATAATTTATGCGACAAACGTATAGTGTGAAATCCGTCACTTTGCTTAAGCTCAGCGTATCACTGGCTAAGCCGGTAGGTGCTGAGTCTACAATGATATAGTCGAAGTGCTTCCGGAAGTAAGTAAAGGCATCCTTCAGCCTTTCCCTTTCCAACAGTTCTGCCGGATTGGGAGGAACAGGACCCGATGGAACCACGGATAACAGTTCGTGTACCCCCGATGGATAAATGATACTTTCCGGTTTTACCTCGTTTCCGGCAAGGAAATTCGTTATTCCTTGCCGGTTCTGAATATGAAAATGCTCTGCTAACCGGGGGCGTCTGATGTCTAAACCGACAATGAGTACCCGGCATCCGAGAAAAGCAAAGGAAAGGGCTAAGTTGATACTGATGAAGCTCTTGCCCTCTCCGCTGGTGGACGAGGTAATGAGTATGCACTTCTCGTCTCCTTTTTCCGTCAAGAAACGCAGGTTGCTTCGTAGTCGGCGGAAAGACTCTTCCATAAGCCCGTTCTTGCCTTCGGTCACACCGATTTGTTCTTTATCGAGGGGAATCGTCCCTACTATGGGAAGTTGTATGGCTTCTACCTCGGATATTGATGAAATCTTGGTACGGAACATGTCTTTGAACAGAATCAGTGCTATGGTCATGATGCAAGCCATAAACAAACTTCCTGCATAAATCATCGGACTCTTGGGGGCAATGGGAGCATCGGCGGTTAACGGTGCGTCGATCACCCTTGCTTTATTTATGGTTGCCGCCAAAGAAATGGTGGCCTGTTCGCGCCGTTCCAATAGCATCAGATACAGGTTAGCCTTGATCTGCTGTTGGCGGTCTATGTTATTGAACTCTCTCTCCTGTTTGGGCATGTTGCCAATACGTGAATTGAAATAGTTCGTCTTGCGTATGATATCCTTGCGGGCAATCTCGAGTCCCTCTTTGACTCCTGTGACAGATGACAAGATGTTTTTTCGCAAAGCCGTGATGTTTATATTTTGGTTTACGATGGTAGGATTGTCCGGCTTCATGGTATTCAACAGGCGTTCACGTTCCAGTAGTTCCTTATTGTATTCGTTAATCAGACGCATCAATTCCATGTCCGAAATCCCGGTATTTACCGGCAATAGGGAGAAGTGATACTGTTCATCTTTCAGATAATCGTAGATGTAGGTGGTCATGTTCAATTGGGTTTCCACTTCCAGCAGTTTCTTTTCGTATTCGTTGTTGGTGTTCAAGTCGAGATCCATGTTCGTTTTGAGATCGATCAGTCTTTCCTTTTCTTTATACTGTTCCAGATGTTTTTCTACAAATCCCAATTCACGGCTGATGCTGTCCAGCCTTTCCTCCAGAAAGATCAATGTATTTCCTGTTACCTTATTCTTGTCGTTCATGGCATCGCGGTTGTAGACTTCTATTAGTTTGATAAGAAATGCTTCTGCCCGCTTCTTATCTGTATCCTTGAAAGTGAGGCTGATGATGGATGTCTTTTTCGAAGTTGTGGCAACGGTCAGCTTTTGCAAGTAATGGTTTACTGCGTCTGTCGGCCGGCAGATATTTACCTTGACGGTCCGGTCGAAAGTTCTATTGGGAAGTAACTCCAAGGTACATAATCCTGCCAGAGTCTTTATGGTTGCGGGAAAGGTGGTGAAAGATTCTGTCAGGCAAATGTCATGCAGGGCACTCCGCGCTTCATAATGATCGCCCATTTTCTCTATTTGTATCAGCAGTGCCTCCTGTAAAGTATCCATTGCGGCTTTCTCCAACGTCACGCTGATGGGAGGGGTGGTGGTCTCCGTATATCCGAGTCCTTCCTTTATTCTATAGCTCGTGTGCATATTCAGTTCGTTGATGACTTGCAATAATATGGATCTTGAACGCAATATTTCCAGTTCGTCTTCTATCTGAGTATTTGTTGCCGCCATATTGGACGGAGATACTTGATTAAACAGATCGTTGATTGCTTTGTCGCTTCCTTCAGAATCTTTGATCACTACCGAGGCTGAAGCCTGGTATACCGGTGTGGTGATGTGTACATAGATATATGCGCCTGTCAGTGCGACAGCGATTGCTATCAGGAACCACCTCCAGTGTACTATGATTTTATAGAATAGTTCGATTAAGTCTATTTCCTGTTCTTGTTGTTTCTGTTCGTTTTCCATGGGGCGTAATTTGTTTTGTTATCTTAATATGGTCACAATCAGTCCGGCCATTGATATTAATATAGATGTAATAGAAATCAGCAGATTGGTGGAAGAACCGATATTGGCTCCCTGTGTTTTGGCTTTATTGGGTTCCACATATACAATGTCGTTCTGATGCAGATAAAAATCGGAAGAGTGGATGACGTTTACATCATTGAGGTTGACGGTGATTAATCGTTGCCGGTTGTTTTCTTTGCGGATGATGCGTACGTTGTTCCGTTTGCCATAGATGGTAAGGTCACCTGCCATTGCTATTGCTTCAAGAAGATTCACCTGTTCATTGTTTACCGTATATATGCCGGGATGGTTTACTTCTCCGATTACGGAGATTTTATAATTCACCAGGCGCACCGTAACAATGGGCTGTTCTTTCAGATAACGTTTCAGCTTCTCGGCGATCATATCCGAAATCTCCTGGGTTGTCATTCTCTCTACCTTTAACTCTCCAAGTACGGGTAAGGTAATCCTTCCCTCACTGTTCACCAGATAGTTTTGCAGGATCGGTTGGCTCGTCGAGTTGGTGGTATTAAGCTCGTTTTGTGATGTGGGTACTATTAAATTGAAAGGGAGGGCCGCTTCCGGTTCGGAGCAGCTAATGGAAATCGTAAGCAAATCTTTCGGCATGATACGGGCATTGAACTCTACAGGAGCATTGTTCTGCTCCGTACCTAACTGCTGTAAATAAGCTACTCGTTTGCTTGAGGAACATGATGTGCAGAGAATGCACCAAAATAACGCTGTCCATACGGTTTCTTTCATCATTGTATATCGCTGCCTGTCATTCCCCGAACCGGCGTTTGAGTAAATAAAAAAAGCGTGGGAACTGTTGCTGTTATCTGTCAAAGAGGCATCGCCAAACGCCTGAGTATAGATAATAAAGACAACAGCCCACGCCCAATTATATACTATTGAAGGATATACATTGAGCATGAGCGTTTTGTTGCCTATTATTCTTATACTCCTCTGAAATTGGCGATTTCCTTTGACAAGAATAATATGGTAAACGCTTCTAACTACTTAAATATGTTTAGTTTAAAAGATACATCAACGCTCTCTAAACTGAGTGCAAAAATAATCAATAATTTATAAAAGGCAATAATATTGATTCTTTATTTCATCATAAGTCTGGTTTAACTTTTTTCTTTTATGGAATTTGCCATAAACAGGAGGCGATAGAAAGAAGGAAGCGGTTCCCGGTAAGATGGAAAGAGGACGGCATGGAGCTTGCTATTCTACATTTTTTATCCTCTTTCGGAGCTTATCTGTATTTTTATCGCAAAATAATCGCAAAAAGTGATAGATTGAATGAAATTATTCTTATTTTTGCAACATCTTATCAAAATCAAAAGTAGAAACAGAGACAATGATGCATTACTATCCACATACAGTCACATCGATGTGTATCCTGATGATCGGGACACAGGGGACAATGGGGATGACCCTTAGGGGTTAATATATAGTATGATGTGTATCTACGTGATTCACGCTTACAGGAAGTAAGCAAAACTCAATTTTATATTTTATTATTTGTATCAACAAAAGTGGTTTTGTATGCCTTAAGGAGCGTACAAAGCATTCCATTAAATAAGTATCTGCATGAAAGTAATGAAATTCGGCGGAACGTCCGTAGGTTCCGTGAACAGCATTTTAAGCGTAAAGAAAATCGTAGAGTCTGCCGGTGAGCCGGTAATCGTTGTAGTGTCCGCATTGGGCGGGATCACTGACCAGTTGATTAGTACTTCCCGAATGGCCGCCACCGGCGATGCAGCTTACGAAGGGGCATATCGGGAAATAGTACGCCGTCACGAAGAAATGGTAAAGGGAGTGATTCCTGCCGGAGAAACTCAAACTTTGTTGCACTATCAAGTGAATGAACTGCTTGATGAACTGAAAGATATTTTTCAGGGCATTTATCTGATTAAAGACCTTTCCCCGAAAACATCCGATACCATTGTCAGCTATGGTGAACGCCTGTCTTCACTGATTGCGTCACGGCTGATTCAGGGGGCTGTGTGGTTCGATTCACGCACTTTTATCAAGACAGAAAAGAAACACAATAAGCATACACTGGATACGGAACTGACCAATCGGTTGGTGCGGGAGGCTTTCAAAGAGATTCCACAGGTATCACTCGTACCGGGATTTATTTCTTCTGATAAGGTTTCGGGAGACGTGACCAATCTGGGACGCGGTGGCTCCGACTATACTGCCGCCGTTATTGCCGCAGCCCTCGGTGCCGATAGCCTGGAGATATGGACAGATGTGGATGGCTTTATGACTGCCGATCCGCGGGTGATCAGTACGGCCTATACCATCAGTGAGCTGACCTATGTTGAAGCGACGGAGCTCTGTAACTTCGGTGCAAAAGTGGTTTATCCGCCTACCATCTATCCGGTGTGTCACAAGAATATACCGATTCTGATTAAAAACACATTCAATCCGGATGGGCAGGGAACGGTGATCAAGCAGAATGTAGACCATACGAAGAGCAAGGCCATCAAAGGTATTTCGTCTATCAACGACACGAGCCTGATTACGGTGCAAGGTTTAGGTATGGTGGGGGTGATCGGTGTAAACTACCGCATCTTTAAGGCGTTGGCAAAGAACGGCATCAGTGTGTTCCTCGTTTCGCAGGCTTCCTCAGAGAACAGTACCTCTATCGGTGTGCGTAATGCCGATGCCGATCTGGCTTGTGAGGTGCTGAACGAAGAGTTTGCCAAAGAGATCGAGATGGGTGAGATCTCGCCTATCCAGGCAGAAAAGAACCTGGCTACTGTGGCTATCGTAGGTGAGAATATGAAACATACACCAGGTATTGCCGGAAAGCTGTTCGGCACGCTGGGACGGAATGGCATCAATGTGATTGCCTGTGCGCAGGGAGCGTCCGAAACCAATATATCGTTTGTGGTCGATTCAAAATCACTGCGTAAATCGCTGAACGTGATCCACGACTCTTTCTTCCTCTCGGAATACCAGGTGCTCAACCTCTTTATCTGCGGTGTGGGTACGGTGGGTGGAAGCCTTGTCGAACAGATACGCCAGCAACAGAAGAAACTGATGATGGAGAATGGGCTGAAACTGCATGTGGTGGGTATCATCGATGCGACGAAAGCGATGTTCAGCCGTGCCGGATTCGACTTGGGCAACTATCGTGAGGAGTTGAAAGAGAAAGGAACCGACAGTTCGCTGGACACTATCCGCGAAGAGATTATCGGCATGAACATATTCAACTCGGTATTTGTGGATTGTACGGCCAGTCCGGACATCGCATCTTTGTATAAGGACTTCTTGCAACACAACATCTCTGTGGTGGCGGCCAATAAGATCGCTGCTTCGTCGGCTTACGAGAACTACCGCGAACTGAAGCTGATAGCCCGTCAGCGTGGTGTGAAATATCTGTTTGAAACCAACGTGGGTGCCGGACTTCCGATTATTAATACCATCAATGACCTGATACATAGCGGTGACAAGATCCTGAAAATCGAAGCCGTCCTTTCGGGCACACTGAACTATATCTTCAATAAGATCAGTGCCGATGTGCCTTTCAGCCGTACCATCAAGATGGCGCAGGAGGAACGCTACTCCGAACCTGATCCGCGTATCGACCTTAGTGGCAAGGATGTGATCCGTAAACTGGTGATCCTGGCTCGCGAAGCCGGATATAAGCTGGAGCAGGAAGAGGTTGAAAAGAACCTGTTTGTGCCGAACGACTTTTTCGAAGGTTCTCTGGAAGACTTCTGGAAGAAGGTACCCAGTCTGGATGCTGACTTCGAAGCCCGCCGCAAGGTGCTCGAAAGCGAGAATAAACATTGGCGTTTCGTTGCCAAGCTGGAAAACGGTAAGGCATCCGTAGGCTTGCAGGAAGTGGACCGCAACCATCCTTTCTACGGACTGGAGGGTAGCAACAACATCATCCTGCTGACTACCGAGCGCTATAAGGAATACCCGATGATGATTCAGGGATACGGTGCGGGTGCCGGAGTGACAGCCGCCGGTGTGTTTGCCGACATCATGAGTATTGCAAACGTATAAAAAGAAGCTTATGAAACACATCATCCTGTTAGGCGATGGAATGGCCGACTGGCCTGTGAAATCGTTGGGAGGCAAGACGCTCCTGCAATATGCAAAAACGCCTTATATGGATAAACTGGCCCGTATGGGACGGGTCGGACGGTTGGTGACCGTAGCCGACGGGTTTCATCCGGGAAGTGAAGTAGCCAACATGTCGGTTTTGGGATACAATCTTCCGCAGGTATACGAGGGGCGCGGGCCGCTTGAGGCCGCCAGTATCGGTGTAGATCTGCAGCCGGGCGAGATGGCGATGCGTTGCAACCTGATTTGTACGGAAGGGGATATCCTGAAGAACCATTCGGCCGGGCATATCACCACGGAAGAGGCGGATGTGTTGATCGGGTATCTTCAGGAGAAGTTAGGTGACGACCGGGTGCGGTTTCATACCGGTGTGCAATACCGCCATTTGCTGGTGGTGAAAGGGGGGAACAAGCAGCTGGACTGCACTCCGCCGCACGATGTGCCTTTAAAGCCTTTCCGTCCGCTGATGGTGAAACCGCTGGTGCCAGAGGCCGAAGAGACAGCCGGCTTGCTCAACGAACTGATCCTGAAGTCGCAGGAACTGCTGAAGGATCATCCGCTGAACCTGAAGCGGATGGCCGAAGGCAAGGACCCTGCCAACAGTATCTGGCCGTGGAGTCCGGGTTATCGTCCGCAGATGGAACGTCTGTCCGATACATTTCCGCAAGTGAAGAGGGGAGCCGTAATCTCGGCTGTCGATCTGATCAACGGTATCGGATATTATGCCGGACTGCGCCGCATCGCGGTGGAAGGGGCGACGGGACTGTACGACACCAACTATGAGAATAAGGTGGCCGCCGCATTGGAAGCCTTGAGGACGGATGACTTTGTCTATCTGCACATCGAAGCCAGTGACGAAGCCGGGCACGAAGGTGACGTGGCACTGAAGTTGCGGACCATCGAGAACCTGGACAGCCGTGCCGTAGGCCCTGTCTACGAGGCGGTGAAGGATTGGGACGAACCGGTGGCCATCGCCGTATTGCCCGACCATCCCACTCCTTGCGAGCTGCGCACGCATACCAATGAACCGGTACCGTTCTTCATCTGGTATCCGGGCATCGAACCGGACAGCGTACAGACCTTCGACGAGATAGCAGCCGTGGAGGGCAGCTACGGACTGATGAAGGAGGATGAGTTTATTAAAGAGTTTATGAATCATTAGCGAATACGGTTCACCACAGATTACACGGATTAACACAGAACTTTTAATCTTAAATATCAACGATCTATATTATTAATCTGCGAAAATCTGTGTAATCTGTGGTGAAACGGAAATGAAACATTTAGCGCATAATCATTATAAAAGTATCTATGAAATATTATAGCACAAACAAGCAGGCACCGCTTGCTTCACTTGAAGAAGCAGTGGTAAAAGGGCTTGCTTCCGATAAGGGCTTATTTATGCCCATGACCATCCGGCGTTTGCCGCAGGAGTTTTACGACGAGATAGACAGCCTTTCTTTTCAGGAGATCGCATATCGGGTGGCGGATGCCTTTTTTGGCGAAGATGTCCCGGCGGAAATATTGAAAGAGATCGTTTATGACACATTGAACTTTGATGTTCCGCTGGTACAGGTTAAGGACAACATCTACTCACTGGAGCTTTTCCACGGTCCCACGCTTGCCTTTAAGGATGTGGGCGGACGGTTTATGGCCCGTTTGCTGAGCTACTTTATCCGCAAGGAAGGCAGGAAGCAGGTGAATGTGCTGGTGGCTACCTCCGGAGATACGGGCAGTGCCGTGGCCAATGGCTTTCTGGGAGTGGAAGGCATCCATGTGTATGTGCTCTATCCGAAGGGAAAGGTGAGTGAGATACAAGAAAAACAGTTCACTACGCTGGGGCAGAACATCACGGCACTCGAAGTGGACGGCACTTTCGACGACTGTCAGGCGCTGGTGAAAGCGGCCTTTATGGATAGTGAACTGAACGAGCGGTTGTTGCTGACTTCGGCCAACTCCATCAATGTGGCCCGTTTCCTGCCGCAGGCTTTCTATTACTTCTACGCTTACGCACAGTTGAAACGGGCGGGACGGGCAGCGAATGCCGTCATCTGCGTGCCGAGCGGAAACTTCGGAAACATTACGGCAGGCTTGTTCGGTAAGAAGATGGGGTTGCCCATCCGGCGTTTTATCGCTGCCAATAACAGGAATGACATTTTCTATCAATACTTGCAGACGGGGCGGTACAATCCTCGTCCGTCGGTTGCTACCATTGCCAATGCGATGGATGTGGGCGATCCGAGTAACTTTGCCCGTGTACTCGATCTGTATGGTGACTCGCATGCGGCTGTCGCAGCCGAGATTTCCGGTGCGACGTATACCGACGGGCAGATCCGTGAGACTGTGAAAACCGTATGGCAGGAGACCGGCTATCTGCTCGATCCCCACGGTGCATGCGGCTTCCGTGCCTTGGAAGAGGGCTTGCAGCCGGGTGAGACAGGTGTTTTCCTGGAGACGGCCCATCCGGCAAAATTCTTGCAGACGGTTGAGGCCATCATCGGTACTGAGGTCGAGATACCTGCCAAACTCCGGGCATTTATGAAAGGTGAGAAGCAAAGCTTGCCGATGACGAAGGAGTTTGCCGATTTCAAGAGCTACCTGCTGGGCAGGTAGAAACTCACCCCTGAGGGTACAGGGAGACACATGAGGGCACAGGGTAACGCAGACGATTTAGGTCATGGATTATTGACGTGAATACTCTGTGCCGCTCTGTGCCCTCGGTGGTGAAATATGCTTTTTCCCCCGCCGCCGGCTTTTCCCCCGGATTCGCTTCCGCGCGCATGCGGTTTTTTTTCGTTCCACATGCGGGTGAAAGCCGGTTCTTGTGTAAAACTAAATAACTGGAATCCGCTTCCCGCTCCGGGCTTTATCGCCCTCCTTTTCCCGAACTTTCCGCCGCCTCTTTTGTTGTACCCCAATAAAACCTAACCCCTTGTGTATGATGAAGAATAAAAAAGTGGAGGCCAATCTGAGCATGGTGGTGTCCAAAACCTTTAGCGGATTGAATATGAATGCGTTGAAATACCTGCTTCCCGTGTGGGTCAGCCCTCTTTCGGGAGTGGCCCTCCGGTGCGTGTTTGCCGCCGTTGCTTTCTGGATCATCGGAATGTTTGTCAAGCCCGAGACTTCTACCCGCAAAGAAAAGATCTACCTTTTCCTCCTTGGTGCGTTGGGCATTTACGGTTTTATGTTTCTCTATCTGGTGGGGCTGAGTAAGACGACCCCCGTCTCCAGTTCCATTTTCACCAGTCTCCAGCCCATTTGGGTGTTTGTCATCGCCGTTGTCTTCTTCAAAGAGAAAATCAGTGTCCTGAAGGTTGCCGGCATCTCCCTCGGACTCGGCGGGGCCATCCTCTGTATCCTGGCACAAAAGAGTGACGACTTGGCTTCGGACGCCCTGACGGGGAACGTGCTGTGCCTGTTGAGTTCGATTGCCTATGCCATCTATCTGGTGGCGAGCAACCGTATCCTGAAATCGGTCGGAATGTTTACGGTGCTGAAGTATACCTTTGCCGGAGCAGCCTTTTCGAGCATTCTGGTCTCTGCCATCACCGGTTTTCACGCACCGGTATTTTCCGGACCGGTGCATTGGTTTCCGTTGTCCGTTCTCCTGTTCGTCCTGATTTTCCCTACGGTCGTCAGTTATCTGCTGGTGCCCATAGGACTGAAATATCTGAAGACTACCGTGGTCGCCATTTATGGTTATCTGATTCTGATGGTGGCCACCATCGTTTCCCTGTTGGTCGGGCAGGACCGCTTCAGCTGGGCGCAGACCATTGCCATCGGCATGATATGCATCAGTGTCTATCTGGTCGAGGTGGCGGAAACGAAGGAGAAACCTCTCAGTAATTCAGATAAACCAGGTAGTCTCCCTCCGCATGGATCGTGAATTCGTCACCTGTCGCCTCGTTCAGTGTCCCTTGCCACCAGTTGTCGAAGTCGCTGAGCGGGTATACCAATCCCTCTCCTCTGAGTCCGGTGGCACCGAAGTTAAAGACAGAGACCTGTTGTCCGGGGCGTGATTTGAAAGTGTTCCGTCCCGATGCGGGAACGAACATGCCATGATCGGTCAGCATCGTCACCTGTGCTCCCACCTTCATATAATCCACCAGCAGGCTGATGTTTCCCAATGTATGGTCTTCCCGTTTGCCGGTTGCGCCTACAAGGATGATCACCTTCTTGCCTTGGTCCAGCAGGAAATGGACCGCTTTGGTCTGATCGTTCGTCTCCTGGTCGTCTATCTGATGGAATATTTCCCTGAAACGGTCTTTATTCTCCGCCGAGAGGGAGTCCCCGTCACCGATGATGGCATTCGGGATGAATCCCCGGCGGATGTGTTCATCAGCCGATCCGTCACAGCATACCACATAGGGAGCCATGATCAGCATGGTTTCGGGCATGGAGTGGGTTGGATATTCGCCGTTGCCCAGTATCACGGCATCCATATCGATATCATTTACTTTCATAGTGCATCATTTGTTTCCATTTAAAGTAGCCAAAGATAGCAATTATTGAGTAAAGTCCGTAAAGGGCGGATGTGAAATAAAGCTCTTTGTAGATGTAGAGTCCGCAGCATACCACGTCGACCAGTATCCATGCCCACCATTGTTCTACGTATTTGCGCGCCAGCATCCACATGCCGATGATGCTCAGTGCCGTGGTAAACGAATCGAGCCAGGGTACGTTGCTGTCCGTGAACCGGATCAGTATCCAGACTATGCCGAGGAAGGCTGCTAAGAATACCGCGGTCAGCGGAAGATACCTTTCCGGCGGAGTATGTGTGATGGGGAGTTCGGCTTTCGACTCCCGGCCGGCACCCCGCATCCAGACAATCCATCCGTAAACGGCCGCCAGCAGATAGTAGATGTTGATTCCGAAGTCGGCATACAGTCCCGCCCGGTAGTAGACGAAGATGTAGATGGCAGGCATGATGATGCCCGCAATCCAGAGGTAAATGCTGGCACGGTATTCCAGCCAAAGATAAATCAGCCCGATCAGGGTACCTGTGATTTCGAGGTAGTTCATGGCTTAAAAGCGGATGGAAATGTTACCCATTACATTCGTTCCGGCCTGTGCGGCGTAGCCGGCATAGTTGTAGCGCTCTACCTCTCCTTTTACTATCTTATAACCGCTGCCTGCATATCCGTTGTTTTCGTACTCGGCATTGAAGATGTTGTAGATGGTGAATCCTGCCGTAACCGACTTTACGTGAGGGAGCTTGAAGGTATAAGCCAGGTTGAGGTTGCTCACGAAATAGGCGTCCAGCGTCTGGTCAGCCTGTCTGGCATTGCTCATGTACTGCTTGCTGACGTATTGTGATTGCAAGGCGGCCTCGAATCCCCGATAGCTGAACGAGAAGCGGTTGTTCAGGATCAGGTCCGGCGAGAAGGCAATCGGTGTATTTCCGTGGCTGACCTCGATCGGATTTTTCCATTCGTCTTCATACAGCTTTTCGGTGAAGTTCTTCACCCGGTTTTTGCTCAGTGTACCATTGATGTCCCACTGGAACCATTGGCAGGGCTTCACACCCAGCATCAGTTCCACTCCCATCCGGTAACTGTCGGGCACGTTGCGCGCCATAGCCTCGCCTATCTCGTTCAGCTCTCCGGTCAGTACCAACTGGTCTTTGTAGTCCATATAATAGAAGTTGGCCCCGGCGCTCAGCCAAGTGTTCCGGTAGGTATATCCCAACTCATAGTCGAGTAGCTTTTCCGCCTTTGGATACTCGTCCGCGTTGCCGTCGGTATAGTTGTTCCGTGTCGGTTCCTTCTGGGCGATGGAGAACGATGCGTAAACCCGGTTGTTGGCGTCTATGTCCCAGTTCAGCCCGGCTTTCGGGTTGAAAAAGTTGAAGTGATCGTTTACCGCCAGTTTTTGCAGGGCATCCGCGTTGTAGTCAAACTTATCGTTGTCGCCGTTTATCTTATAGTTGATGTAGCGGTATTGCAGGTCGGCGTACGCATTGAGCCCCGCCACCAGGTTATAGTTGGCTTTCAGATAGAGGTTGCCGTCCGTCTTCTTCGCTTTATTCCGGTAATATTCGTGGTCGGGGAGCAGTTCGCCGATGTAGTTTTTCACCCAGATCACCCGTCCAAAGTGCCATCCGTCATAATGGTTCAGCGCACCTCCCAGTGAAGCGTTCAGCTTTCCGTTCTGGTAATTTACCGAGAACACGCCGCCACCGAAGTGGTTGTCCATCTTCTTCTGACGGATCAGGTCGCTCTTGTCCACCTCTTTGCCATCGTGCATGAAAGGTGGCAGGCGATACTCCTTCAGTGTCCGGTCCTCCTTATACTCCTGATAATATCCGTCTCCTTTCGTATAATGGAGTGCTGCGTTCAGGTTCCATTCCGGCGAGAAAGTGTGGTTCAGTAAGAGCTGGTAGTTCATTTGCAGATAGTTGTCTGTCTGGTCTTTGTAGAAACGGATGTTGCCGTCATCATCCGTGTACATGCCGCACGAGTTGAAACGTCGTCCGTACTTCTCCATTTCTTCCTTGCTGGCATAATTCCAGGCATGATACGTTTTCTCTTTTCCGCCGAAAGTGATGAACTTCACCGAAGTGTTGTCGGCGAAATATCCCCCCTGTGCATAAAAAGAATAAAGGTCTACCGAAGCCCGGTCGATGTATCCGTCCGTACCGATGTTGGACAGGCGGGCATCGAAGGCCCAATGGTCGTTCAACAGTCCGGTACCGAATTTTACCGTTTCTTTGTGCGCATTGAAGGTTCCGTACGAAGCATTCAGTTCGGCATACGGCTTCATCGAAATCCCCTCCGTCTGCATATTCACGCTGGCACCGAAAGCACCGGCACCGTTGGTCGAAGTTCCCGCACCGCGTTGCACCTGTATATCCTTCACCGATGAGGCAAAGTCGGGCATGTTCACCCAGAAAAGCGTATGGCTTTCGGCATCGTTCATCGGAATGCCGTTGGCGGTGATGTTGATACGTGTCCCGTCCGTTCCGCGCACACGCAGGGTGGTATAGCCGATGCCTGCTCCGGCATCACTGGTGGTCAGTGCCGAAGGTGTCATACTGAGCAGATACGGGATATCTTGCCCGAAGTTCTGCTTTTTGAGTTCCTCTTTCGACACGTTGGTAAATGCTACGGGAGTCTTCGAAGTGGCACGTGTGGATACTACCTGCACCTCTTGCAGGTTTACTACTTTCAAGCTGTCTGTCTCGCCCGCTTGCGCGAAGACGCTTGCTCCGGCTATCAGGCAGCCGGCAAAAATCATCTTTTTCATGTTGCTAATTTATTTTTCTCTACGCCGGCATTACCCGGATCAGGTCAAAGGGTATGTTCTCAGCCCGTCATGTTAAGGCACCCCTACTCAGTGAATCGGTGGCAAATTTACGCTTTTTGGGCGTGTTAAGCAAGAAACACTTCGCTATTTGATAAAAACATTGTAGCTTTGTCTGCTGTTATTAAATGAAAAACTTTTAAAATTGTACTATTATGCTACTATTCTTTCAAGCCGCGCAACAAGTGGCAGACTCTCTGCAGGTGGCGGCCGATAAGCTCGATCAGGCCATTGCACAGGCCGATGGGCTGGATAAACTGGCTCTGGTTACCCAGCAGTTGATCGATTCGGGTATACAGGCCGGAGGTCACATCCTGAAGGCTGTGATTGTCTTTCTGGTCGGACGTTTTCTGATCCGGATGCTGAACCGACTTGTAAGGCGTCTTATGGATAAGAGAAATGTCGATATCAGTATCAAAACTTTTGTAAGGAGCCTCGTTAATATCCTTCTCACCGTATTGCTGATTGTTTCCGTGGTAGGTGCATTAGGAGTGGAAACCACTTCGTTCGCCGCTCTGCTGGCTTCTGCCGGTGTGGCTGTCGGTATGGCTCTTTCGGGTAATCTGCAGAACTTTGCCGGCGGACTGGTCATCCTGCTGTTCAAGCCTTATAAGGTGGGCGACTGGATAGATGCACAGAACGTTTCCGGTACTGTCAAGGAAATCCAGATCTTCCACACCATCCTGACCACTGCCGACAATAAATTGATTTATGTTCCGAACGGTGCACTGAGCAGTGGGGTCGTGACTAATTACAGCAATCAGACAACCCGGCGGGTAGAGTGGATTGTCGGTGTGGATTACGGTGAAGATTATAATAAGGTTGAGAAGGTGGTACGTGAGGTGCTGGCTGCCGATAAGCGTATCCTGGATGATCCTGCTCCCTTTATAGCTCTTCATGCCCTGGATGCGAGCAGTGTGAACGTGGTGGCCCGTGTCTGGGTGAACAGTGCCGATTATTGGGGAGTATATTTCGATATTAACAAGGCGATTTATGCTACATTCAACGAACAAGGCATTAACTTCCCCTTCCCTCAACTCACAGTTCATCAGGCACCCAACTGATAACTCATACAAAAAGGGTGGCTACTTCGTCGGAGGTAACCACCCTTTTTCAAGATTTATATTTAACCGATTAACACACTCCAAAATCTTCTGTCGGATCATACGTGTTGTCTGTGATGCCTAACAGATGGTTTATCTCTCTCCGCTTATCCAAATCCTTGAAATAGGTTTCCACCACTTTGTAAAGATCGAAACTGAATGTAGATCCGGCTGCCATATCCAATGACTCTACCATCTGTTCTACTGCCTGGTGGATTCTTTCTTGATCGATCAGGTGAAGCTCATTACTGTGAATAAGATATTTTTCCATAACCGTTGTTGTTTTAAATTTCTACAGATAAAACATTCTGAAAGAGGATAAGGTTCAATCTGTTTTTTCTTATCTTTGCGGTCTCTGTATTTTGCCTTAAATCTTTAAGTGGGGAATATTCGATAATGAATCAGTTCTTAGACTTTGACCAGAAACTGTATGCAGAACTCCGTAAAGGTAGCGAGCATGCTTTCGTTACTGTTTTCCGGCAGTACAATCGCTTGTTGTATGCATTGGCCTATCGGTATTTCAAATCCGGTGAAGAAGCCGAAGATGCCGTACAATATACCTTTATGAAACTGTGGGAACAGCGGGAAAGGTTTGATTTTCAGTCCGGAATCCGGAGTTTATTATTTACTATTTTAAAGAACTACATACTGAATGAATTACGACATCGTAATCTTGTTTTCGAGAAACACTATGAAATGGCCCAGAAAGACGAAGAAGCCGATGATGGTTTCCTGAAAGATTTTGAGGATAAAGACTTCAGGGAGCATCTCCGGGCTGCTATCGGCAAACTCCCCCCTCAAAAGCAAAGAATATGCCGTTTGAAAATAGAGAAAGGGCTTTCCAATCAGGAAATAGCGGACGAGATGCACATCACGGTTCCTACCGTAAAATCACATTATACCCAGGCCATTAAGATACTTCGTGCAGAAATAGAATCGTTGATTGTATTACTTCATGTATTGTGGATTCATTTTTTAGGGTGAGTGTCAACTCATACTTTTAAGTTGGTGAAGTGTTTTTATTAGTAGATAAAGAAAAGTAGAAATGAAAATAGATGATGCGATTATAGATAAGGTGCTCAATAATGAAGCTTCTGCAGAGGAGGCCGGAAAGGTGGCGGAATGGTTTGCTACAGAGAAAGGTAGCCGCTATCTGTCGGAACGGCTGGAAAATGAATCTTTGCGGTTGACGGAAGAGCAGGCCTTGGATTGGCTGGACCATCCGGTGCCGGAAGAACGGATGCGGCAACGCTTTATGGGAGAGATCAAACCACAGAAAAAAACAATATCTTATCGTCGCGGACTGATAGCAGCGGCCGTGTTGATCCCTTTCCTTTTTCTCAGTTTGTCGCTTTGGTTTCTGGCCGACAGGACCGGTGTATTCTCTGCTACGGAGTATGCTGAACTGAAGGTTCCTTGCGGTGAACAGATGCAGGTTGTTTTGCAGGATGGCACGGTCGTACAGTTGAACTCGGATACTCGTTTGCGATATCCCAAACAATTTGGGCTGTTCAATCGTAGTGTTGAGCTGTGGGGAGAAGGTTATTTTGTGGTAGCCAAAGAAAAGAACCGTCCGTTTATTGTTGATCTGAAGGGAATCGAGGTGAAGGTGACCGGAACCAAATTTAATGTGAAGGCATATCCTGCAGAGCAGAATGTATGGGTGACACTGGAAGAGGGCGGAGTTCTGCTAAAGGATTCAAAGCATAAGGAGTACCCTCTTGTACCCGGTCAAAGTGCGGAATATAACAGAAAGTCCGGACGTTGCCAGATATCCGAACCGGAAGATATGAACCAGATCTCTTCCTGGCGTTCCAATAGCCTGAACTTTTATCTCACTCCGCTGAAAGAGATCATAAAAGTGATGGAACGGCAGTATGATGTTCATTTCATAGTGCGTGATTCTACTTTATTGAATAACAGGTTTACTCTGTCTACCAGCAAAGTGAACGTTGATGATGTATTGCGTGATTTGGAGGCGGTTTCATGGATACGTTTCTCACAAACAGAAGACGGGGTGTTCGAAGTCTTGAAGAAAGAATAGATGGATTTCATCATTCCCATATAGATAGATGCAGACCAGACAAAAGGGACTGCATCTATTTTTTTAGATGTACTCTGAAACAGAAGACTCATACTTTTTTTCGGGTGAGGTGTTAGCTTATGTGTACTAAAAAGGCCTTTCGGAATATTTATTTTGAGTATGAACCAGATGTCTGTACATAAAGATATCACAATGATTATGTGTTTATATGAAGTATTTGTTTACTTTGTTGATGGCCTGTCTCCCGTTTTCCTTTACTCATGGGATTAAGAGCCATCCATCTTTTCTAAATTCGTCCGGACGATGGGTAGTTTGGTCCGAAAAACCTGCTGCATCCTGGCAGGATGCATTCGTTACCGGTAATGGAAGTCATGGAACAATGGTGATGGGACAGCCGGGAGAAGAAAGGATTATCTGTGTCCACGAAGAATTATTTATAAGGGGATGGGACCGCAATAAAGTGGCGGTTCCTTGCACCGCTTCTTTGCTCCCGCAAGTACGAAGTCTGATGGAATCAGGAAAAAGTGATGCCGCGGATGCGTTGATGACGAGCGAAGCGGACCGTCAGTTGGTTGCCATGGGAGCCCGCCAACGTTGGCCTTTGATTCCTCATCCGGCTTTCGACCTGTGTATCCGGCATACGGGTATACCTTTACAAACCGAAAAACAGTATAGAAGGCAGCTCGACCTGGAGACTGGAGAAGTGCTCACTTCCTGGTACGAAAACGGGAAGGTGACGGAATCTGTGTTCTCGTCCAGGGAGCATAATGTGAATGTGGTCCGCTTGAAAGCCGATGAGTGTAATAAGATGAATCTGGTGCTGAGTCTGAAAGAGACTCCTGGACGTGAAGGCATGCACTTTGAACATAACTTGGACAGTGCTTTTTCATCGGTGAAAGCAGAAGCCGTGTCGGGTTGGTTATCCTATCGTGCCGGCTATAAATATGATGCCGGTGGCTATGAAGGGTTAGCCCGTGTGACGGTTAAGGGAGGAAGTATGACGGCTGAAGGAGATTCTCTACGGATAACGGACGCTGAAGAGGTGTTGGTGCTCATTAGGATCACTCCTCTGGAGGAGGCCCGTTTATCCGTGCATTCGTCCGTACAAAAAGAACTGTCGGGTTTGCCGCTTGATTATGGCAAATTGCTGAAACCTCATAGCCGGATACATGGGGAAATGTTCCGTCGCATGCAGTTGGATCTGGGATGTTCGTCCGACTGGAAGACCGTTCCGACTGAGAAAATGCTTTCGACGATTCACGAATGTGGGGTTACTCCTTTGTTTTTGGAGCAGATTCACGCAATGGGCCGTTATCTCTTGATTTCTTCGTCCGGCAAATATCCGCCTCCCTTACAAGGAATTTGGGGAGGAGGCTGGAAACCCGGATGGATTGGCGGATTTGTCTGGGATTCAAATATTAATCTGGCTATTTCGGCAGCATCTATGGGCAACTTGCACGAATGTGCGGAGTCTTATATTGGATATGTCGAAAATCTATTGCCGGGTTGGAGACTGAATGCGAAAAACTACTTGGGATGCCGGGGCTTTCTTGTAGCCCATTACAATGATCCGGAAAACGGATATCTGACCCATTTCGGAAGATCTTTCCCCTGGATGTTCTGGGCGGGTGGGGCCGGTTGGAATATACGGCCATTCTACGAGTATGCTATGCTGACCGGTAACGAGACCTTCCTAAAAGAACACGTATTCCCCCTCTATCGGGAGATGGCCGGTTTTTATGAAGATTATCTTATTATGGGCTGTGACAGCCTTTATCATATCTGTCCGAGTGTTTCACCGGAAAACGCATCTCCCGGAACTGATACTTGGCTGAGCAAAGATGCTACGATGGATGTTGCCATTGCCAGAGAAGTGTTTGGCCTGCTTCTGGAGATGGGGCATAAGTTCCGTGTAGATAAGAAAGAACTGGAACGGTGGAGTCATTATCTGCAACGCTTGCCGGCTTATCGGATAAATAACGATGGGGCATTGGCCGAATGGATTGATCCCCATTATCCGGATGTGTATAACCACAGACATCTTTCACACTTATATCCGGTGTTTCCCGGTTCCCGGTTGGGTAAGTCAAAAGGAGATTTTCGTCTTATTAAAGCGGCAAGTGTAGCTTTGGACAAGCGTTTTGCCTTCGATACCGGTTCGGCTCATGGACTAATCCATGTGGCACTACAGGCTGTACGGTTGGGAGATATAGAGAAAGTGAAGACCAATCTGGACCGCTTTTGCCGCCGCCATTATTTATATGACGGACTGGTTACCTCGCATGATCCCGAGCATCAGGTTTACAATCTGGATGCGGTTTTGAGTTTTCCGCGTCTTTTGATGGAAATGCTGGTTTATACGGAAGAGGGGAAAATAGAACTACTGCCGGCTTGGCCTCATGAATATGCCGATGGCTGCATAAAAGGGATACAGGTGTATGGTGGACACACATTGGATATTACGTGGAAATCCGGACAGCTGGTGGAAGCCGTCCTGCATGCACGGCAAAACGAATCCTATGAAGTAGTTTATGGGGATCGGAGAACACGATTACAGCTACGTGAAGGCAAGACTTATCATTTCTCTGCACCATTTTTTGCAGAAAAATGAAAATGACACTCATACCTTCTTTGGGATGGTGTGTTAGCCTATATAGAAAGGCCTTTTTATAAATTATAAAAATAATTAATTTAATACTGTATGAAATGAAAACAAGAACCAGAACGAAAATGCTGTTGCTCTTAGGAGTTCTTTTATTTGGCTTTACTGTTTCGGCATGGTCACAAAAAGTTTCTTTAAATTTTAATAATGAGAGGGTAGAGAAGGTACTGTCTTCTATAAAAAGCCAGACAGGGTTAGGGCTGGTGTTCAGCGATCAATTGATCAACGTAAACCGTAAAGTATCCATTCAGTTGAAAGATGCCACTCTGGAGGATGCGTTGACAAAACTATTGGCAGGAACGAAAGTTACTTTTGAGGTCAGAAATAATAAGATTTATTTTATTGAAAAGAAAACGGACCAACAACCCGGTTCCCGGAAGAAGAAGGTATCCGGAGTGGTGAAGGACGCTATGGGGGAACCTGTCATCGGAGCCAATGTTGTTGAAAAAGGAGCAGGTACCAATGGGGTGATAACAAATCTGGATGGGGAGTTTACGCTGGAGGTTCCGGAGAATGCTTCTTTGACTGTCAGTTACATCGGCTATCTGCAACAAGATGTTTCGACAAAAGGGAAGGATGCGTTTAACATCATTCTGAAGGAGGATACCAAAACCCTGGAAGAGGTGGTAGTTGTGGGATACGGTGTTCAGAAGAAAGTGAATCTGACGGGAGCAGTTGCTGCTGTCGATTCCAAATCATTGCAAAACCGTCCGGTGACTAACGTATCGAATGCCATCCAAGGGTTATTGCCCGGTGTGACTGTCATTTCCGGAACCGGACAGCCGGGAAGTGACAATACAACCATTCGTGTGCGTGGTGTCGGGACTTTAAATAACTCTAATCCGATGTATGTTGTGGATGGTTTACCCGTATCCAGTATCAATGAGGTAGATCCCAGCGATATCGAGAATATCTCAGTACTGAAAGATGCTTCTTCAGCAGCTATTTACGGTTCACGTGCGGCAAATGGAGTTATCCTGATTACTACTAAAAAGGGAGGTGATAAAGCACCTACTCTACGTTATGATGGCTATGTGGGCTGGCAGAAACCTACAGCTCTTCCCGAATATCTTCATTCATGGGAATACGCAAAGCTGTACAATAAAGCCATGGTTAATGAAGGTAAGAAACCTATTTATACGGACGAAGAGATTGAAAAGTTCAGAAACGGTTCAGATCCTGACAACTATCCCGATACGGATTGGCAGGGGCTATTCTACAAAACCGGTTTGCAACACAGCCACCGTGCCGAGATTTCGGGAGGTACGGATAAGATGACTTATATGTTCTCTGCCGGTTATCTGGGACAGGATGGTATTATCGATATTGCTAAATACGATCGCTATTCGGTACGGGGTAATATGAATGCCAAGATGGGAAAGTTTACAGCAGGGATGAACCTTTCCTTCACGTATGGTGAGGCACAGGAACCTGTGAGTGGTTTTACCGGTGAGATGTCTAATATCTTTTCACAAATCAACCAGATCGCCCCTTTTATTCCTTATAAATATTCAAACGGATATTATGGATATGCCAATGACGGTAACCCGTTGGCTTTTATCGAGGAAGGCAACTTGCGTACGACCAAGCAACACATCACCAGAGCCATCGGAAATGTAAGCTACGAACCGGTCAAGGGATTGAAGATTCAGGAAATCGTGGGTTATGAATATAAATCGATCTCCGACGAGAAGTTTATTAAGGATATCCAGTATTATAACTGGAAAACAGGAGAGCCTACAAAATATCAGGGACCTAACAGTCAGACTGATGAACGTAAGAATGGGCTGAAACTGAATTTACAGACACTGGTCAGTTATAACAATACGTTTGGCAAACATACTGTAGGTGCACTGGCGGGATACGAACAGGAATATTATCGTGAGGACTGGACTAAGGGATACCGGAAAAACTTCTTGAACAATGATCTTTGGGAATTGAATGCCGGTTCACCTGATGGACAGACAGCCAATGGCTCAGCCAATGAATACGCATTGCGTTCATTCTTCGGGCGTCTGACCTACGACTATGACAATCGCTATTTGGTAGAGGCAAATATCCGTCGTGACGGAACTTCACGCATCTTTAAAGACTCCCGTTGGGGTGTGTTCCCCTCTTTCTCGGGAGCATGGCGAATCATCAATGAACCGTTTATGGAAGGAACCCGCAATGTACTGTCCGATCTGAAGTTGCGTGGAGGTTGGGGCATTCTGGGCAATCAGGCTATTTCTTACTATTCTTATCAATCTGTACTTGATCAAGCCAACTATTCCTTCGGTGGAACAGTTGTACAGGGAGTGGCTCCGGTAGATGGTGCTAACCGTAACCTTGTTTGGGAGACCACAGAAACATTGAACTTCGGACTTGATATGGGATTCTTGGGCAATCAGTACACTTTGTCTATTGAAGGATACCGTAAACTGACTTATGACATTCTGATGAAATTGCCGGTGAGCACCTTGTACGGTCTGAATGCTCCTTACCAGAATGCAGGTAAAGTAAAAAATACCGGTTTTGAAATGACTGCAGGCTATAAACTGAATACTCATGGCTGGAACTTCCAGGTGTCGGCTAATGCTGCATATAACAAGAATGAAGTACTTGACCTGAAGAATGGCGGAGCACGCATCTGGAGCGGTAAGTATTTTAATCAGGAAGGTTATGCCATCAATTCTATTGGAGGATATATTGCGGAAGGACTTTTCAAAACTGAAGAAGAGGTTGCCAATAGCGCTACGATACCCGGTACCGAGACTGCACCCGGTGACATCAAATACCGTGATATCAATAATGATGGAAAAATTGACGGAGAGGATCGTGTTTATATCGGTAATACAATGCCTAAGTGGACTTTCGGGCTGAATCTGTTTGCCGAATGGAAAGGGTTTGATGCTACTTTCCTGTTCCAGGGAGCTGCTGATGTACAAGGGTATCTTGCAGGCCCCGGTGTAGTGGGCGAAATGATCGGAGCAAAAGGTAAGCCGTCTTATATGTACCGTGACTGTTGGGATGCCGAAACCAATCCGAATGGAAAATTCCCGAGAGCATTCTCTTCTTATCGCCAGAACAACAGTATCTATAATCCCTCTTCTTTCTGGATTGTCAACTCTTCATATTTACGTTTGAAGAACTTCCAGTTGGGATATACACTTCCAAAAGAGTGGTGTAATATAATGGGAATTTCACGAATCAGAGTTTATTATAGCGGGCAGAATCTGCTTACCTTTACCAAATTTGATAAAGGTTTCGATCCGGAATCACCCGAAGGAGGAAGCTCTTATCCTCAAGTCAAAACAAATACATTTGGTTTAAACATAACTTTCTGATAGATAATACGTATGAAAAAGATAATATATAGTTTGTTATTTGCCGCTTTGTTCTCGGCATGTAGTACCGATTTTCTGGATCGGAATCCTTTGGACAAACCCTCAAACGAAGCCTTTTGGAGAACTGAAAAAGATGCCATGGCCGCAGCTACAGGATGTTATAATGGTTGGTTTTCTATGGATGAAGTGATTTATGCCGACTGTGCGTCGGATAATGCTTATAATCCTTTTACTTGGGAAGGCTGGGCGGTACAGGCCGCAGGAACAGCGACCCCTACCGATCCGGGTTATAGTTATATGGGATATGGGAACATGGTTCGCTATAATAATTTCCTGGAGAATATCCACCGCCCCGAAATGAATGAAGATTTACGCAAACGCTTGACAGCCGAAGTACGTTTTCTGCGTGCGTGGGATTATTTTCAGAAAGTGACACATTATGGTGATGTGCCGTTGGTAACTTCCGTACTTGAAATTAAAAATGCCAATTTACCACGTACCGAGAAAGCGAAAGTGGTTGAGTTTATCTTGAATGAACTGAAAGAGATCGCTCCGCAACTTCCCGAATCTTACTCCGGAAGTGATGTCGGACGTATTACTCGTGGCGCAGTTTTGACACTGAAAGCCCGTCTGGAACTGTTCGAACACCAGTATGATGATTGTATGGTTACTTGTAGCGAAGTAATGGGATTGGGCTACGAACTGTTTCCCGATTATAAAGGTTTGTTTAAGATTGCGAATGAAAATAATTCGGAAGTTATTCTGGATATACAATATGTAGAAAGCTTGTATGGTAACTGGGTTTTAGGAGTATTGCCTCCGGCCAGTGTGGGTGGATGGTGTTCTATCAATCCTACTCAATCACTGGTAGATGCTTTTGAGTGTGAAGATGGAAAAACGATCGAAGAGTCTGAGGTATATGATCCGAAAGAACCTTACTTGCACAGAGACCCTCGTTTGGCTGTTACCGTATTAGCTCCGGGAAATCTATACGAAGGAAAACGTTACGACCCAATTGATGTGAAAGATCCGAATGGAGATTATTATGCTCCCTACGGACGTTCTAAAACAGGATATTTGGTTCGTAAATATGTGGACGATTTGTCTGATTATGCGGATATGTGGGATTGTGGCATGAATGCCATTGTCATGCGTTATGCAGAAGTGCTGTTGATGTATGCCGAATGTAAAATAGAGCTGAATCAGATTGATAATTCCGTTTACGATATTTTGGACGACATACGTACCCGTGCTAAAATGCCGGTTGTAGACAGAACCCGATATACCGGTCAGGAGAAGTTGCGCGAATTACTCAGAAGAGAAAGACGTGTGGAACTTGCTATGGAAGGACTTCGGTGGTTCGATATTTGCCGTTGGAAAATCGGTGAACAAGTGTTGAACGGTAAGGTATACGGTTGTTTACTTGGAACGGTCGATCCTGTAACCGGTGCCCTTTCATTGACAAATGAACGAATTTTTGTTGAGAACCGGAAATTTGATCCGGCAAAGCATTATCTGTGGCCTATTCCGCAGACAGTGATCGATGCCACTCCGGCAATTGTACAGAATCCCAATTATTGATTTGGATGGGGAACTTTGAATACTTATATACAAAGAGTGCAATATTATTGTTTGCACTCTTTGTTACTACAGATGTTTACTCGAATTGTGTTGAATCATGCCCGTCGGGTAGGGAAATTCATGTGTCTTCTTCGCGTGGTAATGATTCTTATGGAGGAGAGGAAGCCCGGCCTTTAAAGACCATACAGGCTGCTGCCAATATTGCGCGGCCGGGAGATGTCATTACTGTTCATGAGGGGGTCTATCGGGAATGGGTGAATCCCCCCGTTGGAGGGGAAACAGCGGATAAACCTATTATTTATCAGGCTGCCGGAGGAGAGTATGTGGAAATCAAAGGTTCGGAGAGAATTAAAAACTGGAAAAGGCTGAGTAATACTACCTGGAGTGTAGCAATCTCGAATAATATATTCGCTGCGTTCAATCCCTATGCTGATACTTTGAAAGGAGACTGGCTTGAAAAAGGTAAATGGGCACATACCGGAGAAGTTTATTTGAATGATCGGGCGCTTACGGAAGCTCCACGACTGGAAAATGTATTATTAAACAAGACAGATAGTGCCCTGTGGTTTTGTAAAGTTACTAAAGACACAACTTATTTGTGGGCTAATTTCGGTCAGAAAGACCCGAATGAAGAATTGACCGAAATAAATGTTCGGCAAGCTGTGTTCTATCCGGAAAAGCCATTCGTCAATTATATTGTTGTGCGCGGATTTCGCATGAGCCATGCCGCTACTCCATGGGCACCGCCGACTGCTGAACAGATAGGATTGGTGGGTACACATTGGAGTAAGGGGTGGATAATAGAAAATAATACGATAAGCCATTCCAAGTGTGTCGGCATTACACTGGGAAAATATGGAGATGAATGGGATAATAAATCCGAATCTGTTGAAGGCTATATACAAACTACCCAACGGGCACTTGAAAATGGTTGGGATGAAAAGCGGATTGGTAACCATTTGGTGAGGAATAACCATATTTCCTATTGTGGTCAAGCTGGAATAGCCGGAAGTCTTGGAGCTGTTTTTAGTAGAATAGAAACGAATGTCATACATGATATCGGGTTACAGGAAACTTTTTGGGGATACGAATTAGCCGGAATAAAATTGCATGCTGCAGTGGATGTAATGATAAGCGGGAATCATATCTATCGGACAGAAGGAGGAATTTGGCTTGATTGGATGGCACAGGGAACCCGGATAAAAGGTAATCTGTTACATGACAACCAGACACAAGATCTTTCTTTGGAAGTGAATCATGGTCCCATACTGATAGATCATAACTTGTTTTTATCTCCGGAACTGGCGCAGATTAGACTTTCGCAGGGAGTTGCGTTCGTCAATAACTTGATTGCCTGGGAGATTTGGCCTACTGATAGCGTTGATAAGCGTGAGACCCCTTATTTAGAGCCGCATGGTACATCTATTATCGGATTTCATGATTGTCCTTGCGGCGACGTGTCCTATTTCAACAATATTTTCATGCGGACAGATTTGACTCCTTATGATCAGTGTCGTTTGCCAGTGCAAATGAAGGATAACGTGTTTTGGTCAGGGGCTATACCATCCATTCATGAGACTATGTGTGCAGTAGATACCACTCAACATCTGGTTGGGATAAGGAAATGTGAGGATGGCTGGTACTTACAAATAGATGTTCCCGAAAGTTGGGAGAAAGAAAAAAAACGGGTTATTCCTACTGTTGGACAGTTGAGATATGCAATTATTTCAAATCAAGCTTTTGACAAAATGGGCGGACTACCTGTGTCGTTAAAGGAGGACTACTGGGGTAAAAGACGTAAGAGTAAGATAGCTTATTGTCCGGGTCCTATTGAGTTTGAAGCGAAAGGATTACAAATGATTAAAGTTTTTTGTGAAGATGAAAAGGTTGTTTTATAGGATTATTTTTTCTTGTTTAGTGGTTCTGTTTCCACTTTCTCTGCTTTATGCGGGGGAAGTGGAGACAAGAATTTCGCTGAACATGAATCTTGGTTGGGCCTTTCACCGCGGGGATATTGTAAATGGTGAATATCCTGATTTGGATGATTCCGGCTGGATAGCCGCTACCCTTCCTCACATTATGCAATTAGAGAAGAAGCATTGTGGAGGGGATATTATCTATGATGGAATAGGTTGGTACAGACGCACTTTCAAGGTACCGTCACAATACAAAGATAAAAAGATCAGTATCTCGTTCGAAGGAGTGATGAACGCCTGTGAGGTATTTCTGAACGGGCAAAAAGTATATACTCACCGGGGCGGATATATTGGTTTTGTGGCAGATCTCACTTCCTATCTTAATTGGAATCAAGATAATTTGTTGGCTGTCAGAGTTTCAGCAGAGTATGATCCGCTTACACCTCCCGGTAAGCCACAGGGAGGAATGGATTTTTATTATTACAGTGGTATTTATCGGGATGTGGAAATGATTATTGCCGATCCGCTTCACATCACTCATGCATTAGAAGAGGATGAAGTTGCCGGTGGCGGAGTTTTCGTCACATATCCGATAGTTGAAAAAGAGAGAGCTGTTGCTCATGTAAAAACACATATCAGAAATGAAGGTCAATATCTCCGGAAGGCGCAGCTTCGTACCCGGATGATTGATAAAAACGGTAAAGTGGTAGCTTGCCAACAAGACTCTTTTCGTTTGTTGGCCGGTGAGGCTCTTCATATCGAGCAAGATTTAAAGATAGACAATCCTTTTCTGTGGCATCCATATACTCCCGATCTGTATCAATTAGAAAGTACGGTTATTGAAAATGATAAAGTGACAGATCATTGCGCTGAGGCAGTTGGTATACGTACGATTGCTTACACCCGTGACGGGGGATTTTTCATAAACGGTGAACCGCTTTATTTGCGTGGAGCAAATCGTCATCAGGCATTTGCCTATATTGGAGATGCCGCTTCCAACTCCATGCAAGAAAGAGATGTGATCGATTTGAAACGCGGGGGCTGTAATGCCGTCAGGGCAGCTCACTATCCACAAGATCCTGCTTTCTTGGCTGCTTGTGATAAATATGGGTTATTGGTTGTGGAATGTATTCCCGGTTGGCAGTATTTTAATAAAGATTCTGTATTTATTTCCCGTCTCTATGAAGTCGGGAAAAAGATGATTCGTCGGGATCGCAATCATCCTTCGGTAATTCTTTGGGAAACAGCTTTGAATGAGAGCCGTTATCCGGCGGAAGTGGCCCGGGAATTACATGCCATTGCACATACCGAATATCCCGGCGACCAAATGTATACTGCCGGTGACTACTTCGGACATACGGACCGGGTTGATTATTTTGATGTATTTTATAAACAGGTATCCCGTTTCCCGAAAGATGGGGATGTGATGAGTAATTATCCGGAAGACCAGATTGCGGTGAAACCACTGTTCTGTCGTGAGTGGGGTGACGGCGTAGGAGAAAAACCTCGTGTGAGCCTAATGGAGAATGAAGAGGAACAATTGAAGCAGTGCCGGGGACGTTTTCAGCAGCTTAACGGACATGGATACTTTGACTGGTGCATGCTTGACGCAAATCCACGGATGGGGGGACATTTTTTGTGGAGTTATAATGATTATGCACGTGGAGCAGAGCAGGAAACTATGTTTTGTGGAATGGTCGATATGAATAGATATCCCAAATTCAGTTATTATATGATGCAGAGTATGCGTGATAAGGATATATCCCAACCCGGATTATATGACGGACCGATGGTATTTATCGCGTCACAGAATACAGCTCCGCGTTATGTCTCATCCGTGAAAGAGATTACCGTATTTTCCAATTGTGATGAAGTCCGGTTGTTTCGTAATTATCAACTGATAGGTAAACAGACGCGCATAGAGCGTACTTCGTTTTATCATCCTATTGTGGAGAAAGGGGGAAGTCCCTGTTATGTCTTCGATGCCGGAACCTATGAAGCCGGTGAATTAGTTGCTGAAGGACTGGTAGACGGAAAGGTGGTTGCAACTCACAGTGTGCGTACTCCCGGACAACCCCGGCAGATTGAAATCTGGTTGAAAGAAGATGGAATACAACCCATAGCGGATGGTTCGGATATGATTCCTGTCTATTTTAAGATCTGTGATTCGTATGGAACTCCCGTTAATACTTCAGATGTCAGGATATATATATCCGTATCTGGCGAAGGGAGTCTGATAGGGGATGGTATAGAGCGTATCGGGGTTAATCCTCAGCAAGTAGAGGGTGGAATCGGATACACACTGATACGGACTACTTGTCGTCCGGGTAAAATTCATGTTTCGGTTTCGGCTGATGGGCTTAAGGGAGATAGCCGGGAGATTACGACCCGAAGATATAACGGAGCGTATGTGCCTGAGGGACAACATGCTTCCTATATCGGAAATGAAGAGGAAGGAGCAGTTGTGAAGGCAACTGCTTGGGAAAATATAATTCGTACAAAAACTCCGTTGAAAATAGTGCGGGTTGAAGCCACTTCGGAACAGAAACGTTATACAGCCGCATGCATTACAGATGGAGACGATTTTTCGTGGTGGATTGCTGACAATGAAACTCAGCCTCAAGTAGTAACGCTTGAACTGGATAAATCCGAGAAAGTGTTTGCAAGCCGTATCCGGTTTCAGAAGGATAGTTCCACTTATACACATAAAGTGGAAACCTCTATCGACGGAAAAAATTGGGAACTTCTGTATGAACGTGAGTGTACGGGGTGGGATTTTAAGCCGGTGCAGATCGGTAAGGAACTAAAATATATGCGTATCACCATTGAGAAAAGTTCGGAAGGAGCAGCCGGACTGGCTGAAGTCACAATCTATAAGTAAATTGATAATTGGAATATAAAAAGAGACTACTACCATGAAAAATTTTTGTTTATATATTCTTTTAGGATGGTTTGCTTCGCTACAATGTTTGTGTGCTGAGAAAGAACCGGTAAAGGATGCGGATATACAAAAGGTGTACGTAATATTCAAGACCCATTTAGATGTAGGATTTACTGATTGGGGCTCTAAAGTGATTGACACCTATACCTATAATTTCATTCCGGCAGTTTTAAATCTGTCAGAAGAAATTATGAAAGATTCGTTGTCACAGATTGATTATCCCTGGACTTGTGGGTCGTGGCTTATCTGGAATTATTTGGAAAGGGCTTCAAATGAAAATGGACAACGAATGAAGGAAGCTATTGGTCGGGGAGACTTTACCTGGCACGCAATGCCTTTCACAATGCAGGTTGAATTGTGTGATAGTGCCATGCTGTCCGCAGCATTGAATATTTCGAAAAAACTGGATCTGCTTTTTGGACGGAAAACGATTGCTGCAAAAATAACGGATGTACCCGGTGTCACGAGGGGGGCTATTTCTGTCTTAAAGCGGAATGGGATTCAGTTGTTGCATGTAGGGACAAATCCGGGTGCAGCTGTGGCACGATTTCCGGAGATATTTCGCTGGAAGAATGCTAAAGGCGATGCCATTAATGTAATCTATCAATCAGACTATGGCAAACCGGTGCATCTGCCCGGAACAAAAACTGCTGCGGTTTTTTGTTTCACTCATGACAATCATGGACCACATTCCTTGAAAGAGATTAAGCGAATCTATGCCGGCTTAAAGCAAAAATATCCGTCAGCCCGGATCATACCGTCTTCGTTGAATGAAGTAGCTCTTGAATTGAGTAAAGTTGAGAACAGTCTGCCGGTCGTTACTCAAGAGTGGGGAGATACGTGGATATATGGTATTGGCAGTGATCCTATGAAAGTGGCTCAGTTACGTCAGTTAATGCGTTTACGTAATCAATGGATACAGGATGGTAAGCTAAAGGTTAATAGTGAAATGGATACACAGTTTTGTATTCCTTTGCTGTTAATGGCTGAGCATACATGGGGAGTGGATGTAAAGTGGTATTTGAGGAATTTTGATAAATATCAGTTCGATCTTTACCCTTCCTTTTTGGACAGTGAAGAAGCCCGGTATTCCGAACGCTCCTGGAGTGAAAAGAGAGAATATATTTATCAGGCTATATCCAAACTCACTCCGGCCTTGCAATACGAAGCGATGCAAGCTCTCATGAAACTGGTTCCGGTGAAAAATCAAGATACTGATTTCCGTTCCTACCGTTCAAAAGCAAAGATAAATACCCCATTTTTTCGGTTTGCTTTCAATCAGGAGAATGGTACACTATGCTATCTGGAAGATAAACAAAAGGGCATTGTTTGGGTAGATGATACGCAGGGTTGGGGGGACTTTGCCTATCAACGTTATTCCGGAGCCGATTTTGCACATTTTATTGATAGGTATTGTCCAAAGAATCCGGAAGGATGGATGTTGGCGGATTATGGAAAGCCCGGGCTCGATAAACTGTCTGTTACCCATGGGATATGGAATTATAAGGCATCGGATATCCGGATAAAAAAGGAGGTCGGACAGACCACTGTCCGGATTCGCCAGCAATTGAATGAACCTGTTTATGGTGCACCGGAGTATGTTGAAATAATATATGTATTCCCGTATGACTCACCTGATATCAAGGTGGAGATCAATTGGTTTGATAAACCGAAGAATCGTGTTCCGGAAGCTGTTTGGTTTTCGTTCTTTCCAAAAGCCTGTGATTCGAAAGTTTATGTTGATAAGATGGGAGAGCGTGTCGATGTGGAAGATGTTGTTTATAACGGAGCGAGGCAGATACACGGAGTGACGGGAGACGTTCTCTTTTCCAGTGGAAAGGGAAAATTGAGTCTTGAGTCTTTGGATGCTCCTTTGGTGGCGTTTAATAATCGTGATTTATTGTCATTCGACAATAAGGTTGCAGACCCCGATGCCGGTATCCATTTCTGTTTATTGAATACTCTATGGGGGACGAATTATCCGCAATGGTTTGGAGATAATATGAAATATCGTTTTAAACTTAAATTTTATTGAAAATCAGATGAAACAACCGTCTAAGAATTGGTTATTATGTGTCCTATTGGGGATGATAGTGTGTTCCTCAGCAACGGCTCAGAAGTTGCCCGAGAAACAGTTTTTCCATCCCGACCGGGTGAGATACGACAAAGATTGCTTTACAATCGAAGGGAAAGATATTTTTATACTCAGTGCTGCATTCCACTATTTTCGTTGTCCGCAAGAGTTGTGGCGTGACCGTTTCAGGAAGATCAAAGAAGCAGGGTTTAATACAGTGGAAACTTATGTGCCCTGGAATTGGCACGAACGGAATATGCCTAAGAATGTAGATGATTATTCACAATTCGACTTTGATGATCTGAAAGCATGGCTGCGTATGGCACACGAGGAGTTCGGATTTTATACCATTGTCCGTCCTGGCCCTTTTATCTGTGCCGAATGGGCGGGAGGGGCATATCCCCGTTGGTTGGCTAAATATTGCCCGGACAGTTATGACACCAGTTTCTGGCTCCGGAGCAACCATCCCGAACATATGAAATGGTCTGAACACTGGTACAATGCTGTTTGCCGGGTATTTTGTGATGAACAGCTTACACATAAGAAACCCGGAGAGAAAGGAATCATTATGGTGCAGCTTGAAAATGAATATATCTATTTTGATATGGAATCTGAGAAGAAAGAAGAATTTCTGCGTGTACTGTCAGATGCTTGTATCCGGAACGGTATCGATGTTCCCCTTTTCACTTGCGTAACTCCCGAAGTTCGCGGTTCGCACGATCCGGTGATCAGTCAGTTATTCGATATGGATAATCAATATGTATGGTGGAATATGCATGAAGCCAAGTCACGTATTGAAAATCTGAAAGCAGAACAGCCTAATGCTCCTGCCTTTGTGTGTGAGTTGCAGGGAGGGTGGTTCTCTACGGTTGGCGGACGCTTGAGCGAAGATAGCTATCTGGACGGACGGCATGCCCGGGGAATGGCGTTGATGGCAATGGCAGGAGGTTCTACCGGGTTGAATTACTATATGTTTTTCGGTGGAACACATTTTGACGGCTGGGGAGCACGACGTATGACTACCACTTACGATTATGGAGCTCCGTTGAAAGAAACCGGAGGCGTTGGAGAGAAATATGCTGCAGTGAAAGGAATCGGTGAGGTGGTCGGTAAATTTGGAAGCCGGCTTGTCAGAAGCAAGTCTGTACCGTTTGAGATGAAAGGAAATGATAATCTGACGATGGGGGTACGCCGGGCTACGGACGGAACTTTATTTATTTTCTTACTGAACCGTGATAAAAAGCAAGAATTCCGTCAGATAGTCAGCTTGACTATAGAAGGAAAGCCGATGCGGATAGATTGTCGGTTGGGGGCGCTTGACAGTAAGTTACTGGTACTTTCTCCCGGAGGCACTTCGACCGAATGGTATCCCCGTGAACAGGTATTGCCGGCACGTCCGGTTGCACTTCCTGCCGCCATATCAGTAACGAAAGTATGGCGAAAAGACGAAGATTTTCGTGGTGACTGGAAGCCTTTGCGCAAAGGTGTATCGCTTCCCGAATTGGGTGTGAACGATTGCCGTTATTCTATGTATCGCAGCCGGGTGAACCTCACTCAAAAGGAAGTAGATCTTTACGGTTCGTTGGTGTTCGAGCTTTTCACTGGTGACCCGGTTTACGTACAAGTGAACGGAAAGTTTGCCGAGCGGGTGTCGAGAGACGAATTGGATAACACCTTTATCGTTTCAGGATTGTTGCATAAAGGAATGAACGAAGTGGTTGCTATCTACGAAAACCGGGGACATGCTCATGGTTACCGTCCGATGGAAGAGTTGAGCGGACTCCGGCAAGCCGGTTTCGGTCGTAAACAGACGGGAATTTTGCCGGTAGAGGAATGGGAAGTAAGAACCATTGATAAAGAGGAACCGCTGTCTGCCTTGCTTGCCGAAGAAACGGGCTGGGAAAGAATGCGGCTCGATCAACGGACCATTGACAATCTGGCCACTTTGCAGATAGCCGGACTTGAAAAGCCGGAATGGCCTGCTGCCTGGATTTTGCAGGAGAAGGCCGGAAGTGCAGTTTATCGTACACACCTTAGGTGGACATCGGAGATGATTCGGGAAGGAATGACTGTTCTGGAATTTGGCTGTATCGATGATGCCGGAACTTTGTGGGTGAATGGTAAGGAAGTGGGTACGCACGAAGAATGGGATAAGCCTTATGTAGTGAATGTTGCTCCATTCGTCAAACCTGGCGACAATGAGATAGCTATTGTGGTGAGTAACCAGAGTGGGGCAGGAGGCCTCCTTAAGGCTGTCCGCCTGAAACAGGAATTCGAAGTGATTAAAAAAATAAACTGGGAGGTCTCTGCCGATCTGGGAGGAATCTGTCAGGGCTGGAACAGAGAACCGGATAGTACGGAGGGCTGGTCGGTAGCAGAGCTTCCTGCAGATTATCCTTTAGTCCGTAAAGGAAGGATTACAGAAACTCTTGAAGCCGGTGTCGGACGGGATGCATTGCTTACCTGGTATCGTCTTGAGTTTGATATGCCCCGGAATGATCCTTCTGTCCGGATACCTTGGAAGTTGATAGTAAATGCTACGGGTACCGGTTATATGTGGCTGAACGGACATAACATCGGACGCTATTGGGAGGAGGGTCCGCAACGGGAGTTCTATCTTCCGGAATGCTGGCTACGTCCCGGTGAAAAGAATGTGATAGTGTTGGGATTGCGCCAATCTGAAAATAAAGGTGCCCGTTTGTTTGGGGCAGAAGTGGCTCCTTATGTTGAAGATGCTGAATGTATCCAATAAAAAAAGTACAAAGATGAAAAGAGTTTTTTATATTATGATCGCATTGGTGCTGCCTTTTTGCAGTGTCGGTGCACAAACTTCGGTGTGGAACCCGGATAATGGAAACGGGACATTTACAAATCCTATAATGTGGGGAGACTGGCCTGATCCCGATGTCATTCGAGTAGAGGATGATTTTTATTTTGTTTCTACCAGTATGCACTATGTTCCCGGTTGCCCTATTGCTACCTCAAAGGATCTTGTAAACTGGGAGATGGCCGGATATGCGGTAGAGCGTTATGATGAGCATCCCTGCTATGATTTAAAAGGGGGTGACCGTTATCTTCGGGGATCGTGGGCGGCTACCATTCGTCATCACAATGGTAAGTTTTATGTGGGCTTCTGCACCCCTTCATGGGAGGGGGAAGGTCCCGGACACTTCTCAATCTGTATTGCCGATGATGTGAAAGGTCCTTGGGAGCGTACAATCTTTCCTGAATATCTGTACGATCCCGGATTACTGTTTGATGATGACGGAAAAGTTTATGTCGTCCACGGACAGGGTACGCTTTATGTCACGGAGCTGAATGCGGATGCCAAATCTGTGAAAGGAGAAAAAGTGAAAATCTGGGAAAAGAGGTTCAAGAACGCTCACGAGTTTGGAGGAGGATATGGTATGGAAGGTGCACACGTCTATAAGATAAACGGGAAGTATTATATCACTTGCCCGGCAGGCGGAACCGAAGGCTGGCAGATTTGTTTGCGTTCCGACAATATCTATGGTCCTTACGAACATAAATTAATTATGAATGATTGTAGCTCTTATCCTCCCAACGGTTTACATCAGGGAGGGATGGTACAGCTTAAGAATGGTGATTGGTGGTTTATCATTATGCAGGACAGAGGGCCCATCGGACGTGTTCCCCATCTGGTTCCTGTAGAGTGGGTAGACGGATGGCCCATGTTGGGGCGAAATGGTAAAGATGCCATTACGTATCCGAAACCGGAAGTAGGTAAAGCATATCCGTTTGCTTCTCCTGCTACAACGGACGAATTTAATACTCCCGTACTTGGGCTGCAATGGCAGTGGAATCATAATCCGGACAATACCCGATGGTCCTTGAAGGAACGGAAAGGCTACATGAGGCTGAAAGCTTCATATGCCGACTCATTGAAAACAGCTCGTAATACATTGACACAGCGTGTGCAGGGGCCTTCGTCCGAGGCAACGGTCGAAATCGACGTGTCCGGACTAAAGGATGGAAATGTGGCAGGATTTGGAATTTTCGAGTTTCCTTATGCCTATGTCGGTGTGGAACAGTCGGAGGGTATAAAAAGAATCGTGATGTGTAATGACGGTAAGAATATTGAGGTCATCGACAACTTTACGGGAAATAAATTGTGGGTACGTGCCCGTGTGATGGATGTGAACTTCCGTGCTACTTTCTATTATAGCCTTGATGGGAAAACATTCATTCCGATAGGTAATGATCTTAATATGGGGCTTGGGCTGGTCTGGACAGCCAATCGCTTTGCTTTATTTAATTTTACCAGAGATAAAGCCGGTGAAGACGGATATGCCGACTTTAACTGGTTCCGTTTTACCAATAAATAAGAATCAATTATTGGGTTGAGAATAGAGATATAAAAGGAGGTGTATCGAAACTCGTATTCACCACAGGTTACACAGGATTTACACAAATAAATATCATTGGCTATCGATAGATTAAGCTCGTTCTGTGGAACTTTGTGGTGAATTATGCTTTCCCCACCTTGTATTCCGATCTACTATCCGAAGCATTTATTATCCACCGGATATAAGAATTACAAGGTTACGGGAATTAAAGTAGGGGGATGCCTGTTTTACCAAAATTTATTCTGTTCGGCATTGTATTCAAATCCGGCCGATCCCAGTTTGCCAATCAGTGTTTCTTTATTGACATTCATATCGTCACATAGTTCATCGAGCGATTTGTAACAATCGCGGAGTTTCATGTTGATGACGCTGAACAACATCATCGGGTCTTCTGGAAGTTCCATAATCATTCTTTTTTAAACGGCTGCAAAGATACGGTAACTCTGTTTATTCTGCAAGAAGAGCCCTTGTTTATTAGAACCATGAAAGGCATCGGTCTTTATTTATCAAAATAGTGGCATAATATCGGATTACCTACTGTGGTCAATACAGGCTCTTTAGACACCTCACCTGTCTGTATGTCCAGAGAGTAGATACCTTTCGCTTTAGTCGAAGAGTTACCTATCAGCACAGTTCCTTTGTAGAGGGCAAGCATGACTCCGAAACCATTGGAAAGGTCGAGTCCCTTGATCTTTTTCATGGACCGGTCGTATAGGTTTATTTCTACAGCGAGATCGGCGATGGCGGTATGTCCTTGTTCTCCGGGCTTGTAGTAACCGGGCATATTGATATAAGCATATGCTTTTCCATTGGTTACATACCGGATGGCAGAGATAAATCCCGCAGTTTTTTCTTCTCCGCTGATGTCAGCTCCCGTAATGGTCCAGCGATACGTTGGGTCGAACTCAGTCTCTCCTGCCTTGATACGCAATATGCCGGCATTATGACCTTTGACCATGCCAAAGGCACCGACACACGAAATATAGATATCCTTTTTTTCATCCATGAAGATTGAATAGCGGTCAATCGGACGGGTAGGCATGGAGATACCACTGGTTTTGTCTGTAATCATTTTCAGTAGTTTATCCGTTTGAGTGTCTATAATGGCAATGTCGCTGTATGGACGGTCCTGTGGAGGAACCCATCCGCCCACCATCTGGCTGAGACCTACGTATAAAAGTCCGTCGCGCAACAACATGGCAGAGGGATCCGGATTATTGTCGGACACTCCGAGAGAAGACAGATCGATCTCTCCCTTCTGGACCATGGTGATAGGGTTGAAAATAGCGATCCTGCCCAGTCCTGCCATAGATAGGTAGGCTTTTTCAGCAGAAGCGAAAACAATATTGGTGGCCGAAGAGTTGGGAGGCAATTTCATTGTTCCTGTCTTTGATAACCGGCCGTTGACTCTTGTGTATTTCACCAGTTCGTTTTTACTGTCACCCATGTATCCCGGGAATACAAAGATGTCGTTTCCTTCAATAACCGGATATGCTCCTCCGTAGGGAATGGGAATTCCGTTGTTATTGTTGGTGTTCTGCGGAAATTCATCACGGATCAGCTGCAGGTAAGCGGCTCCCGTCATACCATCGGGGTTGGGCAGAATAGTTGCCAGGGCGATGTTAGCATTGTCGGCCGGGACTTTAGGGTCAGGATCCTTTTCGCATGCCGAAAATACAAGTGCAGTACCGGCAAGTGCCAGTGTCAGATTTCTAATCTTCATAGTTCTCTTGGTTTTTAAATAAATAATCTTGTTTCATTTCAATACATATCTCAGCCTTACTCCCCAATTGCGTCCGGGTAGAGGACGGTTGAATTCGGACATCATCCGGGCATTAGTCAGATTGTTTATCCGTGCTGTGATGATGAACCGTCCGTTCATGAAGCTATGCTCTATTCCGACGTTGGCAGAGAAGGTGCGTGGTATTCTTCGCTCTTGGAACCGGCTTTGTTCAAAGTCGTAGAAATACTCTTCAACGAAAGAACCGTCCGTAAAGATGCGGGTATTCTGCATTTTGCCTCCGAACAGATTTTCTTTATGAAATTCCAGTCCGGCGTTTGCCAGAAGATAGGGGATGTTAGGCATCCGGCTACCTTTGGTCGGGTTGGGGACATGAGTGTTCGGTTCGAACTTTCGTACATCCCGCAAATCCTGGTAGGTCATGTTGCAGTAGCCGTAAAGCCAGTGGGTAAGGTCCGCTTTCACCTCTACTTCTGCTCCCAAAGTGCGCATTCTTCCGAAATTCTGGTATTGCGATTGCAGATAACCTCCGGTAAACCGTATCATATTCTCGAGATACCCATAAAAAGTGTTCAATTCCAGTTGAAGATTACTGGCAGACTTTCCGGTACGGTCGAACAGGAACCCCAGATTGATGCTTGTGTTTCGTTCCGGAAGCAGATTGCCGGAAGGAGCGACTGCATATCCATCGCCCAAAAGTTCACTTTCGGCAGGCAGGCGTACGTCATATCCAACCGAAAACTTACCCATGAAGTCCGGAGTGAATCTGTAACGGAGGGCATTGCTGATACCGAAATCCCGTTTCAGCATGTCTACTTTTTCTGCTTCCGATGACATAATGCTGCTCATGTGAGTATTCATGCCGTATGTATAGTACTTCACGTTAAGTGAATTCAGGAAAATATCATTGTTCGTGCGGAAGTCGTATCCTATTCCGGCAATCCAACTCATCATCGTACTTTTGAAGTTGGTTTTATAACCGACAACTTTGTCCTTCAGGTCATCCTTAGGATGTCCGGATGCATAACTGAACAGTGAGTTGAAGTTTACAGAATGGTTGTTGTTGATAACGTAGTTCAGGTGTAACTTGTGGGTGATTGTATGTTTCTCGTTTCTGGCGTTTGAAGCCCATTTGCCTATTTCCCCTCCATATTCGGATACGGCGGGGTAAGTGGTACCGTCCCAATTGTACCGATATGCGGCGGTATCCACCATATGAAATACCGTATAAGCATAGGCCAGATTCGATTCCATATCGAGCCCTTCGACAAGAAAGTTTTCTTTCTCCAACTTGTTGGCAAAGAGGAAAGCGTCAGAGTAAGTGTGGGCTTTTTCAATATTATATTCGATTCCTTGGATTTCTTTGAAAGTGTGCATAAAGACAGGTTCAAACTCAATCAGGTCGAACCACCATTTACGTGCTTTCAGACTACCTGCAACAGCTAACTTTTTAAATTTATCATGGTTACGTTTAATGACAAGCCCCTCTTCGAAGGGAGATTCCATCTTATAGTTGTTGTCAGAATAGGTATAGAATCCCCCGCCTCCGAATTCCAGTCCTTTAGAAGCGATATTCCGTTTGGTTACCAGTGAAAGCTTGTGGGTATTGAAACTTTCGATGCTGTAGCTGGCATCGAGGTACTTGGGCGGATACTCCCTGATGACAATGTTTACAGCTCCGCCTACGGACGATCCGCCAAACCTTGCGGGTACCACTCCTTTGTAGATTTCAATTCGGTCGATCATCTCCACGGGTATGTCATTAATGTCGATGAAGTCCGAATTATCATTCATCGGGCTTCCGTCAATGAAGAAACCGATTCGTTTCCCCTCCAGACCGCGTACCGATACCCGGGACGCACTGCCTACACCTCCTGTGTTACGGATGGTTACACCTACGGTTTTCGACAGGACATCTTGCACATTACTGACCGTCCCCTGTAGTTGTTGCATGTTGATTACCGACATAGGCATGGCCTGCTCGCGCAGTTGGCGGGCTTCACTTTTGGCTGTGATGACAACTTCATCCAGTGACTGAGTTTCCGGTTCCAGGCGGATAACCAGCTTTTTACCTTTGGTATTCGGAATCGTTATTTCCTCTTTCCGGGTGTGATATCCCATAAACGAAAAAGTGACCGAATAACGTCCCGCAGGAGCTTCGATGAGGAACTCCCCGTTTTTATCCGCCGAGACGCCTTTCTTCAGTGCTTCTATATATATGTTGGCACCCGGGAGTATTTCCTCGTCATTGGTGTCGATGATGACTCCGCTCAGTTTGCCCGGTTGTGTTTGGGCCGGGAGGCCGCTGCACAGTGAGAGCAGAGTGATGATGAAAACACAGATTTTATTTCTCATATCCTGTTCTCCTTATTTAGATGATTGTTGTTGGAACTTTATGTGTACTATCCGGGACGATTTCCGTAAAGATGGGAATAGTGGGAGCATCACTTTGAAGAACAGAGGCCATCGTTTTTTTAAGCGGTCCATATACAGGTATTCCTTAATCACGTGTAGTCCCGGATACCAGTCTTCCATCTCATATACGTTGTCTGTTCCCCATCGGAATGGTGCGTTATACTTCTTTACGTCCGGATGCCATTTGTAGTTACGGGCTGTCCATGTATTAATTACGTCGAATGCCATTTCCGCATGGGGGAAGCGTTGCCTGATTCGGTACATTAACTCTCTGATATCTTCTTCTTTGAAGTACATCATCACTCCTTCCGATATGATCAGCAGGGGAAGACCTCTGGGAACAGAGTTCATCCATGAATCATCGAACATCGACCGGGCGATCATTTTATAATTATCCGTTTCCTTGAAGAAAAGTTTTCGTAACCCGATGGATTCTTCTACGTCGATGTCTAACCAAAGGCAATTGTGCAATGGAAGTCTTTTGCAGCGTGCATCCAGTCCGCATCCCAGATTTACGACGGTAGCTCCCTTAGGGTGTTTCGACAGGAAGTCGAGGATGATTTCGTCCAAAACGAGGGTACGGGCAATTGTGCCCACCTGCGAACCTTCCGAAACTTTGTCTTTCGAAGAACTTGCCAGTTCGATTCGGTGGAGTATATCTATGGCATAAGGGTCTTTGATAGCACCGTTGGGCTTTACTGTTTCTATAGCCCTTATCCGCAAGGTTATAAACAGAGTTTCGGGAACTCCTGATAAATTTACTTTCATGTTTAGTTTCTGCTTTTATATTTCCGGTTGTTGTTTATTATTCGTGGAGAATTACCTATTAATGGGGATTGTGCCGATAGGTGGCTTATTGTAATTTTGTATCTACTCTCCAATTGGAGACAAAAGTAGAGCCTTACCGGCTTTTACTGCTTACGCGAAAAGGAACTTGACTTTAACTTAAAGGAATAATGATGGCAACTCGGTTAATGAAACATGATTTGCATGAAATGATGCTGGAATGGCCCGTACAGAATCTGGCGGGAGAGAGCCGGACAGAAAGAAATAGTTATCGGATTGACAATGGGTATCTGAAGGCGACATTCGAAGAAATATGTACTCCGTTTTTTTCGATTATGGAACATCATATATCATGTGAGGAGTCCATTGAGATGTATGCACAGGCCGATGAATACCATGCTGTTTGGTTTTGTGCCGCTTTAGCCGGGCACGTCACTTGCTTTTACGACCCTATTACCCGGAGTGAGGAGTGGAACAAAGGAGATGCCAATCTCCTGCAATGTGACGGGATAGACTCATGCGCCTGTTTCCCTAAGCATACGCCGTTTCACATGATGGAGATTATGCTTTCCAACGATTATATCCGTGAACTTGCCGGACAATATCCCGACCTGTTTGGTAATGAAGATATCGAAACCATTTTTTGTGATAGACTCTACAGGGCATATCGGACAAATCGCCCTTTTTGTACCGGTATTTATAAAGCGTTGAGCGATATTAAGCTTTCACAGCTGAATGGGAATATGGCACTTATGTATGTGGATGCCAAGATTAGGGAAATTCTTTCGCTTTTTCTCGCACGGCGGGGAGGAGAGGAGTGTCTTCATTGTTCGTGTTCTGTCGGGATAGAGTGTGATAAGATCCATCATGCCAAGGCCATTATTGAACAGGAGTATCTCAATCCCCCTTCGCTTCATCAGTTGGCATTGCGGGTAGGCACCAACGAATGTACCTTAAAGCGAGGTTTCAAAACGGTATTTGGTACCACCGTGTTCGGCCATATCTTTGATTATCGTATGGAGATAGCCTGTCGTTATCTGCTGGATAGCAGTAAGACGATACAAGAGATCGGGGCATGTGTCGGTTATGAATATCATGCCCATTTCTCTACGGCCTTCAAACGGAAGTTCGGACTGACCCCTCTGGAATACAGGTGCAGCCGTTTGGGCGCCTCCTGAGGTAACGACGGGATTGTCGTCCGACGGAATAAATGGTAAAAGCGTTTGAGAAAAACTTCCTTTATCAGCAGATTTACACGATAATATCATTGGGATAAATCCGTATATGAAGTCTGGTCTGTGAAAGTTTGCGCGGGTTTTGCTCCCTTTGCTTGTTCAGACTTTGACGGCAGAAACAGCCAGCATCATAGGCCGTCTCAATTCCTCTTCCATATCCTTGATCTTTTGCAGCATCTCTTTAGTAGGTTGAGGCTCTATCACATTGGTTATGGTAAATCCGGCCTGCAATAGTCCCTGCAATATGGAAGTTAAAGTATGATGGAATTTCACTACCGTTTCTCCCAAGAAAGAGGTTTCCCGGTATCCTTCAGTGAAATAATGATCTACCGGCCAGTGCTGTGCGGTTCCTGCTGTGTTGTAAAACCAATCTTCGGTTCCATGTGCCGTAAATATCGGATGTTCCATTGTAAACACGAATGTTCCTCCTTGGGCTAATGTACGGTACACCTTTCGGAATATCTCTTCTAAATTTTCAATGTAGTGTAAAGCCAGTGAACTGACAACTACATCAAAGCGATTCGACGGATAATCATAGTCTTCTATCCCTATCCGGTGATATTCTATTCTGTCGGACTCCTTCTTTTTTTCAGCCTCTTGTAGCATTTTCTCAGACAAATCGATACCCACCACATGGCTTGCTCCTTTAGAAGCTGCATACATGCAGTGCCATCCATAGCCACATCCCAAATCAAGTGTCCGTTTCCCTTCAAAATCAGGTAATATCTTTTCCAGTGTCGGCCATTCTCCCGCACCTTTCAATCCTTCTTTTGAGCGTAGCATCTCGCCATATTTCTCAAAGAAGGATTGTTTATCGTAAACATTCTCCTTCATAAATTATTAATCGTTTCTGTTTATACATCTTGCCCTGCATTTCACCTATGTATTAACCGCTGAAGGGGCAAAAGTACGAAAGATAATCTGCTGATTATCGGAATAGATCGTATTTTTGTGCCGATATCCACTTTGCTTTTCTTTGATCCTGAGAATTTTCTATAAAGTTATTAACAGGATAAATTGTTGATATATAGGTGGTAATCTCTTTTTAAATAGGCTTTGTGAACAACTTCATGGAAAGTCGTTGTCTGCTTTGAGACATCTTTTTGGATTCGTTGTTGGTGGAAACTTGTCTATGGCTTTAAATACACTCATGGCGAAGTTAGATACTAAATCCAGAAGCACTTCGACTAAAGTTCTTTTCATCCCTTTGGAAAGTAGCTTTCTTCACCTGACTTTCTTCATCTTAGCAGCTGAGATTTACATCTTAGCCGCTAAGATATAGATCTTGGCTGTCAAGATGCACATCTCGGCTGCTAAGATGAACTTAAATTACTTTCTTTCTCTGTTTCTCATTTAATGCTTTAGCACTTTGGAACGGGTAGTATCTTATTTAAGAACTTGCTTCTTAGCTTCCTTTTCACTACAGAGTATACAGAGAGAATCCCTTTTATCTTTCTTATTGAACAGCTTTTGAACGAAGTTATTAACAGGATAATTGTCTGGCTATCTGTGGTTTGTTTTGTAGTAAGCAGGTTTTATGAACAGGTGTAAATAAGGAACTTGTTGATAACTGGGAGAGGGGTATTAATAAAACAGCCTCAGAATTGATTCTGAGGCTGTTTGAGTGATCCGCCTGGGATTCTCCAATAGGAGTTACCACGCTGATATTTAAAACTTTATATTTTTAGCTTCAAGCATATCCCATGATTTAACCCACTAATTTTCTACATACTTTTGCGGTAGTTTGCTCATGGAGAATACTGAGGGCAAAGATAGTATCATTTCCTTTTCTAACAAATTATTGACTGCATTTTTATTACTCTAACCTTATACAGTAAATCAATGCTCTATGATTCTTCGGTGTAATACATTTTATAAAATTTACCTTTACTATCCTCCCCTTGCTCTATAAGCTCTGAATTTCCATGAATATAGATGTCGAAATTTTTATCTAGTTTGATAACACTTTTTATTGAACGTACTTGTTTTTTTACAGCACTTTCTGAAATAGTGAAATTATCTGCAATTCTTATATCATAGTCTTCTTGGAATGAGGACTTGTACTGATTAAAAGTATTAATGATTTCTGGTTGGCAAATAACCTCACTAGCAAATTCTTTCATATTGAAATTCTCATTATTTTTAAAATAGCTCACTGATTTATTCAGTAATTCAGCTTGATCTGCTTTTGAAATTTCAAAATGTTTTGGCAACTCTTTCTTTATAAAGTTTTTGCAAAGTGAGAGTATGTTTTGGGTGTCATGATATTCATCATTGCGTTGTCTAATACTTAAAAAATCATCCAACCAATATTGTGCTTCAATCCCTTTGTTTGTATTATCTACTACAGTAACTATATATCCACTCTCGCATTCTTTATTGAATATCAAACAACCTTTATCTAATTTATTGATATTAACGCCTTCAACAGTTTCGATTTTAAAATCATTTTTTAGCGTTGATACTTTTAAAAAAGTGTCTTTATTCTCTGATTTAAATAAACCAATAGCATCTACTATCTCTCCTTCTAAAATGCAATCTTTAAAGTAAACGGTATAAAATTCGCCACCCTTGATTTGGGGATGTGTACTTTTTTTATACAAGTGTTTTGCCAGATTTATAGACTGCGTATGTAATGTTTCATTGTTTTTAAATATATTTTTTACACAAACATACACTTCATTCATTTCTATATTAATATCATGGTAAAAATTATAGAATTCATTACTTTTGAAAGAAGACAAAAAATAGTGTAATAAAATTCTATTTAAGTCGGTACTTATATTTAGCAAGTTGCTGGAGAAACGAATATTTTCTTCATTTGATTTATTGCCAACAAGATGCAAGGAAGTATTTTCTATATATGAAGATTCTGAGTGATACATGATTTTAATATTTTTATTATTATGTCAGATGTGATTATTGATATGTTTGCTATGAAAATAACTATATACAAGAGTGTCAATAAAGCAGGTATTCCCCAATTGATAAATTGAGTAATAAACAGTCTGTTTTTTTGTTTTATCAACTCCTTGTCGACTAATATAAATGCGTCTTTTACGACATTACCATTACCCCCAAAACTTCCTTTGTATGATTGAATATTAATATCAATCATATTTAAGACGCTGCTTTGGTTATTTAAGAATATACCTATTAACAGAGCAAATATATACAAGCTAATTAAAATAGCTATATTTTTTATTGATAATATATTATCAAATTCAATGTTAGCTGCCGCTAAAACAAAAGCAGCAGGAATAGCAATGAGTTTAGACTGTGCATCATTAATTACTGATTGTATTTTTTTAGAATAATCTAATATCGCATTATCTAATTCTGATTTCAGTTTATTATATGAGAAGTTTCTGATATAATATTGAAAGCTATCAATAGACTTGGAATAATACTCATTGAAATTTTGCAATAAATAGACAAAGCGATTTTCTTCTGTTACATTTGATAAAAATTCCATTAATTCATTAATGAAAAGAAGTTTTTCTTCGCTATTATTTTTTTTGAATAATTCTGTTGCATAATTCATTTCTTCTATAGGGAAATCTATATTGACAACATCCTCACCACTGTAAATGATAGGCAGAATAAGGGCTTTCTGTTCGTAGATGATGACACATGTTGTTATATCAGGAGATTCTTCTTTGTATTTAGCCAGATCACCAATTGATTGAATAAAGTTAATTAAGGCGTGATATTTCTTTATAAAAATATGCTCACTATTTTGGAATCCTATATTTTGAATATAATAGGACGCAGGAGATATAATTTTGTTTTTTCGAACAAAGACATCGGATGTCTCATAATAACCTGTTTGGTTTAATCTATACAGAGAGAATACAATACGAACATTTTGCTTCTTTTGAATATCTGATAATCCAATGATATTCCCTTTATTATCATATATTTGTTCAATGCAATTTTCCAAACTAATAATGCTGCTTTCGTCTAATATCTTGTAATTGTCAACTGAAAGAGAATCATCAGAAATAGTTATATTGCTTTTTGTTAATATGTCTACAATTTGTGTAAGCATCTTATGTCTCATTGGGTTATTTGCTTTCTCAATTCATCTGGTACATTTTTAATTGTTAGTTCGTTTTTTTTGTCACTGTAGAATATTTGAACTCCTATTAACTTATTATTGAATTCTACAGTTAAATCAGGTGTTCTATATTTGACATAATTCAATGTCTTCAAGATCGTTTTATCTCCACTAATAATTTCATCTACTTCGTTTTCCTCTGAAGATGCAAATTCTTGAAATTCATCAGGGTTCTCTGGATTTATGAGCGCAGATATAGCAGATAATGAAATTTCTTTTTTTGCATTAATACATTCAATACAATAATAATAAACGGCATTTTTAATATCTCTTGTTTTTGCATCATCATATTTCTTATTTGTACAAAATCTCACTAATGCATTTGCTAATTTTTTTGAAGAATCTGTACTGGTTGTCTTATTTTGACATCCAATAAAATCCATAAAGTAAAGACTAATATCTTTATTTCCTTTTACAAAGGATAGATAAGTTTTGCTCTCTAAATTCTCGCCCCTTTCAATTTTTAGCCATTTTGTTATATTAATAAGACATGCCACATCTATTTTGCTCAAGTCTAAATTCTTTATATCTTCAATAGTAAGATTTTTTTCATCAATATAATAGCCATCTTTGTTATTGAGAGTTAAAACCAGAAGATGTTGTGTCTTGTTTGTTGTATTATTATAAAAAGCAAATACAACAAACCCTCCACTTGCAGGTGCATTTTTTTCTATAACAGTCTTATAGTAATTCATCGATCTTTGAGAGAAGGAAATAAAATCAGTTTTTCCTGCACAAAATTCTCTTAATGAAGTTTGAAACTCATTAGATTTATTTTCTGTATTAAAGATGCCATATGTCGGATGTGATTTTTTAGAATAGGCATCTGTGATTTTAGCAATAAAGGCAGATTCCTTTGTTGTCGTCTTAAGAGTCGATTTTGCTAACTTTAATCCTGTCTTTCTATCTCCTGCTATTTTAGTAACTTGATGAACTACAAAATTATTCAATGCAATATCATGTCCTATTTTCTTTAGTTTTTTCATGGTATATATTTAAAAGTTTACTTTTTTGATACATTATCGTTTTCAAATAGCCAATTAAAGCACTTAGAAATATAATACAGAGATGATTTTTTTGACTGTGATTTTAGTTGTTATCACTCTGAACTACATTTTCAGCTGATTGAGGGGGACTGTATCTTGATACAGTTGTCAACTCAAATACAAATATATTAAACTTTTATGTTTTTATGTACATAATGAGTCGCTTTTATTCGAGAGTGCCAAAACTTGGTTGTTTTCTTGAGCTAAAATAGCTTAAAGCCTTTTTTGTTTCTTTCTTTTCTTGAGCTTAGGTATTTGTTCTTCAGTGTTGAATTGGAAATCTGCTTTTTGTGAAGAAATAAAAGAAATGAATGAATTTGATGTTTGGTTGTTTTTATTATAGAAAGATGGATTGATAGAGGTATTATTTTCTTGTGGAGTGAAAATATGGGGGTTTGTATTGAAAGCTTGGTTACTTGCTTCCTTGTTTTCAAGATTGATAGAAAATAAGTTCTCTTGGTTGCTATCCTGGTTGATTTCTGTTTTTCTTTCACTGGATTGAATTTCTTGCTCCTGTAGTTCAAACTGTTCCGATATAGAACCGTTTTTCATCACATTTTGGTAATCAAATGATTCTGTTTGTTGGCGATCATATCCGAATAGCTTATCAAATCCCTGTTCTGCCTGCTGAAATAGATTCACACGGTCAAAACCACCTTTGACTATTCCATTCTTGGTGTTCTTATGATTCGTAAGTGGTGATAGTTTCTTTTTGTTGGATTGGTCTTTACGGCTCACTATCAAATGGCAGTGCATATTTAGTTCATTATCGGAACGGTTGCGGTCAAAATGAATCTTACTGTAGAACTTTATATCCGAAGCAGATAGCTCTTTATTGAAATTCTTGGCATATTCAGGAATAAATACTTCACGGATATAGCGCTTCATTGCTTTGGCTTGTTCCTGTTCTGTATTCCCCATCGCCCTAAGCTCCTTTTCCGATGGACTGACATGGATAGCGTAAAACTTAGCATCCGTTTTCATGAGTTGCCCGATATTACTATCAATATCTTTTATAACTTTTGATTTGTATATATTATCATCTGTCAGATTGAAGAAGCCTTCGGTATGGATGCCTTTTTCCATTCGTTCGAAATCCTCATGTTCCATATAATTTGCTAGTTGTCGACTACTACCAGCATTATTATATATACCATTAGATGGTGGGGCAAAGTCTATGTGCATAATCTTATGTATTTATCAGATTACTGATTTTAACTTTCAGGTTCTCTTTTCTTTTGCTATCCATCACACCACAAGCGGATAACTCCGAATAGAGTTGTATCAGGTGAAGTAACTTTTTACAATCCCGTTGGTGTATCTGATAAAGTGCATTAATCTGTTTGGACTGATTGTTTATAACATCTGCATGATTACCGAACTGCTCACTTAACTTTTTGAGTACGGCTGTTTGTCTCTCCTGACTGGCTTCCAATTGGGAGAGAACAAGAGTTTCCAAAGTTTTACCGATAGCATCGAAACGCAAAGCGATAGAATTTGTAGCTCGTATCATGGGATTTAGTTGTTCTTCCTCATAGTGACGGATGAAGCGAATAATATCATCCTGTCTCTTATTTATTTTCGCCAGTTCCGATTTTACGGATTCAGGGGCTTCGGATGGGTTGATATGTGCCTTATCTATATACCTGAACGCTAACTTTACAACTTCACTCTTTTTCAGTGAATAGCGTTTGCATATCTTTTCTACCAAAGCTGCTGTTTCCTTATCTATGGAAATGGTAGTGAATATTGTTTTCCGACTGCTGTTTGGCATGGCAATTACTTTTTTATAGAAATATGAATAGATAAATACCTGATAATAAGCATTACAAAGAAAATACTTATTACAGGTGTCATTACAGCGTGTTCTTGTAACACGCTAAAGCCGAAGGCTTTGCCCCGCAGGGCAAGAGGGAAGAACAGGACTTGTCCAGTTCCCTCTTGCTCGATTTAGAGAAATAGGCTGAACCGATAGGTGAAGCGGTTTCTACTAAATCGGGGTGGTTACACAAAGTGATAGCTTAAACACAAGCTTCTTTCCTCTGCTACATTTTGCTGTCAGAGTTTGTTTTCTAATTGATTGGCTTTTTCAAACTGTTTATAAGTTTGATAATCGGCTCGTTCACGTACAAAAGCTCTAATATCGCTAGCCCGATAGTAGGTTTTATGCCCAATAGTAAAGTAGGGGAGCTTACCTTTTAGTCGATAGCGTTGTAAAGTTCTGAAAGACACTTTTAACAGAAATGCTAAATCCTGATTATCAAGTAATCGTTCATTTTCTTCTAATACCTGATCGGTATTGATAAGGGATTTTAAGTCTTGTCCTATCTCAGTGAGTTTCTTAGATAGCTTCTCCATCCATTTATCGAAGTTTTCGTTGTCTATATACATTTTGCTTCATTTTTTAGTTTAACATTATTGTTCTCAATCGATTGATGAAGCAAAATTCAGTAAAACAATGTAGGAGAAAAAGAGGAGTAGTTACCTACTCCCCGAAAAGATATTTGCAAATATCTGAGAATAAACAGTTTGCACAAATATCTTTTTTGATCTTTATCGGTTCTTACGTTTTCGATCCTCTTTAATGATAGCATTTCGTAAGGCATCCAATGTTTTGGTAAGGTTGTACGGCTTGCGGGTAAATACTTCACCTACCTTATCGTAAATACTTCCGAATTTTAGATTGAAAAGCTGCTCAAAGCCATGAGCTAAACGAACTTCTGGGACAGGTTTTCCATCTTCGCCAACGATTTGCCCCTGTAGAAACAGAGCTAATACGATTTCTGCAATGCCAATAATCCCCAAGTCTTTTGACTTAGGGATTACATATAGGTCGGACTTGAACGCTGTAGGAATAGATAACTTAAATTGTTCTGGATGGTTAATTTTTAAGTTGATTAATTGTAGCTCGGCATCAATTGTCGATAACGCTTTGTGGACATAGAGAATTTTAAGCGCATTTTTCCCCCTGCCCACATTGATATAACTCTTTTAGGGGTACTATCTCAATACGGGTGAGATTTAGCATCCGAAAGATATAGGAATAATCTTCTGAATTGCTAATAGCGACTATGTGCTTGACAAATTCTCCATAGGCATCTTGCATTTCTGTGTTAGTAACTTCTTGTGAAGTTTTAGACAATAGCTCAAAAAACTTCATTTTCAATAACTCATTCATAAGCATAATTTTTAGATAGTGAATAATATTAATTCGTATAATCATAAATTCAATATGCTTATTTAGGTACTATACTTTTTATATCTTCGGTATTTATAGTATCAATTTTAGGAGAAACTATATTTTTGTGCTGTACCTATTATATAATATGTAAATCAGTCCGCCAGAAAGAAATATAGTTGGTAGAATAAACCAATAGTTATTACTTATTAGAAACTTGGCTATCCAAAAAGAAGGGAGAAATGAAAATACATATTGGGTACTATCTGTAATAACAAAAGGTATTATTAATCCCACCATAACTAAAGCAGATACTTTTGCAAGTGCCACACCTTCTACTTTATTCCCCGCATATGCCAAAATAATCATAGCAGCCACAACGCTTAGTATTGTAGCCAATATTGATATTATAAATGTAGTCCATAATGACATATCTGATACAGAACAAAAAGAAAGCAGTACGAAAGAAACAATGGCTGCAAATAAAACAGAAATAAGCAATCTTGATATAAGATACCCCTTCTTACCAAGTGGGGTAATTGTGATATACCTGTTGATTTTCATGTCTGTTTCATCTAATACCACTAAGATTGAAGCGAAGCAAATCATGTAAGGACACATAATTGCAAGGAATAAATCCAATATCGGATAATATAGGCTGAAATCCTTTAGCATCGGATAATGCTGTACAATTAAAGGGAAAACAAACCTATATATTGCCGCTAATATTAGCGGGATACATATTATTGCAGATAACATACCATCTGAGAATATGTTTCTGATAAACATTTTGAAGGAAATAATATTCTGATTCATAATTATATCGTCATCATTTTTTTTACTGACAGACAAGAAAAAATATACATTGCAATACACCAAATGCTTATTGCCATTAGAGATATGACACTGATATTTCCAGACATAAGTTCTATAAGACTTATACTTGGATGTAATAGCATAGCTCCCGATTTATAGCCCATTGTATAAACAGATATGGGAGCTACAGATATTATTAAAGTGGGAACCATAATCAGCATAAAATTATTCATGGTTGAAATAAAAGCAGAAAGTGATATTCCAACCAGTGTGAATAATGCTGAACCTAACATAATTCCAACAGCAAGATGTGTGTAAGAATGTTCCATGCCTGAGAACAATGCGATGAGAACTCCACTTAGCAAAGAAATTAGTCCAATGGAAATTACCTTTGACAAAATGTATGCGTGTATCGATATGGGTGAAACAGCTAATGCCTGCATTACTTTTTCGCTTTTCTCGAATAATATTATTGCTCCCATAAACATTAATCCGATCAGTACGGGATCTGAAAATATAAGGGTAGTTGTACATAGTTCTTTCCACGGCATAGGAAGAATGCGCAATACTGTAATATACACTAGTGTAAATAACGTATATAGGGCATAAAAACCATATTTGTATTGTTGCCGAATATCACCTAGTATTAAACCTTTAAGCTTCATAGTAATTTCCTCCCTGTTATTTCTGAGAATATATTGTCTAATGTTGGCTCATTGCTATGTATTGATAATAAGGCATTAGCTTGAATCAGAGATTGTAGCTTTTTATCTGTACTTATTTTGTCAAGTGCGATTGTAGTATTTAATTCTTTTTGATTCTCCAAATATGAATATGTTACTTCATTATAACGCCTTGACATGATAAGATTATGAGGAGTGTCCATAGCTTTAATGTTGCCATCAACAATAAATGCTACACGATCACAAAGTTCGGTTGCATCGTGCATATTGTGAGTAGTCAGAATGATTGTTACTCCTTTATTTTTAAGATCAAGAATAATGTTTTTCATCACTTGGGAGTTTGAAGGATCTAAACCAGATGTTGGCTCATCCAAAAATAACACTTTGGGTTGATGAATAATTGATCGGGCAAAGTTTAATCTGGATTTCATACCTTTAGAAAAACCTGCCACTTTCTTATTGGCATGTTGTGAGAGTCCAACCATTTCTAATAATTGTTCGACAGGAATCAGCTTACAGTCATATAAAGAACCAAAGAATTTTAAGTTCTCCAATGCGGTGAATTTCTCATAAAAACTAGGGAATTCAAAATCGACACCAATACTCTCATAGAACTGGTCAGACTTATTTCTAATTTCATTATTATTAATAGAAACACTCCCCTTATATTTAGGGAGCATACCTATTAATATCTTTTGAAGAGTGCTTTTTCCTGCTCCAGAAGGTCCTAAGAAGCCAAATATTTCTCCGCTTCTTACTTGAAAATTCATATTCTCAATAAATGGTAGTTGAGAATAACTAAACGATAAGTTTTTTACTGTAATCATAATTTTTAAATTTTATATCGTATGACTAAAATTGTTTATATAGTCATATTGTAAATTCAAAGTATCGCTATGTAACATATTTGCACATAGTCAGTTGATATTATATAATCTTGTTGTATTGGATTAGTCTTTAAATAGTTGCTGTACTATTCCCCTAACTATAAACTTGAAAACTTCATTGTAAATATCTGTTCCAATTGTTTTCTCGTTTAGAATAGTCAAGAATGCAGCTCTTAAAGCCCCTGCAAATACTTTTGTATCAATTGATTTACTTTCTGGAATAAAATTCAGTAATTCGTTTGCTAACATGACATCATCATCTACGTGTTTTGAAAGTACTTCTTGAGGGAGCTTTCTATTTAGATATTCCACATCACTATTAACGAAGATAGATACAAAGTATGGTTTGTTGTTGATTAGCAAATCAGATATAATATCTGTCAATGTATCAACCGTAATATTATTGGTATGCTTATTTATGGCATTAAGAAATTCTTTTTCCAATTTCTTATGATAGTCTATTATTGTATCGAAAAAAAGAAGTTCTTTTGATGTATAGAATAGATAAAATGCTCCTTTAGAAATATTGGCATATTTAACAAGCTCATCTACAGAAGTTTTACGTACCCCTTGTTGCTGGATAAATAGCAAAGCTCCTTCTTTGAGTTTATCCTTTATAAGTTTTCTTTCGTTGTCATCAAATGCTTTTGCCATACCGTGTGACTATTTTGTTATTATTGGTCACTGCAAACATAAGCGTTATTTTTGAATTGACAAAGAAATATCGGTTTATTTTTCTTTGTTTCTATATGATCTGCCTAAATCAATGAGTATTTCGTCTATAAATCATTGTATTATGTTGCCACGATAAGTACATATTAAGTCATTAAGAACTTTACTTCGCCACTTTCGGACAGTTTTGAAAACGGCTCATGATTCTTCTTTTATTTGCCGATGAAAATAAAATCGACACGTTTTATAAACCTTTTAAAATTGAAAGTATGGAAGTAGTAACTATTGAAAAGAGAACCTTTTCGTATGTCTGCGAGAGGTTCACGGAGTTTGCCAAACGGATAGAAAGTTTGTGCAGCACTCATACCCAGAAAGTAGAAAACTGGCTGGATAGTCAGGAAGTGTGCCTGTTGTTAGGCGTTAGTAAGCGAACTTTGCAGTATTACAGAAGTAGCGGAAGATTGGCTTATTCTCAAATTGGTAGTAAGATTTATTATAAGACTTCCGATATTGAAAGAATTATTGCAGACAGTGAAACGCAAAATCAATCCCCCAAACACCCCACGTCTTATGAAAAGAATTAAAAAAGATTATCCGTTTTTCAACTTGTTTTCCATTGTTGGCACATGGGAAAGCATTAATCTGAATCCTACGGTTATCATCTATCGGAGCGACAAAGAGTACCTTCTTTCTATTATATATGTATCGGAAACAACCAAACAGGCTTCACCTGCTACTTATGAGATACAGCAAGATGGTAGCCAGTATTTTATTGCCCCTGCATCCAAACGGCTCTATGTAGATTATGATCCGGCAAAAGACGTACTTAACATTTCGTCTTTTGGTCACTATCTGCGTAACTAACCAGCTATCTAGCCATCTTGAAATCAATATTTCAATAAAACAATCTTTCAATCATGGAACTAATAAATAAAGATACCCCACAAGTCAAAGAATTTATTTCTTCGCTCAATTCGATGCTGGATGGTATTGAATCTATTGTAAAGCACTACAAGCCCCACCTGAATGGGGAACGCTTTCTTTCTAATAATGAGGTTTCCAAGAAACTGAATGTCAGTTTGCGAACCCTGCAAGAATGGCGAGATATAGGGCTAATTCCCTTTATCCAGATAAAAGGTAAAATCATCTACCGTCAGAGTGATATTGATAAACTGCTCCAAAAGCACTACTTTGAAAGTTGGAAAGAGTAACCTGCCAAGCCCAAAACATTGTTTTTCGGAATTTAATTTGAATCATTGACTTTCCCAGTGAAGTATTTAGTCTGTGCAAGTCTTTAGATGAAAATACGCTCGAACATAGTGAGAGGAAGATTTTCATCTAAACCGAAGGCTCGGACTTGAACAGGCTAAATACGGAACTTACCTTTGTCAATGCTTCATATTGAGTTCTGGAAAACTTACTATAAAAGAAAAGGATTGAGAAAATGAAATTCATTCTTCCCAATCCTTTTTCAATATTAGCTACTATCTTTATTATATAGCCAATTCCGACAGGCAGCTATTTACTTTTTGCATATCCTTGAAAATATTCTGATCCAATACCCTTGCATAGTGTTTTGTTACGCTTGTATCTGCATGACCTAACATCTTAGCAACATTCTCCATACTCACGCCATTTGCAAGGCAAATGCTTGTGGCATAGCTATGACGGGCGGTATGTGTGCTAAGATTTTTATGAATTCCGCACACATCGGCAATTTCCTTCAAATAACTGTTCATGCGTTGATTACACAATACAGGTAAAAGTTTTCCGGTACACTCTGCCACATCCTTATATTTATCAAGTATGGAAGCTGCCACTGGTAACACAGGAATGTTACACGTGATTTTTGTCTTTTGGCGGTTCTTCCTTATCCAAAGTTCCCCTTTGTTGTCTTTTACCAAGTGTTCGGGTGATAAATCTTTCACATCGCTGAACGCCAAGCCAGTAAAAATGCAAAAGACAAAAACGTCACGTACCTGTTCTACTCGTTTAATTGTAAACTCTTTGGCGAGAATGATTTTAATCTCGTCCATCGTCAGAAATTCAGGATCGGTTTCTTCCAATTTGAAACGGTAGTAAGCAAACGGATCTTTCTTTATCCAGTCGTTTTCCAAAGCAATACGGATAATCTTCTTTAAATTCTTCAATCGGGTAATAGCGGAGTTCTGCGCACAACCTTTTTCAATCTTCAAGAAAGCATCGAACTTAGAAATGAAGTTGGCTTCCAAGTTATTCAGGGCAATATCAGATAACTGATATTCTTTCTTAATGAATTCCTCCAAATATCGGGTAGTGGTTTCATACCGTTGAACGGTTTTACTAACAAAATCTTTGCCGATCAGCTTACGACTTTGTTCGTTGTGTTCTCTGAATACTTGCAAAAGGGTTTTGCTTTCTTCATCCACACCATAATACAGTTTTCTCACAAGATCAACAGTGATAACCTTGTCGGAAGTTTCCAGTTCCCTATAAATTTGGTGTATGCGTGAGCGTGTGATTTCTAAGTAGTGGTTCAGTTCCACCGACATACGGTCTTTTCCTTTTGAATTCTCTTTAGCCTGATTCCATAGGTTTACGGGACAACTTCTTTTGATAGAAATATCTACCATACAGCCATTTACAGTGATTCTCATGCACACAGGTGCTTCTCCGTTCTTTAATAACTTGGCTTTTTTGATAAAGAACAAAACAGAAAATGATTTTCGAGCCATTTTTACATCGTTTTTTAAGTTACAAAACTATGTATTCTCTTCCAAAGTAAGTCTATGCAAAATACTATGAATCAGTGAGAAAGATGCAAATTCGTGGGACTTTTTCGAACTGAATTTTAGTCCCACGATTTATCCACCGATAATATGCTTGAAACGGCTATTTTCTGCTACCTGCCAGAAAAAAGAAATCCCTGATAATGTTTGATTATCAGGGATTTGCTTGATTTTTCTTTTGTTTCCAGTGATCCAGCTGGGGCTTTCACCGTAGCGGTCTATATCTTTGATTTATAAGCTCTTGTAAACCTTGAAAAATTGTACCGTAACGAATTAGTAACGATTTATAGGAACGCTTGTTGTCAGTGAGAGGCATTCGTTTGTCAGCCGTTCTCTGATGCCGCAAAGATAGAAGATTACTTTTTATTTTCCAAACATTTGATTATTAAATCTTTAAAAAAGATCCCCAGTGCAAGGGGCGAACCTATATATATGGATAGGTTTGCCCCTTGCACCGGGCGGATGTTGCATCAGTCCTACAGCCTTGCCGTCCGCCTCAATACCGCCGTTTATGTGAAGCGGTTCCCCTCCTTTTTCGCTGAACCGAAAAAATCATGGTGTAGTACACGTATAGTATCCCATGCGCTGCCTTTTATTGTTATTCTTTTGCAGCAAACATTGAAAATTAAGTTTGTTATGGAAGTTATTACATTTGAAAGTGAAGCGTATAAAGCGCTTGTAGGGAAGATTGAAAAAATCGCAGAGTATGTAGCCGCAGCGCAGTTGCCTTCGGAAGAAAAAAAGGAGGCTTGGCTGGACAGCAACCAACTGGCGGAAGCGTTGGGGATCAGTACACGTACATTGCAACGCCTGAGGGATGAAAACCTGATCAGCTACTCCATGCTGCGTGGACGGTGTATGTACAAGCTGTCGGAAGTCGAACGCTGTCTGGAAGAGCGTACCATTCGGTGCAAACCTCAAACATTGGAGGATTTTCGCAAGAACTACCTAACGAGAACCGGCAATGATAAGAAAGGATGATATACTGAAAATGACGGAAAAGGGTATTTCTGTATTCCGCTATTACCTGTCGGTGGACTTCAAGGTGGGAAAGAACTTCCTGAACCCTTTTTATAAGGATACGGAGGCTTCTTGCAATATTTATTACGAACGTAAGGCCGGAGTGTTTAAAATGAAAGATTTCGGGAATGAGGATTATTCGGGGGACTGCTTTGAACTGGTGGGCAGGCTGAACGGCCTTAACTGCAAGGAGCCTAAAGAGTTTGTCGAGATCATGGAAATAATAAACCGTGACCTGCATTTGGGGCTGTCCGCACATGAGGAATATCATGTGAGCCATAGCAAAGTACCACAAAAGAGTGAAGTGGTATCGGAAGAGCCGAAAGCGAAAAGTGTCCGGCCTTATACTGTCGTGCAAAAGCCCTTTACGGCTGCGGAACTTGCTTTCTGGGGTAAATCGGGTATCGGGGAGAATATTCTGAAAGCGTACCGGACGGTATCGCTAAAGAAGTTCAGCAGTGAGAACCAGGAAAGAAAGCCTTTTTCCTGTATGACAAGCGTCGATGAACCGATGTTCGGATATATGGGTAAACAGCATATCAAGGTTTACCGTCCATGTTCACAAATGCGGTTCCTGTACGCCGGTGATTTTGGCGACAACTACTGTTTCGGGCTGGAACAACTGCCGGCAAAAGGTGATCTGCTCTTTATCACAGGCGGAGAAAAGGACGTGATGAGCCTGGCGGCACACGGCTTCCATGCGATCTGTTTCAATTCGGAAACGGCTTTTATCCCTGCGGCTGTCATACACCGGCTTTCGTTCCGGTTCAAACATATCATCCTCCTCTATGATGTGGACAGTACCGGGCTGAAAAGCTCGGCGAAGCGTGAAGAGGAACTGAAAGAATACGGGGTTAAACGGTTGTTGCTCCCGCTTGCCGGTACAAAGACGGAGAAGGATGTCTCGGACTACTTTATGCTGGGAAACAGCCGTGAGGATTTGATAAAACTTTTTCTGGACTATCTGGAAACCTTATACAGTGAAACCATGTCGGCATTGAAATCCTGCGAGGTGGATTTCAACAACCCGCCTCCCATTGCACAGATGATCGTATCGGTAAATGACGTGCCTCTCGGAAGTCAAGGCAACCTGCTTTGTGTCACCGGCGGAGAAGGCACGGGAAAAAGTAACTATGTGGCGGCGTTGATTGCCGGTGCTATCCGTCTCTCCGGAACGGATGTGGATGCGCTGGGTGTTACGCTCCACGAAAACAGCCGGAACAAGGCGGTCCTGTTCTATGACACGGAGCAGAGTGAAGTACAGCTGTATAAGAATATCAGCAACCTACTGCGGCGATGCGGACGTGAGGCGATGCCGGAATGGTTCAAGGCGTATTGCCTTACGGGAATGAGCCGGAAAGAACGCCTGTTTTCCATAATCCAGAGCTTGGACAAATACCATTATCAATATGGGGGTGTTCATCTGGTGGTGATAGACGGGATTGCGGATTTGATAAAATGCGCCAACGATGAAGCGGAGAGCATAGCCGTCGTGGAAGAACTGTACCGGCTGGCCGGTATCTACAAGACGTGTATCGTTACAGTACTGCATTTTATCCCCAACGGGCTGAAGCTGAGGGGACACTTGGGAAGCGAGTTGCAGCGGAAGGCTGCGGCGATCCTTTCCATAGAGAAGGACAGCGATCCGGCCGTATCGGTGGTGAAGGCTCTGAAAGTAAGGGATGGAAGTCCGCTGGACGTGCCTATCATGCAGTTTTCGTGGGATAAGGAAAAGGCCATGCACGTCTATCTGGGCGAAAAGCCGAAAGAGGAAAAGGACAAGCGCAAAGAGGACGAGCTTGTAGCGGTGGCCAAAGAGGTATTCAGCCGGAAGCGGTTCGTTACTTACGTGGAGCTTGCGGAAGAAATCCAGTCGATACTGGAGGTGAAGGAGCGCACGGCGAAAAGCTACATCAAGTTCATGCGTGAGAAAGAAATCATTCTGAAATCATCCGATAACCAGAGCTATTATGTTATCGGGAACTTTTAAGGAGGGAAGCGTATGTTAGTAGATAAAACGGAATTTGAAGCATGGATGGAACGTATCATGGGTGAGCTGTACCGCATCTCCCGGAAACTGGACAAGGCGGAAACGAGGGAAAAGCACCTGAACTACCTGAACGGAGAGCGTCTGTACGACAATCAGGAAGTATGCCTGTTGCTGCGCATCAGCAAACGCACACTGCAACGATACCGGAATAACGGGGTGTTGAAGTTCTATTCGATATATCACAAGACGTATTACAAGGAGTCGGACTTGCACGAGTTCATCCGCAACAACTTCGACGAGAACGAAATAAAACGGCAGGCACGTGAGGACAAGCTGTCCGAGAGCTATCCGCTGCCGAAAGAATAAGTACATGTTTTTGCTTTATACCGGTGAAACTACTGCCGTGAGGCAAGAAATCCCAAACTGCATATTGGTGTTTGTCATAGCAATGGCTTCATACAGTTGTGAAACAGGATGAAGTTTCTTTTCTTGTTCGAATGGTGATACTCCAAAGGACAGCGGTTCGGAGGAGTATCATTTTTTATGTGTGCACCTAAAAATATTCCAGTTTTGTGGCGTAAAAACTGGGCGTTTTTTTATCTTTGCAAAAACTATCATTTATGAAATTAGGAATATTACACTTTACAGATTCTCACATAAAGAGTGCCACTGATTGGATTTTGAGTGAGTTTTCATCCCTTGTTGCTTCCGTCAAAACGATATATGAAGAATGTGATCGCATATATATAGTGTTTACAGGTGATGTTGTTTACTCTGGTAGTGAAGAAGAATATATTTTGGCTTCAAAGTTTTTGAATTCAATAAGAAGTTTACTTAAAACATTGTATAAAGATAAGGTCTATGAACAAATAATTTTTACTCCCGGAAATCATGATTGTAATTTCAATATGGATAGGCAGGCAAGGAAAAATGCTATAAAAAATATGAATTATGATTATATCGGTGATGATAATAGTGTTATAGAACAATGTCTTATCGTGCAAGAACCTTTTTGGAATTTTGAAAATTCGATTAATGGGAAAGAAACCAAACCATGTATTTACAAGGAATATATAGATGATATACAAAAAGAGGTTGTTATTTTTCATTCTTTTAATACAGCTTGGATGTCTTCTATTAATGAAAATGTTGGTAGTCTTTTCTATCCTATAAAAAATATAGAAGAAACTATTAATACAAAAGCAACAATAAATATATCAGTTTTTCATCATCATTCATCTTGGTTAAATCCTAATACAGAAGAAAATAATAAGCATGAATTTTCCGAACTGATCAATAGCTTTTCTGATGTAGTTATTTATGGACATGAACATGAAAGGCAAGGAATGATTCATACGGACTTAAACACACATAAGGAGTGCTATATTTTTGCAGGAGAGGCATTACAAATGAATCAAGCAAAAAAAGTTCATTCAGGTTTTCAAGTGTTCATCATAAACACAGAAAATAGGATTGGATTTAATTATCCATTTCATTGGAATGGAACTATCTACTCACAACAGAAAGAACAAGAGTTTTCACTAAAAGAAATAGGACATAACAATCTTGATTTTCATTCAAATCAGACCTTCTTGTCTTCTTTGAATGATATGAAACTGCCTTTATTTTTCAATGATGATAAAAAAATCAAATTGAAAGATATATTTATATACCCTGACATTGAGAAAACCAATGATTTAAAGAAAGAATTATATGAGAATTATGTTGATAGTTCTATTTTTATAGAGAGTTCAAATTACAAAGTAGTATTGCTTGAAGGAGAAAATCAATCTGGTAAATCCAGCTTGATTAATATGATGTATCTTGACTCTATTTTACATCAAAAATTTCCATTGTTGATTAATGGGAAATGCTTTAAGAAGATGGAAATAGATAAACCTTTAGAAAAAGCCTTTATAGAACAATATGAAAATAAATCATTTGAAGAATATAATCAATATTCTAACGAATGTAAGATATTGTTTATAGATAATCTTAATTCGGCAGAGTTGAATAATAAATCAATCTTAGAATTATTAAAAAAGCTCGAGAATCGTTTTTCGAGAATTATCATTACAACTTCTTCTATATATAATATTATTTCTGTTTTAGAATCTACAACTAAAGATGTTTTTTGTGGTAAGATACTACCTCTTGGTCACAAGAAAAGAAATAAATTAATAGAAAATTACCATCGTTTAAATGAGGAAAATCCATATAGTATTACAGAACAGATTTTTTTAGAAAAAACAAAAGATTCATATGAACAAGTTCAAACTTTTTTGGGAGATAAATTAATACCTTCCTATCCTATATTTGTATTATCCATTCTTCAATCAATGAATTTAGTAAAACCTAACAATTATGAACAAACTTCATATGGATATTGCTATCAGTCTTTGATACATTTCGCTTTAGCGGCAAAGGCTAAAATCAAAAATGAAGATATTGATACTTATATAAATTATTTGTCAGAATTAGCATTTTCTTTGTTTGATAAAAAGAAAAAAACGTTGTCTGATATTGAATTTCAAGAGTTTCATAAAAATTATTCAGCTAATTATATAGCACCTTCTTTTATTGAAGTGAGGGATAAACTATTAGGATCCGGTCTTCTTGTCTATGATGAAGATGAATGGTTTCATTTTGGCTATAATTATATTTTCTATTTTCTTATTGCCCAAAAGATTGCAACAATATTAACAGAAGAAAAAGGAAGGCAAATAATACAATATTTATGTAAAAATATACAGGTTGATAAATATGCTAATATTCTGATTTTTGTTGCACATCATTCAAAAGATCCATTTTTAATAGATGAAACAATATTAGCATCAATGATTCCATTTGATGATATTGAGCCTATAACCCTTGAAAGGAATGGTTCATTTAATGAATTAATAAAAGATATTATTCAGGAATTTAAAGATGATATTATCCGATCTAATACAGATCCTATACAGGAACGTGAGAAAAGCTTAGAAAGTAGGGATAAGTTAGAATTGCAGATGAAAGATAATACTTACGAAGAAGATTATCAAAATATGCCTTCTGAAATAATATCTTTCTATCAAGCAGTCAGATCATTGGAAATTGTAGGACAAATTATTAAAAATAGGAAAGGTTCTATTTCAAAACAAAAGTTACATGAAATGATAAAGGAGTTGTATCTAACTGCTTTTAGAACTATCGGTTTTTTGGGGAAAATAATCAAAAGCACTAAAGAAGAATTGACTATTTCTATTCAGAGTAAAGTTGAAAAGGATGATTCTAAATCAGAAATTGCTGAAAGAATAAATTTATTCTTTCAACTAATGTCTTTTAATTTTTGCTTGGGTATCTTCTCAAAGGTGATCAATTCAGTAGGGAATAGAGATCTTAAACCTATTTTTGATGATGTAGCAAATGAATTGAATACTCCTGCTGCGAAATTAATATCATTTTCAATAAAGACGTGCTATGGGAAATTATCAATACCCGAGTTAAAATTATTATATAAAGAGTTTGAGAATAATCCTGTGGCATTAAGAATACTAAAAGCACGTGTTAAATCATACTTATACAATAATTATGTAAAATATGATGAAAGACAAAGAATAGCGAGTACTTTAAAAATGTCATTAATACAACCTCGTGGTAATAATCTTATTAGCAGGACATAGCTATTGAAGAAAGATGGTAATGATAAAGGAAATTCGACAAAGAATTGAAAATATTGAGTCTGATTATGTTTTTACATATCAAGATTTAAATTTGTCTCCAGAACGGAGTGAAAGAGTTATCAAAATCTTAAATCGTTTAGTAGCTGAAGGTATTATTGCCAAAATCTCAAAAGGACGTTTCTATAAACCTAAAAAAAGTGCTTTTGGAACGCTAAAGCCTAAGTTAGAAGAAGTTGTAAAAGACTTTCTTGAGAAGGATGGAGAAGTTATTGGTTATATGACTGGATACTTAGCTTTTAATCGATTAGGATTGACTACACAAGTGCCGAATATCATCCAAATTGGCACAAATGTACGTAAAAACAAAACGGTAAGAGGAATGTTCACGATTAGTTTCGTGATTCAATCTAATCCCATAACAAAGGAAAATATACCTTTATTGCAGCTATTGGATGCCATTAAGTTTATAAAAGAAATACCGGATACGACTACCAGCCAATTATGTAAGTGTATAATGACTATTATTCAGAATTTGGATAAAAAAGATAGGGATGAGCTACTTATGCTTGCAAAAAAATATCCTCCAATGGTGCGTGCTTTACTTGGAGCGATGGTTGAGAGCATATACGGTACAAACAAAGCATTGCCATTATGGAATACACTAAACCCTCTTACCTTCTACAATGTAAAGATAGATAAGCAAGTATTACCCGAAGCGAGAAAATGGAGAATTCAGTAATTATAATTGGAAGGAATAATATATAGCAACCTTATGAATAAAGAACAATTAACATTCTATATAGATGAAAGCTGTCATTTAGAACATGATCATTTTCCTGTCATGTGTATTGGTTATATAAAGGTGCCAAAGGAACAGACTGAAGAAATGAAACAATGCATAAAAGCGATTAAACGAAGGCATAATATTTTACATGAGATAAAATGGAATACAATCAGTAACACCCATATTGATATGTATAAAGAACTTATAGATTACTTTTTTGATTCAAACATGGAGTTCAGATGTATTCTTGTTAAGTACAAAGACCGTTTAGACAATTTGTCTTTCAATAACGGCGAGCATGATAATTTTTACTATAAAATGATTTATTACTTGCTTGTCAATCCATACACCAATCCTTCTGCAATGAATAATTACCGTGTGTTTTTAGATATAAAAGATACGAAAGGACGTGCAAAACTTAATAAAATCCAAGAGGTATTCTCTAATAAGTTTCATGGTAAATCGCCTTTTCTTTCTTTTCAGCATATACGTTCTCACGAATCACAATTTATACAGTTAGCGGATTTTTTCATAGGTGCAGTAACTTATAAAGCGAGAGGCCTTCACTTGAAGAAAGATGGCAGCCTGGCAAAAAAAGAACTGATCAACTATATTGAAATGAAATCTGGTTATGTTTTGGATGAAGGCACAGAACCGGGAGAAATCAAATTTAATATTTTTGATCACCAACCTCGTAAGCGCAATGACAGTGGCAGATGAATTAGGAGCTTTAAAACCGTATTTTGCAGACGGGGTTGCGGAAACGGAACAGGAAAAAATGGATGAACTTTATGCCATTTTTCATCGGGATTTTTTTGAGAATACCGTAATCATTGATGGTATTCCTTTAAAAGTGAAACCGTATTTGTATAAAAATAGCAAAAAAGACAATCTTCCCGTTGATTTTGAACGGTACTATGAGAAGTTTGTTCACGTGATTACTCGTACTATCAAAGGTGGAAGGTATAAAACTTCTGGGAAAATACGGGAGTTTCGTGAAGAAAGAGCCAATAGGGTACATTGGATAAGACCTATTTTAGAGAATAAAGAAGATAAGCGCATTACTTATTTTCAGTATATTGAAGATGACGGAACTCTTCGTGACTATTATTGGTACAGGGGCAAACAATATATTGTTATAGTTGAATACATACAACCGGATTACGCATTAATTACAGGATTCTGTGTTGATTGCGATAATCAACCTTATTATCAAAACAAATATATAAACAGGGAAAAATAAGGGCATAAAAAAACCGCATTTACGGTAATGCGGGCAACCAAGTCCTTCGTTCTTCGAGCGATGACACTGCAAATATAGATATTCCTTTTGTTCTAAACAAGGGTTTGAGTATATATAAGGAATAATATATGTTTTTTTAACTTCGTATAAGTTGAAATTTTACCGCCGTAAAGTTTACAACGGTAAAATTTTGGTTATATGTATAGTATAAACCCCACTTCGCTGCTTCGTTGGAAGCCGGCGGGGTGGGGTTGTTTTTATGGCTTCGGTTACAGGAACTATAACTTCAGCTTGGGTTTGGGCTTTTCGGGCTGGTCAGGATCGGGATCGTCTTTGTTGCCGAGTTTGGGGACACCTCCGATGACGAGCTTGCCGTCGAGTGTATCCATTGCCTCTTTGATGCTGATGCTTTGGGGCATTCCGCTTAGTTTGGGCGGAGTGCGCTGCCTGTCGGTAAGGAAGTCGGGCATCCGGTGGACATAAGGCTCGGCTGGGGGCGTGTCCTGTGTGGGGACACTGTTCGGTGAGGGACTGCCGGGCGGAGCATCGACGACGGGGATGCCGGCGACGGGGGCGTTATCCTGTCCGTCGGGTGTTACCGGTTGGGAGGGCACGACTTCGATCACTCCGTCGTTGTTCTTTTCCTGTGTATCCACTGATTTGAGGGAGAGCAGTATCTTACGGTCAAGGGCGGCAAGGTCGGCTTTGAGCTGCTTCAGCTCGTCCTCCTTTTTCCAGACTTCCTCGACGACCTGTTCCAGGACGGGGAGTTCCTTCTCAATGGCTTCGTTGTCCCTCGTGTATTTCTCTATCAGGCGGGGGATGCTGTCGAAGGCGTTGATGAAGTTCTGGCAGGCGGTTTTCGGATCGATCGCCAGACGCCCGTTGTTGTAGTTGTAGAGGAAGTTGCCTTCGCCACGCACGAAAAAACGGTTCTCGCAGAAGTCCAGACCGTCCTTGACGGTGGTATCGGTCTTGACAACGATGTCGAAACCATAGAGCGAGCCGATGACCTTCGGCTGGCCGTGCGTGCGTTCCCTGTCCTCTATCTCGTGGAGCTTGGCGGCAATCACTTTCGGATCATCGCTTGCCACGCCGTCAATTTTCAAGGGGTTGAGCCTGTTGCCCTCCTTGTCGTACTGCATACGGCTCTCGATGGCGGCCTTGTCCTTCCTGACGCGGGCGATAATGTCATCGTTGCTTGCCCGGTTCGCCAGGAAAGTTTCCAGTTTGATGCGTGATTCTCCCTTGCCACGCTGGAAGGCTTTGCGCTCGCCTTCCATGCCGGCAATCCGTTTCTCCAACCGTGCCTTGTCGAGCAGGTCGGTATTTCCGGAGAGCACCGCCACGTATTCGGAGAAGGGTATGCCTCCCTTCTCGTCCATGCCTCCCTCGTCGATGGTACGGCAGCCCATGTTGTTCTGTTTGAGCTGGGTGATGAAAAGCTGCTTGTTGTAGAGCAGGTTGAACTTGTAGCTGTCAAGCGACTTCTCCACGGCGTAGATTATTACGTCCACCTTGTTGTCCGCATAGAGCTTGGCCACTTCGTTTCCCTTGCGGATACCCCGACCGTTCCGCTGCTGCAAGTCCGAAGGCCGCCACGGTGCGTCGAGGTGATGGATGGCGACACACCGCTTCTGGGCGTTGACTCCCGTGCCCAGCATTTCAGTAGAGCCGAAGAGAACACGTATCTTTCCCTCGTTCATCGCCTCGATCATCGCCTTGCGTTTCTTCTCGGTCTTGGCTTCCTGAATGAAACGTATCTGGTCTTCGGGGATGCCGTGATCCTCCACCAACTTGCGCTTGATCTCGCTGTACGGATTCCACTGGTCGGGCTTGTAAGTTCCCAAGTCCGAAAAGACGAACTGCGTCCCTTTGTGCCCGGCGTATTTATTGTAATACTTCGCAATCATATCGGCGCAATGGGTGGCCTTGTTGTCCTTGTCGTCGCCATAGGACAGCGGATCGATGAGCCGCATGTCGAGCGACATCTTTCGGGCGTAGTCGGTGGCGATGAGCATCTTCGCCTTCTCCTCCCTCTCGTTCAGTGGCGGGCGGCCCAGTACGGTGGCATTGCCGGTCTTGGCGAACTCGATGAGCTTCTGTATGAACTCCCTCTGGTCGGGCGTCGGGGGGATGTTGTGCAGTATCTCGTTCTTCTCCGGCCGGTCGATGCCGATGTCGGCTGCGGTACGGAAGTCGGTAATTTCAGAATAGAACGAGGCAAGTTCCGGAACCTTGATAAAGTAACGGAAACGCTCTTTCTGCACCACCTCGTTGGTGACGGAGAACTCGTAATCGACGGACTTTCGGGCAAATACCGCCGCCCATGCATCAAAGGAGTTGATCCCCTGACGCTCCAACTCCTTGGGACGCAGGTACTTGAAGAGCAGGTACAGTTCGGTCAGCGAGTTGGAAATAGTGGTTCCCGACAGGAAGGTGGCTCCCAAATCCTTGCCGGTGCGCTGCTGGATAGTACGCAGGGCGAACAGCATGTTGAGCGCACGTTGGCTGCCCTCGCTGTTTCCCAGCCCCGCCACACGGTCGTGCCGGGTGGTGAACATCAGGTTCTTGAACCGGTGCGATTCATCGACAAAGAGGTGGTCGATGCCCATGCGCTTGAAGTCCGCCACGTCGTCCTTGCGGGTCTCGATCTCGTGGAGCAGCCCTTTCAGTCTGGCCTCAAGGTTCATCTTACGCTTCTCCATGCCCTTGATCTGTGCGTTGCTTACTTCCGCACCCTGCTGGTAGAGGACTTCGAGATTCTCTTCCACGCTGTCCAGCTCCTGCTGCAAGATGTCACGCTGGATTTCGGGGGACTGTGGTATCATGCCGAACTGCTCGTGCGAGAGGATGATGGCATCCCAGTCGTTGTTCTTCATCTGATGGAAGATCTCGACACGGCGTTCCGGCGTGAAGTCCTCCTTGCCGGGATAGAGGACTTTGGCGTTGGGGTAGGCGGTGGCGAAAGTCTGTGCGATCTCGTGAATATTCGCCTTCAGGCCGGTGATAAGGGGCTTGTTCGCCAGTCCCAGACGTTTCATCTCGTAGGCGGCACAGCACATGATGAGCGTCTTGCCGCCGCCCACCTCGTGATCGGCGATCCCCCCTCCGTTCTGCTTGAGCATCCAGATGCAGTCCTTCTGGCTGGGGTACAGGTCGGGAATGCCCAAGCCCTTGAGGTCGAGGCCGGGAAAGCTCTGGTGCGATCCGTCGTACTTGGGACGGACGAAGCAATTGAACTTGCGGTTGTACATGTCCGCCATTTTCCGCTTGAACTCCGGTGACTGCTCCATGAGCCAGTCGGAGAAGCCGTTACGGATCTCGTCAATCTTGCTGTTGGCGAGCAAGGTGACTTCGGGATCACGTATCTTCATCTCGTTGCCCGCTTTGTCCAAGACGGTTTTGGTGATGTTGGGCGTGGTGTTGTGGATGGCATGGCGCATAAGGGCGATGCCGTTGAAGATGCGGCTTTCCGAACGCACCGAATATTGGTTCATGATGCGTGGGGAGGTCATGTCGGCCCTGATGCTGTACTCGTCGCTGCTGGCGGTATAGCGGACGGACACATCTGTATCGAACAGCCATGAGGCATAGCGGCTGTAAACCGCCGCCGGTATCCAACGCTCGCCGAAATTAAAATCCAGATCCTCGAAAGGTATGGGCGTGGGAAGCGACTGCCGCAAGGCTTCGAGAGAAATACGGGCCTCGCCGTTGTCGGGATGCGACTGCAAATATTCTTCGATATGTTCGGCTTTGGCCATGACGTTGCCGGAAATGAAACGGTCGGCAATCTCGTAGTTCTTCGAGAGGGGATTGTAAAATATCCGCCCACGCAGTTCTTCCAACAGGGCGGACTGCGACTTGTCGGTCAGGGACTCCATGTACGACATGTTCACGTTGCCATACTTGTTGAGCGAGGCGGTGAGCGCCTCGTGCACGTCGTCGGTATGGGTGATCTCGTTGATGTTGTACGAAACGGGATGGTCGAAGATGTCGGCCTTGACCGCCCGGCCGTCGATGTAACGCTCCAGCGACAGTATCTCACGGTTGCCCGCATCCATGCGGAACAGGTCGATGTTCTTCTTGTCGTTCAGGTTGCCGAACTGACGGATGAAATCATCGTAAAGGGTGTTGAGCATGGTGCGCAACGCCGGATTTTCGGCATGGATGGCGGCTTCGTTCTCGTACAGGTGATGGTAGGTGTCACGTATCTCGATGTATAGCGACGCACGGCGTCGCTGGCGTTCGGGCAGATCCAACGGGTTGAATACCGGTGCGGCCTCGCCAATGGCGGAAAGGTAGCCTATCTGCCCGTCGTCGTCCACAAGAGAGCCGTTACGGTGGTGCCCCTGTAGGTCGGCCGGATAAGGACGGGGCTTCATGCGCTCCTGACGTGCGGCCTCTTCCTCCTGCCGGCGGCGTTCCCGTTCCTGACGTTCCTGCTCCTGCCGCTCTTTCTCTTGGGGAGCCGGTTCGGTCGGGACGGTCTGCATGGCGGAATGTTGCTCCAACGGCGGTATATCGAAGAGGGACAATTGTCCGGAGTCCTCCTTTTTGCGCCTTGTTTTCCTTTTCCTGACTTGTGAACGTTCCTCTTGGGTGAAACCGAAAAGGTCGTATAGGGACATAGCCGGCTCCGGCGTGGTCTTTGCGGCGGTTGGCCGGGCATCCGTTGAAGGCTGCTCCGGCGTGGGAGTCCGACGCTCCACCTGTACCGTCTGTTGATCCGTAGAAGTGGAATGTCCGCTCACGTCACCGGACCGGTTGATTTCCCGCACCTGTGCGATGCGTTGCTGCATGGTTTCCGCCGGACGGCTCACCAGGTTGCGGAACTCCTGCACGGGTGAATGGCGGAGATACAGGTCCAGGTCGAGCTGTTCCGAGAGGTTGCGGTCAAGGAAATACTTCATGTCGGCGGCGATGGCTTCCATACCTCCGTCATGCAGATAGATGCGTGCCGGCTTGCCGTAGGGATCGGTACCGACATGGCCACGTGTATGCACGATGGCGGCGGTATGCTCGAAATACTCGTTCTGCGTCGTCCCGTCGGCCTGCGTGCCGACTTCGACGAAAGACCGTTCGAGCGGGGTGTATTCCCTTTGGGAAAGTGTGTCCTTCTGCAAGATGACCAGGTCGCTGCCCACCTCCATACCGGCATAATCTGTAAAGAGGTTGTTGGGCAGGCGGACAGCCGATAACAGCCGGGATTGGTTCATCAGGTATTGCCTTACCGGATAGGCCATAGCGGAGTTCATCACCCCCTGCGAGGTGATGAAGGCAAGGATGCCTCCCTCACGGACGGCATCCAGCCCTTTGGCGAAGAAATAGTTGTGCAGGCTGTTCAGCGCAAAACGCCTGGCCGTGCCGTTGTCGAAGGACGGGTCGAAAACACGTATGTCGCCGAAGGGGATGTTGCTGCTCACCACGTCGAAATAGCCGTTGCGATGCGGGGGCAGTTCCTCGAAGCCCTTGATATTGACCTGTGCTTCGGGATGGAGCCGGGCGAGGATGCGGCCGGTAAGCAAATCCTTTTCATAGGCGACAATTTCGGGGGCGTTGCCGGCTGCGGAGTGGAATTGCGGTTGGAAGGCTGAAACAAAATTGCCGGTTCCCGATGAAGGATCGAGGAAACGGCCGGGCGACACTCCGTGTTCGCCCAAAGAAGAGGCAATGGCATTGACAATCGCCGGCGGTGTGTAGAAAGCGGTGAAGGTGGATGCCTTCACGCTTTCCACCAGCCGTTTGTATTCACGTTCGTCAGCGGCTCCGTCATGCAGGACGTTGTGAAGTTCCGTAACCAGGGGGAACAGTTCACGGTCGGCCTGTGTCCAGCGGAGTATGTCGGTGAGTTTCCCGAAAGGGGAAAGAACCGCCTTGATGCCTCCGAACCCGGAGTAGGCGGCGAGTGTGCCCGCTTCCTCCGGTGTGGCGGTGCGTTGTTCCTTCTCCAAACGGAACATCAGCCGGATTGCCTCTATATTGTCCCTGAGATGTGCCTTTTTATTATAAGCCATTCTCTTCCAGCCAGATTACAACCGTACCTGTCAGCTCGTCATAGAGCTGCTCGAACTCCGGGCTGAACATGAAATCATCCGAGAGCGTATAGCCGGAGAAGACCTTCCGGCATTCGGGAAGCAACTGCAAGGCCACGCTGCGTGCGCTGCCTTCGGGGACTTCGGCGGCGAACTCGTTCCAGAGGACGGTGACCAGCGTGTCCAAAGGTGAGAAATGCAACCCCTGAAAAAGCAGGGCGTTTGCCTGTTGCGCCGCATCGTCGTAGGTCAGGCCGGAACGGATGGCTGCGCTGAAGGCTTCGGCGGCCTGATCGCTGCGGGTGGTGACGAAAGACTCGTCATCCGCCAAGTCCGGATGCGACTCACGCAGGAAGGACAACAGGGTAAGACGGTAGTAAGATAATTCATCCGGTTCTTCCGCTACGGATACCGGCACATTGGATTTATTCTGATTCATATAATTATCGGATTATTAAGTGATACAATTCGGACGGGTTATTTCTTCCTGCCGCTTTTCTTTTCCTGCGGTTTCCTGTCCGGGAAGGAGTAACTTATGGTAAAGTCAGGATTAAGCACCAGTGCGGCATCGAAGCTCTTGCCCTCACGGCTCTTGAAGCCTTTGACAAGAGGAGTGCGGCCTTTGGTCGCCAGCTCGATGATCTGTCCGTCGGTCAGTATCTTATCTCCCTTGTTACGGAACAGGGTGAAGCTGCAATCGACATCGGCGCATTTGGCAACCTTGTCGAAGAACAGGATGCGGCTCTTCCTGCACTTGGGACAAGTGCATTGCTCTCCTGAAGGAGCGACATCAAGGGTGGCGGCCAGCAGTTCGGTAACGATCTGTGCGGTATAGACCTCTATGTTCCGGCGGAAAGAGAGGGCATCGGCCTCTCCGGTTTCTATTTTGGCGAGGGTGTTCTCCCACGCCGCTGTCATTTCGACGTCGGCAATCTTTTTGTCCTTTACCGTATCGTAAACCGCCAGTCCTTTTTCGGTAGGCACAAGGTTCTTCTTGTCCCGGCGTATATAGTCACGGGCAAACAATGTTTCGATGACAGCTGCACGAGTGGCCGGAGTGCCGATACCGATCTCACGGATTCCGGCACGCAGTTGTTCGTCGCTGATCTCTTTGCCGCAATGCTCCATGGCGGAGAGCAGTGAACTCTCGGTATGCAGTGGTTTGGGCTTGGTCTGTTTCTCCACTGTTTCGGAGGCGAGCAGTGGCAGGGTTTCACCCGTTTGCAGTCCCGGCAACGTGGTTTCCTCCGCCTCCTCTTCCGGCTCGCCACACACGGCACGCCAACCGGCTGACTTGATGACCGCACTCTTGAGGGTGAATATCTCACCGCCTGCGGACAAGGCAACTTCGGTCATTTCCTTGACGCAACATGGCAAGAAGGCTTCGAGCAGGCGTGCGGCAACCATTTCATAGATAGCCTGCTCGTCCTGCGACAGACCTTCGGGCAGGTTCTCGGTGATGAGAAGCGCATGGTGGTCGGTGACTTTGGCATCATCTACCGGACGGCGGTTGAGCGGTGCGTCCGGCAAGACGGATGCGGTGGCGGTGAAACGTGGATATTGCCGCAGGAGCATTATGCGCGAGGGGATCTCGTCGAAAACATCCTCGGATATATAACGGCTGCCGGTACGTGGATAGCTTAGCACTTTCTTCTCGTACAGGCTTTGCGCAAGCGTGAGCGTCTTGTCTGCGGAGAAGTCCAGTTTGCTGTTGGCCTCTTTCTGCAAGGCGGTCAGGTCATAGAGCAACGGCGGCTCTTGAACGGCCTCCCTGCGTTCTACGGAAGTGACGGCAAGCATACCGCCGTCCTTAACCTCACGAAGCTTGGCGGTGGCTGTGTCGAGATCATCGAAGCGGTTCTGTGAGAGTGCGGAAAAGTCGATGCCGTTTTTAGAGACCGAAACCTTTATCCGGAAATATGTCCGGGACTCGAACTGCCTGTTCTCCCGGTAGCGTGAGCAGATCATCGCCAATGTGGGTGTCTGTACCCGTCCCAGGGAGAACACGCCCTGTCCGGCGGCAAGGCTGAGTGCCTGAGAGCTGTTGATGCCCACGAGCCAGTCCGCCTCGCTGCGGGCTTTGGCGGAGAGGTAAAGGTTGTCGTAAAGGCTTCCCTCCCTGAGATTCCGCAATCCCTCACGGATGGCCTTGTCGGTGAGCGAGGAGATCCACAGACGGGCAAAGGGTTTGGTACAACCGAGATAGTTGTACACGTAACGGAAAATCAACTCACCCTCACGACCAGCGTCGGTGGCGACGATGATGGACTCGCACCTGTCGAACAGGTTCCGGATCACTCCCAATTGCCTGACGACTCCGGGATCGTCCTTGTAAGCCTTACCCTCTCGCACCTGACGGGGAACAAGCCTGAACTCTTGTGGCAATATGGGCAGGTGTTCCCGACGGAAACCGGAGAGACCGTAACTTTCGGGCATGGCAAGACCGACCAGATGCCCGAATGCCCATGCCACGGCATATCCGTCCCCCATTAGATACCCCTCTTTCCGTTGGCGTGCGCCCACTACGGACGCTATGGCCTGCGCCACGCTGGGCTTTTCTGCAATGATAACTTTCATATATAATGTATTATTTATGTGAATGGTTAAATGGATACTCCTTTCTTATCGGTTTTCTGTACCGGGCGGTTCCGGCTGACGGTGTTTTCCGGCTTCGTGCTGTCCTGACGGACGGCCGCCTGTTGCGACTGTCCCTGCTTTTTGCTCTTGTCCGGGTTCCATTTGAAGAAATCGAACTTTGCCCGCTCGTGGTTGACACGGACGAAAGCATTGAACAAGTTTCCCTCGTTGTCGGTCATGTTCTTGATATGGACTGTCTTGCCGGCGGCTAACTTCTCCCGTACCTCGGGTGTCAGCCCGACGCCTTTGAGCACCTGTGGTATGACCAGTTCACGGCTTCGCATCTGTGTCTCTGATTGCGCCTGTTTGCGATTCAGTCCCCTGAAGTCATAAGTGAAGCCGCCCTTGCAGACGTTATACTGGAGGCGTGCGTCGTAATATCCCTGTTTCTTTTCGGACCACATGTTCTCAACCAGCACGGACTCGCCCCGTGCCAGCCTTGTGGTCTGGTCGTCGGAGAGTCGTACCCGGTTCACTTCCTGCGGTATGGTGATTTCACTGACCGGAACATGGTGCAGGCGGTTGGTTTTGGGATTGAGCGAGAGCAGACACGATTCACGCACTCCTCCGGTAAGTTCCAGCTCAACGACACAACCGGCATTGTTGCTCTTGGAAAGATTCTCTTTCACTTCGGGAGAAAGCTCCGTACCCATGTACGGCCGGTCCAGTTCGGGATACCGCTTGCAGCATTCCACGTTCAGGACCGGTTTGCCGCCGGCTGATTCCACCAGACGAATGCAGGCCGGCGTTTCAAAGTCGATACCCTCGAAGGAGATCCTGATGTCGAGGACTGCGGACTCGTGGCCGTTCAGCAGGCGTTGTATGCCCGTTTCGCCCAACGATTCGGGAGTTACGCCCATGCGTGCGAGCTGCTGCCAATCCACCTCGTCCACTCCCCAACGGGTGGTCTGTTGCGGAGTGTCGCCTGTGATGCTCTGCTCCTGTGCCGGTTGCCGGATGTCAATGGCGTAACTGGAAAGAAGCTGTTCGTTCTCTTTGGGAAACTTGAATATTTCCACCAGCTCTTTGGCTGCGGATAACATTTCCACCGGCAGGTGGTAGAAGCGGAAGTCCGACGGTCGATCATACTGGCGGTTCATGTTGGAGAAGAACGTTCCGATCACGGACTCGTTGCGGTCGATGTGCAGAAAAGTCTCGGAGGGCTTTGCCTGTGCCAGCGGTTTGGTGCGGAGTGAACCGTCAGGCTCAATACCCTGAACGATGTGCGGCGTGTTACCGTCGGAGGCGTTGGTGACTACCAATGCCTCGTTCTTGAAATCTTTGAGATTGTCCATAAATCAATCGGATTAAATTGTGAAACAATAAAGTTAATTGCGGTACGAAGGTAGGCTTAAGTGGTTGTAGGACGAGAGGGAACGTGACGATCGGGTACAAGTGGCTACCGGTTGGCATGAAATGTCTCCTGTTTCCTATTCTGTGTGATTCGTTTTATACATCGCAGGCAACATCAAGACGTTGCGGAAGAATCATTCATCGGATATTTTAGATGATCCGAACGGGCGGGCCGGAAAAGAACGGTCCCGTTTTTGAGTACATGACAGAGAATACGGTGGGGTAGGAGGATTATCAAGAAAAGTATCCCATGGGTATCGGCCAGTTTTTTTTGATATTGTGACCTTTCCGGGAGTCATGAAATGTTTTCCTTCGAGATAAAACTAAGAATAGTTAATAGAATAAATGCTTAAACAACAGCAAATATATCCTTGCCTTATTTATCAGGGTAGTACCATACTGTAATTTTGGGGATGGCTATTGTTGCTTTGTCTGTATTTAATTATTGACCAATGGGAGATTCTCACAGCTTTTCTGCCTTTTTATTTATACAACTTTTTATTTCAAACAGTGATTGATTTATTCAACTATTTGAATATTTGTTGTTTTAGTATCGGATTATAGAAAAAAGTAATGTTTTAGCGACCGTCCTATTTTTATCATTTTGTGTTGCATTACTATTGGAAAACTTTTTCACAGGCAAAAATACCAGCTTTTCTGAAAATATGAAATTTTGAAACGTTTTTCTTTCGGAAGCATATCAATATTGATTGATCAATCAATTGGACGTTTAGACGGCAAATAGAGTGTTTAGGAAGATATTGGCGGGTAGTGTGCCTCTGCATTCGAAATAAATTTTGTATCTCACACATGGGGAAGATTCTCCAAAGCCGAATCTCGTATTTTTCTATTTTCCTCCATAGAGCTAACTCCACATGCCAATTTGTAAGGGAAGGTTTCATCCTCCGGGGCACAAAGATCCTCTATTCGGTTTGCTCGTACTGTATTTTTGATCTTTGTGCCCCAGACAAATAGTTTATGATTTGTTGGCTGGTTTTCGGTAAATAAGAAGAAATGTTATTTTTTTTGGTGGATTATCCACTTTGTCATTTTATCACTATATATGTAGTTGACGAGATGCCGGGAATAATTTTAATGAGTATCCTGATACCATAGCGTTTGATTATAATCATTTGCTTTAACATTATGGCTTGGTTCAGATGTTGTTATTCCAGAATATGAATTTATTGGCACTGCACCACGGCTTGCTGAGTAATATTTTTCTGTGTGTGTTTTGTAAGGAACTACTTTGTTTAAAGTTTCAGAAAATTGTAACAGCAGAGTGCTGTCGTTTTTACATAATCCCCGTAATCGTAAAAAATAACAGGACTGTATCCATCCATAGGCTGTACAAAACCTTCTTGGGTATTATCAAATATGTATTGTTGGTTTATTCGTTTCATCAGTGCCGCCAAATTATCTAATTCGCTACAGTTTGTTACGGCTAAAGTTCCATAAGGATATTGATAGGTGGAATAAAATTGATGGAAAGCATCACATGCCGCCTTATAATTTGGTTCTCTTGATAAAAGATGTTTTCCCATTGTGGAATAAGGCATGCCGAATGCCATTATTTCCGTGGGGCAAGCTATTATGTAATCTGTTATATGACGTAGCTCGTACGCAGTCTCTAAGGAGGACATATAGCAATCGTCGAATAAGATATATTCCATAGATAATCCACTATTTTTTATACTGTTGGAAAGGGTTTTTATATCTGTTTGGTATTCGGCGGATAGCCCGCCAAAGAAACGTGTTTGAGGTACATTCTTGTATTCCCAGTGATGCCTGAAATCCTGCAACATTCTTGACTTGCTGCCATTAACAGGCAGCCATCCCATACCATGGCAACCTATAATCATGGAATAGGACTTTGCCGGGGCAAATGTCTTCATATCATTGAGAATATCTGTTAATACAGGTTCTATGGTAAATTGGGGATTTTCGTATTCTTTCAAAATGGAATGGATACAATTTCCATTTTTCAGAATAATTTCAAACATTTGGGCTTTGATGGAACTTGTAGAAAGAAAAACAATCACTCTTTCATTCTTCAAGCTTGTTTCTTTTATGGCATATTCCATATCAGAAATATTGTTATAGAAATAGTCTATTAAATCCTCGGACCATGGGAAATACATAAAGGTGGTTCTTTGATTAATTTCCGGTTCAAATTCTTCTTTTTCGCAGGAGAATAAGACGAATAAAAAAGATAAGAGTGTTATTAGATTCTTGATTCCCATATAACTTTTATTTATAATTTTATACTCACTTTTATTCTGCCAAAAATCTTTTATGACTGCAAATTTAGAAATTTAAGTCGAAAACAGTAATAGCTTGTTTCAAATTGTTGCAATTCTACCTGGAAACATATTTTAATACAGTTAACATTGTTGATAAAATATCAACTTACCCAATTCGATTCATATGGTGTTTTGTTTGCTGTTTTGCTTCTTTCATGCGATTTTTGCATTTTTTTATGCAAACAGTTAATTCATATAATCATTTGTAATGTATTTATAGTTATGGCAACAGTAAAAACGGTATTAGTAAAGGGGCGGTGTAATAGTCGCGGGGCCTATCCATTGGCTGTGCAGGTCCTTCATAAACGGAAAAAGAAAGTTTTTTATACAGGATACAGCATTACCCCCTGTGAGTTTGATTCTTTTAGCGGACGAGTACTCTTTAATGGTGCATATACCATGGAAACTGTCCGACGCATGAACCGTACATGCCGGAAAATTTGTAAAATCTTGGATAAAGCCATAGGCATATTGGAAAGGGAGGGTAATGAATATACGACATGTGATATAGCCAGAGTCTATGAAACCCTGACTGGCAAAGTGGGTTTTTACAGCTATTTCCGTGAGAGAATCCGTGTGCTTTTCGACACCGGGCATGAAGGGACGGCAAAAGCGTATGAGGCGACCCTGCATTCCATGCAAAAACATTTGTGTAAGACTGATTTTCCATTTGCACATCTTTCTTCCCGCCTTGTCATTAAGTATCGTGACACTCTCCTGGAGGCCGGTGTGGGCAAGAATACGATAGGGTTTTATTTACATAATATGAAAGCGGTATACAGGCGTGGATGTCTTGAATTGAATCTGGTATTTCCTTCACCTTTTTGCAATATCAGAATCCGGTCTGAAAAGACCGTCAAACAAAGTCTTCCTATGAATCAGGTGAAGTCTCTTGCCAACCTGTCACTTTCAGTCGGAACACCGGAATGCTTGGCCAGAGATGTTTTTATGTTCAGTATCTATACTCGCGGAATGTCATTCGTAGATATTGCTTTTCTAAAAAAGAGCGATATTTTTCCCGGGGTAATCCGCTATAGAAGGCAGAAGACCGGCCAGTTGCTTGAAATAGGTATTAACCGGCAGATACAGAGTTTGCTGGAAAGGTATGGAGATACTTCGGGTGACTATCTTTTCCCTCTGGTTGATGAATCTGAAACTCCTTATTCGGGGTATAAAAAAGCTTATAACAAGATAAGGTATGCACTGAAAAAGATTTCCCAAAGAATCGATATAAATATTCCTTTGCGTCTGCATGCTGCCCGTCACTGCTGGGCAACAATGGCCCGTGAAAACGGTACCCCGCTTCATACCATCAGTGAATGTTTGGGGCATTCTTCGGAGAAAGTGACCAGAATTTATCTGAAGGAACTTGACCGGTCGGTACTGGACGAAGTGAATAATCACATAGCAGATAATATATGTTAATTTTATAGTTATGGTGTCCTATTTAATTGGGGATATGATATATTTGCAAGCATGCTCTTGTATTCTCCATGACAGAGAGTGGAAAGCCTATTAATAGGCTGTTTTTATTTGCAAAAAATAATATTATGACAACATTGAAATTTCGGTCGCAAAGTTAGACAGATGTCAATTAACTATAATTATCATAACAAGTCTTTTTTTTATCTTTTTCACTCAATTACATTCTTCCGGATAGCCTCTCTGGAGTTTTATCACTATTTTTCAGTAGTTTTCTCCATTCTCCGGGAGTATATCCGAAGTTCCTTTTACAGTATCTACAAAATTGGGCATGTGAAGAAAAATGTAATTCATCAGCTATATTCCCTATCGGTATATCCTCATCAGCTAATTTATATTTAATAATAGTGTTTATTTGTTTCTGCAACCACTCACTCGCAGGCTCTCTGAACTCTTTTAAAAATTTCCTGTTAAAAGTAGAAAGAGAACTTCCGCATAGGCGGGCAAGTTCCTTTACTGTCCTGGCATTTCTGTAATTATCAAGCACCTTCTTTTTGAATTCATGCTCATTCCCCAATATAGGACGGAAAAAGGAAACTTGTTCCGTTTTAGTATAATAAAACTGTATGTTCCAGAACAGCTCTTTCAGCTTTGTTTCATGAAAATGAACGCAATTGGCTCCATCCTTCAGATAGCCTATTAAAAGCTTGAGAAACATTTGTAATCTGGTTCTAATTTCAAGTGGATATATTGCTTTTTCACCCGGGAAACTCAGACTGTTAAGCTGTGAGAATAATATCTTTTCACAACTTTGGACGATGTTGTCAAATTGTGCAATGACAACAGTCGCTTTTCCCCGTGAGAATATCCTGCATATGCTTCCCCTGCTGAAACAAATCATATTACCGGCCAAAATCTTTGTTTTTTCTCCGTTGCAGGATACCTCCAGTTCTCCTTCCGTTACAAACCAAATACAATCAGTCTCATTGGGATCTTCATCCATTTCTATTTTACAAAATTTGTAATATGAAAATCCTTCCCGGATGCATTTTGGATAATTGTAACAGGGGGTATCCCCTTTCAAATATAATATTCGCATTGTTTCTGCCATTTAGTAAAAAATATAAGGTTATGTTATTGCTTATCTGCGTATTTATCTTTTATATATGTTCTATATCCAATCTTTTTTTCATCTTATTTCATACAAAGTCCCCTTTTTGAGCTCTATTTACGCTATTTTATTCTTTTTTCCACTCTCTGTCATGGAGAGTGGAAACTATTGCTTGGCTTTTAAGTAGATAATTTATTAGTCTTTTTTGCAGATGGATTTAAAAAGAGTTTTTGTTTTGACCCTGTTCCTCGGTATTTTCTGTCCGGCCTTTTGCTGCGGTGATACCCTGCATTGCCGGCTCTACTTTCCCGTGGGCAGTTCCACACCGGATCTTTCCTACCGGGACAACGGTGTCCGCCTGGACTCGCTTCTCTCGGGCATCCGTTCCCGGCAGGCCCATTCCGTGCTGCGCCGTATCAGTATGCGCTCGGGATCGTCGCCCGAGGGAAATTCAGCCTCAAACAGGCGCCTGTCCGATGAACGGCTCGCGTCCTTGCGGGGCCTTATCCTGGAACGCCTTCCCGTCCCCGATTCGGTATTCGCATGCACCTCTTCGGGGAATGACTGGGAGGGGCTTGCCTCACTTGTCAAGGCTTCCGACATGCCCTACCGCGAGGAGGCCCTCCGTATCCTTCGTGATACTCCCGAGTGGGTGACCCGTAACGGAGTCGTCGTCGATTCCCGCAAGCGGCAGCTAATGAATCTGCGCGGTGGCCGCGTATGGCATTATATGGCAGAACATTTCTTTCCGGAACTGCGTAATTGTTCCGTAATCGAATGCGAGTTCGAACCGGTCTCCAAAGGGATGGAAGGGGACACTGTCGTTCTGCCCCGACAGGCGGAACCAAGGGATACCGTCATCGTTCGTGATACCATTGAAAGGACCGTCGTCATCCGCGACACGGTACAGGCAGCCATTCCCGTTGCCGATGTTCCCAAAGCTTTCTACATGGGACTCAAGACAAACCTGCTCTACGATGCCCTTCTCGTCCCGAATATCGGCGTAGAGCTCTACCTGGGCAAGGGCTGGGCAGTCGGCGGCAACTGGATGTACGCGTGGTGGAACAGCAATAAGCGCCATAATTACTGGCGCCTGTACGGCGGGGAGCTGGACGTACGCAAATACTTTGGCCGCCGCGCGGCGGAAAAACCGCTTACAGGACACCATCTGGGCTTTTACGGGCAGCTGTTCACGTACGATTTCGAGACAGGAGGCAAAGGCTACATGGGCGGCAAGCCGGGTGGTTCCCTCTGGGAAAAATGCAATTACGCCGTGGGTGTGGAGTACGGTTACTCGTTGCCCGTGGGCCGTCGCCTGAATCTGGATTTCGTCATCGGCGCGGGCTACTGGGGCGGCGAATACCATACATACGTTCCCGATGGCGGCCGGTATGTCTGGAGAGAGACCAGGCGGCGTCATTGGTTCGGGCCCACGAAAGCGGAGGTCTCGCTCGTGTGGCTTCTGGGACGTGGTAATTATAATGACAAGAAAGGAGGCGGACAATGAAAAGGATGTTGGAACGTATGAACCATGTATTGCTGGCCGTCGCTGTTCTGGCGGTCCTGTCATTGACCTCCTGCGAGCACAAGGATCTGTGCCATGACAGCTTGCATGTGGTCAACGTGAAGGTTGTCTTCGACTGGCGGAAGGCTCCGGATGCCGCCCCCGCGTCCATGTCACTCTACCTGTTCCCGACCCATGGCGGGGAGGCATTGCGTTACGAGTTCACGGACCGTAACGGCGGTATCATCCGCGTTCCCGTCGGGCATTACGATGCATTTTGCCTGAACAGCGACACGGAGAACGTCACCTATCGCAATACCGGATCGAAAACGACTTTCGAGGTCACCACCCGCACGGCCGATCTGTTATCGGGCCTTTCCGCACTGGGTGTGCGGTCCGCCGGTGTACCCCGTGCCAGAGGTACGGAGGATGAGCGTATCGTGCTGCCTCCCGACATGCTGTGGAGTGACCATGCGGAGGGTATCGGATTGAATCAGGAAACAGCCGCGCCGACGATCACGCTTTACCCGGCAGTATCAGTCTGCCGCTACACGGTCGAGATCCGTAATGCCAAAAACCTGAAATACGTCTCCGGGGTCGGCAGCTCGATCTCGGGCCTGGCGGGAGGTCTGTTGCCCGGTACGGGAGCCGATGCCCTTACGGGAGAGCGTGTGACAATTCCCTTCGATGCCGTTACCGGCAAGGATAAGGACGGGGAGAAAACCGTCATCACGGGCGGTCTGCTCACCTTCGGCCATAAGGCGGGAAACAACCATACGCTGACTGTCTATGCCGTTCTGGCCGATGGAAGCAAGTGGTATTACGCCTATGACGTGACGGATCAAATCCACTCGGCTCCGGACCCGCGCAACGTGCATATCGTCCTGGACGGGCTTCCCCTGCCCAAACCGATCGTCAACGGCGGCGGTTTCCAACCCGAGGTCGAGGACTGGCAGACCGTGCCGATAGATATAGAGATGTAGTCTTTCCTTCGTCCTTCAAGCAAAGACGAGAGAGTATATAGTTCATTCATTTATTAATTTTTAAATTTTATTTTTATGAAAAAGCAATTTTTATTCATTGCCGTGGCGGCTCTCGCCATGGCATCCTGTTCGAAAGACGAACAGACAGCTGTCAACCGTGGTGCTGCAATCGATTTCCGTGGCGCAATGGCAACCCGCGCCACAGAAACGACAACGGCTAACCTCAATGACATTTTCGTGACGGCCCTTGACAAGAACAATGCCAATTTCTTTACTGATGAACAGTTCACTAAAGATGGGGGTGGGTTCTTTCAATCCACTACCTCCTATTATTGGCCGAACGACGACAGCGAACTCAAATTCTTCGCCTATGCGCCTTCGAGCAGTGATCTGGGCGGTACCGTGACAATCACCAGCGCAACCAAGACGCTCGCCGATTTTTCTCCTAAAACGACTATCGCCGACCAGAAGGACTTTGTGTCCTGCAAAGCTACCGGTAAAAAGTCGGTCAACGAGTCAGCCGGTGTTGCCTTGACTTTCAAACATCAACTTTCCCAGATCGAGATCAAGGCCAAGAACGACCAGGATGCTTACCGTTACAAGGTGGTGGCCGTGCGCATCGGACAGCCGGTATCGAAGGGAACATTCGATTTCGGTACTGAAAGCTGGATCTTGGAAACGGATAAGGTCAACTATACAGTGCCTGATTTCGGTGAAATAACGCTGAACGGAACGCCCGAATCGCTTATGGGAACGGAAGGCAGCGCCATGCTGATCCCGCAGCAGCTTACAGCATGGGATGCTGCCGGGGATAAGCCCAATGCGAACAAGGGTGCTTACCTAGCCGTAAAACTCCAGATAACCACCAAAGCCGGCGCCCGTGTCTATCCGGCTGAAGTTGTCGGTAACTACGACTGGGCTGCCGTGCCTGTCGACACGAATTGGGAGGCCGGCAAGAAATACGTTTACACACTCGATTTCACAAGCGGTGCCGGCAAGGTTGATCCCGAAAAAGAAGATCCTTCTGACCCGACCGATCCGTTCAAGCCTGGCGATGACATCCTGGGAAATAACGCCATCAAGTTTACGGTTCAGGTAACAGAGTGGGTAGAAGAAACGAAGGATGTTGACATGTAAAGAATCGGACGGCCGCATGGCGGCCGGATGAAACAGGCCGGGCGGGGTTGGACCGGTATCCGATATCTTCATCGGCATCACGGTGTCCTTGCCTTGAAGATTCGTCGGGGAGCCGAAACCGGGGTGAAAGCCGGTTTCCGGCTCTGTCCCTTCCCGGTCACAAATAAGCGTGCAAGGGCCTCCCGTGCACGTGAAAAACAAGAAACGATGATATAAATAGCACGAATATGGAAATGAACAAGAATTTATGCCGGAGGCTCGGAAACTTGAGCCTGCCGGTATTGCTTTCGGTCGTCCTGCTCGCCTCGTGCCGGGATGAGATTGAGACGGGCGCGTACACGGGACCCTATATCCGCTTTTCGGTATCCGAGGGGTCGGAGTGGCATAGCACGCGGGCGGCGGGCGGCCCGGCAGAAAAGGCGGTCCCACGGGATTCCGTGCAGCCCCTGCACGGCGGAGATGGCAATACTCCCCTTTACCTGCACACGCTTTACACCGACAGCATCGCTTCCCCCTCTTCGGACAGCCGACCGGACACGGCCGTCCTTACCCGTGCCACGCCCGTAAAAACGGAGACTCTCTACGAATCGTTCGGCATATCGGCATCGGCTTATACGGGTTCCTGGAGTGAGACCTCGTACCGGCCGGATTACATGTACGATGTCGAGGTCACGAAAGCATCGAACTGGACCACCTCCTATCGTTGGCCGGCTACGGAACACCTAAGCGTCTTCGCTTACGCGCCCTACCACGGGGAAGGGATCGTCCTTTCGGACAAGGCGAAGCCGGGAAGCCCGACAATCACCTACACGGTCCCGGCAGACGTCGCCAAGCAGAAAGACCTTCTTTTTGCAAATCCGACTTATTCTGCTCCGGGAGGTATTCTGAAAATACTTTATAATGTGATGCCTCTTACTTTCAACCATGCCCTGACGGCCGTCAAGTTCGTGTGCGGGGATGACATGCAGGGAGGTACCGTAAAGAGCGTCAGTCTGAAAAATGTATATTCCAAGGGGAATTTAACCTTTGCTTACAGCATTATAACACAAAGTTGCTGGAGCGATGTAGATACTCCCGCCGATTTCTCGCAGACATTGGGCAAAACCACTACGGGAACCCCGGACGAGGCCCTTACTACCGATGCGCAGACCTTCATGATGATTCCGCAGACGCTTCCCGACGGCGCACAAATTGAAGTCGTATTCACCGACAAATCCAACGTCGATCACACGCTGACCGCTGACATCAAAGGCACAGTTTGGCCTATTGGAAAGACCGTCACTTATAAAATCTCCAGCAGCTCCATAAACTGGACATACGAGCTTAGCGTCAACATGCCAGGGGACTTCACCTATAGCGGCGGTACACAACAATACAGTGTCACAAGCTACAAGCATAACTCCAGAGGGGATAAGCAACCCGCCCAATGGAAGGCACAGTTTTCGGAGTACGGCGGACCATGGATAGATACCCCACCCACTTGGCTGACCGGTTTCACCCCATCCGGAGCCGGTGGAGAGACTCCACAATCATACAATGCAACTGTCGGCGCACAGATCGGTACGAGTAGTGACCCCCATGCGCAAAAGTTAAGGAATAACCCATCACAAGGTGGTGTAATTTATCACCATAACCTCGCCAACCAGACTGATGGCAGTTCAACGGTTCAGAACACCGCCAACTGCTACGTTGTCAGTGGTTCGGGATACTACTGTTTCCCTTTGGTATATGGAAATGCCATCAAAAATGGTAAGACCAACACTTCTGCATATACCTCCAATAAAACAGGAAGTGATATTCTGACAACTTTCATCAACCATACGGGCAATCCAATCACCAGCCCTTACATAAAAGAGAATGCCGGTTGTGTTCCTGCCAAGGCCGAATTGTTATGGCAGGACGCGCCGGGTTTGATTTCCAATGTACAATACAATAATTCCCAAATGCAACTATTCGTTAATCCCGAGAATTACATATCCTTCCAAGTGAATGGTTTGACTATCCGGCAGGGTAATGCCGTCATCGCCATCAAGGATGCCGGCGACAACGTCCTCTGGTCCTGGCATATCTGGGTGACCGATGAAAATATCGGCCAAACCATCGAGGTAACCAATCACCAAAGCCAAAAATATAAATTTATGCCCGTTAATCTCGGCTGGTGCGATGGTCGTACCGAAACTTATGCAGAGCGTAGTTGCAAGGTGAAATTCACTGCCGGAGACGCGAGCAAGGAAGTGATTATCAAACAAGTTTCGGCTTCAATCACAACAGGTGGCGATCATCCTTATTATGAGTGGGGCCGTAAAGATCCGTTCCCACCTTCGAACGGATTGGCCAATACCAATAAAACCTGGTACGACAAAGACGGCAATGCTCACACGGAAAGTCCTAAAACGGAGAACTTTTCTACCGGCGCCACTTGTATCATGAATTATATTCTCAAACCGGATGTGATGCATAGTCAATATTCTGGCGATAATACATATGCAAATCTATGGAGTGCCGATAACAATGTTTATACTGCCAATGACGAAAATGTCATAAAAACGATTTATGATCCCTCTCCTGTGGGCTTCAAACTTCCCCCCAGTAATGCTTTTACGGGATTCACAACAACCGGGGAGTATGTAAGTACACTTTCTCAAATCAACGGAGAGTGGGACAGCTCCTTGAAGGGATGGAATTTTTACACTGACTCCTCAAAAAATAAAACCATCTTCTTCCCTGCGTCGGGGTATCGCGTCTATTCCAATGGCGGGGCGAGCAACGTTGGCAGCTACGGCTGCTGTTGGTCGGCGGTTCCGTACAGCCAGAACGGCGGTCGCTACCTGAACTTCCCCTCGTCGAACGTGTACCCGTTGAGCTACAGCAATCGGGCGTTCGGGTTTGGGGTGCGTTCTTCCCAAGAATAGGGAGCGTAGCGACCGTATCCGTTTCATTGGATTATTTTCCCTACGGCTTTAAGGCCGTAGGGATAGTACCGGCGAAGCCGGTCGATTTTTATAGATATTAAAATTAAATAATTATGACCAGCAAGGATTTTATAGAAGCTGAAGCAGGTAATAACGGAAGTATCATTCTTTATCGTGAGGGGCTTTTCTGGAAAGCTTATGAAAAGTCTGCTTACGCTGTCTGTACGCAGATCAAGCCTTTGAAGGCTATAAAAAGAAGGTTAAAGTCACTCGGTGGCGGTGAGATAGTTTCAGTGGGATTTCCATGTAAGCATGAACAAAAGTATATAGGTTCTTTGGAGCATATGGAGACTATGCCTGACCGTCTTGTGTTGCGAACGCTAAAACCTATAGACGGACAGAGGTTTGAAGAATGGAAACAGGAACTTTCATCGGAGCATTCAGTTGTAGGGAGGAGAGATGCGTGTGTGCAGAATCTGTCACGGAGTAATATTCCGCATGGAGAGTTAATCATGCGAATCCGGATGTTCAATCTGGCGGAAAGTACTCCGATGGATTGTATGTTATTTGTAAATGAGTTGAAAAAGATGCTCTAATATACAATGAATGAGAAGTGGCAGTTTATGATAATTTGCCTGTGTATAAGGCTGCATATGATTTGTTAAGGAGTGTGTATGAGAAGACGGGAAAGATTCCCCGTGATGTGAAATATACACTGGTGGAGGTGTTGAAAAAGGATCTGACCGAGATTATGGTAATGATATACAGGGCTAATGCTACGACTGGAAAACTTCCGTATATTGAACGGGCAAGAGATCTGGTTGTAGGAGTCAAGGTCCGTTTAAGACTGTTGCAAGATATGCGGCATATCAGTGTGAAGCAGTATGCGGCGTTTGCCCAACAGGTGGAGTTGCTGTCGAAGCAATTGTCGGCTTGGCATGATTATGCACGGAGACAGGACGCAAAGAGTCAAGAAAAAATATAAACAAGAAAAGATATAAATAAAAAGGATTCCTTTGCCTACACAAAACAGGATAAGGCCAGCATTTCGTATAGCCAAGACTTGCAAGAGAGTGCCAGATAAATTCAGTAACCCACTGTCCGTGTAAAAACGGTCATGGCGGATAGATGTATCCGAAGCCATGTTGCGGGCAGTAATGGACAGTTTTATATCGGGGTTCCGAAAGGTCCTCCGATATATACAATAAGTGGTTATATTTCCCTGCGTCGGGGTATCGCAACTATTCCAATGGCGGGGCGAACAACGTTGGCAGCTACGGCTACTGTTGGTCGGCGGTTCCGAACAACCAGAACAACGGTCGCAACCTGAACTTCAACTCGTCGAACGTGAACCCGTTGAACAACAACAATCGGGCGTACGGGTTTGGGGTGCGTTCTTCCCAAGAATTTATCCTTGTACGAGGCAGGGAATCCTTTGAATGTAAATTACAGAAATGGCTGAATGTTATAAGAGACAGGATTTGCTTACGGATCTTTTTCAGGCCTATTACGAGGCGAGGAAGAAGAAAAGAAATACTGCGAGCCAGCTTGCGTTTGAGATTGATCTGGAACATAATCTTATGGAGTTGTATGAACAGATAAGGGATAGGAACTACACTCCTTCACCTGGGGTATGTTTCGTGGTTAACAGGCCAGTGAAGCGAGAAATTTTTGCCTCGGATTTCAGGGACAGGGTAGTGCATCATCTGTTGTATAATTATATTTCTCCTATGTTTGAGGGCAGAATGATTTTTGACAGTTATTCATGTCGCCGAGGAAAGGGGACAAGTCAGGGAATAGCACGCCTGGAACACCACATACGCAGTTGTACGCAAAATTATCGTTATAGTGCCTATATATTAAAACTGGACTTAAGGGGGTATTTCATGAGTATCAGGAAGGATCGTCTGTACGATCTTATCTGCAAGGGACTGGAACGATATAGAAGAAGCCGGAAACAAAAAGAATGCCCGGATATGGAACTGATAGATTTCCTGCTAAGACAGATTATATTCAGAAATCCCCAGCGGGATTGCCGGATACGGGGTAGCGCGGAAGATTGGGAAGGACTTCCACCCACGAAAAGTTTGTTCAGTTCTCCGGAAGGTGTGGGACTTCCCATAGGAGATTTGACATCCCAGCTGTTCAGTAACATCTATTTGGGGGAGTTGGATGGATATGTGAAGCGTGTTTTACGCTGTAAACATTACGGGCGTTATGTGGATGATTTTTTTATTGTCCATCCAAGCAAACGCTATCTAAAGGAACTGATTCCATGGATACGGGAATTCTTGAAGGAAGAATTGGAGTTGGAGTTGCATCCGGATAAAATCGAATTGCAGCATTACAGTCGTGGTGTGGCTTTTCTGGGAGCGTATGTGAGACCGTACAGGAAATATCCGTCAAAACGTACCGCAGGATTTTTTCGGGAAGCGGTACACAGGCTGGAAAAAGAGAGTTCCAAAGGAAAACCCGCTCCGGAAAGACTGCGAAAGATGTTGGCTGTGCTAAACTCCTACCAGGGGCATTTGAAGCATTTCAGATCATACGCTCTGCTGGATAGGTTCTTGCGTAATTCACCTTTGAAAGAATATTTCTATTTTACGGGAGGTTATAGAAAAGCCGGTATTAGGAGTCGTTTTCTGATCCCTATAAAAGATACGTACGGGAGAGGAAAAGAACCCGAAACTTTTCCTGAAACCGGGGGGCGGATTATGGATAATAGCGTACATCGTGAAGATAGCGGGGGCAGGAATAGTAAATAAGCACCAGTATATGTATGAAATGTATGCCTATGAAACTGAAAGTACGAATATTTGAGGGAAAATCTCCCGAACTTTATCTGGCCGTAGGGCACTTTGTACTTAGTCCTGCATGTCTGCGGGAGAATAACAATTACCCTTATAAATCCTCCCGGATGTTTACCTGGCATGTTCTCTACCATGAAGACCAGGTAGTGGCTTTCATGCCTGTTGAGAGAAAACTCGATGGTGGTTATAAAATTGATAATTATTATGCCACTCCCGATAGGGAGAGGGGGAACCAGTTGCTGAAGCTGTTGAAAAGCGTGATCAAGGAGTCGGGCGATGAGACTTCCCCTTTGCGGGCGACCGTTCAGAAACGGGATGTCGGAATTTTCAAATACATGAATTTCATCACGATCCGGGAAACCAAGTTATATGTTATGATGGAATTGGTACGTATGGGTTCCGACAGTGGGAAACAGGATGGCTGAAAGAGAATGGGAGGAACTCGGATGAATGTATATCAGGCGTTGCGGGAGAGGATCAGAAGAATCTTCGGCGAGTATGATTATGTGTACCTTTCTTTTTCGGGGGGTAAGGACAGCGGTGTGCTGCTGAATGCCTGTGTGGAGCATATCAGGCAATATGGAGGTCGGATGGGAGTATTCCATATGGATTACGAAGTGCAGTATTCCCTGACCACGGAGTATGTGGATGAGATGCTGTCTTCGAACCGGGATATTCTGGATGTTTACCGCTGTTGCGTGCCTTTCAAGGTCGGTTCGGCTGCATCCATGTACCAGAGATTCTGGCGGCCCTGGGACCCTTGTGTCCGTTGGGTCAGGGAGATGCCTGTGGAATACCTGGGTACGGAAGCATTTGATTTTTATACTCCGCAGATGTGGGATTACGAGTTCCAGGAATGTTTTTCCTTTTGGCTCCGCAAGCAACTTGGAGTGCAAAAAGTGGCATGTCTGGTTGGAATACGTACCCAGGAAAGCTTTAACCGTTGGAGAACGATCTATCGTAGCACTCCGGGCCCTTCAGCCGACTGGATATGTCCTGTCGATGAGGGCATAGACAACGTGTATCCGTTGTATGACTGGCATACTACGGATATATGGACTGCCAATGGCCGTTTCCGTTGGAAATACAACAGGTTGTATGACCTCTATTATCAGGTGGGTGTTCCTCTGAACAGCCAGCGTGTTGCGAGCCCGTTCATTTCCCAGGCCATCCCGTCGCTGCATCTGTACAGGGTGATCGAGCCGGAGATGTGGGGCAAGATGCTGGGACGTGTGAACGGTGTTAATTTTGCCGGGGGTTACGGTAACTCTGTAGCGATGGGATGGCGGGGTGTCAGGCTGCCTGAGGGAATGACCTGGAAAAAATATCTTTTTTTCCTTCTGGACACCCTTCCTGAGGATGCCAGGAACAACTATCTGGATAAACTGGAGGTAAGCGTGCGGTTCTGGCGGGAGAAGGGCGGCTGTCTGGCAAAAGAAACGATCATGAAACTCAAGAGGTTGAATATCCCTTTCGAACTTGGCGGGACATCGGGATACAGGACGCACAAGCTCCCGGTCAGGATGGAATACCTTGATGACATAGACCTGCCTGAATTCCGTGAATTGCCCTCGTACAAGCGGATGTGCATCTGTATCCTGAAAAACGACCACTGTTGCAAGTACATGGGCTTTTCACCAAATAAACAGGAACAGGAAAGAAGACGGAAGATGATGGATGAATATAGATCTTATTTTAATGAATGAAAAGATGGACAATGAATTTACCAGTCCCGTGTATGGCGTCAAGGCTGTACCGGTGGAAAGGATCAGGGCGAATTCCTATAATCCCAACGTGACGGCCCCTCCTGAGATGCGGCTTTTGGAACTCTCGATTTGGGAGGATGGGTACACGATGCCGTGCGTGTGTTATTACATTGAGAAAGAGGATGTGTACGAGCTTGTGGACGGCTATCACAGGTATAAGGTCATGATGACCTCGCCCAGAATATACAAGCGGGAGAACGGACTGTTACCCGTTACCGTCATCCGTAAGGATCTGGCCGAGCGTATGGCCTCTACCATCCGCCATAACCGTGCCCGTGGAATGCATAAGATCGAGCTTATGACACGGCTTGTCGGGGAACTTACGAGGTCGGGCATGTCGGATTCGTGGATACGCAGGAACCTGGGTATGGACAAGGATGAGTTGCTGCGCCTGAAGCAGATATCGGGACTGGCGGAGCTTTTTGCGGATAAGGAATTCCGTAAGGCCGTAGAATAGGATATTTGGCATAAAACCGAAAATTCGTATGCTCGGAGTATTCGGGAAGTAAGGAAAAAATGTAAAAATATTATAAAATGTGCAAGATGGAGATAACAGATCTGATCAAGGGAATGGAAAGTGCAAATGTGTCGGATATTTACATTTTTCTTCACGAGGACGGCCCTGTGGCTTTTGACGCCTCTGCCGCCCATCTTCTGTGTTACTTTCCTGAAATGGAGATGGAAAGTGTGTTTTGTAGTGACAGCAAACGTCACAGAATTATACAGGGATTTGCATTGGAACCGGTGCTGGAACGACTGGCGCAATACCCGTGTCTGGTTGATGACGATTGTATCAGAATAATGTGTGTGCTGTGAATGATAAGGCACGGTATGAAGTAAACGGGTATGGGCGGGAATGGCGGAGCCTGATCTTCTGGAACTGTTCAGAAAGCATGCGCAGGATGGGCAGAAAGAGATGGTCAGCCTGTTTTGCAATGATGTGAGAAGACTCTCCCGGACGAAGAAGATAAAGAGGCTGCTCGTGTTGGGAAGGTACGCAGGGAACTCTGAACTTTGTGGGCATGTGCTCCGTGTGCTGGAGATGCTGCCGGAACTCCCCGGCATGGCTTGTCCTGCATACAGGGGCGTTCTGGTATTGCTCTTCCTTTCACGGGACAGGGATGTTTTGTGCAGGTTGCGGGAGAATGTCGTCCTGCCATGCCGCAAGAGGGGACGTACGGAGGAAATGCTTTGGCTTTGTGAGATTTTGTATGCTATAGCCCCGTCTGTTTCCCTGCATGATATTTGCAGGGAGGTTTGCTTGTACTTCTATCAGGAACGGAGGAAACAGCTCCGGGGATATTCCACTTGTGTCAGTGAACTGGACTTTCAGTTCGCAGAAAGGCGGTTGAGGATATTGTCCGTCGCCGTATTTCGTCTGAAAGTGATTTTTTACAGCCCCGGCGTGTATTCCGTCGGTACACTCTCCCTGCTGTGCCGTATGAGTTATTCGGCCTTCAGAAACAGGTTCCTGTCTGTTTACGGGTTACCCCCGGGACGTTGGCTAAGGAATCGGCGAATAAAACGCATATGTCTGGATATAAAATATAATCATGGACTTTCACTGGGAGAAATATCGGAGAGGAACGGATTTTCATCAGCAAGCCGTCTATGCGAATTCTGTAAAAGAAACATGGGATGCACCCCGGGCAGGCTGAAGCAGGCACTGGCTCACCGGTGGCGGAGCAAATAAAATTTCATCAGGCTTGATGTAGAGCTTATTTCAAATAAAAAGCGTAACGGCTATCAGTGCTCGTTTCGCTATCTTGCCGGTGTTTAATTAAAATCCCGAATAGCATGGAACTGTTTACTTTTATCCCTTATTTCCTGTTACTGGAGCGAGAAGAGAGTGACAGGAATACACTGGCAAACGCCAACACCGAGTTCATCCGTGAGGTCTATGAGCTGCAACGTGTGGAAAAGGATGTTACGCTCGTCTTTTTCCAGCTGCAATATCTAAGTTGCAAACTGGTCATTCTGCGTGAGCATTACCGCACAGCACAAAAAGAGCACTTGCCCTGCTATGCCTATATCATTGGTACGCTGGAGTACCTGAAAGGTCTGCTGGACAGATGCAGGTTCATTCATAAGTCCGGTTCCGCCATCGCTCCGGCATGTCTGCCGACTACAGAGGGTGATCCCCCGGTCTGCTGGACGGCAGAGGTCATCTGCCTGATGGAACTGCTGTATGCCTGCCACGAGCTGAAGATGTTCAACGGCGGTGAGGTGACACTCGGGCGTGTGGTGGAATACGTCTGTCATGTGCTGGGGGTGAACGTGAAGAATGCTTCGAGCTACTACGCGCGGATGCGGCGGCGTAAGGCGGGAGACAGAACCTACTTCATCGACCGCCTGCGTGAAGTTCTGCTCAAACGGATGGAAGACGATGACGAGGGGCACAGGAGACGCAACCGATGAAATGCGGACCCTTTCACACACGGTTCTCCACGTGTGTGAAGGCCTTGCATTTACGGTTATTTGTTCAGTTCCAGAAGATGTCTGAGGTTGGGATCTGCGGCGATGCGCTCCAGCTCGTCGGCCACGATCCGTCTGACATCCTCCTTGATCCGGTTGTAGTTTTCCTGTACCATTTCCTTCATGTGATTCACCCCTTCATCGTCCACGAAGCCGGTGATAACGGGTATCTTCTGATATGCCTTTTCCTCTTCGGCTATTTTTTTGGCATCGACGACAATCTCGCAGTGGAAGATTTTCTGCTCAATCCTCTCCCCGAAGTTGTCGGCTACGGAGCCGACGAACATCCCCTGTGTCAGTCCGCTGATCTTGCTGGGTGGAATGAGGCTGTCCATTTGGGTGGATATGGAGGTGGAAACGTCCTGCCGGTTGATGGAGATGGAGTGGCGTTTCTGAAGTATCTTGCCAAACCTCTCGCTGAGGGTTTTGGCCGTTTCCCCCGTAACCTGCCCGGAGAAGATATTGCCGACGGTGTTGATGATCACCTTCGCCTCCTTGTCGGTATAGTCACGGATAAGCTGGCTGAAATCCTGAAAGCCGAGCAGCACAGCGACCTTGTTGCTGCGTGCGGTGGCTATCAGGTTGTCCAGTCCCTTGATGAAGATGGTGGGTAGCTCGTCGATGATGATGGAACTCTTCAACCTGCCCTTCTTGTTGACAATCTTTACAATACGGCTGTTGTACAGTCCGAGCGCAGCACCGTAGATCGCCTGCCGGTCGGGATTGTTGCCTATGCAGAGGATTTTCGGCTCGTCGGGATTGTTGATGTCCAAAGAGAACTCGTCGGCGGACATCACCCAATAGAGTGCCGGCGAGATCATGCGGGACAGGGGAATCTTGGCACTGGCGATCTGGCCCATGAGCTGGTCGGCAGCTCCCGCCAGCCACGCATCGAGGAAGGGGCTGAGGTAGTTCTCCAGTTCGGGATAGGAGGACATGATGGGAAAAATCTGCTCGTAGGGCTTGTTAAGGAACTCGACGGCATGGGGGAAGGTACAATACCTGCCGTCCTTATACACCCGCAGGAACCAGATGATGGCGGCAAAGAGAATGGTGGGCGACTCGACGAAGAAATCGCCCTGCTTCGCCGCCCACGACCGGTTGAGGTTGAGCATGATACTGTATGAACTCTCGTAAGCATCGGAGATGTCGGTCATGAACTTCGGATTGAGGGGATTGCAGCGGTGGCTGCGTGAGGGATCGTCGAAGTTTATGACATAGAACTTCGGTGGCACTTTATACCCCTCCAAATGACCGATCAGGTGGTTGTAAGCAATGGTGGAGAGGTCGGGAAACTTGAAATCGTAGATATAGGCGGCATAGCCTTTCTCTATCTGCTGTTTGATGTAGGAGTTCACCACCGCAAAGGACTTGCCCGAACCGGGCGTTCCCAGCACGATGGAGGCACGGAAAGGGTTCACGACATTGATCCATCCGTCGTTCCACTTCTTGCCATAATAGAACCGTGTCGGCAGATTTACGGAATATTCATTTTCGATAAGCCTTGTTTCCTGCATGAAACTTTCGTTCTCGTTGTTGAACACATCGTCCATGAGATTCTGTTTGAGCAGGCGGGAGATCCATACACCGGCAGCGAGCAGGCAGAGGTAGCCGACGGCAAGAGTGAATATATAAAAGGCGGTGCGTGCCAATAACGGTACGGGCAGGCAGAGCAGCCACCAGTTGAAAAAGAAGAGGACGACACCTGCGCAAAGGGCTGTCCAGATATGCACCCATTTGATTTTTTCCTCCTTTACACCCTTCGTGCCCAGACACGAGAGGGCAAGGAAGGTAACGGAGAAAAGCTTTGTCCAAAGGATGGAGCCGAACAATCCGGTCGTGCGCTGGAAGTTCAGCAGAATCCTGTCCACCACTCCGATATTGACGTTCCATTCCCGGATGGACGGATAGCAGAACCAATAGATATTGACAACTACGAATAATACGCTGAGGGCACGCATAAAGTCCATGACTTTCGCCAGTCCCCTGAGATCATCTTCTTGTGACATAATACTGAATTTAAAAAAGTTATCGTCTTGATAATTATGTAATACGGGTCAGTCCTGACGACCGTAACGCCGGCGGCATTTCTTCTTGTCGGGCTTCAGGAGCCTGGGATACCGGGGGACATAGTTCAGCTCCGGCTCCATATCGGAAAGCAACCCTCCCGGAATTTTTTCCCCGTTTCCGGAAGCCACAGCGGACGGAACGGGCGGCAGAAGTGGCGACAGGGAATTTGGCGGCTGTTCCTGAAAGTGTCCGTTGAGCATGTTCGCCGAGAATTCCTTGCCCAGACGTGAGCCGTTAAGTACGGTGCGGCTGCGGTGGTCTATAAAGGTAACGCCGTAAATCCTGCCGGTTTCGTTGCGGCGGAGAACCAGGTCTATCTGTTCTTTCGCCAGGCGGTCACGGAAATCCCGTTCGTCCACGGACTGGCGCAAAGCCTCGGCCACTAACGGTCGAAGCCGTTCACGGCACGGATCGGACTTGATCTTTGCAGCGGATTCCTGCATCTTCTTATCCAGCTGCTGTGCACCGGTCATTCTGCCCAGCCGGGAGGACTTTATGGGAGTGGCCGCCGTTTCGCCGTTGCCGTCCAAAGCGGTATAGAGTATGCCGTGGTAGGTGCGTCCACCAGTTTCCCCCTTCACTTCTTCCACACCTATATTATACAGGGAAAGCAGGGCACGGAGTTCGCCCATTGTGCGGAAACGGTAAAGTTGGATCAGGGGTTTGACCGTACAGGCGATCTGCCGTTTGATGTCCCCTTTGGCAACATCTACCGGCTTCAGCTGCCACTCTTCGCCTTTCTTCTGACCTTCCGCCGGATGCAGTCCGTATTTCTGTTCCAGAAGTTCGGTAATCTCCTTGCTGCGGCGGTATTCGAACTTGTCGGAAACCTTCCTTCCCTCACTGTCGACACGCAGGGAAACGATGTGGATATGATGCCGGCCGATGTCCTCGTGCTTGAAGACAAGATACGGCTGGTTGCCGTAACCGAGCCGCTGCATGTATTCCCTGCCGATTTCCGCCAGCTGGCTGTCGGTCAGCACGTCGTCGGGATGCGGATTGAGGGAGATGTGTATGACCGGCTTCTCGGTGCGGTAATGGTTCGGCATCCATTCGAGAAACTGCCGCACGGATTCATCCGGACAGAAGCGCCCGTCTTCGGGATAGCGGAGGAGATGTGCCGAAAGGACTTTTGCCCCGCCTTCATCGACCTTGTTTTGATTGTAGGCCAGTGCGCCGTACAAGTTCTTACCCACGCTGATCCTGGCTACCATGTGAGGCGAGTTTTTGGGAAAGTTCGACAATCCGGCGGTTCAGCTCTACGAGTTCAAGGGTGAGCTTTTCAAGTCTGTAGAGCAGTGCCAATGCTTTCTTTTCAGTGAAATGGATGTGCAATTCCTTGACTGCCTGATTGTAATTCACTCCTATGGCACGGAACTGCCGGAACAGTTCCGTGAGCTTGACTACATACTCCATTGTGGCACGGTCTGTCCGGATCACCCTGAACTCTTCGTTGAAGATCCGTGCTGCGATGAACTTGGATTTGGACAACAGACCGGACTGCTCAAACATGGTGAGAAACCGTGCATGGCCGGCTTCGTCCAGATTGACCGTCTCACGGCGGATGGCCGGGTTCGGCTTGGGTAACCTGCCCCCTTTTCCCCGTGTGCGGGGACGCTTTTTCTCGTTGTTCATATATACGTTTTTTATGTGGTACAATTCCACCGGGTGGAATTGCCTCCGTCAGCTCCCCCTCCCACAATTTGCGACTTCGGAGCAAATTGCAGCCCCCCTGCAAGGGCAAGCGTTTTTTGCTGCAAAACGGAGTGGTGCTGCAAAAAACACAGCTTGCTATGTTCTGGTGAACATAAATCTTTCCTCTTTGGAGAGGAAAGAGCGCTTTCGGGGAAAGCGGGGATTGGTGACCGACGGAAGGCAAACTGCCCATTCCCCGGTTGGATGGCGCAAAGTTAGGAAGTGATATAATCAGTTGTATATCACTAACATTAGCCACATTATGCCAAATGGCAGCCACTTGTACACACGGGTGGAACAGGAGGAAAACGGGCGGCCGATGATGGCTGAATCAGCGGTTGAGGATGTGCCTGAATGGGGTGCGGAATGGCGGACTGCCTGACTGAATGGTCAACCGGTCAGATAACCAACCAGACGGTCAGCCGTTGCAACGTTGGTGCGGTCGGCTGGCTGACCAGCCAACCAGGCGGATAAAAGGCTGTCTGTCCGGCGGGATGATTAGGCAACCGATTATCTTCCTGTTTGTCCGACAGGCTATGCAGTCCGCCGGATTGTGTCATGTATGGTCAGACCGTCGGTCGGCCAATCAGACGGACAATACTTCGGTCGGTTGGCTGTTCAGTCAGCCATTCCACGTCAGGAGCCGGCCACTTGAACCCCGCCGTTCCCAAACCATGAATTTCCCTTCTTTTTCCTTCTTTATTTGCGGCGTTGATTCAAAAGTATCATTTGTAAACAAACTGCATCATGGAAAAAGAAACACTCTTTATCGCCTTTTCCACGCAAAAAGGCGGAGCGGGAAAAACAACGCTGACCGTGCTGGTGGCAAGTTACCTGCACTATGTGAAAGGGATGAATGTGGCGGTGGTGGATTGCGACTACCCGCAACACAGCATTGCCGAGATGAGAAAACGTGACCTGAAAACGGTCATGGAGGACGAGCATTACAAGCTGATGGCGTACAGACAACTGCAACGGATAAGGAAGAAAGCCTATCCGGTAGCGGAGAGTACGGCTGAGGACGCTGTCACGAAAGCGGACGAACTGCTGGAAAAGATGCCGGAAACAGACATCGTGTTCTTCGACCTGCCGGGCACGGTAAACAGTACAGGCGTGTTGAACACGCTGGCGAACATGGACTATGTCTTTTCCCCCATTGCCGCCGACAGGGTGGTGATGGAAAGCACACTCCGCTTTGCGAGCCGGCTGAATGACACGCTGATCGCTACGGGCAAGACGAATATCAAAGGGCTGTACCTGCTGTGGAACATGGTGGACGGCCGGGAGAAATCAGAACTGTACAAGGTGTATGAACAGGTGATCGGCGAGCTGGGACTGAAAGTGCTGAAGACCTTCCTGCCGGACAGCAAACGGTTCCGCCGTGAGCTGACAGGGGAACATAGGGCATTGTTCCGTTCCACGCTGTTCCCCGCAGACGGTACGCTGGTCAAAGGCAGCAACCTGAAAGAGATTACGGAAGAACTGTTGTCCATTATCAGGAAGTAGGCTATGGGAAACGAACGGAAAAAAATAAACCTGACGGACATTGATGAGAATTCCATAGTCGCCTCGTTCAAGGAAGGCCGGCCGGCGGACGGGCAGGCGCAAGCAGCCGGGAACAAGGGACAGTCCGGTGAAGAGAGCGGATATGTCCGTCTGTTCATCCACGAGTCACCGGTCTGTGCACGGCTTGGCAAGACAATCTATCTTCGTAAGGAGTTTCATGAACGGATTCAGAGGATCGTCCAGACAATCGGGAACAACGAGATGTCCATTTTCAGCTATGTGGACAATGTGCTGGAACAGCACTTTGCCGCCTATCAGGACGAGATCACGAAGGAATACAGAAAACGAAGTACCGAACTGTTTTAACCCCCGGAAACCATGTCAGCAATCTTATTCTTACTTATCGGTAGCTATCTGTTATGGATAGCCGCCTACCTCTTCCACGAGCCGAACAGTCGGAGGAAGAGAGCGGAAAAAGCCGGGCAGATCCTTACCCGGATTACGGTGGACGTGAGCGAGATTTTAGGCAAAAGTACATTTTCCCTTAGCCACTCCACGCCACAAACGCCCGAAAAAATTGAAAACGAAAAATCTGTAAGCGAAGCAGGTATTTTTGTACCGGAGAAGGAAAAGTTCCCGAAAATAGTTTCTGCCGAGGAACTGGACAAGCTGTTTGCCGAAGGGAGTCCGCTGCCGGAAGATCTTGAACTGATGGAAGATATGGATGTCCCGTTGGAGTTCCGGGGAGAACCGGCGGATGACAATCTTCGGATAGACGATGACGAGCAGGACAGATGCCTGCCGGGATGCACGCCGCAAGCCACGGGCATCCGCTTCGAGGACATGGGACTGGCGGTGCGTGTGGCGGTCAACGGTGAAGCGGCCAGTGAAGAGGAAAGGCTTCAGGCCGGAAAGACACTGGCTGAACTGCGCAACACGCCGATGTTCGACAAGCTGACCTTCGGCGATGCGGAGCGTGAGGAACGTATCGACTCGCTGATAGAGCTGCATCTTGCGGCATACCGCAGGCGGAATAGCCCGGACAGCGAAGTGGCGACAGAAACCATACCGGACACTTTCTCCATAAGTGATATTGTTTAACGAAGTAAAACGTACATGAAGGAAAGAGATTACGGATAGCTTGTCTATTCATTTTTCACGAGAAGAAACCCAAACAAATTTAATTAACAACGGGAGACGGCGGACTTTTCCATCTGTCGTGCCCACATTCAAATTCAATTATTTTATGAATACGAAACAACTTGTGTTCGTGGCGGTTATGCTAATCGCCACAGGCTCGCTCTATGCGCAAGGAAATGGATCGGCCGGTATCACGGAAGCGACGAAAATGGTCACAAGCTACTTCGATCCGGGAACGAAATTGTGCTACGCGATCGGAGCTGTGGTAGGTCTGGTCGGCGGGATTAAGGTGTACAACAAGTTCAGCTCCGGCGATCCGGATACCTCGAAAACGGCGGCGAGCTGGTTTGGTGCGTGTATCTTTTTAATCGTGGCTGCCACTATTCTTCGTTCATTCTTTCTCTAAGAACCGGATTCACCTATATATAATAATGTATATGAATTATGAACTGAACAAGGGAATCGGCGAGAGTGCGGAGTTCAAGGGACTCAAGGCTCAATATCTTTTTATTTTCGTCGGTGGGCTGCTGGCTCTGTTCGTGCTGTTTGTCATTCTTTATATGGCCGGCATGAACCAGTGGTTCTGCATTGCTTTCGGCGTAATATCCGCATCCGTATTGGTCCGGCTGACTTTCCATCTGAACGGCAAGTTCGGGGAACACGGACTGATGAAGCTGCTGGCCAGGAAACAGCATCCCCGCTACCTGATCAACCGGATCAGTCCCCGGAAACTATTCACGATTAAAAAGAAGAACGTATGCGTAACACACTAAAGGCTGCCACATTGGAAAGCAAGTTTCCGCTTCTCGCCGTCGAAGCGGACTGTATCATCTCCAAAGATGCGGACATCACCGCCGTCTTTGAGGTGGATCTGCCCGAACTCTTCACGGTGACGGCAGCTGAATACGAGGCTGTCCATGCGGCATGGGCAAAGGCAATCAAGGTATTGCCCAATTATACGGTGGTACATAAGCAGGATTGGTTTATCCGGGAGGATTACCGCAGCCAGACGGACAAGGAGAATCTAAGTTTCCTTTCCCGAAGCTACGAGATGCACTTCAACGAGCGTCCTTTCTTGAACCATAAATGCTATCTGTACCTGACCAAAACGACGAAAGAGCGCATGAGGATGCAGAGCAGCTTCTCTTCGCTGTGCAGGGGATTCATCATCCCCAAGGAGGTGGACAAGGATACCACCGCCCATTTTCTGGATACGGTGGGGCAATTCGCCCGTATCGTGAACGATACAGGGCTGGTACACCTAAGACGGCTCGTCGGTGATGAGATTACCGGCACGGAGAATAAGGCCGGACTGGTGGAGAAATATTTCTGTCTGTCAATGGAAAATACCACTGCATTGGAAGACATCGAACTCGGAGATGACGGCCTGCGTGTCGGTGACAAGCACGTTTCGGTACATACGCTCTCGGAACTGGATGCGTTGCCTGGCAAGGTGGGTACGGACTGCCGGTATGAAAGACTGTCAACGGACAAAAGCGACTGCAAGCTGTCATTCGCCAGTCCGGTAGGCCTGCTGCTCTCGTGCAATCACCTGTACAACCAGTATATTTTTCTGGATGACAGCGGCGAGAACCTGCAACGTTTTGAGAAGAACGCACGTAACATGCAGTCGCTTTCGAAGTACTCACGGAGTAACCAAATTAATAAAGAGTGGATCGATCTGTACCTGAATGACGCACATTCGTTCGGGCTTACCTCGGTGCGTGCCCATTGCAACATCATCGCATGGACGGACAATCCTATGGAGGTGAAGAATATGCGTAATGACGTGGGCAGCCAGATCGCTATGATGGAATGCAAGCCACGCCATAATACGGTGGACGCCGCCACGCTGTACTGGGCGGCGATGCCGGGGAACGGCGCTGACTTTCCGGCAGAGGAGAGCTTCTACACGTTCATCGAACAGGCTCTCTGCTTCTGGGTGGAAGAAACGAACTACCGCAGCTCCGTTTCACCTTTCGGACTGAAGATGTCAGACCGTATCAGCGGGAAACCGCTGCATGTGGACATTTCCGACCTGCCGATGAAGCGTGGCGTAACCACCAACCGCAACAAATTCGTATTGGGCGGTTCGGGAAGCGGCAAGTCATTCTTTATGAATCATTTGGCGAGGCAATATTATGAACAGGGCACGCACGTGGTATTGATCGACACGGGAAACAGTTACCAGGGGCTTTGCTCGCTGATACACCAGAAGAGCGGTGGAAAGGACGGTATCTATTTCACTTATACGGACGAAAACCCGATAGCGTTCAACCCTTTTTTCACGGATGATAAAGTTTTCGATATTGAGAAGCGTGAGAGTATCAAGACACTGATCCTCACACTCTGGAAAAAGGACAATGAACCGGCGACACGTTCGGAAGAAGTGGCTCTGTCCAATGCGGTGTCCCTGTATATCAGACGCATCAAGGAGGATGAAAGCATCGTTCCCTCGTTCAACACCTTCTACGAGTTCGTGAAAACGGACTACCGGAGGATACTGGAAGAGAAAGAAGTCCGGGAAAAGGATTTCGACCTTGCGGGGTTCCTGAACGTGCTGGAGCCTTATTACCGTGGTGGAGAATATGATTTCCTGCTTAACTCCGACAAGCAGCTTGACTTGCTCGGTAAGCGGTTTATCGTCTTCGAAATTGATCAGATCAAAGATCATCCCATTCTTTTTCCGGTGACGACTATTATTATTATGGAGCTGTTTATCAACAAGATGCGTCGTCTGAAAGGGGTACGCAAGATGATCATCATAGAGGAAGCGTGGAAGGCCATTGCCAAAGAAGGGATGGCGGACTATATCCGCTACCTGTTCAAGACTGTCCGCAAATTTTACGGAGAGGCGGTTGTTGTGACGCAGGAAGTCGATGACATCATTTCCTCTCCTATCGTGAAGGAGTCTATTGTAAACAACAGCGATTGCAAGATTTTGCTTGACCAAAGGAAGTATCTTAACAAGTTCTCGCAGATACAGTCCCTGCTGGGGCTGACGGACAAGGAAAAGGCGCAGATCCTGTCGGTGAACATGTCTAATGATCCGAGGCGCAAATACAAGGAGGTCTGGTTCGGATTGGGGGGCGTACAGTCAACGGTGTACGCCACAGAGGTATCGCCCGAAGAATATCTGTGCTACACGACCGAAGAGAGCGAGAAAGTGGAAGTGGAACAACTGGCGAAACAGCTGGGCGGCAATATCGAACTGGCTATCCGAAGGCTTGCGGAAAAGAAACGGAATCAAAACAATGAAATACCGTAAGTGCTTATGGAGTATGAAACCTTGTTTCCGCTCTACTGGATATGCGGGGAGTGGAAAAGCAGCCGCAAGTCGCCGCCCGTCACCGTATTCCGTGATGGTGGTACATACAAGATTGCCCTGACCTACCACCTTGATGCGGTGGTGGTCGGCACGATCCACCAAAGCGGCGGCATCATCTGGGCGGATCTTCTGGGAAGGGTGCAGCTCGCTTATGACCGGGAGGAAGACCGTCTGGTGCTGGCTACCGAAGGGATATATGTACGTGCGGATGATTCATAAGAAAAAGGAGAACTCCGGTTCTCCTGTAAATGGAAAGAAAACTATCCGATTTATTTAACGTTAAAATTTTAAAAGACATGAAACGAATAATGGCTGTCTGTCTGGCCGGGCTGCTTTGTCCGACTATGGCGGTAAAGGCGCAATGGGTAACGTTCGATCCCTCGAACCTTGCACAAAGCATCGTGAATACGACCCGTAACGTGGTGCAGACCACGACGACGGCAGAAAATATGGTGAAGAATTTTCAGGAAACAGTCAAGATCTACGAACAGGGGAAGCGTTATTACGACGCTTTGAAAGCGGTCAACAATCTGGTGAAAGATGCCCGTAAGGTGCAGCAGACCGTTCTCTTGGTCGGTGAAATATCGGACATCTATGTAAACTCTTTCCAGAAAATGCTGACGGACGGGAACTATACGCCGGACGAGCTTTCGGCAATCGCCTCCGGATATGCGAAGATGCTGGAAGAAAGCAGTGGTATGCTGAACGAGATGAAGATCGTTGTGACCTCCACCGGCCTTTCCATGACGGACAAGGAGCGCATGGACGTGATAGACCGTGTGTACCGTGACGTGAAGAACCAACGCAATCTGGTCAGGTATTACACGAACCGGAACATCGGTATCTCTTACCTGCGTGCGAAAAAGAAGAATGATACCCAAAGGGTGCTGGACTTGTACGGAACGGACAATCAAAAATACTGGTGACATGACGGGCGAGGAAATTTTCGGCAACCTTCACGAAGTGTTGCGTAACCTTTATGACGAGATGATGCCGCTCTGTTCGGACATCACGGGTGTGGCTACCGGAGTGGCTGCGCTGGGTGCGCTGTTCTATGTGGCCTCACGGGTGTGGCAGGCTCTTTCGAGAGCCGAGCCGATTGACATTTATCCGCTCTTCAGACCTTTTTGTCTGGGGGTGTGCATCATGTTTTTCCCCACATTCGTTCTGGGGACTATCAACGGTATCATGAGTCCGGTGGTCACCGGCTGCCACAGTATCATGGAAGGCCAGACACTGAACATACGGGAGTATTCCGAGAAGCGGCAGAAACTGGAATACGAGGCGATGACGAGAAATCCGGAAACGGCGTATCTGGTCGATAACGAGGAATATGAACGCCAGATCGAAGATCTGGGATGGTCGCCTTCGGATTTGAAGGCCATGGCGGGCATGGCGGCGGAACGCCTCAAATACCAGGCCAGGCAGAGCGTGAGCAATTTCTTCCGCAGCTTTCTGGAACTGCTGTTCCAGTCGGTTTCGCTGGTACTGGACACGCTGAGAACCTTCTTCCTGATCGTATTGAGCATTCTGGGACCTCTGTCATTCGCCATATCGGTGTACGACGGCTTCCACAATACAATGATCCAATGGATTTGCCAGTATATCAGCATCTATCTGTGGCTGCCCATATCCGACCTGTTCAGCTCCGTGCTGGCAAGGATTCAGGTGCTGATGATCGAGAAGGACATCGCTGCACTGAGCGATCCCGCCTATGTGCCCGACGTGAACAATTCCGCTTACATCATCTTCATGCTGATAGCCATTGTGGGCTATTTCACCATTCCGACAGTATCCACATGGGTGATTCAGGCATCGGGAGCCGGCAATTACGGCAAGCAGGTCAACTCGTGGTCACTAAAGGGCGGACGTGCAGCTGCCGCCATCACCGGTGCTTCCATCGGGCATATAGCCGGCAAGTTAAGAGGAAGATGAACCAACGTAAATATTAGAGATGTATGGAATTTAAAAGTTTAAAGAATATAGAAACGAGCTTCCGGCAAATTCGCACGATGGGGATCGTGTTCGTTTCGCTCTGTGCTCTGGTTACCGGCTATGCTCTCTGGAGCTCCTACCGGTTCGCCGAACGGCAGAGGGAGAAAATCTATGTGCTGGACAATGGGAAGTCCCTGATACTTGCTCTTTCCCAAGACCTTTCGCAGAACAGGCCGGTGGAGGCGAAAGAACATATCCGGCGTTTCCACGAGCTGTTTTTCACTTTGTCGCCCGATAAGGCGGCTATCGAGTCGAATATCCGCCGGGCGTTGTTCCTGTGCGACGAGAGTGCGTTCCGCTACTACAAGGACTGGGAGGAAAAGGGGTATTACAACCGTATAATCTCGGCCAATATCAACCAGAGCATCCGGGTGGACAGCGTGGCGTGCGACTTCAACAGCTACCCGTATGTGGTGACAACTTACGCACGGCAGTCGCTCGTCAGGTCGAGTAACATCACGGAACGGAGCCTTGTAACCCGTTGCCGGCTGTTGAACTCGGTCAGGTCGGACAATAACCCGCACGGCTTCACGATGGAGCAGTTCAATATCGTGGAGAACCGGGATTTGAGAACCGTTGAACGATAACTTAAAAAAAAGACAGGAAATGAACCGATTGAAAAAATGGATCAGGTACGTGCCTGACAGGATAGACGACGGACTCCGCTATCTGTGCGGACGGATGTCGCCCGATGTACGGCTCGTCTGCGTGGTGGCCATGCTCACCGGCTTCGGCTGTCTGTCGATATACATGACGGTATCTTCGATATACCGCATCGGCAGGCATGAGGGGGAGCAGTTGCAAATGGAGCATATCAGGCGGATGGAACTGTACAGGGGGATAAACAAGGATAGTATAAATATTAAAAATCAGGTGGATTATGGAGAACCTAAAAAATCAGGAACGGCAACCGGCGAACGCTGCAACGCCTGAAAAAGCGGAAGAGAAAGGGCAAACGCCGAAACAGGGGAAGAAAGAGGCCAAACCTCTGACTCCGGAAGAGATGCTCAAACGAAAGAAGATGCTCGTGTATCCGTTGTTCTTTCTCGTGTTTCTGGGAGCGATGTGGCTGATATTCGCTCCTTCTGACAGCGACGAGCCATTAAGGGAGGGATTCAACGTGGATGTCCCGATGCCGGAGGACAAGGGGCTGCTGTCGGATAAAAAGACCGCCTACGAACAAAGTGCCTTTGAAAAGAAACAAAAGGAGAAAATGAACACGCTCCAGGATCTGGCGGTATCGCTGGAACAGGAAGAGCCGGTGGCGGACGAGGTATTCCTGACGGAAAAGGACACGGACAACGGCAGTCCGTCTATCCGTTCCTCCGCCAATGCCTATCAGGACATCAACCGGCAGTTGGGCAGTTTTTATGAAACACGGCCTGCGGAAGATGACCAGAAAACGCTGGAACTGGAATGGCGTATTCAGGAGCTGGAGCGTCAGGCGGAGGAAGAGCGCAAGGCCAGAGAAAACGGTGAGGAACAACTGCGGCTGATGGAGAAGTCCTACGAGATGGCGGCAAGGTACATGCCGGGCAGCGGTGGCGAAACCAAACAGGTCGCCGTGTCCTCCTCTACGGGTAAAATGCCGGTCTGCCCGGTTACGCAGGTAACGGAACGGGTGGTCAGCCTGCTGACCGCACCCCTGTCCGATGAAGGGTTCGCCAGACAGTACGGCAAGCCCAGAAACATGGGTTTCCACACGGTGGGGACAGTCCGGAGCCGTACGGAAAGGAACGGTATCCGTGCCTGCGTGTACAGGACGGTAACGGTTTCGGGCAGCGACGGTCAGGAGGTGGGACTCCGCCTGCTGGAGCCGGTGCAGGCCGGAGAGTTGTACATACCCGCCAACACGATACTGACCGGCACGGCGAAAATCAGCGGTGAACGTATGGAAATCACCGTTTCCTCGGTCGCCTTTCAGGGAACAATCCTGCCGGTGGAACTGGATGCTTATGACACGAGGGGCATGAAGGGCATTGAGGTCAGGGGATCGCAGGAGCTTACCGCCGTCAAGGAGATGGCGGCCAACATGGGTTCGGCAATGGGAAGCAGCATCAATATCTCCGCCAATGCCGGTGCACAGCTGGCTGCGGACTTGGGCAAAGGGGTGATACAGGGGGCATCGCAATACCTTTCCACAAAGTTCAGGAGTGCCAAGGCGACTTTGAAGGCGGATTACGAGCTATTGCTCGTGTCAAGACAATAAACGGTTAAAATCAATTTATTAATCAAGAAAAAACAACAAGCATGAAAAAAGTAATTTTAATGATGGCTTTTGCCATTGGTATGACCGGTGCGTATGCACAAAAGACCGTGAAAGTGGAAAAGACGGGAAATGACACGGAAGAAACGGCGGATTCCGGAGAAACGGGAACCACGCCGCTGCCGGATAAGGAGGACGCAAGGCGCAGCCCGTCCACCGGTGATTTGTTTGACGGGCTGACACGTCCGGTGACATTCGACCGGATGGTTCCTCCATACGCCTTGGAGGTGACATTTAATAAAACTGTACACCTTATCTTCCCGGCTGCTATCAAGTATGTGGATCTGGGATCGGCTGACATTCTTGCCGGCAAAGCGGACGGTTCGGAGAACGTGCTTCGGGTGAAAGCGGCGTTGAGGGACTTCTCCCGTGAAACGAATCTGGCGGTGATCACGGATGACGGCAGCTATTATACATTCAACGTGAAGTATGCGGACGAGCCGGCCAAGCTGAATATCGAGATGAAAGACTTCATCCATGATGGCGAGGCGGTGAACCGGCCGAACAACTCGCAGGAAATCTACCTTACGGAACTCGGCAGCGAGTCCCCGCTGCTGGTACGGCTGATCATGAAGTCCGTCTATGACAACAACAAACGTCTGGTGAAGCATATCGGCTGCAAGCGCTTCGGTATCCAGTACATCCTGAAGGGGATTTATACGCACAACGGTCTGCTTTATTTCCATACGGAACTGAAAAACGCTTCCAACGTGCCATTCTCCGTTGACTTTGTCACTTTTAAGGTGGTGGATAAAAAGGTTGCAAAACGTACCGCCATTCAGGAACAGGTTATCGTGCCGCTTCGTGCCTTCAACTATGTGACGGCGGTTGACGGAAAGAGCAAGGAACGGACGGTATTTACCCTGCCCAAATTCACCCTTCCGGATGACAAGCAGCTGGTTGTCGAGATGAACGAACAGAACGGGGGAAGGCATCAGCGGTTTATTCTGACCAACGCCGAGCTGATCCGTGCCAGAGTCATTAACGAGCTGAAGGTGAAATAGTATGAAAAGGGTCTCTGTTATTATATGTATACTTTTGTGCTTTGTCCTGACGGACAAGGCACATGCCCAACGTTGCCTGCCCAGTACAAAAGGGCTGCGTATTACCGCCGGCATGACGGACGGCTTTCACACTGCGGACAAACGTAACGAGCTGGGTTACCATTTCGGGATGGGAATGGACAGATATGTGAACGGCTGCCATAAGTGGGTATTCGGTGGCGAGTATCTCCAGAAGTATTATCCATACAAGGACATACGTGTCCCGGTTTCCCAATTCACTGCGGAAGGCGGCTATTATTATAATTTCCTTTCGGATGCCAACAAGGTGTTTCTCTGCTATGCCGGCGGTTCGGTGTTGGCGGGATATGAAACCGTGAATTGGGGCACAGGCATGCTGTTCGATGGTTCACGCCTGTGTGTCGGGGATGCGTTTGTCTATGGCGGTGCGGTATCGCTGGAGATAGAAACCTACCTTGCCAATCAGGTGGTATTGCTGTTCCATGCCCGTGAGCGTTGCCTCTGGGGAAATGACAGCGGACACTTTCATTTCCAGTTCGGGGTGGGATTGAAAATTATTTTGAATTGATAAAACAATAATAGAATGAAAAAGATGATTGAAAGCATGATTATAGCAGGTTGTATGCTGGTAGCCTTGTTATATATGACCGCCTGTTCTGACAAATTGGACGTTCAGCAGATGTATGAGTTTGATCTGGCGACCTTGCCGGTGCAGACGACAATCGTAAAGGGCGAGGAAGCGGAAATCCGTTGTCAACTTGTAAGAAGCGGCGAGTATCAGGACACCAAATACTTCATCAGGTACTTCCAATCGACAGGCAAAGGGGAGCTTCGCATGGAGAACGGTACGGTTTTGTTGCCGAACGACCTGTATCCGTTACCGGAAGAAACATTCAGGCTCTATTACAGGTCATTTGGCACAGACCAGCAGAAAATAGACATTTACATTCTTGATTCCTTCGGTCAGGTTGTGCAAAAGTCTTTTGCCTTTAATAATGAAGCGGAAGATGAAAAGGAGGATACCGAATGATTTATGCCGGATATACCCCGAAAAAAAAGCAGCGACAACGCTGAGTGGAGAAACTGAATGAAAACCTAATGAGATCCCCCCTTACCGGCTTCCATTCCGGTAAAGGGGGCTTGTTCCTGTATTATTTCTTATCCTCTTTTTTTTAAGCCACTCGTTGCACCGTCGCCTGCACTCTTCCAATGTGGGCTTCACACAGGAGAAAAGTTCGTTGTCTGCCGTATCCCTATAATCATAGTGATAGAACGTGCGCCTTTTCCGTCCTACGGTCATTTGGAATTTTTCATATTTCTCACCCGTCTTGCAGGTTGAAACTCCGTTCTCGTTCATTTTTGTTGCCATAACTTATGATTTTATAGTTCGTGAATATTAAAACAGACTTAACTGTCGGGGCTGTGTGTATTTCCGCTTGATTTCCAACAGTTTTCCTTTCAGACTGCGGATAACCTTTGGGTTGTAATTGCTTCTGTCGGAAACAGACCAACGTTCCGCTTTATTGTATTGTTGCTCCAACAGGCGGATTCCTTGTCGGATAGCTTCCTTATAATCTCTGACAGGTTCATCCCAAACGGACGGGTGGCTACCGCCTCCGGCTGTGCCGGTACACCAGTCGATGGCTACCGCATACGTCCCGTCAACGGATTGCCCGATATGGATCGTGTTGAAGGTGTCTAACTTGATTTCCTCTATTATCGGCAACATGCCATTTATCCAACCGTGTTCGTTGAACTGCTTGCCGACATAACCGAAAATCATCCCTCTTTCATACGTGCGTACATTGAGTATGATATGTCGTACACTCTTGCCAAAACTCTCGAAATAAGCGATTTGTTCCGTGTCATTACGGCGTACTGCCAACAAGTAACGGAGGACTGCACTACGCTCTACCCTGCAAGGGTTGTACTCTACAATCTCCTGCAATTTCTCTTCTCGTGTCATTTGGGATATTGGTTTCATATCATTTATGTATTAGAGGGTTAAAATGTTGCAATGAATAACCGGCTTTGGATGAACTGCATGCTTCCTTTGGAAATGCGCTGGTTGCACCAGAAATGGTGTGAGCCGTAGCCGTAGGTGAAAAACTCGTCCAGTTCGGTCGTTTCCCGAAGTTTGTCAATGGATTGGCGGAGTTCCTCTTCTGTCCGGCAAAAGAGAAGGGTGTTTACCAGTCGGATAAGGAGTGCAGGGATTTTTTCATCCCATGCACAAATTGTGGTTTCAAACGTTACGTTCATATTTTTCTGATTTATTCATTAGACAGTCATTTTCAAAATCTCTCTCCAGTATATCGGCTCCACCTCACTGAGAAGGAAATCGATAAAATCTTTTCTCGCTTCTTTGCACAATTCCTGGTAAAGCTCTCCAAAGGTGGTGATGTTGCCGTTCAGGTAGGTTTCCACCATGTACTCGAAAATGTTGCTTACCTCGTAATATCTGCACTGCTGTGCGACAGTCCTGCTGTATCGTTTCATAAGGCTTTATTTATAAAGATTTATAATGATTCTGTTCATTATCCGTGCTTTTCCTACGGTATAATAAGTACCGCCATAGGGCTGCTTGTCCCAATAGGCTAAAACAATCTCGGAGTTGTCAATCAGGTAGTCGTTCCTGTGGTGGAAGCAGCCTTTGCGGTAATCTTCTCGGAGAATGACCGTTTCATCGGCAGTTTTCATTATCCGGTCGTATAAGGACTTGTTCTCCGGCCGGTATCTGTTTGACTGCCGGCTGAACGGCACAACGGCAATGAGTCGAATGTCCGTGTATTCCGCTTTAAGGGCAGTTACCGCTTGGGCTGCAAGCAAATCGAAGCCTTCCGCCATTCCGCTTAGAAAGTAGCGATAGCCCAGACTATACAACCTTCTTACTTGCGAAACTATATCCAGATAAAGATGCAGCATACCGACTTGGAGGATACGCTCTGAACGGTGTCCGGTGAACGCTACTGATTTTGTAATATCCATTGTCATAACTGTATGTGTTAAAGAATTAATAACCAAATGATAATCCCGACTACGACTGCAAAGGAGAGAATGGAAACCAGACACCCCCATGCGGAGCGGATCACGTCCGTTATCAGTTCTTTTGCGAGCCATAAACCGATAAACCACGCTAAAAGACTGCCACCGTACAGACTCCAACAGCAGCCTGAAAGAAGGAGCCGAACTAACCAGCCAAACAATTTATGCAGAGGCAGATTGAGTCTGTTCTTATTTCCTTTATGTATTTCTCTTGCTGTTTTCATAATCACGACATTTTTTTTATGCATTGACGAGTTGAGCTGACTTATTTCATGTGCGTCAAAAGGTCGGGTTTAGGAAAAACAAGGTTTTGGGTAAAAATACCTCGTGCCATTATGGCGCAGGGAAGATTTTTTTCAAAACCGGAACGGCTTGACCTTGTTTTTCCGTTAAGAACCCGAAGTACCTTTGCACTTGAATAAGTTAGTTTAATTCGTTCCTTTGCTTTAAATGTGGAGTGATGGCTACTGAAAACAGTGAGAGAAATACCCCGAAGGAAGTTAGCCTTAAACTTTGCTTAAAATCGTTGTGTTATAAATCCCTTATACATAAAGCGATGATTAATACGAAAAAAATTCTACCTTTGTGTTAGCGATGCAAATAGCATCGTGTAATCTGTTCGTTTACCGTAGTCCAGAAATCGCCAATTTCAAAAATACAGAGGTAAATGAACCAGGTAGGTTATATACTTTGACGTAACCTGTCGGTTCACTCTGTATTGAGCGTTTGGCGATGCTTTGGACTTGTGACTGGCAGCGTTACGTCAATTTAATATAATAACGTTATTGTTATGGATTTACAATCGACTCTCCTGAAAGGAGTAGTCCGGTCTTCAGAAGATGGGCTTTTCTATCTGTTTCCCATTCAGAGTCTATCTACATTGCAAGAGATGAAAGGGCATTTGACCTGTGCGATAGATGTCTTGAGCAATCCGGATGAAAGTGATGTGGAAAAGCGTTTGGACGCAGTTCGGACATTGAACAGCCTTGTGGCTGCATTGAGTGTTAATGACGGTGATCACTATGATGTGATAGATACTGCCTTTGAGGAGATCAGAGAGTAAAAAAACAGAGCGATATAATAAAAGCCTTCCTATTTCAAAACCGGAAAAAAGAAAGGTGTTGTACTGTCCAATGTGTGATTCATCGCGCTTGTTTGTACAACACTTTTCTGCGGTTTTGTATGGATGAAAGATTGTTCCGGTTCCGGAAGAATGGGAACGTTTTTTCTACTGATAATAATGTGGCTTTTATTCCGTTATTGAGGTTGGGGATTGAAATGTAAGAACTTCATCTGTTCCGTTATTAATCTGTTCCTGTTCACGCTCTTTACGCCGTATTTCTTTTTCCTTCTTTTTTGTTTTAGTCTTTATTTCCTGTTCTTTAAGGATTTGCTTTAGGGGCTTGACTACATCAGGACGTTCCTTTTTGAAACGTTTATAGAAGATCTCTTCTATAAATTCCGGTAAGGGGGCTTTCCACGGTTCTTGCCGGTGGTTGTCTATCTTGCCGAGTTTATCGGGATTGAGTCCAAGTTCACGGGCCATTTGTACATGGGTATCCGATAGCCGGTGTTTCTTTTGGGCGACTATCCATTTTTCGATCTGGGATTTCTTGATTGCCATATTACTTTTGATTTTCAGACTTTATTGTTTTACCTAAAAACAAACCGGTAACGGATTTTGCACCGAGTTGTATCAGTTTGCATTTCATTTGCGTGAAATTCTCGCCGGAAGAGATAATGTCGTCTATTAAAAATACGTCCCGGCCCTTAAAATAATCGGGATGAAAGATCAAGTTGGATAACTTGTCTTGTCCGTGAGTTCCTTTCATCTGCTCACGGTCTTCTTTTATCCATGTGGCACGAAATCCGTCCACGACTTTAAGTCGACGTGAGAGAAGGCTGCAAAAACGGGCGAAGCGGGTGATGTTCCGTTCACGGGTTGCCGCCGGTATGGGGATCAGCACGGCGTTGGCGGCTTTCTCCTTAAAGAACGGCATCCGGGCGATACAAAGCGAGAAGATCTTGGCGACAAGAGCTGCTTGTCGTCCTTCTTTAAATCTAAATACCAGATTGCTCGTCTTTCTGTCAGATACCGATATGTCCTTGCATCTGGTCGGGTAATAATCGTGGATATAGAAACACAAGGCTCCGTCGATACGCATCTTGCCTTTGAAATGGGTATTGTATGGGAAGAACTGGCGCACGAAATCGCTCTCGAAAGTAAAGTGGAGTATATCACGCCAAAGGGTGAGCGTGGTTTCATCCTGTACCCGATAGAGTTCTCCGTTGATACTTTCTTTATCCGATAAACCAATGCCGATTATCAGGTGGTCATTGAAAGTGTCTTTTGATACAATATACCAATCAAAAGATTGGCAGATGCTCACGATGTCACAGTTATTGGTGCAAAGGAAGTAGAAGGTATTGTCAGACCTCTGGATAATCAGAAACTCGCCGGACATTTCGGAAAGGCGAAAATAGTTGCTGATATGGGCTTCCTCCACCTCGCTGAAGGATACGGATATGGTGAGGTTTTCTATCATGACATTGTTATTTGGCGTAAAGATAGAAATTTCGGGAGAAAAAGAGGCCTTGCCCGTTGGATTTTCGGGTAAGGCTCGCTATTTACAGGTTTCTATGCACGTTAGTTATAAGAAATGGTAGTCCGGTTGCTGTCGGGATGGAAAACAACAAGGACTTCGGGCTTTTTCTCTTGCAGGCGTTTGTACTCGCACAGGGAGTTGAGTACCCACTCACGAAACAGCTTCGTGCAATAGGTGTTGATGCGGAAGCTGAGAAATATGATCGCTTCCAGATTATAATAGGTAACAATGCTTTTGTTCTGTTTCTCGGTTATGGTCACGTCGCCGTCGTAAAGCAGGCGGGATTTGAAGATGGAGCGCACATTGGCGTCTATTGTCTGAACGAACACTCCGAACAGACGGGCAAGTTCGTGCTTGGTCATCCATACGTTGCCGTTCTCTATCTTTACACTGACGATGGGTTGTTCATCCTTGTTTTCCAAACCGGTGATGGTGATGTATCCTCTATTTTTCATAAGGCGTTGTTTTTTAAATGGTGTGACAATATAATGATTTGTTTATTCATACAGCGTTTTGCGCCGTACCTTTTTGCATATTTTTTAGTTTTCGATCCAGCATATTCATGTCATGGCTCAACTTTCTGTCCACCACACGGGCATAAATCTGTGTGGTCTGAATGTTGGTGTGTCCGAGCATCTTGGATACGCTCTCAATGGGAACGCCTTTGGTAAGGCAGATTTCTGTGGCGAACGAATGCCGGGCGAGATGGTAGGTGATCCGTTTGTTGATTTGGCAAATTGCGGCTATCTCCGCCAAATATTCATTCATCTTCTGGTTACTGATTACCGGAAGCAATCTTCCATCTTTCAACTTGCCCTCGTATTTGGCGAGAATATCCAACGGTATTTGCAGTAGGGGAATGAATGATTCCACGCCGGTTTTACCCCTGTCTTTCATAATCCACTTCTTGCCGTCCACCCCGATCTTTATGTCCTCGCTTGAAAGCGTATAGATGTCACAGTAGGGCAAACCGGTATAACAGCTAAAGATGAAAGCGTCACGCACGTGTTCCAACCGCTTTGATTTGAACTCCTTATAATAGATCGTGTCAATTTCCTCCTGCGTGAGATACCCTCTGTCGGTCTTGTCAAAATTGAACCTGAAATTCCCGAAGGGATCAATGAAGCTCAATCCGCTTTTCTGGGCAAACAACAGTATCGTATGGAAACGTTGTACAAATTTCATGGCGGTATTGTTGCTTACCTCACATTCCTGACGCAAATAAAGGTAGAAGTTCTCGATGTGGGTGACGGTGATTTCCTTCACGGGAATGTCCGACAACTTGTATTCCTTTTGCAAGAACTCTATCATCCGCTGCTTGGTCAGTTCGTAGCGGGAATAGGTCTTTTGCGTGGCAGTCTTGCCGACCTTCTTTGCATACTGTTCATTGTGCTGGGTGAAGTAACTGATGAGTGTTTTCTCCTTTTCCTCCAATCCCAGGAATGCGTTTCTGATTTTTTCCGGCAGTGCGTAACCGTCCACGTTCATCATGCGTGTGTAGTGCATGGTGATGGCCGAACGTATCTCGTCCAGTGTCTTGTTAAGTGAGGATACCCTGAGGTTTTCTTTCTTGTCCGCACTCTGTTTGTTGATGACGGCTCTTCCCGTTTTCGTGTCCCAGTTATCGGGGTGTATATCCAACTTGCTGCTGAATTGCACCTGATCACCGTCCACCGTGATACGTACCATTATTACTACATGACCGTTTTTCTTCGGTTCGTTCTTCTTTAAATAGAAGAGTGTCTTGAATGTCGATTTCATACCGTAACTCCTTTCTTGTTGCAAAGTTAATTTGTTCATTCCGTAACGGCTATGACTTTCGACTGCCAATATTCGACAAATGAGCGACTTAGCTATAAATTCGTTACGGTTTTTATCGTAACGGAAAACCGTAACGAATTAGTAACGATTCATCTTCACAGGGTGGCTTTTTGAGGTTCTTTTTCTGTCGTAGGCAGGTAAGAAAAAAGCCCCTTAAACCATTGGTTTAAAGAGCTTTGTCTTAGATTGTCGGAGTATTTTCATTTCTCCTATGTGATCCGCCTGGGGCTCGAACCCAGGACCCCAACATTAAAAGTGTTGTGCTCTACCTGCTGAGCTAGCGAATCAATCCTTATTTGCGTATCAGTTATTTCCTGATTGCGGGTGCAAAGGTAGTGACTTTTTTTATATCTGCAAGCTTTTGGGTGAAAAAAGTTCTATTTATTTTTCGTCATCTCCTTCTATCTTCTGATTATCAGATGTTTCATGTGTGTCGTATTTTATTCTCTCTTTATTGATGATGAAACGTTGATAATAGGAGAGCATTAGGGTGGTGAGCGGGAGTGCTATGATCATACCTAACATCCCGAGCAAGGATCCCCAGATGGAAAGAGATAAAAGAATGATGGCAGGGTTGAGCCCTGTGATCTTTCCCATGATTCTTGGGACAAGGAAACCATCTTGGATGGCTTGAACAACAATAAAAACAACGAGGGCACCTGCCAGGATTACCCAGAAATTTTCACCGGTATCAGCAGCTTTTAGGATTGCTAATATGACGGTGGGCAAGAAACCGATAATCTGCAGATATGGAACCATATTGAGGGCACCAATGAAAAGTCCCAAGGCAATAGCCATCGGAAAGTCGATGATCAGAAACCCAATGCTGAACAGGATGCCGACACAGAAGGCGACAAGTGCCTGACCGCGGAAATAGCGATTCATTCCATCCTGTATGTCATTGACCAGATTGGATGCAAAGGTACGGTATTTGCCTGGTAACAGGTGAAGCCATCCTTCTGCGATGGATTCATAGTCGAGCAAGATGAATACCACATATAATAAAATGATAAATGAAGCGAATACGCTAAACAGGATATTAATAGATTCCGCAACGAGTGCCCAAAGTTTAGGAACAGTCTCTTTAATGGTATTCATTATATTTTCTTCACTTAAGATTCGGTTCAGTGCCTGAAGGTCGATATGCCTGTGGATAAATTCCGAAAGAGTAGGAGGTACTGTTCCGGAACGATAAGCACCATTAGTCAGATAAGTAACCAACAGATCGTTCATTCGTCCTATTTCGGCAAGCATTGGGGGCACTAAAAGGTAAAAAATGGCAATTCCTACTATGGTAATGCTGAACAATGCGCAGAAAATAGAAATGATCCTGCTTTTAAAGCGTAATTTATACTGGAAAAATTTGACGAGCGGATAAATCATATAAGCGATAAGCCATGCCACAAAAAAAGGTAGCAGTACGCCGCTGAGCCTTTTAAAAAGTATCAGTAATCCCACAATGAGCGCACAGCAGATGGAACCACGTATGAAACTATCAAATGTAATTTTTTTCCTTTCCATAATAATCTGACGTTTGATGTGCGACCTCACCGGAAATGTCCGGGCTTTGCTACCGTGAGGTCATTATGATTTTTCTTTGTCCTCTTGCAGGGCTTTCTGGTAACATTCCCGACATAAAGGTTCGTATTCGGCTGTTTCACCCAATAGCACCTGTTTGTCGTTTTTCACTGTACGGTGTGAAAATGAGGCTAATTGTCCACATTTTACACAAATGGCATGTACCTTGGATACTTCGTCGGCAATGGCACACAAAGCCGGCATCGGACCAAACGGTATGCCTTTGAAGTCCATGTCCAATCCGGCTATGATGACACGTACCCCGTTGTTTGCCAACTGATTGCATACATCTATTAATCCACTGTCGAAGAACTGTGCCTCGTCAATGCCTACCACATCAATTTCGGATGTGAAAAGCAGTATGCTGGCTGAAGAGTCGATGGGAGTGGAGGAAATGGTATTACTGTCATGTGAAACAACGTCTCCCTCAGAATAGCGTGTGTCAATGGCAGGTTTGAATATCTCTACGCGTTGGCGAGCAAACTTGGCCCGCTTCATGCGACGGATCAGTTCTTCGGTTTTTCCTGAAAACATGGAACCGCAAATTACTTCAATTCTTCCTCTTCTTCTCGTCTCTTGTATATGATCTTCTGAAAATAATACCATGCTGATGTATGTTATAATTGGTTGCAAAAGTAATAGTTTTATTGGCTTCTCGGTGTTTTTTCATTATTTATTTCTACATTTGCGAAGTCATTCAAGAAGAAATTCAGATGTAGATATGCAAGCATTGTTGAACGATATAGAATTGGATATTCAGGAACTTAAATGCCTGATGGAGGTCGTTTCGCGTAAACCGGACTCTGCTTTGCGTGAAGTGGCAAAGAGAAATATTGTGCAAATGCGTGGCCGGTTGGACATCTTACTGGAACAGTTGGACCGGGGAGCACTACCGGAAAACGAACTTCCTGACCGGATTATAAATCCAATGCCGGAACCTGTGTCTGCAGCAGCAGAAGCAGCAGAAGAAGAACAAATAGTTGTGGGTAACCCGGAGAAAGATGAAGAGCCTGTAATAGTTCCGGAGGCTCCGGAGATGCCGGAATCTGAACAATTGGAATTGCCTGAAGTGACCGTAGAACCGGCACAATCGGCTGAAGTATCTATGAAGATTGAAACCAATACGGCTTCTACACCTATTTTGGCCGAGCGGATTAAAACAGCCGGAGATTTACGCCGTTCAATCAGTCTGAATGATTCGTTTCGCTTTTCCCGTGAACTGTTTGGGGGAAACATGGAGCAAATGAATCATGTATTGCAACAGATTGGTGAGATGCATTCACTGGATGCGGCTCTTGTTTTCTTATCTTCTAAAATAAAGGTAGAAGAGGAAAATGAAGCTAAAGCTGATTTAGTGGAACTTCTCAAAAAGTACTTTATATAAAAACGCGATTATTAGGATATGGGAAAACTATATGTGGTACCGACGCCGGTCGGGAATTTGGAGGACATGACATTCAGGGCTATTAAAGTCCTGAAGGAGGTTGACTTGATTCTGGCGGAGGATACCCGTACTTCCGGAATCTTGCTGAAACATTTTGAGATTAAAAACGCGATGCAATCCCACCATAAGTTTAATGAACATAAAACGGTGGAGAGTGTTGTTAATAGAATAAAGGCAGGAGAAACCATTGCTTTGATTTCGGATGCCGGAACACCGGGAATTTCTGATCCGGGTTTTCTGGTAGTTCGTGAATGTGTGCGCAATGGTATCGAAGTACAATGCCTGCCCGGAGCGACAGCTTTTGTTCCGGCGTTGGTAGCATCGGGATTGCCTAACGAAAAGTTTTGTTTCGAAGGTTTTCTCCCTCAGAAAAAGGGGCGTATGACAAAATTGAAATCGTTGGTGGATGAACACAGAACAATGGTGTTTTATGAATCCCCACATCGTTTGCTGAAAACATTGACACAGTTTGCCGAATATTTCGGTCCCGGACGTCAGGTATCTGTGTCCCGTGAAATTTCAAAGATTCATGAGGAAACGGTTCGCGGGACTTTGAGTGAATTGATAGAACACTTTACCGCTACCGAACCCCGGGGCGAGATTGTGATTGTACTTGCAGGAATAGACGATTAATAATAACTTCATTTAAAAACGTAAAACGTAATCGTATGAAAAAGTTAGTAGTTTTATTAGTATGCGCAGCTATGTTGGCTTCGTGTAACGGCCTGGGTGGTGGAAGTAAGGACCTGAAGGCAGAAAATGATTCTCTTTTGATGGAGTTGACCCAGCGCAATGCCGAATTGGACGAAATGATGGGTACTTTCAACGAAGTTCAGGAAGGATTTCGTAGAATAAACGCAGCTGAAAGCCGTGTTGACTTGACCCGTGGCACTATCTCTGAGAATTCTGCAACCGCAAAACAACAAATAGCATCTGATATTGAATTCATCACGAAACAGATGGAAGAAAACAAGGCACAGATCGCTAAGTTGCAGGCTATGCTGAAGAATAGTAAGAATAATTCGGCACAATTGAAAAAAGCCGTTGAATCTTTGACTCAGGAGTTGGTTGCTAAAACTCAGCGTATCGAAGAACTTCAGGCTGAATTAGCTTCTAAGAATATCCGTATTCAGGAGTTGGATGCTGCGGTAACCGGACTGACTGCCGATAAAGAGTCATTGGCTGCTGAAAATGAAGCCAAGGCAAAGACCGTAGCAGAACAGGATAAGGCCATCAATAGTGCATGGTTTGTGTTTGGTACTAAATCGGAGCTTAAATCTCAGAAGATTCTTGAAAAAGGGGATGTGCTGAAGAGTGCGGATTTCAACAAGGATTATTTTACTCAGATCGATATCCGTACTACTAAAGAGATTAAATTATATTCTAAACGTGCTGATTTGCTCACTACTCATCCGGCTAAATCTTACGAGCTGGTTAAAGATGATAAAGGTCAGCTGACTTTGAAGATCACGAATCCGAAAGAATTCTGGAGTGTATCTAAATATCTGGTAATCCAGGTCAAATAAGTAGTATAAAACAAACGTAACTGATAAGGGCACGGACTACACAGTATGTAATCCGTGCTCTCTTTTTTGAAATGTACCCGATATATTAATATGAAATATAGAAACCTGTTTTTTGATTTAGATGATACTCTCTGGGCCTTTTCCCAAAATGCGTATGATACGTTTGAAGAAGTTTACGATAAATATGGATTGGGAAGGTATTTCGACTCGTTTTCCCATTTTTATTCTCTTTACCAAAAGAGGAATGCGGAGTTGTGGGTAGAATATGGAAACGGGGAGGTTACTAAAGAAGAGTTGAATCGACAGCGTTTTTTATATCCTTTGAAAGCTGTTGGCATTGACGATGAAATGCTTGCAAAACGTTATTCTGACGATTTCTTTTTGATAGTTCCTACTAAAAGGCGGCTAATGCCGTATGCGGAAGAGGTACTTTCGTATTTGGCACCTAAATATAATTTGTATATTCTTTCAAATGGTTTCAGGGAATTGCAATCCTGTAAAATGCGTTCGGCAGGCATTGATACATATTTTGATAAAATAATTCTTTCGGAAGATCTGGGAGTGATGAAGCCTTGGCCGGAAATTTTTCATTTTGCTTTGTCGGCTACACAATCGGAACTACGTGAATCATTAATGATTGGGGATAGTTGGGAAGCTGATATTGTTGGTGCCCATGGAGTGGGAATGCATCAGGCTTATTATAATGTGTCCGGACGCACTGATTTTCCTTTCCGTCCTACTTATTCAATGACTGATTTGAAAGAGTTGGTGGAACTGTTGTAACATTTATAGATATATTGTATTTTTGCGTTCAATATAGAACGCATAAAAATACAACTATGGACACTCTCTTGCCTTTTGCTTTACTCTGTTTCACTTCTTTCTTTACGTTGACTAATCCGTTGGGTACAATGCCCGTTTTTCTGACCATGACTCATGGTATGACTGATAAAGAGCGGCAAGCGGTTGTTCGCCGTGCCACTTTCGTCTCGTTTATCACTTTAATGGTATTTGTTTTTGCAGGGCAATTCCTTTTTAAATTCTTCGGTATTTCGACCAACGGATTTCGTATTGCAGGTGGAGTGATTATTTTCAAGATAGGCTTTGATATGTTGCAGGCACGGTACACTCCGATGAAATTGAAAGATGAAGAGATTAAAACCTATGCTGACGATATTTCGATCACTCCACTTGCCATACCTATGCTTTGTGGTCCGGGGGCGATAGCTAATGCCATTGTTTTGATGGAGGATGCCCATACCATTGAAATGAAAGGAACGTTAATTGGCATTATTGCTTTGATCTATTTTATTACCTTCTTGATTCTGCGTGCGTCTACCCGATTAGTTAAAGTGTTGGGGGAGACCGGAAATAACGTGATGATGCGTTTGATGGGACTTATTTTGATGGTGATTGCTGTTGAATGTTTTGTCAGTGGATTGCATCCGATATTGGTAGGTATCTTGAAAGAAGGGTTGCTATAAATCAGATACTGATTCGTTCAGAAAAAGAAGAATGCCCGGATACGTTTTATATGTAAATCCGGGCATTCTCTTTATTGTTTGATAAATACTTTAGAAAGCATTATGCTGATTAGCGGCTACCACCGGCCCACCAAACCGGATCGGTATATACATACTGGCCGTTTCCGAATGCAGATTCTACGTTCGGGTTTGCACTTACATCATCTGCTCCGTAAGGTGCGCGAAGTGGGAACTTGTAAGGATTGTCCAGTTTGATATATTCCTCACCCATTGCTTTGAGGCGGCGTACATCGTTATAGCATTCTGTTGTCTCACCGAAGGCTCCAAGGAATGCAATATATTTCTGTACCATTACCTCTTTTACAGGATTGGCATCGAATAATGGTTTTACGTTGTTGGTGAAATACTCTTCTGCTTCAGCAGTTGTGATAGCTTTAGTAGTCTCTTTAACGCCTCCGTAAATTTTAACCGTAGGGGCGTTGAATGCTGCTGAAACTCCTGTTTCGGCATTTGCAATAGCTGAAACTACAGCCTCTTTTAAAGCATTGGCGGCCTCGTCTTTTTTATTCAAACGAGCTAATGCTTCAGCTTTTAGGAAAAGTAATTCATGATAGCTCATGAGTAAGGTCGGGCATGTCTGTGAGTATACGAAGATAGGGGTGTTATATGTATACTTAACAGGCTCTGCTGTACCATTGTCAGCCATTAAGAATCTTGGGTCGTCAGCACCTGTGATTTGGACAGATACGGCTTGATCTTCTTCAGTTGCCATACCCTGACCAATACAGAAGATACGACGTAGTCTCGGATCATTACGCTCAATCAACTTATCTGCGAAACTTTTGCTGGCTGCTAATCCGTCACGACTCCATTGAAAGTCAAATAGCGGGTTGATATTGTTTGCGTCATAGATAGAGAGGGCCGCCTGATCTTCAATAGATGTATATGATTTACTCACATACTCCAAGATCTTTTGTAGATCGGCTTCTTTTGAGGAAGAGCGAGCCAATAGGTGCATAGTATAACGAGCTTTCAAACCATAAGCCAACTTTAACCATTTTTCGCCTTTGCCTTCATATATGAAGTCATAGTTTCCCATTCCCTTACCATTAGGATCACCTTTGGGAAGATCCATGATAGCTGCATCTAAATACTCCATTATAGTAGTATAAATTGCCTCTTGTTTGTCTATTTCTGGAGTCATAAATTGAGGTAGTCCGTTTACCAACTCCGGAAGAGCAGCTTGACTGAAAGGAGTGTCTCCAAAAGCATCTGCGATCAGTCCTGCATTTATGGCTGCCAATACTTCGGCGATACCTTTAGTTGTATAAGTGGCTGCCAATTCATCAGAACTGATATTGATGGCGATACGTGCATTTTTTAGTGTGGAGTATAAATTACCCCATACATTGTTAAAAGTAGAAGAGGCTGAAGGCTCTCCGTTACGCTTTTCCGCATTTGCCAATTGGTTATCAACTCCAACCATATGTTCTACATAAGTAGAATAATATGTATTAAAATCACCGCCGATGTTGCTAAATGCAGTTGCCGTAATTACATCCGCCAAAATAAATTTGGCCGGAACACTGGTTGTATGGTCTTTGTCTTCATTAATGCGATCCATTGTGTCTTCCGAGCAGGAAGCAAATGCAACGGAAATCAATGCAACAGACAAGATACCTTTTGATAAATTAAATATTGATTTCATTTTTGTCCTTTTTAGAATTTAACTGTAATACCAAAACCATAGCTTGATGTTCCCGGAAGAGAGAAACGTTCAAAGGCACCGGCCATGTTGTTGTTTCCCTGTGATGATTCGGGGTCAATACCATTATCCATTTCTGACCAGAGCAATAAGTTACGTGCAAAGACATTTACTGTTACACCTAAGTACGACTTATCCAATACCGGATAACTTAAAGCGATTTCGCGTAATTTCAGGAATGAAGAACCATATACTCCAGCCTCAGAGATAGTACTCAGTCTGTCGAAATAGTTATAGGCATTTTCACCGCTGATTTTAATATCGTTGGGTGCATAAGAACCATCGGCCAATTGTTTAACGGCCGGTTTATCAAAGTAAAAGTGATCTGCTTTACGATAGTCTGCAGATTTCTGAGTAACACCATAATAATCGAGTGTTGAAACAGACCCGGCATACATGCATCCACCTTGTTTCCAATCGAGTACGGCAGAAAGGCGGAATTTGTAGAATTCAAAAGTAGTATTGAAGCCCAGTCTGAAGTCAGGAGATACACTTCCCAACACTCTGTTTTCACCTAATGTCGGCATACCGTTTTCATCTACAACAATCTGGCCTTCCTCGTTTCTTTGATAGCTTGTACCATAGATAACCGGGAATTTGTCACCTGCACTCAGACGTACTTGCGGATCAACAAAACCTCCTAACATGATGCTTGATACACCGGGAGCTAATTTATCAACGTAATTATCGATTTTTGAGAAGTTAAATGCGAAATCCCAGTTAAAGTTCTTTGTCTGGATTGGATTAACACTCAAAGTGATTTCGTGTGAATTGGTATGTACAGAACCACCGTTGGTGATCAACTCGCTATATCCGGTAGAAGTAGCCAAAGGTACTTCAAATATCTGATCCTTTACATTCTGGCGAGAGTAGGTATAATTCAGTGAGATCAAACCATTCCAAAAACTGAAGTCTGCACCGATTTCGTATGATTTGGTGTTCTGAGGTTTCAGGTTAGGATCATAAATTTTGTAATATGGAATATATGAGCTGATCGATCCAATAGGATACTGGATAGGAGTTCCTGAAGAGAATCCGCCACCATAGACCGGAGTTTTATAGTAAGAAGGATAGTAAGTACCTGCCTGCCCTACTTCTGCATAAGAAGCGCGAATTTTACCATAAGTCAGAACATCATTCTTCAGTGCTTCCAATTCGGTAAAGATGAAACCAAGAGAAACGGAAGGGTAAGTGAATGAACGGTTGTTGCGTGGCATGGATGAAACAATATCATTACGAACAGTAGCATTCAAATACAACATGCTACGGTATGCTAATGAAATGTTACCGAAGTTACCAACGGTACGCTCGCGATGGTAGGTCCCTGTAGAAGAGTAGGTTGATGCGTTTGCTATATGATTCCATCCAGGAAAATTCAAGTTGCTACCGAGGTTGTATTTGTATTTTGAAGAATTATCGACTAATTCATTACCATATAATACATTTAAGTCAAGTTCCGGAGTGATTTTCCAGTCATAAGTAACAGTTAACAATGAATTTATTTCATTGTTTGTAACGCTCTGCTCCTCAATACTACCTGTTCCGTTGGAGTGTCCATATCCCCATGTATCGGTATAGTTAGTAGTATAAGCATCAGTACCTAACTGGTATTTCACGTCTAATTTATGATTTTCTGTACTAAAATCGGTAGAATATTTAGCAAATGCATTTCCAAAAAAACGTTGAGTACGTTCTTTAAAAGAGTTGTTTTCAACTGCCCAATAAGCACCGTCGAAACCACTGGTAGAACGATATGTGTTTTGTTTATCAGGAGCTCCATCTATGTGTGATGGGATACCCGCTAAATCGTAGCTTGACGGTGCACCGTATACAGTGGCCATGATACCATTGTTTGCACCGGTTTGCTTTTTGATTTTAGAATAAACGAAGTTTCCGTTGAAACCTGTTGACCAATTCTTGCTCAGTTGTGCTTGTGCAGTTAGCTTTGCATTATAGCGATCCATACCGGTTGAGGGTACAATACCATTTGCTGTAGTACTACCTAATGACAAAGAATAACTTCCTTTATCAAGGCTTTGTGCTACGTTTGCACTGCTGTTCCAGGTAACGCCTGTATTGAAAAAATCTTTTGCATTGTCGTATGCACGGGGAGTAGCCCATGGATCCAGTCCTGCATTGGCGCGTTGAGGTACATAATACTGTCCTTGGTGCTTACCGTATTTCTGAGTATAACTGTTGTCTACGTTACCACCATAATTTTTATCATTGGCCAGTTCTGAAATCAGAGGTCCCCATGAACGAGAGTCAGACGGGTCAAAAGCACCATTAAATCCTTGTGCGAATTCTTTTTGGAAATCCGGCATAGTAGAAACCTTATCGAATGATAAACCAGTGTTGATGGTAACTTCCGGTTTACCTTTACGTGCACCTTTACCGCTCTTGGTAGTGATTACTACCACACCATTTGATGCGCGCATACCATACAGAGCAGAAGCAGCTTGACCTTTCAGGATGTTGATGCTTTCAATGTCATTCGGGTCGATATCTACTGCACGGTTTGCATAGTCAGAGCCTGTAACAGAGTTGAAAGTATCCAAGTCTGTAGATGATGAGATAGGCATACCATCCACAACATACAGGGGAGTGTTATCTCCTGTAAACGAGCGTGATCCGCGAATAGTCATTTTGGAAGAGGCACCCGGCATACCTGATGACGGTGAGATCTCCACTCCTGAAACTTTACCTTGTAAAGCGCTGGAAAGGTTACTACTTGATGCTTGAGTCAGCTTATCTCCTTTCACATCTTGTACGGCATATCCTAACGCTTTTTTCTCTTTTGAGATACCCATTGCTGTTACTACGACTTCGTCAAGTGCCTTAGCATCAGTCTTTAATATCACTTTGATTATCGGTGCAATTGCTACCTCAGCAGTCTGCATACCGATATACGAAATCTGCAAAGTCTTTGCAGAACTATAATTGTACTATAAACTGTTTATTATCAGTATTTTATAAAAGACACAGAGAACTTGTGCTTATATGACAACATCAATGGATATATGTTTGAATATCAAATACATATGATAACAATACTAACAATAAAAGCTGAATGATTCCTATATCGATCTCCCACTATTGTACACGTAATCCGCTTATTGTAAGTGAAATATAGATTAAAATGTATACGATTGAAAAAAGAATGTTATACTCAATAGTTCCAAACGAAAAAAAAAGTCATAAAGCAGTCTATTATTATTTTACATAAACGGTTTAGAAATGAAAAAGGATAATTACTAATTTGATATTTATATAAAAACAGAGAATGCCAACCTAAATTTCCTTATAATAGGATTAATAAACTTATATATTTAATAAACAGCCAATTAAACCGTTCACATTTTGCATGTAGGAAGTTAGTTTTAACATGATGTTAAAACTAACTTCCTACATGCAAAGAATTAGTGATTTTCAATCAGAAAACAAGTTCTTTATAGAAGCGGTACTTGCGAACTGTGATTCGTGTTAACAATGTTAATAGCCAATACATCTACGTAAGGCACAAATCTCTGTTACATGTAAGATACTTTGCGATTATTTTTAGACTTTTCTAAGTCTCGTACAATAGTTATGTCCATTATATTAGTATAAACTTGAGTTGTCTTCACGCTTTTATGTCCCAATAGCTTTTGTACAGTAGTAATATTGACTCCACTGTATATTAATAATGTAGCATTGGTATGGCGAGCGGTATGGAACGAAATACGTTTATTCAACCCTGATAATTTTGCTATGATCAATAATTCCTTATTCACATTTGAATTATCTCTAAGCTTAAAAAAATCAGCAAGATTATCCTGATATTTATTTAAGACTTCTATTCCTTTTCCCTCAAATAAAAGATAAAGCGGAAGGCGTACTTCCGTATTCGTTTTCACAGATTTATAAATAAGCCAGGTTTCCTGATGCATTTTCACTATGTTTTCAGGGGATAAGTTGGTGAAGTCAGAATATCGTAATCCTGCATAACAACAAAAGAGGAAAGCATCTTTTGTCTTTTCCAGTTTCATAAACCGACCATCCAATTCCAAACTTTCAATCTTTCCTAATTCTTCTGGAGAAAGGTGAGTATGGCTGTTTTCGATACTTTTAATTTTATATTTTCTAAAGGCATATTTCTGTATCTCCATATATTCTTTATTTATGGCTACATTGATATGTCTTTTCAAATGTTTCATGTGCTTCGCAATGGTATTGGTGTGATACCCTTTTTGCTGGAGGTAATGATCAAATGAGGATATAAATTCAAATGTCAGATCTGAGAATGACACATCTTTCTTATAGCCTCTCAATAACTCCAAAGTTGATAAATGGTTACGTTTGGTACTCTCCTTCAATGAAGATTTGGCTATTTCGTTGCGGAAGAACGCAATAAACGAAGTTCCATCATCCTGACTTTCCATTGAATTTTTTAGTGAATCCAATGAAATTTGTTTTCCCTGTTGCCACAATCCCAGTTCTTTCTTCTCTATTTCTGCCATGAACTCATAGAGCATGTGATTGATAGCATCCGCATTAGGGTGGTTTTTAACCATCCTTTTCTTGAAATCCCATTGGTCAGGACTCAAGTAAACCTTGGTAGAAAAATATTTCTTCTTCCTGTTTAAGTAAGCCTCAACCTGTACCAACGCCATCCCTTTTTTATTCAGGCTCTTTTTTCTATTATACACTAAACTGTAAATAATTTTATCCATTTCCTTTATTTTTAATTAATACTATGGACAAATAAGACGTGCATAGACTCAATATTAGAATTGAATAAGATTTAATATCTGCTAAAACCTGCTATTTTTTATATAGAAATAACTAATTTGTATTTTTAAAAAGTGGCTAATTTATATTTATAAAAACTTCCTTAACAGAAAAACGAGCACTATTTTTGCTCATATTAAGCCTTGAATATACAAAAATGGACCAAAATACATATTATTAGCACCTGCAACATGTTAGCAATACAAACCTCGTTTACGTTTTTTAAGGCGTATTTCTATGTTATTAGACATAAAATTGCGCATTTAGATAACGATTTGTTATATTTGCAAGGTTTTTTTATAGAAATAATTGTTCGTTTCATATTTCTTAATATATTTGCATTTTGTTAGAGTAAAGAAACAATTAATGTAAAGTTAAACTTTAAGAGAGAATTTATGAAAAGAAAATTAATGCTGTTATTGACTTGCCTTTTTATAGGTATAGGTCTAGTAACCGCCCAAACTCAGAAGGTAACAGGTGTTGTTATTTCTGAAGAAGATGGGCAACCAGTTGTTGGAGCCTCTGTATTAGCTAAGGGCACCACTGTAGGTGTTATTACTGATCTAAATGGTAAATTTACGTTATCTGGTATACCAAGTTCTGCAAAGACTTTGCAGATTTCGTATATTGGTATGCAAACTGTTGAGGTGGCAATTAAGCCTGTTATGAAGATTACGCTAAAACCTGATACGGAAGTGTTGGACGAAGTCGTTGTAACAGGATATGGTACATTTAAAAAATCATCTTTTACGGGAGCGGCATCAAGTATTACGACGGAGAAACTTCAGGATGTTCCTTCTTTAAGTGTACAAGATAAATTAGCCGGTTCTGTTGCCGGTGTACAGATTACGTCTACTTCCGGACAACCGGGTGCTGTTGAATCTGTACGTATTCGTGGAATGGGGTCAATTAATGCCGGGAATGATCCGTTATATGTCATTGATGGAGTACCTGTAATGACTGGTGACGCAAGTGAATTCACTTATTCTCAGTCAGGTAATAGCTTGTTGTCCACCATCAACAGCAATGACATCGAATCAATGACGGTAATTAAAGATGCAGCGGCTGCTTCACTTTACGGTTCACGCGCAGCAAACGGTGTTATTGTAATTACTACTAAAAAGGGAGCTTCAGGAAAATTGAAACTCAATGTGAGGGCAGACTGGGGATTCTCCAACAAAGCTATTGATTATCGTCCCATTCTGAATGGTGAAGATAGACGCGATATCCTATATATGGGTCTTAAAAACTATGCTTTAAATTCTGGAAAGGATGAAGCTTATGCCACGAACTATGCAGATAATAATATTGATAAATATGCTGCAAAACCTTGGAGCGGATATACTGATTGGGAAGATATTCTTTTCAGAAACGGTTCTCACCAAAATTATGAAGTAAATGCTCAAGGAGGAAATGAGCGGACTAAATTCTATACCTCTTTTGGATACACCAAACAGGAAGGTATTACACTACAGTCTGGATACGAGCGTATCACCGGACGTGCAAATATGAGTCATACGGCAGACCGCGTTACAATTGAGGCAAGTACGATGTTTACAAATTCAAATCAAAAAGTAAACTCGGAAGGGACTAGTTTCTCAAGCCCCATCATGTGTCTGGCTATGACAGCTTCTCCCTCTACATTCCCATATAATGAAGATGGTACATTTAGTACGAGTTTCCCTGCTTTGAATGGTGCCAATCCTCTTCAGACTGCAACGTATAATTATGATCGTAGTACAATTGTGCGTACTTTGAATACATTGGCCGCAACATGGAATATCTGGGATAATTTGAATATAAAAGAAACTTTGGGTTATGATTTTAACCAGACAAACAATCGTGTATGGTGGGATCCTCGTTCCAATGATGGTCGTTCTTCAAAAGGGGTATTTCAACGCTATATGATGAACAGAAGCAAGTTGAATACTCAAACTCAGTTAACTTACAACAAGACATTTGCAGAACACCATAATATCGATGTACTGTTGGGATTTGAAACGGAGGATTACAAATACGATTATACCTATACTAATGGTAATACTTATCCATCCTACTTACCGGAGATTACAAATGCAGGTGTTTCAAGAGGTGCCAGTAACATTAATAGTTATCGAATGACTTCCTATTTAGGACGTTTGAATTATGATTATGCCGGAAGATATTATGTAAGTGGTAGTTTCCGTCGTGATGGAAGTTCTCGTTTATCAAGAGATAGTCGTTGGGGCAATTTCTGGTCTGTATCAGGTTCATGGAGACTTTCACAAGAAGCATTTATGGAATCATTATCCAATGTTATTACTGATGCTAAGATCCGTGCTTCTTACGGTGTAAATGGTACACAGCCCAAAGACTATTACGGATATATGGGGGTATATGAATTTGGATATAATTATAATGGAAATGGTGGTTCGTCAGAAGCTCGTTTCTATAATCCGAATCTGAAATGGGAAAAGAATTATGCCACAAATATCGGTATTGACCTTACACTACTCAATAGGTTGACTATTTCTGCTGAGTGGTATAACCGTGAGACAAAAGATCTCTTAATGGATAAACCGATTTCTGCTGCAGTCGGTGTAATCAATAGTGCGGGTACTGCTAATATGCTTGTGAATGTTGGCTCAATGAGAAATCGTGGTTTTGAATTGGAATTGAAGTCTACCAACATCCAGAACAAGGACCTTTTCTGGACTACTTCCTTGAACTTAGGACATAATAAGAATAAGCTGACCAAGTTGGATGGCGAACAACAGGAAATCATTGATGGGGTTTCTATCCACCGTGTGGGTGAACCATATTATTCTATCTATGCCTATGAATATGCAGGTGTTGATCCTCAAACAGGTAAAGAACTGTATTATATAAACGGTGAAGATGGTAGCCGTGAAACAACAACAAATTCTGCTGCTGCTAATAAAACGATTATCGGTTCTATCGAACCTAAAGTACAAGGTGGTTTGACCAATTATATCAGTTGGAAGTTTATTGATTTCAATTTAACCCTGACTTACTCTTTAGGCGGACATGCTTATGATTATGCTACCTGGCTACAATCTAATGGAGGTACTTATAATTATGTGGGTAATGTTCCTGCTTATTACAAGATGGAAGATACCTGGCAGAAAACAGGTGATAATGCCAAATTGCCACAATTTGCATACGGTAACACTAATAAAGCCTCTTCGCGTTGGCTGATGTCTACAGATCATTTACGTGTGAAGAATATGACTTTGGGATTCACTTTACCGCAAAACTGGTCGTCTAAAGCAGGTATCAGTAAATTAAGAGCTTATGTTTCAGGAAACAACCTGCTAACTTGGAAGAAAAAGAGTTTGTATGTTGACCCGGAAGTTCCGGTTGACGGATTGTGTACATTCGAGACTCCGGCTCTTCGAACTGTTACATTTGGTATTGAAATCGGTTTTTAATCAAGTAGAAACAATTTATGAAAAAAGAATTTATGAAAAAGATATATAAATCAATAACACTGGTTGCTACTATCCTAAGTTTGTCTTCCTGCGGGAATGATTGGCTGGATAGAAAACCTGCTGACGGAATTCCATCAGAAGATGCAATTACAAACTATAATGATGCTCTGACTGCACGTACAGGTATGTATGATGGTATTCAGGGAAACTCTAATAGCACCAGCTATTACGGTGCCCGTATGTTTTATTATGGAGATGTCCGTGCTGAGGATATGCAAGCCAGAACTCAGGGTATGCGTTCGTCATCATGCTATGAGATGCGCTATACTGTGGATGATGCTCCTAATATGTGGAATATACCTTATAATGTAGTTCGCCGTGCCAATCGTCTGATTCAAGCAATTAACGAAAAAAAGGTGACTGACGCAACAGAAGCACAAATAGGTAAAATATATTCAGAAGCATTGGTTGTCAGGGCATTGGTTCATTTTGACTTAGTGAGAATCTATGGTATGCCTTATACAGCCGATAACGGAGCTTCTTTGGGTGTCCCGGTTATCTTGAAACCTTTGGAACGAAATGATTTGCCTTCCAGAAATACAGTAGCAGAAGTTTATACGCAAGTCATCAGAGACTTGACTGACGCTATTAATTCTGGATATCTTGCTAAAGATAAGACTCAGGGATATATCAATGAATGGGCAGCAAAAGCCTTGCTTACCAGAGTCTATCTGACTAAAGGTGATAACGAGAATGCACTTAAAGTTGCTGAAGATATTATAACCAACTCTCCATATAAACTTTGGACTAATGAAGAATATGTAAATGCATGGTATAAAAGCAATGGAGCACATACGAACGAAATGATTTTCGAAGTTATAAATGCAAGTAATGATGACTGGACTGACCGTAATGGTATTGCTTATTTGCTGAACGAGAACGGATATGCGGATGCAATAGTAACAAAAAACTTTATGAATATGCTGAGTCAGGATCCTAAAGATGTTCGTATAGGTATGGTATTGCCGGCTCAGTATGATAAGGATCTTAAAGAAGAATATGGCGATGCAAAAATCTTCATTAATAAATTCCCGGCTGATAAGGACGACGTAGGTGAAATGCGTTTAAATAATCTGCCTTTACTTCGTCTTTCGGAAGTATATTTGAGCGCTGCAGAAGCGGCGGCTAAGCTTGGGGGACACCAGGATAAAGCTGCTAAATACCTGAATGAAATTGTTCTGAGAGCGAATCCGGAAGCTAAGGCTGTTTCGGAAGCAGATGCTACAGTAGAAAGAATCATTATTGAAAGAAGAAAAGAAATGATTGGTGAAGGTCAACGTTACTTCGATGCATTACGCAATAATGAAACAATCGTTCGCTATAAAGATGAAGCAGATAAGGGGTATCATTATTCACTAATTAAAGAATCGCAAAGCTTTGACCGAACTTACTTTAGAGCTATACTTCCGATTCCTGTTGATGAAACAAATGTAAATCCAAACTTGAGAGCTCAACAAAATCCCGGATATTAATAGTGGATTAATCATGTAATTAAAAGGCTGCTTTCTTTAAAAGGGAGTGGCCTTTTTTATTTCACAATAATGGAACTTCCTATTGAGTTTCATTATGACATTTGTTGTATATTAGCCAAAAGTAACTCAAACTGTTTTTCAATAGAAAAATGTCGTTTATTTCAAGATACAAATGAAAGACACATTAAAAAATATTTATCTTATATGCGATCTGTGAATGTGACACTACTCTAAATTTCGACTATTGATAGGTGAATAAAATATCTATATAAAGCAAATAGTCAATTAGTACAAAGGAAAAATGTAGTAGAATAGGAAATAGAATGCAGAATCTTATTCATGCTGATAATCAATGTATTATCTGATTATTGTAAGATATATGAAGTGTTTCATTTTGAGCTTCTCAATAAAATAGAAGATTTGTAGTATTTTGATAATAAGCGTTTTAATAAATCTTTTTTTCTTTTTACTAAGTTCAATATCATTGTGTAATACGCACATTATAAGCATTTTAGTGTATACTACAGTTCTGCAAAGACTTTGCAGATTTCGTATATCGGTATGCAGACTGCTGAGGTAGCAATTGCACCTAATATTAAAGTGATATTAAAGACTGACTCTAAGGCACTTGATGAAGTGGTAGTAGTAGCTTATGGAACACAAAGTGCACGTACTGTGACTGCATCTGTGTCTTCTGTAAAGGCAGATGCTTTGAAAGATGTACCGAGTGTAAGTTTTGATCAGATGCTTCAAGGGCGTGCATCGGGTGTCAGTATCACTACTCCGTCGGCCGGTGTAGGACAGGCTCCGATTGTGAGAGTGCGTGGTGTGAACTCAATCACTTCCGGAACTTCTCCTTTATATGTAGTCGATGGTGTGCCCATTGAATCGGGTAACCTTTCTTATTTGGCTAATGCCAATGCATTGGCCGATATTAATCCTGCTGATATTGTGTCTATGGATGTTTTGAAAGATGCGGCTGCGGCTGCATTGTATGGTTCGCGTGCTGCGAATGGGGTTATTTTGATTACTACTAAACAAGGTCAAAGTGGTAAAGTCAAAGTGAGCTATGATGGTTTTGTGGGTTTCTCAAATGCGACAGATTTTTATGAAATGATGAATGCCCAGGAATACGTGGACTTTAAGAATTTGGCTGTAAAGAACCGTTATGGGACGGATGAATTGTCACTGACTGCCGGTTATGTTTCTCCTTATGGTAACAAAGCATTCAATATGATGAAAGATGCCAATGGCAACTATGTAGATACAGATTGGAAAGATGCTGCATTCCAGAACGGATTGTCACAAAGTCATTCTGTTGCCGTAAGTGGCGGATCGGATAAAGTGCGGTATTATTTGTCTGGTAACTATACAACTCAGGAGGGGATTGTAAAAGGCGACAAGTATGACCGTTTAGGGGTGAAGGCTAACATTAACGTACAGGCTACTGACTGGTTAAAAGTAGGAATGAACACCAACGTAACAACCGGGACAACTTCTTATGTAGATGCTGCCCGTAGAGGCTCTAACTTTGCCGTTGGAGGGTTCCCGCGTCTGGCATTGATCAATGCCCCTAATTTACCGATGTACAATGAAGATGGTACTCCTTATTATTTAGCTCAAGGTCTGGGTTATGGAGGAAATACTGTGTTTAGTACTTTTTCTAATCCGGCGGCTATTTTATCTTTAGGCAATGGTTTGAGTTCTGATGTAACCCGTTTCATTGGTGTATTTTATGCAGAGGCAACTCCGGTTAAGGGATTGTCATTGAAAACCCAATATGGTGTGGATTATGCCCGTATCGAGGAACAGCGTTTCTGGTCTCCATTGCATGGAGATGGTGTGAACAGTAAAGGTCTGGCAAATGCTTATAACACCAAAAATAACAGATGGACCTGGACAAATACGGCAACTTATAGCTTTTCTTTGGGACAGAATAATTTTAATTTTTTAGCCGGTACGGAGGCATCCGAGAGAAATAACTCTCGTTGGACTGCACAGCGTAAAGATTTACAGGATGATAAATTCATTGTATTTCAGGGACCTTTTGGTTCGGCAACTGCCGGTGGTAGCTTGTCCAACAATACCATGGTCTCTTATTTCGGACGTATCAACTATGATTACGCTTCTAAATACATCGTGTCTCTTAACTACCGTCGCGATGGTTATTCTGCTTTGAGTGAGAAGAATCGTTGGGGTAACTTCGGAGGAGTTTCTGCTGCATGGCGTGTCTCTGAAGAAGCTTTCTTCCAGCCTTTACGCAACGTGGTTGATGACTTGAAAATAAAGGGAAGCTATGGTGTGGTTGGTAACACCGATATTTACGATTATGCTTCAAAGTCATTTTATTCAAGTTATAATTATGGTATAAATGGTACATATGGTTTGGCTCAGATTGCTGACCCGAACTTGAAATGGGAGTCTTCGGAGAAATATAGCATTGGCTTCAATGCCCGATTGCTGAATAGGATCAATGTAGACTTTGACTACTATTATACGAAGTCTTCCGACTTGATTCTGGATGTGCCCCAATCACCTTCTAAAGGTATCCCGGGCAATATAATTACCACTAATGCCGGAAAGATGAGGAACAGCGGTATTGAATTGACCGTTTCTGCCGATGTGATAAAGAACAGTGATTTTACTTGGGAAACGAGCTTTAACATCACTACTAACAAGAATAAGGTTATTTCACTGGCTGATGGCGTGGAGAATATTCTTAAAGGAGATAATGGCGGTTTAGAAATTACGAATATCACAGTACCCGGAAAGTCTATCGGACGTCTGTATCTGTACCCGACTGCCGGAGTAGATCCCAAATCGGGTCGTAGAGTGTTTATCACTCCGGAAGGTGACAGAACCTTACTGATGTTTGAAAAAGGGGGGTGGTTCTATGAAGACGGAACAGAATATGCCGGTGAATTTGAACCTGTTGATTGTGGAAATACACTTCCTACCTGGTACGGTGGGTGGACCAATAACTTTAAATATAAAGGTTTCGATCTTTCTTTGTTCTTCCAATTCTCGGGAGGTAATAAGATTTATAACGGAACCAAAGCCAGTGTGAGTGATATGCGTTACTGGAATAACTCTAAAGACGTTTATAATAAGTATTGGACTCCGGAACGTACCCATGCAGAGTATCCTATGCCGATATACGGTGATAATTATTCTAATGGTTCGGCATTGCCTATCAGCGACTTAGTGGAAAGAGGAGATTATTTGCGTCTGAAGAATGTGTCACTGGGTTATACGTTCAATACAAAGAACTGGTCGAAAGCGGTAGGAATCTCTGCGCTCCGTCTCTATGTTCAGGCTCAGAATCTGTTTGTGATTACAGGATACAGCGGCATGGATCCCGAAACACTTACCAATGTAGAAAGTGCTACTTTAGCCGGTGGTACAGATAAGAATACTTTGCCTCAGGCACGCACGTATACAATCGGTGTGAACCTGACATTCTAATATGGTTTTATATTAACAGATAAAAGAAACTACAATGAAAAAGATAATTATATTTTCGACATTATGCGCTTCTCTCTTTTTAGGTAGTTGCAGCAGCAGCTTCCTCGATCAGGAGCCTCCATTATATGTAAACGAGAACGATATTTTCACAAGCCCTACCCGAATAGAGGCTACTCTGAACGGCTTGTATGCTGCAATCAAGAACACAGGGACTAAGTCTTTGATGGGAGGTAAGTCCTATATGGTGTTTGACAACAGGGGAGATGATGTTATCAATATCTCCAACAACTTGGTGACTTTGTTCAATACCTATAATATGAATGTGGGCATTACGGATGCCGAGAATGCTGACACCTGGACATACGCTTATCTGGCCATCAATAAAGTAAATACTTTCCTTCAGTCTCTTGAAGGTGCCAAAGAAGTTGCCGGTGAGAATTATGACCGCTATGTGCAGGAAGCTAAGTTTGTCAGAGCTTTGGCATACTATTATCTGAATAATTTGTATCCGACTCCATATTCTGTAAATCCCGATGCAAAATCTGTTCCGTTGCGTCTTACTGCCGAGGCCGGAACCGAAAATAACAATATGCCTCGCTCTACAGTAAAGCAGATTTATGACCACATTCTGTCTGATCTGGAAAACATTTCGGCATTGGATACCGAAGTGAATACCTATGCAGGAGTTACACATGCTACTCAGGCCGCTGCCAACATGCTTAAGATGAGAGTTTATATGGCAATGAACGAATGGGACAAAGCCATTGCAGCCGGAGAGTTAGTGACCGGATATAGTTTGCCGGAAGACGTAACATTGATTTATAAGGCCCCGTATTTCAGTCAGGAGAGCATCTTCTCTTTGCCGATGGCTGATACCAACATCCCGAATACACAGCAGTCGTTGGCAGAATATTATTATGATGGTAAGATCATGTTGATTGATACGAAAAGCGGAATTATGTCAAAGCCTGATTATTCGTTGGCTACCGACAAGCGTATTATCGCCTTTAAAGGGGAGAAAGACTTGTTGTTGAAGTTTACGGATGCAAAAACTAAATTGCAGTGGGTGCCCATTTTCCGCTATGCCGAAACTTTGCTCGACCTTGCCGAATGTTATGCCAACAAGGCCGGAGGTGAAGCTACTGCCAAAAGCCTGTTGAAACAAGTCAGAGGACGTTCGGTAGATGTAGCTACGGATCCGTTGAAGATTGATAACTTGACGGGTGATGCACTGAAAGAAGCGATTTACAACGAGAAACGCCTTGAGTTTATAGGCGAGGGTATCCGTGGTATTGATATTATGAGACGTGGGGAACGTTTCATTAAAGTGGGTGCGAATGAAACAATTAATGTGGGTCCGTCCGATGAAAAATATACTTGGCCGATACCTCAGGTTGAGTTGCTGCTGAATAAAGATATTAATAAATAAATAGTCAATAAATAATAAAGAATCGCTCAGGTAGAAACACTTGGGCGATTTTTTCTTTTAGTATGTTACGAAAATAGCTATATTTGTCGCCATATTATAATAAGGTGTAAAGTAGAATGAAAGAATTTGTAATATCCGAAGCCAAAGTCGAAACTGCTGTTCTGGTAGGTCTCATCACTCAGACACAGGATGAACGCAAGACCAATGAATATCTGGACGAGCTGGCATTCCTGGCTGAGACAGCCGGGGCGGAAGTGGTGAAAAGGTTTACGCAGAAGTTGCCGACGGCTAACTCGGTGACTTATGTGGGAAAAGGAAAACTGGAAGAAATTAAAGAATATATAAGAACAGAGGCTGAAGAGGACCGGGAAGTGGGAATGGTCATCTTTGATGACGAACTCTCGGCCAAGCAGATACGTAACATCGAAGCTGAACTGCAAGTGAAGATACTGGACCGTACTTCACTGATTCTTGATATATTTGCCATGCGTGCCCAGACGGCTAATGCCAAGACTCAGGTAGAATTGGCGCAATATAAATACATGTTGCCCCGTCTGCAACGTCTCTGGACTCACCTTGAACGTCAGGGTGGTGGTTCCGGAAGTGGTAAAGGAGGTTCGGTAGGTCTTCGTGGCCCGGGTGAAACTCAGTTGGAGATGGACCGCCGTATCATCCTTAACCGTATGTCACTGCTTAAGGAGCGTCTCGCCGAAATAGATAAGCAGAAGTCTACCCAACGTAAGAACCGCGGACGCATGATCCGTGTAGCTTTGGTAGGTTACACCAATGTGGGCAAATCGACCATGATGAATCTGTTGGCGAAGAGTGAAGTCTTTGCTGAAAACAAGTTGTTTGCCACACTCGATACGACGGTACGCAAGGTGATTATCGATAATTTGCCTTTCTTGCTTTCCGATACGGTCGGGTTCATCCGTAAGTTACCTACTGACCTGGTGGATTCCTTTAAGTCTACCCTCGACGAAGTACGTGAGGCCGATCTGCTGGTTCATGTTGTGGACATTTCGCATCCCGGATTTGAAGAGCAGATAGAGGTGGTGAATAAAACACTGGCCGACATCGGTGGAGGTGGAAAACCAATGATTTTAATATTCAATAAGATAGACGCCTATACCTATGTAGAAAAGGCGCCGGACGACCTTACCCCCAAAACAAAGGAGAACTTGACACTCGAAGAACTGATGAAAACATGGATGGCTAAGATGGAAGATAACTGTCTGTTCATCTCCGCCCGTGAGAAAATCAATATAGACGAACTGAAGAGTGTGGTTTATCAGCGAGTGAAAGAATTGCACGTGCAGAAGTATCCCTATAACGACTTTCTCTATTAGACCTACGACGACGAAGAGTAACTTGTAGTTTGTAATAAGAGGATTATGGGAAAGACTTACCGTAGACTGACTGAAGATGAAATTCTTCAGTTGAAGAGCCAGTCGTGTCTGGCTGATGACTGGAACCATGTTGCGGTCGCTGAAGAGTTCACAACCGAATTTGTGCATCACACCCGTTTCTCGGGAGAGGTGAAACTGGGCGTTTTCCACTCGGACTTTATCTTGCCGGGAGGAATCAGGAAACATTCCGGGCTGAGGCATGTCACCTTGCACAATGTAATTGTGGGCGACAACTGTTGCATTGAGAATATCCAGAATTACATTGCCAACTACGAGATAGGAAACGACACTTTCATTGAGAATGTAGATATTATTCTGGTGGATGGTCTGACTCAGTTCGGTAATGGAGTAGAGGCCGCTGTGCTGAACGAAACGGGAGGTCGCGAAGTGTTGATCAATGATAAACTATCTGCTCATCAAGCTTATATTCTGGCTCTTTACCGGCACCGTCCGGAACTGATCAGCCGGATGAAGGCGATCACTGACTATTACTCCAACAAGCATGCTTCTGCGATGGGGACCATCGGCAGCCATGTGATGATTCTCAATACCGGTTCTATCAAGAATGTGCGTATTGGCGATTATTGCCGGATTTGCGGAACCTGCCGTCTGTACAACGGAAGTATCAACAGCAATGAAGCTGCTCCGGTACATATCGGGCATGGTGTCATTTGCGATGACTTTATTATTTCCTCCGGTTCTCATGTGGACGATGGAGCTATGCTGACCCGTTGCTTCGTTGGGCAAGCCTGTCAGTTGGGACACAACTACTCCGCTTCCGATTCCCTGTTTTTCAGTAACTGCCAGGGAGAGAACGGTGAAGCATGTGCCATCTTTGCCGGTCCGTATACCGTAACCCATCATAAGTCTACCTTGCTGATAGCCGGTATGTTTTCGTTTATGAATGCCGGCTCGGGGTCGAACCAGAGTAATCATATGTATAAACTGGGACCGATTCATCAGGGGACGTTGGAAAGAGGAGCTAAGACTACTTCCGATTCATACATTTTATGGCCGGCGCGTGTAGGGGCTTTTTCATTGGTGATGGGGCGTCATGTGAATCATGCCGATACCTCGAACCTGCCTTTCTCTTACCTGATCGAGCAGCAGAATACGACTTATCTGGTGCCGGGAGTCAATCTGCGCAGTGTCGGGACTATCCGCGATGCCCAGAAGTGGCCGAAGCGTGACAAACGTACGGACCCGAACCGCCTGGACTATATAAACTACAACCTTCTGAGTCCATATACTATCCAGAAGATGTTCAAGGGGCGCTCTATACTGAAAGAGCTGAAGCGGGTGTCCGGCGAGACATCGGAGATCTATTCTTACCAAAGTGCAAAAATCAAGAACTCTTCGCTGAATAGCGGCATACGCTATTACGAAATAGCTATCCATAAGTTTCTTGGTAATTCCATCATTAAGCGTCTTGAGGGGATTAACTTCAAAGATAATGAAGAGATACGCCGGCGTCTGAAACCGGATACCGAAATCGGAGTAGGCGAGTGGGTGGATATTGCCGGTTTGATTGCTCCGAAAAGTGAAGTGGAAAAACTGATTACCGGTATCGAAAGTGGTGAGATCAATCGTTTGAAGAGTATGAATGCCCGTTTTGCCGAGATGCACGATAACTATTATACTTACGAATGGACGTGGGCTTACCATAAGATACAGGAATTTTATGGTCTGAACCCAGAAACCATTACAGCAAAAGATGTTATCGCTATCGTCCGTGCCTGGCGTGAAGCAGTGGTCGGACTGGACCGCATGGTGTATGATGACGCACGCAAGGAATTCTCACTTTCGTCTATGACGGGTTTTGGTGCCGACGGCTCACGCGATGAAATGAAGTTGGATTTCGGTCAGGTACGTGGCGATTTTGAGAGTAATCCGTTTGTCACTGCCGTGCTGCAACACATTGATGATAAGACTGCTCTGGGTGAGGAGCTGATTAACCGTATCGGGCAACTGGCGTGACGGAATTACGAGCTACAATATATTTACTATGAAAATACACATTTTATTTGGAATGATCGGGTTCTTCCTGCTGACCGGATGTTGCCGGACGGCAGAGAAGAACCCTCGTTTTTATGATGCCGGCGTTTCTAAAGAGCTTGCCGATCATCGTAAAGCCGAGATTAAGAATTTGAAGTATGAACTCAGTTTCAGCATTCCACGGCAGAAGGGGACACCTATTGACGGTGATATCACCTTGCGCTTCGACCTTGCTGCCGTTCAGGAAGTCCTGATTGATTTTCGTGAGGAGCGTGGAAAAATTAAAGAAGTCATTGCCAATGGAAAACCGGTAAGTGATGTGCGCTTTGAGAACGAACACATTATTCTGCCTGCTTCGCTGACAGCGAAAGGGGCGAATGACATACAGATTCGTTTCATTGCCGGCAATCAGTCGCTGAACAGGAACGATGAATACCTCTATACGTTGCTCGTTCCCGACCGTGCCCGTACCGTCTTCCCTTGCTTTGAGCAGCCCAACCTAAAAGCCGAGTTTACTTTAAAGCTTGAGGTTCCGGCCGACTGGAAAGCTGTTTCCAACACATACGTCCGGAGTGAAACAGTAGCCGGTGACCGTAAAACCGTTTGTTTTGCACCGACCGAACCACTCAGTACTTATCTCTTTTCGTTTGTGGCCGGAAAATTGGAGCGACAGGAGTATACTCAGGACGGGCGTACCATCGCCGCCTATTATCGTGAGACCGACCCTAAGAAAATAGCACAGTTGGATATTGTTTTCAGACAAGTCATGGCATCACTTCACTGGCTTGAAGAGTATACAGGGATCGCATATCCGTTTGCCAAATATGATTTCATCGTTCTTCCCGGTTTTCAGTTTGGCGGAATGGAACATACAGGAGCTACCTTATATAATGATAACGGGATTTTCTTGAGCGAACATCCCACTCCGGACGAGGAGTTGAACCGGGCGGAATTGATTGCGCACGAGACCTCTCACATGTGGTTTGGCGATCTTGTAACGATGGATTGGTTTGACGATGTATGGACCAAGGAAGTTTTTGCCAATTATTTTGCTGCCCGGATTGTCGAACCCTTGTTTCCGGAGATCAATCATACCCTGAATAAGCTCAAGACTTTTAATGCCGCTTCTCTTACCGAGGACCGTACTTTGGGGACAAATGCCATCCGGCAGCCACTTGATAATCTGCGTAATGCCGGGCTGATCTATGGGCAGATCATCTATAACAAGGCTCCCGTGATGATGGAGAAACTGGTTGACAGGATGGGTGAAGCCAACTTCCGGAGTGGTATACAGGAGTATCTGAAAACCTATTCGTACGCTAATGCCACTTGGGACGATCTGATTCGCATTTTAGACGGCAAGGCGTCCGAAGATTTGGCAACCTTCAGTGATGTGTGGGTGAACCGGAAAGGAATGCCTACGCTGAACTTCCGGATCGATGGACAAGAATTGGAGGTCCGTCAGAGTGATCCTTATAACCGTGGTTTGCTTTGGCCGCAGCGTTTTGCCGTCACTCTTTGCGGAGAGCGCGATTCGGTGTTGCGGGTGAATATGACGGATACTTTGGTTCGGATACAGCTTCCTTTTGTACCTTCGTTGGTGTTGCCCAATACCGATGGCAGAGGTTATGGCTTGTTCGTTCCCGACGAATCTGCTTTGAAGTGGCTGTTGGCACATTGGTGGGAGGTAAAAGACGATACGGCACGCCAATCACTCTTGATGACACTTTATGAGAATTACCTGGCTAAACATATTTCGGCGGACGACTGGACAAACAGCCTGTTGGCAGGGCTTCCTGCAGAAAAGAACGCTCTGGTGGCGTCTACGGTGAGTGGTTATTTGGCGGGTGCCATGCGGCGGGTAGCTCCGGCACAGATAGCAGAGGTTGAGGCGCGGGTCTACGCCATCAGCCGGAATCATCCGTTGCCTTCGTGCCGGGTGCAGTTGCTGCGTTATTTTATGCAGAATGCGACTTCCCAACCTATGGTGAAGGAACTTTATGCCTTGTGGCAGGAGCAATCGGACAAACGGTTGAACCAACAGGATTACACGACTTTGGCTTACGAACTTGCCATCCGCCTGCCTGCCGAAAGTGAACAGATATTACGTACACAACGGGCACGGATTGATGATCCGGACCGTCTGCGCCAGTTCGATTTTATTTCACGGGCGGTCGTATCCGATACCGCACGGCTCGATACTTTGTTCAACAGCCTGCTTGTAGCGGAAAACCGGCGGATAGAGCCTTGGACGGCTGCCGTGATACGTTATCTGAACCATCCGTTGCGCGAGGAGCAATCGGTGAAATACATCCGTCCGGGACTCGAGGTGCTGGAGGAAGTACAACGCACAGGAGATATTTTCTTTCCGAAAAACTGGGCCTCGGCCTTGTTGGGCAATCATCTCAGCCGCCCGGCTTATGAAGAAGTGGTGCGTTTCCTGGACGGCCATCCGGATTATTCACCGCTTTTGAAGAACAAGATATTGCAGGCTGCCTATTCCCTGTATCGCGAAAACGATTAAAATAATTCCCGGAATGCTTGACTTTGCCTGTCCGATGTTGTATCTTTGTCAACAGATTCATTACTTATATTCAAATTAGAATGCAGTAGAAGAGGAAGCCCGCAAAGCTTCCTCTTTTTTTGTACCTTTATCTCCCGGTGTCCCGGAGCCGGGGGCTTTTCTGCTCTTTCCCCGGCTCTCCATGCCCTCGAGACCGTTGCTCCGTGATGTGAAGAGCCTTGCTTCGGCCCAAACAGACGGTTGCATTTGTCCGGACAGACGGTTGCATTCCACAGAAATGAGCCTTTCTTCCGGAGAGGTCTCTTCTTCTTCGTAGAAACGCTCTCCGAACGTTAATAATAAGTAAATCCGCTCTTGACAAAATTCACCACTTTATTCATACTTTGGAAAACTATTCTTACCTTTGCCTCACTAACTAACATTACGTAATAAAATAAAGAGATATGGCAACACCTCCGTTTAAGTATCAACCTATGTTCGAACATGGGGAAGATAAAACCGAGTATTATCTGCTTACCAAAGACTATGTGTCAGTAAGCGAGTTCGAAGGAACACCTGTGCTGAAGGTACAGAAAGAAGGTCTGACAGCTATGGCCAATACCGCTTTCCGTGACGTATCTTTCATGCTTCGCCGCTCACACAACGAGCAGGTGGCAAAGATTCTGAGCGATCCGGAAGCAAGTGATAACGACAAGTACGTGGCATTGACTTTCCTGCGCAACGCTGAAGTGGCTGCCAAAGGCGTGCTTCCTTTCTGTCAGGATACCGGTACGGCCATCATTCATGGTGAAAAAGGACAGCAGGTCTGGACCGGCTATTGCGATGAAGAAGCTCTTTCACTGGGTGTTTACAAAACCTATACGGAAGAAAACCTGCGTTACTCACAGAACGCTCCGCTCAATATGTATGACGAAGTGAACACGAAGTGTAACTTGCCTGCCCAGATCGATATCGAGGCTACAGAAGGCATGGAGTACAAATTCCTGTGTGTGACCAAAGGTGGTGGTTCTGCCAACAAAACATATCTGTATCAGGAGACAAAAGCGATCTTGAATCCGGGTACTCTGGTTCCGTTCCTGGTTGAAAAGATGAAGACACTGGGTACGGCGGCTTGTCCTCCTTATCATATTGCATTCGTAATCGGAGGTACTTCGGCAGAGAAGAACCTGTTGACCGTGAAGCTGGCTTCTACTCACTATTATGACGAGTTGCCTACTACCGGTAACGAATATGGTCGTGCATTCCGCGATGTAGAACTGGAAAAAGAAGTACTTGCAGAAGCTCAAAAGATAGGTTTGGGTGCGCAGTTCGGCGGTAAGTATCTGGCACACGATGTACGCATCATCCGTCTGCCCCGTCACGGTGCGTCTTGTCCGGTGGGCTTGGGAGTGTCTTGTTCTGCCGACCGTAACATCAAATGTAAGATCAATAAAGACGGTATCTGGATCGAGAAACTCGATTCTAATCCGGGTAGCCTGATTCCGGCAGAACTGCGTAATGCAGGCGAAGGTGATGTTGTAAAGATCAACCTGAACCAGCCGATGGCAGATATCCTGAAGGAGCTGACTAAATATCCGGTGGCTACACGCCTGTCACTGAACGGTACGATTATCGTAGGTCGCGACATCGCTCATGCCAAACTGAAAGAACGTCTGGATCGTGGTGAAGATCTGCCTCAGTACATCAAAGATCATCCGATTTACTACGCCGGTCCGGCCAAAACTCCTGCCGGTATGGCTTGCGGTTCTATGGGACCGACTACTGCCGGACGTATGGACTCTTATGTGAACCTGTTCCAGGAACATGGAGGCAGTATGGTGATGTTGGCAAAAGGTAACCGTAGCCAGCAGGTGACTGATGCTTGCCAGAAACATGGCGGCTTCTACCTCGGTTCAATCGGTGGCCCGGCTGCTATCCTCGCCCAGAACAATATCAAGAGCATCGAATGTGTGGAATATCCGGAATTGGGTATGGAGGCTATCTGGAAGATCGAAGTAGAAGACTTCCCCGCATTTATTCTTGTAGATGACAAGGGCAACGACTTCTTCAAGCAAATTAAACCTCGTTGCGGCTCTTGCAGCAACAAATAAGAATATGGTGAGTGGTCATTAATATTGGTTATTTATCATGTTAACTCGAGTGAGAGGCGTCTGTATGCTGTGTTATACAGATGCCTTTCTTATTATAAACACCTTAATCATTATCAGTAAAACAATTCCCCGATGGAACTACAGAAAAATCCTCAACACATTGTCTGGCTGGACGTTGTCCGTTTCGTTGCCATGTTTACCGTTGTCTGTTGCCACTGCACGGACCCTTTCAACTTTTATCCGGGCACTGCCCCTAATATTGACGAAATCAAACTTTGGGGTGCCATCTACGGAGCATTGCTTCGTCCTTGCGTACCGCTGTTCGTGATGATTACCGGAGCCCTGCTTCTGCCGGTGCGCGGCGAAGTCTCTGTCTTTTATAAGAAACGTATCCCCCGTGTTTTATGGCCATTCCTCATCTGGTCGGTCATCTACAACCTTTTCCCCTGGATTACCGGTCTGTTGGGCATCAAGCCCGAAATTATTCTCGACTTTTTCCCTTACTCGGGGGAGGAAGTGATGCGCCAGTCGCTGTCCATCTCTTTGGATTACATTGCTCAGATTCCTTTTAATTTCTCCATTGTAGATGTACACATGTGGTATATTTACCTGTTGATCGGTTTATATCTTTATCTTCCCGTCTTCTCTGCCTGGGTGGAGAAAGCATCGGATAAGGCGAAGCTGTGGTTTCTCGGTGCATGGGCTGTCACTCTGTTATTGCCGTACTACAATCAGTTTGTAGCGCAATATCTTTGGGGAACCTGTTCATGGAATGCGTTCGGCATGTTTTATTACTTTGCCGGTTTCAATGGCTATCTGTTATTAGGACACTATCTGCGTAACCTTGACTGGACGTTGGGTAAGATTCTGGCAATCGGTCTGCCAATGTTTGTGATAGGATATGCCGTTACCTTCTTTGGCTTCCGTTACATCACGGCTTTGCCGGAATACAGTGACGAGATGCTTGAGCTCTTCTTCACTTACTGTTCGCTGAATGTAGTGATGATGACCATCCCGGTGTTTATGCTTTGCAAAAAAGTAAATTTCCGTTCGGAGGGAATCAAGAAAGCGCTTGCCAATCTCACTTTGTGTGGTTTCGGTATCTATATGATACACTATTTCTTTACCGGTCCTTCCGTACTGTTGGTACGTACGTTGGGTGTGCCTCTGGGCATTCAGATACCGGTGGCGTCTGTCATGGCATTTGGTGTTTCGTGGCTGATCGTATGGGCTGTCTATCGTGTGCTGGGCAAGAAGGCGAAATGGATTATGGGATAAAACAGTAATTAAAGCATATTATTTATGAATCGTAAATCAATACTATTAACAATCTTACTTTGTGTTACTTCTTTGACAATGGCTTCTCCGGTGACCGGCTTGTTGGAGCGCATAGACAAAGGAGCTTCGAAGAAGTTTATTATCGAGCAAGTGAAGTCCGGTACCGACTTTTTTGAACTCGATCAGAAGGGTGATAAAGTCGTTATCCGTGGAAACAATTACGTGAGCATCGCTACCGGGTTGAATTGGTATCTGAAGTATTATGCCGGTATCCACCTTTCCTGGAACGGAATGCAGGCAAAACTGCCGGCTGTGCTTCCTCCGGTGACAAAAAAAGAACGGAGAGAAACGACCCTGCCTTACCGTTATGATTTGAACTATTGTACTTTTTCTTATTCCATGGCTTTCTGGGATTGGGACCGATGGGAGAAAGAAATAGACTGGATGGCTTTGCACGGCATCAATATCCCTTTGGCTGTGACCGGGGCAGAGGCTGTGTGGTATAACGTGCTTGATAAGTTGGGATATACCAAAACCGAAATAAATGAGTTCATATCCGGTCCGGGCTTTTTTGCCTGGTGGCTGATGAATAACCTTGAAGGCTGGGGCGGACCTAATCCGGATAGCTGGTATACACAGCAGATTGCTTTGCAGAAGAAAATCCTGAAGCGTATGCGTGAATACGGCATCGAACCGGTCCTTCCGGGTTATTGCGGCATGGTGCCCCATAATGCGAAAGAGAAACTCGGATTGAACGTATCCGATCCGGGAACATGGTGTGGCTATCGCCGTCCGGCATTTCTGCAACCAAGCGACCCGCGTTTTGAGGAAATCTCTTCTCTCTACTATAAAGAGCTTGAGAAACTATACGGGAAAGCTGACTTTTACTCCATGGACCCCTTCCATGAAGGAGGCAATACGGCAGGCGTGGATCTCGATGCGGCAGGTAAGGCTGTGATGAAAGCTATGAAGAAGGCCAATCCGAAAGCGGTTTGGGTGGCGCAGGCATGGCAGGCAAATCCACGTCCGAAGATGATTGAGAATCTGGGGGCCGGTGACTTGCTGATACTCGACCTGACCAGTGAATGCCGTCCGCAGTGGGGAGATTCCACTTCCGAATGGTATCGCAAAAACGGATATGGACAGCACGACTGGGTATACTGTATGTTGCTGAACTACGGTGGTAATGTCGGACTGCACGGAAAGATGGATAATGTGATCGATAATTTTTATCTCGCTAAAGCCGATCCGCACGCAGGTTCTACACTTAAAGGTGTGGGGATGACCCCTGAGGGGATAGAGAATAATCCTGTGATGTACGAACTGGTGATGGAACTGCCTTGGCGTGCAGAGCGGTTTACGAAAGAGGAATGGTTGAAGGAGTATGTGAAAGCACGTTACGGTGCAGATGATCCGGTGGTACAGGCTGCCTGGACCAAACTGGCGAACTCCATTTATAACTCACCGAAGAACCTGACGCAGCAAGGTACACACGAATCCGTATTCTGTGCACGTCCGGCGGAAGATGTGTACCAGGTGTCCAGCTGGTCGGAAATGAAAGATTACTACCGTCCGCAAGATGTGATTGAGGCTGCACGCCTGATGGTATCTGTGGCCGATCGTTATAAAGGAAACAATAATTTTGAGTACGATCTGGTGGATATCGTTCGGCAGGCACTCGCAGAGAAGGGCAGGCTGATGCAGAAGGCGGTTACCGCTGCTTACCGGAGTGGTGATAAAGAACTCTTCGGAATGGCTTCTCAGAAGTTCCTGAACCTGATTCTGTTGCAGGATCAGTTGTTGGGTACCCGCCCGGAGTTTCGCGTAGGAAAGTGGATTGAAGAGGCGCGGGCGTTGGGTGGTACATCCGAAGAAAAGGCTTTGTATGAGTGGAATGCCCGTGTGCAGATTACGACTTGGGGCAACCGGAATGCAGCCGATTATGGCGGACTTCGTGATTATGCTCACAAAGAGTGGAACGGATTACTGAAGGATTTCTATTATATGCGTTGGAAGCTTTATTTCGATTCTCTCTCTCAGAAACTGGAAGGTAAAACCCCGGAGAAAATTGATTTCTATGCAGTGGAAGAACCTTGGGCCAAAGCCACTAATCCCTATTCGGCGGAGGCTGAAGGAGATTGCATTGAAACAGCGAAGCGGGTGATGCAAGCGGTGGAATAGTATATCGCAAAGTTCACCACAGATTACACAGATTATCTACGTAATAAATAATCTGTGTAATCTGTGGTGAACTCGTTTTTAGACTATTTTTGCTTCGCTGTCCCTTTCCAGATACGCATCATATAATATGCGCAATGCGTAAATGCGAAAACAAACGAGATTATCAGCAATACTTTACTTTCGTCCCAACCCACCGTCTGCTGGTGCCATAGCCCGGTGATGACACAAAGCACAGACAGTGCGATACCGATCATGTTCAGTGCCGATTGGCCCCGGCGGTTTTTCACGCCTTGTTCCAGTTTGCTGTGCTTCATACCATAGCCAACGTAAATATCCAACCCGATGAGCATCCACAATACCAGACGTATCCAAGTATCGGCGGGAAGGAAAAGCATCATGCACAGGCAGGTGAGTATTCCTAAAATCGGGACGAGTGGCACAAACGGAGTTTTAAAAGAACGAGGGATATCCGGCATGGTCTTTCGTACTACCAATACGGCGGCACATACCAGTGTGAAAGCCATCAGTGTGCCGATGCTGGTCATCTCTCCTGCAAGGCGTGCCGGGACGAATGCAGCCAATAAACCTACTATCAGCATAAACAGGAGATTGCTGCGTGCCGGTGTGCGAAACTTTTCATTGATGTGCGAGAAGAATGGAGGGAGCAGTCCGTCATGGCTCATACTCAGGAAAACGCGGCTTTGTCCCAATAAAGTGACCATAATTACAGAACAGTAACCGAACAGGATGGCAAGAACGATAGCACGGTTCAACCAGGGATAGTCCGGATGGATGATGCCTGCCGCATCGGTATGCCCCATATGTTCGATGGCAATAGCTACCGGTGCAATGCCCTGCTGTCCGCTAAACTCAGTGTAGTGGGCAACTCCCGTCATTACGTGGGCAAACAACATATAGAGCACAGTACAAACAAGGAGTGATACCAGGATACCGATCGGCATATTTCGTTTCGGGTTCTTTGTTTCCTGGGCGGCCGTACTGACGGCATCGAATCCTAAAAAAGCAAAAAAGACAATAGCTGCCCCGCGTAAGACACCCGAAATCCCATACTCTCCAAGTGTGCCTGTATTGGCGGGAATGTATGGAGTATAGTTATCCGCATTGATATATTTCCAGCCCAATACGACAAAAATAGCGATCACCGATACTTTGAGGAATACTACGATACCGTTAAAGATGGAACTGCCTTCCGTACCGCGAATCAGGAAGATACTCATCAGTACCACGATCAGGAATGCAGGGATATTGACGATTCCTCCATCCCATGGGCAGGCGGTTAGTGCTTGCGGAAGATGTATGTTGAGCCCTTCAAGGAAGACCACGAGGTATCTGCTCCAACTGATACTGACAGTGGTAGCCGCTACTGTATATTCAAGGACAAGGTCCCAACCGATGATCCAGGCAATCAGTTCGCCCATGGTGGCATATGAGTAGGTATAGGCACTTCCGGCAACCGGAATCATGGAAGCAAATTCCGCATAGCAGAGTCCTGCAAAACAGCATCCCAGTGCGGCAATGGCAAATGAAAGTGTAATGGCCGGTCCTGTATAGCCTGCTGCTACGGTTCCGGTGATTGAGAAGAGTCCTGCTCCGATAATGACACCGACACCCAGTGCTACCAGACTCCAGGGACCTAATACTCGTTTCAATGATTTACTTCCTGACGCATTGGCCTCTGCCAACAGGGCTTCAAAGGGTTTCTTTATGAATAATCCCATCTTTCTGTTTCTTTTTTTACTTAGTTGTACGTGGTACACAAAGAGTCGTGGGAAATATCGCTTGGTTTGCCCGCCGTACTCTTGTGATTGGATTGGCTGCAAAGATAAGCAATCTGAACGGGCGATACAAGGCTTCTTTTGTATTAAAACAAACAGTTCCGTCGGTTTAAAAGGTGGGGGTGTGTCAAAAGTCTTTCCCTCTGTGGTAAGTTTTGACACACCCCCGAATGTTGTAAGGAGAAGGGCTAAGTGTACGTTTAGTCCAGATATTTTGTTATTTTCCCACTGATCTGTAGCAGGGAGATTTCGCATAACTTAGTGTCATATTCGGCAGACAGAATTCGCTCTTCCGCATCCAGCAGACTCTTCTGTGCTTCACGCATTTCGATACCCGAAAGGTTTCCTAACATATATCGTTCCATGGCTATCTCGTGATTCTCTTTGGCAGCCACCAGGTTTTGCCGTTCCAGTTTCAGCATTTGCAGATTATTCTGGTAGGCTTGCCACAGATTGCTAAGGTCCGCTTTCAGTCCTTGTTCCAGCTGCTCCCGTTGCAGACGGGCGTTTTTGATGGCGATACGTGCGTTGTTCTTTTCGCGACGGCGGTTTCCGTCGAAGATATTGAATCCGATTGTTACCCCGAAGTTGGCGCCCAGATTGCCTCTTTGGCTATTAGAGGCAATGTCGTATTTATTAAAAGTATAGCCATATCCGGTATTCATTTTGAGGTATGGGTAGTTACGCGAGTTTACCTTTTTATAGTCCAGCATGGCGAGTGTATTGTTCTGTTCGGCTTTCAGCAATGAAGCGTTGGTCAGTAGAGTGGCGTTCCATAATTCTTCGAACCGGAGTCCTGCGTTAACTTTAATGATACTGTCTTCTATCACAATCGGCTGGTCCACATCTTCATTGGCCATCAGTTCGTTCAGCTGGATGCGCGACGTATGCAGCAATTCCTGTTGCTTCATATACTTGGCACTGTCAGCATTGAAGTCTACTTTGGCCTGTTGATAGTCCAGGCGGGAGAAGTTACCGATGTGATAACGTTCTTCCACGATTCGCAGGCGTTCTTTTGACAAGGATACGGCGTAGCGGAAGTTCTGAAGGCGGATTTTCTGTTGAACGTAATTGTAGTATTCGGCTGCAAGGTTAGCTATCAGGTCTTCGATGGCAATACGGGTATTGGTTTCTCCCTGTCGTTCCAACTCTTTCAGCTTTTGATAATTGGCAGTGATGTTGAAGCCGTCGAAGATAGTCCAGTTCAGGTTCAGCCCCACGTTAACGGTCTGGTCGAAGACACCGTTTTCTTTTACCGACTCCCCGGTAGCCCGGACCTTGGTGTTGGTATTGTCCACAGTTCCTGTATAACCGGCCGTTAGGTCGAGGGTAGGCAGGTAGCCGGCATTACCCGGCGTAGCGTTATTTTTGCTTACTTGCTCTTCGTTACGGACTATTTGCAGGGAATAATTATTCTGGAGGCCGTACTCCAGACAGGATTTTAGAGTATAAATTTGTGGCTGTTGTGCTTGCAGACCCAAAGGGGTGCAGCACAATGCTATGATAAATAGGGCAATCTGTTTCATTCTCTCTTTAATTTATTACTTCGGTTCGTCGAAATATAACTGTAAATAGCGGGTACGATGTACATAGTCAGCAAGGTAGATACCAACATACCTCCCACAACAGCCGTACCCATTGCAATGCGCTGGTTACAACCTTCACCTGAGGCGAACGCCAGCGGGATCAATCCTAAGATGGTAGAAGCACTTGTCATCAGGATGGGACGCAGACGCTGCAATGCCGCATCCTTGATAGCTGTCAGTTTGTCTTCACCTGTTTCCTGTTTCTGATTGGCAAACTCCACGATCAGGATACCGTTCTTGGCTACCAGGCCGATCAGCATAATAATACCGATCTGACTGAAGATGTTCATCGTGATACCGCCGAAGTACATGAATACCAGTGCACCGGCGATGGCCAGAGGTACAGTCAGCATGATGATCAGCGGATCCTTGAAACTTTCGAACTGTGCCGCCAGGATCAGGTAAATCAGCACAATGGCCAGGATAAAGGCAAACATCAGGCTTGAAGAACTTTCACGGTACTCCTTCGAATCACCGGTCAGTGCCGTACGGAACGTGTCGTCCAAAGTCTCTTTGGCTATCTTGTCCATCTCGTCCAGTCCCTGTCCGATGGTCTTACCTTCCGCCAGTCCGGCGGAAACAGTAGCCGACACGAAACGGTTGTAACGATACAGCTTGGGAGGTGCGATGCCGTCGGTCAACTCGATCAGATTGTCAAGCTGTACCATGTCTCCTTTGTCACTGCGGATGTAGATTGCTTTCAGGTTGGCAGGCGTATTGCGTTGTTGACGGTTGATTTCTCCTAAGATTTCATATTGCTTACCGTTCATATAGAAGTATCCCATACGCTGTCCGCTCAATCCGTATTGCAGGGTTTGGGCAATGTTGCGGGTACTTACCCCCATTATACTGGCTTTATCGCGGTTGATATTGATACGTGCCTCCGGTTTGCTGAATTTCAGGTCTACGTCCGCCATCTGGAATACCGGATTTTCGTATACCTTGGCCATGAACTTAGGCAGTACTTCCTGTAGTTTCTCGATATTGGTAGCCTGCAACACATATTGTACGGGCATGCCGCCACGACGTCCGCCAAAAGAAGACGACTGCTGGACGAACGAGCGCGCCATCGTCTTTTTCTGTACTGCCGCCGATAGCTTTTCGGCAATGTCCATCTGTGTATAGTCACGATCCTTCATATCTTTCAGCGTGATGCGTACATTACCGCTACCACTCGATACACGGGCTGTTACCGACTCTGCATCCGGTACGATCGAGTCTACCAGATCGTTTATGTCTTCCGTATAGTCACGAATGTACTCGTATGTCACACCTTCAGCACCACGGGTGTTGATACTTATTTGTGAGCGGTCTTCCAGCGGAGCCATTTCTGCAGGAATGTGGTTCCATAAGAAAGCGATGATACCGATTGTGATGGCTACAAAAGGTAAGGAAATCCAGCGCTTGTTGAGGAAAGCAGCCAGTGAACGACTGTACAGACAGTTCATTCCTTCGAAGAAGGGTTCTGTTTTCATATAGAACCAGTTTTGTTTTTCCCGTTTTACCAACAGTTTGGTGGCAAGCATCGGAGTAAAGGTCAGGGCTGCGAATGAAGAGATAATCACCGATCCGGAAACTACAATACTGAATTCACGGAACAGGCGTCCTGTCATACCCTCCATAAAGACGATGGGGAAGAACACGGCCACCAGCGTAATGGTGGTGGAGATGACGGCAAAGAAAATCTCTTTTGCTCCTTCGATGCCGGCTTCTTTCGGAGGCATACCTTTCTCTATGCGTACATAGATGTTTTCGGTCATCACAATAGCGTCGTCTACCACCAGACCTACCGCCAACACGACCGCCAGCATGGAGAGTACATTGATGGAGAAGTCCGCCAGATACATGACGAAGAAGGCACCGATCAGTGATACCGGGATTACGATACAGGGAACCAGCGTCACCCGCCAGTCGCGCAGGAAAAGGAAAATAATGATGATAACCAGGATGAAGGCTACATAAACCGTCTCTTTTACCTCATAGATGGATGCACGGATAAACTTGGTGTTATCGAATCCGTAAGAATACTTCACGTCTTCGGGAAGGTCTTTCTGCATCTTCTCCATGCGTTCGTACACTGCGTCGGCTATCTTGATATGATTGGCACCGGGTTGTGGGATTACGACGATACCTACCATCGGTACTCCGTTCATCTTCATATAACTTTTGATATCGGCCGGCCCCAGTTCGGCACGGCCTATGTCACTGAAACGGATAATACGGTCGTTCTCTTCTTTGATGATCAGGTTGTTGAATTCTTCTGCGGTGTGCATCAACCCTAAGGTACGGATGGTGAGCTCTGTCGTATTTCCTTCGATACTGCCCGAAGGAAGTTCGACATTCTCTTTGTCTACTGCATTCTTTACGTCGATAGGGGTGATCCCATAACCCGACATCTTGATAGGATCGAGCCATAAGCGCATGGAGTAGCGCTTTTCTCCCCAAATGGAAACGCTACTTACGTCGGAGATGGTTTGTAATTGCTCTTTTACGGTCAGGTCGGCAATTTCACTGAGTTCCAGCAAGGAGCGTTTGTCACTTTGCAGAGCTACCATCAGGATAGGAGTAGCATCGGCATCCGCTTTCGAAACAGTAGGAGGGTCACAGTCGCGCGGCAGGTAGCGCTGGGCACGGGATACTTTGTCGCGTACGTCATTGGCTGCTGTTTCCAGATCGACGGACAGCTCGAACTCTACCGTGATACGGCTTTGTCCCTGCTGGCTGACGCTGGACAGCGAACGGATACCCGGAATACCATTGATGTTCTGTTCCAGGGGTTCGGTAATCTGATTCTCGATTACATCGGCATTAGCACCCGGATAGGAGCAGGATACTGAGATTATAGGATTATCTACAGACGGATACTCCCGGACACCCAGGTAGTTGTACCCGATCAGTCCAAAGAGTAAAATGATGATGGTCAATACCGTTGAGAGTACCGGCCGTCGTATGCTTAATTCGGATATATTCATAAGGCGGTCGGGAGTTAATTGATATTATCCAGTGTGACAGGTAATCCTGTACGGAGTTGAAGGGTTCCCGAAGTGATGATGGTATCACCCATCTGCAGACCTTTTATTACCTGCACTTCAGCTTCGGTACGAATGCCTGCGGTTATTTCTACCGGTTCAGCCTTGCCCGATTTATAGAGGAATACTTTATCCTTACCCATTTCCGGTACAATCGCTTCGGATGGGATGGCAATGGCATTCGGGATTTCTTCTTTTTTCAGCTGAATGCTGGCGTAGCGTCCCGGGAGCAGTGCGCCGTTACTGTTGGCATATAGGGCACGAACGGTCAGCGTACGGGTAGACTGGTCGATTCTTGACTCGGTTGCGTATACTTTTGCCGGGAAAGAACTTAATTTACCTTCCAGTTCGAAGTTGAGGTTGGTGCCTTTCTTTACCTGGCTTGCATAACGTTCTGGTACGGAAAATTCTATTTTCAAAGGAATAATTTTCGTCAGTTTGGCTACGATAGTGGTTGGTGAGGCATATGAACCGACACTGACTTGCCGGAGCCCGATTACTCCGTCAAAAGGAGCGCGAAGTTCGGTCATGGCAATGTTAGCTTTCACCAGGTCGATGTCCGCATTGAGGGTAGCTAGTTCCGTTTTTACTTGTTCGTAGGCTTCTTTACTGACAGCGTCCCGTTCAAGCAGAGCGTTCTGACGGAATACACGATCTTCGGCAAGCTTTAACTGAGCTACGAGGCGTTGCAACTGAGCCTGCAACTGACGGTCGTTTACTTTCGCCAATAGCTGTCCTTTTTTTACGGCACTGCCTTCGTCAAAGTTGATTTCAACGATCTTTCCCGAAGTCTCGAAAGAAAGATCCACTTCTTCATCAGGCATCAAGCTGCCGCTAATTTGAATCTGATCTGTCAGCAATTGTGGCTTTATGATCTTGGCATTTACATTCAGAACTCTTTTGTTGATCTGCTTGCCAGCCATCACTTTGTCGGCTGCTGCCAACTCTTCATTTGCTTTAGGAAGCTGAGAGTAGATACCCCAGCCTATCAGTCCGGCACCAATCAATGTGATGATGCCCCATTTAACCTTTTTATCCATGTCTTAGTATTAGTATATGTCCGTTCTAAGGTTAGACTAAGAGGGTGGGAAAAGGTTTAATCGGGAAATTAAAATATAGATTTATTTTTTGTGTTAAGGTGTCTTATTGATTATGTTTTCAGTATATGAAAGCCCCAATATCCTTTCAGTAAAAGGGTGAGGACTTATTGTAACAGTCATCGAATCATCCTCCTGATAAAGTGCGACGGTTCTTTTCTTCTTCGCGGATTACGAACTAACCAACGGTATTTGTTTTTGGTCTTAAAGGTTTGTATCCAAAATTATTATAATGAATCTCTGTTTGTTTATTCCGGCCCTGGTATGCGGGCTCATGGGCCTTGGTATGCGGGCTTATAAGCCCGAGTATACGGGCTCATGAGCCCGGGTAGCGGGGATGGGATGAAGAACGGATCATTTTCGACTAAACAGTAAAGGAAAGCACAATGCTCTAAACAATGTATTCAGTTAATAAATACGTTCCTTAGTGTTGCTTATCAGTGTCTTAACGATTGGATGGCGCTCAAGTTAACGGGTGGAAGATGGAAGATGCGGGTGGAAGATAAACAGGCTGAAAATGCGATCTTCCACCATGTCATTGCATTGATTATTAATGGAGTAAGTGGAAAAAGGTGGAAGATGGAAGATCGAAACGTATTTTTTGTAGGAGAAGCAGTTGCTTTGCCAAGTGAAGCATTAAAATAGAATAAAGAATATTCTCTGAAAAATAGCAGAGATTCAGTATGCCGCACGGTATTTTCCTTCCTCCTTATCCTCAAGCATACTCAGATAGGAAGTATAGCGTGATTCGCTGATGTAGTGCTCTTCTACCGCTTTCCGAACAGCACAACCGGGTTCTTGACGGTGTGTGCAGTTTCCATATTTGCAGTCTGCCGAAGTCTTGAATATTTCGGGGAAGTAATGGCCTATCTCTTCCTCTTCCATATCAAAAGTGCCGAAACCTTTGATACCGGGTGTGTCGATGATATATCCGTTGCCGGGGACGGGGAACATTTCGGAGAAAGTGGTGGTGTGCATTCCTTTGTTGTGATAAGCTGATATCTCTGCGGTCTTGACTTCCAGCCCTGGGACAAGAGCATTGATGAGGGTTGATTTGCCCACTCCCGAATGTCCGGAGAAGAGGGTTACCCGGCCTTTCAGTTCCTCGCGTATGGCATCGACTCCTTCACCGGTCAGTGCGGATATTTTAAAACAAGGGTAACCTATTTGGGTATAGAGGGTGATGAGGCTGTCCAGATAATGCAGTTCGTCTTCATCATAAGCATCCACTTTGTTGAAAAGAATCTTCACCGGTACACGGTAGGCTTCTGCCGACGCCAAAAAACGGTCGATGAAGGTGGTTGAAGTTTCGGGATAGTTAATAGTCACCACCAGCATACATTGGTCGAGGTTGGCTGCAAGAATATGCGATTGTTTGGAGAGGTTCGATGAACGGCGGATGATGTAATTTTTCCGGTCTTCTATCTCATTGATAAAGGCCGTTCCTTCTTGGTTGAGTATGATTTGTACACGGTCACCTACGGCAACGGGATTTGTACTCCGTATGCCTTTCAGCCGAAAATTACCTTTGATCTTGCATTCAACCAACTGCCCGTCATCGGTTTTTACCTGATACCAGCTACCTGTATTCTTTATTACTAATCCCTTCATGTTTTATAAACTGCAAATTACAAGTTACGAGCTATAAGAAATGATTGGAGAGGCTGTGCTTGTGCACTGCACTCGTAGCTCGTAACTTGTAATTTAGAATTATACGGTCATAATTTCTTTGTCCTTTTCAGCCAGCATTTCTTCAATCTTGGCGATGTACTTATCATGAACCTTCTGCAGTTTAGCTTCTGCATTCTTTTGTTCATCTTCAGCCAAACCGTCTTTTACAGCTTTTTTCAGTGCATCTATACCGTCGCGGCGCGCGTTGCGGATACTTACTTTAGCTGTCTCGCCTTCAGCTTTACACTGTTTGGCAAGTTGTTTACGGCGTTCCTCGGTAAGAGGGGGGATGCCGATGCGGATAATTTCACCGTTATTCTCCGGCATGATACCGAGATCGGAGTCGATAATGGCTTTTTCAATAACCCGGAACATGCTTTTATCCCAAGGTTTAATCGTGATGCTGCGTGCATCGGGAGTGGTTACGGCAGCTACGTTGCTGATGGGCACCATGCTTCCGTAAGAGTCTACACGGATACCATCCAGCAAGCGTGTGCTTGCTTTTCCGGCGCGGATGTGTGCCAGTGCTTCTTCCAGATACATCACTGCCATATCCATCTTCTCTTGTGATTCTTCGATAATCGTTTTTACGTCTACCATCTTATTAAGTCTTTATAAAATTGGCACTTTGATTAATTTTGAAAACAAAAGTAGATTATTTTTTGGTTATCTGCAACTATCCCTATAAGAATAAGTGAAGAATGGGTTAATAACTGAACGTATCCTGTCCACTTATTAACCCATTCGTATTTCTTCAGATTAGAGAATTGACTAATTGTGTACCAATGTGCCAATCTCTTCTCCTGTGATTACTTTTTTCAGGTTGCCTACTGTATCCATATCGAATACCACGATGGGCAGATTGTTTTCCTTGCACATACATGTAGCTGTGAGATCCATCACTTTCAATCCGCGTTTCAACACTTCGTCGTAAGTGATGGTGTCGAATTTTGTAGCAGTCGGGTCTTTTTCCGGGTCAGCAGTGTAGATACCGTCTACACGGGTGCCTTTCAGCATTACGTCTGCTTCTATCTCGATGCCGCGGAGGGAAGAGCCGGTATCGGTAGTGAAGAATGGATTTCCTGTTCCTGCCGACATGATCACGATTTCGCCGTTTTCCATACATTCGATGGCTTTCCATTTGCTGTAAAACTCACCGATGGGTTCCATACGTACTGCGGTCAGTACGCGTGCTTTCACCCCGGCAGCAACCAATGCCGAGCTGAGTGCAAGGCTGTTGATAACAGTGGCCAGCATTCCCATTTGGTCGCCTTTTACCCGATCGAAACCTTTATTGGCTCCGCTCAGTCCGCGGAAGATGTTGCCACCACCGATGACGATACCTATTTGTACGCCTTGTTCGTGAATCTCTTTGATTTGTGCGGCATATTCGGCCAATCGTTTTTCATCGATGCCATATTGCTTTTCTCCCATCAGGCTCTCACCGCTGAGCTTCAACAGGATTCTTTTGTATTTTGCCATACGAGTTGGTTGTTAATGATTTCTTTTTTTGCAAAGATAAACGAATAGTTTTAAAGCGAGATTCTTTTGAGAGTTATTTTTGTTGCATTATCTTTCTGGCGAGCAGTGCTTGTATGAATCCCCGTGAAGAGAGATAGACGATAAATGCCATCCATAGAGCATGGTTACCCATTGAGTTATGAAATGTGTAATAGATAATGAAGAAACTGGCCGAAGCTATAAACATGGAATAGAGCATTTGGCGTGTTGCAGTCGCACCAATGAAGATGCCGTCCCAAAGGAATGCCGAGAATCCGGCAAGAGGAATAGCCAAGACCCAATAGAAATAGGTTTCTGCTTCATTGATAACAGACGCTTCGTTGGTGAGTAAGCCGAGAAATGATTGTCCTCCTATGCCATAAAGTAGGGTGAAAGCGATTGAAAGACCGGTACCCCAGGCAAATAATCTGCGAACAGTGCGGTGAAGTTCTGTCCGGTTATCGGCGCCTATATAGCGTCCTGCCAATGCTTCGCCTGCGTAAGCAAAACCATCCATGATATATGAGAACAGAGTAAAAAGTTGCATAAGTAGTGTGTTTACGGCCAGGACAACTTCTCCCTGTGCTGCTCCGGCAGAGGTAAAATACATCGTTACCGCCACCAGGCATAAAGTACGTAGAAAGATATCACGATTTACCTGGAAGAAACGATACATGGCCTGTCTTTGCAGCAGGCCTTTCCACTGGATGCGTTTTCGCAGTTGCCCATAATATCGGTGCCATAACAGGAATGCCATGAAAAAGCCTGCATATTGGGCAATCAGAGTACCCAGCGCAACGCCTTCTACTTTCATACCCAACAGATAGACAAAGCATAGGCTGGCTGCGATGTTGACTATATTTTGAGTGATGGCGATGTACATCGGGAAACGGGAGTTTTGCATACCGATAAACCATCCGGCAAAGCCATAAAGCCCTAACATGGCGGGAGCACCCCAAATGCAGATATAGAAATAAAGTGTAGCAAGACGTTTCACTTCATCGGAGGTTTGGATAAAAGTAAATGCCGCTTTTAGTATGGGATATTGCAGAAGCATCAGGCAGAGAGCAATGAACAGTCCTACACCGACCGACCGTAATAGGAGTCGGGTCACTTCGTCAAGATCGCGCTTGCCGTATGCCTGAGAAGTCATTCCACTGGTACCCATCCGCAGAAAACCGAATATCCAATAAATGATATTAAACAGCATACCTCCCACGGCAATGGCACCAATGTAGGCTGCTGACCCCAGATGACCTACAATAGTAACATCGATCAGCCCCAATAACGGAACGGTTATATTGGAGATGATGGAAGGGACGGCTATTTGCAGAATCCGTCTGTTACCACTGCTGAGATGAAAGATTTTATCCATGGACGGGCAAAGTTACACGAAAAAAGGTGAATCTGAAAATGAAGAGAACAATAACGTTATTTAATTGGTTTTTAGCGACCGGTGAGTCGGAATAATTTCTATCTTTGTAGGAACCTAACTAAATAAGTATGAATAAGATGAAAGCTCTGACTTTATTTCTTTCCATGTTGTTTTCGCTTCCGTTTTCGCTTTCAGCACAATCGGCAGGAGAAATGCTGCAGAGAGTATCAGCCGCCATTGATAATAAACAGTGGGAACAAGCTATTAGTCTGTTCCGTCAGGCCGTGAATACGAATGTGGAAAAGGCCGAGATGTTTTACTGGACCGGGGTGGATAAGAATACAGATGTAGCCTCGAAGTTTGCTAATGAGCTGGCTTCATTCTATAAGAAGTCACGCAGCTATGATAAGGCGTATCTGTTTTATAAAGAATTGCTGCAAAAATCACCGAACGATGTAAACTGTCTTGTCTCTTGTGCCGAAATGGAAGTTTGCCGGGGTAAGGAAGCAGAGGCTTTGAAGACTTATCAGAAAGTGTTGATGCTGGATGCTGATAACCTTGCTGCCAATATTTTTATAGGTAACTACTTATATTTGAAAGCGGAACGTGAGAAGCAACGGATAGAGAATGAATATAAGAAGATAGCTGCTCCGACACGTATGCAGTATGCCCGTTATCGTGATGGTTTAAGCCGGGTGATGAGTAACGGATACGGAAAAGCAAGAGAGTATCTGCTGAAAGTTGTGAGCCGGTTTCCTTCGACAGAAGCAAGGAAGACGCTTGATAAGATACAGTTGATAGAAAAAGAGGTGAACAGATAACTATCTGTTCACCTCTTTTTCTATTATTTGATTGTGCGTATAGGTAGTTTAAGAACTTCTCCGATAGCTGCCCGGGTATTTGCTTGCTCTTTTTTAGGTCCGGGTATCAGCGGACTATATGTCAATACATGACGAATGCGGTTGCATTGGTCTTGTGTGAATTGGTCGGAGTAACTGACGGAGTAATCCATAATGTTATGGGAGATGAACTGGGCACCGTCACAACTTTCGCGTTTGACAAGATAAGCAAAAAGCTCTTTCTCAGGTATGTTACCTGCCATTGCCCACTGATATGTCATATCATAAGCATCCTTATCATAACTGGGTGTATCCTTGCAATAGTCTGTATCTTTACAACTACTTTCCGGATCTTCCGAAAAAACGTGGTGTAGTCCTAAATAATGACCCAACTCATGCGCCAGTGTCACTGTAATGTCAGTAGTGTTGTAGGCTGTGGAAGTAGATTGCTGGTCAATGAAGAGACTATTAATGGAGACACAATACGGAAAACTCAGATTCTTTAATTCCAAGTAAGAATATTTTGTTTCATTAAGCCCCTCCAGAGAGTTGCTGCCTGTAGTTGTGAATGCCAAATGAGAGATTCCTAAGGTGGTAGTATTTGACTGCGGGTCATTTGCAAAGTTATAAATCATCACGTTAATGTATCGGTTGGGGTCCCATAGATAATTTACATATCCCACTCCACCTTTTGTTGTGTCATCTTCCATGAATTTATCGCAGTCAATGGGGTAGTCGTCTTTCCATTGTATATATTCTATTCCCGGAGAAGTTAATGTTTTCCCATTGGGATCTGTAGATGCCAGTGTAAAGGTTAGGTTCATATCTACACTTTGGGTCTTATCTTTATATAGTTTGTTGACCGTTTTTAATATGTCAGTTAAACGGTCTGGGCTAATGTACTGTTTGGGGGCTGAACTATTCTTATATAGCACGTGGAAGATTATGGGAAGTTCATAGTGGTACGATTCGGGATCGGTTGAATGTCCGGCTGCCAATTGTGTGACGGTTATGACCTTTTTTATTCCACTGGAAGTTACCGCAATCGTTGCACTTCTTTCAGTCGTTTCAAGGTTAGCTTCTACAACAATGCCGAGTGGCTGATCGCTTGCTCCCTTATTGGGTACGAGCTTGCACCAGGTTGAAGAACTTGCTGCTACCCACGAATCGCTGCTGGTGATATTTACGGTTAGAGTAATTCCATCGCTGTCAATATCTTGAAAAGATGACTCCGACAACTCAAGTTTTGAATTATTTTCGGTATTGGAGTCTTCGCAACTGACAAACAGTAGTGTTAATATGGATATTAACAGTAGGCATCTGATTTTCATAAATTAAACGTTTTTATATTTAAAACAATATTGCAAAGGTAATGTTTTAAACTAAAAAAAGAAGAAGTATTATAAAATGTGCTGTACCTCTTTAAATACGTATCGGCGTATTTTGCCTGTATCGTCTTGCAAAACAAGATGACCGTCGGCTTCAACTTCTATGGTTCTGGCTATAAACTCTCCGTTCGCATCGGAATACTTATGCATACCCTTTTTTCGGAAAAGCGCCTTCTGATACCGGTGGGCTATATAAGTGTGCTCCCCTTTTTGAAGCAGGCTGTAATATTCTATAATTCGTTGCATAACTCCTGCCAATATTCCGGAGAGTTCGTAAGTTTGGCCGGTGATTTGTTTAAGTGATACAGGATTGGGGGCGGGGCTAAAAAACTCTTCCTGGTTAATATTGATACCAATCCCTGCAATGCTTTGGCTGATATGTACTCCCATCAAATCATTTTCAATCAATATTCCGCAGATTTTTCTTTCTTTCCAGTAGATATCGTTCGGCCATTTAATAGAGATATCTTTAACGTATGTGTCGAGTTCTTCCTTAATGGATAAAGAGATGATTTGAGATAGAAGAAATTGTCTGCGGATTTCTAAAGAAGTGGGATAAAGTACGAAGCTGAATATCAGATTCTTACCTTTCTCCGATTCCCAACTGTTTCCTCGCTGTCCTCTGCCCAAGGTTTGGTAGTTAGCTACTACCGTGGTTAGTTCACTGACATCTTGCTTATTGCACAGATCGTTTAAATAATGATTGGTGGAGTCTGTCTCTTCGATATAAATCAAAGGTACAGGAAAAGACTCAGGGAAGGGCATCATATTCGGCACGTAGTTTTTTAGTGAATTTCTTCAATACTTCTTCGTAAGAATGGTCAATCAGCTGTTTTATCAATTTATCGTCGGCATCCCGGTCAAAGAAAATCTGATTCCAATATTTTTTGTTGAAATGATAAGCACCTTCGATGGCTGAATAATGTTCACGTAGTTCGATGGCATAATCAGGATTACATTTCAAAGCAATCATATTGGCTCCTTCCAAATCGATTAGTGCGAACATTTTATCCATCACTTTCAGTACAAGTGAGTATTCATCGAATGGGAGGCATTCGGTGACTGCTTTTTTCTGAAGACAGTATTCTCTGGCTGATTCTATATTCATACTATTTAAAATAATGGCGGGTAAAACGCCTCTTTTATATGTTCAATTCTGAAATTTCCTACTTTACCTACGACAGTAATAATATCAAATCTTACAGATGCGTCTATTTGGAAAAGCTTAATATATGTATCGGCTGCGATTACGGTTCGCCTGATTTTCTGTGGAGTAACAGCATCCTGAGGTAATGCAAAGTCCGTGTCGGTACGTGTCTTTACTTCCACAATTATCAGTTCACCGTTTTGGGCTGCCACAATGTCCAGTTCCAGATGTCCCTTACGCCAATTCCGATGACGAATGGTATATTCGTGCTGCTCCAGATATTGAACAGCAGCATCTTCTCCGGCCTTTCCTAACAGATTATGTTCTGCCATATAATTTTAGCATACTATTTTCTGCAAATTTACTCTTTTTCTTCTTTGAAATTACAGAAGTAAAAGTAAATTTGCAAAGAATATGAGAAAGAGAGATAAAAAGTGTAATAAGGCAACTCTTGACGAACCTAAACGGGAACGCAGGATGAGTATATTGCTAAGCGAAGATGAGCAGCAGATTGTAGATCGTTATCTGGATAAGTATAAGATAACGAATAAATCGCGTTGGCTTCGTGAAACGATTCTCATGTTTATACATAAAAATATGGAGGAGGATTATCCGACTCTTTTTGGTGAACACGATATGCGGCGTTAAGATAATGTTGGACGATTCTTATTTTATGAAACAAGCTCTGGTTGAGGCTGCTAAGGCCGGCGAACGTGGAGAAGTCCCAGTGGGAGCAGTTGTCGTTTGCAAAGAACGGATCATTGCCCGTGCACACAATCTGACTGAAACATTGAATGACGTGACAGCCCATGCCGAAATGCAGGCTATTACTGCGGCAGCTAATGTCCTTGGAGGGAAATATCTGAATGAATGTACGTTGTATGTTACTGTAGAACCTTGTGTGATGTGTGCCGGTGCCATTGCCTGGGCACAAACTGGTAAATTGGTTTTTGGTGCTGAAGACGAAAAAAGGGGGTACCAGAGATATGCTCCAAAGTCCCTTCATCCCAAAACTGTAGTTGTCAAAGGGATACTCGCCGATGAATGTGCCAATCTGATGAAAGATTTTTTTGCGTCTAAAAGAAGGTGAATTTTTATATTATCAATCTTTTATCTCTTCATAATCCACATATTCTCCTTCATTGTCATCAAAAAGTTTTTTGTGCTTGTTAGCTCCGGTTTCAGTAATGATTTCCTCTTTATCGTTAGCTTGTGTCGGACGATAGTATCTTTGCCCCGAATTACTGTGTGTCGAATTCTGACTTCCGGAACCGGAGGCAGATGAGCGTTTCCCCAGTCCGAAGATGGCTCTTAACACACTTCCTACAAGGGCCAGTCCGATAATGATAACGGCGATAACGATAATGAATAAAAATCCTAAAATGTGAAACATAGGCTATTTGTTTTATGCATTGTTTAAAATTTGTAGTACAACAAACGTGCCAGAAGGATTGTTTATTTATTTTTTCTTGTTAAAAGTGAAAGAATGATATACCATACAATAACCGCTGAGAATCCGCTGATACCCAAGAACAGCAACAGTGGAATGCAGACTATCAGGAATATGAAACTAATCTTATTGTCTTTCCAAGAAAGATTTTTAAATTTCAGGGAGAACATGGGGATCTCAGCTACCAGCAACCATGAAAAAAGCATTACCATTATAATAAGGTATATAACATTGCAGTGAGCAAGTAAGAATTCTTTGCCTCCTACAATAAGTGCACCCCAATATAAAGCGTTGGCAGGGACAGGAAGACCGATAAAGGAACTCGTTTGGCGTTCGTCTACATTAAAGTTGGCCAAACGGAGAGCTGAGAATATCGAAATAAGAAAAGCCAGATAAGGAATATACTCTTTTACGCCTGCCAGAAAGTCGGGATACACAAGTCCGGGTTCTTTCATGAATGAAAAAACAAGTATAGCCGGAGCTACGCCGAAGCTGACATCATCGGCCAAAGAGTCCAATTCTTTACCAATAGGAGAGTAGGCATGAAGCAAACGTGCCAACATACCATCGAAAAAATCGAAGACAGCACTCAAGATGATAAAAGTGACAGCCAATTCGTATTTGGCTTCAAAGGCCATAACACAAGCAATGCATCCTGAAAAGAGATTCAGGCAGGTCACTGTGTTGGGTATATGGCGGATAATAGCATTTGCCATTGTTCGTTTTTTATTTTAATTTGGCGATAACGGTTTGGTTACCGGTTGTCAATTGTCCCATACTAACACAAATCTCAGTGCCCAATGGCAGATATACATCTACACGGGAACCAAATTTAATAAAGCCCAGATGTTCGTCAATATAACATTCCTCACCCGGTTCGGCATATGTTACGATGCGGCGTGCCATTGCACCGGCTATTTGCCGTGCCATGACCTCTACACCCTCGGGAGTTTCAATAACAACCATTGAACGCTCGTTCTCTGTGCTGGCTTTCGGAAGCCATGCTTTCATGAACTTGCCGTTTTCGTGAGAGACTTTTTTGACGACTCCATCCACCGGGTACCAATTGGCATGTACGTTTAGAATGCTCATGAAAATGGATACCATGATCCGGCGGTCATGAAAGTATTCATGTTCGTCTACCTCTTCAATAACTACGATTTTCCCATCGGCCGGTGCAACTACGATCCTTTCAGTATCTTGTCCGAACAGGCGGATCGGGCAACGGAAAAAGTTAACCATCAACAGATAGACTACAACACTGACCAGAGCCATCAGGTAGAATGGTATTTTACAATCAATTCCCCAGTAAAGGGCTGCATTTATAATTAGTAGCAGAAAAAAGCTACCCCATAAAATATGTGTTCCTTCACGGTGAATTCTTATCTTTTTTAATTTTTTAAGTCGACCCATTTGCGCTATTTAATGATAATTATCCGCAAAAGTATACTTATTTTAAAAATCCAGCAAGCATTTGCAGATAGAAATGACTTATGTTGATAACTTTTTGGAGTTTATCTTTGTTAGTAGCTACAGACATTGTAATTTTATGGCTTCAAATTATCAACCTATAACTATGCAGGATTTCGTTCATTTACACGTCCATACGCAATATTCTCTTCTGGATGGCCAAGCCAGTGTCAGTGCGCTTGTCGATAAGGCCATAAAGGATGGAATGAAAGGTATTGCCGTTACGGACCATGGAAACATGTTCGCCATCAAAGAGTTTACGAACTATGTGAATAAGAAAAACGGGGGTCCGAAAGGAGAAATCAAGGACCTGAAGAAACGGATTGCAGCCATTGAGGCCGGTGAAGTGGACTGTGTGGATAAAGAGGCTGAAATTGCTGATTGTAAAGCTAAAATAGTGGAGGCGGAGGGGCGGTTGTTCAAGCCCATTATCGGTTGCGAAATGTACGTGGCCCGCCGGACTATGGATAAAAAGGAAGGAAAACCCGATCAAAGCGGGTACCACCTGATTGTACTCGCCAAAAACGAGAAGGGGTATCATAACCTGATCAAATTGGTTTCACGTGCGTGGACCAAAGGCTATTATATGCGCCCCCGTACAGACAGGAATGAATTGGAGAAATATCATGAGGGCTTGATTATCTGTTCGGCATGTTTGGGTGGTGAAGTTCCCAAAAAGATAACTCAGGGATTGTTGGCGGAGGCAGAGGAAGCTATTCAATGGTATAAGAATCTGTTTGGGGACGATTATTATCTGGAAATGCAGCGTCATAAAGCAACGGTGCCGAAAGCTAATCATGAAGCATATCCATTGCAGGTGAATGTGAATAAGCATTTGATAGAATACGCCAAAAAGTATAATGTCAAGTTGATTTGTACAAATGACGTTCATTTTGTCAACGAAGAGCATGCAGAAGCCCATGACCGGCTAATCTGTCTGAGTACGGGAAAGGACCTTGATGATCCCAACCGGATGTATTATACTAAGCAGGAATGGATGAAAACGAAAGCAGAGATGAACGAGCTCTTTGCCGACGTGCCTGAAGCATTAAGTAATACTTTAGAAATTCTGGATAAGGTAGAATATTATTCGATCGATCATGCACCGATTATGCCTACTTTCGCTATTCCGGAGGATTTCGGAACAGAAGAAGGCTATCGGCAAAAATATACGGAAAAGGATCTTTTTGATGAATTCACCCAAGACGAAAATGGCAATGTGGTGTTGAGTGAAGAAGCAGCTAAAGATAAAATAAAACGTTTGGGGGGATATGATAAACTGTATCGTATCAAGCTGGAGGCCGATTACCTGAAGAAGTTGACTTTCGACGGAGCCAAGAAGTTTTATGGCGATCCGTTGTCACCGGAAGTAAAGGAACGCTTGGTCTTTGAGTTACATATTATGAAGACAATGGGTTTTCCGGGCTACTTCCTCATTGTGCAGGACTTCATTGCTGCCGGACGTAATATGGGGGTATCCATTGGACCGGGACGTGGTTCGGCTGCTGGGTCAGCCGTAGCCTATTGTTTGCAGATCACCAAAATAGACCCTATTAAATACGATTTGCTGTTTGAGCGTTTTCTGAATCCCGACCGTATTTCATTGCCGGATATTGATATTGACTTCGATGACGATGGTCGTGGCGAAGTGCTTCGTTGGGTGACGGAGAAGTATGGGCAGGAGAAGGTAGCACATATCATTACATATGGTACTATGGCAACAAAGCTGGCTATCAAAGATGTTGCACGTGTACAAAAGCTTCCGCTTGCCGAATCGGATCGTTTGGCCAAACTGGTTCCTGATAAAATTCCTGATAAAAAACTGAACTTAAAGAATGCCATAGAATATGTGCCCGAATTGCAGGCTGCCGAAGCGTCACCTGATCCATTGGTAAGGGATACGATGAAATATGCCAAAATGCTTGAGGGAAACGTGCGGGGAACCGGTGTACATGCCTGTGGTACCATTATTTGCCGTGATGATATTACGGACTGGGTGCCGGTCAGTACGGCTGATGATAAGGAGACCGGCGAAAAGATGCTGGTTACCCAATATGAAGGTTCGGTGATTGAAGATACCGGACTGATTAAGATGGACTTTCTGGGGCTGAAGACTTTGTCTATTATCAAAGAAGCCGTCGAAAACATCCGTCTGAGTAAAGGCATGGAACTGGATATTGATTCTATTTCAATTGAGGATCCTGCAACTTATAAACTTTATAGTGATGGACGGACTATCGGTACATTCCAGTTTGAATCTGCCGGTATGCAGAAATACTTACGTGAGTTGCAGCCGTCTACTTTTGAGGATCTGATCGCGATGAATGCCCTTTATCGTCCGGGTCCAATGGACTATATTCCTGACTTTATCGACCGTAAACATGGACGTAAGCCTATTGAATATGATATTCCTGTCATGGAAAAATATTTGAAGGATACGTATGGAATTACGGTTTATCAGGAACAGGTCATGCTTCTGTCACGTCTTTTAGCCGATTTTACCCGTGGGGAGTCGGATGCCCTCCGTAAAGCGATGGGTAAGAAACTGCGTGATAAGCTGGATCACATGAAACCTAAGTTTGTTGAAGGTGGAAGGAAAAACGGGCATGATCCGAAGGTACTTGAGAAAATCTGGGCGGACTGGGAGAAGTTTGCTTCGTATGCGTTCAATAAATCACATGCTACCTGTTATTCCTGGGTTGCATACCAGACAGCATACCTGAAGGCTAACTATCCGGCTGAATATATGGCAGCTGTCATGAGCCGAAGTTTGTCGAATATTACTGATATCACCAAACTGATGGACGAGTGCAAAGCAATGGGAGTGCAGACGCTTGGTCCGGATGTGAACGAAAGTAACCTGAAGTTTACGGCAAACCGGAATGGAAATATCCGCTTCGGGCTGGGGGCTGTAAAGGGAGTCGGTGAAGCTGCTGTGCAAAGCATCATGGAGGAACGAAGGGAAAATGGTCCTTTTAAAGGTATTTTCGACTTCGTTCAGCGTGTCAATTTGAATGCTTGTAATAAGAAGAACATGGAGTGTCTGGCTCTTGCGGGCGGATTCGATAGTTTTCCTGAGCTGAAACGTGAACAGTATTTTGCGGTGAATGCCAAAGGCGAAACTTTTCTTGAAACATTGATGCGTTATGGTAACCGTTATCAGGCGGATAAAGCTGCTGCCGTTAATTCATTATTCGGAGGAGACAATGTGATTGACATAGCGACTCCCGAAATTCTTCCGGCAGAACGTTGGAATGATTTGGAGAGGTTAAATAAAGAAAGAGAATTGGTCGGTATCTACTTGTCGGCTCATCCGCTTGATGAATATGCCATTGTGTTGGAACATGTATGCAATACCCGTATGATCGAACTTGATGATAAAGCTGCTTTGGCAGGAAGAGAAATAACGATGGGAGGTATTGTTACCAGCGTGCGTCGAGGTATAAGTAAGAATGGTAATCCTTATGGCATAGCCAAAATAGAAGATTACTCCGGTTCTGCCGAGATACCTTTCTTCGGAAACGATTGGGTTACTTTTCAAGGCTATTTAGGTGAAGGGACTTTTCTGTTTATCAAAGCTCGTTGCCAGCCTAAACAATGGCGTCCCGATGAACTTGATATTAAGATTACTTCGATGGAATTGCTGCCCGACGTCAAGGAACAACTGGTAGAGAAGATCACAATTCTGATTCCGCTTGCCGAACTTAATTCGAACTTGGTTACGGAACTTGCCACTTTGACGAAAGAGTCTCCGGGAAATACAGAACTTTATTTTAAGGTAACAGATACGGATGGAAAGATGTATGTAGACTTGATTTCTCGTCCCGTTAAACTTTCGGTAGGTAGAGAATTAATTTCCTATTTAAAGGAACGTCCCGAACTTGCGTTTCATATAAATTGATTATCTTTGCCCCATAACAGTGATGGATACTTAATAACTAACAATTAATAATTAAAGAAATGGCTTTAGAGATTACTGACAACAACTTTAAGGAAATCCTTGCAAAAGGAACACCGGTTGTTATTGACTTTTGGGCTCCCTGGTGCGGGCCTTGTAAGATGGTAGGTCCTATCATCGACGAGTTAGCTAAAGAATATGAAGGAAGAGTGATTATGGGTAAGTGTGATGTAGATGAAAACTCTGATCTTCCTGCAGAATTCGGTATTCGTAACATTCCTACGGTTCTTTTCTTCAAAGACGGAGCATTAGTGGATAAACAAGTCGGTGCCGTAGCTAAACCTGCATTCGTAGAGAAAGTTGAGAAATTATTATAATATACTTTCATTAAAAATATTTGTTTATGGGACTGGAAGACGATTTTTTGTTAAGTGATGCCGATGATGAAAAGACCATCGAGTTCATCCGGAACTATTTGCCTCAGGAGTTGAAGGATAAATTCTCAGAAGACGAGTTATATTATTTCCTCGATCTGATCGATGAGTATTACTCTGAAAGCGGAATCCTTGATGCTCAGCCCGATGCTGACGGTTATGTAGACATCGATCTGGAGCAGGTAGTGGAATATATCGTGCAAGAAGCCAAGAAAGATGAAGTGGGTGAATACGACCCGGAAGAAATCTTGTTTGTGGTGCAGGGAGAAATGGAATACGGAAATTCTCTGGGACAGGTGGAATAAGCCAGTCTTCGTAAACCAAAAGATAAAGAGCGTGCAGAAACACTTCTGCACGCTCTTTTGTTGCATATATGTATGATAGTTTACTTTGTCTTGATTCCTCTCCTCCTGCTGAAAATACATTTTGTTTTTCGGCCCTCGGAAGTATCGGATGTGTATAGGAGTCCGGATATCTGCCTGAAAATAGGATGAATAAAAGTCCGGCTTACTCTGTTTTTACGAAATAAGATCTACTAAATTTCTTCTAACGCATAGTATTGGTAGTCTCTTACAACGGTTTGAAGAAACTTTTCATCATTTACGTCTGTTTGGTCTACAGAAAGCAGTGCACGAACTTTGGGTGCCAGTTGTGAGATATGCCTTGCCCGGTCCTTATGATGCAGTTCTAACGCCTTACTGATCACATTTATTTGCTCCAAGGACAGATCGGCGGCTAATGGAAAACTGGGGTGATATCCTTTGGTCAGATAATCGAACTCATCAAGGCTTACTTGTATTTTGCGGTAATTTTTCTCTTTAATTACCATTGTTCCTGCCGCAAGATCACCTAAACGTTGGCTGTTTTTGGTTAATAGTATGACCAGTACCCCCAATCCTCCGGTAATAGTTACGTCTATCCCATAGAGCAACCACCTTAGCAGATATGCACTCAGGCTGGGTGTCGTACCGTCTGCTTTTACCACACGGATATTCATGACTTTTTTTCCGATACTTTGTCCTTGGTTAAAAACTTCGCAAAGTAACGAGTAACATAGTACGGGCAGATAGATAAACAGGAACAACAAGAAAAAAGTACTTCCGGAAAAAGCGTGTATATTGAGTTTCCCCAATACATAAGAAGTGGCAAGAATGTAAATAAACAGCAGGAAATAATCGATGATACGAGCCAATATCCGTTCGCCAAGGCTGGCGGGTACTTGGCTGATGCGTACGAATTGTCCGGTGATAATAGTCGATTCTGCCATTTCTGATTAAACACATTTGGGTTCCGGTTGCAAATATATCATAATTCTCTTACTTTTGCTTCCGGTTTCGGACAAAACTTATCCGTAACTAGAACCTGTTGGATAAAAGAGGTAACGCTTATAGGTCGTAATGTGGATTCTAATTTTATTTATCGGTTGAGTTAGTTACTATTTTATCCTTTAATGAAATCCCTTTTATCACTTCCACATAATTTCCATCTGAAATACCGATGTTGATGATTTGTTTTGTTTTCTGTTGTGTCATAGTATCCAGCAGATAGAGGTATGTAGAGTCATTCTCGTATAAGACATATTTTTCATCAATGGATAAAGTGTGCTTTTTCTGTTTTATCACCATAGTAGCTGTTGCGGAATATCCCGATCTTATAACAGGCATATTTTCCGAGACGGGAAACTCTGCCTCAAGCATGTATTTCATAATTCCGTTCTCCGCATTTCCTTTGGATGAAACTTTTGTTACTACTGCCTGGGTTTGTAGATCATCATAGGCATTGAATAAGAGTGAAATCGTGTCTTGTAAAGCGATATCTTTCAGATATTTTTCAGGGACAAGAGCTTTAAAACGAAACCGGGACATTTCCGCCACAACGGCAATCGTTGTTCCCGGATTAAAATTATTGCGCTCTATTACAGAGGCCCCCGTTTCCAGAGGGGTATCAATAATAACGCCGCTAATACTCGATCTTACAATATTTGATGCCGTTTCAGGAGAGATACGCCCTTCTTTCAAGATGTTCAATTGATTTTGGGCAGAGGCGAGTTTCTCCTTAGATAATTCGTATGCCTGTGTGTAAGAGTCCATCTCTGCCTGTGCCACAAGGTTCTTTGAGTACAATTTTTGTTCCCGTTTATAATCTTCCAGTCGGGCTTTATACTCAATTTGGGCAGTGTTCAAGTTATATTCCAGCCGTTCCATATCCGATGCGTTCGGAACCAGCATGATAGAAGCGACAGGATCTCCTATGCGCACTTTATCTCCTACCGAAACATTAATCTTGTCCAGGACTCCCGATATCTGCGATTTTATTTCGATCTCCTTCATCGGAAAAACATTGCCGGATATGTTTATTTCCTCTTTGATATCGCGATATTGCGGCTGCGTAGTTTCGTAAATTGCCTTTGTACCTCTTAGCGAAGAGCGAAAAGCAACAAATGCCAGTGTGGCGGAAAAGATGCAAATCAATATAATCTTAAATATCTTCATTATCCTATATTTTCGTTTCTAATAGCGTCAATGGGTTGTATAACAGATGCTTTCATTGCCGGAAATGCTCCGGCAATGACACCGGACAGAATCAAGACAACCAAAGCGAGAACAGCTACATTTATATCTATTTCTACATGCTTTATCATCGTTGCGTGACGGGCGCTTTCGAGCAACCAATTTATAATCTCAAGAATACCTGCACCTGATATCAATCCGATGATACCGGAAATCACAGTTATGATGACAGATTCCGTCAGCATTAACACAAGAATGGATTTAGGGGTTGCCCCTACAGCCTTACGGATGCCTATTTCGCTACTCCTTTCTTTGATCACAACAAACATGATGTTGCTTACTCCAACAATACCACTTATCAGAAAACAAATTCCTACGATCCAGATGAACATCTTCAATCCATCAAAGAGCCCCTCAAAAGCAGACGTTTGTGTCTCAAAATTGATTATCTGCAAAGCTTGCTTATCAGAATAAGCAAATTGGTATTTATTAGCGATGAAGGCTCTCAGCTCATTCTCAAATCGCTTGGAATCAACTTCTTTGTTCAGATATAAACAGAAAGCGCGCAATGGAGTCTTATTGTCAATGCAGTTTATGTAACTTGAGAAGGGCACATATACCGAATTGATTTCCGAAGCGCTGAAAATATCATCATTCTTCAGTACGCCTATCACCTTAAAATCAATACCGGCAATGTTGATCGACTTACCCAACGCTTTTTGGTTATTAAATAAGGTCGTACTGACATTTTCGCCGATAATGGCAACATTACGCGTATTCTCGTCATCTCCTTTATTAAAATATCGTCCATCTTCGTTGATTTTAAGTATCTTAATTCCCATATAGTTTTCATTGATTCCTATAATCTTAAAAAGTCCGCTTTTAGCTTTATTCATCACTTGCGAATAAGGTCCTGTTATTTCAGGCGAAATAGCTTTTATCCCCGGGAACTGTTTCTTCACGCGGTTAAGAAAATGCAAATCGAAATGCAACTGTTCCCCTTCCCTAATATTCTTATACTTCATAGAAGTGGTTCCTCCATATACATACATGCTTTTCTGGGCAAAGATGCTGAATATATCCATTACAGAGTTTTGAAATCCTTTTCCTGTACCCAATAGCACAACCAATATCAGGATTCCCCACGAGATGCCGAATCCGGAAAGAAAAGTGCGGATTTTATTCTGCCTGATTGAAAGATAAATCTCGTATAGAACTTCCATTATAGCAGAGTAAAGAGTTTCGTAATAGCCCAAACAGACAGAATGGGAATTACAACGGAGGCAATGGCATACCGCAGCCGTACCTTATATAAATGATGGATTAATATCATGCACAACAAATAATAGGGTATATAAGAATAGTTAACCAAGATCATTGCCAACTTGAAAGAGGGATGGTTTTGTAACACTGTTAAATCTGAAGAAGAAATATCTATCTGTCCTATTACGATAATAGCAATTATTATGAAAGTGGTTGGTATTAAATAGAAATAGGAAGAAATATATAAAAAACGAGCAAATAATGCACAGCCATTAAATAATAAAGTCGTTAAATGAAACAATAGTGACATTATTATCCATATTATAATGCTTGAAACTATAGTTGAAATATAGTTAATCTTATAATACACATCTAAGAATCCTCCTAAATCATTATTATAAGGGGTAAGGTCATGTAATGCAGAAAAGAATTCTGCCAACAGTAGACTATACAAGAGTATTATTCCACAACCATACCATTGGGGAATTTGTTCTAAAATTACAATCAGTTTCTTCATTTTCTTATTAATTTATTGAAATGTAAGCTTCTACATAGGCAGCAAGCAAAATGATAAAAAAGACTATAGTTGTTGAGAAGAATATTATTTTACAAAAGTAAATTGTGGGAAAGCTTACATGCCGCAAAAAGAGGACAAAGTTCCATGCAATGTAAAGTCCAATAGCTCCTGAGAGCCAAAAGCCAACTAGTTCAAAACTATGAGGCAAAGTTACACTAAGTATACTAGATATTGTATTTCCTGCCCTATAAGATGCGACCAATACATCAGCTGAGTAAAATCCGTTAATTGCTAAATTCATAATTGTTCCTAATGCACAAAGTGTTCCTCCCGCAATATTCAGTAAACATCCTTTTATGTTATTTTTTAATATTAGCAGGAAGACATACTTTCTTTCTCCTTTTTGTACCTCTTGAGATATTTGTTCCACAATAGATTCCTTTTTTAACAGAGGGGTAGAATATGAATTGCTATTTTGATAATTTTGTGGATCGACCAAAAAAAATCTTATGGAAAATGGAATTAACCACAAAAGAATAGAGAACATTAAACAATAAATTAAAATCTTCATTATGAATAGGTATTTAGTTAATGTAATAACATATGAGTAGAACGTTTTTGGGGACTTGCCTTCTTCATTCTAGGCACAAATAACAATATTGGTTTGTTTGATTCCATTCTATATCTCAAATCAATGAATATTGCCTTGTTGTTAGAAGCTTCAAACAACTTGTTAGTATACTTAATCCGATAAAAAATCAGATTATTTCTGATGTAATTTATTTCTTTTAATTAGTTAATTTACTAAGAGTGTCACTGATATTATGCTTTAGTGTCGTTGTTTAATTTTACAATATTGTACTTATCTTCAATTGCTATTATAGGCATTTTTATTAAAATATTTGTCGATAGTTCTTGATATAAGAGTATAGTCGTTTTTTTTAATACCATTTATGTGCCTTTTTTTATTTGTGTTCTTAATGGATATGCTTAATGTACCATTTTTTTTATCCAAATAATAAGACTGGATATTTTCCCATTTTAGATTCCAATGAAAGTAACGTATGCCATCATTATTGATAATAAACCATTTGGGTATCCAAATATTTATCACAAATAAAATAGAAATAATAATAGCCGTAATAACGAAGTAGTCCTTTGGAATTAAGAATATTGATAAAAACAGTATTGTATAAGAGAAGAAATTTCTATTAAGAGAGGAAAATTTATTTGCAGTATAAATAACAACTCCTTTATAATTTCTTTTTGAAAAATATATTAATGAATTCGCTAATATAAAAACAAATACTATAATACTTAATTGATAATAGATGTTTTCTATGAACAGTAATGCTGCACATAGTAATAAAATTACTCCTGCAAAACAAAGAATTGGCAGTATTTTTATTTTTTTCCCCATTTCTATCTTTTTTAGTGTTGAACAAAGAAATTGTATAACGAAAACTATACCCAAAGATTTATGTTATTAATATATCTTCTATAGTATAGATTAAAAAATAACTTAATTCTTTGGGTTAGCCTATACTTTTGATTTAAAGACCTGTAACACAAGCTGCTGCTCCGCAAACCCAACCTGCAGGATTCCATCCGTTTAAAACAGCTGCATCCACTAATCCTTCAGTTACAGTATATCCATAGGCACTTGTTATTCCCCAAGCTGCTTGTGTGGCGGGACCCCCTTCACTTCCTCCAGCAGCCATGTAAGCTGCACCATAGGTAAGTTGTTGTAAATTAGTGTTTTCGCTGTGTGTGTTTTCACTAACAGCATGAAAGAAACTTATTGATATAACGATAGCAATAAGCATCCCTAAAACCGCTTTTTTATTTGTTTTCATCTTCTTTTGAAATTTAAATGTTTAAAACTCTTTTTTTAATTCTCGCGAAAATAGTCTACTACTTGATAGTCCGATTTTCAATTCTAACTTTTTTCTATCCGTCCATATTCATTTGATTTTAAGTTTGACATTTTTATTTCTTTTGGAGGAATCGTAACAATATTGCTATGCATAAAACAATAAATATTATAATGCACGTCCCTGTAATAGCAGTATCTCTGCCTTGAGGTATCATCCCTTTTTCTATAAGCCAATGGTATCCTAATATAGACAGGATAGTTACAGTTTGTATTATAACTATTCCTACAATTATTGGTATTGGTAACCATTTACGGTATTTCTCATTTATAATCATCTATTTTTTGTTTTTATTACGTACTTGTCTCAACAATAGTCTCATCTCTTCTTTTATCTCTTTCGCTGCCGTGGTTGGTACTTTCTCGTCGGTAGCCAGTATTTTAGAAGCCCATTCTCCGGCGCTCCCGTAATCGCCTGTAGCTTCGTATAGCTTAGCCAACAAATACTTGGGGTATAACTTGGATGGCTGCATATAGACAGCGGTTGTATATGCATCGACGGCTTTAGCCGTATCTCCGTTTTCCCGGTATGCGTTTCCTAAGAGGATGAAACTGTTAGGGTTGGAACATTGGGTGCAGGAAACTGACAGCTCTTCAATCGCCTTTTGATATTCAGCCGATAAAAAATAGGCTGATCCAAGATAAAAATGGAAGATGCCGTCGTTCCTGAGAAAGCCTTGCACTTTTTTATACATCTCTATGCCTCCTTTCAGGTCATGGCGCATTACTCGTTGTTGTCCCCGATGAAAGAAATAGTATCCTCGCGCGTTTATCATACCGGCAAGTGCGAATACGCAGATCAGGGGACCTGTAAGGGATCTTACGCCGTTGCTTATCATGCGATGCCCGGTGGAAAGCAACCGCTTTTTTCCATAAAGAGCCACCGACAGGCAAAACATCAGATAGAGGGTGGTGGGGAGTACTTTCAGAGGATAGGAACAGAACATCAATATGGTTATGGAAACGATGGATGCTTTGGCGCCGAGTTCAATGGTCGATAGGTTTTTCCAACCGGTGCCCGTTGCTATAACCAAAAGGGCCGCGATGCATGCTGTCACGATAATCCCTTGTTCAAGGCCAAGTTCAAGGAACTCGTTGTATGCGGTGGTTACATATCCTGCGATGTGACGTTCTTTCTCGGTACCTTCTTTTTCCCGGAAGTAGTCGGCTTGCCACTTTCCATATTGAGATTCAAAATAACCGATTCCGTTTCCCCATAACAAGCTCGCATGGGGATGAGGAGTGGATAGGGTTACTTTCCATACCAATATACGGCCCAAAGCGGAATCTTCTTTCATTTTGAATACGAAGAATCCGCTTGCGATGATTAAAACGGCTGACAGAATGATTGCCGGAGTCCGAGTCGCTTTTTTACTCCAATAGTTGGTACCGCGTAGCAATCGGGCGTACCGGTAGCAAAGTACACAAAGACAGCCTGTGCCACATGCGATCCATGCTCCGCGTGAGCGACTGAGTATTAACAGATAGCATACCAAGATAAAAAGGCCGCCCAAGATGTAGCAAATATTCTCGAACCGTTTGTTTTTTCTATAAGATACTAATAGTGAAAGAATCAACGGGGCCGTCACCCCAAGATAACCGGCGTAGGCTCCCGGGTTGGCCATAGACCCGCCTATGATAAACTGCGGGTCGCTATTCTCCAATAGACCGATGGACTGGGCGATTCCAAAAACGGTCTCCACCGCGACGGTTGCTATGACTACCCAAGCAAAGAAGCGTCTGTTTTTCCCGGGCAGGGACTGTGTGGCAAAAAAAGAGAAGAACAATGTCCATAGTACCGCCATCGTATATAAACGATAGGTCCCATATATATTTCCTGAGACATACCGTAAAAAAAGGCTTAGGACAATGCCGGAGACAATAAAACAGGCGCGGCTGTTTCTGCTCCAATCTTCTTTTATCCCGCTCCATGTCGTTGCGAAAAAGACAAAAGAGCATATATAGAACAAAAAGAGCATTACCGGAAATCTGTTATTATCCAGGCCTGTATGTGGTAATAGGAATAATAGCGCAGCCGTTATTTTTAAGACTTTATTTTTCATTGCCGATTTGTTTTACGTTTTGAGAAAAATGCGATGAGCAGATAGACAATTCCACCTATACCCAAGGCATATAAGAAATGCGTGAATGAAAGCCCCTCTTTTTGTGGAGGGATATATTTGTACTCTTGGTCCACTTTTATGCAGCCCGGATCGCTGAACTCGCCAAGAAGTGAGTCTATCGGGAGAGCGTCATTTCCCTTTTGATAAAGCATCAGTGTGATGTATCCGAATTTCGATACATATAAAGACTGACATCCTTTCAATAGTATGGCATCTCTCCGGATTGTGAGATAATTGTTTATCCGGTAGTTCGGGGAGGAGTTTACCGGAACGATGCTGTCAAGGCGTGTGGATATCGAATCGTTGTTCCACGTATTCTTTGTCCGGTCATTCATCTCCTTCATGTCCGAAACGATCCGGTCGAAAGAATATGAATGGAGGGACTGCAAAACAGGCATAAAACCAACCAAAGCGTAATTTCCGGTAAAATATTCCTTTTGAGATACCGGATATAGTCCCATGTCGAGATCAAGCCGTGGAAATATCTTTTTGAGAGTGTCATGAGGAATGGTATCCCATCCGGAAGGGAGATCTATGCTATACTTACACCCTTTATGGGAAATGTCTACGCTTCGTGCGCATGTGTTCAGGGCATTATACAACATGCACGTCAAAATCATCGCTGTTATTTTTATCTTTGTCACCACCATATCTGTTCGTTATTCATATAAGTAAAAATACGTTCTTCAACTCCTTTTGTCCGGTTATGCAGCCATAAAAGGCTATTGTCCGGAACACTGTCATACTGCAGACGGAAGCCGTCCGCTTTTTTGCGTCCCAAAGAAACCCACCGGTTTTCCCAATAAAACAGTTCGTACTCTTCTCCCGGGATAACATCATTCCCGTCTGTTCGCGGAGAATATATGATTCGGTCAATTTCAACCTCTTTCCCGAAATCTATTCCTATATAAGCGTTCGGGTGCTCATCGTTATAGAAAGTATCAATATTTCCATCGCATATATTGGCAAGTTCTTCCAGAGACCTGTTCTTATCGGATGCAAAAGGTACTCCGGATAGCTTCCCGTCATGTGAATAGCATTGCAATTCACTTATATTTACCGATGAATGCTCTGTCGGCATATATCGGATGTAGCGGCAGGTGATGGGAGGCTGCAGCTTGATTTCCGAGATGGAGTGCTTAGGCGTTTCTGTAATGGTATAAATTCTTTTTTTGATGGAGAAATTACTCCGTTTAGATACTTCAAAACAACTTCCTTCCATTTTTTCGGTATAAATGGCCATGCGTCGGTAGTTTGGATACTTCCGGTCTAAAGAGATGCTTCGGAGGGTAGAATGATTGGGAGACAAAGAGTGGATGTCGCCATTCTCCTGTAAGATGACAGGGGCTGTAAAAGCGTTTAATGTGCCGTTATGTATGGATGCGGGAAGATAAATGATGCCTTTACCTTCATTGTCATATCCGGCTATTTTATTATCTCCGAACAGAATGCCTCTTCCTACGTTTCGGAAAGTAATCTTTTTTTTATTTATCTCCGTTGAGATGGCTATCGGTTGCCAGTCCTTATTATTGAATATACACAAGGACTGCATTTCATCTTTCGAGAGAGACTCCGGTTCGGATAGGACGAGGTTTGACACAGGCATTGCATATTCTTTTGTGATGTCCTTCCAAAGGGGATTCAAGTGGCGTGCATCGCTCTTATCGGTTGAATAGACGGTCCTGTATATCTTGGCTATTTTATGCAATACGATGTTGTCTCCTTCTTTATTAAATCCGACATCTTCAAATAGTCCGTCCTTGTTCATTGTGGCATTCCATGAATGCCCGCCGCTCCTATTTGCCCATGCTGGTATTACGTCGACTGTGGAAGGGATGCCAATGGACCTGAGGGACAAAGCCAGATATGTTGCTAAATGCTTGCAACTTCCCCAATGTAAATGGTCTAATTCACTAAATGTCGGTAGAAAGGGGTATTTATTCATTCCGTCGTTATACTTGAGCCCGGATACACGGATGACAGCCTTTGCCAATTCTATCGGATCATCTATTGAATCCAACAGACATGAATATTTATGATATGCCTGTTCTCTCCAGTCGCTGAGTGGCTCGTTTTCGATGCGATAGGGCAAAATGTACTCGCAGAAATCATCAAAAGAACATTTCGTTAACTTTTTAGAGCGCTGCCAGATGGTAAATGCCGCCTCTACATTTTTGATCAGAAAATCTCCGGTTACGACTTCTATATCCCTTATGCTTTGGGGCTTCGGGGCGTTTACACCGCTTTTGTATAGAGAATCCAATGCCATTCCTATCCGGGATTTGCCCGGCAGCCTCGCGTCTTCTGTTTCTTTAATGTGTTTATTTAAGATAATGGAATGAAAAGGATCTTGTTCATTGGTCGGAATGAGGCTGTATTTATCTGCCATGTTCCCAACCAAAAAGAATATGGATCTGATCTTCAATGAATCTTTTTGATTAAAAAATCGGCATAAGACGCAAAGAAAAGCAAAGTTCTACTTGAATAATTGGAGGTCAGTATTTTATATGCAGGGCGGATTGAAACAAACTTTGGCATAAAACGCTTGAAAATACCCCTTTCGGACAAAGTTCGGCTACTAAGCAGCTACCAGTCCTAAAGAGGATATATGGGATATAACAAGTTCTGTTTCATAACTATGCGTTGTTTTGCATAACTCTTGGTAACAAATAATTAACTACCTTTAGAAACGAAAATTTTAGAGTTATGAAAACAAAGAGAAGTACGTTTGCAACCTCGTTCTACATCAAGAGATCGGCAGTGAGAAACCGGGACGGAAAAGCCCCCATCATGGTGAAGATCTCCATTGATGGGGATGACAAAGTATTGGGAACCAAACTATTCGTTACGCCGGATTTATGGGAGAATGGTAAGGCAAAAGGCAAGTCTGCCGAGGCGACAGAGATAAACGGGCAGCTCAAAGAAGTCAGTGCCCGGCTTACCAACCACTATCACCGCATCCTCCGGGAAGAGGATTTTGTCACCGCCGAAAAGCTGCGTAACGCCTTTCTGGGTATCGGTGTGATGGAAAACTGTATCCTGAAAGATTTCGAGAACATGAACCGGGAATTTGAGGCGATGGTGGAGAAAGGACAGCGTGCCAAATCCACTTACAACAAGTACTTGGCCGTGTACAACCATTTTGCCACCTTCCTTTGGGAGAAGAAGAAACGAACCGATATGGCTTACAAGGAACTGACAAAGGAGATTATCACCGATTTCGACAAGTACCTGCGCGTGGAAAAGGGATTGAGTGACAACACTCTTTGGATATACACCATGCCACTGCTCAGCCTGACAGACAAGGCATGGCGGCGTGGTATCGTCCGTTCCGACCCTTTCGGCGAGTACAGCCTTGAAATGCAGGAGACAGACCGGGGCTACCTCACGGAAGAGGAACTGCGCACCCTGGCTAACGCCGTGTTCGTGAAAAAACAGACCAACCTCGTACGTGACATGTTCCTCTTCGGGTGCTTCACCGGACTTAGCTACATTGATATAAAGACACTCACCCATGACAAGATCCAGCGCATGGACTTCGACGGCGAGGATTGGATCATAACCCGACGCACCAAGACCCGTGTGTCGAGCAACGTTCCCCTTATGGAAATAGCCAAGGAACTGATAGAAAGGTACAAGGGACTTGCCGGAGGCGATTTCGTATTTCCCATGCCCTCTAACGGTACATGCAACAAGCACCTCAAACAGATTGCCAAAGCCTGCGGCATCAGCAAGGAGATCGGATTCCACCTGAGCAGGCACACCTTCGCCACGACCGTCTATCTCTGCAACGGCGGCACGATAGAGGCGCTCTCCAAGATACTCGGTCACAAGCACATCAGCACCACGCAGATCTACGCTGAAGTAACCAACAAGATGGTAAGTTCAGATTTCCGTGCAATCTCCGGCAACCTCGCCGCCATGCAGCGGAGCGTACTGGAGAAAAGGGACAGGAAGCAAGGTAGGAAAAAGGTGCACCGGTCCCTCCGGGAAACGGCTTGACACCTTTCTCCATGCGAAACACGGCAAAGGCAGGAACCCCGATACAGTGCTCCTGCCTTTGCTGCATTTTCCGATGTATATCCCCGTGCGTTTATGTTGGACTTTTCCCCCGTTTGCGCTTTTGTCTCATGTCCACGTAATTTTCTTCCAGCATACGCAGCAGATCCGACTGGCGGTAAAGCGTCTTGCCTGGCAGCGATATGTACGGGATCAACCGTTGTGTGCGGTAGCCCTGCAACGTCCTTGACGTGATATGTAACATTCTGCACACATCCTCACCCGTGAAATAGACCTCGCCGTTCATCGCCGGACGGAAATGCGCCGTCACCGTATCAATATACCTCATGCCCTCTTCCAGAGCCTCGAAGTACGCACGTACCTCTTCCGTGTCTTTTGTTATCACTTCCATGTCACTCGTCCTCCATTATTTCCCGGCTCATGGACTCCACGAATACCTCCACGTCCTCCGTCCGGTAGTAAATCTTATGGTTGATCTGGCTGTACGGCAGCAGTCCCCGGTCACGGTAGGTCTGCAACGTCCGTTTACTGATCCCCAGTTTCTCGCACACGTCCGCCCCGTCCATCCAGTTCATCTTCCCGGGCGGGCGGTAACGGGCGCAAAGTTCCTTCACGTGCCGTGAGAAGCAGCCGAACCGCTCCTTCATCTCCTCAAAGGTCTTCTTTTCAATACTTACTATTTCCATCGTTCTGATACATTTTTCATTATACTTCCCTGCAAATATATGGATTCATATAAAACTATGTATCAAAACCGTATAGCTTGTCACCGTTTTGCTTCACGTTCGTAGCCTTGTCGTACCCCAAACGATGAAAGGCGGGGAAAAGTCCTACATAAACGTACCCAGTTCAAGGGTACGCACGAGAACGGAATCCATAGTACCAATTCCGGATGGTTCAAAGGAAAATGTGTACTACGCACCGACTTCACCCTCATCCAGCCACGATGCAAGTTGATGGGGCACGGGGCAAATTTCGTCACCGGCTTGCCCCTTGTCAAAGCCATCTCTTTCGAAAACGGACTGGAATAGTTATTTTACTTTTGCGGTAATTTCATCTATCAGGTTCGTGATCTTCTCAATGGAATACTTTTCTATCAATCTCCTGTTTGCCGCTTCTGCCTTTAGTCTTTCATTGATTAATTTTAGTTGTGGCAAATCTGATTGACAATATTTGCTCAAGTGTTCTATTTCACTGCCCCAAGAGGTATATTTATAACGGAACTGTAAAAAATGCAGAAAGGTGTTACGTGATTCGTTGGACAATCCCAAAATACTTTTTGAAACCTTATCCGCATCAGCCTCTTGGAATATTGAAGTATCCCTATAAAGACGCTGTTTGACCGGGACTACATCATTCAATGCCGGATTCAGGCGTTCGCAAGTTTCATCCGTCAGATTTTCCAGCATGACAGACACTTTATTAGGGCATTTCTTCAATCTTTGCCCGAATAGTTTTTGAAAATACGCAACCAGTCCATTCAAAATTCGATCTGAACCAATATTAGAATGATTCCTTCTTGTACCCGCATGTACCTTTGAGTTACAATTCAACAAACCCTCCATGTCGCTGATACCTTCCATCAGCCTGTCTATGGAGTGCTTGCCTTGGGCTATGATGTCTTCCTCGGATACGTGAACAAGGTTGTCGCTATATAAAACCGATAGTACAGATATAATGACAAACAATTCTTTTAGATCAACGCTTTCATCCGCAAAGTAATATCGTACCGTTTCCCCGTAGTGTTTCTCGTATTCCCCGTTATCCAGTCTCCAATAGTCGTACAGGTAATCCCAACTGTTCAAACTTGCGTCTTCGGCTGCAAAATATTGTTGCAGGTAGGTCGTGTCAAAATACCCGCTTTCCAGATAGCAGACAATTTCATTAACGATGAATCTATCAAAAATATCCAACTGTTTACCTATCTCTATAAAACGGTATTTGGAGAGGATTTTTTCACGCTCCTCATCTTTCTCTTTATCCGGGAACATGTCATACAGGCTGTTGAATAGGCTTCCGATCCGAGTATTCCCACCCTTATACTCGCAGTAAACGGCGACAAAATTTGCCAACAACGATGTTATGACAAGTTTGTACTTGGGAGATTTATGATAATGCTCCGGCAAAGCCATGGCTATCCTGTGATAATCGTTCAGACATTGCCGCAGGACTCTTAAATTATCGAATTTAGAGGCATGGAATATCTTGATGATAAGCTCTTTGTTCTCAGACAAGAGGTTCCTGTTGTTGGTGGATATCTCGCCAATGAAGAAATCGAGTGTCTCCCCTATATTTAATTTGATCTCAAAAGTGCGCCCGATAGTCTTTTCCTTGAAATCCTTGAATTTCAACTTGCACTTATCGTCCTCTTTTTCGGAAATCTTGTTCTCATCGCCAATGATGATGACCTTGCATTTACAATGTTCCGAAAAGTAATTGATGTATCCCAACAAGGTTTCCAGTTTTACATCACATCTTTCAAGGTCGTCAAAAATCAGAATCTTGTTTCCTTTTATTTCGGAATTTTCTTCTTTCAACAACAAAATGGAGTCCAAGTCACAGGTTACACTCCCTTCATCCTTTCCGTCACCGTCGATGTCATATTTCAAAGCGATTTTCGAGGCGGCTTTTAATATATTCTTGGCCAGTTTCATTCCCTTGCTGTACAGCCACGGGGATATTTCCTTGTTGATTTGTTCTGTGATTTGCTGGGTAGTGGTCAAACCATATAAAGACACATATATGGGCCGCCATTTTAACTTGTCTGCATCTTTATCGTTTTTCAGTTGCTTTATCCATTGGCGGATAAAAAACGTTTTGCCGCATCCCCAGGCACCTCGCAGCATGATGGCATATTGCGGATCGGGTATTTCCGCATATTCATTTAAAAAGGTGAGTATGTTTCTATTCATAGCCATGTTCATTAGAGGTTTCAAAATTACGGAAAAGAGTCATAATTCTGATAACTTTTAAGAAATAAGTTATTACGGTCAATTCGTGTTTCCGGATGATTGTCGGAGCGTTCCCCTTCGGGTCGGGCTTTCCCCTGCAATCCCTAACGTGGGTGAAAGGGTTTTCACTGTCTTGCGCTTACACCTTGGCGCACGGGTTGTCCCGTCCCGGCGTCCGCTGCCGACCACTCCGGCAGGCTGCATGGCCGAAACCGGACATCGGGGCGGAAGGACAAACGGAACACGTCCGTCCGTGCCGTCACACGGGGCTTCGGCTATCGCCGAAACTTCCCGTGCCCCCTCCCGTCCGAAAGAGTTCCCCCGTGCTTGTCCGGAAGCCGGAAGCTGACAGTCCTCCCATATACTTCTCCCGCACGTATGTCCTTGCCTTGGGAAACGGGCGTTCCCGGCTCTCCGGAAGGCTTCTTTTTCCCGCACCCGGCAAGTAACCGACCATTGACAGGAATGACTGACAGGGCATTTTTTCCCTAAGCTGATTGGAAAAACATTGACGAAGGTAGGCGGAGGTGAAAGCAAATCTGCAAAAAATGCCAAATCTCCACCCTGCGGGTAGTATTTACCATTTTTTCAGATGGTTGCCATTCACCTTTTCCGCTATCAATGATTGTCAATGTTCTTCCCAATCAGCCAAGGGAAAAAAATGGTTGGGGCGACAAGCGATGAAAACAGAGTAATAACGATTAAAATTTGTGAGTTATGGCAACAACGAACAGCACCATCGAAAAAATTGCACCGATGTTCACCGAGTTATTGATAAAGAAAATCGAGTGCCTGAAAACGGATTGGCAAAAACCGTGGATAACGAGCCTTGAACAAGGTTTGCCCCGCAACATCAGAGGGACGCTCTATAATGGCGGCAATGTCTTGATGTTATTGTTCTACACCGAGTTCATGAAATTCACTTTGCCCGTGTTCCTCACGTTCAACCAAGCGAAGGAAGAGGACTTGAGCGTCAGCAAGGGCGCACGCTCGTTTCCCGTCTATTATTGGTTCAAGTTCGTGGTACACAAGGAGACGAAAAAGACAATCAAGTACGAGGAATACCGCAAGCTGCCCGCAACCGAGCAGGAAAATTACAAGGTCATCCCGCAGATGAAGTATTACAACGTCTTCAACATCGACCAGACCGATTTTGCAGGGAAATACCCCGAACGCTACGAGCGCATGAAAAAGGGAGAGCAGCCCGAAGACTATTCGGACGGGATGATTTACGAGGCGTTGGACGAGCTTGTCTATCTGCAAAATTGGTATTGCCCTATCAAGGTGCAGTATTCGGACAGTGCCTACTATTCGCCCTCTTCCGACCATATCGTTTGCCCGCAGCGTGAGCAGTTCCCGCAGGGAGCGGAGTTTTACGGCACGCTCCTGCACGAGATGGCGCACAGCACGGGAAGCCCCCAGCGGCTGAACCGCACGTTCGGCTGCTTCTTCGGGGATGCGCTCTATGCCCGTGAGGAACTTGTCGCCGAACTTACCGCAGCCCTTTGCGGTGCGTTCTTCGGCTACGCAACCGCACCGCAGGAGAACAACGCCGCCTATCTGAAACACTGGCTCACCAAGCTAAGGGAGGAACCCGCCTTTTTGGTGGAGATATTGGGGGACGTGAACAAGGCGGCGAAGATGATTGCCGACAAGGTAACCGAACCGGTAAACGAACCCGCAGCAGCCTAAGCGGGACAACAAAGGAACAAGAGTATAAACCAACGGGCGGAGCAATCCGCCCCACTTAAAGACATAAGACGATGAAAACATTATCAGAAAAGGAATTTAACGGCTTTAACGTTAATGCGATGTTTACCGAAAGAGCGGAACGGGCGAAAAAAGAGCTGTCTCCACTCATGCAGGAGATAAGGAAGTACATACCCCAAGCGGAATACGGCTACCACGTGGAGAGCGGTGAATATCCCGCATTTTACGGCGTGCGCATAGAGTTCACGTATAACGGCATCCGTTTCCATGTGTGCAAGATATACAAAGAGAACAAATACAGGATAGCCGCCGACATGGAGCATTTTGAATATGTCAACCGCTACGACATCGAAAGAGCGGGCAACCAATACGAAAAGCCGTGCAATATCGGCGTGTTCACCGCCAAGAAAATAAACGATTGGATAAACTACTACACGCAGATATACAGGCAGGTGGAGCAAGAAAATGTGGAGAACTCGAAAAAGGTCGCCGATTTCTTGAAAAGTATCGAGAATGAACCCGTAAGATGGGAAGGGAACAACCATTCAAAAGGGACGATAATCCGCAACGGCTTGCGCTTCACTTTCTACATAGAGGAAGGACACCTCTATTTTGAACTGTCCCTAAGTTATCGGGGAACGGCTGATTACGACACGTTCCGGCTGATAGCCGATAACCGCTATATCCCGAAAGGAAACTATTAAACAACCACGGGCGGATTCCTCCGCCCGACAATACCCGAGAACATGAAAACGACATTCATTTACAGACTGGTTTACCGCCTAATCCTTTGGGCTTCGGCGGTGTACTTCCTCACCACCACCGCAGGGCAGTTTTTTGCCCTATCCGCTACTTTGCTTCTGTTAGGCTTCGTGGCACGGCTTGTTTTCGCCCTTGCGTGGCGGTTGTTTGTCGGCTTCATGTTCATCTTGATAATCATTCTTTTAATCATCTGAATCATGGAAGGAAAGAAGTTTAAACACAAGTATCTGCCGTACCTCACTTGCGTGGTCGTGGCAGCCACCCGAAAAGGGTACAAGGTTTTGGAAACCCAAGTTTTGGGCGGGCGCAGGAAGCCCAAAACAAAGACAGCCTACTACTACGACATTGATTTTGATAAAGAGCGTGGTTTGTGGCAGGAAGAAGGCAAGTAATAACCGATAAAAAAATATCAATATGGAAACAAGGACATTGGCAGAAAACGGAACACCCGTTACGAAAGAAAAGACGGTAGCCTTTTCGGGACACCGCACCAACCGTATAGCCAAGTTCACGGCAGACCGTGAGAAACTCTTTAGAGAGGTGGCGTTCGATACATTTGTAGCCATCGAGAGTTATTGTATCAAAAAAGGCTACCATACCTTTTTGTCGGGAATGTGCGAGGGCTTCGACCTTATCGCAGCAGAGGAAGTCTTGAACCTCAAAAAGGAATACCCGCATATCCATTTGAAATGCGTTCTCCCCTTCAAGGGACAAGCCGAGCGGTACACCCAGGCCGACAAGCGGCGTTATGACACCATTTTGGCGCAAGCCGATGAAGTGGTAACCTTGCAGGACGGATATACCGAGGGCTGTTTCCTACGCCGTAACGACTATCTTTTGGAAAACTCCGCTTTTCTGATGGTCTATTACGATTCGGTAGCCGTGGGCGGCACGTTCTACATCCTCAAACGGGCGGTAGAGCAGAAAAAGAAGTTCGCGAACGTGTGCTATAACCGCAGGTAAGCCGCAAGGGCGGACTTTCCGCCCGCTACTGTCTTTCGTGAGCCGGAGCGGGGAAAGAAAGATAGCAAAGAAACCGATTTCCCGACCGGAAAAAATTATCAAAAAGAACAAGAATAAACAATCAACTTAAAAACAAACGGATTATGAAGACAAAAGCAAATCAATCAGCAGCAGAGAGAAACATCACGATGGTAGCATTGGCAAACATTCAGCCGAGCGGTTTCAACCCACGCAAGCGTTTCGATGAAACGAGCCTTTACGAGCTTGCCGAGAGCATCAAGCGGCAGGGTGTGTTGCAGCCCATCACCGTGCGCCCCGTTGACGGGACAGACCGTTACGGGATTGTTTTCGGGGAACGCCGTTACCGTGCGTCCGTCATTGCGGGCAGGGACGAAATTCCCGCAATCGTTTCCGAGTTGTCGGACGAGGAAGCCGAGGAAATGGCGATTACTGAGAACTTGCAGCGCAAGGACGTGACACCCGTGGAGGAAGCCGCAGCCTATCAGCGGCTTATCGAGAGCGGACGCCACACCGTGCAGACCTTGGCGGTACTCTTCGGAAAGAACGAGAACTACATCCGCACACGGCTGAAATTCACCGCCCTTATCCCCGAAATCGCCGCCCTCTTGGATGCGGATGAAATCACCATCAGCGTGGCGGCTGAAATCTGCCGATACGGGGAGGACATTCAGCGTGAGGTGTACGAGAAACATTTGCAGGACGAGGGAACGTATAACAGTTGGCGGGGACTGAAAGCCGCCGATGTTGCAAGGCGCATTGAACAGAACTTCACCACCGACCTGCAATACTACCACTTCGACAAGGCCGAGTGCGCCACGTGCGCACACAACACCAATAACTTGCTGTTGTTCCATGACGGCGGGTGCGGGCATTGCGCCAACCGCACGTGTCTTGCCGAGATGAACGCCTCTTTCCTTATGGAGCGAGCCGTGCAAATCATGCGGAACCAGCCGGAGGTGTCGCTCTGCCGTGACTGCTACACCGCCAACGAGACGGTAGTAGAACGGCTAACCGCTTCGGGCTACGAGGTGGAGACCCTTGACAGGTACACCGCCTTTCCAAGCTGCCCCAAAGAACCCAAAGCCGAAAATTTCAACGACCCCGAACGCTACGGGGAAGCCCGCACCCGCTACGAGCAGCAATGGGCGGACTACATGGAGCAGGAGGAGGAAATCACCCGCAGGAGCGGAGCGGGGGAAATCACCGTCTATGCCAAAATCGGGCAGAAGGAGATTACATTCTGTTACGTGGAGAACGTGACAGAGACCGAGACAGCGGACGGAACGCCCGCACCCGCACCGCTCTCTCCCGTGGAGAAATTGGAGAAGCAGGACAAGCGCAATAAGGAAATCGCACTCGAACGCACGGTGGAGGACACCAAGAAACAGATTCTCGAAGCCGACATCACGGGCGGCAAGTTCAGTGCCGATGAAGACACGATGCTGTACTTCTTCCTTCTGTCCTCGCTCCGGAAGGAACACTTCGCAGCCGTGGGGATTGCGGAAGACAAGCCGTATATCACGGACGAGGACAAGATGGGGATTATCGGAAACCTCACGGTAAAGATGAAGACCATCATCCGCAGGGACTTCCTTGTAGCCAACTTCAAGGGAGCGTACGGGAACAACACCGTGGCGACCCTCTTGCTTGACTTCGCACGCAGGCACATGCCGGAGGAACTCGCCAACATCGAAAGGGAGTACAACGGGGTGTACGAGAAACGTCACCAGCGCATCGAGGAAAAGAAAGCCGTCCTATTAGTGCAGGAACGGGCAAGGGAGCGCAAGGTAACGCAACCCGAGGAACAACCGCAACCCGAAGAGATTGCAGCCTAAAGACAAAGGGCAGGGCGGAGAAATCCGCCCGCTACTTTCTTTCGTGAGCCGTAGCGGAAAAGAAAGATCGCAAAGAAACCGATTTTTAAACTTTCAAATTTTCAAACTTATGCGAACCGTACAGAGAACCTATACACTATTCGGCATTACGGAACTGGAGGACGAAGCCCGTCAAAAAGCCTATACCGACTGGCTTGCCAAGGGAAACGATTACCCGTATGCTTCCGAGAACTGCGACACACTCGAAGCCTTCTGCAACCTTTTCCGCATTGCCTGCACCAACTACTGTTACGACAGTTGCACATACGCTTACCGTTTCCATACCGGACACGAGGAGGAGACCGAAAGGCTTTCGAGCGTCCGCTTGCTGGCTTACCTCTATAACAACTTCCATGCGGAGCTGTACAAGCCCAAGGTCTATTGGACGAAAGACCGCAAGAAAAGACGCAGGAGCCGTATCTCCGTCACTTGCGAATGCCCCTTCACGGGGGGGGGTGTGTCGGACGAAATCATCTTGCAGCCCCTCATGGACTTCATGCGCTCGCCCGACACACGGAATTTCAAGGAACTCATGCGTGACTGTCTGGAAAACTTCTTCCGCTCGTGCCGTGACGATTGCGAGTATTGCGAGAGCGAGGAATATTTCACGGACGAGAGCCACAAGAATAATTGGGAGTACCTTATCGACGGGACACTTTTCATAGAAACGGCATGAAGCAGGAAATCAGACAGAACGGGAAAACCGTCCTTTACAGCGAGGACGGTTGCAGCATCCCCATGATATTCAACAACCTTGTCGGGAAGAACCTCAAAGGCAGGGAGTATTCGGACTATATCGCTTTCGTAGCCATTCCCGACATGGGATTTACCTACGGGAAGATAGCGTATTATTCGGACGGGAATTTAATCGCAACGGGGGAAATCAAGCCATAACATTCCCCCTCTATGTTTCATCGCCGGAAGTCCGGGACGGGTAGCGATCCGCCCGGACTTCTTTTTTTACCCGCCCGTGGGAAAGGATTGACCCATTTTCGGACGCACTTCTTTTTCTTTCGGTGAGCCGTGGGCGGGAAAAGACAAAGAAGCAAAAAGAACCCCCTCGACTCACCGGATTTTTTAGCCAAGCTCCACACTCATTTTTTAGCAAACCTACAGGGAAAAACGGACAAGTAGCAAGGCTGAACCTGCTGGTTTTGCGCACAATCTCCACACCTTCGGGTCGTATTCCACGCAAAAGCCTTGCATGAAGTCCGTTCTTTCCCCGTGCCCCAAAGCAAAAAATAAATGTTTCACTTTTAATTTTTTGCATTATGAATACACTGTCTTTCCCTCAAATCACCGTAAGTTACAAGGACGCTGACGCATCCAAGAGAGTTAGAATCCACTCTTCCAAGGAGTCTTACGACATCCTCAAGACTTTCTACGAGGACTGTATGCAGCACCACGAGGAGTGCTGGGCGATGTACCTGAACGGCGCAGGCAGACTGCTGGGCGTTTCGTGCGTCTCACGCAGCGGCATGAACAGTACGGTGGTGGACATACGCATCGTCCTCCAGACGGCTCTCGTCTCTCATGCCTCGGGAATCATCCTCTCGCACAACCACCCTTCCGGATCGACCGTGGCGAGCACGCCGGACAACAACCTGACCAGCCAGTTGAAGAAAGGCTGCGAGGCAATCGGCATACAGCTTTTAGACCACATCATACTGACCGAGGACGCCTACCTTAGCTACATGGACGAGGGGATGCTTTAAGCGTCCCTTTTTTTGTTCGCTATCCGTTTCGCACTTCTTTTCTTTCGTGAGCGGGGCGGGAAAAGAACAAGAAGCAAAAGAAACCGGAAGGCGGCAGGGCGGATATGGAAAGCATCCTGAATGATGCTTTCCATTTCGTCCGGCTCACGCTACATCTTCAATCCCCGTTTTCGCTCCTGCCGGATGTCGGAGAAGGAGAAGCCTCCCGTCTCCTTGTCGAACTTCACCGACTTGTCCTTCTGCACGCCGCCCGGCGTTTCCATCCGTTTCACATTCAGCGGCTTCCCGTTGTAGAAGTCCGTCATTTGCCGGTAGTTGAACTTTTCCCCCGTCAGGCTTTCCATCAGGCTGTTCAGCGTGTAGATGCTGTCTTGGTTATGCACGCTCTCCGGCACGAACTCCGGGTGATTCTTCACTATGTCCGGGTACAGCGTCTTCGCCATCAGGCAGACCTCCGGCGAGCGTTCCGCCCACGGAATCATCATCAGCGACTCCCGACTGTGGGCGGCGCACCTGACATACACATCGGGCGTGAGCAGGCTTTTCGGCACTCCGCCACGCCCGACGGCGGACATCCCCGACGTTTCCACCGCCACCCGCACCCGCTCCGGTGTTTGCAGGTGCACGGGCAGGATGCTGATACACCTGCCGTCCAGCGGCAGCAGGAAGTCCGCCATTTCGCCATTCATCACCTCCGGGCGGATAGCCACCGCCACCCCGTAGAGTTCTTCCGGGTTATTCTCCCGGCACTCCTTCAGCACCTCCATGCACACCTCCGCAAAAGGGATATGCTGAACCAGCCCCCGGTGGAAGTCGTTCCCGAATCCCGCTTCCGTTTCCAGCGCCTTCCGGCACAGTTCCGGTGTCTTCATCTCTTCGGGCACGTTCTCCAGCTGCCAGCCGTCCTCTTCAACGGCGGCACGGCACACCTCCGCCGTGCGGTCGTGCCTGCATATCATCTCCAGAGGTACCTGATACATTCTTTCTTCTTGTTCCATGTTTCTGTTTTTTTAGATAGGTTGTCTCATATTTTCATTCCGTTGCGCCTCTTGGGTGCGTCGTTCCGTTCCGGCTCTTGCTGTTCCTGCTGCCTCTGCTCCTGCCGCTGGCTGAGAGGGGCGATGCGGAACGTCTCTTTCTGCCGGTCGAAAGTACCTCACGGTCTTTCAGGAAACCATCGGGCACCTCGATGCACTTGACCGCCATCCGCTTTCCCCCGTAGAAGTCCGCCATCTGCCCGCAGGTGAATTTCTCGCCCGTCATCTGCTCCATCAGGCGGCACAGCGAGTACACGTTGTAATAGCTGTCCACCGGTTGCGGCACGACATGGGGATGGGCATGGATCATCCCGGGATAGTTCAGGTACGCCGTCAGGCACGCTTCCAGCGACCGTTCCCTCCACGGAATCATCACGAATGACATCCAGTTATGTTCGGCGCATTTCCGCCACAGCTCCGGCGTTTGCAGGTGGACGAGCAGCAGGGACAGGCACCTGCCGTCCTCCGCCACCAGAAAATCCGCCATCTTCCCGTCGAACACCTCCGGTCGGATTGCCGAAGCCACCTCGTAAAGATCGGCTCTGCCCTCGCCGTACCAGTCCCGTATGGCTTCCATGCAGACCTCTGCGAACGGGATATGGTGCAGCAATGCCAGATGCCCGTAACCGAGTTCCGCACTCGCTTCCAGCGCACGGCGGCACATCTCCGGGGTTTTCATGTCCTCCAGCACATGTTCCAGCGACCATCCGAACTCCCTGACGGTATCGGCGTACCGCTCTGCGGTGCACTCGTGCCGGCACAGGTCTTTCAATTCCGCCAAAGCCGGCACCTCACTCTTTCCCAGTTCCACTTCCATCCCCGTCCTCCTTGTCGTTGTCCGCATTGAAGTCGTATTCCAGCTCGACCGCCTGACCGTCCGAGTCCTCCACCCAGACGGTGAAGCTGCTCTGCTCGTCCGACAGCCGGGTGTAATAGAGCCGGAACGTCTCTTTCTCCAGCGGGTAGCGGTCATTGGGCAGCAGCACCGTGCCGTCATCCAGTTTGAGCGTGCCTTCCCCGTCGAAGAGGAACCAGCGGATCGTGTACCGGGCGTCCTCCCAGCGTCCTTCCCGTTTCAGCTCGCACCGTATCTCCGCCGTCTCGTTCACTTTCAGCTCCTTCGGGACGGGCATCGTCTCCACCGTGAACAGGTATTTCGTCTGAATATCCAGCCCGTCATTACAGGCTGCGACCAGCACGAGGGCGGCCACGATGTAGCAGCCCGTGAATATTCTATAAATCATTGTCCTCATATACAATTATATTATATAGCAGTTATCGAATCATGAAGCGGATTCCCACGCCGACCTGCGTGTGGAATTTCCCGCAGTCGCCGCCGAACAGCACCCGTTGGCGACCGTTTACCAGCAAGACAATCTTGTCCGTCACGTAGGCGGACAGCTCCAGCGTGAGCGCACCCCCGTAGATGAAATTGTCCTCATCCGTGAGCCGGGAGCCGTCCGGCAGCAGGCTCTCGCCCCAGTTCACCGTCTCGTACCCGGCAAGGGCGGACAGTCCCAGTGCGGCGAAGAACGTCTTCTTCCGGTCGGAAAGGAAGTTCAGGTAATAGCCGCCCTCGCCCGTGAACTGGCTCGCCGGATAGAGGCAGTCCCGGTAGCCGTACCGCTTCTCCAAGTATTCCACACCGACCACCCAATGGTGGGCGTTCTTCGTGTAGGTGCTCACCGCTATCCCGGCGTGGTAGCCGAAGCCGTCGCCGTTTTTCCAGCGCATGTTGTCCGACAGCCCGCCCGTGAGCTGTATGCCCCTCATTCCGGGCAGGCACCGTTGGGCGTGTGCCCGGTTCACATGCAGGCACACCCCGAAAAGCAGGATAATGAACAGTAACCTTTTCATCGCTTACTTGATTTTCAGTTCGTTAATCTGTTTTGCCGCCACGAGGTCGGCGTTCTCCACCCGGATGGTCTGGTGCCTACCGCCGTCCTTCTCGAACAGTTCGATGACCAGCAGCTTGTCGTCCGGTATGGTGAACTGCGGGACGGCATACACCGTGCGCACGTCGCTTTTCCCCTCCGTCACCAGCACCTCGTTGTAGCTGCGCACCGGGTCGATCACCCGTTCCTGAATGGCGGTGCGCTTCGGCACTTTCTTGTCCACGACCTTGAACCGGATAAAGTCCGTCCGGAAAGCCACGTTCGACCTGTTCCTCGTTTCCGTGTGGAAATAGAACAGCCCGTTGTGCGAGTGGACGGATTTCAGGAGGAACTGCACCCCGAAGCGTTTGCAGCCCAAGTGCCGGATCTCCCGCCTGTCCTCCTTGTAGATGCTCTGCATGATCAGCTTCACCAAGAGCGGGCTTTCGCCTGCCAGTTCCCGGAAATGGAGGTTCATGCGGGTATGCGAAAAGTCCGTCGTGTTCCCGTTCTCCAAAAAATCCTTCATCTCGATGTTCAGCATCTCCGGCTCATGCGCATACCGGGCATTGAACGAATAGAAACTTCCGTCCTCGCAGATAACGGAAAAGTTCGTTTCCCCCGGAAACCCCTCGGTGGTCGCCTTCACCCGGATCACGTTCTCCGCACCGTCCGCTTTCCCGGCGATAATCCAATTGCTTCCCAAGTCCACGTACCGCACCGCCGAGGGGAAGATGATATGCACCGTCTTGGCGAACGTCACCTGCACCCCGTGGGGCGTAACCATCTGCCGGTAGGGTAGCTTCCGTGTAATCCCCTGATACAGGTCGTTGCCCGTAACCCGCTGTATCGTATCATTCACTTGTGCGTTCGCACCCGTCACCATGCCCATAAGCAGGGCGACCCATCCAAAAATCTTTTTCATTTGTCCTTTCTTTTTAATGGTTTTATAATCTGTCGATCTATTGTTGTTTGGCGTAAAGCATCAGCTCATACCCCGCTTTCAGGTGCACCTTTACCGTGCGGAACTTCTTGGCAAGGTACTGGCTGCCGCCCTGCATCAGCTCACGGGTGATGTCCATCGCCACCTGCTGTCCGGCGCTCCGTGCGAACGAGATGCTCGTTCCCAACCCGCCGCCGATGTTCGCCATCGCCTCCTTTGCCGCTTCCTGTTCCAGTGATGAAGGGACAGACAAGCCTTTCTGCCCGTCACTGTCATACACCGCCAGCTCCACGGGCAGCAAGTTCCCCCGGTATTCGATGGACGACACCACAATATCCAGCCGTTCTCCCTGTACCTTTCCCGTACCCGCAACGAGCGTGTTCTGCGGAATCACAAGGTTTCCCGCTTGCAGCGGTTCGAGCAGCCTGAGCTTCACCGTCTGTCCGTCCATAATCGTCTGATCTCCGTGGATGCACGCCCGTATCGTGTTCTTCCCCATAGTGTACCCGCTGCCTACCGCCGTGTTGAAGCCGTAGTTCCTCGGCTGGCTGTACCGCCGCATGAACTCCGCATCGCTCAGGGGCTGTTGCAGCCCCGATACCGTCCGCTCCCGTGCCACCTGCACCGCCACGGCGGGCTGTCTTGGACTGTTGTCGTTCTGCACGGCTGCGCCGTCCTTCCCGTTCTGTCCCATGTACTTGGCGGCAAGCTCGTAGCTCTTCTCCATCAGCGCCACCTGATCATCGATTCCGCCCGCCTGCCGTTCCCTTTCTTCCAGCTTGGCGGTCAACTCCTCCACCTGCCTTTTCAGCTCCTCCTTTTCCCCGTCCACCTTCGGTTCCTCGTAGAACGAGCCGAGCTGACGGTTGATGTCCCGGTAGGCGGTAACGGAAGAACGGCTGCCGCCGCCATTGTCCGAATAGTCCCTGAACGGTTCCCGTTCCGGCTCGCTGTCCGGCAGTTCCATTTCCACCCCGTCCATATCGCTCTCTTCGGAGAAGGCGAAGTCCTCCAGCGAGCGCACCTTCTCCGCCTGCTGTTTCTCCGCCTGCGCCTGCTCGTAGGCTTTCCGCTTGTCGCCGATGATCCCGTCATTCTCCGGCAGGGGGATGTCGGCGTTGAACGCCCCCACGGTGTCCCGGTTCACGTCCCGCTCCTCCGAAGGTGCGAATATCAGCCACATCGAGCCGAGGAACAGCAAGCCCATCAGCGGATATACCATCAGCTTCTTCCGTTGCTGCAACTGTTTCGGCGTGAGCGGCTTGGCTGTCTTCTTCTCCTTTTTCCCGCCGCCCTTGTCCTCCTTCTTTCCGTTCCCCGTCTCCGGGGCTGCGGCATCCGCCACCGTCACGTGCTGCGTTGCCGTTGCTTTTTCTTGGTTCTGTTCTTCCATCATGTCAAAAATTTATGGTTGTCCTACATTCTGATTCTCCTCCCCGGAGGCTTCCTTCTGCCTGTCTCCCCGGTTTGCCGCTTGCCAGGCGGTTCCTTCCGTTCCCGTTTGAGCGATGCCGTGGGACTTGCCCGGTTGTCCGCCCGCAGGTGCGCAGCCTTCCGTTCCCGTTTGAGCGATGCCGTGGGACTTGCCCGGTTGTCCGCCCGCAGGTGCGCAGCCTTCCGTTCCCGGCGGAGCAGCCACTCACTCAACTTCTCCACCAGTCCCATACCGTCCGCTTTCAAAAGGGTTGATAATACTGTCATTGGGTAATTGCAGGCGCCTAATATGCTCTATCCCCAGTTCCTTCCCGTCGTTCCTGCCGATGCGGTAGATGGAGGAGACGGTCATATAGACCGACAGTGAGCCGAACGCCACCAGCGTCACGAGGATGATTGCCACACGCATGTCGGGCGAGATACGCCCGGCGAGGCGGCGGAGCTTCCCGTCCGCCCAATCCTGCGCCTTTGTGATGAATTTCCTTATCATAGCCGTCAGCGTTTGAGGGTCTGCAAATCCTTGTTCTCCGTGATCTCGAACCCCTCGATGATGAAGCCCTGCGGGTTGTTGTCGCTCCTGACCGCATCCAGCAGGCGGCAGCGGGTCACAAGGCTGCGCTCCGTAACAGAGCTTTCCCGCAGGATGATCTGCCGGGCGAACGTCCGCACGCTGTACGGGTACTTGTCGAAGTCGCACCGCAGGCTGTCTATCTCTATCATCTGGTTGATGTTCCCCGAGATTATCCGGTTGTAATACCCCTTTTCCGAGAGGTCCTTGTAGTAGTTGAAGGCGCTCTTGTCCGCCAGCAGCAGCGAGCGTTTGATATTGCTCTCGATAGCCGACTTGTCGGGCGAGAGCGTGAAGAACAGCTCGTGGAAGCGGCGCACGTGCTCCCGTGCCTCCACCGGGCGGTTCTGCCGCACGTCCTGCGAGAGCGCCAGCATCAGGCTCTTGCCGTTGTCCAGCACGTAGATCTTCTGCCGCTGCGCCTCGGCGAAGCTGTACGACTTCCACAGGGCGAAGCCCGTCACCACGGCGCACAGGCAGGCGAATACCAGCGTGAAGAGCCGTATCTGCCTGAAGCTCGTTTCGATATTTTTCAAACTCTTAAATTCCATGTTTCCGGTTTTTTATTCGTTATGACTCATTTTCTTGGGGCATCCGCCGCTACTTGATGATTTTTCCGGCGATGTTCCCTACGGCGGCACCCGCACCCGCTGCGGCGACGTTGCCGACCTTGTTTGCGGTTTGGTTCATCGCACGGTTGGCTTGGCTCACCCCGCCCGCCATGATGATCCAGTTGGCGACCGTCGGGATGGTGAAGTACCCGAATATCCCGATGATTAAAAAGATGATGTACACCGTGTTCGAGCTGTCCGGGATGAAGGTCGGGTCGCTCATCGCCTCGATGTCACGGGTGAGCATCAGCACTTGGATGCGTGCCAGCACCGAGCTGAACAGGTCGCTCACGGGCAGCCACATGTAGATGGAGATGTACCTCGTTATCCACTGCGTGAGCGTGCTCTGGAACCCGTCATAGACCGAGAGGGCGAACGCTATCGGACCGAGGATGGAAAGGGCGATCAGGAAGAACGTCCGTATCGTGTCGATCACCAGCGCAGCCGACTGGAACAGCAGTTCGAGCAGTTCTTGGAACCACAGCCGGATGTTCCGCTTCATGTTGTATTCCGTCCGGTCGATGTACATCACCGCCATCGTCTTCAAGTCCTTGGGCGACCAGCCCAGCTCGTCGAGCTTCTTGTCGAAGTCCTCCTTGCTCGCCAGATATGCCTTCTCCGGGTCACGGCGGAACGCCTCCCTCTCCAGCGTCTCCTTCTGCTCCCGGTATCGGTTCATGTCGAAGGTCTGTGATTCGAGCATCCCGTGGCAGCCCTTCACCACGGGCGAGAGCACCGTGTTGATCGTGCCGATGACGAAGGTGGGGAAGAAGAGGATGCACAGCCCGATGGCGAACGGGCGGAGCAGCGGGTACACGTCGATGGGTTCGGCACGGGCGAGCGCCTGCCACACCTTGGCGGCTACGTAGAACAGCGCACCCAGCCCGGCAATTCCCTTGGCTACCCCCGTCAGCTTCTCGCAGAGCGGCATCATGTCCTGATACAATACCTGCAATATCTCATGCAGGTTCGTGAAGTCTATCGCTAACAACATAGTCCTATATTATATTTATGTACGTGAACATTATTATATATTGCCACTCTCACCAGTAACGGTCTTCCGCATCCCCGTAGAGAGCCACCACCCGGTCGGCGTCCTTTTTCTTCTTCGCCCGCAGGTAGCTCACCGAGATGTTCTTGTCCGTATAATACTGCACGAGGTTGCGGTACTCCAGCAGCCGCTTGTAGCTCTGGTCGATGATAGCCAGCCGTTCGGCATCCGAGAGCGACATCCCCGTCACGTTCACCACGTTCTTCAGATCTTGCAGGATGTCCGCACTCTCGCTCAACAGCTTGGCGTACCCGAACGAGATGGTTTCCAGCTCGTCCGGCGTGTAGTTCGGGTCGCCCAGCATCTTCTGGTAGTTGCGCACGTAGATTTCCGAGATGTCCGCCACCAGCCCGATGGACTTCTTCACCTTCACTCCGCCTTTCACCACGTCATGCACCGCCTTTAGCGCATCGTAATACTTCCGCCCCTGCTCGAATATCTTCGCCGTTTCCCTGAAGCCGTCCAGCGTGTGCTGTGCGGTGGCGGAGGTCTCCACGATCTCCTTAGCCGTGTTGATGATGCCCTGCGCCAGATTGCCGGGGTCGTGTACGACCCATTGGGCGTTGGCCGCACCTGCCGTCAGGCACGCCACGCCCAGAATGATTGCCTTTATTGTTCTCATGTCCTTACTGTTTTAGGGTTCCGTCACTCTTTCTCCTGTACTCTCCGCCCGGCGACAGCCGGATGTGGTCTTTCTCCCGGTCATAGTCCATCATCACGGCGAAGCCCGTCTCGATGAACAGCACCCCTTCCGTTTCCCGGACGAGGTAGGTCTCCGCTTCACTGTCGCCCTTGTGGTTTCTGTGCATGACCGTTACACGGTACTTGCCGTCCTCTTCCCAGAGGGTGAAGGGCGGCTTGCCGCCCGTGCTGACCCACTCGCCGCACATCTTTTCCAACCGTTCCGCATTTGTCTCCTTGCAGGAAATGACAAACGCCAGCGCCACCGTCACCGCCGACAGCAGCAGGATTAAATTCAATCGTCTCATCTTGATTCCGTTTTTTTTAAGTTTTACAAAATTTTATTCTCTCCATTCCGTTTAGCCGTTTGTACATCCAGCCGTTCAGCCAGCCAGCCGTTTAACTGTTTAACCGTTTGACCGTTTAGCCGTTTGGTTAATCGTCCGACCCTTTAGCCGTTCGTCCGGTCAATCAACCACCCGTCCGGCAGCCTGTCCGCCGCTCCCAGTTAGCACATCGGTACATTATTTATACTTCGTCTCCGCCAGTCGCTTGATGGCAAGCTCCAAATCCCCGCCCAGCTCTTCCGCCAGTGCGAACACCTCCGTCTTCTCGCTCTCTTCGGTGGTATAGGTCAGGTACTCGGCAGCCGATACCTCCGTGGCATACACCGCCGACTGCACCCCGTTCAGACCGATCCACACCTCCTTGTACTTCCGTCCGGGATGGTTGGCGAGGTTGATGGAGAGTATCTGCGACTTCTCCTTGTCCGTCAGACCGAGCATCGACTGGATGCCGTCGAACTTGTTCATGTACTTCTTCTGGTCGAGCAGGATTTTGCAGTCCGAGTTGGTGATGATAGCCTCCTTCACGATGGGGGACGAGATGATGTCGTCCACCTCCTGCGTGACGACAATCGCCTCGCCGAAATATTTCCTGACGGTCTTGTACATGTATTTCAAATACTCACTCATACTCGGCGAGGAAAGGGCTTTCCAAGCCTCCTCGCAGATCAGCATCTTCCGCACCCCTTTCAGGCGGCGCAGCTTGTTGATGAAGGCTTCCATGATGATGATCGTAACCACGGGGAACAGCTCGGCATTATCTTTTATACTGTCAATTTCAAATACGATAAACCGCTTGTGCAGCAGGTCGATGTTCTCGTTCGAGTTCAGCAGGAAGTCATAGCGTCCGCCCTTGTAATACTGCCTGAGTGTGGTCAGGAAGTTGTCGATGTTGAAGTCCTTCCGGCTCACCTTGATGTCCCTTGCAGCCAGCTCCTTCCGGTAATCGTTCAGCATGTACTCGTAGAAGGTGTCGAACGAGGGGACGATGTCCCGGTTCTGCTGTATCCGGCGGATGTACGCCGACACCGCACTGCCCAGCTCGCCGCTCTCCGTCTTCGTGATTTTCTCGTCCTCGCCCTTCCACAGCGCCAGCAGCAACGTCTTGATGCTGTCCTTCTTCTCCACGCTGAACTTGTAGTCGTCCGTGAAGAAGGGGTTGAAGCTGATGGGCTTCTCCTCCGTGTACGTGTAGTAAATCCCGTCCTCGCCCTTGGTCTTGCGGTGTATCAGCTCGCACAGCCCTTGGTACGAGTTGCCCGTGTCGATCAGCACGATGTGGCTGTTCTGCTCGTAATACTGGCGCACGAGGTGGTTCATGAAGAACGACTTGCCGCTTCCGCTCGGACCGAGGACAAACTTGTTGCGGTTCGAGATCACCCCTTTCTTCATCGGCAGGTCGCTGATGTCCAGATGCAGCGGTCTGCCCGTCATCCTGTCCGCCATCTTGATGCCGAAGGGTGAGAGCGAGTCCTTGTAGTTCGTCTCTTCGGTGAAGAAGCACAGGGCTTGCGGGATGAACGTGTAGAAGCTCTCCTCGAAGGGGAAGTCCCCCTCGTTGCCCGGTATCGCCGCCCAAAAGAGCGTGGGCACGTCCACCGTGTTGTGCCTCGGCTTGCACTCCATCAGGGCGAGCTGGCTGCCCACCTCGTTCTTGATGCGCCTGAGTTCCTCCCTGTCGTCGCTCCATGCCATCACGTTGCAGTGGCAGCGCACCGAGGTCAGCCCTTTCGAGTGCGCCTCGTTCAGGTATTCCTCGATCCAAGCCTTGTTGATCTGGTTGGAGCGGGAGTAGCGGGAGAGCGAGTGCATGTTCCGGGCGGTCTGCTCGAAGCGTTTCAGGTTCTCCCCGTGGTCGTCGATGAAGATGTACTGGTTGTAGCAGTGGTTGCAGTCCAGCAGCAAGCCCACCGGGGCGGCGAACGACAGCCGGCAGTCCGAGCGGTCGGTCGAGAGCCGCTCGTAACGACTGTCCGTCGCCACCTTGCCCGGCAGGTCTTCCGTGTCCGAGAGGGTGTGCAGGCAGAGGATGTCGTCGCCGATGCGCATCTCCTCCGGGTTCAACTGGATGTCCTTCAGCACCGTCGTGTCGTGCTGCGAGAGCGAGAGGTACTTCTCCACGATGCCCGCCGCCGCTTCCGTCCCAGTGATCTCGTCCGTCGTGAGGCGGCGCAGCGTAACAAAACCGCTGTCGTTCATGATCTTCTCGAACTGCCCGACGGCTTCGAGGAACCTCGTAACCGTCTCCCGGTCCTCTATCTCCTTGGGGACAAGCCTGCCCTTGCAGAGGGTGGAGAACGTGCTTTCCTGACGGCTCCGCACCTTCGTGGTCTTTGTCAGGAACAGGTAGCAGGTGTGCGAGAGGAACGGGCGTTCGTTGAAGTGCCTCTCAAAGCTCCGGCTCAGGAAGCTCAGGTCGTCCCTGTCCGTTTCCGGCCGGTACTTCTCCTCGATGAAGAAGTCCTGCTTGTGTACGATGGAATACTCCGGCAGCACCTTCACCGCCTTGTGCCAAGCCGAGTGGATCGCCTCGTACTCGCTCCCTGTAACGGAAAACAGTTCCGGAAGTTCCACCCTGAAGGCGACCGTCACGTCCGCCTCCTTGCTCACGACGCAGCCGTTCTCCACCGCCAGCAGCGGGAACTTGCTTTCGAGCGTCGCCGCTTTCATTACGTTTTTCATTCTTGCCAGTGTTTAAAAATAAATAATCGGGGGATTTTCAGCCGGTTCACCACGTATCTCGGATGCCTCCTGCGGGCGGCTGCCTTCATCAGCCCGTGCGTGCCATACCGGGCGTTCAGCCGGAAGGTCAGCCATACCAGCAGCGTAGCCGCAGCCACGCCGAAGCCGATGCATACCCACTGGTTCACGCCCGCCATGTACAGGATGACGAACACCACGAAAACGGCGAGCAGACCGCCGCAGAAGATGAAGAGGTACTGGCTTTCCAGCCCCTTGAACTCCACGTTCCTGCCGATCCCCTTGTTGATTTCCATGTCCATAGTCGCTGTTTTACAGGAAGAACGAACGCAGGATAGTGGCAGCTACTATCAGGAAGATGCAGGCTCCGAACCAGCTCGCCGCCGTCTTCGACGTGTCGGGGTCGCCGGAGCTGAACTTCCCATATACTTTCACCCCTCCGATCAAGCCGACCACCGCACCGATGGCGTAAATCAGTTTCGTCCCCGGTTCAAAATACGAGGTGACCATCTGCGTGGCTTCGGTGATACCCGCCTGCCCGTTTCCCTGCGCCATTGCGCCCACGGCAGCGAGTATGCAGGCCGCCGTGAATAAGATTCTCTTTTGTCTCATTTGTCTTTAAAATTTTAATTAAACATTATGGTTGTCCATCAGCCGGGCGACACGCTTACGTGCGCCCTCGAACTCGTCCAGCATCGCCTCCCAGATGTCCGATCCCATCACGGACGGCAGCACCTCACGGGCTTCCCGCTCCGCCTTTTCGTCCGCATTGTCCGACACCAGTACCCGGCGCACCTTTTTCAGGTCATCGAAGGAGTACCCCGTGGCGAAGTCAGGGTTGCCGTCCGGGTAATAAGCCCCTAATTCCTCTTCCTCCTCCAGTTCCCGGATCTCCTCCGGCGTGGGTTCATAGTCCGTTTCCTCCTCGTCCTCCTCCGGCTCGATGTCGGAGTAGTCCGCCCCGTCGTCCTCCGCTGCGAGTTCGTCCACGGCTCCGGCTACCGCTTCCTCCCCGTCCTCCGCTCCGAAGGGCAGGTAGGTGCTTTCTCCCATGACCGTGTACGGCTCACCCGGTTGCCCCGGTTCCTTTCCCGTTCCGTCCGTGTCTTCGTCCGTCTCCGCTGTCCCGAATATCCCGGTGATGTCCTGCCGGTAGTATTTCCACAGCACGGCGAGGTAATAGAGCAGCAGGACGGTGAGCGATAATTTCAGTATCATGCCGTTTCCTCCTTCCTTTTTAAAAGAGGTTCTCCAGTTTCCCGGCGTATGCCGCCTCGATCTCCTCCCGGTATTGCTCGAAGTGCTGTGCCAGCACGTTGTCGATGTATGCCGAGAGCGACACCTTGCCGCCCGTCAGCATCACCGAAATTTTGGCGATGCGCTCGTGGTACTCACGGCGCACATAGACCGGCTTGCCGTAACGGGCGGGGATGTCCATGCCTTTAAAGAAGGTCGTCTCGTAGTCCGCCTGCCTTCCCTTGCGCCGTCTTGTGTCCGCCGCCTTCCCTTCCTGCGCCTTTTCCACCGGCACGGCAGTTTCCCCCTTTCCGGTTCCCGGTTCTCCCGTTCCCGCCGCCTCGCCCGCCATCATCCGCATCAGCAGCTCCTCGTCGATGGGCTTCTCATTCCGCTGCTTCTTCATAGCCTTCCAGTTTGAGGATGGTTGCTATCTCACGGGTCAGTTCGGGGATGCCGCTGCCTGCCAGCATCCGCCTGTCGGGAGCCAGCAGCGTGGAGCGGAACACCGTCCGTCCCGTACTGTCCGCCTCCTTGCGGAAGCGTTTCGTGTCGGGGATGCGAGTTTGCAGCATCGGCAGCCTCATGTCGGCGACTACCTGCCCGTACTTCTCGTACAGCCCGCTCGTTTCCCGCTTATCGACTTGGTTCCAGAAAAGGTAAAGCCCCTTCAGGCGGCTCGTCTCTTTGCCCAGCATCATCCGTTGCAGCACGTCGAGGAAGGAGAGCGTGCTCTCCAATACCGCCTTGTCCGCACTCACCGGGGCGAAGATGTAGTCCATCTGTGCGATCGTGCGCAGGATGCCCGCCGAGTTCACCGTGCCCGGCAGGTCGAAGAAGAGCAGGTCGTAGCAGCCTTCCGCCGCCAGCTCCCTTGCCGTGTCGGGGGCTTGCTCCACCCGGCACTTGCGCACCGGATAGGCGGCACGCCCCGGCTGCCGCATCTGTTCGTAAGCCGCCCGTTTCAGGTATTCGTTCTCCAGTACCGCCCGGCTGTCCCGTTCCCGCATCTCGTACAGGCTGTACTGCGGGAAGTCGCAGTCGATCACCGCCAGCGGACACCCCAAGCGGTAGTGCAGGTAGCCCGCCACCAACACCGTGATAGCCGTCTTGCCGCTGCCGCCTTTCTGTGTGGCGAAAGCCACGTTCAATGTCTGTCTGTCCATATCGTCATTCTGTTGGTTATTCATCCGGCTGCCCGTGCAGCCGCTTCTCTGTTCACTCAATCAGTCAGCTTTTCAGCCACTCTGCCGTTCATTCATTCGTCCGTTCATTCGTTCAGGCATCCGGTCATACATTCAGCCCGGCATCCGGCTGTCCATTCAATCATCCGGCTGTCCAACCGTTTGACCGTTTAGCCGTTTAGTTATTTAGCCGTTTGGTTGTTTAGCCAATCGTCCGGCTGGTTATCCGGTTGTCCGTCCTTTTGTCCAGCAAGACCGTCAGCCGTTCGGCTGTCCGTCCGGTCGGCTATCCGGTTGTTTCCTTGTCTATCCGGACAGTCGTTTCACCGCTTCCACGGCGCAAAGGAATATCAAAATACCGGTAGTTTATCCGTTTGATTATCAGTGTGTCGTGCATTGTCTTTCCACCCGTAGGTTTGTCGCATCCGGGCATGGTGTCCGGACGGGAAAAGGGCTGTTACTTTGCAGGCGGAAACCAAAATAGAGTAAGAATGAAAAAGAGCGGCAACCGCCCGAGGGAGTGCCCCGGCACTCCGCAGCAGGCAAGGGCATCCTCAATCTGTCCGGCAGGACGGATTTTATTTTCAAACGAAAATGGCAAGTTGTGTGCTGCGGCACTCGAAATGAATTTCGTGCCTCACCACCACCTTGCCCCCTCGATGTGGCATTCCCCTCCGGAGTCGGGGGATGCTCACGGGGGAGAGCCGTAGGCATACGGCGTTTTCAGACCATGTTTCACTTAAAATTTTACAGGATGATGGACAATCAGAAGAAGTATGCGGGCAACCACGGGCGAAAACCCAAGCCCGACAAGATGCGCCACCGCTACGTATTCCGTCTGGATGACGGGGACAACGCCCGTTTCCTCGCGCTTTTCGACGAGTCGGGCAAGGCGACCAAGGCGGAGTTTATCGTTTCCGCACTTTTCGGCAAGGAGATTAAGGTTATTAAACTGGATAAGGGGACGCAGGATTTCTACATGCGCCTGACCACTTTCCACTCGCAGTTCCGTGCCATAGGCACGAACTACAACCAATGCGTGCGTGCGCTCAAATCCAATTTCTCGGAGAAGAAAGCCCTCGCTTTCCTCTACAAGCTGGAGCGGCACACCCTCGAACTGGTCGAGTTAAGCAAGCGGATTTCCGCACTGGTGGAGGAGTTCCAGAGCAAATACCCCGTCCGATGATAGCCAAGATCTCGCACGGCAGCAGCCTGTACGGGGTGCTTGCCTACAACCAGTTGAAGGTGGACGAACGGCACGCCGACGTGCTTTTCACCAGCCGGATTATCGAGCCGCAGGGCGATAACCCCTACACGATAGGGCATCTTTCCCGCTCGTTCGGTGACTACCTCACAGCCAACCGCAAGACCGAGAAGCCCGTCCTGCACATCTCCCTCAATCCCGACCCGAAGGATTGCTTGAGTGAAGAGCGGTTTGTCAGCTTGGCGGAGGAGTATATGCGGCGCATGGGCTTCGGCGACCAGCCCTATATCGTCTATCGCCACAACGACATCGGGCGGGAGCACCTGCACATCGTTTCCGTCCGGGTGGACGAAACCGGGCGGGCGATTTCCGACAGCTACGAACACGGGAGTTCGATGAAGGTCTGCCGGGAGCTGGAACGGCAGTTCGGTCTTGTCCCGGCTACGCCCAAGCAGTGGAAGGAGGGACTACCCTTGTCGCCCGTCGGTTACGGGGACGGCAATCTCAAGGGACAGTTGGCAGGAGTCATCCGCCCGCTCGCCCGGGAGTGGCGTTTCCGTACATTGGGCGAATACCGTGCCGTGCTTTCCCTTTACGGCATCACGGTGGACGAGGTAAAGGGGGAATACGGCGGGCGGGAGTATCACGGCTTGACCTATTCGGCAACTGACAGGGAGGGCAACAAGGTCGGCAAGCCCTTCAAGTCCTCCGTGTTCGGCAAGGAGGCGGGCATCGCTGCCCTCGAAAGGCGGATGCACAACGCTGCCGCATGGGAAAAGACCCACAAGGAGGTCGCCGCCGCCACCGCCGGAAAGGTTGCAGCCGCCATGCAGACCGCAGGGCATGACCGGGCGCAGTTCGAGCGGGAACTCATGCGGCAGGGAATCGGCGTGGTATTCCGTCAGAATGAAGCCGGGCGCATCTATGGGGCGACCTTCATCGACCATGCCGCCAAAGCCGTCTTCAACGGCTCCCGTCTGGGCAAGGAGTTTTCCGCAGGCGTGTTCAACGACCTTTTCGCCGGGCAGGAAGGCATTCACCTGCCGCAACCCTCCGCCGGAGTGGAACATCCCACCCGGCAGCAGGAGCATACGGGCGCATCCCAATGGGACGGACATACCGGCTATCGTCCTGACCACAAGGACGGCACTACCCAAAACGTGGCGGCCTCCTTCAACCTCTTTGCCCTCGTACCCGGCGGAGCGTCCGGTGACCAGCCCGTACCGCCGCAGCGCAAAAAGAAAAAGAGGCGCAAGTACGGCAGGCAACAATAATCAACTTAAAATTCAACGAATTATGCAAAACGAAGACGATTTGCGTGGACTCGCCAAAGTCATGGAGTTCATGCGTGCGATAAGCATTTTATTTGTAGTCATCAATATTTATTGGTTCTGTTACCAGTCCGTCCGGGAATGGGGCATCGACATCGGCGTGGTCGATAGGATATTGCTCGGCTTCCAGCGTACCGCCGGGCTGTTCTCCAATATCCTCTGGACGAAGCTCTTCGCCGTGCTGTTCCTCGCCCTTAGCTGCCTCGGCACAAAGGGCGTGAAGGAGCAGAAAATCACGTGGCGCAGGATCATCCTTTGCGGCGTGTCCGGCTTGCTGCTCTTTTTCGGCAACTGGTGGCTGCTCGCCCTTCCTCTGTCGCTTCCGGCAGACACCGTGCTGTATATCGCCACCCTTACCGTCGGGTATATCTGCCTGCTCATGGCAGGGCTGTGGATGTCACGCCTGCTGAAGACCGACCTGCTCGAAGACGTGTTCAACGTCGAGAACGAATCCTTCATGCAGGAAACCAAACTGAAGGAGAACGAGTATTCTGTCAATCTCCGCACCCGCTTCCGGTTCAGGGGAAGGGCGTATGACGGATGGATTAACCTTGTCAATCCCTTCCGTGCGACGATGGTCTTGGGTACGCCCGGTTCGGGCAAGTCCTATGCGATAATCAACCAGTACATCAAACAGATCATCGAGAAGGGCTATTCGCTCTTCCTGTATGATTTCAAGTACCCCGACCTCGCCGAGATAGCCTACAACCACCTACTCGCCCACTTGGACGGCTACAAGGTCAAGCCCAAGTTCTACGTGATAAACTTCGACAATCCGAGGGAAAGCCACCGCTGCAACCCCATCCATCCCGACTTCATGACCGACATCAGCGATGCCTACGAGAGTGCCTACACGATAATGTTAAATTTGAACCGCACATGGATTTCTAAGCAGGGCGATTTCTTCGTGGAATCGCCTATCATTCTGTTAGCCAGTATTATATGGTATCTCAAAATCTACAAGAACGGCAAGTATTGCACCTTCCCCCATGCCATCGAGTTCCTGAACCGCAAGTATGCCGACATTTTCCCCATCCTGACCTCGTACCCGGAGCTTGAGAACTACCTTTCTCCCTTCATGGACGCATGGGAAAGCTCGGCGGTGGAGCAGTTGCAGGGGCAGATTGCCAGTGCCAAGATACCGCTTTCCCGCATGATCTCCCCGGCTCTCTACTGGGTGATGACGGCGGACGATTTCACCCTCGACATCAACAATCCCGAAGAGCCGAAAGTGCTGGTAGTCGGCAACAATCCCGACCGTCAGGGCATCTACGGGGCGGCTTTGGGATTGTACAACTCCCGCATTGTCAAGCTCATCAATAAGAAGAAACGTCTCAAATCCTCCGTGATTATCGACGAGCTGCCCACCATTTACATACGTGGGCTGGATAACCTCATTGCCACCGCTCGAAGCAACAAGGTAGCCGTCATGCTCGGCTTTCAGGATTTCTCTCAGTTGAAGCGTGACTACGGTGACAAGGAAAGCGCCGTAATCTGTAACACGGTCGGCAATGTATTTGCAGGTCAGGTAGTTGCGGAAACCGCCAAGACGCTCTCCGAACGCTTCGGAAAGGTCCTGCAGAAACGGCAGAACATGACCATCAACCGGAACGAGACTTCCGTCTCCATCAACACCCAGATGGACAGCCTTATTCCGGCAAGCAAGATTTCCAACCTCACGCAGGGCATGTTCGTGGGGGCGGTAGCCGACAACTTCGACGAGCGCATCGAGCAGAAGATTTTCCATGCCGAGATTGTAGTGGATAACGAGAAGGTCAGGCGGGAGACCGCCCGCTACGTGAAGATACCGCAGATCATCGACTTCACCGACAAGGATGGCAACGACACCATGCAGCAGCAGATTGATGCCAACTACTACCGCATCAAGAGCGAGGTTAAGCAGATTGTCGCTGACGAGATCGAGCGCATCAAGGCGGATCCGAAACTCTCACACCTGATCAAAAACGGATAATAAGCGTAAATTTCTACCTTAGTAGTAAAACAGTTGTTTTTATATAGTTTTACCAAGTTGGTTGAACAGCGCAAATTGTTGAATAATAGCGAATTTAAGCAATTTTTCGCCAAGAGCGCAAACCGAAAATTACGCAGCCATGGAAAATAGCAGGGAAAAGGATAACTGACCAAGGAGCAACTTGATATAATGTGGCAGGCTGTCTGCATCTGTCTAGGAAAGACACCGCAGGCGGTCAGGACGTGCTGGAAATGCATAAAACACTCCAGGCGAACAAAGTCCTGTTCAGGATGACGGATGAAAGAACAAGGGTGCAGCAACGGACGAGTACCTGCAACAGTTGAGCCGACAGATAGACCGGTTGGAAGGGTTGAAAGTAAACCACAGCCATAGTTTCAACGTGACATATTCCAGGTCGTATCTTGTTCAAGTCACCATCGTGGAATTGTTTCTTTTTTCGCTGGTGCATAACGCATGGCAGCTTAAAAGGGGCTGGCGGCTCAAATACCGCTACGTTCTGATGTCGGGAAATGCGGACGCCAAGACACTTGACAGGCTGGAGAACTGCTTCGAGTGGAACAGGGACAGGAAGCTAATATGGAAGATCAGGAAAGAGGTGGAGGACTTCGAGCGTTGGACGGAAAAGAAAGTGGCAGAAATGCTGCGTGCTAAAAGACAACAGCCGGGAGTGGGGAAATAACATACAAGAAAGAAAAAGGTCCAAAATATACCGTACTTCCTGATTTTTAAACGCTTCAAGTTATTGATTACAAGAACGGATTGTCTGAAGACGAAATTGTTAGATGATCAAAGTGACCATAACAACCGTATGGTATTTCTTGTTATAGTCGGTTGCATCTGATTATGCAGGAATTTTAATGTACATATTCAAATATAAATATTGATATAGGCAAAAAATACGGTTTATTTATTAATAAAATCATGATTACTGAACAAATTGTTAAAAAATAGAGCTAAATTGATAAGTTAAAAATCAAAACATTCATCTTACTTTGCAAAAAATATATTATTAATATTAATAACTATAACCAGTATGGTTAATTTTTACTGCTCGTTTTTCCGTAAATCAAGGAATTATTTTAGGTATTGATTATATTGATTTATTCCTCATTTTATATATTTAAAATTAAACAATTACATGAATTTATTCAAATCATCAGTTCTGTGCGGCATGGTCATAGTGTCATTCATGACATCCTGTACAGACGTGGATATCACCATGCCCAAGGGGCCCAAAGGTGATACGGGGCTTTCAGCCTACGAGTTTTGGAAGGAAAAAGTTGCGGATGGAACCGTCAACTGGCCGAAGGATCAGACAGAAGTCGCTGACTTCTTCAAGTTTCTCAAGGGAAAAGATGGCAAAGACGGGAAGGATGGTCAGAGTGCTTTCGAGCAGTGGAAAGACATGATTGCCAGCGGTAGCGTGGACGACCCGCATAATCCCGGCGAGAAATGGCCCTCCGAAAACAACACGGTACAGGATTTCTGGCGTTTCCTGACCGGAGCCAGCGGAGAGGACGGACAGACACCGCATATAGGTGATAACGGCAACTGGTTCATTGGGAAAGAGGATACCGGTATCGGCGCACGTGGGCGTGACGGTCAGGATGGTAAAGACGGTAAAGACGGAACGAATGGTCGTGATGCTATACCGCCGACAGTCACCATTGGCGATAACGGCAACTGGTATATTAACGGAACGGATACAGGCAAGCCTGCTTTCGGTAAGGATGGCAAAGATGGAAAGGACGGAAAGGATGCCGTGCCTCCTACGGTCACCATCGGCGATAACGGCAACTGGTTTGTGGACGGAACGGATACCGGGAAAAAGGCCGTTGGGCAGGACGGGAAATCTCCCGAGGTTGCCATTGGCGATAACGGCAACTGGTATATAAATGGAACGGATACAGGCAAGCCCGCTTTCGGTAAGGATGGCAAAGATGGAAAGGACGGAAAGGATGGAGCTAACGGAGCCAACGGTAAAAGTGCCTACGAGCTTTGGAAAGAGTATATCTCGTCCGGTGATGTGGACAACCCGCATAATCCTGACCAAAAATGGCCGGCGGACCGGAACAAGCAGACTGATTTCTGGGATTTCCTGACCGGAAAATCCTCTGTTATCGAGATAGAAGTTGGAAAATACAATGTTATTCCTGAATACTGGAACTCTTCCCTGAAAGAGTATGTTGTACCTTCGGACGGTTCGGTTCTATTTACCGTGTATGACAAGACCGGCAAAAAGGTCACAGCCGGAGTAAAGGTGAGCGACTTACCCGGTGTATCTTCTACGGATGCATTTATCACAAACGAGGAAGGGCAGTTCAAGGTCACATGGGATAAATTGCCAGACAATAAGGGTTTATCAGAAAGGAAAGGAAGTGTGACTGTAACGGTTGATGGAACGCAGGAAACGAGTGCGGGCAACACGTTGGTGCCGAATAGGATCAATGTTAGAGCTATCATTACAAGCGCATATCTGTCTAATTATTCTAATACGTCGATAGATATTTATAGGACACTAAATGTATATTACAGCTTCGAGCGTCAAGTGGATGGAGAATGGGATAAGTATCCGACGTCCATTACTACTCCTTATAATAGTATGAAATCGGCCAGGGTTAAAGATATAAACCGGCCTGTCAACGAAGGAAATGTGGACAAAGATCAGTTAGTCCGCTATAGCAATGGAAACTCATATCTCTACATCATTCGTCCGTTGGTTTTGACAGAGACGGAGAAGGCAAATGTGGCGAAGAATGATACTGTCGGCAAGTTGGCGAAATATGAATGGGACCAAACAGACAATTATGCGGCACTGTATTTTGGTGATGGTACGGGAAGTTATAATGACTATGGACAGACTATATATTTGCAGGACAAGATACATGTCCCGGAAGTGTATCCGGCCCCATCTTTTAAAGAAAACAGTGTGTTTATTGAAATCAAGCAGGGTATTACCACCATGTGGGGAGAGATTGACACGGATAATTTACAGGATTTTTATAAAACATACGCTTACCCGACAGGGCAAGATAAATTTACAAAAGAGGAAGGAACCAATGTTTGGAAACATCCGGAAGGCAAGTTGCCGGCATCAGAGCTGGAAGAAAATCGGGCTGTATTTATAGAAATGCGTACTTTCATCAATGGAACGGGAGGAACTGTACATACCGGATCCAAGCCGTTGTCAACGGGAGGCAAGCGCTTTAAACTGACAAGCACTTATCCCAATAACTGGATTGGTCTGGATATCAGACGACGGACAGAAAGCACTGATAAAATAACATATAATATATCTAACGAGTACCGTGGGCGTTACGCTTACTATCTGTTAAAAGAGGAAGATAAGTACTATTTAGTTGATTTTGCGGACTGGTCCAAGCGGATGCCCTTGCCAATCAAGGATTGTCCTGTCGACTGGATGAATTGATTTATTTATTGGATAATTGAATATGAAGAAAAAAATAACGATATGCTTTGTGTGTCTCTCCTTGCTGTTGGTCTCTCTGGCGGTGAGAGGACAGGACACGAAAACGACTCGTCGTGTGCCTCTCCAGGCAGAGGTGACGCATGACGGACTGTCAGAAAAGGAATCAAAAGCCTGGGAGATCGGTCTCGGCGGTTCGCTGATAAACTGGAGTCGGGTGTCAGTCACTGGTTTCCGGAGTACGCCGGACAACTACTTTTATAACCTGAAAGCGAATCATCTGATGGGAGGGGCAAACTTGTACATCGCACGGGAATTGAACCGGTGGTTTTACCTGGATTTGCAGGGAAGCGTCGGTTTGACGAAAAACAACAACCGTACCGCAGGTGATGACAGGAAACGTGATTTACTGTACATGGGGGGACTGGGGCTACAATTCCGCTTTACTCCCCTGCTCAGATCCCAATGGGTTGAACCTTATCTCAGGGTAGGTGTGAACTATCTGCATAAAGACTTTGCTTCCGTATATGGCGGCAACTTTGAGGATGATCCAACCGGACAGGCATATTGGGAGTCTTCCGACATCTGGAATCCTGACGGGCGTTCATCCGACAAAAACTCGTTTGTTCCCCTGTCTTTCGGGGCGGGTGTGAAAGCCTGGTTAAGCAACTCGTTCGGGCTGGGGTTACAAGGTGAATACCTTCTGCCCGTGCAGAAGGGGCTTCCCCACTTCGTTCAGGTTTCTGCCAGTGTCATCTGGCGTATTGGCGGAAAGAGCAAACATGCGGCTCCGGTGGTACGATATGTGGAGATAGAGAAACCCGTGGAAAGAATCGTCGAGCGGGTGGTTGAGAAAAAGGTGGAGGTTCCGGCCATTATTGACACTATGGCGTGTGATCTCTTGGAGAATATCCATTTTGAATTTGACAGGGATGTCATAACAGCCACTTCGGAAAGAACGCTTGACAGGCTGGCAGAGCTACTGAAAAGCTATCCGGACAGCCGTTTCCTTATCACGGGCTACACGGACGCCAAAGGAAGCGACTCCTATAACTTGACCCTTTCCGCACGGCGTGCTGAAAAGGTGCATGCCGCCCTGATCGGGCGTGGAGTTCCCGCCCGGATGATTAAATGGCGTGGCGTGGGTAAGCGTGCGGCCATTATCTCCGCCACTGCTGCGGACAATATCCGTGAAGGGGACAGAAAAGTCCTGCTGGAACGGGTTACCAACATGGATTATTGGAATGCCCTGGATAGCAAATAACCCGAATGTTCAGATAGTGATGAAAATGGATTGAAACAGTGCGGGAATCTCATCCGCATCATTCTATTCCCAGGTCAGGAGGAGTAATACGGGGCATTTCTCCGCCAGGCCTGGGAATTTTACTTTACATGACTGGATGGACGTGCAACAGGTTTAGATGATTATCGAGAATGATTAATAAGCATAAAACCGCTTATGCTATGATTGTATTGCTGCAAAATTATAAATATAATTGTCCATGTTTTTGCATTGCTAATAAACAGATCGACACTGTTTTTCATGGGGAAGCAGGCAGAATGATCGCTCATGATAATACTTGTGATTCACATGAATGGAAAAAACTTGTGTCTTTGTAGTTTAACAATCAAAATATTAAAACTTATGAATACTCTTCTTTTGAATGCCACTTCTTCCAAAAGAAAAAGAATCACTTCTGAAGGTCATCCATACAGCCAGTTTCTTTGCATTAAAGAGCTAAAATGACAAAAAAAAGAGCTGGAATGAAAACATGTGTTTTTGAATAAATTTCGATTTTTGCAAAATAATTAAAAATTAAACCTTATGATGAAGAAAATTTTTATCAGTTTGTTTTTGTCTGGTGTTTTTATGTATCACACAAATGCCCAGACTGCAGTAGAGGGTAACAAGTTTCTGGACAACTGGTCCATCGGGATCAGTGCGGGAGGAACAACCCCGTTAACACATCATTCTTTCTTTGGAAACATGCGCCCGATCATGGGGATAGAACTGAATAAACAATTGACACCGGTTTTCGGTTTCGGTCTGGAGGCGGTCGGAAGCTTTAACACCTCACAAAGCAGGACCATTTTCGACCGCTCCAATGTCAGTCTGTTGGGGTTGGTGAACCTGAACAATCTCCTTGGGACCTATACCGGGGTTCCCAGACCTTTTGAAATCGAAGCGGTGGCCGGAATCGGGTGGTTGCATTATTATATGAACCGGGAAACGGGTTCCGATCAGAACAGCATGTCAACAAAACTGGGCCTGAACTTTAATTTCAACCTGGGAGAGAGCAAGGCATGGACATTGGCACTGAAACCTGCCCTGGTCTATGACATGAATGCTATGGGTTCCGAAGCCGTACGTTTCCATTCCGGACGGGCCGTATGGGAAATATCCGTTGGTCTGAAGTATCATTTCGGATGCAGTAACGGGAAACACCACTTTACAAAAGTGAGAGCTTACGACCAGCAGGAGGTGGATGTCTTGAACGCAAAAATTAATGAACTTCATACACAGGCCGGTAAAGATGCCAAGGCATTGCAGGAGGCAGTGCGAAAGGTAACGGAACTGGAGGCCGCACTGGACAAATGCCGCAACCAGGAACCAAAAATTGTGAAAGACACCATTGACAACACTAAAAAGACGCTGGAATCCGTCATAACTTTCCGCCAGGGCAGGACGACAGTTGACAACTCCCAACTCCCGAATGTCGAACGTATCGCTACTTATTTAAAGAACCATAAGGGAGCAAGTGTGCTCATCAAGGGTTATGCCTCTCCTGAGGGAAGCGTGGAAGTTAACGAGCGGATCGCCCGACAAAGAGCGGAGGCCGTGAAAAAAATGCTGGTGGGCAAGTATGGAATTGCAGAAGAACGGATTGTAGCCGAGGGCCAGGGAGTAGGGAACATGTTCGAGGAGCCCGACTGGAACCGGGTAAGCATCTGTACGATCAACGCGGGAACGGAATCCAGTAGCCGTTAAATGCGATCCGGAAAATACCGGAAAGATGCATTCACTTGAACAGAATGTATTAACTATATTTATTCTACACGTAATTTGAAATGCTATGAACAGGTATGTATCTGAAATGATCGGGACAATGGTCCTTGTTTTGATGGGATGCGGAAGTGCTGTTTTTGCCGGGGATATGCCCGGTGCGGTCACCACCGGGGTGGGTACCCTGGGAGTTGCCATAGCCTTCGGGCTGTCGGTGGTCGCCATGGCATACGCTATTGGCGGAATATCCGGATGCCATATAAATCCGGCGATCACACTGGGCATGTACTGCTCGGGAGGAATGGGGGGCAAGGATGCCCTGTTATACATTATTTTCCAGATAATCGGGGGGATTCTCGGATCAGCCGTACTTTTCATACTGGTATCTACGGGGCCACATGCCGGCCCTACCATGACAGGGAGCAACGGCTTTGTTGAGGGGGAAATGTTGCAGGCCTTTATCGCTGAGGCCGTCTTTACGTTTATTTTCGTTCTTGTGGCGCTGGGAGCCACGGATAAAAAGAAAGGGGCCGGTAAACTGGCGGGCCTGGTCATCGGGCTGACGCTTGTCCTGGTGCATATCGTATGTATTCCCATCACCGGAACATCAGTAAATCCCGCGCGCAGCATAGGACCCGCACTTTTCGAGGGAGGAGGCGCGATCTCACAGCTTTGGCTATTTATCGTCGCTCCACTGACAGGAGGTCTGGCCAGTGCCATAGTGTGGAAAGCCATTTCTCAGCATAGCGACAGACAACGATGAAGGGAAGGTGGATGACCCCGAGACACGTTTCTCTGTTATCCACCTTTGTTTGATACATTATTATCAACTAAAATAAAAAAAGATGTCAAAAAGTAGTTTTTTACTGGATTTTAAGGCGTTTGTCATGCGTGGAAACGTAGTAGACATGGCCGTGGGTGTGATTATTGGCGGTGCCTTCGGGAAAATAATATCTTCAGTGGTGGCAGACATCATCATGCCACCGATAGGGTTGCTGGTAGGCGGAACCAACTTCTCGGAACTGAGATGGGAATTGGAACCCGCCAGGGTAGTTGATGGAGTCGAACAGGCGGCCGTCACGATAAACTATGGAAACTTCATACAGACCATGCTGGATTTTGTGATCATCGCTTTTGCCATTTTCTTGTTCATCCGCCTGCTCTCCAATCTCAGGCGCAAAAAAGAAGAGACACCCTTGCCCCCACCTGTCCCGAGCAACGAGGAAAAGTTACTTTCAGAAATACGTGACTTGCTGAAGAAACAATGACGTTTATTCAAACGGTATGGACGGTATCGGGCAGGAACATATCTGAGGAACAGGCTACTCCTTGGCGGTGGAAATTTTCCTTTGTCCCTGAATGATAAAAATAGTGTGAACATTAAAATTCAGATATGACTAAAGCAGATATTATAAACCGGGTCTCTGAGGAGCTTGGAATCGATCGCAGGACCGTTGGCCTGGTAATCGAGAGTTTCATGAAATGCGTGAAGGATGCACTCGGCAGAGAGAGAATTGTATTCCTGCGCGGATTCGGGACCTTTTCTTTGAAGAAAAGGGCGGCAAAGAAGGCACAGAATATCCAACAGCACACAACCATATGCATCCCGGCTCGCAAGGTCCCTCATTTTAAACCCTCGGAGTCTTTCTTGGTTCTCCGGAAAGAAGATAATCGAAAATAGACCGGGAGTGAATCTACCCCTTCCATTGTCAGGGAGGGGTGGATTTTAATGTGTTTTATGGAAATTTATCAATCATGTTTTACTCCTGTTTTCCAGCCCCGTTCAGATATGGACTACAGGATCATAGATGACCGGACGATCATGTAGATTCCCGGTAAACCTGTAAATAGACTGTTATGCGTGTTTTCAATCTTTTATTGTTGATCTCCATGTTCATTCCCTTTCCGCTGCCCGCTCAGGTGGGCGAACGTTATATAGAGGTAACCGGTACTTCCGAGATAGAGGTAGTTCCTGACAGGATTCATTACGTTATCGAAATAAGGGAGTACTTCGAAGAAGAGTTTGATGGCGTATCCAAACCGGAAGAATATCGGACGAAGGTTCCTCTTACCAGGATAGAGGAGGAATTGAAGCAGGTTTTGAAAATAGTCGGAGTGCCACGGGAGGCAATCCGCACAAAGGATGTGGGCGATAATTGGCGTAAGCCGGGACAGGATTTTCTGGTTTCCAAATCATTTGATGTCACGTTACGTGACTTCACACTGATTGATGAAATTTTAAAACGGGTGGACACAAAAGGAATTCATACGATGTATATAGATAAACTGGAACATAGGGATATCCTGTCCTATCACAGGAAGGGCAAGATAGAAGCACTGAAAGCGGCACGGGAAAAGGCGGTTTACCTGCTGGAGGCAATAGGTAAGAGGCCGGGTGAGATCATCCGCATCGTGGAAGGAGGGGATGCTGGAAAAGAGATGTTTGCACAAGGTCATATCTTATCGGTTGCCCCGCCCCCATTTGAGAGAAGCCGCACGATAAAAAAGAGATATTCGATGCTGGTCCGGTTCGGGATCGTGGATCGATGAACCGTTATTATAACAAATCCCGGAATGGACTTGCAAGAGAAGATAACGGGCATTCGGGTTTGCGGTGAAATATCCGGCCTTTTCTCTGACCGGTAAATAGATTAATAGATTCAACTCACGATAAGATGAAAGATTATTACTTTATTATGAATGCCGGGGTAAAAGCCGGAGGGGAGATCACCCATGCGGTATTAGAAGGGAAAATTGTATCCGCACCGAAAGGATACGATGCCTTCACGGGGATTGAAGCGGCCAGGGAGAAACTGGCTTGCGGGAATATCCGTCAGCAGATGGAAGAATTCGGTATCGAACTTGAGATCGTGCCGGTAAATACTGATTTTTTACTACGATGAAGGAATATTGCGTTTATTGGTTTGAAAACGGAGAACCGAGGCACGAGGTATTTTCCTGTCTGGACGGGGCGGAGATGTTTTCCTGCATGATAAGAGGACAGGACGGCGTGGAACACGTGGAAATATCCGAGGAAGATATTTCCGCTCCGGAGGAATTCCGGGAAATATGCCCCGGAGATTTCTCTTGAACATATGACATGGATCCGGGGTCCTTTTTTGCCGTAGCCTGGCGGTAAAGGGACCTTATCTGGTTGTAAAATCGGGCAGTGTCAACCATTTTTTCACCGATTAATCGCATACGCAAGATGAAAGCTCCACGGAAAATTTATACATGGACCAGTATCCTGCTTTTCGTGTGCTGTTCCCTTATTTTTCTTTCATGTGAAAAGGAAGAGCTCGGGGAAGCCATGGAAAATCGGAAAACGTTATTCATGTTTCTGCCGTGGTCCACTGACCTGACAGGCTATTTTTACACCAATATCGCGGATATGGAGGCGTGTGTAAGCAGAAGGGGGCTGGAGCATGAAAGAATTCTCGTGTTTATGTCCACGAGCTCTACGGAAGCCACGATGTTTGAGATCATACATTCCAAAGGAAAGTGCGATCGTAAAACGCTGAAAAGGTATGGCACTTCGGGGTTTACTACGGTGGAGGGCATAACGGGGATATTGAACGACGTGCAGGAATTTGCTCCTGCTCCGGTTTACGCTATGATCATAGGTTCCCATGGCATGGGATGGCTTCCCGTGGACGGTACACAGGCGGATTCCCTTTTCCGGATGAAAAAGCATTGGGAGTATCAGGAGCAGCCGCTGACACGCTATTTCGGGGGACTGACCCGGGAGTTCCAAACGGACGTGGGTACCCTGGCCCGGGGGATTGTAGGCGCGGGCGTCAAAATGGAGTATATCCTGTTTGACGATTGCTATATGTCATCCGTAGAGGTTGCCTATGAACTGAAAGAAGCCACAAGATTTCTTATAGCCTCTACCAGTGAAATGATGGCATACGGAATGCCTTACGCCACTGTGGGGGAGTTCCTGCTGGGAAATCCTGATTACGGATCCCTTTGCGAAGGATTCCACGACTTTTATTCAACCTATGAAATGATGCCCTGCGGGACACTGGCTGTGACAGATTGCTCTGAATTAGATAATATGGCTGCTATCATGAAAAGTATCAATGACAGGTATGTTTTCGATGATTCCCTACAAGGAGAACTCCAGGGACTGGACGGATACACCCCCGTCATCTTTTATGACTTTGCCGATTATGTCCTCACCCTCTGCTCTGACCCTGTCCTGACAGCCCGCTTCAGGGAACAGCTGGAGCGGCTTGTTCCCTATAAAACCCATACGGGTAAATTTTATTCCAGGACCAAAGGGCCCCTTCCCATACATACTTTCTCGGGTATAACGATCTCGGACCCGAGCACCAATCCCATGGCCTTACTGAAAGGTACGACCTCTTGGTACAAGGCCACACACGAATAACCCCGTGGAAAACGGACAGATGAAAATACCCGCATATGACGCAAATATTCCCCTTTCTTCATAAAATTTCCGATAAGTTCGGACAGCATCGAAAATAATTCTACACGTATGTACCATATATAATTTTGCAGTGATATTTTTATTTACAGTTTATTCGGGGTAAAAAGGTCACGAGAAAATCAAAACTTCAATTACTCTCGAACCGGAATGTGACAAATCTACGAACAGGAGGACAAACGAGGATACCTAAGCCGTAAATTGCACGTTTCCAGCATTCATCCCATATCTTTACGTCCGGTTTCAATCGGAACCTTAAAAATATTCACCATTTAATTTTTTCAGATTATGGACGAACAACCGGACAGCAGCCAGCAGTTAATGGACATCCTGCTCGTCATGGACGAGAAAGGCACGCTTCAAGCCGTCAGCGGAGTAAAGGACGGCGAGTTACAGACCAAGAACCCACTGGAGGACAACAACGACCTCCTGCGGGTGGATCGCCACGGCGATATGTTTTCAAATTTCTTTTCCAACCTCTGGAGCCAGTTGAAAGATCCGACCCGCTTCCATTTCTTCCGTGTGCCGGAAGAGGAGGTGCAGCGGGTAGCCGCCGATTTCCGGCAGCGGGAGAGCCGGTCGGTCAAGACAGGTGAGCCGCTCCTCGCACAGTACGAGGTGCAGCCGCCCGTGCAGGCACAGCAGCAGACCCAAGCCGGGCAGCAGCAACAGCCGGAGGATGCGCCGCAGCAGTCCGCCGGGCAGACCGAACAGAACCCGCAGTACAAGTACCGCCCGGAGGACATCGACTGGAACAGCCTCGCTGCCCTCGGCGTGCAGCGGGAACAGATTGAGGGCAACGGGATGCTCGACCAGATGCTCCGGGGCTTCCAGACCGACAAGACCGTCCGGGTGCATTTCCACTTCGAGGGCATCTCGCACAGCAACGATAGCCAGCTCTCGCTCAAACCCGGCACGGACGGCAGGCTGACCGTTTGCAGCCACGGCATCCTCGACCCGGAGAAGATGCAGAAGCAGTTCTTCGGTTACGACATCACCGACTCCGACAAGCAGGTGCTCCGGCAGACGGGCAACATGGGGCACCCGGCGACCGTCACCAACCGGGCGGGCGAGCAGGTCGAAGCCCTTGTCAGCCGCAACCTCAAGACCAACGAGCTGGTCGCTTTCCCGCTCTCCAAGGTCAATATCCCGGCGGAGAAGAACGGGCATACCTTCACCCCGGACGAAATAGCCCGGCTCAAACAGGGCGAGGCGGTGGTCTGCCAGTTCCTTTCCAGAGCCAAGGAGGGGGAGCAACCCAAGATCTACCCGGCTCCCGTACAGTTCAGCGCAGCCAAGATGCAGCTCGAATTTCTCTTCGGCGACCGGGGCAAGCTGGCGATGGATGCGTACAAGACGAACCTGAAACAGACCGCCAATCAGGAGGTGCCGAAGACTTTCCGCAAGCAGGAGCTTACCGAGAAGTCCCGCCTCGAACTCGAAGCCGGGGGAACGGTCAAGGTCTCCGGTCTGGTGGACAAGAAAGGAAAAGCCTACCAAGGCTACATCACATGGAAGCCCGGCGAGAAGCCCGCCTTCATGTTTCCCAAGGACTACAAGGCGGCACTCGAAGAGGGGCGTGTCAAGCCCGCCGTGGAGAACGAGGTGCAGGTGGCGGTCAATTCCGAGGGCAAGACCGTAGAGGCGACCCGCAACCTGAAAGAAGCCCTGCAATCCGCACAGCAGCGCCCCACCGGGGAGCAGAAACAGCAGCAGGAGCGCAAGCAGGAGCAGAAAGAGGAACGGAAACAGTCACAGAAGCAGGAACAGCCCGACAAGCCCAAGCGCAGCCGGGGTGTCCGCCGCTGATTTCCCCCGCCACTCTGTAAATGAATTACACGGTTATCCCGTCCGGACGACGGGATAACTTTTGTCAAACCGTTAAATTTTAAAGAAATATGATTACAGCAGTTATCGCTGAAAAGCCTTCCGTAGCGAAGGATATAGCAAACGTGTTGAATGTCCGAGAGCGGCACGATGGCTACCTCTCAGGTAACGGCTACCTCGTTACCTGGGCGTTCGGCCATCTCGTCCAGCTTGCCATGCCCGAAGCATACGGCTATGCGGGCTTCCGGCGTGAGAACCTGCCCATTCTGCCGCAGGAGTTCAAGTACATCCCCCGCCAGATACGGGAGGGCAAGGAGTACAAGCCCGACCCCGGCGTACTCAAACAGTTGAAGGTCATCAGGGAGGTTTTCGACCGTTCCGATCGTATCGTCGTGGCGACCGATGCCGGGCGTGAGGGTGAAGCCATTCATCGGTACATCTACAATTACCTTGGCTGCCGCAAACCCTGCCTGCGCCTCTGGATCTCCTCGCTGACCGACCGTGCCATCCGGGAAGGGCTGGACAACCTCAAAATCGGAAGCGACTACGACAACCTCTACCGTGCCGCCGAAGCCCGTGCTATCGCCGACTGGGAGATTGGATTAAACGCCACCCAAGCTCTCAGTATCGCCGCCGGGCAGGGCATCTACTCCCTCGGACGGGTACAGACACCCACCTTGATGATGATCTGCTCCCGTTATCTGGAGAACAGGGATTTCACCCCGCAGACCTATTACCGGCTGAAGGTCACGGCTGAAAAGGACGGCACGCCCTTCGCCGCCATCTCTGAATTGCGTTACGAAACCCTTCCGGCGGCAAATGCCGCTCTCGGCGCTGTAACCGCAACGGGGACGGTGGAGGTTGCCGACTTGCAGCGCAGGGAGGTGAGCCAAGAACCTCCCTTGCTCTATGACCTGACCGCCTTGCAGAAAGAGGCGAACGGCAGGTACGGCTTCTCGGCAGACAAGACCCTCTCCATCGCCCAGTCGCTTTACGAGAAGAAGGTGTTGAGCTACCCCCGTACCGGCTCCCGCTACCTATCGGACGATGTGTTCGACGAGATACCCGATCGTATCGCCCTGCTGGAGCGGTACCCGGCTTTCGCCGCCCATGCCGCCGCCCTGAAAGGAGCTTCGCTCAACCGCCGCAGCGTGGACGCAGGGAAAGTCACCGACCACCATGCGCTCATCATCACCGAGTGTCTGCCCGGCGAGCTGTCCGCCGACGAACGCACGGTATATGACATGGTAGCCGCCCGCCTGCTCGAAGCCTTCTCCGCCCGTTGCCTCAAGGACGCTACCACCGTCTCTTTCACGGCAGGGAACAGCGTGTTCACCGCCAAGGGGACGGTCGTCAGATCCGCCGGATGGCGTGCCGTGCGGAACGAGCGGGAGGAGGACGACGAGGGAACAGCCGCTTTGCCGACTTTGCAGACCGACGAGGCTTTCCCCCTGCAATCGGCGGAGTGTGTGGAGAAACAGACCAAGCCCCGTCCCCTGCACACCGAGAGCAGCCTCCTTTCGGCGATGGAGCATTGCGGCAGGGAGTTGCAGGACGACGAGCTTCGAGACAGTTTGAAAGGGAACGGTATCGGCACGCCCGCCACCCGTGCCTCCATCATCGAGACCCTCTTTGCCCGTGACTACGTGCGCCGGGAGAAGAAGAGCCTCGTGCCGACGGACAAGGGGCTTGCCGTGTATCAGATAGTGAAGGACAAGCGCATCGCCGATGTCGAGATGACCGGGCAGTGGGAGACCGCCCTCGCCAAGATCGAGAGCGGGGAGATGAATCCCGACAGCTTCCGCAAGGCCATCGAGGTCTATGCCGCCCAGATTACCGAAGAACTCCTGCAAGTGCAGGTATCGGTGGCGGACGGCGGACATATCCCGTGCCCCAAGTGCCGTTCCGGTCGCATCCTCCTTTACCCGAAGGTCGCCAAGTGCAGCAACGTCGATTGTTCCCTTACCGTCTTCCGCAACAAGGGGGAGAAGCAGCTCACCGACAGCCAGATTACCGACCTCGTGACCAAAGGCAGGACTGCCCTGATCAAAGGATTCAGGAGTAGGGAGGATAAGCCCTTCGATGCATACCTCACTTTCGACAAGGACTTCCGCATCGTATACGGGTTCCCGCCTCACACGGACAAGTCCAAAGGAAAGGAGCACAGGCGATGAACGGCATCGGTTGGATCTCCGTAGCGGAAGCCGCCCGGCTCTGCAGCACGAACGGCTCTTGATAGACAATGGTAGCCCACAGGAATTCAAGTTTTTATATCCGTAATCCCGGCAATAATCCCTATATTTGCCAATCGGTCACATAGAAAAGGCGGGATTGCTCTTTTCTGTGGCCGGATGGCAACCGTTCCGGGCACAATACCCGAACGGCTTTAATCAACATTCAACAATAGCATAACATGAATTTTGAACAATTAGCAACCATCATAGCCGACACGCACCAACGATTACAACAGAGTGCGGTCAAAGCCGTAAACCAGTGCCAGACCATGCGTAACTGGCTTATCGGTTTTTATATCGTGGAGTTCGAGCAGAACGGAGAAGACCGTGCCAAATATGGGGAATTCTTATTGAAAAACTTGGAACAAAAAGTTAATTTAAAAGGATTGAATATTACATTATTCAAGCGTTCACGAGTCTTCTATATGGTATATCCCCAGTTGGCAACTGTAATAAAAACGATATTGCCTCCAACAGGTGCATCAACGATGCACTTATTGGAAATGCAGGGTCTTGGAAAAAGTGCATCACTGATGCACTTATTACAAAATGCTGAAAACAAACAAGATATAGTTAATACGATAGAGCCTCAGAAACTACTCAGCTCTATTTCTTTTACCCACTTTATCGAACTGGTAAAAATCGACAATCCTATCAAGCGGATGTATTACGAAATGCTCACCATCCAAACCGGGCTTTCTGTCCGTGAACTCAAACGGCAGATAGGAGCGTTGAGTTATGAACGTGTCGGCTTATCCGGCAACATGGAAAATGCACTTGCTGCCATTCAGCAGAAGATTCACCCACAAACTGTAACCGATGCCGTCAAGGATGACTATTTCTTCGAGTTCCTGAACATTCCGCAGCAACGGGCTTCTTTGCTAAAGGAGAAGGAACTCGAAACACTTCTGCTCGACCATTTGCGAGACTTCATTATCGAACTCGGAAACGGCTTCTGTTTCGAAGCCAGACAAAAAAGAATCCTTATCGGTGACGAATTTTATTTCATTGATATGGTCTTCTACCACCGGATTTTGAAATGTCATATTTTGTGCGAATTGAAAGTTGATACTTTCAACCACGCTCATGTGTCACAACTTTATTCATACCTGAATTATTATAAAGCCGAAGTGATGGAGCCGGGCGATAACCCGCCTATCGGCATTTTGCTGGTAACGGACAAGAACGATGCGTTGGTGCGGTACACCACAACCGGATTGGATGAACAGATATTCGTTTCCAAATACCAGTTGCAACTTCCGACTGAACAACAATTAAAAGAGTTGATTTTAAAGACAATCCGGCAATAATAACAAATGCGCAACACATAGTTGCGCATTTGTAGTATTCTAATATTTGTCGTTCCAACTATTTCCGTTATCTTTGCAATCAATAGAACCTGCCAAGCCTCTTTAATAATGCCCAAATCGGCGGGTTGCTTTTTTATTACATCCTCCCGTACACCGTTCGGATTTTCCCGTCCTCCAGCACTTCGCTCGACCGTACAGCCCATATCCTGCCGTCGTTCGGTCCGCACTCCAGCCCCTTCTCACTGTTACCGACCAGCACCGGCACGGTTGTCATCACGATTTCATCTGCCAGCCCGTTGTCCAAGAGTAAAACTCCGGTTTCTCCTCCGTAAGCCACCACCATACCGTCGCCATTCTCCTTTATCCGTTGCAGTTCCGTTACCACATTCCCCCTGACAAAACGTACCCGTTCTGTCTCTGTCAAGTCTATACAGCCGTTCGTCACGACCAAGGTCTCCTTTGCCTCAAGCGGCCAGTCAAGATCATTCAGGTAAATACGCAGGTAAGTTTCCTCGTCAATCAGCACGTAGGCACAGGCGTCCACTACCGCATTGAAACACTTGTCCGCTATGACCGGACAGCCGTCGATGGATTGGTACACGTGCAAGGTAATCTGTTTCATAACAATGTGTTTTTAAGGATTATGCCCGCCTCGCACCAAAAAGAACAGCGTGAACTCACACTATTCCGGAATAGAGGTACTGGCATACCTAAAAGACAGAATAGGCAAACTCACGCCGTATAAGCATACAGCATGAACATTGCGCTATACATCTTGTCTTTTTTGAAAAGTGCCAGTTTTCTATTCCAAGACGTTCAGCGAACGTACAATATGTATATCAATCCCTGCTTGCTTCCAAGCCGGGTATGAATCTTTCATGTCATGACAGCAACCGTACCCCGGTAGAGTACCACCTGCCGTACTTTGTCACAAAGGTACGGGAAACTTCCCGAATAACAAAACAATAGCCCTGCCTAATCTCACGATCCGGCAAGTCCCCGTCCACTAACAGAAATCATAAAGGAAATATCACTTTTACGGAAACAAGCCTTTTTTCCTGCGCCTTTCCTCTTTCCGGACTTCCTTCTCCTTCCGTTTTGCAGCCCGTTCCTCCACAGCGGCAAACTGGTTGCGGAGGAACTCGTGCACATCTTTCACCCGATAGAAGACCTTGCCACTGATAGTGAAGTACGGCAGTATCCCAATGGCACGGTAACGTTGCAATGTGCGAATACCGACCTTCAGCAGCAGGCACAGGTCCTGGTTATCCAGTACCTCCTCTCCATCCAGCGCGTTGCTCTTCTTCAGTACTCTTTCCAACAACTTCTCCGTCCGGTCGAAACGTTCCATGATACGCTCCATCCAATTCTCAAATTTTTCGCTGTCCATATACATAGCAGTCGCCCTCCTTTTCAATAATTTCCTTTTCCCGCATGTAACGGATGTACCCCTTCGCCGTCCGTTCCTTCACGTCCAGGGTTTCCTGTATCAGTTCGCATAGCTCGATATAGCCATACTTTTTTTGCGTGACGAACGCTGCCCGTGCCATTTCAGACAGTTCCTTCTCCTTGCGCCTTTCTTTCTCCACCCTCGGTTTCTCTCCCATATAGACAGGCATCCCGGCCTGTTTGTCCCAGCGGAACTGCATCAGCGGGATATCCAGCGGGCTTCCATCCCTGACCTTCAATGCCTTCACCACCGACACCTCCGGGTTCTCGTCCTTCTCGATGGAGAGGATAGCCGCCGACTTCCGCTGCAACTCGCTGCCCAAGTGTCCCCGCAACTTCAACCCGTTCGGCACGAAATGTACCACGGCGGTGATGCACGTGCGGTAAATTCCCGCTAGGCGGTAAATTTCGTCAACCAGCGCCACGCTCTCCGCCTCGTCGTTGGAGCAACGGATCAGGTCGGCAACTCCGTCGATGACGACCAGATGGATGCCCCCGTGCAGGTAGTGGTACTTGTCCATGCTTTGGATGATGGCGGTCAGCCGCTCGTTCCTCGACATCCCCGTCAGGCAGTACACGTGCAGGTAAGGCGGCATTTTCTCCCGACCGGCACGCCGCAGCAGCCGCCCCGTGTTCTTGTAGAGCTGTTGCTCGCTCTGTTCCGTGTCGTACAGCAGCACCGCACGCCCCTTTCGGTTCGGTTCCACCTTCACCCCAAGAAGGTCCGCGTCCTCCTCCCGTTCCATAATTGCCCCGGCGACCAACGCGGCGGTATAGTTACTCTTGCCCGTCCCTTCTCCGCCCGTGATGCAGAGTATGTTCTCTTCCGAGCCTAACGGCACGTCCCCGGCGGTCACGATAGCGACTGCCTGCTCCGGCGGGCAGTCGTAATCGATCTCACACGATTTCAGTACCGCCATCGTGTCCCCGTACAGCGTGTCGAGCAGTTTCAGGAACAGCCCCATCAAATCCTCCCGTGTGTGTCCGGCTTTAAAATAGTCCGTCACGTCTTTCTCTGATTTCGTCCCCGGCAGCGGTAGTACCAGCCGTTTAACACCGTACTCCGACAGTTGTACCCGGTGCTTCTCCGAGCATTCCAGCCCCGTCTTGTCCGTGTCGTACAGCAGTACGATGTGCTTGAAGCGATAGACGAGCTTCCGGACGGTCTTCGCCGGGATTACCGAGGTTTCCGAGTTGAAGCAGATGGCTTGGAAACCGTGAGCCGCAAGCGTCATCACGTCCTTCTCGCCACCCGTGAGGAAGAGCAGGTCGCCCTTCGAGGGCAGTTGTTCCAGACCGAAACAGTAGTTGTCGCCCGTATGACCGCCATAGACGAAACGCACTTCCGATAACGGGCGGTACACCTTCACGCCCCATTTCCCCCTGTAGCCGAACATCGGTTCCGCCGGGGTTGAAGTAAAGCCGAACGTCTTGCCTTCCCTTGTCTCGCTCCGGTACTCGGCGAGCGACACCACCCCGTAACGGTGCAGCACCTCTACCGTGATGCCCGATATGCCCCAGTAGGCGAGCTCTCTCTCTGTGAAAGACTTTTCAGCTACTTGGTAGGGGCTTGGTCCAGGACGCTCGCGGGATAAATCTTTCCCTTCCGTGCCCGTGACAGTATCCCCGGGAATGCTCTCCCCGGTATTTTCCCCCTCACTTTTCTCTCGTGCACCCGTTACGGGCCGTGTCGTCCGGCAGCTTCCCTCCCGATTGTTGGTACCGGAAGGGATGGCCCCATCCAACCCCAGGCACAACTCCCGGTCAATGGTGTGCAGCACTTCCACGAAATCAGCGGCACTCCGGCAGTCCAGTCCTTTCAGTTTCGCCACAAGGAAGAAACAGTCTCCCGAATACTCACCGTTACCAAAGTCCTTCATCCTGTACATCCCGCTGTGGCGATCATAATAAACGTTACACGAGGCCCTGCCATCAGCGTACAGCGGATTCAGGAAATTTCGACCCACCCGCCATTTTACGGGCAGATAATGACGGAACACCTCCAGCCCGTTACCTGTTTTTGCCAGTATTTCCTCTTTTCTTACCATATGATCTGCTTTTGCATTGGTGTAAAGGGTACGCTTCAATCATTCGGTCCACCAGCTTGTCAGGCGTTTCCCGTATCCAACGCTCATGGAACTGTTCCACGTCCGTACGGCGGTAACGTATCTTCCTCCCGCAGATAGAGTAAGCGATGATACGGTTCGTGCGGTAACGCTGCAAAGTACGGGGACTGATTTCAAGTTGTTCACACACTTCCTTTCCCGTCATCCATAGCCCTGCCTTCCTCGTACCCTTCTTATCCGCTACCGGCCATTGCTCCCGCTCCTTTGTTCCGGACGCCTCCACGTATGCCGCTATCCCCTCTATCTTCTCCACGAGGGTAGCAAACGCTTTGCTTTCGATTGCTATTATTTCCATAATCTTTTAATAATTTGGTTTCCGGTTACAAAGGTCAGTCTGTTCGACCGTTTTTCTTTTCACGTTCGTAGCAAGCTGCCAAAGTTTTTTTTCTGGTACAAAAAAACCGCCGCGGAGCCTTATTCGGGCTCTCTACGGTGGCTATATACTGTATTTTCACCAAATGGCGTATCGGGAAAGGTGATTTGGCAACTTGCTATGAACCTGCCAGTCTCTTCCTTGTTTTACAAAAGGTTATCCGTCCGTTTCGTCCATTCGTTTCAACAAACGTTCCTTCATTTGATCAAGGTAAGCTGTCCGGCTGTTCTTCCGGTTACGCATGGAGATAAACGTGTGGTACACGTCTCCCAGGTCAATATGGAACATTTGTTCGAACAGCATCACGAGCTCGACAATGCTCACCCTCCCGTTATCCACGCTACCCATCGCCCAAATGCCATATATCAGTTCCACGGCAGCCGCCTTCCGGTCCGTCCAATGGTGCTCCTTTTCCTGCACGGCATACGCCCCCTCCATTGCCAGCAGCACTTTCCGGTTCAGATAACCAAGTAACATTTCCGCCGCTATCAGTCTTGCGGCCAACAAGTCATAACCGGTTGACATCACCGAATCCTCCTCCAGCATAAAACTTCCGCTTTCCGGGCTCAGCTCCTTTTTGGCACGGCGGAAATAGTAATGGTCCCGGTAAGTCGCCCCGCTCCGGTAATACTGGTAAAAGGGAAGGTATCGTTCCAGTTTCCGCTGGTATTCTTTCATAGCCTTGCGGTAATGCATCCGGGCAATCTCCGGGCAACATGAACAACCGCTCTCGATCTGGTATACCCGGTAATAATACAGCAGGCGTCCCGTCAGGGCAGGCTTGTAATACTTGAAAAAGCAGATTTCCTCTTCCACGTTGGAGAATGGGTGGTTTAGGACATAGTCCTTCAACTCACGGGATCGCTCCCTCAAAAAAGAAACCATCTCCTGACAAGTCCGTATCACTTGCTCTCCCTCCATACGGGAAGATTCAATGCCCATCTTACGTTCGACCTCCTGCATCAAGTTGTTAAAGTACGTTTCTATCATGTTATTCCTTAATTATGGGGCACGTGAGTACCTTCACGCTACCCGATTTATTTTTATACCTCGCTTGATTCGATCGCAGGTTTTCCTTTCGGCCCTTTACGATGAAAAAACTTTTCCTCATATCGAAAAGACCGGAGAAAAGCCATGATACGGCTTCCTCCGGTCACACCTGCAAAACTGGGAAATTCCTTCCCCAATCCCCGGGACCAGACTATTCAAGGTCCCTCACGCAACGCACGTATCCCTTCCTGTTATTCACAAGCCTGTCATTGTCACCCGCCCACTGGGTATCCACGGTCGTGACCCATCGGAGATAACCATGGAGATACATCTGGTAGCCGGCACTGAACGATCTTGCCCCGTTCATGCTACGCTTGGAAAATCCCGTCCGAGAATGGAGAACTTCAGATTCTACTACTCCCAGAGAAGGAAGGTCATTACCGAATTCGTAAACCTCCTTTTTCTCAGGGTTATGCCAGTCGAACAGGCTCCCGCACATGATGATCAATTCCACCTCGTTGGGCACCCGCCAGGTTCCCAGGTCGCTCTTGTCCGCCTCCTGGTAATAATAGGCGCACGGGCTGTTTCCCTGTTCGATGTCCGCCATCAGCGTGCTCCAATCCTGTAAGTAATACTCGCTCTTCCTGTCAGGATTATTCAAATCCTTGGGCTTATCTATCTTATTGGCGATATACTTGGCCACCTCAAACCCGTTCTTGTAAATGGTGTTGCTCTGGGAGTCCTCATCATGCGCGGGCAACTCGTAAATGGCTCTTACTCCACGCGTCATGCTGTATGGCAGGTGATCTGCCCTAAAGACCAGATATTCCTCTTTCGTCCTGTTATTGACAAGAGACTTGTTCAGTTCCTTGCCCAACTCCTCGATGTGATAGCTTTCTTCCCCAGACTCCAGCATCCCCAGATCCCTGATCAACCTCACTTCCGAGTAGGGGGTGCGGTCCCCGGGTGAGTTCCCTCCCTTGTAATAATCAAAGTTTGCGATGGGAGTCACGCTGCGGGACTCCAAGATACAAATATAGGGGTTGGAAGAGTATAAAGAAAGGTTTGTACTTGCCATAAAGGCTCTTGACATATAAAATGCTGTGGCGTTGTCCGAGGGGGCGTGCCCGTGCAGCCTGGAATGTAACGGCAACGCCCGTTCCCCCACGATAAGCATACCGCTCTCGCTCACCGAAGGAATATACCACTTCATCTCGGCGGCCTGCATCCGGCCATCACGGTTATCATCCCGGTTCCGTAAAAACGGGGTGAAACAGGCATATTCGGCGTGGTAATTCTTGGCTGCCAAATTATAATGGTCTCTGCTGAGAGTCAGCTTCGCGTTGTCCACCTTCGTCATGACCTGCCATAACTGGTCTTGTTTACTTCTTCTCATCGGGTCAATCATGACCTCTTGACTGAAGTCGCCCGACCTTGCCATCACCTTCCAGGTATTCGACCAGCCGTTGGATGTATATTTATTATAAAAAGCATCCGGTTCTCCCGGAGCCTTCACCATAAAGTCCAGGTCCGGTGTCTCGTTCACGTTTTCCACCCCCCAGACACGCATGCCTTCGGGTCCCTCCGTAAACACCGTCTTGATGGACATCTGACGGATGGAAACGACAGCCTGGTGATAACGTGACTGCCCGTCGGGGGAGATTTCATGCGACGTGTTCACCAGCAGGTCGAAAGTCCGATCCGGGGCGTTGGCAAAGGTTTTCCACAAGTTCTTGTCCTCGGGGGCGCCATCCTGCATGGGGTTCCGCTCGTAGAAATACTCGTTGGCGTAAACCGTCACCTTGCAAAGCCCCGTGGAGGCATTAAATACATAATCGGGCTCTTTGACAAGTCGGTAAAGAAACTGTTCCAGCGAAAGCAGATGCGCCCCCGTGTTGGAGTAATATTCCATGGTTTCGTTTCCATTGTCAGACAGGGTGCTCGGGTGGATGAAGAACGCGAGCCAACCAGTGTCTGCCTTCTTCTCCCCTGAAGGAACGTATCCGTTATCCTCCAACTGTTCCAGCTCCGCCCTCGTGTAAGAGACTATCTTGTCACAGAACGGGGTGCGTATGGCAAAGGAGATCATCGCGTCGTCCTTCAAACTGCCATCCGGATTGAAGATGGCAAGCTCGTTCTTGTTGAAACGCATCAGGCCCTGTTCATAATGGCAGTCAAAACTGAAGGAGCGGTGAGCGTCATATACAAGGCCTTCCACCCCGGGAGCGGGCTCCTCTTCCCGGTCCTTGTCGGACATCGCCTCCACTACCAGGTCGTTCATCCCCTTGATCGTCACGTTATAGGTATAGTGCACGTTACGTTCTATATCATAATCGTTGACCGGATCATTCTCCGCCGTGTATCCCAGATAAACGCGGTAGGTCACCCTCCCGAAACGCTCCGTTGAGACTTCACCGGTTGTCATATCTTGGCGTAACTCACCCGTGAACTCGATGTAGGGAGCCAGATCCGGAGCGTATTCTGTAGCTCCGTTCTGCACGTTCGGCTTCTCCGTAGCATCGGGAACGGGAGACTTCACTTGTTTCTGCCGCAGGTCATACCCCTTCCTCTCCGCATTGTAACCGGGAGAGGCGGGAGTTATCATTTTTTTTGCCAATTTCCGGTTCTCCGGAAGGTAAAACGTAGTAGTAGCGTCGCCCTCGAACTGGAATAATTCGGACAACCAGTACGAATCCATCTCCATCCCGCCGGCATCCCAGGGAGCCCCGGCGTCACTGCCCTTGACATGCTCGGTGACAAAGGTCGAAGCCGGCACGTTACCGACTCTCCATGTCCCAGGCACGAACGTGAGCCCCTCCCCGGTTTTCAGGTTGACCGTGATTTTCGCCTCCGCACGTTTCAGGGAGACCTCGAGGCGCCTGGTGTCGGGACTGATCTCCTCCGTCTTGGTAACTGACATCAGCAGGTGCCCGTTCGGTCGGAACAGGGTACGGGCGGTCATCTCCGCCTTGACCCTCTGAATGTCCGAAAGGGACGACACGCCAGCCAGGATCCCGGGCTCTACCTGAAACAGCCCGTCACCATCCGATTTATAGTTCGCCAGCAGGACCAGCGTCTTCTCTCCCGAGGTAATGGGGATGTTTTTCAGCAATCCCATGCTCGTGGGTGCATCCGTGTCCTTCTCGCCGGTTGCCGTTTCCAAGGCAGCAGCGGCCTGATAAAGCTCCGCACGGGGATACTCCCGGGAGAACTCCACGCCGCCGCGGGAATCGAAAACCCACAGGTAAAGGTCGTATATCTTTCTCTCCTCGCCTTCCAGCAGGCCCGAACGTGTCTTGGCCCTGTTGGCTGCCGTACCCACGCTGATGTCTACCGTCGTGGGCACGCCTTCCGGGACACCGCTGCCCCGAAGCAGCTCCTCGTCCGTACAGCAGGTAAGAACGGGCAGTAACAAAAGAATGAAACAAGTTATTTTCAGCCTATATGCTTTCATATATAATAAAAATTTATAATGACAAAATCGTGAACATCACTGAAAAGGAGGGAACTCCACATCCTTCCGCTCCCAGGATTCGACCCGGTAGATAATCTCTCTGTCCGCGGCTTCCGGCAAGACCATGAATACCTTATAATCCCGGTTCGGGTAAATGGGGCCGGAATACACCCCGGGAGAACTTTCCTCGCCAATGTCAAGCAAAAAGGTCCTTGTCCTGGTCTGTGAGATGTTTCCTCCTGTATAATACTCCACTGTCAGCTGTATCTTCGGGTGAGGGTGTCCTTCCTGCCAGGAATTGGCTTCCGGAATATACGGGGCCAGGTACTGGGGAAGGAAGAACTGCTCGTATTTTTGGGCGTCCATTTCCGTATAGTCAATCCCTCCGCCGGCATTGAGGGGGGCCTCGTAGATGGTCAGTTGCGCTTCATTTTTTATTCCATAGGAATACGTGCCCGTATGCTCCGTGTTCTTTCCCGTTCCCGGGGTGGATCCTGCAAGCTGGCCGCCGTCCGAGTCATTCTCCCTGAAAGAAGGAGACATCAGTACCGGAAAGTTCAAAAAGGCAATCCTTTTATAATTATAAATGATCTGCTCAAAGGGGGCAATGCTTGCGATGTATATTCTGACACGGGAGAAATCACGGAACAGCGGGATTGTGATATCCTGCACCTGCTCCCCGGAAGCGGGCTGGACGGCCGTGGACAGCTTTCCCGAAAGCATGCCCATATGCAACCTGTTGGATATTCCGGGAGCGTCATCCCAAGAGATATTGGAAGTTGTTGTCCAATCTATAATCTTCTCATCCGACGGGGAAGGAGTCACACCATCGTACGGGTTGTCCACCGGAATGCCGAGACTGCCGTCATCCTGCTCCCTGATGATGGCAGGGAATGCGGCTTCGACAATATCCTCCCTGTCCACCTCCTCCATGCCTTCCCCGAGGAAGTCCCATGGAACTGCGTTCTGCAGGATTCCTCCGGGCGTATAATAGGGCAGGTCCTTTCCTGTCTGGTTGGGGGCATAGAAAGCATAGAATTCACTCTCGCCTTTGGGGATGCGTATCTTGGTTTGATATTCCCCCTCCGCGTTGCCCGAACTGAAAGGAAGCAGGCGACTGTACACATACCGGTTCTGCTCCTTGTTGAAAACCATAAGTGCTATTCTGGGCTGTGCGGGGGCTTGGGGAAACAGTGTGCCGGTTTTATACCAGTTGGCCGGATCGGAGGAATAAAGGTCCAGCATCTCACTTCCCCCGGCTGTTACGCCACGGGTTGACAGGTTCAGCCTGACGGTCACGTCATCCTCTCCGGAAAGCCGTTCCGGGATATCTTCTTCGTTCCGGCATCCTGTCAGGGCAAGGAAAAAGAGCGGCAACACCGTCATCACAAAGTTCCTCAAGGCCCTTACCGTGCGAGTATATTTAGTATCTTTCAGCATAATATTCATCAATCGGTTATGGGAACCACGTCAACGGCTTCCCAGGGTTTTACACTTACTGTCAGAGAACGGGGATTCTGGCGGAAGAACAGTGGAAGCACCGCTTCCTGCCGCCCCGTTATCCGTATCTGGTCGGGATACAGAGCGATATATTCCGCGACATCTACCGTGCAGAGAACCTTATCTCCCTGCATAAGACGGATCGTCAGCGGGTCCCCGTCCTTGAAGCGCAGGGTATTGAAATCAAGCACGAAACGGTCGTTTTTTCCTCCCGTGTAAAACGGAAGGTCGAAGGATGTTTCTCCGGAACGCTGCCCGGAAAAGGAGAAACGGGCTGAGAGCGTTTCCATCGTCAGGCGGAAGCCCGTCCCCTTGTTCTGTTCGTACCAGGTCCCGGCGTTCTCATCGTCGTCGGGAAGGACTACCGCATGGATTTTCACGTGCTGGGAATAAAGTCTTACCACGTCACGGGAGTCGTTCATGACCTTCGACGTGATGGTGGTTTCCCCAAGGTATAGCCTGTCAAACGTGCCGGCCGCCGGTCCGTCCTTTTCCGCCAGTTCGGGCCGGGAAACCGACGCTTCACCGTAAGCACCATCCCCGATAACCGTCTCGTTCAACGCGTTGCCCACGGCCACTACTTTATAATCACCTTCCGGGAGCCTGACCTCCAGCGGTGAAAGCAGCTGTTCTCCCTCCAGGTGGTGTTTCTCCACCAAGGCCCCGTTCCCGACGTCAAAGATGAAGACGTCAATGTCATCCACGTATTCCTGCAGATGTTCCCGGTTGTCATCGGCCAGGTAGGAGAAGACGATCGTGTTGCCAAGGCAGCCGCTCAGGTCGTCATACACCCGGTCACATGCGGTCACGAGGTATAAAGCGGCCAACAGGCCCAGCCAGGTCGGTATGTTTCTTATGTTCATACTTTACACTAATTATTATAAATCAATACTGTAATTTTCCCGAAAGAGAGGACACGTTTCCCTCCCGCGGGTAATAAAAAAGGGAGGGGACAAACTTTCCCCTCCCCGAGAGTGCGGGGCGGATTCCGGTACCGGCCTGTCAGGGCCGATACCGGAAAAGCGCTCCGGCAAGCGGCTATTACTCTCTATCTGTATCAGTCAAGGATGGGGAATACGTTCACAGCGGTCCAAGGCTGCACCTCGACACGAACGATGACGTTCACGTTCTCGTCCTCCAAATCCCCCTGTCCGCCCGGTTCGGGAGTCACACCTTCAGGAATGCTCGGGTCAACATCCACGAGGATACCCTGGCCCCCGTTCAGCGCAGCGAGATCCAGATTGATCAGGTAACCGCCCTTGCCGGCTTCCAGATCCGTCGTGCCTGCAGTTTCACCTTCTGCCTTCGCGTAACCGGATATAACGACAAAACGTCTGTCGGCGGATACGCCGTCGTCACCTGTCTTGAAAACGAAAGCAAGTTTTGGAGCGTTGTTTTCCTTACCGTAACCCGTAATACCGTTCACGAAGAAGTTAAACGCTGCGGCCTTTGCCCCCTGTGCGAAATCGAAACCCGCTGCATTGAAATAGGAGGCCACTTCCGACAAGTCCGTGCTACCGTCGGGTTTGAACGTGCCGTCTTCGAATTTATAGCGATCTCCGGCGTAGGTCTTGGCCCAGAACCAGTTTGCCTCTTCTTCCACTGTAAGTTGAGGAACAGAGAGCGTTCTGCTGAAACGGTTCATCAGGATACCTTGGTTTGCAGTGGTCACTTCGACAACCTGCAGCCATTGACTCAGGCTGGTCTGTTGGGCAATGTCAGACTTGCCGTCCCATGTCTGGCCGTTGAAGCCTGCGGCATCAGCCTTGAAAGCGGCCCACGCTTCGGCACTGCTCTTTCCCTTATTTTCATCCTTGGCCAGCCAAGTCGTGCACCATTGTTCAGCCTCGGTCTTTTTCCCGTCTTTCCAGATAACCTTGACAAACTTGGTACCGGTCACTTGGAAGCGGTTCATGCTGGCGGTCAAGGTGAGCTCGGCCTTCTTCACGGTACGTTTGTCTTCCTGAGGATTGACGCCATAAGGCTCGGCGCCAACAGTGGTAAGTGTTTCAGAACCGGCATAAATCACTTCATTAATTTGGGCTTTCAGCTGTTGTTTGCTGATTTCAGCAACAGTCTTTCCCTCACCGTCAACCAACGCTCCCTGAGGGTTAGCGATAACAAGTGCCTTTGTCACGCCATTGTCCACGTCAAGGAATTTATAACCTCCCGTCGTTGCCTCTGCACCCACGGCAGTAGCCGAAGTCAGCTTGGTAAAATCATCAGTATCTTTTGTAAATTCCTTCGACAGGACAATGTCTTCCCCAGCCACCAAGTACACATGCAGTTTTTCAACCGATGCCGCATCCTGGTCGTTGGCGGTGTTCTGCAATTCGCCCATGGCGGCACGTGTGCCCGGACCGGGTAATGCCACTGACATCACCACATCAACCGGTTGGTTGCCACTCTCCGGCGCTACCGGATTCTCTTCGTTGTTACATGCAGCGAACAACGCCAACGAGGCCACTGCAAAATACTTCATTACTTTCATAATTCGAATTGTTTTTAAATTAAGATTACTAATACTATATATAACTATGTCTGAGTTACATCTCTATCTGCTGATTGTTTCCACCGTCCTCGGGCTCCCCTGAGAGTTTTTGTTTGCCCTGGGCCATACCGGCTTTCTTGATCAATTCTTCCGCCTTCCTCCAGTCACCTTTCATGTTATAGGCAACGGCCATGGGAAAGAAAGCACGGCTGTCATTCGTTACCGGTTCCAACACCCGCAACGCGCCGTCCGCATCCTGCCCGTATTTCAACAGGGCGTTGGCGTAATTCAGGATTGCCACGGTGTCATCCGGGAACTGCCCGTAGGCCCTCTCGTACACCGGAAGGGGAGACATCCCCCGGGAAGCGTACAGTCCGGCCAGCTGGTACATCTCGTGCTGACTGAGACACTCGGGTTTCGTTTCAAAAATTTCGGGAAGTTCCTCCACCGTGTAAGGTCTCACGTCAAAACTGAGACTGAAAGTCGTGCGCCGCAGTCCCGGGTAGAACTCTTCGAGGAGGAGGCGATAGCTCCTGCCGTCATCCAAGGCACGGATGGCCTCCTCGCGTTCCGTGTCACGCTCGTTATGTCCGATGATAAAAAGAATTTCGTCCCTGTTGACGAGGGTGGAGCCGCTGACCATCGATTTAAGACCCTCCCAGTCCTCCCCGATACCCTCGGTACGATAAACCGGTGCATTTTTCAAGGCGGGGTATTGACGCGAAATATAATCTGAAAGGGTTTGGGTGCGTCGTTGCGCGAGGGACCTGTTGTAATCGAAGCTCCCCTCGGGAGAGGCATAGCCTTTTATATCTACCTCCTTGAGTGACGTTCCTTGAATATTCAGGTTCTCCGAGAGAAACTTCTTCAGCCTGTCAAGCTCCTGAGCATTGCCTGCAAAATCTTCCTGCAGGTCGTGGCGTGCAACAGGAAAGACCACCTTACAGTCGAAGGAATCCTTGTAGCATTTGATCATGACCTTTTCCGGTTCGATGAAACTGTAGGCATAATCCTTTTCCCCGAAGAGGGGGATACCGGCCTGAAAGGCAATATCCTCGCTCTCGTTCGTGCCGCACTCGGCACAGCCGTACGACACCTCCCTGACAACGAGACGCCCGTCAGCCATCCACCGTTCAAAAGGGACGCTCCTTTTCACAGTCAGGCCCGAACTTTCCAGCACCTTGGCGGAACGGACCTCGCCGGATCCGGGGTTACCGGGTTTCAGGTTGCCCAACGCCTTTCGACGCTTGATCACCTTATATCTTCTCTTGCCGGCCACGCAGACCGGTTCGAGGCGGACGCTGTCACGCCCGTCAGCCGAGACATAGACGGGGAACAGGTAAGCGACTTCCTGGCTTCCAAGCCCTGCCAGGGGGAAGACACTGAAAGTAATATCCAACGCATCTCTACCCGGTTCACGCTCCACACGGCTGTTTGAATAATCCCAACGCGAGGTACCTGACGTTGATAAAATGTCCTGGGCGGAAGAAAACAAGGGAAACATTCCCAGGCAGCCCATGATAAGGATTTGCTTCTTGTTAATATGGTAAGGTTTCATTGATATACATTTTTAGCATGATAGAATAAAAAATTGTGTCCCCGGATTCAGGGAGTTATTTCAACATGTAAATAATTGAAATGGCGGCCCTGGTGGGACCTATGTAGTCCGCATCCCCCTTGCCCAGCTTCTGCCCGCAGGTGGTACACTTGTACTTGTCATAACGGGCGTGCACGTAACCGATACCCAAGGAGGCCTCGATATTGAAACGGTTGGAAAGCACCCACTGGTAACCGGCGCTCAACCCGCCTCCCCAGAAATAACCCTCGTAACGGTGGTCCTTCATGTTTCCGTCCCCTTTCTGAAGCACGAAGGGGACATCGACACCTCCGATATTCATCTGGCCGCCATGGGCATGCAACCCGAAGAACCAGCCGTTGAAAACTTCACAGGTCCAATAACGGAGCTCCGGCTGGACAAGCCAGTGACTGAACTTCTTTGCCTTGTACCGGGAAGACGTGGCGTCCCGCGTGTAGAAAAAGAAATTCATACCCACCTGTGTGTCAAGGGTCCATTTACGCCCCATGGAGAACTCCAAGGAGAGGTTGGGAGTTTTCAAGGCATCGTAGGCCAGATTGTTCTTCAAGGCAACCTTTTGAGAGAAGGCACCAGCCGAACAAAGCAAAAACACCAGAAGAAAAAACGGTTTCATCATACTGTTATTCATTGTTTCGTTACTTTATTTTATAAGAGGACAAGCCAAAGTTATCCTTATGTAATAATCATTAATAAAAATGCAGCTTCCCGGAAAAGACTCCAGAATCTTTCTTGCACGTATAGAGTGGACGGCCGGAAACTCCTGCCCGCACCAGAAGGACCTGCAGGGACGCAACCCGCCCACGAGACTTAAAAGTCTTTCAGCTGATCCGGCGAAAGCCGAATAGAGGACACCGTCCCGAGTATGCAGGTAAATCGAATCCCTGTTGGACCATTCCATGTTGAATATCTCATGACTCATTCGCATAATGTAAACCTTTATTCGATGACTTTTTAATTTTCCACTCTCTCCCGTAGAGAGTGGAAAATTTTTCAAAATCCGCTCTGGAAAGCGGTTATAGATACTAAAAAGAAATAAAAGATGAAACATGGACAGATTTTATCATATAACTAACTGAAAATAAGATTACTAATATTTTCATTAGGCAACAAAAACAGAAACAATGGAACTTTTTTATTTGAACGAGCACACGTCTTGTTATAATTACTCAAAATCTATGCAGGAGGGATTCCGGTATTATAAATTTGACGAAGGATTGAACCACGAGGAGAAATTGGTAAAAGATTGTATCCTGTTCGTACTCAAGGGGAGTCTGCAATTCTCCTGCAACGGTTTTCAGTTCACTGTTTCATCAGGAGAGATGGTCTTTTTTTGCCGTGATAGCCTGTTTAACACCCAATCACTGGAAAAATGTGAAATCGTGGCTGCCCTGTTCGAGGGGGGAGTATGGCCCTGTCAAAGGGCCTCCTTTTCAGAGTTATACCACCTGAGGGAAATTGTCGAATATCGTATGGAACCTCTTGAAATCAGGGATCGGTTATGCAAATTTCTTGAACTACTGGTGTGTTATCTGGAAGATGGAGCGAACTGTATCCATTTTCACGAAATAAAACTCAAGGAACTTTTCTGGAACATTCGCTTTTACTATTCCAGACAGGAACTTGCGAATTTTTTCTATATGATTATAGGCCGTTCGCAAGACTTCAAAAACAAGGTCTTGAACAATTACAAGAGTTGCAGGACCGTAAAAGAACTCGCATCGGCCTGTGATATCTCCCTTTCCGCCTTCAAAAGACAGTTTTCCGCGGAGTTTGGAGAGGCTCCAGCCGAATGGATGCAGAAACAGTTGTTGGGAGAAATCAAATACAAACTTTCAGTTACAGACCTGCCGTTGGGAACCATTGCCAATGAACTGGAGTTTTCCTCTCTTGCCCACTTCTCCAGATTTTGCAAAAGATGTCTGGGATATTCTCCCAGAGAGTTAAGACAGCAGATAAAAGGCGGTTAAACAATCTCTGAATGGGGGAGATAAGAAATTGATAAATAATAGAGCCAAAACGGAAACAGCCAACAAAATTATTGTCTTTAAATTTGCAGCGTAATCCAAATAAAAAAAGGATTACGCTATTTTTTTAACACATGCTGTAAGTTTTTTTTAATTTCCCACTCTCTACGGGAGAGAGTGAAGAAACAGGAACAAATATACGTATATTATGATAATATACTATAATTAAAGTGAAAAAATATCTTATATAATAGAATTTAACTAATGTAGAAAAATATTATTATTCCATTAAATCATCTGTTTACCCAACAGATGCCGGTCCAAAACGTAGATACCATAACATGTAAATCCCTCTCGTAGCCATCTTTCAATTGAAGACGGTATAAGATAAATTAGCTAAATAAGGTGTTCCTTTTTTTTCCTGTATAATCCCGCCACGTGCACCAAGGCGGGATTTACAGAAACATCCGGGAATGGTAAAATTATCGGTGGTAAAAGCCTCTTTGGGAGTGCTTAACCGCCGTCCATCGTCCAGACGGGAACTGAAGAATTTGAGCTGATATCTTTCGCGGTCGGGCCCGGTCAATCATCCACCGCTAAAATGAAGTCAGCCACTTGATTATTAACCGCATCCAGTGCGGAATGATCCAGTTCTTTCAGATAGATTCGGGTCGTTTTTTCCGACGTATGCCCCAGACACTCACCAATAACATGAACCGAGGCACCGTTCACCTTGGCTATCGTGGCCCATGAATGGCGGGCCGCGTGAAGTCTCAGCGGGAATTCCAAACCAATGACCCGGGAAATCTTTCCCAGGGAGTAACGAATCCTATGGTAGGCACTTCTATAACCAGCGTACGGATCCCGTTCTGCCGGAAACAACGGGAAGATGTATTCTCCCGGTACATTCTTGTATCTTTCCAGGATACGACTGATCTCCTTGTTTATACCTACCCGCATCAATTGATCGGTCTTGTGACGCCTGTAACAGATTTCACCCGGGAAAACATGCCTCTTTTTTAGCAATGCAATATCGACGAATGACATTCCACGCGTGTAAAAGCTGAACATGAAAATGTCCCGGGCAAGAGATAACGGGCTGTCCTTTTCCAGTTCAATTGCGGATAGTGTTTTAATCACAACCGGATCAAGGGAGCGTTTGAGAGTTTTTTCCGTTTTAATGCTTATATCGCGAAATGGGCAAGGAAGTTCCAGGCCCATCTCCCGACATCCCTTCCTGAAAAGAGCCTTGATATTATGCAGATAAAAACCAATGGTGTTATCGCATATACCCGAAGCGAGTAGTTTCCCCTGGTAGTCGGAAATGATCCGGGAAGAGAGTTTTATGAAAGGAAAATCCTTTTTTCCCAGGTACCTCTGCATGGAACGCAGGCTGGAGGCGTATGCCCGGGCTGTTCCCTCATGACCGCTTTCACGAAGCTCTCGGATTTTCCGTGAAAAATAGAAATAAAAACCGGCTTCGCGGGTTAACACGCCGTAAGTCCTGAATACGTCCTCTATTTCGTATTCCCGGGATTTCTTCTCTATCATTGAAATACACTTTAACAGTACCCTTGAGATACTTTCGCACCTGTTGTTGATCCTCCGAATCGACTCCGGGGTGTTTTCCCCGCCGTCGATAACCCTCCCTTTTACGGGATCAAACAGGGTATCCGGGATACTGAATCCTGTATAAACAACCTTTTTCCTTCGCTTGTGAAGAACCTGCACGACTAACGGGAATTTGCCGGACCGGTTGCTCCTTCCTTTTACCAATACTGTTTTAACTGTTGCCATAAGTTTTTTATTAGTTAGACATTTGACGCTTCCTTGTTTCCTGGAAAGGAAGCATAAACTTATATGCATCAAATCGGAAAAAGACCAAAAAAGTTCAGTAACCAAGCGGGAAAATTGCACGAAAGACGGGAAGTCGGTTCCAGACCCGTCGGTAAGGGAACGGTACGTCTTGTATGTATAGGATTTTTTTCAACTTGCCAAACATGAAAAATGGAACAGGGTGAGATGGTAAAGCATGTCCCAATACATCCCCAAGTAAACCACGGGGATTAAGCATGGCAGATGGGATTTTTTCGTTGCACAAGACAAAAAAGGCGGCCCCACCTGCCGCCTGTAGATTGATAAAGAGAGAATTCCATCCTACGCAAGATGATCAAAGCCATATGGATCCAGCTTCCACATCCCCCGCCTGGTAGGTATAGGAAATGAACTCCTCAAGCGCCTCCTTCCATGTAAGACTGAAGGTTTTCATGATGGAGTGTAGCGTGCGGTTGCTGTCTTCATCCAGGCTATCCTCCCCGATCAGGTTCACATCTGCCTCCGGGTCCACATCAACAAACTCCTCGCGGCTCCAAAACACCACTACCGGGATGCTCAGGTTAATATCCCATGTTCCACGCTGGATCAATACCCCGGAGGGCTTGTAGAACGGGTCAAAGCCGTTTGTCTGCGGGTTCTTTTTAGAATTGTAGCCGTGATACAGGCGGAGTTTCAGGTCAAACTCCTTGCGGTCCTTCAGGAACCGGATAACTCCTTTTAATCCTACCGGGTTAGTGCTTCCCGTAATTTCCGCCTCGTTGTCATGTTTGGTCTTGTCCCAGGGCGTGGTATCCACATAGAGATAATCCACCAGTGCCTCCGGATCATTGTCGTCAGCTTCCGGTTTCCCGTCAAAGGTAGGTCTCACGTTCTCCGGGGTGAAGAAATGCTGGTGGATATTCTCCTGCCCGTTCTCCACGAACTGGCCGTTCATCAACTCTCCTTTGGAATTGTAGTAATAGATAAACATCAGGTAAACCGGGGCCGGGGTAAAGTTGTTTCCATTTTTATATTCGCCGTTTTTCTGAACGTAAAACTTGCCCTGGCTTCCTTCAGCAAGGGTCCATCCACTGCCGGTCTTCAGTTCATAAGTGATCTCCTGGACACGTTTCATATACCTGGCCGGGGATTCCGGATTTTGGTGGGGACCTCCGGCCTTCTGTATCTCGTTCCAGTCAGCGTGCAGGTGGCATTCAACGAGGCGGACGGTCATTTTTGCCGGGTCCTCATGCAGTTTGTTCTTCGTCTCGTCTTCTGGTATTACAGGATCCTTGCTGCAAGAGTTCAGCGACAGGACAAGGGACACTCCTATCAGAAGTGCCCACACGGTTTTACATGCAATTGTTCTCATTTTTCTTTTTATTTATTAGTGTTGATTATAGTTGTTATAAATTAAAAAATCCAGTTTACACCGCAACGCACATCACGTCCCATATCATGCGCATAGTAACGCGAGCGGTTGGTGTATTCCTTGTACTCACGATTCAGGAGGTTGTCTGCCGACAGCATGAACCGGACCTGGTGTCCCCGTTTCACGGGAAGTTCAAGAGCAGCGTCGAACCCGAGGAGATGGTACGCCGGGGGAGTATACGGGATAAGATCCGTGTCCGGATCAAACCGCCTCTGTTTTGCGGTGAAACGGTGCCTGATGTTCAGACGCAGCCTGAGATGCGATTTCGTCTCGTGTATCCACGCAAGTTCATGGCTGAAACGGAAGGAGGGAATATAAGGAAGATAATTACCCTTTGTCCGTTCGTTTGCCCGTATAAAGGAGACGACGGCATGGTAGTCCCATGAACCGCCCGGAGTGAAACGCAGGTCAAAGTCCATACCGCGGAAGAAAGCCGGGGTCTGCCTGTACTGGAAGACCGGGTATGCTCCCGAAATCACGGTGACTGTCTCTTTCTCCGGCCCGTCATAGATATAGCCGTCCACCCATTGCAGGTAACCGTCCAGACAGACGCTGAACATCCCGTCGCCGTAACGGAGGGAAGATATCCATTTGTAGCTTCTTTCCGAGTGCATCGCAGAGTCTCCCCTGACAAACATCCCAGACCCGAGCTCGTTCCCGTTGCTGTACAGTTCATACACGTGAGGGGCACGCCAAGCCAGACCGAAGTTGGAGGTGAGCCTCCAGCGTCTGGAAAGTTGATAGTGTCCTCCCAGGCTGTAGGACACGTTGTTAAACTTTCTTGTCCCGCCATAGGGGCTTCCCGTCCAGTCATAACCACTGGCACGGGTTTCCTGCATATCCAGGCGGAGGCCTGCTTCAACGCCTCCCCTGGCCAGGTGATATTTCCCGATTCCGTATATCCCTGCCTGTGTCTCCGTGTAGTTCGGGATAACGGGCACGAATCCGGTACCCGCGCGGCTGTGGTTCTCGATGAACATGACCTGACCTCCCGCCTCGACTTGCCAGGAGCGGTAATCCCGCTTCCAACGCAGAAGATGCTGGAATGAATTCAGGTGCAGGGAAACCGCCGGAATGTTAGAATCCAGCCGCCGGACACGGTTTTCCTGCCTATCGTCCTTCTGCCAGGTACTTTGCCAGTGAATACTTCCCCCCTTCTTCATGCCGAGCCGCATCCTGCCGAATGTGATCTGATGGGTGACCTCCTGGCAGGGAGCCCTGATACCACGGGAGAAGGGATCCGTGTGCAGGGGGCGACCAAGCCGGATACGTTCCGCCAGCAGGTCCTCGCTCCCCATCTGGGCGCTGAGCATCACCCCTGTCCGGCTGTAGAAGCGGCTGTAGAAACCTTCCACTCTCAGACGTCCGCGGTCATAGCCCAGAGAGGCGGAAGCGTGATACTCTCTGGTTCCCGTGTTGTTCAGAAGATAGTGCGCAGTGGAACGGTCCCCGGAATTTGACCAGGTTCCCTGCAGACGCCAGGCGAAATCACCGGGAAAAGCACCTTCGAGCTGTCCGGTAGCCACGTAGCGACGCCCGTTACTTCCGTAAAGTGCGGAGATTCCCCCTTGAAGGGAGCGTTTTCTGAAAGGAAGCGGAGACTGCTCCATGACGATAATCCCTCCAAGGGCATCCGAACCGTATCTTACCGCATCGGAGCCCTTGATTACCGAAACAGAGGAGCTGCCGTTCATGTCCACTTCGGGAGCGTGGTCGGCCCCCCATTGCTGCCCGGTCTGGCGGGCACCGTTATGGATGATCAGTATCCGGTTCCCGTACATTCCTTGGATAACGGGTTTGGATACAGTGGTTCCCGTGCTGATGGAACTTACCCCGCTGACACGTTCGAGCAGGGTGGCAAGCGAGGTTCCCAGCGCGTTCCTGATCTCGGGAGATGAAAGGCGCCGGCTCACCACGTTGGGTGACGCCCCGGCACGTTCACCGGTCACGACCACTTCCCCGAGTTTTTGTATGTCCGGGGAGAGACATACGGTATGTATGCTGCTTTCTTTGAATACCTCGTTCAAAGGCACACGCCGGGAACCGTAACCCAGGCACTGCACGAGGACCGTATCCATGAAACACGTTCCATGACCGAAAACAATCATTCCACGGGGGGAGCTGACAAGTAACCGTTCCCTGGTCAGGATATAGGCCCCTTCAATGGGAAGCCCGCTTTCCCGGTCAATGACCAGCAGAGTATCGCGTGTACCCGTCGATTGCCGGTCAGCCTGTACCCGTGCTTCCATGGGAGAAGGGAGGGTACATAGGCAGACAACAAGCAGGCACACATACTGGAGATATGCATGAAATGTCATACTTGAAAAAATATAAACGGGTTATAATCTGTTAAGACAGGACATGAAAAGCCCCTGCACGCAATCACAGTGATGGCATGCGAATCCCTCAAGGGAGTTATGACAAACACACAGGGGGTGCACGGAGGAAATGCGGGAAAAGAATGACGATGACATCTGTTTCCCCGGAGATAAGATACCTTACAGGCCTGCCAGTCGGAATATAATCGTATATAAAAATCCCTGCCTCGACAAACGGGGAGAGCGTAAAGAGACAGATGGTACAATTTTCAGGAGAATCGTGACGGGAGTGTCCCTGTTCGTTATGGGATACGCACGAATGTTCCCCGTGAACATGAAAAGCTTTCACGAGGAAAAAGGGCATCAATGTCAGCAACAACATACATGCTATGACAGCCCGCTGTCTCTGTCTTTTTTTCGTACGATCCATTAGTTTGCAAAATTAACGGTTTTAATCATCACTCGCAATACCTACAAATAATGATTTGCAAGCATAAACACCATGTATATTTGTTACGGATACCAGACAGACCGTTTTATTCCTCCAACCAGTCGTCCGAGAGCCCGAAACTCCTGTCACGAAACAATTCAGCCAGACCTGAGATTTGTTTGAAACGGAGTAACTCGTTCTTGTCCATGCCTATGTTGCGCATGATCCAGCTGTCGGACATACCCGATTTTGACAGTTCCGCCACAATACCTGTCATAAGTTCCAGCGAGTGCATTCCCCTGGCCCTGTTATGACGGATAGTCGAGGCCATCCTGTTCGAGATGTCTTTGTTTATGACCGTTACAGGCAGCAATCCGTTCTCGCGCTTGTAAATCCTGACGGATGTTTTCATAACCAGATAGCGGTGGTAACCGTCAACCAGCTCGTAGATATCCTCTTCTTCCCGGTAATAACACACGAGGGGCATCGTGTAACCGTCTTCCCAGATGGACAGTTCCAACAGCTTCATCTCCGGGGGAGCAACGACATTCGGGTTATAGCTGTTGGCCACGATTTTCTCGACTGGCACGGCCTTGACGTTATACGCCGGACTTTTAAAACTTGACATGACAATCACAATTTATATCTTTTCAAAACTCTCTCTTTCATCTCCCTCTCCCGTTTGGTCTGCGTGAAACCCATATACTTGCAGGTATGATCGTTTTTCAGGATGCAGACGCACATTCGTTTGTAAGTGGGTATTTCACGAAATTCAGGGATATCTATCTCGTCTATATACTCCATGCGGACGGGCCTCTTGTCAGTCCGGTATGTCGTGCATTCTTCCACCGTGAACGGTACACCGGCCGCACGCAGCTTCCCGATCGTTTCCTCTCCCAGGCAGCCTCCTTTTTCTCTCCAGAATTTCTGGCTCACCCTCAGTTTCTCCAGGTAGTTCTCCCTTGTCGCCCGGGGAAGCGTGTCAAGGAGGAAGTACATGTACTCTTTCCACGTGAACCCGTCCGGACAACTGATGGAGCGCCAGCCCATCGCAACCGTGTTCCCGTACATTCCGGCGAAACTGACGCCGTTGACCCGGCTGACCATGCGTCCCCAGGTATCCGGATCAATAACTTTATAAAGATGTAGGGTCGAAACGGCCTGTGAGATAAACGGGCTGGCCACCCTCTGGCGGGACAAGGGAATCCCGGCCTGGTAATACAAGTCATACAAACGGTTATAATCCCAACCATACCGGGCATACCCCGTCCACACGTCCGTTGTCTTCCAGTCGTATATCGGGTAGGCGTTATAAGTGTAATATCCTACACGGTGAGTCCACTTGTAGTTGGCCAGCTTACGGTAATTCTTGTCGGAATGAATCGCCCGCCACCGGTTGAAGCTCTCCTGCGTGCGGATCCCCACGAGGCAGCAAACACGCTTGCATCCCTTCTTACGACGTATCCAGGAAGGGAAAAGAGACTGGAAGTCGTAATCCCACAGGCTGTCGTTCCAGAAATCAAAATCTTTCACGGTAAGAGCGGTGCCCGGCATCTGGCGAACCCAGATATTCTGGTACCCCTCTTGCCAGGGACGCCAGTACTGCTGGTACATGGAAGTACATGTGGGTACCTTGAAGGGGACACAACAGTGGAACACTTCAAGGATATCCCGGTTGTTGGAAAACATCCTTTCCACGTACTCCGTGCTCTGGCGGTACTGCACCTCGTAATCCATGTGGAACACACCCAGTTTTCTACCGGGTGCATGCATGCGGATATAATCCATGCACAAATGGAGAAGGATACCGCTATCCTTGCCACCGGAAAAAGAGACATACACGTAATCAAAATAGTCAAAGATGATCTTCAATCTCCGGTTGGCGGCCTCGTGGACATCCATCCGGCGCATCATGCCCCACCTCCTTCATGATAACGCATCTTGACATACTTCTTCCACTCGACACAGGGGATAAAATTCTTCATTGAAAAGTCTTCCACGTGGCGTTCGTGTACAACGGCCACAAGGGAACCATCAGAAGAAAAATCATGGATAATACGGTCCAATAACACCTCTATTACAGAGGAGTTATCCCCGCTAATATAGTAGTTATCTATGCAATTGTTTGTCAAGGTCATTTTCACGGGCATGAATCCCAACACCCTTTGCTCATCCATGGCAATGTACCAGACATGGTTACGCGTCGTTTTGAAAGGGTAATTATTATTTTGCCGCAATACGGCCGGGTTCATTACCAAAGGCGCGACAAGGTCAAAAAGCCGACCGTCCAATCCTTGTAACTTCAGAATGTTCATGATTCCAATCCGTTATTACTAAAAATCGAATGTGTACCTATTATGCGTTTGTCCATGATTTCCGGCATTATCATGCCGCAAGCACGTTACAAATGACTATCCGCAAACATGGATATCAATGGGGACGGGAATGATACCTCCTGAGTTTCCAAAAGGGAGAAAAACATAAGAATGAACAATAATGCCACGGGAACGATCTCCACACCCCATTCCCCTATCAGCTCAAAAGTCACGTGCAGGTCACATACCCTTCTTTCCGAAAACATATGACCGGAAAGGCAGGAGCAGAGAACACGGAAAAAACAATTCAAAATTTAGTACATGATATTAAAAAATTATACATTGAAAATCAGAGGAGCGACCCGCCAATCAACTGGTGATTGGCGGGTGCCCTCTGGCTTAAAATAAAAAATCACCTTACCAGATTCGGGTTTTTCTGGGAATCCATATCAGGATATGGAAGATACATCAGATTGTCACTCCATGTCCTGTTCGTATATTCTACAGACTCCTTTACCAGGATCCCGTCGGCGACTTCAACAGCCGTGTTCTCCGCTCTTTCCTTAAAGGTGTCTTTCAGTCTGTTCATACGGAACTGGTCCGCACGGCGTGTGACAAGGGCCACCCAGTAGCCTGCCACCTCCCAACCATGCTCCTTATAAGCCGCTTCGGCAAGGTCATCTGCAGAAAGTCCGGTGAGCGGTTCCAGTCCGGCACGCTCGCGGACATCATTCAGACACTTGAATGCCAACTCGTCCGTCTGCCCCGTCCTGGCCTTGGCTTCCGCATACCACAACAAAACCTCCGAATAACGAATGATTCTATGCCGATGGTCATTACACATGTTCTGACTGGCCGGTTTTGTATAATCATACGGGGCACTGGTATTCACTTTTGACGCAGGATCCCAGTTGACGGAGAATATACTGAACATGGGGTGATGTTCCGGAACGACAGGGGTACCGTCCTCCTTCAACTCCCACCAGTCAACCAACGTTCCGTCTTTCAGACGAATCTTGGGATCATAAGTCGCATCTTTTCTCGGACCGTCAGGAAACTCCTTCCAGAAACGAATTTCACCCCAGGCGTCTCCCCAGCCGCCCAGCGATTCAAACTGGTTACATGAAGTAAGCTCCGAATCCTGTGCCCAATCCACGAACGGTGAATAATTTATGCCGAGCACCGTCTCATTATTATAGTTATTGCTCATAGCATACACATCTTTGTAATCCTTATCGAGCTTATACTCGTATTCACCTCTGTTCACACCCTCAATGACCTCCTTCGCCTTTTCAGCAGCCTTTGCGTAATATTCCGTTTTGTTCATCGGCCAGCCGGCCATAGCCATATACACTGCTGCCAAAGTAGATTTGGCTGCCTGCCGGGTTACATACACATTCACTCCGTTCAGAAAGCGGGGGCTGCCACTGTAACCCGTAGGCAATACGGCCTCAGCTTCGGTCAGGTCCTGCACAATATGACCATACACTTCTTCCACGGGGGATAGAGGTTTGGTATAATCATCGTTGACATTGTCCAGATTCATCGGCAGCGGTCCCCAAAGTCGCACCAGGGTAAAATAAGCGTATGCCCTCCAGAATTTAGCCTGCCCGAGGGCGATATTTATCTCATCTTGAGTGGTAGGTGTTTTAGAAGCCCCCTGTATGATCAAATTGGCAGCCTTTACAATGGCATAATGCATGTTCCACGCATCTTTGACACCCTTGTTGTTGTTTGCTGCGGCAAACTTGTCCATTTCTGCGGCAGGCTGTTTGTTGCTCCCCGGATTGGTCGTTATATCATCCCCCTGCCACTGGGGCAGCTGCATGTTCGTATATACCTGTGAAAGATTGACTTTCTGGTAAAGGGCATATATGCTCATGTTCAATTCATCCTGGGTAGAGAAGAAGTTTTCCGGAGTGAGTTTTCCCCTGGGATCTTCCGTTAAGAAATCACTGCACGACATCAGTGAAAATGACAGGGCAACCATAGTGCCTGCTATTATTTTTATTTTCATAAGTTCTTCTATTTTAGATTTAAAAATTCATCCGGAGACCGAATGTGAATGTTCTTGGGGAAGGATAGGCTCCCATGTCAATACCCGCGTCAACGTCAACGCTGCTGTTCGAGAAGGTAGTACCGGCCGGATCCATCCCCTTGTACCCGGTTATTGTAAAAAGGTTCTGACAGCTGAAAGTAAGCCGCAAATCAGCGAATCCCGTTGTCTTTTTGGGGAAAGTGTATGAAAGACTGATATTCTCCAGACGAAGGAAGTCCGCGTTCTCCAGCCATTTGGTTGAAACCGGCTGCAGATTATTTCCACCTTCGGTCAGGCTCGGGTATGTTGCCGAAGAGCCAATCTTGTCGAATCCCTTCAGATAGGCGTCTGCCAGAGTTACAAAGCGGGAATTCCCTTCGGCCGAAGCCATCGTATATCTTACAAGATTCAAACGTTTGGCTCCGAAAGATCCGTTGAAGAACAGGTTCAGATCCCAGTTTTTATAAGACAGGGAGTTATTCCATCCCAGGGTGAAATCGGGATTGGCCTTGCCGATGACCTTGCGGTCGCCACCGTCTATCATCTGATTTCCATCTACATCCGTGTAAGTGTCATGTCCGTTTTCATCCAAGCCGGTCCATTCATATCCCCAAAAAGTACCGATGGCCTCACCCGGCTTGATAATGGTGGCATAATCAACCATACCGGCAGCCGGACTGGAGCCGTTGATGAAATCATTCTCACCACCGGAAAGGCGTTCCACGCGGTTCTTCAAATAAGTACCGTTCAAGGTGGAGGTCCATTGGAACCGGTCATTCTGCATAATCCGGGCGGTCACGCTCAAATCAATACCACGATTACTGATTTCGCCGTCATTCACCCAAAAAGAGTTACCGCCGACATATCCGGGGATACTTCTTTTAAGCAACGCATCTGTAGTACGCTTATAGAAATAGTCCACACTGAAATTCAGCCGCCTGTCGAACAGGGAGAACTCCAGACCCAGGTCGAACTGCTTGGTCTTCTCCCACGTAAGCTCGGGAGTCGCTATGTCATTTGCCCAATAACCGGTAAAATTACTGTTGGTTCCAAAATTGTATGCAGTAGCACTCATAAGGCCCATGGTCGCGTAAGGACTGATGGCCTGGCTACCCACAATACCATAACTGGCGCGAAGTTTAATGTCCTGAACCGAGGAAACATCCTTCATGAAATCCTCATTGCTCAACGTCCAAGCTGCGGCAATAGAAGGAAAGTACCCCCATTTCTTTTTGGCAAAGCGAGAAGAACCGTCGGCACGAAATGTTCCGGTAAGCATATAACGATCCTTAAAATTGTACATGACACGGGCCACTCCCGACATCAGCGCCCATTGCTCGTAACCATTGTTTGCATCACGAGAGGAAGCCATACCCACATTCCACCAGCCCACACCCTCGGTCAGCAGGTTGTTACCGGTTATACCCATTGTCCTGGTTTCGGAGGAGGTCACCTCATATACAGCCGTGGCTGTCAGATGATGGTCATTCCAGGAACCTGTATATGTCAGATTGTTGGAGCTTTGCAGCATCAGACGATAAGTATCGTTATTGCCCATACCACTCTTGGTCCCCACTCGTTTGGAGCTGAAACTATAACTTTTCCCGTCATAATAGTCCACGCCATTGGTTGTGGTGAATGTCAGCCCCTTCATTATATCAAGGCGCAAATCAACACGTCCGTTGAAAACATTGGTCATTGTCTCTCCCGACTGCAACTTTAGGATACCGACCGGGTTGGAAGCTATGGAATTATAAGTATCGGTGTTATAGTTCCCGTTTTCGGCCATCATCGTCATGGTAGGCGAATAGTTCAAAGCAATCCAGATCGGATTATCCTTACCGGAGGCAAAAGATCCCCCGCGACGCACACCGTGGGAAGCATTGATGTCAGCCGTGATATGCAGCCAGTCGGTAAGCTGTGAGGAAAGATTCGCCTTCGCCTGATAACGCTCGTTCTTCGATTCAATGACCACACCTTCCTGGCTCATGTAGTTGGCGGAAATGTAATATTGGGTCTTCTCGCTACCATTGGAAAGAGCCAACTTGTAATTCTGGGTGATCCCCGTACGGAAAATCTCATCCTGCCAGTCGATGCCCCCCGTTCCGTTCTGATAGGATTGCATCTCTTCGTTTGAGAAATCAATACCTTTGACCTCCTTGAGCGCCAGAGCATAATCGTATGCTCCAAGGATATCGTATCTCTTATATACATTGGAAACTCCCACTGATGCGTCGAACATAATTTCACGCACACCGGCCTTACCAATCTTGGTAGTGATCAGAACGACCCCGTTCGAACCCCTGGAACCGTATATGGCAGTGGACGATGCATCTTTGAGAACCTGCATCGAACGGATGTCCTCGGGATTGATACCGTCCAAACCGCTTTCGCGGACGATTCCGTCAACCACATACAAAGGGTCGTTGCTTTTGCTGATGGAGTTAGCACCGCGGATGCGGATTTTCACGCTTCCCCCGGGGACGCCGCTGTTCTCAACATGAACGCCACTGACACGCCCCTGAAGAGCGTCTGCAACCTGGGTTATAGGCTGGTCCTTGAAATTTTTGTTGTCCAGCACGGCTACGGAACCGGCCATATCCGCTTTTCTTACAGCACCATAGCCAATAACAACCACCTCGTCAAGGACTTCGGCATCTTCCTTCAAAACGATGTTTAACGGTTCACCTGTCCAGGCTATTTCCTGGCTCTGATAGCCGACATAAGAAACAACAATTATATCCCCTTTTTTTACGTTCCTAAGGGAAAAATCACCGTCAAGTCCCGTAATGCTGCCGTTTGTCGTCCCTTTGACAAGTACGGATGCGCCGATAATGCTTTCGCCATTGGCATCTTTGACAACTCCTTGACAGATATCACTCTGTTCGATAATTTGTCCCCTCAGGGAAGGGTAGTCAGGGAACGCATAAACCTGCATCCCACACAATAGCGAGAGCGACAGAATTGCTCCCGCTGTTTTTTGAAGTGTATTCATAAATTATTTAGTTAGGAAAAAAAGTTCGATAAGAAACATGTTCAGGCGTTATGCTCTTTTCAATACAAGTTCTGTATTCTACCCGGATCATATCTCCTTGGTTGAAACGCTGAAAGTTTCAATAAGGGTATTACCATCTGTTATATATTCTTTTTCCAAACGGTTAACCTCCTTGTCGTCAATGTAGCCTATTACTGTTATATGAAGCCGTTTACCCGCCTCCGAGATACTGGAAACCGAACCGGCACAGGTCATGAAAAACGCATTCCCATTTGTACAACAGGACATAGTTGCCGTCCTTATTTGGGCAGAATAGGAATCACCAATGTATTCTCCCTTGTCATTGTACAACTTGGCGGGACCACCCTTGTCAGCACCACCGATACTTACACTCACTTCAAATGAATCTGTGTCACCGGACTGTTGGATTACAATTTTATGAATTCCTGTCTGAAAATCAGATGCGTTTTCCGTTCGTTCATTGTCACATCCTACAAATATAAATCCGGCCAAGAGCAATACAACACTCCATAATGTGAATTTACTTTTCATATTTATATTTACAACAATAATTGATAAAAATAATATATCTATAAATCTTGCCAAGAAGAATATTAATCATCTAAGGCAAACAAATTATCTAATTAACAACAATATATTTATTGAATATAATACGCAGCCCATTATTTATTGTGCAAAGAAAAAACAAGATAAAATATTATTGATTATCATTTTAGCCCTATAATTTATCAATATGGCCTAATAGTTTGGAATATATAAACAAAATATTATACAATAAGATAAATACATCAAATAAAAATACCTTAGATTTATATTACAAAGGAGATGATTATGGCAAATTTCTATGTTTCATGTAATGTGTCAAAGTATAATAAGAGAAATAGAGAGGAGCTGTAAGGTTATTTTAGGACAAGTCAATTCATTGGTGCAAGGTGCAGCTATATCTGTATATAGCTGCACCTTGCACCAATGAATTACATCCTAAAAATCAATGATTTACATTTTTAGTAACAAGAATAGGTGCAAATCCTTTTTTGCACTTATTCTGTTACTTACACTTTTCTTGTTTTTCCGTTTACACAGAAAACTAAAAATCTCCTGTTTTTTTCTTTTTCGGTCAAAATTAGTATATTTGTATCAGTTCTAAAAGTGAAGCAAAGCAATGCACTGAAATTAGCACCGCTACCAAATCGCTACCAATTACCAGGCTTATCGCTCTTTACGCTTTATCAATCAGCCGATTAAAAGAAAATCTTAGTTTTTTTGAAATAAAAAAATCCAGAGCTTTCTCTATCTCTCTCCTGTTGTCATGAGATAACTTGAGGACTTCGCGAATCTTGGGTGGGTACTTGCCGTTGTTTGGGTTTGCACAACCGGATAGGGCAAGAGTACTCAAAAGGAATAAGCCCCGTATGAGCGACTTTATACATTGTGATTTTTTCAGTATATTTTTCATATCGGTTTCATCAGGTTTATTGATATTGCAAAAATAGTGTGGGATTCTTAAACGATTTATAATCAGGACCTAATATTTTTATAATCAAATCCATGTTTTTGGGTTATATGGATAAGACTCATCACGGGCGTGCGGAGAGAAAGAGTTGTGCAAATAGATCTGTTTATTTGCGTTTTTGTGTGAAAAAGATATTTTTATTCCTTTTTTAATGACAGGCTCTGTTTTCGAAATCTTTCTGATAGAGAGACAGAACGTATAAATAGGGTATTTGTATACGGATTTTCTTACCTTTTCGGATAAGTATTCCGGTTTTATCATCAAAACATTAACTTCTTTTCCCGAAAGAAGTTAATGTTTTCTTCATAAGAAGTTAATCTTTTGTCCGTAAGAAGTTATTGTTTTATCAGGAGGAAGCTAATTTCGTAAAAAAGGGAGGGGAAAGTTATACCTTTCAATGCTATTTGGTGCTTTGGGATGAATGTGGATATTGTGTCTTTTTATATACAGGTTGGAGAAATGTTCAAGCAGAATGTCGATGTAATGTGGCAATTTCTGTATTGTGTGATCGAATTAATATGGAATAGCTGTCATTCCGGTTTTGCCTGACGGTAAAATAAGGGCTTTTTTCGTACTACCCGCAACCATGGATCGGAAATAGACGCATACAGCCCCGTCCAAAGATACAAAATGTCATTACGGAATACAAACTATCAGAATGTAATATTCTCCATCGGTGATGATTGCCGTTATATTTCTTCTTGATTCGTAAAAACGAAAAATACCCCTGAGATAACTTTAAGGGGGCAGGAAGATTTCATCGGTTTTTAAATTACGAATGCTTTGTTATATTAAAAACTTCTCTTACATTTGTCAAAAAAGAAAGAAGGAGGCTTAATCCCATGAGAAAAGAACTTCTATTTACAATCTTAGTTTCTATCGCTTTTGTCTTTCTTCAGGCTTTCTGGATAGTCCGCATGTACCAAAGATATGAGGAACAATATACGGCACAGATAAATGAAGCTTTTCTACATGCCATTGAGAAGGAGGCGGATCGGGGCGGATACAAAGGTGATACCATCGATTTTGCGCTTTTAAAACAGAAAGGCATAGTGCACAATGTTTCTGAGCTTCTTTCACAACTGGAACAAGATGAGTCGCTTTCCAATCGGAGGCTTCCTGAGTTACCTGTTATAGACAGTCTTCTTCGGGAAGATTTATCGGGTTTGAAAATCAACCATTACCTGTCCTTATATGATAAGGAGGGAAAAATAGTCGATTCTTTGGGGAATACTTCTTTGCGGGGAAAGAGCCAAGTTATCAAAATACGGGAAGTTATCGGGACGAAAGGGTTGTTTTATATGCAAATAGAGTTCAAACTACCCTATGACGCTATCCTGTCCCGGATGTTTTATTCCCTTGTCGTTTTTACACTGATTATAGTAGTCGTTGTGGGATGCCTTATCCATCAGTTAAGAGTTATTAGTCAAAAAGATGAACTGTTAGAGAGGCGTGAAGTGAGTGTGAACGGGATTGTTCATGACCTCAAATCACCATTGAATGCACTTGTCACTTTAACCGGCTGGCTTATGGAAACGGAATCAGATCTTCGGAAGAAAGAATTGATGGCTGAAGTTATAAAGCGTGCCGGACACCAAGCGGCGCAAATCGAGTCTATATTGGTCTGTGCCAGAGGAACGGCGCAACCCATTGTTCTGAACAAAACCGAAATAAATCCGGAAGAAATAGTACAAGCGGCAATTGATGACATCTGTGTTGAATTGAAAGCTAAGCCACATAGTATTGAGGTTATAAACGAAGCACCCGGATTGACGTGTCCGGCAGACAGAGGTTATTTAGAAAACGTGATGAAGAACTTGATAGAAAATGCGTTGAAATATGCCGATGATGGAGTGAAAATACAGATTGAAATAACAAAAATCTCACAAGAAATACAGATTAAAGTGATAGATAATGGTTGGGGAATTGCCCCGAAGTATCAAAAAAAGCTATTCAATCAGTATTATCAGGTCCCCCGGGAAGCATTGCGAATGCAGAAAGGATATGGTATCGGATTGGCATATGTCCGGCATATTATCCGGGCGCATGGTGGCAAAATCCAATTCAAGAGCCGTGAGAATGAAGGAAGTGTATTTACGTTTTATATTCCGGAAAAATAAAGTATGGAGGAGAAAATTAAAATTCTTTTTATTGATGATGATATTACGTTTGGACGTATTTGTACCATCATCTTACAGGAAAAAGGCTACGAAGTCTTTTATCAGACTACTTTAAACGGAGCCAAAGCTTGCATAACAGAAGCTCATCCGGATATCATTGTACTTGATGTGGAGATCGGAAATCAGAATGGCATTGAAGTCGCTCCGGAAATAAAAGTGATAGCACCGAATGTTCCTGTTCTGTTTATCTCTTCTCATACGGAGAGCCATTGGGTTGTACAGGCTTTGGAAGCGGGTGCGATGGCTTATCTTAAAAAGCCCTTTCACGCTGAAGAATTAATTGCGTATGTTGAAAGGTTTGCTGTACAACGTCCGTCCCAACTTCGGATAGGTTCCTTGTCGCTTGACGCCGAAACCAGGATTTTATTTGCTGATGACTCGACAGTTATTAAACAATTGAGTGAATCCGAATATAAGTTAGTAAGGCTTTTACTTGTTTATAAAAACCACATAGTGGGCAGAAGGCAAATAGAAATGGAGTTATGGGGAAATACTGAAGGAAATGAACAGAGTACTAATAATTTAATATCCAAGATACGAAAATACCTTGTTGCTGATCCCGACATCGCACTTGAAACGATACCGAGGAGCGGATATAGGCTTTCTGTGAAATTAGAAAAACAGAAGAGAAGAGTGAGTGACTGTTTTTAAGCAGAGTTAATCTGATTTCTTCTAAAGTGTGACAATCATAGTCGATTCTGCCATTTCTGGTTAAACATTTTTTAGTTTCGGTTGCAAATATATCATAATTCTCTTACTTTTGCTTCCGGTTTCGGACAAAACTTATCCGGAATTCAACGAGTTAAATGAAAGAGGTAACGTTTATACGTCGGAACATTGAAAAATGGAAAGAGACAGAGAAGGTGGTGGAGCAGGCAGATAAACTGACTCCCGACCGTCTTGCCGATGCTTATACGGAACTTACTGCCGATCTGGCATTTGCGCAAACTCATTATCCGTCTTCCCGCATTACTATTTATCTGAATAACCTGGCTTCGGCCCTCCATAATGTGCTTTATCGCAATAAGAAGGAGAAATGGACCCGTATTTTTACTTTCTGGACACAAGAGGTTCCACAAACGATGTACCATGCTCGTAAAGAGCTGTTGATTTCGGCCCTGATCTTTTTGGCCAGTGTATTGGTGGGTATTGTTTCAGCAGCGAATGATGATAACTTCGTCCGTCTGATTCTGGGGAATGGTTATGTGGATATGACGCTCGATAACATAGCGCGTGGTGAACCGATGGCTGTATACAACGGTTCGGATGAAGTTCCTATGTTTTTGGGCATTACTTTGAATAATATCATGGTTTCTTTCAATGTCTTTGCAATGGGGTTGCTCACCAGCTTTGGGACAGGATGGTTACTTTTTAATAACGGAGTAATGCTCGGGGCCTTTCAGACCTTCTTTTTTGAGCATGGCCTGTTGGGAGAATCGATGCTTGCTGTCTGGCTGCATGGGACTTTGGAAATCTGGGCTATTATCGTAGCCGGTGCCGCGGGATTGGCATTGGGAAACGGATGGCTGTTTCCCGGGACTTACTCCCGCAAAGAGTCTTTTATGCGTGGAGCCAAGAAAGGACTAAAGATTATAGTGGGTACGGTTCCTGTCTTTGTTATGGCCGGATTCATTGAGGGGTTTATCACACGCCATACTGAATTGCCTGACTTTCTACGGTTGAGCATTATTCTTTTATCACTGGCATTTATCATCTATTACTATATTTATTTACCAAATAGAAAAAATCATGGAATCACAAAAACCTAAAATTGCTTTATATGTGAAGCGGCCTTTTGGTGACAAACTCAATGCCACCATGGACTTTATAAAAGAGAACTGGAAGCCGATGTTGAAGTTCAGTACCTATTTGATTCTGCCATTATGTCTGATTCAGGCTATCAGCATGAATGGAATCATGGGGGGAACAATGGGCTTTGCAGCTGCCAAAGAGACCGGAGCCAATCCTCTGGAAGCGATAGGTGCACAATTTTGGGTCAATTACGGATTGATGTTTCTTTGTTATTTGGTAGGATCTATTTTACTGACTTCCATTGTTTACGGATTGATGCAGATTTATAATCAGCGTGAAGAACGTTTGGCAGGTGTCACTTTTGCCGATCTGAAGCCTTTTCTGTTCAAGAATATAAAACGTCTGCTGGTTATGGTACTGTTTTATATAGTTCTGATTATAGCAGTGAGTATTGTTATAGGGATTCTGGTTGCAGCTTCTCCATTCACGCTTTTGCTTACTATTCCGCTGCTGATTGCCTGTGCAGTGCCTTTGGCCTTGTTTACTCCAATTTACTTATTTGAGGAGATCGGCATCTTTGCTGCTTTCCAGAAAACTTTCCGTCTGGGGTTTGCCACATGGGGAGGTGTTTTTGGCGTTTCCTTGGTCATGGGATTGATCTCCAGTGTATTGCAGGGCGTTACTACGACTCCGTGGTACATTGCTACTATTGTGAAATACTTCTTTATGTTGAGCGATACACAGAATGAGTTAACTATTTCCGCCGGATATAGTTTTATGGTCTATCTGCTGGCCATTATCCAAACTTTTGGAGCCTATCTTTCTATGATATTTTCTTTAATTGGTATAGTATATCAATATGGGCATGCCAGTGAAGTGGTAGACAGTATTTCGGTAGAAAGCGAGATAGATAAATTTGAGCAACTTTGATTAAACTCTTTGGATGACTTTGCAAGCTGATACTCTGGTCTGTGATACCGTAAGAGTTGCCTTTTGGCAGTCCAATCCGGCTTATGACTACAACCGGGAACTGATAACACCTGAGATCGATGTCTTCGGCTGGCTCAGTATGCAGCTTTCTAAGTTACTGCGCGCCATTTTCGGAAGTCGTTTTGCGGAGGAGTATTCCGGTATTATTCTGGTTGTCATTGCCATTCTGATCTTGTTGTTGATTCTTTGGTTTGTTTATAAAAAACGTCCCGAGCTTTTTATGCGTTCACGCAGGGGGCCTGTGAACTACAGTGTCCATGAAGATACTATTTACGGGGTTGATTTTGACTCTGAGATAAAGCGTGCCATGGAACGTAAAGATTACCGGGAATCCATTCGTTTGCTTTATTTGCAAACCTTGAAACTATTGAGTGATGAGGGGCGGATAGACTGGCAGCCCTATAAAACTCCTACAGAATATATTTATGAGGTAAAACAGGAAGCACTTCGCAGCTCTTTCAGGCGCTTGACAAATGGTTTCCTGAGGGTGCGTTATGGCAATTTTGCTGCATCCGAGCCACTATTTGAGGAATTGTTGTCCTTGCAAACCGAGATATGGAAAGGAGGTATCGAATGAGAGGTAGCCGCTGGTTTATCATTGGGATAGTTCTCTTTTTGCTGATCATGTTTGTGGTTGAGTATCATCTGCCGAAGAAATTTGTCTGGAACCCGACTTTCGGGCAACATGATCACCAGCCATTGGGAGGGGCTGTATTTGATGATGTTTTAAAGTCTTCGCTTCCGGATGGATATTCACTTTCGCGCAAGACATTCTATCAGTTTGCTGCTGACAGCAGCCCCCGGAAAAGTATTCTTGTCGTTACCCAGCATCTGGATTTGGTGAAGGCGGATGTCAGTGCTTTACTCGATCTGGCCCGTAGGGGAAACAAGATATTGATAGCCAGTTCCTCTTTTAGTCCGTTACTGGCTGATACATTGGGATTCAATAATTCGTATGCTTATTTCAATCCGAGGCGGTTAAAAGAATATGCAGCCGATCTGTTGGAACGTGACAGTGTGTTCTGGATCGGTGATTCGGCGGTATACGATAAGCGTACTTTCCGTTTTTATCCGCATTTATGCGGTATTTATTTCACGAAGTATGATTCGTTGTCTCTGCCGTTGGCTACGAGCCGGATCGATTCCATGCAGATGTTCAATGACAGTTTACCGGATTGCTTTCCGCCTGTGGCTATCAGCCGTCCGTTCGGGAGGGGAGAGATTGTCTTGGTCACCACGCCTTTGCTGTTCACTAACTATGGGATGCTCGATGGCGATAATGCAGCCTATCTTTTCCGTTTGCTTTCACATCTGAAAGGGTTGCCCGTAATTCGTACCGAGGCTTATGGTGCCGGTGCGCAGATTGAAGAATCTCCTTTCCGCTACTTTCTTTCCCAACGTCCTCTGAAGTGGGCACTCTATCTGACAATGTCAGTATTGGTGCTGTTCATGGTGTTTACTGCCCGTAGGAGGCAAAGGCCCATTCCGGTAATTCGTGAGCCGGCCAACCGTAACCTTGAGTTTACGGAGTTGATTGGCATACTTTATTATCAAAAAAAGAATCATGCAGATCTTGTACGTAAAAAGTTCACTTATTTTGCCGAGAGCTTGCGGCGGAACATACAGGTGGATGTAGAAGATGACGGTAATGATGATGTCTTGTGCAGCCGGATTGCGCGGAAGACGGGAAATGAAGAGGTGAAAGTCCGAAATCTTTTCCGTAAACTTCGTCCTGTGGTACGTGGAGAACAGGAGGCCGGAGAGACATTGATGAAAGACCTGATTGATGGAATGAATGAGATAGAAAAGCCTCGATCTTGATCCTTTGGCGGAGGAAGAATAGCTGGAAAGAAAAGAAATATGAATTTGATAAATAAAAAGAATATGGAAGAAAATATGAATGATATGCATGGAGAAGAAGCTCCGCGTACCGATTTGACTCTTTTTTCAGAGAAGATACAGGAACTGAAAAGTCAGATTGCTTCCGTTATTGTGGGGCAGGAACGTACTGTCGACCTGGTGTTGACGGCTATTCTTGCTAACGGTCACGTTTTGATAGAAGGAGTGCCGGGAGTAGCCAAGACCTTACTTGCCCGTCTTACTGCGCGCCTGATAGATGCTGATTTCAGCCGTGTACAGTTTACTCCCGACCTGATGCCGAGTGATGTTCTGGGTACGACCGTCTTCAATATGAAAACCAATGAATTTGATTTTCATCGGGGACCTGTCTTTGCTAATGTTATATTAGTGGATGAAATCAATCGTGCTCCTGCCAAAACCCAGTCTGCCCTTTTTGAAGTAATGGAAGAACGTCAAGCCAGCATTGACGGAACGACTTACCGGATGGGAGAACTTTATACCATTCTGGCTACACAGAATCCTGTGGAGCAGGAAGGAACCTATAAGTTACCCGAGGCCCAGCTGGACCGTTTCCTGATGAAGATTACCATGGATTATCCGTCGCTTGAAGAAGAAGTCAGCATTCTGGAACGCCACCATACCAATGCTGCATTGGTGAAATTAGAGGAGATAAAGCCGGTGATTACCAGTGAGGAGCTGCTTTCTCTTCGCCGGCTGATGGGAAAGGTATTCGTGGATCAGACTCTGCTTCAGTACATTGCTTTGATTGCCCAACAGACCCGTACCAGTAAAGCTGTTTATTTGGGAGCCTCTCCCCGTGCTTCAGTAGCTATGTTGCAGTCTGCCAAAGCTTATGCACTTTTGCAGGGGCGTGATTTTGTGACTCCGGAAGACATTAAGTTTGTGGCTCCCTACGTTTTGCAGCATCGCTTGATTCTGACGGCAGAAGCCGAAATGGAAGGATATTCGCCAGTCAAGGTAACCCAGCGCTTGATTGATAAAGTGGAAGTACCTAAATAATTATGTTCCTGACCAAACGTTTTTACATATTCGTCCTTGTCGTCATCCTGTTGTTAGGTGGCGGATATCTGTTCGGCTCTATGTTCATCATCGGGCAGTTAGGGTTGGTTGCGCTATTGCTCGCCCTGGCCTTCGACGGGTATCTGTTGTATCGTACCAACGGTATCCGGGCCTTCCGTCAATGCGCCGGGCGTTTCTCTAACGGAGATGATAATGATGTCAGTTTACGTATCGAAAGCCGTTATCCCTATCCCGTGAATCTGGTAGTGATCGATGAAGTGCCCGTCATTTTTCAACAGAGAGACGTTCATTTTGAACTGTCTCTTCAGCCTAACGAAGGGAAGACAGTGACATATCAACTACGTCCGACCCATAGGGGAGAATACGGTTTCGGATCTATTCGTGTCTTCTCAACCACCCGGATCGGATTAATATCCCGAAGGTTTACGTGTGGTAAGTCCGAAACCGTCAAAGTATACCCCTCTTACCTGATGCTTCATCAATATGAATTGCTGGCGATAAGTGATAATCTGACCGAATTAGGCATCAAGCGTATTCGTCGGGCAGGACATCAGACGGAATTCGAACAGATCAAAGAATACGTAAAAGGAGATGATTACCGTACTATAAACTGGAAGGCCAGTGCACGCCGCCATCAGTTGATGGTCAATGTTTATCAGGACGAGCGCAGTCAGCAGATATACAGCGTGATTGATAAAGGGCGTGTGATGCAGCAGGCTTTTCGTGGTATGACGTTGCTGGACTATGCCATCAACGCCTCTTTGGTGCTTTCGTATGTAGCCATGCGAAAAGACGATAAAGCCGGGTTGGTGACGTTCAACGAGCATTTTGATACGTTCGTCCCTGCTTCCAAGCAAGTCGGACAAATGCAGACTCTTCTTGAGAATCTCTATAAACAGGAAACAACGTTTGGTGAAACGGACTTTTCCGCCCTTTGTGTGCATTTAGGGAAGCATGTGAATAAACGCAGCTTTCTGATGCTCTATACCAATTTCAGTAACATGACCAGCCTGAACCGGCAACTGGTTTACCTGCAACAACTGGCCAGACAACACAGAGTGTTGGTTGTATTTTTTGAGGATGCCGACCTGAAAGAATATATTGCCGGGAAACCGGAGACAACCGAAGGATATTACCAACATGTTATCGCGGAGAAGTTTGCGTTTGAGAAGCGACTGATTGTGTCTACTTTGAAGCAGCATGGCATTTATTCTCTGCTTACAACTCCTGATAAACTGTCAATTGATGTGATCAACAAATATCTGGAAATGAAATCCCGTCAGTTACTCTGATACAGGTTGCGTATTGAGGAAGAAGAAGACAGCCATACCTATCATGATGACTCCCAGCAGTCCGTAAAACAGCCGGGCGCGTTTTCTGCCTACATTCCGTACAATCAGTTGTGCATTTTGGGCAGTGAAAAACCAGTTCCAGTTGAGTATAGATGCCAGCAGGGCGGTAAGCCCTGCGATGGCAAATATTCCCTGAACAAAATATTGAGGGGCCATTGCTCGGATGATTAGTCGTTAATCACTATTTTTCTTGTTCCATCCTCAAGTTCCTCGATGGTAACCTTTACGGCGTCTCCCGGCAACAGTTCTTCTACCAGTTCCGGCCATTCGATGAAACAAAGTGCACCACTGTAGAAGTAATCTTCATACCCCATGTCATATACTTCGCTCAACTTTTTGATCCGATAGAAGTCGAAGTGATAAATCAGTTCTCCGCCTTCGTCCGAACGGTATTCGTTAACAATGGCAAAAGTTGGGGAAGTGATAACATCCGACACTCCAAGCTCTTCGCAAAGTGCCTTGACGAAAGTCGTTTTACCTGCCCCCATCTTTCCATAGAGTGCAAAGACTGTGTTATCGCCCATGGCAGAGATGAACTCGCGGGCAGCTTCGTGAATCTGTTCCAGTGATTGAATCTTGATTTCCATACTTATATGTTGTTTTTATTGTTTCTTTCTGAAAAGGCTCTTTCCTATTTTACATGCAATGTATATAAGAATAGAGAAGAAAATGATGGATGCTCCCGAAGGCACATTCAGGCGGTAAGAGATCAGCAGACCTCCCAGGCAACTCAGGTAACCGATGGCAATCGACAGCCAGATGATGCGTTTAAACTTGTTGGTAAACAGATTGGCCGTCATCTGTGGGATGGTCAGCAACGAAATAGCCAGTACAATCCCCACCATGCGCAGACAGGAAACGATGGTAAGGGCGATGAACATCATCAGGATATATTCCAATACTACTACCGGGATTCCTTGTGAACGGGCAAACTCACGGTCGAAAGCGATGTATATAATCGGGTGGATGAACAAGGTGAAGAACAGGATTAGCAGGATGGCAAGAATACCCAGCATCAGCAAGTCGGTCTGTGTAATGGTGAGGATATTGCCAAACAGGTAGGCCGAAAGATCGGGAGCGAAACCCGGGGACAGAAAACTAAACATGATTCCCAATGCCATACCCAGTGTCCAGAACATGGCAATGGCCGAATCTTCACGCATGTCTTTTCGTTTGCTGAGCCACTCTACTCCGAAAGCCGATAAGACGGAAAAGACGGCTGCCGAAAGAATGGGAGAGAGGCCGGTATACAGTCCCAGTCCAATGCCGCCGAATGAGGCATGGGTGATACCTCCGCTGATAAATACCAGGCGGCGAGTGACGATATACGTACCGATAATGCCACAGGCAATGCTTGCCAGAAGACTTCCCAGGAGAGCGTGTTGAAAAAAGGTATATTGTAGTAAATCCATACGGTTCAGCTGTTAGGAACGTGAGGCAGACGGGCGGGTTAAGGATGTATCCTCCGTTCGCCTACTACCAGAAAGACTTCATCTTTTATTTCATCGGGAAGGCTGATTCCTCTCAGTTGCAGGCTGCGTACCCATCCGGCTACATCGGTGTCTTGCATGGTATAAAAGACATCACGGAATTTATCAGCTTCTTCCGGTGTATATTCTTCGGGGGCCCTGCCGATAAATGTATCCAGTTCTTCGTCGTCGTAATACTCTATTTGCTTACTGACGGCAGCCAGCAAACTGTCCCGTTCACAAACTTCATGCTGTCCGCAACACTCTACGTCGACTTCCTTTACTTCCGGGAAGCTGTCCAGTTCTCCGTTATCTATTTTCTTTTGCAGCCTTTTGTTGCGGATATACCCGGCAATCATTGCCACGATGGCGAGCAACACCAGACCAACTATAAGTATCCACATAATTACGAATCAAATTTTCGCAAAGGTACTTATTAATTTGTATTATTCCGTATATTTGTCCTTGCAATGTGCTAAATGAACTAAAACAGAAACATCCCGATCATGAAAAGAAAACACCTGATTACTGTCTTTATGTGGTGTGTCGCCACTACTTTGTGTGCCCAGACCCCGGTCGAAAAGGGGCTGAAAAGTATTAACCGTCAGGCTGCCGAGGCTTATATCGGCTTTTTGGCCGATGATGAATTACAGGGACGTGAAGCCGGATTCCACGGTTCGCGTGTGGCTGCCCGGTACATCGTTTCCCTACTGAAAGAGATGGGAGTCCGCCCGTTGGGTGAAAGCTACTATCAGCCGTTCGATGCTTATCGCAAGGAACGCCAGCAGAAGGGACGTCTGGAAGTGCATCCGGACTCGATAGCCAAACTGAAACAAGTGGTACATCAGAAACTGTCAATGAATAATGTATTGGGTATGATTCCCGGAAAGAAGACGGATGAGTATGTGATTGTCGGTGCGCATTTTGACCATTTGGGTATTGATCCTGCCCTGGACGGCGACCAGATTTACAATGGTGCCGATGATAACGCTTCCGGAGTATCGGCCGTACTGCAAATAGCCAAGGCTTTTGTGGCAAGTGGTCAGCAGCCGGAACGGAATGTGATCTTTGCCTTTTGGGACGGAGAGGAGAAGGGACTCCTCGGATCGAAATACTTTGTGCAGGAGTGTCCGTTCATCAAGCAGATAAAAGGATATCTGAATTTTGATATGATTGGTCGTAACAATAATCCCCAACAACCTAAGCATGTGGTTTATTTCTATACTGAGGCCAATCCTTCTTTCGGCCGCTGGTTGAAGGAAGACATTAAAAAGTACGGTTTACAATTGGAACCCAATTATCGTCCTTGGGACAAACCGGTGGGAGGAAGTGACAACGGATCGTTTGCCAAAGTCGGTATTCCCATCATCTGGTATCATACGGATGGACATCCCGATTACCATCAACCTTCCGATCATGCCGACCGCTTGAATTGGGATAAAGTGGTTGAAATATCTAAAGCCTCTTTCCTTAATGTCTGGAATCTGGCAAACGAAAAGGATTATTAAGAATGAAATGAAAACTAAACTAACTAATTGTGTAAGAATCGGATTGCTCTCTTTTATGTTGGGGTGTTTGCTTACTTGTTGCCAAGGAACGGCTCCTTCCGGCAATACAGGTAAAAAAACTTCCAGAACGGCTATTGCGTCCAATGACTCAGTGAAGTTGATTCCCGATAAAGTCTTGAATGACGCGTCTTGTGTGCTTGCCGGCTTGCCGGTTGATAAAGAAAGCGGGAAGCTTTATGCCCTGACCCAGACGAAAGAATGGAAGAACCATGCCCGTTACATGGATCAGATATGGAACGTTTTTCAGCAGACGGCTCCCCGCGTGGTAGCTTTCTCACAGACGGAACTGGAAGATATCAACGCCCGTTGCCATACACTGTTCTATCCGTTTTGGGGGCCTGACTTTCTGTTTGCCAATGCATTCTTTCCTGAAATGGATACTTATGTGCTGATCGGATTGGAACCCGCCGGTAGTGCGCCGAAGGTGAAACACCCTTCTGCCGAAACCTACCGTTTGTATCAAAACGCTGTGTCGGATGTACTCAACCTGAGTTTTTTTAATGATATGGACAAAGAGCTGGCCAATGATACCATTGACGGGGTAGTTCCCATCTATTCGTTGTTGATGGCCAGGGGAAACAGGAAGATAGTCAGTATTAAGGAGGTCCGGTTATCAGAAGCCGGAGATCTTATTGAAGTCGGGAAAGGAGATACCATCCGGAATGGAGATTGTACGGGAATGGAAGTTTGTTTTTTCCGTCCGGGCACTTCCCGGTTACAGACTCTTTATTATTTCTGTACCGATATCAGTAACGAGGGGTTGCAAGCCAATAAGCCTTTACAGGCATTTATGGACCGTTTTGATACGGAGGCTACCGCAACATTCGTCAAGTCGGCTTCGTACCTGATGCATGAGCCTTCTTTTTCCCGTATACGTGAAACGATTCTCAGGAAATCATCTGCCGTAATACAAGACGACTCTTCCATCCCGTTGTCCTGTTTCGACCCGGAGATGTGGACGGTTACTTTGTACGGTACCTTTTATAAACCTATCTCAGCTTTCTCGCAATATTCTCAGCCGGAGTTGCGAGATGCTTATCAGTTGGGCGATCCCAAGCCCCTGAATTTCCGGATCGGTTATGCACGGCAATCCAATTTGCAGGTTGTAAGAAGAAAATAATCCCGGTTAATGACTTTTCTCTGGAGGGTTAACCGGGAATTAACCCTCCTTCTAACCCTTCCTCATTAGCTTCGCAGCATAAATTAAATGCAAAGGGTAAATAAGCCTTTACCCTGTTTAAAATTCAATTTCTGAGCTATGAGGAAGAATATTTCGATTACCCTTATCGTTAGTGCAGCCCTTTTGCTGGCTTCGTGTACACAACAAAAAGTACCTTTCAGCCCTGTCGATTATGTAAATCCCCTGATGGGGACAGAGTCTACTTATGCCTTTTCGCATGGGAACACCTATCCTGCCGTAGCAGTTCCCTGGGGAATGAATTTCTGGAGTCCGCAAACCGGGGAGAATCGAAGTGGCTGGATGTATATGTACACCGACAGCCTGATACGGGGATTCCGCCAGACCCACCAACCCAGTCCGTGGATAAACGATTACGGAACTTTCTCTATCATGCCGTTGTCCGGCGAACTGAAGCTGAATCATAAAGAACGGGCCGTGCCTTTCTCACACACTCAGGAGAAAGCGACTCCTTATAGTTATGGTGTCACGTTTGCGGATGGTACCCGGACGGAACTTTCCGCGACTTCGCGCGGAGCGGTATTTGAAGTTTCTTTCCCGGAGAAGTCCGACCAATATATTGTGGTAGATGCTTATGATGGTGGAAGTGCTCTGGCGATTGACAAGGAGAATCGGTGTGTAACCGGTGTGGCACGTAATCATAATGGCGGAGTACCTGATAATTTTGCCAACTATTTCCGGATAGAGTTCAGCCATCCCATTACAGAAGAAGGAGTATACGACGGGGATACGCTGATGCATCACCAACAGACGGTAGAGGGTGATTATACCTGTGCTTACCTCAAGTTTAACGTTCCGGCGGGGGAAAGGCTGACCGTCCGTACGGCATCTTCTTTTATAAGTCCCTCACAGGCACTTATCAACTTCAGCCGGGAAGTGGGAGGAAAGAGCCTTGCCCAGGTGAAGGAAGAAGCACGAAAACAGTGGAACAGCTATCTGGGACGAATTGAAGCGGAAGGCGGCAGTGAAGAGCAGCTACGCACCTTCTATTCCTGTCTTTACCGGACATTGCTCTTCCCCCGTGAGTTCTATGAGTTCGATGCTCAGGGGAAACCGGTTTATTACAGTCCTTATAACGGAAAAATACACGATGGCTACATGTATACCGACAATGGCTTTTGGGATACGTTCCGTGCAGTCCATCCCTTGTTCACCTTATTATATCCGGAGGTTTCCGAAAGGGTTACCCAGTCCATTCTCAATGCTTACGATGAAAGTGGTTTTATGCCCGAGTGGGCAAGTCCGGGCCACCGTGGATGTATGATTGGCAATAACTCCATCTCTTTGTTGACAGACGCCTGGGCAAAAGGGATTCGTACCATTAATCCGGAGAAAGCTCTTGAAGCGATGATCCATCAGACCGGGGCCGTGCATCCGGAGATCAGTTCGGTGGGCCGTGACGGATTTGAATATTATGATCGTTTAGGTTATGTTCCTTATCCCGAAGTGCATGAGGCTACCGCTAAAACCCTTGAATATGCGTATGCCGACTGGTGTGTAGCGCGCTTTGCCGCTTCCATCGGGAAGAAGGAGATTGCCGACAGTTATTATCGCAAGTCCTTGAATTACCGGAATCTTTATTATCCCGAACATGGCTTTATGTGGGCGAAAGATGCCCAAGGGCGGTGGAGGGACCGCTTTGATGCAACAGAATGGGGAGGTCCCTTCACAGAAGGAAGTTCCTGGCACTGGACCTGGAGCGTTCTTCACGATCCCGAAGGGCTGTCGCAACTGATGGGAGGGCACGCATCGATGGCAGCCCGTCTCGATTCCATGTTTACAGCTCCCAACACCTACAATTACGGCACCTATGGTTTTGTTATCCACGAGATAGCCGAGATGGTAGCCCTTGATATGGGACAATATGCACATGGCAACCAGCCGGTGCAACATGCCATCTATTTATACGATTATATCGGCAGGCCCTGGAAGACCCAGCAACATGTTCGAGAAGTGATGGGGAAACTCTATAACTCCGGCAGCAAAGGCTACTGTGGTGATGAGGATAACGGACAGACTTCTGCCTGGTATGTCTTCTCGGCCATGGGATTCTATCCTGTTTGTCCCGGTGTGCCGGAATATGCGATGGGGAGTCCGCTTTTCCCGAAACTGACGCTGCACTTGCCCCATGGAAAAAATTTCATTGTGAAGGCAGAGGGAAACAGTCCCGCAAACTGCTATATCGGAAAAGCCTTGCTCAATGGCAGCGAGTTTACCCGTAATTTCCTGACTCACCGTGAACTTATTTCCGGAGGAGAACTGGTATTATCCATGGATAGTGTGCCCGATCTCCGCCGTGGCACCCTGAAGACGGATCTGCCTTACTCTTACTCCCGGGGGCACTAATCCCGGTATACGTTTGCCATTTCTATTATTTTTCGTATTTTTGTTGCACTATGGAACGGATGACGCATTTATCGAAGAACAGTATATGAGAAGGTTGAGATGTTTGTTTGCTATCGGAATGATATGGCTTTGTATAGCCGATTGTTTCCCGCAGGGACTTCTTTTCTATGGAAATGAGAAGCGGATCAGTGAGCGTGCCACTTATTCTGTCCTGCGCGAGGAACATCAGCGTACCTTTACCAACACCTTCTGCATCTCTTTTGACTATCTGGTACGGAATGTGGAGAGTCCCGGTTATATCCTTTATCTGGAAGACCGGGATGCCGGAAAGACCTATAGCTTCACCTATCTTCATAAACCCGGTGACCGCTGTTCTTTTTCTTTTAACGAAGACGGCAAACGTATCTTTTGTACTTTTGAACTGAATAAAGAAGATTATGACCATCGTTGGTTGCCCGTCTCCATTGCGCTGGACATACACAAAGACCAGGCCCGGATAACCGTTGGCAGCCAAAGCAAAGAGATCTCTAATCTGGGATTGGAGAAAGGCGGCTTCTCTCCGCATATTTATTTCGGTAAATGTGAATACATTCTGGACGTGGCTTCGTATGCCATCCGTAACCTGTCGCTTACCGACGGAGAAGAGATCATGATATTCCCTTTGAACGAGAGTAGCGGAGAAGATGTACACGACAGCCGGGGACATGTTGTGGGACGGGTTACCAACCCCATGTGGCTTATCAATCAGTCCTACTATTGGAAAGAGCTTTTTACGGATTACTCTTCCACACCCTCCGGTCTGAACTTTGACAAAACACATCAGGAGATTCTTTTCTTTAATCAGGACTCTCTGTCTACGTTCAACCTCTATACCCACGAATTGTCACAGGTGCCTTATAAGAATCCTTTGCCGGTTCAGCTTCGTCTGGGTATGAACTTCCTGGATGAGGCTTCCCGCGAACTGTATACCTACGAAGTAGCCGACTCGCACGGTGATGCCATGGTGGCGGCACTCGATCTTTCCACCAACGAGTGGCGTTCCGCCAGTACCGATTATCTTTGTCAGCAACTCCATCATCATAGCGGATTCTTTCATCCGGCCGAAAAGAAATTCTTTCTGTTTGGCGGTTACGGAAGCCGCAGGTATAGCAATACGTTTCTTGCATACGACCTGAAAACTTGCCGCTGGGATACACTGACTTTCTCGGGCGACCGGGTAACTCCCCGCTATTTTTCCGGTATGGCCGTCAGCCGCGATTACAAACGGGTTTACCTTTATGGAGGCATGGGCAATGAAGCCGGTGATCAGAATGTGGGACGCAACTATCTGTACGATCTGTACCGGGTGGATATGGACACCCGTTCGGTACGGAAACTCTGGGAAGTGAAAGCACCGGTGGTCAACCGGGTGGTCCCCCGCAATATGATACTCTCTGCCGATGAAAAATACCTGTTCCTGTTGGGGTATCCGGAATATCTGCCCAATTCCACTTTGCAACTATACCGTTTGTCCGTCCGTGACGGAGAGTGTGAAGTGGTGGGAGACAGCATTCCCATTGTTTCGGAAGAGATTGCCACCAATGCCAATCTTTATTTCAATGAAGAACTCGGCGAGTTCTACTGCTCTGTTCAGGAGTTCGAGAAGCACGGTCAGGTGACTACCCGCCTCTATTCTCTGGCTGCTCCGCCGGTGACTCTGGCCGATGTGGAATATTACAGCCGGATGCGGACCACTCTGAACAACAGGCTGACCGGGGGAATCGTTGGCGGGGTATTGCTCTTGATGGCCTGTGTATGGGGAATCGTACGTTACAGGCGGAAACGGAATGCGGCATCCCCGGAGGAAACATCTGCCGGGGTTCTTCCCGAAAGAGGGCAGAGTGCCCCGAAACTTTCGGTTATGGAGCTGCCTGAGATCGAGGAATCCGAACTTGGAAAAGAACCTTCTGAGTGGGATGAGTTGCCGGCTGTATTGCCGCCCGATAAGAATGCGATTTTTCTTTTTGGTATGTTTACCATACTTGACAATGCCGGGCGTGATATAACTTATATGCTCAGTCCTAAGCTGCGTGTTCTCTTTTTATATATTCTGTTGAACAGTGTGGGGAAGAGAGGGGTGCTTTCATCGGATATGAATAAGATATTCTGGCCGGACAAACCCGATAGTAACGTGAAGAACCTGAAGGGAGTAGCCATGAATCATCTGAGAAAGATATTGCAGGATGTAGACGGTATCGAGCTTGTATTCCGCAACGGATACTTCTGCCTGGTGTTTGGCAAAGAGTTCTATTGCGATTATATCCGTCTGATTGCTCTTACTTCTCCCGAAAAGAAAAAGAAGGAGAGTCCCGGTGCCATCCGTGCCGAATGGTTGGAAATACTTCTGCGGGGCAAGTTCATATCTACTGTCGAATCCGATCTCTTCGATTATTATAAACAAAAGGTGGAATCTCTGATTCATTCTCTGCTGCCCGAACAGCTGGAACTTGCTTACAAAGATGCCCGGTTCAGTATCGTCATCCGTCTTTGTAACATCCTTTTCATAGCCGATCCTTTGTCGGATATGGCACTTGCCTACACGGTTTGCGCCCTTCGGAAACAGAATAATCCGGAAGAGGCCATCAGGCGTTATGCCGCGTTTACAAAGGATTATAAGCGGATGATGAACGAGGAATACAGCATTGCTTTCGCCGACATCAAAGTTTAAGTATTGTCCCGTTGCTAATTTGTCAAAATGCTAACGAAAGCCTCCCGGTTTTCGTTATTTCGGCCATTGGACAAGGCGGGGGCGAAAAAACGCCGCCATTTCGTTTATCTGTTTATCTTTCCGGCAGTAATTCTGCCTGTTTTCAATCAGTGGAGAAACGTAAGCGATGCCCTCCCGTGCCTCCTGTCCGCTTAATGGTGGAATACCTGTCCTTTCGATACTTCGTGAAGCCTTCTCCCGGTCATCCAACCAGAAGTAAAATAGTTCCCGTAGACCCTCTGTCTCCGTAACAATATATGTTATCGACCAAAACATATAGAGATATTTGAAAAAGAAGTAAGCATTTTCCGGGAATGCTTACTTCTTTTCGACCAAATGCTTACTTCTTTTTCGGAAAACGCCGGCTCTTTTCACTCCCAATCAAGGCTCTCGAGGAGAAAAAGCCCGGCTTTTCACCTCCATTTGCCCGGTTTTGCCTGCATGTTTCTTCCGGTTGCTCCTTTTCTGTAAAGGATACAGTCAGTGAAAAAGGCTTTTTACTGTCTTTCTGATAGCTTGGTGTCTCTTTATGCTACCTTTGTGCATATTTTAACTTAGAGGATTCTGTGTCTGGAGCACTGTGGCGCGGGGTTAACAAGAAATACACGAGGTTAATCGCTTCGTTAACCCTTATTTAATCCCTCTCTTAAGACCATAGAGATACATTTGCTTTCGTCTTTAAATAAAAAGAGTCAGCAACGCCTTGCTTGATTCCTAATGTTAATTTTAACTTGTTATTATTATGAGAAAACGAAAATTAGTAGAAAGAGCCGTAAGGGCCTCGGGGATGTTTGTCCTTCTTTCGGGTATGGGACTTCAACCTTGCCTTGCTTCTCAAAACTACAATGCAGAACCTGCCGAAGTGGTGCAGGCAGCACAACAGAAACAGAAAATAACCGGCCGTGTTCTCGATGACACAGGTTTCCCCCTGCCCGGAGCTTCTGTGCAGATCAAAGGTGCTCCCGGTCGGGGAACTATTACCGACATCGAAGGTAACTTCTCGATTGACGCAGATCAGGGTGAACAGTTTGAAATCTCCTTTATCGGGATGGAAACACAGGTTGTAACCGTTACCGGAAAGACCCATCTGGAGATCACCCTCAAAGAAGATACCAAAACACTGGACGAAGTAGTGGTGGTGGGTTATGGCACGCAAAAGAAAGCGAATCTGACCGGAGCCGTAGCCAGTGTTTCGGCGGAGACACTCGAAAGCCGTCCTATCACGAACCTCAGCCAGGGATTGCAGGGTATGATCGGTAACCTGAATATTTCTGCCGATAACGGTGCACCGGGCAAAGGATACGGATTCAATGTCCGTGGTACTACCTCCATCAACTCTTCCGGCCCCTTGGTGTTGGTCGACGGTGTGCAGATGGATCCCAATATGATTAACCCGGCCGATGTGGAAAGTGTTTCGGTATTGAAAGATGCGGCTTCCGCCTCTATCTACGGAACACAGGCAGCCTATGGCGTAGTGCTGATTACGACCAAGAAGGGTAAAGACGAGAAAGCAAAGATCTCGTTCTCGTCCAACTGGTCGGTCAATTCCCCCACACGCAAACCGGAGTACATGGATTCGTGGACATTTGCCAATTTCCATAATCTGACCAATCGTAACTCCGGCGGAGGCGACTATTATGATAAGAACTACATGGATCATATCTATGCTTATTATACCGACCCGAAGCATAATCTGCCGGTATTCATCGACCCGTCCAATCCCAACAAGTATCTGTATTGCGGTAACACCGACTGGATAGACGAAACCATCAAGGATCATACTTTGATGCAGCAATACACGCTGTCACTCAACGGAGGATCGGGCAAGACCACCTATTATGGATCGGTAGGCTTCCTCGATCAGGGAGGAACGCTGAAACATTACGACGACAAGTACCGCCGTTTCAATGTCAACCTGAATCTGACTTCGGACATCACCAATTGGTTGCAGGTTCGGTTAAAAACCGTCTATAACAATACTTTCCGGGATGCTCCCTACGGAAGCAATAACAGTGACGAGACGGCACAGATCAACAGTGCTTTCTACGGTGCCGACCTTCGTCCGATGATGCCGGTTTACCATCCGGACGGAAACTTCTCCGGACAGGGCAGTTGGACCAATATGGTAGCCACTCAGTCCATCTCCGGCGAGCGTAAGAACAAAGAGAATGACCTTTGGCTGACCGGAGGTCTGAAAATCACTCCCCTGAAAGACTGGACCATCAATGTGGATTATACCTATAACATGTATATCCTCTCAAAGAAACAGCATGGCAAGGAGATATTGGAACATACCGCCAATCCGGATATCGTAACCGTATTTCCGCATACCACTCCGAGCCGTGTGAAGTTTACTACCGACGATAATTATTATCAGACGTTTAATGCCTATACCGACTACACCAAGTCCTTGGGCAAACACAACATAAAACTGTTGCTGGGATATAATTATGAAACCAAAAGTTACCGCTGGTTCAATGCCGAGCGTGAAAACCTTATCAGTAATGACCTCCCCGGTCTGGGACAGGCCTACGGAGAGAAGTACAATGGAAGCGGCCAGCACTCCTGGGCTACTATGGGATATTTTGCCCGCATCAACTACAATTATGCCGAACGTTATCTTTTGGAGTTGAACGGACGTTATGACGGTTCCTCCAAATTCCCTAAAGACAAGCGGTTCGTATTCTTCCCGTCCGTTTCGGCAGCCTGGAGAATCTCGAACGAAGCTTTCTTCGAACCGGCCAAGAAGATTGTGGACGAACTCAAGCTCAGAGCTTCTTATGGTTCGTTGGGTAATCAGTCGGTTGGCGGCGACTATCCTTATATAGCCACAATGGGTACCAATGGCGAGATGGGATATCTGGTAGACGGAAAGAAAATAGCCAGTGTGAGTCCCGGCGGCATCGTCAGTCCGTACCTGACATGGGAAACCGTGCGCCAGATAGACTTAGGTGTGGACTGGGCATTGCTGAACAACCGTCTTTACGGAACCTTCGACTGGTACATGCGTAAGACACTCGATATGGTGACTAACGGTACCCCCCTTCCCGCAGTGCTGGGTACAGGCGCGCCGCAAGCCAATACGGCCGATCTGAGAACAACCGGATGGGAACTTTCAATGGGATGGAGAGACCGCGTAAACAAGGATTTCTCTTATGATGTAAGCTTCGTACTGTCCGATTATCAGGCAGAGATCACGAAGTTCAACAATCCGCAGAATCTGCTTTCAACCCACTATGTTGGCAAGAAGTGGGGCGAAATCTGGGGGCTGGTTACCGAAGGTATTTTCCAGTCACAAGAAGAAGTAAATGCCCATGCCGACCAGTCGGAAATCTACGGCGGTGGTTGGTATCCGGGCGATGTGAAGTACAAAGACCTGAACGGTGACGGCAAGATAAATAAAGGAAAGAATACGCTTGATGATCCGGGTGACCAAAGGATAATCGGTAACAGTGAACCGCGTTACAGCTATGGTATTAAGGGTGGATTGCAATGGCGTGATTTTGACTTTGATGTATTCTTCCAGGGTATCGGTAAAAAGGATGTAGTGTTGGGAGGTAACCAGTTCTGGGGCTTCGGCAACGAGTGGCACGTACCTTTCAAGCATGCACTCGATTCATGGACGGAAGATAACCGCAATGCTTACTTCCCCCGCTCTACTTATGACAACGTGACCGGTAACCGCGAAACGCAGACCCGCTACCTTCAGAATGCCGCTTATCTGCGCCTGAAGTCCATTACATTGGGATATTCGCTGCCGAAAGCACTGCTGGGCAAGTGGAAGATAGACCATGTACGTTTCTACGTAAGCGGACAAAACCTGCTGACGTTCGATCACTTGTTTGACATATACGACCCCGAAACAGTGAGCCTCAGCACCTATCCGCTGACCAAGTCTGTTTCATTCGGATTAAACATTACCCTCTAATACGATAACAATTATGAAAAAGAATAAGATATTACTGATGGCGTCAGTGGCATGTACTTTTATGTTCACCTCTTGCTCTGACCTGCTGGACCTGTATCCTGAGGATTCTCTCTCCGACCCTAAATTCTGGACAAGTGTGCAGGACCTCGAACTTTATGCCAATGGCTTTTACGGAATCCTGCCGGGAGCGCAAGGCCCCGGTGCCGATGACGAATCGGACTGTTACGTGAACGAGAAACCGAAGACCTGGATTTTCAACCTTGAAACGATTCCTACTTCCGGTGGCGGATGGGGAAGCGGAGACTGGGGAAATATCCGTTCCTGCAACTATTTTATGGACCGCTACAAACGTGTGCAAGGTGACGAGGAACAGATAAACCGTTCGGTGGCTGTGGTTCGTTTCTTCCGTGCCTGGGAGTATGTATACAAAGTGAAGCGTTTCGGCGATGTACCTTGGTATGAAACAGAATTGCAGATGGACTCCGAGCAACTGTATAAGGGGCGCGATTCGCGGAAAGTCGTGTTTACACACATCCTGGAAGATCTTGATTTTGCCATCGAACACCTTCCCAAACCCAATGAAACGAAGATCGGTAACATGCACAAGTATGCCGCGCTGGCTTTCAAATCGAGAGCTTGCCTGTACGAGGCGTCTTTCCGCAAATATCATGGGTTGGGCGATTATGAAGAGTTATACCGTGAAGCTGCCGAGGCTGCGGAACAAGTGATTGAAGAAGGCGGCTACGCGATTTATAAGACCGACAACCCCACTCTGGACTATTATAACCTGTTTGTACAGGAAGATTTATCTTCCAATAGTGAGTGCATCATGCCGAGGGTTTATATTACCAAGCTGTTGATGTACAACAATACCCGCCAGATGGAAGAGTCGTATACAGGTTTGAGCCGTGCCATGTTTGAGCAATACCTGTGTGCCGACGGTCTGCCCACTGCTGTCAGTCCGGAATACGAAGAGGCAGATATGCCGATGGACGAACTGATGCAGCGCGATCCGCGTTTGCGCCAGACTATTGATAATCCGGAGCTTCCTTTCAAGGTGCTGAGTGACGGCACCCGCCAGTTTAATGCTCTTCCGGTCATAGATACCAAATATTGTACCACCGGATATTATGTAATGAAGTATCACTCGACGGATCCGGAACAGTGGAACATCGGACAGTCTACACTGGATGTGTTTATTTTCCGTTATGCCGAAGTGTTGCTGAACTATGCCGAAGCAAAGGCCGAATTGGGTGAATGTACTCAAGATGTATTGGACCTGACCATCAACGAACTCAGAGATCGTGTAGAGATGCCGCACCTGAAAGTGAATGTCGGCTTTACCGACCCGAACTGGCCGGATTATGGCTATGAACTTTCTCCATTGCTTTACGAGATCCGCCGCGAACGTGCGGTCGAGCTGATCGGCGAGGGTTTCCGTTGGGATGATATTGTACGTTGGAAAGCGGGTAAGTTGCTGGAAGCACCCAAGAGTATGCTCGGAATGAAAGTATCGGACAAGCTGAAAGAGCAGTACGATTCTTTTTCCCGGGAACTGACCGAGGACAACCTGCTGATTGTTTATCCGGACAGATCGACCCGTAAATGGGACGATAAGCTCTATCTTCATCCGTTGCCTATCGACGAGACAACGATGAATCCGAACCTGTTACCCAATAATCCCGGCTGGGAATAACTACTTAAAACGAAACGAATCATGAAACAGAATATATTGAAGGCAGCCATTCTGGCTGCCGGATTCTGCTGCACAGTGGGATGCAGTGACAATGACAGTGACCTGACCATTTATATTCCGGACGCGGGAACTGCCGTGAAAGCCAATTTTTACATTGAAGACGAGCCTTACGTACAGACCTTCAACGTTGCCGTTACTCCTGAAACTTATCCGCAACTGACGGAGTATGGGTTACCCAATGATGCTGTGGTGCACCTGCAAGCCGATCCGGACAAAGTGAACGAATACAATACGAAGAACGGAACCGAGTATGAACTGCTGCCTGAAGCTGCGTATGACCTGACCGGAGAAGTACTGGTCAAGGCCGGGACATCGAAGTCCGAAGAAGCCGTAATCACAGTTCATGCGAAAGGTAATATCGAGGCATTCAAAGAGTATCTGTTGCCCGTGAGCATTACTTCGGTAGAGGGAGCTGTTGCCGATGACTGTTGCCAGACCATCTACTTCATCTTCAGAGGATCGATGGATGCCAGCAATATGGAGTTGCTCGACCGCACCGGATGGGAAGCCCTGAGCGCTTCGTCCGAAGAGCCGAAAGAAGGAGACTGGGGGCACAGCGGGCTGAAAGAGGCTTGTCTGGATGGCGATCTGAATACTTTCTGGGGAACCGACTGGAGCAACCAGCACCCCCAACCGCCTCACTGGATTGTCATTGATCTGAAGAAAACCACCCATATTCAGGGATTTGCCTGCCAGGCACGCGAAGAGGGCTATGACGGTCCGAAAGAGGTGACCGTGGAAGTGAGCGAAGACAACGCTACCTGGACAGTCGCCGCCAAGTTTAAAGATATCCCGGCACAGGGTGAGTTCCGGTCCTTCTTGCCCGATGCCGTAGACGGACGCTATCTGAAGGTGACCATTACGGCCGTGAACGGTGGACCGCATGTGACGGTCAGCGAACTTAATTTATTTTGATAACGAACATCTAAAACAGACGAATACATGAATCTAAGAAATTTATTTTTAGCAGCGGGAATCGCTGCCGTGGCGGTACCCGTATCGGCACAGAAGGCTCCGGAACCTTACGGACTAACCCCCAGCGCACGCCAGGTGGAGTGGTACAACCGTGAGATGATCGCTTTCTTCCATTTCGGAATCAACACATTTGAGGAGTATGTAAACGAAGGTGACGGACGTGCTCCGGCAGCTATCTTCAACCCTACGGCTCTCGATTGCGGACAGTGGATGCGTACCCTCCGGTCGGCGGGCATTCCCAGTGCCATCATCACTGCCAAACATGCCGACGGCTTCTGCCTTTGGCCCAGTAAATATACGGACTATGGTGTGAAGAACTCCGCCTGGAAAAACGGAAAGGGAGACGTTGTACGTGAATTTGTAGATGCCTGCGAAGAGTATGGCATCAAAGCAGGAATCTATTTGGGACCGCACGACCGGCATGAGCATCTTTCTCCGCTTTATACTACGGAGAAGTACAAGCAGTATTATGGCCACCAGTTGGAAGAACTGATGGGTGACTATGGAAAAGTCTGGGAAACCTGGTGGGACGGTGCCGGAGCAGACGAGCTGACCACTCCCGTCTATACGCATTGGTATAAGATTGTGCGCGAGAAGCAGCCGGACTGTGTCATTTTCGGAACCAAGAACTCGTATCCTTTTGCAGATGTGCGCTGGATGGGGAACGAATCGGGTAAAGCCGGTGATCCTTGCTGGGCGACTACCGACTCTGTCTGCATCAAAGATGAGTGGAAAAATTACGAAGGACTGAACGAGGGAGTAAAAGGCGGCGATGCTTATATCCCGGCCGAGACTGATGTATCCATTCGTCCCAGTTGGTTTTATCATGCCGAAGAAGACAGCCGTGTGAAGAGTGTCAAAGAGCTTTGGGACATCTATTGTACCTCTGTAGGGCATAACAGCGTGCTGTTGCTCAACTTCCCACCTGATCGTCGCGGACTGATTCACCCCACCGATTCACTTCATGCTGCATTGCTGAAGCAGGGGCTGGACGAAACCTTCGGGAACAATCTGCTGGCTAAGGCCAAGGTGAAAGCAACGAACGGACGCGGAGGTAAATTCCGTCCGGAATTCCTGACGGACAACAATAAGGAAACTTATTTTGCCGGAAGGGACGGAGCCAAGACCTCAGACATCGTTTTCACCCTTCCCCGGCAGACGGAGTTTGACTGCCTGATGATTCAGGAAGTGATCGAACTGGGACACCGCACGACGAAGTGGAGTGTGGAGTACTCCAATGATGGCCGTAACTGGACCCCGATACCGGAAGCAACCGATAAGCAGACGGTGGGGTATAAATGGATCGTGCGTTTCGAACCGGTAAAAGCCAAACAGGTACGTCTTCGTATCCTCGACGGATTTGCTTGTCCTGCTATCCATACATTCGGAGTGTACAAACAATCGGCTTTATTTCAGTAAAAACAATAGGTAGTTGGGTTGAATATAGGTTTGGGCTGTATCACACAGGCAGACATACGTTTTGTTGGCGGATACAGCCCTTGGTTTTCTTCCCTGCCTTTTCTTAATATCAATAGTATGCTAAATTTTAAACATCTGTTTCTGGTAAGCGTTGCTCTGTGGTCGACAGTAGGAATGGTTCGTGCCCAGGAGTTCGATCCGAAGCAAAGCTACGAGATCCATACCCAGAACGGGCTTGTCCTGGACAATCAGGAGAGTCTGGATTTAGGTGGTAAGATATTTATTTCTAAAAAGGAACCCCATAAAGAGTCGCAGGTCTGGAATCTGATTCCTTGCGGTAACGGCTGCTATTCCATTGTCAGTCCGCTCACTGAACTGGGAATCGACAATAGCGGCAATGGGAGCAAGGAGTGTCCGGTTATCCAATGGGACCCAAATAAAGAAAATCCCAATCAGCAATGGCGTATCACGGCTTTACCCAATGGGAATTATTTGTTCACCAGTGTAGCGAGTGGTTATAATCTGGGCTTCCCGGATGCCGGCCTTGTGGCCGAGCCGGTTTACCAGCTCAAACCAGATGCGCAGAAAATAAGCCAGCAATGGAAAATCGTGAAATCGAATCTGAAAGTGGTGGCTGAGGCTTTTAAAACCCGGAGTGATAATGACTGGGAGAATGAACGGATATTTGCCGTTAACAAAGAAGAAGGGCGTTCCACGTTTGTCCCCTTTGCCGATACGGAAGAGATGAAGGGCGATCCTTCGTACACCCGTCCTTGGATACGCAATCACTCTTCCCGTTATCTGTTGCTCAATGGTGACTGGAAGTTTCATTGGGTAAAGCAACCTTCCGAACGTCCGGTGGATTTCTATAAACCGGGCTATGACGTGTCTGCCTGGAAAGAGATTCCGGTTCCTTCCAATTGGGAGATGCTGGGATACGGCACCCCCATCTATACCAATATCACCTATCCGATACGCAACAATCCACCCTTTATACAGGGACAGAGAGGATATACGGTAGAGAAAGAGCCTAATGCGGTAGGTTCCTATCGGAGGGAATTCTCTCTGCCGGCCGACTGGAAGAATAAAGAAGTGTTTATCCACTTCGATGGAGTGTACAGTGCTATGTATCTGTGGATCAATGGTAAGAAAGTCGGGTATAGCCAGGGTGCCAACAATGATGCCGAGTTCAACATCACACAGTATGTGAAGCCGGGTAAAAACATATTGGCGGTCGAAGTGTATCGTTGGAGTGACGGCAGTTATTTGGAGGACCAGGATATGTTCCGCCTGAGCGGTATCCACCGGGATGTCTATCTGGTGGCGACTCCGAAACTTCGCCTGCGCGACGTGCATCTTACTTCTGTCATCAGTGACCGTTTCGACAAGGCCGACTTATGTGTCAAAGCAGACGTGAAGAACTATGGCAAGTCTGCTGTGAATGCCTCCGTACGCATAGGGCTGCTGGATGCCGATGGCAAAACTTTGCGTACGTTTACAACTGCGGTCGGTAATCTGGCTGCCGGAAAAGAGATCTGTCTGCCTGCAAAAGCAAGTATTCGTGATCCCCAACTCTGGAGCGCCGAAACACCTTATCTGTATACTGTGAATCTGGAATTGCTGGATGCTTCCGGCAAGGTGCTCGAGGCAACTACCCAACAATATGGTTTCCGCAAAATTGAAATACGTGACAATAAAGTGTATATCAATGATGCATTGGTGTTGTTCAAGGGTGCCAATCGTCACGATATTCATCCCCGTTTCGGTAAAGCGGTGCCTGTAGAAAGCATGATAGAGGATATTCTTCTCTTTAAGCGTTTCAACCTGAACACCATTCGTACCAGTCATTATCCGAATGATCCGAAGATGTATGCTCTGTTTGATTACTATGGACTTTACGTGATGGACGAAGCCGATCTGGAATGTCATGGCAACATGATGCTGACCAAGCGGGAAAGTTGGAAAGGTGCCTTTGTCGATCGGGTGGTACGTATGGTGGAACGGGACAAGAACCATCCTTCCGTTATCTTCTGGTCGATGGGGAATGAATCGGGTGGCGGACCCAATTTCGAGGCTGCTTATCAGGCTGCCAGAGAGATTGACGCACGGTTCATCCATTATGAAGGAATGAATGACGTTGCCGATATGGACTCACGGATGTATCCATCCATCGAAAGTATGATAGCTCAGGACAACGAGCCGCGCAATAAACCTTTCTTTCTATGTGAGTATGCACATGCCATGGGAAATGCCGTCGGTAACCTGGAAGAATATTGGGACTACATTGCCAATCAGTCTAAACGCATGATCGGAGGTTGCATCTGGGACTGGGTGGACCAGGGCATCAACAAACCCGGAGAAGCGCCGGACCGTTATTATTTCGGGGGCAGCTTCGGTGATCGTCCCAACGACAATGACTTTTGTTGTAACGGACTGGTGACACCCGACCGTAGGGTTACTCCTAAGTTATGGGAAGTGAAAAAGGTATACCAATATATGACTTTTGAAGAAGTGGGAGAGAACAACGTGGGGTTGCGCAACCATTACTCGTTCCTGAATATGCGCCATTTCAACCTCCGTTATGTCATACTCAAAGACGGGGTGCCTGTGGCAGAAGAGGAGTTCGGACTCCCCGATGGCAAGCCGGGTGAGCACCGCACGATTCATATCCCTTTCCTCCGCCATCTGACGGAAGATGCGGATTATCACATCAATCTGGAAGTGAAACTGAAAAGTGATTGCGTATGGGCCAAAGCCGGACATGTGGTGGCAACGGAGCAGTTCTTGCTGAAGGAGAGGAAACGCAAATCCGAAATGTCGGAACCTTCAGAACCTCTGCAGGTGATAGAAGAGCGGCAGTACATCCGTTTCCGTGCTCCGGGAACCGAAGTGTCGTTTGATTCGAAGACCGGCATGATGATCGCTCTCCGATATGACGGGCGGAACCTGATACATCGGCAGCAAGGGCCGTCACTGAACTGGTATCGTTCTATTAACAATGATCCTCGTGAATGGATTCAGCCGGTGATCGCGCTGCGTGGTTTTGACTGGAAGATGGCAGAGGACGGAAAGTCGGCATCCATCCTTTCGGAAATAGAAGTGAAAGTAGGGAAAGTAACCGTTCCTTATACCGTCAGATATCAGGTTCATAGTAACGGTGTAGTCGATGTGGCGGCCGACTTTACAACAGGTAGTAACTTTGACCTTCCCCGTCTGGCTTTGCAGATGTTCCTCAACCCCTCGTTGGAACAAGTCGAGTGGTATGGCCGCGGCCCAATGGAGAATTACCGTGACCGGAAGAATGCCGCCTATGTCGGGCGTTACCAAACGACTGTCACGGATATGGCGGAACATTATGCGCGTGCGCAGACAATGGGCGGACGCACGGATACCCGTTGGCTGTCACTGACCGACGACCGGGGCAAAGGACTCAAAATCACCGCAACGGATACGGTTGACTTCAGTGCCCAGCACTATACGGACAAAGATCTGTGGCAAGTGAAGTATGGGCACGATTTGCCGGACATTCGCCGTGCGGAGGTTGTTCTCAATCTGGACTGCATTCAGCGGGGATTGGGCAACGCCAGTTGCGGACCCGGACCCCGTCCCCATTATGAGATACGGAAAGATACGGTCTACAGCTATTCCTTCCGGATGGAGCCGTTGAGATGATGAACATCGGTCCGGCTGCAAAGGAAACCGCTCTGCAGCTCCTGATGTTGATTATTCTTAAAGTTATTGCACCCTGCCTCCCGAAGTCGGAACTTTGCGGAGGCAGGGTTTGCTTTTTCCCGGAATCGGCCTTGGGAGGTGTTCTGTGATGGGGCTGGAGACGTCTCTGTATTCAGCTTTCTGTGTCTGCCGTCCGGAGGGTAGGAGAAACGGGATTGGATGATCTGTTTTTTGTATCTAATCTAAACCTTACTGTCTGCTGCTTGTTTCTGTGGCATGTGCCTCGATCACAAAACCGGCTTTGCGCAAATCGTCCCAATATCCGGGATATGACTTGGATACGACCTGCGGCTCATCGATCTGTATTGTCGGATAATGAATCGCTGCCGGGGCAAAAGCCATGGCCATGCGGTGATCTTCATACGTCTTTATGGCGGGACATGCCTGCGGCTCTATGCGTTCGCCGTTCCAGTACAGAATGCTGTCGTCCTCGTCGTGTAACACATACCCCAGTCTCTTCATTTCCGCTTTAAGAGCTTCGATGCGGTCTGTCTCTTTGATTTTGAGGCTTTGCAGCCCGGTGAACCGGAAAGGGACATCCAGTAATGCACAAGTCACGACAAACGTCTGCGCCAGATCCGGGATGTCGACGAAATCTTCATCCAGCCGTTTGACACAGCTGCCGTTTTTCCTCAGCCGTATGCCTTCTTCCGTATATTCGGTTTCTATTCCCAGCCGGGCAAATACCTCCGCTCCCCGGCTGTCCCCCTGATAGCTGTGGCGGAACAGTCCGGTCAGTTCAATATCCGTTTCGGAAGACAAGACAGCCATCTGATACCAGTAAGAGGCCGCGCTCCAGTCGCTCTCTACAGTAAACGGGACGCAGCGGTAAGGCTGTGGCTCGACCGAGATGCTTTGGTCCGACGTCCACCGGGCCGATGCACCGAAGTCCTTCATCAGTTGCAGGGTCAGGTTGATATACGGGCGCGAGACGACCTCACCCGTCAGCCGGAGCTGCAAACCGTTTTTCAGGATCGGCCCGATCATCAGCAAGGCCGAAATGTATTGTGAACTCACGTTGCCCTTCAGTGTAATTTCGTTGCCGGCCAGCGGTGCCCCTTCAATCCGCAGGGGCGGGAAACCCTCGTTGCGGGTATATTCGATATTGGCTCCCAGTTCCCGTAAGGCGTTCACCAATATCTGTATGGGACGCTGCTGCATCCGTTCCGTCCCGGTGATGATGTGAGTGCCCGGCGTACTACTCAGATAGGCTGTCAGGAAGCGCATGGCCGTTCCGGCGGCAAGGATGTCGATTACTTCCCCGCCCTCTGTCAGAGCCTTGACCATGACCTTCGTGTCGTCACAGTCGGACAAGTTCGAAAGCACGTCATTGCCCTTCGACAGTGCATGGATGATAAGCGCACGGTTGCTGATACTTTTTGACGCCGGAAGCTGGATGGTGGCCTTTATGTGCGAAGGCGCTGAGAGTAGATAACGCATGATCTTTGTTGCTATAGTTATATTTGGTTGCAAAAATAGGAAATCTATTCTTTTCCGTCCCTATCCCTTTCTTAAAATATTAAAGATATGAACGGAATCCAATATACATTAACAGGGCGAACAAACAGATGCGGAATAGGTTGTTTATAGGCTTATAGACATTTTGTTTATAAAAAAATGTCAAGAAGAGCCCCCATATTTCCGTATTATGATACCAAAAGTCTTGTGCGGTAACGGGGTTAGCATAGTTATTTTACTTTTGTATCAACAATGAAAGAATTCTGATGCCAAACAGGGATAGTGAGAAATTGATAACAGATAGTTATGCCACGACTTTATTGGGGGATGAACTTATGGTTTGTGAGAATATGAAGCACATTCGTGTGACTTCTGCTCCTTCCTACACTGAAGCCGGAATGATTATTTTATGTTTGAGAGGGACCGCCAAGGTTTGTATCTTTGACAATATCCACATTCTTACGAAGAACGAGCTGGCAGTTATTCTGCCCGGGCAATTGGTTTCGATAACCGAGTTGAGCAGTGACTTTCTTTGTGATATAGTCGTGCTCTCCCGTGCGCTCTTTGATGATACGTTGAGTGGGTTCAGTCGCTTTTCTCCTCTTTTCTATGTTTATATGAGGAGCCATTACTGGTACGAACTGACCGGAGAAGAGGCCGGACGGTTCAAGCGTTTTTATGAATCGCTTTCAGAACGGGCCAAAGATCCTACCCACTTTTTCAGGAGAGAGTCCGTGCTTCTATTATTAAGGATTTTTTATCTGGATATCTACAATGATTATTATGGCAAATCTCATCTGGCAAAGGGAGAGTCGGACTTGGGTAAGAGCAAGTTGGCGCATGATTTTTTTTGTTTGATAATGCAGCATTACAGAGAACATAAAGATGTCGCCTTTTATGCCGACAAATTGTGTATCACCTCCAAATATCTGTCGATGGTGATAAAAGAAGCAAGCGGAAAGACGGCGAAAGACTGGATTGTAGAGTATACCATTTTAGAGATCAAAGCCATGTTGAAGAACTCTACCATGAATATACAGGAGATATCCATCAAGACAAATTTTGCGAATCAGTCGTCATTGGGACGTTTTTTCAGGAAGCATACCGGGATGACACTCACAGAATATCGTATGTATCAATAAATAACGCATAGATGAAACAAAAAGAACAAACCGAACTGTTGCGGACTCAGCAGATGCTGAATGAAGTGAACCGCAAGCTGCTGATGACACTTGGGGTTGCAGAGGTTTTCCCATGGAAATGGGAACTGGCGGAACGTATGGTCTGGTTTGATGCCCGTCCGTCGGACGATCCCGAAGGGTGGGAGATTATTCATAATGACTTGTTCCCGGTTTCTATTACGCGTGTTTACGAGGGCATATACAAGGAAGATCGCTTCCGTGTGGTCAGGGCCTGTCGCGAATTGCTGAATGGCAAAGTCAAGAAAGTAGTTATCGAACTTCGTTTCTGGGCCAAAAAGAAAGAAGGACTGGTGTTGGAGTGGTTGGAGATGCATGCCATCCCCGGTAAGTACGACGGGAATGGCAAGTTGTTGACGGTAGAAGGTTCGCTGATGTCGATTTCCAAACGGAAGGCCTTGGAAGAAGAGCTGACAGCCGCCAAGGAAAGGGCGGAAGAAGCAAACCTGCTGAAGTCGGCATTGATTGCCAACATGAACCACGAGATACGTACCCCCTTGAATGCGATTGTCGGTTTTGCATCCCTTCTTTCCATTGTGGACGATGAGAAGGAGCAGCAGGAATATATCGGCTTGATACAAAGCAATACGGAACATCTTTTGCGGCTGATGAACGATGTGATCGACCTCTCTAACATTGAGTCGGGTGTGATGGATATGGCCGGTTCGGATGTTCTCCTTGACCCGTTGATGGAGGAGATTGAACAGATATACAGGCCCAAGGCGGAATCACGTAGCCTCGTCCTGGCTTGGGACGGAGAGCAACTTGGGGCGCATATTTACACAGACCGGGGCCGGTTGATACAGATATTGGAGCATTTGCTGTGTAACGCCATAAAGTTCACGTTGAAAGGAACGGTCCGTTTAGGTTATCGGAAGAAAGAGGAAGGCCGGATCTGGTTTTACGTGACGGATACCGGATGTGGTATTCCCGAAGAGAAAAAGGAACTTATATTTGAACGTTTTGTGAAACTTGACGACTTTGTGCAGGGGCTGGGACTCGGATTGCCCCTTTGCAAAATCATTGTCGACCGATTGCACGGAACAATTGGGGTAGATTCAAAGGTAGGAGAAGGATCGACTTTCTGGTTTACTCTCCCCGATTTGTCCGGTAAACTTATTTAAGATCTACGGATGAGAGACCGTGAGGTTCCCTGAAAAGGACTTCTGTAGCAAGTTGGTGTTTGCCATCAGCTTGATGTTTGTTTTGTTTGTGATGAGGTCACCGTTTCAGCGGAAACAAAGACCCCGCGTTGGCACTTCAGCGGATATGTAATTTTGTCTGCCGGGGTGCCAACTTTCTTTTATTTTGAACAGAATGTTGTACAATCGATAGATTTACATTACTTTTGGTTCCGCAATCGGATGTCCGGTTGAATTAACCCTTTTATAACGACACGATATGAAACTTGTTAACCGATTCTTTATGATTCTTGTGGCACTATGCCTGGTTTGTCCCGGCATCAGTGCAGTTGTTAATCCCAAACCTTTTGTGATTCCCGAACTGAAAGAGTGGAAAGGTGCCGAAGGAGCGTTTGTGCCTACCGAAGCTACAAAGATTGTCTGTCCCGCCAATCAGCCGGAACTGTTGCGCATAGCCCGTATGCTGGCCGATGATTGTGAAACAATGTTCGGCTATAAACCCGAAGTGGTACAGGGCAAAGGCGGAGCCGGCGACGTGATCCTTGCCATCCGCGCAGATAAAAAGTTGGGTAAAGAAGGTTATACGGTAAAAGTAACCGACCGTATCTTGCTGACTGCTCCCGAAAGTATAGGCGTATATTGGGGAACCCGTACTTTGCTCCAGATCGCGGAACAAAGTGAAAACCACCAGTTCCCGAAAGGAACTTTGCGCGATTTTCCCGACTATGCCGTGCGTGGCTTCATGATAGACTGCGGACGTAAGTTTATTCCTCTTGCTTTCCTTCAGGACTATGTGAAGATCATGGCTTATTACAAGATGAATACTTTGCAGATTCACCTGAATGATAATGGCTTTAAACAGTACTTTGAACATGATTGGTCGAAGACTTATGCTGCGTTCCGTCTGGAGTCGGATACGTATCCCGGACTGACTGCCGAAGACGGATATTACACTAAACGTGAATTTATCGACTTGCAAAAGCTGGCCGAGAATCTTTATGTAGAGATCATTCCCGAGATCGATGCTCCGGCACATACTCTTGCCTTTACACATTATAAACCGGAGATCGGCAGCAAAGAATATGGCATGGATCACCTCGACTTGTTCAATCCTGAAACTTATAAGTTTATGGATGGTCTCTTTAAGGAGTATCTGGAAGGAGACGAACCGGTATTCCGTGGAAAGAAAGTGCATATCGGTACTGACGAATATTCTAATAAAAAGAAAGATGTGGTAGAGAAGTTCCGTGCTTTCACCGACCACTATATCCGTTATGTAGAGAGTTTTGGCAAGCAGGCTTGCGTATGGGGAGCGCTGACACATGCCAAAGGTGATACACCGGTGAAATCGGAGAATGTGATCATGAGTGCCTGGTACAATGGCTATGCCAATCCGAAAGATATGATCGAACAGGGATATAAGCTGATCAGTATTCCTGATGGGCTGGTATACATCGTTCCGGCTGCCGGATACTATTATGACTACCTGAACACGAAGTATCTGTATGAGAACTGGACCCCTGTACACATCGGCAAAGCAGTTTTCCCGGAGAAAGATCCTTCTGTCCTGGGTGGTATGTTTGCCGTATGGAACGACCATGTAGGCAACGGTATCTCGACAAAAGATATTCACCACCGCGTTTATCCGGCTTTGCAGACTTTGGCTGTGAAGATGTGGACAGGAAAAGATACGTCTGTTCCTTATGCCGACTTCGACAAACAACGTAATGCCATCAGTGAGGCTCCGGGTGTGAACCAACTCGGGCGTATCGGTACAGCACCGGGGTTGGTATACGAGCAGGCCTCTGTTGCCCCGGGCAGCAAGACACCCCATCGCGAAATCGGATACGACTATCTGGTGACATTCGATATTGACGGAGCCGACGAAGCAAAGGGTACAGAACTGTTCCGTTCGCCCGATGCCGTATTCTATCTCTCCGATCCGATTCGTGGTATGTTAGGTTTTGCCCGTGACGGTTATTTGAATACATTTAGTCACCGTATTCACAAAGGTGAGAAAGCAACCATCGGTATCAGTGGTGACAATAAGTCGACCCGTTTACTTATCAACGGTCAGGTGGTAGAGGAAATGAATACTCAGAAACTTTACTATAATGCCGGAAAGGATTCTATGAATTATGTCCGTACTTTGGTTTTCCCATTAGAGAAAGCCGGGAAGTTTGATAGCAAGATTACGAATCTGAAAGTCTATAAGAAATAAGACATTAATCTGAATAAAGAGAGGGAGTTTGGCTGCGTGCTTGGCTCCCTCTCTTGGTTTTCGGAGAGGCTGTATGAAAAAAATAACCTCTTCCGTTGCCACCTGAATCTTGTTTTTTTGTAACTTTGAGAAACTTTTCTTAGAACCTTATAATAAGGACTTTGGGAGAATTACCCTATTTTGAGGTAATGATTTGCAAACAGTGCTATTTGCTGCGTTCTGCCATGAATTGCGTTCAAGTAACTCTTTTTGATGCAGAGGTATGATGTTGGGCTGGAAATAGCAAGTATCCACCCCAATAATGTTCTCTATTAAGGAAATAAAATTTTTTCTTTTGCTATATTCCAATCGTCAAAACTAAATTTCCAGCGTTCCTCCATAAATTGCAACATTAATAGACCTCGTTCTTTGATTTCTGTAGGAGTCCATTCTTTTTGTTTGGCAATCGCTATTTCACTATACGAACCATTATAGTATCCTATTTCTTTTCCATCTTTATTGAGCAAGCATTTCTTTCTATCAAAATCGTAATTCTGCAACTTGGAATTTTTAGAACGACTTAACAATAATAAATTTCCTAAAGAATTTAAATATTGACGTTTTTCTGTAGGTTTAAGATGTCCAAAGCGACTCTTCCAATAAGTATCAGTAGGCGATTGTGGATATATATGTTCAATTGTATCCTCTTTCTTTCTCTTATTAAAGTCTTCCCAAGTAACTTTTATATTGGCATTGTTTTGTAGATATAATTCATATTCGTAGAGAAAGTACCTTAGTCCACTCCATGAATAAAAACCATCCCTGTCATTTTTAGAAAACAGTTCTTTTATATGATTCTTAAATCTTTCCAAGTCAAACCATCCATAATAGTTGCCATTATCTTCTCCATCTGTCAAGAAATCAATATCCGCCGTAATTGTTTCAATATCTAATTGTCCTACATAATACTCTCTTGTCTTTCTGTATATATTACTATTTTGAGTATTTGAAGAACGATGTGATACTACAAAAACTAGGAAATTGAATCTTTCACAAGCGTCCAAAAAGTTCCATATCAAATCTTCATTATTCTCTTTGGTAAATACTGCCATTATCATAGGTGAGAATGCGCCCCAACCTACTCTTTCTAATTTTTGAATATGCTCTTTTATTCTATCAGAATAATAAGAATACTGAATATTAAATATATAGAACCATTGTTTCACACACTTAGATAAACTATCTATATACGTTTTTATGTCACCGATAGATATTTTACCACTTAATACGTTCTTGGATGTAAATTTTTTCTTTAGTAAAAAATCCGCATATACATCAGACTGACTTCTATCATATGTAAAATACATAATCCAATGATTGAACAAGAAGAAATCATCGTCTAATGGATTATCTTTATTTTTACCTAAATATTCGTATATTGTTTTCCATGTTTCGTTAATATCTCGTCTCAAACGTCCTTTAGTTTCATCATCTTCATGCAGCAGTGTTGATAAATATATCAGGCGGTTTTTAAGAAGTTCCAAGTGAGATAAATCCTTTCCCCTATTGTTCATCGTTTCAAATGTCACATATACGTCTAAGGATTCATCTATTTCATAATAATTGAATTTTAATCGATTAACCGCTTTATCAAAAATAGCCTCCTTATTCTCCTTATTTAATTTTGCAAGTTTCTTTGCAAAATACTCTTTTGCAAACATTAGATTTGCAGTATACAATGTTTCAGGGTATTTGTCCGCAGTTGATGATTCTTGTTCCAATATTTTTGTCTTAAAATATTCATCACTTGGATTATCCTTTTCATACCCAAATACGAATGATTTATACAACTGGTTATAAGATCGATACAAAAATCTGTCAATCCATTCACCTTTTTCTCCATAATTAATGCCTTCATCATCATTGAATGTGCGTAAGATTTCATGCAATAAGATGATTAAGGTTGTTAACCTCTGTTGCCCATCGATTACATAATAAGCAGACATCCCTTTTTTGAGAAGCCATAAGTCATCTTCCCATTTTTCAATATTTGATATGTCACTTTCTTTAATTGGCTCTACAGTTAACAAGCCAATATAATGTACTTTATTAGGACTAAGGTTTTGAATATCTTCCCAAAAGTCATCTAATTGACGCTCCTCCCAAGAATATCCGCGCTGAAAATCAGGAATACGAAATATCTTATTATTGAATATCTCAGATAATGATAAAAGTTTTGTCTCACTCATGTTTATAAATATTTTAATACAAACCATTCACAAAAGTACAAAAAATCAGTGATAGTTGAATTCATGTCCAGATTTTATTTTGATTCACAGCTTAATACCCCGATTTTGTTTCCTTGTTGGCACTCCTAATGCTTTCATAAACTCGTCTTTCTTTCGTCTGAACCAGCTGACGTGTGAAACACCGTCTATATTGAGGTCAAATCTTCCCTCTGCATTCTGTTTGAGCGAGCAAACCGCACCGTCAGTTTTGAAGTGTTGGTTAAACTTACGAGAATATAGTTCGCCTTTAATGGAAACATCTTTGAACGTGCATAATTTTCTAATGACGGCATCGCCAAAGTTCAGAGTTTCACGCAAGAATTTAATGGTCGGTATCAGCTTCTCCACGTATGGGAAATAGCGTTTGACAAAATCCACGAACTCCGACAGTTTGCGGTTCTGCTAAGGGGGCGAGTTTGAGTGGATTTTCCAGTATATCTCCGGAACTATCTAAAATCAATCGTTATGAATAAGAAAACTAAAAAACTGGCGTTTAATATCTCTGTTATTATCGTGTTGCTTCTGGCTCTCGGTTGGGTCTGCTCCCGTTTTGTCCATTGGGGAAACGTGGAGTTTACGGACAATGCACAGGTGCGTCAACACATCGTACCTGTCAACTGCCGGGTACAGGGTTTCATCAGGAAAATCTATTTTACGGAGTATCAAACGGTGCATAAAGGTGATACACTGGCTTTGATAGAAGATGCCGAGTTTCGTTTCAGACTGGCACAGGAAGAGGCTGATTATCAGAATGCCTTATCGGGTAAGACCGTGATGACTTCGTCCATCCATACCATCCAGAACAATATTTCCGTATCCGATGCCAGCATTCAGGAGGCTAAAATACGTATGGATAATGCTGGACGCGAATATAAACGTTATCAGAACTTGTTGGAACGATGCCGTTACCCGTCAGCAATACGATGCGGTGAAAACAAATTTTGAAGCATCGAAAGCACGTTACGAACTGTTACTTCGTCAGAAAAAGTCGACAGCACTCGTCAAGCAGGAGCAGACGGAACGTCTGGAACAGACCGAAGCCGGTATAAAACTGGCAGAAGCAGCTCTGGAAATAGCCAGGTTAAACCTTTCGTATACAGTGATTACGGCTCCTTGCGACGGAACTACCGGACGAAAAGAGATTCGGGGAGGTGTATTGGTACAGCCCGGACAAACATTGGTCAATCTGGTAGACGAAAACGATAAATGGGTGGTTGCTAACTATAAGGAAACCCAAACAACCCATATTGATGAAGGTTATCCGGTCGATATTGAAGTAGATGCTATTCCCGGAGTAGTGTTTAAAGGGGTGGTAAAATCTGTTTCGCAGGCAACGGGGGCAAGTTTCTCTCTTCTTCCGCAGGATAATTCTGCAGGCAATTTTGTGAAGGTAGAGCAGCGTATTCCCGTACGTATCGAGTTTTCGGACGGAAACAAACCCGAAGATATGAAGCGCCTGCGTGCTGGAATGAATGTGGAATGTGTGGTAAACTATTAAAGTATGCATGAAATAACTCCTTTTGCCATTCCGGCAATGCGTGATTTTGTACCGGAGAAGCTGAGGCCGTGGATTGTAATCCTCTTTGTTATCATCTTCCAGTTCTCCGGAGGTGTCTATCTGGCCGCAGTCAGTGAGATGGTCGGCTCGACGGCATTGATGCAGGAAGATATTATGATGGCGGGTTATGCTTCTCTGGTAGGGATGTCGCTGACGTTTGCCATCATGTTCCGTCTGAAGTTCCGTTTTCCCTCGAAAACCACTTTCCTGACATGTGGTATTGCCATTATTTTGTGTAATCTGATATGTATGTATACCCGCAGTGTGCCGCTATTGGTGACGGTTTGTTTCTTTGGTGGAATTTTCAGGATGTGGGCTACCTTTGAATGTAACTCTACCATCCAGCTTTGGCTTACCCCTCAGAGAGATCTTTCTGTCTTCTTCTGTTATATCTATCTGTTGGTGCAGGGCTGTCTTCAACTGTCAGGACTGATAACCGTTTATACTGCTTTCTGGATTAAATGGGAATATATGCATTGGTTGATTATTGCTTTATTGCTGCTTGTGATGATAGCGACTATGATTCTGTTCCGCAATTACCGTTCGATGCCAAAGTTACCACTCTTCGGCATTGACTGGCTGGGCGCTTTGATGTGGGGGATTGTGATTTTATGCATAATCTTTGTCTGTGTGTATGGCGAACATTACGATTGGTATGAGTCAGTCTACATTCGGGTGGCAACCGTGGGAGGAATAACAGTCCTGTTATTGAACCTGTGGCGGGCTTCTTTCATTCGTCACCCGTTCATTGCGTTGGCTACCTGGCGGTTTAAAGCGGTTTATCTCACATTTCTGCTTTACATTGTCGTCGATATCTTATTGGCACCTTCGCATTTGTTTGAACATATCTATATGGAAGCTGTGCTTGGTTATGATTCTTTGAATGTGATTTCGCTCAATTGGATGTTATTATTGGGAACGGTTGTAGGCAGTGTTTTTACGTTTTATACCTTTTCCCGCCGTAAATGGTGTTATCGGACGATGACCGTCATTGCATTTCTTGCTATCACCGGTTATTTGATGATGTTTTATTTTACTATCGACTACGGCTTGTCCAAGGAGATTTTGATGTTTCCTCTTTTTTGGCGTAGTTTCGGATATGTGATCATTGCCATTTGTTTTATTACAGCACTTTCACGTGTGCCGTTTCAGAACTTTTTTGAAGCGGTGTCTGTCCAGGCGTTTGTCAGTGCCAGTTTTGGTGGAGTACTCGGTGCGGCCGTTCTCGAGCGAGCCTTGAGTGTGGTGATGAAGAAGAATACGATGTTGCTGGGCAGTGAACTGGATGCAGTTCATCCACAGGCAAGCCACATCCCTTTAGGGCAACTATCCGGGATCTTACAACAACAGGCCCTGATGGTTTCCATGAAAGAGCTGTACGGATGGCTTACGCTGATCAGTCTGTTTTGCCTGATGCTGTTTTGGATCAGTCATAATTCTGTTCGTCCGCTCCATGCCTTGCATCCCAGATACCGGGTGATACGTCGTTATATCAAGCACGAATTGAGGGCTGTTAAACGATAGGGGCATTTATACTTTTTATCTTTATATATTCAGAGTTGAGCCCCTGTCCGGAATATACTGGACAGGGGCTCACTGTTATTTGTTTCTATATTAAAAATCTGATCTGATTCAGAGGATCGTATATCTCTGATTATTAGTTATCTGATTCAGTATCCTATGGTATTTGCAATATTCCATTTTATAACAGTTCCGATAGCGGATATTTATCCTATTATCCATTTACTGCCCGGGATGAATGAGATGATCTTTGCAGTTACGAAGCAGCAGATGAATGTACTGACAGCGATACATGGTATAGCAGCGACAGTAGGAAGTGCCAGTGTATGTTTGAACACTGTAGCCCATAACCCGAGCCAGAATATGTGCATAAGATACATGCCATAGCTGAGTTTCGATATTTCTGTAATGAGCCGTGGGGCTTTTTGACTGTTTATACATGTAAAAAGAAGGAATGTACCCGCTGTGAGAAGTACACAGTTGATTGTGCAGAAAGCCCATCCTATTTCTATTTCGGGTGTAGGGAGAATTTCTCCGGGTATGGCTTGGACATAGAAAGAGTAGATGGTTAATATTGCTCCGGCGACCATTGAAATAATTCCTACAGTGAGACGTTTGGAACGGTTCCAAGTGAGATGGACATGTATGTAATGTGCCAGTACAAGATAGCCCAAGTAACCTGAGAAGTACCACAACATGTGGTATTCGTTCCAAAAACATTGTCCCCATACTTCACCGCACCAACGGTTTAGATAGGGTATACATGTTGATAATAAGAACAATCCGATGAAGAAACGTTCTTCTTTTGCCGTGGCTTTTTTCAGCCATGGCGATATTATGGGTATGAATAAGTAAAGGCTGATCAGAGGGTACATGAACCACAGGTGTCCGGCCAGTGTCGGGAAGTTCAGGAATATCCGTGACAGATCTTTTAAGGAGGTTTCTTCATTTAGCTGCCCCCATAACATTGGCAGGGTACTGTATAGTATCATGAAGATGAAAAATGGTGGTACGATGCGGATGAAGCGTTGGCGGTAGAATTGCCATGTGGTCTGTCCTTCTTTCATCGGCGCAAGAAGAAAGGCTGAGACAATCATGAACAGCGGCACGGCCATGCGTGAAAAGCCATCGTAGACAGCTACCCATAGCCGGTCTGCTTCACTGGGTAGATAAGACTGTGGTCCGGCCATATCTGTGGATCCGGCGGCACCGTAGAAATTTTCACTGGCGTGTACGATCATAACGAGGAAGCACGCGAATACGCGTACATAATCTAAAAAAACAATGCGTTTCATTTTTGTTTGAGTTTTCTTGTTAATAAGACGATTTTTATTTTGTGTTTTTATGCGAAGTATCCATTTATAGTGGACATACCCCGTTTATTTTCCGGATGCTGTTTTATTTGGGGCAAAGATAGAAAAAAACTTGAGATACTGAGTAATATGTGGAAATAATCAGGGGAATTGCATTGAATATTCAACGTTCTGCTTTTTCTCTATTTGCAGTGTAGGTGTTGTAACGGTGAAAAATGGGAATCAAACTATCAGATAAAAAGAAAAGGAGTTAAGTTTGATTCTTAACTCCTTATTTCATTCAATTCGTCGGGATGACAAGATTCGAACTTGCGACCACACGCCCCCCAGACGCGTACTCTACCGGGCTGAGCTACATCCCGAATTGCGAGTGCAAAAGTAGAATTTTATTTTTAATAAGCAAAATATTCGGATGATTTATTTCTCCTTTATAGCATTTTTCATGCTCAGAGAGTAGAGTCTTTGGGTGAAACGATCCATTAACATTGTTAATCTGAATATGAGATAATAAAACTCTTCTTTGCAAAAGATTTGTTTCTTGACGTTAGAGAACAAGTCTTTTATTCCCCAAACCTTTGTTTTAACATTGTGTTAAAACAAAGGTTTGGGGAACAGATCACTATCCATTTAAATGATTAGTTAATAATGCATTATGCTAATATTTCCTGATACCCCTTGGGATTGTAAAGGCGGGTGGTCATTCGTATTAGTTGTGATTTTCGCAACCTGCCGATTCGTCTTATGCTTCTTATGTGGTACTTCATTTATTCATGATCGGAAGTGGATACCTCTGTCACGATGCCTGCTTTACATACCCATGCACTCCCGGTAGAAGTCGAACATTTCGAAAATAGTATCTTTGTCCGTTGTCTGGTTGATACTGATATCGCCGATTTCTTTCAGAAGCGTGAAGTTTATGACACCTGCATTGTTTTTCTTATCATGCTGCATGAATCCGTATAGGCGTTCGTACTGTTTGCAGTCGAACGTGAAAGCGCCATAATTATCTTTTATGAATTGGATGGTCTGACGCATCTTGTCTTTCGGAAAACCGGTTTTTAAATGTGACAGATAGAGTTCGCAAACAATTCCCCAGGCTACGGCGTACCCGTGGAGGACCGGACGGTTCTCGGCAAGAGCCAGGCTTTCAAAAGCATGTCCTACGGTATGTCCCAAATTCAACGCTTTGCGGATACCGTGTTCAAACGGGTCTTGCTCTACTATGTCTTCTTTTACTTGTACGGAACGTCCCACCAACTCTTTCAGGTATCGATAGTCCATCTTTTCTGTATCGAATGCGAGTAGTTCCGCCCAGTGAGCAGTGTTACTGATCAGTCCGTGTTTCAGCATTTCGGCATAGCCGGAAAAGAAATTGTGTGCATCGAGTGTACGGAGGAACTCTGTTTCGATTAATACACTGGATGCCGGTGCAAAGGCACCTATCTCGTTTTTCAACCCGTTAAAATTGATTCCGGTCTTTCCGCCTACAGAAGCGTCTACCATCGCCAGCAGGGTAGTGGGAATATTGATGTAAGCGATGCCGCGTTTGAATGTGGCAGCGGCAAATCCGCCTAAGTCAGTCACCATTCCACCTCCGAGATTGATAAGGAGTGAGTGGCGGGTAGCACCTTTTTCACTTAACACTTGCCAAACGGAGGCCAGTGTTTCAAGTGTTTTATGAACGTCTTCGGCTCCGATAGTGATTTCAACCGCATCCTTCAGGAACGGCAGATTCATCAGTTGTGACAGACAGAGACGGTGAGTATGATCGTCGGTGAGAATGAACAGGCGGTCGTGTGGGCAGTTTTCGACGGCACGTCCTATACTGCTTTCCAGATTCTCGCAAAGAATGACTTCTTGTTTACTCATAATGGTTCGATGTTTTTTTATATACTGCAAAGATAGGGGTTCGGAGATAAATAGTGAAACTTAGCACTTAAAAATGTAAAACATAGAGTTTCGTTTATGAGAAAAAGCTATCTTTGTGACATTAATTTTAGATAAAATGAAAGCATTATTACCTGTATTCTGCCGTCCGTTAGGATATGTGATTCTTTTTGTATCGTTATTCATTCCGTTCCTGTTAGTGATGCAAGGAATGGTGACAGACAGTAACCTGTTGTTCTATAAGGAATGCACCAAGCTGCTGATGATGTTGGGAGCAGTGATGATTCTCTTTGCTTTATCGCGTAATGAAGGGCGTGAAACGGAGATTATACGGAACAAGGCGACTCGTAACGCCATCTTTTTGACAGTACTTTTTTTATTTGGGGGGATGCTTTATCGGGTAGCAACGGGAGATATCATGACAGTTGATACTTCTTCCTTTCTTATTTTCCTCATTATCAATGTGCTATGTCTTGAGTTTGGTATGAAAAAGGCACAAGTCGATAAAATCTTTAAAAGATAATCGTGTTTAAATTAAACCTTTTGCCTTAAAGGTTGTCAAACAAACGATTGTTATTATTCAACCTACAGGCAAATGAAGAAACTATTGATCTGGATGGTGTTGCTGCTGACAGTTACCCTATCCACTTATGCGCAAAACAAAATTGTAACCGTATCGGGACGTGTAATAGAGGCCGGTACGAAAGAACCGGTCGAACTCGCTGCCGTGCAGTTATTATCTCTCCCCGACAGTGCTCAGGTAGCGGGTATGACCACTTCAGCACAAGGCTACTTCTCTTTATCCAAGCAGAAACCGGGAAAATATCTGCTTAAAGTATCTTTTATCGGATACATCACAAAAGTTATCCCCGTTCAGTTAACGGCTAATGTTCCTGCCAAAAAGATGGGAAATATCGAATTGGCAACCGATGCTGTTATGCTTAAAGAAGCAGTTGTGGTGGCCGAAGCTCCGCAGGTGACGGTAGTAGAAGATACGTTGATGTATAATTCCAGTGCTTATCGTACGCCTGAGGGTGCTATGTTGGAGGAGTTGGTTAAGAAGCTTCCGGGTGCTGAAATAGATGATGATGGTAATGTCAAAATCAATGGGAAAGAACTGAAAAAAATTATGGTCGACGGTAAGGAATTCTTTGGTGGAGACGTAAAGACCGGTTTAAAGAATCTTCCTGTAGACATGGTCGATAAGCTGAAAACTTATGATAAAAAATCAGATTTGGCACGTGTGACGGGTATTGACGATGGCGAAGAGGAAACGGTGCTTGACCTGACCGTGAAGAAAGGAATGAATCAAGGATGGTTTGGCAATGCAGATCTGGGAGCCGGTACTAAGGACCGTTATACCGGACGAATGATGTTGAATCGCTTTATTGATAATACTCAGTTTTCGATTATTGGTTCGGCAAACAATGTAAACGATCAGGGTTTCTCCGGTGGAGGTGGAGGGCCGCGCTGGCGGAGCAACAATGGCTTGAATGCCACTAAAATGTTAGGAGCTACCTTTGCCACTCAGACCAACAAGATTGAACTGGGAGGTAGTGTACGTTATAATTTCCAGGATGGAGATATTTCGAGTATCAACTCTTCCGAACGCTTCCTTCAGAATGGTAATTCATATTCTAATTCGAATAATAAGAACCGGAATAAGGGGACAAATGTGAATGCCGACTTCCGTATGGAGTGGAAACCAGATACGCTGACAAATATTATTTTTCGCCCGAATTTTTCTTATGGAAGAACCAACAATGCTTCTCTTTCGGAGTCGGGAACCTTTAATGAAGATCCTTTCAATCTGGTGGCAAATCCGAATGATTATCTGAATTTTGACAATCTTTCCGATGATCCGCTGAAAGATATCCGTGTAAATGCTACCAACAGTGCTTTGCTGTCCAAGGGGAATAGTCTGTCGGGAAATGCCACTTTGCAGGTTAACCGGAAATTGAATAATAAAGGACGTAACCTGACTTTCCGTGGGGTTTTCGGTTATGGTGATAATGATAACGACCAATATACGCAATCCGAAACACGTTATTACCAATTGTTGAATCATTTGGGGGGTGACTCCATCTTGTATCGTAATCAGTATATTACAACTCCTACACACAATTATAACTATACGGCACAAGTGACTTATAGCGAACCGATTGCAAAGGCTACTTTCTTACAATTCAGCTACCAGTTCCAGTACAAATACAGTAAAAGTGACAAGACCACATTCGATTTACTGGATTATCCCGATTGGACTATCGGGGGGACCCTTCCTTCCGGATACGAAGCTCATGCAGTGGACAGCTTGAGTAAGAATGCCGAATATCGTTACTATAACCATGATGCTTCAGTGGGTTTACGCTTCATTCGTCAGAAGTATCAGTTGAATGTAGGTATGTCTTTCCAGCCGCAGAATTCCACTTTGTCCTATAAAAAGGGAGACTATATGATCGATACGACACGTACTGTGTTTAACTTTGCACCGAATATGGATTTACGCTTCCGTTTCTCAAAGGTGAGTCAGTTGCGCTTTACCTACCGGGGACGTAGCAGTCAACCTACTATGGAGAATCTGTTACCTATAACCGACAACTCAAACCCATTGAATATCCGTATGGGTAATCCCGGGTTGAAACCTTCTTTTGCACATACGATGCGTTTATTCTACAATACATACAATGCAGAGAAACAGCGTGGAATTATGACCCATTTCAGCTTTACTGCTACACAGAACAGTATCAGCAATAGTACTCGTTATAATGAAGAAACCGGTGGTTTGATTACGCGTCCGGAAAATATTAACGGTAACTGGAATGCTTTTGGTTTGTTCGGTTTCAATACAGCTTTGAGGAACAAGAAGTATACGATTAATACTTTTACCAACATCAATTATCAGAATAATGTAGCGTTCCTCTACAATCAGGATACGAAAAACAATGATAGAAATACAAGTACCGGTTTGATGTTGGGCGAGAGGGTTACAGGCTCTTATCGTAATGACTGGTTCGAGTTTTCGTTGAATGGTTCAATCAATTATACAGCAGAACGTAATAAACTCCGTCCGGAGAATAATCAGGAACCTTATACATATTCTTATGGGGCAAGTACCAATATAACGATGCCCTGGAAGATGACCTTGGCTACTAACATCACTAATCAAAGCCGTCGTGGTTATCGTGATTCGAGTATGAATCGTAATGAACTGATCTGGAATGCACAACTTGCGCAGTCGTTGCTGAAAGGTGCAGGTACTATCAGTTTTGAAGTATATGATATCCTTAGGCAGCAGAGCAACATCAGCCGTTCGTTGACAGCCGATATGCGTTCGGTATCCGAATATAATGGTATCAATAGTTACTGTATGGTACACTTCATTTATCGCCTGAATATCTTTGGTAGTAAAGCGGCCCGTGAAAAGATGATGAATAGCGGCGGACGTAGAGGATTTGGCGGACCCGGCAGAGGTCCCGGCGGTTTTGGAGGCGGACGTCCTCATTTTTAATAAAAGACTAACCTGATAACTCCCTCCGGATAGATTGCAAAATCTCTTTAATTTTGCATCTGTTCGGAGGGATTGTCGTTTTGAATCGGGACAGTTGTTGTCCGTATCCGATATTTTCCATACATTTGTTGTTTGTATAATACGCGGAGGGTGAATATGATAGATTGGAACTACATAGCAAGCGTAATAGCTACCGTTGCTTTTGATATTATTTATTTCGGGGCTATTATCGGTACGATTGTCATCGTGATTCTCGACAATCGTAATCCGGTAAAGACAATGGCATGGATTCTGATCCTTATGTTCCTTCCGGTTGTAGGGTTGGTTTTCTATTTCTTTTTCGGGCGCAGCCAGCGGCGTGAGAAGATTATCGGTAAGAAAAGTTACAATCGATTACTCAAAAAGCCGATGGCAGAGTATCTGGCACAGAACTGCTGTGAAACGCCGAAAGAATATGCCCGTCTGATACAACTGTTTCAGAACACGAACCAAGCCTTTCCGTTCGAAGGAAACCGGGTGGATATTTATACTGGCGGATATTCTAAACTTCAGGCTTTATTGCGAGAGCTGCAAAAGGCCAGATTCCATATTCATATGGAATATTATATCTTTGAAGATGATCCGGTGGGGCGTCTGGTGCGTGATGTATTGATAGAGAAGGCACGCGAGGGAGTTGAGGTACGTGTGATTTATGATGATGTAGGGTGCTGGCACGTTCCTCATAGATTCTTTGAAGAGATGCGTGATGCCGGAATTGAGGTGCGGAGTTTTCTGAAAGTACGTTTTCCCCTATTTACGAGTAAGGTCAACTATCGTAATCACCGAAAGATTGTAGTGATAGACGGTCGTATCGGATTTGTAGGAGGAATGAATCTTGCCGAACGTTATATGCGCGGTTTCTCTTGGGGAATTTGGCGGGATACGCATATAATGCTTGAAGGAAAGGCCGTACATGGTCTGCAGACTGCCTTTTTGCTGGATTGGTATTTTGTAGATCGTACCTTGATTACGGCTTCACGTTATTTTCCTAAGATAGAGGCCTGTGGCAACTCTTTGGTACAGATTGTAACGAGTGAACCGATTGGACCTTGGAAAGAAATCATGCAGGGATTGACGGTTGCCATATCCGGTGCCAAGAAATATTTCTATATGCAGACTCCTTACTTCCTGCCTACCGAACAGATACTGGTTGCTATGCAGACTGCGGCATTAGCCGGGGTAGATGTCAGGTTGATGTTGCCTGAACATGCAGACAACCGAGTGACGCACTTAGGTTCCTGTTCTTATCTGGCAGATGCTTTGCGGGCAGGAGTCAAGGTCTATTTTTATAAAAAGGGATTCCTGCATTCCAAATTGATGGTTTCAGATGATATGCTTTCAACCGTGGGGTCTACCAATCTCGATTTTCGCAGTTTCGAACACAATTTCGAAGTAAATGCCTTTATGTACGATATGGAGACTGCCCTACAGATGCGGGAGATCTTTTTACAGGATCAACGGGAAAGTACCCAGATCTTCTTGAAGAACTGGGAGAAGCGTTCCTGGAGGCAGAAAGCGATGGAGTCCGTAGTCCGTTTGCTCGCTCCTTTGCTGTAAAGTGTATCTTCTGCAGTTTATCTGAAAAAAGAGAAGTTTACACTACCGTATACTCTTCTTTCAATGAAATGGGGATTATCCTCAAAGTTATTCTTTTTGCCATGCTCCAGGACAAAAAGTCCGTTTTCTTTCAACATATTGTTTTCGAAAACCAGATCCGGGATTGTTTCCAGTTCTTTCAGTTCATAAGGAGGGTCGGCAAAAATAAAGTCGAATTGCTCATGACTGCCATTAATGAATTTGAATACATCTCCACGTATAGGCAGGCATTTATCCGTCTGCACTTCCTTCATTATTTTACTGATAAAAGCATGATGGGCACCATCTTTCTCTACACTGATGACACGGTCGCAACCGCGCGACACCAGTTCAATGCTGATGCTGCCTGTACCGGCAAAGAGGTCAAGGGCAACAATGCCGTCTTCGAAGTCCATGTAGTTGGATAAAACGTTAAACAGATTTTCTTTGGCAAAATCTGTTGTGGGACGTGCTTTGAATGTTCTGGGCACATCAAATCTTCTTCTTTTATATATTCCGCTGATTACTCGCATGTTAATAAGGCTTGCATGTCAATATTGCTTGCAGGGTTCATTATGAATACTTGTTGAATGTATTTACGTAATTCCTGCGTTAGTTTCTCTTTATCGTCAAATACACCTGTCAGGTGAAGTTCGTCTCGCTCCTGGTCGAAATTCAGTTGTTTCCAAAGATAGAGGAGATAGTAGATTCGGTCATCTGTTTTGCGACATTCAAATGAATTGGCAAGAAGCAGATGTCCGCGTTCGTAACAGAAAAAGTCGATGGCATTGTGGCGGATAGAGGCATATATCTTTTTACTGTTGCCTAATCTGCTTTTTGTTGAAAAATATTCTGCTAATGGGGCTGCCTGTGAATAAAATCTTGCCTCAGGGTAGTGATCGGACAAGAATTGATAAGTGCTTTTGTCCATACCGAAGATGACTACGGCATTATTCTTTTTTAAAATATTGTATTTTATTGTTTCATTTTCTTTGGGAGTGTGGTTGTGGTAGAATACCATTTCGGACTGATCATCCTCAAACAGTTCAAGGGGGATTAGTGTGAAACGTTTGTCCGCCATCAGGATGTTTACCCGTTTGTAAGTATGATTCAGAAAGTTTAATTCACGAAAAGCCTTTTTGAGGTTGGCTGTAAGAGATAATGAAGGCTCGACCTCTTTCTCAAAGAAAGAGAGCGAACTATCGTGAATCGGATTGTAGATAGAAAAAGAAAATCCATCCGTACTAAGACGGATGGACAATGTATATTGTTCCGATTTACTAAAGTCAATCGTTTCTGCAATTGCTCTATCGGGCATATTCGGATTATTCCCAGTTACCTGCGCCGTTGTTCGGAGTGTCAATAGAACCTACCATCAAGCCTGGATATTTACCCAGTTTGGTTTGAACATCTTTCAAGTTTGCGATTTCTTGCTTGTCAAGTCCGTTCAAGTATACATCATACGGAGTATTAGCCTGGAACAGGAAGATAGGAGCTCCTGATTTAGTTGTATCGTTTCTGGTGTACATTTCAAACTGTGCACCGCCACCGAACGGAACGTATCTCAAAGAGTCTGCATTGAATGACTTATCGTAGATAGTATCTGTTACGGCAACCCATATTGTATCACGTTTGAAGCCCATCAAGCCGGCAGCTTCAACTTCTTTCCAGTTGTTAGTCTTTTTAGCCTTGTTGATCATAGCCATAGCTTTCTTTTCAGTCATACCGTCTTCCAGCTGCTTGTCGCTCAATACGCCTTCTTTAGATACGAAAGGAATCTTTTGTGTCTTAACGAAATCGATCAGTGTGTCAAAGCTTGCAGTGTACTGCTTGTAGATATTACGATATTCTGCCTGAGCTTTACGAATATCGATCAAGCGGGCAACAACTGCTTTGTCTCTGTGCTTTTTAGCATTTTCGAAGTTGATAGGACCCATGATGCTGGCATAGCAAATGTAAACCAAAGCAATTACGCATAGACCTAGTACGATATTAAATACTGTTTTCATGATAAATATGTTTTTTTTAGTTTATATTCGTAGCGCAAAAATAAAATAAATAAATCTAATTAACGATAGTTCTTGTAACTTTTTTCTCGTACAAAAATGATAAATAACTATTTAGAGCGGCAAATTAAGGAAAATTTTTCTTATCAGCCAACTTTTGAGCAAGAAATAGCTGTAAAATCTCTTTCAGAGTTTCTACTTTCTACGGCTAATGAGACGGTTTTTGTGCTTCGTGGATATGCAGGAACCGGAAAGACTTCTCTTGTCGGAGCCTTGGTGAAAGCGATGGATAAGTTACAACAGAAATCAGTATTGCTGGCGCCTACGGGGAGGGCAGCTAAGGTATTTTCTGCTTACGCGGGACATCCGGCTTTTACCATTCATAAAAAGATATACAGACAGCAGGCATTTTCGAATGAAGTAAGTAATTTTTCAATCAATGATAATCTTACCACCCATACATTATATATTGTAGATGAAGCTTCCATGATTTCGAATGAAGGTTTGTCGGGATCTATGTTTGGTACGGGGCGGCTTTTGGATGATCTGGTCGAGTTTGTTTATTCCGGTGCAGGATGCCGTTTGCTGTTGATGGGAGATACAGCCCAGCTGCCTCCGGTAGGGGAAGAGCAAAGTCCTGCACTTGTTACAGAGGCATTGAAAGGATACGGACTGAATGTGACAGAGGTCGATCTGACACAAGTGGTGCGTCAGGTACAGGCATCTGGTATATTATGGAATGCGACTCAAATACGCCGGTTAATTGCTGAAGAGGAGTGTTACTCGTTGCCTAAGATAAAAGTGAGTGGATTTCCGGATATAAAGGTAGTACCCGGTGACGAGCTGATTGAGACCCTGACCGGATGTTACGAAAAAGATGGCATGGACGAGACGATTGTGGTATGTCGTTCCAATAAGCGGGCCAATATATATAATAAAGGTATACGTGCCCAGATTCTTTACCGGGAAGATGAACTGAATACGGGTGATTTGCTAATGATAGCGAAGAATAATTATTACTGGACTGAGAGGTATAAAGAAATGGATTTCATAGCGAACGGAGAGATTGCCGTGGTTCGCCGGGTGAGACGTACTCGTGAACTGTATGGTTTTCGGTTTGCCGAAGTGGTTCTTTCATTCCCGGATTATAATGATTTTGAAATTGAAGCAAACTTGTTGCTGGATACACTCCATTCGGATGCCCCTACCTTGCCCAAAACAGAAAATGACCGGCTTTTTTATTCCGTACTTGAGGACTATGCGGATATTACTGTCAAGCGGGAGCGAATGAAAAAGATGAAAGCAGATCCGCATTACAATGCTTTGCAGGTAAAGTATGCTTATGCAGTGACTTGCCATAAGGCACAGGGCGGGCAGTGGCAGAATGTTTTTCTCGATCAGGGGTATATGTCGGATGAATATCTGACGCCGGATTATTTCCGCTGGCTATATACAGCTTTCACACGTGCATCGAAGACACTCTATTTGGTGAATTATCCGAAAGAACAAATAGAGTGACAGGAGTATACATAAAAACAGGGAACCCATCTCGGGCTCCCTGTTTCTCTTGTGTAACCTAATCTATTGTCAGTGCATGAATATTAATCTCGTTGTTTAGCGGAAATTGTTTGGAGTAACGTAATTGCCTCCATCATCATTGGTGTCGGCTACGTCCCACCATAAACGAGTTCCTTGTGTATCTACATCTTTCGGACGGTTCGGGTTGGACACTTCGCTATCCGGGTATCTCAGGCGTTTGATGAACTTGCCGTTTGCGACTTCACCCCCTGAGTTGTTGCCTCCTTTAGGTGTTTTCATGTAGCGGGGATAGTCTGTACGGCGGAACTCTGCCCACCCTTCATTGCCATTCGGATATACGGCAATCCATTTCTGGGTGATGATCTGCTCCAGTTGTGCTTCTCTGTCACCACTCTTGAAAGCTTGTAATCCTTTCAGTCCTTCCATATACTTGTTGATCTTCTCCTGACCTTCTTCGTCAGCGCCAATCTGATAGTAGTTGAAGGAAGCTTCGATGCCTTCCTTATATAATTCTTCAGCTGTTCCATTTGCACCTGCCCATCCGCGGAGAGCGGCTTCTGCCCGAAGGAATAAACTCTCGGAGTAACCCAGCCATACAATTTCACGTGCGTAGCACCACCAATGTTTACGGTCGAGTTTCTTCTGGTCTTGCTTGATGAATACGCGACTCGGAGAATAAGTGGTTGTATAGCTACCTCCCAATGAAGTTTCACCATTTTCACAACCATTGAAATCTTTCGTCATATCCTCTTTGGGTTCGGTTAGATTAAGATTTTCAAGGGCAGTCGGCCTCCACCACAAGATTTCGCAACGCGGGTCGAGAATGGTGGATTGTTCTTTGTAAGCTCTTTCCATTTCTTTGGATAACACTACGTTGGCACTCCAGTTGTACAGAAGTGTGTAGATGTTTTCGTTACCACCCGTTATGTATGAATACTTGGGAGTCTGCTTCATGTTGTCGTCATCGTTTTGCATCAATCCGGCAGGATCAGTCATTGCTTTCTCACCCTGTTCTTTAGCCAGTTGAGGATCTACATTCGATACACGCAGTGCCAATCGTAAGCGAAGGGTATTGGCAAAACGAAGCCATTTGTCTTTGTCACCTCCAAAGCACTTATCGTTTTCACCCAAGCTGTATTGTGCGGCAGATGGGGTGTTATGGAGTGCAGTGATGGCTTGGTCGAGTATCTTAAAGATGACGTCATATACATCTTTCTGATCCATATACTTCACTTTTTCGTCTGTAGGCATTGCACCCTTTACGTAGTATTCCAATGGAATGGCTCCATAAGTGTCTGTCTGCATAGAGATCAGGAATGCGTAGTAGATGCGAGTGATATAGAATGCGTTATGATAGCGTTCCTTTCCACAGAACCAGAACGTTTTGATCAACTGGCTGTACTCTTCTACTGTACGATTATCGTAGAAGTGTTCCCAACGTTTTTTGGACCATCCGTCGTTATATCCGTAGGTAGGTGAGTTGGTTACGAATCCGCTGACATTGTTGGCAAAGTAAGCGGCGTAGATGTCATGGGTCAGATTGGTAGTAATCTGATAGTCGTTATATACTCCTTCGTAAGTCAGGTTGGCAAATACTGAACCGATGGCACTTTCCGTCCCTTGAAGGCTCTTCAGCGCGCTTGGTGTCAGTTCGTAGTCAATATCGATTCCGTCGGGGGTGGCACCGATTATTTCCGGATCGTATACCGGCGCATAGGGGTCGGTATTCATTTCTTCGAAATCATTACATGCAGCCAGTCCTAAGAGGAGGGTGCACATGGCAAGTGATTTATATATTTTGAATTTCATACTATATCTTTATTTATAAAATTAGAAACCAAGGTTAACTGAGAATCCGAATGTACGGGTATAAGGTACGGCCATGAAGTCGATGGCCTGTGAGAACATGGTCGTATCGTAACCACCTTCAGGACTTGTTCCCGGAGTGTGTTTCAACAGATAAGCCAGGTTGCGTGCCACGAATGATACATTCAGCGAGTTGATCGGTGTCTTTTTCAACATGCTTTTAGGGAACGTATAGCCGATAGCCAATTCTTTCAGTTTGATGAAAGAAGCGTCATAGATAAAGTCTTCCGCGTTCAAAGCACCGTAATAGTTGGAAGCTGAAATCTTTTGGGTATTCGGTGTTCCGTCTTCATATACTCCGGGGAATATCATCATGAAGTTGTCGCTTTCACCACGATTCATGGTACGTTTGGCCATACCTGAGCCTGTAGCGTTCATTTCAGAAATAGAGATGATATCACCGCCGAACTTCATATCGAACATGGCCGATAGTGTAAAGCCTTTGTAGGTGAATGACGGAGATACGGACATCAGCAAGTTGGGTTGGATATTTCCGATGGGTCTTGCCAGACGTTCGTCAGCGTCAGTAGTAGTCATAGGCAGACCGTTTTCTTTGTTGATGATGATGTTGCCCTGTTCGTCACGTTTGTAAAGGGTCTTAGCATAAATTTCACCCAGTTTATGACCCGGACGTGCACCTACGTTGATCGGGAAGTTAGAGTCACCGTTGAAATAGATGTAATCTACACCTTCAGCCAGTTTCTCTACGTTCGATACGTTTTTGGCCAGATTGACATTCAAGTCGAAAGAGAAGTCTTTTAGTTGTACCGGTGTCGAGTAAATCATCATTTCGAAACCTTTGTTGGTAATTAAACCTGCGTTTACCCATTTCCCGCCACTCCAAGGAGCTGCGGCAGGCACTTTCATGATCTGGTTTTTTGTACGGCTGTAATAATAGGTAAAGTCAAATCCCAGACGGTTGTTGAGGAACTTCATATCCAGACCTGCTTCGTAGGATGAAGAGATTTCCGGTTTCAGTTGGTCATTCATCTTCACGTTCGATTTGCTTGGGATCAGTTCACCCTTTTCGAACTTGAATCCGTAAGTGTTGTACAATTGATACGGGTCTGTATCCTTACCTACTTGTGCTGCCGACAGACGTACTTTGGCAAAAGTTAACCAGCTTGGTAATGTCTTGTCCAGTGAACGGACAAAATCAGACACGACGAAACTCAAATTGGCAGACGGATAGAAGAAAGAGTTGTTCTTCTTTGGCAGTGTGGACGACCAGTCGTTGCGGGCAGTCAGGTCCAGTGACAGATACTCTTTCCAGGAGAGTTGCAGAGATCCGAAGACAGAGTTAGTAGCACGTTCATGGCCCGTTTCTCCCGCTGTGTTCAGCATATTGGCTGCATTGAAAATCCACTGCCCTTTATCAAGCATATTGCGTACACCGGCATTCAGTGACTCGTAGTTCTGGTACATGAAGTTACCGCCTACAGTGAAGCCCAGACGGAAATTGTCCGTCAATTGTTTGTCACCCATCAATACAATTTCCGCGTTCGATTCGAAGAAGTTCTGTTCTTCACGGTTCATTTCATCGTCTGTGATATCTTTGATACTGCTTTCGCCGTTGATACCGTCACCCGCATTAGTTTCTTCGATTCGGGTACGATAATAGTCGAATGCATACTTGGCGGATAGGTGCAACCAGTCGGTAAAGTTGATTTTCATTCCATAGTAACCGAAGGCTCTCCAACGTTCGTCAGAGTTGTGGCGTTGGTTCAGAACGTAATAAGGATTGCGGATACCGGCAGTAGGACCTGTCCAGTTCACGTGTGCATTGTCGGCTGTGGAGTATTGTTTCAGATCGTCCAGACGGATATTGTTAGGAATACCCATCAATTGAGCGATGGCTCCGTATGTACCGAAATAGGGGCGGTCTTCTGCTTTGGTGCGTGAAAGTGAAATCTTTCCATCCATAGAAAGATACTTGTTCATTTCCATTCCGGCATTCAGGTCAAGGTTGATTCGGTTCAGTTTTTCGTTCGGGAATACGCCTTTGTTGTTTGAACTACCAAAAGAAGCGCGGAAATGTGATTTGTCTGTAACGTTACTTACAGATACATTGTGGTTCTGTGCGAAGCCGGTATCGAAATAATCTTTCAGTTTGTTTCCGTATTTGGAGAAAGCATATGTGTCGCCGTTCCAGGCTTTCTGCATGCTTCCGTCCAATACCGGTCCCCAGCTTGAGGAGTCTGTCGGATCATATTTCGCGTAATATTGAGACAGCGGATTCTTGTTCTCATCCTGGGTCACAATGTGTCCCTGTCCATAGCGATCCTGCATCTCGAGGGTTTCGGCTACTTGACTCCAAGTGAAGTTACCGCTATAGCGCACTCCGAAACCGTCTTTCTTGCTACCTTTCTTAGTAGTAACCAAAATAACACCGTTACCGGCACGTGAACCGTAAAGAGCGGCGGCATTCGGACCTTTCAGTACAGAAATCGATTCGATGTCTTCGGGGTTGATATCGACGGAAGAACCACCGCGGTCAACACCGCCGTAGTAAGTAGCATCCGAGTTATTGTTATCGCTAAACGGCACACCGTCTACAATCCAGAGTGGTTGGTTGTTGTCAGCCAGAGACGAGTTACCACGAATCGTGATCTTGGTAGAACCGCCAAGACCTGTACCGGCCGTGTTCATTTGCAGACCGGCTACTTTACCTTGCAATGCACTGGTAACCGAAGGGTCTCCGGTCTGGTTCAGTTGGTCACCTTTGATTTCCTGTACGGCGTATCCCAACATTTTCTTTTCACGTTTGATACCTAAAGCCGTCACAACCACTTCACTGATCATCTGGGTATCTTCACTCATGGTTACGTTCAGGATGCTTTCCTTTGCGGGCAGTACTTGTTGTTTGTATCCGATATAGGAGAATACGATTTCAGCTTTCGGATCGTTGACCGTCAGGGTGTATTTACCTTCCAAATCGGTAATGGCTCCTGTGCTGGTACCTTTTACGGATACGTTTACACCGATCAGTGCTTCGCCGTTGGCATCTACAACCGTACCGCTGACCTGCCGTTTGACCGGGGTTTGTGCCGGATCCTGCTGTTTGGCAGCCTGAGACAGATAAACAATGTTATCTTCGATTTTGTATGTCAGGTTTTTGCCTTTAAGTGCAGCGTTCAGCAGTTGTTCCAGACTTACATTCTTTACTTCCAGATTCTCAATCGGCATGTTCGACGATTGATCGTCATAAAAGAATTGATACTTAGATTGGGATTGCACTGTCTTGATCACTTGCCCCAATGTAGTGCGGGGAGTCGAAAATGTGAATTGTGCGAATGACCACTGAATAGGAGCAGCAGCCAAAAGAATAACCAGCGATGCTTTGAGCAGCTTGGGTCTTTGAAACAGAGTTTTGTTTTTCATTGACTATAATTAAATTAATTAGTTAACTTTAAAAACATACAAGGTTTAAGCATGGTATTTATAATATAAATCAAGTGGCTTTTGTGCCCTTGATGTTAATAAAACAAGTATCCCGAAAGAAACACTTACTTCAGTTGCTGACTTTTTTGAGATTTATTTAGGAGGGACTTTCGAAGGGTGCTTTTCTCTCCTTTATTATGGGATGGGGCGACTCAGTTTAATGAGTAGGAGGATATTCAGCCTAATGAGTAGGGGCATTCCCATTGGGTTGAGTCGATCCACCATTTAAATGGAGGTGGATCGACTGCCTCTAAGACAAGTGGAGTTGCTTATTTCTCTTTTGAGAATGAATACGGAGCGTCTTCTTCGCTAATACCTCTGTTGAGATTAGGCTGTGATCCCATCTTGAACTTGAGGATTCCACCTTTCAGCAAATCGTCGTGCTTCAAATAGTTCCGTGATGATTCCTTTCCATTCATACGGAGCGATTCAATGTACAGGTTTTCTTTACTGTTATCCGGTGCATCTATCACGAGGTTATTGCCGTTCTCAAAATGCAGAGTTGCCTTTTTAAAAAGGGGAGCTCCTAAGACATACTCGTCTGTACCCGGACATACGGGATAAAATCCGAGTGCGGAGAATACGTACCAGGCAGACGTCTGTCCGTTGTCCTCGTCACCACAATAGCCGTCAGGTCCCGGAGTATACATGCGGTCCATCACCTGACGAAGCCAGTATTGTGCTTTCCAAGGTTGTCCGGCATAGTTATACAGGTAAATCATGTGTTGTATCGGTTGGTTGCCATGCGCATAGTTGCCCATATTCATTACTGTCATTTCACGAATCTCATGAATCACCTGTCCGTAATAACTGTCATCGAACACCGGCGGAACGGCAAATACGGAATCGAGCATTGTGATAAACATCTTTTTACCTCCCATCAGATCGATCAGGCCTTGCGGGTCATGAAATACCGACCAGGAATAATGCCAACTGTTGCCTTCTGTAAAAGCATCACCCCATTTCAGCGGAGAGAACGGTGACTGGAACTGTCCGTTTTCATTGCGGCCACGCATCAGTTTGCTTTCTTTGTCAAATACATTCCGGTAATTCATGGCACGTTTGGCAAACTGTTCGATTTCTTTTTGGGGGCGGTTCAGTGCTTTACCCAATTGATAGATACACCAGTCATCATAGGCATACTCCAATGTACGGGCGGTGTTCTCATTGATTTTCACATCATAAGGGACATACCCCAGTTTGTTGTAATATTGATAGCCCAGACGTCCGGTAGAAGAAACCTCCGGATGCACGTTTTTCGTACCGTGAATCAATCCCTCATACAGGGTCTTCACATCATCTACCTTCACTCCTTTCAGATAAGCATCTGCCAGTACTGATGCCGAATTATTGCCAACCATGCAGCCTCTATGTCCGGGACTTGCCCATTCCGGGAAGAAGCCGCTTTCTTTGTACGTGTTGATGAGTCCCTCCTGTATCTCTTTGTTTACCGAAGGATACATCAGGTTCAGGAATGGGAACAAGCAACGGAATGTATCCCAAAATCCGGTATCGGTGTACATATATCCGGGAAGCACCTGACCGTTGTAGGGACTATAATGAATCGGTTGACCGTCCGCTGTCAGTTCATAGAATTTACGGGGAAACAGGAGAGAACGGTAAAGACAGGAGTAGAATGTACGGTACTGATCCAGATTGCCGCCTTCTACTTCTATTTTGCCCAATACATGATTCCAGGCATCATTCCCTTTCTGTACCAGTTGTTCAAAGGAGTCGTTGCCTAACTCTTGCAGATTCTGAGTCGCTTGTTCGAAACTGATGAACGAAGAGGCTATGCGGGCATGTACGATTTCGCCTTTCCGGGTGCGGAAACCGATGACAGCTCCGGTATGATCGGCTTTCTGTTCCAGACTGCCTTCTTCCAGTTTTTTATCAGCGAAAGTGCCTTTGTAAGAGAAAGGCTTATCGAACTCGATGACAAAGTAATTTTTGAAGTTCTCGGGTACTCCGCCACTGTTACGGGTGGTATAGCCGATGATTTTATTTTCTTCCGGAATTACTTTTACGTAAGAACCCTTGTCGAAAGCATCTACAACAACGTACGAATGCTCGTTTTCGGGAAAAGTGAAGCGGAACAGGACTGCACGCTCCGTCGGGGTCATTTCGGTCACGACATCATGTTCGGCCAAGTATACTTTATAATAGGCCGGAGTGGCAACCTCGCCTTTGTGACTGAACCAACTGGCACGTTTTTCTTCGTCAAACTCCGGTTTGCCTGTTATGGGCATGATGGAGAACTGTCCGTAATCGTTGATCCAAGGACTGGGTTGATGGGTTTGTTTGAATCCCTTGATTTTGTTGGCTGTGTACGTATATTGCCATCCGTCTCCCATCTTACCGGTTTGTGGTGTCCAGAAATTCATTCCCCACGGGCGGGCAATGGCGGGATAGGTGTTCCCGGTTGATAACTCGAAAGAGGACTGTGTTCCCATCAAGGGGGTAACATATTGGGTCCAGTCTTTGGCCTTAGCCATCAATGAGCAAGCTACAAGGCAAGCGGTCAAAAGAATTTTTTTCATGGTGTGAATAAGAGGTCTCGGAGACGTGTCAAATCTTGCCACAGAAGACACAGAGCAAAAGCAAAGTCATGGATGATTCATATGAACACTCCGTGCGACCCTGTGGTGAAAAGGCTTTTGATATAGCTCCGGACCTTTTTTATTAAATGAATATTATGTAATTTCTATCTACTATGATTACATGGGGCTATGTTAAAACTCTTTTTACCACGGAGTAACACAGAGTATCGCAGAGCTTTTTGCTAATAATCAGTAACTTAAATCACCTCTGTGCTACTCTGTGTCCTCTGTGGTGAGTTTTGACACACCCTCTCTGTTCCCTCTTCCTGAGAGAGATTAGGGTTGCGGTCGCCGATCTGTCATCTCAATTTCCAGTGTACTTCCCGCCACAATGTCATCATGTGTGAAGAAAGGCTTTTCCAGCGGTTCCCCGTTCAGCTTCATGCTTTTGATATACTTATTCTTTTTAGAGTTATTCTTGGCTATTACTATAAATTTCTTTCCATCAGGCAGATTGACCACAGCTTTGTCAAATGCAGGGCGTCCTATGGAATAAACCGGTTTACCGGGACATACCTGATAGAATCCCATGGAGTTCAGTACATACCAAGCGGACATTTGGCCGCAATCTTCATTACCCGATAGTCCGTCTACGGTATTGGCATATTGACTGCGGTATACACTGTCTACCAATTCCTGAGTTCGCCATGGGCGGTTCACGTAGTTGTACATGTGAATCACGTGATGGCTTGGTTCATTTCCATGTGCATATTGGCCGATCAGTCCGCTGATATCCGAAGAGATCGTTTCGCCCTCCAGTGAGGAGTCGGCGGTAAACAGAGAATCCAGTTTGCCGACAAAGGCATCTTCACCTCCCATCAGTTTCACCAAACCTTCGATATCGTGGGGGACAAACCAGGTCCACTGCCAGGCAGTTCCTTCGCAATAGTCGTCGTTGCGGTGAGTAGATGAACGTGGGTTGAACGGAGTGCGCCATTCCCCCTTACTGTCCAGTCCCCGCATAAAACGGGTTTCCGGGTCGAAGTAGAATTCATAAGCTTTCGCAAAGCGGGCATATTTATCCCGGGTGTCATAGTCATTCAGTGCATCGGCAAAGATTGAAATGCACCAGTCATCATAAGCATATTCTAATGCTTTGGCAACCGATTCGTTTTCGCGGTCGCATGGCACGTAACCGATCGAGTTTTTATAATATTTTGCTTTCGGCATCAAGTGAGGCAGCACCAGGGCAGGACATTTGATTCCTGTCGTATCATATTCAGCCGCACGTACACACGCACGATAAGCCTCCTGAATATCGAAGTTGCGGTCACCTTTCATATACGCATCTACAATAACAGGAACAGCATGGTAGCCAATCATTGTACCGGTATAATTGGAAGCCATGTCCCACATCGGGAAAATCCCACCTTCCTGTTGCTTTTTGATCAGAGAACGTATAAAGTCATTGTTCAGGTCCGGATCGATAATGGTCATCAACGGATGAAGTGCACGGAAAGTATCCCACAGTGAGAAGATGGTATACATCGGATTAAGCGTGTCACCTTGATGTACTTGTAGGTCCATGCCCAGATAGCGTCCGTCTACATCTGTAAACAGGTTTGGGCTGACGGCAGTGTGATAAAGTGCGGTGTAGAAAATGGTCTTATCATCCTTGTCATTCGTGGTGATATCTATCTTCGACAAAGTTTTGTTCCATGCTTTGCGTGCTTCCTTACGTACTCCGTCAAAGTCCCAATCGGGTATTTCTGCTTCCACATTTTTGCGTGCGCCTTCTATATCCACGGCGGATATTCCGACTTTTACAAATACTTGTTCGTCTTTTGCCGTGTTAAAGTGTAGCAGTGCTTTGCAGGTCGGCAGTAATTTACCTCCTTCGTCAAGCGCCATCGAGTCGGTTACCAGTGTATAAGTGAAAGGTTTTGAGAATTTTGCATAAAAGTTGATGTATTGGTCGAAGGCCCAGTACATTGTTTTCTTTCGTCCACAAATTTCGGTAGGGCTGATGACTTCTATCTCCATCTCTTTATTGGTCTGTCGTTGCAGGCTATAGTCAAAATCGAGGATGAATCCGGCTTCTCTACTTTCCGGGAAAGTGTATCTGTGGATGGCTGCCCGTTTGGTTGCAGTTAGTTCGGCCTTTACCTGATAGGTGTCCAGGAAAACGGAGTAATAGCCCGGTTCGGCAGTCTCGTTCTGGTGTGAAAAGCTGGAAGCGTAAGCCATCTTCTGGCTCTGTGAACCTGTTGGGAGATATTTCTGTTCGCCTACCGTAGGCATCAGCAGCACATCCCCATAGTCACAACAACCGGTTCCGCTCAGGTGGGTGTGTGAAAATCCGTTGATGGTAGAGTCTGCATAGTAATAGCCCGAACAAGCGTCCCACCCATCTATACGGGTGTCCGGGCTGGGTGAAATCATGCCATGGGGCAGGATAGCGCCCGGAAAAGTGTGGCCGTGTCCGCCGGTACCGATAAATGGGTTGACATAGGCTGCATAATCAGTTATGTCCGGCGAGTTTGTGCAGGAGTTCAGAGACAATAAGCCTCCTAAACATCCCGCCAGGAATGTTCTAAATCTCATGGTACTATATGTTTATTTTAATTAGTTGTTTACTTGTTACGTGAAGAAATAAAAATATTATCTCCCACGATCTTATAACTGATTGGTATAGAGTTGTCCAGTGATTGGAGTACAGACTCTATATTATCTTTCTTTTTCAGTACACCCGAATAAGTTTTGTCTGACTTTATATCGGGTGAGAGAATGATCTTCACATCATAAAAACGTTCCAGTGTCCGGGTGATGGCAAAGATGTCGGCTTGTTCAAACGGAATCAGGTCATTGTGCCATACGGCATCCAGTTTGGCATCTACCTGCTTCACTACCAGTCGGCGGGTTGTTTTATTCAGTTCGGCTTTTTGTCCCGGCGAAAGGATGATCATTCCTTCCTCATTGTTGCCTTTAACCTCTATTTCTCCTTCGATTAATGTCGCTTCCGCCAGTTTGTGGCTTTTGTCACACTTGAAGTTGAAAGTTGTGCCCAATACTTTGACGCGCATTGCTTCACTTTTTACGATGAAAGGACATTGGCGGTTTTTAGTGACCTCAAAGTAGGCTTCTCCGTCAAGGAATACATCTCTTTCGGTATTGGAGAACTCTCGTGGATACCTCAGCGTTGCCGACTGATTCAGCCATACCTTACTGCCATCGGGCAGTACTATTTCCTTCACTTTTCCGTCCGTAGATGAAGCTGTTATCATATCCCGGGTGGGGTCAGCCTGGTAATATAAATATCCGCCTCCGGCACCGACCATCAAAGCCAGTATGATGATGGCTGCATATCGCATCCATTGGTGCATTCTGATAACCTTGCGGCTATGTGCCTCCTCCTGAGCCAGCTTTTTGCATAGTCGTGCTTCTGCCCGGGCTGTTCTTTTCTGATCCGGGAAGCTGTCGTGTCTGCCCAGATGATATACCTCCTCCATCCGGAAAAGTCGGCGGGCATTGTCATCTGATTCCTTGATCCAAGCGTTTACTCTGGCAAAATCTTCGTCAGAACATTCGCCCGTCAGATATCTCATCAATATTTCTTCGCTCAGATTATTCATCTTTTCTTTTTCATTATATAATAGAAACAACTAATTCTTTAAAAACACTTATCTATTTGATAAAAAATAATAGGAATAAAAGCCATAAATGGCTAAGACGGCTGCGTAAGAACTTCAGCGCCTTGTACATGTGGGCTTCTACCGTGCGTAAAGATACTCCCATTACGTCAGCTATCTCTTTGTTTTTCATTTCGTGCAGGTAGCTCAGTTTGAATACCTCCTTACATTTGTCCGGCAGTTCATTGATGGCTTCGTAGATTTCGTTCCGCAATTCACGGTCTTCTATTCGCCGGATAACTTCGTTGTTGTCCGGTTGGTAGAATTCAGCCCGTTTCTGGTTGATTTCTTCCACAGCGGCGCAGTATCCATCCTCTATACTGCGATGTTTCAGCACATTCAGCGCCCGGGTATATACCGCCCGGTAAAGGAAGGCCTGGATTTGGTCACCTATCACCATGGAGTCTTTTCGTCTCCACAGTTCCACAAATACGTCTTGAACCACGTCTTCTGCTTCTTCGTCACCCACCAGGCGGGTGGCGTAGAATATCAGGTTCGGATAGTATTTGCGAAACAGTGCTTTGTAGGTTATGTCAAATGTATCGTCCATCTTTTTAGCTACAGATTACCTCTTTTTCCCCATCTCAAATTCAAGGGTTGCACCACTCATGATCTGTTCATGTGTAATATAACTCTTATCATAGGGTTTCCCATTCAACTTGGTTGACAGGATATAAATGTTTTCCTTGTTGACTGCGGGAGCTTTGACAGTGAATGTTTTTCCGTTGCCGAGGTGCATTTGTATTTCCGGGAAAAGGGGAGTGCCTATCTCATATTTACCGCTTATCGGATCGACGGGATAGAATCCCATAGCGCTGAATACATACCAGGCAGACATTTGCCCGCAGTCTTCATTACCACAAAGTCCGGCAGGAGTGTTCTGATAAAGTTCGTTCATCACTTTGGCTACATACTCCTGAGTCTTCCAAGGCTGACCTACTGCATTGTATAAGTAGATGACGTGGTGGCTGGGTTCATTGCCGTGTGCGTATTGTCCGATCATTCCGGTGCTGAACAGAGGAAGTTCGTCATCAGCCGAGGGATGGAAGGTGAACATGCTGTCCAGCTTTTGGGTAAAGCGTTCTTTTCCTCCGACCAGGCTGATCAGTCCGTCTACATCGTGTTGTACTGACCAGAAGTATTGCCAGCCGTTGCTTTCACAGATGTGAGGAGTATAAGCGTCTGCTTCAAAGCCTTTCTGGAATTCTCCTTTGTCATCACGTGGCTGCATAAACGAGGTGGCAGGGTTATACACATTGCGATAATTCTGCGACCGCTTATAAAATTCGTCCGCAATCTCTTTCTTTCCCAGTTTTTCTGCCATACGGGCTATGCAGTGATCATCGTAGGCATATTCCAGTGTTTTAGACAATGACCAGTTTTCGGCATTATAACTGTCTTTTTCATTGAAGGGGACATAGCCCAGTTTTTTGTAAGCACCTATTCCGCGATAGTTGTCCAGATTGGCGGTAACTACACAGGCTTCCAGTGCTTTTTCGGGATCGAAATTGCCTATACCTTTTAAATAAGCATCCACAATTACGGGAACGGCATGATAACCGATCATCATGTCGGTTTCACTTCCATAAAAGTTCCAGACCGGTAAACGCCCGTTCTGTTCGTAGAATGCAAGAAATGATTTCACCATGTCGTTCACTCGTTCCGGTTCGGTATATGTGAACAGAGGATGTGCGGCACGATATGTATCCCACAGTGAGAAAGTGCTGTAGTTCACCCATCCGTCTGCTTGATGTATCTTTTTATCCGGTCCGTAGTAAGCACCGTCCACATCGCTGTAGATGGTGGGGGCAAGCATACTGTGGTACATCGCAGTGTAAAAGTTTACCCGGTCGTCTTTGTTGTCACCTTTGATTTCTATTTTAGAGAGCTGCCTGTTCCAGTTGTCACGGGCAGCCTCGCGGTATTTTTCAAAATCATTTTCAGGCACTTCAGCTGTCAGGTTCTTGGCGGCACCTTCCATGCTTACGCCTGACAGTGCTGTATTGACAAGAATCTGTTCACCGTCTTTCGTGTCAAAATCGAAACGGGCTACAGTAGCGGTACCTATTCGTTTACCGTCTTTCATAATGGCGGTAGTATCCATCTGTACGGCAGCAAAAGGCTTGGAGAAGCGGGTGCGGAAGTATACGTGTTGATTTCGTGCCCATCCGTCGGAAAAGCGATATCCCTGAATAGTCACCGAATCTATTACTTCTATGTGAGAGTCGTTGGTGAAGTCCCAGTTCATAGCCTTTTTCAGGTTGAGGAAGATAGCGGCTTTCGCTTCGGGAAAAGTGTAACGCTGAATGCCACACCGTTCGGTGGCTGTCAATTCTACATTGATTCCATAATCTTTCAGCAGTACCTGATAATATCCTGCCGTGGCGCTTTCGTCCTGATGGGAAAATTTGGAGTAGACGCCCAACGGAGCTTCTGCTTCTTTGTAGGGCAAGGTGACAGGCATAAACGAAATGTCATATAAGTCTCCGGCTCCCGTACCCGAAAGGTGAGTATGGCTGAACCCGGCAATTGTGCTGTCGGGATAGAAATATCCTGAAATGCGGTCCCAGCCGGGCAGTCCGTTGTCCGGACTAAGCTGAACCATGCCGAAAGGTGCTTGCGCTCCGGGATATGTGTTACCGGTGAAGTCTGTTCCGATAAATGGGTTTACATATTGTGTGTAATCAGTGGTTGTCTGCTTGGGGGCAGACGTACAGGCTGTAAATACGAATAAAAGAATAAATGATAAATGAAAAAATGCTTTCATGCGGCTTGGGTTAGAATTTTAGTAATTGATTGATTCAGTGTACAAAGGTAGAGAATATAAATGTAAAACGAAAGAACTTGTGTGTGGATTGATTCGTCTTTTTGTTTTTCGGCTCGTTATTACGGGGTAGGAGGACTGCTATTCTAAACTGCTGAGTGTAGACAATACATTTTCCGTTTCGGTTATCTCTTCTTTGTGTTTTGAAAATAGATATGTATAGATAAAGTACTTCTTCCCCCTGGGCGATCGAATGTATAAGTGTGATTTGTGCAGAGTTCCTATAGGTGGTTTAAAGGAAGGGAATCATTGGTTTAAAACCGAAGGGGCATTGGTTTTAAAGGAAGGACCTTTTGCTTTTAACTAATATTTGGGCAGTTAAAGGTCTGTTTATAGGTGAATTGTAATTTATGCTATGCTGCGACTTTATCTTCTGTAAGTCGTATTGGATTTGGAACTTCCTTTTGACGTTTGTCAGGAAAAGATATTTGAATGTGAAAGCTTTCAATGATATAGCAGTCCGGAGGGATGAGCGGATCGTGACAATACATATCGCGTGCACGCATAGGTACAAACAGAACCTGCTAAAAACAATATTCCGGTAGAGGTCATCATATCTCCTAAACTTACCAGGGGCGATACGATACCTCCGAATGCAAACCCGGTGGCTCCCAAAAGTGCCGAAGCAATGCCTGCATTCCGTCGCTCACACTCCATGGCTAACGTGTTGGATGCCGTAAAAGTCATGCCAATCATGGAGAGTAGAGCGAAGATCAATAACTCGTAGATCCAAAAATCACAACCCAGAGGCAAGAACACCATTGACAGCGCAGATACTAACAACATGCCCCGGCTTCCTATATATAAAGCCCGTTCCATAGTAGGCAATTTTATCGATATTGCTGAAGAGATAACCATTGCTATCGCATTGATTCCAAAGCAGAGGCTGAACGATAGGGGAGAGAGTCCGTAGTGTTGCTGCATGATGAATGGTGCAGAAGAGATATTGGCAAACAATATTCCCATGGTAAAGCCATATTGCAGGACGTAGCCTACATAACGGCGGTTGCGGAGGACTTCCCCAAAACGATGGTATAGGGCTTGCCAACTCACAGCCTGTCTGTGTTCTGTCGGAAGCGACTCATTCAGGTGCAGACTTCCGGATAGGAGAGCCACTCCCATAAGGAATAAGCAGATAAAGATGCCTTGCCAGCCTGTTATCTGGGCCAGAATACCTCCTCCGATGGGGGCAACGACTGTAGCAATTCCGTTTATTCCCCCGATAATGGCGAGCATACCGGCCAGTTGGTGTCCCGAATACTCGTCGGTAGCTATGGAGCGGGAAATCACGACACCACCTGCTCCGGCAATGCCTTGTAAGAATCGGGATAGCACAAATAGTGAAATGGTGTGTGAAAAGATACATCCCAGCGTAGCGAGCAGGAACAGAATCATAGCTAAAAGTAATGGAGAACGCCGTCCGTACTTGTCACTCAGGGGACCGAAGATTAATTGTCCGGCAGCCAAACCAATCATACTGGTTGTGAGTCCTAATTGTACCATGGAAGATGAAGTCTGGAAAAAATCTGCCATAGCCGGCAGGGTAGGCAAATACATATCCATTATAAAAGGACCGAAGGCACTTAATATACCTAAAAATAATAATAAGAACCGTCTGGAATTCTGTCTGTCAGTCATTGCTATTCTCTTTGATCAATACAGTCGCAAAATTACTTCATTTGTTAGGAACCGGACGTAGGCTAATCTGTACAAAATATGTTGTTTTCAGAACAAAATAGTCCGAATACAAAAAATAAACCTACATTTGTTGCCTAAAACAGACTTTTATGAAAACAGACCAATTACTTGCCGATACGAAAACGATCCGATATGAAGAGACCGATCTGACTTCTTTGATATCGACTCCATATCATTTCCGGTGTGGTATCTATCTGATTTGTACGCGGGGGGAAGCCATTGTCTCTACCGGTGTGCAGAAATATATATTTAATGAACAAACAGAACTGATCTTCCTGACCGGTAGCTTGCTGCAAGTGTTTGAAGCTTCCGAGGATTTGCAGGTGAAAATGTTGATGTTTCCTAAAGAAGCATTTCTAAATGCCATGTTACCTATTGATACACCTTACTTTAATTATACTCACGAACATCCCTGTTACCGCCATACTGCTGACGAACGAAGTCAGAAGACTTGGCGCCAGATCAATTTGTGGATGGATATGGCACAAATGTTGTTTACCGAACCGATGCCGCAGTTCAGAGGACAACAAGAGCACAATTTTTTGCAAAGTTTGCTCATGTGGCTGTTTAATACGATTCCGGAGAAGTTGGCTGTCAGCAAGCAATATAGCCGTACTCAATTACTCTGCCACCGGTTTATGCAATTGATCCGCGAATATAGTATGCATGAACATCAGGTAGCTTTTTATGCCGGAAAACTTTGTATATCGTCTCGTTACCTGCATAAAATTACAGTTCGGCATTTAGATGGAAAGAAACCCAAGCAGCTTATTGATGAACAATTGGTGGCTGAAATAAAGGTACTGTTGAATGAACCCCGTCTATCTGTAACAGAGATAGCTGAGCAACTGCATTTTCCGGATCAATCCTATTTGACACATTTCTTTAAGAAGAATACAGGTATCTCTCCAAAAGAATTTCGGGCGATAAAGAATCTCGGATGAGGCTGAGTCTGCCCACTCTTCTCCGTTATTGTAATAGTGGGAGCATGGCTCTTTCATTTAACAACCGTCTTCCTCCCTTGTCCCCCCCACACAAAACCTTCCATTCGCACACAGCGATGCGGAAGCAGTGCTTCGTTGTTTCTTTTTTAAGAAAGAATCCGGCCGACTATTACCGAAGAAATCCAGCAGATTAACCATTATAATACAACTCTTTATCCCATCCCGCATACCTGGGCTGATGAGCCCACATGCCCGGGCTGATGAGCCCGTATATCTGGGCCGATGAGCCCGCATACCCGGGCTGAGATAAAGATCCGACCATTTGCACTAAAGAGAGTAAGGGAAATGAAATGCTTTTAGAGAGATAAACGGATAAGAAATTGGATATATCCATTTGTTTTCCAAACCGTTACTACTGAAATTTCCCCTAAAATAGCGGGTGGAAGATGGAAGATGGGGGTGGAAGATAAATGGTATAAAAACCGCATCTTCCATCAATCTATACATCTCACAATCAACGATATGCACTCTAAAAGGTGGAAGATGGAAGATCGAAACGTGTTTTTTGTATGAGAAGAAGGCGGGGTATGAAAGAGCCGTGTAGTGGGAGTAGAATAAAAAAGATAATTCTTGCTTTTCCGGGTTATTCTTGCTATTATTGCAACCATAGTAACAGGACTATGAAAAACTAATTTCGGGAAAAAGGTGATTTACATCAAAAAACACTTTTTCTTCCTCAAAAAGAAATTGTATGAAATATATTTGTTTTTGGGCATGTATATTGCCAATGATATTATGTTCAGGTTGCTCCTCTCCCCATTTTAAGGAAATAAGTTTGAATGATGCGGAGTTGGGACTCTGTTCTTTTCGTGAATTTGACTTAGATTCTACCAATATCTTATATCCGCGCGGACTTTTTTATTTTGATCATCACTTGATATTGGTTGAGGTAAAAAACAATCCGACACTTTCTTTCTGGACGTCAGACAGCTTGAAGTATGAGTTTTCATCGGGGTATATAGGCGGAGGCCCCAATGAGCTGATTCGTCCCCGCGCTGATTACTTTACAAGCTCCGATTCCAGTTTCTTTATCTTAGATTCTGATATAGAACGAGAAATCAAGATTGAAAACAGGGGCATTTGTATACTAAATAATATTCCGATAGCCGTTTCGGATGCAATAAATCAGCTGGTTCGATTGGATCATGGGCATTATATCATGAGCGGTAAAACGGATGGAGCTTCGGGTAAAGAGCATTTCATATATTCTAAAGGGGAATTTACCCCTTTTGGAGATTATCCTTCTACGGATTTAGAGAAGATGGAGCAAGCAAAATTCGATTATAAGTTTACAGCGGGAAAAATGGGAAAGAAGGTTATATTGGATTTTTATTTGTATCATAATCTTATACGGAAGTATAGTATAGAGGGAGTGCTATTGCAGGAAATTAGGTTGCGGGATATTCCGGACAGACATAATACGTATGAAAAGTTCAGGGAACAAAGTGTGTATCCTTATTGGCGCAAAGCTGTGGCTACTGATGATGCAATTTACGTTCTTTTTTATCAAGGAGTTACTGAGAAAGTAATATATAGTGAAGGAGCAATACCGGAATTACAAGTATGGGATTGGGAGGGAAAGCTGAAAAAGAGATTTTTATTTGATAAAATCTATGATAATTTTACTGTCTCTCCCGACGGTCGGTTGTATGCATTGAATACACAGGAGCCATATAAGATATATACTTATGAAGTAGGTAAATAATGCTTTGCCATTGGATAAAGTGAGTTTATGATATTTGCGTCCGATGAAGGGGGAATGAAATAGAAAGAGCCCGGCACAATACCGGGCTCTTTACTCGGGAGACTATGATGTTTGATCTGACTTCCAGCTTTATATGGCAACTTTCGGACAGCGTGGTTCCCTTCTCGTGGAGAGTCGGGACTTTTAGATACCTGCCAGTTCCAGTACCTTTTCAACAGCAGCGTTCAGTCCGTCCGGATTCTTACCGCCGGCTGTCGCAAAGTGAGGTTGACCGCCACCGCCACCTTGAATCAGTTTGGCAGCTTCTTTTACCAGATTACCTGCTTTCAATCCGCCTGCAACCAGATTATCGCTGATCATGACCGTCAGCATTGGCTTGTTGGCATCAACTGTTCCGGCTACAAAGAACAGGTTCTCTGTAATTTCGCCACGGAGTTGGAAAGCGATGTTTTTCACTACTTCCGCGGGCATCGGCAGGCAGAACTTAATGACTTTAATGCCGTTAATCTCTTGTACATTCTTCAGCAGGCGTTCTTTGACGGCGGCTTCTTTCTCTTTCATAAAGTCTTCCACCTGTTTTTTCAGCCCTGCGTTTTCATCGATATACTTACGAATGGCTACGCCAAGGTCGGGAGCATTGTTGAAAAGAGCTTTCAAATCGTTCAAAGTATCCTGGATCGTATCCAGCATTTCTTCTACGCGGGCTCCGGTATATGCTTCGATACGGCGTACGCCGGCGGCTACTGAACTCTCAGAGATAATTTTTACCATACCGATGTTTCCGGTAGCAGCAACGTGAGTACCTCCACAGAATTCAATGGATGAGCCGAACTGGATAACACGTACGTGGTCGCCATACTTCTCACCGAACAGGGCGATTGCCCCCAGTTCTTTAGCTTCTTCGATAGGGATGTTGCGATGTTCCTGCAATGGAACATTGGCACGTATCTTAGCGTTTACCAGATGCTCCACTTTGCGGAGTTCTTCGTCCGTTACTTTCTGGAAGTGAGAGAAGTCGAAGCGCAGAGAATCCGGAGTTACCAAGGAGCCTTTCTGTTCAACATGCTCTCCCAATACTTCACGGAGTGCTTCGTCCAGTAAGTGAGTGGCAGAGTGATTGGCTGCACAAGCTGCACGTTTGTCGGTGTTTACACAAGCCATCATCGGAGCCTCCGGATGTTCGGGAAGTTTTTTTGTTATGTGTATCGGGAGATTGTTTTCTTTTTTAGTGTCGATCACTTCAATAGTTTCGAACTCACTTACCAATACACCGGTGTCACCTACCTGACCACCGCTTTCTGCATAGAACGGGGTATAATCTAATACGATTTGGTACAGAGTCTGATTTTTCTGTTTCACCTGGCGATAACGCAGAATAGAGGTTTCATATTCTGTATAGTCATACCCTACGAATTCTGTTGTGCCTTCTTTCAAAATAATCCAGTCGCCTGTTTCAATGGCAGCGGCGTTGCGTGCACGTTGTTTTTGCTGTTGCATTTCGGCGTCGAATTCCACTGTGTTTACTGTCATGCCGTTTTCACGCAGAATCAGTTCTGTCAGATCGAGCGGGAAACCAAACGTATCATACAGCGTAAAGGCGTCTTTGCCACTGATTTCTGTTTTTCCGGTGGCTTTTGTGTCCGCCATGGTTTTGTCGAGCAAGCGGATACCGGTTTCCAAAGTGCGTAGGAATGATTCTTCTTCTTCTTTGATAACCTTTTCGATCAACTCTTTTTGAGCAATCAGTTCCGGATAAGCATCACCCATGCTGTCAATCAGAACCGGAAGCAATTTGTACATAAACGCTTGTTTCTGTCCAAGGAATGTATATCCGTAGCGAACGGCACGGCGGAGGATACGACGAATCACATAACCGGCTTTGGCATTCGACGGCAATTGTCCGTCGGTGATTGAGAAAGCGATAGTACGGATATGGTCGGCAATCACACGCATAGCGATGTCGTTCTGTTCATTCTTGCCATATTCTGTTCCCGCCATTTGAGCGATTGATTTGATCAGTGGCTGGAATACGTCAGTGTCGTAATTGGATGTTTTACCTTGCAAAGCCATGCAAAGACGTTCGAATCCCATACCGGTATCGATAACTTTTGCCGGTAGCGGTTCGAGGCTGCTGTCGGCCTTGCGGTTGTATTGCATGAATACGAGGTTCCAGATTTCTATTACCTGGGGATGATCATGGTTCACCAAATCGCGTCCTGAAATCTTAGCACGCTCTTCAGCCGGGCGGAGGTCGATGTGGATCTCCGAGCAAGGACCGCAGGGACCTGTATCACCCATTTCCCAAAAGTTATCATGCTTGTTGCCGTTGATGATATGGTCTTTGGGAAGGAATTGTTCCCAGATGGAAGCTGCTTCGTTATCACGTTCCAGCCCTTCTTCGGGGCTTCCTTCGAACACCGTGGCATACAGGTGTTCCGGGTTCAGCTTCAATACATCTACCAGATATTCCCATGCCCAGCTGATGGCTTCTTTCTTGAAATAATCGCCGAATGACCAGTTACCCAGCATTTCGAACATGGTGTGATGATACGTATCGTGTCCCACTTCTTCAAGGTCATTGTGCTTTCCGCTTACGCGAAGACATTTTTGCGAGTCCGCGACTCTGTGGTATTTCGCCGGGTGGTTACCCAAAATAATATCTTTAAACTGGTTCATCCCTGCATTGGTAAACATCAGGGTAGGGTCATCTTTAATCACCATCGGAGCCGAAGGAACAATCTGATGTCCTTTTGACTCGAAGAAATTCTTAAACGAATCTCTGGTTTCTTTTGCAGTCAACATACTTCTATATATCTATTGTTGAGGTTAATATTCTGAAAAAAGCAGTGCAAAGATAGCTTGTTTTTATTATTTTTGCCGTATTAACAAGCGAAATATTTATAAGATGCGCAAAGTTTACTATATCTATAATCCGCAAACGCAGACTTATGACCGGATTTATCCGACTGTCCGACAACGGGCATTGAGCATTCTCCGCCGTCTTTTTATCGGGATGGGGCTGGGGGCCGGCAGTTTCATTATATTGTTACTGATTTTCGGCTCTCCTTCAGAGAAGGAGTTGCGGAAAGAGAATAGCCAACTTTTGGCGCAATATAATGTTCTTTCTCGTCGTCTTGACGAAGCAATGGGAGTGCTTCAGGACATTCAGCAACGTGATGATAACCTTTACAGGGTCATTTTTATGGCCGATCCCGTTTCACCGGCCATTCGTCAGGCGGGCTATGGCGGTACGAACCGTTATGAAGAACTGATGGATATGGCCAACTCAAAACTGGTGGTTAATACGACTCAGAAGATGGATGTGCTGAGTAAGCAACTTTATATACAATCCAAGTCGTTTGACGACGTGGTGGCGATGTGTAAAAATCATGACCAGATGTTAAAGTGTATTCCTGCCATCCAGCCGATATCTAATAAAGATCTTCGGAAGACAGCTTCCGGTTATGGTACACGTATCGACCCTATTTACGGAACGACGAAGTTTCATGCCGGAATGGACTTTTCTGCTCATCCCGGGACGGATGTGTATGCCACTGGTGACGGGACAGTGGTGAAAATGGGGTGGGAGACCGGTTATGGCAATACTGTTGAGATTGATCATGGCTTCGGGTATCGTACCCGTTATGCTCATTTGCAGGAGTTTCGTACTAAACTGGGTAAAAAAGTGGTACGCGGTGAGGTGATTGCCGGAGTGGGAAGCACCGGAAAGAGCACCGGACCGCATTTGCATTACGAAGTGCATGTCAAGGGGCAAGTGGTGAATCCGGTTAATTATTACTTCATGGATTTAAGTGCGGAAGATTATGAACGTATGATTCAGATAGCTGCCAACCACGGTAAAGTGTTTGACTAAACAAAAAGAGAATTATGCAAAATACAGAAAGGGATCTGAAATTATATTACTCTATCAGTGAAGTTGCCCAGATGTTCGATGTCAATGAGTCGTTGCTTCGTTTTTGGGAGAAGGAGTTTCCGCAAATTGCCCCTAAAAAGGGTAGCCGTGGGGTACGCCAATACCGGAAAGAGGATGTAGAAACCATCCGTCTGATTTATCACTTGGTGAAGGAACGGGGGATGACTTTGCCCGGAGCCCGCCAAAAATTGAAAGATAATAGAGAGGCAACAATCCGGAACTTTGAGATTATCAATCGTCTTAAGCAGATTAGAGAAGAACTGCTTGGAATGAGGAATGCCCTTGATAGATTTTCAACGACGAACGGAGAGGAACGATGAACGCAGGTTGGTACTCCTGTTATCGTTCATCGTTGATGGTTCATTAGTTTTCTACGCGTGTCACTGACTTTATATTTGGAATCTTGCGCAAATTGTTGCAAATGGCTTTTACGTCTTCCACATCGTGCACGTATAACTGTACTTTTCCTTCAAAAATGCCGTCATTGGTCTCCATGTCCAGCTTTCGGATATTAACGTTCAGTTGGCGTGAAATGACCTGCGTGATTTCGTTCAGTAATCCTACATTATCTATGCCTTTTACATAAATATATACCAGGAAAGAAAGTTTCTTGTGTGTATCCCATTCTGTGGCAATGATACGGTTGCCATAACTGCTTTTTAACTTAGCCGCTACCGGACATTGGCGTTTATGGATGATGATGCGGTCGTTTTCATCCATATATCCCAGTACGTCGTCACCGGGGATGGGATGACAACATTCGGCCATGATATATTTCTTTTGCAGGGCATCTTCCGTCAGTTTAAGAATCTGTTTGGTATTAATCTTCTCTTTTTCTTGCGGTTCTTTTTCTTCCTGCTGTTTGTCTTTATTGTTGTTGCCAAAAGAGAAAGTCAGATACTTCATCCAGTTACTGCTTTGCTTCTCCTTCAGTTCATTCTTGTCGGCGTCTCCCAATACGATGGTTTTGTTGCCGATGGCTACAAGAAACTCCTCCTCGTTTTTCATGTTATGCAGTTTGCATAACTTCTCGATGACAGCTGCTTCCGGACGGATCTCCTCTTTCTTAAAGAATTCGTTCAACAATTCTTCTCCTTCTTTCTGGAAGGTTTTTCGTTCTTTACGCAGAATAGCTGCAATCTTTGCCCTTGCCCTTGCAGTAGTGGCAAATACTTCCCATTGTGGCTGTACACGTTGCGACTTGGATGTCAGTATCTCTACCTGATCTCCACTTTGTAATTTATGGCTTAGGGGCACCAGTTTATGATTGACTTTGGCGCCGATGCAATGGCTTCCTATATCTGTGTGCAGGGAGAATGCAAAATCCAGCGCAGTAGAGTTCTGTGGCATGGTTTTAAGCTCTCCTTTCGGAGTGAAGACAAAAATCTCCGAAGCAAATAAATTCAATTTGATTGTATCGAGGAAGTCGATGGCGTCCGGTTGCGGATCGTCGAGTATTTCTTTAATGGTACGCAGCCACTTTTCCAATTCACCTTCATCTTCGCTGCCTCCTCCTTCTTTATATTTCCAGTGGGCGGCAAATCCTTGTTCGGCCACATCGTTCATCCGTTCGCTACGTATCTGGACCTCGATCCATTGTCCGTTGTTTCCCATCAAGGTGACATGCAGTGCCTGGTATCCATTGGCTTTCGGGTGGCTCACCCAGTCGCGCAGGCGGTCGGGGTGGGGCTTATAGATTTTAGAGATTGAGACATAGATGTCAAAACAATCATTCAGTTCCTCCTCCATATTGCGTGGTTCGAAGATAATTCGTACAGCCAGCAGATCATAAATTTCTTCAAAGGGAACATGCTTGGTTTGCATTTTGTTCCAGATGGAGTAGATTGATTTCACGCGTGCCAGGATACGGTATTTTAGCCCCATCTTATCCAGTTGCTCTCGTATCGGGGCGGTGAATTCATTAAATACCTTGTCACGTTCGGCCGCTGTTGCGTTCAGCTTTTCTTCAATTTCCTGATATTCTTCAGGATGTTCATATTTGAAACTGAGGTTTTCCAGCTCTGTTTTGATCTTATACAGTCCCAGGCGGTTGGCAAGAGGTGCATAAATATACAATGTTTCGCCTGCGATCTTATACTGTTTGTTGGGTAACATAGAGCCGAGGGTACGCATGTTGTGCAGACGATCGGCTATTTTGATTAAGATCACCCGGATGTCATCGGACATCGTGAGCAGGAGCTTTTTAAAGTTCTCTGCCTGTGCCGAAGCGCGGTCACCAAAGATACCTCCGGAAATTTTAGTTAGCCCGTCGACAATTTGTGCGATTTTAGCTCCGAAAATGTTTTCGATATCTTCTACCGTATAGTCGGTATCTTCTACGACATCGTGCAAAAGGGCTGCACAAATGGAAGTCGAACCAAGCCCGATTTCGTTGCATACGATTTTTGCGACGGCAATGGGGTGCATGATATAAGGCTCCCCGGAGCGTCGTTTGATGCCTTTATGTGCCTGATTGGCAAAATTAAAGGCCTTGGTTATAATCTCAATACGTTTACGGTGCTTGGTAGCAAGATAATCGTTCAGCAATTCTTGAAAAGCTTGTTCAATCATTTGCTCTTCAGCTATTTCTTTCTGGTTCTCAGTGTCCATAATTTAGTCCTTTCGTTCCTTTTCTGCAAAAATAATCAAATTTAAACATCAGGCAAGCGAAAGGGGATTTATTTGTATATTTTCAAACGTTTTCCTGCGGAAATGTTAGTTCCCCGCAGTCCGTTCCAACTTTGAAGATCTTTTACGCGTACACCATATTTTGCTGCAATAGCTCCCAAGGTGTCTCCATTTTTGATTTTATAATATGTGGGTGTACCATTGCCTGCTTTGGCAGAGCTACCTTTCCTTCTGGAAGCAGGACTGTCATTTTTAATGGCTACTGTACGCCGGTTTTTGAATAATTCGTCGGCACGGTGGGCGTAAATAGTGTCCTGGCGATCGATGAACGAACTTACGGCGTTTTGTGGAAGGCGCAAAGTATAAGATTTGCTTTCACCCGGAATTATCTCTTTTTTGTATTGTGGATTGAGACTTCTGATTTGATCCATCGGAACATTGCACAAGTCGGCAATCTGTTGGAAGTGAAGGTTTTTGTTTACCTGAATCGTATCGGTGCTTTCCGGAATATCGGTTTCCATCGGACAGATATTATGATCGCAGTAATAGGTCATTACATAGTTGGCTGCTATAAATGCCGGTACATATCCTCTTGTTTCTTTGGGCAAGTAGTTATAGATGCTCCAATAGTCGGTTTCTCCTCCTGCACGGCGGATGGCTTTGTTGATGGTGCCCGGTCCGCAATTGTATGCTGCGATCACAAGATTCCAGTCATGATAAATATCATATAGATCTTTCAGGTAGCGTGCTGCTGCCCAAGTTGCCTTTATCGGGTCACGACGGTCGTCCACCAGGCTGTTCGATTCCAGCCCGTACATTTTGCCGGTTCCTATCATGAACTGCCACAAACCTCCTGCACCTGCGCGTGATACTGCCGACGGGTTCAGAGCCGATTCGATGATAGGTAAATACTTCAGCTCCAATGGCAGATTATACGCATCGAGAGCTTCTTCGAAGATAGGCATGTAGAAGTTGCAGGCACTCAGCATAAAAGATACCTGATTTCGCAGGCGGCCGGCATACATATCGATGAACTTACGTACGATTTCGTTGTATGGCATCTCCATTACGGTCGGCATGCGCGATAAGCGGTCGATATATACGGAGTCACTGAACAACGGATTGATTTCCGCCGTACTGCAATCTTTTCCTAAGTCAATGTAGTTTTTGGCTTTCCAGTCGTTGAGCAGACTATCGAGGGGATAAGTCATACTTTTCGGAAGCTCGATGCTTTCCTGGCGTTCTTTGCCGTTGTCGCGAATCACTACGTCTACACTCTGTGCGTTTACCTTTGGGGTGGCAAACAAAAACAATAAAATCAGGGGGCAATAGTTTGCTAATTTCTTCATTCTTATTTGTTCAATCTTCATGGGTTAAAATCTGAGGCTGCATTGCACGCCTACCGACTTACTGCCGGGTTGTAACGGGTTATTATTTATAATAGTAGGTTCCACCCTCATGCTTAGGTCGGGTGATATGTCGAAATTGGATAACTCCGCGTCTACATAGGCGTCGATAACGGAAATCAGATATACGCCGATGACAGCGAATATACTGAGGTCACGATAGCGGCGATACGTATCTTTCCGTTTGCGGAGTATATCTTTCAGCTGGGTATCGGTGTAATTGTGATTTGGCGGAAGTAAATCCTGATAGCTGTTCGTATTTGGATTATTGTCCATAATGTCCATATAAGCCTGAGCATAGTCCTTATACATTTTCCCGTTCCAGCTTAATGCGTAGGCGCATCCGGCGAATCCACCATATATAATAGGTAGTTTCCAGTATTTGCGGTTATATATCTGTCCGCCACCCGGAAACACGATGGCATACCAGGTTGCTTTCGTCGGGTTAGGTACGAACATTTTTTTAGGCATGATGGGAGGCGGCAGGCTATCTGTCTTTACGACTGACGGAATGACAGGTGTTTCTATCTTTTCCAGGTTCTGCCGGTTGACTTCCTCGAGGCTGTCTGCCGTAACAATGGCGGGTTTCCGGTTTTCCAAACTGTCTATCGGCGGGAGGATAACCGCTTTATCCACTTTTACACTGTCGGCGACCGGCGAAGAAACTACCGGTTCACGATGGCGGCGTGCCCGTGCTTTAGGAGCCTCGCGGACCGGAGAGATGGAATCCTGGACTGTTTTTACAGGCTCCTGTGCATACACATCAATCCCTGCTACCTGAAAGAAACAGAGAAGCAGGGCAATGTATAGCTGATATGTTTTACTTTTTTTCGTCATTTATTTCTTCAGTGAGTCGAAGATTTCCATGATACGTTCCAGTTCCTCTTCATTACTAAAAGGAATACTGATCTTCCCTTTGCCCTTTTCAGAGCAAGTCAGTTGTACCTTGGTGTTAAAGAATCCCGATAGATGTTGTTTCAGCATGTTGAATTCCTCGGGCAGTTTGGCCCGCTTCGGGGTAATCTTTTTGGTTCCGCTCTTCACGGCTTCTCCTTCGCTCAGTGATTTTACTATTTCTTCTACTTTGCGGACAGAGTATCCGTGTTCCAGAATTTCTTCGAAAATTTTAACTTGTAGTTTCGGGTCGCCCAGTGTGATCAATGCCCGGGCATGTCCCATGTCTATCTGTTTGTTCTGCAGTGCCATTTGTATCGGTGCAGGCAATTTGAGCAGACGCAGATAGTTGGCAATGGTTGTGCGTTTCTTGCCGACACGTTCACTTAACCGCTCCTGTGTCAGGTCATATTGCTCTATCAAGTGTTGGTAAGCCAGTGCGATTTCTACCGAATTAAGATCCTCGCGCTGTATATTTTCTATCAGCGCCATCTCCATCACGTTTTCATCATCGGCTGTGCGGATGTATGCAGGAATCGTGTCCAGTCCGGCTTTCTGTGAAGCGCGGTAGCGACGTTCCCCGGCAATGATCTGGTACTCGTCGTCCGAGACTTTGCGCAGGGTGATGGGTTGGATAATTCCTATTTCCCTGATCGAATCGGCCAACTCTTCCAGTGCCGTTTCATCAAATTCGCGACGCGGCTGGTTGGGGTTGACGGAGATTTTCGACAGTTCTATTTCGTTAATAGACGAAGAACCTTCGGTTTTCACCTCCTCCATGGAGAGCAGGGCGTCGAGCCCGCGGCCTAATGCATTTCTTCTTTGTGTTGCCATATCTTCGTTTATTTACTATTTCTGCTTATTAGTTCCTTAGCCAGTGCCAGGTGATTTTTTGCTCCGGTAGATTCTGCATCATATAAGATGGTGGGCAGTCCGTAACTGGGTGCTTCACTGAGCTTCACGTTGCGCTGGATGACGGTTTTGAACACCAGTTCCTGAAAGTGGCGTTTCACTTCGTCATAGATCTGGTTGGCTTGGCGCAGGCGTGAGTCGTACATCGTCAGCAGAAAGCCTTCTATTTCGAGTGCCGGGTTCAGTTTTGATTTGATAATCTTGATGGTATTCAGCAGTTTGCTGATTCCCTCGAGGGCAAAGTATTCTGCCTGTACGGGGATAATCACCGAGTCTGCTGCCGTCAGGGCGTTGATTGTGATCAATCCCAGCGAAGGAGAACAGTCTATCAAAATATAATCATACTCTTCCTTTAGCGGAGTCAGCACTTCTTTCAGTATCTTTTCGCGGTTTTTGAGATTTAGCATTTCAATTTCGGCGCCTACCAGATTGATGTGCGATGAAATGACTTTCAGCGAATCAATTTCAGTGTCATGAATAGCGTCCTGTACGTTGGCTCTGTCGATAATGCATTCGTAGATAGTACATTCGGATTGCTTGATGTCGACTCCCAATCCGGAAGAGGCATTTGCCTGTGGGTCTGCATCAACAACCAGTACTTTCTTTTCAAGCGTAGCCAGCGAAGCTGCGAGGTTAATCGTAGTCGTTGTTTTTCCTACACCACCTTTTTGATTGGCCAAAGCAATTATTTTTCCCATATTATCTAAATTTATTGGCAGCGAAATAAGTGATAAATCCTCAGAGCGCCTACTAAAAAATAGAAACTTTGCTTAATCTGTTGATAAGTCACCTGTTTTGTTAATAACTGCCAGGCGAGATACGGGCATTTTTTCTCTTTTTAGCTCACAAATATACGTATTAAAATTGAATATCAATTCCTTTTTTTACTCACTTGCAGAAGATTAAGATTTGTAAACGGGTAGTCTGCATGGCTAACCATCAGATGGTTTCAAGACTTCCATTAAGAGTTAGCTGATAAAACATCCCCATGTTTTTGATAACAAGATCCCCATGTTATATCTAATAACATCCGGATGTTATTGTGAAGAACATCCGGATGTTTTACACTCTTGTTTCTTATCTGCTGTGAATACAATATTAATAGACCTTCGCTTTCTTATTTGGTTCTGTTGTCGATACAAGTTCTTTTTGCTACTTTTGTGCATTTCGAAAACATAAAATAATAGATAAGGTAAGATTGTATGGAAAATAAAAGGCCTTTGATCCTCGTTTCCAATGACGACGGTATTATGGCAAAAGGTATTAGCGAACTGATTAAATTTCTTCGTCCGCTGGGCGAGATCGTAGTAATGGCTCCTGACGCTCCCCGTTCCGGCAGTGGATGTGCACTGACGGTGACACAGCCGGTGCATTATCAGTTATTAAAGAAAGATGTGGGGTTGACTGTTTATAAGTGTTCTGGTACGCCGGCCGATTGTATAAAACTGGCACGAAATCAGATACTTGACCGTGAACCCGATCTGGTTGTCGGTGGGATTAATCATGGTGACAATTCTGCTACCAATGTACACTACTCCGGCACGATGGGGGTTGTAATCGAAGGTTGCCTTAACGGAATTTCTTCTATCGGGTTTTCTATTTGTGACCATGCCCCCGGAGCTGATTTTGATGCTGCAGGACCTTATGTGCGGAAAATAGCGGCAATGGTTCTTGAGAAGGGACTTCCGCCACTGACTTGTCTCAATGTGAATTTTCCCAATACTCCGGAACTGAAGGGAGTGAAAATCTGCGAACAGGCCAAAGGGCACTGGAGCGGAGAGTGGCAGGTCTGTCCACGGAGAGACGATACGAATTATTATTGGCTGACCGGAGAGTTTATCGATCACGAACCGGAGAACGAGAAGAACGATCATTGGGCGTTGGCCAACGGATATGTAGCCATCACACCGACGGTAGTGGATATGACTGCTTATCATTTTATGGACGAATTGAAATCCTGGGAATTATGAAATACTATCTGATTGTTGGTGAAGCCTCGGGCGATTTGCACGCTTCTCACTTGATGGCTGCACTGAAAGAGGAGGATCCGCGGGCTGAATTCCGTTTCTTTGGCGGTGATATGATGGCTGCTGTAGGAGGAACGATGGTGAAGCATTATAAGGAGCTGGCTTACATGGGCTTTATCCCTGTATTGCTGCATCTGCGAACCATCTTTGCCAACATGAAGAGATGTAAGGAGGACATCGTGGCATGGTCGCCGGATGTTGTTATTTTGGTGGATTATCCGGGCTTTAATCTCGATATTGCCAAGTTTGTGCATGCGAAAACGAAGATTCCGGTTTATTACTATATTTCTCCCAAGATTTGGGCATGGAAAGAATATCGCATCAAAAATATAAGAAGAGATGTAGATGAGCTTTTCTCCATTCTCCCTTTTGAGGTTGAGTTTTTTGAAGGGCATCAATACCCGATTCATTACGTTGGTAATCCGACGGTGGATGAAGTTACCGCTTTCAAGGCTGCAAATCCGGAAACATTTGCCGATTTTATCAGTGATAATGAGTTAGCGGATAAGCCTATCATTGCTTTGCTTGCCGGAAGTCGGAAGCAGGAGATTAAGGATAATCTCCCCGATATGATCCGGGCAGCCTCGGCTTTTTCGGATTATCAGCTTGTGCTGGCTGCCGCTCCCGGCATTTCTCCGGAATACTATGCTGAATTCGTAAAAGGGACAAATCTGCAAGTAATCTTTGGCCGGACTTACCGCTTGCTTCAACAGGCGGATGTCGCTTTGGTGACATCCGGAACTGCCACTCTTGAGACGGCACTTTTCCGCGTACCGCAAGTGGTTTGCTATCATACTCCCGTAGGGAAGCTGGTGTCTTTCCTCCGGAAACATATCTTGAAGGTGAAGTTTATCTCGTTGGTCAACTTGATTGCCGGACGGGAAGTAGTCAGGGAATTGGTGGCTGATACGATGACGGTGGAGAATATGCGGAACGAGCTGAAACGTTTGTTGTTTCAAGAAGACTATCGACGGAAAATGTTGGATGGTTATGAAGAAATGGCACGGTTGCTCGGACCGGCAGGAGCCCCGAGGCATGCTGCCCGCGAAATGGTGAAATTGCTTAAAAAATAGTTTTTTATTCAATAATAGGACAGAAACCGGTGCAGTAAATGCCCGGTTTTTTTATTTATAGGGTAAAAGGAATAAATTAAGAATAGATATGAAAAGAGTTAAACTACTTTGGGTGGCAATGCTGACGCTGATACTGCCGGCATTGCAGTCGTGTGATGACGGTGACGGTTATTCATTGGGCGATATAGCAAGAGACTGGGCTACAGTCCGGGTAGTCGGTGGTGATACGTATGCACTGAATGCCGACCATTGGGGAAGTCTTTGGCCTGCTGCGACCGCGATTCCGGGCTATAGGCCGATAGACGGACAGCGTGTGATTACTTATTTCAATCCTCTTTATGATAATTATGAAGGATACGATCATGGGGTAAAAGTAGAGTGTAACTATGACGTCTTGACCAAACAAATAGAGGACCTGACTGCCGACAATGAAGCGGAAATAGGCAATGACCCTGTTCTTGTATATAAAGATATGATGTGGATTGGAGGCGGATATCTGAACATCATTTTTCGCCAGTGCTTACCGGCCAAAGAAAAACATCGCTTCAGTCTGGTTCGCGATACGCGAAACATGGCTAAAGATGGTGATGACGGGTATATCCATTTGGAATATCGTTATAATACGTATGGTGATGTGACTAAGCGTTGTTTAAACGGTGCGGTATCTTTTAATTTGAATTCGTTGGATCTGACCGGTAAGAAAGGCATTAAAGTGAAACTGAATTCTGTTGAAAACGGAGAAGTTGAGGTAGTCTTTGATGTAAAAGAACAGCCGATACCCGAGGGTGCAAAGAATATAGAGCTTTCAAACGAAGTTCAGGTAATGTAAAAAGGGTGAGTTGTAAATAACGGGCTACAAACGGAAGTTTCGCTATATTCTGCGAGATGCTTTACGTTTGTAGCCCGTTTTTATTTGCGGCTATTATTTTTTATCGATTTTAGAACAGGGTCAGTGCATATAAGTAGACAACTCCTGCCGGTATGGCCATAAGCGAACTGTCGAAGCGATCGAGCATACCACCGTGTCCCGGCAAAATGCTTCCAGAATCTTTAATTTGCAATTGACGTTTCAGAAGTGACTCCGTTAAGTCTCCCCAAGTTCCGAAAATAACAACGACCAGTGCCAACCCGGCCCACTCAGCCCAAGTCATGACCGGAAAGAAATAGGCAAATGCAAACGAAGCGGCAATGGCTACGATACCGCCGCCGATAGAACCTTCCCATGACTTCTTCGGAGAAATACGTTCGAATAAACGATGCTTGCCAAACAGAGAGCCGAAGCAGTAGGCGCCCGTATCATTCAGCCATAGAAATACAAATATAGAAAGCGGTAATATCGGATTATAAGAGACGCTGGTTGTTTCCGGATCATTCTGGAAAGCGAGTACATTCAGTAAAGCAAAAGGGAGAGCGATATACATCTGGCTCAACATGGAATAAGCCCAGTTGAGTACCGGATTCTTTTTCTTAAGGTATAATTCGCTTACCATCAGGTAAATGAGCAATACCAGATAAGGAATGAATATTTTGGAATCGGCAGCATCAATGCAGAATCCCATGAGAGCAAGGAACAGATAAGCTCCTCCCAGCATGGTGATGGTCCGGTTGATGGCTACTTCCCCCGATTGATTGACAAGATGACCGAACTCACGTATGGTCAAAGCACTGACAATAACGAAAAGTGTTCCGAAAGCCAGTGGATCGTACAGTATACAACCCACTATGATGGCTACAAATAATATTCCTGTTATGGCGCGTTGTAAAAAGTTGTTTTTCAAGGTGCTGTTACATTTTTAGTTTTGTGATGCCGCCGGTTCTTGTTGCGCATTGTCTTCTTGAGACTCTGTTGCTTGTGGAGTATCGGTATCTTCTCCATCCGTAGAGTGGGCGGTATTTTCTTGTTTGCTATTGGCTGCCATGATCTCTTCCGAACGGGAAGCCCAAGGACGTTTACCGAAGATTCGTTCTACGTCTTCGGCAAAGATTACTTCTTTATCGATCAGTAGCTGCGCCAATTCGTTGTGCTGCTCTTTGTGTTCCGAGAGGATTTGTTTGGCACGTTCATATTGTTCGTTAACCATTCTTTTCACCTCTTCGTCAATCAGTTCGGCAGTCTTTTCGCTATACGGACGTTGGAACGAATACTCATCATTATTATAATAGCATAAGTTCGGCAACTTTTCACTCATTCCCAAGTAGGCGATCATGCCATAAGCCTGTTTGGTCACACGTTCAAGGTCATTGGCAGCTCCACTGGATACGCGGCCAATGAAGAGATCTTCTGCTGCGCGTCCGCCCAGAGTGGCACACATCTCATCGAGCATTTGCTCTTTGGTGGTAATTTGCCTTTCTTCCGGCAGATACCATGCAGCTCCCAATGCGCGTCCACGAGGAACGATGGTTACCTTAATCAATGGGTTGGCATATTCCAATAACCAAGAGATGCTTGCGTGTCCGGCTTCATGCAAAGCAATAGAGCGGCGTTCGGCTTCCGTGGTGATTTTGGTTTTCTTTTCAAGTCCACCGATGATACGGTCTACAGCATCCAGAAAATCCTGTTTGCCTACGAATTTCTTTCCATGTCGTGCAGCTATCAGGGCTGCTTCATTGCATACGTTTGCAATATCAGCTCCCGAAAATCCGGGGGTCTGGCGGGCGAGCAGATCTACATCTACTGTATCGTCTATCTTGATGGGGCGCAAATGCACACCAAATACTTCCTTACGTTCGTTGAGATCCGGTAAATCTACATGAATTTGCCGGTCGAATCGTCCGGCACGGAGTAATGCTTTATCGAGTACATCCACACGGTTAGTGGCTGCCAGAATAATAACACCGCTGTTTGAGCCGAAACCGTCCATTTCAGTTAGCAGCTGGTTCAACGTGTTCTCACGTTCATCATTGCCGCCCATCGCAGGATTCTTGCCGCGGGCACGTCCTACGGCATCAATCTCATCGATGAAAACAATACAAGGAGCCTTTTCCTTAGCCTGTTTGAAAAGGTCGCGTACGCGGGATGCACCTACACCGACAAACATTTCAACGAAATCGGAACCGGCCAAAGAGAAAAAAGGTACATTGGCTTCACCGGCTACAGCCTTTGCAAGCAATGTTTTACCTGTTCCCGGAGGGCCTACCAGCAAGGCGCCTTTAGGAATTTTACCTCCCAAATCCGTATATTTCTGGGGTTCTTTCAGGAATTCGACAATCTCTTCTACTTCCTGTTTGGCTTCTGCCAGGCCGGCTACATCTTTAAATGTCACTTTGATGGATCCACCTTTCTCAAAGAGCTGTGCTTTCGATTTTCCTACATTGAATACGCCACCTGCTCCACCACTGGCACCACTGCCCATGCGGCGCATGAAGAATATCCACAAGGCAATCAGAAAGACAATAGGCAGCACATTCCAAAGTATTGCGCTGAAGTAGTCTTTCTTCTTATCATAGCTGACAGAACCGTCGAAATGTGTTTCTTCTTTCTCCTTTTGCAGGAAGTTATCCAGATTTTCGCGTGAAGGAGCTTCGGTGGTAATCATCGGATTCCGGCCTACACGTGTAGAATCTTGTTTGAATACAGCTCCTACATACTGTGGCTTAATATAAATTTCAACTGTGTTGTCATCATAGCCAATCACTTTACTGACATACCCGTCACGTACGTATTGTTGGAATTCATCATAAGAGATGTTCTTGTTAACAGAACTGTTTCCGTTAGCGAAATACAGCCCTAAAAGCATCAGGGCGATAATCATATACATCCAGTTCAGATTGAACTTGGGCATATTTACTTTATTGTTGGTTTTCTTGCTGTTATTGTCCATACTGATAGATTAATCAATGTCGGGAATAGTGATTAGTTTGGCATCTGCCCACAGGTGCTCCAAATTATAAAAGTTTCTGGCCTCCGGCAGGAATACGTGTACTAATACGTCAGAAAAGTCCATAGCTACCCACTCTGCGTTTCGTTGTCCATCGATGGCAGAGGGCTTAGTGCCGGCACCTTTTCGGGTAAATTCTTTTATGGAATCTACGATGGCAACGATCTGGCTGGGGGAGTTCCCCTGACAGATTACAAAGTATTGGCATATCGTGTCGTCAATGTTTGTCAGATCTGCTATGACAATGTTTTTACCTTTTTTTTCTTGTATACCTTCGGTTATCTTTTCTATTAATACTTTCGTTTCGTTCATTTATAGGTTGAAATTAAATAATCAATGTTTAGTTTCTGTTTATAACAAGGAAGGGGCATTCTTTGTTTTCCTGTCATAAACGTGATATTTTTTACAAATATACGCTGATTTATTGTATCAAGGAAAGTTATATGCTAAATCTATTTCATTTTTTGTTTTTTTTTAGGGATGCATCTCTTTGGAATCCGGCGTATTAGATATTTTTTTGCAAAAAAAGAGCGAAAAGTATTTGTGATTAAAAAAAACTTTGTACCTTTGCAACCGCAAACGAGAAACAAAGGATGTGAATCGTTAAGCGACATTGGGCTATGGTGTAATGGTAACACTACAGATTCTGGTCCTGTCATTTCTGGTTCGAGTCCAGATAGCCCAACAAAGAGAGCGAAGTTTTTATATAAAACTTCGCTCTCTTTGTTGGTATTCTTTCCTATTTATAATTTTCGTATATAAAAAAAGCGAATCAAAGGGGCTTATGCCTTCTGATTCGCTTTACATAGAACTAAAAATTATTTTCCTTTATTCTTCTTTGATTGATTCATCAATTACCTTTATCTTCTGCAATACCAATTCCAGATCAGCTTTGAGCTTTTCTACCTTACGGTTAATTTCGGTCAAAAGGCTGTTTCCCTTTTTGGAAGAGGTAGTGAGGAAGCCCAAGTTGTTTTCATAGGTCTGGAGTTCGTTTTTCATGTTCTCGTACGTACGAACCAATTTTTCGCGTTCACGATAAATAGATTGCGAACCTCCACTTTGAATATTACCGATAGAAGATTTGAAATTACTCAGTTTCTTGTTCGATGCACTGATATTGAATCGGTCGAAAAGCTGGTCAATCAAACCGTGATATTGCTTATAAAGCTTATCTTTCTCTTTGAAAGGAACATGCCCGATATTATTCCATTCTTTCATCAATTCACGAACTTCTTTGCTTGCTTCATCAGCATCTGTTGTTTCGTCAATTGAGGTTAACTGGGCTATGATTGCTTTTTTCTTTTCCAGATTTTCTTGTTCTACAGAACGTTGGGAAGAGGTGGCTTTGCCCTTTTGTTCAAAGAAGTAATCACATGCAGTGATAAAACGTTTCCAAACTGCATCCGAATATTTTTTAGAAACAGGGCCGATTGTCTTCCATTCTTTTTGTAGTTTAGTCAAGATTTCGGCTGTTTCTTTCCAGTCGGTACTATCTTTCAGAGCTTCTGCCTTTTCACATAATGCTTTTTTCTTTTCCAGATTGGCATTCATACCCTCTTTCAGAGACTTGAAGAATTCTCCTTTTTTCTTGAAGAACTCGTCGCAAGCTTTACGGAAACGCTCAAAGATTTTCACGTTCATTTTCTGTGGAGCGAAACCGATTGTTTTCCATTTGTTTTGCAGGGCGATTACTTCTTGCGTCTTGGTTTCCCATGCAGCAAATGTTTTCAGTTGATCGAATTCGATTGCTTCTACTATTTCGCAAATAACTGTTTTCTGATCCAGATTATGCTGTTCGCTCTCTTTTAATGCTTCGAAATGTTGCTGATGACGACGATTGACAGCAGTAGAGGCAGCTTTGAAGCGGTTCCATATTTCGTCACGCAATTCTTTGGCAACCGGGCCGGTATCGCGGAACTCTTGATGTAGTTTCTGTAATTGATGGAAAGCGGAGACTACATCTTGTTCGTCGGCCAGTTTCTCTGCAGCTTCACAAAGGTGTGTCTTGATTTCCAGATTCTTCTTGAAATCATATTCCCTGAATTCATTATTCAGTTTTAGTATATCGTAGAACTTCTCAACATACAGTTGATAATTCTTCCACAACTCGTTTACTTTAGCCTGTGGTACCAGCTTTACTTCATTCCACTGTTGCTGTAGCTTTTTAAATTCATTGTAGGATTTATTGGCGTCATCGGGTGATTCCACCAGTTCTTTTAATTCTTCGATAATCGACAGCTTGACCTGAAGATTCTCTTCTTTCTGTTTTTCAATCTCAGCAGCCAAAGCACTTCTCTTCTCTTTGATGGCTGCCATTAAACTTTTGAATTCTTCTTCTACACCGTTAGGCTGTGCAATAAATTCATCTTCGGCACCACCATTTTCTACGAATAACTTTTTCGCAGCCTCGAGTTCGGCATTATGAATTTTATAGAAAGTCTGCTTTAAACCATCCAGCTCCTGTTTACTTGCATTTTCAGCATCTTGGGCAACTTCTTTTAATCGGGACAGCACTTCTTCTTTAGTGTTCAGTCTTGAACCTGATTCGGTTGATTTTTCAGCAATCGTTTCTTCAGCCGGAGTTTCTGTAATCTCTTCAGAAACCTCAACTGCTTTTTTTTCTTCTTCTAATTCCCCTTGTTTCAAAGGTTGGTTAGTGTCATGAGAGTCCATCATTGTATATTCGTTTTTAGGAAAACAGGATTTGTCCTTAAATCCATTAGGTCACAAATTAATGAAATAAAATGATTACTTCATACTATTTTCCTTTATTTTTTTTCATTATAGCTGTTTTTTACGATAATAACACCGTAATTCCCATGTACATCATCATACCAATGATGTCATTTGTAATGGCAATAAACGGCCCTGTAGCTATAGCAGGATCTATTTTCATCTTTTCCAGTGTCATTGGAACCAGAGTACCGAAGATGGAGGCAAACATCACTACTGAAAACAGGCTGATGGATACCGAATAAGTAACAGTGGCCGTTGCACCGAAACGAATGAAATTATAGGTATATACCAGTAAAGAGATGATTGTGGCATTAATCAATGCAACTACAGCTTCTTTGCTGACTTGCTTGAACGTGTTTTTAGCATCGAGAGAACTGTTTGCCAAGCCTTGTACGACAAGTGCCGATGACTGGGTTCCCACATTTCCACCTGTACCGCCAATTAACGGTATGTAAAGAGCCATTTCGGGATGTGCGGCGAAAGTAGAATCAAAATTACCTAATATCATAGAGTTACCTATGCCGCCAATCATACCGATTAATAGCCAGGGCAAGCGGGCTGTAGTCTGACGAAGTACATTGTCGTCCGTTTCTACATCCTGCGAGAGACCGGATGCCAATTGGTAGTCGCGCTCCGATTGTTCACGAACCTCGTCCATGACGTCGTCGACGGTAATCTGTCCTACTAACCGGCCGATGCTGTCGAGAACCGGGATAGCAACCAAGTCATACTTTTCGATAATTTGTGCCACTTCATCGATAGGTGTGTCTACGTGTACCGAGATAGGGTCTTTCTGCATCACATGTTTTACTTTGGATACAGAGGGTGACGTAATCATCTTTTTCAGTGGAAATATTCCGCGAAGACGTTCGTCATCGTCTATCACGTATACATAATAGATGTCATCAAGTTCTTCTGCCTGTTGACGCATTTCTTTCAGGCATTCGGGCATACTCCAGTTTTCGTTGACGGTCACCATTTCCGTACCCATCAAACCACCGGCGGTATTTTCGTCATATTTCAGCAGGTCGACAATGTCTCCTGCCTGTTCGATGTCTTCAATGTGCGAAAGTACCTCTTCCTGCTTGTCTTCATCCAGTTCGCGCATCAAATCTACGGCATCGTCCGTATCCATATAGTCAACGAAACGTTTGGCAATGGTTTCTGATGGCAGGATGTCAAGAAACTCTTTACGAACATCCTCGTCCATTTCTACAAGTACGTCCGCGGCAGTTTCATTATCAAGTAATCGATAGACGAAGCGGGCTTCTTCCGGATTCAATTCGTTACACAACTCCGCTATATCAGCAGGGTGCAGATCGATAAGAAGCTCTTTTACTTTATCGGCATCTTTTTCTCCGATAAGCTCTTTTACGTTGTCAATGTATTCTTCGTTCATAATTACATCCTTACCTGCTTCCCGTAAATCGAGGAAGTCACGTTTAGTATACTACGTTTGTTCAGTCCGATAATCCGGCTTCCCCATTGGGAATTTCTTTTTGAGAAGTTGCTTCTATCGGGGACTTCAGCGCTTGTTCCACCCGGTTTGTCAGGTCTATAAACTCCTGTACCGAGAGTTGTTCAGGGCGTTTGTTGAATAGAGCGTCTTCTGTCAACGGGCAATCTTTACCCAAGATCGGTTTGATGGAGTTTCGTAATGTCTTTCGACGCTGGTTGAAAGTAGTTTTCACTACCTGTTTGAATAGCTTCGGATCACAACCAAGGTCTTGTACCTCGTTACGTGTCATTCGTATGACTGCACTCTTCACTTTTGGAGGTGGGTTGAACACATGTTCGCTTACAGTGAAAAGATACTCTACCCGATACCAGGCTTGTATCAGAACGCTGAGAATGCCATATGTTTTACTGCCCGGCCCGGCCGCAATGCGTTCGGCTACTTCCTTTTGGATCATTCCTGTACAGCAAGGAATCAGGTCTTTGTTATCCAACATTTTGAAAAATATCTGGCTGGATATATTATAAGGATAGTTTCCGGTTAATGCGAACGGATGTCCGCCAAATAAACGTTGCAGGTTCATTTTCAGGAAGTCATCCTCGATGATGTTGTCTTCCAGTGACGGATAGGCTTCTCGCAGATAGGCTACCGATTCATAATCGACCTCCACCACTTTTACCAACCGTTCTTTTTTGACAAGGAACTGAGTGAGCACACCCATTCCCGGCCCAACTTCCAGAATCGGCAGTTCGGGGAATGTATCTACTGTATCGGCAATGTCCTGTGCCACTTTCAGGTCTTTCAGGAAGTGTTGTCCGAGAAACTTTTTAGGCTTTACTAATTTCATTTATCAACTAAATAACTACTTTTGCAGCAGACAAAGGTAATTCTTTTAAATGAAGAATAAAGAATTAGGGATGAAGAAACTAATAAAAAAGACACTGAAACTTATCTTACCATTGGTTTTGGGAGGCTTTATCTTATATTGGGTCTATCGTGACTTCGATTTTGTAAAAGCCGCGGAGGTTTTGCAACACGGCACAAACTGGTGGTGGATGGCTTTTTCACTTCTTTTCGGCATATCGGCACAAGTGTTTCGTGGTTGGCGTTGGCGTCAGACGCTGGAACCTTTGGGAGCGTTTCCCCGAAGAAGTGATTGCGTCAATGCCATTTTCATTTCGTATGCAGCCAGTTTGGTGGTGCCGCGGGTAGGAGAAGTGAGCCGGTGTGGGATACTTGCAAAATACGATGATGTTTCCTTTGCTAAATCTTTAGGTACTGTGGTAACCGAACGTTTGGTAGATACACTGACTATTCTTTTGATTACCGGTGTCACGGTTTTGTTGCAAATGCCTGTATTTGTCACCTTTCTTGAACAAACCGGTACGAAGATTCCTTCATTGATGCATTTACTTACGTCTGTTTGGTTCTATATCATTCTGTTTTGTGGAATAGGAGTTGTTGTGCTATTTTATTATTTGATTCGTACCCTTTCTTTTTTCGAGAAAGTGAAAGGAGTTGTACTGAATGTTTGTGAAGGCATTATGTCACTGCGGAATGTGAAAAATCTTCCGCTTTTCCTGCTTTATAGCTTTTTGATTTGGCTCAGCTATTTTCTCCATTTTTATTTCACTTTCTATTGTTTTGCTTTTACGGCACATCTGGGACTTCTTGCTGCATTGGTCATGTTTGTCGGAGGAACATTTGCCGTAATTGTTCCTACTCCGAATGGGGCCGGTCCGTGGCATTTTGCAGTGATCACCATGATGATGCTTTATGGGGTAAATGCGACAGATGCCGGAATATTTGCATTGATCGTTCATGGCATTCAAACCTTATTGGTCGTTTTATTAGGCATTTACGGGTTGGCGGCTATTTCCTTCCTCCGACGAAAATAATATTTGCTGATAACAATTGTGTTTCAGGAAATGCGCTTTGCTAACTTAAAACAATATGTGTGTTATTGCTATACATATTTAATCTGTAAATCCGGTTTTTGAACTTTTTTTATTTGAATTTCTTCCGGTAATTCTTTCTTTTCCATTCTTTTTAGTAGCTTTGACCTTTAGAAATTGATTTAAAACCTATAAATAATTCATTTATGAGCACAATTCTTGATTTAGCTCCACAAAATGTATGGAAGCACTTCTATTCTTTGACGCAGATTCCGCGTCCGTCGGGACATATGGAAAAAATTACCGGGTTTCTGGTAAATTTCGGTAAAGGTCTCGGCTTGGAAACCTTTGTAGATGAAGCCGGCAATGTGATTATCCGTAAACCTGCCACTCCGGGGATGGAAAATAGAAAAGGAGTAATCCTTCAGGCACATATGGATATGGTACCACAGAAAAACAATGATACTGTTCACGATTTTGAGAAAGATCCGATTGAAACTTATATAGATGGTGAATGGGTGAAAGCTAAAGGTACTACACTTGGAGCCGATAATGGTTTGGGAGTAGCTGCTATCATGGCTGTTCTTGAAGATCAGAATCTGAAACACGGACCGTTGGAAGCTTTGATTACAAAGGATGAAGAAACAGGTATGTTTGGTGCTTTTGGTCTGAAACCGGGTACTGTGAATGGAGAAATACTGCTTAATCTCGATTCTGAAGACGAAGGTGAACTTTACATCGGCTGTGCCGGTGGTATGGACGTTACCGCATTTCTTGAGTATAAGGAAGTGGCTCCGGAAGGTGGTGATATTGCCATTAAGGTAAGTTTGAAAGGTCTTCGTGGCGGTCATTCCGGACTGGAAATCAATCAGGGACGTGCCAATGCCAACAAATTACTGGTACGTTTTGTGCGTGAAGCTGTAGCAAGTTATGAAGCTCGCCTGGCAACTTGGGAAGGTGGAAATATGCGGAATGCCATTCCCCGTGAAGCCCATGCGGTAGTAACTATCCCCGCTGAAAATGAAGAAGAACTATTGGGTTTAGTGAAGTATTGCGAAGATATTTTCAATGAAGAGTATAAAGCAATCGAAACTCCTATCAGCTTCACTGCCGAGCGGGTAGAACTGCCTGCAGGAGAAGTACCTGAAGAGATTCAGGATAATCTGATCGATGCTATTTTTGCTTGTCAGAATGGTGTGATGCGAATGATTCCTACAATTCCCGATACAGTAGAAACCTCTTCAAATCTGGCAATCATTAATATTGGTGGTGGAAAAGCTTCTTTCAAGATTCTGGCACGTAGTTCCAGCGACAGCATGAAAGAATGTCTGACTACCAGCCTTGAATGTTGCTTTTCTATGGCGGGTATGAAAGTGGAGATGACGGGAGGATATTCCGGATGGCAACCCGACATCGATTCTCCGATTCTGCATGCAATGAAAGAATCTTATAAAAAGCAGTTTGGTACAGAGCCGGAAGTGAAAGTTATTCATGCCGGGTTGGAATGCGGTATCATTGGGGCTATTATTCCTGGACTGGATATGATTTCATTTGGCCCTACACTGCGTTCACCGCACTCTCCTGATGAAAGAGCCTTGATTCCGACTGTGCAGAAATTCTATGATTTTCTGGTTGCTACGTTAGAACAGACACCGATTAAATAAAGGTTCATCAGCGAATATACGAATGAGGGGCAAGCGTTACAAGCGTTTGCCTCTCTTCTTTTTTAAGGATCTCTTTTTGTTTTCCTGTTTCATGATGACTTGTCATCCAAATGCAGAATTGTCAATGGCAACCTGCCTTTCTGACTTTATTTATGTCCGGTTTTGTCATATGATTGCCAATAGAAACCGATTTTCTTGATATATATCAAGAAATATGTTTTAAAACATATTTTTCTTCCCTTTTTGAGTACAACGTATCTATTTAGGCTTTATTTTTGTGCTGTAAAACATAAGAATTAGGATAACATAGTTTTTAGGTAACAGTTTTTTTAGGTAAAAAGATTATGAAGATTGTAAGAAGTTTATTAAAGAATTTGGCAAATGCCAATCCTAACATCTGGGGATATGTAACGCTTTAAGCATTCTCCCCTTTAGGTTTTCGATGTGTGTTTATTAATTAAGGTAATTATTATTAGTATTTGAAGCAATGAAAAAAGTAGTAATGCATCTGCTGGAAAGATGTTTAAGAGAAGCCGGCAGAAATGAAATGATGAAGTGGGGATACACTAAATAAAAGTGTTCCCCACTTTTTTTATTGGGGAGTTACTTCACCCATTGGACTGCGAGGGTCATTCTCCTACACGAAAACTCGTTTCACCTCGGATTGCTTTTCCTTGGTGCGTAAAGCCTTCCACCACTACTTTAAATTCTCCTTCAAGGTCGGATGTGTAAAAAAGGAGTGTGGTAGCTTTTCCCTTTTCTGTTTTTACGGAGGGGTTCCAGTATAATGTATGCCGGAAATCCGGTTTGCGTGATTTTCTGTCAACTTCGTTTTTGTACTCGGGCATGCTGAATGCAACGGGCAATTGAGGACATTCATATACTGTCAGTTGCGAGTCGTCACTTAACTGTATGGAAGGCAGGTTTCCTTTTTGCGTGGTCAGGGAAATCATACATTCGAATGTTTCACCGCTAAAAGCATAGCGGCTGTTATAGATATCGATTTTTTTCACCAATTTGGGGTTATACTTCAGAATATCTTCGTGATCGTGAATAGGAACACCATCCAATAACACTAATGTATTTCCGACATTGAATCTTTTTTCTTCCTCTTTGAGTACTTTTAGCCTGCGTTTACCATTCACTTTGCGTATTATCACGCTACGTACAAATTCTACAAAGGTTTCTGTCATCGTGCTGAATCTTGTGTATTCATCCAGATTGTAGTTCAGATAAGGTTGGAGCCCGTAACAAGATTGCAGAGGGATACCATGGTCAAGAGAATCGAGCATGACAACTTGTTGTAGCTGTATGCCTATGCTTCTTTCCAATAATCGTTTTTTATTTCGATAGAGTTTAAGTAGGGGGAGATTTTTCGGCAGATTCTCACAGAAAGGCGATAAAATATTCATTTGGTAAGATTCTCCATTAGCTCCCCATGCGACAGCCACTATGTCATTGATTCCAAATATATTGCTTGTGTAGAATCGTGCATTCCCTTCAACGTCTACTTGTCCTTGTACATACCGGATATCTTTACCTACAAAAGCGATGTCTGCTGACACATGTTTATTCTGTATCTGTTTCAGTGTTTCTCCTTCGGGAGTTTGTATTTGTCCGCGGATGATATGTCCTTCATATTCCGGTACCCATTGACCGGAGAATGTGCCGGGCGTACTGGTAACTTGCTGTCTCCAGACAGATTCTTCGTGATGTGGAAGTATGACCAGTGAATCATTACGGCTTACCGAAACGATAAGGTCGGATACTTCTTCGGGCAGGCCATTGATGGTCAATTCTACAGGTTGGCGTATACTATACGACGGCCGGGAAGTGTTTATACGAATGTTTCCGTTCATAGCCGGTACTTCTTTCGGGTATGTTTCCGTAGAATCGGCTAATGTTATCGGGTCAGATTCCGCAATCCGGAAAGTGTTGATTATGGCAATCTGCTTTCGAAAAAAGATTTTTTCCCCTTCATTTCTCATATATTGGGTATATCCGCTTAACTCGTAAATACCTGAGGGAGCATCAGCCGGAATCTTTATTTTTCCCGAACCGCTACCATTGTCAAGTGCTAATTTTAACTGGGCCTGTGGGCGTTCGGCATTTGATATTTCTACGTATCCCACTTTGCTGAAAAAAGATGGTTGGAAGTGGGTGTCAGTGGTATAAAACTTGATCCAAACTTCTTCGCCGGCCAGATAACACGTTTTGTCCGTATGTACATACACCCGTTCGTATAGTTCTTCCTGTGCCTGTGAAATCAGACAAAACAATGCAAAGAAATATAGTGTGAAGATTCGTTTCATGATTGTCTCCTTTCTTTTTAAGTTATTGGTGATCATTGGGCCAGAACGAAGGTTTGTTTTTGTTTCCTCCGTTATATTCACATTCTGTGCATCTTTGCAGCGTCCAGTTATCGATGTGTGTACCTGTTCCGACAGGACGATAGCCAGCCAGATACCTTGTCAGATAGGTGTTGTAGCCCATTTCGTTCAGATCATCGTCCGTCAGTTCCTCGCAATCAGTGTATCGGGGAGGACGTTCTATGTCATTGGGGCGAATATAGATTCTCTTTTCGACTATGTTTTTGTAAACCCCGACATAGCCGATGGCTCTTCGCTCAGGCTGAGTGGTACAACTGAGATTTCCCTGAACTTCGGAAGGTTGTGGAGTAAAGATTCCTCCCATGTCTTCATTTTGCTGTTGTACATTCAGATAATATTCATACCCTGCTTTACTCAGTGTCCGTTGTTGTACCAGTACACTGTATAACACTGTAAATCTATCTCCTTTTACCGGTGCTTCAAACAGCTTATTGTTTATGATCCGGTTCTCTTTCAGTGATTGGGTTGAACTGATCAATATATTTCTGGATAATTCTTTTTTCCAGCAATAGAAGGTAGGGTAACTGCTGTCCTCGTAAATGCGGTTTGTTTCCGGATCGAAGTAACAAGTTGTCATGTAATTAGCTCTAATCTCCCAGTCTTCTTTGTAATTCCACATGTAATATTGGGCTTTTCCGGGATCACCATGTGTAGATACCCGGATGGTCAGTGGCTGTTCTTTTACGGGCTGTATCCATGAAACACTGTCTATTTCAGGAGTTTCCATCGGTTCGGAGGGAGAAGAGATATAAATCTCTCCATTATATTCTATTTCTACTCCATAAGATACGTTGTTCTGTAATTCCCCGATGCTGATTTGATATTTGCCTTCTCCGATAGCCTTACCGGGATTACTCCGATAGCCGTCACTGCCGGTTACAATGATTTTGGCCTCAATGTCTCGATAGTTTTCCGGGGATTCTTCGGACAGTGGGACACTTTTACTTAATGAAAATACGACTTCCGTATTGGCAATGATGTCGCCGGTCACTACCAACAGTTCTTCGTCGGAAGTGGGAAGTTGTGCGTTAAATTCGGAGACACAACCTGTCAGGCAGAGTAGCAATAGATAGATAATATATTTTGATTTCAACATGGTGTTAGAATTTTATGTTATATGTAATGAAAGGAATCGGCACTCCGAAGATAGACATCTGGTACCCCTTTATCTGACCTTCTTCCGACACATAATAAACGGAATAAACATTTTTTCTTCCGGTGACGTTGTATATGCCGATAGAAATAGAACTATGCGTTAGTAGCGTCAGGTGATGGCTGGGCTCTATATTGAAAGAGATGTCTGTACGAAAGTAGTCCGGTATACGGTATGAGTTTCGTTCCGTGTAATAAGCCCGCATCGATTGTGTCGACTCATCATAATATTGTCCGGCAGGAATGGTTGTCGGACGTCCTGTGCTGTAGTCCACATTGATCGACATACTGTAGCGGTGCGTAAATTTATAGTTACCTACAAACTTGAAATCATGAGGCTTATCATATTCCGTAGGATACCAGTCACCGTTGTTTACAGGTTTTTCGATCCGTTTGTCATTCTGTCTCAAGAAAGTACGCGAATAGGTATAACTCATCCAACCGTTCAGTTTTCCAACCTGTTTTTTTACCTGCAGTTCCACACCGTAGGCGTGTCCTTGCGTGTTGATAACATCAGTTTCAATATGGTGGTTCATTAGCAGTTTGGCTCCTCCGCGATAGTCCAGATAATCGGACATCCGCTTATAATAACCTTCCACTGAGTATTCCCAGATACCGTTCGGAGAATTCAGGTAAAGTCCTGCCGCGGCTTGCCAACCTTTTTGGGGTTTAATGTTGACATCACTCAGTTTCCATGTGTCGGTTGGCGACATGATGACAGTATTCGACAGTTTATGTATATATTGCCGCATCGAATTAAATCCTGCTTTAATTGAAAAATCATCCGTGAAGGAGTATCGTGCGGATAGCCGGAATTCGGGTCCGTGATAGGTTTTCATCACTTTTCCTGCTCCGGCAGTGATAGTATCTGTTATAGTCGATTCGTGCGGGAGTGTACCCGGTTCATATTTATAATACGAACGTGGGCCTAACGCATTGAATAGCGAATAGCGGATTCCTGCGTTGACTGACAGTTTGGGAGTGATTTCCCATTCATCACCCAAATAGAACGCCGTTTCCAGGGCTTTATCTTTTTGCAAAGCATCCTTTTTCACCAGTGATTCACTTCCTTCAGGTTCGTAAGTTCCCGAATTGATATTGTACAGCATTGATTTAAAACCAAAGTTTAATGTATTATTGCCGGTCAGTTTGTTTGTAAAGTCTGCCTTAACGAAATATTGATTAATGTCAAACGATAGCTTATATGCGCTTGAGGCATTGACTGTTTCCCGGTCATTGTAGTCGTAGTGATCGTATCCGGCCGAGAAATATCCCACCAGTCTCTCGTTAAATACAGCCCTCCATCGTGCTGAGGCATTAAGGTTGTTGTAACCGTATTTTTCGTTTGAGTTGAAAGCAAAGCGGTCATGGCTATAATATCCGTAAATATTAAGGCTGTGTTTATCGTTGAACTTATGTGCCACAATGGCGCCCAGGTCATAAAAACCGGCGGTGCCGTCTTTGTAACCGCTTTTTTCCGGAAGCTGTTTCATAATCCAGTCGGAATATGTAGTACGTCCGCTTAGTAAGACAGATGTCCTGTCTTTGATGACCGGAATCTCCAGATTCAGTTTGCTTGTCACCAGTCCGATACCCGCCGAACCTGTGAACTTTTCTTTATTGGCCTCTTTGCCGGTGATATCCAGAATAGACGAGATACGTCCGCCATATTGTGCGGGGATGCTGCTTTTATATATTTCGGCCTCTTTCACCATGTCCGAATTGAAAGCGGCGAAGAAGCCAAATAAGTGGTTGGGGTTATAAATGGTTCCGTCATTAAGTAAAATCAGGTTTTGGTCGGTAGCTCCGCCACGTACGTTGAATCCGCTTGAAGCTTCACCTACTGTTTTTACTCCCGGCAAGGCTTGTACCATCTTCAGAATGTCCACTTCCCCCAAAGCCATTGGGATATTTTTCAGCTGTGTAGGGCGCAAAGTCTCAGCTCCCAGCTGTGTGCTCTTTACATTCTGTATGCGTCCGGAAGTAATGGTTACTTCGTCCAGCATATGTGCACTCTCTTCCAGTTCTATATTGAGTGTTCCGTCACTGAAAAGCATGATTTGACGTCGCGTATCTTTTACATTCAGTCCTTTTATGTCCAATTGCTTATGTCCGGTAGGAAGCTCAAGGGTAAAGTTACCCTTTGCGTCTGTTGTTGTCGCTATCCATGGGTCCTTTAAAATCAGATTGATACCGATCATGGGCTCACCGGTTTTAAAGTTAGTCACTTGCCCTTTGAGTGTTGCTTTCCGGGGGCGTTGTTTGATCCGTACATCTCCTACATTATATACTTTGTTTTCTGAAGATGCTTTTTCCGGTTCGTCTCTCAGATAAGTATATACATCCCCATAGTAACCTTCATCTTTTTCCGGTTCGCCTGTCAGTGTGGGAGGCAATAGTGTGATAAGCTCCTGTTCTTTCAGCACGAATAAAATGTTCCCATATACCGATAGTTTATAGGGTGTCGGTGCCAGTGCTTCTTTCAACTGCTGTAAAGGCGTAGTCTTTCCTCTTACCAATACCTTGAAGGAGGTGTCAATGGTAGTATAAATTCTGTAGGATGTATTTTTCTCCATTGATTCCAGTAGGGTATCAATGGTTATACTGTCGGCAGGAAGTGAGAGCGGCTGTTGTGCCACTGCTTGTTGCGGCCACCAGAATAACAGGGGCAGCATCCATAGGTATATATTCTTTTTCATCGTGTCTGTTTGGGGGCTATCAATTCTTCACAATAGTTTGTAAGGGCTGTCAGTGAGGCGTCAGTATCATGACGGAAGTTTAGCTTCTGTTTTCGTACATAGCGGTTTATCAGTTTACGCTGTTCCGGAAAGATCCTGGCAAACGTCTTTTTGTTACTGACGGAATAATATACTCCGTTGTACTCCAGATAATATTTTGCTTTGTACGTGAAATATTCAGTCTGGTGTTTGCCGGTTTTTATTATTTTTTCCGCACTGATATGAGCAATATAATATTTTTTGCGTGCCAATAGTCTCAATTCTTTTCCATTGTGCAGTAATTCGTAAAATCCTTTGTCCAGATTTGTATTTGGCGTTGGACGGAAGTAGATGAATGTAGCATTGTGTAGTTTTACCTGTTCGATTCCTTCGTTATTAATAATAATGCTATGACGGCTACCGGGATTCAGAGCCGAAAGTTGGTCTTTGTATAAATCCAGGTGAAGGGCCAGACCCGGATACCGGTTACCTCTGAAGATGATCTCTCCGGAAGTAAATTCGTCACTTTGAAAATAAGGGAGATTTTCGTATTGAGCAAGACTGTACGTAAATTCTATTTCACCATTATAAATGGTTGCATGGTCTCCTGCCGCTTTCAGATAACTTTCTATCGGATGGGTTTGTGAGTAGATTGCTTCTCCATTGAATAATAATGCGGTAATCGCCAGCATATACTTCAAGTAATGTCTGTTTTTCATAAGATGTTGTGTGTTGGTTTGTGATTAGATTAATGGTTGCGATTACAAAGTTAACTGAAAAAGTCTTGTCGTTTTCAGTTTTGTGTTAAAAGACCTTAATTTTGCTCATGCTGGTTATGGAAATATGCCCGATCTGTTCTCTTTTTTTATAAGAAAAAGAACAAATCTTTAAACTTTATTTTGTTACTTTGTTAATTATGTATTGATACTTAAACTTTTAAGATATGAAGATTAGACTAATTTGTATTATCGTGTTACTTTCTATGGGAATGATGTCATGGACACATGCCCAATCATACGATAAGTTATGGAAGCAAGTGGAGCAGGCCCAACAGAAAAGCCTGCCCGAGACTATCGTCCGGTTGACCGGTGAAATTTATAAGAAAGCTGAAATTGAGAAGAACTCTCCTCAAATGCTGAAAGCCTATGTCTGGCAGATGAGATTCAGGGAAGAGATCACTCCGGATAGTTTCTATGTGTCGTTGAACGGATTAGAGCAGTGGGTGAAAACTACAGATAAGCCACTGGACCGTGCGGTTCTGCATTCGCTTATCGGCAGTATGTATGCCGATTATGCTTCTCAAAATCGTTGGAAACTAAACCGCCGTACAGATTTGGAGGAAGTGACTCCCTCAAATGATATTCGGGAGTGGAGTAAAAATCAGTTTGTAACGAAAGTGATGTCAGAAACAGCCGTAACGTTTCAGGATTCCTTGTTACTGCTCGATACTTCATCCCGAAGTTACATTCCTTTTGTCGAGCTGGGGGTAACAAGTGATTATTATCATCATGATATGTATCATCTTTTAGCTTCCCGTGCCATTGCTTCATTAGAGAGTTTATCCGGGTTGGGCAGTGATTCTCTGATAAATGCACGTATCGAAGGGATTTATCGACACATGATGGATTCATATCGCCGGACCGATAATCCGGACGCTCTGTTGCTTACTAACTTGGATTATCTGCAGTGGAAAAGGCGCACCGATCCCGGTTTTCGTCCTTATCATGCTCCCGAAGGTAGAATCGGGCTGACGCAAGATCCTTATCTGGCAGCATTGAATAAACTGATTGCTGAGAACCAGTCACGTGACATTTGTGCCGAGGTTTATTTACTTAAGGCCCAGGAGGCGGTGAATGCCGGTGTACCTGCTTCCGGATTGCAATTGTGTGATGAGGCTATTTCCCGCTATCCGGCTTATCACCGTATTAATGCCTTGAGAGAGCTGAAGCAGGATATCCTGAGCCCGGATTTTACAGTGCAGACCCCGTCAGCGGTTTATCCCGGTGAGGAATTCGACTTGAAAGTCAGTTTTAAGAATCTGAAGAGTTTCGCAGTTCAGTTGTATGCGATCAATTTGCCGGTTCGCCCCAATGCAGTGGAAGTACCTGATGAAACATTCTTAAAGAAATATGGGCGCTTGCTTTCGTCGGTGCATTATGTCCTTTTCCCGTCTGGTGACTATAAAATGCAAGACTCTATATTTCATATGAAAGCTCCTGAAACAGGCCTCTATGCCCTCCGTATTGTTCCGGATGCTGAGGTTCGTTCTAATTCTGCGAAGTTTCTGTCTTCCACCCGCTTCAAAGTGCTGACCCGCTCTTTGCCTTCCAAGCTAAGTGAGGTAGCTGTACTCGATGATATGAGTGGGAAGCCTATAGAGGGGGTTCTGCTTTCAGTCTTCGACCGACAGAACAAACAGCTTCTGACCGCTACCACTAATGCTGAAGGGAAAGCACAGTTTGCTTCATCAGGAGAGTACAGATACCTGACGGCTGCCAAAGGAGCCGATACGGCTATGCCGCAAATCTATTTATGGGGTGGGAATTATAACTTTACAGATGATACAAAGCCGGTTTCTGCCGTAACTTTGCTTACCGATCGTTCTCTTTACCGTCCGGGACAGACTGTCTATGTGAAAGGAATTGCCTATGAACAATACCCGGATTCTGCCCATGTGCTTGCCGGGCGAGAATATACACTGACACTTACAGATGCCAATGGGCAGGAAGTGGGTATAAAGAAGCTGCGTACCGGTGATTTCGGTTCTTTTACCGCTGAATTCGTATTACCATCCGTTTGTTTGAACGGCATTTTCAGCCTGAATACTCAAAACGGTTTCCGTACCATTAGGGTGGAAGATTATAAACGTCCTACATTTGACATTACATTTGAGCCGGTGACTGAAAGTTATCGTTTAGGGGACCGTGTCGAATTGAAAGGGAATGTCAAGACTTTCAGCGGTGTGCCTTTACAGGATATTCCGGTTACTTATACCATAACCCGTTCCCTTTGTTCCTGGCGGATGTGGGGAGTGAATCCCGTCATATTGGCTTCTGACACCGTGCGTCTGGGGGCAGATGGAAATTTTGAGCTCCCTGTTGACCTGAAACCCGATACTTCAGGCTCCGACCTTGACGATGGTGATGACACTTCTTCCTATTATGACTATAAAGTACAGGTCTCGGTCATGAATGTTGCGGGCGAAACGCAGACTTCGGAAATCAGCCTGCGGGCCGGAAAGACTTCCTTGCTGCTATTTGCCGATATAAACGGACTTATCTGTAAAGACGATTCCATAAAAGCTACTTTTCAGGTAAATAATCTGGAACGTAAACCGGTTGCCGTCGAAGGCAGTTACCAATTGTTCTCTATTTCAGGTTATGAGGAATCCAAAGCTGTGAAAGATCAGAAGGTTTCTGCTCAGGCAATCCTTTCAGGTTCGTTCAGATCCAATGAAGAGACGTTATTGTCCGACTGGAAAACACTACCTTCCGGTGCTTATAAACTTGTAGCTTCTGTGACGGATGCCCAGGGACGTAAATCAGAAACGGAAAAGGTTGTGATCCTTTTCGCTTTGAATGATAAACGTCCACCGGTGTCCATGCCTTTATGGTATTATGAGGTAAATACCCGGTTTGATGCAGAACATCCTGCACTATTCTACTTTGGAACTTCCGAAAAGGATGCTTATGTACTTATGGATGTATTCAGTGGTAACAAGCATCTGGAGAGCAAACTTCTTCATTTGTCCGATTCGCTTGTCCGTTTTGAGTACCCTTATCGGGAGGCTTATGGAAATGGTTTGGGCATTACTTTTGCATTTGTTCGTAAAGGAATAGTTTACGAACAGGAAGTAAGTCTGACAAAGCGTTTGCCCGATTATACTTTGAATATACGCTGGGATGTATTCCGTGACAAATTACGTCCCGGACAGGAAGAGGAATGGAAGCTGACGATCCGGAATCCACAAGGATCACCGGTTTTGGCCGAGATGTTGGCTACCATGTACGATGCTTCACTGGATAAAATCTGGAAAGCTGACCAGTCTCTGCAGCTATATTATCATCTTTCCGTTCCTGTTTCCCATTGGAGGAGGGACTATGCAGATTCGAACTATTTCTATTTTGGTTTCCGTCAGCGTAGTTTGAAAGTACCTTCGTTCAGTTACGATCATTTTGTATTACCTCCTGTCGGATATGCTGTTGCCGAGGTGTTGTCGATAACCAATGACGCCGCTCCGGTTACCCGCTATGCTCGTATGCGTGCAATGGGAGCTATGAAACAACAAATGAAAAGCGAGGCCGCAGACGATGTCCTTTTTGAATCTGAGTTGATTTCTGTTTCACAAGATGCGGGGGCTGTAAATCAGGCAGATCATCCGGCTGTGAATGGGGCTGCAGATATAGAGTTACGTACCAACTTTGCTGAAACAGCTTTTTTCTATCCGCAACTTCATACCAATGCTCAGGGTGAGGTCAGCTTTTCTTTCCGTATGCCGCAAAGCCTTACGACCTGGAATTTCCATGGTTATGCCCACACACAGAATATGATGACGGGTCAGATAAATGCTACTGCTGTTACCAGTAAAGAGTTTATGCTTACCCCAAATCTGCCGCGGTTTGTCCGGGTGGGAGACCATACTTCCATCGCTGCTTCTGTCAGCAATCTCACAGGTAAAAGCATGTCGGGTACAGTGAAACTTGTGCTTTTCAATCCTATGACGGATCAGGTGATATTTACCCAGCAAAAGAAATTTAATGCCGGGCCCGGACAGACTGTCGGGGTGGATTTCCTGTTTACGGTTACTGATAAATATGAAGTTCTGGGGTGCCGGATGATAGCCGAAGGAGGCAATTTCAGCGATGGTGAACAACACCTGCTTCCGGTTCTCAGCAATAAAGAGAATCTGATAGAGACTTTGCCTATGCCTGTCCGTGGTGAACAAACGCGTACTTTCTCTTTAGCAGACCTTTTCAATCATCATAGCAAGACTGCAACCAACCGGCGTTTAACCGTTGAGTTTACTGCCAATCCGGCTTGGTATGCCGTACAAGCATTGCCAGCGTTGTCGCAACCCAGAAATGATGATGCCATTTCATGGGCTACCTCCTGGTATGCCAACACAATGGCCTCTTATATAATGAATGCCCAACCACGTATTCGAGCTATTTTTGACAGTTGGAAACTCGGGGGAGGCACCAAAGAAACTTTCCTGAGTAATTTGCAAAAGAATCAGGAAGTGAAGAATATCCTTCTTTCCGAATCTCCCTGGGTGATGGAAGCTACCTCGGAAAGCGAACAAAAAGAACGCATTGCCACTCTATTCGATTTGAATAATATCCGTAATAATAATGCAGTAGCCTTACTGAAACTACAGGAACTCCAATTACCTGATGGTTCGTGGAGTTGGTATAAAGGAATGAACGGTAGTCTTTTTGTTACCGATTTTATTGTGGAGCAGAATGCACGTATAGCCCTGCTTACAGGAAAACCATTGGAAGGCGCAGCCTTGAATATGCAACGGTCGGCTTTCAACTATCTTCATAAAGAGGCCTTACAGGAATATCGTTCTATTCGTGAAGCCGAAAAAAACGGCAGTAAATCACAAGGAATTTCACGAAGTGCATTAAAGTATCTCTATCTAATTGCTATTTCTGACGAAAAAGTGCCGGCATCCATGAAAGAAGCATATACCTATTTCCTTTCGAGAGTAGCTCCGTCATTGTCTCAGCAGTCTGTAACCGAAAAAGCTTGGTCGGCCATTATCTTGCAGAAAGTAGGCAAGGTGAAAGAGGCTCAGGAGTTTATGGCATCCCTTAAAGAATATCTCACTCGGACAGATGACCAGGGTATGTTTTTTGATACAGCCGACAGTCCATATACTTGGAATAACCTGAAAGTACCTGCCCATGTGGATGTAATGGAAGCTTTTGAACGAGTGGGAGAGGATGCACAGGTTGTTGAAGAAATGAAAATGTGGCTTTTAAAGCAGAAACAGACCCAGCAATGGGATTCTCCGGTAGCTACTGCAGATGCTGTTTATGCTCTGCTTTACAATGGAACTAATTTACTGGATAATCAAGGAGATGTCCGTATTGTTCTTGGCAATGAAGTGTTGGAAACGATAAGTCCTGCTAAGACGACTGTTCCGGGGTTAGGTTATATCAAAAAGACTTTTACGGACAGAAAGACCGTAGATGCCGCTGAGATTATTGTTGAAAAACGAGATCCGGGTATTGCCTGGGGAGCAGTATATGCACAGTTCGAAGAGAGTCTTGATAAAGTAGTTCGCCAAGGGAGCGGTCTGGATGTAGATAAGAAATTATATGTGGAAACGATTGCTCATAACAATCGTCAGTTGCAACCGATTATTGGTAAGACTCAGTTAAAGGTTGGTGATAAAGTGGTAGTCCGTCTGACTGTCCGTCTTGACCGTACGATGGATTTTATACAGTTGAAAGACCAGCGGGCTGCCTGTCTCGAACCGATTGAAGTCCTGTCCGGATATCGCAATGTTGGTGATGTCGGTTGTTATGTAGCAGTAAAAGATGCTTCAACTGATTTCTTTTTCGATACCTTGAATAAAGGAACTTATGTTTTAGAGTATAGTTACCGTGTCGATCGTGCAGGAAGTTACGAAACAGGAATTGCTACTATTCAGAGTGCCTATGCACCCGAATATGCAGCCCACTCAGCTTCGTTTCGCTGTAACATATCTCAATAAATAAAATTAAATATTTTCAGGAGGGTGTGTCGAAATTTTTTTCACCACGGAGTAACACAGAGTATCATAGAGTCTTTTTATTGATAATCAACAACCTAAAATCGTCTCTGTGTTACTCTGTGTCCTCTGTGGTGAGTTTTGATGCAGCCCCTGTTTTTTTGAGTAAAGCCACTATGTCCTGTGCTTAAAAATATGTAATCAGTGGCAGATTCTCGACGAAAACTCCTATTTTTGTACTTTAAACAACTAACAATAATAAAATAGGAACGAATGAAACGTAGTTTACTCTTCATATTTACTTTACTTACTATTACTTTATCGGCTGTAGCTCAACCTCGTATCTCTTCTAATAAGGAGACCCATCATTTCGGACAGATTGAATGGAAGCGTCCGGTTTCTGTAGAGTATACTATTACCAATACTGGTGATAAACCTTTGGTACTGACTAATGTTACTACCTCTTGTGCCTGTTCGGTTGCTAACTGGACGAAAACTCCGATTGCTCCCGGAGAAAAAGGAACGGTTGGTGCTACGTTTGATGCAAAAGCGTTGGGGCATTTCAATAAATCGATCGGCATTTACAGCAATGCGCAGCCTGGTTTGGTTTATTTGAACTTCGATGGAGAGGTGGTTCAGGAGATCAAGGATTTTACTAAAACCCATCCCTATGCAATCGGACAAATCCGGATTGACCGTACAGATATAGATTTTCCTGATGTACACAGCGGAGAAAAACCGGTCATTACGTTGGGGGTAGTCAATCTTTCCGATCGTCCATACGAACCTGTATTGATGCACCTTCCGCCTTATCTGAAAATGGAAACTAATCCTACCGTCCTTTTGAAAGGTAAGAAAGGAACCATTACCCTGACACTTGATACCAAACAACTGATGGATTTAGGTTTGACTCAGTCTTCTGTTTATCTGGCTCGCTTTGCCGGTGATAAAGTGAGTGAGGAAAATGAAATCCCCGTGTCAGCAATACTTCTTCCTGACTTTTCAGGAATGACCGAGCAAGATAAAGCTTTAGCTCCTGCTATTCGTCTGTCCGAATCCAAGATTGATTTAAGCCGGGTTTTGGTTAAGAAAAACAAAGCCCGACATGACATTGTTATCACTAACACAGGTAAGTCTCCTTTGCAGATCAGTAAACTGCAAGTATTCAATCCTGCGGTAGGTGTTGCTTTGAAGAAAACTATACTGCAGCCGGGCGAAAGTACCCGCCTGAGAGTGACTGTCTTGAAAAAGAATCTTGGAAAGAAGAAGAGACACTTGCGAATTCTGATGATCACCAATGATCCGGTACAGCCGAAAGTGGAGATCGATGTAAAAGCTACGAGTAACGAATCACATAATTAATATCTGCCATGGAACATCCTGAAAATAACGAAGCATATAAAGGTTTGGTTGTGAATGCAGGCATTGAACAACCGTCATCTGTAAATCCCTATCTGAAGCGAAAAGTAAAAAAACGCCAGTTGTCGGTTAATGAGTTTGTGGAGGGCATTGTCAAAGGGGATGTGACGATTCTGAGTCAGGCTGTAACTTTAGTGGAAAGTGTGCGTCCCGAACATCAGGCTACCGCACAGGAGGTCATTGAAAAATGTCTGCCTTATTCCGGTAATTCGATTCGTGTAGGTATCAGTGGTGTGCCGGGAGCCGGTAAAAGTACTTCGATTGATGTCTTTGGATTACACGTTCTTGAAAAAGGAGGTAAGTTAGCTGTTTTAGCTATTGATCCGAGTAGTGAACGCAGCAAAGGAAGTATTTTGGGTGATAAAACCCGTATGGAGCAGCTTTCTGTACATCCTAAATCATTTATACGTCCCAGTCCCTCTGCCGGTTCGTTGGGAGGAGTGGCCCGTAAGACTCGTGAAACGATTATTCTATGTGAAGCTGCAGGGTTCGATAAGATCTTTGTGGAGACTGTAGGAGTGGGACAAAGTGAGACGGCAGTTCATTCAATGGTCGATTTTTTCCTGTTGATTCAGTTGGCCGGTACGGGAGATGAACTACAGGGCATTAAAAGAGGGATTATGGAGATGGCTGACGGTATTGTGATAAATAAAGCTGATGGCAATAACATTGACAAAGCCAAGTTGGCGGCTGCGCAATTCCGTAATGCTTTACATCTTTTCCCGGCTCCGGATTCCGGATGGACACCGCGTGTACTTACTTATTCGGGATTCTATAATCTTGGAGTAAAGGAAATATGGGATATGGTGTACGAGTACATTGATTTTGTGAAAGGTAATGGCTATTTTGAATATCGTCGTAACGAACAAAGCAAATACTGGATGTATGAGAGCATCAATGAACAGTTACGTGACAGCTTTTATCACAATGCCAAGATTGAATCGATGTTGCAAGAAAAGGAGCAACAGGTGCTCAAGGGAAATCTCACCTCTTTTGTTGCTGCCAAGAGCTTACTCGATACTTATTTCGAAGATCTGAAATAACGATGAAGAGGTGTCAAAATTCGTATTCACCACAGATTACACAGATAATTATTATTGGTTGTCAGTAGATTAAAATCATTTTGTGTAAATCTGTGTAATCTGTGGTGAGTTATGACACACCTTCCAAATCTGCCTTCGATTTACTTTGAGTCACAAAGTAGACTCCAAGAAATACCAATGCAATCGCAACTCCTTTTTCCCAGCCGAAGCTTCCGATTCCCATTAAGATCGCCGCTATGGAAGCAACAATGGGTTGCACATAGTTATACATACTTACTACTGTAGGGCGCATCAGTTTTTGTGCAGTCATGATGCAGATGTAAGCAATGAAGCTTCCGCATAGTACCACATAAAGTACCTGATAAATGGCAGCGGTCGAAATACTGTTCCACTCGATGCCCGCTATATCCTGATAAGAAAAAGGAATATAGCATATAGATGCATAAATAAACATCCACTTATTAATTGTGATGGCCGAATAGCGTTGGGATAATCCTTTGAATACGGTCAGGTAGATAGAGAAGCTGAGTTGGGCGATCATACAAAGTAAGTCTCCCCAGATGCTTCCTCCTCCTGCACTTGTCGCCTGACTGCTTAAAATCAAGATCAATGCTCCCATTGCTCCAATGAAAATTCCCAATACCTTTTTGTTTGTAACCGGTTCTTTCAGATAGATAGCTGCCACAATCATGGTGATGATAGGTGAAGTCGTTGTTACGATAGATGCGTCTATCGGAGAAGTGAGAGACAGGCCGAATATAAATATTCCCTGATTGAAAACAAGGGCGAACAGAGAAGCGAAGAAAATTTTCAACATGTCACGGTGTCCTACCTGCTCTTGTTTACAGAAAGCGGAAAGTATCCAGAAAGCTGCTGCCGCCCCTACCATGCGAAAGGTGGTTACCGAAAGTGCCGAGAACTCTGTCAATGCCGATTTGCCGATAGGGGACATTAATCCCCACATCACGTTGGCCGTAAATGCCAGTGCATGTCCTTTCAGATTCTTATCAATCTCCATACCGAATGTTACCTTTATTGAAAACTGATGCAAAAGTAACTAATTTATCGTTTGAATTTTCTATATTTGTTTAATTTAAATGCAACCATTTATGGAACTATCAGCCAATTATATCAAACGAATTGAAATAAACGGATTATGGGACCGGTTCAACATAGTCTGGGACCTTCGTCCGGATGTCAATATACTATCCGGTATCAATGGAGTAGGAAAAACTACTATCCTGAATCGATCGGTCGGTTATCTTGAACAGTTATCAGGCGAAGTAAAGAGTGATGAAAAAAACGGGGTACGTGTCTTTTTTGATAATCCGGAAGCTACGTACATTCCGTATGACGTGATCCGCAGTTACGATCGTCCGCTTATTATGGGAGACTTCACAGCCCGTATGGCAGATAAGAATGTGAAATCCGAGCTCGACTGGCAACTTTACCTCTTACAACGCCGCTACCTTGACTACCAGGTCAATATCGGCAATAAGATGATCGATCTGCTGAGTAGTAATAACGAGGAAGAGCGCGGCAAAGCAGCTACTCTTTCAGTAGCCAAGCGCCGTTTTCAAGACATGGTCGATGAACTGTTCAGCTATACCCGTAAAAAAATAGACCGTAAACGCAATGATATTGCTTTTTATCAGGATGGTGAACTTCTGTTTCCTTATAAGCTTTCTTCCGGTGAGAAACAGATGTTGGTGATCCTGCTTACCGTACTTGTACAGGACAATGCCCATTGCGTTTTGTTTATGGACGAACCCGAAGCTTCATTGCACATCGAATGGCAGCAAAGATTGATTGCGATGATCCGTGAACTGAATCCGAATGTACAGATTATACTTACCACTCATTCGCCTGCAGTCATCATGGAGGGATGGCTCGATGCAGTAACCGAAGTCAGTGATATTGCAACCAGTTATAAATAGCATTTAACCCAAACACGACCTATGGCAATTAGTCTTAAAGATAATCTGACCTCTTCCTACTTCAGTGCAGCCCATAAGCTGTACTCTAAAAAGGCACGCCGCCGAATCGTTGCTTATGTTGAGAGTTATGATGATGTAGCTTTCTGGCGTACCCTGCTTGAAGAGTTTGAGGACGAAGAACATTATTTTCAAGTGATGCTTCCTTCCGCTACATCGTTGGCCAAAGGCAAGAAGATGGTGTTGATGAATACTCTCAATACCGCTGAGCTCGGGAAAAGCCTGATTGCTTGCGTAGATAGCGACTATGACTTTCTGTTGCAGGGAGCTACCTCCACCTCGCGTAAGATTAACCGTAACAAATATATTTTTCAAACCTATGCCTATGCCATTGAGAACTATCATTGTTACGCCGACAGCCTGCATGAGGTTTGTGTACAGGCAACTTTGAATGACCGTCACCTCATTGATTTCAACGAGTTTATGAAGCGATACTCCCGGATCGTTTATCCGCTTTTCCTATGGTCTGTCTGGTTTTATCGCCGCCATGATACTTATACGTTTTCCATGAGTGAGTTTAATGGCTGTGTTCGCTTGCACGATGTTAGCCTGAGACATCCGGAACGTTCTCTGGAAGTGGTGAGACGTTCGGTTACAGCTAAGTTGTCCGAATTGTCTACACGCTTTCCGCAGGGGCTCGAAGAGATTGACAGATTATCGGCCGAACTTGAAAGGCTCGGAGTACTTCCTGATACTACTTATTTGTTTGTTCAAGGGCATCATATTATGGATAATGTAGTGATGAAAGTGCTGACTCCCGTCTGTACGGCTTTAAGGCGCGAGCGTGAACAGGAAATCAAGAAGTTGGCAGAACACAATGAACAATTTCATAACGAACTGACTTGTTATCAGAACAGTCAGGTGAATGTGGAAGTAATGCTCCGCAAAAACAGTGCATACAAAGATTTATACCTCTATCAATGGTTGAAAGAAGATATTAAAGAGTTTTTATATGGAACAAATAACCGAAAAGATAAATAACTTATTCGTTTCCTGGGGATTTAACAGCAATGAAGTAGGTCCTATTATAACACTGATACTGATTATCGGTGTTGCCTTTCTGGCTGACCTTATTTGCCGTCATATCCTTTTGAAAGTGGTTGCTAAATTAGTGAAAAAGACCAAGGCAACCTGGGATGATATTGTATTCGACCGTAAAGTACTGATTTATCTCAGTCATCTTGTCCCCCCCATCATTATTTATGTGTTGATTCCTTTGGCAATTCCAAATGTAAGTGCCCTCGATTTTATTCGTCGTATCTGCATGATTTATATCATTGCGGTTTTTCTACGTTTTATCAGCGCATTTTTATCGGCTGTTTATCATGTATACAGTGAGCGAGAGCAGTTTCGTGATCGACCATTGAAAGGTTTGTTGCAAACAGCACAAGTGATACTATTTTTCATTGGAGGAATTGTTGTTATCAGTGTATTGATAGATAAATCTCCGATGGTGCTGCTCACCGGGCTTGGTGCTTCGGCTGCCATCCTGATGTTGGTGTTTAAAGACAGTATCATGGGATTTGTGTCCGGCATCCAACTTTCTGCAAATAATATGCTGAAAGTAGGTGACTGGATTGCTATGCCCAAATACGGAGCCGACGGTACGGTGATTGAAGTGACGCTCAATACAGTGAAGGTGCGCAATTGGGACAATACCATCACTACCATTCCTCCCTATCTGCTGGTCAGTGATTCTTTTCAGAATTGGCGGGGTATGCAGGAGTCCGGTGGGCGGCGTGTGAAACGTTCTATCAATATCGATATGAACAGTGTCAGATTCTGTACCCCCGAAATGCTGGCTAAATATAAGAAAATCCAATTGTTGACCGATTATGTGGAGCAGACCGAGAAGGTGGTGAAAGAGTATAATAAAGAACATCACATAGACAACTCTATTTTGGTCAACGGGCGACGCCAGACCAATCTTGGTGTGTTTCGCGCCTATTTGACGAACTACCTGAAAAGTCTTCCCGACGTGAATAAAAATCTCACTTGCATGGTACGCTATCTTCAGCCCACCGAACAAGGTATTCCGGTTGAACTTTACTTTTTTTCTGCTGTGAAAGAGTGGGTACCTTACGAAGGAATCCAGGCCGATGTATTCGATCATCTGCTTGCCATTATTCCGGAATTCGGATTACGTGTATTCCAGAATCCTACGGGAGAAGATTTTAGGGAGTGGAGTAGAAGAAATTAAAAAAGTGTATTATATTTGTAGCTAATAATACTATATTAGCTATGAATGCACTACAAAGCAACATTATCCGGGAGATCACTCCGTTGTCTGACAAGGATTGTTTTTATATTGCCGAACGGTACAAAACGGAGTTTACCTATCCCATTCACAACCATGCCGAGTTTGAGCTGAACTTTACGGAGAAAGCCGCCGGAGTGCGTCGCATTGTCGGCGATTCGGCAGAAGTGATCAGTGATTATGATTTGGTTCTGATTACTGGAAAAGACCTGGAACATGTATGGGAGCAGCACGATTGCCATTCAAAAGAGATCCGTGAAATAACGATCCAGTTTTCCTCCGATCTCTTTTTTAAAAGCTTTATCAATAAGAATCAGTTCGATTCCATTCGTGATATGCTTGAGAAAGCTCAGAAAGGTCTTTGTTTTCCGATGTCGGCCATCCTGAAAATCTATCCTCTGCTCGATACCCTGGCATCCGAGAAACAGGGGTTTTATGCTGTTATCAAATTCCTGACTATCCTTTACGAACTGTCACTTTTCAACGAAGAGGCTCGTACGTTGTCAAGTTCTTCTTTTGCTAAAATCGGCATTCATTCGGATAGTCGTCGCGTACAGAAGGTGCAGGAATATATTAATGCCCATTATCAGGAAGAGATCCGCCTGAATCAGTTGGCCGATATGGTAGGAATGACTCCGGTATCTTTCAGTCGCTTCTTTAAATTGCGTACCGGCAAGAACCTCTCGGACTATATCATTGATATTCGTTTGGGGTTTGCTGCCCGCCTGCTGGTTGATTCTACTATGTCCATTGCTGAAATCTGTTATGAGTGCGGGTTTAATAATCTTTCTAATTTCAATCGGATTTTCAAGAAGAAGAAAGAATGTTCACCCAAAGAGTTTCGTGAAAACTACAGGAAGAAAAAGAAACTGGTATAATTTTATGTGAGAATACTTACCCTCAATTAACATTGTTAACGCCATTTCTCCGTTATTTTATTCTTGTGTGCAAATAACAAGCCTTCTGCATTTAAAAACACTTGCTATTTGCATTTAAAGAACAAGCTTTAACGTAGCGTTAAAACAAAGCTTTGGGCGAGAGAAATCTTGTGCTTTAAAAACACTGTGTTTTAGTTTGTTAAGCACACTCTTTACTTCTTTGTTTCACTGAATCCCTTTTGGGATAAAAGCCTGTATACTTGTTTTTTTGTCAACTACAAATCGGGGACTGACACTCCCTGCTATCTTCTTTTCGCCTTGTTTAGCGCCGCTATCAGGTATCTTCCTTTGGCCCCGATATCGCTCCAGCAAGTGTTTGCAATCAGCCGCCATACCGTCGTTCCCTTCCTTCCATAGTCCGACAGCCTGAGTATGGAGTTTACTTCCCCGGTGTCGGTAACGCTCAATCTCTTTAGCGTGTCCATCAGTCCCGAGTAATTGTGCGTCATTGTATTGAAGGCGTATCCCGGTATCTGTAGATAAGCAGAATCCTCCTTCCGCTCTTCCCCCTCCCCTTCAGGGGGAGCTGAGGGGGGGAATTCTTTACTTTCCTCTGCTTTACTTTCCTTTACTTTACTTTGTCTGGAATCGCATGCATTTTTTGCGTCAACGGCTACATGATGTACTACGTTTTTGGGGTTAACAGGTGTTTTTCCCTCTTTGAACAGCTCCGGTTGCTGAGTTTCCTGTGGTGTAGAAGGAGCATCGGGTTTTCCTTTTTCCTTTTCCGGTTTTACTATCAGATAGGGGAGCTCCGACAGTTCTCTTTTCCTTCGCTTCGTAGCTTCCAGCCATACCTTTTGTATGCTTTCCGAAGTCAGTATTCTGTTTTCCCGATAACTGTTTTCGTCCAGTATCCCTTTGATGAACAGAATCTTGATGATTCCCTTCACCTCTTCTGCTTGCACTTCTCTCCCTGCCTTGTTTGCGAAAATCAGGCACTGTTCTTCATCCCACCGTATGTAGTATCCCTCCTTGTAAATCTTGCACATCAGTTTCAGCACAATTGCCGACCCTTTTATTCCATATTTTACTTCTATCACTTCCATTGCGTTCTCTTCCATGAAGTTTACGCTCACCGGAAAATAATTGATCCCGTCGTATGTTGTCGCCATATTGTTTTTTAGATTAGTTGTTTGTACTTTCAATAAGATATTTACCACAAATTACACCGGATTCCCAAAGACGTTTTCTCCTGATTCCTCAAAATAGAAATAATTCATTTGTGAAAATTTGTGTAATCTGTGGTGCCTCCCCTATACGATCGGTCTCCACTCCATGAAATTCTCCACTTGAAACGTCGTCCACCGCTGTTCGTCCACATTCCAGTACACCACCGCCCCCTCTACTTCTGTGGGATCATATTCCCTATGGAACTCCGCTTCGTAATAAATCAGTGTTGCTTTCGCCAGTTGGAAACTCCCGTTCTGTTTTCGGTAAGCCACTGCCGCATGTCCATATTGCATGTGATCCAATAACGCTTCCAGGCGTTCCGCCATCCATTCGGCGCACGACTCGATGTATCCTTTTTCGAAGACGATACGTCTTTTCCATTTTAGTCTCATGGCTTCACTTTGTGATGCCGGCCTTTTTTTTCGTTTCATACATATACGATTTTAAAGTTTATAAATTGTTTACGGCCCGAAGGTAGAGTGTTTGCCGATTAAGTTGGAGTATAATAATTCATGGTGTGTTTTCTTGTCTATTTTATGCCAATGGATTTATCTTGTAATGTTTCGTTCCAGATGGTATTTATTTCCTTTAGAATGGTGCTGAGTTTCAATGGAATGAATATTCCGTTTCGAATATTCCCTAATAGTTTTTTGTCATTTATATATCGGGCTAACGCAATTTGTGATGTCTCCTTTTTTATACCCATTGCTCCATTTTGATAGAGTGTGATTA